>Ga0209257_1000015_pt1 | contig 908141 bp, 864 predicted proteins | sample AraplaCvi_mCL_r2_FD_184277 | JGI IMG/M metagenome (GOLD analysis project Ga0209257, IMG submission 184277) | Arabidopsis root microbial communities from North Carolina, USA - plate scrape MF_Cvi_mCL_r2 (SPAdes) (version 2) | ecosystem: Host-associated > Plants > Roots > Endosphere | place...
CGGCCCGCGCGCCGAGCTCCAGGCCCACGAGGTCCGCCTCGCTCTCGTCGTCACGGCTGAACTTCAGCGTCAGCAGCTGCGTGCCCAGGTTCGCGGCGACGTCTCCCCATTGCCCCAGCCCGAACAGCTGTGCGCCCAGGGACAGCACCGTGCCGGTCACCTGGCTCTTGGCGACCCGCTCGCGCGCGTGTTCGCGCAGCGCATGCGCGATCTCGTGCCCGAGGACCATGGCAACTTCATCGTCCGTGAGCTTCAGCTTGTCGAGCAGTCCGGTGAAGACGGCGATCTTGCCGCCCGGCATGCAGAAGGCGTTGACCTGGTCGCTGTGAATGAGGTTCACCTCCCAGCGCCACTGGCGCGCGCGGTCGTTCCAGCGCGGCGCATCCACGATCAGGCGGGAGGAGATCGCACGCAGGCGGCGCAGCTCGGGGTCGTTCTCCGGGGCCAGCACGCGCTTGGCCCGTGCCTCCTCCATCAGCTCGCGGTATTGCTGGTTGGCGGCGGTTTCGAGTTCCTGCGCCGGCACCAGGCTGCGCGCGCTGGAAGGCGGGCCCACGTCCACCTGCGCCAGCGCCGCACCCGTGGCCGCCGCGCCCGCCAGGAGGAGGAAGGCGCGCCGGGAGGGGTGGGCAGCACAGGGCCGGCACATGCGCGAATAATACGGAGGAATAAAAGGCACAGATGTCAGACTCAGCCACCAGCCCCGCAAAGACCCCGCCTGCATCGCCCGCCGCCGCGCCCGCGCGCCGCAAGCGCTCGGCCCTGGACGTGGTGCGCGGCCTGCGCCAGCCCAAGGTGGCCGTCATGCTGGCCCTGGGCTTCTCCTCCGGCCTGCCCTTCCTCCTGACCGCCAACACCTTCGGTTACTGGCTGCGGGACGAAGGCACCAGCCTGATGGCAATCGGTTTCATCTCCTGGGTCGGCTTCGCCTACGCGTTCAAGGTGTACTGGTCGCCGCTGGTGGACCGCGTCGACGTTCCGCTGCTCGGGCGCCTGGGCCGCCGGCGCGGCTGGATGCTGCTGTGCCAGATCCTGGTGGCGATCGGGCTCCTGGGCATGGCCACGGTGGGCATTTCCGCCGGCCTGGTCGCGATCGGTGCCTTTGCACTGCTCACCGCCTTCGCCTCGGCCACCCAGGACATCGCGATCGATGCCTGGCGGATCGAGGCGGCCTCGGATTCCGAGGAAATCGGCATGCTCACCTCGGCCGCCCAGCTCGGGTACCGCATCGCGCTGCTGATCACCGACGCGGCCATCATCGCCGCCGCGGCGCGGGTGGGCTGGCCGATCTCGTATGTCGCCATGGCCGTGCTGATGGCCGTCGGCATCGTCGCCACCTTCCTCGCCTTCGAACCAGCGCGCGCCGACGCCGTGCTGCAGTCCAAGCCGCCCCTGTGGAGCCTGCGCGGCCTGTTCGATGCGCTGGTGGGGCCCTTCGTCGACTTCTTCCGCAAGCACCGCGTCGCCGGCCTCGTGATCCTGCTGATGGTCGCCCTGTACCGGCTGCCCGACTTCGTCATGGGCCCGATGTACAACCCCTACTACCACGACCTGGGGCTCAGCAAGGACACCGTGGCCGTCGTGCGCGGCTCCTTCGGGCTGGTCGCCACCTTCGTCGGCCTGGCCGCGGCCGGCCTGTGCACCGTGCGGATCGGCATGCTGCCGACGCTGGTCGTGGGCCTGGTGCTGGAAGGACTGGGCACGGCTGCGTTCGCGCTGCTCGCCCTGCACGTGGACAGCCCGACGTTCGCGGCGGTGATGACCCTGGATGCCTTCGCGCAGGCCTTCGCCGGCGTCGCCCTGGTCACGTACATGTCCAGCCTCACCAGCCTGGGCTACACGGCCACGCAGTACGCGATGCTGTCGTCCACCTACGCGATCCTGGGCAAGCTGCTGAAGGGCTTCTCGGGCGTGGGGGTCGACGCGCTGACGCCCAGCCATGGCCTGCTGGGCGCCTATGCGACGGCCTTCGTCGCGACCGGGCTCACGGCGATCCCGCCCCTGCTGCTGATCCTGCTGCTGTGGCGCATGCAGGGGCGCCACGGCACGTCCGGCGCCCAGCGCTAGGCGCCATCCCAGCACGCCGAGACCCCTGTTTACTTTACTTTACGGCGGCTTCAATCGAAGGCGATGGCCGCGCCCGACCATGGGATGGCCGGGCCCCATGGTGGTGGCCCCAACAGTAGTATTTCTCCCATGCAGCAACTCCTGATGATCGAAGACGACACCCGCCTCGCGCAGATGGTCGGGGAGTACCTGGAGCGATCGGGATTCGGCGTCACCCATGCCCCCGACGCCAGGGCCGGCCTGCACCTGCTCGAAGAGCCGCCCTCCGGTGCCACGCCGGACCTGCTGGTGCTCGACCTGATGCTGCCCGACATCGACGGCCTCGAGGTGTGCCGCCGCGTGCGCTCCCTGCCGGGCGATACCGGCCGCATCCCGGTGCTGATGCTCACCGCCAAGGGCGACCCGATGGACCGCATCGTCGGCCTCGAGCTGGGCGCCGACGACTACCTGCCCAAGCCCTTCGAGCCGCGCGAACTGCTCGCGCGCATCCGCGCGATCCTGCGGCGCCGCTCCGACGGCACCCCGCCGCCGGCCAAGACCATGAAGTTCGGCTCGCTGGAGATCGACCGCGATGCGCGCACCGTCACGGTCAACGGCAAGGCGGCGGACCTCACCTCGTACCAGTTCGACCTGCTGGTCGTGCTGGCCGAGCGCGCCGGCCGCGTGCTGACGCGCGACCAGATCATGGAGGCCGTGCGCGGCCGCGAGCTGGAAGCGTTCGACCGCTCGATCGACGTGCACATGGGCCGCATCCGCGCGGCGATCGAGGCCGACGCCAAGACGCCCAAGCGCATCCTCACCGTGCGTGGCGTGGGCTACGTGTTCGCCAAGCAGCAGGACTGACGAGGGCACACGCGGGGCGATGACTTCCTGGAACACGCGCTGGCGTTTTCCCCTGTACCTGCGCATCTGGCTGGCCGTCATCGTGGCGGTGGGCGTGCTGACGGTCGCCTTCGGCTGGCTGATGCGCCAGAGCTGGGAGCAGCAGCAGCCGCCCCCGCGCGAAGTCGTGATCCGCAACGAACGCGACGACGTGATCGGCCAGGCCATGGTGCAGCCGAACCGCGTGCGCGGACAGGGCGTCGAGTTCGACGTGCCCCTCAACGACGGCCGCACCATCACGGTGCAACTGCCGCCGCGGCCGCGCCCCGCCGCCGACGCGGGCCGGTGGTGGCCGCCGCGCGGGCCGAGCGGCTTCCTCTGGATGCTGGGCGTCGTCGCCCTCGCGGTCGCCCTGGGCGCCTACCCCGTGGTGCGACGCCTGACCGTGCGGCTGGAAGACCTGCGCCGCGGCGTCGAGCGCTGGGGCGAGGGCGACCTGAGCGTGCGGGTGTCCGAGCAGGGCCGCGACGAGGTCGCCTTCCTCGCGCGCCGCTTCAATCACGCGGCGCAGCGGGTGGAGAACCTGCTGAAGGCCAACAAGTCGCTGCTGGCGAACGCCTCGCACGAGCTGCGCTCGCCGCTGGCGCGTATCCGCATGGGACTGGAGCTGATGGACCCGGAGCCGTCGCCGCGCACCCGCGACGAGATCACCCGCAACATCGCCGAACTGGACCAGCTGGTGGACGAGATCCTGCTCGCCAGCCGGCTGGACGCACGCGAGAGCGACCTGGGCACGGTCGAACCGGTGGACCTCACGGGGCTGGCGGCCGAAGAAAGCGCCCGTGCCGGGGCGGACCTGGAGGCCGAGGCGTCCCAGCACACCCTCGTCGTGGAGGGCGTGGCCAAGCTCCTGCGCCGGGCGCTGCGCAACCTGCTGGAGAACGCCCGCCGCTACAGCAGCGGGCCGGTGACCGTCAGCATCGTGCGCCGGGGCGCGCATGCAGTGGTCCGGGTCTGCGACCAGGGGCCGGGCGTGCCCTCCGCGGAGCGCGAGCGCATCTTCGAGCCGTTCTACCGCCTGCGCGGCGCGAGCGAGCGCGAGGGCGGCGTGGGGCTGGGCCTGGCGCTGGTGCGCTCCATCGCCCAGCGTCACCACGGCACGGCGCATTGCGAGGACAACCCGGGCGGCGGCGCCTGCTTCGTCCTCACCCTGCCCTGCCACCAAACGTAACGCCCCGTAAAAGACTTTCGGGGGCTCTCGCCAAGCGCGGGAAAAATCACGAAGATGTGTGCTGTCTCCGCCGCGCCCTGCGTCCCAGGCATCCCCCGAAAGGAGGATGGACGCCCCGGCCCAGCGGAATAAAGTGCCGAACACTGTCACGCATCGCCGGACACACGGGATTCAAGTCTCCCAACGACGTCCTTCCAAGGACTTGATACAGCCACCTTCGGGTGGCTGTTTTTTTTGCTTCACTCAAGAATCTGCTGCGCAGATTCTTGAGTGGCTTGATCAGTGTGAACGGGCCCGGCGGAGCCGGTTCCCGTTCACAAGGGAGACCGGCGTGCATGCTATTCCGGCCGGTCTACGGGCCGCTGCGCGGAGTCCGGTAGCGCGCGATCGCGGAACTGCCAACGCTTCTCTAGGCTTCGCGGCGCTGGCCGTCGTCGACGACCTGTTCGCCGTCGGACTTGGTAAATGGTTTCAACTGTCCCACCGGCAGGATCTCCAGCACTTCCTCGGAAGGACGGCACAGCTTGACGCCGAGCGGTGTCGCCACGATGGGCCGGTTCATGAGGATCGGGTGCTGCACGATGAAGTCCAGCAGCTGGTCGTCGCTCCACTTCGGATCGGCCAGGCCCAGTTCGCCGTAAGGCGTGTCCTTCTCGCGCAGGATCGCGCGCACCGGCACGTCCATCGCCTGCAGCAGCATGCGCAGCTGCTCCTTGGTCAGCGGGGTCTTCAGGTATTCGACCACCTGCGGCTCGAGGCCTGCATGCTTCAGGAGGCCCAGGACGTTGCGCGAGGTCCCGCAGGCGGGATTGTGGAAGAGGGTGATGTCGGCCATGGCGGCATCATGCCGCCGTCGCGCGCGTCACGCCGGAAAGGCGTCGATTCCCGGTCCGGCGGCGCCGGCCTGCGCCGGGGTGCGCGCCACGTTCATGACCCAGCACACCATGGCGAAGTAGCCGATCAGCGCCGAGAGATCCACCACGCCCTGCTCTCCGAACGCCCGCAGTGCCGCCGCATAGGTCGGATCGCTCACGCCATGCGTGGTGAGCAGTTCGCGCGCGAAGTCCAGCGCCGTCTCTTCGTCGGCGGGCAGGTCCTTCGGCCGCGCGCCGAGGCGCAATGCTCCGACGGTCGCCGCCGCCACGCCTGCCTTGACGGCCAGCGGCGCATGCATGGTCCATTCGAACTGGTTGCTCACGTGCCGCGACACCGCGCAGATCGCGAGTTCGCGGATGCGCGCCTCCAGCACGCTCTCGAAGCGCAGGTACTCGCCCACCTTGCCCACGCGATCGAGCAGCTGCGGGCTGCGCAGCAGCGGCAGGAAGGGACCGTAGACGCCCTTGCGCGGACCATCGATCAACGCCTGCGCCGCCTCCCGCTGGGCCGGCGTCATGGCGTCGTTCGCCGGCATCGGCAGGCGTTCGCCCGCGGGGCGGGCATAGCCTTGCGGCAGGGAATCAGGCATGGAGGCTCTCCTTCGTTGTCGTGCGTGCGGGGACGGCGCGCCGCCACAGCCAGGCGCCGCTGGCCAGCAGGCCCAGCGCGGCGGCCTGCAAGGCGAGTGCGAGGCCATGCGGGGCCAGCGCGGGAGTGTGCAACAGGAGCGCCGAGGCCACCGGGCCGGCGATCTGCCCCAGCGCGAACGCCGCCGTGATGCGGCCGACCAGGCGGGCGGCGGCGTCCGGCGCGGCGCGGGCGCGCATCTCCTGCACACCGGCCAGCGTGATGATCATGAAGGTGCCGCCCACCAGCAATGCCGAAAGGGCCACGGTGACTCCGTCCACGTGCAGGCTGGGCAGGAGGACCCCGATGCCCATGAGCAGCTGGCTCACGGCCCAGACCTGCAGGCGGCTCGTGCGCCGCATCCACCAGCCCGCGACCAGCGTGGACAAGGCCGCCGTCGCGCCGAACACGGGCCAGGCCAGCCCGAACAGGCGCGGGTCGTCCACCACGGAACGCGCCAGCGCGGGGAGGAAGGTGGCAGGCAGGATGTAGCCGAAGCCCATGAGGCCGTAGCAGACGATCAGTCCGGTCGCGCCATGATCGGGTTCGGCTGTGGAAGTGGCGGCGGTGGTCGCCGCCGACGCGGGAGCGCCAAGCCGCGGCAGCACCCAGGCGACCGGCAGCGACAGCACCGCCACGAGCACGCCCAGGTGCACCCACAGCGCGCCGGGCGAGAGGCCGGCGGCAGCGGCAGCCACGCAATACAGGCCCGTGAGCGCGATGCCACCTCCCACTCCCGCGTAGACCGGCCCGCCCAGGTCCAGGCGCCCGGCCCGTGCCAGCGCCCCGAGACACCAGACACTGGTGGCGACGAAGACCCACGCCGAGGCGGCGCCGGCGGCGAAGCGCAGGAACAGCCACAGGGGCAGCGACGGCAACGCCATCGCCGCGGTGGAGAGCGCCGTGAGCGCCAGCGCCGCGAGCGCGAGCGCGCGGGCACCGAGCGGCAGGCGCGCGGCGCTGAGCGCGCCCAGGAAGTAGCCGGCGTAGTTGGCGGCGGCGAGCCATCCGCCCCAGGCCAGGTCCAGCTGGCCCGCGCGCGCCATCAGGGGCAGCAGGGGCGTGAAGGCAAAGCGGCCGATGCCCATGGCGGCGGCGAGCGCCAGCATCCCGGCGATGGCGACGGCGCGTGGCGCGGGAGATGCGGTGTTGGCCATGGGGCCGATTGGACCGACAATGGGCTCGCCGCACAAATGAATAAATCTGGAGCATCGTTCTCGCCATGAGAAGCATCGATCTCGACAGCCTGGACATCTTCCGCACCGTCGTGCAGGAGGGTGGCGTGATCCGCGCCGCGAACAAGCTCAACCGCGTGCAGTCCAACGTGACCACGCGCATCAAGCGGCTGGAGCAGCGGCTGGGACGCTCGCTGTTCCGCAAGCAGGGCCGCGGCCTGGTGCTGTCGCCCGAGGGCGAGCTGCTGCTGTCGTACACGCAGCGGCTGTTCCGGCTGGCCGACGAGGCGGAAAGCGAACTGAAAAGCGGTCGCGCCATGGGTGTGCTGCGCATCGGCTCGCTGGAGAGCACCGCGGGCAGCCGGCTGGCGCCGGTGCTTTCGCGCTTCCACAAGCAGCATCCGGGCGTCGTCGTGGAACTGGTCACCGGCACGACCGGCGCGCTGCTGCAGCGGGTGGCCAACTTCGAGCTGGAGGCGGCCTTCGTGTCGGAGCCCTTCACGCCGGGCACGCTGGCTTCGCGCAAGGTGTTCGAGGAGGAGCTCGTGCTGATCACCGCCAGGGACGTGCCGCCGGTGCGGCGCGCGGCGGACCTGCAGGGCGGCACGCTGATCGCCTTCGCCAGCGGCTGCTCGTACCGCAAGTGCGTGGAGCAGTGGCTCGGCGCCTCGGAGCTCTCCCCGGTGCGCACCATGGAGTTCGCGTCCTACCAGGCGATGATCGCCTGCGTGGCGGCGGGCACCGGCTTTGCCGTCGTGCCCCGTTCGCTGCTGCTGGCGCTGCGGGCAACGCAGGATGTACGGCAGCACGAGCTGCCGGCACGGGTGCGCAGGAACCATACGCACCTGGTGTGGAATGGCACGCCGTCGACGAGCCTGGCTCGCCTGCAGGAACTGGTGTTTTGAACTGGTTGGTGGGGTTCGCCTGCGGCTCACCACCACCCTACGGGACGGCGACCCATTCGTAGGGTGGCGGTGAGCCGCAGGCGAACCCCACCATCAAAGCAGCGCGGCCACCCTTCCGGGCAACACGTCGTTCAGGCACCGGAAATGCCCCAGCGGACACTCCCGCTGGAAGCACGGCGCGCAATCCAGCGGCGGCTGGTAGTCCGGGTCCTGCTTCAGCCAGACCACGTGCGCGCGTTCGTTCAACGGCGGCGTGTGCAGCGGGCTCGAAGAGCCGAACAGCGCCACCTGCGGCACCCCGAACGCCGCGGCCACGTGCATCAGTCCCGAATCGTTGCTCACCACGCTGGCGGCGCCGGCGATCAGCGCGAAGGCTTCCATCAGGCTGGTCTTGCCGGCGAGATTGCGGCAGCGCGCCGGCGCCTGCGCGAGGATCGCGTCGCACAGCTCCGCTTCCTTGCCGGAGCCGAGCAGCACCACGGGGCGATCCAGCTGCGCCGCCAGTCCACCGAAGTGCGGCCAGCGCTTGGCCGGACCGTATTCGGCGCCCGGGGCCATCACCACGTAGCCACCGCGCGCGAGGCCTTGCTGCGCCAGCACGGCGTCGACCTGCGCCACGGGCAGTTCCAGCCGGGGACGATCCGCCTCGAGGCCGATCTCGCCGCTCAGGGCCGAATAGAAAGCCACCATCGGCGGCTTGTCCTTGGGATTCTTCAGCCGGTGCGTGAGCAGCCCCACGCGCGCCTCGCCGAGATAGCCGATGCGGCGCGGGATGGCCGCGAGGAAAGGCAACAGCGCGCTCTTCAGCGAATTGGGCAGCACGTAGGCGTTGTCGAAACGCCCCTGCAACTGCTTGCCCAGCGCGCGCCGCTCGCGCAGCTGCAGGCCGCCATGCTGGAAGGGAAACTCGACGACCGCGTGGACCTGCGGCATCGCCCGGTACACCGGCGCCACCCAGGGCAGCGCGCCGACCGTGAGCCGCTCGCCGCGCGCATGCAGGCGGCGCAGCAGCGGCTCGGTCATCACCGCGTCACCGATCCATTGCGGAGCGATGACGAGGGAATTCACAGCGGCCGCCATGACAGGGAAAGCTTTTTCAGTGCCACCGCGGAACCGGCTTTGCCGGGCCGCTGGTGGCACCCCCTCGGGGGGAGGCGGCCGCAGGCCGCTTCGGGGGGGTCAATGACCGCCGCCGGCGAAATGTTCGCCTTCACGCAGCTTGTAGACGGTGCCGCAGTACGGGCACTTGGCCGCGCCGCTGCCGGCGATGTCCAGGTACACCTTCGGGTGGCTGTTCCACAGCTTCATGTCCGCCTTGGGGCTGGGGCAGAAGATGCCGCCGTTGGCATTCAGGTCCCTGGCGACCAGTTCGACGACCGCTTCCTTCTTCGTGGTGGTGCTCATCTCAGACTTTGGTCAGCCAGTGGGCGTATTTCGGATTGCGGCCGTTCACGATGTCGAAGAACGCGGTCTGCAGCTTCTCCGTGATCGGGCCGCGGCGGCCGATGCCGATCTCCACGCGATCCAGTTCGCGGATCGGCGTCACTTCGGCGGCGGTGCCGGTGAAGAACGCTTCGTCGGCGATGTAGATCTCGTCGCGCGTGATGCGCTTCTGCACGATATCGAGGCCGAGGTCGCGGGCGATGTGGAAGATCGTGTTGCGGGTGATGCCGTTCAGGGCACCGGCCGACAGGTCCGGCGTGTAGATCACGCCGTCCTTGACCACGAAGATGTTCTCGCCGGCGCCCTCGGACACGAAGCCGGAGCTGTCCAGCAGCAGGGCCTCGTCGTAGCCGTCGTCCAGCGCTTCCATGTTGGCCAGGATGGAGTTGCTGTAGTTGCTCACCGCCTTGGCCTGCGTCATCGTGATGTTGACGTGATGCCGGGTGAAGCTGGAGGTCTTGACGCGGATGCCGCGCTGCATGCCCTCCTCGCCCAGGTAGGCGCCCCAGGCCCAGGCCGCGACCATCAGGTGGATCTGGTTGCCCTTGGGGCTGACGCCCAGCTTCTCGGAGCCGATCCACACCAGCGGGCGGATGTAGCAGCTTTCCAGCTTGTTGGCCCGCACGACCTGGCGCTGCGCCTCGTTGACCTGCTCCTTGGAGAAGGGCATCTGCATGCGCAGGATCTTGGCGCTGTTGAACAGGCGGTCGGTGTGTTCCTGCAGGCGGAAGACAGCGGTGCCGTTGACCGTGTTGTACGCGCGGACGCCCTCGAAGGCGCCGCAGCCGTAGTGCAGCGTGTGGGTGAGGACGTGGATCTTGGCGTCGCGCCAGTCGACCAGCTCGCCGTCCATCCAGATCTTGCCGTCACGGTCGGCCATCGAGGGTACTACCGGGCTCATGGTGTGTCCTTGTCCATTGGATTCACGGAATCGGGCATTTTACGGCGCGGGCTGTTCCCCCGGTTCCTCCACGGTCGCCGGGCGCACCAGCTCCCACTTCACCAGCTTGCCGCGGCGGAACTCGCAGGTCACGGTGGAGGCGGTGCCGTCGGTCCAGCGATAGATCTCCGGCTGTTCCTCCTTGGGGCTGACCAGCTCGCCCAGGGCGCGGGTCATGGCGATCACGTGCAGCAAGTTGACGCCGGGGCGCAGCTTGGCATTGAGCATCACGGCGCTGTCGCAGTAGCCGACGGGACGGTTGGACGCGCGCTGCAGCACCTTCATCAAGCGGGTGAAGTGCAGCAGCATCCACATGAGGATGCCGCCGGCGGCGAACGCCACGCCCGGCCACCCGTAGCCGCGCCAGGCGACGACGACGATGACCACGCCCAGGATGGGCAACCAGATCTTCTGCAGGTTCATGGGACGGATTGTCCCCCAGCGGTCAGGCCAGGCCGCGCACCACTTCCAGGGCTTCCTCGATCCGCTCCACCGGATGGATCGTCAGCCCTTCGAAGTCGCGTCCACCGGCGCGGCCGGCCTTGGGCGCATTGGCTTTCGGCACGATCGCGGTGGAAAAGCCCAGCTTCGCTGCCTCGCGCAGGCGCTCCTGCCCGCGGGGCGCCGGCCGCACCTCGCCGGCCAGGCCCACTTCGCCGAAGGCGATGAAGCCCTTGGGCAGCGCGCGGCCACGCAACGAGGACGCGATCGCCAGCATGACCGCCAGGTCGGCGGCCGGCTCGGTGATGCGCACGCCGCCCACCGCATTGACGAACACGTCCTGGTCCATGCAGGCGACGCCGGCGTGGCGGTGCAGCACCGCCAGCAGCATGGCCAGGCGATCGCGGTCGAGGCCCACCGACAGCCGCCGCGGGCTCGGCCCGCCGCTGTCGACGAGCGCCTGGATCTCCACCAGCATCGGCCGCGTGCCCTCCAGCGTGACCAGCACGCAGCTGCCCGGCACCGGCTCGCTGTGCTGCGACAGGAAGATGGCGCTCGGATTGGCCACGCCCTTGAGGCCCTTCTCCGTCATCGCGAAGACGCCGATCTCGTTGACCGCGCCGAAGCGGTTCTTGATCGCCCGCACCAGGCGGAAGGACGAATGCGTGTCGCCCTCGAAATAGAGCACCGTGTCCACCATGTGCTCCAGCACGCGCGGACCGGCCAGCGCGCCCTCCTTCGTCACGTGGCCCACCAGGACGATCGTGGTGCCGCCGGACTTGGCGGCGCGCGTGAGGTGGGCGGCGCATTCGCGCACCTGCGCGACCGAGCCGGGGGCGGACGTGAGCTGGTCGGAGTAGACGGTCTGGATCGAGTCGATCACGGCTACCGCGGGCTGCTGCGCGGCGATGGTGGCCTGGATCTTCTCCAGCTGGATCTCGGCCAGCACCTTCACCTGCGAATGGTCCAGGCCGAGCCGCCGCGAACGCAGGGCCACCTGCGCGCCGCTTTCCTCGCCGGTGACGTACAGCGTCGGCACGTCGGCGCGCTGCAGTCCGTCCAGCGCCTGCAGTAGCAGCGTGGACTTGCCGATGCCCGGATCGCCGCCGATCAGGACGACGCCGCCCTCCACGATGCCGCCGCCCAGCACCCGATCGAGTTCGTCGATCCCCGTCGGCGTGCGGGCGACCTCGGAAGCCTCGATGTCGGCCAGTACGGCCACCTCGGAGGCAGGGGCCAGCGAGGCGAAGCGGTTGCGCTGCCCGCCGGCGGCCTCGGCCACGCCCTCGATCAGGGTGTTCCAGGCATTGCAGTGCGGGCACTTGCCCTGCCACTTGGGGGTGCTGCCGCCGCATTCGGTGCAGGTATAGAGCGTCTTGTCCTTCGCCATGGCCCGAGTTTAGGATGACCTGCAAGGCGCCACCTTCTTCCTGCTGAGCCAACGGCCCGGCGCCTTCCCCCTCGCAGGAATTCCCGCTTGACGGGGGCGGCGATTCATTTAACATGTTAAATATCTGGCCGCCACCCGATGAGTACCACCTTCGCGCACCGCAACCTCCCGCGCCTGCTGCTGCAGGCGCGGGAGTCGCTGATGGCGCACACGCGGCCACGGCTGCGCGAGCACGGCCTCTCGGACCAGCAGTGGCGCGTGCTGCGCGTGCTGGGCGAGCACGGCACCGTGGAGACGGGCCGCGTCGCGCGCGAGGCCTACATCCTGGGGCCCAGCCTCACCGGCGTGCTCGCGCGCATGGAGCGCGACGGCCTGGTGAAACGCGAGCGCGACCCCGCCGACCAGCGACGGACGGTGGTGGAAGCCACGGCCAAGGGGCGCAGGATGGTGGAGCGCCTGTCGCACACCGTCGAAACGCACTACCGGTGGCTGGAACAGTCGCTGGGCAAGCAGAAACTGGCGCAGCTCTACGAGCTGCTCGACGAACTCATCGCACTGGAACAGCCATGAGCCCCATCCGCAGAGGCACGGTCTACGGCACCCTGATGAATTTCCGCAGCGAGCTCGACGCCCTCGGCGACAAGGCGAAGCAGGCTCCCTACAACGCCCCGCCGCAGGCGCCGGTGCTGTACGTGAAGCCCGCGAACACCTGGACGGAGAACGGCGGCAGCATCGCCATTCCCGCGGGATTCAGCGAAGTCGCCATCGGCGCGACCGTCGCGATGGTCATGAAGTCGGCGCACGAGATCGCCGGCTACGTGCTGATGAACGACGTCACGCTGCCGCACGACAGCTTCTACCGCCCGCCGGTGAAGTTCAATTGCTTCGACGGTTTCCTGGGCATCGGTGACCGCATCCGCGCGCGCAACGAGGCCGGGGACCCGGCGGTGTTCAAGCTGGAAGTACGGATCAACGGTGAACTGAAGCAGGCCGTGCGCTTCTCGCAGCTGGTGCGCCCGGCCGACCAGCTGCTGGCGGACGTCAGCGCCTTCATGACGCTCGGCGAAGGCGACATGCTCATGCTCGGTTGCGACGTGGAACGGCCGCGGGTGCGTGCCGGCGATCGCGTCGAGATCAAGATGCCGGCGCTCGGCACCCTCACCAACACTTTCGTCGCGGAGGCCGCATGAAGCACGCACGCGTCATCGTCGACGGCATGGTGCACAACGCCACCGAGCGCGACGGCCAGGTCGTGCTGGAAGACGGCCGCCGCCTGTGGCAGGACCAGGTCACCTGGTTGCCGCCGCTGGCGCCCGTGGAGCAGCCCCGCACCGTCATCGCCCTGGGCCTGAACTACGCCGACCACGCGAAGGAGCTGGCGTTCAAGGAGCCGCCGAAGGAGCCGCTGGCCTTCCTGAAGGGCGAGCGTTCGCTGAACGGGCATCGGCAGACCACGAAGCGCCCTGATGGCGTGAAGTTCATGCACTACGAGTGCGAGCTCGCGATCGTGATCGGCCGCAAGGCGAAAAAGGTGAAGCGCGGCGACGCCTACGACTTCGTCGCCGGCTATACCGTCGCCAACGACTACGCGATCCGCGACTACCTCGAGAACTGGTACCGCCCCAACCTGCGCGTGAAGAACCGCGATGGCGCCACGCCCCTGGGTCCGTGGCAGGTCGACGCCGCCGACATCCCGAACCCGATGGCGCTGGCGCTCAGGACCACCGTCAACGGCAAGGTCACGCAGGAAGGCAACACGAAGGACATGATCTTCGACGTGCCCTTCCTCGTGGAGTACTTCTCCTCCTTCATGACGCTGAACCCCGGCGACCTGATCCTCACCGGCACGCCGGACGGCGTGGTGGACTGCCAGCCGGGCGACGTCATCGTCACCGAGATCGAGGGCCTGGGCGCCCTCACGAACACCATTGCCTGAACCATGCGCATCAACCATCTGATCGGCGGCAAGGCCGTCGCCGGCCGCGACTACTTCCAGACCGTCAACCCCGCGACGCAGGAAGTGCTGGCGGAAGTCGCCTCCGGCGGCGAAGCCGAAGTGAACGCCGCGGTCGGGGCCGCCAAGGAAGCCTTTCCCAAGTGGGCCGGCCTGCCGGCCACCGAGCGCGCGAAGCTCGTGCGCAAGCTGGGCGAGCTGATCGCGAAGAACGTCCCCGAGCTTTCGCGGACCGAGACGAACGACACCGGCCAGGTGATCGCCCAGACCGGCAAGCAGCTGGTGCCGCGCGCGGCGGACAACTTCTCCTACTTCGCCGAGATGTGCGTGCGCGTGGACGGCCACACCTATCCGACGCCCACGCACCTGAACTACACGCTGTTCCATCCGGTCGGCGTCTGCGCGCTGATCTCGCCGTGGAACGTGCCCTTCATGACGGCCACCTGGAAGACGGCGCCCTGCCTCGCCTTCGGCAACACCGCGGTGCTGAAGATGAGCGAGCTGTCGCCGCTGACGGCCGCGCGCCTGGGCGAACTGGCACTGGAAGCGGGCATTCCGGCGGGCGTGCTGAATATCGTCCACGGCTACGGCAAGGACGCCGGCGAGCCGCTGGTGCGCCACCCCGACGTGCGCGCGATCTCCTTCACCGGCTCCACGGCGACGGGCAACCGCATCGTCCAGGAGGCGGGGCTGAAGAAGTTCTCGATGGAGCTGGGGGGCAAGTCGCCCTTCGTGATCTTCGACGACGCCGATTTCGAGCGGGCGCTCGACGCGGCCGTGTTCATGATCTTCTCCAACAACGGCGAGCGCTGCACCGCGGGCAGCCGCATCCTGGTGCAGAAGTCCATCTACGCGAAGTTCGTGGACCGCTTCGCGGCCCGGGCGAAGAAGATCACCGTGGGCGATCCGCTGGACGAGAAGACCATCATCGGGCCGATGATCTCGCAAGGGCATCTGGCCAAGGTGCGCAGCTACATCGAGCTGGGGCCGAAGGAAGGCGCGCAGCTGCTGTGCGGCGGCCTGGATGCGCCGCTGCTGCCCGATCGGGTGAAGAAGGGCAACTACGTGCTGCCCACCGTCTTTGCCGACGTGGACAACCGCATGAAGATCGCGCAGGACGAAATCTTCGGGCCGGTGGCGTGCATCATTCCGTTCGACGATGAGGCGGACGCGATCCGGATCGCCAACGACACGCAGTACGGCCTGTCCTCGTACGTGTGGACCGAGAACATCGGCCGCGCGCATCGGGTGGCGGCGGCGGTCGAGGCGGGCATGTGCTTCGTGAACAGCCAGAACGTGCGCGACCTGCGGCAGCCGTTCGGGGGGACCAAGGCGTCGGGCACGGGCCGCGAAGGCGGGACCTGGAGCTACGAGGTGTTCCTGGAGTCGAAGAACATCGCCGTGTCCCTGGGCTCGCACCACATTCCGCACTGGGGAGTCTGACCATGGGCAAGCTCGCGCTGGCGGCGAAGATCACGCACGTACCGTCGATGTACCTCAGCGAGCTGCCGGGCGCCCGCCACGGCTCGCGCCAGGACGCGATCGACGGCCACATCGAGATCGGTCGTCGCTGCCGCGCGCTGGGCGTCGACACCATCGTGGTGTTCGACACGCACTGGCTGGTCAACGCCAACTACCACGTCAACTGCGGCGCGCGGTTCGAGGGCCTGTACACCAGCAACGAGCTGCCGCACTTCATCAGCAACATGGCCTACGCGTTCCCGGGCAATCCGGCGCTGGGCAAGCTGCTGGCAGAGGTGGCGAACGACTGGGGCGTGGAGACGCTGGCGCACGACCGCACGACGCTGGCGCCCGAGTACGGCACGCTGGTGCCGATGCGCTACATGAACCAGGACCAGCACTTCAAGGTGGTGTCGGTGTCGGCGCTGTGCATGGCGCACTACCTGAACGACAGCGCGCGGCTGGGGTGGGCGTTCCGGCGCGCGATCGAGGACCACTACGATGGCACAGTCGCGATCTTCGCGAGCGGGTCGCTGTCGCATCGCTTCGCGCAGAACGGGTTGGCGCCCGAGTACGCCTTCAGGATCTGGAGCCCTTTCCTGGAGCAGCTCGATCACGAGGTCGTGCGCATGTGGCAGGCCGGCGAGTGGCAGGCCTTCTGCGGCATGCTGCCCGAGTACGCGGCCAAGGGCCACGGCGAAGGCTTCATGCACGACACGGCCATGCTGCTGGGCGCGCTGGGCTGGTCGGAGTACGCGGGGAAGGCGGAAGTGATCACGCCGTACTTCGGTGCTTCGGGCACCGGGCAGATCAACGCGGTGTTCCCGGTCACGCCGGTGAGCGGCAACGCCATTCCCAAGGCGCAGGCGTCGTCGGCCGAGGGCTACACCAACGTCGCCCAGCGCCTGTAATTGGAATCTGACCCCAATTTATGCCCCACTGCGTCATCCTCTACACGCCCAACATCGAGAAGAAGACCGATGTGGGCGCCTTGTGCCGCAAGCTCGCGGACAGCATGCTCACGGTGCTGGATGAACAGGGCAAGCAGGTCTTTCCCACGGGCGGCACGCGGGTGCTGGCGTATCCGGCGGCGCACCATGCGGTGGCCGATGGCAAGGGCGACTACGCGTTCGTGTACCTCAATGTGCGCATGGGCGCGGGACGCACGGCAGCCGTGCAGAAGAAGGCGGGCGACCGGTTGATGGAGGTCGTGAAGCAGCACTTCGCGCCCATCTTCGCGCAGGAGCTGATCGGCATCACCCTGCAGATCGACGAAAGTCCCGGCCAAGTCTACGACGCCAAGCACAGCACCCTGCATCCGCTGTTCAACAAATGAGCTTTTCCCCCGACACCATCCGGCAGCTCGCGCGCGAGCTGGACGAGAGCGAGCGTTCGCGCCAGCAGGTCGAGCATTTCTCCAAGCGTCACGCGGGCATGACCATCGAAGACGGCTACGCCGTCTCGCGAGCCTGGGTCGCGATGAAGATCGCCGGAGGCCGGAAGGTCCGCGGCCACAAGATCGGCCTCACCTCGCGCGCCATGCAGCAGTCCAGCCAGATCGACGAGCCGGATTACGGCACCCTGCTGGACGACATGTTCTTCGCGCCGGGCGACATCCCCGCGGACCGCTTCATCGCGCCGCGCGTGGAGGTGGAGCTGGCCTTCATCCTGAAGAAGAAGCTGCAGGGCGCGCAGGTCAGCGTGCAGGATGTCCTGGAGGCGACCGACTACGTGCAGCCGGCCATCGAGATCATCGATGCGCGCATCGAGCAGTTCGACCGCCACACCAAGGCGCCGCGCAAGGTGTTCGACACCATCAGCGACAACGCCGCCAATGCCGGCATCGTCCTCGGCGGGCACAAGGCGCACCCGCGCGAAGTGGACCTGCCCTGGGTCGGCGCCATCCTGCGCCAGAATGGCGTGGTCGAGGAGACCGGGCTTGCCGCCGGCGTGCAGGGCCACCCGGCCGTCGGCATCGCCTGGCTGGCGCAGAAGCTCGCGCCCTGGGGCGAATGCCTGGAGGCCGGCGAGGTGGTGCTCGCGGGCTCCTTCACCCGGCCCGTGGGTGCGAAGCGCGGCGACGTGTTCGACGCCGACTACGGCGCGCTTGGCCGCTTCGAGTTCCGATTCGTTTAAGGAGTCCAGCATGCAGACGCCCGTGAACCCGTTCAAGCAGGCGATCGCCGGGAAGCGCACGCAGGTCGGCCTGTGGTGCAGCCTGCTCGGGCCGCTCAACACCGAGATCTGCGCCGCCGCCGGCTTCGACTGGCTGCTGCTCGATGGCGAGCACACGCCCAACGATCCCATGAACCTGCTGCAGCAGTCCCAGGTCATCGCCGCCTACCCCGGCGTGCACGCGGTCGCGCGCGTGCCCATGGGCCACGGCTACGTGGGACAGGCGCTGATCAAGCAGTACCTGGACGTCGGCATCCAGACGATCCTGGTCCCGATGGTGGAGACCGCGGAACAGGCCCGCGAGCTGGTCCGCTGCATGCGCTACCCGCCCGACGGCATCCGCGGCATGGCCTCCACGCGCGCCTCCGGCTGGGGCCGCAACCCGAGCTACGCGAAGGAAGCCAACAGCGAAGTCTGCCTGCTGGTGCAGGTGGAGACGCAGGAGGGCGTGCGCAACGTCGATGCGATCGCGGCGGTGGACGGCGTCGACGGCGTCTTCATCGGCCCTTCGGACCTGTCCGCGGCCTTCGGCCACGTGGGCGACCCCTGGCATCCCGAGATGAAGAAGCTGCACGGGGACCTGTTCCGCCGCATCCAGGCCGCGGGCAAGGCCGTGGGCATCCTCACGCTGGACGAGACGCTGGCGCGCCAGCACATCGAGATGGGCGCGAGCTTCATCGCCGTCGGCACCGACAGCAACCTGATGGTCAAGGCCACGGGCGGCCTGTCCGCGAAGTTCAAGGGTGCCCCTGCCGCCGCGCCCGCCAAGGGCCAGAACTACTAGGAGATCCGCCATGAGCGCCCTGCTCCAACCCCGCGCACCGGACATGCACCCCGAGGAGTGGCAGGCCCGGGTGCAGCTCGCCGCCGCCTACCGCATCTTCGACATGCTGGGCTGGACGGAGATGATCTACAACCACATCACGGTGCGGCTGCCGGACAGCGTCACGCGCGGCGAGAAGCAGTTCCTGATCAATCCCTTCGGACTCCATTACTCCGAAGTCACGGCCAGCAACCTGCTGAAGATCGACGTCCACGGCAACAAGCTGGACATCCACAATCCCTGGCCGGTCAATCCCGCGGGCTTCACCATCCACGCGGCGATCCACGAGAACGTGGCGGACGCGCATTGCGTCATGCACACGCACACGAACAACGGCCTGGCGGTCGCGTGCACCGAGGGCGGACTGGCGCAGAACAACTTCTATTCGGCGCAGCTGCACGACCTGGTGGCGTACCACGACTTCGAGGGCATCACGATCCACGAGGAAGAGGCGCCGCGCCTGCTCGCCAGCCTGGGCGGCCGGCCGCTCATGATCCTGCGCAACCACGGCCTGCTGGCGGCGGGCCCCACCCTGGCCCTGACTTTCGTGCGGCTGTGGACGCTGCAGCGCGCATGCGACATCCAGGTCGCGCAGGCGGCGCTGGGCAAGGCGATTCCCATTCCCGAGGCGGTGGCGAGGAAGACGACGCATGATTCCTTCCAGTTCGACCAGCGCTTCGGCGCCGGGCAGGACGTCTTCGACGCGATGACCCGCGTCATGGAACAACGCTTCGGCACTGCATACAAGTCATGAAGGTCTGCATCTACGGCGCCGGCGCCATCGGCGGCTGGATCGGCGTGAAGCTGGCGCGCGCGGGCTGCGACGTCAGCATCGTCGCGCGCGGCGCGACGCTGGAGACCTTGAAGAAGGACGGCCTGCGCCTGCAGGAAGGCCAACAGGTGCTCCAGGCGAACGTGAAGGCCAGCGCCTCGCCGGCGGAACTCGGCGTGCAGGACCTCGTCGTCGTCGCCGTCAAGGCGCCCGCGATGGCCGACGTCGCCCGGGCCATCCGGCCGCTGCTCGGTCCCGACACCATGGTCCTGACCGCCATGAACGGCGTGCCCTGGTGGTTCTTCCAGGGCTTCGGGGGCGAGTACCAAGGCACCCGCCTGCAGGCGGTCGACCCCGACGGAACGATCGCGGAGGCGATCCCGGCGAAGCACATCGTCGGTTGCGTGGTGCACGCGAGCTGCGCCCTCAAGGGCCCGGGCTTCGTGCAGCACCACTTCGGCAACGGGCTGATCATCGGCGAGCCTTCGGGCGCGAAGGCGCAGCGCGTCCTGCAGCTGGCGGAACTGCTGCTGCAGGCCGGCTTCGCGGCCACCGTCTCCGACCAGATCCAGAAGGACACCTGGTACAAGCTCTGGGGCAACATGACCGTGAACCCCGTGAGCGCCATGACCGGAGCGACCACGGACCTGATCCTCAACGACGACCTCGTGCGCGCCTTCATCTCCAGCGTGATGCTGGAAGCGCGCGAGATCGGCGGGCGCATCGGCATCCCCATCGCGCAGCAGCCCGAGGACCGGCACCAGGTCACGCGCAAGCTGGGCGCCTTCAAGACCTCGATGCTGCAGGACGTGGAAGCCCGCAAGCCGGTGGAGATCGACGCGCTGGTGACCGTCGTGCGCGAGATGGGCCGGATGACCGGCGTGCCCACGCCCTTCACCGACGCGTTGCTGGGCCTCGCGCGCCTGCACGCCCGGGGGCTGGGCCTGTACTGATGGCGGCGATTCCGGCCCCGGCGCGCGCGCTCAGCGGCGCCGCCTTCGGCACGCTGCTGCTGATCGCCCTGATGATGGGCGCCAACCACGTGGCGGCCCGCATCGCCTTCAACAACGGCGTGGATGTCGCCACCGCGGTGGTGTTCCGCAGCACCGTGACCGCGCTGGTCATCGTCACCCTGCTCGCCTCGCAGGGCGTGCGCGTGCGCTTCACGGCGCGGCACAAGCGCTTCCTGCCCGCCATCGGCCTGCTGGTGGGCGTGCAGAGCCTGTGCCTCTATTCCGCGGTGGCGCGGCTCCCGGTGGCCCTGGCCCTGCTGGCGTTCAACACCTACCCGATCTGGACGGCGTTCTGGTCGCTGGCGATCTACCGCAAGCACCCGGAAAACGCGATGCTGGTCGCCATGCCGGTGATCCTCGCCGGCCTCGCGCTGGCGCTGGACGTGTTCGGCGCCGCCTCGGGCCTGGGCGCCTCCGGGCAATGGGCCCGCATCGGCGCCGGCGTCGCCTTCGCGCTCACGGCGGCCGCCACCTTCGGCCTCGCCCTGGTGCTCACGCAGCACGAGGCGGGCGACGTCGACGGCCGCGTGCGCACCGCGAGCACCATGGCCATCGCCGGCCTGGTGGCGCTCACCATGGTCGTGTCGCAGGGCGGCTTCCACCTGCCCACGGCACCCGCCGGCTGGGGCGGGCTCGCCACCCTCACCTTCCTGTACGGCACGGCTTTCACCATCATGTTCACCGTGCTGCCGCGCCTCGGCGTGGTCGGCAACTCGGCGATCATGAACGTGGAGCCGGTGTTCGCCCTGGTGCTGGCGTGGCTGCTGCTCGGACAGGCGATCGCGCCCATCCAGGTCGCCGGGGCCTTGCTGGTGGTGGGGACCGTCATCACGCTGGGGCTGCGGAAGAAGTGATCGGTGGGGTTCGGCCTGCGGCGCTCACCACCCCCCTACGGGACGTCGTGGATTCGTAGGGTGGCGGTGAGCACCGCAGGTGCGAACCCCACCGCAGGATCGCCCATTCACTTCATTCGGAGAAGCTTCACCGCCTGCGGCAGCGAATGCGCCTTCGGCACGAAGTGGTCGATCAGCCCGCCCAGCAGAACGCCGCACACCAGCGCCCCGAGCAGCGGCTTCCAGGTCAGGCGCACCGCCGCATTCAACCAACCTTCACGCGCGAGCCGCACCGCGGTGCGCGCCGACACGTAGCTGAAGGCGATTTCCACCGCCACGGCCAGCAGTACCTCCGAGCCGAAATACAGTAGCAGGAGGGAGCCGAGGCCGAACACGACCAGGCAGCCGGCGAGGAAGACCACGAACACGGGGATCACGACGACCGCGCCTTCATCGGAACTGCCCACCGCGTCGGCAGCGCCGGAGGCCAAGTCGCCGACGGTCGACGCAGTGTCCGAAGGCAGGTCGAAGCTCCCGCTGGCGCCGCCGCCCCCGAAGTCGCCGCCGCCACCGGACCGCAGCGGCTCCAGCACGTCTGCGGCGCGGCCGCTCGTGCCGCGTGGGAGCGGCAGGTCGATGGGTAAGTCGAGTGCGTCCGGCACGTCGCCCTCGCCCCGTTCGCCCACCAGCATCCCCGCCCACCAGCGCAGCACCAACAGGAAGCCCAGGTAACCAACACCCAGCGTCGCGGCGTAGCGCAAGGCGAGCGAGTGCGATCCCATGATCATCTGCAGGTGGGCCGCGGCCCACATCAGCAGCAGTACGAGCAACCCGATGCACCAGCCGTGCAGCCACAAGCTATGCTGGCGGCGCAGGTGCTCCCTGGTGGCGGACTCCCAGCGGCGGATCGTGCCCCAGGTCCCCAGGGAACGGCGCAGGTGCCGCTCCGACCTCACTCCACCACCACGGGCACCCGCGGCGCCAGCGCGCACATCAGCTCGTACCCCAGCGTCTGCCCGCTGGCCGCGACTTCGTCGATGGCAAGGATGGCGCCGTTGCCCGCGCGCCCCCACAGCGTGACCTCGCTGCCGAAGCCCGCCTGCGGCACCGGGCTCAGGTCCACGGCGACCATGTCCATGCTGACGCGGCCGACCAGGCGCGTCCGCACGCCTTCGACCAGCACCGGCGTGCCGGTCGTGCAGTGGCGCGGGTAGCCGTCGGCGTAGCCGCAGGCGACCACGCCGATGCGGATGGGCGTGTCGGCCGTGAAGCTGGAGCCGTAGCCCACCGTGTCGCCGGGCTGGAGCTGCTGCACGCCCAGCACGCGGCTGGCGAGCGTCATCGTGGGTTGCAGCTGCCAGTGGGCGAAGTCGTTCTCGGGATAGTCCGGCGCGCTGCCGTACACCACGATCCCGGGCCGGACCCAGTCGCCGCGGACCGCCGGGTCGGTGGCGTGGCGCAGGGTCGCCGCGCTGTTGGACAGCGAGCGCTCGCCGGGCAGATCGCGCGTGGTGTCGGCGAACACACGCAGCTGGTGGGCGATGCCGCGGGGCCCGTCAGCGTCGCTGAAATGGGTCATGAGCGAGATCTCCTCCACCTGCGGCAGCGCGTCCAGCCGCGCCCAGGCGGCGCGGAAGCGCTGCGGGGAGAACCCGAGGCGGTTCATGCCCGAATTCATCTTCAGGAAAACCCGGTGCGGCACCTGGGTCTTGTGGGCCGCCAGCCACTCGATCTGCTCGTCGCAATGCACGGCGTGCCAGAGGGACAGCCGCGAGCACAGCTCCAGGTCCCGCGGCTCGAACACCCCTTCCAGCAGCAGGATGGGGCCGCGCCAGCCGAGGGCCCGCACCCGCTCGGCCTCCTGCAGGTCCAGGAGGGCGAAACCGTCCGCGCCGCGCAGGGCGTCGTACACCCGCTCGATGCCGTGGCCATAGGCGTTGGCCTTGACCACCGCCCAGACGCGGGCATCGGGCGCGGCGGCCCGGACGCGTGCCAGGTTGTGGCGCAGGGCGTCCGGATGGATGGTGGCGAGGATGGGGCGTGGCATTTGAGGGACCTTTGTCCCGATTCTGTCATTACCCAGCGTGATATAACCCCGTGTCGCTTGGAGACAGCAGAACCTTGAAGGGCCGCCCGCCTGGGCACCGGCCCCGCCCACACTCGCACGGATGAAGCGCGGTTTCTACACCATCATGGCGGCGCAGTTCTTCTCGTCGCTCGCCGACAACGCGCTGTTCATTGCGGCCGTCGAACTGCTCAAGTCATCCCATGCCGCCGCCTGGAAGGCCGCGGCACTGGTGCCCATGTTCGCCCTGTTCTACGTGGTGCTGGCGCCCTTCGTGGGCGCCCTGGCTGACGCCAGGCCCAAGGGGCAGGTCATGTTCCTCAGCAACGGCATCAAGGTGGTGGGCTGCCTGATGATGCTCCTGGGCATGCACCCGCTGATCGCCTACGCCATCGTGGGCCTGGGCGCCGCGGCCTACTCGCCCGCCAAGTACGGCATCCTCACCGAGCTGCTGCCGCCCTCGCAGCTGGTGAAGGCCAACGGCTGGATCGAGGGCCTCACGATCGCCTCCATCATCCTCGGCATCCTCCTGGGGGGGCAGCTGGTGGGACACGCGATGTCCTCGCGCATGCTGGCCCTGGACGTCCCGCTGATCGACACCGGCATCGACACGGCGCCCGAAGCCGCCATCACCGTGCTGATCTTCATCTACGCGATCGCCGCCTGGTTCAACACGCGCATCCCCGTCACCGGCGTGGAGATGCGCCCCATCCCGGGCAACCCGCTGGAGCTGGTACCGGACTTCTGGACCTGCAACGCCCGCCTGTGGCGCGACCGCCTGGGCCAGATCTCGCTGGCGACGACGACGCTGTTCTGGGGCGTGAGCGGCAACCTGCGCTACATCATCCTGGCCTGGAGCGCCGCGGCCCTCGGCTACAGCACGACGCAGGCCTCGTCCCTGAGCGGCGTGGTGGCCCTGGGCACCGCCGCGGGCGCCATCCTCGCTTCCATGCGCGTGCGCCTGGACCGCGCGACCAGCGTCATGCCCATGGGCATCGCGCTGGGCCTGCTGGTGGTGTGCATGAATTTCATCCACAACGTGTGGGTGGCGGCGCCCTTCCTGATCATCATGGGCGCGCTGGGCGGCTACCTGGTCGTGCCCATGAACGCGCTGCTGCAGCACCGCGGACACAACCTGATGGGCGCGGGCCGCTCCATCGCCGTGCAGAACTTCAACGAGCAGGCCTGCATCCTGGGCCTGGGCGCCTTCTACAGCCTGTCCGCGGGCATGGGCCTGTCCGCCTTCGGCGCGATCACGGCCTTCGGCCTCGTGGTGGCCGGCGCCATGTGGTTGATCCAGCGCTGGCACCAGCGCAACCTCGTCGCGCACAAGGACGAAGTGGAGCACCTGCTGGAGATCGCCCGGCACGACAACGTGCATGGTTGATCGGGGCGGGAAGCTGGCGCCGGTGGCGGCGCTGGTGCTCAATGCCTTTGTCTGGGGCTGCTCCTGGTGGCCTTTCCGGGTGCTCGCACAAGAAGGCATGCACGCCCTGTGGTCCACGTCGCTCGTCTACCTCGTGGCCTTCGTGGGCTTCGTCCTGCTGCGGCCGGCGGCCCTGCCGGAGCTCCTGCGCACGCCCGCCCTGTGGCTGCTGGCCGTGGCGGCCGGCATGACCAACGTCGGCTTCAATTGGGCCGTGAGCATCGGCGACGTCGTGCGCGTGGTGCTGCTGTTCTACCTGATGCCGGCATGGGCGGTGCTGATGGCCTGGTTGATCCTCGGCGAACGCCCTTCCGGCGCGGGCCTTGCGCGCCTGCTGCTGGCGCTGGCCGGCGTGGCCACCGTGCTGGACACGGGCGGCACCGGCCTGCCCTTCCCGCGCGCCCTGCCGGAGTGGCTGGCGCTGGCCGGCGGCTTCAGCTTCGCGCTCACCAACGTGTTGCTGCGCCGCCTGAACTACGTCACCGCGGGCTCGCGCGTGCTGGCCATGTTCGGCGGCGGCATGCTGCTGGCGGGCGCCGTCGCCTGGGGCGGCGTGCAGCAAGGCAGCATCGCGCCGCTGCCCCTCCTGGGCCCCCAGGGCTGGCTGCTGGCATTGCTGCTGGCCGCGGGCTTCCTGGTCGCCAACCTCGGGCTGCAATACGGCGCGTCGCGGCTGCCGGCGCACACGACGGCGCTTGTCATGCTGTCGGAGGTGGTGTTCGCGAGCTTCTCCTCGGTGGCGCTCGGGGCGGCGCAGCTGACGCCGCGCACGCTGGCGGGCGGCCTGCTGATCCTCGCGGCGGCCGCGTGGTCGGCGTGGCCGCGACGGGAGGCTGCTGTGCCCGGCGCGCCGCAGGCGTAGGATGCGGCGCATGGCCACCGTCTACGACTTCGAAGCGCAGCGCATCGGCGGCGACACCGTGCCGCTCGCGCAATTCCGCGGCAAGCCGCTGCTGATCGTCAACACCGCCAGCGCCTGCGGCTTCACGCCGCAGTTCGCAGGCCTGCAGGAACTGCACAGACGCTACGGCGAGCGCGGCCTCGTCGTCCTGGGCTTTCCCTGCAACCAGTTCGGCCACCAGGACCCGGGCAGCAACGAGGAGATCGCCGGCTTCTGCCAGGTGAACTACGGCGTGACCTTCCCGATGATGCAGAAGATCGACGTCAATGGCGCGGAGGCCCACCCGCTGTACCGTTGGCTCACGGCCGAAGCGCCCGGCCTGCTCGGCTCCAAGGCCATCAAGTGGAACTTCACCAAGTTCCTGGTCGGCAAGGACGGCCAGGTGCTGAAGCGCTACGCGCCGCAGGATGCGCCGGAGAAGCTGGCCAAGGACATCGAGGCGGCGCTGGCGGCCTGAGCGCGCCCTTGCGTGAAGGCGGCGTGAAGCCCGCCTTCACCCGGACTTCATCATGGCCGCGCGCACGGCCGGCAGCATGGTTCCACCTTTCCAACGAGGAGAACCATGAAGCAATTGCTGGCGCAATCCGCGCTGACCAAGGCCATCCTGCTGGCCGTCCTCCTGCTGCTGGCGGCACTGCCGCTGGCGCGGATCTCGGGCCTGATCGACGAACGCGGCGCGAGCCGGCAGGCGGCCGCGGACGAACTCGCGGCGCGCCATGCGGGCCCGCAGGTCGTGACCGGCCCCTTCCTCGTCATCCCCTACACGGAGCGCTGGACGGAGACGCAGCTGGACGAAAAGGGCAACGTGAAGCAGCGTACCGAGCGCAGCCAGCAGTACGCGCACCTCGTGTTTCCCGAGCGCGCCGACCTGCGCGGCAAGCTCACGGCGCAGGAGCGCTACCTGGGCATCTTCACGGTCCTGTTCTACGACCTGCAGGGCGGGATCAACGGACGTTTCCCCGCCTTCGACCTCGCGGCGCTGCCACAGCACGTGAAGGGTTCGACGATCGAGGCGCGGCCGCCCGTGCTCGCCTTCGCCACAAGCGACCTGCGCGGGCTGCAGGGCGCGCCCGCGCTCACCCTCGCCGGCTCGCCCGGCCGGTGGCAGCCGCGCGTTCCTGGCGTCCCGGAGTCGCACTGGCTGGCGCGAGGCATCCACGCCCCGCTGCCCGAGTCGGCGCAACGCGCCTTCGCGCAGCACCAGTCCTTCGACTTCCGGCTCGACCTGCAACTGGTCGGCCAGGAGCGGCTTGCCATCGTGCCCCTGGCCGACGAGAACACCGCGCACCTCACCTCCGACTGGCCGCATCCCAGCTTCGGCGGCAAGTTCCTCGCCACGCGGCGCACGGTCGGGCCCAAGGGCTTCGAGGCGGACTGGTCGGTGTCTTCGCTGGTCAGCACGGCGCGCGGCCAGATGCTGCAATCGCTGCAGGCGCCCGGCACCGCGCCGGCCGGGATGGACAGCTTCGACGTGAGCGTGATCCAGCCGCTGAACGTCTACACCCTCAGCAACCGGGCCGTGAAGTACGGCCTGCTGTTCGTCGGCCTGACGCTGATGGCCGCCTTCATGTTCGAGCTGTTCGCGCGGCTGCGCCTGCACCCCGTGCAGTACGCGCTGGTGGGGCTGTCGATCACGCTGTTCTTCCTGCTGCTGCTCGCGCTGTCGGAGAAGGTGGCGTTCGGCATCGCCTATGCGTCGGCGGCCGCCGCGAGCACCTTGCTGCTGGCGGTGTACTTCAGCGCCGTGCTGCGTGGATGGAAGCGCGGGCTCGGCCTCGGCGCCTACGTCGGCGTGCTCTACGCGGCGCTCTACGGCCTGCTCTCGTCCGAGGACAACGCGCTGCTGCTCGGGTCGCTGCTGCTGTTCGGCCTGCTCGGGTTGCTGATGATCGGCACCCGCAAGGTGGACTGGTACGCGCTGTCCTCCCGCCCCGGGGCGCCCGCTTCAGCCTGAAGGCAGCAGCGGCAGCGAAAGGGTGGCCACCGCGCCACCCTTTTCGCCGTTCTCCAGCGCGATCGCGCCGTGGTGCAGCGCCGCGACCTGGCGCACGAAGCTCAGGCCCAGGCCCGTGCTCTTGCGGCCCGTTCCCGGCCGCGCGAGCGAATAGAACTTCTCGAACACCTGCTCGCGCGCGTAGTCCGGCACGCCCGGCCCTGCGTCGCGCACGGACACCAGGGCGCGGCCGTCCGCTTGCGCCAGGCGCACGCGCACCGCGGCGCCATCGGGCGAGAAGTCGATGGCGTTGTCGACGATGTTGGCGATCGCGCGGCGCAGGAGGAAACGATCGCCTTCCACGGTGGCCTCCTCGCCGGGCTCGCGCTCGATGCGCACCTGGCGGGGCGCCGCGGCATCGCGCGCGGCGACCAGCACCTCGTCCAGCAACGGGCCGAGCGCGACCGGTGCCACGTGCGCAAGCGAGCGGCGCGCTTCCAGGCGCGTGAGCTCCATCATGCGATCGACCACCTCCTGGATGCGGCCGGTCTCCTGGGCGATGTTGCCCAGGAACCGGCGCCGGTCTTCCGCGGGCATGGCCGGGTCCTGCAGCAGTTCGGCCGCGCCACGGATGGCCGACAGCGGGCTCTTGAGCTCGTGGGTGAGCGTCTGCACGTAGTCGGCGACGTAGTTGCGCCCGGCGAGTGCGTCGCGCATGTCGTCGAATGCATCGCGCACGATGCCCACGGCCACGCGAGCGAGCGATGCGGGATGCAGGCGCCGTTGCGAGCGCACGTAGCGTGCGAAATCCGTCAGCAGGCCCAGCGGCCGCACCACCCACACCGACATCAGCAGCCCCAGCAAGGCCACGCCCAGCGCGGACAGCACGCCCACGTACAGGGTCTTGCGGCGGGCCGCCTCGACGAACTGGCCGAAGCTCCGCACCGGCTTGCCCACCGACACCGCGCCGACGATCGTTCCGTTCCAGCGCACCGGCGCCGCCACGTACATCACCGAGCTGCCGGCCCGGTCCGGCACGTCGGGACTGGTGCGCGCGCCGTACTCGCCGCGCAGCGCCAGGAAGATCTCGTTCCAGCGCGAGTAGTCGGCGCCGGCCGACCGCCCCAACGAGTCGAACAGCACGCGGCCGCTGCCGTCGGTCACGACCAGCCGCAGGTCCACGTGCGTCTTGGTCAGGCTGAAGATGCGGGCCTCGAACCGGCGCGCGTACAGCGACGCGAACAGCGGCCCGAGGCGGTCCGTGGCGATCTTTCCATCGCGCACGTCCTGCTCCACCATCGTCGCCACGAGCTGCGCCGTCTCGACCAGCGACTCCTCCGCCGACTCGCGATAGCGCGGGTCCAGGTCGGCCAGCACCCGATAGAGCAGGAAGCCGGTGCCCGCCACGTAGATCAGCAGCAGGACCAGGAAGATGCGGCTGCGCTTGCTCACGGGCGCGGCGGCAGGTCCTCTTGCAGGGCGTAGCCGGTGCCGCGCAGCGTGCGGATCGCCTCGACCTCCGGCGCCACCGCCTTCAGCTTGGCGCGCAGCGTCTTGACGTGGGCGTCGACGGTGCGGTCGAAGCTGTCGCGGTCCGCGTCCCACACGCGTGCCAGCAGCTCCTCGCGCGAGAACACGCGGCCGGGCCGCGCGGCAAGTTCGCGCAGCAGCCCGAACTCGTAGCGCGAGAGGTCCAGCAGCACGCCGTAGTAGCGGATGCGGTGCCGTTCCACGTCCACCTCCAGCGGCGTGGCCGGCACGGGCGCCGGCGCGGCCGCGGCGCGGGCACTGCGGCGCAGGATCGCGCGCACGCGCGCGGCCAGCTCGCGCGGCGAGAAGGGCTTCGCCACGTAGTCGTCGGCGCCCAGCTCCAGGCCCACGACGCGGTCGATCTCGTCGCTGCGCGCCGTGAGGAACAGCATCGGCACCTCCGCGCCGCCCGGCAGCGCATGCAGCTCGCGGAACAGGTCGAAGCCGTTGCGGTCCGGCAGTCCCACGTCCAGGATGGCCAGCGCCGGCCGCTCGCGCTGGAAAGCCGCGACCGCTTGCGCCGCCGTCGCGCACCACTCGGGCGCGAAGCCTTCGTGCGCCAGCGCATAGACCAGCGTGTCCGCGATCGGCGCCTCGTCCTCCACCACCAGGATGCGCGGCCTGACTGTCATGGGACTACGCGAGGGATGCGTCCAGAACCTCGACCCAGTGCCGCACCGGCACCTCGGTGCCGCCCTGCAGGTGCTGGATGCAGCCGATGTTGGCCGAGAGGATCGCCTGCGGCTGCAGCGCGCCCAGGTGGCCCAGCTTGCGATCGCGCAGCGTGTGGGCGATGTCGGGATGCAGCACGGAGTAGGTGCCGGCGGAGCCGCAGCACAGGTGCGATTCGTTCAGCGCCAGGCGCACCGTGAAGCCCAGCGCCGCCAGGCCCTGCTCCACGCCGCCGCGCACCTTCTGCCCGTGCTGCAGCGTGCAGGGCGGGTGGTAGGCGAACGTGCCGGGCTGCGGGCGCACCTTGTCCTTCAGTGCCGGCACGAGGTCCGGCAGCAGCTCGCTGAGGTCGCGCGTGAGCCCGGAGATGCGCGTCGCCTTCTCCGCATAGGCCGCATCGTGTTGCAGGTGATGCCCGTACTCGCGCACCGTGACGCCACAGCCGGAAGCGTTCATCACGATCGCTTCCACCTCGCCGCGTTCCACGGCCGGCCACCAGGCGTCGATGTTGCGGCGCATCTGCGCGCGGCCGCCGTCCTGGTCGTTCAGGTGGAACTTGAGAGCGCCGCAGCAGCCCGCCTCCGGCGCCACGACGGCCTGGATGCCTGCGGCATCGAGCACGCGCGCCGTCGCGGCATTGATGTTGGGCATCATGGCCGGCTGCACGCAGCCGGCGAGCATCAGCACCTTGCGTGCGTGCGTGCGCGTCGGCCACGCGCCCGCGGCCTGCTTTGCCGGCACCTTCTCGCGCAGGCGCTCCGGCAGCAGGCCGCGCATCGCCTGCCCCAGCTTCATGGCCGGCGCGAAGAGGGGCGACGTGAGCCCCGCGCCCAGGGTCCGGCGCAAGGCGATCGAGGGCGCGCCGCGCTCCACTTTCCGCTCGACGATGCCGCGGCCGATGTCCACCAGCTTGCCGTAGTCCACGCCGCTGGGGCAGGTGCTCTCGCAGTTGCGGCAGGTGAGGCAGCGATCCAGGTGCAGCTGGGTCTTGCGCGTGGGCTGCTCGCCTTCCAGCACCTGCTTGATCAGGTAGATGCGGCCGCGCGGGCCATCGAGCTCGTCGCCCAGCACCTGGTAGGTGGGGCAGGTGGCGGTGCAGAAGCCGCAGTGCACGCACTTGCGCAGGATGGCTTCGGCTTCCGCGCCCTCGGGCGTGCCCTGGAATTCCGGGGAGAGATGGGTCTGCATCAGGAGTCGGGGTACAGCCGGCCGCGGTTGAAGATGCCCGCGGGATCGAACTGCTGTTTGAGTCGTGCGTGCAGCGAAGCGAGCACGGGCGAAAGAGGCGTGAAGCGGCCGCTGGCGGCGGCGCGCCCGGTGCGGAACAGGGTCGCGTGGCCGCCCGCGCGCACCGCGGCATCGCGCACGCGCGCGCCCGCCTCGGCCGCGACGCGCACCCAGCGCTGCGCGCCATGCCATTCGACGAGCGGAGCCTCGGGCAGCTCCAGCACCGGCGCGGTCTGCGGCACGGACAGGCGCCAGAGGTCCCGGCCGTCATGCGCCTGGAACCAGGGCATGGCCTGCTCGCGCAGCGCATTCCACTCGCCGGCGGCGCCCGCGTTGTCCAGGCGCTCGCCGCCCAGGCTGCGGCAGGCCGCATCGACCGCCGCGACGGCGCCGCGCAGGCGCAGGTACAGCGTGCCCTGCCCTTCTTCCTCCAGCCAGCAGCTCGCGTTGAGCGGCAGCGGCTGGCCGCCCCAGGCATGGAGCTTCTGCAAGGCCTCGGCCTGGGACACGCGAAAGCGCAGGGTCGCTTCGGCCGGGGGCACCGGCAGGACCTTCAGGCTGACCTCCGTGATGAGCCCCAGCGTCCCGAAGGCACCGGCCTGGAGGCGCGACACGTCGTAGCCCGCCACGTTCTTCATCACCTGGCCGCCGAACACCAGCGCCTCGCCGCGGCCGTTGACGACCTGCAAGCCCAGCACGAAGTCGCGCACGGAGCCGACGCTGGCCCGCGCGGGCCCCGACAGCCCCGTGGCCACCATGCCGCCCACCGTGGCGCCGGCGGCGAAGTGCGGCGGCTCGAACGGCAGGCATTGGCCACGTTCCGCCAATGCCGCCTCGAGCTCCGCCAGCAGCGTGCCCGTGCGCACGGTGACCACCAGCTCGCTGGGCTCGTAGTTGACGATGCCCGCGAAGCCCCGCGTCTGCAGCAGTTCGCCTTCGAGCCGTTCGCCGAGGAAGTCCTTGGTGCCGCCGCCGCGGATGCGCAATGGCGTGCCGGCGGCGGCCGCCGCACGGATCCGTTCGATGAATTCAGCCTCTACGCTTTCCATGGCCGGCGATGTTACGTCCCGCGGCGGACCTGCCGGGACGGCGGGCAGCGAATCATTGCGCCGCGTCGATGAAGAAGTTGGCAGGCAGGCCCGCCACGTCTGCCTTTGCAGCAAGCACGCAGCCCGAATGCGGGAACGCAGCCAGTTCGTCCGCGGGGCGGTGGTGGCGCGCGGTCGTGAGATACAGCGTGCATCCGTCCGGGCCGCCGAAGCACGGCATCGTGGGGCAGCGCACGGGCAGGGTGAACTCCGCGACGACGTCGCCCGAAGGCGACAGGCGCAGGAGCCGCCCGCCCTCGTACATCGCGACCCAGTAGTGGCCTTCGACATCCACGGTGGCGCCGTCGGGCCGCCCGCGGTAGCCCGCCTGCCCCGGCTGCCAGCCGGCGGGCTTGGGCGGGAACTGGTGGAACACGCGGTGGTGCCGCATCGCGTTGCCCCGCGGCTCCCAGTCCCAGGCGTAGATGGCATGCCGCGGCGTGTCGGCCCAGTACACCGTGTGCTGGTCCGGCGACCAGGCCAGGCCGTTGGCGCTGGTGGCGTTGTGCGCCTTCAGCTGCACGAGCGGCTTGCCACGCTCGCCGTTGTCCTGGCGGCAGTCGACGGAATAGAGGTCGGCCTTGCGGGCGTCCTTGGGCTCGTAGTAGGTGCCGGCCCAGAAGCGGCCCACGGGATCGGCCTTGCCGTCGTTGAAGCGCGTCGTGGCGCCGTGCTGGAAGCGCACGATGGGCAGCAGCAGCCCGCCCCAGTCGCGCGCGCGGTAGATGCCGTCGCGCAGGGCCAGCACCAGGCCGCCGCTCGCGGCCGGGGCGATGCACCCTGGCTCCTGCGGCAGCGTCCATTCCTCGCGCTCCCCGGTCGCGGGATCCCAGCGGCGCACGCGCATCCCCGGAATGTCCACCCAGTACAGGCGCTGCTCGCGCGGATGCCAGAAGGGCGACTCGCCCACCGCGTCCGGCTCGGGCACGGCCACTTCCCACTTCATGGCGCGCCGACCTCGATGCGGCATTGCGCGATCAGCGATTCGCCTGGTTGCAGCAGCGCGAGGCCCAGCTCGCCGACGGACGCGCCCGCCGCGTAGAGATGCACGGCGTTCGGTGCGTGGCTCACGGGCGCCAGCGCGATGCAGTCCTGGTCCGGGTCGTTGCACACCACCAGGCGCGTGAGCCCGGAGCGCAGCGCGAGATTCGCGGCCGCCGCGCCGATCTGCACCTCGCCATCCCAGCCCTCATAGGCTTGCGCCAGCGACAGGGCCGCGGCGTCACCGTCGTAGCCCGCCGTGGGACGGCTGAGGCTCGGCAGGCGGTCCAGGTCGAATTCCCAGCGGCCGCTCGCATGCCATGCGAGTCGCGTGCCGGCCGCGCGCGGCAGCAACACGCGCCACCCCAGGCCCGCGGGCGCCGGCTGCGGCGACTGGTTGGTCACGGCAAGGGTCATCTCCAGCGCCTGCGGCAGCAGGCGGACGGTGTGGGAGCAGTCGAAGGCGAAGGGCCACGAGGCGTCGGACCGGTGCTCGTACGCGAGCATCGCGGAGCTGTCGTCCGCATCGAGCACGGACCAGGGCCGCTGCCAGGCGAGGCCGAGGATCGCATGGGGCGCATCGCCCGTGTGCCGCACCAGCGGCTGCTGCGTGCCCTGCCAGACGACGGCAGCCTGGCCGACGCGATTGGAGAAGGGCACCAGCGGATGGCACGCCGCGCCTCGTGCGGAGCCCAGCTGCTGCGCCGCCGTGGAACGCAGCACAGGCACGTCGTCACGCCACAGTCCCGCGATGGCGCCCCCGAGCGCGGGTGCCAGTTCGCAGCGCAGCCGTCCGGCTCGCAGTTCGGTCATGGACTCGTCTCCTGCCGCGCATTGTGCCTGCGAAGGCACGGTGGCAGGGACAAAGAAAAAACGGCCCGCCGAAGCGGGCCGAACATCCAAAGGAGATCCTTGCTTTGCCTCCTCGCGGCGCACGGCGTGCCGTGTCGCGCGCCGCGTCCTCCGTCCGCCTCAGCGGCTGTAGGCGGTTTCGCCGTGGGTGGTGATATCGAGGCCTTCGCGCTCTTCCTCTTCGGTCACGCGCAGGCCGATCAGCAGGTCGACGATCTTGTAGGCGATGAAGGCCACGACGCCGGACCAGATCAGCGTGGTCAGCACGCCCTGGAACTGGATCCACACCTGGCTGGCGATGGAGTAGTCCGGGCTCACCTTGTTGGCCACGTAGTCGTAGATGCCCACGCCGCCCAGCGACGGCGAGGCGAACACGCCGGTCAGCAGCGCGCCGGTGATGCCGCCCACGCCGTGGACGCCGAACACGTCCAGCGCGTCGTCGGCGCCCAGCAGCTTCTTGAGGCCGGTGACGCCCCAGAGGCAGACGAGGCCGGCGATCAGGCCGATCACGAGCGCGCCCATCGTGCCCACGAAGCCGCAGGCCGGCGTGATCGCGACCAGGCCGGCGACGGCCCCGGAGGCGGCACCCAGCATGGAGGCCTTGCCCTTGGTCAGCGCTTCACCGGCGATCCACGCCAGCGTCGCCATGGCGGTGGCCAGCAGCGTGTTGGCGAAGGCCAGGGCGGCACCGCCGCTGGCTTCCAGGTTGGAGCCGGCGTTGAAGCCGAACCAGCCGAACCACAGCATGGCCGCACCGACCATCGTCAGCGTCAGGCTGTGCGGGGCGAACGACTCCTTGCCGAAGCCGATGCGCTTGCCCACCAGGAAGGCGCCCACCAGGCCGGCGGTGCCGGAGTTGATGTGCACCACGGTGCCGCCCGCGAAGTCGAGGGCGCCCTTGGCCCACAGCCAGCCGCCGTTGGCGGTGACGGTTTCCAGCGCCTTGGCGTCCGTGATCGCGTCCGGGCCGTCCCAGTACCAGACCATGTGCGCGATGGGCAGGTAGGAGAAGGTGAACCAGAGGACGCAGAACAGCAGCACCGCGGAGAACTTCATGCGCTCGGCGAACGAGCCCACGATCAGCGCGCAGGTGATGGCGGCGAACGTGGCCTGGAAGCACATGAAGATCAGCTCCGGGATCACCACGCCCTTGCTGAACGTGGCGGCCGTTGAATCAGGCGTCATCCCGGAAAGGAAGATCCTGCTGAAGCCGCCCATGAAGGGGTTGCCCGCCGTGAATGCGATGCTGTAGCCGTAGATGGCCCACAGCACGTAGATCAGCGCCGTGACCACGAACACCTGCATCAGCACCGACAGCATGTTCTTGCTGCGCACCAGGCCGCCATAGAACAGGGCGAGGCCGGGAATGGTCATGAACAGCACCAGCGCGGTGGCGGAGATCATCCAGGCGGTGTCGCCCTTGTTGGGAACGGGCGCCGGCGCGGCCGTGGCCGACGCCGGGGCGGCGGCCGCGCTGGCTTGCGCCGGAGCCGCGGCGGCGGCGGCCGGAGCCGCAGCGGCGGGGGCCGCCGCTTCGGAAGCGGCCGGCGTGGCCGTGGCGGCGGGAGCCTGGGCGACAGCGGCGACGCTGCCTACCAGGAGTCCCAGGCCGACGACCAGGGAAGCGAGAAGTTTCCTCATGTCAGTGCTCTCTATGGAATGGATTGAAATGCTTAGAGCGCTTCCTTGCCGGTCTCGCCGGTGCGGATGCGGACGACTTGCTCCAGGTCGTACACGAAGATCTTTCCGTCGCCGATCTTTCCCGTGCGGGCGGCGCCCTCCACGGCTTCGATGACGCGTTCCACCAGGTCGTCGGACACCGCCGCCTCGATCTTCACCTTGGGCAGGAAGTCGACGACGTATTCGGCGCCGCGATACAGCTCCGTGTGGCCCTTCTGGCGGCCGAAGCCCTTCACCTCCGTGACGGTGATGCCCTGCACGCCGATGCCCGAGAGGGCTTCGCGAACTTCGTCGAGCTTGAAGGGTTTGATGATGGCAGTGACGAGTTTCATGCTGGCTCCTTTGGAAGGCGGGAGATCAGAAGTTGTACGTGTACTTGACGCCCACGACGGCGGCATCCTTGCCCATGAACTTGCCGTTGGCGGGGCTGGCGTAGAAGCCCTTGTCGGCGTCGGTGCCCACGTAGGCGAGCGAGGCGGAGAAGCCGTTGCCGAAGTCCTTGCCCAGCGTGAGCGACCAGTCGGTGTAGCTGGCCACGCTGAGGTGGTTGACGCGCTGGTAGCCGACGTGCGGCGCCAGGGTGAGGCCCCACCACGGCAGTTCGAAGCTGGCGCTCAGGTCCAGGTAGCCGCTGCCCTTGGTGTTCTCGTTGGTGGCGAAGTTGTAGTTGCCGAACAGGTTGGTGAACGCGTGCGAGTACTTCAGCGTCGCGGGACCCCAGGTGCCGGCGATGTAGCCTTCCAGCGTGTTGGCGTTCTTGAACACGCCGCCGCCGCCGGCGTCCGCCAGGTTGTTGTTCACGTACCAGTACTGCAGCAGGCCGACGTCCAGTCCGATGGGGCCGGCGGTGAACTTGTAGCCGCCGTAGATGTCCCATTCGACCGGGCCATGGATGTCCTGCTCCGGCGCGATGTCGCCCGTGTCCTCGATCCACTTGATGGTGGACGCCCAGGTGCCGACGTAGAAGCCGCTCTTGTGCGCGAAGTCGGCGCCGCCCTGCAGGGCGGGCTTCAGGCGCGTCTGCGAAATGCCGCGGTAGCGGTAGTCGCTGACCAGGCCGACGTTGGCGCTGAGGGTGTAGTCCGGCTCCGGTGCCTTGGGGGCTTCGGCGGCCTGCGCCAGGGCGCTGCCGGAAGCGGCAAGGCTCGCGAGCAATACAGCCAGTTCGAGTTTCTTCACGAGGGTGCTCCGTGGTTTGTTGGAAAGGTCCTGCAACAGGCGGTTAGCAGGAGCCGTGCCATCCCTCATCCGCACGGGAGAGGCATTCGGCCGCGGCGGGGGTCCGCGCTGCTGGGACCGGTTTCGGGGGCGCCGGGATCGCCCTCTTTGCACCAACCAGGTGCGATCTTGCTTTTTTGCCCGACCCAGGATCGCGCATGCACCGGAAACGGGAGGTCCGGTGCCGCAGGCTTTCGTTTGGTGCAAACGGCCGGGTTGCCGCGGCCCGCGCGGCCAGCCGGGGCGCTCAGGACTCCGGCGGGTTCCCGTGGATCGTGACGTGCGTCTCGAACCGGTCCGGCGGCCCCAGCAGCTGCTGGTACTCGATCGCCAGGCCGCCCTGCCCATAGCCGATGCGCTGCACGTCCACGAGCGGCGAGCCCACCGGCACGTCGAGCAGTTCGGCGATGCCCGGCGCCGCCAGCCGGGCGCGCGTGACCATCTCGATGCGCGAATAGGCTTCGCCCGCGCCGGCGAGCAACTCGGACAACGCGCTGCGCCGGAAGTCCTCGCGCGTGAAGCGCACGCCGATGGCTTCCGGCAGGAACAGCGTCGTGTGCACGAGGTGCAGCGCGCCCTTGGTGCGCAGCCGCACGACGCGCAGCACGGGCGCGCCTTCCGCCACCTGCAGGCTGGCCGCGACATCGGCTCCCGCCGGCACCCAGCCGAATTCCTTGACCACCGGGCGGCTCAGCTTGCGGCGCTCCGCCACCTGCTGCAGGTAGGAGCCGATCGGCGTCGGCAGGTGCAGCACGGGCGCCTTGTCGGCCACGAAGGTGCCGTGCCCGGCGCGGCGGCGGATCAGGCCCTGCTGCTCGAGCGACTGCAGCGCGCGCCGCACGGTGACGCGCGACACGCCATGCAGGTCCACCAGCTCGCCTTCGGTCGGCAGCCGGTCGCCCGGCGCATGGCGGCCGCTCGCGATCCCGTCCTTCAGGAGCGTGGCGATGCGGTGGTGCAGCGCGATGCCGTCGCCGCGCGCGGGTTTCGTGGCCATGGCGGGATTGTAGGCAGTCGCCTTTGTATTAAGATCAATACAAATCACCGGAGACCCGCATGTTCACGACTCCCGTCCCGCGCCGCGCGCTGCTCAAGGGCGCCCTCGCCGGCGCCGCCGCGGCGGCGCTGCCGCTGCCGTCGCTCGCCCAGCCGGCGTTCCGCCCCGGCCATCCCGTGCGCCTGATCTCGCCCCTGCTGGCCGGCGGGGCGACCGACGCGATCATCCGCCCGGTGGGCGCGAGGCTGGGCGAACTCTGGGGGCAGCCGGTGGTCGTGGAGAACCACGCCGGCGGCGGCACCGTGATCGGCACGCAGCTGGTGGTCAACGCGGCGCCCGACGGGCACACGTTCGGCGTGGCGATCAGCGCCCTCACGATCAACCCCAGCCTGCGCAACGACCTGCCCTACGACACCTTCAAGGACGTCACGCCCATCACCCACATCGGCAACGTGAGCGGCGCGCTGGTGGCGCATCCCGCGTTTCCCGCGAACAACGTCGCGGAGCTGATCGCGCTGGCGAAGCAGAAGCCGGGCAGCATCTCCTGGGCATCGCTGGGCGTCGGCACCGGCGGGCACATCACCGGCGAACTGCTGCGCAAGCGCGCAGGCATCGACATCGTGCACGTCCCCTTCAATGGCAGCAGCGCCGCCTACCGCGACATCCTGCCCGGCCGGGTGCCGGTCGGCTTCGTCGTGCTCGAATCCGCCCTGCCGCACATCCGCGCGGGCAAGCTCAAGCTGCTGGCCCTGTCCGATCGCCACCGCAACAAGCTGCACCCCCAGGTGCCCGTGATCGCGGAGACCGTGCCGGGCGTCGGGTTCGAGAGCGTGTTCGGCTTCATCGGCCCGCGGGGCCTGCCGCCGGAGACGGCCCGGGCGATGCACGCGGACGTGGTGAAGGTCCTGTCGGAACCGGACGTGCGCAAGCGGCTGGAAGACCAGTCCATGGACATCGTGGCCGGCTCGCCCGCCGACTTCGCGGCCGTGATCCGCCGCGAGGTGGACTACTGGAAGGTCGCCGTCAAGGAATCGGGTGCCAATGTCAACTGAGGCGACGCTCTTCGGCAAGCTCTGGCGGCGCCACGAGGTGGCGGACCTGGGCGAAGGCTTCTCGCTGCTGCACGTCGACCGGCACGTGGTGCCGGACTTCAACGGCAATGCGTTCACCCGCCTGGCGCGGCGCGGCCTGCCCGTGCGCAACCCGGAACTGACGTTCGCCACCGCGGACCACTCCGTGTCGACGGAGCCGGCGCCCGCCGATCCGCTGCAGCGGGACAACCCGCACGTCGTGGCCCTGCGCGAGGACACGAAGCGCTTCGGCGTCCGGCTGTTCGACCTGCGGCAGCCGGGGCATGGCATCGTGCACGTGATCACGCCGGAAATGGGGATTGCCCTGCCCGGCCTCACCGTGGCCATCGGGGACAGCCACACCTGCACCCACGGGGCCCTGGGTGCCCTGGCCTGGGGCGTGGGCCAGGGCGACCTGGTGCACATCCTCGCGACGCAGACCTGCGTCCAGCACAGGCCGCGCACGATGCGGGTCCGCTTCGACGGGCGCCTGCCGCGCGGCACGGGCGGCAAGGACCTCATCCTGTTCCTGATCGGCCGCCTGGGCGTGGCCGCCGGCAACGGCTATGCGGTCGAATACGCGGGCGAGGCCATCGAAGCACTGCCGATGGAGGCGCGGTTCACCCTCTGCAACATGTCGGTCGAATGGGGCGCGCGCTACGGCGTCATCGCGCCCGACCGCACCACGTTCGACTGGCTGCATGGCCGGCCGCATGCACCGCAAGGCGCTGACTGGGAAGCCGCCGTGGCCGACTGGACCACCCTCCACAGCGCACCCGGCGCGCACTTCGACCACGAGGTGGCGCTGGACGTGCGCTCGCTCGCACCGCAAGTCACCTGGGGCAACAGCCTCGACATGGTCGCACCCGTGGACGGCCGCATCCCGGACCCCTCCTCCGACCCCGACCCCGTGCGCCGCGCGAGCGCCGAGCGCTCCCTGCACTACATGGACCTGCGCCCCGGGCAGGCCCTGGCCGGCGTGCCGATCGACCGCGTGTTCATCGGCTCGTGCACCAACAGCCGCATCAGCGACCTGCGCCTGGCCGCCTCCATCGTGCGCGGGCGCAAGGTCGCCGGCCGCGTGCGAGCGTGGGTGGTGCCCGGCTCGGAGCTGGTGCGCCGCCAGGCCGAGGATGAGGGCCTGGCGCAGGTCTTCGTCGACGCCGGCTTCGAATGGCGCCGCCCCGGCTGTTCGCTGTGCCTCGGCGCCAATGGCGACACGCTGGCCAGCGGCGAGCGCGCGGTGTCCACCGCGAACCGCAATTTCGCCGGCCGCCAGGGACCCGGCAGCCGGACGCACATCGCGGGCCCCGCGCTCGCCGCCGCGTCGGCCCTCGCGGGCGCCATCGCGGACCCGCGCGAGGTCCTGCCCCACGGAGAAGAACCATGAGTGCGCTCGCCACCCTGAGCGGTCCCGCCGCCGCGCTGCTGCGGGCCGACATCAACACCGACACGATCGCGCCGCTCGTGCGCGGACAGGCCGGTCCCCAGCCCGCCGGCATCCGCAGCGACGCCGAGCTCGCGCAGCGGCTGTTCGGCCCCTGGCGCTACCGGCCCGACGGTTCTCCGGACCCTGATTTCGTGCTGAACCGGCCTCCGTACGACGGCGCGCGCTTCCTGCTCGCGGGGCCCAACTTCGCCTGCGGCAGTTCGCGCGAGACCGCCGCCACCATGCTGAAGGCCTTCGGCATCCGCTGCGTGATCGCGCCCAGCTTCGGCCTGATCTTCCACGACAACTGCTTCCGCAACCACATGCTGCCGCTGGCGCTCGCATGGGATGTGGTCCAGGAGCTCGCCACCGCCGCCGAACGCGGCGCGGCCTTCCACCTGGACGTCGCCGCGGGCGAGCTGACGCCCGCCGGCGGTGCGCCCGTGCGCTTCAGCCTTCCGTCCTTCCGGCGGGACCTGCTGCTCCAGGGCACGGACGAAGTGGACCTCACGCTGTCGCGGGCGGAGGCGATCGCGGCGTGGCAGCGGCAGGCGCGCGCGCATCGGCCCTGGGAATGGCGCGCGGCCGCGGGCCATTCCGGCTGAGGTCCGCCCGCCCGAGGGCGCACGCCCTCAGGGCCGGTCCGCGCCGAACGCGCCGTACACGCGGCGCGGGTTGTCCACCAGGATGCGCCTGCGAACGGCCTCGGAGGGGACCCACTCCGCCAGCAGGTCGAACAGGTCGCCGTCGTTCGGCATGGCCCGCCCGCTCATGTTCACGTGCGGCCAGTCGGTGCCCCACAGCAGCCGCTCCGGCGCGTGCGCGGCCAGCGCCTGCGCGATGGGCGTGACCGGCGCGTACGGGTAGTCGCCGGGCGTGCAGCGCATCGGGCCCGACAGCTTCACCCAGAACCTGCCCGTGTCCAGCAGCCGCAGCAGGCACTGGAATGCGGGCTGGCCGGTGCCGCCCGCCGCCGGGAGCGCGGCGAAATGATCCAGCACGATGTCGTTCGGCAGCGCCTGCAGGGCATCCGCGTACTGCAGCAGGTCGTCGCCGGCGGGATAGAACTGCACGTGCCAGCCGAGCTCATGCACCATCGCCGCGATGCGCGGGTCCAGGCGCGGCAACGCGCCGCGGTGGCCCGGGCTCACGAAGCGCGCGCCCCGCACGCCCAGCGCATCGAGGCGCTGCAGGTCCGCGCGCGTGACGTCCTGCGGCAGCAGGGCCACGCCCTTGAAGCGGCCGGGATGGCGTTCCAGCGTCTCGGCGAGATGGGCGAAGCTGGTCCCGTAGCCGCCGCCGCTCACGATCACTCCGCCGGCCAGCCCGAGCGCATCCTGGAGCGCAATGTGCATCCCGGGCAAGGCGTCGAGCGACGTATAGCGGCTGTCCGGATGGAAGGGCCAGCGGCTCGCCGGGCCGAACACGTGAATGTGGCAGTCGATCGCGCCAGGCGGGCAAGGCGTGCGCGGCCGGCGCGGGTGCGGGTCGGGCGGCGGCGTGAGCGGGGGGCGGTCGGCCATCGTGCTGCGCTCAGTCGGCCTTGATGCCGGCGGCCTTCACGACGTCCGCCCACTGCTTCAGTTCCGCATGGATCTGCCGGCCGAAGGCCGCCGGGTCGCTGGCGACCACCTCCACGCCCTGGGCCTGCAGCTGATGCTGGTAATCCGGGTGCCGCGAGAAGTCCGCGATCGCGCGGTGCAGCGCGTCGACGCGCTCCGGTGGCGTGCCTCCCGGCGCCAGGATCCCCATCCAGAGGATGCCCTGGTAGCCCGGCACGCCCGATTCGGCGATGGTCGGCACCTCGGGCATCAGCGGGGACCGCCGCAGTCCCGCGAAGGCCAGCGGCTTCAGGCGGCCGTTGCGCAGGTGCGGGCCCGCCGTGGCAATGGTGTCCATCTTGACCGCGACCTGTCCCCCCAGCACGTCGTTGAGCGCCGGCGCCGCGCCCTTGTACGGGACGTGCGTGACGCGCACGCCCAGGCGCTGCAGCAGCAGCTCCATGGTCACGTGCGGCAGCGTGCCGTTGCCCGCCGAGGCGTACGTCAGCTGGCCGGGATGGGCACGGGCGTACTGCACGAAGCCGGCGAGATCGGAAAAGGGCTGCGCGGTATTGGCCACGAACAGCTCGGGGATCTGCGCGACCAGCGACACGGGGACGAAATCCTTCTCGCTGTCGAAGGGCAGCTTCGCCATCAGCGCGGGGTTGATCGTGTGGCCCGGCGTCGTGAACAGGAGCGTGTAGCCATCGGCCGCGGCGCTGGCCACCTTCTGCGTGGCGATCGTGCCCCCGGCGCCCGGCACGTTGTCGATGATCACCGGCGTGCCGAGCCGCTGGCCCAGCTGCACGCCGACGGCGCGCGCCACCACGTCCACCGTGCCGCCCGCGGAGAAGGGGACGACGAGGCGGATCGGCTTGTCGGGCCAGGCGCCGGCGCCGGCCGGCAGGGCGGCCGCGGCGATGCCGCAGGCCAGAAACGCGGAGAGGAGCTGTCGGAACATGGCGGCCCTGACGTGAAAGCTGGCGAGTACAGCCGCGTCCCGGGCGGGCAAATGAATTGTTTGGAAAGGGGGGTGAACCTCTTTCATACTGCGGGCCGGCGCAACGAAGTGGAGACCCGCCCGTGCAGATCGATTTCCTCGGCATCCAGGCCTTTCTCGCCGTGGTCGAGAGCGGGAGCTTCGCGATGGCGGCGGCGCGCCTGCACCTGTCACAGACGGCGGTCAGCCACCGGATGCGCAAGCTGGAGGAAAGCCTCGGCGTGGAGCTGGTGGTGCGCACCTCGCGCGGGATCGCGCTTACCGAGGCGGGCAACGCGCTGCTGCCGCGCGCCCGCACGGCGGTGCAGCAGCTCGAGGACTCCTTCGGGGAAGTGCGCCGCCACGGGCGCGACGTGACGCGCTGGATCGCCTTCGGTTGCCTGCCTACCATCTCGGCGCGCATCCACGTGCCCCTGCTGCGGCGCGCCGCGGAAAGCTTCCCGAACCTGCAGGTGCGGCTGTTCGACAGCGCGCCGGTGGAGATCGCGGAGCTGGTGCAGGCGGGCACGGCCGCCTTCGGCATCACGCTGGCCGACGCCCTGCCGGAGAAGCTCGCGGTGCAGCCGATCGCGCGCGAACCCTTCGTGCTGGCCTGCCCCGCGGACCATCCCCTCGCCGGCAGGCCGGGTGTCGCATGGAAGGACCTGCTCGGGGAGCCGCTGATCCGCATCAGCCTGCCCTCGGGCAACAGCATCACGATCGACGACGCGCTCGGGCCCTTGCGCGAGCGGCTGCGCTGGCGCTACGAGGTGCAGCGCACCGCGATGGCCGTGGACATGGTCCGCGGCGGCGCCGGGCTGACCGTGGTGCCGCAACTGTCGGTCCGCGCAGCGGACGGCGTGGCGGTGGTGTCCATCGCCGGCCCCGCGATCAGCCGCCTCCTCGCGGTCGCCACGCGCCCGGGCACCGAGCTGCGCGAGCAGGAGCGCTTCCTGGCCGACGCGGCCGCCATGCTGGTGCGCGAGCACCTCGCGGAAGGCGCCGGATGAATCCGGTGCATGCCCGCCGCCAAACAATTCATTTGTGCGCGCAGGGCCCCGTCCCTAGACTGCCGCCGTTCGCAACGGAGACAGCATGCATTCCCATGATTCCCACGATCCCCGCCGGCGCCGGGTCGTGCTGGCCGCGCTGGCCGGTGCCGCCGTGGGCACCCGCAACGCGTGGGCCGAAGGCAAGTACCCCTCGCAGCCGATCCGCATCGTCGTGCCCTTCGGGCCCGGCGGCCTCGCCGACATCTCGACGCGCCTCACCGCCGAAAAGCTTTCCCAGAAGCTGGGCCAGACGGTATTGATCGACAACCGTCCGGGCGCGGGCGGCGTGGTCGCCGCGCAGTCGGTGCTCGGCGCGCCGCACGACGGCTACACGCTGGTCCTGTTCAGCAATGGCACGACCATCGCCACCACGCTGCTGAAGCTGCCGTACGCGCCGCAGGCGGACTTCGTTCCCGTTTCCTCGCTCGCGTACTTCGACCTGAACCTGCTGGTGGGCAAGGACAGCCCCTTCCGCGACCTGAAGGCGCTGCTGGCCGAAGGGCGCAAGCGGCAGCTCACCTTCGGCACGATCAATCCCGGCAGCACGCAGCACCTGTCCGGCGAGTTGTTCAAGTCGGTCGCGCACCTGGACGCAACCCTCGTGCCGTTCAAGACCTCCGGCGAGGTGCAGACGGCGCTGCAACGCGGCGACGTCGACGTCGGCTTCGAGTCGTACGCGGCGCTGCGCGGCGGCATCGACTCCGGCGCGCTGCGCGCGCTGGCGACAACGGGGTCGGCACGCACGGCGTGGCTGCCCCAGGTGCCGACGGTCAAGGAAGCGGGCCTCGCCGGCTACGAGGTCACCGGCTGGAACGCGCTCTACGCGGCCAAGGGCACGCCGGAGGCCGCCGTCGACGCGATCAATACCGCCATGCGGGAGATCATGGGCCTGCCGGACCTGCGCCAGCGCCTGCTCGGGCTCGGCGTCGATCCCCGGGCCAGCACGCGCGCCGAGATGGCGGCCGTGTTCGAGCGTGACCGGCGCAAGTGGGCGCAGGTCATCCAGCAGGCGAACATCAAGGTCTGAGATGGCAACCAACGAACGGACCGCGGCGCAGCGACCCGACGCGCCGCTGGTGGACACGCACGTGCACGTGTTCCGCAAGGACATGCCGCTGCTGCCGAACCCCCGCCACAGCCCCGACTACGAGTTCACCGCGGAACAGCTCGAGGCGACGCTGGACCAGCATGGCGTCAAGTTCTGCGTGATCGCCGCGGCCAGCCCCTGGGGCGACTGCAACGACTACGTGGCGCAGTCGCTGCGCACGCGCCCCCTGTGGCGCGGCACGGCCGTCCTCGATCCCTCCACCAGCCGCCACGAGCTCGAACACATGGCGCGCGACGGTTTCGTCGGCGTGCGCCTGCCCTTCATCAGCCTGCAGGAGCTGCCGGACCTCACGAGCTTCGCGTACCGCAAGTTCCTGTACCGGCTGGCCGACATGGACTGGCACGTCCACCTGCACCTGGACGGCCCGCGCATCCCGCTGGTCCTGCCCCACCTGGAGCGCTCGGGCGTGAAGGTGGTGATCGACCACATCGGCCGGCCCGACCCCGTGCTGCGCGAGCGCTGCGCCGGCTTCGAGGCGGTGGCGCGCTCCGTCGAGAAGGGGCGCACCTGGGTCAAGTTGTCGGCGGGCTACCGGCTGGGTGACCACTCGGTGGCGCTGGCGCGCGAGCTGACCCGGCGCGTCGGCTACGACCGCATGCTGTGGGCGAGCGATTGCCCCTTCGTGGGCGTGGAGTCGACCACCTACCGCAGCACCGTGGCCTGGCTGGAGGAAGCCGTGCCCGATGCCGCCATGCGCCGGGTGCTGGGGCTCAACGCGATCGACCTCTATTTCCGCAACGCGCGGGGCGCCGCGTGATCGTCACCGACGCGCAGGTCCACGTGTGGGAGGCCCACCGGCCGGACCGCCCGTGGCCGGCGGAGAACCGCGCCAATCCTGCCTTCGTCGCGGTCCCCGGGGCGCGGCCGCACCGCGCCGAGCCGATCGGCGCCGGGGAGATGGTGGCGATGATGGATGCGGCCGGCGTGGCGCGCGCGGTGATCGTGCCGCCCTCGCCGGTGGGCGACTGCAATGACACCGCGCTGGAGGCGGCAGCGCGCTTCCCCGGCCGCTTCGTCGTGATGGGACGCTTCGACCCGACCGCGCCGGCCGCACCGCAGGCGCTGCGTTCCTGGCTGGAGCAGCCGCACATGGCCGGGATCCGCATGACGTTCCACAAGCCGCAGTGGAGCAGCTGGCTGGACGACGGCACCATCGCCTGGTTCTGGGCGGAATGCGAGCGGCTCGGCATCCCGGTGATGCTGCTGGTCCCCGGGCGGCTGGACGCCGTGGAGCACATCGCCCGCCGCCATCCGCGGCTGCGGCTCGTGATCGACCACCTGGGGCGGCGCAGCGACCTGCGCGACGACGCCTGCTTCGCGGACCTGGACGTGATGCTGCGCCTGGGCGCGCTGGACAACGTGTCGGTGAAGGCGTCGGCCGCGCCTTGCTACAGCACCGAGCCGTATCCCTTCCGCAACCTCACCCCGTACCTGCGGCGCATCTACGAACATTTCGGGCCGCGCCGCATGTTCTGGGGATCGGACGTCTCGCGGCTGCCCTGCAGCTACCGGCAGGCCGTGGACCACTTCCTGGAAGAACTCCAGTTCATTCCCGCCGCGGAATTGCCGTGGGTGATGGGCCGGGGCTTGTCGCAGCTGCTGGACTGGCCCGAGGATCAGGAACGCGGCGGCGCCACGGCCGGCTGCAGCGACGACGGGTGCAAGGCGTAGGCGGCACTGGCAACGATGACGATCGCCGCGGCCACGACCAGGGCCGCGGCCACGCCGGCGTGCAGCACCAGGAGGCCGCCGGCCACCGCGCCCGCGAGGATGCAGGCCACCGAGGCCAGGCGGCGTGCCGCGCCCTTGTATTCCCCCGCCGCCGCCTCGGAGGCGAAGCTCGCCAGCGTGAGCGTGAGCACCGTGGTCGGCAGGTCGGCCACGCCCAGCTTCTTGACGGTGCCGTTGCGAAAGCCCATGGCGACCGCGGTGAGCGCCACCAGCGCGTAGTAGACCGGTACCGGCGCCAGGCGGCCCGGGTCGTAGCCGCGCGCCAGGAAGCTGGCCACCAGCAGCAACGAGGCCTCCACGGCGGCGGCCGAGAGCAGCCAGCGCCTGCGGGTCGCCGTCCCGGCGCTGCCGGCCACCCGCCCCGCGGCCACCGCGCCGACGAGGAAGGCGGCGAGCGCCGTCGCGTTGTGGGCGATCTCGAACCCGGGCGCGCCAGCCAGCGCGAACCCGAGGAACAGCACGTTGCCCGTCATCAGCGCGACGAACACGTTGCCGAGGCCGATGACGCTCACCGCGTCGACCAGCCCGGTGGTCACCGTGATGGCCAGCAGGAGGGTCGGCAGGGCGTCGGCGGGACGTCCCGTCGCGGGTGGCGTGGCTTCCGGCATGTCTTTCCCTTCGCGGCAGAATATCGGCGCATTGTCGTTCCATGCCCGGGAGGCTGTCATGTCCCATCGTGAATCGCTACCGCCGGGTGCTCCGCAGGCCGCGGACCTGGTCCTCATGAACGGCCGCATCGCCACGCTCGATGCGCGCCGGTCGTTCGTCCAGGCCATTGCCATCCACGGCGAGCGTGTCGTCGCCACGGGCGACGATGCATCCATCGCGGCCTGGCGAGGCCCTGCGACGACAAGCATCGACCTGCAGGGCCGCACCGTCATCCCCGGGCTCGTCGACTCGCATTCGCACCCGATCCGCGGCGGCCTGCACTACAACCTGGAACTGCGCTGGGACGGCGTGCCCTCGCTCGCGGACGCGCTGCGCATGCTGCGGGAACAGGCGCGGCGCACGCCCCCGAACCAGTGGGTGCGGGTCGTGGGCGGATGGACGGAATTCCAGTTCGCGGAGCGCCGCATGCCCACGCTCGACGAGCTGAACGCCGCGGCGCCCGACACGCCGGTGTTCGTCCTGCACCTGTACGACCGCGCGCTGCTCAATCGCGCGGCGCTGCGCGCGGTGGGCTACGACCGCGACACGCCGGCGTTCGAGGGCGCCGAGATCCAGAAGGACAAGGCCGGGCGGCCCACCGGCATGCTGGTCGCGAAGCCCAACGCCTTCCTCCTGTACGCCACGCTCGGCAAGGGACCGAAGCTGCCGTTCGCCGAGCAGCTCAATTCCACCCGGCACTTCCTGCGCGAACTGAACCGGTTCGGCGTCACGAGCGTGATCGATGCCGGCGGCGGCTTCCAGAACTATCCGCAGGACTACGAGGTGGTGACGACGCTGCACCGCGACCGGCAGCTGACGGTGCGCCTGGCCGCCAACCTCTTCACACAGCGCCCGGGCCACGAGCTGGACGACTTCTCGGCCTGGGTGGGGCAGGTCCCGGCGGGCGCGGGCGACGACCGCTTCCGCATCAACGGCGCGGGCGAGATGCTCGTGTACTCCGCCGCCGACTTCGAGGACTTCCTGCAGCCGCGCCCCGACCTGCCCGCGCGCATGGAGCAGGAACTCTCGGCCGTCGTGCGGCTGCTCGCGGAGCACCGCTGGCCCTTCCGCCTGCATGCGACCTACGACGAGACGATCTCCCGCGCCCTCGACGTGTTCGAAGCTGTCGACCGCGACGTGCCGCTGAAGGGCCTGCACTGGTTCGTCGACCACGCCGAAACCATCACGCCGCGCAACATCGACCGCATCCGCGCGCTGGAGGGCGGCATCGCCGTGCAGCACCGCATGGCGTTCCAGGGGGAGCACTTCGCGGACCGCTACGGCGCCGAACGCGCCGCGCAGGCGCCTCCCATCCGCCGGATGCTGCAGGCCGGGGTGCCCGTCGGCGCAGGCACGGACGCCACGCGCGTCGCGACGTACAACCCCTTCGTGAGCCTGTACTGGCTGGTCTCCGGCAGGACGCTGGGCGGGACGCGCATCGCTGCCGACGCCAACCGGATGGACCGCCTGGAGGCGCTGGAGCTCTGGACCCATGGAAGCGCCTGGTTCTCCAGCGAGCAGGACCGCAAGGGCCGGCTGGTGCCCGGCATGCTGGCGGACCTCGCCGTGCTGTCGGCGGACTATTTCTCGGTCGCGGAGGAGCAGATCAAGTCGCTGGAGTCGGTGCTGACGCTGGTGGGCGGCCAGCCCGTGTACGCGAAGGCGGAGTTCTCGCGCTTCGATCCGCCGGTGCCGCCGGTCCTGCCGGAGTGGTCGCCCGTGGCCCATTACGGCGGTTACCACAACCATGCACCGGGAGTTGCCGCCGCGCAGCATCGTTGCGCGCACGGGCATGTGCATGCGCCGGCGTCCGCTGGCGCCAGCGGCACCCTGTGGGGCGCGTGCCCCTGCTGGGCGTTCTGACGCGACCTTTGCTCCCCCGGATGGAGGAGGTTGTGCGCGCGGGCTGCCACGCCCGCGTTCTAGAGTGCCGGGGAGGGAGGTGCCGTGAGCCTTTGTCTGGTGCAAAGCCGCGCCCTGGTCGGACTGGAAGCCGCCGCGGTCACGGTGGAAGTCCACCTGGCCAATGGGCTGCCCAATTTCATGCTGGTGGGCCTGGCGGACACCGAGGTGAAGGAGGCGCGCGAGCGCGTGCGCTCGGCGCTGCTGAACTCCGGGCTGGAGTTTCCCCACAACAAGCGGATCACCGTCAACCTGGCGCCGGCGGACCTGCCCAAGGACTCCGGGCGCTTCGACCTGCCGATCGCCCTGGGCATCCTGGCGGCCAGCGAGCAGGTGGATGCGGCGCGGCTGGCGGGACACGCGTTTGCGGGCGAACTCTCCTTGTCCGGTGCGTTGCGGCCGGTGCGCGGCGCGCTGGCGACCGCGCTCGCGGTGCACGCGGAGGACGCACGCACGCGCCTCGTGCTGCCGGCCGGCAGCGCCGAAGAGGCGGCGCTGGTCCCCGGCGCGCAGGTCGTGCGGGCACGGCATCTCCTGGACGTGGTGCGGCACTTCGTGCGCGAGCCCCTGGCGGAAAAAGACGATGGCGGCTGGACGCTGCTCACCGGCAGCGCACCCGCGACGGCGGCCGCCTATCCCGACCTCGCCGACGTGAAGGGCCAGGCCGTCGCCCGCCGCGCCCTGGAAATCGCCGCGGCCGGCGGCCACAGCCTCTTGCTGGTGGGCCCGCCCGGCACGGGCAAGTCCATGCTGGCGCAGCGCTTCGCGGGACTGCTGCCGCCCATGAGCGTGCCGGAGGCGCTGGAGAGCGCAGCGGTGTCCAGCCTCGCGGGCCGCTTCACGCTGGCGCAGTGGGCACAGCGGCCGACCTGCGCGCCGCACCATTCGGCGAGCGCCGTGGCGCTGGTGGGCGGCGGCTCGCCGCCGCGGCCCGGGGAGATCTCACTGGCGCACCACGGCGTGCTGTACCTCGATGAATTGCCCGAGTTTCCAAGAGCCGCGCTGGAGGCGCTGCGCGAGCCGCTGGAGACGGGCCGCATCACCATCGCGCGGGCCGCGCGGCGCAACGAGTTCCCGGCGCGCTTCCAGCTGGTCGCGGCGATGAATCCGTGTCCCTGCGGCTGGCTCGGCTCCGCGCGGGCCTGCCGCTGCTCGCCGGAGCAGGTGATGCGCTACCAGGGGCGGCTCAGCGGCCCGCTGCTCGATCGCATCGACCTGCACGTGGAGGTGGGCGCCATGAGCCCGGCCGAACTGCTCGACGCCCCGCCCGGCGAGGCGAGCGCGCAGGTGCAGGCGCGCTGCATCGTCGCGCGCGAACGGGCGCAGGCGCGCCAGGGCAAGGACAACCACGCGCTGCACGGCGCGGAGATCGATCGCCACGCGGCTCTGTCGCACGCGGCAGCGGAGTTCCTGCGGCTGGCCGCCACGCGGCTGCAATGGAGCGCGCGCTCGACGCATCGCGTGCTGAAGGTGGCGCGCACGATCGCGGACCTCGCGGCAGCGCGGGTCGTCGAAGTGGTGCACGTGGCGGAGGCGGTGCAGTACCGGCGGGCGTTGCCGGCGCTGCACTGAGGGAGTGGGCGGTCGGGGTGGTGGGGTTCGCCTGCGGCTCACCGCCACCCTGTGGGTGCGCATTCGTAGGGTGGCGGTGAGCCGCAGGCGAACCCCACCGCTGCCGCACCCCTTCAGCGATACACGCCGCAGGCCACCACGACGTCGCCGAGCTTCTTCACGAAGGTCGCCTTGGTGCGCACCTCGTTGGTGACCGGGTGGGCCCACTTGTAGTCCACCCAGCCCTCGTTCCGGTCGCGCGCGACGGCGACCATTTCGCGCACGAAGTGCTTGCCGTCGATGTCCTTGCTTTGCGGACCCTGGCCCAGCGTGCGCGGGTTGTTGCCGTGCGCGAGGAAGGTGCCGTCCTGCGCATCCAGCACCATGAGGTACAGGTCGCGGTCGATGAAGCGGCCCTGCGAGAGCTTGTTCACTTCGGCGATCAGCGTGGCGCGGCCCTGGGTGCGGCCGAACTCGCAGCCGCTGCGGACCATGGCCGTGGCCTCATCGGCGTTGCCGTGCTCGCGCGCGCCGAGGTCGAAGCCCGAGACGCTGCGCAGCAAGGCCACCGCGCGCTCGTGCAGCGCTGCCGCCGTGCGCGTGGCGTCCTGCACCAGGGTGGCATTGGCCTGGGTGGTGCGGTCGATGTTGGCGATGGCGCCGTTGATCGCCTCGATGCCGTCGCTCTGCTCGCGGCTGGCGGCATCGATGTGCACGATCAGGTCCGACACCTGGCGCACCGCGGCCACGATCTCCGCCATGGAGCGGCCGGCCTCGTCCACGCGGGCACCACCGCGCTCCACCTGCTCCACCGAGGCGACGATCAGGTCGCGGATCTCGCGTGCGGCGCCGGCGCAGCGCTGCGACAGCGAGCGCACTTCCGAGGCCACCACGGCAAAGCCGCGGCCCTGTTCGCCGGCGCGCGCCGCCTCGACGGCGGCATTCAGCGCCAGGATGTTGGTCTGGAAGGCGATCCCGTCGATCACGCCGATGATGTCGCGGATGCTGTTGGAGCTGCCGCGGATCGCGCGCATGGTCTGCACGACTTCTTCCATGACCGCGCCACCCTGCTCCGCCCGCTCGCTGGCCGTGCGCACCAGGCCCGTGGCCCGCTGCGAGGTGTCGGCGTTGTGGTGCACGGCCGCCGTCAATTCCTCCATCGTGGCGGCGGTCTGCTGCAGCGATTCGGCCTGCGTGCCGGTGCGCAGGGCGAGCGCCTCGTTGTCGCGCGTCACCTGCGACGAGTTCATTGCCACGTTGGCCGTGCCCGTGCGCACGTCGCTCACCACGGCGAACAGCCGTTCGCGCACCTGTTCCAGCGATTGCAGCAGCGGACGGAAGTCACCCGCGGCTTGCAGGTCCACCGGCCGTGACAGGTCACCGCGGGCGACGCGCGCGGCCGCCAGCGAAGCGCGGCGGGCGGGCCGTCCGAGGCGCAGCCACAACCAGGCGGCCGTGCCCGCCGTGGCCAGCAGCGCCGCCGCGCCCAGCAGCCCGGCCCACCAGGCCGCGGGCCCCGTCAACTCCACCGCCGCCAGCGCGGTCAGCGCCGCGATGGCGATGGTGATGCCGGCAAAGGCAGCCGCCAGGCGGGGAGCCAGCGAGCCCCGTGCCGCGCGCGGCATGGAGGTCGCCGTCACCGCCAGTCCCGGCAGCGAAGGCGCGGGCAGGCTTCTTGTGGTCATGCTCTTCTCCTCCAGGGTTCTGCATTGCAGTACGACTGGCCCCTTGCAGCCCATTCTGTCGCGCGCGTGTCACGCGTGGCTAGTGCGCTGTGCCGGTTTGGCCGCAAACTTGGTTCCGCTGTGCAGAATCCGTCTCCCGCATCCCCGCCGCCCGCGGCCAGCATCAAGGAGGACAGGCACTTCGTCTCCGCGCTCGCGCGCGGGCTCGAGGTCCTCAGCGTCTTCCGTCCGCAAGACCGCGTGCTGGGCAACCAGGAGCTCGCCCGGCGGGCGCGCCTGCCCAAGTCTACGGTGTCCCGCCTCACCTATACCTTGACCAAACTGGGGTATCTGGAGCCGGCCAAGGACCCTTCGGGGACGATGGGCTACCGCCTGGGCAGCCGCGTGCTGGCCCTGGGCTCCAACCTCCTGCAGCGGCTGGACATCCGCGCCCTGGCCCGCCCCCACATGCAGCAGCTCGCGGACCAGACGCTCACCATGGTGGCCCTGGGCACGCCGGAGCGCCGCTCGATGATCTACATCGAGACTTGCCGCAGCGAGCCGATCATGACCCTGCGCCTGAACGTGGGCTCGCGCATCCCGATGGCGACGACGGCGATGGGCCGCGCCTACCTCGCGATCTGCAGCGAGTCGGAGCGCCGCGCGCTGATGCAGCGTTTTCGCGAGAGCCATCCGCAGCAGTGGCCGGTCGTGGAACAGGGCATCGCCGAGGCCCTGGCGTCGTACCACGACCTCGGGTGCTGCACCTCGTTCACCGAGTGGCAGGGCCACGTGAACGCCATCGCCGTGGCCTTCCGGGTCCCAGGGCAGCCGGCGCTGGCGATCAGCTGCGGCGGGCCTGCCTACAATCTCGCGCCCGACTATTTGCTGGGGGAAGTCCGCCCCCGGATGCTCGAGGCCGTGCAGCGCATCGAGGCGCTGGGAACTCCATGATCCGTCCGCATTGCATCCGATGACCGGCCACGACCGCCGGCTGGTCCTGTGGCTCTCGCTTGCCCAGCTCGTGACCTGGGGCAGCGTCTTCTACACGTTCGCCCTGCTGCTGGCGCCGGTGGAGCGCGAGCTGGGACTCACCCGCGCGCAATCGTCGCTCGCGTTCAGCCTGGCGCTGCTGGCCGAGGGCCTGTGCGCCTATCCCGTGGGCCGCTGGATCGACCGCGGCCACGAGCGAGCGGTGATGACGGGCGGTTCGCTCCTGGTTGCCGCGGCCCTGGCCTGGCACGCCCATGTCCGGTCAGTGGAGTCCTTCTACGCGGTGTGGCTGGTGCTCGGGGCGGCGCTGGCGGCGACGCTGTACACGCCGGTGTTCGCGGTGGTGACGCGGCGTTATCCGGACGACTTCCGGCGCGCGATCATCACCATGACGTTCCTGGGCGGGCTGGCCAGCAGCGTCTTCATCCCGCTATCGGCGTGGCTGATCGCGCGCCTCGGCTGGCGCGACGCGCTGCTGGTGCTGGCGGCCCTGCACCTGCTGCTGTGCGTGCCCCTGCACGCGATCTGCCTGCGTGGCGCGCCCCCTGCGCGCGCCCAGGCCGCGAGCGGTGCGCATTCCCCGCAGGCGCTCCTGCGCAGCGCGCCCTTCCTCCTGATCGGCGTCTTCGTGGTCGGCATGATGGCCATCACGGCCGCCGTGCCGCCGCACCTGGTGAGCCTGCTGCGCGAAAGCGGGCTGCCGGAGGCGTGGGTGATCGCCGTGCCGGCTTCCATCGGCGTGATGCAGGTGCTGGGACGGCTGCTGCTGTATTTCTTCGAGCACCGCTTCGACCTGCACGTGGCGAACCGGCTGATCCCGCTGCTGATTCCGTTGGCGCTCGGCGCGTTGATCGCGGGTGCCGCCTCGCCGGTCGGCGGCCTGCTGTTCGTGCTGCTCTATGGGCTGGGCAACGGCATGCTCACCATCGTCAAGGGCACGGCGGTGGCGCAGTATGTGGACCGCGAGCACGTGGCGTCGCTGAATGGCGCGCTGGGGCTGCCGCAGGCGATCTCGCGCGCGGTGGCGCCGCTGCTGCTGGGGGTGCTGTGGACGCGCGAGGCCGGGTACCGGTGGGGGCTGGTCGTGCTGCTGGGGGTGGGGGTGGTATCGGCGGTGGCGTTGGTGCTGGCGCAGCGCAGGTCATTGTTGCCGCGATAACGTGCGGGGATCGGTGGGGTTCGGCGCTGTGCGCGCTCACCGCCACCCTACGAAAACCGTCCTGTCGACATCGTGCGTCGGGAGCCGTCGCGCCGGATCATCGATGCGTCGCGCACCGTCGCGCCGGACCACGATGCGTCGCGAACCGTCGTGCCGGAATTCGTAGGGTGGGGTGACGAAGGAACCCCACCGCCGCGCGGAGCGCGCGGGATCAGTTGCTCGCGAGGATCGCCAGCGACTTGCCGTTGACCTTCACCAGCGTTCCGCTCTTCCAGGCGGGTTGCTTCTCCTGCTCGAAAGTGCGCGTCGTGCCGTCCTTCATCTGGACCTTGGTGACCCAGATCTCCTTGGACGTGACGTACTTCTGGGCTTCGTTGCCCGCGTAGGCGCCGGCACCTGCGCCGGCGACGGTGGCGACGGTCTTGCCCGTGCCCTTGCCGACCTGGTGGCCCAGCAGGCCGCCGACCACGGCGCCGCCGACGATGCCGACCGCGCCGCCTTCGCCCTTGCGCTTTTCCATGTGCACGTTGGTGACGTGGCCGCACTCGTCGCAGTGCGCGAGCTTCTTGGCGATGCCGGGCGGCACGCCGTGCGGGTTGTCCGCGAGGGCGCCGGTGAGGGTGAAAGCCAGCAAGCTGGCGATGGCGAGTTGTTTCATTGCGAGGTTCCTCCTGTGTCGGCATTTAACGGCCGAGCCACGGGGACGGAGCACAGCGGCGCCGCCATCCGTGAGAACCGTCACAGATTGGGTGCAAGCAAACGTTGCAACTCGCCCCGATCGACGCCGCGGCGCTGCACCAGGTCGGCGAGCTGGTCTTCGCCGATGCGCCCGACGTTGAAGTACTGGCTGTCCGGGTGGCTCAGGTAGAAGCCGCTCACGCTGGCCGCCGGGGTCATCGCCAGGCTTTCGGTCAGGCCCATGTCGATCTCCTCGGGCCGCAGCAGCGCGAACATGTCGCGCTTGACGCTGTGGTCCGGGCAGGCGGGATAGCCGGGCGCGGGACGGATGCCGCGGTACTTCTCCGCGATCATTTCCTCGTTGGTGAGGTGTTCGTCGGCCGCATAGCCCCAGAGGTCCTTGCGCACGCGCTCGTGCAGCGCCTCGGCCAGGGCCTCCGCGAGGCGATCCGCCAGCGCCTTCAGCATGATCGCGGAGTAGTCGTCGTGGTCGGCCAGGAAGTACTGTTCCTTCTTGTCCACGCCGATGCCCGCGGTGACCGCGAAGGCGCCCACGTAGTCGTTGGCCACGCCCTTGGGCGCCACGAAGTCGGCGAGGCAGCGGCTGGGACGCAGCACGCCGTCGATTTCCTGCTTCTCCGCCTGCTGGCGCAGGCCGTACCAGGTCAGCACCGGCTGCGTGCGGCTTTCGTCGGCATAGAGCTGGATGTCGTCGTCGTTGACCGTGTTGGCCGGCCAGAATCCCAGGACCGCATTGGCCGTGAGCCAGCGGCCTTCGACCAGGCGCTTGAGCATGCGCTGGCCGTCCGAATACACGCGCACGGCTTCGGCGCCCACGATCTCGTCCTTCAGGATCGCGGGGAAGGGGCCGGCCAGGTCCCAGGTCTGGAAGAACGGGCCCCAGTCGATGTGGCGCGCGAGCTCCGCCAGGTCGTAGTTCTTGAAGACGCGGCGGCCGATGAACTTGGGCTTCGGCGGCGTGTACCCGGACCAGGCGACGGGCGTCTTGTTGGCGCGCGCCTTCGCGAGCGGCCACAGCGGCACCTGCTTCTTGTTCGCGTGCAGCTGCCGCACCTTGTCGTAGTCGGCGTTGACGTCGGCGATGAACTTCGTCGCCTGCTCCGACAGCAGGCTCTGCGCCACGCTCACGCTGCGCGAGGCGTCGGGCACGTACACCACCGGGCCTTCGTAGTGCGGCGCGATCTTCACCGCCGTGTGCACGCGGCTGGTCGTGGCGCCGCCGATCAGCAACGGGATCTTCTTGACGCGGAAGTGTTCGTCCTTCTGCATCTCGCTGGCGACGTACTGCATCTCCTCCAGCGAGGGCGTGATCAGCCCCGACAGGCCGACGATGTCCGCGCCCTCGACCTTGGCCCTCGCCAGGATCTCGTGGCACGGGACCATCACGCCCATGTTGACCACCTCGAAGTTGTTGCACTGGAGGACGACGGTCACGATGTTCTTGCCGATGTCGTGCACGTCGCCCTTCACCGTGGCGATGACGATGCGGCCCTTGGAACGCACGTCCTCGCCGGCCGCCTCCTGCTGCTTTTTCTCTTCCTCGATGTAGGGGATCAGGTGGGCCACGGCCTGCTTCATCACGCGGGCCGACTTCACCACCTGCGGCAGGAACATCTTGCCGGCGCCGAACAGGTCGCCCACGATGTTCATGCCGTCCATGAGCGGGCCTTCGATCACGTGCAGCGGGCGGCCGCCCTCGGCGATCACCTTCTGGTACATCTCCTCGGTGTCGGCGACGATGTGGTCGGTGAGGCCGTGCACCAGCGCGTGGGCCAGGCGCTGCTCCACCGGCAGCTGGCGCCACTCGTTCTTCTTCGTGTCGTCCTTGGCCGCGCCCTTGGCCTGCTCGGCGATCTCCACCAGGCGCTCGCCGGCGTCGGGGCGGCGGTTCAGCACCACGTCCTCGACGCGCTCGCGCAGCTGCGGCTCCACCTCGTCGTACACGCCCACCATGCCGGCATTGACGATGCCCATGTCCATGCCCGCCCGGATCGCGTGGTACAGGAACACGGTGTGGATCGCCTCGCGCACCGGGTCGTTGCCGCGGAAGGAGAAGCTGACGTTGGAGACGCCGCCGGAGACCTTCGCGCCCGGCAGGTTCTTCTTGATCCACGCCGTGGCTTCAATGAAGTCCACGGCGTAGTTGTTGTGTTCCTCGATGCCCGTGGCGATCGCGAAGATGTTCGGGTCGAAGATGATGTCCTCGGCCGGGAAATCGACTTCGTCGACCAGGATGCGGTAGGCGCGCGCGCAGATCTCGATCTTGCGCTGGTAGGTATCGGCCTGGCCTTTCTCGTCGAAGGCCATGACCACGGCCGCCGCGCCATAGTGCTTGACCAACGCGGCCTGCCGCTTGAACTCGGCCTCGCCCTCCTTCATCGAAATCGAGTTGACGATGCCCTTGCCCTGGATGCAGCGCAGCCCCGCCTCGATCACTTCCCACTTGGACGAGTCGACCATGATCGGCACGCGTGCGATGTCCGGCTCGCTGGCGATCAGGTTCAGGAAGCGCACCATGGCCGCCTTGCTGTCCAGCATGGCTTCGTCCATGTTGATGTCGATGACCTGGGCGCCGTTCTCGACCTGCTGCCGCGCGACGGCCAGCGCCTGCTCGAACTGCCCGGCCAGGATCATGCGGGCGAAGGCCTTGGACCCGGTGACGTTGGTGCGTTCGCCGATGTTGACGAACAGGCTTCCGGGGCCGATGGAGACAGGCTCCAGGCCGGCGAGCTTCATGGGGGGAACGATGGACTGCTCTGACATTCACTCACCTCGTTGGGGGTCCGGGTGAGCGCGGTTGGGGTCCATCTCAAGCCTGACGATGGAGACCCTTCCCCGATCGCTGCAGCGCTCCTTGAGCAGAGGGCGATTTTAAGCGTTATCGAACTGTCACAAGCCCTGGGGACAATCGTCCGTGCATGGCACGCACTTCCTGTTCCGCCTGGCTGCTTGCCGCGATCGCTTTCGGGCCGCTCGCGGCCCAGGCCACGCCCTGCGCCAATTCGGTCGACGAGCTGCGCGCCCTGCTCGGCGATCCCGCCTTCCCGCTGGCCTGGGAAGAGACGTCCATGGGCGATGCCCGCCCGCTGCTCGTCACGCTCGACGAGCGCGCCGGCGGCCTGTTCGTCTCCTTCGTGAAGAGCGGCGAAGGCCTGTGGGCCGAAGGGATGGCCACGCTGTGCCGCAAGGGCGGGCAGGCGGAGGTGCGCTTCAAGAACGGCCTGCTGCGCATCGGGCCGGCCGCCGGCTGGCTGTTGCGGCAGGCGCTGGAAGGCGGCGCGGCGATCGCGCTGCAGCCGGCGTCGGCGCGGGAGCTGCAGATCGGCACCGTCGGCTGGAGCGGCCGCTTCGTGCCGGGCAGCCGCAGCATCGGCCTCAAGGCACCCTGAGCGTCACAGCGGCAGGTCCGCCTTCTTCAGCGTGCGCAGCACGAAGCTGCTCTTGCTGTGGCGGATGCCCTTGATCTTGTACAGGCGCTCGCGCAGCAGCCGCTCGTAGTCGCGGGTGTCCTTCACCGCCACGCGCAGCAGGTAGTCGTACTCCCCCGAAACCAGGTAGGCCTCGATGACCTCCGGGATGGCGGCCAGCGTCTCGCCGAACTTCTCCAGCGTGTTGTCGGAATGGCTGTCCAGCGTGACCTGCACCAGGACCGTGTCCTGCAGGCCCAGCGCCTGCGGGTTCAGGCGCACGGTGTAGCCCTCGATCACCCCGGCCAGCTCCATCTTCTTGATGCGCTCCCAGCAGGGCGAGGCGCTCAGGCCCACGGACTGGCCGATCTGCTGCAGGCTGGCGCGGGCGTCCTCCTGCAGGACCTTGAGGATTTTCCGGTCGATGGCGTCCATGGCCCTGGATTATCCGGTGAGCGGCCATTTGGCAGAAGGCTTTTCGGTGTAGACCGACGAAATCCGGAAAAACCGCAAGACTTTCGCCCCGTCCCCCGGCACAGTCTTCCCTGCGCGCAGAGGCTTACCGGCCCCGGGCGCACGACACGGGAGCGGCGGGTTACCGCCTGCCGCTCCCCGGTGTTCCGGCCTCAGCGTGCCAGCCTGTTCTTGTAGATCTTCCCGTCCTTCATGATGACGAGGAAGTTGCGCTCGGGGTCCGCGACCAGGTTGATGTTCTGCAGCGGGTCGCCGTCGACCACCAGCAGGTCCGCGTACGCGCCGGACTCGACCACGCCCAGCTTGCCGGGATAGGGGTTGCGCGGCCCGGACAACGCCAGCAGCTCGCCGCCCGTGCCGGTGGCCTGGTTCAGGATCTCCACGTTGGAGAACCACTTCGCCAGCTTGGGCAGCTGCGCGCCCTGGCGCGTCGCGAGCCGCGCGTCGAACAGGATGTCCGTGCCGAACACGGTCTTGATCTTGTACTTCTTCGCCAGCGTGTAGACGCGGTCGGTGCCTTCCAGCACCTGGCGCAACCGCTCGTACTGCACCGAGCCGGGGGGCATGCGCGGGATGTCCTCGTCATCCAGGAAGGGCTGCGTGCTGAGCCAGATGCCCTTCTGGGCCATCAGCTGCGCGGTCGGTTCGTCGATCAGGTGCGCATGTTCGATCACCTTCACGCCCGCGGCGATGGCGCGGCGGATCGCCACGGGCGTGTACGCGTGGACCGTGACGTAGGTGTTCCAGTTCTCGGCCGCTTCGACGGCCGCCCGCAGCTCCGCCTCGGTGAAGGTGGCGGCGTCCAGCGGGCTGTGCGGCGAGGCGACGCCGCCGCCGGCGGTCAGCTTGATCTGCGACGCGCCCTTCGCCAGTTGCTCGCGTGCGCGCATCCGGACCTCGTCCGGGCTGTCGGCGATCAAGGCGGCACCCATCTGCTCCATGTGGTGCTCGCCGCTGCCGGTGCGCGGCAGGTCGGTGAGGGGGCGGAAGTCGCCGTGCCCCCCCGTGATGCTGATGATCGCGCCCGAGGGATAGATGCGCGGCCCGGGCAAGAGGCCGGAATCGATCGCCTGCTTGAGGCCGAACGACGGGCCGCCCAGGTCGCGCACCGTGGTGAAGCCGCGCATGAGGGTGGCCGTGGCCTCCGCGCCGGCGAGGATGTTGAAGTAGCCGACGTCGCCGACCATCATCTCCGCCGGGGTCGGCCGGACGAGCATCGTGTGCCAGTGGTTGTCGATGAGCCCGGGCATCAGGGTGCGGCCGCCGCCGTCGATGCGCGTGACCTGGGCCAGGTTCCCGGTCGCGATGGCGCCCGTGGCGATCGTGCGGATGCGGTTGCCGACCACGAGCACGTTCGACACCGGCGACAACGCCGGCGCGCCGGTGAAGACGCGCACGTTGGTGAAGAGGACGCCGCTCTCGCCGGGCGGCGCGGGCGGTGCCGCGGGCTGCTGCGCATGGATCCAGCCGGTCGCCAGGATCGCGAGGAACGCTGCGAGCAGCAGCGCCCAGCGCGGGAATGCGGTGCGGGAGGGATTGTTCATTCGTATTCTCCGCAAACGGGGTCGCGGAGAATCGCGCGGTCACTTGGCCCGGGCCATTGGACCTAGGTCTCTTGCCAATGCACGCAGCGCACGGCGGTACGCGGCCTATCCAGCGCGCACGCTAAGGGATTCGCCTATCGCAGCATGGGCGCAGTGCCGGCCCCGCGCCGCATCTCACGCCGCTTCGGGATAGAAGAACGCGCGCTGCACGCTGCGCGCGGCGAGCGGTTCCACCGCGTGGCGGATCGCCGCGATGTGCTCCGGCGTCGTGCCGCAGCAGCCGCCCACGATGTTGACGAGGCCTTCGGCCGCGAACTCGCGCAGCAGCCGCGACGTGTCCTCGGGTTTCTCGTCGAAACCCGTTTCGGCCATGGGGTTGGGCAGGCCTGCATTCGGATAGCAGCTGACGAAGGTGTCCGCGGCCACCTTGTTCAGCTCCTGGATATACGGCCGCATCAGCGCCGCGCCCAGGGCGCAATTGAGGCCCACCGCCAGGGGCCGCGCGTGCCGTACGCTGTACCAGAACGCTGCCACCGTCTGGCCGCTCAGGATGCGGCCCGAGGCGTCGGTCACCGTGCCGCTGATGATCAGGGGCAGGCGCTCGCCCGTCTGCGCGAACACCTCCTCGATCGCGAACAGCGCCGCCTTGGCGTTGAGCGTGTCGAAGATGGTTTCCACCAGGAGCAGGTCCACGCCGCCTTCGACCAGCGCCAGCGTCTGCTCGTGGTAGGCCGCGCGCAGCTGCTCGAAGTCCACGTTGCGCGCGCCGGGGTCGTTGACATCCGGGCTGATGCTGGCCGTGCGCGGCGTCGGGCCCAGCGCGCCGGCCACGAAGCGGGGATGGTCCGGCGTCGAGAACTTGTCGGCCGCTTCGCGCGCGAGCTTCGCCGCGGCGAGGTTCATCTCGCGTGCCAGGTGCGCGAGGCCGTAGTCCTCCTGCGCGATGCTGTTCGCGCCGAAGGTGTTGGTCTCGATCAGGTCGGCACCGGACGCGAGGTAGCCCTCGTGGATGTCGCGGATCACCTCGGGCCGGGTCAGCACCAGCAGGTCGCTGTTGTTCTTGAGGTCCTTGGGGTGGTCCTTCAGCCGCTCGCCCCGGAAGTCCGCCTCGGACAGCTTGAAGCGCTGGATCATGGTGCCCATCGCGCCGTCCAGGATGAGGATGCGCTTCTCGAGCAGGGCCGGAAGGGCCTGGCCGCGGGTGTAGGCGATGGGCTTCATGCCCTCCATTGTAGGAACTGCACCGCCACCCCGCTTCGCTGCGCTTCGAAGACCGCTTGCCGCAGGTCGGCGCGCAGGTAGGCCGGATCCGGTGCATCCACGTCGTGCACGTCGCCGTCGGTGAGGACCAGCACGAGGGGCTGGCGCCCCTCCCCGCCGGCGAAGGCCTGCACGGTGCGCGTCACATGGCGCAAGGCGGCGCCCGTGCGGGTCGAGCCCCCGCATCCCTGTGCCGCGCAGCGTCCTCGCACCACGGGCGAGGCCGCCGGTTCGTGCCAGTGCTTGAGGGCCAGCACGTCGATCCGTTCGCGGGTGCGCGAGCAGAAGGACAGCAGCGCGCTGCGGTGGCCGGCACGCTCCAGCGCTTCGCAGCCGGCCAGCGCCAGCGCGAGCAGTTCCGCCAGCAGCGGCCGGCCGCGCGGCCCCGGGTCGCCGGTGGACGCCGACGCATCGACCAGCAACTGCACCGCCAGGCGCGGCGGCGGCCATTCGCGGCGCCGGTACACGCGCTCGTCGGGAAGGTGCCCCGCCCGCTGCTGCACGCGCGCTTCCAGCATGGCGACCGGGTGCAGCTCGTCGCCCGCGGCATCGCGGCCAGACAGGCGCGGCAACGGGTCACGCAGCTGCAACAGGCCGCGTGCCATCGCGCGCACGCTGGCGTGCGGCGGCCGCGGAGGATCTCCGCGGACCGGCTGCGGCGCGACCTCGCGTGTGTAGACGCGGCACCAGTCCGGCCGGTAGCGCCGGATGCGCCCGTCCCATTCGGGATAGCGGGCGGCGGGCTCGACGGTCTCGGCCTGAGCCCGCTCGGGCCGGACCATCGCCGCATCCTGCGCCACATGTCGCGCCAGCGTGGTCTGCGAGTCCGGCGCCCGCGCTTCCGGTTCCCACAGCCAGGACCCGTCGTCGCGATAGGCGGCATGCACGCACCAGGTCGCGGCCTGGAACGGCAGGCGCATCTGGCCGACGTCGTTGCCCAGCAGCGAGGCGGCGGCCCGCACGGCCTGCGGCGTCGCCAGCGCGAGCGCGCCGTCGGGAGCAAACACCATCGCGCGCGCCCGGGCGATCCAGGGATGCGGGTCCGCCGGCGCCGCTTCGAGCAGGCTGCGTGCGAGCCGCGCCAGCAACGCCTCGAAGCCGTTGCCTGCGGGTGCGTCGTCCCCCGCGTGGAAGGGCAACCACACCGCGCGCAGTCCCGGCAGCTCGCGCAAGGCCAGCGCCTCCACCCGCGCGTCCTCCAGCACGGCGAACAGGGCCTGCTGGACGGGCTTGAGGCCGGCGCGCACCTGCACCGGTCCGCCGAAGCGCCAATGCGCCGCCGCATGGGCCGCGGCCGCCAGCGCGAGGCGCTCGTCGTCCGCAACCGGGAGGTGCAGGACGCGCTCGCCCGCGGCGCGCCCCGTCAGCACCGGCCGCACGCCGTTCGCCAGCTGCCACTCGATCGCGGCGGCGTCGCCCCACAACGCGCGCAGCCACGCGCGCCAATGCGGCGGCGGCGCCTCCTCAGTCGAAGGCCGCATGCACCAGCGCCACGAGCACGCCCGAGAGCTCGGGATCGTCGGCCAGCGGCATGGCGATGGCCTGCACGCAGGCGGCGCGAGGCGACAAGCCCGCACGCACCAGCTGCGCCGCGTGCACGAGCAGGCGGGTGGACGCGCCCTCCTCCAGGCCGTCGTCCTGCAAGCGCCGCGTCCGCTGCGCGAGCGCGACCAGGCGCGCGGCAAGCCCCGCATCGACACCGCCCTCCGCGGCGACGATCCCTGTCTCGTCCTCCGGGAGCGGATAGTGGAAAGCGAGCGCCGTGAAGCGCTGCCGCGTCGACGGCTTCAAGGTCTTGTGCAGCCCGCGGTAGGAAGGATTGCAGCTCGCCACCAGCAGGAAGTCCGGGTGCGCGTGCAGCAGCTCGCCCTTGCGGTCCAGCGGCAGCACGCGGCGGCTGTCGGCCAGCGGGTGCACGACCACCAGCGCGTCGCTGCGCGCTTCCACCAGCTCGTCGAGGTAGCAGATCGCGCCGTGGCGCGCCGCCAGCGCCAGCGGGCCGTCCTGCCAGCGCGTGCCGTCCGCGTCGAGCAGCCAGCGGCCCGCGAGGTCGCCGGCCGTGAGGTCCTCGTGGCAGGCGACGGTGACCAGCGGCCGGCCCAGCCGCCACGCCATGTGCTCGACGAAGCGCGTCTTGCCGCAGCCGGTGGGCCCGGTGAGCAGGAGCGGCAGCCTCGCCCCCGTGGCTGCCGCAAAGGCTTCTTCCTCTCCTGCCACCGAGCGCCAGAAGGGCGCGGCCCGGACCCGCCAGGCCGCGAGCGGATCGTCAGCGGTGGGCGGCATCGGCCGGGTTCGGGATCCCCTCGATCGGGCATTCCTCCGTGCCCACGGTGCCGCGGGTGATCGCCTCCACCGCCTTGCGCGTGCCTTCGGGATCGTTGATCCACTTCGCGTAGAAGTCGTAGGGGCAGCTCGCCATGCCCTGGCTGCCTTCGCGCGAGTTGATCAGGCCCGTGTAGCCGCGGTGCAGCAGCTTGAACAGGTGGTTCTCCGACTGGCCGTTCTTGCGGAAGTCGCGGATCAGGCTGGTGGAGAGCGCCGCGTACTGCACGCCGTATTCCTCCTCGCCGCATTCGCCCAGCGTGCGCCCGTCGAAGCCGATGATGGCCGAGTGGCCGAAGTAGCTGTAGACGCCGTCGAAGCCGGTGGCGTTGGCGACCGCGACATAGGTGTTGTTGGCGAAGGCCATGGCCTTGGCCATCAGCACCTGCTGCTCCTTCGCCGGGTACATGTAGCCCTGGCAGCGCACGATCAGCTCGGCGCCCTTCATCGCGCAGTCGCGCCAGATCTCCGGATAGTTGCCGTCGTCGCAGATGATGAGGCTGATCTTCAGGCCCTTGGGGCCTTCGCTCACGTAGGTGCAGTCGCCCGGGTACCAGCCCTCGATCGGCACCCAGGGCATGATCTTGCGGTACTTCTGGACGATCTCGCCCTGGTCGTTCATCAGGACCAGCGTGTTGTAAGGGGCCTTGTACGGGTGCTCTTCGTGGCGCTCGCCGGTGAGCGAGAACACGCCCCACACCTTGGCGTTGCGGCAGGCGGCGGCGAAGATCTCGGTTTCCGCGCCCGGCACGGCGGCCGCGGTGTCGTACATCTCCTGGGCGTCGTACATGATCCCGTGCGTGCTGTACTCCGGGAAGATGACGAGGTCCATGCCCGGCAGTCCCGCCTTCATGCCGACCAGCATGTCGCCGATCCTGCGCGCGTTGTCCAGCACCTCCGCCCGGGTGTGCAGGCGCGGCATCTTGTAGTTGACGACCGCGACGCCGACGGTGTCCTTGCTGCTCGAGATATCGCCGTGGATCATGGCTGCTGCCTTCCTGGAATGAAGTTCATTGTGGGCAGCGGGGCGGGGATGGGCGAATACGTTGATTGACGTACGGCCCGGCGGCGCCAGAATGCGCGCACGCAAGCGGCAGGAGACATCCATGGGCATCCACAAGCTGGTGCTGGCGGGCGCGGCCCTGTTCCAGGCGGGCCTGGCCGGCGCGGCTTCGTCCCTGGACGGCAGCCCCTCGCAGACGACCTACCTGAGCAACGACGCACCTTTCGTGGTCTTCGGCGTCACGCCGACGTACCTGGCGCGGCAGGCCGGGCAGCTGCTGCTGACCTTCGTTGCCACCGACCGGCTGGAACAGGTCAACGTCTTTCCCTTCGTCCGCTCCGGCCCCGGTGGCCCGGCGCTCCTGCGCAAGGTCGTGGCCTGCGGGCCGCGCGATGCCGGCTCGTGGGACTGCGTCGTGCCGGTGGCCGACGTGCTGGCCCACCTGGAAGGGCCGCAAGGCGAGCTGGGCCTGCGCATCGAGGCGCATGGCGACCTGCGCGAGCGCGCCGAGCACAGCACGGTCATCGTCACCTTGCCCGTGCGCAGCGCGAACGAGCGCCGCGCACGGAAGAAGGAGCACGCCGCGCCGCGCGCGCTCAGTGACTGATCATCCAGGGCCGCTGGCTGGGGAAGGACTTGGCGCCATCGGGCGCCGTGACCGTCTTCCTGGACGAACGCCCCGTGCTGCAGCAGCCGCATCCGGCCGGGTGCCGCAGGCGCTGGTAGTCGCGCGACGAGCGCGGCTCGTGCCGGGCCCGCTCGTTCACGTCCATGGCACGGCGCGTGCCCTCCTCCAGCAGCCCGAGGCGGGGCGCGGTGGCGAACACGCGCGGCGAGGCGCCACCGCAACCCGGGCACGCGGCAGGCTCGTTGCGCTCGCGCAGCGGACGGAAGGCATCGAAGCCGCCGCAGTCGCGGCATGCGTAGTCGTAGGTGGGCATCAGAGGTCCGGCGACAGGGGCATGCTCACGCTGCCATCGAGGAACTTCGTCGGCCCGGCGGCGCCGGGATTGATGTCGAAGTCGAAGATCTGCGTCGGCAGCCACAGCGTGGCGCAGGCGTTGGGGATGTCCACCACGCCGCTGATGTGGCCCTGCACCGGCGCCGTGCCGAGGATGGAGTAGGCCTGCGCGCGCGAGTAGCCGAACTTCGTGAGGTACTCGATTGCGTTCAGGCAGGCCTGGCGGTACGCGATGTGCACGTCCAGGTAATGCTGCTTGCCCTGCTCGTCGACCGAGATGCCTTCGAAGATCAGGTAGTCGTTGTAGGTCGGCGTGATCGGGCTGGGCTTGAAGATCGGGTTCTTGATGCCGTACTTGGCCATGCCGCCCTTGATCAGGCTGACGCGCATGTGCACCCAACCGGCCATCTCGATCGCGCCGCAGAAGGTGATCTCTCCGTCGCCCTGGCTGAAGTGCAGGTCGCCCACGCTGAGGCCGGCGCCGTCCACGTAGACCGGGAAGAAGACCTTCGAGCCCCGCGACAGGTCCTTGATGTCGCAGTTGCCGCCGTGCTCGCGCGGCGGCACGGTGCGCGCGCCTTCCGCGGCGACCCTGGCCTTGGCGTCGCCGGTCAGCTTGCCCAGGTGCGCAGTGCCGGCGAACGGCGGATTGGCCAGGCCCGGCACGCGCGTCGGGTCGGTGGCGATGAAGTCCACCTCGCGCTTGTTCCACGTGTCCAGCATCTTCTGGTCCGGCAGGCAGCCGATCAGGCCCGGGTGGATCAGCCCGGCGAAGTTCACCCCCGGCACGTGGCGCGAGCTGGTGTACAGGCCGTGGAAGTCCCAGATCGACTTCTGCGCCTGCGGGAAGTGGTCGGTGAGGAAGCCGCCGCCGTTCTTCTTGCTGAAGAAGCCGTTGAAGCCCCAGAGGCTGTCCGGCTTGGCCCCGATGTCCAGCAGGTCCACCACCAGCAGGTCGCCCGGCTCCGCGCCCTTCACGCCGACCGGGCCGGAGAGGTAGTGCACCGTGGTCAAGTCGATGTCGCGCACGTCGTCGGCGCTGTCGTTGTTCTGGATGAAGCCGCCGGTCCAGTCGTAGGTTTCCAGCACGAATTCGTCGCCCGGCTTGACCCAGCACGCCATCGGGATGTCGGGGTGCCAGCGGTTGTGCACCTTCTCGTTGCTGGGCGCGGGTTTGGAGAGGTCGACCTTGATCAGGGTTTCGGGCATGGGTGCTCCTGGGTGGTGTGGTGTGGGTTCAGACGGACAGGTAGGCCTTGATGCGCTGCTGGTCGGTGTTCGCGCGGGTCGTCTCGTGCACGAGCCGGCCGCCCTCGATGACGAACAGGCGGTCGGCGACGTCGAGCGCGAACGAAAGCACCTGCTCGGAGACGACGATCGTGATCTGCCGCAGCTTGCGGATCTCGTTGAGCGCCTTGGCGATGTCCTTGATGATGGAAGGCTGGATGCCTTCGGTGGGCTCGTCCAGCAGCAACACCTTGGGGTCGGTGACGAGCGCCCGCGCGATCGCGAGCTGTTGCTGCTGGCCGCCGGAAAGGTTGCCGCCCTTGCGCCGGCGCATGTCCCACAGCACGGGGAACAGCGCGTAGATCTCCTCGGGGATCCTGCGCACCTTGGCGTTCTCCAGCCCCGTCGCGATGTTCTCTTCCACCGTGAGCGTCGGGAAGATCATGCGGCCCTGCGGGACATACGCGATGCCCTTGGCGACGCGCCGGAAGCTCTCTTCCTGCGAGAGGTCTTCGCCGGCGATGGTGACCGATCCGCTCCTGATCGGCAGCACGCCCATGAGCGCCTTGAACAGCGTGGTCTTGCCCATGCCGTTGCGGCCCATGATGGCGACGGTTTCGTTCGCGTTGCCGGCGAAGGAGATGCCGTGCAGCGCCTCGCTCTGGCCGTAGGCGACGTGGAGGTCCTTGACTTGCAGCATGCGGCGCTCCTTCAGTGGCCCAGGTACACGTCGATCACCTTCGGGTCCGCCTGCACCTTCTCCATGGGCCCTTCGGCCAGGATCTTTCCCTGGTGCATGACGGTGACCTTGTGGGCGATCTGCTTGACGAAGTCCATGTCGTGCTCGATCACGATCACGGCACGGTTGCGGCAGATGCGTTTCAGCAGTTCGGCAGTGAGCTCGCGCTCGCGCGCGCTCATGCCGGCGATGGGCTCGTCCAGCAGCAGCAGCTGCGGCTCCTGCATCAGCAGCATCCCGATCTCCAGCCACTGCTTCTGGCCGTGGCTGAGGAGCCCGGCCTCGTCCTGCAGGCGCTCGGCCAGGCCGATGTCCTCGGCGACGGCCCGCACGCTCGCCTTCACCTGGTCGTCGCATTCGAAGGCCAGCGCGCCGAGCACGGAACGGCCCTTGGGGTACGACACCTCCAGGTTCTGGAAGACGGTGAGGTTCTCGTAGATCGAGGGCGTCTGGAACTTGCGGCCGATGCCCAGGCGCACGCGCTTGTGTTCCGCCATCCGCGTCAGTTCCTGGTTCTGGAACTTGATGCTGCCGGCCGACGCGCGCGTCTTGCCGCAGATCAGGTCCAGCAGCGTGGTCTTGCCGGCGCCGTTGGGGCCGATGATCACGCGCAGCTCGTTGCGGTCGACATAGAGGTTGAGGCTGTCGATGGCCTTGAAGCCGTCGAAGGCGACCGTCAGGTCCTCCACCGCCAGTGCGAAGTCGGTATTGCTCATGCGGTCCTCGCGCCGGGATGCAGGCTCGCGCCGGCCTCGGGCTTCGCGGGCAGCGCGGTGTGCGGCGGCAGGGGTTCGCCCAGCTTGGGCAGGCGTGCCTGCGAGGCCGCCTTGAGCGCCGCGCGCCGCCCGCGCCACCAGGGCTTGACCTGCTCCTCCCAGAGTCCCGCCAGGCCCATGGGGAAGGCCATGGTCACGCCGATGAACAGCGCCGCCATGAGGAACAGCCACAGGTCGGGGAAGCTCTCCGAGAAGAAGGTCTTGCCGGTGTTGATCAGGAGCGTGCCGTACACCGCGCCCACCAGGCTCATGCGCCCGCCCACCGCGGCGAAGATCACCATCTCGATGGAAGGCACGATGCCGACGAAGCTGGGCGACATGAAGCCCACCTGCAGCGAGAACAGCGCGCCGCCGATGCCGGAGAGCGCCGCCGCCAGACAGAAGGTGAACACCTTGAAGTTGGCGACGTCGTAGCCGGAGAAGCGCACGCGATCCTCCTTGTCGCGCATCGCCAGCAGCAGGGTGCCGAACTTGCTGGTCTGGATCCAGCGGCACAGGACGATGGCGCCCACCAGCAGCGCGACGCAGACGTAGTACAGGATCACCTTGGCGCCGTCCGTGCGCGTATCCCAGCCCAGCATGGTCTTCAGGTCGGTCATGCCGTTGACGCCGCCGGTGTAGCCCTGCTGGCCGATGATCAGCACGGTGAGGATCAGCGCCACCGCCTGCGTGATGATCGCGAAGTACACGCCGCCCACGCGCCGCTTGAACATCGCGAAGCTGACGATCCAGGCGAGCAGCGTCGGCACCGCCACCACCGCGAACAGCGCGAACCAGAGGCTCTTGAACGGGATCCAGAAGGCGGGCAGCGCCGTCACCTGGTTCCAGTCCATGAAGTCCGGGATGCCCGGCGTGCTCTGGATCTTCGTGCTGATGGGGTCGGAGGCCTCCAGCTTCAGGAACATCGCCATCGCGTAGCCCCCGAGGCCGAAGAAGACGCCCTGCCCGAGGGACAGCACGCCGCCGTAGCCCCAGATCATCACGAGGCCGATCGCCACGAAGGCGTAGGTGAGGTACTTGCCCACCAGGTTGAGCCGGAACACGTCCAGCGTGAGCGGCAGCACCACCGCCAGCAGCGCCACCAGCAGCAGCAGGCTGCCCAGCTGGTAGCGGTTCGTCCAGTTCTTCAGGGCGTTCATGTGGGGTCTCCCGACGACGGAATCAGCGCCGCACCTTGACCGCGAACAGCCCTTGCGGCCGCGCCATCAGGATCAGCACGATGAGGGACAGGGTGATCACCTTGGCCATGGAGCCGGCCAGGAAGAATTCGGTGATCGACTGCGTCTGGGCGATCCCGAAGGCGGAAACCACGGTGCCCAGCAGGCTGGCCGCACCGCCGAAGGTGACGACCAGGAAGGAGTCGACGATGTACAGCGACCCCGAGGTCGGCCCGGTGGAGCCGATGGTGGTGAAGGCCGCGCCGGCGACGCCGGCGATGCCGCAGCCGATGGCGAACGTGAGGCGATCCGTCTTCTTCGTGTCGATGCCGGTCGCGTTGGCCATCATGCGATTGCTCACCGTGGCGCGCACGCGCAGGCCCCAGCGGCTCTTGTGCAGCGCGATCAGCACGGCGCCCGTGACAAAGGCGGTGAGCGCCAGCACGAACAGGCCGTTGATGGGAATGTCCAGGCCGGGGCTCGGCGCCCAGGAGCCGAGCAGCCAGTCCGGCAGCGTCGGGCTTACCTCCTTCGGCCCGATGAAGGTGCGGAAGGCCTGCTGGATGGCGAGGCTCACGCCCCAGGTGGCGAGCAGCGTGTCGAGCGGCCGCTTGTACAGGTGCCGGATCAGGCCCCACTCGACCAGCCAGCCCGCGATGAACGCGAACACGAAAGCCGCGAGGATGGCCAGCGGGAAGTAGAAGGGCAGGAAGCCAGGCGCATGGCTTTCCGCGAGCTTGGAGCCCAGGAAGATCGTGTAGGCCCCGATGGTCATGAACTCGCCGTGGGCCATGTTGATCACGCCCATCTGGCCGAAGATGATCGCCAGGCCCAGGCCCATCAGCAGCAGCACCGAGAACAGGCTCAGTCCCGCGAAGCCCTGCATCAGGCCGATGTTGAGCATTTCCGAAAGCGACATGCTTGCTCCGGGAAGGGGAAAAATTGACTTCGCTGCGCTGGATGACGAATGACTTCGCTGCGCTTCAATGACAAATGACCTGGTCATTCGTCATGCCGCCGCGGGCGGCGTCATTCGTCATTCCGTCATTGCTTACTGGTAGCCCTTGGGGAAGGGGTCCGGCTTGATCAGGTCCGGCGACTCCGACACCACCTTGAACGTGGCGTCCGGCATGCCCATGGCGATGCGCGACTTGCTCCACAGGTGGTGGTTGGCGTCCAGCTTCACGTAGCCCTCGGGCGCGGTCTTCAGCTCGATGCCGGGCGAGGAGGCGACCACCTTGTCGACGTCGAAGCTCCTGGCCTTCTCGACCGCGGCCTTCCACAGCCAGGGGCCGAGGTAGCCCGCCTGCGTCACGTCGCCGATCACCGCGTCCTTGCCGTACTTGGCCTTGAAGGCGGCGACGAACTTCTTGTTGTTGTCGTTGTCCAGCGTCTGGAAGTACTTCATCGACGAATAGAAGCCGGCGAAGTTCTCGCCGCCGACACCCGTCATCTCGTCTTCCGTCACCGCCAGCGTGACCAGCAGCTGCTTGTCGCCGGTGATGCCCGCGGCCTTCAGCGCCTTGTAGAAGGCCACGTTGGAGCCGCCGACGACCGCGGCATAGATGCAGTCCGGCTTCTGCACCTTGATCTTGTTCATCAGGGAGCCGAAGTTGGTGCTGCCCAGCGGGTAGTACTCCTCGCCGACGACCTTGCCCTTCTGGAAGTTCTCGATGTGCTTGCGCGCGATCTTCATCGACGTGCGCGGCCAGATGTAGTCGGAGCCGATCAGGAAGAAGGTCTTCGCGCCCTTCTCCTTCTTGGCCCAGTCCAGGCTGTAGAGGATCTGCTGGGTGGCCTCCTGGCCCGTGTAGATCACGTTCTTGGACTGCTCCAGGCCTTCGTAGAAGGTCGGGTAGTACAGCAGGCCGTTCTCCTTCTCGAACACCGGCAGCACCGCCTTGCGCGAGGCGGAGGTCCAGCAGCCGAACACGGCGGCGCAGCGATCGTTGATCAGGAGCTTCTTGGCCTTCTCGGCGAAGGTGGGCCAGTCGGAGGCGCCGTCCTCCTTGATCACCTTGATCTTGCGACCGAGCACGCCGCCCATGGCGTTGATCTGGTCGATGGCGAGCTGCTCGGCCTGGATGGAGCCGGTCTCGGAGATGGCCATCGTGCCGGTGGCCGAGTGCAGCTGGCCGACGATGACCTCGGTGTCGGTCACGGCGAGCTTGGTCGTGTTGACCTGGGCGGTCGGCTGCGCCGACGCCCAGGCGGGCAGGCCGGCCAACGAGGCGGCGCCCATCGCCTGGAGCAGGCGGCGGCGGGCGGCATCCGGTGTTTCCGGGTGGGCGGAAGGGTGACGGGGTGTCTTCATGGAGCGGTCCTCGCGACGGGTTGGTGTGGGGCCCGGTTGGTGCAGGCTGTGCCGGGCTGGTGCGAAGACTAGGGACGGGCCGGGAAACTCCCCATACGTCAATTGACGTAGCGACAGCGCACAGGCGGCCACGCACGCTAGTGAACGCTTCTTGCTTGACGCCTCCCATGCCGCACAGCGTCCGTGCCGAGGGCGAGGGCGCCCCGCAGACCATCTTCCGCTTCCGCCGCGACTACAACTCCTGGGTCGCGGACGAGAGCATGGAGGACTACGCGCTGCGCTACACGCCCAAGAGCTTCCGCCGCTGGAGCGAGTTCCGCGTGGCCAACACGGCCTTCGGCTCGCTGTCCTTCCTGGCGCTGGAGGCGATCGGCGGCGCGGTGGCGCTCAACTACGGCTTCAGCAACGCGATGTGGGCCATCCTGGTCGTGGGCGTGCTGATCTTCCTCACCGGCCTGCCCATCGCTTACTACGCTGCGCGCTACGGGCTGGACATGGACCTGCTCACGCGCGGCGCCGGCTTCGGCTATCTCGGTTCGACCATCACCTCGCTGGTCTATGCCGTCTTCACCTTCATCTTCTTCGCGCTGGAGGCGGCCATCATGGCGCTGGCGCTGCAGATGGCGCTGGACTGGCCCATCGCGTGGTGCTACGTGCTGTCCTCGCTGGTCATCCTGCCGCTGGCGATGCGCGGCATCACGCTGATCTCGCGACTGCAGGCGTGGACGCAGCCGCTGTGGCTGTTCCTGCTGGTGTTCCCGTTCGTGTGGCTGGCCGTGTCACAGCCGCAGCTGTACCGCGACTTTCCCTCGCTGTCCGGGCTGGGCAGCGGCAGCAGCGGCTTCGACCCGCTCCCGTTCGGCGCCGCGGCGGCGGTGATCTTCTCGCTGGTCGTGCAGATCGGCGAGCAGGTCGACTTCCTGCGCTTCCTGCCCGAGCGGACGCCCGCCAACCGCGTCCGCTGGTGGACGGCCGTGCTGGTCTCCGGCCCGGGCTGGATCTTCATGGGCATGCTGAAGATGGCGGGCGGCGCCTTCCTCGCCTTCGCCGCGCTGCAGTTCGAGGTGGATGCGTCGCGCGCGGCGGAGCCCACGCAGATGTACCTGGCGGGCTTCACGCAGGCCGTCGGCCTGCCGGCCATGGCGGTGGCGATGACCGTCGTGTTCGTCGTGATCTCGCAGGTCAAGATCAACGTCACCAACGCCTACGCCGGCTCGCTCGCCTGGTCCAACTTCTTCGCGCGCGTCACGCGCAGCCACCCGGGCCGCGTGGTGTGGCTGGTGTTCAACGTCGCGATCGCGACGCTGCTGATGACGCTGGGCGTGTTCGGCGCGCTGGAGAAGGTGCTGGGCGTCTACAGCAACGTGGCGATCGCCTGGGTGGGCGCGCTGGTGGCGGACCTGGTGATCAACAAGCCGCTGGGGCTGAGCCCGCCGCACATCGAGTTCCGCCGCGCGCACCTGTACGACTTCAATCCCGTGGGCATGGGGGCGATGGTGCTGGCCGCCGCGGTCGCTTGCATCGCCTACGCCGGGGTGCTGGGACCCTGGGCCGCGGCGTTCTCGCCCTTCCTCGCGCTGGCGCTGTCGATGGCGCTGGCGCCGCTGCTCGCCTGGGCCACGCGGGGCCGTTACTACCTGGCGCGCCAACCCAGCGCGGAGTGGGCGCCGGGCGAGCTGGTGCGCTGCGCCGTGTGCGAGAACCAGTTCGAGTCCGAGGACATGGCACGCTGCCCGGCGTACGCGGCGGCCATCTGTTCCCTGTGCTGCTCGCTGGAGTCGCGTTGCCACGACCGCTGCAAGACCGGCTCGCGCGCCTCCGACCAGGTGCGCGCCGTGGCCGCGGCCATGCTGCCGCGCGGCTGGGCGGCGCGGGTCAATTTCCGCATCGGCCACTACCTCGCCGTGCTGCTCTCGCTGCTGGGGGTGATGGCTTTCGTGGTGGGCGTGGTGTACGTGCAGGAAAGCATCGCGATGCCCGCCGAGGCGCTGCGCACGCCCTTCCTCAAGGTGTACGCACTGCTGGCGCTGCTGTGCACCCTGTGCGCCTGGTGGGTCGTGCTCAGTTCCGGCAGCCGCCGCATGGCGCAGGACGAGTCCGAACGCCAGACGCAGCTGCTGCTGCAGGAGATCGATGCGCACCGCCGCACGGACGCGGCGCTGCAGGCCGCGAAGGACCAGGCTGAATCCGCCAGCGTGGCCAAGACACGCTACGTCGCCGGCATGACGCACGAACTGCGCTCGCCGCTGAACAGCATCCTGGGCTACACGCAGATCCTGCTGAAGAATCCGCAGGTGGAGGGCTGGCTGCGCGAGACGCTGGCGACCATGCAGCACAGCGGCCAGCACATGCACGCGCTGATCGACGGGTCCCTGGACCTGGCGCGCATCGAGGCCGGGCGCATCCGGCTGGATGCGGCGCCCCTGCCGCTGCCCGAGTTCGTCGCGGACATCGAGCGCATGCTGCGGCCGCAGGCGGAGGCGAAGGGACTGCGCTTCGAAGTGGAGGTGCTGGGAACGATGCCCGCCTGGATCCGCGCCGATGCCAGGCGGCTGCGGCAGATCCTGATCAACCTGCTGGCGAATGCGGTGCGCTTCACGCTGGAGGGCGAGGTCCGCCTGCGGCTCGATTTCCGCCGCCACGTGGCGCGGCTGGACGTGATCGACACCGGCATCGGCATCGCGCCGCAGGACCAGGAGCGGATCTTCCTGCCCTTCGAGCGGGGCAGCGCCGGCCGGCGCGCCAGCGAGGCGGGCACGGGCCTGGGCCTCACCATCACGCACCTGCTGGTGGAGCTGATGGGCGGCGAACTGGTGCTCGAAAGCGAGCTGGGGCGCGGCAGCACGTTCAGCGCGCGCGTGTACCTGCCTGAAGTCGGCGATGCGACCCTGCAGCCGCTGCCCGCGCCCACGCTTCGGCCCGCGATCGGCTATCTCGCACCGCGGCGCACGCTGCTGGTGGTGGACGACCAGGCCCTGCAGCGGCAGCTGCTGGCGGCGCTGCTGATGCCGCTGGGATTCACGGTGCTGGAGGCCGCGAGCGGCCGGGAATGCCTGGAAATCGTCGATCAGCAGCAGGTCGACGCGGTGCTGCTGGACATCACGATGGACGACCTGGACGGCTGGCAGACGGCGGCGCTGCTGCGCACCCTGAAGGAGGCGCACGAACTGCCCATCGTCTTCGTCTCGGGCAACCTGTTCGACCACCGGCCCGACCGCATCGAAGCGCTGCACTGCCAGGGCTTCGTCGGCAAGCCGGTCCTGGAGTCGGAGCTGCTCGACGCGCTGGAACGCGCGCTGCAGCTCGAATGGGTGCGCGCCGACATGCCGCTGGCGCCCTTCCATCCGCCGCCGGGGCCCGGGATGGGGGCGGCCAGCCTGCCCGAGGACCTGCGCGACGAGCTGCGGCGGCTCGCACACCAGGCCAACGCGTCCGCGCTGCGCCAGTGCCTGCGCAGCGCGCGCGCCGAGTGGCCGCAGCACGCCGCGGCGCTCGCGCTGATGCAGGCCCACGCGGACCGGTTCGACTTCGCGGCGCTGGCCGCGCACCTGCGGGAGGACGAGGATGTGGCCCGGGCCTGAACCGGCGGCCGCGGCGGTGGCCGCGCCCAGCCCCGTGGTGCTGGTGGTCGACGACGCCATCGACACCCTGCGCATGCTGTGCGATGCGCTCGCGGCCGAGGGCTACACGGTGATGGTCGCGCGCGACGCCGAGGAGGCGCGCCAGCGCTTCGAGGTCACGGTCCCCGACGCCGTGCTGCTGGACGCGGTCATGCCCGGCACCGACGGCTTCGCGCTGTGCCGCGAGATCAAGGCGACCGCCGTCTGGTCGCACGTGCCGGTCGTCTTCATGACCGGCCTGTCGGAGACCGAGCAGATCGTGCACGGGTTCGCCAGCGGCGGCGTGGACTACGTCGTGAAGCCGCTGCGCATCCCCGAGGTGCTGGCGCGCGTCGCCACGCACGTGCGCAACGCGCGCGCCACCCGCCTGGCGCGCGAGGCCGTGGACGTGGCCGGGATGGGGGCGGTGATGCTGGACCTGCAGGGCCGCATCGCCTGGCGTTCGCCGCAGGCCATGCGCTGGCTGGAGGCGGGCTTCGGCGCCGATGCGCAGGCGGAGGCCTCGGCCTGGCTGGCGGGCGTGCCCGCCGGCGGCGAGAGCACCCGCACGGCGGCCGACGGCAGCCGCCTGGTGGCGCGTCACCTGGGCGCCGGAACGCTGTCGGAAACCATGCTGCTGCTGCGGCTGGCGCCACCGGGGACCGCGGCGCCGCCGCGGGGCCTGAGCGCCAGCCTCACGCCCCGCGAGACGGAGGTCCTGTCCTGGCTGGCCAAGGGCAAGACCAACCGCGACATCGGCGACATCCTGGGCATGAGCCCGCGCACGGTGAACAAGCACCTGGAGCACATCTACGAGAAGCTGGGCGTGGAGACGCGCACGGCGGCCGTGGCGGCTGCGCAGAGTTCACAGCTTTCGCGGTCCGCCTGAAGGGTCGGGCCGGCGTTGAGGGCTGGCTGGGAGTCTGCGCGGCAGAGAAACGGCCCCGTTTCTCTGCCGCGCAGACTCCTGACCGACAATCGGACCATCTTGTCCTCCAACGCGCTCCAGATCCTCCAGTCCGTCTTCGGCTACGCGGCCTTCCGCGGCGCCCAGGCCGAGATCGTCGACCACGTCATCGCCGGCGGCGACGCCCTGGTGCTCATGCCCACCGGTGGCGGCAAGTCGCTGTGCTACCAGATCCCGGCGCTGGCGCGGCAGCGCGCCGCCCAGGGCACGACCATCGTCGTCTCACCGCTCATCGCGCTGATGCACGACCAGGTCGGGGCGCTGCACGAAGCGGGGGTGGAGGCCGCGTTCCTGAACTCCACGCTCACCATGGAGGAGGCGAACGAGGTCGAGAGGCGCTTGCTGCGCGGCGAGCTGACCCTGCTCTATGCGGCGCCCGAGCGGGTGGCGACGCCGCGCTTCCTGTCCCTGCTGGACGGCCTCTACCAGAAGCGGCAGGTCGCGCTGTTCGCCATCGACGAGGCGCATTGCGTCAGCCAATGGGGCCACGACTTCCGGCCGGAGTACCGCGCGCTGGCCGTGTTCCACACGCGCTATCCCGACGTGCCGCGCATCGCGCTGACCGCCACGGCGGACGACACGACGCGTGCCGACATCGTGCAGCACCTGCAGCTGGACGAGGCCCGCCAGTTCGTCAGCAGCTTCGACCGTCCCAACATCCGCTACACGATCGCCGAGAAGAAGGACCCCACGCTGCAGCTGCTGCGCTTCATCGAGCGCGACCACGCCGGCGAATCCGGCATCGTCTACTGCCAGTCGCGCAAGCGCGTGGAAGAAATCGCCGAGGTCCTGTGCAGGAAAGGCCTGGACGCCCTGCCCTATCACGCGGGGCTCGACCCGTCGGTGCGGCAGCGCCACCAGGACCGGTTCCTCCGCGACGAGGGCGTGGTGATGACGGCCACCATCGCCTTCGGCATGGGCATCGACAAGCCGGACGTGCGCTTCGTCGCCCACCTGGACCTGCCGAAGAACATCGAAGGCTACTACCAGGAAACCGGCCGCGCGGGCCGCGACGGCCTGCCGTCGGACGCCTGGATGGCGTACGGCCTGCAGGACGTCGTGAACCAGCGCCGCATGATCGACGAAAGCCCCGCGGCGGACGAATTCAAGCAGGTGCTGCGCGGCAAGCTGGACGCCCTGCTGGCCCTCGCCGAGGCCACCGACTGCCGGCGCGTGCGGCTGCTGTCGTACTTCGGCGAAGCGTCCGAGCCCTGCGGCAACTGCGACAACTGCCTGAACCCGCCGGCCCTCTGGGACGGCACGGAGGCCGCGCGCATGCTGCTGTCGACCGTCTACCGCGTGCAGCAGGCCAACGGCCTGCACTTCGGCGCCGGTCACATCATGGACATCCTGCGCGGCAAGCCGACGGAGAAGGTGCAGCAGTTCGGGCACCAGAAGCTGTCCACCTTCGGCATCGGCGCGCAGTTCTCGGAGCAGCAGCTGCGGGGCGTGCTGCGCCAGCTGATCGCCACCGGCGCGCTCGCGGTGGACGCGTCGGCCTTCAACACGCTGCACCTGACGGCGGAGTCGCGCGCGGTGCTCAAGGGCGAACGCACGGTGTCGCTGCGCGAGTCGGTGAGCCAGCCCACGGGCGGCCGGACGCGGCGCGACCGCACGGGCAAGGCCACGCCCGCGGTCGCGGCGGCGCTGGACACGCCGGCGCAGCAGCGCTTCGCGACGCTCAAGGCATGGCGGGCCGGGGTCGCCAAGGCGCACAGCCTGCCGGCCTACGTCATCTTCCACGACGCGACGCTGGCGTCGGTCGCGGCGCTGAACCCGCAATCGATGGCGGACCTGCGGGGCATCAGCGGGATCGGCGAGAAGAAGCTGGAGACGTACGGGCCGCAGCTGCTGGACGCGCTGCAGGCGCTGGCGTGAACGCGGCGCCGTTCAGGCGGCGGTGACCGGCGCCTGGCCTGCCGCCAGGACATGCGTGCCCGGCTCCAGCGTGGCGGCGTGGAGGATGGTGCTGTGCGCGAACGGCAGTTGCAGCGAGACCACGCGCAGCCACAGGGTGCAGGGCGCGTCCTGCACGGTGATCTGCCAGTGCGCCCGGCCCCCGGGCAGGCGGGCGACGAAGCCGTTGTGCGAGACCGAAGCCAGCGGGCGGCCGTCGACCTCCACGCGCAGGCCGCGATCCGTCAGCGGGCCTCCCTTCGGATCGAGTTTGGGTCCGCTCCAGCCGGAGGGCGTGTCCGCGAGCAGCAGCCAGGTGTCGCCCGGCTGCCGTGCGCGCGCCAGGCGCGAAGCATCGCGCTTGTTCGCGAAGTCGCGGGCCGTGGTGCCGGCGGCGTCATCGCGCCTGCGCGTCGGCCAGGACCACCAGCGCCTGCGCTGCGCGATGTCCGGCGCGCGGCCGCGCTCTTCCGGCGGAAGCGCCAGGACGCCTTCCCAGTCCTCCCAGGGGTCCGGTCCCGGCGCCAGCTGGCACAGCGCGCCGAAGTCATCGCGCTGGTAGTCGCACAGGAAGCCGAAACGGATCGCGCCAGACCGGTTGAGCGACGGCGCATGGACCAGCCGATGATGGATGAAGACCACGTCGCCGCGCCGTCCGGGCAGTTCCACCGGACACCGCGCGGCCCATTCGTCGTAGGCCGCCTGGAACGCGGGATTGCCCACGAACTCCAGCCTGGACCCCATCAGGGGGTACAGCGCGCGATGGCTTCCAGGCCAGACCAGCAGGCCGCCGGCGCCGCGCGGGACGTCCACCAGGTAAGCCAGCGCGATCACCTGCACCGGATGGCTTTCGATGTGGTGGTTCGGCGGCCGGCGGCGCCAGGTCCGCGGCGTGGGCGCAATGGCGTAGAGGCCCCGTTCGCGCCGGGGCGCCAGCCGGTCGCCCAGCATGCAGCGGACCACCTGCGCACAGGCACTGGCCGGCCCGAAGGACCGCTCGATCGCGGCCAGCGGCTGGTACCCGGGCTGCTGGAACTTGAGGTGGCCGCCCCGGTCGGCCACGGTCGCGCAATGGCAGGAATCCTGCACGGGTCCTTGCCAGTCTTCCCGCCGGTCGCGCCGCCAGTGCGCGGGCAGGAGCCGCCAGGTCTCGGCCACCAGGTCCGCGCAATCCTCCGCCCTTACGAGGGCCGGGACCTGGACATACCCGTTGCGCGCGAAGAATGACAGCTGCCCGCGATCCAACAAGGCTGGCCTCCCCTTGGGGTTGTTCTCATTGCACGAACCCGATGCTGCGTGCTTCGCGCACCTCCGGCTTGATCCGGTGCTCGGCCTCGAGCTGCTCCAGGAACTCCTCCGGCGACAGCTGCGCCGCGAGGATCTCCACCTGCCGCTTCACCGCGGCGAAGTCGCCTGGGCACAGCTGGTCCAGCTTGCGCAGGCGGGACGCGAGCTCCGGCGACAGGCGGGCGGCGTCCCCGCCGAGCGCCTCCGTCACGAACATCTTCTCGCGCTGCGGCGCCTGCAGCGGCTTGAACCGGATCTTGAACGCGAAGCGGCGCAGCGCCGCCTGGTCGATGCGGTCCATCAGGTTGGTGGTGCAGATGAAGATGCCGGCAAAGCGTTCCATGCCCTGCAGCATCTCGTTCACCTCGGTGACCTCGTAGGTGCGCTGGGCGCCGCGCCGGTCCTGCAGGAAGGAGTCGGCCTCGTCCAGCAGCAGCACCGCCTTCTCGGCCTCGGCTTCGCGGAACATGGCGGCCATGTTCTGCTCGGTCTCGCCGACGAACTTGCTCATGAGGTCGCTGGCCTGCTTCACCAGCAGCGGCCGGTCCAGGTTGCGGGCGATGTGTTCCGCCAGCGCCGTCTTGCCGGTGCCGGGCGCACCGTAGAAGCACAGCGTGCCGTGGCCCCGCGCCTTGAGCGCCTCCACGATGCGCGGCACCTCGAAGCGCGACTCCACGTTGAGCATGTCGAGGTCGTAGGTCGTGACGCTGCGGCGATCTCCGCCCGAGGAATCGCGGGTGCCCAAGGCACGGTCGGCGTTGCGCAGCTGGCGTTCGATCAGGTCCTCGGGCGGCACGCCCTCGGCGGCCGCGAGGCTCGCGAAGCGCACGGCGGTGCGGATCTGCGCCGGGGTCAGCCCCTTGCGCTCGGTGAGCTTGGCGACGAAGGCGGACGTGACCTCCACGCCTTCCAGGGTCTTGCGCACCAGGCCTTCGCGCGCACCCGGCGGCGGCGACTTGAGTTCCAGGTGGTAGGCGAAGCGGCGGCGGAACGCGGGATCGATCTGCTCGATGCGGTTCGTCACCCAGATCGTGGGCACCGGGTTGGACTCGAGGATCTGGTTCACCCAGGCCTTGCCGCTGACGCTGCCCGAGGGCGGCGCCACCACCTGCTCGGCACGCGCCATCATCTGCGCGGCCTCGCTGGAGATCGGCGGGAACACGTCCTCCACCTCGTCGAACAGCAGCGCCGCCTGGGCGCTGCCCTTGAGGAACACCTGCGCGATCTGCAGCGACCGGTAGCGGTCGCGGCCGGAGAGCGAGTTGCCGTCGCGGTCCGCGTATTCCACCTCGAACAGCTCCAGCCCGGAGGCCTGTGCCACCACCTTGGCCAGCTCGGTCTTGCCGGTGCCGGGCGGGCCGTACAGCAGCACGTTGACGCCGGGCTCCTTGCGGTCGACGGCATTGCGCAGCAGCGCCCGCAGCACGCGGGCATCCTCCGCCACGAAGGCGAAGTCCTCCAGGACGAGCGTGCTCTTGCTGGAGGGCCGGGTGAACACCGCCATCAGCTCGTTCTGGTCGCGGTATTCGCGCATCAGCACCGGCGGCAGCTTCTCGCTGACCTTCATCAGGTCCGCGAGGTCGGTGATGTTGTGCTCGGAGATCAGGTTCTCGACGAGGCCGATGCGTTCCAGCCGGGAGCCGGCGCGCAAGGCCTCCCCGACGTCGGCCGCGTTCACGCCCGCAACCTCCGCGATCGCGGCGTACGCTTCCGGCGCGTTGTTCACCTTGAATTCGACCAGCAGGCTGCGCAGGTCGCGCTGGTAGCGCGCCAGCGTCCCGTACAACAGCAGGGCGCGCTCCGCCTTGTTCAACTGCAGCAGGTTGGCCAGCGCGTCGATGTTCTTTTCGACCAGGGTCGAATGCTTCTTGAGGGCATGCGTGAGCCATTCCCCCGTGACGGCCAGCACCGACAGCAGGTCCTTGGGCTGGTCCTTGGCGTATTCGTCCAGGTAGAAGAACAGCGTACCTTCCTCGTAAGGGCCGCGCCAGACGCCGTGGCGGTCCAGGAATTCGCGCGTGGCGAGCTGCTCGTGCCCGCGCCAGAACTCGTTGTCCTTGCAGCGGCGGCCCAGGAATTCGCGCAGCCGCTCCAGCGAGGGGGCGGGCCACACCAGGTGGCGGCCGGCCAGCGACAACAGGCCATTGAGGTCGCGCCGCACGTTGAACTTCGCGCCCTGCTTGGCCGCCAGCGTCAGCACGAAGTGCGAGCACATGAGGTCCAGCACCGGGGCGTCCTTGAGGCCCGGTGAAGGCAGCACTTGCACATCGAGCGCGGCACGCTTGGCCAATCGACCTCCGTCTGCTGGGGTTGCGCCTTACGATAGCGCCAGATGATGCTACAGGGAAGCTGCCCGTGAGGGCGTCCCGCCACAAACGCACGATGATCGGCCTTCCCGAGATCCGCCAAGCCGCCGCCCGCCTTTCCGGCCAGGTGCTGAACACCCCTTGCCTGGCGTCGCACATGCTGTCGCAGCTGGCGGGCTGCGAGACCTTCCTCAAGTTCGAGAACCTTCAGTACACCGCATCCTTCAAGGAACGCGGGGCCTGCAACAAGCTCGTGCAGCTCAGCAGCCAGGAGCGGCAGCGTGGGGTGATCGCCATGAGCGCGGGCAACCATGCGCAGGGCGTGGCCTATCACGCGCAGCGCCTCGGCATCCGCGCCGTCATCGTCATGCCGCGCTTCACGCCGATGGTGAAGGTGGAGCGCACCAGCGGCTTCGGCGCCGAGGTCGTCCTGCACGGCGACACGCTGGAAGAGGCCCGGTCCCACGCGATGGAACTGGCGCAGGCGCGGCACCTGACCTTCGTGCATCCCTACGACGATGAAGCCATCATCGCCGGCCAGGGGACCGTGGCGCTGGAGATGCTGGAGGCCGTGCCGCAACTGGACACGCTGGTGGTCGCCGTCGGCGGCGGCGGCCTGGTGGGCGGCATTGCGGCGGCCGCCAAGGCGCTCAAGCCGGGCATCCGCGTGGTGGGCGTGCAGACGCAGCGCTTCCCCAACATGTACAACGCGGTGAAGCATACGTCGCTGCCGCAGGGTGGCTCGACCATTGCGGAGGGCATCGCCGTCGGCCGCCCGGGGCAGATCACCCAGCAGCTCGTGGAGCGCTACGTCGACGACCTCCTGCTGGTGGACGAAGGGGACGTCGAGCAGGCCATCGTGATGTTGCTGGACATCGAGAAGACGCTGGTGGAAGGCGCGGGTGCCGCGCCGCTGGCCGCCATCATGAAGGAGCCGGCGCGCTTTGCCGGCTGCAAGGCCGGGCTCGTGCTGGGCGGCGGCAACATCGACCCCATGCTGCTCGCGGCCATCATCCAGCGCGGGATGGTGCGCGCGGGCCGGCTCGCGCGGCTGCGTGTATGCGCGCGCGACGTACCGGGGTCGCTGGCGAAGATCACGGGCATCGTCAGCGAGGCCGGCGCCAACATCGACGAGGTCCACCACCAGCGCGCCTTCACCATGCTGGCGGCGCAGAACGTGGAGATCCAGCTCGTGGTGCAGACGCGCGGGCGCGAGCACGTGGCGTCCCTGCTCGGGGCGCTGCACGCGGCCGGCTTCGAGGCGGAGGAGGAGTGATGGACCGCGAGACGCTGCAGGGCGCGCTGCCCGAATACTTCGCACCCTGGGTGCAGGCCCTGGGCCTGCGCGTCGACGCGTTCGACCCGGAGAGCGTCACCTTGCGCCTGCCGCAGGACCTGAAGCTGTCACGCGTGGGCGGCATGCTGTGCGGCCAGGCGATGATGGCCGCGGCGGACACGGCCATGGTGCTGGCGCTGATGAACCGGTTCGGCGGCTTCCGGCCCTGCACCACCGTGCAGATGAACACGAGCTTCTTGAAGCCCCTGTCGGGCCAGGACGCGCTGGTGCAGGCGCGGGTGCTGCGCGCCGGCAAGACGCTGGCCTTCGGCGAGATCGACATCCGCGGCGCCGAAGACGGCAAGAGTGCCTGCCGCGCGACAACGACCTACGCCCTGCTCTGATCGTCCGGGGCCGGCCGGCGCGGGACGCTAGAATCACGGGATTCGAGAACCCAGAGGAACCCATGGCAAGCAACGCGCCCCATCACGGTCATGACTTCGAGCCGCAGGACCCGGTGGAGGCCATCGTGCCGATGATGCCGGTCGTGCTGCCCATGGTGGGCGCGGCGCTGATGTTCCTGCTGGCCTTCATCGCCATCTACGTGGCCTGAACGCAACCTTTCGTTCTCCCGGAAAGCCCCGCGGCAGCGATGCCCCGGGGCTTTTTCACGTTTGCAGCCCGGCCATGCCGCTTGCATAAGGCGATGCAAGTTTTGCATGGAATCGCGCCCGTAGCGCGGCGCCTGCGGACCCCCGCTCCCTACAATGGCCCATCCCGACGGGTCCAGCGGTGGAGCCGCGACCGACCGGACAGGCCTGTTTTGAAAGGGCGCGCCGCCGCTCCGCTCCCTTTGGAAACACGCTTTTCAAACTAGGAGCTTCGAGGATGAACTCACCCGTGATGCGCGGCCTGAACCTGCAGGCCCCCTCATACGTCAAGAATGCCAGGCTGATCGCCTGGGTGTCCGACATGGTCGCCCTGTGCAAGCCGGACCAGGTCTACTGGTGCGACGGCAGCCAGGAGGAATACGACCGCCTCTGCCAGCAACTGGTGGACGCCGGCGTCTTCAAGAAGCTCAATCCTGCCAAGCGCCCCGGCTCCTTCCTGGCCTGCTCGGACCCGAGCGACGTCGCCCGCGTGGAAGACCGCACCTTCATCTGCTCGCAGAAGAAGGAAGACGCCGGCCCGACCAACAACTGGGTCGACCCCAACGAGATGCGCAAGACGCTGCAGCCGCTGTTCGACGGCTGCATGAGGGGCCGCACGATGTACGTCGTGCCCTTCTCCATGGGCCCCCTCGGTTCGCCCATCGCCCACATCGGCGTCGAGCTCTCCGACAGCGCCTACGTGGCCGTCAACATGCGCCTGATGACCCGCATGGGCAAGGCGGTCTACGACGTGCTGGGCGTCGACGGCGAGTTCGTCCCCTGCCTGCACACGGTGGGCGCGCCGCTGCAGCCGGGCGAGAAGGACAAGACGACCTGGCCCTGCAACAAGACCAAGTACATCGTCCACTATCCCGAGACGCGCGAGATCTGGTCCTTCGGCTCCGGCTACGGCGGCAACGCGCTCCTGGGCAAGAAGTGCTTCGCGCTGCGCATCGCCTCCACGATGGGCCGCGACCAGGGCTGGCTGGCCGAGCACATGCTGATCCTGGGCGTGACCAATCCCCAGGGCAAGAAGTACCACGTGGCCGCCGCCTTTCCGTCCGCCTGCGGCAAGACCAACTTCGCCATGCTGGTCCCGCCCAAGGGCTTCGAGGGCTGGAAGGTCACGACCATCGGCGACGACATCGCCTGGGTCAAGCCCGGCCAGGACGGGCGCCTGTACGCGATCAACCCGGAAGCCGGCTATTTCGGCGTCGCCCCGGGCACGAACTACAAGACGAATCCGAACTGCATGGATTCGCTGAAGAAGGACGTGATCTACACGAACGTGGCCCTCACCGACGACGGCGACGTGTGGTGGGAAGGCATGGACGGCGAGCCGCCGGCGCATGCCATCGACTGGCAAGGCAAGGACTGGACGCCCCAGATCGCCCGGGAAACCGGCGCCAAGGCGGCCCATCCGAACTCGCGCTTCACGGTGGCGGCGACCAACAACCCGGCGCTCGACCCGGCCTGGGACGACCCGGCCGGCGTGGCGATCGACGCCTTCATCTTCGGCGGCCGCCGCTCGACCACCGTGCCGCTCGTGACCGAGGCCAACGACTGGGTGGAAGGCGTGTACATGGCCGCCACCATGGGCTCCGAGACCACCGCGGCCATCATCGGCCAGCAGGGTGTCGTGCGCCGCGACCCGTTCGCCATGCTGCCCTTCACGGGCTACAACATGAGCGACTACTTCCAGCACTGGCTCAACCTGGGCCGCAAGCTGGAGGCCTCCGGCGCGAAGCTGCCCCGGATCTTCACGACCAACTGGTTCCGCAAGGATGCCGACGGCAAGTTCGTGTGGCCCGGCTACGGCGAGAACATGCGCGTGCTGAAGTGGATGCTCGACCGCATCGAGGGCAAGGTGAAGGGCGAGCAGCACGCCTTCGGCATCAGCCCCAGCTACCAGGAACTGAACTGGGAAGGCCTGCCCTTTACCAAGGAGCAGTTCCAGCAGGTGATCAGCATCGACCTGCCCGCCTGGGAGAAGGAGCTGCAGCTGCACCACGAGCTGTTCCAGCAGCTGGAGCAGCGCCTGCCCGCGGAACTGAAGGCCACCAAGGCGCAGATCGAGAAGCGCCTGGCTGCGTAAGCGTCGTCCCCGCGCAGGCGGGGACCCAGAGCTTTGAGAAAGGCCATCCACCGGGTGGCCTTTTCATTTCGCGCTAAGGCGCGACTGTTGTCCCCGCATCAGGCCGGCTACGCTCCACCAGCCGCACGATCTCCGCCACCGAACGGGCGCCCATCTTGTCCATCGCGCGCGCCCGATGGACCTTCACCGTCTTCTCGGCGATGTCCAGCTCGAAGGCGATCTGCTTGTTCAACCGGCCCTCCATCACGCGATCCAGGACTTCGCGTTCGCGCTCGGTCAGGGTGGCAAGCCTTCGCTCGACCTCGCGCTGCTGCGCCCGCAGGGCGCGGGCCTGCGCATCGCGCTCCAGGGCGACTTCCAGGGCGCCGACCAGCATCGCCTCGTCGACCGGCTTCTTCAGGAAGTCCACCGCCCCCTGGCGCATGGCCGTGGCGCAGGTCGGAACGTCGGCCAGTCCGCTGAGGAACACCATGGGCGGACCTTCCTGCTGGAGCTTCGCCTGCAGTGCCAGTCCGTCCATCACGGGCATGGCGATGTCGACCAGGGCGCAGCCCGGTTCCTCGCGGTCGTAGGCATCGAGGAAGGCCTGGGCGTTCTCGTGGGTGACCACGTCGAAGTCGTTCAGGCGCAACAGGCGCGCGACGGCCGCCAGCACCATGGGGTCGTCGTCCACCACGTGCACCCTCCGCGATGGCGTGCCTGTTGGCGGCCCTTCCGCGAACTCCTTCATGCCCCTTGTACTCCTTTCGATTTATCGTAGGCAGGACAGGGAACGGCCAGTGCCGGGCTGGCGCGATCCGTCAAGTTGTGGCGTGCCGGGTCAAGTGTTGTGCTTTTTGGCTACCATCCCGACGTGAGCCCACTCATCCGTAGCGCGTTGCTGGTCAAGTTCACCGAAACAGCGCGCTGGCTCGGAGTCGATGCGGCGGACCTGTTCCGTCACGTCGGAGCCGACCGGGAATGCATGGTCCAGCCGGAACTGCACGTGCCCGAACGCTGGCTGGCGAACATCCTCGACGCCACGGAGAAGCGCACCGGCTTTGTCGCCGCGGGCCTGGCGATTGCCGAGAACTGGCGCATGTCGGACAACGGTCCCCTTTCCCTGTTGCTGCAGCACCAGCCCACCGTGCGCCATGCGTTCGGCCAGTTCGAGACCTACCGCCACATGCGCAGCGAGACGGTCACGCTGCGGGTGCACGAGGCCGGCGAGCTCGCCGTCATCCGGCTGGAACTGCGTACCGAGCGCGGCAAGGCGGGCCGCCATGCCGTGGAACTGTCGATGGGGACGCATCTTTCGCTGCTGCGCTGGTTCCTGGGGGCGGGCTGGCGTCCGAGGGAGATGCGCTTTGCCCACGCGGCGCCGAGGAACCTCGACGCGCACCTGCGCGTCTTCGGATGCCCCATGGAGTTCGGCTGCGACATCGACTGCATCGTGATGGACCGCGCGGACCTCGACCGGCCCAATCCGCATGGCGACGTCAACCTCGCGCGCTATGCCAAGGAGCTCCTGGACTACCAGTTTCCCGGCCTGCGCGCGCTCACGACGCTGGCGGTCCAGCGCAACCTGGAATTCATGTTGCCGCAGGGGCGGTGCACGATCGCGGACGTTGCCTCGCAACTGGGCACCAGTGGCCGCACCCTGCAACGCCGGCTGGCGCAGGAGCGCACCGAGTTCTCCATCGTGGCGAACGAGGTCCGCCGCAGCCTGGCCACCCGGTACCTGCGCGACCCCCGTTACCCGGTTTCGCAGGTCGCCATGCTCCTCGGCTTCTCCGAGCTGAGCGCTTTTTCCCGCTGGTTCGCGGCCCAGTTCGGCCAGCCGCCGCGTCAGTGGCGCATCGAGGGTGCCGGATGACGGCGCAAGGTCGGCATCGTCCGGCGCGCAACCGGCGGGCGTTGCTGCTGGCGCTGGCCGCCACGCTGGCGCTGCCCGCATCCGCGCCTGCTGCCGAAGCCTGGCCCGTGAAGCCGGTGCGGATCCTGGTCGGCGGACCGCCCGGAGGCACCGCCGACATCGTGACGCGCCTGGTCGCCGAAGGCCTGGAGAAGGCGCTGGATCACCCGGTCATGGTCGAAAACAAGCCGGGCGCAAGCGGCGTCATCGCGGTGCAGGAACTGCTGTCCGCGCCGGCGGACGGCCATACCTTCCTCATGATCCAGCGCGGCATCGCCGCCGAGGCACCCCATGCGATGAAGTTGCGGTTCGACCCGTTCACGGACCTGCAGCCCGTGGTGCAGCTGACGCGACAGGGCCTTCTGCTGGTGGGCGGCGCGCAGCTCCCGGCACGTAACCTCGCCGAACTGGTGGCCCATGCCAGGTCACGCCCGGTCCCCCTGGCCTTCGCGGCGGTCGGGGCGGGGATGCGCGCGCGCACGCTGGGTCAGCAATTCTCCCAACTGGCGGGACTGGAGCTCGCCTTCGTGGACTACCAGGGCGGTCCCGCTGCGCTGCGGGACCTGCTGGCCGGCCACGTTCCCCTGCTGGTGGATGCGCCGACCCTGCTCGTGCCCCAGATCCGCGCCGGCAGCGTCCGTGCATACGCCACGACGGCGTCAAGGCGCTCGGCGGCGTTGCCCGACGTGCCGACCTTCACGGAGGCGGGCTATCCGGAGCTGGCCGAGGAGAGCTGGTTCGCCCTGTGGTCCCGGCCGGGGCTGCCGGCAGCCGTCCGCGACCGGGTGCGCGAAGCGGTGCTCGGATTGCTGGAACAGCCGGACACACGCTCCCGGCTGGCCGGCCTGGGCCTGGACCCTGGCCTGCCCCTGTCCCCTGCCGAACTGGCCGGCGACGCCCACAAGGCGTACGAGCGGCACGGGAAGGTCCTGCGCGCGATCGGATTCAGGCCGGAGTGAAGCCTCGAAAGCCACGGCGGCCGCGAACGCCATGAAAAAAGCCACCCCGAGAGGTGGCTTCTTCATTCTGGCGCCGGACGCTCACTCGCGCGGACTCGTGGCCGCGAGCTTGCGGGCTTGCCACTTGCGTTGGCGCTCCTCGCGCCGCCGGCGGGCGATCCGTTCGGACCAGCCGTCGGCCGCGCGCAGCAGCGGGCCGGGCAGGACGCGCAACACCTGCGCGATGAAGGAGCGCTGGACAGCTGCGCCCATGGTGTCGTTCCCTGCTCAGTAGTAGCCGCGGACGTCGCGTTGCGCGTCCTGGCTCATCGCGCGGCTCAGGTCGGCCATGATCCGGGCGTCGGTGAGCGCCAGGTTCCACAGCTTCTCGTCTTCGCGGCGCTGCTTGCGGGCGACGGCCCAGGCAGCCAGGCCACGCTGGACGGCAGCAGCGGCGGCGGTGACCGGCTTCCCGACGAAAGCCAGGATGCCGACGATGGCGTTGCCGGCCAGGGTGCCGAAGGCTTCGGCGCCGGCGACGGTGCGGTCGAGGCGCGCGTGCTGGGCCGGGACCGGATATTGTTGGATGTGGACGGTGCGTGCCATGTTTCTTCCCCTTGTGAGAGACGCTTTCTGGCGGGACTGCCGAGGCGTGTGAGGGGAATATTAGGGTTCACCCTGATATTTTTCTACTTTTGAGTAGTGATGGATATCATTCACGGTAGAAATGAACTCGCCCAACTTCCGCACCCTGGACCTGAACCTGCTGCGGGTCTTCGACCAGGTCATGGCCGAGCGCAACCTCACCCGGGCGGCCCGCAACCTGTCCATGACCCAGCCGGCCGTGAGCAACGCGCTCAACCGCCTGCGGGACGCCCTGGGCGACCGCCTGGTCGCCCGCAGCGGCTATGGCGTGGAACCCACGCCGCGGGCGCTGGCCCTGTGGCCCGCCGTGGCGGACGCGCTGCGCCAGCTGGAATCCTCCATCGCCCCGGGTGATTTCGACCCGGCCCAGGCCTCCACCAGCTTCACCCTGGCCATGGCCGATGCCACGGCGGCGGTGGTCGTGCCCGGGCTGGTGGGCATCCTGGAGCGCGAGGCGCCCGGCGTCTCCATCCGCACGGTGCCGCTCACCACGCGCGACCCGCGCCGCCTGCTGGACGAAGGCACCGTGGACCTGGCCGTGGGCTTCTTCCCCGCGGTGGTGGCGGACCTCGGCGCGCAGGCCCAGGGCGGCCGGCTGGCGGCCTTCGAGCACGAACGCCTGTACGACGGCGTCTACATGTGCGTGATGCGCAAGGGGCACGCGCTGGCGAAGAAGACGCTCACGCTGGACCAGTTCTGCGCCGCGCGCCACATGCTGGTGAGTTTCTCCGGCCGTCCCTATGGCTTCATCGACGAAGCGCTCGCCTCGCTGGGCCGCCAGCGGCGCGTGGTGCTGACCGTCAACCAGTTCTTCACGGCGGGCCTCGTGGTGGAGACGTCCGACCTGCTCACCGTGTTGCCGCGCCACTTCATCCACGTGACCGGCCGCCAGGAGCAGCTGGCGGCCAAGCCCCTGCCCTTCGAAGTGCCCCAGGTGAACGTGGACGCGCTCTGGCACCGGCGCCAGTCGCAGCGCCCGGCCCATGCGTGGCTGCGCAACGCGATCGCCACGGCGGCGCGCCAGGGCTTCGGCGACCACGAAGGCTAGACCCGCTCCTCGCGCCGTGGCATGGTGCTTGCGTCGCGATGGCCGGCGGCGCCGCGCCGCCAAGGAGTGCCCATGATCCCCGTCCTTCCGCGCCGGCGCGTGCTGCAACTCGCTTCCGCCGCGGCCGCCAGCCTGGCCCTGCCCGCGCGCGCCGCGTGGCCGGAGCGGCCGATCAAGATCGTCGTCACCTTCCCCCCCGGCGGCGCCAGCGACATCGTGGCGCGCTCGCTGGGCGAGCAGCTCGCGACGAAGCTCGGGCAGGCCGTGGTGATCGACAACCGCCCCGGCGCGGGCGGCAGCGTCGGCGGGCTGGTCGTGGCGCAGGCGCCGGCGGACGGCTACACGCTGATGCTGTCCAACTCCACGCCGATCTCCATCGGCCCCTTCGCCCTGGACAAGCAGCCCTACGACCCGGTCGACGCGTTCACGCACATCGCCCTGGTCGGCACCGCCCCCTGCGTGGTGATGGCGAACCCGAAGGCGGGCATGAAGACGCTGGCGGACCTGGAGGCCGCGGCCCGCAAGGCGGGCCGCCTCGACTTCGGTTCGGGCGGACCGGCCTCCATCGGCCACGTGTACGGCGAGCTGATGAAGAAGGAGCTGGGACTCAACCTGGTCCACGTGCCCTACCGCGGCGGCGCCCCGATGACGACCGACCTGATCGCCGGCGTCGTGCCGGTGGGCATCGACGTCATCACCGCGTTCGTGCAGTACTTCAAGAGCGGGCAGATCGTGCCGCTCGCGGTGACCTCCGCCAACCGCTCCCCGCTCGCACCGGACGTGCCCAGCGTGGTGGAGTCCGGGCACCGCAGCCTGGTGCTGGACAACTTCTTCGGCCTGTCGGGCCCGGCGAAGATGCCGCCGGACGTCGTGGCGCGCCTGAACACCGCGGTCAACGAGATCCTCGCGGGTGCCGAGTTCCGCAAGCGGATGGCCGACCTGGGCATCGCCACCTCGCCGGTGAGCCAGGCGGCCTTCGCCGGGTTCGTGAAGGAACAGGTGGCGCAGCTCGCGCCCACCGTGAAGGGGGCCGGGGTCAGGCTGTAGGCTGGCGGCAAGCGCAGCGAACCCCGGCGTTCGGCGCGCCCCGTACCATCGGGGCGTGAAGATCCAGCTGATGTCCGACCTCCACCTGGAGGGCCACCCCACCTATACGGCGCGACCCGCGCCCGGCGCCGACCTGCTGGTGCTGGCGGGCGACGTCGGTTCGTACCAGCGCGGCTCGCGCCTCGCCGACGGCGACTTCGGCCTGGAACGGTTCTCGCCGCTACGGGGCTGGCCCGTGCCGGTGCTCTACGTGCCCGGCAACCACGAGTACGACGCGCTGGACTTCGACGAGACGCATGCGCGGCTGCGCGAGACCTGCGAGCGCCTTGGCATCACGTGGCTGGAACGCGAGGTGCTCACCTTCGGCGACGTGCGCTTCGTCGGCACCACCTTGTGGGCCGACTTCGACGCGCTGGTGCTGCAGCCCGGACGGCCTGAACCGACGGTGCAGGAGCAGCTCAAGCAGCGGCACAAGGCGTTCCGCGCCGCGAATTTCTACCTGGAGAAGGCCGCCGCCCTGCGCCATGGCCGCCTGATGCTGGCCGAGGAGTGGCGCGAGCAAGGGCTCGTGTGCCAGGACTGGTTGCGCAACGCGCTGGCGCAGCCCTTCGACGGCACGACGGTGGTCGTCACCCACTTCGCGCCCAGCCTGCGCAGTGCCGACCCGCGCTACGGCGTCACGCCCGCCACCGCCGGCTTCTGCAATTCGCTGGAGGACCTGCTCGCGCAGGCGCAGTTCTGGCTGCATGGCCACCTGCACTGCCAGCACGATTACGTCGAGGCCGGTTGCCGCGTCATCGCCAACACGCTCGGTTACGCGAGCAAGGGAGAGCAGGAAGGATTCCGCGAGGACTTCGTGCTCGATGTGGGAGCGTCCTCGCGCGCCTGAACGCTGGCCGTCGATCCAGCCGGACCGTGCCAGCATTCGGGCACATTTGGCGCGGGGACTTTACAAAACCGAAGCGCGGCGTTTCCACAGCGCATTGCACACTTCCTTCATGCGCAGATGCTGCGCGAGGGAGTTCGCCATGAAGCCGCTCTGGGCCCAGACCATCGCATGGATCGCCGCCGCCGTGGCCGCGTTCCTGCTGGCCTTGGCCAATCCGGACGCGCTCGACTTCACGGGCGGCGAAGGGTTGCGGCCGCAGGGCTGGATGACCCCGCACTGATTCAGGCCAGCACCCGCGCCGCCTCGGCACCGAGCGCGGTCGTCAACTGGTCCAGCACCGCCGATTCCAGGTTCCAGCAGTGCCAGTACAGCTGCACCGGCAGGCGCACGCCGGGCGCAATGTCGACCAGCGTACCTTGCGCAAGCAGCCCCGCGACCAGCGCCTCCGGCACGACACTGGCGCCCCAGCCCGCCAGCACGGCCCGCACCTGGCCTTCCGAGCTCGGCACGAAGAACTGGTTGAGCGTCACGCGCTTCAGGCGAAAGGCCTGGGCCACGAACTCCGCCTGCAGGTCGTCCTTGCGGTTGAAGGCGACGAAGGGCACGGAGCGGAAGTTGTGCTGTGTGAGGCCTCCCGGCAGGCGCTCGCGCGCGAAGCCCGCCTCCGCCACCGCGACGTAGCGCATCGCGCCGAGCGGCTGCACCTTGCAGCCGCGCAGCGCCTGCTTCACGGTCGTCACGCATCCCAGCACGTGGCCCTCCCGCAGCCATTCGTGCGTGAAGTCCTGGTCGTCGGTGATGATCTCCAGCGGCAAGCCCTGCCGCGCGAGCGCATTGAGCGCGGGCAACGCCCAGGTCGCGATGCTGTCGGCATTGACGGCCAGCGAGATGCGTTCCTCTTCCCGCGCACCGCGCGCGGAGCTGGGCGCGAGCTCGCCCAGGTCGCGCTCGAGGTCGGCGCGCAGCAGGCGCAACTGCTTGGTGTGCTTCAGCAGCAGGCGACCGGCGGAAGTGGGCTTCAGCGGCCGGCTGCGCACGATCAGCACGGTCCCGGCCTGCGCCTCCAGCCCCCGCAGCCGTTGCGACACCGCCGATTGCGTGATGTTGAGCCGCTGCGCCGCCCGCTCGAAGCCGCCTTCTTCCACGATGGCGGCCAGGGCTTCGAGGGCGGCCGGGTCGAAGGTCATATTAGCGGTCCTTATGTTTTCGCAGACAGTTTAATTTTGCTTTTGAAATCCGGGGGCGCGCCGCAAACTCCAGGGCATGAAGACCCTCGTCCTGGGCGCCGGCATCATCGGCATCAGCACCGCCTGGCACCTCGCCGAGCGCGGCCACGAAGTGATCGTGGTGGACCGCCAGCCCGACGCCGCGCTGGAGACCAGCTTCGCCAACGCCGCCCAGATCTCGGTGAGCTACTGCGAGCCCTGGGCCAACCGGCATGCGCCGGCCAAGCTCGTCAAGTGGATGTTCCGCAACGACGCGCCGCTGCTGTTCCGCCCGCGGCTCGACTGGCAGCAATGGCGCTGGGGCCTCGCCTTCCTGGCGCAGTGCAACGACGCCGCCTTCGAACGCAACGTGCAGCAGCTGGTCGCGCTGGGCGCGTACAGCCATGCCGCGCTGAAGGACGTGGTCGCCGCCACCGGCATCGCCTACCACCGGCTGGAGCGCGGGATCGCGCACTTCTATACCGACCAGAAGGCCTTTGACGACGCCGCGGTGGCAGCGGGCCTGATGCAGGAGTTCGGCGTCGACCGCAAGGTCGTGGGCCGCGACGAGCTGCTCGCGATCGAGCCTGCCTTCCGCAACTTCGACCGCATCGTGGGCGGCACCTACACCGCCAGCGACGAGAGCGGCGATGCGCGCGTGTTCACGCAGAAGCTGGCCCAACTGTGCGCGGCGCGCGGCGTGCGCTTCCTGTTCGGCCATGACGTCGAGCGCCTGGAGAAGGTCGGCGGCGCGATCGACGCCGTGCAGGTGCGCGATCGCGCCACCGGACGCGTGCAGCGGCTGCACGCGAGCAACGTCGTCGTCGCGTGCGGATCGTATTCCGCGCCCCTGCTGCGCCAGGTGGGTGTCGACCTGCCGATCTATCCCGGCAAGGGCTACAGCGCCACCTTCAAGCTGAAGAAACCTGCCGACGCGCCTTTCGTGAGCTCGATCGACGACGAGGTGAAGGTGGCGATGAGCCGCCTCGGCGACGAGCTGCGCGTGGCCGGCACCATCGAGGTCTCAGGCTATGACGCGACGCTGGACTCGCGCCTGTCGCAGGACCGCTGCCGCATGCTGGCCGAGCGCATCGAGAAGGTGCTGCCGGGCGTGTGCGACACGCGCCTGCCCGAGGAAGGCGGCGACCCGCGGTTCTGGAGCGGCCTGCGTCCGGCGACGCCGACCAACATCCCGTACATCGGCCGCACCCAGGTCGCGGGCCTGTGGGTCAACGCGGGCCACGGCACGCTGGGCTGGACCCACGGCGCCGGTTCCGGCAAGGCGATGGCGGAGTTGATCAGTGGACGCACGCCGCGGATGAACTTCCGGTTCCATGGATTCGAACCGGCGAAGGGCGGGTTCGCGGCCGACGCGGAGCTGTCCCTGCGTTGAGGTTTCCGTCGGTGGGGTTCGGCGCTGCGCGCGCTCACCGCCACCCTACAGGAGTCCGTCGGATCGTTCGTAGGGTGGTGGTGAGCCGAAGGCGAACCCCACCGATTACCCGTTGAGGACCTCCCACACCTTCGCCGCCGTCAACGGCATCTGCAACTGCGCCGCCGCGGCCGGCTTGCCGGCCCGCGCGATCGCGTCGGCCACCGCGTTCACCACGCTGGGGGCCGCGCCGATCGTGCCCAGCTCGCCGACGCCCTTCACGCCGAGCGGGTTGTTCTTGCACGGCACCGTCTCGTTCATCTCGGTCACGAACTCGCAGGCCACCACGTCGGCGCGCGGCGCCGCATAGTCCATCAACGAACCGGACACGGGCTGCCCGCTGTCCGCGTCGTAGACCATGTGCTCCATCAGCGCCTGGCCGATGCCCTGCACCGCACCCCCATGGAGCTGGCCGCGCACGATCATCGGGTTCACCACCCGGCCCACGTCGTTGACGCTGGCGTAGCGCACCACCTGCACCACGCCGGTCAGCGGATCGATCTCCACCTCGCTCACGTGGCAACCATTGGGCCAGCTGGGGCCGGCCACCGCGCTGGTGTGGTCGGTGAAGATGTGGCCGCCCGGCTGCTTCGCCGCGAGCTCGAACAGGCCGATGCCCACGTCGGTGCCCTTCACCGTGAAGCGGCCGGCCGCGTAGTCGAGGTCCGCAGGCGAAGCTTCGAGCGACGTCGCCGCGAGCTGGCGCGCCGCGTCCAGCGTCTTCTCCGCGCCGAGGTGCAGCGCGGAGCCGCCCGCGAACAGGGAGCGCGAGCCGGCGCTGCCGAAGCCGTCGCCGCGGTCGGTGTCGCCCAGCACCACGCGCACCTTGTCCAGGGGCACGCCGAACACGTCCACCACCAGCTGCGCCAGCGTGGTGGCGATGCCCTGCCCCATCTGGTTGACGGCGGAGAACACCTCGATCATCCCGTCGGCGCGGACTTCCACCGTCACGCGCTCCTCGAACGCCATGCCGCTGGTCCACTCCAGGAAGGTGGAGATACCCAGTCCGCGCAGCTTGCCCTGCGCCTTGCTCTGCGCGTGGCGCTTCTCGAAGCCGCTCCAGTCGGCGAGGTCCAGGCCCTCGTCCATGATCTTCTCGAACTCGCCCACGTCGTAGACCTGGCCCAGCGCGTTCGTGTACGGCATCTGCTCCGGCCGGATGAAGTTGCGCCGGCGCAGCGCGATCCGGTCGATGCCGCTCTGGCGCGCCGCTTCGTCCATCAGGCGCTCCATGATGAAGATGGCCTCCGGCCGGCCCGCGCCGCGATAGGCCGCGGTGGAGGCCGTGTTGGTCATCACGCAGCGGATGTGGAAGTCGATCAGCGGGACGTCGTACACGCTGGTCTGGACCCAGGGGCCGACCACCATGGGGATCACCATGCCGGTGGCGGTGGCGTAGGCGCCGACGTTGGCCAGCGTGCGCAGGCGCAGCGCCAGGATGCGGCCGTCGGCCGCGAGGGCCAGCTCCGCCTGCGCGCGCTGGTCGCGGCCGTGGAACGACGACAGGAATTCCTCGCTGCGGTCGGCGATCCACTTCACCGGCTTCTTGAGCGTCCACGCGGCCCACGCCGCCGCGGCATCCTCGGGATAGATGCCGGTCTTCATGCCGAAGCCGCCGCCGACGTCGCCGACGGTGACACGCACCTGCTCGGGACCGATGCCCAGCACGTCGTTGGCCAGGGACATGCGCACGCCGGAGGGCATCTGGCTGCTGATGCGCAGCGTGAGCCGGCCGTCCTCCGCCACCCAGGCCAGCACCGAGCGTGGTTCGATGGTCAGGGCCGCGACGCGCTGGTTGACGATCGCAAGCTGCACCACGTGCGCGGCCTGCGCGAAGGCGTCGGCCGTCTTCCGCGCGTCGCCGAGGCGCATCTCCGCCGCGACGTTGTCGGGCGCCGCATCGCAGAGGACCGGTGCACCCGGCGAGACCGCGGCCTCGAGGTCCACCACGTGCGGCAGTTCCTCGTAGTCGACCATCACGGCTTCCGCCGCATCGCGCGCCTGCTGCAGGGTCTCGGCCACGACCGCCACCACCGGTTCGCCCACGTAACGCACGCGCTCGTGCGCGAGTGCGCGGCGCGGCGCGCTGGCCGCGGGCGATCCGTCGCCACGGCGGAATGCGGGGTTGGTCGGAATCTCGCGCACGCCGGCCCGCACGAGCTCCTCGCCGGTCACGATCTTCACGACGCCCGGCAGCGACTCCGCCTGGGCCTTGTCTATCCCGGCGATGCGCGCATGCGGATACGGAGAGCGCACGAACACCATGCGCAGTTGCCCCGCGGGTGCCACGTCGTCGGTGTATTGGCCCACGCCCTTGAGCAGGCCTTCGTCCTCGATGCGCTTGACGGAGCGGCCGCTGCCGAACCGCGCGGGATGGTCCAGGGTGTCGGAGGTCATGGTGCGCGAAGTCTCGCCGATTTCCGGCAGGCGCGCACCCCGTCAGCGCGCGACCGGCCCGTCAGGGCTGATCTTCACCGCGGTCCAGCGCAGCAGGTCCAGCCACATCTGGCGCATCTCGCCATCGAGGGGCGTGCGCTGGGCATTCGCCAGTTCGATGGTCACCACCGGCACGCCCTTGTGCACCCCGCCGTAGTTGCCGAGGGACCCGGGGAAGATGCCGACCTGGTCCAGGTACAACCGCCCCAGGCGCGAGGGCGGCACCGAGGGTCCGTCGAAGTCCAGGACGCCGTAGGGTGCGTGGATGGACACGATCAGGTGCGGCCGGAACTTCTCCATCTGCTCATGCAGGAAGCGCGTCTCCGGCTCGGACAGCGGCTTCGGGCCGGGCCAGCGGCGGGGGTCCTTGCCGGTGCGCCGTTGCCAGTACACCGGCGCGTCTTTCTCCCAGTTGGGCGTGGGGAAGTTGCGGTTGAGGTCCACGCCATGCGCGTTGATGCGCCGCGGCGGCCGCCCCAGCATGCCGTCGGGATTGACCACCGGCACGAAGCGCCAGTGCACCGGCACCGGCATGTCCACGCGTTCATCCTCGGCGAGGCGGATCCAGTGCAGCGCCATGGAGGCGGCGGACAGCTCGTCGCCGTGGATCGCCCCGATCACCAGCACCCGCAGCTTGCCCCTGTCGGCGCCCACGTCGCGCAGGTACAGCGGCGTGCCCTGCACGGACCTCGCCCCGCTGTCGCCGAGCTTCGCGCCTTCGCACTGGACGCGGTTCACGTTGGGCAGCCGGCCGACGAAGCGGTCGCACGGCCCCGGCGCCGCGGCATGCACGCCGCCCGCCAGCGCCAGCAGCGCCGCCCACCACCTTGTCTTCACTGGTGCAGTTCTCCGCGTTCAGGCGGGGAAGTCCCCCTGCGGTCCGGCGACCGCGTGCCGCGCAGCATACGCCTCCGTCGCCCCACGTGGGGGTTGTCAGTGCAGGAGCTGCTCCGGCAGCGCGAGGAAGTTGAGCAGCAGGCCGTCGAAGTCGTCCGGCGCTTCCAGGTTCTGCAGGTGGCCGATGCCCTTCATCGCGACAAAGGTGGCGTTGGCGATGCGGTCGGCCATCTTCTTCATCATGTCCGGCGCGGCGTTGCGGTCATGCTCGCCCGCGATCACCAGCGTAGGCACGCGGATGTTGCCCAGGTCCGCGCGCCGGTCGAAGGTGGTGACGCACTCCAGCGCGCGCCGCCAGGTCGCCGCCGGCACCTGGCCCATGCAATGGGTGGCGAGCCGCACGCCTTCCGGCAGCGAGCCGGGCCCCACCATCTGCGGTACGAGGAGTTCGGCGAGATCGGCCATGCTCTTGCCGGCTTCCAGCGGCGCGCTGCGCCCCGTGATGAACTCGCGTTGCCAGGTGCCGTCCGGATCGCCGAACGCGGGCGAGGTGCCGCACAGGACCAGGCGGCTCACGAGGTCCGGCCGGCGCGCCACGACTTCCTGCGCCACCATGCCGCCCATGCCGTGACCGAGGAGCATCACGCGCTGGCACTTGAGGTTTTCGATCAGGTGGACGCAACTCTGCGCCAGCCCCTTGAACGTATAGGGCTCGATGGGCGCGCTGTGGCCGTAGCCCGGCATGTCCCAGGCGACGGCGCGGTAGCCGGCGGAAGCGAGCGTCTCGACCTGCGGCGCGAAGGAGAGGTGGCCGCCGCCCATGCCGTGCAGCATCAGGAGGGTGGGGCCGCCGCCCAGGGTGGTGAACGCGGGTACTGACATCATGGGAAGCGGGCTCGCGGGGTCGTGGGTCATACTACATGAAACTTCATGCAATCCCGTCTCCGATGAACCCGCCGCGCCAGGCCCTGCCGCCGAGCTTCTCGCCCCTCGAATTCCGCGCGGCCCTGGGCATGTTCGCCACCGGCGTCACGATCGTCACGGCGCGCAGCACCAACGGCCAGGTGATCGGTCTCACGGCGAATTCCTTCAACTCGGTATCGCTGTCGCCGCCGCTGGTGCTGTGGAGCCTCGCGCGCGCCGCCGCCTCCATGGCCGTGTTCAGCACGGGCTCGCACTACGCCATCAACGTGCTGGCCGCGGACCAGAAGACGCTGGCCGAGCGCTTCGCGACGCGGGGCGCCGACCGCTGGACCGGCGTGACCTTCGACCAGGGCGCCGGCGGCGCGCCGCTGCTGCACGGCGCGGCCGCCACCTTCGAATGCTTCAACCGCAGCCGCTACGAGGAAGGCGACCACGTCATCTTCGTGGGCGAGGTCGAGCGCTGCGCCCATCGGGTGGGCGCGTCGCCGCTGCTGTTCCACGGCGGCCGCTACTTCACGGAGCATCCGTTGTGACAGCGGGCGGGCGCTTCGTGGACGGCGATCTCGGCCACCTGCTGGGACGGGCCAGCCATGCGCTGGTGAAGGACTTCGACGGGCACCTGCGGGCCGCCGGCCTGAGCGCGATCGAATGGCGCGTGCTGGCCACCCTGAACGACAGCGACCCGCTTCCCATCAACCGGCTGGCGCGCGAGGTGCTCGCCAAGCAGCCGACCGTGACCAAGCTGGTGCAGCGGATGGCGGACCAGGGATGGGTGCGGCTCGAAACCGACCCCGATGACCAGCGGCGCACGCTGGTCGCGGCCACGGCGGCCGGGCGGCGGCTGGTGCGGCCGCTGATCGAGCGCGCCCGCGCCCACGAGGCCAGCGTGCTGAGCACGCTGCGCCCCGGCGAGAAGTCCGCGCTCAAGAGCCTGCTGGCGAAGCTCGCCGCGCGCTGAGCGCGCCGCCGGGCGCCGCCGCGCCCTGTACCCCTTTCGGCATAGAGGAATCCCCTTGCGGGAATTCCCTCGCGCGGGCGCAACACTTGCATCCGAATAATCGCCGTCCATCCCCCGAAATCGACCGACCACGCGGAGGCTCCCATGAAGCGTGAACTGCATGCCTTGACGAGACGCGCCCTCATTGCGGGCGGCCTCCTCTTCGCGGGGTCGGTGTGCCAGGCGCAGGCGGCGCCTTCGCCGGAGGACCTGTACCGGCAGCTCGCACCCAGCGTATGGCTGGTGCATGCGTTCGACGCCCAGGGCCTGCCCACCGGCTCCGGCAGCGCGGTCGTCATCGGCCCCGGCATGCTGCTGACGAATTGCCACGTGGTCGCCCGCTCCCGGTCCATCTCGGTGACGAACGATGGCGTCACCCGCGACGCCCTGCTGCAGTACGTGGATCCGCAGCGCGACATGTGCCAGATCATCGCGCGCGACCTTGCCGCGCCCGCGGTGCAGTTGGCGGACAGCGACCAGCTCGCCATCGGCCAGAAGGTCTACACCCTGGGCCATCCCCTGGGCCTGTCGGACCAGACTTTCAGCGACGGCATGGTCTCTGCCCTGCCGCGTCGGCCGCAAACGCGCGAGGTGCTGCGCATCCAGACCACCGCGCCCATCTCGCCCGGCTCCAGCGGCGGCGGGCTGTTCGATGCACAGGGACGGCTCGTGGGGCTCACGACCTGGCAGATGCGCATGGGCCAGAACATCAACTTCGCCATCCCGGTGAACTGGGCGCGTGACCTGGCGGAGCGGAGCGAGGCGCTGCTGCACACGGCCGCCGCGGAGGCCCTGCCGGCCAGCGCCGCGGCACTGAGCGCGCCGGTCCGGTAGCACCTTCGTATTGCGATGGCGGCGCTCGCTACCATCGCCCGATGGGCGACCGAAAAGACAACCTCGACACGCTGGCCACGGGCCTCCTCATCGCCTGTTGCGCCTTCTGGGGCTTCCAGCAGATCCTGATCAAGACCACCGTGGGCGAGGTGCCGCCCCTGTGGCAGGCGGCCATCCGCTTCGTCGGCGCGACGGTGCTGCTGGCCGTGTGGTGCGCCTCGCGCGGCGTGAAGCTGTTCGAGCGGGACGGCACCCTGCCCGCCGGCCTGCTGGCGGGCGCCCTCTTCGCCGGCGAGTTCACGTGCATCTACCTGGGCCTGCGCGACACGGCGGCGTCGCGCCTGACGGTGTTCCTCTACACCTCGCCCTTCGTGGTGGCCATCCTGCTGCCGCGCATCGTGCCCGCGGAGCGGCTGCGGCCCGCGCAATGGGTGGGCCTGGCGATCGCCTTCGCCGCCGTGGCGCTGGCCTTCAGCGAAGGCTTCATGGGGCACAGCACGCCCCGGCAATTGCGCGGCGATGCGCTGGCCCTGGCGGCGGGCGCGCTGTGGGGCCTGACGACGCTCGTGATCCGCGGCTCGAAGATGGCCACCGTCAGCGCCGAGAAGACGCTCTTCTACCAGGTGGCGGTGACCGCGGTCGTTGCGCCGCTGCTGTCGCTCGCCTGGGGCGAGACCTGGTCGCTGCAGTACTCGGGCCGGGCCTGGCTGTCGATCGGGCTGCAGACCGCGATCGGCGCTTTCGCCAGCTATCTCGCCTGGATGTGGATGCTGCGGCACTACCCCGCGACGCAGCTTGCCTCCTTCACCTTCCTCGCGCCGCTGTTCGCGCTGGTGTTCGGCGTGGTGCTCCTGGGGGAGCACCTCACGCTGCAGCTGGTGATCGCGCTGGCCGCCGTGGCGGCGGGGATCGTGCTGGTCAACCGAAAGAGGCCGCGGACCGCAGTGTAGGGTGGCGGTGAGCCGAAGGCGAACCCCACCGAATCAGGCGAAGCCGATCTGGTGCGGCTTCGCGACGGGCGCCGGCGCCGCGGCCTGCTGCGTCGCCCGCTCGGCCTGCTCCTGCGCGACCAGCGTGGCGAAAGTGCGCCGGAAATGCGACAGCGCCGCATCGGAGGCGATGGCCTGCGGTTCGAAGCCGGGATCGGCGTCGATCACGACCTGCTGCGCCTCGATCAGGTGCTTGTCTTCCATGAAGCCCTCGATCAGGCTCTGGTGCAGCGAACGCGAGATGTTGGCATCCTCGCCCTCATAGTTGTTCAGGTAGGTCCAGAAGAAGTGCGTCGTCCGGCGCGTTTCCGGTGTCAGGAACTGGCAGTTGCGGTACTCGCGGCTGCCTTCGCGGTTGCCCTTCTCCGAACCGCTGCCCGCCGGCGAGAACATGGATTCCAGGAAGAAGATGCCGGGAACGTGCATGAGCGCGATGTTGCGGCGGTCCACGTTCTTGTCCCTCTCCTGGGCAGGCAGGACCTTGCGGTGGAATGGCGGGGGCGCCGCATCCATGTGCCAGCGCTCGATGCGGAAGCCGCGTGGCAGCCGCTCGACCGCGACCGGCTTGGTGATGTAGGCGTACTCCTCGGAGCCGCCGAGGGTCTTCGTGTGCACGAAGGCCAGGTGCGCGAAGTCGGACAGGTTGTCGACGATCAGCAGCCAGTTGGCGTCGTAGTGCAGGTAGCCGGGGATGCCCTTCCAGCGCGGATCCCGCAGGTAGGGGAAGTCGATGATCTGTGCCGGGTCGGCCTTGGCGGGGTCGCCCATCCAGATCCAGACGAGGTGGTCCTTTTCCAGCACCGGATACGACTTCACGCCCAGCTTGGCCGGCACCACCTCCTGGCCCGGGATCTGGATGCACTTGCCGGTGGGGTCGAACTTCAGGCCGTGGTACATGCAACGCACGCAGTCGCCCTCGCGCCGGCCCAGGTGCAACGGCACGCCGCGGTGGCAGCAGCGGTCCTGCAGGGCGACCACCTTGCCCGTCTCGGACTGGTACAGGAGCACGGCCTCCTCGAGGAGGGTGCGGGCCAGCATGCGCCCGTCGATGAGTTCGTGGTCCCAGGCGGCCATGTACCAGCAGTTCTTCAGGAACATCGGGGTCTCCTGCAGTCCGCCCATGCGCGGGCCGGTGACGCATCTTAGGAACTGCCTGGACGCAGATCAACGTGGCGCAGTCCCCGATCAGCGCGACCGGCTGGCCGCAAACGCCACGTACCACGCCAGGCACTGCGGATTGGCCATCGCGTCCTGGTTCACCACCTTCTCGATGGGTTGCCCCAGCAGCAGCTTCTTGATCGGCAACTCCTGCTTCTTGCCCGACAGCGTGCGCGGGACTTCCGGCACCTGCAGGATCTCGTCGGGCACGAAGCGCGGGCTCAGCGCCGTGCGGATCGCGCCGGAAATCTTCGCGCGCAGGGCGGCGTCGAGTTCGACGCCCGGGCGCAGCACCACGAACAAGGGCATGTAGCTCTCGCGCCCCAGGTACTCGAGGTCCACGACCATGGAGTCCAGCACCTCCGGCAGCGCCTCCACCGCGCTGTACAACTCGCTGGTCCCCATGCGCAGGCCGTGCCGGTTGATGGTGGCGTCGCTGCGGCCGTAGATGATGCAGCCGCCCTCGGGCGTGATCTTCAGCCAGTCGCCGTGGCGCCAGACGCCCGGGTACATGTCGAAGTACGAGGACAGGTAGCGCTTGTTGCCCTCGTCGTTCCAGAACCCGATCGGCATGGAGGGAATGGGCCGCGTGCACACCAGCTCGCCCACTTCACCGATCACGGGCTCGCCGTGTTGGTTCCACGCCTCCACGGCGCAACCCAGTTCGCGGCACTGCATCTGGCCGGGCACCTGCGGCAGTTCGCGGTTGCCGCCGATGAAGGCCCCCGCGAAGTCCGTGCCGCCGGAGATGTTGCACCACCAGATGTCGGGCGTGCCGAGCCGCGCGAACTGCTGCGTGCCCCAGCGCTGCACCTCCTCCAACAGCGGAGAACCCGTGGTGCCCAGCGCGCGCACGGTCGCGAGGCCAGGGACCTGCGACAGGTCCAGCCCCGCCTTCATGCAGTTGGCGAAGAACGCGGCGCCGGCGCCGAAGAAGGTGACGCCCAGCTCGCCGGCGAAGCGCCACAGCACGCCCCAGTCCGGCTTTTCCTTGCTGCCGCCCGGGTTGCCGTCGTAGATGCAGCACGTGGTGCCGGAGAGCAGCCCCGCCATCTGCGCGTTCCACATCACCCAGCCCGTGGAGCTGTACCAGTGGTAGCGCTCGCCCCAGCTGTTGCGGTCGTAGCTGCAGCCCACGTCGTTGTGCAGGGCGCCGGCGCCCATCATCACCAGCGTGATGCCGCCGTGCCCGTGCACGATGGGCTTCGGCAGGCCGGTGGTGCCGCTGGAGTAGACGATCCACAGCGGATGGTCGAACGGCAGCCACAGCGGCTCGAAGGCGTCGACCTCCGGACCGCTCGCTGCCGTCGCCTGCGCGAGCTCGGTGAACGCAGGCAGGCCCTGCGGGTCCAGGCCCAGGTTGCGATGCACCAGCAGGTGCGACACGCTGGGAAGCGCCGCCTGCAGTTCCGCCACGACGGCGGTGCGGTCGAAGTCACGGCCGCCATAGCGCACGCCGTCGCAGGCGATCAGCATCTTCGGCGCGATCTGCTGGAAGCGGTCCAGCACCGCGTTCGTGCCCATGTCGGGCGCGCAGATGCTCCAGATGCCGCCCAGGCTCACGACCGCGAGGAAGGCGACCATCGCTTCGGGGATGTTGGGCAGGTAGGCCGCGACGCGGTCGCCCGGCTGCAGGCCCTGCGCCTTCAGGTGCAGCGCCAGCGCGGCGACCTGGCGCCGCAGCTCCGGCCACGACAGCTCGCGGTGCTCGCCGTTCTCGTTGCGGCTGATGATGGCCGGGAAGCCCGCGGCATGCGCCGGCTGCACGTGGCGCAGCACCTGGCGCGCGTAGTTGAACTGCGCGCCTTCGAACCAGCGGGCGCCGGGCATCTTCGCCTCGGCGAGCACCTGGCGATGCGGCGTGGGCGACTGCAGGTCGAAGTAGTCCCACACGCTCTGCCAGAACGCCGGCAGGTCCCGCACCGACCACTCCCACAGCGCCTGGTAGTCGTCGAAGGCCAGGCCGCGCTCGGCGCGCAGCCACTGCTGGTAACGGCGGATCTGGGGAACGTACGGTACGGCGCTCATGCGGGCCAGACTAGCATTGGCACCGCTGTCGCCCAACGGAGGTTTTCCCATGCCACGGAAGTTTGTCGACCTGTCCATCTACCTCGAGAACGACGTCGTCTCGGACCCGCCGGCCTTCGCGCCGAAGATCCAGTACTTCACGCACGAGAACACGGTCTCGCAGATCGAGCCCTTCTTCCCGGGACTGCGGAAGGGCGACCTGCCGGATGGCGAGGGCTGGGCGGTGGAGTTCGTGCAGCTGTCGACGCACAACGGCACGCACCTCGATGCGCCCTACCACTTCCACTCCACCATGAACCGCAAGCTCGGTGGCAAGGAGCGCTCGATCGCGATCGACGAAGTGCCGCTGGAATGGTGCTTCCAGCCCGGGGTGAAGCTGGACTTCCGCCACTTCGCCGACGGCTACGTGGTGACGGCGGCCGACGTCGAGGCGGAGCTGAGGCGCATCGGACACGCGCTGCAGCCGCTGGAGATTGTGATCGTGAACACGCGCGCCGGGTCGCGCTACGGGCACGACGACTTCGTGTCGGCCGGTTGCGGCATGGGCTACGAGGCGACCATGTACCTGCTGGAGCGCGGGGTGCGCCTCACCGGCACCGACGCCTGGAGCTGGGACGCGCCCTTCGTCCACACGGCCAAGAAGTACGGCGAGAGCCACGACGCCTCGCTGATCTGGGAAGGCCACAAGGCGGGCCGCGACATCGGCTACTGCCACCTGGAGAAGCTGCACAACCTGGAAGCCTTGCCGGCGGACGGGTTCTACATCAGCTGCTTCCCGCACAAGATCCGCGGGGCCTCGGCGGGGTGGACGCGGGCGGTGGCGATTTTCGACGAAAGCCTGTTTTCCGATGCCTGAACGCCACACCTCCCCCGAATAGTCGGGGGCCCATGGGGCTGGTTGGTTCTACGATCGGGCCACAAAGAGGAGGAACCCAAGATGACACTTCGCATTCGACTGAGCCTGCTGCTTGCCGGCGTCGCGCTGCTGGCAGGCTGTGCCACGAAGCCGCAAGCCCCGGTGGAACTCAAACCCCTGGCTGGCGCAAACGGCCAGAAGGTGGGCGTGGCGCTCGCCAAGCTGCCCAAGCCCGCGCTGGACCTGCCCGGCGCCTATTGCCTGCTGTGCATCGCGGCCGCCCAGATCGCGAACGCTCCGCTGGCGAAGCACGTCGACACCCTGGACACGGAGGACCTCAAGCCGGTCCGCGACAGCATTGCCGACAAGCTGCGCAAGAAGGGCGTCGACGTCGTCGTGATCGGGGACCCCATCGTGCTGGAATCGCTGCCCCAGACGACGGGCGACACCACAGGCAAGCCACCGCGCGACTTCCGGCCCATGAAGGCGAAGTACGGCGTGGACAAGCTGGTCGTGGTCAGCTTCGACGCCATTGGCATGCAGCGCATGTACTCGGCCTACGTGCCCACCAGCGACCCGCGTGCGCTCGTCCGCGGCACCGGCTACATGGTGGACCTGAACGCCAACACCTACGAGTGGTACCTGCCCTTCAACGTGCTCAAGCCGGCCGATGGGCGCTGGGACGAGCCGCCCAAGTTTCCCGGCCTGACGAACGCGTATTTCCAGGCGGTGGAGGCGAGCAAGGACGAACTCCTGCGTCCGTGGTCACCGTGAGGCCGGGCCTGCGCGGGCGCCTCGCCGGCGCAGCCGCGGCGCTGCTGCTCTCGCTGCCCGCCGCGGCCCTGCCTCCCGACGCTGCCTGGACGCTGCGGCATCCGGCCGATCCCGTCGCGTTCCACGGCGCCGGCCTCTCGGGGCAGGCCGACGGCATGTCGGTAAACATGATGTATCCCGCACCCAGCCTCGCGGGCCTGGTTGCCGCGGTCCTCACGCATGCAGCGCTCAACGAGGGCACGCGCAACCAGCGCACGAAGGAAGCGCAGGCGGAGGCCGACCGGGTGCTCGAGCCGCTGCAGGACCAGGTGCAGTCGCTCTCGCACGCCGAGCTGATGCGACTCGCGCTCGAGGCCATTCCGGGAAGCGGCGCCACCGGCATCGGCACCACGGCCCCGGCAGCGTCCGGCTGGCAGGTGAGCAGCACGCCGGTGTTCTACCTGACGCAGGACCGCCGCGCGCTGATCCTGGACAACACGATCGGCGTCTTCCCGCCCGGCGAGTCCGCCAGGCCAAGCTATACGACCACCGTGCGCGTGGTCTCGCGACCGCATGCGGAGGAAGACCCGCTGCCGGCGTGGAAGGAGCAGCTGAAGCCCGAGAGCGCGCGCCTGCTCGCGCATTCGCTGGTCCTGGCGCTGCGGGATGCCAGGCGCACCGCCGCCGGCGAAGCCGCGCCCTACCGCACCCTGCGCTACTTCCAGGGACCGGTGGAGAAGGTGGAACGGGCCCAGCCGGTGGAAGCCTGGTGCGAGCGGGTGGTCATTCGCACCCTGCGGGGCTGGCTGCTGTCCGCGCCCGTGCGTCCCCCGGCGGACGCTGCCCCGTGCGACCCGGGAGAGCTGGTCCGGAACTAGGCGCACGGCCAGCCGCTTGCCATTTCGCACATCTGTGCTAAATTGCGCCGCATGGACGCCCGGACCCAGAAAAGCGAGCTCACGCGCGCCGCCATCATCGGCGCGGCGGTGGACCTCGCTTCGGCCGAGGGCCTGGAGTCGATCAGCCTCCAGGCCGTGGCCGACCGCATCGGGCTGTCCAAGAGCGGGGTGTTCTCGCGCGTCGGCTCGCGCGAGGCGCTGCAGATCGCCGTGGTCGAGGAATACGCGCGCCGCTTCCTCGATTACGTCTTCGTCCCGGCGATGCAGCAGCCCAAGGGCCTGCCGCGGCTGAACGAGATCGTGCGCCGCTGGATCGTGCGCACCCGCGACGTCGAGGTGCACACGGGCTGCATCTTCGCCGCCGGCGCCTTCGAGCTCGACGACCGCGAGGGGCCCCTGCGCGAGTTCCTGCTCACCGAGGTGCACCGCTGGCGCGCCGCCCTGCGCCGCACGGTGCTGCAGTCCATCGAGGCCGGCCACTTGAAGGCCGACACCGATCCCGAACAGCTGGTGGCCGAGATCTACGCCCTCTCCATCGGCCTGCTGCACGACATCCGCTTCCTGCGCGACCCGCGCGCCGCCGACCGCGCCCAGCGTGCCTGGGAGCGGCTGGTCCGCACCTACCAGACCTGACGACCGCACCGGAACCTTCCGACGCCTCCTCCTGCCCGTATTTCGCACGATCGTGCGAAGAAAGGAAACGCACCATGCTCGCCCTGCTCTCGTTCCTCGCCCTCTACGGCGGCTGGCGCACCACCCGCGCCCTCTACGAGCTGCTGCGCCGCCTGCCGCGCAGCAACGACGACCTGATCTTCTTCTGAAGGAGACCCTTATGGACAACCCCGGCGCCGTGCAGGTCACGGCCGGCTACTACCAGGCGAGCGTGGGACTGCGCCTGTTCCGTTTCACGCTCGGCGCCTTCCAGCGGCTCTGGCCGGCGCTGGCCGTGCGCGCCGCCGTGCGCCTGTTCTGCACGCCGCTGCCACCCAAGTGGCTGCAGCGGCGCGTGTCCTGGGACGCGGACTGGAACGTCGCGCACTGGCGCTTCGAGGACGCGACCCTCACGACCTACACGCCGGCCGCGTCGCCGCACGGCCCGGTGGCCCTGCTGGTGCACGGCTGGGGCGGAAGCGCCCGCCAGCTGCTGCCGCTCGCGGAGTCGCTGGCGCAGCACGGCTACCGTCCCGTGCTGCTGGAGCTGCCCGCCCATGGCCGCAGCGAGGGCGCGACCAGCAACCTGCCGCAGTTCGCGCGGGCGATCGACTATGCCGTCGCCCGCCTGCAGCAGGAGGGCTTCGAGATCGGCGTGCTGGCCGCCCACTCGCTGGGCGCCAATGCTGCCGCCTATGCGGCCAGCCGCGGGCTCGCGATCGGCAAGCTGGTGCTGCTCGCGCCGCCCGCATCGCCGCGGGCCTACACCCGCTACTTCGCCGAGGTGTTCGGCCTGAGCGAAGACACGCGCTGCGCCATGCAGAAGCACATCGAGGCGCGCGAGGGCATCCTGATGCAGCACTTCGAGCCGCGCGCCGTCGCCCCGCGCATCCGCGTGCCCACGCTGGTGGTGCATGACCGCGGCGACAGCATCAACGCCTTCGCCGATGGCCAGGCCTTCGCGCAGGCGATCCAGGGCGCCCAACTGCTCGCGACGGAGGGCCTGGGCCATCGCAGGATCCTGAAGGACCCGTCCGTTGTGGCGAAGACGGTGATGTTCGCCCGCTAGCGTCCGTTTGCCGCCGCCTCCTTGCGCGGCCATCCCATTGCTCCTAGCATCGGCCACCCTAACGAGAGAGGAGCGAGAGATGGCCATGTTCCAGTGGACGGAGAAACCGGCTGCCGTGCTGCAGCAAGGCGGCGTGATCGCGCCGGACGAGCGGCTGCCCTGGCCGCAGACCGCGGCGATGGGCGTGCAGCACGTGATCGCGATGTTCGGCGCCACGGTGCTGGCGCCGATCCTCATGGGCTTCGATCCCAACATCGCGATCCTGATGAGTGGCATCGGCACGCTGATCTTCTTCCTGGTCACGGGCGGCAAGGTGCCCAGCTACCTCGGCTCGAGCTTCGCCTTCATCGGCGTGGTGATCGCGGCCACTGCCTATGGCGGCAAGGGGCCCAACGCGAACATCGCGGTGGCGCTGGGCGGCATCGTCGCCTGCGGCATCGTGTACGCCATCATCGGCGCGATCGTGCATGCCGTCGGCACCGGCTGGGTGGAGCGGCTGATGCCGCCCGTGGTGACGGGGGCCGTCGTGGCGGTCATCGGCCTGAACCTCGCCGGCGTGCCGGTGAAGAACATGGCGGCGAACAACTTCGAGAGCTGGATGCAGCTGGTCACCTTCGTGTGCGTCGGCCTGGTGGCGGTGTTCACGCGCGGCATGGTGCAGCGCCTGCTGATCCTGATCGGCCTGATCATCGCGAGCATCGTCTACGCCCTCTTCACCAACGGCATGGGCCTGGGCAAGCCGATCGACCTGGGCGGCATCGCCAACGCGGCATGGTTCGGCGCGCCGCAGTTCACGGCGCCGACCTTCACCGCCTCGGCGATGTTCCTGATCGTCCCGGTGGCGATCATCCTGGTGGCCGAGAACCTGGGCCACATCAAGGCCGTGACGGCCATGACGGGCCGCAACCTCGACCAGTACATCGGCCGCGCCTTCATCGGCGACGGCGTGGCGACGGTGGTGAGCGGCTCGGTCGGCGGCACCGGCGTGACGACCTATGCGGAGAACATCGGCGTGATGGCCGCGACCAAGATCTATTCGACGGCCGCCTTCCTGTTCGCGGCCGCCTTCGCCGTGCTCATGGGCTTCTCGCCGAAGTTCGGCGCCGTCATCCAGGCCATCCCGCTGCCGGTGATGGGCGGCGTGAGCATCGTGGTGTTCGGCCTGATCGCGATCGCCGGCGCCAAGATCTGGGTCGACAACCGCGTCGACTTCTCTCGCAACAAGAACCTGATCGTCGCCGCCATCACGCTGGTGCTGGGCACCGGCGACTTCACGCTGAAGTTCGGCGCCTTCGCGCTGGGCGGCATCGGCACCGCGACTTTCGGCGCGATCATCCTCTACGCGCTGCTCAATCGCGACGATTCTCCGGCGGTGTCGGTCGCGGATGCGCCCAATGTGGAGACAACCAGCCGCTAACATCGCGCCATGCCCATCTGGACCCGCCCCATCTCCGTCGAAGCACTCACCGAGAGCCACAGGAACACCGCGCCCGAGCACCTGGGCATCGAGTTCCTGGAGGTCGGCGACGACTTCATCACGGCGCGGGTCCCGGTGGACCACCGCACGCGCCAGCCTTACGGGCTGCTGCACGGCGGCGTGAGCGTGGTGCTGGCCGAGACGCTGGGCTCCTGCGGCGCGATCTACTGCACGCCGGAGGGGCACCGCGTGGTGGGGCTGGACATCAACGCCAACCACGTCCGCGCGGCGACGTCGGGCTGGGTCGCGGGCAGGACGACGCCGGTGCACGTGGGACGCAGCACGCAGGTGTGGGCCATCGAACTGCGCAACGACGCAGGCGACCTGACCTGCGTGTCGCGGATCACGATGGCGGTGCTGGGGCCGCGCTGACCGTCACCCCCGACCGTCACCCCCGCGCAGGCGGGGGCCCAGGGCTTTGAAGGGCGCCGCGCAGCGGCGCTTTTTCCTTGGACGCCCTGGATTCCCGCCTGCGCGGGAATGACGAGGGTGGCGCCGGAATGACGGTGGGGTCGACCCTACTCGCTGCGCGCCAGCCGCTCGCTCTTCCAGTAAACGTCGTCCCCGCCGTTCATGCGGTTGAAGACACGTGCCAGCACGAACATCAGGTCCGAGAGCCGGTTGAGGTACTGCCGCGGCGCCTCGCGCAGCGGGTCGCTCGCGCCGAGCGCCACCAGCGCGCGTTCGGCCCGGCGCGCGACCGTGCGGCACACGTGGGCCTGCGCCGCGGCGCGGTTGCCCGCGGGCAGGATGAACTCCTGCAGCTTGGGCAGCGTTGCGTTGTAGCGGGCCAGCGCCTCGTCCAGCGCCAGCACGGCATCGGGCTTCAGCAGTTCGTAGCCGGGAATGGAGAGCTCGCCGCCGAGGTTGAACAGCTGGTGCTGGATCTCCACCAGCACGTCGCGGGCGTCCGCCGGCAAGTCCTCGCACAGCAGCAGGCCGATGTGCGAGTTGAGCTCGTCCACGTCGCCCATGGCGTGCACCCGCAGGTGGTCCTTGGACACCCGCGTGTTGTCGCCCAGCCCCGTGGTGCCGTCGTCGCCCGTGCGCGTGGCGATCTGGGTCAGCCGCTTGCCCATGTTCTTTCTCCTGTTGCGGCCATTGTCGGCGATGCGCCCGCGCGGTCCTACATGAAGAGGCGGCTGGCGCGGCTGGGCGGGCGGTCGCGCCGCGCTGATGCTGGATGCAGGCCGTCGTCGACCGGCGGCAACGTTCCGGGAGATCCGTCATGACCGTCCTTCTTCGCGCCCTGCTCGCCGGCGCCTGCATCGCGGCCGCTGCTTTCGCGGCCCAGGCCCAGCCCGTCGGCACCCTCCTGCCGGGAGAGCTCTACCCCATCGACAGCTACGCCGTCCCTGCGGCCCCACCGACGTCCGTCCTGGGCGCCGGTCCGGCCGTCGTGCGCCCCGGCCTGGCCGCCGAACCGCCCGCCCTGGGGCCGCGGGACATCGCGCGGAGCTTCGCCTTCGGGGACGTCGACCACGACGGCGACCTCACCCCGGGCGAGGCGCGCCGCATCGGCGTCGGCACCGGGGCCTTCAACGAGATGGACCGGAACAACGACGGCCTGCTGACCCGCTCCGAATTCGAGGACGGCCTGCGTTAAGGTCCGGCGAACGCGGTGGCGGCGGGCCCGACTACACTCGGGCCAGCTCCCGGAGTCCGCCCATGAATGCCCCCGCCGCCCGTGCCCACCTGATCCCAGAAGTCCATCAGCGCGAGGTGCCCGCCGCGCTCATCGCGGCGCTGAAGCAGCGCTTCGGCGATCGGTGCTCCACCGCGATGGCCGTGCGCGAGCAGCATGGCCGCGACGAGTCGTCGTTCCAGGTACCGCCCCCCGCCGCGGTGGTGTTCGCGGAAAGCACGCAGGACGTCGCCGATGCGGTGCGCCTGGCCAGCGAGCACGACACGCCGGTGATTCCCTTCGGCGTGGGATCCTCGCTGGAAGGCCACCTGCTTGCCGTGCAGGGCGGCATCAGCATCGACGTGCAGCGCATGGACAAGGTGCTGTCCGTGAATCCCGAGGACCTGACGGTCACCGTGCAGCCGGGCGTCACGCGCAAGCAGCTGAACGAAGAAATCAAGAGCACCGGCCTGTTCTTCCCGATCGATCCGGGCGCCGACGCGTCGATCGGCGGGATGAGCGCGACGCGCGCCTCCGGGACCAATGCCGTGCGCTACGGCACGATGCGCGAGAACGTGCTGGCGCTGGAAGTGGTGACGGCCAGCGGCGAGGTGATCCGCACCGGCACGCGCGCCAAGAAGTCCTCCGCCGGCTACGACCTCACCCGCCTGTTCGTGGGCAGCGAAGGTACGCTGGGCGTGATCACGGAGATCACGCTGCGCATCTATCCGCTGCCCGAGGCGATCTCCGCCGCCATCTGCTCCTTCCCGAGCATCGAGGCCGCGGTGCGCACCACCATCGAGATGATCCAGCTGGGCGTGCCGATCGCGCGCGTGGAGCTGATCGACGTGAACTCCGTGCGCATGGTGAACGCGCACAGCAAGCTGAGCCTGCGCGAGGAGCCGATGCTGCTGATGGAGTTCCACGGCTCGCCCGCGGGCGTGAAGGAGCAGGCGGAGACGGTGCAGGAGCTCGCGTCGGGCCACGGCGGCAACGCGTTCGAATGGGCCGCGACGCCGGAAGAGCGCACGCGCCTGTGGACCGCGCGGCACAACGCCTATTTCGCGGCGGTGCAATCGCGTCCCGGCTGCCGCGTGATCTCCACCGACACCTGCGTGCCGATCTCGCGCCTGGCCGACTGCCTGCTGGACTCCGTCGCCGAAGCCGACGAGAGCGGCATCCCCTACTTCCTCGTCGGCCACGTCGGCGACGGCAACTTCCACTTCGGCTACCTGCTGGATCCCGAGGACCCCCGGGAGCGCGAGGTGGCCGAGGACCTGAACGACAAGCTGGTCCACCGGGCGCTGTCGCTGGGCGGCACCTGTACCGGCGAGCACGGCGTAGGCCTGCACAAGATGGGCTTCCTCGTCGACGAAGCCGGTGTCGGCGCGGTGGACATGATGCGGACGATCAAGCGCGCGCTCGATCCGAAGAACATCATGAATCCCGGGAAGATCTTCGCGATCTGAAGCGCGCCGCCCGCGGCGGCGGGCTCACTCGGCCTTGGCGGGCGCGGAAGCGGGTGCAGCGGCGGGCGCCGAGACGGGAACGGCGACGGGCACGACGACTGCTGCGGCAGGCGCAGCCGCCGACGCGGCCGGAGCGGCGGCCGTGGCCGGAGCGGCTTGGGCGGCCGCGGGCGTCGCAGGCGTCACGGGCAACGCCACCGTCGTCGCACTCCCCAGCTCCATGATCTTCCATTCCTCGTTGACGTTGCGAAACGCGATCCCGGTCACCCGGTTGTCGTTGTCCGCGACCAGGCCTTCCTTCTCGTAGTCGTCGCCCCACTGCACCTTGAGGCCGCGGATGTTGCCGCCGATGCGGCGCATGTCCTCGTCGGTCAGGCGCTGCGCGCGGTCCTTCCAGCGCGCCTCGGCCTTGCCCGCCAGGCAGTTCATCAGCGTTTCGCGGTCGCCCGTCATCAGCGCGCCCAGGAAGACCTGCCAGGTCTTCTCCACGGTCTGGAAGCGCGGGTCCGGCAGGCGCGACAGCGGTTCGATCTCGGCCAGCCAGGCGTCCGTGCACAGGTTCAGGGGCAGCGTCATTTCGCCGCGGCGGCCTGCACGGACCTTGGCGGAAAGCAGTTGGGAATATTCGGTGAGGACGGCACGGTGGCGCTGCTTCCAGGCGGCGTAGATCACTGCGCTCTTCTCGGCGAAGCCCGGCACGTCGGCACGGCAGCGCTCGAATTGCGCGGTCAGTTCCAGGATGTCGCGCTTGCGCTTGGTCGGCTTGACGAAGCCGTCGTCGTCGGCGCCGGATGCCGGGACGGTCACGGGCGACGGCGTGGTGATCGAGCGCTCGGCCACGGCCGGGCGCACGGGCGCGGGGACGGCAGCCGGCTTGGGCGCCGGTGGCGGATCCACCTTGGCGGCTGCGGGGGGTGCAGCCGGCCGCGGCGGTTCGGGCGTCGCCAGTTCGGCCAGCGAGCAGGGGGCCGCCTGGAACACGACGCCGCCGTCCGCCTGCTGGCAGCGGTACATCTCGGCATGCGCCGTGCCGGCGCCTGCCCCTCCCAAAGTTGCCAGGGCCAACAGCCAGGTCCTGGTTCTTCGCTTCCTCATCGGATCGCTCCGGCAAAGCTGATGAGCCCATCCTAGGGCAAGGGGCAAGAGCGCGTCCTGCTCCGAATGTAATCGTATACAATATTTCGGATATGCTGCCCTGGGAAGCCACAGAGCCGGATGCTTCGCTCGCTGCGACCGTGCGTTCCACGTCCCTTGGCAAGCTGGTCCGTGACGATGTCCTGGGCATGATCCTGCGCGGCGAAATCAAGGCCGGCGAGCGCATCAACGAGCCCGATGTCGCTGCCCGGCTGGGCGTGTCACGCGTGCCCGTGCGCGAGGCGTTGCGCGAGCTGGAGAGTTCTGGCCTGGTCGAGGCGCGCAAGCATTCCGGCGTCTTCGTGCGCACGCTGGGCGCCGAGGAAATCCGGGGCCTGTACGAGCTGCGGGCGCTCCTCGATGGCTTCGCCGGACGTCGTGCGGCCCAGCTTCCAGCCCCAGAACGCCTGCAACTCGCGGACGCGCTGGACGCGTCCGTCGGTCGGATGCAGGACGCCGCTCAGTCCAGTGACGTGAGCGCATACTACAGCGAAAACCTGCGCTTCCATTGGCTGATGGTGGAAGCCGCCGGGAACGCGTCGCTCTCGGAGACGTATCGCGGCGTCGTCCAGAAGCTGCACCTGTCGCGCCTGACCAACCTTTCGCACGGCCTCGGCATGCAGGCCTCGGTCGCCGACCACCGCGAGATCGCCGCGGCGCTGCGTGCCGGCGATGCGCGCCGCAGCGAGTAGCTGGTTGCCGACCACGTGGACCGGGCTCACCAGCGCCTGGTGGCCCACCAGGATTCCCACAACAACGGAGACAAGCCGTCATGAAACGCCGAGCCCTGCTCCAGGCCGCCCCCGCCCTGGCCCTCGCCCCCTGGTGCGCCGTCCGGGCGGAGACCTTCCCCGACAAGCCGATCCGCTACATCGTTCCCGTCGCGCCCGGCGGCGGCAGCGACATGGTCGGCCGCACGGTCACCGAGCGCTGGGCCCGTGCGCTCAATGGCACCATCGTCGTCGACAACCAGAGCGGCGGCGGCGGTGTCGTCGCCTGCCAGGCCACGATGCGCGCGCCCGCGGACGGCTACACGCTGATGCAGGGCTACGTCGCGACGCACGGCACCAGCCCGGCGACGCGCAAGCTGCCGTATGACGCCATCAAGGACTTCACGCCGATCGGCATGATCGGCGCCACGCCCAACGTCCTGGTCGTGGACGCCAACCTGCCGGTGAAGACCTTCCAGGAATTCGCGGCCTGGCTGAACGCGAACAAGGGCAAGGTGAGCTATGGCTCCGCCGGCGCCGGCTCTCTGACGCACCTGACCATGGAGCTGCTCAAGCAGCAGCTGCACGTGCCCATGGTGCACATCCCCTACCGCGGCATCGCGCCGGCGATCACCGACGTGATCGGTGGCCAGACGCAGGCCATGTTCCCCGGCCTGGCCGCCGCGCTGCCCCACATCCGTTCCGGCCGCCTGCGGCCGCTGGCCATCACCGGCAAGAGCCGCGCCGAGCAGCTGAAGGACGTGCCCACGCTCGAAGAGCTGGGCCTGAGGAATTTCGACGCCGTGCAGTGGTATGGCGTCGTGGGTCCGGCCCACATCCCCGCGGACGTGGTCCAGCGCCTCAACACCACGCTGGCCCAGGTGCTCTCCGCACCGGACCTGCGCGAGAAACTCTCCAGCGAAGCGATCGAGCCCCAGGCCATGAGTCCCGACGCTTTCGGAAAGTACATGCAGGCAGACATCGCGCGCTGGACCGCCCTGGTCAAGGCGCAGAACCTGCACATCGACACCTAAGGAACCCCATGGCCCGCAATACCCAGGTCCCGGCCGACCACAACGCCCCGCCCATCACGCGCATCCTCGCCGAGTACGTCGCCAACCATCCCTCGCGCGGATGGACTGACACGGTGGACCACGAGGCGCACCGCACCTTCCTCAACTGGCTGGGCTGCGCCGTCGGCGCGGCGAAGCACGAAGCCGCCGACGCGGCGCTCGCGGCGGTCGCCGAACTGCAGCCCGCGCCGCAGGCGACGGTGGCCGGCCGCAGCGAGAAGGTCGACATGGCCAGCGCGGCGCTGGTCAACGGCATCACCTCGCACACCTTCGACTTCGACGACACGCACCTCAAGACCATCATCCACCCGGCCGGCCCGGTGGCGAGCGCCCTGCTCGCGCTGGCCGAGCACAAGGGCATGGGCGGCCGCGACGTGATCGATGCGCTCGTGCTGGGCATCGACGTGGCCTGCCGCCTGGGCAACCTGGTCTATCCCGAGCACTACGACCGCGGCTGGCACATCACCGGCACCACGGGCATGCTGGGAGCCGCCGCCGGTTGTGCGCGCCTGTTGAAGCTGGATGCGCAGCAGACGCAGATGGCGCTGGGCATCGCGGCCTCGCAGCCCGTGGGCCTGCGCGAGCAGTTCGGCACGATGACCAAGCCCTTCCATCCCGGCGGCGCGGCGCGCGCGGGCCTGATGTCCGCGCTGCTGGCGGCCAAGGGCTTCACGGCGAGCCCTCGCGCGCTGGAGGCCCCCCGCGGCTGGGCGCAGGTCGTGTCCACCAAGACCGCGTGGAACGAAGCGACCGACGAACTGGGCCAGCGCTTCGAAATCTCCTTCAACAGCTACAAGCCGTTTGCCTGCGGCATCGTGATCCACCCGAGCATCGATGCCTGCGTGCAGCTGCGCGAACAGGGCGTGCAGGCCGCCGACGTCGAGCGCATCGAGCTGCGCGTGCACTCGCTGGTGCTGGAACTCACGGGCAAGAAGGAGCCGGCCGACGGCCTGCAGGGCAAGTTCAGCGTGTACCACGGTTGCGCCGCGGGCCTGATCTTCGGCCGTGCCGGCGAGGACGAATACCACGACGCCATCGTGAACCGTCCCGACATGGTGGAACTACGCCGCAAGGTCGTGGCCACCGTGGACAACAGCATCGACGAGGCCAGCGCCGACGTGACCGCGGTCCTGAAGGACGGCCGCAAGGTGCACGTCTTCGTGGAGCATGCGATCGGTTCGCTGCAGCGGCCGATGACGGACAAGATGCTGGAAGCGAAGTTCTCGCAGCTGTCCGAGCCGGTCCTCGGCGCGGCGAAGACGAAGCAGTTGATCGAAGCGTGCTGGGGGCTGGGCGGGGCGAAGGATCTTCGGGCGCTGGCGGCGCTGGCCAGGCCGTAGCCCCGTCACCCCCGCGAGGGCGGGGGCCCAGGGCGTTGAAGAAGCCGCGCAACGCGCGGCTTCTTTTCTTCTCTTTGGGAGCCCTGGTTCCCCGCCTCCGCGGGGACGACGGAGTGCTACCCGCGCAGCCGGTCGATCAGCCCATTGAGTTCATCCAGCGACCCGAACTGGATCGAGATCTCGCCCATCTCCTCCACCCTGCCGTGCCGCTTCACGCGCTTCTTCACGCGCACTTCCACTTCCGCCGTGAGCAGGTCCGACAGCTCCTCCTCGACGCGGCGCAGGTCGCGTGACTTCTCCTTCTTCGGCTTGGGCGAGACCAGGGAGAACTCGGCGCCGAGCTTCTTCACCAGGCTTTCGGCTTCGCGCACCGACAGCTTCTTCTGCGCGATCTGGTTGGCCGCGGTGATCTGCGCCGCGCGCTCCAGCGACAGCAGCGCGCGCGCATGGCCCATGTCGATGTCGCCCGCCATCAGCATCGTCTGCACGGGCTCGGTGAGATTCAGCAGGCGCAGCAGGTTGGACGCGGCGCTGCGCGAGCGGCCCACCGCCTGCGCCGCCTGTTCGTGCGTGAGCCCGAAGTCCTTGATCAGGCGCTGCAGGCCCTGCGCTTCTTCCAGCGGATTGAGGTCTTCGCGCTGGATGTTCTCGATCAGCGCCATCGCGGCGGCGGCCTCGTCGGGCACGTCGCGCACCAGCACCGGCACGCTGTCCAGGCCGGCGAGTCGGGCAGCGCGGAAGCGGCGCTCGCCGGCGATGATCTCGTACTTGCCCGCGTTGTCGCCCGTGGCAAGCTTGCGCACGAGGATCGGCTGCATGATGCCCTGCGCCTTGATCGACTCGGCCAGCTCGTAGAGCGCGCCCTCGTCCATCCGCGTGCGCGGCTGGTACATGCCGGGCACCATGTCGCCCAGCATCAGCGATGCGGGCTGGCCCGCGTTCGCGCCCGTGTCGGCGCCGGCGTTCGCGTGCTCTTCGACCTTGGGACCCAGCAGCGCTTCGAGGCCGCGGCCCAGGCCCTTGGGTTTCTTCGTGACCATGTGGCTAATCTTTCATGAGGTCCTGCAGCAGGACGTGGCCTTCGGGCCAGCTGGCCAGGCCGGAGTCGGCGTTGATGTGGCCGCACTCGCCGTAGTCCATGAACTGCGCGTTCCAGGCGTGCGCGAACAGCGCCGCGCGCTCGTGTTCGCAGTAGGGGTCGTTGCGGCTGGCGAGCAGCACGCTGCGAAAGGGGATCGCCTGCAACACGATGGGCGACCACGAGGGAATCTGCTCGCGGATGTCCGGTCGCTCGACGTCGCCGGGCGCGACCAGCAGCGCCGCCTTCACGCGCTGCGTATTGCGCGAGTGCGCGGCCCAGGCAGCCACGAGGATGCAGCCCAGGCTGTGCGCGACCAGCACCGCGGGCTCGTCGCAGGAGAGCACCACGTCCTCCAGGCGCGCGACCCAGTCGCCGCGCAGGGGATTCATCCAGTCGTGCTGCTCCACGCGCCGGTAGCCGTGGCGCTCCTCCCAGAGGGATTGCCAGTGACGCGGGCCGCTGCCCTCCCAGCCCGGGAGGACCAACACGTTGGACGCTTTCATTGCTTCTTTTTCTGTAGCACCGGCGTCAGGCCGCGTGCGCTGTCGGAGCCGGACGCATGGTGTCGATGCGGTCCACCATCTCCTTCGCGAAGTCGAGGAAGGACTGGCTGCCGCGCGCCGCCGGATCGAACGCCACGCCGGGCAGCCCGTAGCTGGGGGCCTCGGCCAGCCGCACGTTGCGCGGGATCACGGTGTTGAACACCTTCTCGCCGAAGTGCGCCTTGAGCTGGTCGCTGACCTGCTGCTGCAGCGTGATCCGAGGATCGAACATCACGCGCAGCAGGCCGATGATCTCGAGGTCCTTGTTCAGGTTGGCGTGCACCTGCTTGATCGTGTTCACCAGGTCCGACAGGCCTTCCAGCGCGAAGTACTCGCACTGCATCGGCACGATCACGCCGTGCGCCGCGCACAGCCCGTTGAGCGTCAACATGGACAGCGCCGGCGGGCAGTCGATCAGGATGAAGTCGTAGTCGGCCTCGACCTGCGCCAGGCCCTGCTTCAGACGGCGCTCGCGCCGCTCGACGTCCACCAGTTCGACTTCGGCGCCCGCGAGGTCGCGGTTGGCGCCCAGGATGTCGTAGCTGCAGCCGGCCTCGGCGAGCCGCTCGCTGCGCACGCGCGCTTCGGCCACCGTGGCCGACTCGAGCAGCACGTCGTAGACCGTGTGGGCGAGCTTGCGCTTGTCCACGCCCGAGCCCATGGTGGCATTGCCCTGCGGATCGAGGTCCACCATCAGCACGCGCTGGCCCACCTTGGCCAGGCCCGCGGCAAGGTTCACCGTCGTGGTCGTCTTGCCGACCCCGCCCTTCTGGTTGGCGACACAAAAGATCTTTGCCATGGATTACCTGGAGACCGCGAGCCGGATGCCGAAGCCGATGAGGAACACCCCGGCGAGCTTTTCCAGCACGCGCCCGATCATCGGGTTGGCGCGCATGCGTTCCGCCAGGAAGTGCGTGAGCAGGACGGCGGTGAGGCCGTAGAGGAAGGTGAGGACCGCGACGGTTGCCGCCATCACGCCGAACGTGAGCAGCCCGTGGTGGTTGGCCGGGTCGACGAAGAGTGGGAAGAAGGCCATGTAGAACACGATGGCCTTCGGGTTCAGCAACGTGATGAAGGCGGCCTGCCTGAAATAGTGCCGCGGCTCGATGTGCAGGACGGGCTTGGCACCCGGCTTGGCCAAGAGCATGCGGAAGCCCAACCAGGCCAGGTAGGCGGCGCCCAGCCATTGCACGGCGTGGAACGCGGCGGGATAGGTGACCAGCAGCGCGGCGACGCCCGCCACGGCCGCCCACATCAGGACCTGGTCGCCGGCGATCACGCCAAAGGTGGCGCCGAGGCCACCCTTGATGCCGCCCTTGCCGGTGGAGGTGATCAGCGCCAGGTTGCCGGGACCCGGAATCGCCAGGAAGATCAGGATGGCGGCGACGAACGCGCCGTAGTCTTTAACGCCGAACATGGCCCCTCCAGGTGAAGGCCGAGTTTAACGGCTGGACCCGCTGGCACCGGTTTCAGCGCGTCGCCGCAGCCAGACGATGCAGCGTTCGGCCGACAGTTCCGGCACGCTCAGCTGTTCCACGTGGAACACTTCAGCAGCCGGCGGCACCGCCGCGATCTCCGCATCCGGTTGCTTGCCCTTCATCGCCAGCCAGACGCCCTGCTCGGCCAGGGCCCCGCCGGACCAGGAGATGAAGTCCGGCAGCGAGGCGAACGCCCGCGAGCTGATCACGTCGTACGGGCCTTTCAGGTTCTCGACCCGGTCGTGCAGTCCCCGCAGGTTGGGAAGCCGCAGGTGGCCGGCCGCCTGCTGGATGAAGGCTGCCTTCTTGCCCACGGTGTCCACGCAGTCGACGCGCAACTCGGGCACGCAGATGGCAAAGACGACGCCGGGCAAGCCGGCGCCGGACCCCACGTCCAGGACCCGCGCCGGCGGGCCGCCCGTATGTCGCCGCAGCGGCCCGACCGCCGCCAGGCTGTCGAACAGGTGCTGGACCAGCATCTCCTCGGGATCGCGGACCGCTGTCAGGTTGTAGACCTTGTTCCACTTGGCGATGAGGTCGAGGTAGGCGAGGAGCTGGGCGACCTGGGTGTCGCTGAGCTCCAGCTCGAGCTGCCGGGCAGCACTCCGGAGCCGGGTCTCCCGATCGCTCATGGCTTGGCCCCCTCCCCCGCTGGGGGAGGGTTGGGGTGGGGGCACATGAGGCGCCCGACCAACCGAAGCAAAGACGCGCGGCCGGAGTGCCCCCACCCCAGCCCTCCCCCAGCGGGGGAGGGAGAAGAAGCCAAGCTCATGCCGCCGCCGCTTCCGCGAAGCCCTTGAACTTGTTCTTCTTCAGGTGGACCAGCAGCAGCGAGATCGCCGCCGGGGTCACGCCCGAAATGCGGGAGGCCAAGCCCAGCGTTTCCGGCCGGTGCTTGCTGAGCTTCTGCCGGACCTCGATGCTCAGCGCCGAGACCTGCATGTAGTCCAGCTCGGCCGGCAACCTCAGGTTCTCGTAATAGGCGGAGCGCTCGACCTCGTCCTTCTGGCGCTCGATGTAGCCGGCGTACTTGGCGCCGATCTCGATCTGCTCCACCACCGGCGCGTACAGGTCGCCCAGTGTTTCACGTGAAACAGCCTCGCCGCGCCAGCGGCCGGACTCCAGCGACATCAGCGTTTCATAGCCGACGTCCGGACGGCGCAGCAGGTCGCCGAGGTTGTATTCGTGTTCGATCGTCGTGCCCAGCACCCGCTCCGCTTCCGCGGGCGAGAGGATGCGCGGGTTCACCCACGTCGCCTTGAGCCGCTCGGTTTCACGTGAAACAGCGTCGCGCTTGCGGCAGAAAACCTCCCACTGGGCATCCTCGACCAGCCCCATCTTCCGGCCAGCCTCGGTCAGCCGCAGGTCGGCGTTGTCCTCCCGCAGCTGCAGCCGGTACTCGGCCCGGCTGGTGAACATGCGGTACGGCTCGGTCACGCCCTTGGTGATCAGGTCATCCACCAGCACCCCGAGGTAGGCCTGGTCGCGGTTGGGCAGCCAGGCGCCCTCCCCCCGAACCTGCAGCGCGGCATTGATCCCGGCGAACAGCCCCTGGGCCGCCGCCTCCTCGTAGCCGGTCGTGCCGTTGATCTGTCCGGCAAAGAACAGCCCGCCAATCGCCTTGGTCTCGAAGCTCGCCTTCAGTCCGCGCGGGTCGAAGTAGTCGTACTCGATCGCATAGCCCGGCCGCAGGATGTGTGCGTTCTCCAGCCCGGGCAGCGTCCGCACCAGGCCCAGCTGGATGTCGAACGGCAGGCTGGTCGAGATCCCGTTCGGATAGAACTCGTTGGTGGTCAGCCCTTCCGGTTCCAGGAAGACCTGGTGGCTGTCCTTGTCCTTGAACCGGTTGATCTTGTCCTCGACGCTCGGACAGTAGCGCGGGCCGACGCCTTCGATCTTGCCGGTGAACATCGGGCTGCGGTCGAAGCCGGACCGGATGATCTCGTGGGTCCGCTCGTTGGTGTGGGTGATCCAGCACGGCACCTGCCGCGGATGCATGGCGGCACTGCCCATGAAGCTGAACACCGGCACCGGATCCAGGTCGCCGGGCTGCTCCTCGGTCTTGCTGAAGTCGATGGTCCGGCCGTCGATGCGCGGCGGCGTCCCGGTCTTCAGCCGTCCCTGTGGCAGCTTCAGCTCCTTCAGCCGCGCCGACAGCGACTGCGCCGGCGGATCACCCGCCCGTCCAGCGGCATAGTTCTGCAGGCCGACGTGGATCTTCCCGTCCAGGAACGTCCCGGCCGTCAGCACCACCGCCCGGCCCCGGAAGCGGATGCCGACCTGCGTGACGGCGCCCACCACCCGGTCGCCCTCCACCATCAGGTCGTCCACGGCCTGCTGGAACAAGGTCAGGTTCGGCTGGTTCTCCAGCCGCCGGCGGATCGCCGCCTTGTAGAGGATGCGGTCGGCCTGCGCCCGGGTGGCCCGCACGGCCGGGCCCTTGCTGGAATTGAGGATGCGGAACTGGATCCCGGCCTCGTCCGTCGCGATCGCCATGGCGCCGCCCAGCGCGTCCACCTCCTTCACCAGGTGGCCCTTGCCGATGCCGCCGATCGACGGGTTGCAGGACATCTGTCCCAGCGTCTCGATGTTGTGGGTCAGCAGCAGCGTCTTGCTGCCCATGCGCGCGGCGGCGAGGGCGGCTTCGGTGCCGGCGTGACCGCCGCCAACGACGATGACGTCGAATTCTTCGGGGTAAAGCATCGGGGTGGGCGCCGATCCGGGCGCGGGGGGCCGGGTGGCCAGTGGCAGGAGGGGAGGATTTTACTTAGCGGAAGCCCAGGCTGCCGGCCGTGGTCCAATGCGCCCATGAAGCTTCTCGTCTTTGCCGGCAGCACCCGCATCGGTTCCTACAACCGCAAGCTCGCACGCGAGACCGCTGCCCTCGCCCGCGACTGCGGCGCCGAGGTCACCCACCTCGAGCTGGGCGACTACGATATCCCCATGTACAACGCCGACGTGGAGGCCGTCGGGACGCCGGCCGACGTGATGAAGCTCAAGCAGGTCTTCTACGAGCACCCCGCCTGGATCATCTGCACGCCCGAGTACAACGCCAGTTATCCGGCGCTGGTGAAGAACACCCTGGACTGGCTCTCCAGCCCGGTGAAGAGCGACCCGGTCTGGAACGACGACTTCCGCTTCAGCCGCGGCAAGGTGGTGGGCGTGCTGAGCGCCTCGCCCGGCGCCCTCGGCGGCCTGCGCTCGCAGAGCCACCTGATCCCCCTGCTCTTCAACCTGCACTGCTGGGTGGCGCCGCACACCTATGCGCTGAGCCGCGCCGGCAATGCGTTCGACGACGAAGGAAAGCTGCGCGACGACACCGCGCGGCAGCGCGTCGCCGCCGTCATCGAGCAGACGCTTTGGGCGGCAAGCCGCCTGCAAGCAAGCTGACCCGCTACCAACTCAGGAGCACTCAGGCCGGCAGGTAGCGCCCGATGTGGGCCAGCGCATTCGCCACGTACCCATCCTTCTCGCCCACCGGAGCCACGTAGTGCAGCGCCGCCGCGGCCGCCTCGCGGCCCTCGGTGCGCGCGATCACCCAGGCCGCCAGGTACGCCGAGGCCAGGCATCCACCCGCCGTTGCCACGTTGCCCTGCGCGAAGAAGGGCTGGTTCAGGACTTCCACGCCGGCCTCCTGCACCCACGGCTTGGTGGTCAGGTCGGTACACGCCGGCAGCTTTCCCAACAGGCCCAGCTGCGCCAGGATCAGGGTGCCGGAGCACTGGGCACCCACCAGCTGCCGGGACGGGTCCAGGCCCAGGCGCCCCAGCAGCGCCGGATCGGCCGCGATCTCCCGCGTCTTGATCCCGCTCCCGACGATGACGGCATCCGCATCGCGCGCTTCCTCGAGCGCGGACTGCGCGCGCAGCGTGACCCCGTTCATGGAGGTGACCTCCGGCTGCGGGCAGCACAAGGTGACGCGCCAGCCCGGCTTCTTCACCCGGTTCAGGATGCCCGGCGCGATGAGGGAATCCAGCTCGTTGAAGCCGTCGAAGGTGAGGATGGCGGCATGCATGGTGTGTTTCTTGAAACCAAAGGGTTGCGGCGAGATCGACAATATCAGACCGCCCGAAATGAACTGCCGCCCCCACTGCGGCGCGTGTTGCATCGCGCCTTCCATCACCTCGCCGATCCCGGGCATGCCCGCGGGCAAGCCGGCGGGCGTGCGCTGCGTGCAGCTCGATGAAGCGAACCGTTGCCGGATCTTCGGGCGGCCCGAACGGCCCGCCTTCTGCGGCGGGCTGCAGCCCTCGCGCGAGATGTGCGGCGAGACGAACGAACAGGCGATGATCTGGCTGGCGTCGCTGGAGCGGGCGACGGCGCCGTGAGCGTGCGGCGGTGGGGTTCGCTCGCGCTCACCGCCACCCTACGCGCCGGATGGCACGTGAATTCGTAGGGTGGCGGTGAGCGAAGCGAACCCCACCGACGATCCTTCCCCCCGAACAAACAGTGCCGCGGCGGGGTTTACATCCGCGGCACCTGACCCCCCCGCGTCACTCCCGCGAAGGCGGGAATCCAGGGCATTGGAACTGCGCGCGCAGCGCGCAGCCTGGGAGCCCTGGGTCCCCGCCTCCGCGGGGACGACGAAGCATCACGCGCGGCGGTGGGGTTCGCTCACGCTCACCGCCACCCTACGCGCCGGATGGCACGTGAGTTCGTAGGGTGGCGGTGAGCGAAGCGAACCCCACCGACGATCCTTCCCCCCGAACAAACAGTGTCGCGGCGGGGTTTACATCCGCGGCACCTGACCCCCCGCGTCACTCCCGCGAAGGCGGGAATCCAGGGCATTGGAACTGCGCGCGCAGCGCGCAGCCTGGGAGCCCTGGGTCCCCGCCTCCGCGGGGACGACGAAGCATCACGCATCCACGCCGAATTTCTCCAGTCGCGGCACCGACGCGATCGCGATCTTCCCGTAGCCCAGTTCCACCGCACCCTCCCGCGCCAGCCCCTGCAGCTCCTTGCTCAGGGTCTGCCGCGACATGCCCAGCATCATGGCCAGCGCCTCCTGCGAGACCGGCACCACGGGACGTGCATCGCGCGCCTGGGTCGCGTCGCCGCGCGCGAGCAGCAGCAGCCTGCGCGCCACGCGTGCCCGGGTCGATCGCAGCGTCGCATCCTCCACCATCCCGTACAGGGAGCGCACCCGCCCCGCGAGCATTCGGCAGATGCCCTGTGCGAACGCCGGCCGCTTCATCATCCGCTCGAACGCCGGCCGCGCGAGCGCCAGCAGTTCCGCCTCGCCCACGGCCGTCGCATCGTGCGTGCGCGGCTGGCCGTCGATCAGCGAGTTCTCGCCAAACCAGTTGCCCGCCTCCAGCACGGCGAGGATCGCCTCCTTGCCGTCGGGCCGCAGGCTCGAGGCCTTCATCGCGCCGCGCAGCACGCCGTAGAACATGCCCTGCCCTGGCGGCACGGCATCGCCCTGGCGGAACAGCATCTCGCCCGCGGCCAGGTGCAGGACCTCGCATCCGGACAACAGCGCCTTGCGCTCGGCCAGCGGCAGCGCCGCGAACCAGGGATTCGCGGCGAGGCGCAGCAGCAGCTCGGGCGTGGGCGACATGGCGATGGAGGGGTCTTCCCGCGATTGTCCAAATCTTGACAGTGCATGGTCAAGCCGGGGCGAAGAATGGGCCGCCCAAGGAGACCGCCAACGTGAACGCTCGCGCCAACTTCGTCCGCATGGAAGACAGCACCGCCGCCGACTGGCAGGTCATCGCCGCCGAATTCATGCCCTTCGCCCGGGCGCTGCCCGATCGCGTGGTCGCGCACCTGAAGCTGCTGCAGGGCGACTACGGCGGCTTTCCGGTCGACCGCTACACCCACTCGCTGCAGACCGCCACCCGGGCCTTGCGCGACGGCCGCGACGAGGAGTACGTCGCCTGCGCGCTGCTGCACGACATCGGCGACACGCTGGGCGCCTTCAACCATGCGGACATCGCCGCGTCCATGCTCAAGCCCTTCGTGAGCGAGGCCAACCACTGGATGCTGCAGCACCACGGCATCTTCCAGGGCCACTACTTCTTCCACCACCTCGGCCTGGATCGCAACCTGCGCGACCAGTTCAAGGACCATCCGCACTACGCGCGCACCGAGGAGTTCTGCGCGCTCTACGACAACCCGGCCTTCGACCCGCAGGGCGAGACCCTGCCGATCGAGGAATTCATGCCGCTGCTGCTGCGCCTCATGGCGCAGCCCCGCCAGTCGATCTACCTGAAGAAGGAGTCCCCATGAACATCGCATCCCTGCGCGAAGTGGTCAGCGCCGAGGAGTGGCAGCTGCGCGTCGACCTCGCGGCCGCCTACCGCCTGGTGGCGCACTACGGCTGGAGCGACCTGGTGTTCACGCACATCAGCGCGCGCATCCCGGGCCCCGACCACGCCTTCCTGATCAACCCCTACGGGCTGATGTTCGACGAGATCACGGCGTCCTCGCTGGTGAAGGTGGACCAGCAGTGCAACAAGCTGATCGACTCGCCCTTCCCCGTGAACCCCGCGGGCTTCGTGATCCACAGCTGCATCCACCAGGCGCGCGACGACGCCGGCTGCGTGCTGCACACGCACAGCCGCGCGGGCGTGGCGGTGAGCGCGCAGAAGGGCGGCGTGCTGCCCATCTCGCAGCAAAGCACCTTCGTGCTCGCTTCCCTCGCTTACCACGACTACGAAGGCGTGGCGCTGCGCGACGACGAGCAGCCGCGGTTGCAGAAGGACCTGGGGGACAAGAACTTCCTGATGCTGCGCAACCACGGGCTGCTGACCGTCGGCAAGAGCGTGCCCGAGGCCTGGCTGTCCATGTACACCTTCGAGAACACCTGCCGCATCCAGATCGACGCCCAGGCCGGCGGCGAACTGGTGCACGTGAACCCGGCCATCATGCAGGGCATGGAGAAGGTGTTGAAGACGGTGACGGCGGGACAGGGCGCGGGGATCGCGTGGCCGGCGCTGCTGCGCAAGCTGGACAAGATGGATCCGACGTACAAGACGTGAGCCCGCGTCGTCCCCGCGGAGGCGGGGACCCAGGGCGTCCAGTGGGCTGCGCGCAGTGCGCGCAGTTCAGGAGCCCTGGATTCCCGCCTCCGCGGGAATGACGGAATCATGCACCGCCTCGGCGGGATCGACGGAATCGCGCCCCGCCTCCCTTGCCAGCACCGGCGCGGGCGTGGGCACATGCGCATCCCTCGCGCGCGGATCGTGCTCCAGCACCATCACGTCCTTGCGCGCCATCTTCACCTGCCCGAACATCGTCGCGAACGCCACGTCCTTCGCGTCGCGGCCGGTGCCGATGCGCACCAGCCGGTCCACGGGCGCCATGCCGGTCGGGTCGAACAGCATCCAGTGGCCGTCCAGCCACGCTTCGAAGACGGCATGGAAGTCCTGGGGCGGTTCGTCGAACCACACGTAGCCCACCACCAGCCGCGCCGGAATGTTCAGCGCGCGGCAGAACGTGATGCCCAGGTGCGCGAAGTCGCGGCACACGCCGGCCCGTTGCGCCAGCACCTGCTGCGAACTCGTGTTGGAGTCCGTGCTGCCCGCCTTGTAGGTGACGTTGGCGCGGATCCACTCTTCGATGGCACGCACGCGCCCATGGCCCGCCGGCACATTGCCGAACAGGCGCATCGCCTCGCCTGCCAGCACGTCGGACTCGCAGTAGCGCGTCGCCAGCAGGTAGGCAAAGAGCTCGTCCGGCACCTGCGCGACCGGCGTCTCGCGCAGCGACCGGTCGGGCGCTGGCGTGTGCACCTCCACCTCCGCCTGGTACTCCACCCTCAGCGGTCCCGGTAGGGCGTCGAAGCGCAGGAAACGGTTGCCGCTGCGGGCGTCCGTGTAGTGATGCGGGCGCACGCCCGAGGAGATCGCGAGCCGCTCGCTCAGGATCTTCTGCGTGGGCCAGTGCGCGGCCTCGATGTTGAAGCAGAAATGGCTGGGCGACTGGACCTCGTACTCCAGGACCGTGTCCACCGTCGACAGGTGCATGCCTTCCCCGTGGGAAGTGGCTGGACCTTGATGCTAGGGGCTCCATGGGCCGGGCGCATCGTCTGGCACCGCCGCGCCCTGTAGGACGCGGCGCTCCGGCAAGGACTACTTGCTGAACAGGCCGCGCAGCATGTCGCCGAGCCGGTTGCCTGCGCCGGCGCCGGCAGCCGTCCCCGGGCCAGGAGCGACCAGCGTGCCGACCGCCGCGCCCACCATCGCGCCACGCGTGAGCATCACACTCGGCTCGTCCACCGTGCCGCCCACCTCCAGCGGCACGCCCACGGTGCCCTTGCTGCGCACGACGTCGACATCCACGCGGCCGCTCAGGGCCTGGGCCGCCGAAACCGAGACGTTGCCAGTGGCGGACAACACGCCCGACTTCGCCACCAGGTTGGTCAGCTGCACCGCCTTGCCCTGCGTGTTCACCTGGCCGGACAGTGTGTCCAGGCGCGTGATGCCGCCGCGGCTCAGGCCCACCGTCTCCACCGCCTTCTGCAGGTCGATGCCCTTCACCAGCGCATCGTGCACCGTGAAGCGCGTCTGGGTCGCCAGCACGTCGGCCAGCTGCCCGGGTTCCTTGAACTCCGAGCGCAGCGTGGTCTGTGCTTCCAGCCGGCCGGTGAGCGGCTTGCTCGGGGCGGTGAGGGCGGAGACTTCGACGTCCTCCGTCACGAGGTTGCCGCTCAGGATTTGCGTGGTGTGGTTCTTGCCCGGCTGCAGCTGCAGCTTGCCCGTGATGCGGCCGCCGCCGATGTCCACGCGCAGCGGCCAGAACTCGCCTTCGCGGGTGATCTTGCCGTGGGTTCCGGCGAGCCTTCCCTGGACGATCTTGAACGAGGCCGCATCCAGCAGCCCGTCGTGCCCGAGGTCCGCCTCGGCATCGGCGGTCATGCGCTGGCCCTTGTCGTCGATCCAGGTGATGTCGTCGAACTCGGCCCGGCGCGGCAGCAGGTCCATGGTGCTGCGCCCGGAGGACGAGGACGTGGCCGGCTTCGCGGGCTTGGCGGCGCCCTTCTCCTTCTTCTGCATCGCCGCGCTCAGGGTGGCGATCGCCGTCTGTGGCAGCACGGCCTTGCGCACCACCAGCGTCGCGACTTGCAGCTTGCCCGTCATCAGCGCCGGATAGCTCGGGCGCGCCTCGATGCGGCCCACGCTGAGCACGGGACGCGTCTGGATCTGCACGTCGTCCACGGCTACCGCGGGCAGCGGCCACAGGTCGATGGACAGCCGGCCCAGCTTGAACGGCACGCCCAGGGCGGCGCCCGCCTCCTTCTCCACCCGCGTGCGGAAGTCATCGGTGCGCAGCCAGTACTGCAGGAGCATCGCCATCGCCACCAGCAACAGCACCAGGGCCGCCACCGCGATGGCCAGCCATTTCAAAACCTTTGCCATGGGCACATTGTGGCCAAGCTCTGCAGCAGGCCCTAGCCGTGCAAGATTTGCTTACAGCGACTAGCATCGAAATTCTTCACATTCGCCACAGCGCAAAGCAAGGAAACAACGATGAAGCTGTATTACTCCCCGGGCGCCTGCTCCCTGTCCCCGCACATCGTGCTGCGCGAGGCCGGCCTCGCCTTCGAGCCCGTGATGGCTCCGACCAAGACGCACAAGCTGCAGGATGGCACCGACTACTACACGATCAACCCGCTCGGCTACGTGCCGATGCTGGAACTCGATGACGGCACGCGCCTGCGCGAGGGCCCGGCCATCGTGCAATATGTCGCGGACCAGGTTCCGAACAAGAACCTCGTGCCGGCCGCCGGTACCCTGCCGCGCTACCGCCTGCAGGAATGGCTCACCTTCATCGGCACCGAGATCCACAAGAGCTTCTCGCCGCTGTTCAATCCGGGCATGCCGGAAGACGGCAAGAAGATCTACCGCGAGCGCATCGCGAATCGCTTCGCCTTCGTCGACAAGGAGCTCGCCGGCAAGGACTACCTGATGGGCGAACACTTCAGCGTGGCCGACGCGTACCTGTACACGGTCACGCGCTGGGCCAAGCCCATGTCCATCGACCTCGCGCCCTACCCCAACCTGGCGGCGCACCAGGAGCGCGTGGGCGCCCGGCCGGCGGTGCAGGAAGCGCTGAAGTTCGAGAAGCTCTCCTGAGCTGAGCGCACCATCGTCGGTGTCATGCCCTGCCTGGGCCGCCATGACATCTGAACACACCCGGCCGGGACGCCACCGGAACCCGGCCGGTTCCTCCCCTGACCAACCGAAGATGAAGACCCTGTTCGATCCCGTGCAGGTGGGTCACCTGCACCTGCCCAATCGCATCGTCATGGCGCCGCTGACCCGCAATCGCGCGCCCAATGCCATCCCCACGCCGCTGATGGCGGAGTACTACGCCCAGCGTGCGGGCGCCGGCCTCATCATCAGCGAAGGCACCGCCATCACGCACCAGGGCCAGGGCTACGCCGACGTGCCGGGCCTGTACGGCACCGAGCAGCTCGATGGCTGGCGCCAGGTGACCCAGGCCGTGCACGCGCGCGGCGGTCGCATCTTCTGCCAGCTGTGGCACGTGGGCCGCGTCTCGCACGTGAGCCTGCAGCCCGGCGGCGGCCAGCCGGTGGCGCCGTCCGCCCTTCTCGCGAAGACCAAGACCTTCCTCAGCACCGAGGGCTTCGTGCACGTCTCGGACCCGCGCGCGCTGGACGCGGAAGAGATCCCGGGCATCGTGCGCGACTTCCGCCATGCGGCGCGCAACGCGATCAGCTCCGGCTTCGACGGCGTGGAGGTGCACGGCGCCAACGGCTACCTCGTCGACCAGTTCCTGCGCAGCAGCACCAACCAGCGCAGCGACGACTACGGCGGCGCCATCGAGAACCGCGCGCGCTTCCTGCTGGAGGTGATGCGCGAGGTGTGCGAGGAGGTGGGCCGCGAACGCGTGGGCCTGCGGCTGTCGCCCGTCACGCCGGCCAACGACATCAGCGACGACAATCCGCAGAAGCTGTTCGACTACGTCGCACGCCAGCTCGGTCCGTTGGGCCTCGCCTACCTGCACGTCATCGAGGGCGCCACCGGCGGCCCGCGCGACGTCGAGGGCCGGCCCTTCGACTACCAGGCGATGCTGCATGCCTGGAGCGAGGCCGGGGCCAAGGGCGCCTGGATGGTGAACAACGGCTACGACCGCCCGCTCGCCGAGCAGTCGGTGGCGCATGGGGCCGACCTGGTGGCGTTCGGGATGAAGTACATCGCGAACCCGGACCTGGTGGAGCGGCTGCGGAAGAACGCACCGCTGAACGACGTGGTGAAAGGGAAGCTGTATGGGGGCGGGGCGGAAGGGTACACCGACTACCCGACGCTCTGACCGCCGTCGTCCCCGCGGAGGCGGGGACCCAGGGCTCCCGAGGGCTGCGCGCTGCGCGCGCAGTTTGAAAGCCCTGGATTCCCGCCTCCGCGGGAATGACGGTTCATTCCGGACCCACCCCGATCGGCGCCGGTGCCCGCATCACGATCCGCGTGAACAGCCGGTCGTAGGCCGGGTCCCGGTCGCCGGATGCGAGCGGATCGTTCTTGGCATGGAATGCGGCGTTGAGCTGCACCCAGTCGTCGTCGCTCAAGTGCTTCTGCGCCACCGGCAACAGCTCGGTTTCCTCCGTGCGCATGTGGTTGAAGTAGAACTCCACGTACTTGCGCGCCGCCTCCTCGAAGAGGGGACGGCGGCTCTCGCCCAGCAGCTCCCACGCGAGCAGCAGGTGCTGCAGCTCGCGCACGCGATGCTCCCCGGACATGTGGTCGTCCTCGAGCTTCCGGATCACCGGCATCAGCTGCGGTGCGACGCGGGCGATCTTGGGGAACAGGAGGTCCGATTCCTTCGGGTGGTGGCGGCGCTCGGGGAATTCGTCGATGTAGAACAGCATCGCGCGCAGCACGTCGAAGAAGCGCTCGGCCTCCTCGTCGGGACCGCGGTCCAGCATCTGCAGCATGGAACGCAGGACGGCCGAGACGGCGGCGTGCTCGTCTCGGATCACTTGAAGGGCGGCTCGGGGCATGGCGTCAGGTCTCCTGCGTCCAGAGTGGCATGCGGAGGCCCGTCACTGCTTGACAAAAATCAACGACGCGGCAGGCACCAGCGCTTGAGCAGCAACGCGTTCGTCAGCACGCTCACGCTCGACAGGGCCATGGCCGCGCCCGCCACCACCGGGCTCAGGAAACCGAGCGCCGCGAGCGGGATGCCGGCGACGTTGTACGCGAACGCCCAGAACAGGTTCTGCCGGATCTTGTGCACCGTGCGACGCGAGACGGACAGCGCACCGGCCACCAGGCCCACGTCCCCGCGCATCAGCGTGACACCTGCCGCATGCATCGCGACGTCGGTGCCGGTGCCCATGGCGATGCCCACGTCGGCGGCTGCGAGCGCCGGCGCGTCGTTGACGCCATCGCCCACCATGGCCACCACGTGCCCGCCCTGCTTCAGCGCCGCGACGCGCGCCGCCTTGTCGCCGGGCAGCACCTCCGCCTGCACTTCCCGCGGCTGCAGCCCCAGGCGAGCGGCCATTGCCACCGCCGCGGCCTGGTTGTCGCCGGAGATCATCACGAGACGCACGCCCCGTGCGCGCAACTGCGCCAGTGCTTCCGCCGCACCGGCCTTGGGCTCGTCCGCGAAAGCCATGAGGGCACGCAGGGCGAGTCCCTCGCCCACGCGCTCCACCAGGGCGGAGAGCGTCGCGCCCTCGTTCCGAAGGCGCTGCACCTCCGGGGCGAGCGCACCGAGCGGCACGCCCAGCTCCTGCAGCCAGCGCAGGCTGGCGATCAGGTAGCTGCGGCCGGCCACCTCGCCTTCGGTACCGCGCCCCGGCACCGCGCGCACGGCATCGGGTGCGGCCACGGCGAGCCCGTGCTGCGCCGCTGCCGCCACCACGGCGCGCGCCAGCGGATGCTCGCTGCCCCCTTGCAGGCTCGCCGCCGCGGCGAGTTGCGCATCGCCATCCACGTCCGGCGCCGCGACGAAGGCCACCAGGCGCGGCTGCCCCACCGTCAGCGTGCCGGTCTTGTCGAAGGCCACGGTGTCGACGCGGTGCGCGATTTCGAGCGCCTGCGCGTCCTTGATCAGGATGCCGTGGCGCGCAGCCACGCCGGTCCCGGCCATGATCGCCGCCGGCGTCGCCAGGCCCAGCGCACAGGGACAGGCGATCACCAGGACGGCGACCGCGTGGATCAGCGCGTCCTCGACGCCTGCACCCGCCAGCAGCCAGCCACCGAGCGTCACCGCCGCGATCACCAGCACCACCGGCACGAACACCGCCGACACCTGGTCCACCAGGCGCTGGATGGGTGCCTTGCCGGCCTGCGCGTCCTCCACCAGCCGGATGATGTGGGCCAGCACGCTCTCCTGGCCCACGGCGGTCGCGCGCATCACGAAGCGGCCTTCGCCGTTGATGCTGCCGCCGGTGACGCGGGCACCGGTCGCCTTGGCCGCCGGCAGCGGCTCGCCGGTCAGCATGGATTCGTCCACGTGCGTGTCGCCTTGCTCCAGCACTCCGTCGGCCGGCACGCGCTCCCCGGGACGCACCACGAGCAGGTCGCCCGCCAGGACTTCCGCGAGCGGCAGGTCGGCCTCGCCGCCCATGCGCAGGACGACGTGCGCGACCTCGGGCCGCAGCGCCTGCAGCGCGCGGATGGCCGCGGTCGTCTGGCGCTTGGCGCGCGCCTCCAGCCACTTGCCCAGCAGGACCAGCGTCACCACGACGGCGGAGGCCTCGAAGTACAGGTGCATGGCGCCCTGGGCGAGCCACAGCCACATCGACAGGCCCCAGCCTGCCGAGGTCCCGATCGCCACCAGCAGGTCCATGTTGCCCGTGCCGGCCCTCAAGGCCTTCCAGCCCGCGCGGTAGAAGCGCGCACCCAGGATGAACTGCACCGGCGTCGCCAGCAGGAACTGCAGCCACGCCGGCAGCATCCAGTGCCGCCCGAACAGCTCGCCCACCATGGGCAGCACGAGCGGCGCCGAGAGCACCAGGCCCAGTGCCACGGGCGCGAAGCCGGCCCAGGGCGACAGGTCCTCTTCGTTCGCCTCCTCCAGGCTGCGCGGCTCGTAGCCGGCGTTGCGCACGGCGCGGCGCAGTTGCGCCTCCATCTCCCCGGAAGGTGCATAGGTCACGCGGGCGGATTCCGTCGCCAGGTTGACGACCGCGTCGCTCACGCCCGGCACCTTCTTCAGTGCCCGCTCCACCCGCGTCACGCAGGAGGCGCAGGTCATGCCGGCAACGCCGAGGTCCAGGGTGGAAGTGGTGGAGCTGTCCATGGGCTGAGGATGGACCTTGCCATGATGGCAAGGTCAAGGCTTGCGCCGGATCAACCCGGCCACACAAAGGGCCAACCGAGGCCCGGGTTTGACCTTACCATGATGGCAAGGTTCAAGATCACGCCCATCCCACAGAAAGGACGACTCCCATGAACCAGACTTTCCAGGTGCAAGGCATGAGCTGCGGCCACTGCGCCAACGCCGTCACCCAGGCCGTGCGCAGCGTCGACCCGCAGGCCGAGGTGAGGGTGGACCTGGCCTCGGGCAAGGTGGACGTGCAGTCCGGGCAGGACCACGGCGCCATCGCCCGCGCGATCGAGGAAGAAGGCTACAAGGTCGCGGGGTGAGCGACGTCGCTGTCGCCTGGCCCGTGAACATCGGCGAGGCCGCGCGCCTGTCCGGCGTCTCGGCCAAGATGGTGCGCCACTACGAGGGCCTGGGCCTGCTGGCCCGCGTGGCACGCACCGACAGCGGCTATCGCCAGTACGGCGAGGCCGACGTGCACACGCTGCGCTTCATCAAGCGGGCACGCGACCTGGGCTTCTCGATGGAGGAGATCGGCGAGCTGGTCGGCCTGTGGCAGAACCGCCGCCGCACCAGCGCCAGCGTGCGCCGCATCGCGCAGAAGCACGCGCAGGACCTGCAGCAGCGGATCACGGCCATGCAGGAGATGCAGCGGACGCTTTCGCATTTGATCCACTGCTGCCACGGGGACGATCGGCCGGAGTGCCCGATCCTGGACGAACTGGCGAAGTGACTGTCGTCCCCGCGGAGGCGGGGACCCAGGTCAATTCGGCGTCTGCCGCATCATCTCCCGCACTTGCACAGCGCGCTGCTGGCGCAACTCCTCGCGCGTCATCATGTCGCGCAGCACGTTGGCCGGCCCCGCCCCCATCGCGCGGGTGTCGACCGCCGTGCGCTCCTGCACGGCCGCCATGGCCTGGCGCTGGGCCAGCACCGGCTGGTCCATCAGGATCACCGCGCCGACGCTCGCACGGTCCTGCGCCGGGGTCGGCGCCGTGTCGGTCATCGTCGTGGGATCGGGCTGCTTTTCATCGGCCTGCGCCGCCTGGGCGGACATGCCGGCGAACAGAACGGTCGCCAGCACCCCGGCGGCCGCTCGCACGAAATCCTGGGTCCTCATGGTCAACTCCTGCGAAAGCTGTGTCGGTCCACTGCACTGTGGGCTTGCCCGTCCGTGCGGCGCGTCGCTGACTGCGGACAGGTGCCGTAGGAGCGCTTCGACCCAGCCTGTAGCCGCCGGGTAAAGGCCCTCTCTTTACACAACGGCAACGCCGGCTAGATGGATGAGACACAGCCGCCGCCGAGACTTGCCTGCAACGGGCCCCGCCACAGTGGCTCGCCACCTTGAAAGGACCTTCGAATGACAGCGCAACGTCGTACCCTGATCGCCGCCGGCCTGATCGCCGCCGCCGGTTTCACCACCGCCTTCGCCCAGACGCAGCCCACCCCGCCCGCCGGTCCCGGCATGCACCGCCATGACCCGGCGCAGATGGAGCAGTTCCGCGCGAAGATGGAACAGCGCATGGCCCAGCGCCTGGGCGAGCTGAAGCAGAAGCTGGCCATCACGCCCGCCCAGGAAGGCGCGTGGAACACCTGGACCACGTCGCTGAAGCCCACCGGTCCGCACCAGCGTCCCGACCGGGCCGAATGGAAGACCCTGACGACGCCCGAGCGCATCGACCGCATGCGCGCGCTGCGTGCCGAGCGCAACGCCGCCATGGACCGCCGCATGGACGCGACGAAGACCTTCTATGGCGCGCTGGGCGCGGACCAGAAGAAGGTGTTCGACGCGGAAAGCCTGAAATTCATGGCCGGCCATCGCGGCCACGGCGGCCGCCACGGCGGCGAGCACGGCCGCGGCTGATCGCACGCCACCCCCATGAAAAAGCCAGGCACTGCCTGGCTTTTTTTTGGTCAGTAGGAGAACACGTAGTACGGCCCGTCCACGCTCACCGCGCTGTACGGGATCGTGTACCGCCCCACGACCATCGCCTGGTTGTCGGTGACCACGTTGGGCGCGCCGCCGGTCATGGTGCTGGCCTCGCCCGCGCGCGCCGGCACGTCGAAGGTTGCCGCGGCCTGGTGGCGCGCGCGGTAGTCGCCGCGATGCAACAGGTGGTAGTTGGTGTGGAGCTGCGCCCGCGCGACGGCCGGATCGAAGTTGATGTTCGGCTGCACGTAGACGTATTCCACCGCCGGCGTCACCGTCGTGACGGTGGTGGTCCGGGTCACGGTGTCGGCATGCGCCAGGCCGGCGGCTGCGGCCAACGCGCCGGCGGCAAGGAGGGAAAGGGTCGTCTTCTTCATTCGGGAACTCCGTGTTCGTGGGTGGGCCCGGCGCACGCCGGGAGCTGTGGTTCCACTTTGGGACGCTCCTGTCGCAGCCCTATCGGACGGCCGAGGAATCGCAGGTAGGAAGTGCCGTGCCAGCATGAAAAAAGCCAGGCAATGCCTGGCTTCTTCCTGGCTCATGCGGCGATCACGATCCGTAGTAGATCGCGCCCGGCGCGCTGTAAGGCGTGGACGGGAAGCTGTACACGTCGACATAGCGGTTGGTGGCCATGCGCGTGTTGTCGGTCACCACGTTCGGCGCGCCGCCGGTCATGGTGCTCGCATCGCCCGCGCGCGCCGGCACGTCGAAGGTGGCGGCCGCCTGATGGCGCTGCCGGTAGCTGCCGGAGTAGCCCGGCTGCACGTAGACGTACCGGTCCACGGGCACCATCACCGTCGAGGGCACGACGACGGTCGCGGGCGCGGCGCCCAGGATGGTGGTGTCGGTCCACACCGTGCCATCCGGATACGGCGAGTTGGAGGTCAGCTGGTTGGGCTGGCCCATGGTCATGGTGCTGGCTTCACCCGCCTGCCGGGGCGTGTCGAAGGTCTCCGCCTGGGCAATGCCGCCCGCGGCCAGCAGGCCGGCCACGACGAGGGAAAGGGTGGACTTCTTCATGAGATGCTCCGTACGGTTCGCTGTTGGAATACCCGGGCCTTGCGCCCGGACTGCATGCCACCACTGTGGGCCGCTGCCGCGCAGGAGCCATCGGACGGCATTCAAGCCGGCCGTAGGACAGGGCGCGCGCCTCAGAACCAGTTCACGTAGCGCAGCTGCACGAAGTCCTGGCCGGGATTCGGCGTGCTGAAGCCGCCGTTGGAGACGTGGACCAGCCGCATGCCGACCTCGTGGTGGCCGCCAACGCCGCCGAAGGTGTAGCCCAGGCCCAGCACGTCGTAGAAGTTCCACTGGCTGCCGAACTCCCGCTCGGGCGTGCGGAAGGTCCGGTCCAGCCAGCTCGCGCCGATGCCCGCCTCGAGGAACCAGGGCGAGCCGCCCTGGTCCATGCGCATGCGGATGGTGGGCAGCAACACGATCTGTCCGTAGCTGCTGTGCCCGTCGCCGACGGCCACCGCGGTCCAGCGATTCAGGATCACCTCGCCATGCGCGGTGACCTGCGTATCGGGCCGCAGGCGCATGAAGTTCCAGTCCCAGATCAGGCCGACGCCGGCCAGGTGCGTGCCTTCGCCATAGCCGAAGGTGACGCTCGCACCGTCGGGCCGGAGATCGACCGCGTGCGCGGGAACCAGGGAGGCAGCAGCAAGGAAGAAGGCAGCGCAGGCGCGTGCGAGGATCGTTGTTTTCATGGAGGCGCAGTTTGGCTTGCACCCGCACACGCGGGGGCTGCCTCTGCCATGCCTCGAGGCGCGTTGCGCCAATTTCGATCCGCGACGACACGCGCTTGCGGCGGCCGCCCGCAAACGCATGCGCGGCATTCCTACAAACGCGACCGCGGCACCGGAATCGAACGCTTCCATCATCTTCCCGGCCACACGGTCCTCCGCTGCCCTCCACACGATCTTGGCTTGGCGTCCTACTCTGCGGCTGGAGCGGGGCACTTACAAAAAGTGTCCCGAACAACGAGCCGTCCGCCAGACCATGAGCGACATGAGCGCCCCCTTGCGCCCCGCACCGGAGGCCGCCGTCACGGCACCGCAACTCACCGTGATGACGGTCAACATCCACAAGGGGTTCACCACCTTCAACCGCCGTTTCATCCTGCCCGAGCTGCGCGATGCCGTGCGCAAGGTCGGCGCCGACGTCGTGTTCATGCAGGAGGTCCTGGGCATGCACGACGCGCACGGGAAGAAATACGACGACTGGCCCGAGGTCGGCCAGTACGAATTCCTGGCCGACACCATCTGGCCGCAGTACGCCTACGGCCGCAACATGGTCTATCCCAAGGGACACCACGGCAACGCCCTGATGTCCAAGTACCCCATCGTCCACTTCGAGAACCACGACGTCTCCCTGCCCGGCCCGGAGAAGCGCGGCCTGCTGCATTGCGTGCTGCAGGTGGACGGCTTTGCCCAGGAGGTGCACGCGATCTGCGTGCACCTGGGCCTGGCGGAGTCGCACCGCCAGCAGCAACTGGACCTGTTGTGCCAGATCACGCACACCGAGATCCCGGCGGACGCGCCCCTGATCGTGGCCGGCGATTTCAACGACTGGCGCCGGCGCGCCAACGACATCCTGTGGCGCGAGGCGGGGCTGCGCGAGATCTTCCTCACGGCCTACGGCGAGCCGGCGAAGACCTTCCCGGCCATCTTCCCGGTGCTGCCGCTGGACCGCATCTACGTGCGCAACTGCTCGGTGCACCTGCCCGTCGTGCTGCCGCGCCGGCCCTGGTCGCACCTGTCGGACCACGCGCCCCTCGTGGCCGAGATCCACCTGTAGGCCCGCCATGGAAGCCAAACGCTGGATCCCGGGCAACGACTTCACCCTGCTGGAGAACGGCGAGGAATTCTTCCCGCGCGTGTTCGCCTGCATCGCCAACGCGCAGCGCGAGGTGATCGTCGAGACCTTCATCCTGTTCGAGGACAAGGTCGGCCTGCAGCTGCAGGAGGCGCTGATCGCCGCCGCCCGCCGCGGCGCCCAGGTGGACGTGACGATCGACGACTGGGGCTCGCCCGACCTGTCGGAACACTTCCTGGGCGCGCTGCGCGCCGCGGGCGTGCGCGTGCACTCGTTCAACCCCGGCGTGCGGCCCTTCGGCCTGCGGCCCCACCTTCTGCGCCGCATGCACCGCAAGATCGTGGTGGTGGACCGCGAGGTGGCGTTCGTGGGCGGCATCAACTACTCCGCCGACCACCTGAAGGACTTCGGCCCCGAGGCCAAGCAGGACTACGCGGTGGAGATTCGCGGCCCGCTGGTGGCGGAGATCCACCGCTTCTGCCATACGGCCCTGGCCGAGGGCCTGCGCTATGCCGGCCACCGGCGCCAGTGGTGGCGCTGGCGCAAGCAGTTCCGCTCCGCGCCGGAGGCCCAGGCGCACCGCGGCCCGGCCGACGCGATGTTCGTGGTGCGCGACAACCGCCGCCACATGGACGACATCGAGCGGCACTACCGGATCGCCATCCGCGCGGCGCGCAAGCGCATCGTCATCGCCAACGCCTACTTCTTTCCCGGCTACCGCTTCATCAAGGAGTTGAAGCGCGCAGCCCAGCGCGGCGTGGACGTGCGGCTCATCCTGCAGGGCGCGCCCGACATGCCCTTCGTGAAGACGGCCGCCAGCATGCTGTACCACTACCTGCTGCGCGCCGGCGTGAAGATCTACGAGTACTGCGAGCGGCCGCTGCACGGCAAGGTGGCCCTCATGGACGACGAATGGGCCACGGTCGGATCGAGCAACCTCGATCCCATGAGCCTGTCGTTCAACCTGGAAGCCAACGTCATCATCCGCGACCGCGGCTTCAACGAGCGGCTCTCCGCCCACCTGGACAAGCTCATGTGCAAGTCCTGCAGCGAGGTGACCGAGCAGTCGCTGGGCGACCTGCAAGGCTGGCCGCTCGTGCGCAGCTTCCTCGCCTACCACTTCACGCGCCACTACCCGAGGTGGGCGCAGTGGCTGCCGCGGCACGTGCCGCGCCTGCTGCCGGCCGTGCCGGGCCAAGCCAAGCCGCTGCCCATGCTGGCCAAGGAGAAGGCGTGATCCGCAAGCTGCTGCATCACCCGCGCTGGCCGCAGATCAAGAGATGGGGCGGCGCCTTGTTCCTGCTGGCCGTGGTTGCCCTGCTGGTGCGCTATGCCACCACCATCGACTGGCCCAAGGTGAAGGAGAGCGTGCTGGCGCTGCCGCGCCCCGTGCTCCTGAAGGCCCTGGCCTTCGCGGTGCTGAGCCACTTCGTCTACAGCATGATGGACCTGGTGGGACGCCGCTACACCGGCCACCACATGGGCAAGCGCCAGGTGATGCTGGTCAGCTTCATCTGCTACGCCTTCAACCTCAACCTCGGTTCGCTGGTCGGCGGCATCGGGCTGCGCTACCGCCTCTACAGCAACCACGGCGTGCGCTACGGAAACATCACCCGCATCGTCACGATGGCGTTGATCACCAACTGGATCGGCTACATCCTGCTGGCCGGCCTGGTGTTCACCATCGCGCCCCTGCAGCTGCCACCCAGCTTCGGGCTGGACGGCGAGGAACTGCGGCTGGTCGGCGTGGCCCTGCTGTCGGTGGCGGTGCTCTATGTGCTGCTGTGCGGCTTCTCGCGCCGGCGCAGCTGGAACGTCCACGGCCAGGACGTCGACCTGCCCACGCTGCGCATGGCGCTGGCCCAGTTCGGCATCTCGTGCAGCCACTGGGCGGCCATGGCGGCTGTGCCGTGGGCGCTGCTGCACGGCGCGGTGGACTATCCGACCGCGCTCTCGGTGATGCTGATCGCGGCCATGGCCGGCGTCATGCTGCACGTGCCGGCCGGCCTGGGCGTGACGGAGGCCGTCTTCGTGGCCCTGCTGTCGCACCGCATCCCTGCCCACCAGATCCTGGGCGCGCTGCTGGCCTTCCGCGCCATCTTCTACCTCCTGCCGCTGGTGGTCGGCGGCCTGCTCTACGCCAAGGTCGAGATGCGCACGCGCCGCAAGGAAGTGCCGGCGTGAATCAATTGCATACGTTGAACCCACGGATCAGTCGCGAACTCGGAGAATGCGCCATGGAGACAAGCACCGAACGCAACGAGGTCGCCGACTGGTTCAACCCGATGGCGGGCTGGGAAGCGGCGACGCGCTGGAACCAGGCCACCTTCGACTGGATGGCCCAGGGCTGGCAACAGTGGGTGGCGCTCGTGACCACCATGCCGCCGCACTGGGTGGTGCCGCGCGAAGGCGAGCCTGCGCGCGCGTCCACGGCCTCCCGCGGCCAAGGCAACGAGCTCCTCGCACGGGCCATGGCCCGGGAAGAACCCAAACGCCCGGCGAAACGCGCCCCGCGCAAGAAAACCACCAGAAAGGCGGCCTCGCGAAGGTGAACATGCAAAGCAGTATCGGCATGGAAGCAAAACTGGCGGGGCACACCGACCTGGCGGGATTCCGCGCCGAGGCGCGGCAACTGCTCGCGCAACAGGTGCCGCCCGAGGAGGTGGAGTGGCAGCTGCAGCCCACGCCGGAGTGGTCCACCGACGCGCCCTCGCCCCAGGCCAGCCGCCCACGCAACGTGGCCCGGGCGGCCACTGCGATCGTGCCGGCTTCCTTCACGCGCCTGTGCGAGTTCGTGGTGCTCCATCGCGACCCGGGTCGCTTCGCGCTGCTGTATCGCCTGCTCTGGCGCCTGGTGCACGAGCCGACGCTGCGCAACGATCCCACCGACGCCGACATGCAGCAGGCGCAGCACATGGCCCATGCCGTGCGGCGCGACATCCACAAGATCAAGGCCAACCTGCGCCTGCGCACGCTGCGTGATGCCGACGGCCGCCCGTTGCAGGTGGCCTCTTACGACCCCGCCCACCACGTGCTCGAAGCCGTGGCGCCCTGGCTTGCCAAGCGGCAACCGGCCCAACGCTGGGCCGTGTTCACGCCGGACCGCAGCGTGCTGTGCGAGGATGGCCGGCTGCTGTTCGGCCCCGGCGTGCCGGACGACCAGCTGCCGCGGTACGACGCCCCGGAGGCCGACTGGCTCGCCTGCTGGCGGCGCGTGTTCGCCGCGCGGACGCCGTCCGTGCCTCATGCCTGAGCGGCCCGATCCGCCGGTCGCGTCGCTCGCCACGCTCAAGGCGGCCACCATGGCCTGCCGGGAGTGCCCCATCGGCGAGTTCGCCACCCAGTCCGTCATCGGCGAAGGCAAGCTCAAGCCGAAGCTGATGCTGGTGGGCGAGCAGCCCGGCGACCAGGAAGACCTGCAGGGCCATCCCTTCGTGGGCCCGGCCGGCAAGCTGCTGGCGCGCGCGCTGGAAGCAGCCGGGATCCCGCGCGAGGAGACCTTCGTCTCCAACGCGGTGAAGCACTTCAAGTTCGAGCTGCGCGGCAAGCGCCGCATCCACAAGAGCCCCACGCAGCGCGAGATCGCCGCCTGCCATCACTGGCTGGACGACGAGATCGCGCTGGTGCGGCCCGCCGCCCTGGTGGCACTGGGCGCGAGTGCCGCGCGTTCGCTGCTGGGGCGCGCGGTGCCCGTCACCGCCAACCGCGGCCAGTGGCTGCCGCGGCCCGACGGGCTGGAAGTGCTGGTGACCCTACATCCGTCCGCGCTGCTGCGGGTCGATCCCGAGTCGCGCGTAGCGGCGTTCGAGGCCTTCGTCGAAGACCTGCGGCAGGCACAGCGGCTGTTCCGCCGCTGAAATGCGTGGCACCTGCGGGCAGGCGACGGGCGCGGGCGCCTGCGCCATCTGCTCCTCGATGATGCGCGGCCGGCGCAGGTTCAGCCCAACGCCGTCGGAACCCTGCAGGCCCAGGCCACCCTGGGGCGGACCGGCCATGGCGCCCAGCCCGGCCTGCGCGCCGGCCATGGCGGGCCGGCCCTGGAACACGGCCGCGGCGTTGGGGTTCAGACCCTTGTTCACCTGCTGGCCCATGGCCTCCACCGCGAACAAGGCGATGGCCAGCACGACGGCGATGCCCAGCCAGTGGGTCGGGTGGTGGTAGTGGTTCATGTCCGGCTCCTGAAGCTGCCTGCAGTGTCGGCGCTGCCGGGTGAAGTTCAAGGGCGCAAGCTGCGTCACATGCGGTAGGAGAACTCCGTCGTCCCCGCGGAGGCGGGAATGACGGTAAGCGGTGCGGCAATGACGCAATCGCAACCGGAAGCGTTACACCTCGCTGCTAAACTGCGCGCGCCCTTCGTAACGCAGTACCGATGACCGTCGCCCTCGCAGGACGCACGCCTGCCACGTTCGAGATCAAGAGCGCCAACCTGCCCCTCGTGGCGCTGCTGCTGAAATCCGCCGACCTGGAAGCCCTTGCGCAGGAGTTGCAGGGGCAGTTCGGCGACATGCCGGAGTTCTTCGACAGCGATCCCATGGTGATCGACCTGGCGAGCGTGGGCTCGGCCGATGTCGACTTTCCCGAGCTGGTGAAGCTGCTGCGCGCGTATCGCGTGATGCCGGTAGCGGTGAAGAACGCGAGCGAGGCGCACAAGCGCGGTGCGCTGAGGGCGGGACTCGCTTCGGCGGAGGACGCTGCCCTCACCCCGGCCCTCTCCCAGCGGGAGAGGGAGGAACCGCCGGCGGTACCTGTCGCACCCGCCATTCCCGCCACCGCCCTCGTGATCGACAAGCCCCTGCGCTCCGGCCAGCAGGTCTATGCCCGCGGGCGCGACCTGGTCGTGCTCTCCATGGTCAATCCGGGCGCCGAAGTCATCGCCGACGGCCACATCCACGTGTACGCACCGCTGCGCGGCAAGGCGATCGCCGGCGCCCGCGGCGATGCCGGCGCCCGCATCCTCACGCTGTGCCTGGAGCCCGAGCTGGTCTCCATCGCCGGCGTCTACCGCACCAGCGACACCCCGCTGCCTGACACCGTCCATGGCAAGCCGGCCCAGGTCCGCCTCGTCGCGGACAAGCTGGTCATGGCCCCGCTCTGAACAAGGACCCCCACCCCATGGCAAAGATCATCGTCGTCACCTCCGGCAAGGGAGGCGTGGGCAAGACCACGACCAGCGCCAGCTTCGCCAGCGGCCTCGCCCTGCGCGGCCACAAGACCGCCGTCATCGACTTCGACGTCGGCCTGCGCAACCTGGACCTGATCATGGGCTGCGAACGGCGCGTGGTCTACGACTTCGTCAACGTGATCCACGGCGAGGCGACGCTGAACCAGGCGCTGATCAAGGACAAGCACAACGAGAACCTTTCGGTGCTGGCCGCCAGCCAGACCCGTGACAAGGAAGCGCTGACGAAGGAAGGCGTGGAAAAAGTCCTGAACGACCTCGCCGCCATGGGCTTCGAGTACATCGTCTGCGACTCGCCGGCGGGCATCGAGACGGGCGCCCTCATGGCCATGCACTTCGCCGACGAGGCCCTGGTCGTGACCAACCCCGAGGTGTCCTCGGTGCGCGACTCGGACCGCATCCTGGGCATGCTGGCCAGCAAGACGAAGCGGGCCATCGACGGCAAGGACCCGGTCCGCGAGCATTTGCTGATCACCCGCTACAACCCGAACCGGGTCGACGCGGGCCACATGTTGTCCCTGGAAGACATCCAGGACATCCTGCGCATTCCCCTGATCGGCGTCGTCCCCGAGTCCGAAGCCGTCCTCCAGGCCTCCAACCAGGGCACCCCGGTCGTGCACCTGAAGGGCACCGACGTCAGCGAGGCCTACCTGGACGTGGTGGCCCGCTTCCTCGGGGAAGACAAGCCCCTGCGCTTCGTGGATCCGCAGAAGGCGGGGCTGCTGAAGCGCCTGTTCGGGAGGAAGGCATGAGCCTCCTGTCGTTCCTGCTGGGTGAGAAGAAGAAGACCGCCAGCGTTGCCAAGGAGCGGCTGCAGATCATCCTGGCCCACGAGCGCAGCGGCCGCAACCCGGGCGGCGCCCCGGACTACCTGCCCGCCCTGCAGCGCGACCTGGTGGCCGTCATCGGCAAATACGTGAAGATCGCCCCCGAGCACCTGAAGGTGAACGTCGAGCGCCAGGACAACCTGGAGGTGCTGGAGGTCAAGATCGAGCTGCCGGATGTAGGTCGCTAGGGGGACTGTCAGGATTGACAGGATTGACATGCGACCCCTGTCAAGAGATAAAGCACGGATGAGCAGTCCCGTCGTGATCCGCGTTTCGCACCGCTACAGCGCCCCTGCGGATCGCGTGTACGACGCATGGCTTACCCCGGGACAAGCCTCGCGCTTCCTGTTCCGCACCCGCACCGGCAACGTCATGCAGTGCGAGATCAGCCCCGAGGTCGGTGGCGGCTTCACGGTCATCGACCGCCGTCCCGCGGCCGACGGCGACGAGAGCGTCTTCGACGTGGTGCACATGGGCAAGTACGTCGAACTGCAGCGCCCCCGCCGCATCGTCTTCGACTTCAGCGTGCTGATGTTCGGCACCGAGGACCCGACCCGGGTCACGGTGGACATCGCACCGGTGAATCCCCTGGCCTGCGAACTGACCCTGACCCACGAATTGGGCGGCAGCGAACACGCACGCCAGCTGGAGGAATCCAACCGCAAGGGTTGGGTGAACATGCTGGCGCTGATGGAGCGCGAGCTGTTCCCGCGCCGGGTCGGCGTGCACCTCTGAGTGCCGCGCACCCGCAGTCACGCTTCTTTACCCGTTGCTTGCACGCACCACTGTCAACGACAGTGCTGGCCCGCCGTTGTGGCAGGCAGGAGAATCCGCGCATGAACCCAGCGATCGACCCCTTCGTCACCGGCAGCGTGGTGGCAGCATCGCTGGCACCGCAAGCGGTGGACACCTTCGAGCCCACGCTGCGCCGCCTGCTCGCCGGCCAGCAGTTCTTCGTCAAGCTGGCCGACGGCCGCTGGCGCCCCCAGGGCTGCCAGCTGGGTCTGGGGTGCTGCTGCTTCGCCTTCAGTGACCTGCAGCACCCGGTGGAGCGGCAGGAACACCAGCACTGACCGTCGTCCCCGCGCAGGCGGGAATGACGGACTAGCCCTTCCGCATCTTCCCCTGGTTGTTGCCGATGCGGCTTTCGCGGTCGCTGCGGCTCTGGGGCGTGCGCCGGCCCTCGTTCTTCTGCGTCGGCGCTTCGTTGCCGAGCTTGTTGGTGTCGTTCTCGACCTTGCCCGAGCGGGGCATCTGCTTGTCCTGCGTGGCAGTCACTTGCTTGCGCGCCATGTCATGACCTCCTGGCCGTCGTGCGGTGATGGACCCATTCTGGGAACGCCTCGCCGGGATGGGTGTCGGACGGTTGCCCTCGTTCAGGCCTTCTTCAGCATGCAGACCGCCTCGATCTTGTTGCCGTCGATGTCGCGCACGAACGCGGCGTAGTAGTTGTCGCTGTATTCCTTGCGGATGCCGGGCTTGCCGTCGTCTTCGCCGCCCAGTTCCAGCGCCTTGCTGTGGAAGGCCTTCACCTCCGCTTCCGACGCGGCGTTGAAGCACACGTGCGTGCCGTTGCCCGGATTGGCTGCCGCGCCGTCATGGGGCAACTGCACCCAGAACTCCGGGACCTCGCGACCGTAGCCCGCGCCCTCGTCGTAGGACATCAAGGCCTTCAGCCCGATCGTGGCCAGGACCGCGTCGTAGAACGCCTTGGCGCGCGGGAAGTCGTTGGTGCCGAGCGAGACATGCGAAAGGGTGTTCATGGGAGCCTCCATTCGGTTGCTTGCGAGAGGCGTCATCCTATGCCCCCGCGCCGCTCCCTTGCATGCTCATTTCACTAGGCTGGCCGTGCGCCTCCCGCACGGCAGAGTCAGCCCGGCCCCTGTCTCAGAACCCCCTCCCCAGCGGCTGCACCCCGATCAGCACCCGGTGCAGCCAGAAGGCGAACACGGCCCACGCCACTGCGCCGACGACCACTGCCACCACCGTGCGCGACGCCCGGCCCGGCGGATATACGGTGCCGGCGGCCCGGTCGCGCTTGCGCGCCGAGCGGAAGTCCAGCACCGCCCAGGCGAGGAAGGCTCCGAACAGCAGCACGTCGGCCAGCGTGTTGTTGGCGAGCAGGTGCGCGAGCGCCCAGACCTTCACCGACAGCACCATCGGGTGGTGCAGCGTCGCCTTCAGCTGGTTGCCCGGCACGTAGGCCGCCGCCAGCAGCACGAACGCCAAGAGCATCAGCAGTGCCGCCAGGTGGCGTGTCCACACCGGCGGCAGCGGCCACAGCTCCGTGGGTGACTGCCGCGCGATGCCGTACCCCACCACGATCAGCACGAAGCCCGCGATCGACACCAGCGCATACACGCCCTTCCACGCCTTCTCCCCCATTTCCGCGATCGTGGCCGACCGCCAGCCGTCCGCGAAGATGCGCGCCGAATGCGCGCCCAGGAATACCACCAGTCCTGCAACGAGTGTCAGCATCGCAAGCCCTCCATCCAACGTGAGCGGCGGATTCTGCGGCAAGCCGGCGCGGCGCCCAAGTCCCCCTGGCCGGAGCGCCCGCCAGGCAGTTCGCGGCTGTCTTATGGAAGTCCTTTATCAAAGGTAGTCGTAGTAGCTAAGGGGTGCCTCCCGCTGTGGACAACCGCCGAATCGGCCTGCCGCATCAAGCACTTGCGCGCAGGACCAGGCTGTGCGCAGGTGTGCTTCCGTGCTGTCGCGCCAACTTGGACAACCAAGCCGTCAAGGCCGGGCATGTGGATAAGGCTGAAGTTGTGCCGGAACGGTCCACAGGCTTGTCCGTCCAAAAGAAATTTTTCGACACACACTGGATGTCGCACACGGGCGACGTCCTGCAGAAATCGCTTGCCACTCCGGCGGCGTGCGTGCAGCATCGCGCCCCTCGAGGGAAAAAGGGTCGCTCCCTTCCTGGTGCGAAGCGACCTCCACCGGCGTCCACTGCGCGCCGTGCCGGCGCAGGGGCACGTGCGCAGCGCGGGAGCGCTTCGTCAGCCTGCCCCTGCGCGATACGCCTCGTAGCCCTTGCGCCGAAGCTCGCACGCGGGGCAGCTCCCGCAGCCGTACCCCCAGGCATGTCGCTGCTTGCGGTCGCCGAGGTAGCAGGTGTGCGTCTCCTCCAGGATCAGGTCCACCAACGCGGTTCCCCCCAACTGCTCCGCCAGCCGCCAAGTCGCGGCCTTGTCCAGCCACATGAGAGGTGTCTCCACGACGAAGCGGCTGTCCAGGCCCAGGCTCAGGGCCACCTGGAGGGCCTTGAGCGTGTCGTCGCGGCAGTCGGGATAACCGGAGTAGTCGGTCTCGCACATGCCGCCGACCAGCACGCTGAGGCCGCGCCGGTAGCCCACGGCGGCCGCCAGCGTGAGGAATAGCAGGTTGCGCCCGGGCACGAAGGTGGTCGGCAGGCCGGAGCTGGCGAATGCGATGCTCCTGTCCTGCGTGAGGGCGGTGTCGCTGACCTGGCCAAGGATGCCGAGGTCCAGGACCCGGTCGGTGCCGAGGCGGCCGGTCCACTGGGGATGCGATCGCTTCAAGGCGACGAGGAAGGTCTCGCGGCACTGCAGTTCCACCGCATGGCGCTGGCCGTAGTCGAACCCCACGGTTTCGACGCGCTCGTAGCGGGAGAGCGCCCAGGCGAGGCACGTGGCGGAGTCCTGGCCACCGGAGAAGAGGACAAGGGCGGAGGTATGCATGGCCGGATGGAAGGATCCGGCCGATTGGACATCAAGGCGACGTGGAGGCCAATCGTGCGCGCTCCACGGCTCCGGCGCGCTGCGCCAGCGCGCGCTGCATCGCTTGCAGGAGGACCTCCGATGGCTGCGCGCCGGAGAGTGCCCAGGCGCGCAACGTAGAACGCCCGGCACGGAATGCCGGCGAGCGGCGTGTCGGGGATCAACGGGACGGACCGCCACTCCACCACGACGTCCAGCCCGGGCTCTTCGGCGCGCAGTTGCGCGATGGCGGCTTCGCGGTGCCGCTTGCCGATGAGGCACCGGGGGCAGACCAGGTCGCAGGAGACGGCGATGGAGAGGGTGGCGGGAGCGGACATGGCGGGACGGATGATGGACCGTCCGTCCCGCAGCGCCCTCTTCCTGGGGAGGAGGCTAAAGCACTTCCCTAGCGCCCCAGCTTCCCCGCCATGCGCAGCACGTCGTCCAGCGCATTGCCATCGCCGTTGGCGTCGAGCAGTTGCCCCAGCCCGCCCAGGCCACCCGCAACGGCGGGCTGGCTGCCACCGCCGCCGAGAAGTCCGCCCAGCAAGCCGCCGAGACCCCCCAGCATGCCGCCACCGCCACTGGCCTCGCCGGCGCTCTGGGCATGCGACTTCGACAGGAAGCCCGTGACGACCATGGCCAGCAGCGGCAGCATCCTCTTCAGCAGGTCCGGGTCCAGCCCGCTCTTGCCCGATGCGTCCTGCGCCACGGCGTGGCTCACGTCCTTGGAGCCGAAGATCTCGCCGAGCACGTCGTTGCCGGCGCGCGCGTCGGTCGGTTGCGGCGACAGCACCTGGTCCAGCAGGCCGCCGCCTCCCAGTTGCGAGAGCAGGTCGGGCAAGCCGCCACTGCCCTCCTGCCCCGCGCGCTTCTGGAAGCCGCCCAGGATGGCCGGGCCCAGCGCCGCGGCGCCGGCCTGGGCCTGCTCGTGGCTGATGCCCAGTTCGTTGGCGATCGAGGACAACCCGCCGGACTGCGCCAGCAGATCGGTGATGTTCATGGCGTGCTCCTTCAGTCGAGCAATTCGGCGGGCACCTTGCCGCCGTTGGCCGCGAGGGTCTGCATGAGGGCCTTCTGCAGCCACATGTTCATCTTCGCGGAGTCGTTCATCAGCTCGGGCGGGCAGTGCAGCTCGGTCGCGAGTTCCTTGCGTGCCTGCAGGCTGCTGTCCAGGTCCAGCAGCTTCAGCAGGTCGACGATGGAGGCGCGCCAGTTCAGCTTCTGCGGATTCGCGGCGGCCTTCTGTTCCAGCATCGCCGTCACGTCCACGGTGGGCGGCGGGGGAGCAACCGCCGTTGCGGCGGGAGCCGTTGCTTCCGCGGTGGGGGCCGATCGTGCCGGCACGGGGGCCTTGAGCATCTCTTCCACCTTGCCCGCGCCCGCGTCGAAGCCCAGCTTGTCCAGGATCTTGCCGAAGAGACTCATGTCTCCTCCTTCCCTGTGAAGCGGCGCCGCCGCCGCCGGAGGCCATCGTAGTCGCGGAACCGGGGCGATTGCGTGACGGATCGTTGCGGTGCTGGGCCGTCGGAACCCGCATGTCGAAATCGGCCTCTCTCGTTCGTCGTCCCCACGAGCACCCGCATCCTGCGGTTGCGCATCCAGGAGCCAATGCATGAACTACGTTGATGGATACGTCCTCGCCGTGCCCACCGCGAACCGCGATGCCTACCGTCGCCTCGCCGAATCCGTTGCCGCCGTGTTCAAGGAGAACGGCGCGCTCTCGGTCACCGAATGCTGGGGTGACGACGTGCCGGAAGGCAAGGTCACTTCCTTTCCGATGGCGGTGAAGCGCAAGGACGACGAAACCGTCGTGTTCTCCTGGATCACCTGGCCGTCGCGGGCCGTGCGCGATGCCGGCATGAAGAAGGCCATGGAAGATCCGCGCATGAAGGCCGGCATGGACTCCACGCCCTTCGATGGCCAGCGCATGATCTTCGGCGGCTTCCAGGTGATCGTCAGCGCCTGAGGGCGGCACGGGAGCAGGACCATGCTGCAGGACTTTCCCATGTACGCGTACATCCCGGCGAGCGACCTGGCCCGGGCCCGGCAGTTCTACGAGACCAAGGTGGGCTTGCGGCCCAAGGAGGTGCGCAACGGCGGCGTGGTCTACGAGTTCGGCCGCGGCACCGCGTGCTTCCTCTACCCGACGCCCAACGCCGGCACGTCCCGGGCGAGCCAGGCCTTCTGGTCCGTCGAGGACGTCGACGGGTTGATGCGGGAGCTGAAGGCGCGCGGGGTCGTGTTCGAGGACTACGACATGCCGGGGCAGAGGAGCCCGGAAGGCGCGATCACGAATGGCGGCGCGAAGGCAGCGTGGTTCAAGGACAGCGAAGGCAACATCATGGCGCTGATCGAGGAGGCGCCGGGGACCTGACGGTCCCCGCGCTCCTGGTCAGCGCACGATGCAGTCCACGGTGTTCGACCTGGTCCCCGACGAAGCCGTCGGCCCGCCGGTGCTGCTGTTGAAGATCGGCGGCGGATGGAACTGGAGGCCGGGGTTCTGCGGGAGGATGATCGGCGGCGTCGAGAAGTTGGGCGTGAACCCGAACTGCCCCGCCTGGAAGACCTGTGCGCCGGCCGGGTTGCTGAGGGCGATCACGCCGTCGAGGACCTGCACGTAGAGGCCCGGCTGCTGGATCGGTCCCGGCGTGACTGGCGCGACGGGCGTGGGCTGCGCGCCTGGCAGGGCCGGCGCGATCGGCGCGATCGGTGCAACCGGCGTGGCGGGCACCTTCGGCATCAACGTGACCGGAGGGGTCGGGAGCAGCACCTGCGCCAGCGCAGGGGCGCCGGGCAACACGAACACCAGGGCAAGGATGAACTTGTTCATGGAATTTCCTCCTTCAGGCCTCAGGGATGGGACGGTTCCAGCGACACGACCATGCTGCCGCTGCCTTTCAGCGCGCCCGCGGGCGTGGTGAGCACGGTGGCGTCCGGGTTGCGTTGCGCGATCTTGCCGGCGGTGCTGCGCAGGCCGCCTTGCATCAGCGACAGGTCCACCTTGTCCCGCCGCGGCTGGTCGGGGTCGTAGGCGTAGCGCTTCACCACCAGCGTGGTCCCGGGTTGCAGCAGCACTTCGGCGTCGTCCTTGAAGACGACCCGCGCATAGGTGTCGCGCTGGGTGGAGAGCGTGTCGCCTTCGCGCACCTGCGAGTTCACGGCGAGCACGCGGGGCGCGCCGTCGGTACCCTGGGCCACCAGCATGCCCGAGAGCGTGGTCACGCTGCCGACCGCTTGCGCGTACGCAGCCGGCGCCGACAGCAGCAAGGCCGCGAGCGGGAGGAGGAGGAGTCGTCGGAGGGTCATGGCGGTCTCCTCAGTTGCAGTACATCTTCTCGGCAGGCTTGGCCAGCTTGGCGACGTCCTCCTTGGCGTCGGAGGACGAGGTCTTGTCGGGGGTCTTGTCGGACTTGCCGCTGGCCGTCGAATTGATCAGGTTGACGGTGGTGCTGACCACCTGTTGCACGGACTTCGCGGCCTCCGATGCGGTCGACGGCGACAGCACCTGGCACAGCGCCGAATTGGGCGCGATGGTGCAGATGTCGGGAGACGGCGGCGCCACCGACGCCGTCGCCTGCGCGACGGACGTGCCGGATCCGGGGTAGCCGACCGACAACGCGGTGCCGCTGGGCGTCGACGAGGCCACCAGGGCGAACGTGCCGCTGTTGCTGCCGCCGCGCGCGACGAGGAAGTCCGCGGTTGCCCCATTCGTCGCTGCGAAGGCACCCATGGTCTGCAGACGCACGTTGCCCGCGAGCTGCGTCGCGCCATCGACGTCGAGCAGGTCGAACTGGCCCGCTCCCATTCCGGCGAGCTTGATGTTCAGGGTGCCGGTGCTGCCCTGCGTGTAGTTGCCCTGCACGGACAAGGTGCCCGTCGCGCCACTCGTGCCCGGTGCGACCGTGCCGTTGTTGAACAGCGTGCCGCCGCCGCTGGGGCCCCCCAGCGCCACGATGCCGCTGCCGCTGATCGTGCCGTTGTTGTAGACGTCCATGCCGATGCTGCGCAGCGTGCCGCCGTTGGCCAGCGCGATGGTGCCGTTGTTCGCGTGCGCCGCGTCGAAGGTCGCGTCGAGCGTGCCGCCGTCGATGCGCAGCGTGCCGCTGGCCAGGTTGTTGAAGCTGCCGCCGTCCGGCAAAAGGAAGGCGGCGGAGGTGCCGGGACCGACGCTCACGGTTCCGGTGTTGTTCCAGGCCAGGCTCGAGATCGTGACCTGTCCGTCGACGACCACGTTCGCGCCCTGGGTGGTGAGAACGCCCCCATCCAGGTTCCACAGGGTGGAGTTGTGCAGCACCAGCGCGGGACCGGCGGCGCCGAAAACCACCGGCACGCCCAGGCCGAACGAGCCGGACCACTCCACCGTCCCGGTGCCCGTGAAGGCGGCACCGCCCGCGAACCGGTGCCCGCCCGACATGGCGAGCCTCGCCCCCGCGGCCACGTTGAACGTGCCGCCGCTCGTGCCGCCGTGGTCCAGCACTGCCGCGGCGCCGGCGCCCACCGTCACGGTGCCGTCGTTGCCCAGCGTTCCCGACAGCGCCGACCCCGGCCGGTTCAGCGCCAGCGTCCCGCCGGGCAGGACCCACACGTTGCCGGCATTGATCGCCGAGGTCGGCATGTCCAGTGTGATCGTCGTCCGGTCGTTCAGCATCAGCGTGCCGTTGCCCACGCCCGTCGAACCCTCGGACACGGTGAGCACGCCGCCGTGCAGGTTCAGGTTCACGTTCGGGTTCACACCCGCGTTGAGCTGCACCGCATGGTCGTCGTTGGGATAGTTGTCCTGGCGGTTGCTGGTGAGGTTCAGCGTGAGCGCGCTGTTGGTGCTGGTGATCGGCGCGTTGATGATGATGTTGTTGTTCGCGTTGAGCGACAGCGTCGAATCCGCGTTGCCGGTCTTGGCGATCGGCGCGGACACCGTGATGTCGCCGTGCCACGGGTCGCTGGCCGGATTGCCGGTGCCCGTGGTGATGCTCACGTTCACGCCGGCATTGAGCTGCGCCGTGACGACATCTGCGCTCAGCTGCGCGCCGGATTCGGTGGAGACGATGGCGCTGCCGCCGGTCACGGCTCCGTTGGACGGCCCGGCCACGATCTCGATGTCGTACGGGTCGATGTGCCACTCGCCGCCGCGGCCCACGACCGGCACGTTGACGACGTCGAGCGAGCGATGGCCCGAGGTGTCGACGTAACCGCCCTTGCCCGCGCTGCCGGTCGCAGCGACATTGCCGTCTATCCTGGCCGCGCCGTCCGCGATCAGTTCCACGCGGCCGCCGGTCGTGCCGCTGGCGCTGATGTTGGAGCTGGCCGCGGTCTGCAGGTCGCCGGACGCGCGCAGGAACACGCGGCCGCCCTCGCTCACGACGCTGTCCGCATGGATCTCGCCACTGTTGCCGACCAGTCCCGCCGCCAGGCCGATGCGGCCCGCTTCGGCCACGATGCGCCCCAGGTTCTTCGCTTCACCCGCGGTGCCGGTGATCTGGACGGATACGCCCGGCGTGCCGGTGTCCATCAGCTGCACGTTCTGGCCGGCCGCCAGCAGCACCTCGCCGCCGGGTGCGTTCAGCGTGCCGGCGTTGGTGACGGTGGGCGCCACCAGGTAGATGCTGCCGCCGCTGGCCGCGTTGATCGTGCCGGCGTTGCGCACTTCGCCGGCGGTCCCGCCGGACTGGAAGGTGAGCCGGCCGGCCAGGAAGTCGCTGTCGCTCACGTTGAGCGTGCTGGCCACGAAGCTGCCGACATCGATGCGGGCGCCGGCACCCACCATGATGCCGGCCGGGTTGATCAGCCACAGCGCGCCGTTGGCCCGGACCTGCCCGTCGATCTGCGACGCACCGCCGCCCACCGTGCGGGCCAGCAGCGCGGACTGCGCGCCCGGCTGGCGGATGTCCACCACCGCGGCGGAGCCGACATTGAAGGACTGGAAATTGACGATCGCCTGCGGCGTGCTCTGCACGATGTTCAGCGTGCTGCCGTTCTGCGAGATGGCGGCATTGCCGCCGGTCACGTTCCATCCGGTGGGCAGCGCCCCCGACTGGACCTGCGCCCGCAGCGGCGGGCTCATGGCGGCGCACAGGGCGGCGACGGCAAACGGGAGATGACGGAGTCGGAAGCTTCGCATCGGAGGGTCCTTTCAGTACGCCAGCACGGCCAGGAAGTGCGCGCGCCAGTCGCCGCTCTGCTCGGTGAGGGAGGACCCGGCGGCCAGCACGCGGGCCACGTCGAGCCGCAGGCTGAAGTCGCGCGTCCACGTGTAGCGCGTGCCGAAGCCCACGCTGGAGACGTCCACGTCGTGCGGCACCAGCGTGCCGCCGGTGCGCCGGTTGGTGCCATGGCCGGCGTCGATGAAGGCCAGCATCCGCCACGGGCCGGGCACCTTGGCGGCCGGCGCCAGGTCCGGGCTGTAGATCTCGGCGTTCACGACCACGCCGCTGTCGGCCGCGACCGAGCGCTCGTCGAAGCCGCGGACCAGCCCCGAGCCGGTCAGCGCGAACTGCTCGCTGGCCACCAGGGGCATGGCGCTGTACTGGGCGCTGCCGGCCAGCCGCACCATCCAGCCCTGGCGCAGGTTCTGGCTGAAGGCGGCCGCGCCGTTCACCAGCGTGAATCCGTCGATCGTGTCGCGGTTGCCGGAGGTGAGGTAGGAATAGCGGTCGGTGCGTCCGTCGACGTTGGTGTAGCTCCTGCCACCGGCAATGTTGTGCGACAGGCCGGCGCTGTATGCGAGCGTCTGGTCCAGGCCTTCGCGCTGCGCGGCGTAGGTCAGGCTCAGGGGCGTGGTCTGGTAAGGCACGCACGCGGCGATCGGCGGCGTCGGGCCGTCGATGGGGACCGGCACGCCGCCCACGTCGCAGCGGGAGTCGATGTTCTTGTGCGTGAGGGCCAGCACCAGCTTGGCGGAACTCTCGCCCTCGCGGCCGAGGAAGTGATTCCAGCGCAGGGCGGTCACGTCGCCCCGGCCGGTGAAGCCGAGCACGCCGCCCAGCGTCGGCGACGACGCCGGCGCGTTGGTGTTCGACTTGCCGTAGATGAAGTCCAGGCTGTCGCCGATGCCGTAGAACGGGACGCGATAGCCCAGCGAATAGAGGTTCGTGTGCACGCCCTCGGGCCGGTCGGGCGCGGTGGTGTACGCGATGGTGCCCACGTGGTCCTGGCCGAACAGGTTGGCATGTTGCAGCGCGATGCCCGTGCGCCAGGTGCCGCTGGCGGAGTTGCCCGTGTTGTCCAGGGTGAGGATCACGCGCTGCGGCCGCGTGTCGGTGACGGCGATCGTCGCGTCGACGGTGCCGGGCGCCACGCCTTCGGCCAGCGTCACCGTGGCCTGCTTGGCCGGGTTCTCGTTGGCGAGCTGCAGCGCCTCCGAGATCGCGCGCAGCCGGGGCGCCTGGCCCTCCTGCAGCGGCGCCACGCTGGCGCGGATGTTGGCGGTGTCGAAGTGCGCATTGCCGGTGACCGCCACCTTGCCGATGACGCTCTCCGTCACCTTGATGCGCACCACGCCGCCGGTCAGTTCCTGCTCGGGCAGGGAGACGGTCACCGTGGTGTAGCCGGCCTGGCGGTAGGCGTCCTGGAGCGCCTCGACCGCCGCCTGGATGTCGCCATAGGCGCGGCCCGGTCCGGCGAGCGCGTCCAGGCGCCGGTCGATCACGGCTTGCGGGAGCAGCGTGTTGCCTTCGACCTGGAAGCGGGTGATGGCGAAGTGCACCTCGCCGTCGGCGGCATGGGCGGGCGAGGAGCTGGAGAAGGCCAAGGCGGCCGCGAGGGCCAGGAGGCTCGTTGTGGTCTGCAGTCTTTTGCGCATTCTTCGTGTTGTTGTCCGGCCCAACGGCTGAACGAGGAACGCGGGAACGACTGCACGCCAAGTTCAGGGCGCGCGGATGTTACGTCAGCTTACGGATGAGCGTCTCCGGCCGATGGGACCGGGGAGTGGGCGTAGTTCACGGTTGGCGCCAAAAGCGCGCGGCGTGTAGGTGGAACGGCTTATAAAAGCTTCGCGATCACGTCGTGCCACCACCCGGCATCGACGCGATCGGGCCAATCGTTGTGGCCGCTGGCGGGAATCACCAGCAGGTGCCTCGGTCCCTTCAGCGTGTCGTGGAGGGCCGTGCCGAAGTGCGCCGGCACGACGCGGTCGCGCTCGGCCACGACGACGACGACGACGGTGCGGTCGAAGTTCGCCAGCCGCGCCACGCTGTCGTACGGATCGCGCAGCATCCAGCGCACCGGCAGCCATGGATAGTGGTGCGCGGCCACGCTGGCGAGACGGTCCCAGGGCGTGATGAGCAGCAGCCCGGCGACCTGCCCGCGCTGCGTTGCGCTGGCCCCGGCCGCAACGGCGGCGCCCAGCGATTCGCCGATCACGATCAGCGGGTCGCCGTAGCGGCGGTGCGCGAGGGCGATGGTTTCGCCGGTATCGGCGACGAGCGTGGCTTCACCGGGACGGCCGTCGCGCGGACCGAACCCAGGGTACTCGGCGAGGATCACGCGCAAGCCGAGGGGCACGAGCGCGCGCGCATAGTGCTCGCGATGCCCGGCATGGCCGGCGTTGCCATGGAACACGACGACGGTGCCCCGCGCGGCGCCCGCCGGCTCGGCCACCAGGCCGCGGAAGTCCTGCGCCGACGGCCAGGCCCGCAGCCGCTCGCTGGTGATGCGCTCGACCGAGGTCCTCTCCGGGAAATAGAGCAGCCGGTCCTGCCCGAGGTGGAGCGCTGCCAGCAGCACCAGGCAGGCCACCACAGTCGCGAGCAACGTCCCCATGAACTTCCCCGGCTTCGCCATCGGGGCTATCGTGCCATTGCGCTGCGGCGCCACAGCTGCCGTTGTCGCGTGACATGGGTTCCTTTCTGCAGCTCACCTCCGGCGGGCAACCGTCGCGTTAACATAGAATTGCACGGATAGGTGGCAATCGATATACTCTATTTGTATGCCGAAGACCTCCCGCGCCCTTGTCCAGATGCCGCCGGCGACCGTCTCCGCCCTGGAGAAACTGGGTGCGGACCTCGCCGTGGCCCGGCTGCGCCGGCGGGAATCGCTCAAGACCTGGGCGAAGCGGCTCGGCGTGAGCGTCCCGACGCTGCAGAGGCTGGAAGCCGGCGACCCGGGCGTCGGCGTCGGCATCCTCGCGACCGCGCTCTGGCTGATCGGGCGGGACGCCGAGCTGGGGCAGCTGGCCGCGCCGGAGCATGACCAAGGCGCCCTGGACCAGGACGTCCGCCAGGCCGTCGCCCTGGGCCGTGAGCGTGCGCGGGCGTCCGCCGAGGCGCGCATGGCGCGGCAACAGAAACGCGAAGGCAGCTGATGCGCCACGACACGCTTTACCTCTGGTTCCTGGGTGACCCGAAGTCGCCGCGATACGTCGGCATCTTGCGCCTCGTGGAGGGCGGCAAGGGCGTCTCGCTGCACTACGGCAGCGAATGGCTCGCGAGTGGATTCGCCCTCAGCGAGGACCTGCCCCTCACCGACATCGAGTTCCGGCCGCGCGGGCGGCTTGCCGCCGGAACGCACGTCGCGGTCGGCGCTGTGGACGACGCCCGGCCCGACCGCTGGGGCGAGCGCGTGATCCAGTACATCGACCGGCCGAAACGCCTGTCGCTCATGGAGTTCCTCTACTACGCCGGTGACGATCGCTTCGGCGCGCTGGGCGTGTCCACTTCCGACACCCGGTACCTGCCGCGCGAGGGTGGTCCTTTGCCCCGGCTGGAGCAGGCACAGGAGCTGAGCGACGTGGTGGCGAAGATCGCCGCGGCGGAACCGATCAACGACCGCGAGCGCGCAGTGCTCAAGGCCGGCGGCAGCTTCGGCGGTGCGAAGCCGAAGGCGCTGATCCAGATCGGCGACGCGCAATGGGTCGTCAAGTTCTTCAACAACGAGCCGGTCGACTCGCCGCTGGTCGAGCACGCCACCATGACGCTTGCCGCGCAGGCCGGCATCCGCGTGGCGCAGACCCGGGTGCTCACGCTGGCCAACACGCTGCACGCGATCGCCGTCCGCCGCTTCGACCGCGCGGACCACGCGCGCATCCACAGCCTCTCCGCCGGGACCGCGCTGCGCGCGGCCGCTCCGGCGGGACAGGAGCCCGAGATGGGCTACCCCGCGCTCGCGCTGCTGCTGCGCCGCGCCGGCGTCGCCGAAGGCAATGCCAACACCGAGGATGCCGCGGAGCTGTTCCGGCGCATGGTGTTCAACATCCTCGTGGACAACACCGACGACCACGAGAAGAACCACTCGCTGCTGGTGGTATCGCCGTGGGAGAACGGCCGCTTCCGGCTCGCGCCCGCCTACGACGTGCTGCCGTCCAATTCAGGCCAGGGCCGCCAGGAGTTCATCTGCGGCGACCAGGGGACCGCGTCCACGCTGGAAAACGCCATGTCGCAGTGCCAGTCCTTCGGGCTGGCGCCGAAGGACGCGGCGCTGCAGGTGCAGCGGGTCATTGGCGTCTTGGACACCTGGAAGGAGCACTTCGCTTCCTGCGGCGTGACGGCGGGAGACATCGAACAGCTGGAACAGCGCATCGATGGCGAGGAGCTCCTGGAACAGAGGCGGGGGTTCAGGGCGGGCAGCTACGCGGCGACGCCCGCGCGGCGACCCAGGCGCAATCCGTTCCGTCCGTAGTTTCGCCCTCACCCCAACCCTCTCCCGGAGGGAGAGGGAGAAAGGCCGATTCAGTCGCCCGCCACGCGCCGCGCCAGGTGCGCCAGCGCCTCTTCCACCTGGTCCACCAGCACCAGGCACAGGTCGCCGGGCGCGAGGCGCGCCAGCGCCGCATCGATCGCGACGAACTCGCCGCGGATCTCCTCGACGTGCGTCGTGCGGCTCGCGCCCTTCAGCCCGTCGCGCAGCAGCGCCATCACTTCCCCGTCCGCGCGCCCGCGCTGGGCCGCATCCTGGTACAGCAGCACATCGTCGAACGCGGCGCCCAGGATCACCGTCTGGTCGCGGATGTCCTGGTCGCGCCGGTCGCCGGCGGCGCTGATCACCACCGAGCGGCGCCTTGCCGGCATCGCGTCGACCGCCGCCACCAGCGCGCGCATCGCGTCGGGGTTGTGGCCATAGTCGGCGATCACGGTCGCGCCCCGGTAGTCCATCACGTTGAAGCGGCCGGGCACGCTCTGCGCGTCGTTGACGAAGGTGGACAGGCCGCTGCGGATCGCGCCCCACTCCAGCCCCGCGCCCCAGGCAGCGCCCACCGCGGCCATCACGTTCTCGACCTGGAAGCCGATGGTGCCGTTGCGGGTGATCGGGATCTCGGCCAGCGGCATGTGCCGGCGCCAGTTGCCCTCGGCCGCGACCACCGAGCCGCCGTCCAGCGTCGGGTCGACGTAGACCTTGCGCCCGCCCTGCGCACGATGCGCCGTCATCACGGCATGGTGGCGGTCGGCGGCAAAGAAGATCACCTTGCCGGGGCAGGTATCGGCCATCGCGGCGACGATGGGGTCGGCCGCGTTCAGCACCGCATAGCCCGTTTTCGGCGTCACGTTCTGCACGATCACGCGCTTGAGGACCGCGAGGTCTTCGACGGTGGTGATGTAGTTCAGCCCGAGATGGTCGCCGGCGCCGACGTTGGTGACCACCGCCACCTGGCAGTGGTCGAAGCCCAGGCCTTCGCGCAGGATGCCGCCGCGCGCGGTCTCGAACACCGCCGCCTCGACGTCGGGGTGCATCAGCACGCTGCGGGCGCTCTTCGGGCCGCTGCAGTCGCCGGAGTCGATCTGGCGGCCGTCGACGTAGACGCCGTCGGTGTTGGTCATGCCCACCGTCAGCCCGCTGCTGGCGAACAGGTGAGCGATCAGCCGCGCCGTGGTCGTCTTGCCGTTGGTGCCGGTCACCGTGACCACCGGGATGCGGCCGTCGTGCCCGGGCTCGAACAGGTGGTTGACGATGGCCTCGCCGACGTTGCGCGGCTTGCCGTAGGACGGCGACAGGTGCATGCGCAGCCCCGGCGCGGCGTTGACCTCGACGATGCCGCCGCCCTGCTCCTCCAGCGGCTTGAGCACGGTCTCGCACACCATGTCGACGCCGCACACGTGCAGGCCCACCATCTGCGCCGCGGCGATCGCGCGCTCGGCGACCTCGGGGTGCACGTCGTCGGTGACATCGGTGGCCGTGCCGCCGGTCGACAGGTTCGCGTTGTGGCGCATGCGCACGCGCTCGCCGCGCGCCGGCACGCTGCCGGTCGTGAAGCCCTGCTCGGCGAGCAGCGCGATGGCGATGTCGTCGATGCGGATCTTGGTGAGCGAGGTGGCGTGGCCATCGCCGCGGCGCGGGTCGGCGTTCACCTTGGCGACCAGTTCGGCGATCGAGTGCTCGCCGTCGCCGATCACCAGCGGCGGCTCGCGCCGCGCGGCGGCGACCAGCTGGTCGCCCACCACCAGCAGCCGGAAGTCGCTACCGGGAAGGAACTTCTCGACCATCACCTCGCCGATCTCGGCGGCAGCCTTGTAGGCGCCTGCCATGGCGTCGCGCGTCGTGAGGTTGACGGTGATGCCCTTGCCCTGGTTGCCGTCGCGCGGCTTCACCACCACGGGCAGGCCCACTTCCAGCGCGGCGGCCCAGGCGTCGGCTTCGTTGGCCACCGGGCGGCCGATCGGCACCGGCACGCCGGCGGCGTGCAGCAGCTGCTTGGTCAGTTCCTTGTCCTGCGCGATCGACTCCGACACGGCGCTGGTCTGGTCGACCTCGGCGGCCCAGATGCGGTGCTGGTGCCGGCCCCAGCCGAACTGCACCAGGCTGCCATCGGTGAGGCGCCGCCACGGGATGCCGCGGGCCGCCGCGGCCTGCACGATGGAGCCGGTGCTGGGACCCAGTCGCACGTCCTCGTCGGTCTCGCGCAGGCGGGCGATCGCGGCGTCGACGTCGAAGCCGGCTTCGGGGTCCAGCGAGGCCGCGACCAGCTCCTGCGCGAGCGCGAAGGCCTGGCGGCCGACCGCCTCCTCGGTGTATTCGACGACGACCTGGAAGACGCGCGGCTCCACCGTCGCCTGGGTGCGGCTGAAGCTGACCGGGCAACCGGCCTCTTCCTGCAGTGCGAGCGCCGCGGCCTCGAGCACGTGGGCCAGCGACACCGGACCACCGGTGCGCAGCGCGCCGATGGCGGGAAAGAGCTTGCGCAGCCGGGCCTCGAAGCCGGGACGGTCGGTGACCGCGATCTCGTCGTTCGAGCAGGTCACGACGGCTTCGATGGCCGTGTGCCGGCTCCACAGGTTGGGGCCACGCAGGGCGCGGATGCGGGAAACGTCCATGGGTGGCTCGAACTCAGGCGGGCTGCGCGGTAGGGGTGCTGTCGGCGCCGAAGGTCTGGATGCCGGCGACGATCAGGTCGGGCGCGATGTCCAGCGCCCAGGCGGCGGCGATCGCGGCAAGAAGGGTTTCGTCGGCCGTGCCGACACGGCCCAGGCGCGACAACGGGGCCAGGCGCGCCTCGGCGCTGCCGGTGGCCAGCACCGGGCGGCCATCCTGCAGGTAGACGACACGGCCGCCGCGCGCGCCGTTGTGACGGTGCGCCACCAGCGCAGGCGCCTGCGGATCGGGCGCGTAGAGGATCACCTCGCCGTCGCACAAGGACCCCAGCGCGGCGATGCGCTCGTCGGCCCCATTCAGCACGGCCACGCCGTCGCCCAGCACCACGTCGACCTGGGTGCGCAGCACCTTGGCCATCTGGTCGGGCTCCTGGATGTCGAATTCGGCGAGCTTGTCGGCACCCTCGAAATCGGTGACGACGCCGACCGTGCAGCGGTCGTAGGCCAAGCCATCGCGCAGCATGGCGCGGGCATCGTTCTCGAACACCGCGGCCTGGACGTTGCGATTCACCAGCAGGCGATGCGACACGTCCCAGCGGCGCGCGTCACCGGTCGCGAGGCAGCGGCGATCGAGGTACAGGCCGTCGGCGCAGGCCAGGCCCACGCGCTGGCCGCGCAGCTGCGCGAGCCAGGCGACCAGCCGCGCGATGCGGGTGGTGTCGCGCGTGCCGGCGATGCCGACGATGGGTATGCGGCCGGCATGCGGATGGCCGTTGTCTACGGGAAACAGCGCGTCGACGATGGCCCGGCCCACCGGGCGCGGCTTGCCGACCGCGGGCTTCAGGTGCGCGAGCAGGCCGGGGCCGGCATTGACCTCGACGATGGCGCCGCCCTGTTCGTACAGCGGCCGCGAGATGTCCTGCGCCACCAGGTCGACGCCGGCGATGTCGAGGCCGACGATGCGTGCCGCCAGGGCCACCACGTGTTCCACCTCGGGATGGACCTGGTCGGTGCAGTCGATGGACACGTTGCCATTGCGCTGGATCAGCACCTTGCGCCCGGCCTCGGGCACGGCGGCGGGCGTGAGGCCTTGCCGCGCCAGGTCGCCCAGGATGGCCTCGTCCTCCTCCAGCACCAGGCGGTTCAGCGGATGGTCCTCGCTCGAGCCGCGGCGCGGGTCGTTGTTGATCTGCGCATCGACCAGTTGCCGCACGGTGGAGCGGCCGTCACCGGTGACCCAGGCGGTCTCGCCGCGCGCGGCGGCCACCACCTTGCCGCCCAGCACCAGCAGGCGGTGCTCGTCGCCGGGGATGTAGCGTTCGACCAGCACCTCGCTGCCATGGCGCTCGGCCACCGCGAAGGCAGCTTCGACGTCCGCCTGCGTGCGCAGGTCCAGCATGACGCCGCGGCCGTGGTTGCCGTCGCTGGGCTTCACGACCACGGGCAGGCCGATGTCCTGCGCCGCCTCCCAGGCCTCGGCCGGCGATTCGACCGCGCGGCCCTCGGGCACCGGCACGCCGCAGCCGGCGATCAGGCGCTTGGTCAGGTCCTTGTCGCGGGCGATGCCCTGGGCGATGGCGCTGGTGCGGTCGGTCTCGGCGGTCCAGATGCGGCGCTGGCGCGCACCGTGACCCAGTTGCACGAGGTTGCCGTCGTTCAGGCGGATGTGGGGGATGTTCCGGTCGGTGGCCGCGGCGACGATCGCCGCGGTGCTCGGGCCCAGGTACGAGTCGTCGACCTGCTCGCGGATCTGCGCCACGGCGTCAGCTACGTCGAAGGATTCGTCGTTGATCGCCGCCATGAGCAGCCGGTGGCCCTGCCCCAGCGCGCTGCGCGCGACTTTTTCATCGCGAGCGCGGAACACCATGCGGTAGACGCCGCGCTGCGAGGTGCTGCGCGTCTGGCCGAAGCCGGTGGGCATGCCGGCCAGGTTCAGCAGCTCGATCACCACGTGCTCCAGCACGTGGCCGGCCCAGGTGCCCTCCTGCAGGCGCTGGAGGAAGCCGCCGCGCTCGCCGACGCCGCAGTGGTGCTCGATCAGCGCCGGCAGCAGCCGGGTGAGCCGGTCGTTGAAGCCGGGGAGCTTGTCGGAAGGCCAGTCTTCCAGCTCGCCGAGGTCCAGCCAGACCTCGAGCACGGGCCGGTAGGTCCACAGGTTGGGGCCGCGCAGGTAGTTGATGCGCAGCAGTTGGATATCGGTCTTCTTGCTCATGGGGCTGGGGCCGCGGGCCGGTGGATCAGCCGAGGACGAATTGTGCGCCTGACAGGGCTGAGCCAGCTTGGGCGAAAATCCGCGTCCCAGCAGGGCGCGAGGCCCTTTGCCCAACCACCGTCGAATGCAATCTACTTCCTCAGTCGCCGCAGCGACTGGCCTGCCGCCGGACTGGCGCAAGGCGCTCGCCGACAAGCTGGCCAGCAACGAGAACGTCCTGGCGACGCTTGAGGTTGACATCGACTCGGCGATGAAGTTCCAGGCCGGCGCCTTGGCCCTGACCGAGAGCCGCCTGCTCACCCGCGCCGACGGCGGCTGGTCCGAATGGCGCCTGCGCGAGGGGCTGCAGCTGCGCCACGGCGACCACGGCGGGATCGGGACGCTGGAACTGGTGGACGGCCAGGGCCGGCTCGCCCTGTGGCGCTTCACGCTGGCGCAGCATGCCGCGGTGCTGGCCTTCGTCGCCCGTTTCGAGCGGTTGCAATCGGGCGAGCCCACCGTGGCGGACGAAGCCAGCGAGGAGGACGAAGCCGACGAGGACACCGTGCCCCCGTCGACCTGGGTGCTGCTGCGCCTGGGCCGCTTTGCCCGCCCGTACCGCAAGCAGCTTGCGATCGGCTTCGGGCTGACGCTCGCCTCCACCGCCGCGACGCTCGTGCCGCCCTACCTGACCATCCCGCTGATGGACAAGGTGCTGATCCCGTTCCAGAACGGCCAGCGCATCGATGCCGGCTACGTGATGCTGCTGCTGTCGGGGCTCCTGGGGTCGGCGCTGCTGGCGTGGAGCCTGGGCTGGGCGCGGACCTGGCTGCTGGCGTTGGTGTCCGAGCGCATCGCCGCCGACCTGCGCACCACCGCCTTCGAGCACCTGCTGCAACTGTCGCTGGACTACTTCGGCGGCAAGCGCACCGGCGACCTGGTGGCGCGCATCGGCTCCGAGACCGACCGCATCTCGGTTTTCCTGTCGCTGCATGCGCTGGACTTCGCCACCGACGTGCTGATGTTCTTCATGACCGCGGTGATCCTGTTCTCGATCAACCCCTGGCTGGCGCTGGTGACGCTGCTGCCGCTGCCCTTCATCGCCTGGATGATCCACGCCGTGCGCGACCGGCTGCGCACAGGCTTCGAGAAGATCGACCGCGTCTGGGGCGACGTGACCAGCGTGCTGGCCGACACCATCCCCGGCATCCGCGTGGTCAAGGCCTTCGCGCAGGAGCGGCGCGAAGCGCAGCGCTTCCGCGAGGCCAACAAGCAGAACCTGCACGTCAACGACCGCCTCAACAAGACCTGGAGCCTGTTCTCGCCCACGGTCTCGTTCCTGACCGACGTGGGCCTGCTGGTGGTCTGGGCCTTCGGCATCTGGCTGGTGAGCCGCGGCGAGATCACGGTCGGTGTGCTGACGGCGTTCATTGCCTACATCGGGCGCTTCTACACGCGGCTGGATTCGATGAGCCGCATCGTCTCGGTCACGCAGAAGGCGGCCGCGGGGGCCAAGCGCATCTTCGACATCCTGGACCACGTGTCCAACGTGCCGGAACCGGCGCAGCCGGTGAAGATCGCAACGCTTGCGGGCGCGATCGACATGCAGGGGCTCGGCTTCCGCTACGGCAACCGCAGCGTGATCCGCGACCTCGACCTCCAGATCCGTCCGGGCGAGATGATCGGGCTGGTGGGCCACAGCGGCTCCGGCAAGAGCACGCTGGTCAACCTGATCTGCCGCTTCTACGACGTGAGCGACGGCGCGATCCAGGTGGACGGCACCGACATCCGCCGCTTCGGCGTGGCCGACTACCGCCGCCACATCGGCCTGGTGCTGCAGGACCCGTTCCTGTTCTTCGGCACCATCGCCGAGAACATCGCCTATGGCCGCCCGGATGCGACGCGCGCCGAGATCGTGGCCGCGGCGCGTGCCGCGCACGCGCACGAGTTCATCCTGCGCCTGCCCCTGGGGTACGACTCGATGGTCGGCGAACGCGGCCAGGGCTTGTCCGGCGGCGAACGCCAGCGCATCTCGATCGCCCGCGCGCTGCTGATCGACCCGCGCATCCTGATCCTCGACGAGGCCACCTCCAGCGTGGACACCGAGACCGAGAAGGAGATCCAGAAGGCGCTGGACAACCTGGTGCAGGGACGGACCACGATCGCCATCGCGCACCGGCTCTCCACGTTGCGCCGCGCCGACCGGCTGGTGGTGATGGACCGCGGCCGCGTGGTCGAGGTCGGCCCGCACGACGAACTGATCGCCCGGCAGGGCGCCTACTGGCGGCTGTACGAGGCGCAGGCGCGCCAGGTCGATGAAGAGGGCGACGAAGACAGCCGCCTGCCGCTGCCGGAACATGCGGCGCATCCCGCGGGGCAATGACGATGTTCCAGCTCCAACGCAATCCCTTCGGTCGCCTGGTCCTGACGCTGCCCGACGGCATGGTCCACGAAGGCGTGGTCCCGGTGCGGGCCTTCCCGCTGCTCGCGCCCGAGGAGGGCGTGTCGCTGGTGAGCACCGAGGGGCGCGAGCTCGCCTGGGTGCCGCACCTCGGCGACCTGCCCCGCGAGGCCCGCGCGCTGGTCGACCAGGAACTCGCAAGCCGCGAGTTCGTGCCGACGGTGCAGCGCATCGACGCCGTGTCCAGCTTCTCCACGCCCAGCACGTGGAACGTCACGACCGACCGCGGCGCGACCCGCTTCGTGCTGAAGGGCGAAGAAGACATCCGGCGCCTGGGCAACGGCGCCCTGTTGATCGCCAGCGCCGAGGGCATCACCTTCCGCATCGCCGACCGGATGGCGCTGGACCGCCATTCGCGGGGGTTGCTGGAGCGCTTCCTGTAGCTGGCTTGAGGCAGTCAGCTCGGGCTATAGTCGCCTTCGAACGCTTCAGTTTCTACAACGATCCGGAACAGGGAGAGGATTCGATGGTGAAGAACAAGGTCGGTGCATTCGCTCTTTGCGCGGTTCTGCCAATCTTCCTGGTCGTTGCGCCTCCCGCCCGCGCGGCGGAAGCCTTTCAGATCGTGCCACGGCCGTTGGCGCAAAACGCCAGGCCCAAGCCGGACGAGACGCCGGAGCAGAAGGAAGACCGCCGCTTCAAGCAGATCAACGTGCAGATGAACGTGCTGCTGGGCGCGCACGACTACGACGCCATCGAGAAGATCGTCGCGGACTGGCAGGCGCAATACAAGGCAGGGCAGCTCTCGGCCGACGACTACTTCAATGCACTTGCGTGGATCGCGCCCACCCAGGCCGGCAAGGGCATGGTGGACGAAGCGGTGGCATGGACAAAGGCACGGCCGAACGCCTATGTCGCCTGGTACACGCTGGGTGTGTTGTACGGCTCCATTGCCTGGGAGGAACGTGGCCGCAAGTACGCAGCCGAAACGACCGAGGCGCAGTTCGATGCGATGACGCGCTACGCCGGGCTGGCGCGCGAGGCCTTTCTGCGTTCGCTCAAGGTGGGTGCCGATCCCGCGCCCACGTACAGCCAGATGATCCGCCTGGCCGCCATCACCCCCCACCGTGGGCCTTCGATGAAGCAACGGCTCAAGGCCGTCGCGCTGGTCGTGCGCGAGCAGCTGGGCACGTCATCCGCGCAGCAACGGTTCTGCCCTGCCAAAGGTGCCATGGGCGGCGAGTTCGACACCGCCCGCGAGGAGCAGCTTTTCTACCTCTGCGCGAGCCTGAAGCGCGACCCGGATGCCACCTTGCCGTTCGGTCACTTCGTCATGTTCAACTCACCGCGCTGGGGCGGCGACTACGCACTGCTGGGCGCGGTGCTTGCCGAGATCGAACAGACCCGGCGCCCCTCGCCCCGGGCCTTGGGCGAGATGCGCGCCACGCTCCTGCACCGCATGGCGATCGACGCCTATGACTTGCAGGCCGACTACGAAAGATACGTGCAACTCACCCTGCAGGCGTTTGATGCCGCACCCAGCGGCACGCACGTGGCCTGGCTCTATGGCGCCGCCGACACCGCGCGCGATACGCTCAAGAACAAGGAGTCAGCGCGCGCGATCTACAACAAGATCATCGGCTACCGCCCGGGAGAGGCACAAGCCATCGCCGGCATCGGCTGGCTCGACGAAGAAGCCGGCGACCTCAAGGGCTACATGAACGGCATGATCGCGGCCGGGACGCTGGGCATGTTCGAGGCACAGAACAATGTCGGCTACTACTACATGGTCGGCCAGCGTGGCCTGCCGCGCGACCTCCAGCAAGCCCGCGCCTGGCTCGTCCTCGCTGCCGACCAGGGCTTCGCGCACGCCCGCGAAAAGATTGCCGTGGTGGATGCCCTGATCGCGAAGGAGGCGAAGAAGTGAGGGTCCGTCGCGATCTGGTGATCGACTGATACCGACTTCGGTATCGATTTCGCACTGGTTTTCCCCGCCTCGACATCGCACGGCCACCTGCCTAAAGTGGCCGTCCCTGGCTCGCCGTCGCGCAACGCACGCGCGCCGCGCAGGCCGGGACGCCACGTTGTTTCCCTTCGCCACTTTCAGCCGAGGAGGCCGAAATGACCCAGCAGTCGCTTCTCCGAATCGCGGGCCTCGCGCTCGCCGCCCTGCTCGCCGCCGCACCGGTGGCGGCGCAGCAGAAGAAGATCCTCGCGGTCGTCGTCAAGGGCCTGGACAACCCCTTCTTCACGGTGCTCGGTGACGGGTGCAAGCAGTGGAACAAGGAGAATGCCAGCTCCGAGTACACCTGCCTGTACACGGGCCCGGCCTCCAGCGCCGACGAGGCCGGCGAGGTGCAGATCGTCGAGGACCTGATCAACAAGGGCGTGGCGGGCATCGCCATCTCGCCGTCCAACGCGCCAGCGATGGCCAAGATGCTCCGGGACAAGAAGCCCACGATGCCGATCATGACCATCGACGCGGACCTGGCCGCCGCCGACCGCTCGCTGCGCACCACCTACCTCGGCACCAACAACTACGACATGGGCGTGCTGATGGCCAAGCACCTCAAGGAGATGAAGCCCAAGGGCGGAACGGTGTGCCTGCAGCTGGGCAACGTGGCCGCCGACAACATCAACGCGCGCGCGGCCGGCTTCCGCGACACCATCGCCGGCAAGAAGGGCGCGGGACCGCTGAAGGGCGAAGGCGGCTGGACCGAGATCGCCGGCTGCCCGCTGTTCACCAACGACCAGATCGACCTGGCGAACCAGCAGATGGCGGACGTGTTCACCAAGAACCCGAAGCTCGATGCCTTCATCCTGGTGGGCGGCTGGGCCCAGTTCGGCCCGCAGGCCTATGCGCAGGTGACCGACCAGGTGATGCCCAAGCTGAAGTCCAAGGACCTGGTGATCGTGGCGGGCGACACGCTGCCGCCGCAGCTGGACGCGCTGAAGGGCGGGCGCAGCCACGCGCAGATCGGCCAGCGTCCCTATGAGATGGGCCACCGCGCGCCGGCCGTGCTGATCGACCTGATCAACAAGAAGAAGGTCGCGGACCCGCTGTACACGGGCCTGGACGAGTGCACGCCCGCCAACCTGGGCAAGTGCCCGGCGAAGTAGGCCCCGCGTGGCCGTCCTCGAGCTGAGCGGGGTTTCCAAGCACTTCGGCGCCATCCAGGCGCTGAGCGGCGTGTCGTTGTCGCTCCATCCCGGCGAGGTGGTGGGCCTCATGGGCGACAACGGCGCCGGCAAGTCGACGCTGGTGAAGATCATCGCCGGCAACTACCCGCAAAGCGAAGGCAGCATGGCGATGGACGGCCGCGGCATCGCCTTCCGCAAGCCCTCCGACGCGCGCGCCGCGGGCATCGAGATCGTGTACCAGGACCTCGCGTTGTGCGACAACCTCACGGCGGCCGAGAACGTGTACCTGGGGCGCGAGCCGCGCAAGGGCTTGGGGCCCTTCCGCATCCTCGACTACGCCGCCATGTACAAGCGCGCGGGCGAGCTGTTCGCCGAGCTCAAGTCGGAGACACGCCCGCGCGACCTGGTGCGGCGCATGTCGGGCGGGCAGCGCCAGGCGGTGGCCATCGCGCGCACGCGCCTCGCCGACCCCAAGATCGTGCTGATGGACGAGCCCACGGCCGCCATCAGCGTGCGCCAGGTGGCCGAGGTGCTGGCGCTGATCCGGCGGCTGCGCGAACACGGCATCGCCGTCGTGCTGATCAGCCATCGCATGCCCGACGTCTTCACCGTCGCCGACCGCGTGGTGGTGCTGCGGCGGGGGCGCAAGGTGGCGGACAAGCCGGTGGCGCAGAGCACGCCGGAAGAAGTGACCGGCCTCATCACCGGCGCGATCGAGGCGGCATGAGCACCCCGCAACCCGTCGTTCCCGCGGAGGCGGGAACCCAGGGCTCCCCATCCCCCGGGTCCCTGCAGGAGGCCATCGCCGCCCGCACGCACGGCCACTGGCTCGCCTGGCTCGCCAGCCACCAGACCTTCTGGGTCACGCTCGCCGCGGTGGCCGCCTTCATCGTCCTCACCCTCGCAAGCGACGTCTTCGCGACCCAGCAGAACCTGTTCAACGTCACCCGCAACTTCGCCTTCGTGGCGATCATCGCCATCGGCATGACGGCCGTGATCGTGAGCGGCGGCATCGACCTGTCGGTGGGAGCGGTGCTGGTGCTCTCAGGCATGGTGATCGGCATGACCATGCACGACGGCCTCTCGATCTGGCTGGCCGTGCCGCTGGCGCTGGGCGCCGCGCTCGTGGTGGGCGCCATCAACGGCGTGCTGATCGCCTACGTGGGCGTGCCCTCCTTCGTGGTGACGCTGGGCATGCTGTCCATCGCGCGCAGCCTGGCGATGGTGCTGTCGGACAACCGCATGGTCTACGCGTTCGGGCCCGACCAGCCCAAGCTGCTGGCCCTGGGCGGTGGCTTCGTCGAACTGGCTTCCATCCGCATCCCCAACCCCGTGATCGTGCTGCTGGTGCTGCTGCTGGCGTCCAGCTTCGCCTTCCGCTGGACGCGCTGGGGCCGCCACGTCTTCGCCATCGGCGGCAACGAGAGCGCCGCCACGCTGACCGGCGTGCCGGTCAAGCGCACCAAGGTCAGCGTCTACATGTTCTGCAGCCTGTGCGCGGGCATCGCCGGCATCCTGGAGGTGGGCTGGCTGGGGACCATCACGACCGGCCTGGGCCAGGGCATGGAGCTCACCGTGATCGCCGCGGCGGTGATCGGCGGCGCCAACCTGGCCGGGGGCGTGGGGACGGCTTTCGGGGCGGTGGTGGGCGCGGCGCTGATCGAGGTGATCCGCAACAGCCTGACGCTGCTGGGCGTGAGCACGTTCTGGCAGGGGACCTTCGTGGGCGGCTTCATCGTCGTGGCGGCCTTGTTCGACCGCCTGCGCTCGCGCGGCGCGAACGAGTAGCGCGCCTCAGGGCCGCAGCAGGTTGCGCTGCACGCGCAGCAGGTGCTCCAGGGCCACCGCGCGCGCTTCGTGCACGTCGCGGCGCTTGAGGGCCTGCACCAGCGCGCGGTGCTCGGCCTGGTACTGCAGCCGGCGCTCCGGCGTGACGCTGCGCTTCTTCAGCACGCCCCACTCGCCCTGGTTGCGCACCTGGTTCATCAGCTGGAACACGTTGGTGACGAAGCTGTTGTGCGCCGCGACCGCGATCACCTCGTGCAGCATGCCGTCCCAGTGCTCGAACTCCTCGAGCGTCGTCGCCGCCTCGGCCTTCTCGCAGCACGCATCCATCTGCTCGAAGTCCGCCGCGGTGGCATTGCCGATCACCATTTCCAGGATCGCGGGCTCCAGCGCCAGCCGCGCCTCCATCAGTTCGGCGGGGCTGGTCTGGCGCACGGGGTCGGCCTTGGCCATGCCGTTCACCACCGCGCCCGCCTGCTGCGTCACGTAGGTGCCGCTGCCCACCGTCTGGCTGATGGCGCCCAGGTCCTTCAGCTCCTGCAGCACGCGGCGCACGCTGGTGCGGCTGATGCCGAACTGGTCGCACAGGGCCCGCTCGGTCGGCAGGCGGTCGCCGGCCTGCCAACGGTTGGCGCGCAGGCTGCCCAGGATGTAGTCGCGCAGGCCCGATGCGGTGTTCAACGCCCATTCCTCCTTCGTGTCCGAACCAAATCATACCAATCTGCGAATGCCAGCCATCTCTCAGGTTTCCGCTTGACCGCGGCGGCCGTTGGCCTATCATCGCGGCCCGATTTGGTTGTTATTGGTTCGACGTCGAAACCAATCGACGCGAACGCTCTGGAGACTCGATGCGCATCGCTACCTTTGTCGCCGGCGGCCGCCGGCAAGTGGGCCAGGTGTCGGCCGATGGCCAACAGGTCACGCCTTTCAAGCTGTCCCCCGAAGCCGCCCAGCGCGGCGCCCAGCCCCTGGTGGAAGCCGCCGCCCGTGGCGAGCCGCTGCCGGCGCTCGAGTCCGCCAGCCTGGCCATCGCGTCCGTGAAGCTGGAAGCGCCCATCCCCCTGCCGCGCCGGAACATCTGGTGCGTGGGCCGCAACTACCACGCCCACGCCAAGGAACTGGCGGCCTCCGTGTTCAAGGACAACGCGGCCAACGTGCAGGAGTGGCCCATCGTCTTCACCAAGGTGCCCGAGACCGCGATCGGCCCGTACGACACGGTGGCCATGCCCGGCGCCGCGGTGTCCTCGCAGATCGACTACGAAGCCGAACTGGTGGTCGTGATCGGCAAGGGCGGCAAGAACATCGCCAGGGCCGACGCGATGCAGCACATCTTCGGCTACACGATCTGCAACGACGTGACCGCCCGCGACGTGCAGATGCGCCACCAGCAATGGGACATGGGCAAGTCCTTCGACACCTTCTGCCCCATGGGCCCGTGGATCGTGACGGCCGACGCCATGGACGGCCGCAAGACCCGCGTGCGCTGCTGGGTCAACGGCGAGCTGCGCCAGGACGCGCCCACCGAGAACATGATCTTCGACATCCCGACGCTGATCGAGACCGTCTCGCGCGGCATCACCCTGCTGCCCGGCGACCTGATCGCCACCGGCACCGCCGCCGGCGTGGGCATGGGCTTCAAGCCGCCGCGCTACCTGAACGCGGGCGACGTGGTGCGCATGGAGATCGACGGCATCGGCGTCATCGAGAACAAGTTCGCCTGACCCGTAGAACACAAGAGGAGACAAGATGACCATCGCCCGCCGCCCTGCCCTGAAGCTGCTGCTCGCCGCCGTGGCCGCCACCGCCACGGTCGGCGCGCTGGCCCAGAGCGATTACCCGAACCGGCCCGTCAAGATCATCGTGCCGTTCGCGGCCGGGGGCCCGGCGGACAACTTCGCACGCGTGATCGCGCAGCACCTGGGCGACACGCTCAAGCAGCCCTTCGTCGTCGAGGACCGGCCGGGCGCGGGCTCGGTGATCGGCACCGACGCCGTGGCCAAGTCCCCGGCCGACGGCTACACGCTGCTGCTGATGTCCAACACGCACACGGTCAACGAGACGCTGATCGCGAACAAGCCGTTCAAGCTGATGACGGACTTCGTCGGCATCGCGCCGATCAACGCGTCCGACCTGATGCTGGTGGTCCACCCCTCGGTGCCGGCCAAGACGCTGCCGGAGCTGATCGCGCTGGCCAAGTCCAGGCCCGGCAAGATGAGCTACGCCTCCTCCGGCAATGGCACGCCGTACCACATGGCCGGCGAGCTGTTCAAGCACCTGGCGGGCGTGGACATCCTGCATGTGCCCTACAAGGGCAGCTCCGGTGCCCGCACCGACGTGATGGGCGGCCAGGTCGACATGATGTTCGACGCGGTGACCACCATGGCGCCGGTCGCGAAGGAAGGCAAGGTGCGCGCGCTTGCCACCACCGGCCTCGCCCGCACCACCGACCTGCCCACCGTGGCGGAGACCGTGCCGAACTACGAAGCCACCATCTGGCTGGGCCTGATGGCGCCCAAGGGCACGCCGCAGGCGGTCGTCGACAAGCTCAATGCGGAAGTGCGCAAGATCGTGGAGAAGCCCGACGTGAAGGCGGCGTGGGCCAAGCAGGGCGCGGCGCCCATGGCCATGAGCCCGGCGGAGTTCACCGCCTACCTGAACAAGGACATCGCCAAGTGGGGCGCGATCGTGAAGGCGGCCAACATCAAGCCGGAGTGAGCCCATGGCCGCCGAGTTCGCGTTCACGCTGAACGGGCAGGCGACCACTGTGCGGGCCGAGCCCGCGCAGTCGCTGCTGGAGATCCTGCGCGACACCTGCGGGCTGAAGGCCACGCGCCTGGGTTGCGGCATGGGCCAGTGCGGTGCCTGCACGGTGCTGGTGGATGGTGAAGCGGCGCATGCCTGCGACACCTCCATCGAAGCCGCGGCAGGCCGCTCCATCACCACGGTGGAGGGCCTGGGCAGCCGCGCGACGCCGCACCCGCTGCAGGCGGCCTTCATCGAGGAGCAGGCGTTGCAATGCGGCTTCTGCACCAGCGGCATGCTGATGCGCGGCGCCGCGCTGTTGCGGCGCAATCCGCAACCGGGCGAAGCCGAGATCCGGCAGGCCCTGGACGGCAACCTGTGCCGCTGCGGCGTGCACAACCGCGTCGTGCGCGCGGTGCAGAAGGCGGCGCAGCGATGACACAGCCCGCGTTCCCCGAAAGCCTGCGCAAGCACCCGCGCCTGGGCCAGTGGCTGGCGCCGGCGCCGGACGGGCGCATCCAGGCGACCTCGGGCAAGGTCGACCTCGGGCAAGGCATCTCCCACGCGCTGCGGCTGATCGTCGCGGAGGAACTGCACGTCGACCCGGCGCGGGTGGACATGGTGGCGGCCTCGACGCGGCACAGTCCCGATGAAGCGGTCACGTCCGGCAGCCAGTCGGTGCAGCAATCGGGCGCGGCGCTGCGCTATGCCGCTGCGCACCTGCGGGAAGCCTGCCGCGTGCGCTTCGCGCAGCGCCTGGGCGTGCCGCCGGGCACGGTGACGCTGGAGGGCGGCTTCTTCCATGCCAGGCGTGAGCGTGCGGGCTACGGCGAGCTGGCCGATGCGGCCCTGCTGGCGACCGCCGTGGATCCGGCGTACCTGGCAGAGCGCGAAGGACGCGCCTCCGTGCTGGGAGCCGTGCCGCGCAGCGACATCGCCGAGAAAGTCTTCGGCGAGTTCCGCTACATCCAGGACCTCGCCCCCGCGGGCCTGCTGCAGGGCGCGGTGTTCCGGCCGCGCACGCTGCAGGCGCAGCTGCATGAGTGCACCTGGAGCCGCCTGCTGCCGCGCCTGGAAGCCATCGAAGGCGTCGTGCAGGTGGTGCTCGACGGCCTGCTGGTGGGCGTGCTGGCCGAGAGCGAATACGCGCTGGCGCAGGCGGGGGAGCGCGTGGCGCTGGCCGGCCTGTGGCAAGGCGAGGCCGAGGTCCCGCAGCCGCACGACGTGGCGAACTGGTTGCAGTCGCAGCCCCTGGACAGCACGCTGATCCAGCAGCGGCGCGACGACGCGCCCGAAGCAGCGCGCGTGTTCCGCGCCGACTACGGACGCGGCTGGCTGCAGCATGCCTCCATCGGGCTGTGCTGCGCGCTGGCGCAGTGGACGCCGGGCGAGCTGCAGGTCTGGAGCCATTCGCAAGGCATCTTCAACCTGCGGCGCGACCTCGCGCTCGCCTTCGGCCTGCCCCTGGACGCGGTGACCGTGTCGCACGCCGAAGGCGCCGGCTGCTACGGCCACAACGGCGCGGACGACGTCGCCTTCGACGCCGCGTGGCTCGCGCGCCATGCGGGCGGCCGCCCGGTGCGCCTGCAGTGGACGCGGCAGCAGGAGATGACCAACGCACCGCTCGCGCCGGCGATGGCGGTGCGCATCGAGGCCGGCGTGGACGCCACCGGCCGGCTCGTGGCCTGGACGCAGGACGTCTGGAGCCAGGGCCACGGCACGCGCCCGGGCCGCGGCGACACGCCGGCGCTGCTGGGCGCCTGGCAGACCGCGGAGCCCGCGCCCGTCCCCATGGCCGTGAACCAGCCGTCGGCCAGCGGCGGTGGGTCCGACCGCAACGCGACACCGCCCTACGCCGTCCCGCAGCTGGACGTGCGCAACCACCGCGTGGTCGCGATGCCGCTGCGCGTGTCGGCGATGCGCGCGCTCGGCGCCCACGTCAACGTGCTGGCGGCCGAGTCGATGATGGACGAGATCGCGCTGGCGCTGGACCGCGACCCGCTGGAATACCGGCTCGCACACCTGGCCCACGACGAGCGCGCCTGCGCGGTGCTGCGGGAGGCCGCGCGCCTGGCGCGCTGGAGCGAAGGCGGCTCGCGCGAGCCCGGCGTCGGTCGCGGCCTGGGCTTCGCCCGCTACAAGAACAGCAGCGCGTACTGCGCGGTGGTCGCCGAGGTCGAGGTGCTGCAGCAGGCGCGCGTGCGCAGGCTGTGGATCGCCGCCGACGTGGGCCTCGTCGTCCATCCGGACGGCGCGAAGAACCAGGTCGAGGGCGGCGCCATCCAGGCCGCGAGCTGGACGCTGCGCGAACAGGCGGACCTGGGCCCCGAGGGCGTGCGCTCGGAAGACTGGGCGACGTATCCCATCTACCGCTTTGCCGACGTGCCGGTGGTGGAGGTAGTGCTGGTCGACCGGCCCGACAGCCCCTCGCTCGGCGCGGGCGAATGCAGCGCCGGCCCGACGGCCGCGGCGATCGCGAACGCGATCCACGACGCGCTGGGCATCCGCATGCGCGTGATGCCTTTCAACGCGGACAACCTGATGCGCGCGGCGCAGCAGCACGCCGATTGACGAACACCTGAACGAAGCCAACACAGAAGGAAGACGAGTGAGCGTGGTACATATCCTGAGCGGCGGCGCCGCCGCGGCGGTGGTGAAGGGCGTGCAGCCGCTGTTCGAGCGCGAGACCGGCGCCGCGATCCAGGCCACCTTCAGCGCGGTGGGCCAGATGCGCGACCAGCTCGTGGCCGGCAGCCCCTGCGACCTGGTGATCCTGACCAGGCCGCTGATCGCGCAGCTGGTCGCGTCCGGCCACGTGGTGGCAGGCAGCGAACGGTCGCTGGGCCTGGTGCGCACCGGCGTGGCCGTGCGCGCGGGCGCGCAGCATCCGGCGATCGGCAATCGCGAGCAGCTGGCCGCGGCCTTCCGCGCCGCGCGCGAGATCTACTACCCGGACCCGGAGAAGGCCACGGCCGGCATCCACTTCATGAACGTGCTGAAGGCCCTGGGCCTGGACCAGGAACTGAAGGCCGCGTTCCGCCCCTTCCCCAACGGCGCGACCGCGATGGCCGCCATGGCGAAGTCGAGCGAAGCCGCGGCCATCGGCTGCACGCAGGAGACCGAGATCAACTACACGCAGGGCGTCGAGTTGATCGGCTCGCTGCCGAAGGCGTTCGAACTGGCGACCGACTACACCCTGGGCCTCTGCACCGGCGCACGGCAGCCGGCGCTGGCGCAGAAGCTGGCGGACCTGGTGGCAGGCCCGGCGTCGGCGGAGATCCGGCGGCAGGGCGGGTTCGCGTTCTAGAACGCGAAGGGGGGCCGAGGGCGGCAAGACATGGCATGCGCCGTTCGGCGCGAAACTCGCGAAGGCGGCGCCCACGAGCTGCGTCTTCATCCTCTTTCAGGACGTTTAGCGCGGCCTTCGGTTTGCTAAAGGACCGCGGGCGGGCGCATCGCCAAAGTACGGATCCATTCCCATGGCGGAAGGATCGAAGATGAAGACCTCTCATGTTCCCCGCGCGCTGGTCGCGTTCTTCGTGAGCGGCACGCTCGCGGTGGCCAGCGCCCAGACCCAGGCCGACCTGGACGCGCAGAAGCTCCGCGCCGACCTGGCCGCCGAGCAGCAGCGGGAAAGCGAAGCGCGGGCCGCGATCGCCAAGGCCGCTGCAAGCGAAGCCACCGCGGCGGCGTCGGCCCAGGCACAACTGGGCAGCGACCAGGCCTCGGCGGCCAAGGCGAAGTCGGACTACTACCTGTCGCTGGTGCCGGACCCGTCCAAGTACAAGGTGGCGGATCCGAAGGTGCCGAAGCTGGCCGCGACCGCGAGCAGGCTGGCGTACACGGATGCGAGCAACATCGCCGCGGTGATCGCCAAGGACATCGCGTCGCACGTGGACGCCGTGGACGGCAGGAAGACCTGCAAGACGGCCGCGGCCACGATCCTGCCGGACGACGGCGTGGCGCGCGGCATGATGATGCAGTCCAGCGTGACCCGCAAGACGCTGGACCTGCTCGGCACGCAGCTGGGAAGCGCGATCGCGGATCTGAAGACGCAGGTCGCCGACAGCAAGCACGCGGCAAAGGGGACCAAGGCGGTGCCGTTCGCAGCCGCGCTGGCCGTCGGCCAGCTTGCAATGTCGATCGCGACGATCGCGAAGCCGCTGTACGCCTTCGACACCACGCCGACCCAGGCCGCGTCCGACGCCGTGCTGCGCTCAAAGGTGCTGGAGGCGGTCGTGGCCACGTCCTGCTTCAAGATCGTGGACCCTTCGTCGATCCTGTACGTGCCTGACCCTGCCAAGCCGCGTCCCGAAGCCGCGGCTGCCGAAGGATTGGCAAAGATGGTGACGATCGCGCGCGACGAGGTCCGCACGGCACTGTCCGCGGCGCAAACCCTGAAGGGCGCGAAGTCCGCCAGCAAGGACACCGCCGCGGCCGACGGGATCGAAACCAGGGCGAAGACGGTCACCGCGCTGGCGGACGACGCCCAGAAGGCGCTGCTGGCCCTGTACGCGGTGGATGCCCAGGGCGGATCCCCGATCGACACGGCCATCCGCGGCGGACTGCTGATCGACATGCTGGCGAAGCTCCCGACCTACACCCTGTCCGTGAAGACCGTCGCATCGGACATGGACAGCGCCGCGAAGGACGGCCTGTTCACCAGCCTGAAGGTGTCGGTTTCCTCCAATACCGTCGTGAAGTGGCAGCTGGTGGACGCCAGCGGACAGGTCGCGACGGCGGGTGCACTGAGCCAGGGGGAGCCGCTGCAGGCCGTGGGATTCTTCGAACCGGCGAAGAACTAAACGCCGGATAGGACCTTCGTCCAATACGAGGCGCGGCTGCTACGCCCGACAGTCGCGCCATGCGGAAACTCCACCTCCTCCTCGCGGCGCTGTGCCTGGCGCCTTCCCTCACCTTCGCCCAGGCCGGCGCAGCGCCCGACGGCCGTCTCAAGAAGATCCAGTCCAGCCACACGATCGCGGTGGCCTACCGGCCCGATGCGCTGCCCTTCTCCTTCGAGGACGCGGACAAGAAGCCGGCCGGCTACACCATCGACCTGTGCCGCGCCGTCATCGCCAACATCGAGCGCCAGCTGGGCGCCGGCCCGCTGCAGGTGAAGTGGGTGCCCGTGACGGCGCAGACGCGCTTCACCGCCATCGCCAGCGGCCAGGCCGACATGGAATGCGGCGCGAGCACCGTGACGCTGGGCCGCAAGAAGGAAGTGGGCTTCTCGTCCCTGGTCTTCGTGGACGGCACCGGCCTGTTGGTGATGAAGACGACGCCCGGCTACTCGCTGCTGGCGCTGGCCGGCAAGAAGATCGGCGTGCTGAAGGGCACCAGCAACGAACGCGCGCTGGCCGAAGCGATGAAGGCGATGTCCGTCTCGGCGACCGTGGTGCCGCTGCAGACGCGCGAGGACGGCATGAAGCAGCTGGAAGCCGGCACCATCGACGCCGTCGCCAGCGACCGGGTGCTGCTGATGGGACTGGCGGCCACCGCAACGGATCCTTCGAAGACCGCGCTGCTGGCCGAAGCACTCTCGTACGAGCCCTACGCCATCGCGCTGCCGCGCGGGGACTGGGCTATGCAGCAGGCGGTGGATGCGGGGCTGGCGCAGGTGTTCGCAAGCCCGGCGCTGCCGGAGATCTATGGGAAGTGGTTTGCCGGCCTGGGCGAGCCGAGCCCGGCGTTGCAGGTGATGTACGGACTGGGGCGGCTGCCGGAGTAGGCAGCACCGCAGGACAACCCGGCCTCATGAAAATCATGCGCCGGGAATCATGACCCTGGCGATGGACGGCGTGGCGGGCCGGGGCGATCCTGCAGGGACCAGGACCCATCGGAAAGGCCAGCCCCATGGACCCACGCGCATTGCTTCATCGGGTCGCGGGATGGGCGGGCGCCGCGGCGATCGTGCTGATGCCGCTCGCACTTCCCCCGGCGGACGCGGCGGAATCCCAGGGTGAACCCATCCGGATCGCCGTCGCCGACTTCGAGCTGGAGGACGCCAGCGCCGGCGCGGCCGTCGCGGGCGACGCGCGGGCCGATGCCGAATCCATGAAGTCGGTCAGCACCGCGGTGCGCCAGGAGATCGAGAAGTCCGGGCGCTATCGCATCGTCGACGCGGCGAGCGCCGAGCAGTCCCTGGCCGGCGTCGTCAGGCGCATCACGCGCACCGAGTACGTCGTCGCGTTCCAGCTTCGCGACGCCAGGACCGGCGCCACGCTGGCCAGCAAGCAGACGGACCTGCGCATGGGCGCGAACTACTCCTGGAGCCGGGGCGCGGCGTCGCTGATCAGGAAGGAACTGCTGGAGACGGCGCACTGACGGTGGCGGACGATGCTGCTGACCTGGGTCGGGATGCGCGCTGACAAACGCGCGGCGCGCCACGCTACCCCGCCCGCGCAACGCAGAACTACGATCCTGCAATGGCCAACTCCGCGGGACCGAAACCGGCCGGCGCCGCCCTGCTCCAGGCCTGGTTGCACCAGAGCAAGGACCAGGGCGTCATCGTCCTCGACCGGCACGGCGTGATCCTCGAATGGCTCGCGGGCACGCAGGAGGTCCTGGGTTATTCGGCCCAGGAGGCGGTGGGCCACCACATCGCCATGATCTTCACCCACGAGGACCGCTCGAAGGGCTACCCGGACCACGAGCTCGCCGTGGCCGCGCGCGACCGCTCCTCGGAAGACTCCCGCTGGCACGTGCGCCGCGACGGCACCCGCATCTGGGCCACGGGCAGCGTGACGGCGATCCGCCCGCGCGCTGGCGGCGAAGTCCAGGGCTTCGTGAAGGTGCTCCGCGATGCGACCGACGAGCGCGCGCACGTCGAGCGGCTGGAGCAGGAGGTCCAGGCGCTGGGACGCGCGCGGCAGGACCACCGGCAGTTCCTCCGCGGCCTCGGCCACGAGATCCGCAACCCCCTGTCGGTGATGGTGAACGCGGCCGCGCTGCTCGAGCGGCTGGTCACGGACGAACGCGGGCGCAAGTCCCTCCAGCTGATCGAGGTGCAGGTGGACGTCCTCCGGAGGATGGCCGACGACCTGCGGGATCTCTCGCAGCCGGAGCCGGGCCGGGTGCGGCTGGAAAAGTCCCGGATCGACCTGCGCGACGTGATTCGCGAAGTGGGCGACGCCATGCAGGCGGTGGCCGAGGACAAGGCGGTCGCGATCCAGGTGCTGCTGCCGCCCAGTGCGCTGTGGGTGGATGCGGATGCCGCGCGGATGCGGCAGGTGCTGGTGAACCTGGTCGGGAACGCGATCAAGTACAACAAGGGCGGCGGCAACGTCTGGATGAACGCCAGCGTCGAAGGCAACGAGGTCGTGTGCCGCATCAGCGACGACGGACTCGGCATCTTCCCGCCGGTGCTGCCGCGCCTGTTCGAGCTGTTCACCGAGGCGGGCGACGGCGCGGAGCGGCAAGGAGACCCCGGCGTGGGCCTGGTGCTGGTGCGGCAACTGGTGGAGCTGCACGGCGGCACGGTGCAGGCAAAGAGCGCCGGCCTGGGGAAGGGAGCGGAGTTTTCCTTCCGGCTGCCGGTGGCCGGGGCGACCGAGGGCGCTTGAGACCGGCCTGCGAGCCGGTTGCAATCCGTTGCGAGCGCCCACCGCGCATCCCCCGATACGGACAGCTCGTCTTCCTGCGGGCGCGGACGTCGCCGTTACGCGACCAATTCGTTGACGCCGGCGCGCGGCCCCCGGATCCTCCGCCTTCCTGGAGGAAGAAATGATGAACCGCAAGGCATGGCTGCTGGCGACCGCAACCCTGGTGACCGGCATGGCGCAGGCCACCTGCTACAGCGTCTACAGGGCGGACGGATCCCTGCTGCGGCAAAGCTCCACGACGCCGGTGGACCTGTCGGAGCAGATCGGCGACACGGTGCCGGAAAAGTTCGGGCGCGGCGCGACGATGACCATGTCCGACCAGACCACCTATTGCCGGGACGCGCAGGAACGGAAGCTGGGGCCGCAATCCCTGGCCGATGCGGTGCGCGAGGAACAAAACAAGACCGAGCTGAAGGCCGCCAAGGAAAAGGCGCCCGCGGAAGCGACGAAGACAGCGGCGCAGTAAAGGCGCGGCCGTAAATTTTGCGCCGGGGGCGGGGCTAACCAGCAACACCCCGCCGCGCTCCCCTCGCCACGTGCCCTCCCCTGTGCTGAAATCAGCGGCAGAGGAGGGCCGCCAGCCCATGGCGGCGAAGAACATGCAACGACAACAGTCCTTCCGCAGGCATGCCCTGCTTTTCGCCCTGCTGTCGGCACCCGTTGCCTGCCTTGCGCAGTACAAATGCGTGGGGTCCGACGGCAAGACCAGCTTCCAGCAGATGCCTTGCGCGGACGGCGCGTCGTCGCAGAGGCTGGGCAGCGGGGGCTCCCCTGTCGCGGCTCCGGCCGGCGGCGGCGCGGGCAAGGGGCACTGGTCCGCGATCGCCCGCGGCATGCCCGAAGTGGGCATGACGCGCGCGGAACTGGATTCCGCCGTGGGCCGGGCGGACAAGACCGCGGCGGCGCAGAGCGGCACGGACTCGGACGACATCCTGACCTACAACAAGCCGGACAAGACGTACGAGGTGACGCTGCGCAACGGCGTCGTGACCGGCGTGAACTCGAAGGATCCCGAGACGACGACGGTCACGACCGTGACGACGGAACCCCGCCGTTCTGCGTGCCCCACGCCGGCGCAGATCCGTGACATGGAGTTCGAGTCGGCGAAGATCGTCAACCGCAACAACTACGCCCTGCGGGCGCAGATCAACGCCGCGAAGGCCTGCAGGTAGCGGGTCGCCCCGCATTCGCCCGCGACGCGATTCCGGTAGCCTCGCTCCTTCGACAAGAAGGAGCCATCGCATGTCCTGGGGTCGTTTCGTGAAGGGTGGAAAAGCCTGGATGCTGGGCGCCGTGGCGGCCGCGGCCCTGGCGGGTTGCGCGAGCGACCGCGGCGCGGCGCCGCAGGTGGCGGCCGACGCGGTGTACACGAATGCGAAAGTCGTCACCGTCAACGACCGCTCGAGCATCGCCCAGGCCTTTGCGGTGAAGGACGGCCGCTTCATCGCCGTCGGCACCGACGCGCAGGTGCGCGCTTATGTCGGCCCGCGCACGACGGTGGTGGACCTGCATGGCCGCACCGTGATCCCCGGCCTGGCCGACGGCCACTTCCACGCCGCGGGCGGCGGACCGGGCATCGACCTCTCCACCACCCGCTCGATTGCCGAACTGCTGGCAAAGATCACCGATGCGGCGGCCAAGGCCCCGGCGGGCGCCGTGCTGGTGTCCAACAGCGACTGGCACGAGGCGCAGCTGCGCGAACAACGCACGCCCACCGCGGACGAACTCGAATCGGCCGCGCCGGGCAAGCCCGTGGTCGTCGTGCGCGGCGGCCACAGCGTGTTCCTGAACACCACGGCGCTGGCCAAGTGGAACATCACCACCGCCACCCCCGTGCCCGCGGGCGGCGCGATCCCCAAGAACGAACAGGGCCGCCTGACCGGCGAGCTGGTGGACAACGCCAAGCGGCTGATCCAGCTGCCGCCAGTGCCGCCGCCGTCGCTGGAGCAGCTGGAGGCGGAGCAGCGCAAGTTGAATTCGTACGGCCTCACCAGCGTGCGCCTGGCCGCCGGCTCGATCGAGCAGTGGAAGCAGCTGCAGCAGCTGCGCGACGCCGGCCGCGCCACCGTGCGCTACACGGTGCTGTTCCGCGAGCCGCTGCCGCGTCTGCAGGCCGCCAACCTGCACCAGGGCGATGGCGACGAGTGGGTGCGCGCCACCGGCGTGAAGATGGTGGTGGATGGTGGGTTCGAAGGCGGCCACATGACCACGCCCTACGCCGAGCCCATGGGCCAGGGTGGCAAGTACAAGGGCATCGAGGTGATGCCGCAAGCGGCATTCGACGATGCCGTGCGGGCGTACCACCGGGCGGGCTGGCGGGTTGCCGTGCACGCGGTGGGGGATGCGGCCGTCGACGAGGTGCTGAACGGCTTCGAGCGGGCCAACGCCGACAAGGACATGACGCAGGAAGGGTGGGCGATCGAGCATGCGTTCGTCACTCGGCCCGACCAGTACCCTCGCATCAAGAAGCTGGGGCTGCGCATGTCGGTGCAGGACCACCTGTACCTCGCTGCGCCGGTGCTGCGCCGCTACTGGGGCGCTGACCGGGCTGCGCAGGTCACGCCGGTGAGGACGTATCTGGATCAGGGGTTCCTGGTGGCGGCGGGGACGGATGCGCCGGTGATTCCGGTGAATCCGTTCTGGTCGATGTACCACTTCCTCACGCGGGAGACGATCAGCGACGGTGTCTATGGCGCCAACCAGGCGGTGATGTCGCGGGACACGTTGCTGCAGTTGTTCACGATCAACAATGCGCGGCTGACGGATGATGGGGCGAGCAAGGGGTCGATCGAGGCGGGGAAGGTGGCGGATTTTGTGGTGCTGTCGGGGGATGTGATGACGGTGCCGGCGTGGGAGGTGGAGAGGTTGAAGGCTGTGGCGACGTTTGTTGGGGCGCGGAAGGTGTATCAGGATCCGGGGGTGGGGCTCTGAGGCAGGCCGTCGCACAGAGATTCGAGAATGCCTCCTGAGTTAGGCTGTGAATCTCCAGGGGGAACGGAATGACAAACAAGGCTACGGCGACAGAGGACCTTAGGATAAGCAGATCAACTTGGTCGACCGGCCTGCGGTGGGTCTTAACTAGCGGCATCGCAACTGCTCTGCTCGCGCTTTGGGCAACACTGTTGGGCCTTTTGTACCGAATGGGATGGCTCAGCGTGTTCGGCGTCTCTCAGGATCTGTTTTTCCCAAGTTCGGCTACCGAGCTGACGTACTGGGGCTATATCGCATTGCTCGATCTCTGGTCGCTCGCCACCAAAGAATACTTCGGTTGGTTGATCTTGCTTGGAGCGTCGACGGCTGCGGCGGTATGTGTAGGAATAGCACTAGCGTTAGCCTGGGTCAGATACGGCTCCAAAGCAGCTGACCTCCTGGATCGCCGGTCCACCAAACTTTCGTTCGAGTTCGCGAAGGTTCTTGGCTTTGCCGCGATTTACCCATTGGCCATCTTCTACCTGGCCACCACGTTGTTGCTGCTTCCCTTTCCCGCATACGAGCGAGGAAAAAGCTCCGCGGAACAGAACATTCGCCGCTACGAGTTGGAGATTGCAGCTGGCACGCGAAGCTGTCATTCGATGGACGGACCTAAAGGCGAGATTGGCAAATGCCCCATGGTCATTGCGCAGACGACAGCTCGCATCGCCTTCTTGGATGGGAAGGAGGTCCACGTCGTGCCGGCCGAAGGCATTCGCATTCGCTGGACCCTACCCACTCACGTGCCAGAGGTTGCGGCCGCGACGGACAAGGCACGGCACTAGTCACTCAAAAGAAGAAGCCCAAGATCTCGCAAGTATCTGAAGGTGGTGTCATAGAAGGCAGGCATGCGAGTGCTGTCCTCCTGATCACCGTCCGGCACTACGATCACCATGCCTTGGCGCGCACGTGTGAGCAAAACGCGATAGGCATTTTTTTGAAAGAGCCGTCGCTCAGGCGCGAGAATCCGCTGCCACCGGCTGCCGACAAAGGAGAGGTGATCCCAAGCACCTGATGCCATCCGGAAGTCGCCGTCCCAAACAACTCCCGTCCAGTCAAGCTCGAGGCCTTGCACATGAAATTCCGTCGCGGCATCCTCTAGGTAGAAGGACGACCGAACGTCTTCTTTCCCGTGCAGGAACCAGTGCACCGGATCAATGGGCGCTTTCACATAGATTGCGTGCGGCCGAAGACGTTGAGCTTGCGATGACACGACCAAGCCATAGCGCTCTGAGCCTCTCGCTTGCTCTTTGAGCCATCGCTTTGCCCGAGCAACGCTACGGCAAAGGACGATCGGATACCGCGTTTGAATAGTGGGGAGGAGCTCCCGCGCTCGTGGTACGTCGATATCGAGCATGTGCTTCACGAAGGTCGACACATGCTCCGCCTTGAACGAGCGCATGGAAACGGCCAAGTGCAGACGGGCGTCCGTGTGAAGCACACTCTTCGTCGATACAGCGCCTAGTCCAGAAGCGGCGCCGTACTCTGCATCCTGGAGCTCAGGAGAAATATGGATCTCCCAGCTCGGAAACGACCGGTGCAAAGCGCGTAGCCATTCGGAGATGCCACCCTCCCCTGTGTTGATTTCTTGACCTCCGCCAACTAGACAAACGATCACCGCCCAGTCTTCGTGCCGATCCATGCAAGAAATCAAAAACTCAGGCTCGGACATGGCAAATCCGGTCCTGTTCTTCCTTCGCTGCATAAAGGCGGCGGTCTGCTGCTGGTTCCAAGCCCGCTGCGCTTCATCGAAGACAGCAATGTGATCGGATGGCGCAGCTTCGTCGCGAAGATACTCGTCGCGAAAATGATGGACGTTCTGAATAAACGCCTTCACGCGGCTCGCTGCCTGATTCTTGCGGATCACGCGACCCGCATCGGCCTCTCGCCGTACCTGGTCGCGAGCAAGTGCCTCCTGCAGTACCTGAACCAGCGGTCCATTCCCGGACAGAAAGACGCTGTGGAGTTCGCCGGCTTCGGCGTGCTTGGTTGCGACGTTGAGCCCAACCAGCGTCTTCCCGGCCCCAGGAACGCCCGTCACAAAGCAGATAGCCTTCTTTCTGTGCGCACGGCAGGCGGCGATCACTGCCTCGACAGCGGTGGACGTCGCTGCGAGGTTTTTGGCTTCCGCGCCAAATCGAGAGATCTCCGCAACCCCGTGGCCGGCATACAGAGCCATCGCTGCTTCAATGATCGTCGGTGTCGGACGATACCGACCTGCCTCCCACTCCTCTACGCCGAGCGGCTGGGTCGGTGCGAACTCGAGCGCCTCCTGAATTGCAGCTCTCAGCGTGTGCTCCGAAGCAAATACCGGGCGAAAAACTCCATCGTCTAGAGCGCTTTTTTCTAGAGAGATCGAACGCTCGGGTGCCCGAGTCGCGACCAAGATGGGCACCACAGCCTTGTCGTGCGACGTTTCGTGGAAGTTCTTCAGATCAAGGGCGTAGTCCCATACCTGGTCACGAGCATGGCTAGCGAAGTCGCTTTCGCCTACCTTGAACTCCAGAACAAACAATACGGAGCGAATGGCCGCCACGACGTCAATGCGACGGCCCAGCCTCGGGATGGCGTACTCAAAATAGACCTTGCCTTGCCCTGCGAAAGGTTGAAGGGTGCTGCGCAAAATGCGAATCTGCTCCGCCCACGCGTAACGTTGGGACAGTTCTACGGAGAACTCGGAGCGGTCAGTAAGGGCGCCTAGGATGTGGGCGGAATCTTCCTGGAGGAAAGTATCGACTTTGGCAGCATAGTACGCACGGCTCATCCCCTTAGTGTCGAGTACGAGGGCTTTGCTGTCGAGGGTCCCGCCAGCGTTGACCGCGATACGAGCGCGTTTATCTCAACCCGGCCAGATCTGGACGGGGTCTCTGGGCGTCGCTTACGGCACGCCCGGTTTCAGCGGTTCGAGGAGGGCCGAGACACGCCCACTGAGCAGCCGGCGCGACCGTACAGCGCCCAAAGTTCGGTTCACGGGATTCATGTCGCCACACGCTTGATGCTCACGCACATCTGACCACCCGGTCGGCCTGCGAAGCGCACCTGCTCAGCGTGACAGTTTGCTAGGTCGCGCGATGTTTCCCTGGATGACTAGAGTTACGACCGCAACGTCGGCAGGAGGCGCAGACCTCAGGACTCCAAGACCTTCGGCAGCCGGCCATGGAGCGGAGTCTTTCGCGCTGCCATCGAGGACGCACAGGATAGCGACCCGCTTAACCTTCGCTACTGCATAGCTGGCGGTTTGAGCCGGGGTCGGGCCAGGCGGATCGCTAGGCGCTGGAACGCACTGAGAAATCGGGCGATTCTCACGTTATGGCCGTCAGATTCTCATTTGATGCGCTCACCTACAACTAGCGCTAGACATCGATATTCGCCGCCCTCAACGCATTCGTCTCAATGAAGTCGCGTCGGGGCTCCACCTCATCCCCCATCAGCATCGTGAACACCCGATCCGCCTCGATCGCATCATCGATCTGCACGCGCAGCAGGCGCCGCACGTTCGGGTCCATCGTGGTCTCCCACAGCTGCTCGGGGTTCATCTCGCCCAGCCCCTTGTAGCGCTGGCGGGAGGTGGTGCGCTCGGCTTCCGAAATCAGCCACTTCATGGCGGAGCGGAAGTCCGAGACCTTCTCCTCCTTCGCCTTTTCGCCCTCGCCGCGCTTCACCGCCGCACCCTCGCCCAGCAGCCCGCGGAACGTATCTGCCGCCTCGGCCAGCGCCTTGTAGTCGGCGCCGTGCACGAAGTCCTGGGTGATGACCGAGGACTTGATGTTGCCGTGGTGCCGGCGCGAGATGCGCAGGATCGGCTTGTCGGACCGCGTGTCGAACTCGCCCGCCACTTCCGCCGGGGCTGCATTGGTGAGGCGGTCGATCTCCTGCAGCTTCTCCTGCAGCTTGAGCGCGCTGGCTTCGGCTTCGGCCACCGTGTCCAGGTTCAGCTGCACGCCGTCGGCGATGGCACGCAGCGCCTCGGCATCCATGAAGCCGGACAGGCGATTGATCACGCTCTCGGCGACCTGGTGCTTGCGCGCCAGCTCCGCCAGCGTGTCGCCTTCGATCACGCGGTTGTCGGCACCACCCGTTTCCACGCGAGCGCCGTTCAAGGCAATCCGCAGCAGGTACCCATCGAGCTCGTGCCCGTCCTTCAGGTACAGCTCCTCCTTGCCGCTCTTCACCTTGTACAGCGGCGGCTGCGCGATGTAGATGTGGCCGCGCTCCACCAGCTCGGGCATCTGGCGGTAGAAGAAGGTGAGCAGCAGCGTGCGGATGTGGGCGCCGTCCACGTCCGCGTCGGTCATGATGATGATGCGGTGGTAGCGCAGCTTCGCGACGTCGAAGTCGTCGGCCCCGGACTTGCCGGATTCGGCCGCGGCCTTGCCGATGCCGGTGCCCAGCGCGGTGATCAGCGTGACGATTTCATTGGACGTCAGCAGCTTCTCGTAGCGCGCCTTTTCCACGTTCAGGATCTTGCCGCGCAGGGGCAGGATGGCCTGGAACTTCCGGTCGCGGCCCTGCTTGGCGCTGCCGCCGGCGGAGTCGCCCTCCACGATGTAGATCTCGCACAGGGCCGGGTCCTTCTCCTGGCAGTCCGCCAGCTTGCCGGGCAGGCCCATGCCATCGAGCACGCCCTTGCGGCGCGTCATCTCGCGGGCCTTGCGGGCGGCCTCGCGGGCGCGGGCGGCCTCGATGATCTTGCCGACGATGATCTTGGCGTCGTTGGGCCGCTCCTGCAGGAAGTCGTTCAGCTTGTTGGCCACCACGTCTTCCACCGGGCCGCGCACCTCGCTGGAGACCAGCTTGTCCTTGGTCTGGCTGGAGAACTTGGGCTCGGGCACCTTCACGCTCAGCACGCAGGTCAGGCCTTCGCGCATGTCGTCGCCGGAGATTTCGACCTTGGCCTTCTTGGCCAGCTCGTTCTCTTCGATGTACTTGTTGATCACGCGGGTCATCGCCGCGCGCAGGCCCGTCAGGTGGGTGCCGCCATCCCGCTGCGGGATGTTGTTGGTGAAGCAGAGGACCTGCTCGTTGTAGCCGCTGTTCCACTGCATGGCGACTTCGACGCCGATCATGGTGTTCTGGTCGCTCTTGCTCTCGCCGATCGCCGTGAACGCGTTGGGGTGCAGCACCTGCTTGCCCTTGTTCACGAACTCGACGAAGCCCTTCACGCCGCCGGCGCCGGCGAAGTCGTCTTCCTTGCCGGTGCGCTCGTCCAGCAGGCGGATGCGCACGCCGTTGTTCAGGAAGGAGAGCTCGCGCAGGCGCTTGGCCAGGATTTCGTAGTGGAAGTCGTAGTTCTCGCGGAAGATCTCGGTGTCCGGCAGGAAGTGCACCTCGGTGCCGCGCTTGTCGGTGTCGCCCAGGATCTGCATGGGGCGGATCTGCGCCTTCTCGCCGGCGGGACCCACCTCCTCGTGCACCTCGCCGCTCTGCACGACGAAGCCCTTGCTGAACTCCAGCACGTGCACCTTGCCGCTTTGGCGCACGGTGACGCGCAGCATCTTCGAGAGCGCGTTCACGCAGCTCACGCCCACGCCGTGCAGGCCGCCGGAGACCTTGTAGCTGTTCTGGTTGAACTTGCCGCCGGCGTGCAGCTCGGTCAGGGCGATTTCGGTGGCCGAGCGCTTGGGCTCGTGCTTGTCGTCCCACTTGATGCCGGTGGGGATGCCGCGGCCGTTGTCGACGACGGAGATCGAGTTGTCAGTGTGGATGGTGACGACGATGTCGTCGCAGTGGCCCGCCAGCGCCTCGTCGATGGAGTTGTCGACCACCTCAAACACCAGGTGGTGCAGGCCCGTGCCGTCCGAGGTGTCGCCGATGTACATGCCCGGGCGCTTGCGCACCGCCTCCAGGCCTTCCAGGATCTGGATGCTGCTGGCGTTGTAGTCGCCGGCACCGGCCGGGGGCACTGCGGGCTGGCCGTTCTGGTCGTCGGACGGGAGGGGGTTGCTGTGATCTTGGGCCATGACCTGCTGTGTCTTTCGTCATCCCCGCGGGAGGAGCTCCGCGTACGTGGGGATCCAGGGCTTCCGCCCTGGCTTTCTTCGGTGGGGTTCGCTTCGCTCACCGCCACCCTACGAGGTGTCCGCATCTGCAGGGTGGCGGTGAGCGAAGCGAACCCCACCGTCCCCCCGAACACCATCAAATGCGCATCGGCATCACGACATACTTGAAGCTCGCGTTCTCCGGGATCGTGATCAGCGCGGAGCTGTTGGCATCGGCCAGTTCCAGCTTCACCATGTCCTGGTCCATGTTCGCCAGGGCGTCGATCAGGTACGTGACGTTGAAGCCGATCTCGATCGCATCGCCACCGTAATCGATGTCGAGCTCGTCCACGGCTTCTTCCTGTTCGGCGTTGTTGCTGGCTACGCGCAGCGTGCCCGGCTCGATGTTCAGGCGCACGCCCTTGAACTTCTCGCTGGTCAGGATGGCGGTGCGCTGCAGGCTGGCGAGCAGCGGCGCGCGGCCCAGCGTGACCGAGTTCTTGTGGTTCTTGGGGATGACGCGGTTGTAGTCGGGGAACTTGCCTTCCACCAGCTTGGTCACGAACTCCATGCCGCCGAAGGCGAACTTGGCCTGGTTGTTCGCGAACTGCATCTCGATGGCGCCCTCGGCGTCGGACAGCAGGCGCTGCAGCTCCAGCACCGTCTTGCGCGGCAGGATCACTTCCTGGCGGGGCACTTCGACATCGAGCATCGCGGAGGCGAAGGCGAGGCGGTGGCCGTCGGTGGCCACCAGCGACAGCTGCTTGCCTTCGGCCACGAACAGGATGCCATTGAGGTAGTAGCGGATGTCGTGCACCGCCATGGCGAAGGAGACCTGGTTCAGCAGGTCCTTCAGCGCCTTCTGCGGCACGTTGAACGTGGGGCCGAAGGAGGGAGCTTCCTGCACCAGCGGGAAGTCCTCGGCGGGCAGCGTCTGCAGCGTGAAGCGCGACTTGCCGCCCTTCAGGATCAGCTTGTTCTGGTTGGACTCGAGGCTGACCGTCTGGTCGCTGGGCATGGTGCGCAGGATGTCGATCATCTTGCGCGCGCCCACGGTGGTCGTGTAGTTGCCGGCGTCGCCGTCCATGTCCGCGCTCGTGCGGATCTGGATCTCGAGGTCGCTGGTGGTGAACTGCAGGTTGCCGGCGGTCTTGCGCACCAGAACGTTGGCGAGGATGGGCAAGGTGTGCCGCTTCTCGACGATGCCCGCTACCGACTGGAGGACCGAGAGCAGTTTTTCTTGCGTTGCCTTCAGGACGATCATGTCTTCCTCTTCCTAGATGCGAGTCGTTGTCTTGTAGCGGACGAAACCGTCATTTTCGCTTATTTCACGGGGACTTACCCGCCCGGGAAGGGGGGTGTGCAGGGGGCTGTCGGTGGGGTTCGCTGCGCTCACCTGTCGCTGGCGCGCCACCCTACGGGGAGGGGGCTTCGTAGGGTGGCGGCGGCCACCGGCCGCCGGACGGTGAGCGACAGCGAACCCCACCGTTTCCATCCCCGAAACCAAACCCACCCTCCCCTCGCGCCCCATCACCCCTTCAGCGTCTGCTCCAGCACGTGCAGCTGCTGGTTCAGCTCCGTCAGCTGCTGGCGCTCGCCGGCGATCTTGCGCACGGCGTGCAGGACGGTCGTGTGGTCGCGGCCGCCGAACAGTTCGCCGATTTCCGGCAGGCTTTTCTGGGTCAGTTCCTTGGCCAGGTACATGGCGATCTGGCGCGGGCGGGCGATCGAGGCCGGGCGCTTCTTGCTGTACATGTCGGCGACCTTGATCTTGTAGTAGTCGGCCACCGTCTTCTGGATGTTCTCCACGCTGATCTGCCGGTTCTGGATCGACAGCAGGTCGCGCAGGGCCTCGCGGGCCAGCTGGATGGAGATTTCCTTCTGGTTGAAGCGGCTGTACGCCAGGATCTTGCGCAGCGCCCCTTCCAGCTCGCGGACGTTGGACCGCACGTTCTTCGCCACGAAGAAGGCGACTTCCTCGGGCATCTCCGAGTTTTCGGCCCGCGCCTTGTTGATCAGGATCGCCACCCGCATTTCCAGCTCGGGCGGTTCGATGGCGACCGTCAGGCCCGAGTCGAAGCGGGAGACCAGCCGCTCGTGGATGTCCGTCAACCCCTTGGGATAGGTGTCGGAGGTCATCACGATGTGGCTCTTCTTGGCCAGCAGGGCTTCGAAGGCGTTGAAGAATTCCTCCTGGGTCCGGTCCTTGTTGGCGAAGAACTGGACGTCGTCGATCAGGAGCAGGTCCAGGGAGTGGTAGCGCTCCTTGAACTCGTCGAAGGTCTTGCGCTGGTAGGCCTTGACCACATCCGACACGAACTGCTCGGCGTGGATGTAGAGAATCTTGGAGTTGGGCTTGTCGGCCAGCAGCCGGTTGCCCACGGCGTGGACCAGGTGGGTTTTCCCCAGGCCGACGCCGCCGTAAATAAACAGTGGGTTGTACAGCTGCCCCGGCGTGCCGGCCACGTGCATGGCCGCGGCCCGGGCCATGCGGTTGGCCGTGCCTTCCACCAGGGTGTCGAAGGTCAGCGCCGTGTTCAGGCGGGTCTTGAAGCCGCCGCTGGCGGGCTCTTCGGCCTCCTCCGGCTCGGCCACCGGCGCGTTGGCCGCCACGGCCGGCGCGGAATAGGTGCGCAGACTGGTGTCGCGCGGAGTGATGGCTAACTCTAGCTGTACGGGTTGTCCGTACAGCTTCTCGAGAACGGCCGCGATCCGGCCGGCGTACTGGGCCCGGACCCAGTCCAGCTTGAACCGGTTGGCCACGAACAGCGTGACCTTGGAAAAATCCTCGGACACCTGGGCCGTCAAGGGTTTGATCCAGGTGTTGAACTGCTGCTCGGGGAGGTCCTGTGCCAGCTGGTCGACGCATGCCTGCCAAAGGCTGTCGCCTGCGTCCAGGCTGGAGGCGGTCGCCAGCCTGCTGTGTTGCCCCTCGCTCATGTGCCCCGTCGCTCCTGTGGATTAGTTTTGTCGCGCGAAACGGCGCATTCTAGTTCCTGAACACCTTATCCACACAAGCTGCTGAAGCTGTTGCAGGGGTCAATCCCCGGGGCCTTGACAACCGACTTGCTTGTCCGGGTACGTCATTTTGGGGATAATGCCGGGTTTTCCCGAGAAGCAACATGAAACGCACCTACCAACCCTCCAAAGTGCGCCGCGCCCGCACCCACGGCTTCCTGGTCCGCATGAAGACCCGTGGCGGCCGCGCCGTGATCAACGCTCGCCGCGCCAAGGGCCGCAAGCGCCTGGCCGTCTGAGCCTGCGCGCACTAGCAAGCGCAGCCTGCGCCTGCCCGCCGTGCAACGGCTGAAGACCCGGGCACAGTTCGAGGCAGTGATGGCAGGCGGCACCGTTTCCCGGACGCCGCATTTCGTGCTGCACCGTGCAGCAATCGAGCCGCTTCCTCCCGCAGGGCCTGAGCCAAAGCGCCAGGCCCTGTTTGCCGTCGGTGACGAGCCCTGGATCGGCGCGGTCGTGCCCAAGCGCCATGCCAAGCGGGCCGTCACCCGCAATGGCATCAAGCGACAGATCTACGCCGTGAGCGCTGCGTACGAAGAGCGCCTGCCCGCGGCCGCCCACGTGGTGCGGCTGCGGCTGGAGTTCGCCCGCAAGGACTTCGCCAGCGCCTGGTCCGAGCCGCTGAAAGCCAGCGTGCGCGGCGAACTGCTGCAGCTGTTCGAGCGTGCCGTCAGCTCCGGCCAAGGTGGGACGCGTCCCGCCCAAGCCGGGACAAGCCCCGTCATCCCCGCCCCCACCGTCATTCCCGCGCAGGCGGGAATCCAGGGAGATTCGCGATGAAGCGAATCCTCATTGGCCTGGTGAAAGCCTACCGCCTGATCCTCTCCCCCTGGATCGGCTCCGCCTGCCGCTTCACGCCCACCTGTTCCGCCTATTCCCTCGAGGCGCTGCAGAACCATGGCGCCGCTGCTGGCTCATACTTGACGGTCGCTCGCATCGCCCGCTGCCATCCCTGGTGCGCGGGCGGGCATGATCCCGTGCCCGACCAGCCCCCTCGCCTCTTCACGCGGTGGGGCGCACTTGCACAACAGAAGAAATCTCCATGACCGACATCCGCCGCACCATCCTCTGGGTGATCTTCGGCTTCTCCTTGGTGATGCTGTGGGACCAATGGCAGGTCTACAACGGCAAGCCCGCCACCTTCTTCCCCACCGGCAAGCCGGCGGTCACGGCCAAGGCCCCGGCCTCCTCGCCGGCGGCCAACGCCAATGCGACGGCCGCCGCCGGCGTCAGCACGGTGCCGCAAGCCACAGCGGCTGCCACGCCCGGCGCCGTGCCGCCCGTGCCCGCGGGCACGCCGGCCGCCGGCCCGCGTGAGCTGGTCACCGTCGCCAACGACGTGATGCGCGTGACCTTCGACACCGAAGGCGGCGCCATCGTCCGCACCGAGCTCCTGAAGTACCAGGGCGACAAGACCGGCGAGCCCTTCGTGCTGATGAACCAGAACGCCGAGCGCGTGTACCTGGCGCAGACGGGCCTGATCGGCGGCGACTTCCCGAACCACAAGTCCATCATGTCCTTCAGCGGCGACAAGGCCCTGAAGGAAGGCGCCAACGAGATGACGGTGCGCTTCGAGTCGCCCGTGCAGGGCGGCGTGAAGCTGGTGAAGACCTTCACCCTCCATCGCGGCGACTACACGATGGCCGTGAAGCACGAAGTGGTCAACACGGGCACGACGCCGGTGACCCCGCAGCTGTACCTGCAGCTGGTCCGCGACGGCAACAAGCTGCCCGGCGAATCGTCCTTCTATTCCACCTTCACCGGCCCGGCGATCTACACGCCGGAGCACAAGTTCCACAAGCTGGAGTTCAAGGACATCGAGGCCGGCAAGGCCGAAGTGCCCAAGGACTCCGAGGGCGGCTTCATCGCGATGGTGCAGCACTACTTCGCCAGCGCGTGGATCTTCCCGGAGGGCGTGAAGCACGGCAACTTCGTGCGCAAGGTGGACAACAACCTGTACGCCGTCGGCATGATCACGCCGCTGACCGTGGAACCGGGCGCGACCGGCACGGTGACGTCCAAGTTCTTCTCCGGCCCCGAGGAAGAAAAGCGCCTGGAGCTGATCGCCCCCGGCCTGGACCTGGTGAAGGACTACGGCTGGCTCGCCATCATCGCCAAGCCGCTGTACTGGCTGCTGTCCTTCCTGCACTCGTACATCGGCAACTGGGGCTGGTCGATCATGGCCCTGGTGCTGATCATCAAGATCGCCTTCTACTGGCTGCAGGCCAAGGGCTACCAGAGCATGGCCAAGATGAAGGCCATCAACCCCAAGGTCATGGCCATGCGGGAGCGCTTCAAGGACAACCCGCAGCAGATGCAGCAGGAGATGATGCGCATCTACCGCGAGGAGAAGGTCAACCCGCTGGGCGGCTGCCTGCCGATCATGGTGCAGATCCCGGTGTTCATCGCGCTGTACTGGGTGCTGCTGTCCTCGGTGGAAATGCGCGGCGCGCCCTGGATCCTGTGGATCCACGACCTGTCGGTGCAGGACCCGTTCTTCATCCTGCCGGCCATCATGACGCTGACCTCGCTGTTCCAGACGGCGCTGAACCCGGTGCCGCCGGACCCGATGCAGGCCAAGATGATGTGGATCATGCCGCTGGTGTTCTCGGTCATGTTCTTCTTCTTCCCGGCCGGCCTGGTGCTGTACTGGATCACGAACAACGTGCTGTCGATCGCGCAGCAATGGCTGATCAACTACCGCATGGGCGTGCCGCCGGAGTTCAACCTGCCGAAGTTCGGCGCCGCGGCGGACGCGGCGAAGAAGTAACCCGTCGTCCCCGCGCAGGCGGGGACCCAGGGCTTTCGAAGCAAGCGGCCTGCGGGCCGCTTGTTTTTTGGGCGCCCTGGATTCCCGCCTCCGCCGGAATGACGACAATGAAGCCATGCTCGCCCGCCTCGACCAACCCATTGCCGCCATCGCCACCGCCCCGGGTCGCGGGGCGGTGGGCATCGTGCGGGTGTCGGCCAAGGACGTGCGGCCCATCATCGACGCGGTGTGCTCCCGCGACCTGCCGCCGCGCCAGGCCGTCTATGGACCGTTCCGCGCGGCCGACGGCAGCGCCATCGACCAGGGCCTCGCGATCCACTTCCCCGCGCCGCACTCGTACACGGGCGAGGACGTGCTGGAGTTGCAGGCGCACGGCGGCCCGGTGGTGTTGCAGCTGCTGCTCGCGCGCTGCCTGGAAGCCGGTGCGTCCATGAACCTGCGCGTGGCGGAGCCCGGCGAGTTCACGCAGCGCGCCTTCCTCAATGGCAAGCTGGACCTCGCGCAGGCCGAGGCGATCGCCGACCTGATCGACGCGTCCACCGAAGCGGCAGCGCGCAGCGCGACGCGTTCGCTGGCCGGCGAGTTCTCGCACGAGATCCACGCGCTGCGCGACGCGCTGATCAACCTGCGCATGCTGGTGGAAGCGACGCTGGACTTCCCCGAGGAGGAGATCGACTTCCTGCAGAAAGCCGATGCCCAGGGCCAGCTCGAGCGCCTGCAGGCGAACCTCGCGCGCGTCATGCAGCGGGCGCACCAGGGTGCGCTGCTGCGCGAGGGCCTGCACGTGGTGATCGCGGGGCAGCCCAACGCGGGCAAGAGCTCGCTGCTGAATGCGCTGGCGGGCGCCGAGCTTGCCATCGTCACGCCGATTGCCGGCACCACGCGCGACGTGGTGCGGCAGACGATCCAGATCGAAGGCGTGCCGCTGCACGTGGTGGACACCGCGGGGCTGCGCGAAGGGGCCGACCAGGTGGAGCAGATCGGGATCGAGCGGGCGTGGGGGCAGATCGAGAAGGCGGACGCGGTGGTGTTCCTGCACGACCTGACGCGCGTGGAGGCGCCGGACTATGTCGCTGCCGATGCGGCGATCGCGGCGAAGCTGCCGCAGGACGTGCCGGTGATCGATGTGTGGAACAAGGTGGATGCTGTCGACGGTGGGGTTCGCTTCGCTCACCACCACCCTACGAATACCTCGCCGGCGCTCCCTCGCAGGGTGGCGGTGAGCGAAGCGAACCCCGCCGAACCACACACGACCCTCACCCTCTCGGCAAAGACGGGCGAAGGCCTCGACCAGCTACGCACGCGGCTCCTGCAGATCGCCGGCTGGCAAGCCGCCCCCGAAGGCGTCTTCATCGCCCGCGAGCGCCACCTGCACGCCCTGCGCCGCGTCGACGCCCACCTCATGGAAGCCGCCGCGCACCTCGCGCGTCAGGCCCAGGCGCTGGACCTGCTTGCCGAGGAACTGCGCCTTGCGCAGAACGCGCTATCGGAAATCACCGGCGAATTCAGCGCCGACGACCTGCTGGGCGTGATCTTCAGCCGGTTCTGCATCGGAAAATAGGCCGTCGTCCCCGCGGAGGCGGGGACCCAGGGCGCCCTGGATTCCCACGTACGCTTCGCTCCTCCCGCGGGAATGACGCGCGGGGGCCTCACATCGCCTTGATTCCCCGCGCCTTGATCAACTTCCCCAGGGTCTCGTTCTCGCGCTTCAGGTGCGCCGCGAAGTCCGCCTGCGTGCTCATCACCGGCTCCGCATTCAGGTCCTGCAGTCGCGCGATCACGTCGGGCGACTTCAAGGCCTTCGCGAACTCGCTGCGGATGCGTTCGACGACCGGCGCCGGCGTCCCCGCCGGCACGAACAGGCCGGTCCATTGCTGCGGCCGGAAGTCCGGATAGCCCGCCTCGGCAAACGTCGGCACGTTCGGCAGCTGCGCCAGGCGTTTCTCGCTCGTGACCGCCAGCGCCTTCACCTTGCCGCCCTGCACCTGCGGCACCGCCAGCGTGCTGGAAATCAGCATCGCCTGCACGTGGCCGCCGACCAGGTCGGTCATCGCCGGCCCGCCGCCCTTGTACGCGAGGTGCGGCAGCTCGATGCCGGTCATGTCCTTGAAGACTTCGAAGTAGAGGTGGTTGCTGGTGCCGACGCCGGGGCTCGCATAACTCATCTTGCCGCTGCCGGGACCCTTGGCGTAGGCCACGAAGTCCTGCACCGTCGCCGCCGGCACGGCGGTGCTTTCCAGCAGCACCAGCGGGATGCGCGCCAGCAGGCTCACCGGCTGCAGGTCCCTGAAGGTGTCGTAGGGCAGGCTGGCGATCAGGTGCGGGTTGGCCGGGACGCTGTCGGCGCTGAGCAGCAGCGTGTAGCCATCGGGTGCAGCCTTGGCCAGCAGGCCCTCGGCCACCGTGCCGCCGGCGCCGGGCCGGTTGTCGATGACGATGGGCTGGCCGAAGCCTTCCTGCAGGCGCGGTTGCAGCGCGCGGGCAATCGTGTCCGTCAGCCCGCCCGGGGCGAAGCTGACGAGGATCCGGATCGGCTTGGTCGGGAAGTCCTGCGCGAAGGAGGGGAGGCAGGCCGCCGCGGCAGCGCCGGCGAGCAGGCCGCGCAGGAACGTGCGCTTGAGCATGGGGATCTCCTTTTTGTTTGTGCCGGATCAACTTCAGCCGGCCGCCGTGTCCGTATAGTGGACAAGCATTTCCATTTTCGGCACGCTTGCGAAAGTGTCAATCCGGTCGGGCCGCCGCCGGCAATCCCCAAGAACGTATGGAACAGATGACGGAAGAACCCAGCACCGCCCAGGGCGGCGAAGGCGTGCGCGCGGTGGAGCGGGCGCTGGATGTCCTCGCGGCCTTCGCGCCCGGGGACCGCGAGCTGCTGGTGGCGGACCTGCTCAAACGCGTGGGTCTCAGCCGCCCCACCCTTTACCGGCTGCTGCACACGCTGGAGAAGAAGGGCTTCGTGGTGGCACAGGGTGAGCCGCAGCGCTTCCGCCTCGGCCCCGCGGTCGCGCGCCTGGCCCACGTCTGGAGCAACACGCTGGACCTGGGCGCCGTCGCCCGCCCGGCGATGGAAGAGGCCTGGCGCTACACCTCCGAAACGGTGGCCCTGTTCGTGCCGCGCGGCGAGATGCGCCTGTGCATCGCCGAGATGCAGAGCCCGCAGGCGATCAGCTTCCGCCGCGGCGTCGGCTACAGCGAGAAGCTGGTGCGCGGCGCCAGCGGCCGGGCCATCCTGGCCTACACGCCGCTCGCCGAGGGCCAGCTGGAAGCCTTCGCCGCCGGCACCAACGTGGATGTTGCCTGGGTGCGCGAGCAGATGGGGATCACCCGCCAGCGCGGCTACGCCATGGGGCACAACGAGCTGATCCAGGGCGCGTACGCGGTGGCGGCGCCCTTCTTCGACAGCAGCGGCCAGGTCGCCGGCTCCCTGGGCGTGTTCGGCCCGGACGTGCGCCTGACCGAGGCGCGGGTGCACGAGATCGGCCACTACCTGCGCGGCCTGGCGGCCCGTCTCTCGGAGACCCTGGGAGGTCGGGCGCCGTCTTGACCGGTCGATTGGTGAGTCCATAGAATGGACACGTTCACCGCACAACGGACAAGACGATGAAGGACATGATGAAGACGCTGGTGCGTACCGGTCCCGGTACGCCCACCGGCAACCTGCTGCGCCGCTTCTGGGTGCCGGTGCTGCTTTCCAGTGAAATCGCCGAACCCGACGGCCCGCAGGTGCGCGTCCAGATCCTGGGCGAGAAGCTGCTGGCCTTCCGCGACAGCGAGGGGCGGCCCGGCCTGATCAGCGAGTTCTGCTCCCACCGCGGCGCGTCCCTCTATTTCGGCCGCAACGAAGGCAACGGCATCCGCTGCAGCTACCACGGCCTGAAGTTCGACATCCACGGCAAGTGCGTCGACATCCCCCAGGCGCCGCAGCTGTGCGAGAAGTTCAGCATCGCCGGCTACCCCTGTGTGGAGCGCGCCGGCATCGTCTGGGCCTACCTGGGCCCGAAGGACAAGCAGCCCGAACCGCCCGGGGTGGAATGGGCCAACCTGCCGGACAGCCACGTGTTCGTGTCCAAGCGGCTGCAGGAGTGCAACTACCTGCAGGCCATGGAGGGCGGCATCGACACCAGCCACGTCTCGTTCGTGCACAAGTTCGAGGTGGACAACGACCCCTTCCACCAGGGCACCAAGGCCAACGACTACATCAAGAAGGACGGCAACGTCACCTTCGAGGTGGAGAAGCACGACGGCGGCCTCACGCTGTTCGGCCGCCGCAACGGCGAGCCGGACTCGTACTACTGGCGCGTCACGCAGTGGATCTTCCCCTGGTACAACCTGATCCCGCCTTTCGGCGACCACGCGCTGGGCGGCCACGTCTGGGTGCCGATCGACGACGAGCACTGCTGGGCCTGGAGCATCAACTTCCGGCCCGACCAGCCGCTGTCCGCGCAGGAGCGCCAGGACCTGCAGGACGGCAAGGGCGTGCACTGCGAGTACGAGCCGGGCACCAACGTGCCGGGCGGCACCTGGCGGCCCAAGGCCAACAAGGACAACGACTACCTGATCGACCGCGTCGCGCAGAAGGAGCGCCGCGCCTACAGCGGCGTGTTCGGCTTCGCGGCGCAGGACGCGTCGCTGCAGGAAAGCATGGGGCCGATCCAGAACCACGACGTCGAGAAGCTGCTGCCCTCCGACCGCGCGATCGTGATGGCGCGCCGCATGCTGTTCGAAGCGACGGTCGCCCTGGAGCAAGGCCAGGAGCCCAGCGCCACCCGCTCGCGCGCGCAGAGCGTGCGCGCCGCCGGCGTGCTGCTGCCGCGCGAGCAGAGGCCGCAGGAGTGGGCCAAGGCGCACCTGGTCTACGGCGAGAACGAGCCGGTGTACTCGCTGTGACGGCACGCCTGCAAGGCAAGGTGGCCCTCGTCACGGGCGGCGGCGGCGGCATCGGCGCGGCAACCGCGCAGCTGTTCTGCGCCCAGGGTGCGCAGGTGTTCCTCGTGGACATGGACGCCGAGGCGCTGGAGCGCACCGCCGCGCGCATCCGCGCCGCCACGCCCGGTGCCGGCGTGCGGGTGCTGGCCGCCAACGTGGACGATCCCGCCGCGGCGGAGCAGGCGGCCAAGCAATGCGTCGAAGCCTTCGGCCGCATCGACGTGCTGGTGAACAATGCCGCGATGCGCAACTACGCTGCCTTCGCCGACGCGACCCCGCAGGAGTGGCACGCGGTACTGGGCGTGAACATGGTGGGCAACGCCAACTTCTGCCGCGCCGCCCTGCCCCACCTGCGCCGCGCCGGCAAGGGCGCGATCGTCAACGTGTCGTCCTGCTACGCGCTCAAGGGTCGCAAGGGCATGGCGCTGTACGACGCGACCAAGGCCGCGATCATCGCGATGACGCGCACGCTGGCCTTCGAGGAGACCCAGCACGGGGTGCGCGCCAACGTGGTGTGCCCCGGCTCCACGCTGACAGACTTCCACGTGACGCGCACGGTACAGGCCGGCAAGAGCGTGGAGGAGCTCAAGACCCAGCGGCAGGACACGTCGCTGCTCGGTCGCTGGGCCGAACCGATGGAGATCGCCTACCCCATCCTCTGGCTCGCCTCGGACGAAGCATCCTTCATCACCGGCACCACGCTGGCGGTGGATGGCGGGCTGCACATCAAGTAGCACCATGATCATCGAGAACCAGGCCGACCTGACGCGCGCGGTGCTGGCGGAGGTGGAGCGCACGCCGGACGCGCGGCTGCGCCGCCTGCTGCGCAGCGCCGTGCGCCACCTGCACGAGTTCGTGCGCGAGACCGAGCTCACCGAGCCGGAGTTCCGCCAGCTCTGCGGCTTCATCGCCAAGGCGGGCCAGTTGACCACGCCCTCGCACAACGAAGTGGTGCTGGCGGCCGGCTCGCTGGGCGTGTCGGCGCTGGTCTGCCTCATGAACAACGCGCAGCACGGCGAGACCACGGCCAACCTCATGGGGCCGTTCTGGCGCCAGGGCTCGCCGGTGACGCCGCAGGGCGGGACCATCGTGCGCTCGCCCACGCCCGGCGATCCGGTGTTCGTGACGGCCTGGATCCGCGACGCTGCCGGCCAGCCGGTCGCCGGAGCCGAGGTGGACGTCTGGCAGGCGTCCGGCGAGGGCTACTACGAGAACCAGGATCCGCGGCAGGCCGACATGAACCTGCGCGGCAAGTTCACCAGCGCCGCCGACGGCTCGGTGCGCTTCCGCACCGTGAAGCCCTCGGGCTACCCGATCCCGGTGACCGGGCCGGTGGGCCAGTTGATCCGCGCGCAGCGCCGCCACAACATGCGGCCGGCGCACATCCACTTCCTCGTGCACAAGGCGGGCTGCAAGACACAGTTCTCCCAGCTCTATTCCAGCGACGACCCGCACCTGGAGACCGACGTACAGTTCGGCGTCACGCGGGCGCTGGTGGGGCACTACCAGCTGCACGAGGACGAGCCGGCCCCGGCGCCGGACGTGCAGGGGCGGTGGTACTCGCTGGAGCACACCTTCGTGGTCATGCCCGGCGACGCGTCGCTGCCGCCGCCGCCCATCACCGCGAAGACCGACGGCCCGCGGCCGCCCCTGGACATCCTGGAACGCAACTAGACGACAAGGAGCAAAGCAATGACCGTACACCGCCGCGCCCTGGTGGCGCTCGCCGCCGCGCTGCTCGTCCCCGCCGCATTCGCGCAGCCCCAGGAATGGGCGCCCACGCGCCCCGTGCGCATCATCGTTCCCATCGTCGGCAGCACCAACGACGTGCTGGCCCGCCTGGTCGCGCCCAAGCTGCAGGAGGCGCTGGGCCAGCCGGTGATCGTGGACAACCGGCCCGGTGCCGGCGGCAACATCGGCGCCGACATGGTGGCCAAGGCGCCGCCGGACGGGCAGACGCTGCTGGTGGGCTACAACGGGCCGCTCGCCATCAACGTCACGCTGATGGACAAGATGCCCTACGACCCGGTCAAGGACCTGCAGCCGATCACGCTGGCCGTGAAGGCGCCGCAGTACCTGGTGGTGAACCCGTCCTCCGGCATCACCAGCGTGCAGGACCTGGTCGCCAAGGCCAAGGCGGACCCGAAGCGCTTTTCGTATGCGTCGATCGCAGTGGGCAGCGCGTCGCACCTGACCATGGAGATGTTCAAGGCCGCCGCCGGCGTCAACCTCACGCACGTGCCGTACAAGGGCTCCAACCAGGCCGTCACCGACCTGCTGGGGGGCAACGTGCACATGGGCTTCTTCGTGCCGGGCAACGTGCAGCAGTTCGTGCAGCAGGGCAAGCTGCGGCTGCTGGCCTCCAGCGGCGCCAGGCGCTTCCAGAGCACGCCCGACGTGCCGACGCTCGCGGAGCTGGGCTACAAGGACTTCGAGGCGACCTCGTGGATCGGCTTCCTCACCGCGCCGAACACGCCGCGCCCGATCGTGGAGCGCTACCACCGCGAGCTGGTGAAGATCCTCAACTCGCCGGAGATCGCGGGCAAGCTGCACGACATGGAGTTCGAAGTGGTCGCGAACACGCCGGAGCAGTTCAGCGCGTGGATCAAGTCGGAGATCGTGCGCTGGGGGCAGGTGATCAAGGCGACGGGCGCGAAGGCGGACTAGCGGGCCGCTGGTCCCGAGTCCCTTCTCGTCATCCCCCGCGCAGGCGGGGACCCAGGGCTTTTCAGCATGCGGCCGCGGGCCGCATGTTCACTTGGGAGCCCTGGATTCCCGCCTCCGCGGGAATGACGGCTGCGCTTCCCGCAGGCTCGCGTCGATCAGCGCATCCGCCATCCACAGCACGGTGCGTTCGATCTCCTTCTCGCCCATGCCCCACATGTCCTTGAGGATGGTGTAGGCCTCGATGCCGTAGAGGACGGACAGCGCGCGGTGCAGGCGGTCGCGCGCCGCCGGCGCCAGTTCGCCCTTCAGCGGCGCGAGCGCCGTCGCGAGGATCCCGACGCGGTGCCCGCGCCGGTACGGCTCTTCTTCCAGGATGCCCGCGCGCTGCAAGGCCCACTGCTCCAGCGCCAGCTGCAATGCCGCGCGCAGTTGCGGCTCGAACTGCTCGAAGCGCGGAAAGGTCGTCCTGAAGATCGTGTGCACGCGCTCGCGCGCGCCGCCGGCGTCCGTCCCCGGCGGCGCATTGCGCACGGGTCCGAGGGACGCATCCACCACGCTCGTGATCAGCGCGCTGCGGCTCGGGAAGTAGCGATACGCGGTGGCGCGTGACACCTGGGAGCGCACGGCGACCTCGGCGATCGATGGGATGTGCCCGTCCTGCTGGATCAGGTCCATGGCCGTGTCCAGCAGCAGCTTGAACGTGGCGGCGCGCACGCCCCTGCTCGGCGGTGGCGGAGGTTGCGTGGGCTGGTGGGGAATGCGGGGCAAGGGTAACTCCGGGGTGCATGGTGCCGCAAGCCCGTTGCGGGTCAACGGGGCTTGTGCATATCATGGCCTCCCGTTTTTGAGACGCGTGTCTCAAATTGGCCCGGGTGTCTCATCCGGACGACGGCGGTCTGTGGTTCAACGCGATGGGGAGGAGACACCATGCGCATGGCAACCCGGCATCCTTGCGGCTCGCGACGAGCCACGCGCTTCCGCGCGGCGGCACCCGCCTAGGCGCGATCGTGCTCCACCTGATCGACCGGATCGCCGTCGAAGAAGACGGCGAGGGCGAAGCCATCCTGTGCCTGCACGGCCTGGGCGGAACGTCCAACACCTGGACGCCGCTGATGCCGGCGCTGGCCGGCTACCGCGTGCTCCGGCCGGACCTGCCGGGCAGCGGCCGCTCCGCATCGGCCGGCGGAACGCTCACGATCGAAAAGCTCGCGCAAGCCGCCATCGATATCTGCGCGCGTCTCGGCGTCAGCCGCGCGCACGTCCTGGCGCACTCGATGGGCACCATCGTCGCCCAGCACCTCGCGGCCGCGCAGCCGCAGCTGGTGCGCAGCCTGTCCTTGTTCGGCCCGTTGATAGCGCCGAACGACTCCGCGCGCGCCGCCATCCACGCCCGCGGAGAGAAGGCGCGCAGCGAGGGCACCAAGGGGATGCACGCGATCGCCCTCGCGCTGGTCCAGGCGGCCACTTCCACCGACACGCGCCAGCGCCAGCCGGTCGCGGTAGCCTACGTCCGCGAGAGCCTCATGCGCCAGGACCCGGAGGGGTACGGGCGCAGCTGCGAAGCGCTCGCCACCTGCACGCCGGCAAGCGTCGAACGCATCGCCGCACCCACGCTGCTGGTCACCGGCGACGAGGACGGCGTCGCCCCACCGCAGGCCGTGCGCGCCATGGCCGAACGCCTGGTGCAGGCGAAGAGCCTGCGTACCGTCATCCTGAACCGCTGCGGCCACTGGACGCCCATCGAGCGCCCGGAGGATTGCGCACGCGAGCTGCGCGCCTTCCTGCCGGCGCAGCGCTGAACCGGGGACCCTTCCATGGCCGACGTGCTCTTCACCAACGCGCGCATCTTCGACGGCTCCGGCAGCCCGCCCTTCCGCGGCGAGGTGCTGGTGCAAGGCAACCGCATCAGCCGCGTCACGCGCAGCGGCGCCGGCGTGCGCAACGCGCCCGTGGGCGGCGTCACCGTCGTCGATGCGGCCGGCGCCTTCCTCATGCCCGGGATGGTGGAGGCCCACACGCATTTCGCGTGGAACGACCAGCCCAGCCTCGATGCGATCCAGCGCATGCCGCCGGAGGAGCACATCCTCTGGTGCGCGCAGGTCGCGAAGACCTATCTCGACATGGGCTGGACTTCCTGCGTCGGCGCGGCCACCGCCAAGCCGCGCCTGGACGTCGTGATCCGCAACGCCATCAACGACGGCACCATCGTCGGCCCGCGCTACCTGGCCGCCAGCCAGGAGATCACGGTGCCCGGCGGCCTGGGCGACACGACCCAGCCGCACCTGCCGCAGCCCGAGTTCGCCTTCGGCGCCATCGTGAGCGGCTGCGACGAGATGCGTCGCTGCGTGCGCATGTTCTGCAAGTACGGCGTCGACTCGCTGAAGATCAACCTCTCGGGCGAGTCCATCACCGGCATGCCCAGCGAGGCCTCGCAGTTCAGCGAGCCCGAGGTCGCCACCTGCGTCGAGGAGGCCAAGGCCTGGGGCAAGCGCGTCGCCGCGCATGCGCGCTCCACCCAATCCATCAAGCGCTGCGTGCGCCACGGCATCGAGGTGATCTACCACGCCAGCTTCGCGGACGAGGAGGCGCTGGACCTGCTGGAGGAGCACAAGAAGGAACACTTCATCGCGCCCGGCCTCGCGTGGCTGCTCAACACCTGCCATCACGCCAGCGAGTACGGCATCACCCCCGAGGTGGCGCGCGGCATGGGTTACTTCCGCGAGCTGGAAGCGGCCATCGAGACCATGAAGGCGCTGCGCCGGCGCGACGTGCGCATCCTGCCGGGCGGCGACTACGGCTTCGCCTGGACGCCGCACGGCACCAACGCGAAGGACCTCGAGACCTTCGTGAAGCACGTGGGCATGTCGACCATGGAAGCGCTGCTCTCCGCGACCGCCTGGGGCGCACCGATCATGAAGCTGAAGGGCCAGGTCGGCGAGGTCCGCGAGGGCTGTTTCGCCGACCTGCTGCTGGTGGACGGCGACCCGCTGGAGGACATCGCCGTGCTGCAGGACAAGCGCCGCCTGCTCGCGGTGATGAAGGACGGCGAATTCCACCGCGCGCCGCCGCTGCGGCGCGACGCGCGCACCGAACACACCCGCTGGGCGGCCTGAGGGGCACGGCATGGACTCCATCCTGTTCACCAACGTCCGCGTCCTCGAAGGGCCGGTGCACGCCGCGCCCTATCCCGGCAGCGTGCTGGTCGAAGGCAACCGCATCAAGCGGGTGAGCCGCTCGGCGGCCTCCGTGTCCGGCGGCCCCGCCACCGTGATCGACGGCGCCGGCGCCACGCTCATGCCGGGCATGTGCGAGGCGCACACGCACTTCTCCTGGAACGACTCCGCGACGCTGGCCGGCATCCAGCGCATGCCGCTGGAGGAGCATGTGCTGTGGTGCGCCAAGGTCGCGAAGCGCTACCTCGAGGCCGGCTTCACCTCCTGCGTCGGCGCGGCCTGCGCCAAGCCGCGGCTGGACGTGGTGATCCGCAACGCGATCGACAGCGGGCAGATCCCCGGCCCGCGCTACCTGGCCGCCAGCCAGGAGATCACGGTGCCGGGCGGCCTGGGCGACGAGACGCTGCCGCACCTGCCGTTCCCGGAGTTCAGCTTCGGCGTCAACGTGAACAGCGCCGACGAGATGCGCAAGGCCGTGCGCCTGTTCCTGAAGTACGGCGTGGACTCCATCAAGATCAACCTCTCGGGCGACAACTTCACGCCCGATTCGCCGGCCGAGACTACCTGGATGAGCGATGCCGAAGTGGCCGCGGCGATGGACGAAGTGCGCGTGCGCGGCAAGCGCGGCACCGCACACGCGCGCTCCGCGGCCTCGGTGAAGCAGGCGCTGCGCCACGGCATCGACGTGATCTACCACGCCAGCTTCACCGACGAGGAGACGCTGGACCTGCTGGAGGCCGCCAAGGGCCGCGTGTTCGTGGCGCCCGGCATCGCGATCCTGTACGCGATGCTGCACGAGGCGGAGCCCTACGGCATCACCCACGAGAAGGCCGTGGCCATGGGCTACCAGCGCGAGTGGGACGCCGCCATCGAATCGCTGCGCGCCATGCACAAGCGCGGCATCCGCGTGCTGCCCGGCGGCGACTACGGCTTCGCGATGACGCCGCATTGCCAGAACGCCCGCGACCTGGAGTTCTTCGTCAGGTACCTGGGCATGACGCCGGCGGAAGCGATCCGCAGCGCCACGGTGTATGGCGGCCAGATCATGATGCGCGGCGACGAACTGGGCCAGGTGAAGGAAGGCCAGCTCGCGGACCTCCTGCTCGTGGACGGCGACCCGCTCGCCAACATCGCCATCCTGCGCGACCCGAAACGCATCCTGGCGGTAATGAAGGACGGCGTGTTCGCCAAGCAGCCGGAGGTGGAGGCGGAGCGCGCGCTCCGGGTGGCGGCATGAGAAGAACCTTCGTCAACCCGGCGCCCCCCTTCGTCATCCCCGCGGAGGCGGGGATCCAGGGCTCCCAGAACAACGCGCTCCGCGCGTTGCCTCCCAACGCCCTGGATCCCCGCCTCCGCGGGGGTGACGGGGTACGAACGGAGCCAGCCGCCGAATGACCCGCACGCGCAAGCTCGCCCCCTGGCTCCTGCTGGCGGTGCCGATCGTGGCCCTGTCCCTCTGGGCGGTCGTCGACAACGCCAGGCTGTACTTCACCACGCTGCTCAACGCGCTGACGCTGGCCTCCCTGTACTTCATCGTCGCCAGCGGCTTCACGCTGGTGTTCGGCCTCATGCGCAACGTGAATCTCGCCCATGGCTCGCTGTACCTGTTCGGCGCCTACGTCGGCTGGATGGTGGGCGAACAGACGCACTCCTGGGTGCTCGCGGTGGTGGCCGGCTTCCTCTCGGCCGCGGTGATCGGCCTGCTGCTGCAGGTCGTCATCTTCCGCCACATGCAGGGCCAGGACCTGCGCCAGACGCTGGTGACCATCGGCATCGCGATCGTGCTGGCCGACCTGATGCTGTGGATCTGGGGCGCCGAGATCTACACCTTCGATCCGCCCGGCTGGATCTACGGTTCCACCTCCCTGCCGCTGGTGGAGAAGTTCCCGACCTACCGCATCGTGGTCTTGCTGGCCGCCATCGCCATCGGCCTGGCGCTGTGGTGGTTCCTGGCCCGCACCAAGGTCGGCATGATGATCCGCGCCGGCGTCGACGACCGCGGCATGCTGTCCGCCTCGGGCGTCAACGTGCAGCTGGTGTTCGCGGTCACCTTCGCCATCGGCGCCGGCATGGCGGGACTGGCGGGGGTCGTCGGCGGCAGCGCGCTGTCGGTCTCGCCCGGCGAGGACACGCGCTACCTGCTCGCATCCTTGGTCGTGGTGATCGTGGGCGGAATGGGCAGCGTCGGCGGTGCTGCCATCGGCGCGCTGCTGATCGGGCTGGCGGAACAGTTCGGACTGGCCTATGCGCCGACCTACAGCGTCGTGTTCACGTTCGTGATCATGGTGCTGGCGCTGGCCTTCCGTCCGCGCGGCATCATGGGGAGGCCGGCATGAGCGCGGCGCAGTGGCGCAATGCGATGAATGCGGGCGCGCGGGACGCCGGGGCACCCGTCGATCCCGTGGGTTCCGTAGGGTGGGGTGAGCGCGAAGCCGAACCCCACCGTGGGGCATCGACCAGCGCCGATCGGTGGGGTTCGCCCGAGGCTCACCACCACCCTACGGACTGGGTGAAGCGTCTTGGCCGCCACATCGGCCTCCGCCATGTCCTGGTCCTCCTCGCCGCGCTGCTCTACCCCTTCGTCGCCAACTCCTTCTTCACCTTCCAGATCGGCGCGCAGTCGCTCGCCCTGGGCCTCATCGCGCTGTCGCTCACCTTCCTGGGCGGCTATGGCGGCATGGTGTCGCTGGCGCAGATGACCGTCGCGGGGCTGGCCGGCTATCTCGTCGCGATCTTCGGCAGCAGCAGCCTCGCCACCATCAGCCTGGGCTGGCCCTGGTGGCTGGCGGTGGTCTTCGCGCTCCTGCTCGCCACGCTGTTCGCCACCGCGGTGGGCTGGCTCTCGGTCCGCACCGAGGGCATCTACACCATCATGATCACGCTGGCGATCGGCGTGGCCTTCTTCTACCTGGCGCAGCAGAACTACACGCTGTTCAACGGCTTCCAGGGGTTCAACAAGATCTTCCCGCCGACCGTGTTCGGCATCGACTTCCGCGAAGCAACACCGTTCTACTACCTGGCGCTTGCCTGCGCTTTGGCCGGCTACTTGTTCGTCAAGGTGCTGGTCCGGGCACCGTTCGGCGTCGCGCTGCAGGGCATCCGCGACAACCCGCGGCGCATGCACTCGCTGGGCTACGCCGTCACTGCGCACCGCGTCGCGGCCCATGCCGTCGCCGGCCTGCTGGCGGCCGTCGGCGGCGTGCTCCTGGTCTGGTACAACAACCGCATCTCGCCCGGCTCGATGAACACCGGCGCGATGATCAACATCCTGGTCATCGCCGTCCTCGGCGGCATGAACCGGCCGATCGGTGCCTTCGTCGGCGCGATCGTCTTCGTCCTCCTGCAGAACTTCGCCATCGACCTGGTGAGCCGCGAGCGCTTCAACCTGGTGATCGGCGGCGTGTTCCTCGCCATCGTCCTGTTTTCCCCCAACGGCCTGGTCGGCATCTGGATGCAGCTTCGCGCGCGCCTGGCTCCGCGAAAGGCCACCCACCCCCAAAGGAGACTGCAGTGAAGACGTCAAGGAAGATCTGGGTTCGCTCGATGCTGGCGGCTGCCACCGCCGCCGCCCTCACGGGATCGGCCTGGGCACAGGAGACGCTGAAGATCGGCCTGCTGGCCACGCTGGAAGGCCCGTTCGCCGCGCCGGGGCAGGACAGCATGCGCGGCGCCGACCTCGCGCTGAAGGAGCACAACGGCATGGCGGGCGGCAAGAAGGTCGAATTCATCAAGGCTTCGTCGGATGCCACGCCCGACAAGGCCGTGGCCGCCACGCGCAAGCTGGTGGAACAGGACAAGACGCCGATCGTCATCGGGCCCCTGTCCGGCGACGAAGGCATCGCGGTCAAGAACTACGCCAAGACGCAGCCGAACACGACCTTCGTCAACGGCTCGTCCGGCGCCCAGGCCGCGACCTGGGGGGATCCGGCGCCGAACTTCTACCGCTTCAACACCGAGGGTGCCCAGTGGATGGTGGGCCTGGGCGAACACGCATTGGCCAAGGGCTACAAGAAGACCTTCCTCATCGCCGAGGACTATGGTTTCCCGTACTCGCAGGTGCAGGGCTTCATGGCCAGCTACTGCGCCAAGGGTGGCAAGGTGGTCGACAAGGCCTGGGTGCCGCTGGGGACGAAGGACTACGCCTCGGTGATCGCCAAGATCCCGAAGGATGTCGATGCCCTCGTGGTGGTGCTGGGCGGATCGGACGCGGTGAACTTCCTGACCCAGTACGAGCAGGCCGGCGGCAACAAGCCGATGATCGGCGGCTCGATCACCGTCGACCAGACGGTCCTGAACTACAAGGGCAAGCGCCGCGAATCGCTGCTGGGCACGGCCTCCGCCGGCCCGATGGCCGACTCCATCGACACGCCCGAGTGGAAGAAGTTCGTGGCCGACTACAAGGCCACCTTCAAGGACGGCTTCCCGAGCCCGTCGCTCTTCGCCTACCTGTACTACATCAACACCAAGGCGACGCTCGATGCGCTCGATGCGGTCAAGGGTGACCTGTCGAACGGCCAGAAGGCGTACCGCGCCGCGCTGCAGAAGACCCACTTCAAGGGCCCGGCCGGCGAGGTGAAGATCGACGAGAACCGCAACGGCGTGGGCACGACCTACATCACCGAAGTGACGAAGGCCCCGGACGGTTCCTTCTACAACAAGGTGGTGAAGCAGGTGCCCAACGTCACGCAGACCCTGGGCCTGTCGAAGGACGAATTCACGAAGATGGGCCTGGGCTCGCGCGACGTGCCGGACTGCCGGAAGTAGGCGCGCAGGCGGACGGCACGATGGCTTCGATCACCACCCTCCGGCCGCGCGCGGGCGCGGCGCTGCCTGCCGCGATGGCGAGCGGCGGCGCGCTGCTCTCGGACGACGCGCTGATCCTGAGGGGGGTGAGCCGGGCCTTCGGCGCCGTCCGCGCCGTCGACGACGTGTCCCTGACGGTCGCCGCGGGCCAGAAGTACGCGATCCTCGGCTCCAACGGCGCCGGCAAGACGACGCTGTTCAACGCGATCACCGGCGACTTCCCGCCCAGCGCGGGCAGCATCCACTTCTTCGGCGAGGACATCACGGCGCTGCCGCCGCACGAGCGCATCCGCAAGGGCTTGCGGCGCACCTACCAGTCCTCGCTGCTGTTTCGCGAACTCTCGGTCCGCGACAACCTGTTCCTCGCGGTACGTGGCGTCGCCAGCGGCCGCTTCTCCTTCCTGCCGGCGCGCGCGCGCCACGCGTCGACGCTGGCCACGCAGGACCTGCTGGAACGCGTGCGCCTCTCGCACATTGCCGACGAACCGGTGTCCAGCCTCGCGCACGGCCAGCAGCGGCAACTGGAGATCGGCATGGCGCTGGCCGGTGCGCCGCGCCTGATCCTGTTCGACGAGCCGGCCGCGGGCCTGTCGCCGGCGGAACGGCGCGAACTGGTGGCGCTGCTCGCGGCGCTGCCCTCGCACATGAGCTACGTGCTGATCGAGCACGACCTGGACATCGCGCTGCGGGTGGTGGAGCGCGTCACCGTCATGCACAACGGACGCGTGCTGCGCGAGGGCACGCCCGCCGAGATCGAGGGCGACGCCCAGGTGCAGGCGATCTACATGGGAGGCAGGCACTGATGGCCGACCATCCGCTGCTCGAAGTGCGGGGCCTGGACGTCTTCTATGGCCGCGCCCACGCGCTGCAGGGCGTGAGCCTCACGCTCGCCCAGGGCGTGCTGGGGCTGGTCGGCCGCAACGGCATGGGCAAGAGCACGCTGTGCAACGCGATCACGGGGCTGGTGCCCGCAACGGGCAGCGTCAAGCTGGCGGGCCAGGAGATCCTGGGCCTGGCGCCGCACGTGATCACGCGCCGCGGCGTCGCCTACGTGCCGCAAGGCCGGCGCATGTGGCCGTCGCTGACGGTGGACGAAACCTTGCGGCTGGTAGCCAAGCACCGCCGCGAGGTGGACCGCGTGTATGCCATGTTCCCGCGGCTGGCCGAGCGCAGGGCCAACGGCGGCGCGCAGCTGTCCGGCGGCGAGCAGCAGATGTTGGCGATCGGCCGCGCGCTGCTGCTGGAGCCCAAGCTGCTGGTGATGGACGAACCGACCGAAGGCCTGGCGCCGCTGATCGTGGAGCAGGTGGTGCAGTCGCTGCGCCACCTCGCGGGTGAGGCCGGCATCGGCATCCTGCTGATCGAGCAGAACCTGGGCGTCGCCATCGACGTGGCCGACCGCATCGGCGTGATGGTGAACGGGCGCATCGCACAGGAGTTGCCCGCGCGCGAACTGGCCGCGGACACGGTGCTGCAGGAGCGGCTGCTGGGCGTGCGGTCGAACGGCGAGGAGGAGGTGCAGGCGCCGGAACCGTCGGCCGCGCCGGTGCGGGTGTTCACGGTGCGGAGGGCGCATGCGGAAGCGGATGCGTCGGCGCTGCCGGCACCATTGCGGGCCGTGCGGGGGATCAACCGCTGGAATGCGGGCGCGGCGGACGCGGAGATCGGCGACCGGGAGATCGTGTCCTCTCCACCCCGTCATCCCCCGTCACCCTCCCGTCATCCCCGCGCAGGCGGGGATCCAGGGCTCCCGCCCTCTTCCGAAGCCCTGGATTCCCGCCTGCGCGGGAATGACGGAGAGGGGCGCGGGAATGACGAAGGCGGGCGCCGCAATGACGAAGCTGCGGAGGTCCTCCTCTTCCCCGTCGCCGCCACCACCGCCCGCGCCGCCTACGTCGCCGGCACCTTCGACACCAAGGGCCGCGAACTGCAGTACCTCAAGCAGTGCCTCGAGCGGCGCGGCCTGCGGGTGGTGACGGTGGACCTCTCCACCTCCGGCAAGCCCTCCTCCGCCAACGTCCATCCGCGCGAAGTCGCGCGCCTGCATCCGCAAGGCGAGTCCGCCGTGTTCAGCAGCGACCGCGGCAGCGCCGTGACGGCGATGGCAACGGCCTTCGAGCGCTTCGTGCTGACGCGGCGCGACCTCGGCGGCCTGATCGGTGCCGGCGGTTCCGGCGGCACCACGCTGGCCACGCAAGGCATGCGTGCCCTGCCCGTCGGCCTGCCCAAGGTGATGGTCTCCACCATGGCCTCCGGCGACACGCGCGGCTACGTCGGCCCCAGCGACATCTGCATGATGTACTCGATCACCGACGTGTCCGGCATCAACCGCATCAGCGAGCGCGTGCTGGCCAACGCGGCCCATGCGCTGGCCGGGATGATGGCGCACGTGGCCGCCGCGCCTGCCGGCGCGAGCAAGCCGGCGCTGGGGCTCACCATGTTCGGCGTCACCACGCCCTGCGTCCAGGCGGTGACGCGCCTGCTGGCCGACGAATACGACTGCCTGGTGTTCCATGCGACCGGCGTCGGCGGCCAGTCGATGGAGAAGCTGGCCGATTCCGGCCTGCTGCAGGGCGTGATCGACGTCTCCACGACCGAGGTTGCCGACGAGATCGTGGGTGGCGTGCTGTCCGCCGGGCCCACGCGCATGGACGTCTTCGCGCGCCATGCGCTGCCCTACGTCGGCTCCTGCGGCGCGCTGGACATGGTGAACTTCGGCGCCTGGGACGCGGTGCCGGAGCGCTTCAAGGCGCGCCGCCTGCATCGCCACAACGCCAGCGTCACGCTGATGCGCACGACGGCCGACGAATGCCGCGCGATCGGCGAGTTCATCGCCCGCAAGCTCAACGCGATGCAAGGGCCCGTGCGCTTCCTCCTTCCCGAGGGCGGCGTGTCGCAGATCGACAAGCCGGGCCAGCCGTTCCACGACCCCGAGGCGGACCGCGTGCTGTTCGCGGCCATCGAGGGCAGCTTCCGCGCCGGGCCGGACCGCCAGCTGCGCCGCCTGCCGCTCCACATCAACGACGAGGCCTTCGCGCAGGCGCTGGTCGCGGCCTGGCGCGAAGCCGCCGCGCCACGGCCGCGGGCGCGCAGCGCCTTTGCCTGAAAGCCGGAAAGGACCCGCCATGGCACGCATTCCCCGCGCGGAAATCCTGGACCACCTGCGCAGCAAGGTGGAGGCGGGCCGCCCCATCGTCGGCGGCGGCGCCGGCACCGGCCTGTCGGCCAAGTGCGAGGAGGCCGGCGGCCTGGACCTGATCGTCATCTACAACTCGGGCCGCTACCGCATGGCCGGGCGCGGCTCGCTGGCCGGCGTGCTGGCGTACGGCAACGCCAACGAGATCGTCTGCGAGATGGCGCACGAGGTGTTGCCGGTGGTCCAGCGCACGCCGGTGCTGGCCGGCGTCAACGGCACCGATCCCTTCATGATCGCCGACGAGTTCCTGCGGCGGCTCGTCGCCCTGGGTTTTTCCGGCGTGCAGAACTTCCCCACCGTGGGCCTCATCGACGGCACTTTCCGCGCCAACCTGGAAGAAACCGGCATGGGCTATGCGCTGGAGGTGGAACTGATCGCCCGCGCCCACGCCCTCGACCTGCTCACCACGCCCTACGTGTTCTGCGTCGATGACGCGCGCGCGATGGCGATGGCCGGCGCCGACCTGGTGGTGTGCCACATGGGCCTCACCACCGGCGGCACCATCGGCGCCGGGACCTCACGCAAGCTCGAAGACTGCGTCGATCCGATCAACGCCTGGGCCGCCGCCGCTCGCAGCGTGAATCCCGACGTCCTCGTCCTGTGCCACGGCGGACCCATCGCCGAGCCGCAGGACGCGCAGTGGATCCTGGCGCAATGCCCCGGCTGCAACGGCTTCTACGGCGCGAGCTCGATGGAGCGCCTGCCCACGGAGGCGGCCCTCACGCAGGCGGCGCGCAGCTTCGTCCAGATCACCCGATAAGACAAGGAGACCTCCCATGACCGGCTCCCAATTCGGCACCTTCCTCCTCGGACTCATCGTTGCCGCGATCGTCGTGGCCATCGCGGTGTGGCTGCTCCACTGGCTGTACCTGCGCAGCAGCAAGGAACGCGCCTTTGTCCGCACGGGCCTGGGCGGGCAGCGCGTCGTGCTCGATGGCGGCGCCTTCGTGCTGCCCATCGTGCACGAGGTGATCCCCGTCAACATGAACACGCTGCGGCTGGAGGTGGCGCGCGGCCGCGACAAGGCGCTGATCACCAAGGACCGCATGCGCGTGGACGTGATGGCGGAGTTCTACGTGCGCGTGGCGGCGGAAGCATCGGCCGTTGCTGCGGCTGCGCAGACCCTCGGCCTGCGTACGCTGGCGCCCGAGCAGCTGAAGGAACTGGTGGAAGGCAAGTTCGTCGACGCCCTGCGCACCGCCGCCGCCGAGATGACGATGGAGGAGCTGCACGAGAAGCGCGGTACCTACGTCAAGCGCGTGCGCGAATCGGTCGCGGAAGACCTGACGAAGAACGGCCTGGAGCTGGAATCCGCATCGCTGACGCAACTGGACCAGACGGCGATGGAGTACTTCAACCCGAGCAACGCCTTCGACGCCGAAGGCCTGACCCGGCTCACCGAGCAGATCGAGCGCCGCAAGAAGCAGCGCAACGACGTGGAGCAGGACACGCTGGTCGCCATCCGCAACAAGAACCTGGAGGCGGAGAAGCTGTCGCTGGAGATCGACCGCGACAGCGAATACGCCCGCCTCACGCAACAGCGCGAGGTGGAGGTCGCCCGTGCCCGCCAGCGCGCGGAGCTCGCCACCGAGCGCGCCGGCCGCGAGCAGGATGCCGAAACCGTGCAGATCGCGGCCCGGCAGGCGATCGAGGCGGCGCGCATCCGCAGCGAGCAGTCGCTGGAGGAAGAGCGCATCGCCAAGGAGAAGGCGCTGCAGGCCGCCGAGATCCTGCGCCGGCAGGCGATGGACCTGGCCGAGCAGCAGCGCGCGATCGCCGTGGCGCGCGAGAGCAAGAACCAGAGCGAGGCGCAGGCCGCGGCCGACGCGGCGCGTGCCGAAGCGGTGTCGGCAGAGGAGAAGGTATTCACGGCGCGCGAGGTCGAGGTCGCGGAACGCCGCAAGGCCATCGAGCTGATCGCCGCGGCCCAGGCGGCGGAGCGCGAAGCCTTGCAGCTCACGCGCGCGGCCGAAGCCGAGAAGCTCGCCAGCGCCGACCGGGGCGAGGCCATCCGGCTGCGGGCGGAAGCCGATGCGGAAGCCGAGAAGATCCGGGCCCTGGCCGATCGCGTGCGTTCCGAGGCCGCCGCCGAGGGCGTGCGCCTGATGAACGAAGCGCAGAACGTGCTCTCGCCCGAGGCGCGCGCCTCCGCGCTGCGCCTGCGGGTGGTGGAGAAGGCCGAAGGCATCATCCGCGAATCGGTCAAGCCGATGGAGCGCATCGAGGGCATCAAGATCCTGCAGGTCGACGGCCTGCTGGGCGGCGGCGGCAACGGCGTCGCACCCGTCGGGGGACAGGCGAACTTCGCCGACGGCGTGGTCAATTCGGCACTGCGCTTCCGCGCGCAGGCGCCCATCGTCGACCAGCTGCTGAAGGAGATCGGGCTGCAGGGCGCCGACATCCACGGCCTGGTGAACGGCGCCACCGCCATGCCCGGTCCCGCGGCGAATGCGCTGCCACCGGGAGGTGTTCCCACCATTCCCGTGCAGGACAGCGGCAAGAAGGCCTGAGGCATGGTCCGCGTCTACGTCTCCAGCGTGATCGATGCCGACGCCGATGCGGTGTGGCGGCGCATCCGCGACTTCAACGCCCTGCCGCAGTGGCATCCCGGCATCACGGACAGCCGCATCGAGAACGGCGAGGCGCCGGACAAGGTGGGCTGCGTGCGCGACTTCCACACCCGCGACGGCGGCCGCATCCGCGAGCGGCTGCTGGCGCTCTCGGACTTCGAGTACAGCTGCACTTACGCCATCCTCGAGAGCCCGATGGGCGTCGAGAACTACACCGCGACCCTGAAGCTCACCCCGGTGACCGACGGCGGCCGCAGCTTCGCCGAGTGGAGCGCCGAGTTCGATTGCGAGCCGCGGCGCGAGCAGGAGCTGTCGGACCTGATCGGCGGCCAGGTGTTCCAGGGCGGCTTCGACGCGCTGAAACGGCATTTCGGTTCGCGCCGCTGAAGCCATGCTGCAGAAGGTCGTGCGCTCGGCCATCATCGACGCGCCGCTCGCGCGCGTGTGGGAGGTGCTGCGCGACTTCAACAGCCACGACCAGTGGCACGACGTGGTGGACCGCAGCCGCATCGAGCATGGCGAGCCGTCCTCGCGCGTGGGCTGCGTGCGCAGCTTCACGCTGAAGGACGGCAACCGCATCCGCGAGCAGCTGCTGGGGCTGTCGGACAGTGAGCACAGGTCGACCTACTGCATCCTCGACGCCACCGTGCCCCTGAAGCGCTACGTGGCCACGGTGACGCTCAAGCCGGTCACGGACGGCGACCGCACGTTCTGGCACTGGGAATCCAGCTTCGAGGCGCCGCCGGGGCGCGAAGCGGAGCTGCGTGCGATGGTGGCCAAGGACGTGTACGAAGCAGGCTTCGCCAACCTGCGCCGGTATCTCGCCCACGTCGTCCCCGCGGAGGCGGGGACCCAGGGCATCCCGGCACGCGAAGTGCGTCTCTCCCGTTACGGCGGGCCGGAGCAACTGGAGGTGATGGCCTCCACCGCTGCGCCGCCGGGGCCCGGCGAGGTGCGCATCCGCCAGGACGCCATCGGCATCAACTTCCTCGACGTCTACCTGCGCCGCGGCTGGATGCCCGCGCTGCTGCCGCTGCCGGGCGTCCCGGGCATGGAAGCGGCAGGCACCATCGTCGATGTGGGCAGCGGCGTCGCGGGCCTGCTTCCCGGCGATCCGGTCGCCTATCTCTGTCCGCAACCCGGCGCCTACCGCAGCACGCGCACGCTGGACGCGCGCCACGTCGTGCGCCTGCCGCAGCACGTGTCCGCCGACACGGCCGCCGCCCTCCTGCTGAAAGGCATCACCGCCGACTACCTGCTGCACGACCTGGGCCGCATCGTCCCCGGCACGCGCCTCCTCGTGCATGCGGCTGCCGGCGGCGTCGGTTCGCTGCTGTGCCCCTGGGCCGCGCGGCTGGGCGCGACGGTCGTGGGAACCGTTTCCACCGAAGCCAAGGCGCGCATTGCGCGCGAGCAGGGCTGCGCGCACGTGATCGTCGCGCGCGAGGGCCGCTTCGCCGAGGCGGTGCAGGCGCTGTGCGGCGGCGCCGACGTGATCGTCGACGGCCTGGGCGCCGCCGCGGTGGACGAGAACCTCGCCGCCGCGGACCGCCGCGGGCACTGGATCAGCCTCGGCCAAGCGAGCGGCCCGCTGCCGCCGCTGGACCCGGACCGGCTGCTGCACAAGTCGCTCAGCTTCTCGCGGCCCGTGGTGTTCGACTACGTCGCCACGCCGCGCGAACTGCAGGAACGCGCCGGCCGCGTGTGGTCGGCGCTGGCCGACGGTACGCTGTCCGCACCACGCATCGAGCGCTTCGCGCTGGCGGCCGCCGCCGCCGCGCACGCGCGGCTCGAATCGCGTGCCAGCACCGGGTCGCTGGTGCTGGTGCCCTGAAAGGAAGAAACCCATGATCGAAGGCCTCAACCACTTCACCGTGATCGCCGAGGACTACGAGCGCACGCTGGCGTTCTACACGCAGCTGCTCGGACTCGAGATCGGACAGCGCCCCGACCTGGGCTTTCCCGGCGCCTGGCTCTATGCCGGCGGCCGTGCCGTCGTGCACCTCTATGCGGACCGGCCCGTGCCGGCGCAACGCGCGGGCGTGATCGACCACATCGCCTTCACGGCGCGCGGCTTGCAGCAGGTCAAGGCGCGCTTCGACGCCGATGGCACGCCGTACGAGCTGCGGCGGCAGGCGGGCGCGGGCACCTGGCAGCTGTTCTGCCACGACCCCAACGGCGCGCGCGTCGAGCTCGATTTCGATCGCGGCGAGTCGGAATGAGCCAGGTCGGTCCCTGCCGGAGGGGAACGTGAGGACGCCCTTGTCGCGCCGCAGACTTTCAAAGCCGTCCGGCGGTCCACACCCACCGCCGGTCCGCGCCGGATGCGCGCGGGAGTTACAAGGCTCCCTGCCCCGGTATCGCCTGTAATGGAACGCAAACGCGCTTGTAAAGCCCGACAGCGCGCCTTTACCGTCGAGGCATGAATGCGCCTCTCCCCCACAACCTGAACTTCGATATCCAGGGCCTCGTCCACGCGGTCTCGCACAACCAGTCGCTGGACGCGTTCCATGCCGGCCTCACGCCGAAGCAGTGGGAACTGCTCGGGACCTACCTGCAGCCCTTCGCGGTGCGCCAGGGCCAGGTGGTGATCGAGCAGAATGGCAACGACCGCACGGTGTACCTGGTCGAGTCCGGCCAGCTGACCGTGCACTTCGAGGACGACAAGGGTCGCCTGCGCCTCGCGGTCGTGGAAGCCGGCTCCGCCGTGGGCGAAGGCGCCTTCTTCACGCGGCAGCCGCGCAACGCGACGGTGCAGGCCGCGGCCGCGAGCAAGCTGTGGTCGCTCAGCCCGATCCGCTTCACCGAGCTGGCCAATCGCCAGCCGCAGCTCGCGCTGGAAGTGGCGATGGGGCTGGGCTCGCTGGTGTCGCGGCGGCTCGCCAACCGTCCCAAGCGCATCGCGGTGACCTGAAGACACAAAGGCCGCCGCCTGTCCGCGCTGTTGCCCCCGCCCGTCCGCCTGCGAGCGGGGCTTACAACCCGGTAACAGTTGCGCGCCACACTGAGCCCATTCCCCCCATCATCAGGCCGAGAGCGAGACCACAAGATGTTCAACTGGTTTTCCGGCAAGAAGAAGCACGATCCTTCCGACGACGAGCCGACGTCGGGCCTGTCGCGGCTTGAATCGACCAAGCCCAACAGCCAGGCGCGCCATGGCAATGGCGGCAACGCGCTGCCGGCCAACCGCAAGGCGGAGCGCATGGAGCGGCGCGAGCTGCTGTACGCCGTCGTGCGCGAGGCCATGGTGCGCGCGAGCGTGCTCAGCTCCAGCTACAAGTTCAAGGTGCTGTCGCTGGACCAGCGCGGCCGCCAGTTCATGGTGATGGTGGACCTGGCCCAGGGCGCCGCGAGCGACACGCGCCGGCTGGCCGAGATCGAGGCCATGGTCGCCCAGTCGGCCAAGGCGCGCTACGACATCCTGGTCTCCGCCGTGTACTGGCGCGCCAACGAGCACGTCGCGATCGGCGACCCGGTGCACTTCACGTCGCAAAAGCCGCTGATCACGCAGCCGACGCCGATCGAAGGCGGCCACGTGGCGCGCCATGCCCACAACGACCCCGCCAGTTCGCGGCCGGCCGAACTGCGCGAGGCACCGCCCGAGCGGCCCCTGCGTCCGCGCTTCGAACCGCTGGAGGCCGACGAGGTCGCCGCCTTCCGCAAGGCGCTGGACGCCGGGGTGCGGGGCGAACAGGCCCTGGCCGCGGCCAGCAAGGGCGCGCCGCCGGCCGGCTACGCCCTGCTGACCGGGTTCGAGGACACGGTGCTGTCGTCGCAATACGGGAAGAACGATGCCGACGAAGACGACGTCGGCGAGCATCTGAGCGGGACGCAGTACGGGGCGCTGCGCTAGCGCCCCACGGTGGGGTTCGCTGCGCTCACCGCCACCCTACAGTCGTGGCCCTGTTGTAGGGTGGGGTGAGCGCAGCGAACCCCATCGTGGGGCGCTTCAATGCCCCTCGAAGTTCACGAACGTGAACACGTCCAGCCCGCCTTCGCGCAGGCGCTTGGAGCCTCCCAGCTCCGGCAGGTCCACGATCGCGCAGCCCTCGATCACGGTGGCGCCCAGCTTTTCCAGCAGCTTCTTGCCGGCCATCATGGTGCCGCCGGTGGCGATCAGGTCGTCGATCAACAGCACGCGCTGGCCCGGTTTCACGGCGTCGGTGTGCAGTTCGACCGTCGCGCTGCCGTATTCCAGCTCGTAGGTTTCCTCCACGGTGGTGAAGGGCAGCTTGCCCTTCTTGCGGATCGGCACGAAGCCCAGGCCCAGCTGGTAGGCGACCACCGAGCCCAGGATGAAGCCGCGCGCGTCGAGCCCCGCCACCACGTCGGGACGGTGATCCATGTAGCGCTGCACGAACGCGTCGATCAGGACCCGGAACACCTTGGGGTCCTGCAGCAGCGGCGTGATGTCGCGGAACTGCACGCCGGGCGCCGGCCAGTCGGGCACGGTGCGGATGTGGCGGCGCAGGTAGTCGCTGACGTCCAGCGTGTCGTTGTCTTGCATGTTCAGCCTTTGAGCAGGAGGTCCTCGGCCAGCGCCAGCGGTTCGGGGCGGCCGGATAGCACGAGCGTATCGCCATCCTGCAGCGACGGATCGGTCGCCGGGTCGATGGTGCGGCCATTGGAGCGGCGCAGGCTCACCACGCGCACGCCTTCGCGGTCCAGGCGCAGCTGGCTGAGCGCGCGGCCCAGCGCGCTGGCGGCCATGGGCAGGGTGACGGTGGCCAGGCGCTCCTGTTCCAGCTCCTGCGCCGTGCTGTCGTCGGCTCCGTGGAAGTAGCCGCGCAGCAGGTTGTAGCGCGCGTCGCGCTGGTCCTGCACGATGCGGATCACGCGCCGCATCGGCACGCCCACCAGCGCCAGCGCGTGGCTCGCGAGCATCAGCGAGCTTTCCAGCGTCTCCGGCACGACCTCGGTGGCGCCGGCCCTCTGCAGCCGCTCCAGGTCGTGGTCGTCCTGCGTGCGCACGATCACCGGGACGTGCGGCGCGTGCGAGCGCGCGCGGTCCAGGACCTTCAGCGCGCCGGGCACGTCGAGGTAGGTGATCACGACCGCGGAGGCGCGCGCGAGACCCGCCGCGATCAGCGCCTGCAGCCGTGCCGCGTCGCCGAACACCACCGAGTCGCCCGCCGCCGCGGCCTGGCGCACCCGGTCCGGGTCCAGGTCCAGCGCCATGTAGGGGATGCCTTCCTGCTCCAGCATGCGCGCCAGGTTCTGCCCGCAGCGGCCGTAGCCGCAGATGATCACGTGCTTGTTGGCGTTGATCGACTTGCGCGCGATGGTGGTCATCTGCAGCGACTGCATCATCCATTCGCTCGCCACCAGCTTCATCACGATGCGGTTGCTCCACTGGATGATGAAGGGCGTGGCCAGCATGGAGATCACCATGCTCGCGAGGATCGGGTGCATCAGCGACGGGGGCACGAGGCCGTTGCCGCGCGCCAGCGCCAGCAGCACGAAGCCGAACTCGCCCGCCTGCGCGAGGTACAGGCCCGTGCGCAGCGACACCCCCGTCGTTGCGCCCAGTCCCTTGGCCAGCACCGTCACCAGCAGCAGCTTGAACGCCAGCGGCGCGGTCAGGAGCAGCAGCACCAGCTTCCATTGCTCCGCGACCGGCCGCCAGTCCAGGAGCATGCCGACGGTGATGAAGAACAGGCCCAGCAGCACGTCGTGGAAGGGCCGGATGTCGGCCTCCACCTGGTGCTTGAACTCGGTCTCGGAGATCAGCATGCCGGCGATGAAGGCCCCCAGCGCCAGCGACAGGCCCGCCAGCTGCGTGAGCCAGGCCAGGCCCAGGGTCACCAGCAACAGGTTCAGGATGAACAGCTCGTCGCTCTTGCGCCGCGCCACCAGCGTGAGCCACCAGCGCATCAGGCGCTGGCCGCCCGCCAGCAGCAGCGCGATCACCGCCGTGGCCTTGACCGCGGCGATGGCCAGCTCGCGCAGCAGCACTTCCGGCGGGCTGCCCAGGGCGGGGATCAGCACCAGCAGCGGCACCACGGCCAGGTCCTGGAACAGCAGCACGCCCATCACGCGCTTGCCGTGCTCCGACTCCAGCTCCAGCCGGTCGGACATCATCTTCACCACGATCGCCGTGGAGCTCATGGCCAGCGCGCCCGAGAGCGCCAGCGCGGCCTGCCAGGACATGTGCCAGAACCGGGGCGCCAGCGTCGCCAGAAAGATGCTGCCGACGGTGGCCACGGCGATGGTCAGGACCACCTGGAACAGGCCCAGCCCGAACACGTAGGCCCGCATCGCGCGCAGCTTGGCCAGGTTGAACTCCAGGCCGATCACGAACATCAGGAACACGACGCCGAACTCGCCCAGGTGGCGCACGCGGTCGGAATCCTCCGCCACGGCCAGCGCGTTCGGGCCGATCAGCACCCCCACCACGAGGTACCCCAGCATGGGCGGCAGGCGCAGGGAACGGCAGGCCACGACGCCCAGGACGGCGGCGAGCAGGTACAGCAGGGTCAGCTCGAGCGAGGTCATTTCCCCCCGATGCTATCGCCCGGGAAGGGGACCTTAAAATCCATGGATGACAGCTGCATCCACTTTGCCGGCGGAGCCCGCCCTGCCCGGGACTTTCGACGGGGCGCGCTCGCTGCGCCTGGCGCGGGAGACCCTGGACATCGAGGCCGCCGCCGTGCAGGGGCTCAAGGGCCGCATCGGCGACGCCTTCGCGCAGGCGGTGCAGGCCATCCTCGGCCTGCGGGGCCGGGTGGTCGTGATGGGCATGGGCAAGAGCGGCCACGTGGGCCGCAAGGTGGCCGCCACGCTGGCTTCCACCGGGACCCCAGCCATGTTCGTGCACCCCGCGGAGGCCAGCCACGGCGACCTGGGGATGATCAAGGCGATCGACCTCGTGCTGGCCATCTCCAACGGCGGCGAGAGCGACGAGATCACGGTGATCCTGCCGGTGCTCAAGCGCCTGGGCGTCGGCCTGGTGGCCATGACCGGCAATCCCAAGTCCACCCTGGCCCGGCACGCCGACATCGTCCTGGACAGCGGCGTCGAGAAGGAAGCCTGCCCGCTGAACCTCGCGCCCACCGCCAGCACCACGGCGCAACTGGCCCTGGGCGACGCGCTGGCGATCGCCCTGCTCGATGCCCGCGGCTTCCAGGCCGAGGACTTCGCCCGCTCGCACCCGGGCGGCGCGCTGGGGCGCAAGCTGCTCACGCATCTGTCGGACGTCATGCGCAGCGGCGACGCCGTCCCGCGCGTGCCGGGCAGCGCGGACTTCAGCACCCTCATGCGCGAGATGAGCGCCAAGGGCCTGGGCGCGTCGGCGGTCGTCGACGAGGACGGCCGGCCGGCGGGCATCTTCACGGACGGCGACCTGCGCCGCCTGATCGAGAAGGGCGTGGACCTGCGTGCCCTGAAGGCGCGCGACCTGATGCACGCCGCCCCCCGGACGATCCGCTCCGATGCACTGGCCGCCGAGGCCGCGCAGCTGATGGAGCAGTACCGCATCACCAGCGTGCTGGTGGTCGATGCCGAGGGCCGGCTGGTCGGCGCCGTGAACAGCAACGACCTCATGCGCGCGAAAGTCATCTGATGGTCCACCCCCGAAGCGCCTTCGGCGCCTCCCCCTCGAGGGGGCGCCCCCAGCGGCCCGGCAAAGCCGGTTCCGCGGCGGCACGCGATCAGGCCATGCGCCGTTCGACGCCATGCGCCGCGCGGAAAGCGTCGGCTCACTGATGGCAGCAAGTCTGGCGCGCACGTTCCCGCCCGAACTGCTGCTGGCCGCGCAGGGCGTGCGCGTGGCCTTCTTCGACGTCGACGGCGTGATGACCGACGGCGGCATCCTGTACTCCGACGAGGGCGAGACGCTCAAGCGCTTCCACACGCTCGATGGCCTGGGCCTGAAGCTGCTGCAGCGCGCGGGCATCACGCCGGTGGTGATCACGGGCCGTGACTCGAAGCCGCTGCGCAAGCGGCTCGAAGCGCTGGGCGTGGCCGACGTGCACTACGGCACCGAGGACAAGCGCCCGGCGGCCGAAAGGACGCTCGCCTCCCTGGGCCTGGACTGGTCGCAGGCCGCCGCCATGGGCGACGACTGGCCGGACCTGCCGGTGATGCGCCGCTGCGCCATCGCGGTGGCGCCGCCGGACGCGCACCCCGAGGTGCGCCAGTGCGCGCGCTACGTCACCCAGGCCGCCGCCGGCCAGGGCGCGGCGCGCGAGTTCTGCGACCTGCTCCTGGTCGCCTCGGGCCGCTACGTGCAGCTGCTGGAGAGCTACGGGTGAACAAGCGCGGTTTCGGCCGTGCCTGGGATCGGGTCACGATCTACCTGCCGATCATCCTGATGGGCGTCCTTGCGCTCGCCACCTACTGGCTGGCGCGCACGACTCCCGGCGCGACCGCCGGTCCCGGCGCCGCCCCGGTGGCGCGGCACGAGCCGGACTACTTCCTGCGCAACTTCTCGGTCAAGTCCTTCGAGCGCACGGGCCGCCTCAAGAGCGAGATCCGCGGCACCGAGGCGCGGCACTATCCCGACACGGACACCCTGGTCATCGAGCAGCCGCACATGCGCTCCTACGGGACCAAGGGAGAGCTCACCGTCGCCACCGCCAACCAGGCGATCAGCAATTCCGACGGCTCGCAGGTGCAGTTGATCGGCAATGCCGTCGTCACCCGCGAGCTGCCCGGCAAGCCGGAGGTGCCCCGGCTGGAAGTGCGCGGCGAGTTCCTGCACGTGTTCGGCGACAAGGAGCGGGTGAAGTCGGACCAGCCGGTGACGCTCAAGCGCGGCGACGACGTCTTCCACGCCGACAACATGGACTACGACAACCTGGACCGGGTCATGGAACTGACCGGCCGGGTCCGCGGCACGCTGCAGCCGCGCAACGCGGAGCGCTGATGGGTCCCCTCGTCTTCATTACCGGCGCTTCCAGCGGCATCGGCCAGGCGCTTGCCTGGCGCTACTACCAGGCCGGCTGGCGGCTGGCGCTGGTGGCGCGCCGCGCCAACGAGATCACGGCCTGGGCCGAGGCCAGCGGCCTGACCTTCGGCCGCTGGTGCGTGTACGCCGCGGACGTATCGGACGTCGACAGCATCATCGCCGCCGCCCGGGTCTGCATCGCGCAGCAGGGCGTGCCGGACGTGGTGATCGCCAATGCCGGCATCAGCGTCGGCATGGACACGGCGCAGCGCGAGGACCTGGAGGTCCTGGAGCGCACCTTCGCGACCAACAACGTCGGCCTGGCCGCCACCTTCCATCCCTTCCTGGCCGCCATGCGTGCCCGCGGCAGCGGCGCGCTGGTGGGCATCGCCAGCGTGGCCGGCATCCGCGGCCTGCCGGGACACGGCGCCTATTGCGCGAGCAAGGCGGCGGTGATCAGCTATTGCGAGAGCCTGCGCGGCGAACTGCGTGGCAGCGGCGTGCGGGTCGTGACGATCGCGCCGGGCTACGTGGACACGCCGCTCACGCAGAAGAACCGGTACGGCATGCCCTTCCTGATGGACCCTGCGACATTCGCCGACGCGGCGTTCCGCGCGATCGCGAAGGGCGTGAGCTACCGCGTGATTCCATGGCAGATGGGGGTCGTCGCGAAGATCCTCCGCCTGCTGCCCAACGCGCTGTTCGACCGGGTGCTGGTGGGGCGTGCGCGCAAGCCCCGGCAGGGATCGTGATGCAGCAAAAAGGGCTCCAGAGGGAGCCCTTGTTCATGCAGCCGCGGACTCAGTAGCCGCCGCCACCGCCGCCGTAGCCACCACCGCCACCCGAGCGGCCACCGCCGCGCGGACCGGCGCCATAGGGGCTGCGGAAGCCGCCATCCTGGCCGCCACCACCACCGCCACCCGAGCGGCCGCCGCCACCGCCGTAGCCGCCGCCACCGCCGGAGCGGCCACCACCGCCGCCACCGCCGTAGCCGCCGCCACCACCACCACCGCCGCCGAAGCCGCGCGGACGCTGCTCCATCGGCCGGGCCTCGTTGACCACCACGCTGCGCCCGCCCATGGACTGGCCGTTCATGCCGGTGATCGCGGCCTGCGCTTCGGCGTCGCTGCTCATTTCCACGAAGCCGAAGCCCTTGGAGCGGCCGGTCTCGCGTTCCATCATCACCTTCGCGCTGGTGACCTGGCCGAACTGGCTGAACGCCTGCTCGAGGTCGCTGTCACGCACCTGGTAGGGGAGGTTGCCTACGTACAGTTTGTTGCCCATCTAAAGGGACTCCTGAATCAAAACAAAGAAAGGCCAAGAGCGATGGAGTCCCGAAAACGCATTCAAGAAGCGACGCGATAGGCACATTTCACCGCACGAGCGTGCCAAGCAGACACGCTTTTCCATTATGGAGCAAATAGTTGGCGGGCTGGCAAGGGGAGCGGACCCGATCCCCGGGGAAAATTTGATCGCGCGCCGACGCCAAGAAAAAAGGGCCTGTTAGGCCCTTTTTCTTCAATTCGCGGAGCGAAGTGCGTGCTCAGTAGCGGTCGCGGCCGCCACCACCGTAGCCGCCACCGCCACCGCCGCCGCCGAAGCCACGGCCGCCGCCACCACCGCCGCCGCCGAAGCCGCGGCCACCACCGCCGCCACCGCCACCAAAGCCGCCGCCACCGCTGCGGGGCTCCATCGGGCGGGCCTCGTTGACCACCAGCGCACGGCCACCGTGTTGCTGGCCGTTCAAGCCGGTAATGGCGGCCTGCGCCTCAGCGGGGCTGCCCATTTCGACGAAGCCGAAGCCCTTGGAGCGACCGGTGTCGCGCTCCATCATGACCTTGGCGGAAGTGACGGCGCCGAACTGGCTGAAGGCCTGTTCGAGGTCACCGTCGCGGAAGGAATAGGGGAGGTTCCCCACGTAGAGTTTGTTGCCCATCTCGGGACTCCTGGAAAAAACGTTCAAGCGATGGAGTCCGCAAGACGCAATCAAGACCACGCGAGACAGCCAAACACCGCAACCAGCGGACCCGGAGGTCCGCAACCCTGATTATGCGCGCGAGTTCGTGACATTGGCCTCAGGGGCGACCCCAAGGCCCTTCACTCATCCGCCTGGACGATGGCCGGGCGCCACAGCCTCACCAGTTTGCCTCCCGTCCCGGGGTCGAGCCGATGCGGTGGATGGCCAGGTCGGCGCCCTCGAACTCCTGTTCGGCCGACAGGCGCAGGCCCAGCGTGCACTTCAGCAGCCCGTAGACGGCGAAGCCGCCGGCCAGCGCCCACGCCACGCCCAGGAAGCTGCCGATCACCTGCGCGAAGAAGCTCACCCCGCCCAGCCCGCCCAGGGCCTTGCTGCCGAAGATGCCGGCGGCGATGCCGCCCCACAGGCCGCACAGCCCGTGCAGCGGCCACACCCCCAGCACGTCGTCGATCCGCCAGCGGTTCTGCGTCAGGGTGAACATGCAGACGAAGATGGCCCCCGCCGCCGCCCCGACGACCAGCGCGCCCACCGGATGCATCAGGTCGCTGCCCGCGCACACGGCCACGAGGCCCGCGAGCGGGCCGTTGTGCACGAAGCCGGGGTCGTTGCGGCCCAGGGCCAGCGCCGCCAGCGTGCCGCCCACCATGGCCATCAGCGAATTCACCGCGACCAGGCCGGAGACCTTGTCGATGCTCTGTGCGCTCATCACGTTGAAGCCGAACCAGCCCACGGTGAGCACCCAGGCGCCCAGCGCGAGGAAGGGAATGTCGGACGGCGGGTGCGCCGACATCGCCCCGTCCTTGCGGTAGCGGTTGCTGCGCGCGCCCAGCAGGATCACGGCGGGCAGGGCCAGCCAGCCGCCCACGGCATGCACGACGATGGAGCCGGCGAAGTCGTGGAAGGGCGCGCCGGTGAGGGAGGTGATCCACTGCTGGATGCCGAAGCGGTCGTTCCAGGCCACGCCTTCGAACACCGGATAGACCAGGCCCACGATCACGGCGGTCGCCAGCAGTTGCGGGCCGAAACGCGCCCGCTCGGCGATGCCGCCGGAAATGATGGCCGGGATCGCGGCGGCGAAGGTCAGCAGGAAGAAGAAGCGCACCAGGTCGTAGCCGCTGCGGGCCACCAACTGGTCGGCGCTGACCAGGAAGGTCGTTCCGTAGGCGACGCCATAGCCCACCAGGAAGTAGGCGACAGTCGAAACCGAGAAATCGACCAGGATCTTCACCAGGGCGTTGACCTGGTTCTTCTTGCGGACGGTCCCCAGCTCCAGGAATGCGAATCCGGAGTGCATCGCCAGGACCAGGATGGCGCCCAGCAGGAGGAACAGGACGTCCGTGCCCTGTTTCAGTGCTTCCATGAACTACCTTTGGATGGAATTGCGTTGTTGTGGTGCGTTTTTGCCGGCTGGCGCGCGCTTGCACCAAAAGAAAGCAAGTCCCGCGCCACGGATGTGCAGAAGCCGTGCATGTAGAATCCGGCCCGTCATTGGGGAGTAGCCTCCCTTCACCTCGAAAGGGGTCGGCGTCAACAGACTTGGAACCCGCGTTCCATGGCGCCGACGATCTTCGGACTTGGCGAGACCTTTGACCGCGCAGCCTCCCATTCAGGCCGGAGGAGCTGTGCGGTCAATGCGTGCTCGATCCGGCCGGAGTGTTCATGGAAGCCTTTCTCGTCTCCACCGGCATCGTCGCCCTCGCCGAAATGGGCGACAAGACGCAGCTGCTGTCGCTGGTCCTCGCCGCCAAGTTCCGCAAGCCCGTGCCCATCATCCTGGGCATCTTCGTGGCGACCCTCGTCAACCACGCGCTCGCGGGCGCCGTGGGCGCCTGGGTGACGCAGGCCCTCGGCCCCGAGGTGCTGCGCTGGGTGCTGGGCGCCTCGTTCATCGGCATGGCCATCTGGATGCTGATTCCCGACAAGATCGACGAGGACGAGGCGAACAGCGGGCCGAAGTACGGCGTGTTCCTCACGACCGTGATCGCCTTCTTCCTGGCGGAGATGGGCGACAAGACCCAGGTCGCCACCGTCATGCTGGCCGCGCAGTTCCATGCCTGGGCGAGCGTGGTGGCAGGCACGACGCTGGGCATGATGCTGGCCAACGCGCCGGTGGTGTGGTTCGGCGACGCGATCACGCGCAAGGTGCCGATCAAGCTGGTGCACACGATCGGGGCGGTGGTGTTCCTGGTGCTGGGAGTGCTGGCGATCTGGCCGAAGTGAGCCCCGCTCCCGTCATTCCCGCGGAGGCGGGAATCCAGGGCTCCCCGGCGGGCGCGCTGCGCGCGCCTTGAAAGCCCTGGGTCCCCGCCTGCGCGGGGACGACGAGTCTGGATATACTTCCCCCAGCGCCGATTTGCTTCGCTTGCGGGCGCTCAATAAATGCCGCTAAAGACCGAGCCGGACCCGGCCCGCTTCAGCGGACCGGGTTTTTTCATTCCATGACGCTCATCGCCACGCCACGGTCCATGACCTTCGAAGCCCCGCTTGCGCTGCAAAGCGGGGCTTCGATCCGGGGCTATTCCCTGGCCTACGAAACCTACGGCACGCTCAACGCCGACCGCAGCAACGCCGTCCTGATCTGCCACGCGCTCAACGCCTCGCACCACGTGGCGGGCGTCTACGCGGGCCAGGAGAAGTCCGAGGGCTGGTGGGACACCATGATCGGCCCCGGCAAGCCGGTGGACACCGACCGCTTCTTCGTCATCGGCGTCAACAACCTCGGCTCCTGCTTCGGGTCCACCGGGCCGATGCACGTCAACCCGGACACCGGCAGCGTCTACGGCGCCGACTTCCCCGTGGTGACCGTCGAGGACTGGGTCGACGCGCAGGCGCGCCTGCTCGATGGCCTGGGCATCCGGCAGCTCGCCGCCGTGATGGGCGGCAGCCTGGGCGGCATGCAGGCGCTGTCCTGGACGCTGCAGTACCCCGACCGCGTGCGCCACGCCGTCGTGGTGGCGAGCGCGCCCAACCTCACGGCGGAGAACATCGCCTTCAACGAGGTGGCGCGCCGGGCCATCGTCACGGACCCGGACTTCCACGGCGGCCACTTCTATGCGCACGGCGTCGTGCCCAAGCGCGGACTGCGCATCGCGCGCATGGTCGGCCACATCACGTACCTCTCCGACGACGTGATGAACGAGAAGTTCGGCCGCCAGCTGCGCAACGGCCTGAACCTCACTTACACGACGCAGGACATCGAATTCCAGATCGAGAGCTACCTGCGCCACCAGGGCGACAAGTTCAGTGAATACTTCGACGCCAACACCTACCTGCTGATCACGCGCGCGCTGGACTACTTCGACCCGGCGCGCCGCACCGACGGCAACCTCGCCAAGGCGCTGGCCGTGGCGCGGGCAAAGTTCCTGCTCGTGAGCTTCACGACCGACTGGCGCTTCTCGCCGGCGCGCAGCCGCGAGATCGTGCGCGCGCTGCTCGACAACCGCCGCGACGTGAGCTACGCCGAGATCGACGCGCCCCACGGCCACGACGCCTTCCTGCTGGAGGACGCGCGCTACCTGTCGGTGGTGCGCTCCTACTTCGACCACATCGCCGCCGTCACACCCGCGCCCACGCCGGCGCCGGTGCGCGAGCTGGCCGCGGGAGCCGTGCTGTGAGCGATCGCGCAACGCTGGAAGCCATCGCCGCCCTCGTGCCCGAGGGCGCGCGCGTGCTGGACCTGGGCTGCGGCGACGGGGCCCTGCTGGATCACCTGCAACGCAAGCGCGGCTGCTCCGGCTACGGCATCGAGATCGCCGATGACAACGTGCTCGCCTGCGTGAAGCGGGGCGTCAACGTGATCCAGGCCAACCTGGACGAGGGCCTGGCGATCTTCGACGACGACACCTTCGACGTCGTGCTGCAGGTCGACACCCTGCAGCACCTGCGCAATGCCGAAGTCATGCTGCGCGAGACGGCGCGCGTGGGCAAGCTGGGCATCGTCACCTTCCCCAACTTCGCCCACTGGCCCAACCGGCTGTCGATCGTGCGCGGCCGCATGCCGGTGACCAAGCGGCTGCCCTACCAGTGGTACGACACGCCCAACATCCGGGTGGGCACGTTCAAGGACTTCGAGGTGCTGGCGACCAAGAACCGGCTGTCCATCCTGGACGCCTTCGGCATGCAGGACGGCCAGGTGCGCCGCGTGCTGCCCAACCTCACCGCGAGCACGGCGGTGTTCAAGTTCGAACGGGCGTGAACGAAGCCGAGGTCGCAGGCCCCGCCGGCGGACGCGCCGGCTCCGTCCCCGAGGTGCTGGGCGCTTTCCTGAAACTGGGCTTGACGTCCTTCGGCGGCCCGGTGGCGCACCTGGGCTACTTTCGCGCGGAATTCGTCGAGCGCCGGCGCTGGCTCGACGACCGCAGCTACTCGGACCTGGTGGCGCTGTGCCAGTTCCTGCCCGGTCCGGCCAGCAGCCAGGTGGGCATGGCCCTCGGCCTGGCGCGCGCGGGCTGGCTGGGGGCGCTGGCCGCGTGGTGCGGCTTCACGCTGCCGTCCGCCATCGCCCTCATCGTGTTCGCCTATGGCATCGCGCAGTGGGGCGGGCTGGCCGGCAGCGGCGCGGTGCATGGCTTGAAGGTCGCCGCCGTGGCGGTGGTGGCGCAGGCGGTCTGGGGCATGGCGAAGAACCTGTGCCCGGATCGCGCGCGTGCCGGGATGGCCCTGGCCGCGGCGTTGCTGGCGCTGACCTTGCCCAGCGCCTGGTCGCAGGTCGCGGTGATCGCGCTGGCCGGCATCGTCGGCTGGCAGGTGCTGAAGCTGCCGCACCAGCAGGCGGCGGCGCACCAGGGCTTTGGCGTCTCCCGCACCGCCGGCGTGGTCGCGCTGGTCCTGTTCGTCGCCCTCCTCGCCGGCCTGCCGCTGCTGGCCGTGGCCACGCGATCGCCGGCGTGGTCCATCGTGGACGGCTTCTACCGCGCCGGCGCCCTCGTCTTCGGGGGCGGCCACGTGGTGCTGCCTTTGCTGCAGGCCGTGGTCGTGCCGGCCGGCGTCGTCACCAACGAACAATTCCTGGCCGGCTATGGCGCCGCGCAGGCGGTCCCGGGCCCGCTCTTCAGCTTCGCGGCCTACCTGGGCGCCGTCATGCACGGCCCGTTCTCGGGCTGGACCGGCGGGCTGCTGCTGCTGGTCGTGGTCTTCCTCCCGGCCTTCCTGCTGGTCGTGGGCGCGCTGCCTTTCTGGGACGTGTTGCGGCAACGGGATGCGGTGCAGTCGGCCCTGGCCGGGGTGAACGCCGCCGTCGTGGGCATCCTGCTCGCGGCGCTGTACGACCCCGTGTGGACCAGCGCGATCCGCGGCCGCGCGGATTTCGCCGTCGCGCTGGCCGCGTTCGGGCTGCTCGTGGTCGCCCGCGTGTCGCCCCTCGTCGTCGTGCTCCTGGCCGCCGGGGCGGGGTGGGCGTTCCTGGGGTGACACCGAGGCGCGGCGCGCGCGTGCGCGCTACGATGGCCGCATGAACATCCTGATCACCGGTGGCGCCGGCTTCCTCGGTGCCCGCCTCGCCCGCGAGCTGCTTGCCGCGGGCACGCTGTCGTTGCGCGGGGCTCCCGCGCGTTCCATCGCGCAGGTCGTGCTTGCCGACCGAGGCGCACCGCCCGCGGACCTGCTGGCCGACCCGCGCGTGCGCAGCGTGCAGGGCGACCTGATCGAGCTGGTCCGCAAGGGCGAGCTGCCCGCCGCCGGCACTGATGCGGTGTTCCATCTCGCGGCCGCGGTGAGCGCCGAGTGCGAGGCCGATTTCGAGCTGGGGCTGCGCAGCAACCTCGACACCACGCGCGTGCTGCTGGACGCGTGCCGCGCGCTGGGCACCACGCCCGTGTTCGTGCTGGCGAGTTCGCTGGCGGTGTTCGGCCAGCAGCCGGGACAGCCGGCGCTCGGCACGGTGCGTGACGACACGCTGCCCACGCCGCAAGGCAGCTACGGCATCCAGAAGTTCATCTGCGAACAACTCGTGGCCGACTACACGCGCAAGGGCTACATCGCCGGGCGCAGCGTGCGGCCGATGACGGTGGCCGTGCGGCCCGGGCTGCCCAATGGCGCCGCCTCGGGCTTCTTCAGCGGCATGATCCGCGAGCCCCTCGCCGGCCAGCGTGCCCGCATCCCGGTGGGCCCGGACACGCCGGTGGCGCTGGCCTCGCCGACCCGCACCATCGAAGGATTCGTGCGCGCGGCCGAGGCGAGCGACGCGCAGTGGGGCCAGCGTACGGCGATCAACCTGCCCTCGCTGGCCACCACGGTTGGCGAGATGGCGGCGGCCCTGGAGAAGGTGGCCGGCCGCGAGGCGACCGCCCTCCTCGACTGGCAACCCGATCCCGCCATCGAGAAGCTGGTGCGCAGCTGGCCGGGCGACGTCGCGTGGGACCGCGCGCGCGGCCTGGGCCTGGCCAACGATGCCGGCTTCGAGGCCATCGTGCGCGAATACATCGCCGAGAACCCGCAGGCGGTGCGCCTGGCGGTGCACTGAAGGAATCCGGATGCCGCGTTTCGCCGCCAACCTGTCCATGCTGTATCCGGAGCACGATTTCCTCGCGCGCTTCGAGGCCGCCGCGCGCGACGGCTTTGCCGCCGTCGAATACCTGTTTCCCTACGAACACGAGCCGCGCGAGCTGGCCGCGCGCCTGCGCGCGCAGGGCCTGCAGCAGGTGCTGTTCAACGCGCCGCCCGGCGACTGGGCGAGCGGCGAGCGCGGGATGGCCTGCCTGCCGGGGCGCGAGGCGCAGTTCCGCGAGAGCATCGCGCAGGCGCTGCGCTATGCCGACGCGCTGGCCTGTCCCCGCATCCACGTGATGGCGGGGCTCGTGCCCGCGGGCGTGGACCGGGCGACACTGCGGCCCACCTATGTCGCCAACATCCGCTGGGCCGCGCGCGAGGCCGCGAAGCAGGGCGTGAACGTGCTGCTGGAGCCGATCAACACGCGCGACATCCCCGGCTTCTTCCTCAATCGCCAGGACCACGCCCACGAACTCGTCGCCGAGATCGGCGAGTCCAACGTGCAGGTGCAGATGGACCTGTACCACTGCCAGATCGTGGAGGGCGACGTGGCGATGAAGATCCGCCAGTACCTGCCCACCGGGCGCGTCGGCCACTTCCAGATCGCCGGCGTACCGCAGCGGCACGAGCCGGACCTGGGCGAAGTGAACTATCCCTACCTGTTCTTGGTGATCGACGAGGTCAGCGCTGCCTGCGGCTGGCAGGGTTGGATCGGCTGCGAGTACCGCCCCGCGCGGGGCGCGCAGGCCGGTGGCACGAGCGCGGGCCTGGGCTGGTTCGGGCCCTGGCGCGCGCGCTGACCTCCGCATGGCCCTGACCCTCGCGCGCCCCGTCCACAGCGAACTCCTGATCAAGAAGAGCCGGTTCCTCGGTTGCGTGCGGCCGGTGCCGGACCGCGCCGCCGCCCTGTCCGTGGTCGCGGCGCTGCGGGCCGAACACCCCGGCGCGGCCCACGTGTGCTGGGCGCTGCTCGCCGGCGGGCAGTCCGCGGCCATTGACGACGGCGAGCCGGGCGGCACCGCCGGCCGGCCCATGCTGGAGGTGCTGCGCCACCAGCACCTGGAAGGCGTGCTGGCCACCGTCGTGCGCTACTTCGGCGGCGTGAAGCTGGGTGCGGGCGGGCTGGTGCGGGCGTACACCGATGCCGTGGCGCAGGCGCTGCTGGGCGCCGAGAAGGTGACCTTGCAGCGCACGCTGCCCTTCGCCTGCACCGTGCCGTATGCGCTGGAAGGATTCGTGCGGCGGATCCTGCAGGAGGCGGGCGCGACGCTGGGCGAAGTGCGGCACGGCGAGGCCGTGGAGATCACGTTCAGCGTCGAGGAAGATGCCGCACCGGCACTGCGGGCGCGATTGGACGAGGCGGGGCAGGGGCAGCTGCGGTGGGCCGGGTAGCGGTGGGGTTCGCCTGCGGCTCACCGCCACCCTACAGTTTCCTGCGTTCGGGCATTTCGTAGGGTGGTGGTGAGCCGCAGGCGAACCCCACCGACTGCACTTCAACCCAGCAGCTTCAGGAACTCCTGCGCCGCCGCCGGCGCCCGCTCCTTCGCGCCGTTGATGAAGAACACGAAGGCTTCCTTGCCGGCCCCGAGCGCCGTCCAGTCACGGGCACCCTTCACCCAGCCTTGCAGCGCCTCGGGTGCATAACCCGTGGGGCAATCCGCTTCGCTGCGCATCAGGCGCAGATACGACAGGTCGCTGCGTGCATGCGGAATGGCCGGGAATTTTTCCGAGTCCGTGTACACCGTCGTCGCGTCGTGCTTCTGCAGCAGCTCCAGGTAGGCGTCCGTCGCGAAACTGGCGTGCCGCACGTCCAGCACGTGGCGCAGCGGCCGGCCCTGCACCTCGCGCGGCAGCAGCTTCAGGAAGGCATCGACTTCGTCGGCCACGAACTGCTTGGTGGGCATGAACTGCCACACGATCGGCCCGAGCTTGTCGCCGAGTTCCGCGATGCCGCTGCCCACGAAGTGCTGCACGCCCTCGCGGGCCGTCCCCAGGTCCTTGCGGTGCGTCGCGAAGCGGTGCGCCTTGAGGCTGAAGACGAAGCCCTCCGGCGTCTCGTCGCGCCACTTGGCGAAGGTGGGCGGCTTGAAGGTGCTGTAGAAGGTGCCGTTGACCTCGATGGCCGTGAGCTGTCGGCTCGCGTAGTGCAGCTCCTTGCTGTGCGGCAGGCCGGCGGGGTAGAAGTTGTCGCGCCAGGGCTCGAACGTCCAGCCACCGACGCCTACATGGATGCGCAGGGTCATGGGCGCCCATGCTAGCTGAGGGTGGGCGCTTGCGCGTACAGTCTGGAGCGACATTTCCCCCTTCCGCCGCCATGAACGCACCCCTGCACCGCGAACTGCCCGCCACCCTGCTCGACAGCGCCCGCGCGCTGGACCAGGTGACCCGCCAATGGGACGGCGACATCGTCCGCCAGCTGACCGACTACATCGCCATCCCGGCCAAGTCGCCCGGCTTCGATCCCCAGTGGCAGCAGCACGGCTACATCGAGACGGTGCTGCGCAACGCGGCGTCCTGGGTCGAGGCGCAGAAGGTCGACGGCCTGAAGCTGGAGATCGTCCGCCTCGAAGGCCGCACCCCGGTGCTGTTCTTCGAAGTGGCGGCGACCAAGCCAGCGTCCACGCAGACCATCCTGATGTACGGGCACCTGGACAAGCAGCCCGAGTTCACCGGCTGGCGCAACGGCCTCGGCCCGTGGACGCCCAGGTACGAGGACGGCAAGCTCTATGGCCGTGGCGGCGCCGACGACGGCTACGCGGTGTACGCCAGCATCGCGGCGATCCAGGCGCTGAAGGCGCAGGGCCAGCCGCACGCGCGCATCGTCGGCCTCATCGAGACCTGCGAGGAATCCGGTTCCTACGACCTGCTGCCCTACATCGACGCCCTGCGGCCGCGCCTGGGCGACGTGGGCCTGGTGATCTGCCTGGACTCCGGCGCCGGCAACTACGACCAGCTGTGGCTCACGACCTCGCTGCGCGGCCTGGCCGGCGGCGTCCTGAAGGTGCAGATCCTCACCGAAGGCGTGCACTCCGGCGACGCCTCCGGGCTGGTGCCTTCCAGCTTCCGCATCCTGCGCCAGGTCCTGGACCGGCTGGAGGACAGCAAGACCGGCCGCATGCTGCCCGCGAGCTTCCACTGCGAGATTCCGGCGCAACGCATCGAACAGGCGAAGGCGACTGCGGCCATCCTCGGGGACGAGGTCTACAAGCGCTTCCCCTGGGCGCATGCGGACTGCGGGGGCTCCGTGCAGACGGCGCTGCCCACCACCACCGACCCGGTGCAGGCGCTGATCAACCGCACCTGGACGCCGGCGCTGTCGGTCGTCGGCGCCGAGGGCTTCCCGGCGCTGCAGGACGCCGGCAACGTGCTGCGGCCCTACACCGCCTTCAAGCTGTCGGTGCGCCTGCCGCCCCTCGTGGATGCGGCGCAGGCGGTGCAGGAGCTCAAGACCCTGCTGGAGGACAACGCGCCCTACCAGGCCAAGGTGACGTTCGAAGGCAACGGCGCTGCCTCCGGCTGGAACGCGCCGCCCACGACGGACTGGTTCGAGCAGGCGCTGAACACGGCCTCGCTGGCGCATTTCGGCGCGCCGGTCGGCTACATCGGCCAGGGCGGCACCATTCCGCTGATGAACATGCTCAGCCAGGGTTTTCCGCAGGCGCAGATGATGGTCTGCGGCGTGCTGGGGCCGCGCAGCAACGCGCACGGGCCCAATGAATTCCTGCATGTTCCCTACGCCAGACGCCTCACCGCCGCTGTCGCCGAAGTGATGGCACGCATGCCCTGAGCACCGCATGGCGCGGCGTTCCCTCCACCGGAACGCATAGGCCGAGAGGGGCATTGACAGCCGCCACAGCTGGGCCATGATTGCCGCCCCATGAGCCACGCTGGGCCCGAGTCCACGCTTTCCACGTTCACCGCCAGCGATGGCGACAACCTTGCCGTGCAGGACTGGTACCTGCCCGAGGGCGTCCGCCAGCGTGGCGCGGTGCTGGTGGTGCACGGCCTGGGCGAGCATGCCGGCCGCTACGACCGCTTCGCGCGCACCCTCAACACCTGGGGCTTCACCGTGCGCAGCTACGACCAGTACGGCCACGGCGAATCCGACGGCACCCGCGGCGGCCTGCCGCATGCCAACCGGCTGCTGGACGACCTCGCGGACCTGGTGGAGAGCACGCGCGTGCGCAATCCCGGCGTGCCGCTGGTCGTGGTCGGACACAGCATGGGCGGCCTGGTGGCGGCCAGCTTCGTGGCGCGCACGCTGCACGCCATCGACGGCCTGGTGCTGTCCTCGCCCGCCCTCTCCATGCGGCTGACGCCGGTGCAGCGGCTCATGCTGGCCATCGTGCCCCGCGTGGCGCCCAACCTCGCCGTGAGCAACGGGCTGGACCCGCAATTCCTCTCGCACGATCGCCGCATCGTGCAGCAGTACCTGAACGACCCGCGGGTGCACGACCGCATCTCGGGACGGATGGCCCGCTACATGGAGGACGAGGGAGCCCTGGTGCGCTCCCGCGCCCCCTCGTGGAACGTGCCGACGCTGCTGATGTACGCGGGCGACGACCACATGGTCGACCCGACCGGCAGCGACATCTTCGCGGCCAGCGCGCCACAGCGCTTCCTCACGGCGCGCCGCTTCGACGGCCTGTACCACGAGGTCTTCAACGAGAGCGAGTCGCAGGCCGTGTATGACTGCCTGCAGGGCTGGCTGGACGCGCGGTTCTGACGGCCGCTGGTGGGGTTCGCTTTGCTCACCGCCACCCTACGAATTTCCCGTAGGGTGGCGGTGAGCAAAGCGAACCCCACCGCACCCACCGAAATCACCCCAGCGTCAACACCGCCAGCGCCGCCAGCGGCGCCGTCTCCGCCCGCAGCACCCGCGGCCCCAGGTGCACGGCCTGCCAGCCGCGCGCGAAGGCGGCATCTTCTTCCGCCGGCGACAGGCCGCCTTCCGGTCCGCTCAGGAGCGTGACCTCCTGCCGGCGGGGCGCGCCGGCGATCACCAGGGATTCCCCGCGCAGCGACAACACGAGACCGGCCGCCGCCTGCGCCGCGACCCAAGCCCCCAACGCCTGCACCGCGTGCACCGCCGGCACGCGATTGCGGCCGCACTGCTCGCAGGCGGCCACCGCGATGGCCTGCCAGTGCGCCTGCTTCTTCTGCGCGCGCTCGCCGGCCAGGCGCAGCACGCTGCGTTCGGCCACCAGCGGCTGGATGGACGCGGCGCCCAGCTCGGTGGCCTTTTCCACCAGCCAGTCCATGCGTTCGTTGGCCGGCATGGCGAGCGCCAGGTGCACGGCGACCGCGGTTTCGCGTTCGATGGCGTGATGCGTCCCGATCTGCACGCGCACCTCGCTGCGGCCCATGTGCTCCACGACGGCGTCGTATTCGCCGCCGCGGCCGTCGAACAGGGTCAGGGGGTCGCCCGGCTGCAGCCGCAGCACCTGCACGTGGCGCGCGGCGCCCGCGGGCAGCGCCAGCGCGGTGCCACTCGCAAGGGGCTCGCCGCAGTGGAGCCGCGGCACGGCCTCAGACGCGCCCGAAGGCGTAGCCGGTGACCGCGTCGCTGCCTTCCACCTGGTCGACCAGGCGCGCGAGCGGCGCCAGCTCGCGGTAGCGGTTGGCGGTGGCGCGGATGTAGCCGATGAAGCGCGGCGCATCGGCCAGGTACTTCGGCTTGCCGTCGCGCAGCGTGAGGCGGGCGAAGATGCCCGCGACCTTCAGGTGGCGCTGCAGGCCCATCCACTCCACGCCGCGGTAGAACTCGCCGAAGTCGGCGTCCACCGGCAGTCCGGCCTTCTGCGCCCTCTGCCAGTAGCGCACGGTGATGTCCAGCACGAACTCCTCGTCCCAGCTGAGGAAGGCGTCGCGCATGAGGCAGGCGATGTCGTAGGTGATGGGCCCATGCACGGCGTCCTGGAAATCCAGCACGCCCAGGCGCGGCTCGGCCGGGTCGCGCGGGATCATCAGGTTGCGCGGCATGAAGTCGCGGTGCACGTACACGCCGGGCGACGCCAGGTTGCGCTGCATGATCAGGCGGAACTGCGCGTCCAGCGTCTCGCGCTGGGCAGGCGTGAGCGCCAGGCCGCGGTGCCTTGCCAGGTACCAGTCAGGAAACAGGGCGAGCTCGCGGGCGAGCAGCGCTTCGTCGTAGGACGGGAGCACGCCCGGCCGGGAGGCGAGCTGCCAGTCGACGAGCGCGTCCACCGCGCGCAGGTAAAGCGCCTGCGTGGCCGGGGTCGGCTCGGCGTCCACCACCTCGATCATGGTCTGGCTGCCCAGGTCGTCCAGCAGCATGAAGCCCCGGGGCTGGTCCCAGGCCAGCACGCGCGGCACGTTCAGGCCCGCGGCGGCCATCAGGCCCGCCACCTTTACAAAGGGCGCGCAATCCTCGCGCTCCGGCGGCGCGTCCATGATGATGAAGCTGCCGCCGTCACCGTCGATGCGCAGGTAGCGGCGGAAGCTGGCATCGGCCGAGGCCGGACGCAGGGTGGCCGGCTGCAATGCATGGGCAGGAGCCTCCTGGCGCAGCCAGTCGTGGAAGGCGGCTTCGCGCCGCGGGTCGCTCCAGGCGACCAGGGAAGGGTTGGGCGCGGAATCGCTCATGGATAATCGATTCTACAAATCCAACGTGGCGCGCCCCCAGGCGCCCCGGGTCCTGTCCCGATGCATCACCCAAGAAACAAGGCGTCCCTCGCCCGCTTCGCCCTGAGCCCCGTGGCGCTCGTTGCGGCTTCGCTGCTGCAGCCCGCGGGCGCGCGCGCGCAGGAGGCGGCGGAACCCTCGCCGCACCTGACGCCCAGCCCGCTGCTGCGCGAGACCATCCCGAAGGCGGAGCGCGGGCAGTTGCCCACGTTCATCCAGGGCGACCGCATCCAGGGCCGCACGGACCTCGAGACGACGGTGGAGGGCAACGCGGAGTTGCGCCGCGGCGACACCGTCATCCGCGCCCAGCGCCTGGAATACAACCAGGCCACCGACCTCGCGCGCGCGATCGGCGACGTGCACATCAACAAGGCCGGCAACATCTTCGAAGGCCCGTTCCTCGAGCTGGAGCTCGAGACCTTCCAGGGCTTCTTCAACCAGCCGCGCTACCGCTTCCTGAAGAACGAAGCCTACGGCGAGGGCGACCGGATCGACTTCATCGACGAGAACCGGTCCATCATCCGCAACGCCACGTACACGACCTGCCAGCGCAAGCCGGGCCCGGACTGGCTGCCGGACTGGATCATCCGGGCCACCTCGATCTCCATCGACCAGGAAGAGGAAGTGGGCGTGGCCGAGGGCGGCCTGCTGTCGTTCAAGGGCGTGCCGGTGCTGCCGATGCCGCACCTCACCTTCCCGACCAGCGACAAGCGCAAGTCCGGCGTGCTGCCGCCCACCATCGGCGTGGACAGCAAGAGCGGCCTGGAAGTCACGCTGCCGTACTACTGGAACATCGCGCCCAACCGCGACGCGACGCTGTACCCCACGCTCATGACGCGCCGCGGCGTCGACCTGGGCGCCGAGTTCCGGTACATGGAACCAAGCTACAAGGGACTGGTGCGGGCCGACTACCTGCCCAACGACCGCCTGCGCGACATGGACCGCTGGGGCTTCACGGCGCAGCACAACCAGGGCGGAATCAACGTGCCCGTGCTGGGCGCCTCGACCCTGAACCTCAACCTGAACCGGGTGAGCGACGACAACTACTGGCGCGACTTCTCGCGCAGTTCCGCTTCGCTCACCCAGCGCCTGCTGGTCAACGAGGGGACCCTCGGCTGGAACTGGTCGGGCATCAACTTCAGCGCGCGCGAACAGGCCTGGCAGACCCTGCAGGACCCGACGGCGCCCATCGTGCCGCCCTACGACCGCTCGCCGGAACTGACGGCGCGCTACTCGAAGCTGGATGTGCCGGGCGGCTTCGACACGCACGTCGAGGCCGACTACACCGACTTCAAGCACCACATCGACGACCTGGTGCGCACGACCTTCCCGACGACGCCGGAGGTCAACCAGCCCAATGGCCAGCGCAGCTACGCGGTGGCGGAGATCAGCCGGCCCTGGCAGGCGCCGGGCTGGTTCGTGATCCCCAAGGCGCGCCTGCATTCGCGCTACTACGCATTCGACACGCCGCTCGCGACCGGCCAGAACGCCGCGAGCGTGACGGTGCCCACCTTCAGCCTGGACAGCGGGATCGTGCTGGAGCGCGACGCCGGCTTCTTCGGCAAGAGCTACGTGCAGACGCTGGAGCCGCGCCTGTTCTACACCTACACGCCGTTTCGCGACCAGAACTTCCTGCCGAACTACGATTCGGCGCAGGTGGACTTCAACTTCGCCACCATCTACACCGAGAACCAGTTCGCCGGCAATGACCGCATCGCCGACAACAACCTGCTCACGGCGGGCGTCAATACGCGCTTCCTGGACCCGGCGACGGGCGCCGAGGCGGCCCGCTTCGGCGTCGCCCAGCGCGTGCGCTTCTCCGACCAGCAGGTGGTGCTGCCCGGGCAGCCCACGCCCGTGAGCGAGCGCCTGTCGGACGTGCTGTTCGGGGCTTCGGTGAGCTACCTGCCGAAGTGGACCGCCGATGCACTGGTGCAGTACAACTTCCAGAGCAAGACCTCGGCCCGTTCCACCTTCGGGGTGCGCTACAACCCGGGCAACTACCGCGTGGTGAGCTTCGCCTATCGCCGGCAGCAGGGCCTGAGCGAGGCGATCGACATCGGCTGGCAGTGGCCCCTGAACGACCTGTGGGGCGACAAGGGCCTGAACCTGGCGCCCGGCCAGGGCCAGGGCGAGGGCCGCTGGTACAGCGTGGGCCGCCTGAACTACAGCCTGTTCGACCACCGCCTGGTGGATGGCATCATGGGCCTCGAGTACGACGGCGGCTGCTGGATCGGCCGGGTGGTCCTGGAACGCATGCAGACCGGCAGCGATTCCAGCCGCCGCCTCCTGTTCCAGATCGAGTTCGTGGGCTTCAGCCGGCTGGGGGCCAGCCCCCTGCAGACGCTCAAGCAGAATATCCCCCGCTACCAGTTCCTGCGCGAGCGCACCACGACGCCCAGCCGGTTCAGCAATTACGACTAGAGTGCAAGCACGATGAATCCTCGTTTCCTGGCCTTCGCCCTGGCCTGCGCCGGCTGCTTGGCCGGCCTCGCCCTGCCGGCGGCGGCCCAAGGCCTGCGCGCCACGCCGCAGATCGGCGCCCGGCCGGCCCCCCGACCCGATGCCGGGCCCCAGGCGGCGGACTACATCGTGGCGGTGGTGAACTCGGAGCCGATCACCAACAACGAAGTGCGCCGTCGCATGGTGCGCTTCGAGCAGCAGCTGGCTGCCCAGGGCTCGCCCCTGCCCCCGCGCCCGCAGCTGATGCGCGAAGTGCTGGAGCGCCTGATCACGGAGAAGGCGCAGCTGCAGGTGGCCAAGGAATCCGGCGTGCGCGCCGACGACGCCGTGGTGGACCAGGCGGAACAGCAGGTCGCGCGCCAGAACAGCATCGACGTCGCGGAGCTGCGCCGGCGCGTGGTCGCCGACGGCATGACCGTGGCGCAGTTCCGCGAGGACCTGCGCAACCAGATCCTGCTGACGCGCGTGCGCGACCGCGAGCTGCAGTCGCGCGTGAAGGTCACGGAGCTGGACATCGACCAGTACCTGCGCGAACAGCAGGTGTCCGCCGACCCGGCGCTGACGGAAATGAACCTGGCGCACATCCTGGTGGCCGTGCCGGAAAACGCCACGTCCGAGCAGGTGGCGCAGGCCCAGGCCAAGGCGCAGCAGGTGCTGCAACGCGCCCGCGCCGGCGAGGACTTCGGCAAGCTGGCGCGCGAGAACTCCGACGCTTCCGGGGCTGCTCAGAGCGGCGGCGTGATCGGCATGCGCACGGCGGACCGCCTGCCGCAGCTGTTCGTCGACGGGGTGCAGGGCCTGCCCGAAGGCGGCGTGAGCAACCTCCTGCGCTCCGCCGCGGGCTTCCACATCGTCAAGGTGCTGGAGAAGCACGAGATGGGCAAGACCGGCATCGCCGTCACCCAGACGCACGCCCGCCACATCCTGCTGCGCCCGACGGCGCAGATGTCCGAGGCGCAGGCCCGGCAGAAGCTTGCCGACTTCAAGCGCCGCATCCAGGCCGGCCAGGCCGACTTCGCCACGCTGGCGCGCGACAACTCGCAGGACGCGAGCGCGCGCAACGGCGGCGACCTGGGCTGGGCCAGCCCCGGGATGTTCGTGCCCGAGTTCGAGGACGTGCTGGACGCGCTCAAGCCGGGCGAGATCGCCGATCCCGTCACGACCCGCTTCGGCGTGCACCTGATCCAGCTGCTGGAGCGCCGCCAGTCGACGCTCAGCACGAAGGAGCAGCGCGAGGTGGTGCGCAACATGGTGCGCGAGAAGCGGCTGGACCAGGCCTACGTGCAGTGGTCGCAGGAGGTGCGCGGCCGCGCCTACGTGGAGCTGCGCGAGCCCCCGCAGTGAAGCACATCGCGCGCAAGCGCTTCGGCCAGCACTTCCTGGCCGACGCAGGCATCATCGACGCGATCGTGCGGGAGATCGCTCCGCGTGCGGGCCAGGCCATGGTGGAAATCGGCCCTGGCCTCGCCGCGTTGACCCAACCGCTCGTGGAGCGGGTCGGCAAGCTCACCGTCGTCGAACTCGATCGCGACCTGGCGGCGCGCCTGCGCCAGCACGGCCAGCTGCGCGTCGTGGAATCCGACGTGCTGAAGGTGGACTTCGCGCGGCTCGCGGACGACCTTGCGGCGCCGAAGCTTCGTGTGGTCGGCAACCTGCCCTACAACATCTCCAGCCCGATCCTGTTCCACCTGCTGCCATACGTGGACCGGGTGGAGGACCAGCACTTCATGCTGCAGAAGGAAGTGGTGGACCGCATGGTCGCCGCGCCGGCGACGGCGGACTACGGGCGGCTGTCGGTCATGCTGCAGTGGCGCTACGCGATGGAGAACGTGCTGTCCGTGCCGCCGGAAGCGTTCGACCCGGCGCCCAGGGTGGACAGCGCCGTGGTGCGCATGGTCCCGCTCGCGCAGCCCGCGACGGTGGACCCGGGGCTCCTGGAGGACCTGGTGCAGGTGGCCTTCAGCCAGCGGCGCAAGCTGCTGCGCCATACGCTGGGGAAGTGGCTGGAGCAGAAGGGCTTCGGAGGCGCCTTCGACGTGCAGCGGCGGGCGGAGGAGGTGCCGGTGGCGGAGTACCTGGCCCTGTGCGCCGAGGTCTCGCGCAACCAGGCGGGGTTCTGACCCCTCCGTCATTCCCGCGGAGGCGGGAACCCAGGGCTTCCCCAAAGAAAAAGCCCCGCAATGCGGGGCTCTCTCGAAGCTCTGGATCCCCGCCTGCGCGGGGATGACCGTCAAGCCGCGGCCAGCCAGTAGCCCGCGTTGAACGGGCTGCTCATGCGCAGCGCGAGCGGGGAGACGTCCAGGATCTTGTCCGTGGGCATCTTCTCGCCGTCGGTCGTGGCGGCGGGTGCCTGCGGGGTCGGCTCGGCCTGGCCTTCCACCGCCTTCTCGCCCGTGCCCGCGCCGGCTTGCGCGGAGCGCGCGACGGAGAACGAGTAGAAGCAGCGGAACGGCACCTTGCGGTCGCCCCAGTAGTCGGCGGTGTCGCGGAAGATGTCCAGCAGCTGTTCGCGCGCTTCCTTGTCGAACTTGCCGTTCGCCGGGATGTGCTCGAGGACCACGATGAAGCCGGGCTGCGGGCCCGATTTGTGCAGCGGGTCCGTCATGCAGTCGTACAGCGCGTCGAAGTTCTTGCCGAAGTGCGACGGGAAGGTGAACTGGTCGGCGATCATGTCCAGCACGTCCTGCTTGCTCTGCGCCGTCGCCAGGTTGGCATAGAGGAAGTGGTGGCCCAGTTTGGTGGCAGTGTCCTGCAGGTCCTGCACGCGGAAGGCGCGGATGGACTGCACGATGTTGCTGCGCACGCCCTTCAGGGGCGTTTCGGAAATATCAGGACGAAGTGGTCGTTCCATCTCCGTTTCTTTCTCTCTGGTCAAAAACAGGTCCCGCTTCATTGCTTGGGTTCACTCCACGATCTTGCGAAAACTGGCGTAGTGGTCAGCGGTGTAGTAACAGGCATGCGGCGCCCGGACAGGTCCACCGCACACGATGCGCCGGGCGCCCCGGTCGCGCGATCCAGGCGTCTGGACGGTGTATTCGCGGTAGTACCCACGCTTCTCGATCGGGAGCTGCCGCTCCCGGTTGCCGAACACCGTGCCGTCCTTGTCGTACGGGAACGGTCCGCCAACGCGGATCAGTCCATAGGTCTCCTGGGCCGGCCGGGGCAGCTCGGCGACGCGGACCGTCACCACGCCGACCACGGCCGATCCGTCATGGGGCCCCCGGGCCTGCGCCAGGGGGGCTGCGGTGATCGCGATGGCCGCCAGTGCGCTAGTCAGCACTAACTTGGCGGCCGCGAAACCGGCCATGAACGGACCTTCTGGGGAGATCTTCAAGGGGGCGCCACTCGGACCCTCAGGGGCCCGGTTATTCCTCTATCCCCGGGTAAACCCGGAAACTTCAAGCCCGGTAGTGTGACCGATGTGCCTCCCAAAGGCAAGCCGCCGCCCAAATTTTGGGCAGGCGGCAAGGCCTTTGGAAACCCTTGAAGTTGGTACCTGCTTTCGCAGGAGGGCTTAACGTGCGGCGTTCGCGTCGGCGACGGTGAGGGCTGCCATGTTGACGATTCGCCGCACGGTCGTGCTGGCCGTCAGGATGTGGACCGGTTTGGCCGCGCCCAGCAGCACCGGTCCGACGGCGATGTTGCCGCCCGCTGCCGTCTTCAGCAGGTTGTAGGAAATGTTCGCGGCGTCGATGTTCGGCAGCACCAGCAGGTTGGCGTCGCCGGCCAGGGTGCTGTGCGGCATGATGGTCGCGCGGGCGCGGCCGTCCAGCGCCACGTCGCCGTGCATTTCGCCGTCGACCTCCAGCCAGGGGGCCTGGTCGCGCAGCAGTTCCAGCGTGTCGCGCATCTTCATGGCGCTGGGCTGGCTGCTGCTGCCGAAGTTGGAATGGCTCAGCAGCGCGACCTTGGGCTTGATGCCGAAGCGCAGCATCTCCTCGGCGGCCATCACCGTGATCTCCGCCAGCTGTTCGGCGTCGGGGTCGTAATTGACGTGCGTGTCGACCAGGAAGACCTGCCGGTTCGGCAGCATCAGCCCGTTCATGGCGGCGTAGGTCTTGCAGCCCGGGCGCTTGCCGATCACCTGGTCGATGTAGCGCAGGTGCATGTCGGTCGTGCCCCAGGTGCCGCAGATCAGGCCGTCCACGTAATCCTTTTGCAGCAACATGGCGCCGATCAGCGTCAGGCGGCGGCGCATCTCGATCTTGGCCATCTGCACCGTCACGCCCTTGCGGTCGGTCATGCGGTGGTAGGTCTGCCAGAAGTCGCGGTAGCGCTCGTCGTAGTCGGTGTTGACGACGTCGTAGTCGCGGCCTTCCTGCAGGCGCAGGCCGAATTTCTCGATGCGCTGGGCGATGATCTTCGGCCGGCCGATCAGGGTCGGGCGCGCTACGCTTTCGTCGCTGACGATCTGCGCCGCGCGCAGCACGCGCTCCTCCTCGCCTTCGCAGAAGGCCACGCGCTTCTTCGCCGCCGTCTTCGCGAGCGCGAAGATCGGCTTCATGGTCGTGCCCGAAGCGTAGACGAAAGTCTGCAGCTTCTCGCGGTACGCATCCATGTCCGCGACCGGGCGCGCGGCCACGCCGCTGTCCGCCGCGGCCTTTGCCACGGCGGGCGCGATCTTGATCATCAGGCGCGGGTCGAAGGGCTTGGGGATCAGGTAATCCGGCCCGAAGGACAGCTGCTGGCCCGCATAGGCCGCGGCGACCACCTCGCTCTGTTCCGCCTGGGCGAGTTCCGCGATCGCATGGACGGCGGCGATCTCCATCTCCATCGTGATCGTCGTCGCGCCGGAATCCAGCGCGCCGCGGAAGATGTACGGGAAGCACAGGACGTTGTTGACCTGGTTCGGGTAGTCCGTGCGGCCGGTGGCGATGATGCAGTCGGGGCGCGCTGCCTTGGCCACCTCGGGATCGATCTCCGGATTCGGGTTCGCGAGCGCCAGGATCAGCGGGTTGGCCGCCATCTTCTTGACCATCTCGGGCTTCAGCACGCCGCCGGCGGACAGGCCCAGGAAGACGTCGGCGCCCTCGATCACCTCGGTGAGCGTGCGCGCGGGGGTGTCCTGCGCGAACTGCTCCTTGTCCGGGTCCATCAGCTCCTTGCGGCCCTTGTAGACCACGCCGGCCAGGTCGGTGACGAAGATGTTCTTGCGCGGCACCCCCAGCTTCAGCAGCAGGCCCAGGCAGGCGAGCGCCGCGGCGCCGGCGCCGGAGGTCACCAGCTTGACGTCCTTGATGTCCTTGCCCACGACCTTCAGGCCGTTCAGGATGGCCGCGCCGACCACGATGGCGGTGCCGTGCTGGTCGTCGTGGAAGACCGGGATCTTCATGCGCTCGCGCAGCTTGCGCTCCACGTAGAAGCAGTCCGGCGCCTTGATGTCTTCCAGGTTGATGCCACCGAAGGTCGGCTCCAGCGCCGCGATCACGTCGACCAGCTTGTCGAGGTTCTCCTTCTCGGCGATCTCGATGTCGAACACGTCGATGCCGGCGAACTTCTTGAACAGGACGCCCTTGCCCTCCATGACGGGCTTGGCGGCCAGCGGGCCGATGTCGCCCAGGCCCAGGACGGCCGTGCCGTTGGTGATCACGGCGACGAGGTTGCCGCGGGCGGTGTAGCGGAAGGCCGCGGCGGGATCCTTGACGATCTCCTCGCAGGGCGCGGCGACGCCGGGCGAATAGGCCAGCGCCAGGTCGTGCTGGTTGATCAGCTGCTTGGTGGCGGCGATCTGGACCTTGCCGGGCGTCGGATGCTCGTGGTATTCGAGCGCGGCCTGGCGCAGTTCCGCGCGCTTGTCGGCCTTCGCCGGGGAGGAAGTGGACATGAACGGTCTCCTGGACGCCGGGAACGGCTGGCGTCCCTTTTGTTCTGCAACGAGGCTGGACATTGTAGACCTCCACTTCCGGGCGGCCCGGGGAAACCCTAGCGCGTGGTTCTGCGTAGCCGCGAGGCCGGACGGCCGCACCCGACTCATGCCGGATGCGCATACCCTGCACGGCAAAGGGCATTGGCGCTGTCGCGGCCCCACTCGTACAGTGCCAAGGCCCAGGAGAACCACGACATGGCAGCCTTGACAGAAGTCCAGCGCGAGGAACGGATCGCCGCGGTGGTCGCGCGCGCGGAAGCACGCGATGCCCCGGGGGAGGTGCCGCTGGACACCTTCTCGCGCGAGTACTTCCGCCAGGTGGACCTGGATGACCTGGACGAGCGCACGCCGGAGGACCTGCTCGGCGCGCTGCTGTCGCACTGGCAGTTCGCCTCCCAGCGCCAGGCCGGCGTCCCCAAGGTGCGCGTGTTCAGCCCGACACCGGCCGCCGACGGCTGGGGCTCGCGCCACAGCGTCGTGCAGGTGGTCAACGACGACATGCCCTTCCTGGTGGATTCGGTGTCGCAGGAGATCGCCCGCCAGGGCCTGGCCCTGCACCTGATCGTCCATCCGATCTTCGCCGTCCGGCGCGATGCCCGCGGCGTGCTGCAGTCGGTGGCGCCGCGCCAGGCGGCCCCCGAGCTGCCGCGTGAATCGTGGATGTACATCGAAGTGGACCGCATGGTCGACGCGCAACAGCGCGCGGCGCTGGCCCAGGGCATCGAGCGCGTGCTGGCCGACGTGCGCGCGGCCGTCACCGACTGGAAGCCCATGCTGGTGCGCCTGACCGAGGCGACCCAGGCCCTCGCCACGCCGCCGGCCGGCATCTCCGCGGAGGAGGCAGCCGAGAGCCGAGCTTTCCTGCAGTGGCTCGCCGACGACCATTTCACGTTGCTCGGGTTCCGGCGCCACGACCTGGTGGAGCGCAATGGCGAGCTGGCCCTGCAACTGGTCGAAGGCAGCGGCCTCGGCGTGCTGCGCGAAGGCCACGGCGGCGATGCGTCCGCCAGCTTCGCGGCGCTGCCGCCGCAGGCCCGCGCGCTGGCGCGGGCGCCCTCGCCCCAGCTCGTGGTCACCAAGGCGAACACGCGTTCCACGGTGCACCGCGACGGCTACACCGACTACATCGGCGTCAAGCGCTTCGATGCCAACGGCAAGGTGCTGGGCGAGGACCGCTTCATCGGCCTGTTCACGTCGACGGCCTACGCGGCGCGCGTGACGGAGGTGCCGCTGCTGCGGCGCAAGGTGGACGCCGTGGGGCAGCGCGCGGGCTTCTCGCCCGGCGGCCACCTGGCCAAGGCGCTGCACCACACGATGGAGACCTTCCCGCGGGACGACCTCTTCCAGATTCCCGACGACGACCTGTACGACATCACCATGGGCATCCTGGCCCTCGGGGAGCGCCACCGGCTGCGTCTCTTCCTCTGGCAGGACCGCTACCAGCGCTTCGTCTCCTGCCTGGTGTTCGTGCCGCGCGAGCACTTCTCGACCCAGCTGCGGCTGAAGTTCCAGCGCATCCTGATGCAGGCGCTGGGCGGCACGCACATCGATTTCGACGTGCTGCTCTCGGGCACGCAGCTCGCGCGCATCCATTTCACGATCCGCGTCGCGCCGAATCCGATGCCGGCGATCGACCGCAAGGACCTGGAGCGCAAGCTGGCCGGCGCGGCGCGGCGCTGGGAGGACGAGCTGCGCGAAGCGCTGGTGGAATCCAGCGGCGAGGCCGACGGCCTGGTCCTGGACCGGCGCTGGAGCGGTGCCTTTCCCGTGGCCTACCGCGAGCGCGTGCCGGTGCGCGCGGCGGTGCACGACATCCGCAAGCTGGAATCGCTGAGCGACGCCGAGCCGCTGGCGGTGGCGCTGTACTGGCCGCTCGGCGCGCCCGAGGGACGACTCGGCCTGAAGGTCTACCGGCTCGGCGCGCCGGTGGTGCTGTCCGAGAGCCTGCCCATGCTGGAACACATGGGCGTGCGCGTGCTCACCGAGGACAGCCACCGCGTCGAGGCGGCGGGCCGCGCGCCCCTGTTCCTGCACGACTTCGCGCTCGAGGCGCAGCCCGGCGCGGAGTTCGACCCGCAGGCGCTGGCGCGCCTGTTCGAGGGCACGTTCCTGCGCGTCTTCCGCGGCGAGGTGGACAACGACAGCTTCAACCGCCTGGTGCTGCTCGCGGGGCTCGCCGCCGAGGAGATCGTGGTGCTGCGGGCGTACGCGAAGTACCTGCAGCAGATCGGCTTCCCGCAATCGCAGGCCACCATCGCCGCGACGCTCGCGGCGCACCCGCGCATCGCCCGCATGCTGGTCACGCTGTTCCGCCTGCGTTTCGACCCGCAGGCGACGGATGGCGAGGGCGCCGCCGCGCAGGTCAATGCGCTGGAGCAGGCACTGGACAAGGTGAGCAACCTGTCGGAAGACCGGGTCCTGCGCCAGCTGCTGGCGCTCGTGCAGGCGACGCTGCGCACGAACCAGTGGCGCACCGGCGTGGGCGCCAGCGGCGCCGCGGGCCCGCGCCGCGCCTTCCTCAGCTTCAAGCTGGACTCGCACAAGGTGCCCGGCCTGCCGCAGCCGCGGCCCCTGTACGAGATCTGGGTCTACTCGCCGCGCTTCGAGGGCATCCACCTGCGCGGTGGCAAGGTGGCGCGCGGCGGGCTGCGCTGGTCCGACCGGCCCGACGACTTCCGCACCGAGATCCTGGGCCTGGTGAAGGCCCAGATGGTGAAGAACACGGTGATCGTGCCGGTGGGCTCCAAGGGCGGCTTCGTGCTGAAGAAGGCGCCGCCGGCGAGCGACCGCGAGGCCTTCATGAAGGAAGGCATCGCCTGCTACCAGGAGTACCTGCGCGGGCTGCTGGACCTGACCGACAACCTGGTGAACGGCCAGCCCGTGCCGCCGCCGCAGGTGGTGCGCATCGACGGCGACGATCCGTACCTGGTGGTGGCCGCGGACAAGGGGACCGCCACCTTCTCCGACCACGCCAACGCCATCAGCGCGGAGTACGGCTTCTGGCTGGGCGATGCTTTCGCCTCCGGCGGCAGCAAGGGCTACGACCACAAGGCGATGGGCATCACCGCCCGCGGCGCCTGGGAAAGCGTCAAGCGCCACTTCCGGGAACTGGGCCTGGACACGCAGGCGACCGACTTCACGGTGGCGGGCGTCGGCGACATGTCGGGCGACGTGTTCGGCAACGGCATGCTGCTGTCGCGGCACATCCGGCTGGTCGCCGCCTTCGACCACCGCCACGTCTTCATCGACCCATCGCCGGATGCGGCGCGGACCTTTGCCGAGCGCGAACGCCTGTTCCAGCTGCCGCGCTCCTCCTGGGGCGACTACGACCGTTCGTTGCTGTCCGAAGGCGGCGGCATCTGGGCGCGTTCCGAGAAGTCGGTGCCGTTGTCGCCGCAGGCACGCGCGGCGCTCGGCATCGGCGCCGAGCAGCTCACGCCGGCGGAACTGGTCACCGCCATCCTGAAGGCGCCGGTGGACCTCCTGTACAACGGCGGCATCGGCACCTACGTGAAGGCCGCGAGCGAAAGCCACGCCGACGTGGGCGACCGGGCCAACGACGCCGTGCGGATCAACGGCGCCCAGCTGCGCTGCAAGGTGGTCGCCGAAGGGGGAAACCTGGGCTTCACGCAGCGCGGGCGCATCGAGGCGGCGCTGGCCGGCGTGAAGATCAACACCGACGCGATCGACAATTCCGCCGGCGTCGACACCTCCGACCACGAGGTGAACATCAAGATCCTGCTGGGGATCGCGGAGGCCGACGGCGAGCTCACGGGCAAGCAGCGCGACACGCTGCTGCCCCAGATGACGGAGCAGATCGCCGCCCTGGTGCTGCGCGACAACTACTTCCAGACGCAGGAGCTGTCGATCGGCGGCCGCCTGGCCGCGCGCCAGCTGGAGGAACAGGCCCGCTTCATCCGCTTCCTGGAGAAGGACGGCATCCTCGACCGCGCCATCGAATACCTGCCCACCGACGAACAGATCGCGGAACGCCGGACGCGCGGGCTGGCGCTCACCAGCCCGGAACGCGCCGTGCTGCTGGCCTACGGCAAGATGTGGCTCAACGACGCACTGGTCGCCTCCGAGCTGCCCGAGGACCCGTGGATCGCGACCGCCCTGGAGCGCTACTTCCCCACGCAGTGCAAGGAGAAGTTCGCCGCGTACATCCCGCGCCATCCGCTGAAGCGCGAGATCATCGTGACGCACGTGCTGAACAGCATGGTCAACCGCGTCGGCCCGACCTTCGTGCACCGCCTGGGCGAGATCACGGGCGCGACGCCGCCGCAGGTGGTGCGGGCCTACCTCGCGAGCCGCGAGGTGTTCGGGCTGGTGCCGCTGTGGCAGCAGATCGAGGCGCTGGACAGCGTCGTTCCCGACGACGTGCAGGCGGAGATGGTGGTCGCGCTGCGCGGACTCGTCATGCGCGCGACCACCTGGTTCCTGCGCTCGCGCAGGCTGTTCGAGCCCACGCAGCAGCAGGTGGCGCGCTTCGCGCCGATCGTGCAGTCGCTGCGCGCCGAGGCCGCGCAGGCTGCCGAATCGCCGCGAGCCCAGGGCTGGGTCGCCGCGGGCGTTCCGCGGGACCTGGCGGCGCAGGTCGACGTGTCGGGCCGCCTCTTCACCGCACTGGACATCGCCGAGATCGCCGAAGCGAGCAAGCGGCCGGCGGCGCTGACCGCGCAGGTCCACGCCGGCGTCGGCGACCGCCTGGGGCTGGACCGGATGCGCCAGCAGATCGAGCAGCTGCCGGCGGAAAGCTACTGGCAGGGCCTGGCCAAGCTGGCCCTGGCCGACGACGTGGTGGACCTGCAGCGCTCGATCGCGCAGCAGGCGCTGGGCCACGAGCAGGGCGAGGCGCGCGAGATCCTGGACCGCTGGGAGCAGGGCAACCGCCAGGCGCTGGAACGCGCGCAGCGCCTGCTGGCCGAACTGAAGGACACGCCTGCCGGCGACCTGGCCATGCTGTCGGTCGCCCTGCGCGAGTTGCGCAACCTGGTGTGACGGAGTTCTCCTTCCCCCGTCCGGGGGGAGGCTGCGCCGGGCGGGCGAGGGACTATCATGCCCCGCACTACAAGAGGGGGAACGGTCATGGCGCTCATGGACTTCATCAAGAAGCAGTTCATCGACATCATCCAGTGGACGGAGGATGACGAGGAGACGCTCGCCTGGCGCTTCCCGATGCAGGACATGGAGATCCAGTACGGCGCTTCGCTGACCGTGCGGGCCTCCCAGATGGCGGTGTTCGTCAACGAGGGCCAGATCGCCGACGTGTTCGGGCCCGGCATGTACAAGCTGACGACCCAGACGATCCCGGTCCTTACGTACCTGAAGAACTGGGACAAGCTGTTCCAGTCGCCCTTCAAGAGCGACGTCCACTTCTTCAGCACGCGCCAGCGCATCGACCAGCGCTGGGGTACGCCGCAGCCGATCACCATCCGCGACAAGGACTTCGGCGCCGTGCGGCTGCGCGCCTTCGGCAACTACACCTATGCGGTGCAGGACCCGAAGGTGTTCTTCACCCAGATCTCCGGCACGCGCGAGCGCTACACCGTCCACGAGCTCGATGGGCAGTTGCGCGGCCTGGTGCTGCAGCACCTCTCGGACGCCATCGCGCAGAGCGGCGTGCCCTTCCTCGACCTCGCGGCCAACCAGGTGGAGTTCGCGCGTGCGCTGCAGACGGAGCTGACGCCCGCCTTCGCGGCGATCGGCTTGAAACTCGAAGGCATGACCGTGCAGAACGTGTCGCTGCCCGAGGAGCTGCAGAAGGTCCTGGACCAGCGCATCGGCATGGGCATGGTCGGCAACGACATGGGCAAGTTCACCCAGTACCAGACGGCGCAGGCCATCCCCGAGCTGGCGAAGTCGGCCGGCCGCGGCGGCGGCATCGCCGGCGACGCGATGGGGCTCGGTGCCGGCGTGGCGCTCGGCCAGGTCCTGGCGCAGAACCTGCAAAAGGGCCTGCAGGGCACGCCGCCCGAAGCGGCACCCGCCGCGGCCGCGCCGGTGGGTGTCCGTCCCGAGGACGTGATGGCCACGCTGGAGAAGCTGGGCGAGCTCAAGGCGAAGGGCATCCTCACGCAGGAAGAGTTCGACGCCAAGAAGGCGGAACTGCTCAAGAAGCTGGTTTAGCCAGCCTTGGCGACGCAACGCAGTTACACCGCGCCCTGCCCCGGGTGCGGGGCCCCGGTCGAATTCCGCAGCGCGCAGTCGAGCTATGCGGTGTGCAGCTTCTGCCGCAGCACCGTCGTGCGCGCAGGCGACGTCCTCTCGCGCATCGGCAAGATGGCGGAGCTGTTCGAGGACTACAGCCCGCTGCAGCTGCAGGCCCGCGGCGTCCACGAAGGCCGGCCTTTCACGCTGGTCGGCCGCCTGCAGTACCGCGGGCCTTCGGGCGCCTGGACCGAGTGGCATGCGCTGTTCGAGGCCGACGGCGCCACCGGCTGGCTGGCGGAGGACAACGGCGCCTACGTGCTGTCCTTTCCCGCCAGCACGCAGCGCGAACTGCCGCAGCCGGCGCAGTTCCGCCTGGGCGCCACCACCGCGATCAACGGCACGTCGTACCAGGTCACCTCCAACGAGCAGGTGGCCCTGGTCTCGGCGGAGGGCGAGCTGCCCAAGCTGCCACCGCTCAACGCGCCCTTCGCGATGGTGGAGCTGCGCAGCCCCGGCAACGACGTCCTGGCCGTGGACTACGGCAGCACGCCGCCGGCCCTTTCCCGCGGCCGCGCCGTCACGCTCGACGAACTGCAGGTCACCGGGCTGCGGGACGACAGCAGCAAGGTGGTGGCGGGCCGCCAGTTCGAATGCCCCAAGTGCGGCGCGCCGGTGGAAGTGCAGTTCGCCACCAGCAAGGCGATCACCTGCCGGTCCTGCAAGAGCCTGATCGACCTCACGCAGGGCCTGGGCACCGAGCTGCGCCACGCGGAGCAGGACGAGCCGGTGGAACCGCTGATTCCCCTGGGCAGCACGGGCCAGCTGCAGGGCGTGCAGTGGCAGGTGGTGGGTTTCCAGCACCGCCTCGGCACCGAGCCGGACGACCCCGACGAGCATTTCGGCTGGGAGGAATACCTCCTGTACAACGCGAAGCGCGGCTTCGTGTTCCTGGTGGACAGCAGCGAGGGCTGGAGCCTGGTGAAGCCCACGACCGGCGCGCCGACGGTGTCCAAGGACATGCTGAAAGCCACCTACCTGGGCATCAGCTATCGGCAGAAGTACGCGTACCAGGCGCAGACCACCTTCGTCGAAGGCGAGTTCTACTGGCCGGTGGAGCGCGGACAGCGTACCTCCAACCGCGACTACGCGAGCGGCGACCGCCTGCTCTCCCTGGAGGAGACGCCGCGGGAGCGCACCTGGTCCGCCGGCGCCGACATTGCCTTCGACCAGGTGGCCAAGGCCTTCGGCCTGCAGGCGAAGCGGGACCTGCTGAAGCGCGGCGACAGCGGTCCCGTGGCGCCACTGGGCAGCGGCGTGGGTTGCGGTTGCGGCACCCTGGTGCTGCTGGTCCTGGTCATCCTGATCGTGCTGGCACTGCTGAAGGCGTGCGAGGACGACAACTGGACACGCGGCAGCGGAACCGGCTACACCTCGTCGGGCGGTTCGGGCGGCTACGGCGGCGGTTCGCACAAGTGAAGCTTTTCATCGGAGGTCATCATGGAACTTGAGTGGCTGAAACCGGCGGCCTTTTTCGGCTCCATCGTCTATGCGCTGGTGGGCGTGGTGGTGTTCTGGGTCAGCTTCGTCCTGATCGACAAGCTCACGCCCTACAAGCTGTGGGAGGAGATCGTGGAGAAGCAGAACATGGCGCTGGCGATCGTCGTGGCCGCGATGGCCCTGGGCGTGTCCGTGATCGTCGCCGCAGCGGTGCACGGATGAAGTCCCCGGGGCCGCGCCCGCTGGAGGTGGCGCTGCTCGCGTCGGTGTTCGTCGTGGCCGCGTGCGGCCTGGTGTACGAGCTCGCGGCGGGGGCACTGGCCTCCTACGTGCTAGGCGACTCGGTGCTGCAGTTCTCCACCGTGATCGGCGCCTACCTGTTCGCGATGGGCGTGGGGTCGTGGCTGTCGCGTTTCTTCGAGCGCCAGCTGCCGGCGCACTTCCTGCGCATCGAGCTGCTCGTGGCGCTGGTGGGCGGCGGCCTGCCGGCATTGCTGTTCCTCACGCACGCCTGGCAGCCCGAAGCTTTCCGCGGCCTGCTCTACGGCCTCGTGCTGGCCGTGGGCGTGCTCGTGGGGCTGGAGATCCCCCTGGTGATGCGCATCCTCAAGCGCGACGTGCAGCTGCGCGAGCTGGTATCGCAGGTCCTGACCTTCGACTACCTTGGCGCGCTTGCCGTCTCGATCGCGTTCCCGCTGGTGCTGGTGCCGCAGCTGGGATTGATCCGCACCGGACTGCTGTTCGGCCTGATGAACGCGGGCGTCGCGCTGTGGGCGCTGTGGCTGTTCCGGCATGAGCTGCGGCGCTTCGCGGCGCATGCGCTGGCCTGCATGTTCACGGTGGGCGCGCTCGGTGCGGCGATGGCGGGATCGCAGGGGATCACGTCGCTGGCCGAGGACCGCTTCTACCAGGACAAGATCATCGTCGCGGAAAGTTCTCCGTGGCAGCGCATCGTCGTCACGCAGGGGCGCATGGGGCTGCGACTGTTCCTCAACGGCAACCTGCAGTTCGCGCAGTCCGACGAATACCGCTACCACGAGGCACTGGTGCATCCCGTCATGGCGGCGCACGGCGCGCCGCGCAAGGTGGCGGTCCTGGGCGGCGGCGACGGCCTGGCCGTGCGCGAGCTGCTGCGCTATCCCTCGGTGGAAAGCGTCACGCTGGTGGACCTGGACCCGAACATGACGCGGCTGTTCTCCACCGACCCGCCCCTGGTCGCGCTCAATGGCGGATCGCTGAACTCGCCCAAGGTCCACGTCGTCAACACCGATGCCTTCCAGTGGCTGCAGCAGGGCGAGGACATGTTCGACGTCATCATCGTCGACTTCCCCGACCCGACGAATTTCTCCATCGGCAAGCTGTACACCAACGCGTTCTATGCGCTGCTGGAAAAGCGCCTGGCCGCGAGCGGCTATGCGGTGATCCAGACGACGTCGCCGCTGGTGGCGCGACAAAGCTTCTGGACCGTCGTGGCGACGCTGGAGTCGGTGGGGCTGCAGACGTCGCCCTACCACGCCAACGTGCCCAGCTTCGGCGAATGGGGCTACGTGATCGCGGGGCGCCGGCCCTGGCATCCGCCCGAACAACTGCCCGAGGGCCTGCGCTTCCTCACGGTGGCGGGCGTGCCGCCCCTGTTCGACTTCCCGCGCGACATGGCGCGGGTGCCGGCGGACGTGAACCGGCTTTCCAACCAGGTGCTGGTGACCACCTACGAGCGCGAATGGGGCAAGCTGCATCCCTGATCACGCGGCGCGGCCTGATCGCCGCCGCGGCGGCCCTGGCCGCCGGCTGCGACGTGCCCGTGCCCGTGCAAGGCGGCTTCGCCGGCGCATCGGTGGAGCGTGGCCACCTGCTGCGCCAGGCGCGCGCGTGGCCGGCGCCCGCGGTGACCCATCGCTGCGAGGTGCTGGTGGCGGGCGCGGGCATTGCGGGACTGGCCGCCGCGCGCGCGCTGCGCCTGCGCGGGCGCGAAGATTTCGCGGTGCTGGAACTGGAGGACGCCCCCGGCGGCAACAGCCGCGCCGGCAGCGTCGGCGGCATCGCCTGCCCGCTCGGCGCGCACTACCTTCCGGTGCCCGGCGACGGCGCACCCGAGGTGCAGGCGCTGCTGGAGGAGCTGGGGCTGCGCCGGCGCGTGGCCGGACGCTGGGAAATCGACGAGCGCCACCTGTGCCACGCACCGCAGGAGCGCCTGTTCTACCAGGGCGCGTGGCAGGATGGCCTGCTGCCGCTGGCCGGCGTCGGCGCCACGACGCTGGCGCAGTACGTCCGCTTCGCGCAGGAAGTGGACGCGGCACGCCGCAGCGGCGCCTTCCGCATTCCGCAGCGGCAGCATCGCGCCTTGCTGGCATTCGATGGCGAGTCCTTCGCGCAGTGGCTCGCGGCGCGCAGCTTCACCGACCCGCAACTGCTCTGGTACCTGGACTACTGCTGCCGCGACGACTTCGGCGCCGGCATCGCGACGGTCTCGGCCTGGGCGGGGCTGCACTACTTCGCCGCCCGCCATGGCTTCCATCCGCCCGGCTTCGACGAAGGCGGCGAGCGCGACGCGCTCCTCACCTGGCCCGAGGGCAACGGCTTCCTGGCGCGCGCGCTGGCGGCGCCGCTCGCGGACCGCTTCCACGGCGGCCGCGTCGTGCTGCGCGTCGCCGAAGGCCGGCACGTCGTGGAGGTGGACGCCTGGGACGTCGCCGCGCAGCGCGTGGAGCGCTGGCAGGCGCAGCGCTGCATCGTGGCGCTGCCGGCCTTCGTCGCCGCTCGAGTGGTCGAGGGTTCGCCGGACGCCCTGCGCCGGCTGGCTTCCGGCACGCGTCACGCGCCGTGGGTCGTGGTGAACCTGCACTTGCGCGAGCCGCCCTGGACCCGCGACGGCACGGCGCTCGCGTGGGACAACGTCGTGTACGGCAGCGACAGCCTCGGCTACGTGGTGGCCACACACCAGTCGCTGAATCCCGCGCCTGGCCCGACGGTCCTCACCTGGTACTGCGCGCCCGGTGAGGCGATGCGCGGCGCGGTGCTGCAGGAGCCGTGGACTGCATGGCGCGACCGCGTGCTGGCCGACCTGGCGCGGCCCCATCCCGAGTTGCCGCGGCTGGTCACCCGCGCGGAGGTGACGCGCTACGGACACGCCATGCCCATCCCCGTGCCGGGCACGCTGGCGCGCCTGCCGGCGCCGCCGGCGAACGGGCGGCTGCGCTTCGCCCACAGCGACTGGGCGGGCTATTCGGTCTTCGAGGAAGCGTTCACGCTGGGGCACCGCGCAGGCGGTGCCTGATCACGGGGTTTCGGTGAGCGGGCCGAAGTCGTCGTAAGAGAAGCTGAGCGTGTCGGCGCGGCAGTTGGCAGGCAAGGCCTTGCGCACCAGTGCGAAATCGGAGCCACAGATCCAGGATTTCACGCCACCGCCCAGGTCGTGCGCCGCGTCCATGGGCGTGATGCCGTCGGACTTGGCCGGAACGAGATACACGTACTGGCCATCCAGCTGCTCCATGTTGCGGAGCTTCAGCCGGATCACGCCCCTCTGGGACGTCTGCACGGCGTCCGCGTAGAAGTGCTTGCCGCTGCTTTCCTCGCAACCCCAACCGCCTGGTTCGGGCGGGGTATCCAGGACCGGGAAGCTCTCCGACAGCGCCGTCTTGCACGTGGACAGGCCCAGCACGGCCTCCGACATCTTGCTGCGCCGGGTGAACTCGCGCGCCGAACTGATCGCGACCGAGGCCAGGACCCCGATGATGCAGATCACGATGATCAGTTCGACGATGGTGAAACCAGATTGATGCCGACTGCGACGCATAGACGTACCCTCTCCTTGCTGTCAGGCAATCGCCGTGCCACCCCCATCTTCGTGAAGAAGTGCCGCTGTTTGCAACCCCTTGTGACAGATTCTGTCACTCAGAACACGCAATTTTGCGCGGACGCGACGCGTCACGCCCGCATCAGGGCCTCGATCTCGTCCGCCCGGACCGGCACGCCACGGGTGATCAGCTCGCAACCCTGGGTCGTGACGATGGCGTCGTCCTCGATGCGGATGCCGATGTTGTGGAACATCTCGGGCACGCCCTCGCCGGGGCGCACGTAGATCCCGGGTTCGATGGTGAGGACCATGCCCGGGCGCAGGATGCGGCTGGGCCGGTTCTTGATGGTTTCGCCGGAAAGTGGGTCCTTGCGTTCGCTCACCTCGCCGACTTCCGCCGGCTCCACGTAGCTGCCGCAGTCATGGACGTCCATGCCCAGCCAGTGGCCCGTCCGGTGCATGTAGAAGGGGAAGTACGCGCGCTTCTCGATCACGTCGTCCAGGGAGCCGGCCTTGTTGCGATCGAGCAGGCCGACGTCCAGCATGCCCTGGGCGAGCACCCTCACGGCTGCCTCGTGCGGGTCGGTGAAGCGGGCGCCGGGCTTCGTGGCCGCGACGGCGGCTTCCTGTGAAGCCAGGACCAGGTCGTACAGCGCGCGCTGCGGCCCGGTGAACCGGCCGTCCGCCGGGAACGTGCGGGTGATGTCGCTGGCGTAGCCATCGAGCTCGCAGCCCGCGTCGATCAGCACCAGTTCGCCCGCGCGCACCGGCGCGACGTCGGCGCGGTAGTGGAGCACGCAGGCGTTGGGACCGGCCGCGACGATGGAGCTGTACGCCGGGTACTGCGAACCGCCCGCGCGGAATTCGTGCATCAGTTCGGCGTCGAGGTGGTACTCGCGCACGTCCCGGCCCTCGCGCAGCATGCGCGCGCTGGCCTGCATGGTGCGCACGTGGGCGCGGGCGCTGATGGCCGCGGCGCGCCGCATGGTGTCCTGCTCGTGGGCGTCCTTCACGAGGCGCATCTCGTCGAGGATGGCGCACAGGTCGGACTGCTGCTCCGGGCACAGCGCCCCATAGCGCACGCGGGCGCGGACCTGGTTCAGCCAGCCGGCCACGCGCTGCTCCAGCCCCTGGTGGATGGCGAAGGGGAACCACACGGTCTCCCGGTTTTCCAGCAGGCGCGGCAGCTGCGCGTCCAGCTCGGTGATGGCATGCGCCGCGTCCACCCCGAGCGCGCCCACGGCGGCGTCGGGTCCCAGGCGATACCCGTCCCAGATCTCGCGCTCGAGGTCCTTGGGCTGGCAGAACAGCGTGCTGCGGCCGTCGCCGGTCACCACCAGCCAGGCGTTGGGCTCGGTGAAGCCGGTCAGGTAGTAGAAATAGCTGTCGTGGCGGAACAGGAAGTCGGAGTCGCGGTTGCGCTGGCGTTCCGGGGCGGTGGGGATCAGCGCGATGCCGTTGGCCCCCAGCTGCGCCGCCATGCGGGCGCGTCGCTGGGCATAGACCGAGGTGGGCACGGTGGTGTTCATGGAAGCATTCTCCGCAATTCAGGCGTTCAGCTGGGCGAGGCGCTCCGGTGTCCCCACGTCCACCCAGGGGCCGTGGTACAGCTCGGCGCTCACCTGCCCGCGGTCCATGGCGGCGCGCAGCAGGGGGGCCAGCTTGATCTTCTCGCCGCCCGGATTGCCGGCGGGAATGCCAACGAAGAGCGCGCGGCGCAGCAGGGCGACGGTGGAATAGGTGAAGCGTTCCGGCGCGGCGTTCAGGGCCAGGCCTGCGGGCGAGAGGCCGAAGTCGCCCTTGGGGTTGTGCGACGGATTGGGGACGAGGAACAGGTGCGCCAGCTTGCCGCTGGCGCGGAACTTGTCGTAGGCCGCGCGCGTGAACAGGAACTGCGGCATGTAGACGTCGCCGGCGACCAGCCAGAAGGCATCGTCCAGTTGCGGCAGCGCGCGGGCGATGCCGCCGGCGGTCTCCAGGGCGCCGCCGAAATCCCTGCCTTCGTGCGAGTACACGATGCGCGCACCGGACTGCGTTTCGTGCCCGTAGTGGTCCTCGATCTGTTCGCCCAGCCACGCCGTGTTGACCACGACGTCGCGAAAGCCGCTGCGCGCGAAGGCATCGAGGTGGTATTCGACCAGGGGCTTGCCCTGCACCTTCAGCAGGGGCTTGGGGCAGGTATCGGTGAGGGGCCGCATGCGCTCGCCCCTCCCTGCGGCGAGCACCATCGCCTGCGCAACACTCATGTCATTCCTCTTCGCCGCGATCCAGCGATCGTTGTTCGGTCCACTCCGGCTGGAAGCGCTGCACCAGCGCGTACATCAGCCCGCGTGCCTTGGCCGAATGGTCGCCGCTGAAATTGCAGACGTACACGTCGCAGGTCACGGAGCGTTCCTCGGGCCAGGTGTGCAGGCACACGTGGGATTCGGCCAGCAGCACGGTGGCGGTGACGCCGCCGGGACCGTTGGCCGTCGCCGGAAAGGTGTGGAACAGGTGGCTCACCGCCTGCAGGCCCACGGCCTCGACGGCGGAGACGCACCATTCGCCCAGCCGGGCCGCGTCCGTGAGCCACGCGCCGTCGCAGCGGCAGCGGTACAGGTCGGCGGTCAGGTGCAGGCCCTTCATGGCTGCCAGTATGACAAATGACGCGCGCTGCGCGCGCATGACTGCGGCGCTGGAGCGCCTGCAATGACAAATGACTTGTCATCAGCGAAGCGTGTCATGCCGGGGCGACAGAGCCGCGGTCATGGGCCGTCAGGCCCGTCATTTAAAATCGCGGGTTTTCCCCGACCACCTCTCCCGGAGCTGCCCCCGATGGCCAATGAATCCCTGATGGCGAACGCGATCCGCGCTCTGGCCATGGACGCCGTGCAACAAGCGAACTCCGGGCATCCGGGCGCGCCCATGGGCATGGCGGACATGGCCGTCGCCCTCTGGCACCGCCACCTGCGGCACAACCCGAAGAATCCGCACTGGGCCGATCGCGACCGCTTCGTGCTGTCCAACGGCCACGCGTCGATGACCCTCTACGCGCTGCTGCACCTGACCGGCTACGACCTGCCGATCGGCGAGCTGAAGGGCTTCCGCCAGCTGCACAGCACGACCCCCGGCCACCCCGAGGTGGACGTGACGCCCGGCGTCGAGACCACCACCGGCCCGCTGGGCCAGGGCATCACCAATGCCGTGGGCATGGCGCTGGCCGAGAAGCTGCTGGCCGCGGAATTCAACCGCCCGGGCCACGCCGTCGTCGACCACCACACCTACGTGTTCCTGGGCGACGGCTGTCTCATGGAAGGCATCAGCCATGAGGCCTGCGCGATCGCCGGCGCATGGAAGCTGAACAAGCTCATCGCCCTCTACGACGACAACGGCATCTCCATCGACGGCCAGGTCAGCCCCTGGTTCATCGACAACACGCCGGAGCGCTTCCGCGCCTACGGCTGGAACGTGATCGGCCCGATCGACGGCCACGACGTCGACGCGGTGGACCGCGCGATCGCCGATGCCAGGCGCAGCGTCGACAAGCCGACGCTGATCGACTGCCGCACGCACATCGGCAAGGGCTCGCCCAACCGGGCCAACACGGCCAAGGCGCACGGCGAGCCGCTGGGCGCCGACGAGATCAAGCTCACGCGCTCGGCGCTGGGCTGGGAACACGAGCCCTTCGTGCTGCCGCGGGCCGTGTACGACGAATGGGACGCGACGGCCAAGGGCGACGCGCTGGAAAGCGAGTGGCAGCAGCGCTTCGCGGCCTATCGCGCGCAGCACCCGGAGCTGGCCGCCGAATTCCAGCGCCGCATGCAGGGTGCGCTGCCGGCCAACTTCACGGACCTGGCCGCGGATGCCATCCGCGCCGCCAACGACAAGGCCGAGACCGTCGCCTCGCGCAAGGCCTCGCAGCTGGCCCTGGAGGCGCTCACCGCCGCCCTGCCCGAAATGCTGGGCGGCTCGGCCGACCTGACCGGCTCCAACCTCACCAACACCAAGAGCACGCCGCCGCTGCGCTTCGACCAGTCCGGCGACGTCGTGATGACCGAGGGCAGGATCGGCCGCCACATCAACTACGGCGTGCGCGAGTTCGGCATGGCCGCCATCATGAACGGCATCGCGCTGCATGGCGGCTACATCCCCTACGGCGGCACGTTCCTCACCTTCAGCGACTACAGCCGCAATGCCATCCGCATGGCCGCGCTGATGAAGCGGCGCGTGATCCACGTCTTCACGCACGACTCCATCGGCCTCGGCGAGGACGGCCCGACGCACCAGTCGGTCGAGCACGCGGCCAGCCTGCGCCTGATCCCCCACCTGGACGTCTGGCGTCCGGCCGACACGGCGGAGACGGCCGTGGCCTGGACCGTGGCGCTGGAGAACGCGAACCGCCCGACCGCCCTGCTCCTGTCGCGCCAGAACCTGCCCTACGCGCCCAAGCAGGCGCTGGGCGGCATCGCCCGCGGCGCCTACGTGCTGGCCGACGCGGACGGCGAGGCCGATGCCGTGATCATCGCCACCGGCTCCGAAGTGCAGCTGGCCCTGAAGGCGCGCGAACTGCTGGCCGCCGAAGGCGTGGCCGTGCGCGTGGTCTCCATGCCCAGCACGACCACCTTCGACCGCCAGGACCGCGGCTACAAGCAGGACGTGCTGCCCCCCGGCGTGCCGCGCATCGCGGTGGAAGCGGGCGTGACGGATTTCTGGTGGAAGTACGGCTGCGACGCGGTCGTGGGCATCGACAGCTTCGGCGAGTCGGCACCTGCTAATGTGCTGTTCAAGCACTTCGGCTTCACGCCCGAAAACGTGGCCGACACCGTGCGCGCCGTGCTGCAGCGGGCTTAAGGATTTCGTTTCTCAGGAGTGATCGAATGACCATCAAGGTTGGCATCAACGGCTTCGGCCGCATCGGCCGCAACGTCCTGCGCTCGGCCGTGCAGAACTTTCCCGACATCGAGATCGTCGGCATCAACGACCTGCTCGAGCCGGACTACCTGGCCTACATGCTCCAGTACGACTCGGTGCACGGCCGCTTCAAGGGCACCATCGCCGTCGACGGCAACACGCTGATCGTCAACGGCAAGAAGATCCGTCTGACCGCCGAGAAGGATCCGGCCAACCTGAAGTGGAACGAGGTCGGTGCCGACGTCGTGATCGAGTCCACCGGCATCTTCCTGACCAAGGAAGGCGGCCAGAAGCACGTGCAGGCCGGCGCGAAGAAGGTCATCCTGTCCGCGCCGTCCAAGGACGACACCCCGATGTTCGTCTTCGGCGTGAACCACAAGAAGTACGCCGGCGAGGCGATCATCTCCAACGCGTCCTGCACGACCAACTGCCTGGCGCCGCTCGCCAAGGTGATGAACGACAAGTGGGGCATCAAGCGCGGCCTGATGACCACCGTGCACGCCGCCACGGCGACGCAGAAGACCGTCGACGGCCCGTCCAACAAGGACTGGCGCGGCGGCCGCGGCATCCTGGAAAACATCATCCCCTCGTCCACCGGCGCCGCGAAGGCCGTGGGCGTGGTGATCCCCGAGCTGAACAAGAAGCTCACGGGCATGTCCTTCCGCGTGCCGACCTCCGACGTGTCCGTGGTGGACCTGACGGTCGAACTGGAAAAGCCGGCGACCTACGCCGAGATCTGCGCCGAGATGAAGGCGCAGAGCGAGGGCGCGCTCAAGGGCATCCTGGGCTACACGGAAGACAAGGTCGTGGCGACCGACTTCCGCGGTGACGCGCGAACGTCCATCTTCGACGCCGACGCCGGCATCGCGCTGGACGGAACCTTCGTCAAGCTGGTGGCCTGGTACGACAACGAGTGGGGCTACTCCAACAAGTGCCTGGAGATGGTCCGGGTCGTGAACGGCAAGTGACCGGCGAACGCTAGGAGCCGGTCATCCCCGCCCCCGCCTGCGCGGGGGCAGGCTCCGGCGGGGATCCATGGGGCGCGCCCACTGGACGCGCCCTTTTCCTTTGCCGGATCCCGTGGGACCTTGGTCGCATACCGCCGCGCAGCCGCGGCGCGGACCATGCGGGCAAGGAGACGCCATGAAGACCAACTGCCTCGCCCTGCTGGCCGCGACGCTGCTGCTCGCCGCCTGCGACACCCCGCCCAAATCCCCCGAACAGCGCGCCGAGGAGCAGTGCCGGCTGTTCCGCGGCTACCTGTCGACGCAGGAGCCCTACCGCGTGCAGGAGGCCTGCACGCGGCAGATGGGCGAAGCCGCCTGCCGCGAGTGCCTCAACCGGTGACGGCCGGCCGTTCCTCGCGGCCATCGGGGTAGCGCGCGAACCGCGCGGGTTCCGTGCCGTGCACGGGCGCGGCGTCGGCAAAGGACCAGCCGCCGAACTGCGTGCGGCGATAGTCCTGCATCGCCTGCGCGATCTCCTGCTGCGTGTTCATCACGAACGGGCCGTACTGCGCCACCGGCTCCGCCAGCGGCTGGCCCTGCAGCAGCAGGAATTCGCACACCGTGTCGCCGGCCGCCAGCGCCACTTCGACGCCGGCATCGAGCGTGACCGCCACCGGGCCCTCCACCGAGCGGCCGGCCACCATCGCCGCGCTGCCCTTGAAGAAGTACAGCGTGCGGCGCGTGCCCGCGAGCTGCGCGGGCGGCAGCTGCAGGCCGGCGCCCGGCTCCATGCGCAGCGTCCAGATCGCCACGTCCGACTGCGGGTCGGCGGCCCAGGAATCCGGCGGCGGCGCGAGCGCGGCCAGGTCGCCGAAGCGCCCGGCGATGACCGCGACCTCGGTCTTGCGCCCCTGCGCGTCCGCGAGCACGGTGCGCGGCACCTGTTCGTTCCAGAACATGGTGAAGTGCGGGTCGGCCATCTTGCTGCGCTTCGGCAGGTTCAGCCAGATCTGGAACAGCTCCAGCGGGTTGTCCTCGCCGGTCTTGAGCAGCGGGAACATCTCCGAGTGCACGATGCCGCGGCCCGCGGTCACCCACTGCACGTCGCCGCCGCCGAAGCGCGCGACGGCGCCCAGCGAGTCGCTGTGGTCGATCAGGCCGCGGCGCACGATGGTGACGGTCTCGAAGCCGCGGTGCGGATGCGCGGGAAAGCCCGGCACCGTGTCGCCGTGGTACATGCTCCAGCCGTCCTTGCGGCTGAAGTCCTGCCCGATGTCGCGCCCGGCAAGCGACGCGGCCGGCCCCATGGCGCCGTTGCCGCGCGGGTAGGCGTCGTCGTGGTAGGCGCAGAACAGGAAGGGATCGGCGGTTTCCCAGGGAAAACCGAGCGGGCGGACGGCGAGGACGGGGGAGGTGCTCATGGTGACCTCGTAGTTGGGGCCAGGTCGTGGAAGTCCAACAGCCGGACGCAGAAGCCGCAAAAGTCGCGCAGAAGTCGCAGAAACGTCATGAGGCTGTTCTTTCGCGCGTCTTGCGCAGCTTTTGCGGCTTCTGTGTTCGGCTGTCCGGATTTCAGTGGTGGTGCCCGTGCTCGCCGTGCACGTGCCTGTGCTGGATCTCCTCGCCGCTGGCCATGCGCACGCCGGTCACCTTCAGCTGGAACTTCAGCGCCTTGCCCGCCAGCGGATGGTTGCCGTCGAGGTGCACCTCGGGGCCCTTGATCTTCATGACGTGGAAGACGTGCGGCTGGCCGTCGTCGGTGCGGCCCTCGAGCTGGCCGCCGACCTTCACGCCGGGCGGGAACTCGCTCTTCGGGATCACGCGCACCAGCGACTCGTCGCGCTGGCCGAAGGCGTCCTCGGGCTGCAGCTCCAGCGTGACCTCGTGGCCGGCTTCCCGGCCGTCGAGGGCCTGTTCGATCTTCGGCAGCGTGTTCTCGTAGCCGCCATGCAGGTAGACCATGGGGGTCGTGCTCTGCTCGATCAGGCGGCCGTTCATGTCGCTCACGCGGTATTGCAGCGTGACGACGGTGTCCTTGGCGATTTTCATGGGGCCGATTGTGCCGGCTCGGCCGCGGCGGCGCTGGCGCGGCCCGGTGCGGGCAGCAGCCGGAACAGGAGCGAACCCAGGCCCAGGCCGAGGCCGATCGCCACCAGCACCGCCGCGTAGCGCTCCACCTGCAGCTGCTGCGCCGCCGAGGCGATGCCGCCCGTGAACCACTGCATGAGGGCCACGCCCAGGAACATGGCCATGGTGAAGACGGCCATCGCGCGGCCGGTCATGCGCGCCGGGTAAGCGGAACGCACATCGGCGTATTGCAGCGTGCCGAAGCCGGACAGCAGGCTGATCGCAAGCGCCAATGCCACCTCCAGTGCGGCGCCGGGAGCGACGGCCATGGCGAGGAAGAGCACCGCGGTGAGCAGGGCGCAGGTGAGGATCCAGCCGCGCCGGCGCTGCTCGCCGGGGTCGATGCGGCCGAACAGCGGCGCGCCCACCATGCCCAGCACGGAGATCGCGATCGCCACGTTGCCGGTCTGCACCAGGGTGAAACCGTAACGGTCGATCAGCAGCGGCGTGAGCCACAGCCCGCGCAGCGCCATGAAGGCCGCATAGCTGAAGAGGGCCAGGCCGACGATGCCCCAGGTGTGCGGCAGCCGGAACAGCTCGCCGTAGCCGCGCAGCGCGGCGCGGACGTCCAGGGACTGGGGCGCGTGCGTCTCGTCGCGCACCAGCAGCACGATCGCCAGCCAGGCCAGCGCGCCGCAGGCCGCGAGCGCGCCATAGCCCGCCCGCCACGACACCTGCTCGATGATCCACGCGAGCGGCGTGCCGGTCAGCAGCAGGCCCACCGAGCCGATGCCCAGCGCCGCGCCGTTGACGGCGGCAAAGCGCTCGATCGGGAAGCTGCGGGAGATGAACACGGTGCACACCAGGAAGGCCGGCGCGCAGCCGATGCCGGTGAGCACCTGGCCGAGGATCAGTTGCGGGAATCCGTGGGCCGTGGCCGTCACCACCGGCCCGATCACCGCCAGCGGGAAGGCGACTGCGACGGTCCGCTTGGGCCCGTACACGTCGATGCCCATGCCCATGAACAGCTGCAGGGCGGCGAAGGAGAAGTGGAAGGCGGCCGCGAACAGGCCCAGTTGCTGCGGCGTCAGGGCGAACTCGCGCTGCAGGGGCGGGGCCATCATGCCGGCCGCGGTGCGGAAAGCCTGGCTCAGGGCGAAGCCCGAGAGGAGCACCAGCAGCATGAGCCACGCGCTGCGGCGGGAAGGCGTTGGGGAGGACACGGGGCGAGATTCTCGCCCCGCCGCCCCGTCTTTCGCTCAGAGCTGGACTTCGGCCTCGCCGATGCCTTCGAACACGGCGCGCACCTTGTCGCCGGCCTTCGCTTCCAGCAGGCCGCACCAGGTGCCGGTGGTGACGACCGTGCCGCGCGGCACGGTGGCGCCCTGGCGCGTCACGTGGCGCAGCCAGGCCGGCAGCAGCCAGGCGGGGTCGCCCAGCGAGTGCGTGCCGCGGAAGGACTGGGGCGCGGCGGCGCCGATCCGCACCGTGCAGGCCTGCTGCGCCCAGTCGCGCGCGGCAAAGGCGGTCCAGGTGCCCAGGACCAGCGCGCCATGCGACTGCAGGTCCGCGAGCTTCAGCAGCGCGCCGGCGCTGCGGGCCTGCTGCCAGCGTGAATCGACGATCTCGATGGAGACGGTCATGCCGTCCAGCCACTGGCCCGCCGCGTCCGGGTTCATGGCCTGCGCGTCCGCCGGCGTCACGTCGCGCGCCAGCCGCACCGCGACTTCGGCCTCGATCAGGCGCAGGTTGAAGGGCGTGCCGCGGGCGTCGGCCGGACTGGCCCAGACGTGCTGGAACGGCAGGGGCGCGTGCGTCATGGGCGCGCCGCGCGAGGGGCCGCCGGACTTCCAGTGGCGCGGCACGGGCTGGTCGAACCAGGCCAGCGCGCGGCCAACCCGCTCCTGCACGGCGTACGCCTCCTCGGGGTCGCGCAGCAGCGCTTCCAGCGGTGCTGCGTCGGCGGGACGATGATGGCGGTGCGCCGCGGCCAGCGCCTCCGCCACGGACTGCACGGGGCTGGCCATGGGGTATCTTCTCCAGAAACGCGCATCGTATCCGGTGGGGTTGCGCGCCGTCCGACAGTCGCTTAGGGCAGAAACACTCTTGCCGGAATGCGCCGGCGGGTGCAGGGTTCGTGAAGAAGTCACGCGCGGGTCTGCGCCGTCTGTCGGGGGTTGCAGTGTTTACGCGCCCTTTACCGCTGTCGTTCAGGCTCGCGCGTTCATAGAGAGCATCGTTCACGAGCAGGATCACCATGAACGCCCTCCACTTCCGATCGCCGTCCCGTGCCTGGCCCTGGCTGGCGGGCGCGCTGCTGTTCCTCGGGTTCGCCGCGGCGGCGCCGGCGCAGGAGGCGGCCGACCCGCCCGGGCGCGTCGCCTACGTCAGCCAGCGCCAGGGCAGCGTCGTGTTCGCTGCCCAGGGCGAGGAGGAATGGACGGACCTGCCGGCCAACCGGCCGCTGGTCGAAGGCGACCGCCTCTGGACCGACCAGGGCGCCCGCGCCGAACTGCAGCTGGGCACGGCCACCGTGCACGTCGACGGCCAGACCCACCTGGGCGTCAGCAACCTCGACGAGCGCGCGGCGCAGTTCATGATCCAGCAGGGCACGCTCAACGTCCGCGTGCGCGAGGTGGCGCAGGGCGAGAACGTCGAGATCGACACGCCCAACGTGGCCTTCCGCGCCCAGCAGCCGGGTGACTTCCGCATCGACGTCGACCCGCAGGCCAAGACGACGCGGATCGTGGTGCACAGCGGGATGGCGACGATCTTCGGCGCGGACGGACAGGCCATCAACCTCGGTGGCGGCCAGCAGGCCGCCTTCGCGGGCCGCGCGCTGGGGCAGGTGAACGCGCCGGCCTACGCGCAGGACGACTTCAGCCGGTGGGCGGCGGAGCGCAACCGGGCGGAGGACCAGGCGATCGCCTCGCGCTACGTGCCGCGCGGCGTGGTCGGCGCGCCGGAGCTGGACCCGTACGGCACCTGGAGCCAGGACGCGTCCTATGGCCCGGTCTGGTATCCCACCGTCACCGTTTCCAACTGGGCGCCGTACCGCTATGGCCACTGGAGCTGGATCGCGCCCTGGGGCTGGACCTGGATCGACGACGCGCCGTGGGGCTTCGCGCCCTTCCACTACGGTCGCTGGACCATGATCGGCACGCGCTGGGCCTGGGTGCCGGGACGCATGGCGCCGCGTCCCGTGTATTCGCCCGCGCTGGTGGTGTTCCTGGGCGGCGGCGCGGGCCAGTTCAGCGTGGGCGCCGGCCCGGCGGTGGGCTGGTATCCGCTGGCCCCGGGCGAGGCCTGGTGGCCCTGGTACCACGCCAGCCCGCGCTACGTGAACACGGCCAACTGGCATCTCAACCTCAACGCCTGGCCGCGCGGCGCGACCAACCACCAGTGGCGGCAGCGGCCGTTCGCCGTGACCGCGGTGCGCGAGGACGACTTCCGGCGCGGGCGGCCGGTCGAGCGCAGCTGGCAGCCGGTGCAGCAGAACATGATCGACCGTGCGCAGACGAACGTGGTGCCGGTGCGGCCGCAGCGCGGTGCCCCGCGCGAAGGCGCCAGCCTGCCGCCGCGCGTGCGCAATGCGCCGCCGGCCATGGAGATGCAGCAGTTCGCGAACCCGCGTGCCTGGACGCGGCACGAGGTGCCGCCGCTGGTGCGCGAGCAGGCCCAGGCCCAGCGCGAGCAGGACCGCCTGCAGTACCAGGCGGAGCGTGACGCGCGGCAGCAGATCCGCGCCGCGGAAGAAGCGCGCCGCGATGCGAATCCGCGCGCCTTCCCGCCGCCGGCCTGGCAACGACCCGGTCCCGGCGTGCATGCGCCGCAGCAGCCTGCCGAGGCGCCGCGCGCGGTCCGGCAGCCGCAACCCGCGGCGGCGCCGGCCGTGCGCCCGCAGGCCGCGCCGAACGTGCAGGTGCCGCGCCAGGAGGCCGTGCCTGTCGTGCGGGAAGAGCATCGTGCCCAGGGCGCGCCTCACGAAGGGCGCCACCCGTGGCAGCACCCCCCGGCGCAGCAGACGCAGCCCCCGCAGCAGGCCCAGCAGACACAGGCCGCGACGGAGGCGCACCAGGGCGGCCAGCGCGAAGGCGGCTGGCAGCACCGGGGCAACGGTGGCGGGAACGGCGGCGAAGAAGGCCGGGGACGCTGGTCGCGCTGAGGCGGCCTCAGCTCAGGTGTCTTCCTTCAGCTTGTACTGGGACGCCAGTTGCGCCTGCACGTTGGGCGGCACCTGTTCATAGTGGCTGAAGGCGATCGTGTAGCGCCCCTGCCCGCCGGTCAGCGAATTCAGGCGCGACTGGTAACTGGCCAGTTCCGACAGCGGGGCCATCGCGAGCACGGTGAGGTCGCCTGAGGTGTCGGCCCGCGTGCCGCTCACCTGCCCGCGCCGCGAGGCGAGGTCGCCGGTGATGTCGCCCATGTTGGCTTCGGGCACGCTGATCTCCACGTTCACGATCGGCTCCAGCAGGCAGGGCCGCGCCGCCTGGACGGCCGCGATCAGCGCCTTCTTGCCGGCCGTCACGAAGGCAATTTCCTTGCTGTCGACGGTGTGGTGCTTGCCGTCGTACACGACGCACCTGAGGTCCACGACGGGATAGCCCGCGACCACGCCTTCCTCCATCGCCTGGCGCACGCCCTTTTCCACCGCGGGCATGAAGTTGTAGGGGATGGAACCGCCCTTGGTCTCGTCGACGAACTGGAAGCCGGTGCCGCGCGGCAGCGGCTCGATGCGCAGGAACACCTCGCCGAACTGGCCGGCGCCGCCGGTCTGCTTCTTGTGGCGGTGGTGGCCTTCGGCCGGCAGGGTCACCGTCTCGCGGTAGGCGATGCGCGGTGGCCGCGTGTCGACCTGGCAGGCGTGCACCTCGGTCAGGCGCTCGAGCAGCGTGCGCAGGTGCAGCTCGCCGAGCCCGTAGACCACGGTTTCGTTGGTGCTCGGGACATGCTCCACCTTCAGGCAGGGATCCTCGCTCACCAGCTTCAGCAGGATGTCGTGCAGGCGCTGCTCGTCGCCGCGCCGCCTGGGCGTGATCGCGAGCCCGTGCACGGGCACCGGGAAGTCCAGCGGCTTCAGGTGGATGGTCGCGTCCTCCGCCGCGTCATGCAGTACCGCGTCGTAGTGCAGGTCCTCCACCTTCGCGATGGCGCAGAGGTCGCCCGGCACCGCCCTGGCCACCTCCTTCAGCTCGCGCCCCTGCAGCATGAAGAGGTGGCCGACCTTGAAAGGGCGGCGCCCGTCGCCGACGTACAGCTGGCTGTCGCGGGTGATCGTCCCCTGGTGCACGCGGATCACGCCCATCTTGCCCACGTAGGGGTCCTGCGTGATCTTGAAGACGTGGGCCAGCACGTGCTTGTCCGGGTCGCTCTCGGCCCGCACGGGCTTCCCATCGTCGCCCTCGCCTTGCAGGAACTCGGGCGGATTGCTCTCGGTGGGGTCCGGCAGCAGGCGCTCGATGACGTCCAGCAGTTCCGGCACGCCGACGCCCGTGCGCGAGGACACGAAGCACACCGGGATCAGGTGCCCTTCCCGCAGGGCCTGTTCCAGCGGCGCGTGCAGCTCTTCGGGCGCGACGTCGCCGTCGTTGAGGTAGCGCTCGACGAAGGCGGCATCCACCTCCACCACCTGTTCCACCAGTGCGCGGTGCGCGGCTTCCACCGAGGAGAAGTCCGGCGGCGGTCCCTCGTCCTTCAGCTTCCAGAAGCAGTCCAGCACCCGCTCGCCCTTCTGCGACGGCAGGTTGACCGGCAGGCATTCCTTGCCGAACGCAGCCTGGATCTGCGCGAGCAGCGCCTGCAGGTTCACGCCCTGCGCGTCGATCTTGTTCACGACGACGATGCGGTCGCGCCCGCGCTGCCGGGCGTACTCCATCATGCGCACGGCCATCGGCTCGATGCCGGTGGACGCGTTGATCACCACGGCCGCCGTCTCCACCGCTTCCAGGGCCGGCAGCGACTGGCCCAGGAAGTCCGGCGCGCCGGGGGTGTCGACGAGATGGGTGGTGATGTCACGGTGGGTGAAGTGCAGCAGCGTCGTGTTCAGCGAGCGCTGGGCCCGCTTCTCCAGCGGGTCCTGGTCGGACACGGTGCTGCCCTTTTCCACGCTGCCGGGCGCGCCCACCGCCCCGGCCTTCCACAGCAAGGCTTCGGCCAGGCTGGTCTTGCCTGCGGCGCTGGGCCCCACGAGGGCCAGGGTGCGCCGCGAGGCGATGTCGCGATGAGTAGCCACGCAAGCCCTCCTGCAACGTCAACGTCAAGGGAGGGACCATCCTACGCAGCTCTCCGGGCCGCTGCAACGGAGCCTGCCCCTGTCCCACACGGATGGCGGCGCAGTCCTACATCGGCGGTTGCAGCCGCTGCTAGTCTGGCGGAGAGCCATGATGCCCCACCGGATCCGTCCGCCGCGCCGGTCGTCTCCCCACGCCCCGCGCGGCACGCAAACGCCGTTCTCGCCCGCGCGCGAGCCCCTGTCGCGCCTGCCGGCGCGCAACGGCGAGAGTGTCCGCGGCACCGGTCACGGCGAGGATGCCGGCCCCTCGGCGGAGGGTTGGCCTCCGCGCGAGGATCGCGCCGGCTAGCCCAGGCGCAGCGCGGCCACGCCGGCGAGGATCACGAACGTGCCCAGCGCCCGCCGCGCCGTGAAGCGCTCGTGCAGCTGCCAGGCCGCGAGCAGGGCGGCGAACAGCACCGAGGTCTCACGCAGGGCGGCCACGCTCGCCACCGGCGCCCGCGTCATGGCCCACAGGGCGATGCCGTACGAGCCGGCAGAAGCGACCGCGCCGCAGGCCGCCAGCAGCCCTCGCTGCCGGGCATGCCGGGCCAGCGTGGGCAAGCCACGCCGCGCAACGACGATGGCGGCGAACGGCAGGGCGTTCACGGCGAACAGGGTCACGACGTAGCTGCCGGCATGGCCGCTGGCGCGGACACCGCGCGCATCGACCACCGTGTACGCAGCGATCACGACTGCATTGGCCAGGGCGAACGCCACCGCGCGGCCGGACTCCAGCCCGTGGTGCGACAGGCCCAACACCAGCACTCCGCCGCAGACGGCGAGCACGCCGGCCCACGCCGCGGTGGACAGCGGCTCGCCGAACGCGCTGGCGGACAACAGGGCCACGACCAGGGGCGCGGCGCCGCGCATCAGGGGGTACGTGAGCGCGAGCTCCCCATGCCGGTAAGCCGCGGTGAGCAAGGCGTAGTAGCCGACGTGGATGGCCGCGGACGCCAGCAGCCAGGGCCACGCCGCGGTGGCCGGCAGGCCCAGCAGCACCACGAGCGGCAGCGCCATGCCGCCGCCGATGAGGTTCATCAGGGAGGTGTCCAGCGCCTTGTCGTTGCCGGACTTGACCAGGGCGTTCCAGCCGGCGTGCAGCAGCGCGCCGAACAGGACGGCCAGCGCGATGGGCCAGGTGAGGTTCATGCGGACCCGATCATCGCGTAAACGGCCCCGCTGGCCGCCCATCCGCGCTAGGATTTTCGCGCAGCGTGCGCGCTTCCGTCGCGCCGGGAGATTCGCCTTGGCCCCCACGACCCCGCACCCCGTGCTCGAGCGGCTGCGCAAGAGCGGCGCCACCAAGGTCAAGGTGGCGGTGAGCGACATCGACGGCGTCCTGCGCGGCAAGCTCCTGCACATCGACAAGTTCGAGGGCGCGGCCGGCAGCGGCTTCGGCTTCTGCGACGTGGTGCTGGGGTGGGACATGCACGACGTCACCTACGACAACACGAACCTCACCGGCTGGCAGCACGGCTTCCCCGATGCGCTGGTGCACCTGGACCTGGCGACCGCGCGCAACGTGCCCTGGGACGACAACGTGCCCTTCTTCCTCGGCGAGTTCGTCAACGCGGACGGATCGCCGCACGCGGCCTGCCCGCGCCAGACGCTCAAGCGCGTGCTGGCGCGGGCGGAGAAGCTCGGCTTCCAGCCGATGTGCGGCATGGAGTTCGAGTGGTTCAACTTCCGCGAAACGCCCTATACCTGGGCGGCGAAGAACGGCCAGCCGCCCGAGCCGCTGACGCCCGGCATGTTCGGCTACTCGGTACTGCGCATGGCGGACAACCCCGGCTTCTTCAACGCGCTGATGGACGAGATGCTCGCCTTCGACGTGCCGATCGAAGGACTGCACACCGAGACCGGCCCCGGCGTGTACGAAGCGGCGATCGGCTTCTCGCCGGCGCTGCAGCAGGCCGACCGGGCCATCCTGTTCAAGACCGGCGCACGCGAGATCGGCAAGCGCTTCGGCATCATGCCCAGCTTCATCGCCAAGTGGAGCCAGAAGTACCCGGGCTGCAGCGGCCACATCCACCAGAGCCTCTCCGACGGCAAGGCCAACCTGTTCCACGATGCCGATGCGCCGCGGAAGATGAGCGCGCTGTTCGAGAGCTACCTGGCGGGACAGGTGGCATGCCTGATGGAATTCGGCCCGATGCTCTGGCCCGTGATCAACAGCTACAAGCGCCTGGTGGACGGCTTCTGGGCGCCGGTGAAGCCGACCTGGGGCATCGACAACCGCACGGCCAGCTTCCGCGTGCTGGCGGGATCGCCCAAGGCCACGCGGCTCGAGACGCGCTGCCCCGGCTCCGACGTGAACCCCTACCTCGCGATGGCGGCCGTGCTCGCCGCCGGCCTGCACGGCGTGGAGAAGGGGCTCAAGCTCACGACGCCGCCCATCACCGGCACCAACCTCGGCGGCGAGGACGTGCCGCGGGCGCCGCGCACGCTGATCGAGACCACGCGCATCTTCCGTGCGTCCGCCATCGCGCGCGACTGGCTCGGCGACGCGTTCGTCGACCACTTCGCCGCCACGCGGGAATGGGAATGGCGGCAGTGGCAGGATGCGGTGACCGACTGGGAATTGAAACGCTACTTCGAGATCATCTGAACGCCGCCATGCAGATCCGCCGCCTCGCTCCCGCCGACGCCACTTCCTTCCGGACCCTGCGCCTGCGGGCCCTGCGCGAACACCCCGATGCCTTCACCTCCAGCTGGGAAGACGACCGCGAACAGCCGATCGAGGCGGCGGCCGCGCGCCTGGCGGGGCACGCGTTCTGGGGCGCATACCAGGGCGCGGAGCTGTACGGCTTCGTCGGCCTGGAGCGCGAGCCGCGGCCCAAGAACCGCCACAAGGCCACGGTCGTCGGCATGTACGTCGCGCCCGAGGTGGCCGGCCAGGGCGTGGGGCGGGCGCTGATGCAGGCCCTGGTCGAACACGCGCGCAGCGCCGGGCTCGCATCGCTGGTGCTCACGGTCACCGACGGCAACGGCGCGGCGCGGCACCTGTACGAAGCCATGGGCTTCCGCAGCTTCGGGGTCGAGCCCGATGCGATCCGCGTGGACGGCCGCTCCTACGGCAAGAACCACATGCACCTGGACCTGGACAGCGCACCATGAGCCTTGCCAACTTCTCCTTTCCCACCGGGATCACCTTCGGCCCGGGCGCACGCAAGGAGGTGCAGAAGCACCTGCGGGACCTGGGGCTGGTGCGGCCGCTGCTGGTGACCGACCGTTCGCTGGCGGCGTTGCCGGTGCTGTCCGAATTCCTGGGGAACCTGCGCGAGCTGGACGTGTCCGTGTTCGCGGGGGTCGGCGGCAACCCGACGGCGAGCCAGGTGGCGGCCGGGGCGGCAGCGTTCCGCTCGCATCGCGCCGACTGCGTGATCGGCTTCGGCGGCGGCGCGGCGCTGGACGTGGCCAAGGTGGTCGGGCTCGCGGCCACGCACGGCGGCGACATCCTCGAATACGCGTGGGACCACCCGCAGGTGCGCACGATCACGGGAGAGCTGCCGTACTTCGTCGCCTTGCCGACCACGGCGGGCACCGGTTCGGAAGTCGGGCGCTCCTCGGTCATCAGCGAGGACGCGACGCACCTGAAACGCGTGGTGTTCAGCCCGAAGATCCTGGCGCGCAGGGTCTTCGCCGACCCGGAGCTCACCCTGGGGCTGCCGGCGTCGATCACGGCGGCCACCGGCATGGACGCGTTGACCCACAACGTCGAGAGCTACCTGTCGCCCGCCTGGCATCCGATGTGCGACGGCATCGCGCTGGAGGGCGTGCGCATCGCCGCGCGTTCGCTGGTCAAGGCGGTGCGCGAACCGGGCAACCTGCCGGCGCGCAGCGACATGATGATGGCGTCCCTGATGGGCGCCGTCGCCTTCCAGAAGGACCTGGGCGCGGTGCACTCCTGCGCGCACGCGCTGGGCGCCGTCTGCGACCTGCACCACGGACTGGCCAACGCGCTGATGATCGAGACGGTGCTGGCCTGGAACGTGGAGGCGGCTCCGGACAAGTTCGAGGAACTGGCCCACGTCTGCCATGCGGGCGGCGGCGGGCGGGGCTTCGTCCGCTGGCTGGGCCACCTGAAGCAGCAGGTGGGCATCACGGGCACGCTGTCCACGCACGGCGTGAAGAAGGAACAGGTGCCGCGCCTGGTGGAAATCGCGGTGCACGACATCTGCCACCAGACCAATCCCCGACCGGTGACGGCGCGCGACTTCGAGCGGCTGTTCCTGCAAGCCATGTGAGTCGTTGAAGGTATTCCCATGGACCCCCTGAAGATCGGCATCAGCGCCTGCTTCTTCCACCCCGACGGCGAGCGCAAGGCCGCACCGTCCAAGACCTTGCTGTGGATCGAGCAGTCGACGGCGCACTGGCTCATGTCCGAGGGCGCCCTCCCCGTCATGGTCCCTTCGTTCAGCGGCAGCACCTACCGCGGCGACGTCCGGACGACCGACTATGCGCAATGGCTGGACGGCCTCGTGATGCATGGCGGTGCCGACGTCTGGCCGGGCAGCTACGGCGAGCAGCCGCTGCGGCCCGAGTGGCACGGCGACCGCGTGCGCGACGAATACGAGATCGAACTGGTGAAGGCCTTCACGGCCGCTGGCAAGCCGGTGTTCGGCATCTGCCGCGGGCTGCAGCTGATCAACGTGGCGCATGGCGGCACGCTGTACCAGGACATCAAGGCACAGAAGCCCGGCGCGCTCACGCATCGCGACGCCGTTGCCTACGACCTCAACTTCCACCAGGTGGACGTGCTGCCGGATTCGCGGCTCGCGCAGCTGGTGCCGGCGGGCCGCCACAAGATCAACAGCGTGCACCACCAGGGGATCAAGGACGTGGCGCCGGGCTTCGTCGTCGAGGCGGTGTCGCCCGCGGACGGCGTCGTCGAGGCGATCCGCCACGCGGGCGATGCCTGGATCGCGGCGGTGCAGTGGCATCCCGAGTTCCATCGGCCTGAGCTGGGTGTCGTCGACGACACGCCGCTCCTGCGCGACTTCCTGCAGGCCGCCCGGGCGGCGCGACGCACATGAATACGCTGCCCATCCACAACCCGGCGACGGGCGAGCTGGTCACGACACTGCCGGCCGACGACGCGGCGTCGGTCGCGGCGAAGTTCGCGGCGGCGCGCGCGGCGCAGCCGCTGTGGGCCGGGCGTACGCTGCAGCAACGCAAGCGCTGCATCGAGGACTTTCGCGCCGGCGTGGTGCGAGATCTCGAACACCTCGCGCGGGTCATGACCGGGGAAACCGGCAAGCCGATCCGCATGTCGCGCAACGAGTTGAACGGATTGCTGCCGCGCATCGACTTCTTCCTGGCGGAGACGGAGCGCGCCATCGGCGCCGAGACCGTGTACGACCAGGACGGCATGCGCGAGCAGATCCAGCACGAGCCGCTGGGCGTGGTGGCCAACATCTCTGCCTGGAACTACCCATGGTTCGTGGGCTGCAACGTGATCCTGCCGGCGCTGCTCACGGGCAACGCCGTGCTGTACAAGCCGTCCGAGTACGCGACGCTGACGGGCCAGGAAATCGCGCGGCTGCTGCACGAGGCAGGGGTCCCGCGCGAGGTGATGGCCTGCCTGGTCGGTGCCGGCGAGGTGGGGGCCGCGCTGCTGGCGCAGCCCGTGGACGGCGTGTTCTTCACCGGCTCGCATGCAACGGGCAAGCGCATCGCGGAAGCCGTGGGCGCGCGCTTCGTGAGGCTGCAGCTGGAGCTCGGGGGCAAGGACCCGACTTACGTCTGCGAGGACGCGGACCCGAAGGCAGCGGCGGAGTCCCTGGCCGACGGCGCCATGTACAACACCGGCCAGAGCTGCTGCTCGGTGGAGCGCATCTACGTCCACGAGCGCATCCACGACGACTTCGTGCGCCACTTCGTGGACGCCGTGCGCGGCTACCGCATGGGCGACCCCCTGCGCGAGGACACCTACATCGGCGCGATCACGCGCGCACCGCAGCTCGAGGTGCTGGAGCGCCAGGTCGCCGACGCGCAGCGCAAGGGCGCCGACCTGCTGCTGGGCGGCCGCAAGGGCGCCGGTCCCGGCAACTGGTACGAAGCCACGGTGCTCGCGCGCGTCGACCACTCCATGGAGATCATGCGCGAGGAGAGCTTCGGGCCCGTCATCGGCATCCAGAAGGTCGGCGGCGACGAGGAAGCGGTGCGCCTCATGAACGACACGCGCTACGGACTCACCGCCGGCGTCTACACCCGCGACGAGGCCCGCGCGCGGCGCATCCTCGCGCAGGTGCACGCGGGCAGCGTGTACTGGAACTGCTGCGACCGCGTGAGCCCGCGCCTGCCGTGGAGCGGCGTGGGGGACTCCGGCGTGGGGCTCACGCTGTCCACGTACGGCATCCAGGCGTTCACGCGGACCAAGGCCTGGCATTTGCGGCAGGCCTGAGGTTCACCGCGCTTGCGCCAGCTCGCGCAGGGCCTGGCGCAGCGTCGGCAGCCGGAAGGAGTAGCCGGCCGCCATTGCCGCCGTGGGGACGGCCCACTGCCCGCACCGCAGCAGTTCCGACATCTCTCCCAGCCCGAGTGCCAGCATCCAGCCCGGGACGCGCACCAGGGCCCGGCGGCCGAACGAGGACGCCATCTCCGCTGCGAAGCGCGCTTGCGGCGCAGTGCCGGGGGCGACGGCGTTGACCGGACCGGAGAGCGCGCGCCGCTCCAGCGCGAAGCGCACGAGCGCCACCGCATCCTCCAGGTGGATCCAGGGCACGGCCTGGCGGCCGCCGGCCAGCACCGCGCCGAGCCCGAGCCGCGCCGCCAGCGCAAGTCCGGGGTACGCGCCTCCTGCGCGACCCAGGACGATCCCGAAACGCAGGCGCACCACGCGCACGCCGAGCGCCTCCGCGCGGCGCGCCTCGTGTTCCAGTGCCACGCACAGGTCCGACTGGAAGCGCCCAGGCTGGGGCGCTGCATCCTCGGCCAGCGGCTCGTCGGTGGCGGGCACCCCATAGAAGCCGACGGCGGAGGCGCTGACCAGCACTTGCGGCGGTTGGTGCAGGCGCCGCATCAACTGCAGCACATCGCGCAGGATGGCGGTGCGGCTTTCCAGCAGGACGCGGCGGCGCGCCGCGGTCCACGGTGCGCCGAGCACGGGTGCACCCGCGAGGTGGACCACGGCGGCCACGTGCGTTTCCTGCGGGATGTCGTCCAGGCGATCGACGACCCAGGCCGCGGGGCCGAAGGTGCGGCGGGCCTGGACGGGGTCGCGGGTGTGGACGATCACGCGCCGGCCTTCCGCCAGCCATTCGCGCACGAGCGCCGATCCGATGAAGCCGGTGCCGCCGGTGACGAGCACCGCGGGGCCGGAAGGAAGACGCGCGGGCGCGGCAGGCCCCTGCCTCGGCAGCCGCCGCACGGCCAGCGCATTGCGCAGGCTCCAAGCACCGACCGCGAGGCCGCTGAACCCGAAGAACCACGACCAGGCACCGTAGTACGCCGCCGGCAGCGCGGTGGGCATGCGGGCCCAGGCCGCGAACACCGGTGCCAGCACGCCGAGCAGGATGCCGTAGCTCACGGCCAGCAGCGTGTGCAGCACGCGTTCCGGCGGCGGCAGCCGGCGGCTGCGGTCCTCCTCCAGGAAATCGGCGCAGGTGATGCCCACTTCGACGACGAGCAGCGTCGCCGGCAGCAGGACCCAGGCGCCGTGGAACCGGAGCGACGCGAGCCCCAGGAACAGCGCGGCGTAGATGGCTTCGCGGGCCGCGTGCAGGGCGAGCTCGCGGCGTGCCGACGCGCGCTGCGGCAGCCGCGCGGACAGTTCGTGGTGCCAGAGGTTGTCGAAGGCGCCCATCAGCACCTGCACGAAGAGGATGGAGAACACGGCTTGCATCAGGAGACCTCCTCGGGATCGCGGAAGACCCCGGTCTGGTGGAAGGTCCGTCCCCACAGGGGGTGGACCATGGAAAGGGTGAAGCGGAAGCGGCCGGCGCCGAGGTCGCGGTGTTCGACCCGGCAGGTGCCCGGCGTGAGCAGGCCGGGCACCGGCAGTCGCCAGCGGCCGAAGGCGAGGAAGTAGCGGCGGCTGCGGAACACGAGGGCGCCCTCGTCCGCGAAGACGTCCAGCAGCATCGCGAGGCCGCCGTCGGTGCGTTCGACGAGTGCCCGGCCGGGACCGGCCATCTTGGTGGAGCGGACCACGCGCACGCCGGCCGGCATGTGCAGGTGCCGCTCCCACACCACGCCGCCGTGTCCGTCGTCGTACACCCGCACGCGCGCGGGCACGGCTTCGCGCCGGCAGCCGGGAAGCGGTCCGCCCGCGAGGCGCGACAGGAGGGCGAAGCCTCGGCCCACCAGCGAGCAATCGAGATCGAGCGCTCCGTCGTACGTCGTGTCGTGGCGTGCCGCGGCGAAGCGGCGCCGCACGGCTTGCGGCAGGTTCGACCAGTCGGAGGCCGGCAGGCGCGACGCGATGTCCAGCGGCATCGACGGGCTTGCAGGGTGGGCGGAAGCGGAGCGGATGGGCAGGTCCATGCCGAACCGTGCGCAGCGTTCGTGCCACAGTGCAAGTCCTTGATCCGAAAGGACTTTTCTCCAGCGCTGTGTCCCACGTTGACAGCCGCTGGAGCGCCGGTGTCAACGTCGTTTACAGTGCCCGGCCATGGCAATCCATGTCGCCCTTGCCCTGGCACTGGCCGGAACCATTGCACTCGCGGGCGTGCTGCTGGCGTGGGCCCAACAAGTGCCGGGCGCGCGCCTGCTGACCGTCTTCCTGGTGGGCGTGGCGATCTGGATCACGGGCAATGAATTGCCCAACTGGTTCGGCCCGCAGATGGTGCCCATCGCGTCGCCGCTCATGGCGACGATCCCCCTGACGTCCGCGGCCTTCTTCCATTTCTGCGTCGTGTTCTGCCGCATCCCGCTGCAGGGACGCTGGCCCTGGCTGCTCGCGTACGGAATCGCGGGCGCGAGCACCATCCTGGCCTGGCTGGTCACGCCGGCGGAGTTCGTCCACTTCCCCGCGTTCACCGGGGTCGATCTCGTCGCCGTGCCCAACTGGGTAGGCTGGACCAGTTCGATGGTGTGGGCGCTGCTCGCGGCGGCAGGCGTGTTCGTGCTCCTGTACCGGTTCTGGCGGCCGGTGGAGGGCCTGCCGCGCCGCCAGGTGGCTGCCGTGATGATCTCGTGCGCATGGGGCCCGGTGTGCATTTCCGGCTACGGTTTCCCGGCGCTGGGCCTGCCGCTCTATCCCTGGCAGGTGCTGGCCATGCCGGCCTATCCCGTGATCCTCGTGTACGGCATCCTGCGCTACCAGGTGTTCGTGGCCAACGCGTGGGCGCGCCGCGCGCTGGCGTGGGCCCTGCTGATCGGCCTGGGCCTGCTGACGGTGCTGCTCACGCTCCTGCTGCCGGTGGAATCGCGCTGGCTGAGCGGCGCGCTCGTGGCCGCGGTGTGCCTCACCCTGATCGGGCCCGTACGCCGCTTCGCCGAACGCATCGTGTATCCGGGCGGCACGGCGACCGCCGACGACCTGCGGCAATGGCGGCGGGAGTTGTCCGCGACCGCGCGCCCGGAGCAACTGGCCGCGCGCGCTTCGGAGCTGCTCTCCCGGCGCGTGGGTCTCGAAGTGGAGGTGCGCGTGGGCATGGCACCGCCCGCGGCGACTTCCGCGCCGCTGCTGGTGTGCACCCGGGCCGCGGACGCCTGGCAGACCGTCCTGCTCGGATGGGAGGCAGCCCCGCCGGGCCCGCGCCACCTGGCGGAGCTGTTCGCCGGCGTGCTGTCGGATGCGGCGCTGCAGCTCGAACACGCGACGCTGGCCCTGGAACGCGAGCGGGAGCGGCAGGTGCAGGCGCGGCTCGCCGAACTGGGCGCGCTGGCGGCGAGCGTTGCGCACGACCTGCGCAATCCGCTGAACATCATCGCCATGGCGGTCGCCACCACCCCCGAGGAGACGCGGCGCGAAGTGGCGGACCAGGTGGGTCGCATCTCGCGCCTGGTGCAGGACCTGCTCGATTACGCCAAGCCCTGGCAGGTGCGGCCGGTTGCGCTCGATGTCGCGCTGCAGGTCCGCGAGGCGCTGCGCCGGCAACCCGGCGTGGAACTCGGTGCCGGCTTCGAGGCGCCGCTCACCATCCAGGCCGACCCGCTGCGCTTCGACCAGGCGCTCACCAATCTGCTGTCCAACGCCCGCACGGCCGCCGGCACGCGCCACGTGCGCATCGAAGCCGAACGCGGCGAGCAGGCCGTGCACCTGCACGTGTGCGACGACGGCCCCGGCGTGCCACCGGACCTGCGCGAGCGCCTGTTCGAACCCTTCGCCTCCCGCAGTCCGGGCGGCACCGGCCTCGGCCTGGCCATCGTCGCGCGCATCATGGCCGCGCACGGCGGCGCCGTGCGGCTCAACGAGCGGCCGCCCTGGAACACCTGCTTCACCCTCACCTTTCCCGTGGCGCCATGAATCCTTCCCCCATCGGACACGTGCTGCTGGCCGACGACGAGCCGGCCTACCAGCGCCTGGGCAGCGCCTTCCTCGCCGGGCTGGGGCACCGCGTGACGGTCGCGGGCGATGCCGACGAGGCAGTGCGCGCCTTCGAGGCGGACCGCGCGCACGTGGTGCTGCTCGATCTCGCGATGCCGCCCCGCATGGAGCCGGAGGCGGGTCTCGCGCTGATCCCGCGGTTCGCGCCGGCCGTGGTCGTGGTGCTGACCGGGCATGCCGACCGCGAGCTCGCCCTGCGCGCGGCGGAACTGGGGGCGTGGGACTTCCTGGCCAAGCCGATCGATCCCGACATGCTGCGCTTCGTGGTGACGCGCGCCATGCACAAGGCGCGCCTCGACGAGGAGCTGCGGGCGCTGCGTGCGCACGAAGGGGACGACGACCTGGGTCTCGTGGGCCAGGCGGCGGCGATGCAGAACCTGCGCGCGATGGTGCGCCGCATCGGGCACACCAGCGTCAGCGTCATCGTGCTGGGGCCCACGGGCACCGGCAAGGAGCTCGTGGCCCGTGCGCTGCACGCCTGCTCGCCGCGCGGCGCGGGACCGTTCGCGGTGATCCATTGCGGCGCGCTGTCGGCGGAGCTGCTGGAAAGCGAACTGTTCGGGCACCTGAAGGGCAGCTTCACCGGCGCCTACCGCGACCAGGCGGGATTGGTCGAGACCGCGCACGGCGGCACCCTGTTCCTCGACGAAGTGGGCGAGATGCCGCCGCCCATGCAGGTGAAGCTGCTGCGTTTCCTGCAGGAGGGGACCTTCGTGCCGGTGGGCGGCCGCACGGCGAAGCACGCGGACGTCCGCGTGATCGCGGCCACGCACCGCGACCTGGAAGCAATGGTGCGTGACGGCACTTTCCGCGAGGACCTGTTCTATCGGCTCAAGGGCGTGGTCCTGCGCACGCCCGCGCTGGCGGAGCGTGCCGGCGACGTGCCCGTGCTGGCCGCACGCTTCCTGCAGCGCGTCGCGCCGCGGGCGCGCTTCACCACCGACGCGCTCGCCTGGCTGCAGGGCCAGGAGTGGCCGGGCAATGTCCGGCAGCTGCGCGCCGTCGTGGAATCGGCGGGTGCACTCCTGCTGCCGGGGGCCGATCGGGTCGACGCGGAACTGCTTCGCTTTGCGAGCGGACAGGGCGGCGCGCCGCTCGCGTCCCCCGAAGCCGCGGCACCCGCCGGCGTCGGCATGCTGGATGCCGCGATCCTCGAACTGGAAACACGCCTCGTCAGCGAAGCGATGAAGGCAAGCCATGGCAACCAGTCCGAAGCCGCGCGCCGCCTGGGCATCTCGCGCGTGGGCCTGATCAAGAAGCTGCAGCGCCTCGGCTTGCGGGACTGAGCGCGGCGACCGGGGGGGCACGTGCGCCTGCGCGGCGCGCTGGCACAGCTTATGCGTCTGATCTTGCATACAAGATTGGATGCCCGCCAATGGTGCAGCGCCCCCCGCTCTCCGATGCCGCCTGGATCACGCGGCCGCCCACGCCCGCCGGCTGCGGCGGGGAGGGTCCGCTCGCGGGGCTGCGCTTCGCGGTCAAGGACAACATCGACGTCGCCGGCATGCCGACGACGGCGGCCTGCCCGGCGTTCGCCTATCGCCCCGACCATGACGCCACGGTGGTGCGCCGCCTGCGCGATGCCGGGGCGCTGTTGCTCGGCAAGACCAATCTCGACCAGTTCGCGTGCGGCCTGAACGGCACCCGCTCGCCCTACGGTGCAGTGCCCAATGCCTTCCGTCCCGACTACATCTGCGGTGGCTCGAGTTCCGGGTCCGCCTATGTCGTGGCCACGGGCCAGGTGGACTTCGCCCTCGGCACCGACACCGCCGGGTCGGGGCGCGTGCCGGCGGCTTTCAACAACATCGTCGGCCTCAAGCCCTCGCGCGGGCTGGTGAGCGCGTGCGGCGTGGTGCCGGCGGCGCAGAGCGTGGATTGCGTGAGCATCTTCGCGGGGACCGTCGCGCTCGCCGCGCGCGTGCTGCAGGAAGCGCTTGGCCCCGACGCGCACGATCCGTATTCGCGCACGCTCACCCTGGCCGACCGCCCCTATCCGGAGCGCTTCCGCTTCGGTGTGCCGGACCACCTGGAATTCTTCGGCGACGAACTGGCGCGCGCCGCCTTCGCCCGCGCGCTGGAGCAGCTGCGCGCGCTGGGCGGCACGCCGGTCACCATCCCCTTCCACCCGTTGGCCGAAGCGGGTGCGCTCCTGTACGAGAGCGCCCTCGTGGCCGAACGCTACGAGGCGATCCGCACCTTCTTCGATGGGCGCGAGGCCGACGTCATCGAGCCGGTGCGCAGCATCATCGCCGCCGGCAGCGGCTTCAGCGCGGCGGAACACTGCGAGGCGCTCACGCGCCTGCGCGCGCTGGGCGGGGCCGCCGAGGCCATGTGGGAGCGCATCGACGTGCTGGTGGTGCCTTCGGCGCCCACCATCTGCACCATCGCGCAGATGCAGGCGGACCCGGTCACGCTGAACCGGCAGCTCGGGCTCTACACCAACTTCGTCAACCTGCTCGATTACGCGGCGCTGGCAACGCCGGCCGGCATGCGCCCGGACGGCTTGCCCGCCGGCATCACCTTCATCGGCCGTTGCGGCAGCGACTGGCAGCTCGCGGACCTGGGCCAGCGCTTCCACCACGCGACGGGCCGCACGGTCGGCGCGACGGACCAGCCGCTGCCGGCGCCGCAAGCGATCCCGGGCCTGGCCGCGGGCGCGGCGACCGTGCAGGTTGCCGTCGTCGGCGCCCACCTCTCGGGCATGCCCCTCAACGGCCAGCTCACTGAACGCGGCGCGCGCCTGCTGCGCAAGGACGCCACCGCCCCGGACTATCGCCTGTACGCGCTGCCCGGTACGCACCCGCCCAAGCCCGGCCTGCTGCGGGTCGCCGCCGGCCAGGGGCATGGCATTGCGCTGGAAGTCTGGGAAATGCCGGTGGCGCGCTACGGCGACTTCGTGCAGCTGGTGCCGCAGCCGCTGGCGATCGGCACGCTCACGCTCGCCGATGGCAGCCGCGTGCAGGGCTTCCTGTGCGAAGCCGAAGCCACGGCCGGCGCCACCGACATCTCGCACCACGGCGGCTGGCGCGCCTACATCGCCGCGCAGCGCGCCCCCGCCTTGAGCTGAATCCCGGAGGAACCATGTCCACTCTTTCCCCATTGCCGCGCCGACGACTGCTGCAGGGCGGCCTCGCAGCCACCGTGCTCGGGCTCGCCGCCACTTCGGGCGTGCGTGCCCAGGCCGCGACCAGGATCCGTGTGGGCTACTGGCCCGTCGCCGCCGGCCTGCCCTTCTTCGCCGCGGTGGAAAAGGGCTACTTCCGCGAAGCGGGCCTGGACGTCGAGCCCCTCAAGTTCGCCGGCGCGCAGCAGGTGATGGAAGCGATGCTCGCGGGCCGCTCGGACGGCAGCGCCAACGGCACCGGCTCCGCCAACCTGGCCATCGGCGAGATCGCGCAGCCGGGCCTGTTCCGGATCTTCTGCACGAACCCCAGCAACGCCACGCACGTGCTGGAGGAGTTCCTCGTCGCCAAGGACAGCCCCGTCAAGTCGGTCGGCGACCTCAAGGGCAAGCGCGTCGCCAGCGGCCCCGGCATCCAGAACGTCACGCTCGCCAAGACCATGCTGGAGCGCGCAGGGGCGGGGGTGATGTCGGTCACCGAACTGCCGATCGGCCAGCACGTGGCGGCGATTGCCGCCGGCCAGGTCGATGCCGTCTACACGCTGGAGCCGACCGGCACCGTGGGCCGCCTCAACGGCACGACCCGTGTGCTCGAAGCCGGCGTGGTGGCGCACTACATCCTCGGCGACCCGCAGGCGCCGTGGCATGGCGGGTCGGCCAGCCTCACCACCGAGTTCCTCAGGAAGAACCCCGAGGCGGCGAAGAAATACATCGCCGCCTACGCGCGCGGGATCGACCTGGTGCGCAAGAACCCGGCCGAGGCGCGCCAGTTCCTCAAGGGCTACACCGCGATCGATGGCGCCCTGACCGCCGAAGTGCCGCTGGCGTCCTATCTCCTGTCCACGGACTTCAAGCCCAGCGACGTCGCCTACTTCCAGAAGTTCTACGACCTGTTCACCGAGAAGGGCATCTTCGAGAAGAAGGTGGTGGTGGACGGCCTCCTGTACCGGGGATGAACTTGGCCACGCCCTCCGATGCCGTTCCCTGGCAGGCCGCGACCCCCGCGCCGGTGCGCCGCCGCGTCGCCTGGCAGCGTGCGCTGCCGGCGCTCGGACCGCTGCTGCTGTTCATCGGGTGGGACCTGGTCGTGCGCCTGGGTTTCATCAAGCCCATCCTCCTGCCGCCGCCGGCCGCCACCCTGCAAACCCTGGTGACGGGCCTGCTTGGCGGGCCGCTGCTCACCGACTTCCTGGTGACGGTGAAGCGCACGCTGCAGGCCTTCGCGCTCGCCGGTGTGGTGGGCGTGCCGCTGGGCGTGCTCCTGGGCAGCAACGAGAAGGCCTACCGCAGCGTGGAGTTCCTGGTGGACTTCTTCCGGTCCACGCCTTCCTCGGCGCTGATCCCGCTGTTCCTGCTGATCTTCGGCGTGTCCGACATCAACAAGGTGGCGATCGCCGCGTTCGGCGCCTTCCTGATCGTGGTGTTCAACAGCGCCTACGGTGTCATCAACGCCCGCAAGCAGCGCGTGATGGCGGCCCAGGTGATGGGCGCCACGCGCTGGCAGACCTTCCGCGACGTGCTGCTGTGGGAGAGCCTGCAGCCGTCCTTCGTGGGCCTGCGTTCCGCCGTCTCGATGGCGCTGGTGATCGTGATCGTGGCCGAGATGTTCATCGGTTCCGAGAGCGGCCTGGGCCACCGCATCATCGACGCGCAGCAGGTGCTGAACGTCCGCAGCATGTACGCCAGCATCCTCGCGGCCGGGGCCCTGGGCTACGCGCTCAACGTGCTGTTCCTGCTGGCCGAGAGGCGCATCGTGCACTGGAGCGGGCGATGAACGCCGTCCTGCAGGCGCCGGGCGCCGGCCACGTCGAGGTCCCGAAGAGGCCGTTCCAGCCCGGACCCGCCGGGACCGAGATCACCATCCGCGGCCTGACCAAGTACTTCGCCGGCTGGCCGCTGTACGAGGACTTCGACCTCGACATCCCGAAGCACCGCATCGTCTCCGTCTTCGGTCCCAACGGCTGCGGCAAGTCGACGCTGATCAACATGATCGCGGGACTCGTGCCCATCGATGCCGGCGAGATCCTGTTCGACGGCAAGTCGCTGGCGGACACGCGCATCGGCTACGTGTTCCAGAACTACCGCGAAGCGCTGTTTCCCTGGATGCGCACGATCGACAACATCGCCTATCCCCTGAAGCTGGAGGGCCGCTCCAAGGCGGACGTGGACCGCCGCATGGAGGAGCTGGTCGCCTCCTTCGACGTGAAGTTCGACCTGAGACGCTTCCCCTACGAGCTGTCCGGTGGCCAGCAGCAGACCGCCTCCATCATGCGCGCGCTTGCCAACGGGCCGGAGGTGCTGTTCCTCGACGAACCCTTCTCGGCGCTGGACTTCGAGATGACCTTGTTCATCCGGGAGAAGCTGCAGGAGGTCTTCATGAAGACGGGCACCACCATGCTGCTGGTCTCGCACGACCTGGAGGAAGCGGTGTACCTCGCCGACCAGGTGTTGCTGCTGACCAAGAGGCCCACGCGCGTCGCCGAGATCCTCGATTACGGCGATCCGCGGCCCCGCACGGTGGAGACCCTGTCCGAAGCGGGCTTCGTCGCCACCAAGAAGCGCAGCCTGGAGATCTTCCAGCGGGAGGTGCGGCGATGAGCGAAGACGAAGTGCTGGACTACGTGAAGAACACGGCGCGCGCCCTGCGCCTGCCGCTGGACGAAGAGCGGGCGCGCGCCGTCGCCCTGCACCTGGGGCGCACCGTCGCCATCGCGCGGATCGTCGAGGCCGCACCGCTGGCGCCGCACGACGAGCTGGCCGAGATCTACCGGCCCGCTCCCTTCCCGCCGGAGGATGCGCAATGACGGGGCTGGAGATCCTGCGCGCCGTCGCCACCGGCGAACGCAGCGCGCGCGAGGTGTGCGAGGCGGCGCTGGCGGACATCGCCCGCAGCGACGAGCGCATCAACGCCTTCACCGAGTGCACCACCGCCCGCGCGCTGGCCGAGGCCGACGCGGTGGACGGCCGCCGCGCGCGCGGCGAGGTGCTGCCGCCGCTGGCCGGGCTGCCCTATGCGGTGAAGAACCTGTTCGACATCGCGGGCGTCACCACGCTGGCCGGCTCGAAGATCAACCGCGAGCTGCCGCCGGCGCGCGCCGACGCGGTGCTGGTGCAGCGCCTGCAGGCCGCTGGCGCGGTGCTGGTGGGCGCCCTCAACATGGACGAATACGCGTACGGGTTCAGCACCGAGAACACGCACTACGGCCCGTCCCGCAACCCGCACGATCCCGGGCGCATGGCCGGCGGCTCGTCCGGCGGCTCCGGCGCCGCGGTCGCGGCGAAGCAGGTGCCGCTCGCGCTGGGCTCCGACACCAACGGCTCCATCCGCGTCCCCGCGTCGCTGTGCGGCACCTGGGGAATGAAGCCCACCTTCGGGCGGCTGTCGCGGCGCGGCACCTACCCGTTCGTGCACAGCATCGACCACCTCGGGCCGCTCGCCGACAGCGTCGAAACGCTTGCGCTGTCCTACGACGCGATGCAGGGCCCCGATCCGCTGGACCCCGGCTGCCACGCGCTGCGCGTGCAGCCCGCCAGCGAACGCCTGGACCGCGGCATCGCCGGCCTGCGCATCGGCATCCTCGGCGGCTACTTCCACGACCTGGCGACGCCGGCGGCGCGCAGCGTCGCGGAACTCGCCGCGCGCACGCTCGGCGCCAGGGACACCGTGGAATGGCCCGACGCGGCCATCGGCCGCGCGGCCGCCTTCATCATCACGGCCAGCGAAGGCGGCAGCCTGCACCTGGACGACCTGCGCAAGCGGCCGCAGGACTTCGAGCCGCTGTCGGTGGACCGCTTCATCGCGGGCGCGTTGCAGCCCGCCGACTGGTACTTGCGGGCACAGCGCTTCCGTCGCGTGTACCGCGACAAGGTGAACGCGCTGTTCCGCGACTGGGACGTGCTGGTCGCCCCCGCCACGCCGGTGAGCGCGCCCCGCATCGGCGAGGACTGGATCGACATCAACGGCCAGAAGCACCCCAGCCGGCCGTCACTGGGCCTCCTGACCCAGCCGGTCTCCTTCGCCGGCTGCCCCGTCGTCGCCGCGCCGCTGTGGCCCGAAGGCACCGGCGGCATGCCGATCGGCGTGCAGCTCATCGCCGCCCCGTGGAAGGAAGAACTCTGCCTGCGTGCCGCCAAGGTGCTGCAAGCCAGCGGGGTGGCCCACCCGTGATGGACATCAATCTTCCCGAGATCGTCGCCGAGGTCGGCGCCGAGTTCGCGCGCTACGAGCGGGCGCTGACCGGCAACGACGTCGCGGTCCTCGACGCGCTGTTCTGGAACAGCCCGCACACCCTGCGCTACGGCGCGGGCGAGAACCTGTACGGCTACGACGAGATCGCGGCCTTCCGCGCCGGCCGGCCCGCGCAGGGCCTGCAGCGCGAGGTGCTGCGCACCGTGATCACCACCTACGGCCGCGACTTCGCCACGGCCAACATCGAATTCCGCCGCGCCGGCAGCGAGCGCACCGGGCGGCAAAGCCAGACCTGGGTCCGCATGCCCGAGGGCTGGCGCGTGGTCGCCGCGCACGTGAGCCTGCTCGCATGAACCGCGGTCCCTTCCTTCTTCAACCCGTGAGGAGCCTTCCATGACAACGTTCACCCGCCGCGATACGCTGAAGTCGCTCGCCGCCCTTTCGGCGCTCGGCGCCGCGCCGCTCGCGTTCGCGCAGAAGCCCATCACCATCGGCGTGATCTACGTCGGCCCGCGCGACGACTACGGCTACAACCAGGCGCAGTTCGAGGCCGTGACGGCCCTGAAGAAGCAGGCGGGCCTCAAGGTCGTCGAGGAGGAGATGGTTCCCGAAACCAACGCCGTGCAGAAGACCATGGTGGGGATGATCGAGCAGGACGGCGCCTCGCTGCTGTTCCCCACCTCCTACGGCTACTTCGACCCGCACGTGCTGGCCGTGGCGCCGAAGTATCCCAACGTGCGCTTCGCGCATTGCGGCGGCCTGTGGACCGCCGGCAAGCATCCCACCAACGTCGGCAGCTACTTCGGCTACATCGACGAGTGCCAGTACCTCAACGGCGTCGTTGCCGGCCACATGACGAAGAGCGGCAAGCTGGGCTTCATCGCGGCCAAGCCGATCCCGCAGGTGCTGCGCAACATCAATGCCTTCACGATGGGCGCGCGCTCGGTCAAGCCCGGCATCACGACGCAGGTGATCTTCACCGGCGACTGGTCCATGCCCGTGAAGGAAGCCGAGGCCACCAACAGCCTCGCCGACCAGGGCGCCGACGTGTTCACGATGCACGTCGACGGCCCGAAGGTGGTCGTCGAGACGGCGGCCAAGCGCGGCAAGATGGTGTGCGGCTACCACGCCAGCCAGGCCAGGCTGGCGCCGAACGCCTACCTCACGGGGGCCGAGTGGAACTGGCTGACCGCCTACACCACCTTCCTGGAGGCGGCGCGCAGCGGCAAGCCGCATCCCAACCTCATTCGCGGCGGCCTCAAGGAAGGCTACGTGAAGCCCTCACCGTACGGCGCCATGGTGACGGAGGCCGCGCGCAAGCAGGCGGACGCAGTCAAGGCGCAGATGGTGGCCGGCACCTTCGACATCTTCAAGGGCCCGCTCAAGGACAACAAGGGCAAGGTCGTGATCCCCGCCGGCAGCGCCATGAAGCAGACCGACCCGGAGCTCGAGAAGATGAACTACCTGGTCGAGGGCGTGATCGGCAACGCCGCCTGAGGACCACCGATGCGCGCAGTCCTGCGGGAAGCCATGTTGCCCGTGGCCGCGATCGTCGCGGCCCTGGGCCTGTTCGGTGTCTTCGTCGCCGCCGCCGGCGCCTCGCCGGTGGAAGTGTGGGCGACGCTCTTCAGCGGCGCCTTCGGCAGCTGGTTCTCCTGGCAGAACACCCTGCAGCGGGCGGCACCGCTGATGCTCACCGCGCTGTGCGTGGCAATCCCGATGCGCGCGGGGCTGGTGATCATCGGCGGCGAAGGCGCGCTGGTGCTGGGGGGCATGGCCTGCGCCGCGTTGGCGCACGCGCTGCCCGTGACCGGGCTCGCCGGCAGCGTGGTCGTGTGCCTGGCAGGCGCGCTGGCGGGCGCCGCGTGGATCATGCTCGCCGGCTGGCTGCGCCAGTGGCGCGGCGTGAACGAGACCATCAGCAGCCTGCTGCTCGCATACGTGGCCATCGGCCTGTTCCTGCACGGGGTGGAGGGGCCGCTGCGCGATCCCGCCAGCCTCAACAAGCCGTCGACCTACGCGCTTGCGGAAAGCCTGCGCATCGGCGGCATCGCGGGCTCGGACGTGCATTGGGGCTTTGCCATCGGGGCGGTGGCGTGCATCGCCGCGGCCCTGTGGCTGCGCTGGACGCCTTCCGGCTTCGCCGTGCGCGTGGTCGGCGGCAACCTGCGGACCGCGCGCCTGGTGGCGTTGCCGGCTTCGTCGCTGATCCTCCTTGCGTGCGGGCTCGGGGGCGCCGCGGCGGGGCTGGCGGGGGCGATCGAAGTGGCGGCCGTGCACACCGCGGCCAACGCGTCCCTCATCGTGGGCTACGGCTACACGGGCATCCTGGTGGCCTTCATCGCCCGGCACGAGCCGCTGGCCATCATCCCGGTCGCCATCCTGTTCGGCGGCTTCGGCGCGGCCGGCAGCCTGCTGCAGCGGCGCCTGGGGCTGCCGGATGCGGCCGTGATGGTGCTGCAAGGCATCGCCTTCGTGCTGATCCTCGCGAGCGAGGTGCTGCGCGACGTGGACTGGAAGGCGCTCGCGGCTCGCTTGCGCAGGTTCGGACCGGCGCCGGCGACCCCGGCGCCCCAGACGCCATGACCGCGGACCAGGTCCTCGGGCTCACGGCCGGCCTCCTGGGCGGGGCGCTGCGCGTTGGCGCGCCCTTCCTCTTCGTGAGCCTGGGCGAATGCGTCACGGAGAAGGCCGGGCGGATCAACCTGGGCCTCGAAGGCGTGCTGGTGCTGTCGGCGATGGCGGGGTTCGGCGGCGCGTACCTCACGGGCTCCGTCTGGCTGGGCGTCCTGTGCGCGATGGCCGCGGGGGGCCTGCTCGCCGCCCTGCACGGCGTGCTGTGCTCGCTGCCGCGCGTGAACGATGTGGCCACCGGCATTGCGCTGATGCTGCTCGGGCTGGGCCTCGCCTTCTACCTCGGCAAGCCGCTGATCCAGCCGCAGGCGCCGCAGCTGCCGCCCATCGAACTGGGCAACTGGAGCAGTTCGCCCGCGGTGAAGGCGGCGCTGCAGATCAACCCGTTGCTGCCCGTCGGGGGATTGCTCGCGGTGTTCCTGTGGTGGGCCTTCGCCAACACGCGCGCCGGACTGCTGGTGCGCATGGCCGGCGACTCCGCGCAAGCGGCGCGGGCGCTGGGCTATTCGGTGGCGGCCATACGCATCGCGGCCACCGTCGTGGGCGGCATGATCGCGGGACTGGGCGGCGCCTGCCTCACGCTGTTCTATCCGGGCAGCTGGAACGAAGGCATCTCCAGCGGCCAGGGCCTCATCGCCGTGGCGCTGGTGATCTTCGCGCGCTGGAGTCCCCTGCGCTGCGTGGGTGCCGCCTTGCTGTTCGGGGGGGCCGGTGCGATCGGCCCGGCCCTGCAGTCGATCGGCATCGGCTGGGGCTACCACCTGTTCAATGTCGTGCCCTACGTGCTGACGCTCGTCATCCTGGTCCTGAGCTGCAAGCCGGGCCAGCTGGCGGCCGGCGCGCCGGGCGAGTTTTCTGCGAGGTGATCATGAGCGGACTGGGCGGACTCAACAAATCGAAGAACGGCGTCGTGCTGGGGCTGGTGCAGCTGCAGCTTCCCTCGGTGGCGTCGCCCGCGGAACTGGCGGCGCAGGTGGACCGCATCTGCGAGCTGGTGGGCAAGGCCCGCCGCAACATGGCGACGATGGACCTCGTGGTGTTCCCGGAGTACTCGCTGCACGGGCTGTCGATGGACACCAACCCGGAGCTCATGGTGACGCTGGAGGGCCCCGAAGTCGCGGCCTTCAAGGCGGCCTGCGTGGAGCATCGCATCTGGGGCTGCTTCTCCATCATGGAGGCGAACCCGGACGGCAACCCCTACAACAGCGGCCTCGTCATCGACGACCGCGGCGAGATCCGCCTGTACTACCGCAAGCTGCACCCGTGGGTGCCGGTGGAGCCCTGGGAGCCCGGCAACCTCGGCATTCCGGTCTGCGAGGGGCCGAACGGCAGCAAGCTCGCCCTGATCATCTGCCACGACGGCATGTTCCCGGAGATGGCACGCGAGGCGGCGTACAAGGGCGCGGAGATCATCATCCGCACGGCGGGCTACACGGCGCCCATCCGCCACGCCTGGAAGATCAGCAACCAGGCGAATGCCTTCAGCAACCTCGCCTACACCGCCAACGTCTGCATGTGCGGCAGCGACGGCACCTTCGACAGCATGGGCGAAGGCATGTTCTGCAACTTCGACGGCACCGTGCTGGCGGAGGGCGGGGGCCGCCCCGACGAGATCATCACCTGCGAGCTGCGGCCCGATCTCGTGCGCGAGGCGCGTGCCGGCTGGGGCGTGGAGAACAACCTCTACCAGCTGTACCACCGGGGCTACGTGGCGGTGAAGGGCGGAGCGCAGGACTGCCCGTACACGTACATGCACGACATGGTCGCGGGCCGCTACAAGCTGCCCTGGGAGGTGGAGGTCACGGATGGCAGCCCGTGCGGCTTCCCGGCGCCGACGCGCGTCTACGGCGAGCGGCCGCTGAAGAAGGTGGCCTGAGATGGCGCGCTTCGTCCAGGCGAATCCCTATGCATGGCCCTTCGACGGCGACCTGAACCCTTCGAACACGGCGCTCGTCGTGATCGACATGCAGACCGACTTCTGCGGGCCCGGTGGCTACGTCGACAAGATGGGCTACGACATCTCGCTCACGCGCGCGCCGATCGCGCCGCTGAAGCGGCTGATGGCGGCGATGCGCGCCGGAGGCTACACGGTGATGCACACGCGCGAAGGCCACCGGCCCGACCTGTCGGACCTGCCCGCGAACAAGCGCTGGCGCTCGCGCCGCAGCGGCACCGATGGCATCGGCATCGGAGACCCCGGTCCGTGCGGACGCATCCTCGTGCGCGGCGAGCCGGGCTGGGAGATCATCCCCGAGCTCGCGCCGCTGCCCGGGGAGGTCATCATCGACAAGCCGGGCAAGGGCTCTTTCTGCGCCACCGACCTGGACCTGGTCCTGCGCACGCGCGGCATCCGCAACCTCGTGCTCGCGGGCATCACCACCGACGTGTGCGTGCACACCACCATGCGCGAGGCGAACGACCGCGGCTTCGAATGCCTGCTGCTGTCGGACTGCACGGCGGCCACGGACCGTGGCAACCACGAGGCGGCCCTGAAGATGGTCACGATGCAGGGCGGCGTGTTCGGCGCGCATGCGACCTCCGGCGCCCTGCTGGAGGCCTTGTGAAAGTCGATCCCATCCCCGCGCCGACGGGCGCCATGGCGCTCGAGACCTACCAGCTCACCAAGCGCTTCGGCAACTTCACCGCGCTCGACCGCGTCAGCCTCAAGGTGGCGCCTGGGACCGTGCATGCCCTGCTCGGCGAGAACGGCGCCGGCAAGAGCACGCTGGTGAAGTGCATCGCGGGCTTCCACCGCGCCGAGGAAGGCAGCATCGTCACCGACGGGCGCGAACAGGAGATCGCCAGCCCCGTCGCGGCACGCGCGCGCGGGATCGGCATGGTCTACCAGCACTTCACGCTGGCGCCCGGCATGACGGTGGCGGAGAACCTGTTGCTCGCCGGCGGCCACGTTCCCGCGGTGATCGGCTGGCGCGCGCAACGCCGGGCACTCGAGGCGTTCCTGCTGACGACGCCCTTCCGCCTGGACCTGGATGCGCGCCCCATGGAGCTGGCGGCGGGCGAGAAGCAGAAGCTGGAATTGCTGAAGCAGCTGTACCTGAAGCCGCGCCTGCTGATCCTGGACGAGCCCACGTCGGTGCTCACGCCGCAGGAGGCGGACGAGGTGCTGGGGCACGTGCGCGACTTCGCCCGGCAGGGCCTGTGCACGGTGCTGCTGATCACGCACAAGTTCCGCGAGGTCATGGCCTATGCCGACGACGTCAGCGTCCTGCGGCACGGGGAGCTGGTGCATGCCGGCGCGGTGCGCGACACGGATCCGGCGCAACTGGCGCAGGCCATGGTGGGCGATGCGCAGGCCGCCGATGCGCAGGCGCGGCCGCGCGCGGCCGTCGCGCGCCTGCCGGTGCCCGCGCGCAGCGTTCCCGCGCTGGACGTGCAGGACCTGGATGTGATGGGGGACCGCGGAACGCTGGCCGTGCGCCATCTGTCCCTGGCCGTCCACGCCGGCGAGATCCTGGGGGTGGCCGGCGTTTCGGGCAACGGCCAGCGCGAGCTGGTCGAAGCCCTGGTCGGCCAGCGCGAACGTGCGGGGGGCCGCGTCCGGGTGCTGGGCGAGCCGTATGCCGCGCGGCGCGCGGACAACCACCGGCTGAAGGTGCGCAGCCTCCCCGAGGAGCCGTTGCGCAACGCCTGCGTCGGTGCCCTCAGCGTCGCGGAGAACATGGCGCTGCGCGACTTCGACCAGCCCCCGCTTGCCGTGGGCGGCGTGCTGCGGTTCGGCTTCTGGCGCCGGCGCGCGCGGGAGTGGATTGCCGGCTACGGCATCAAGACCCGGGGCGAGGACGCGCCCATCGCCTCTCTTTCCGGCGGCAACGTGCAGCGCGCCGTGCTGGCGCGCGAGCTGGCCGGCGACATCAACGTGCTGGTGGCGGCGAATCCGGTCTTCGGCCTGGACTTCGCGGCGGTGGCGGAGATCCATGCGCGCCTGCGGGGCGTGCGCGACCGCGGCGGCGCCGTCCTCCTGGTCGGCGAGGACCTGGACGAACTGCTGGAGCTCGCCGACCGCATCGTGGTGATGAGCGAAGGACGCATCGTGTTCGAGACCGACGCGGCGCACGCCGAACGCCACGTGCTCGGCGCCCACATGGGCGGCGCGCATCCCGCGACGCCTCCCGTACCTTCCGTGCGTTCCGAACCCGAGGAGCTCGCTGCTTGATCGAACTTGCCGCCCAACCCTTTCCGTTCCGCTTCGAACCGCGCTCCACGGCCCTGGTCCTGATCGACATGCAGCGCGACTTCGTGGAGCCCGGCGGCTTCGGCGAATCGCTCGGCAACGACGTGCGGCCGCTGCAGGCGATCGTGCCCGCCTGTCGCGCGGTGCTGCAGGCCTGGCGTGCCGCCGGGGGCGCCGTGGTGCACACGCGCGAGGCGCACCGGCCCGATCTCTCCGACTGCCCGCCGGCCAAGCGCGACCGCGGCACGCCGCGCCTGCGCATCGGCGACCGCGGACCGATGGGCCGCATCCTCGTGGCGGGCGAGCCGGGCAACCAGATCGTCGAGGCCCTCGCGCCCGCGCCGGGCGAGATCGTCCTCGACAAGCCGGGCAAGGGCGCGTTCCACGCGACGCCGCTGCACGAGCTGCTGTGGGAGCGCGGCATCAGCCACTTGCTGTTCACGGGCGTGACCACCGAGGTCTGCGTGCAGACCAGCATGCGCGAGGCCAACGACCGCGGCTACGACTGCCTGCTGCTGGAGGACTGCACGGAAAGCTACTTCCCGCGCTTCAAGGCGGCCACCCTGGAGATGATCCGGGCGCAAGGCGCCATCGTGGGCTGGACCGCCACGAGCGCGCAGCTGCTGCAAGCGCTGGCCGTTCCGCCCGTGGACGCGGTACGCTGCTGAAGTGACACGCACGACCACCGCCCCCCGCGCGCGCCCTGCCGCGCACGTGCACCGCTCCCGGGCCGACGACGTCTACGAGCAGCTCAAGCGCGACGTCGCTGCATTCAAGCTGGTGCCCGGCGACCGCTTCACGGAAAACGAACTGAGCGAACGCCTGGGCGTGAGCCGTACCCCCGTGCGCCAGGCGTTGTTCCGGCTGCAGCAGGAAGGCTTCGTCGAAGTCCTGTTCCGCAGCGGCTGGCGCGTGCTGCCGTTCGACTTCGACCGCTTCGACCAGCTCTACGACCTGCGCATGGTGCTGGAGACGACGGCCGTGCACCGGCTGTGCGCCGACGCCCGCAGCATCGATCGCGGGCTGCTGGCGCACCTCGCTTCCGTGTGGCTGGTCCCGGTCGCGGAGCGCAGCGGTGACGCGGTGCAGGTCGCGCAATGGGACGAGGCCTTCCATTGCGCGCTGGTGGCGGCGGCGGGCAACGCGGAGATGGCGCGGGTGCACCGCGACGTGACCGAGCGCATCCGCATCCTGCGGCGCCTGGACTTCACCAAGCCCGTGCGGATCGACGCGACCTACGACGAGCACGCCAAGATCCTGCGTGCCGTGCAACGCCGCCGCGCCGACCAGGCCGCGCTGCTGCTGCGCGCGCACATCGAGACGAGCCAGGCGGAGGTGCGCAAGATCACGCTGCACCAGGTGCACCTGGCCCGGGCGGGCGCGCTGGGGCGCTGAGCGCTTGCGCGCTTCAGATCCAGTCGCCCTCGCGCAGCTCCCGCGTCAGCCACGCCGCATAGATCGGCGCCGCCACCAGCCCGCTCAACCCGAAGGCCGCCTCCAGCACGATCATCGCGGCCAGCATCGAGTAGGTCGGCACGTTGGTGCGCACGCCGACGATGCGCGCGTTGAGGAAGTACTCCAGCTTGTGCACGATGACCAGGAAGCCGAGCGACGCGAGGCCGAGCCACGGCGAGACCGTGAGCGCGGCGATCGTGATCGCGGTGTTGGACGCGAGGTTGCCGATGATGGGAATGAGGCTCGCGAAGAAGGTGAAGCCCACCAGCGTGGGCGACAGCGGCACCCGGTAGCCCAGCATCGGCAGCACGCCCAGCAGGTACACGCCCGTGAGCGCCGCGTTGATGAAGGAGATGCGCAGCTGCGCCGCGAACACGTCGCCGAAGGCGATGGCCAGCTGCGTCATGCGTGCCTGCGCCAGCAGGATCAGGGGCCGCTGCGGCGCCGCGCGCGGCGGGCGCCGCGCCGACGCGGCCATGAGGCCGATCGCCAGGCCCAGGATGATGTGCACCAGGATCTTCAGCATGGAGCTGCCCCAGTGCTGCACCTCGCCCGCGTGCTCGCGCAGCCAGACACTCACGATGCCCTGCATGGCTTCGGCCGATTGCGGCAGGCGTTCGCCGATCCAGCTCGGGGCAGTCGCGCGGATCTGGTCGAGCGTATCCGCCACCAGCTCCATCAGCCGCTCGAGGCCGCCAGCCTTGAACAGCAGCTCGAAGGCGAACAGCAGGGCGACGGTCATCAGGGCGACGACGCCGAAGACGATCAGCCAGCGCAGCGACCGCTTGCGCCACGAGCCCTGGGCCGGGCCCGTGAAGTCGCGCACGCGGCGATACAGCACGAAGCCGGCGAGGCCGGCGAACAAGGCGGACAGCAGGTGCAGCCAGAGGAAGCCCACCAGCACGCCGGCCGCGATCAGGACGGCCCGCAGGCGCAGGTTCTCCGGGATGAGCTGCTGCGGCGCCGTTTCGGTCGGGGTGAGGGGTCGCTTCACGAGGGTCATTGTGCCCCCGGCGCCATGGCCGGGGTTCCGTCGGCGGAGGCCCGCTCCAAGGCTACTTCTTCGCCTTCGGCCGGCCGTACCTGGCCGTGAAGCTGGCCTTGCCGATGCTGTTGGCGTTGATCATGAAGCCGGCCAGCGCCGCGGTGGCGTCCGCGGGAATGTCCAGCTTCTCGGTCTTCAGCGCGTGCACGGTGAAAACGTAGCGGTGCGGCTTGTCGCCCTCGGGCGGGCAGGCGCCGCCCCACGCGGCCACGCCGTAGTCGATGCGGACCTGGTGTGCGCCGGGCGGCAGGTTGGCGTTGCTCACGTTGCCCGCGTCGAGCTTCAGCTCCGTCACGTTGGCGGGAATGTTGATCACCGACCAGTGCCACCAGCCCGAGCCGGTGGGCGCGTCGGGGTCGTACACCGTCACCGCGAAGCTCTTCGTGTCCTTCGGCGCGCCGCTCCACTTCAGCGCGGGCGACTTGTTCTCGCCCGTGCAGCCGAACACGTTGGCCTCGAACTTCCTGTCCATCATGGCGTTCGCCTTGACGTCCGGGCTTTCCAGCTTGAAGGCGGCGTGCGCCGCGCCCGCGGCCGCCAGGGCGATCACGCCCGCGATGAGGGTCCGGTTCATGGTGCCTCCTGTCGTCGTGTGGATCGGAGCGCCATGCTACGGCAGGGCCGTCCGGCCGGGAAGATCCCGAAGGAGGACCCGGCCGGCGTGCTGCGCGGTCAGACCGCCGACAGGTGCTTGCCGACGATGCCGGCCAGCTCGAACATCGTCACCTGGTTCTTGCCGAACACCGGCCGCAGCTTGTCGTCCGCGTTGATCGCCCGCTTGTCCTTGGCGTCCTGCAGGCCCTTGGCCTTGATGTAGTCCCAGATCTTCTTGATCACCTCGGTGCGCGCCAGCGGCTCGCTGCCCACCACGGCCGCGAGCTCCGGGCTCGGCCTCAGCCCGTTGCCGGTCTTGCGCGGTGCCTTGGCCGCCGTGGACTTCCTGGCAGCTGCCTTCTTCGCGGCCGGCGCCGCGGCCTTCTTGGCGGCGGCCTTGCCCGCCACCGTCTTGGCCGCCTTGGCCGTCGCCTTGTACGGCGTCGCGGGTTCCTTTGCCGCCGGGGTCTTGCCGGCCGCGCCCTTGCGCGGCGGGAACTTGGACTTGCGCTCCTCGAACGCGAAGTTCACCTTGTTGGCTTCCGCGTCCCACGTGAGGAAGGCCTTGAACGGCCGGCGCGTGCGCATCGAGATGAACTTGTCCAGCAGGTCGGTCTTGCCGGTGGCCAGCAGCTTGGCCATCTGCTCGCGCTCCACCGGCTGCTGCAGGATGATCTTGCCGCTGCGGAAGTCGCAGGTCGGCTGGGGATGCGCCTCGGTAGGCACCGAGCGCTCGCAGACGTAGTTGCTGCCCCATTCGAAGACCTTGTGGCCGCACTTGGGGCAGGGACCCAGGGGCTCCTGCGCGGAGAAGTCGATGATCTCGCCGGTCTCGGCGGGGTCCTTGCTGTCGCCGAAGTCGAACTCCAGCTTCCAGTTCTTCTCTTCCTCGTCGTAGGCGAGCGCCAGTTCGGCGGTGAAGGGCCAGCCCGCCTTGGAGCGGAAGCCCTGCAGGGGGCCGATGCGCTTGTCGCGCAGGAAAGCCTCGACCTCCTCCAGCTCGAACGGGCGGCCGGCGGGGATCTTGGTGAAGGAGAACCCGCAGGGCTGCTGGCCCGGCTTGCCGACGCAGTTGTAGCGGCGGTAGGTCTCCTGCACGACGCCGCCGCAGTTGGGGCACGGCGTGGACAGCGTCGCGTAGTCGCCCGGCACCGTGTCGCGGTCGTATTCCTTGGCCTTCATGACGATGCGCTTCGTCATGTCGGCGATCTCGTGCATGAACTGCTCGCGCGAGAGCTTGCCGTGCTCCATCTGCGCCAGCTTGAATTCCCACTCGCCGGTGAGCTCCGGCTTGGACAGCTCCTCCACGCCCAGGCCGCGCAGCAGCGTCATCAGCTGGAAGGCCTTGGCCGTCGGGATCAGCTCGCGCCCTTCGCGCAGCATGTACTTCTCGTTGATCAGGCCTTCGATGATGGCCGCGCGGGTGGCCGGCGTGCCCAGGCCCTTCTCGGCCAGCGCCTCGCGCAGTTCCTCGTCCTCCACGAACTTGCCGGCGCCTTCCATGGCGCCCAGCAGCGTCGCTTCGCTGTAGCGCGCGGGCGGCCGGGTCTTCAGGCCCTTCGCTTCCGCGCTCTCGGTGCGCACCTTCTCGTTCGGCTCGACCGGCACCAGGTTCTGGCCCTTCTCGCCCGGCTTCGCTTCGGCGTCCTCGTCGACCGCTTCCTTGCCGTAGATGGCGAGCCAGCCCGGCTTCACCAGCACCTTGCCATCGGTGCGGAAGTGGTGGCCGGCGGCCTTCGTGATGCGGGTCGTGACCAGGTATTCGGCGCTGGGGAAGAACACCGACAGGAAGCGGCGCACCACCAGGTCGTACAGCTTCTGCTCCGCGTCCGACAGGCCGCTCGGTGCCTGCAGGGTCGGGATGATGGCGAAGTGGTCCGACACCTTGCTGTCGTCGAACACGCGCTTGATCGGCTTGACGTAGTTCTCGTCCAGCGCCTGCTTCGCGAACGGCGCCAGGTGCGGCATGCCGCTGTCGGCCAGCATGCCCATGGTGTCGTGCACCACCTTCACGTAGTCGGCGGGCAGGTGGCGCGAGTCCGTCCGCGGGTAGGTCAGCGCCTTGTGGCGTTCATACAGCGACTGCGCCAGGGCCAGCGTGGTCTTGGCGGAATAGCCGAAGCGGCCGTTGGCCTCGCGCTGCAGCGAGGTCAGGTCGAACAGGCCCGGCGAGGCCTGCGTGCTGGGCTTGGATTCCTCCGTGACCGTGGCGGGCTGGCCGCGCACCGCATCGGCGATGGTGAGGGCTTCCTTCTCGCTCCAGACGCGGTCGGCCCTCTTTTCGCTGTCCTCGGGGTCCTTGCGGAAGGCCGGGTCGAACCACTTGCCGGGGTACTCGCCCGCCTGCGCCGCGAAGCTGCCGTGGATTTCCCAGTAGTCGCGGCTGACGAACTTGCGGATCTGCTCCTCGCGCTCGACCACGATGGCCAGCGTGGGCGTCTGCACCCGGCCCACGGTGGTGAGGAAGAAGCCGCCGTCGCGGGAATTGAAGGCCGTCATGGCCCGCGTGCCGTTGATGCCCACCAGCCAGTCGGCTTCGGAGCGCGAGCGCGCGGCGTGCGCCAGGCCTTCCATCTGGCGGTCGGAGCGCAGCTTCTCGAAGCCTTCGCGGATGGCCTGCGGCGTCATGGACTGCAGCCACAGGCGCCGCACCGGCTTGGGCGCCGCGGCCTTCTTGCCGCCGCCGAGGCCGTCGGTGCCGAAGGCGTACTGCTCGATCAGGCGGAAGATCAGCTCGCCCTCGCGGCCCGCGTCGCAGGCGTTGACGATGTCCGTCACGTCCTTGCGCTTGGCCTGCTTGACCACGGCGTTCAGCCGGCCCTTCGTCTTGTCGACCGGTTTCAGGTCGAAGAACGGCGGGATCACGGGCAGGTGGGCGAAGCTCCACTTGCCGCGCTTGACGTCGTACTGCTCGGGCGCGTGGATCTCCACCAGGTGGCCCACTGCGCTGGTGACGATGTACTTGTCGTTCTCGAAGTATTCGTCGTGCTTGTCGAACTTGCCGGCAACGGGCGTCAGGGCCCGGACGATGTCCTGGGCCACCGATGGTTTTTCGGCAATGACGAGGGTTTTGCTCACGGGATCGGCTGGCGCCTCGCGGCGCCCCTCCTTCGGGGTTCTTACAATCTGCGCTTTCCACGCGCGCGTACACGCGCACGCGCACGTGTACGAATCCAAGTTAACACGTTTTCAATTCATGCCCGCCAAGACCCCGGCACGGCCCCGCGCCGCAGCCCCCCGTGCCCCCAAGACGAATCGCCGCATCCAGGTCCGCAAGTCGGGCGTGCACGGCAAGGGCGTATTCGCGCTCCAGGACATCCCCGAGGGCGAGACGCTCATCGAATATGTGGGCGAGATCATCACGTGGAAGGAGGCCCAGCGCCGCCACCCGTGGAATCCGGAAGACCCCAACCATACGTTCTACTTCCACATCGACGACGGCCGGGTCATCGACGCGGCCGTGGGCGGCAATGCGGCCCGCTGGATCAACCACTCGTGCAACCCCAACTGCGAGGCGGACGAGGAAGAGGGCCGCGTGTTCATCAAGAGCCTGCGCAACATCAAGGCGGGCGAAGAGCTGAACTACGACTACGGCCTGATCATCGACGAGCCGTACACGAAGAAGCTGAAGGCGGAGTATCCGTGCTGGTGCGGCAACAAGAACTGCCGGGGCACGCTGCTGGCGCCCAAGCGGCGGAAGTGACGCGATGACCGGCAGCGCTGCGCCATGAACTGGCCTGCCGAAGCCCTCTGGGAGGCCGTGGCGCCGCTGTTGCCCGGCTTCACCGTCGAAATCCTGCCGGAGCTGGATTCCAGCAACAGCGAGCTCATGCGCCGGGCCCGCGCCGGCGCGCTGGAGCCGGTCCTGCTGGTCGTGGAGCGCCAGACCGCCGGCCGCGGCCGGCTGGGGCGCGCCTGGCAGAGTGCGCCGGGCGACTCCCTGACCTTCTCGCTGGGCCTGCCGCTGGCGCCGGCCGATTGGTCCGGGCTCTCCCTGGCCGTCGGCGCCAGCGTGGCGGAAAGCCTGCATCCGGCCGTGCGGCTCAAGTGGCCCAACGACCTCTGGGTCGACGACCGCAAGCTGGCCGGCATCCTCATCGAGACGGCCAGCTTCGGCGACGGCGGGCCGCGCCGGCAGGCCGTGATCGGCATCGGCATCAACATCGCCCCGCGTCCCGGCGACGGGCTGTCCACCGCGCCGGCGTGCGTGCGGGACTTGCTGCCGGACGCCGATGCAGCATGGGTGCTGCAGCGGATCGTTCCCGCCCTCGTGCGCGACGTGCTGGGCTTCGAGCAGGCCGGGTTCGCCCCCTTCCATGCCCGCTTCGACGCCCGCGACGCGCTGCGCGACCGGCCGGTGACGCTCAGCGACGGCACCCAGGGCACGGCGCACGGGGTCGGCGAGGATGGCAGCCTGCTGGTGCATACTGCGGCCGGCCTGCACGCCGTCGGCAGTTCGGAAGTGAGCGTGCGTCCGGCCCCCCGCTGAACACCGCATGCTGCGCCTGCTCGTCCTCCTGCTGCTGCTGGCCAACGCCGCCTTCTTCGCCTGGTCCCACGGGCTGCTGCTCGCATGGGGTGTCGGACCGATGCAACAGTCCGAGCCGCAGCGCCTGCAGCAGCAGGTGCAGCCCGAAGCCGTGCGGGTGCTTCCGCCCGCGGAGTTCAAGCAGCTCGAGGCCCTGGCGGCCCAGGCGCCGCGTCCGCCCGAGTGCCTGCAGAGCGCGACGCTGGACCAGGCCCAGGTGGGGCCGCTGCGGTCGGTGCTGGACGCCTGGCCGGCCGGCAGCTGGAGCCTGGACCTGGTGATCGAGCCGGCGCGCTGGATGATCTACATGGGCAAGTACGCCGGCGTGGAGCAGGTCGCGCGCAAGCGGGCCGAACTGCGCCAGATCGGCGTGTCGTTCGAGGCGCCGTCCAACCCGGACCTGGAGCCGGGCCTGTCACTGGGCACCTTCCCGACCGAGGCGGCCGCGAACGCGCAGATGGCCGCGCTCGCGGCCAAGGGGGTCCATACCGCGCGCGTGCTGCAGGAGCGGCCCGAGCAGAAGGGCGTGCGCCTGCAACTGCCCGCGGTGGACGACGCGCTGCGCCCGCGGCTGGAAGACCTCAAGTTCGCGCTGGGCGGCAAACCGCTGCGGTCCTGCCGCTGACACCCGGAGATTGGCATGTCCCTGAAGCTCTACTTCGCCCCCGGCGCCTGTTCCTTCGTGCCGCACAGCCTGCTGGAAACCGCCGGCGCCGACTTCGAGCCGGTGATGGTGAAGCTGCACAAGGGCGAGCAGAACGAGGCCGCCTTCCGCGGCGTGAATCCCCGCGGCCAGGTGCCGGTGCTGGTGGATGGCGACACCACGGTCACGCAGATCGTGGCGATCGTGACCTGGCTGGACGCGAAGTTCCCGCAGCAGCAGTTCCTGCCGCGCGATCCCTTCGCCCGCGCGAAGGTGCTGGAGACGCTGGCGTGGATGAACAACACGGTGCATCCGACCTTCACGCACGTGTTCATGCCGTTCAAGTTCGCCGGCACGCCCGAGACCCAGGAAGAACTCAAGGCCTTCAATGCAAAGGCCTACGCGGGGCTGCTGGGCGAGATCGAGGCCATGGCGCAGCAGGCCGCGGCCGCCGGGCGGCCGTGGCTGGGCGGCGACCGGCTGGGACCGCTGGACGTCTACGCGCTGACGCTGCTGCGCTGGGGCGGCTTCGCGAAGATCGACCCCGCGTCGTATCCGGTGCTGTGGGCACACGTGCAGAAGGTGGCGCAGCAGCCGGGCGTGGCGAAGGCGATCGAGCGCGAGCGGCTGCAGCTGAACCTGTACAAGCCCTGATCCGTCATCCCTGCGGAGGCGGGAATGACGGACGGGGGGTCAGGCGGCCTGCGCGGTTGCTCCCGCTTCGGACTCCGCGGCCGCCGCATCGAACCGCACCGTCACCCGCGTCCCCGGCGGGCGCTGCCCCGGGCGCGCATCCTCGATCGCGATGCTGGCGCGGTGCTGGCGCGCGATCTCCAGCACGATGGGCAGGCCCAGGCCCGAGCCGTCGACGTTGGTGCCCAGCGCGCGGTAGAAGGGCTGGAACACCAGCTCGCGTTCCATCTCCGGGATGCCCGGGCCCGTGTCCTCCACCTGCAGCACCAGCACGCGCCCGAACGGATCGGCCAGGACGCGCGCGGTGACCACCCCCGGGTGTTCCGGGCTCGAGGGCGTGTAGTTCACCGCGTTGTCCAGGAGGTTGCGGATCAATTCCTTCAGCAGCGTGGGATTGCCCTGCAGCCGGACGCCGCCGGCGCCCGGTTGCGCGCCGTCGTAGCCGAGGTCGATGTGCTTCTCCATCGCGCGGGGCACCGTGTCGCGCACCGCCTCCATCGCCAGCGCGGCCAGGTCGCAGGGCTGGCGCACCAGCGCCTTGCTGCTGCTTTCCGCGCGGGCGAGCGCGAGCAGCTGGTTGACCGTGTGGGTGGCGCGCATGCTGGAACGGCCGATCTGCTTGAGCGACAGCTTCAGCTGCTCGGCGTCCACCTGTTCGCGCTGCGCCAGGTCGGCCTGCATGCGCAGGCCCGCCAGCGGCGTCTTCAGCTGGTGCGCTGCGTCGGCGAGGAAACGCTTCTGCGTCGCGATGGAGTCCTTCAGGCGCGTGAGCAGGTCGTTGACCGAAGACACCAGCGGCGCGACCTCCAGCGGCACGACGCGCTCGTCCAGCGGACTGAGGTCGTCGGGCTTGCGGGCGCGGATGCGCTCCTCCAGCTCCGACAGCGGCTTGATGCCGCGCACCAGCGCCAGCCACACCAGCAGCACGGCCAGCGGCAGGATCACCAGCTGCGGCAGCATCACGCCCTTGATGATTTCGGTGGCGAGCACCGAGCGCTTCTCGCGCGTTTCCGCCACCTGCACCAGCGCCGGCGCGGCGCCCGGCACCTGCACCCAGGTGTAGGCCACGCGCACGTCCAGCCCGCGCATCTCGGCGTCGCGCAGCCGCGTCTCGCCGGGGACCGGGCGCTCGTCCTCGGGCGGCTGCGGGAAGTCGCGTTCGCCCGAGAGCAGGTCGCCCTGCGCCCCCAGCACCTGGTAGTAGACCTGGTCGGCCTCGTCGGCGCGCAGGATCTCGCGCGCCGGCAGCGGCAGGTTGAAGCCGGCGCGCTGGGGCTGCACGGTCACGAGCTGTGCCAGCGCCTGCACGTTGTATTCGAGCGCGCGGTCGAACGGCTTGCCGGCGATGCTCTGCGCCACCAGCCACGTCAGCGCCAGGCTCACGGGCCACAGCAGCAGCAGGGGCGTGAGCATCCAGTCGAGGATCTCGCCGAAGAGCGAGCGTTGCTCACGCTGGAAAATCTTCATGGGTTGGGCGTTCAGCGTACGGCGTTCAGCGTGACTTCTCGCTCAACGCTCAACGCCGAACGCTCTACGGGATCTTTTCCAGACAGTAGCCGAGCCCGCGCACGGTGGCAATGCGGATCGGGCCCTTCTCGATCTTCTTGCGCAGGCGGTGGATGTACACCTCGATGGCGTTGTTGCTCACCTCCTCGCCCCATTCGCACAGGCGCTCCACGAGCTGGTCCTTGCTGACCAGGCGGCCGGCGCGCTGCAGGAGCACCTCCAGCAGGCCCAGCTCGCGGGCGGAGAGTTCGACCATCTTGCCGTCGATGGTGGCCACGCGGCCGGCCTGGTCGTACACCAGCGGGCCGTGCCGGATCGTGCTGCTGTTGCCGCCCATGCCCCGGCGCGTGAGCGCGCGCACGCGCGCCTCCAGTTCCGTCAGCGCGAAAGGCTTGGCCATGTAGTCGTCGGCGCCCAGGTCGAGGCCCTTGACGCGCTCCTCCACGGCGTCGGCGGCCGTGAGGATCAGCACCGGCATGTTCGAGCCGCGCCCGCGCAGCTTGCGCAACACCTCCAGGCCGTGCATCCGCGGCAGGCCCAGGTCCAGGATCAGGAGGTCGAACTCGTTGTTGGTCATCAGCGCGGCGTCGGCTTCGGTGCCGCTCGCCACGTGGTCCACGGCCGCGCCGGACGCGCGCAGGCTGCGCAGCAGCCCGTCGGCCAGCACCTGGTCGTCTTCCGCGATGAGGATGCGCATGCTTGTCTCCTGTCCGGGGTGGCGCCTTCTGCGGGCGCTCGGTCGGAAATTCTAGGCTGAGGGGTCGGGACAGGGCTGATCTGGATCAGCCGCCGCCCCTGGCGCGTCACGGCAGGGCGGCCGCGTACGCCTCGAGCCCGATCTTCACGACGGTCGCCACGTCCTGGCCCACTTCGGCGCGGAACTCCTTTTCCGCCTGCGCCACGGCGTCCTTGAAGGCCTGCAGCCACAGCAGGCCCGTGGGCGTGAAGCGCACGATGCGGGCGCGCGCGTCGCGCGCATCCGGCTCGCGCGTGACCAGGTTCCAGGCCTCGCACTGGTCCACCAGGTCGCCCATGGCCTGCTTGCTCATGCCGGCCTTCTGCGCCAGGTCCGTGAGGCGCGTGCCCTCCAGGTCCAGGTGGCGCGTGATGTGGATGTGGGCGGCCGTGATCTGCGCGCGTGCCGCCAGGTTGGAAAGCGCAAGCGGCACGTCGATGTTGTGCGCCATGAGGTACAGCACGCGCTCGTCGAAGCGGCGCATCGCGTGACCGAGCAGCCGCCCCAGGTGGGTGACCCGCCAGCCCTCGTCCAGTGTTGTCATTCACCAATCGTAAGGCAAACTGACCAAGAAACCCGTTGTCCGGCGGGAGCCTCGTTCGTTACATTACTGGGCATGCATCCAGCCTGTTCGTCGAACCAGTGGATGCCCTAACCCGTAAGTCATTGATGCGCAAGGAGAAACAGACGATGGATGCTCAAGTCAAAGGCTCGAAGATCGCCGCCGCGGACAGCGAGAAGGCCAAGGCCCTGCAGGCCGCACTGGCCCAGATCGAGAAGCAGTTCGGCAAGGGCACCATCATGCGCCTGGGCGAAGGCGAGGCCATCGCCGACATCCAGACGGTCTCCACCGGCTCGCTGGGCCTGGACATCGCCCTGGGCGTCGGCGGCCTGCCGCGCGGCCGCGTGATCGAGATCTACGGCCCGGAATCCTCCGGCAAGACCACGCTGACGCTGCAGGTGGTGGCCGAGATGCAGAAGCAGGCCGGCCAGTGCGCCTTCGTGGATGCCGAACACGCGCTGGACATCCAGTACGCGCAGAAACTGGGCGTGAACGTCTCCGACCTGCTGATCTCCCAGCCGGACACCGGGGAGCAGGCCCTGGAGATCGTCGACTCGCTGGTGCGCTCCGGCGCGGTGGACCTGATCATCGTGGACTCGGTCGCCGCGCTGGTGCCCAAGGCCGAAATCGAAGGCGAGATGGGCGATTCCCTGCCCGGCCTGCAGGCCCGCCTGATGTCGCAGGCGCTGCGCAAGCTCACGGCCACCATCAAGAAGACCAACTGCATGGTCATCTTCATCAACCAGATCCGCATGAAGATCGGCGTGATGTTCGGCAGCCCCGAGACCACCACGGGCGGCAACGCGCTGAAGTTCTACGCCTCCGTGCGCCTGGACATCCGCCGCACCGGCACCATCAAGAAGGGCGAGGAGGCCATCGGCAACGAGACCAAGGTCAAGGTCGTCAAGAACAAGGTCTCGCCGCCCTTCAAGACGGCGGAGTTCGACATCCTGTTCGGCGAGGGCATCAGCCGCGAGGGCGAGATCGTCGACATGGGCGTCGCGCACGGCATCCTGGAAAAGTCGGGCGCCTGGTACGCCTACAACGGCGAGAAGATCGGCCAGGGCCGCGACAACGCGCGCGAATTCCTGCGCGAGAACCCGGAGCTCGCCCGCGAGATCGAGAACAAGGTCCGCGAGAACCTCAACATCGCGCTGCTGCCCGTCGCGTCCGGCGAGGAAGAGTAATCCTCCTTGGGTTTCGGGCAGATCTCCCTCAAGGGCCGCGCGCTGAAGCTGCTCGCGGCCCGCGAGCATTCCCGCAGGGAGCTGGAACGCAAGCTCGCCCCGCACGAAGCCGAGCCGGGTGAGCTCAAGACCGCGCTCGACGAGCTGCAGGCCCGCGGCTTCCTCGACGAACAGCGCGTGGTCGATTCGCTGGTCCACCGGCGCGGCGCGCGCCTCGGCGCCGGCCGGATCAAGCAGGAACTGCAGGCCAAGGGCGTGGACGCCGAGCGCGTCGCGATCGCCGTGGCCGGCCTGCGCGCGACGGAGGTCGCCCGCGCCCGCGAGGTCTGGCGCAAGAAGTTCGGCACGCCGCCGGCGGATGCCGGCGAGCGGGCCCGGCAGGCGCGCTTCCTCGCGGCGCGCGGCTTCGGCGGCGACGTGATCCGCCGCGTGCTGTCCCTGCCGGACGACGAATAGGTCACACCTTCGGCATCGCCCGCGCGGGCGCGCCGCCCGCTGCGCTAGAGTTCACCTCCCATGGCGCTGCTGCAGAAGGTCCTCGCCCGGTTCGCCGGCACCCCTCCGTCCCGTTCGTCCGCCGCGCCGGACGCCGGCGGCACCGCGCAGTCTTCTTCCGCGCAGGACATGGCCGGGGCCGAACGGCTCATCGCCGAAGGCAACCAGCTGGAAGACGCAGGCCGCCTGCCGGAAGCCCTCGCGCGCTATCGCGAGGCCGCGCGCATCGCGCCGCAGCTGGCGAAGGCCCACCTGAACCTCGGCATCGGCCTCGCGGCCGCGGGCGATCCCGCCGCGGCGGTCGCCGCCTACCGCACCGGACTGTCGCTGGACACGGCGCATCCCTTCCTGCACTACAACCTCGCGAACGCGCTGTACCTCCAGGGCGACTTCGCGGGTGCGCGCGGGCATGCGCAGCAGGCGATCGCGGCGAAGCCGGATCTGGTGCAGGCGCACGTGCTGCTGGCCAACGCGCTGGAGGAGCTCGGGCATGACGTCGAGGCGCTCGCGGCGATCGAGCACGCCATCGCGCTGGACCCTGCGTACGCCGGCGCGCACGTCAATCGCGTGCGGCTGCTGGAGAACCTCCTGCGCGTCGACGACTCCATCGCCGCCGCACAGGAGGCCCTGCGCGCCTTTCCCGAGGAGGCCGACCTGCACTGGGGGCTCGCCGTGTCGCACCTGCTGCGCGGGGACTTCGCGGCCGGCTGGCGCGAGCACGAATGGCGGCCGGCCGCGCGGACGCGCAATCCGTTCCATCCTGCAGGCGCCCGCTGGGACGGCAAGGAGGACCTGCAGGGACGCAGCATCCTGCTGTACGCCGAATACGGCTTCGGCGACACCCTGCAGTTCCTGCGCTTCGTCCCGCAGGTGGCGCAGCGCGCCGCGCGGGTGGTGCTCGCCGTGCAAGGCGCGGTGGCCGGACTCGTGCGCGCGGCCGCGCCCGCCCATTGCCTGGTGGTCTCCGAAGGGGAGCCGCTCCCGGCCACGGACCTTCACTTTCCGTTGCTGAGCCTGCCCTTCGCGCTGGACATCGGGGAACCACGGCTCGCATCCGGCACGCCGTACCTGCAGGCGGATGCGGCACGGGTCGCCCACTGGCGGCATCGCCTCGAGGAACACGGGCGGTCCCGCAATGTGGGCATCGTCTGGTCGGGCAATCCGCTGCACGGCAACGACAGGAACCGTTCGATGTCGCTGGGCGTCATGGCGGGCCTGGCCGCATCGTCCGGCCCCGGGTGCCGTTTCGTCAGCCTGCAGCCGCAGGTCCGCGACGGCGACCGGGATGCGATGGCGCAGTGGCCCGATCTGCTTCCTTGGGGCTTCGAACTGCGCGACTTCGCCGACACCGCGGCGCTCGTGCAGGCCCTCGACCTGGTGATCACGGTGGACACCAGCGTGGCCCACCTCGCGGGCGCGCTGGGCCGCCCGCTGTGGGTCCTCGTGCCGTACGTCCCCGACTGGCGGTGGCAATTGCAGCGCGAGGACTCGCCGTGGTATCCGACCGCCCGCGTGTGGCGTCAATCGGCGCGGCGCGATTGGGCCGAGGTCGTCGCGCGGGTCGGCGATGCCTTGCGCAATGGTGACCGCTCCGCGGGCGCGTGACGGGAGGCGTCGCCTTGCGCAGTCATGCGCATGCATCGGCGCAGCCGTGGCGCGCCGTCCACAGCCCCGGCGGCCGCGTCAGGGTGCCGCAGCAACGGTGCGGTAGAGTTCCCGTTCAAGGATTTGCCCATGCTCAGCTGGTTCGACACCCGACCCTCCGTCCAATTCGCCCGCGAGCTCGCGCAGGAACTGCTGAAGACGCTCGTGGCCTCGACGGAGGCGCGGGATGCCAAGTTCAAGGTCAAGGCGGAAAAGGCCCTGGTCAAGGCCGATACCAAAGTTCGCGAATTCCAGCGCGCCCAGCGCCTGAACTTCTACAAGAGGTCGCGGCTGGCGAACACGTTCCTCTGGACCCTGCGTGACGGTGGCTGCCCGCCGGACTACGCGACGGAACTGACCGAGTGGCTGACGATGCGCCTGTAACGCCGTGGGACTGTTCCAACGACTGACGCAGTGGCGCAGCGGTGCGCCGGAAGCGGTGCCTGCGACGACGGCCGAAAAGCCACGCGAACCTTCGCCGGCGCCAGCCGCGGTCCCCCCGCCGGCCGAGGCGCAACAGCCAGGCGCGGCATCGCGGCCATGGCCGGAATCCTCCGTCCTGCTGGCGCAGGAGCTCCATCTCGCCGGGCGCAATGCCGAGGCTCTTCGCACGCTGGACGCCGTCATCGCTGCGCTCCCGGAGCATGCCGCTGGCTGGCGCGGTCGCGGCATCGTGCTGCTCGCCCTGGACCGCGCGCGGGAGGCCGCGGACGCGTTCGAGCGCGTGCTGGCGCTGGTGGGCGCCACCCCCGAAGGGCTCGCCAACCGGGCGGCGGCGCGGCAGCGCCTCGGGGACGCGCGCGGTGCGCTGCGCGACCTGGACGCCGCCCTGCAACTCGCGCCGGACGACCACCGCGCGCGGGTGAACCGCATCGGCGTCCTGATCGACCTGATGCGCCTGGACGAAGCCCTCGCCGCCGCGGACGACGCCTTGCGCACGAGCCCGGACGATGCGGAGGTGCACTGGAACCGCGGGCTCGTGCAGTTGCTGCGCGGCGAGTTGCGCGAGGGCTGGGTGGACCACGAGTGGCGCCGCCGCATCCCCGCGTTCCGCGCCAAGATGGCAGCCTGGCCGCAACCGGAGTGGAAGGGCCAGGACCTGCAGGGGCGCACGCTCCTGCTGTACGCGGAACAGGGCTTCGGCGACACGCTGCAGTTCGTCCGCTTCGTGCCCGGGATCGCCGCCCGCGCCAAGGCCGTCTGCCTCGTCGTGCCCGAGACCCTCGCGCCGCTGCTGCAGCGACTGGCACCCAACTGCCGCATCCTGCGCACCGGCGAGCCCATGCCGGCGTGCGATTTCCAGTGCGCGCTGCCCAGCGTTCCCGCGGTGCTGCAGCTCTCGCTCGCGGACATTCCGTCGCCGGTGTCCTATGTGACCGCGGACCCGCAACGGGTCGCGTACTGGTCGCAGAGGCTCGCAAAGGGGAGCGGCCCCGCCGTGGGACTGGTCTGGTCCGGCAACCCGGCGCACGTCAACGACCACAACCGGTCCATTCCGCTGCAGCGGCTGCAGCCACTCGCCGCGGCAGGCTGCCGCTTCGTCAGCCTGCAACCCGAGGTGCGCGAAAGCGACCGCGCCACCTACGAAGGCTGGCCAGGGCTCCAACGCTGGGGCGAGGAGCTGCGCGACTTCGCGGACACCGCCGCCCTGGTGTCCGCCCTGGACCTCGTGATCACGGTCGACACCAGCGTCGCGCACCTGTGCGGCGCGCTCGGGCGGCCGGTCTGGCTCCTCCTGCCGTACAGCCCCGACTGGCGCTGGCTCGCGGGCCGCGCGGATTCGCCGTGGTATCCCAGCGCGCGCCTGTTCCGCCAGCCGATGGCTGGGGCCTGGGAGCCGGTGGTGGCGCGCGTCCACATGGAGCTCGGTCGGCGTGCTGCGCCGGCAGGCGCGGCGGCCGGCAGCGATGCGCAGCCGGCGGCCGAACACCTCCGTGCCGGCAACGCGGCCCTGGAGGCGGGCGACCTCGCTGCGGCCGCCGCGCGCTACCGGCAGGCCGTCGCGCTCTCGCCGGGGGATCCCGTGCCGCGCGTGAACCTCGGCTACGCACTGCTGGAGCTGGGCCAGGGCCAGGCGGCATGCGAGGTCCTGCAGGAGGCGTCGGCCTTGGGCGGCGGCGCCGACGCCGACTACCTCCTCGGGCAGGCGCACGCCGCGCAAGGCGCCTGGCCGGCCGCCCGCGTTGCGTATCTCGCCGCCCTCGCGGAGCGCCACGATTTCGGATTCGCGTGGCGTGACCTGGGCGCCGCCCTGGAACACCTCGGCGAAGGCGCGGCTGCCCTCGAAGCGTACGAAAGCGCCGTGCGGCACGACCCCGGGCTCGTGGACGCGCTTGGCGCATGCGCGCGGCTGGCGCTGGAACTTGGTCATGTGCAGGAAGCCCTCGTGCAGGCGGCGCGCTGGGGCGAACGGGCCCCGGGCGATGGGCAGGCGCACTTCACGTCGGGACAGGCCTTGCTTGCTGCCGAACGCTGGACGGAAGCCCTGGCGGCACTCGAGCGCGCGGCGGAACTGGCCGGCCCCAACCCTTCCGTCGCCCATGCGCGAGGCAATGCGTTGTTCCGCCTCGGTCGCCTCGGCGAAGCCGCGGACGCCTATGCGCTGGCCCTGGCGGGCGCACCGGACTGGATCGAATCGCTCCTCAACCGGGGCATCGCCCTCGATCGCATGGGTCGCTACGAAGAGGCGCTGGTCTCCTTCGATCGGCTGCTCGCGCTGCAGCCGGACCACCCGAAGGCGCTGTACGCGCGGGTCATGACGCTCGTGAGCCTCGATCGCCTCCCCGAAGCGCTGGAAGCCGCCGCCACCGGGCGCCGGCTCCATCCCGGCGACGCCGACATGGAGTGGCACTACGGCGTCGCCTGCGCGCTCGCGGGACGCCTGGAGGAAGCCTGGCCGGCATTCGAAGCGCGCTGGCGGGCCAAGGACATCGGCGTCAAGCTCGAACGGCAGGCCTTCCCGCAGCCGGAGTGGACCGGCCAGCCGCTCTCCGGCAAGACCCTGCTGGTCTACCCGGAGCAGGGACTGGGAGACGTGTTGCAGTTCGCGCGCTTCGTGCCCGTGCTCGAAGCAATGGGGGCCCGCGTGCTGCTGTGGACGCCGGCAAGCCTGCAGGCGCTGGTGGCGACGGTCTCGCCCACGGCGACTGTCGCCGCGCGCGTGCAGGACCTGCCGGCGTTCGACTACCACTGTCCGATCATGAGCCTGCCGCTGCCGCTCGGCACGACTCTGCAGACGCTGCCGGCGAAGGTGCCTTACCTGCGCGGCCATCCGGAACGGCGCGAGCATTGGGCGCGGAGGGTCGCCGATCGCCGCGGACTGCACGTGGGGCTGGTGTGGTCCGGCAATGCGCGCCATGGCAACGACCACAACCGGTCCCTGCCGCTGCGGCAGATGCGCCAACTGGCGCAGGACGGCATCCACTTCGTCAGCCTGCAGCCCGAGATCCGCGAGAGCGACCGCACCGTCTACGAAAGCTGGCCCGGCCTGCTGCGCTGGGGCGAGGAACTGCGCGATTTCGCGGACACGGCGGCGCTCATCGAGACGCTGGACCTGGTGATCACCGTCGATACGAGCGTCGCGCACGTGGCGGGCGCGGCGGGCCGCCCGTTCTGGGTGCTGCTGCCCCTGCGGCCGGACTGGCGCTGGCTGTTGCGGCGGGAAGACTCGCCCTGGTACCCCACGGCACGGTTGTTCCGGCAGCAATCGTCCCGCGAATGGGATCCGGTCCTCGCGCGCATGCGCGAAGCGCTGGCCGGCCTCGCCGGGGCGCGCTGACGGTGCCGGGGCGCGCCGCCGCCCTTACAGGCCCAGCATGATCTGCAGGTTCTGCACCGCCGCGCCGCTGGCGCCCTTGCCGAGGTTGTCCAGGCGCGCGATCAGCACCGCGTGCGCGTGGTCCATGTTGGCGTAGACGCGCAGCTCCATCTTGTTGGTGTCGTTCAGCGCGGTGGGCTCGAGGCGTCCGTCCGCGGTGGCGTGGTGCACGCTCACCCACTCGCTGCCCTGGTAGTGGCGCTTCAGCACGTTCTCCAGGTCCGACGGCGTGGGCCGGGCGGGCAGCGTGTCGAGGTGCAGGGGCAGCTCCACCAGCATGCCCTGGCGGAAGTTGCCCACCGCGGGAATGAAGATGGGACGGCGCCGGAGCCCCGCGTACTTCATGATCTCGGGCAGGTGCTTGTGCTTCAGCCCCAGCGCGTACACCTCGTAGGGCGCCGCCTTGCCGGATTCGAATTCCTCGATCATGGTGCGGCCGCCGCCCGAATAGCCGCTCACGGAGGGCAGCACCACGGGATGATCAGCCGGCAGCAGGCCCGCGTCGATCAGCGGCCGCAGCAGCGCGATCGCGCCGGTGGCATAGCAGCCCGGGTTGCTCACGCGCTCCGCCTTCGCGATGGCTTCGCGCTGGCCCGCGGCGAGCTCGGGAAAGCCGTACACCCAGCCTTCCGCCGTGCGATGCGCGGTGGACGCATCGATGATGCGGGGCTTGCGCCCGCCGGCGCGGCCGATCTCCTCGATCATCGCCGCCGACTCGCGCGCCGCGTCGTCGTGCAGGCAGAAGATCACGAGGTCGACGCCCGCCATCAGCTCGCGCTTGGCGGCGGGATCCTTGCGCTTCTCGGGCGCGATGCTCACGAGTTCGACCTGCGGCATCTGCTGGAGCCGCTCGCGGATCTGCAGGCCGGTGGTGCCGGCCTCGCCGTCGATGAAGACCTTGGCCATGGTTGAGTCCTATAGGGCGGAGCTTATGGTGATGCTAAATCCCTGCCCGGAAATGGTGCGATGCACCATGATACAGTCGCCTTCCGACTTCCGCTGACCGCACGTTCTTCTTTTTCGCGCCCGTCGGCCGTCCCCGTTTTCCTTTCCCGAGAGACATCCTCCATGAAGATCCACGAGTACCAAGGCAAGGAGATCTTGCGCAGCTTCGGCGTGCCGGTGCCGCGCGGCATCCCGGCTTTCACGGTCCAGGAAGCCGTCGAGGCGGCACAGAAGCTCGGCGGCCCGGTCTGGGTGGTCAAGGCCCAGATCCACGCGGGCGGCCGCGGCAAGGGCGGCGGCGTCAAGGTCGCCAAGTCCGTCGATGACGTGAAGAAGCTCGCCGGCCAGATCCTCGGCATGCAGCTGAAGACGCACCAGACCGGCCCCGAGGGCCAGAAGGTCCGGCGGCTCTACATCGAGGACGGCGCCGACATCCAGAAGGAGTACTACCTCTCCGTCGTCACCGACCGCGCGACCCAGAAGGTCGCCTTCATCGCCTCCAGCGAAGGCGGCATGGACATCGAGGAAGTGGCGCACTCCACGCCCGAGAAGATCGTCAAGGTGTTCGTCGATCCGCTCGTTGGCTTCACGCAGGCCCAGGGCGCGGAACTCGCCAAGGGCGTCGGCATGCCGGCCGACTCGCAGGCGCAGTTCATCGACGTGTGCCAGAAGCTCTACAAGTGCTACATGGACACCGACGCGTCTCTGGTGGAAATCAACCCGCTGAACCGCGACTCCAAGGGCAACATCATCGCCCTCGACGCCAAGTTCAACTTCGACTCCAACGCGCTGTTCCGCCATCCCGAGATCGTGGCGCTGCGTGACCTGGACGAAGAGGACCCGGCCGAAATCGAAGCCTCGAAGTTCGACCTGGCCTACATCTCCCTGGACGGCAACATCGGCTGCCTGGTGAACGGCGCGGGCCTGGCCATGGCGACCATGGACACCATCAAGCTGTTCGGCGCCGAGCCGGCCAACTTCCTCGACGTGGGCGGCGGCGCCACCCCCGAGAAGGTGACCGAGGCCTTCAAGATCATGCTGAAGAACAAGAAGGTCGAGGCCATCCTGGTCAACATCTTCGGCGGCATCATGAAGTGCGACACCATCGCCACCGGCGTCATCACCGCCTGCAAGGCCGTGAACCTGAGCGTCCCGCTCGTCGTGCGCATGAAGGGCACCAACGAGGAACTGGGCAAGAAGATGCTGGCCGAGAGCGGCCTGCCGATCATCAGCGCGGACACGATGGCCGAAGCCGCGCAAAAGGTTGTGGCCGCCGTCAAGAAGTAATTCGGTTGAGCGTTCAGCGTTGAGCGTGAAGGCACGCTGAACGACGAACGCCCAACGCTCAACCAAGGAACAGACATGTCGATCTACATCAACAAGGACACGAAGGTCATCACCCAGGGCATCACGGGCAAGACCGGCCAGTTCCACACCGAGAAGTGCCAGGAGTACGCGAACGGCAAGAACTGCTTCGTCGCCGGCGTGAACCCCAAGAAGGCGGGCGAGTCCATCTTCAACATCCCGATCTATGCGTCGGTGAAGGACGCCGCCAAGCAGACGGGCGCCACGGTCTCCGTGATCTACGTGCCGCCGGCGGGCGCCGCCGCGGCCATCTGGGAAGCGGTGGAAGCCGACCTGGACCTGGCCATCTGCATCACCGAAGGCATCCCGGTGCGCGACATGCTGGAAGTGCGCAACAAGATGAAGGCGAAGGAAGCCAAGGGCGGCAAGAAGACGCTGCTGCTGGGCCCCAACTGCCCCGGCCTGATCACGCCCGACGAGATCAAGATCGGCATCATGCCCGGCCACATCCACAAGAAGGGCCGCGTGGGCGTCGTCTCGCGTTCCGGCACGCTGACCTATGAAGCCGTGGCGCAGCTCACCGAGCTGGGCATCGGCCAATCCTCTGCTGTCGGCATCGGCGGCGACCCGATCAACGGCCTGAAGCACATCGACGTGATGAAGGCCTTCAACGACGATCCGGACACCGACGCCGTGATCATGATCGGCGAGATCGGCGGCCCCGACGAGGCGGACGCCGCCCGCTGGTGCAAGGCCAACATGAAGAAGCCGATCGTGGGCTTCATCGCGGGCGTGACCGCCCCCCCCGGCAAGCGCATGGGCCACGCCGGCGCGCTGATCTCCGGCGGCGCCGACACCGCGGACGCCAAGCTGGCGATCATGGAGGAGTGCGGCTTCAAGGTGACCCGCAACCCGTCCGAAATGGGCCGGCTGCTGAAGGCACTCCTGAAATAAGCACGGGCTTTCCTGCGTCAGCACGAGGCCGGTCGCCGCGAGGCGCCCGGCCTTTCTTTTTGCGCCGCCTGACCATGGTGCGGGGTTTTGCAACAAAACGTTCTGCCCACGCCACAATGCGGCTTGTGGGCACCAAAGGCGTCTGCTACCGTCGCCGGACCACTCCGGCCCCGGGATGCGGCGGTTGGGAAGGCATCGCTGTGGATGGTCACAGTACGAGCCGGCGGGTACGCCGGGCAAGGGGCGGCAAGTGAGCACTTCGTCTTCCGCGAAGCGCGGACGGTTCTGGCGCAGTGACTGGTTCGTGGGCGTGGCCGCGGTCGTGGCCGTGATCGCCCTGTACCAGGCCACGGACGTGATCGGCACCCTGGAGCGCCGCTTCTACGACTTCGCGAGCACCAGCACCAGCCGCAAGCCGTCGGACCGCATCGCGATCATCGCGATCGACGACCAGAGCATCGCCAACATCGGCCGTTGGCCCTGGCCGCGCGACGTCCACGCCGAACTGATCGACAAGCTCGCGGCCGCCAAGGCCAAGACCATCGTCCATACGGCCTTCTTCTTCGAGCCGCAGACCGACCGCGGCCTGGCTTACATCCGGAAGATCAAGGACACCCTCGGCGACCCGGGCGGCAACGCCGCGATCGAGGGCGCCGAGAAGGTGATCGCCGACGCGGAACTGGCCCTGGACACCGACGGCAAGCTCGCCGCCAGCATGGCGCACGCCGGCAACGTGCTGACGCCTTCGGTGTTCGCGCTGGGCGATCCCCAGGGCCGTCCGGACAAGCCGCTGTCCGCGGCGGTGCTGAAAAGCGCGATCGACGACCGCGATGCGTTCTCGCTCGCCAGCGTGCGCGCACAGCTGCCGCTGGACGCGATCGGCAATGCCGCCGCCGGCATCGGCCACCTGAACCAGGAAATCGATGTCGACGGCGCCGTGCGTTCCGAGCCCATGCTGGTGGGCTACTACGGCAAGGCGGTGCCTTCGCTCGCCCTGCTCGCCGCCGCCAAGAGCCTCAATCTGAATGCCGCCGACATCCGCCTGAACGTGGGCGACTCGGTGCAGATCGGCAAGCTGAAGGTGCGCACCGACCCGTCCGCGCGCATGCTGCCGCAGTTCTATCCCCCGCGCGACGGCAAGCCGGCGTTCGCCGTCGATTCCTTCTACGACGTGCTCTCCGGCAAGATTCCCGCAAGCAAGTACGCGGACAAGATCGTCCTGGTCGGCGCGACGGCGGCCGGCGTGGGCACGCCCTTCCCCGCGCCGGGAGGCCAGAGCCTCACGCCGGTGGAACTGATCGCGCACATCACCTCCAGCATCCTCAACGAGCAGTTCATCGTGCAGCCCGCCTGGAGCGTGTTCGCCACCCTGGGCGCGCTGCTGCTGGTAGCGGCCTACCTGGTCGCGGTGCTGCCGCGGCTGTCCGCGGCCATGGGCGGGGCCGTCACCGCCGGCTTCTTCCTGCTGCTGCTGGCAGCGGAGTACGGGCTGCTCTCGGCGAGCGCCACCTGGGTGCAGCTGGTGTTCCCAGCGGCCATGCTCCTGATCGGCCACCTGGCCCTCACGACCAAGCGCTTCCTGGTCACCGAGGCCGGCAAGCTGAAGTCCGACGAGCAGTCGGCCGAGACCAACCGCATGATGGGACTCGCGCTGCAGGGCCAGGGCCAGCTGGACATGGCCTTCGACCGCTTCCAGCGCGTGCCCATGGGCGATGAAGTCATGGCCAACCTCTACAACCTGGGCCTGGACTTCGAGCGCAAGCGCCAGTTCAACAAGGCGCAGGCCGTGTACGAGCACATGGCCCGCTACAACGCGCGCTACAAGGACCTCGAGGCCAAGCTCAATCGCGCGAAGAACCTGTCCGAGACGGTCATCCTGGGCGGCGGCGGGTCCCATCCGGGCGGCACGGTCTTGCTCGCGGACGGCGCCGTGGAGAAGCCGTTCCTCGGGCGCTACCAGGTCGAGAAGGAACTGGGCAAGGGTGCCATGGGCATCGTCTACCAGGGCCGCGACCCCAAGATCGGCCGCGTGGTGGCGATCAAGACGATGGCCCTGGCGCAGGAGTTCGAAGGCGACGAACTGGCTGACGCGCGCGAGCGCTTCTTCCGCGAGGCCGAGACGGCCGGGCGCCTGCAGCACCAGAACATCGTCACGATCTTCGATGCCGGCGAGGAGCACGACCTCGCCTTCATCGCCATGGAATTCCTCAAGGGCCGCGACCTCGTCGACCACTGCAAGGACGGCAACCTGCTGCCGCCGGCCCGGGTGGTGTCCATCGTGGCGCGGGTCGCGGACGCCCTGGCCTATGCCCACCGCCAGCACGTGGTGCACCGGGACATCAAGCCGGCCAACATCATGTACGAGCACGACTCGGACACGGTGAAGGTCACCGACTTCGGCATCGCCCGCATCACCGACTCCAGCAAGACCAAGACCGGCCTGGTGCTGGGCACCCCCAGCTTCATGTCGCCGGAGCAGATCGCCGGCAAGAAGGTGGACGGCCGCTCCGACCTCTATTCCCTGGGCGTGACCCTGTTCCAGATGCTCACCGGCGTGCTGCCGTTCCGCGGTGATTCGATGGCGGAGCTGATGTACAAGATCGCCAACCAGGACGCCCCCGACCTGCGCGAGGTGCGCCGCGACCTCCCCGAACAGCTGGCCCAGGTGGTGGCCCGCGCGCTGGCCAAGAAGCCGGACGTGCGCTACCAGGACGGGGAGGAGTTCGCCCGCGACCTGCGCGCCGTCCTGGCCGACCCGGCCCTGGCCGCGGCGCCTGCGCAGGCGGGTGGCGCACCGGCCGACGACGGCGCCACCGTGGCCTTCCGCGCCGCGCCGGCCCAGGGTGCGGAAGCCACGGCAGTGATGGCCGCAGGCAACGCTTTCGTGTCGGGTGCGGCATCGCCCGGATATGATGCGTCCCAGAAAGACGAGCTGGCGCCCACTGCGCCGGCCGACAAAACCACCGTGATGAACCAGTCGGGGGCACCGGAAGGGCCCCAGGCCGGCGGCGGGCCCGCTGGCCGGGAGCCTTGACCCGAACCATGAACTACGAGTTTTGCTTCCGTACGGACCCCGGTCTTGCGCGCGAGAACAACGAGGATTCCGTGACCGTCGACGAGCCGACGCGGCTTGGCATCCTGGCGGACGGCATGGGCGGCTACAACGCCGGCGAAGTGGCCAGCGGCATGGCCACCACCTTCATCAAGTCCGAGCTCGGTCGCTGGCTGGCCCAGGCCGGCCGCCACGCCAACGCGCGCGAGGTGCGCCGGGCGATGGAGATCTGCGTCGACAACGCCAACCGCTCGATCTTCAACGCCGCCAATTCCAACCCGCAGTACAGCGGCATGGGCACCACGCTGGTGGTGGGCGTGTTCCAGGATGGCCGGCTGATGCTCGGTCACATCGGCGACTCGCGCTGCTATCGCCTGCGCCATGCCCACCTGGACCAGATCACGAAGGACCACTCCCTGCTGCAGGAGCAGATGGATGCCGGCCTGATCACCCCGGAGCAGGCGGCGACGTCCACCAACAAGAACCTGGTGACGCGTGCGCTGGGGGTCGAGGATGCGGTATTGCTCGAGGTAAACGAGCACAAGGTGGAACCCGGGGACCTCTATCTGATGTGTTCGGACGGTCTGTCGGATATGCTGGACGACGAGGCCATCGCACAGATCCTGGCCGGCGACGGGTCGCTGGAACAGAAGACCGTGCAACTGATCGACGCCGCGAACGCCAATGGCGGGCGCGACAACATTTCGGTGCTGCTGGCGCAGGCCAACAGCGGCTCCAAGAAGCGCGGATTGATCTCGCGGTGGTTGGGACAATAGGCCGCAGGTATTACGACAGGCTAGAGAACTGAATCGGAGGAGTCGACCATGCCGAAGATGATCGTTTCGATCGACGGTGTCGTCATCAAGGAAGTGCAGTTGACGAAGGACCGGACGACGCTGGGACGGCGTCCGTACAACGACATCGTCATCGACAACCTGGCGGTATCCGGCGAACACGCCGTGCTGCAACTGACGGGCAACGAGGTCTATCTGGAAGACCTGAACAGCACCAATGGCACGTACGTCAACGGCAAGGCGGTGAAGAAGCAGTTGTTGCAAAACAACGACACCGTCGAGATCGGCAAGTACAAGATCAAGTTCATCAACGAGGCGCCCGGGGCGACCTTCGAGAAGACGATGATCATCAAGCCGGGCATGGTGCCGCCGATGCCCGCCAAGCCGGGCGCCGCGGCTGCCGGGGCTCCGGCGGCCGCTCCGGCCGTCGCGGCCGGCAAGCCGGCCGAAGGTGCCGGCGCGAACGCCACCATCAAGGTGCTCTCCGGCGCCGCCGCCGGCCGCGAAGTGCCGCTGGTGAAGGTGGTCACCACGATCGGCAAGCCCGGCGTCGCCGTGGCGGCGATCACCAAGCGTGCCCACGGTTTCGTGGTCGCCCACGTGGAGGGGTCCAACAAGCCCACCCTCAACGGCGCCCCGATCGGGCCCGAGCCGGTCGCGCTGAAGAGCGGCGACATGCTGGAGCTCGCCGGCACGCAGATGCAGTTCCTGCAGGCGACCTGACCCCCGCGCCCAGCGCGCCCGCCGCATGGGGACGCTCGCCAGGCACTGGCCGCGCATCGCGATCACGCTGGCTCCGCTGGTGTTCGCGCTGCTGCACGCCGTCGGCGTGCTCCCCATCGGCTTCCTGCATCGTCTCGACGCGATCCTCTACGACGCGCGGCTGCGCGCCACCATGCCGCGGACGGTCGACCCGCGCGTGGTCATCGTCGACATCGACGAGAAGAGCCTGGCCGAGATGGGCCGCTGGCCCTGGGGGCGCAACAAGCTCGGCGCGATGGTCGACGAACTGTTCGACCGCCAGAAGGTGGCCCTCGTCGGCTTCGACGTGGTGTTCGCCGAACCCGATGACAGCTCCGGCCTGCTGCGCCTGCGCGAGCTGGCCGAAGGCGAGCTGAAGGAGACCGCAGGCTTCCAGCAGCGCCTCGCACAGCTGCAGGGCCGCCTGGACTACGACGCGACCTTCGCCCGCGCGCTGGAGAGGCGCCCGGTCATCCTGGGCTACTACCTCACGAGCGACCGCGACGGGCGCAAGAGCGGCGTGCTGCCGAAGCCCGTGATGACGCGCGAGAACCTGCAGGGGCGGCCGATCGCCTTCTACAGCTTCGACGGCTACGGCGCCAACATCCCGCAGCTCGCGAAGGCCGCGCCGACGGCGGGCTACTTCAACTCGATCACCGACAGCGACGGCGTCGTGCGTTCCATCCCGCTGGTGGCGGAGCACGGCGGCGCCTACTACGAGTCGCTCGCCCTGGCGATGTTCCGCGAGGTCGCGGGCCGGCCCACGGTGGAGCCCGGCTTCCCGCGCGACAAGCTCGTGGGCCGCAACTACTCCGGCCTCGAGAGCATCCTGCTGAAGCTGGGGCCGCGCCAGCTCGCGATTCCCGTGGACGACAAGGTGGCGGCCCTCGTGCCCTTCCGCGGGCCGGGCGGCCCGGCGGCCGGGTCGTTCCGCTATGTCTCCGCGTCGGACCTGGTCGCGAAGCGCCTGCCCGAAGGCGGCCTCAAGGACAAGATCGTGCTGGTGGGCACCACCGCGCCCGGCCTGCTGGACCTGCGCGTGACACCGGTGGGCGAGACCTATCCCGGCGTGGAGACGCACGCCAACGTGATCTCCGGCCTGCTGGAAGGCCGCATGTTCGTCAAGCCCGACTACGCGATGGGCTACGAGGTGGTGATGCTGCTGGTCGCGGGACTGACGCTCGCCTTCCTGCTGCCGCTGCTGTCCGCCAGCGTCGCCGTGCTCGTGAGCGTCGCCGTCGCGGCGGTGCTGGTGGGCCTGAACTACCTGCTGTTCATGACGCAGGGGCTGGTGATGCCGCTCGCCTCCGCGCTCGTGATGACGGGCACGGCCTTCGCATTGAACATGAGCTACGGCTACTTCGTGGAAAGCCGCAGCAAGCGCGAACTCGCCAACCTGTTCGGCACCTACGTGCCGCCGGAGCTGGTCGACGAGATGGTCAAGGACCCGGACAGCTACAGCATGAAGGCGGCCAACAAGGAGCTGACCGTCATGTTCTGCGACATGCGGGGCTTCACCAAGATGTCCGAGAGGATGGAACCGACGCAGCTGCAGGAGCTGCTGAATGCGGTCTTCACGCGGCTCACGGACACCATCCGCGCCAACCGCGGGACCATCGACAAGTACATGGGCGACTGCGTCATGGCCTTCTGGGGCGCGCCCGTCGAAACGCCCAACCACGCGGAGCTGGCCGTGAAGACCGCGATGGAGATGGCGCAGGCGGTGCGCGGCATCAACGAGGAACATCGCGCGAAGGGCATCCCCGAGATCGGCGTCGGCATCGGCCTCAACACCGGCACCATGTGCGTGGGCGACATGGGCTCCGACGTGCGGCGCAGCTACACGGTGATCGGCGACGCGGTGAACCTCGGCTCGCGGCTGGAAGGCCTGTCCAAGGTGTACGGCGTGGAGATCGTCGTGAGCGAGGCCACGCGCCAGCAGGCGAAGGCCTTCGCCTGGCAGGAGCTGGACCGGGTCCGCGTGAAGGGCAAGGAACAGGCGGTGGGCATCTTCTACCCGGTGGCCCCCGCCCAGGCACTGGACAAGCAGACAGCGGAGGAGCTCCGCGCCTGGGGCGCCTTCCTCAAGGCGTACCGCGCCCAGGACTGGGACCAGTGCGACCTGCAGCTGCTCAATCTGCAGCGTCTGGGCGCCAAAAAATACCTTTACGACCTCTACACCGAGCGTGTAGCCTCGATGCGGTTGCTGCCATTCGACCCGGGCTGGGACGGCGCGACCAACTTCGAAACGAAATGAAGAGGCGCTGCCGATGAGGGTGCGGGTGCTGGGCTGTTCCGGCGCGATCGCGAAGGACTGCCGTACCACGTCCTTCCTGGTCGACTCGGACGTGCTGGTCGACGCCGGCACGGGTGTCGGCGACCTCACCCTGGAGGAAATGCGCGGCATCCGCCACGTGCTCCTCACGCACTCGCACCTGGATCACGTCGCGGCGCTCCCCCTCATGGTGGATGCGGTGGCCTCGCAGCTGGACGAGCCTATCCACGTGCACGCCCTGCCCGGAACCATCGCCGCCCTGAAGAGTCACGTCTTCAACAACGTGATCTGGCCGGACTTCAGCCGCATCCCGTCGCCGCAATCGCCCTTCGTCGCCTTCCACGAGATCCAGGTGGGCCAGCTGCTGCAGCTGCAGGGCAAGACGGTGGAAGTGCTGCCCGCCGTGCACACCGTGCCGGCCTGCGGCTACGCGGTGACCGCCGGCGCCGGCTGCTGGGTGTTCACCGGCGACACCGAGCGCAACCCCGCCTTCTGGCGCCGCATCAACGAACTCAAGGTGTCGGCCCTCGTGATCGAGACGGCCTTCTCCAACCGCGAACAGGACCTCGCGAAGCGCAGCCTGCACCTGTCGCCGGTGGCCCTGGCGCAGGAGCTCGATTGCATCGCGAGGGACAAGACCTTCCCGATCTTCATCACGCATACCAAGCCGGCCGAGACCGAGCTGATCATGACGGAGATCCAGCGGTTCGACAAAACGCAGCCGTTCGGACCCAACGTGTGCCACGACATCCGCTGGCTGCGCGCGGGACAGGAATTCGAACTATGAGCACGGTCCTCCAATGAGCGCGGTCCTCCAGCCGCAGCGCAACAGCGAGCAGGAATTCATCACCTCGCAGCAGCTGCCGCCCGACAAGCGGGGCATCTCGTTCGAGGCGCTGTTCTTCCGCCAGCTGCAGGCGGTGACCACCCGCATCCACGCGACCGAGCACATCGACGAGATCATGCTCGAGGCGAGCCAGGACATCTGCAAGCTGTTCAACGCGGACCGCCTGACGCTCTACGCGGTGAACGAGGACCGCAGCGCGATCATCTCGAAGGTGAAGACGGGGCTCAACACCAGCAAGGACCTCAAGCTGCCGATCAGCGCGCAGTCGATCGCCGGCTACGTCGCGCTCTCCCGCGCGATGGTCAACATCGCCGACGTCTACGACGACGACGCGCTCAAGCGCATCCATCCCAGCCTGTCCTTCCTGAAGGAGGTGGACAAGCGCTCCGGCTACCGCACCAAGCAGATGCTGGTGGTGCCCATCCTCGACGGCGACGTGCTGCACGGCGTGCTGCAGGTCATCAACAACAAGAGCGACCATCCCTTCGCCGACATCGAGGTGGAAGGCGCGACGCAGCTGTGCAAGACGCTCGCCACCGCGATCCACCAGCGCATGCAGCGCGAGGCGGACGGAGCGCGCCGCAAGGCGACCAAGTACGACGGCCTGATCGCCGACGGCGTGCTCACGCAGGAGGAACTGCAGCGCGCGGTGCTGAAGGCCCGCGAAGACGCGGTGCCGGTGGAGCAGGTACTGGCCAGCGAGTTCTCGATCAAGCCGGCGCAGCTCGGTGCCTCGCTGGCCAAGTTCTTCGGCGTCCCGTACGAGGCCTACAACTCCGGCCGCATCCGGGTCGACGCCCTGCAGGGCGCGCTCAAGCCCGACTTCGTCATGGAGCAGGGCTGGATCCCGCTGGAGGAAGGTCCCGAAGGCCTGGTCGTGATGTGCCTCGACCCGGAGGCCGTGCGCGGGTCGCGCGTCGTGCCGCAGGTGTTCCCGCGCAACGCGAAGGTCGCCTGGCGCGTCACGACGCAGGCCGACTTCAACCAGACGCTGAACCAGCTGTGGGGCGCGCAGGACAGCGGCCAGTCGGTCGAGGAACTGCTCGCCGACCTCAGCGCGCCGATGGACGACGACGGCGACGGCGACAGCTCGCTGGAATCGGCCGCGGCGGACAACGAGCTGGTCAAGTTCGTCAACAAGATCATCGTCGACGCCTACCACCAGCGCGCGTCGGACATCCACATCGAGCCGTTGCCGGGGAAGGCGAAGACGGGAATCCGCTTTCGCATCGACGGCTCGCTGACGTCCTACGTGGAAGTGCCCGCGCACTTCCGCCAGGCGATGGTCACGCGGCTGAAGATCATGTGCGACCTCGACATCTCCGAGCGTCGCAAGCCGCAGGACGGCAAGATCAAGTTCAAGAAGTACGGGCCGCTGGACATCGAGCTGCGCGTGGCGACCATCCCGTCGGCGGGCGGCGTCGAGGACATCGTGATGCGTATCCTCGCCGCCGGCGAGCCGATCCCGCTGGAGAAGCTGGGGCTCACCGCGCACAACAAGGAAGCCCTCGAAAAGACGGTGAGCAAGCCCTACGGCCTGTTCTACGTCTGCGGTCCCACCGGTTCGGGCAAGACCACCACGCTGCACTCGGTGCTGAAGTTCCTGAACACGCCGGAGACCAAGATCTGGACGGCGGAGGACCCGGTCGAAATCACCCAGAAGGGCCTGCGGCAGGTGCAGGTGAACAAGAAAGCGGGCATCGACTTCGCGCTCGTGATGCGCGCCTTCCTGCGCGCCGACCCGGACATCATCATGGTGGGCGAGTCGCGCGACAAGGAAACGGTGGCCATGGGCGTGGAAGCTTCGCTCACGGGCCACCTGGTGTTTTCCACGCTGCACACCAACTCCGCCCCCGAGTCCATCACCCGCCTGCTGGACATGGGCATGGATCCGTTCAACTTCGCCGATGCGCTGCTGGGCATCCTGGCGCAGCGCCTCGCCAAGCGCCTGTGCGACTGCAAGGAGCACTACGCGCCCTCGCACGAGGAACTGCGCAGCTTCATCGCCGAATACGCGCTGGACCTGAAGAACACCCAGGCGTGGAAGGACGACCCGGGCGGCGAATCGCAGAAGCTGTACGAGAGCTGGGTGGAGACGTACGGGGCCGACGGCGCGCTGAAGTTCTACCGCGCGGTCGGCTGCGACAAGTGCAACAAGACCGGCTACAAGGGCCGGGTGGGCCTGCACGAACTGCTGGTGGCCGACGACGACATCAAGCGCCTGGTGCAGGAACGCGCCCGGGTGGCCGACATCTTCGTGGCCGCCGTCGCCGGCGGCATGCGCACGCTGAAGATGGACGGCATGGAAAAGATCATGATGGGCCTGACCGACCTCAAGCAGGTTCGGTCAGTCTGCATCCGGTAGCGACGAAATTTGTCAGGACGAACGACGGTTTACGTCGTGTTCACCGGGTAAAGGGCCTTCCCGGCTGCGCAAAAGTTCACAGTTCGGGGGTGGCACAGCGCTTGCACTACCTTCACGCTTCTTCAACCTGGAGGTACCAATGAAGCGTCAACTCCAACAGGGCTTTACCCTGATCGAACTGATGATCGTCGTGGCGATCATCGGTATCCTGGCTGCCGTGGCTCTGCCCGCGTACCAGGACTACACCAAGCGCGCCAAGATGTCGGAAGTGGTGCTGGCCGCGTCGGCCTGCCGCACGACCATCACCGAGGTGTACCAGTCTGGCGTGAGCACGCCGGCCGCGAACGGCTGGGGCTGCGAGTCTTCGACCGCGACCAGCAAGTACGTCAAGGCCGTGCAGACGGACACCAACGGTGTCATCCGCGTGACGGCCCAAGGCTTCAACGATACCGACATCGACGACAAGGCTGTCCAACTGGTGCCTTACCAGGACGCCAGCAACACGGCTACGCCCTCCAGCACGATGGGCCACGCCATTTACAAGTGGGTCTGCGGTCCGGACGCCACCAGCCCGGTCAAGGCCAAGTTCCTGCCCGGCTCCTGCCGCGGCTGATCAGCCCCTGGCTGAGAGAGAAAGGGCGGTCTCGGCCGCCCTTTTTTCTTTGTTAAGCTTGCGCGCGAAGAGGTCCTTATGGAGTTGACGGTGCTGATGCCTTGCCTCAACGAGGCGAGGACAGTAGCCAGGTGCGTGGAGGCCGCACGCGGCTTCCTGGCACGCGCGGGCGTGCAGGGCGAAGTGCTGGTCGCCGACAACGGTTCCAGCGACAACTCGCAGGCGCTGGCGGAAGCGGCCGGCGCCCGGGTCGTGCAGGTGCAGGAGCGGGGCTACGGTGCCGCGCTCCTGGGCGGGATCCGCGCGGCCCGCGGGCGTTACGTCATCATGGGCGACGCCGACGACAGCTACGATTTCTCCGCTCTCCAGGGCTTCATCGCCAAGCTGCGCGAAGGCGCCGACCTGGTGATGGGCAACCGCTTCCAGGGCGGCGTGGCGGCAGGCGCGATGCCCTTCCTGCACCGGTACCTGGGCAATCCCGTCCTCAGTTTCATCGGGCGGTTGTTCTTCCGGACTTCCATCGGCGATTTCCATTGCGGCCTGCGCGGCTTCTCGCGCGCCGCCATCGAGCGGCTCGGCCTGATCACGCCGGGCATGGAGTTCGCCAGCGAGATGGTGGCCAAGGCCGCGCTGGCCGGCCTGCGCATCGAGGAAGTGCCGACGACGCTGCGCCCCGACGGCCGCGGCCGTCCGCCCCACCTGCGCACCTGGCGCGACGGATGGCGGCACCTGCGCTTCCTGCTGCTGTTCTGCCCCCGCTGGCTGTTCCTCTACCCGGGCATCGCCCTCATGCTGGCCGGCATCTGCGGCCTGGCGGTCGGCTGGGCGGACCCCACGGGCGCCGGGTCGCACCTCGGCATCCACTCCCTGCTGTACACGGCGGCCTCGACCATCCTCGGCCTGCAGCTGCTGGTGTTCGCATTGCTCACCAAATGGCTGGCGGTCCTGGCCGGCATGGTGACCCCGCCCGCCTGGATGAGCCGGTGGGCCGGCATATTCCACCTCGAGATCGGCTTGCTGGCGGGCCTCGCCCTGTTCCTCGGCGGCCTGTGCTGGTCCCTGGCCATCACGCTGGATTGGGGACGCGCGGGCTTCGGTCCGCTCAATCCCCTCGAAACGATGCGTTCCGTCATTCCGGCCGTGACCCTCATGGCCGCCGGTTCGCAGGTCGCCATGGGTTCCATGTTCGCGGGCGCCCTGCTCGCATCGTGGCGTTCCGGCCGGCGCGCGGCATGACCGCCCTGGCCCGCAAGGCGCCGCCGCCGGCGCCTTCGCCCCGCGTCGAACTGTGGGCCACCGTGCTGCTCGTCTGGGCGGGCCTGGTCGCCATTCCGCTCGGGCTGGGAGAGATCGCCTTCAGCTGGGACGCGCTGAACCACCACATGTACCTGGGGTGGACGGCCTTCTCGCCGCGCTTCGACCGCGACTTCGTCGGCGCCGGCTACCAGGCCTACCAGTATCCCTACCTGTACTGGCCCGCCTACAAGCTGGCGGCCCTGGGCGTCTCCGGCATGTGGGCCGGCGCGGTCCTGAATTCCCTGTACGTGTCGGTGGTGCCGGCGCTGTGGCTGCTCGCGCGCGCCTGCGTGCCGCAGGCAGGGTGGGAAGGCACGCTGCTGCGGGTCGGCGCGGTGATCCTCGCGTTCCTGGCGCAGCTGCCGCTGTCCCTGATGGACGTGACGGCGAACGACCTCCTGGCGGGCATCCCGATGGTCTGGGCCGTTGCCCTGGCGATCGTGGCCATGGAAGGACCCGCACCGCGCGGATGGTTCACGCCGGCACGCCTGGTCAGCCTCTCCGGCGTGGCTGCCGGCCTTGCCGTGGCCGCGAAGTTCAGCAACGGACCCATCGGGCTCCTGCTGCCGTTGCTGTGGGTCCTGCCGCGCGGAAGCTGGATGGACCGGCTGCGCAACGTGGTGCGCGGCGGCCTCTGGAGCATCGTGGCGTTCCTGCTCGCCTACGGCTACTGGGGCTGGCAGCTCTGGGACCATTTCGGCAATCCCATGTACCCGTTCTACGACTACTACTTCGGCATGCTGCGCGCGGCCGTCGGCTGGCGGCAGCCATGATCCGCTTCGTCCCGGACGGATGGCTCGAAGCGGTGCTGCGCCCGGTGGCCATCGCGACACCCGACGGCGGCGTGTACGTGGAGACCGTGGCGCCCGATTTCCGCTTCGTCTTCGCGCTGCTGCTGCTCGCCTGCGTGCTGCTCCTGTACCGGCGCGGGAACCTGCGCTCACCGCGGACCTGGGCCTTGTTCGGTTTCTGTTCGCTGGCCTTCGTGCCCTGGCTGGCGACCACCGGCAATGGCCGCTACTTCATGGCGGTGTTCCTCCTGGTGGGGCCTCTTTGCGTGGCCCTGCTGGCGATGCTGCCCGTGACGCGCCAGCTGCGCCTCGGGCTGCTGGCCCTCATGCTCCTGCTGCAGGTGTTCCTCGTGCGCGAGAACACGCCGTGGGGCTCCTGGGGATTGGCGCCCTGGCGCGAGGCGCCGGCGTTCGCGGTGGACGTTCCCCAGGAGATGAAGGACACGCCGGCGACGTACATCACGGCGACCAGCATTTCCTGGTCGCTGATCGCCCCGTCGTTCCACCCGGATTCGCGCTGGATCAACCTGACCTCGCAGCGCGGGGACGGCGACCCGGGCATCGACAGCGAGCGCACGCGGCGCTTCCTTGCCGCCGCGAAGCGCATGTACCTGCTCTTTCCCGGACGCCCCGGGGACGCCGCGCTGCGGGAGATGCCGCCGGACCTGGTGGCCTCCCTGGACGACGGCTTCGCGGGGCATGGCCTGCGCCTGGCGCCGGAGGGGGGATGCCGGTTCGCGCTTTCGCGCGGGCTCACGAGCGTGGGCATCCAGGAAGGCAAGGAGGTGCCGGCGGCGGCCGCCGACCAGCGCGGCTTCTGGATCTGCCCCCTGCTTCGCATCGACAAGAAGGAACGGGACGTCCGTCCGGCGCCGCCGCCGGAAGTGGAAGCCGTGTACGAGAAGCTCGAACGCATGTGCCCGCGCATGTTCGGCGCCGGCCAGGGCGATACCGCGATGCTGCCCGTGGGCGCGCGCCGCTTCTACGTGGAGTCCGACATGCGCCTCTATGTGCTGAACGACGGCATCGTCATGTACAAGTACATGCGCGCGCTCAATCCCGTGCGGGTCGGCACCGTGAAGGAGGTGCTGGCCGACGGGTTCCGCATGCAGTGCGACAACATCCGCGGCCGCGGCCTGCCGTGGGACCGTGAGATCTGATTCCGGGGCGCAGGGCCCGGCCGCGCGTCCCGAGATCCTGTTCTGCCACCTGGGCGACGACCGCTCCGGCAGCCCCCGCATGCTGGTGCAGTCGCTGCGCGCACTGGCCGATCGCTGGCCCCGCCGCCGCCTGTTCGCGGCAAGCAGGCCGGTGGACGGATTTCTCGCCGCCAGCGGCTTGCCCGTGCAGCGCTACGCCTTCCGCGGCAACTGGCGCCACCCCTGGCTGGCGCTCTCCTTCCTGTGGGGGCAGGCATCGCTGTTCCTGCAGCTGGCCGCCGCGCGGCCCGAGCGGCACGCCATCGTGTACGTGAACACCCTCCTGCCCGCCGGGGCCGCGGCGTTCGGAGCCCTGACGCGCAGGCCGGTGCTGTTCCATTCGCACGAGCTGCCCTCCAGCCGCCTCGAACACCTCCTGTTCCGCTTCACGCTCGCATGCAGTTCGCTGGTCGTCTGCGTATCGCAAGCGCATGCGCAACGGCTGCCGGTCCCCCCGGGTGCGAGGGCCAAGCTCCGTGTCGTGCCGAACGCACTCGACCCCGTCCTCGCCCGCACGGCGTTCGCCGCCGCGAAGCAGCACCGCAGCGACGGCATCTTCCACGTGCTCTTCGCGACCTCGTACCTGCTGCCCCACAAGGGCATCGCCGAATTCGTGCGGCTGGCGCACGCCCTGGCGCACAGGACCGACATCCGCCTGCACCTGTCCTGTCCGGCGCAGGACCGGGGGATCCTGCCGGCGGAGATGCCGGCGAACGTGAGCCTCTGGCTGGGGGGCGGAGACCTCGAACGGCTCTACGCGCTGGCGGGACTGGCCTTGAACCTCTCGCGTCCGGACCTCGTTGCCGAGACGTTCGGGCTGACGGTGGCCGAAGCCATGGCGTTCGGCACGCCCGTGGTCGTGCCTCCGGTGGGCGGGCCGGCCGAGCAGGTCCGCGACGGCGTGGAGGGCTACACCATCGATTCGCGCCAGACGGAAAGCCTTGCCGCGGCGGTGCAGAAGATCGCGGACGACCCGGACCTGTGGGGCGCGCTATCCCGGAATGCGCGCGTTCGCGCACGGGCGTACTCGTTCGAGGCGTACCGGGAGCGGCTGGTGGCCGTCGCCGACGAGCTCCTGCCGCCCGCGGCCTGAGGGCCTTCAGGCCGCCACGAGGCGTCCGGCGCGCATCTCGTAGACCGCGCCGCACAGGGCCAGGGGCCCTTCGCGGTGCGAGACCAGCAGGATGCCGCGATCGGCGCCGAGTTCCCCGAGCGTCGCCGTGACGTCGTGCTCGGTCGCCGCGTCCAGGGCCGAGGTCGGTTCATCGAGCAGGACGAACAGGCAATCCGCGTAGAGCGCACGCGCCAGCGCCAGCCGCTGCGCCTGGCCGCCCGACAGCTGCGGCGTCGCGCCTCCGAACACGTGGTCCAGCCCGCCCGGCAGGCCACGCACGAAATCCGCCAGCCGCGCGCGTTCCAGCGCGTTCCAGACCCGCGCATCGTCGATGTCGCCGTCGTCTTGCCCGAACGCGACGTTGCGGCGCACGCTCTCGCTGAACACGGCGGCGGACTGGCCGACGTAGCCGACCACGTGCAGGAGTTCGCGCGCGGGATCGCGCACCGGCACGCCATCGAGCAGGAGCTCACCGGCGTCCGGCCTCCGCAGGCCGGCGATGATTTCCAGCAGCGTCGTCTTGCCGCCGCCGGATCCGCCCCGGATCCCGATCGTCGTGCCTGGTCGCAGCTCGAGGTCCACTCCGTCCAGGACCCTGGCGCCAGCGTCCGGATAGCGGTACTGCACGCCGCGCACGGCGAGCACCTGCGGGACCCGGATGCGCGCGTCGCGCGCGTCCGGCCCGCCGGGGATCGCCTGGGCGGCATCCACGGCGTCCAGCAAGCGGCGCAGCGCCGGCGCGCCGAAGCGGATGGCCTGGCTGCACACGATCACGCGATTGGCGCCCACCAGCAGGCGGAACCCGGCGGCCGCGAACAGGCCGACGCTCACGATCACCGTCTGCCCGCCGTCCCGGTGCAGGCCGGCCACGATCGCGACCAGGAGGACGGCCATCAACACGAGCTCCAGGATGAAGCGCGGCCCCGTCAGCAGGAGCTGGTAGGCGCGGAACACGCGGCTGATCTCCCCCATGCCGGCCTGCAGCTGCGCGTGCGCATGGCGGCCCGCGCGGTACACGTAGACCTCGCGCAGGTGCAGGAAGGTCTCGCGCAGGCGGCGCATGCGGTCGTCCTCCAGCAGTTGCCGGCGCCGCCCCAGGGCCATCGTGTAGTTCCGCCCCCAGGCCACCAGCAGTGCCCCGGCGCCGCCGACGGCGAGCACCACCGCGCCGGTCAGGACCGGCTCTCGCCAGAACAGGAAGGCCACCACGCCGCCCATCATTACCAGCTCGGAGACGACCGTCAGCGACGGCACCACCAGCTGGGTGACGATCAGGATCAGCTCCGACGTGAGCAGGTTCAGGTGCGCCGAAGGTGCCTTGCGTGCGACGCTCGCATAGTCGGAGCCGAGGATGCCCGTGAGCGCCGCATCCGCCAGCTGCGTTTGCAGCGCGAACGCGAAGGTCGCCTCGCCCCATGCCAGCACGGCCAGGAAGACGTTCTTCGCAACGAACACCAGCGCGGTGAGGACCACCAGGGCCAGCGGCAGGGAAAGGCCCGGGGGGGACCATCGCGCCTGGAAGGCCGCCGTCGCCGAGCCGGCAAAGCCCGCGCCCGGCGTGAGCGACGCGATCAGCGTGGCCAGCGACCAGAGCGCCAGCACTTCCAGCGCCGCGCCCACGAGGTTGCCGGCAAACAGGAGGCCGGCCCGGAAGCGCCAGTGCCGCGGCAGCAGCCGCCAGACGCGCCCGTAAGGGACCAGCCAGGCGCGAAGGCCCGCCACCTGCTCACCGCCCATGCGGCGGGACCGGGCGGGCGGTGTGGTGGCTTGCGGGGTACACCTTCATCGAGGAAGTCCGTGGTCGGGGCGTGGGCAGTGTAGCGGGTGCCGGGCCGCGCTCGTCCGTCCGTCCGCGCACGTTATCCTGTGTTCCGTGAAGCCTGTCTGCGCCATCGTCGTGAACTGGAAGGGCTGGCGCGACACGATCGCCTGCCTGGAGAGCCTCTTCGCCCTGGGGGATGGGCCGCTGGACGTTGTCGTGTGCGACAACGGATCGCCGGACGACTCGGTCCCGCAGCTGCGGGCGTGGCTGCAGGCGCGGCCCGAGCGCGCGGGAGTCCACCTGCTCGAGCTCGCGGGCAACCTGGGGTACGCCGGCGCGATCAACGCGGGCATCCTCTGGGCCCAGGAGGCGCTCGCACAGCCCGATTTCTTCTGGCTCCTGAACAACGACGTGCAGGCGCAGCCCGGGGCGCTGCGGGCCTTGCTGGACGCGCATGCCGCGGTCCCGCACGCGGGGTTGTGCGGCTCCGTGCTGCTCGATTGGGATGCGCCCGCGCAGGTGCAGGCCGTGGGCGGCATGTACCGCCGCTGGCTGGCCGTGGGCGCGCACTCCACGACCGTTCCCGACGACCCCGCGGGCGTGTGCCTGGACATCGACTATCCGGTGGGCGCCTCGCTGCTCGTCACCCGGGAGTACCTGGAGCGCGTGGGCCTCATGGAAGACAGCTACTTCCTGTACTACGAGGAGATGGACTGGGTCGAGCGCGGCCGCCGTCATGGCTACCGCCCGGTGGTCGCCCTGCGCAGCCGCCTGCGCCACAAGGAAGGCGCCAGCACCGGGTCGCGCGGCGGCGTGCGCCACAAGTCCATGCTGTCGGAGCGCTACGGCGTCGTGAACCGGCTGCGCATCACGCGGCGGTTCTGGCCCGCCTACCTGCCGCTCGTGTGGTGCAGCCTGTGGCTGGTGATCGGCGATCGCCTGGTGCATCGCGAGTTCGCCCGCGCCGCCCTCGTGCTGCGGCTGATGTTCTCGCCGCGGCAATGGCTGCGGTAGGCGCTCAGCCCGCGGCCTGCAGGATCTCCGGCACGCTCAGGCGCTCGAAGAAGGACCCGCTCGGCACGCGCCCGAACAGCTCGTACGCGGGGTCGTAGCGGTCCTCCGCGCGCCAGACCCAGCGCGCCCCGGGCGGCGACTTGCGCAGCGGGTGCGTGGGACCGAACATGGCCACCACGCGCGTGCCCAGCGCGCCGGCCATGTGCATGAGGCCGTTGTCCGTCGTGTACACCGCCTCGGCGCCCGCCAGCACGCCCCACACCTGCGGCAGCGAGGTCGTGCCGCACAGGTTGATGGCGCCATGGGCCTGGGCCAGCGGCTCGTAGGCCGCGCGCTCGCCCGCGGAACCGACGAACACCACGCGTTGGCGCACGGCCAGTTGCGCGACGAGCGAGGCGAACAGCGCGTCCGGCAGCTGGCGCACGCGCGAGGACTCGCCGGGGTTCTGGCCCCCGGCATTGCTGGCGACCACGTAGGGGCGCGGCAGCGGGAACGCCACCGGCGCGGGCAGCTCGAGCCGCCGGTCCGCGCGGTCCACCGCGAGTCCCGCCGCGGCGGCGAGGTCCAGGTAGTAGTCGATCTCGTGGCGCACCGGGCCGTAGGGGACGCGCACGCCGTGCGGCCAGCCTTCGAGGGCGCGGCGACGGAAGCCGATGCGCACCGGCACCCGCGCCAGCCACGCGAGCCAGCCGAACACCCAGTGCTTGTCCAGGACGTACACGACGTCGTAGCCGCGCAGCCGCTCGAGGATGTCCGCCACGCCCGCGGGGCGCACGCGCAGGAGGACGTCCTCGTCGAACGTGCGCACTTCGTCGAGATGCGGATTGCCCTCCAGGACCGCGCGGAACGACTTGCCCACGAGGTAGTCGATGCGCGCCCGCGGCAGGGCGCGGCGCAACTGGCGCACGAGCGGCGTGGTCATCACCACGTCCCCCAGCGCGCCGATCTTCCAGAGAAGCACTTTCATCCGCCTGCCCCATCCTCCCGCGGCCCACTATACCGTCCCTCTTGCGGGCCGCTGGCACAATGGCCGCCCCAGCCATGCCGTCCACCCTGTCCCGCATCCGTGAGAGTGCGCTGCCGCGGCTCGTCGACCAGGCGGCGGGCACGCCGCTGCTCGCGCTGTGGGGCGCCGGCCGCCGGCGCCGGCCGCTGCCGGACGCGCCGCGGCACTTCGGCCTCCTGGTGTTCGAGACCATCGGCGACACGCTGCTGGCGGGCACGCTGGTCGCCAGCCTGCGCGCCGCGGTGCCTGGCGCCGAGATCGTCGTCTTCGCTTCGCGCGGCAACCGCGGCGTCCTGGAATTGATGGAGGGCATCACGACGGTCGTCGAGGTGCCGATCACGCGGCCCCTGCGCGCCCTCGCGGCCGTCCGCAGCGTGCCCGTGGACGTGATGATCGACATCGGCCAGTGGCCCCGCTGGTACGCGCTGCTGGCCGCCGCCTCACGCAGCCGGCACACGATCGGCTTCGCTACCCGGGGACAGTCGCGCCACTACGCCTTCGACTCCGTCGTCGCGCACGACGCCGGCGTCCACGAACTGGAGAACTTCCAGCGCCTGCTGGCGCCGCTGCCCGGCGTCGTGCCGCTGCCGGCCGAACGCGCACTGCGGCCCGTCGGCGAAGTGCCGGCACGGCTGGACTTGCACGCGCCGTGGCTGGTCGTGCATCCCTGGGCCAGCGGATTCCGCCATCCCTCGCGCGAATGGCCGCTCGCCCGGTGGAGCGAGCTGGTCGAACGGGCAGGGCATTGGGGCCTGCAGGTCCTGGTGAGCGGCAGCCCCGCGGACCGCGCGCAGGCCGCCGCGCTCGTCGCGGCCTGCCCCGCGGGCGCGCGCGTGCGCTCGATCGCGGGCGAGGTGTCGCTCGCCGAACTCGCGGCGGTACTGCGGGGCGCCGCGGCGGTCGTGTCGGTGAACACCGGCGTGATGCACCTGGCGTCGCTGCTCGACGCACCGCTCGTGGCGCTGCACGGGCCGACCCGCCGGCGGCGCTGGGGACCCGTCGGCCGGCGCAGCATCGCGCTGGCGCCGGCAAGCGGTGGCGAATTCCTGAACCTCGGCTTCGAGTACCCGGCTGGTCCGGTCACCTGCATGGAGCAGATTGCCGTGGAAGACGTGCTCGTCGCGCTGCGCGAACTGCTGCAACCGCTCCAGGAGCGTGCCCCGACGTGAGCAGCCCCCGCAACGCTTCTTCCTGGCGCTTCGCGCTGGCGCTGGTGCTTGCCGCCGTGCCATGGCTCAATCCCCTGGCCCTGGGGCCTTCGCCCTCGGTGGCGCCCTGGCTCGCCAGCGCCGCCTGCGGCATCGCGCTGTGGGTGCTGGCCGTCACCGGGCCGCAGCGTCCGCGCCTGCCGCGCGGCCTGCTGGCCGGCGCCATCGCGTTGTCCGCGTGGGCCGCCCTCGCGCACCTGCCGCTGCGCCCGGAGATGGCGATGCTGGCCGCCGGCCTGCTGCTGATCGTGCTGGCCGCGGGCTTCGCGGCCGACGCGGACATCACGCGCGGCCTGCAGTACGGTTTCCTCGTCGCCGCGGCGGCGAGCGCGGTCCTCGGGCTCGTGCAGTACTTCGGCCTGGCGGGCCTGCTGGTGCCCTGGATCAACGTCGCGGAAGCCGGCGAGGCGTTCGCCAACCTGCGCCAGCCGAACCAGTACGCCACCCTGTGCTGGATCGGCGCGGCGATCGTGCTGTTCGGGACACTGGGCCTGCCACGCCGGGTGGCCATCGCGCTGCTGGTGCTGCTGGCGGCGGGCAGCGCCGCCTCGGTGTCGCGCACGGGCCTCCTGCAGGGGCTGGTGCTGACCCTCCTCGCGGCGATCTGGGCCGGCCCGCAGCGGCGCGACCGCCTGCGGCTGTGCGTGATCGCGGCCGTCGCCTATTTCGCTTCGACCGTGCTGCTGCCGGTGCTGCTGGAGGCGTTCACCGGCGCCATGCCGGCGCGCACCCTGTGGGGCCGCCTGGGCGGCGGCCAGGCCTGCAGCAGCCGGCTCGTGCTGTGGTCCAACGTGCTGCACCTCATTGCGCAGGCGCCGCTCACGGGCTGGGGCTGGGGCGAGCTCGATCGTGCGCACTTCCTGACGCTCTACGCGGGCCCGCGCTTCTGCGACATCCTGGACAACGCCCACAACCTGCCGCTGCATCTCGCCGTCGAACTGGGCGTGCCCGCCGCGATTCTTGTGTGCGGCTGGGGCCTGTGGTGGACCTGGCGCCAGCGGCCATGGTCCGAGCAGGCGCCGCTGCGCCAGCTGGCCTGGGGCATCGCCGCCGTGATCCTGCTGCACAGCCTGCTGGAATACCCGCTCTGGTACGGTCCCTTCCAGATCGCCTTCGGCGCGGCGCTGGGCTGGCTGCTCGCACGCCCCGACGCGCAGCCCGCGCGCTCCGCGCGGCCGGCCCTCGCGCTGGCGACGGTGCTGGCGGCCCTCACCGGCTATGCCGCCTGGGACTACGCGCGGGTGACCCAGATCTACGTGGCGCCCGGGCAGCGGCTCGCGCCCTGGGCGGACGATACGGTGGGCGCGATCCGCCGATCCTGGCTGTTCTCGGGACAGGCCCGCTTCGCCGACCTGACGCTGGAGACGCCCGCGCGCGCGAACGCGCGGCGGCTCTATCCGCTCGCGCTGGACGTGCTGCACTATTCGCCGGAGCCGCGCGTGATCGAACGCGCGATCGAGAGCGCAACGCTGCTGGGGTACGACGACGAAGCCGTGGCGCTGCTGGCGCGCTATCGCGCGGCCTTTCCGAAGGAGTACGAAGCCTGGCGGCGGACGCAGGGACTGGATCCGCGCTAGGACCCTAGGCGCCCCGGGGCGCCACGTAGCTCCCCGACTTGCCCCCGTGCTTCTCGATCAGCTTCACGTCCGTGATGGTCATGCCGCGGTCCACGGCTTTGCACATGTCGTAAATCGTGAGCAATGCCACATTCACGGCGGTCAGGGCTTCCATCAAAACAAGCCTGAACTCAGTGCCACGTTGGACAAGAGTTGGACAGCCGAAGCCGCCCGTCACGATTGTAGGGTGTGCCCACTCGAAAAGCACGGGGGCAGGACGGGCAGCTACGCTGAGGGGTCGCGCCCCGTCGGGGCCGCGATGGCACCTGCTCGGGCACTGGCCAAGCGGCCGCATAATCCGCCCCTAATGTCACGGAGGGCAGGGGCAGCATGCCGTTTTTGGAATGGGTGAACAAGAACCAGGCTAAGGAGGTGACCCGGGAGGTCCCCTACCACCTGCTCAAGCTGGAGTCCACCTACGGCGACGTGACAGGTCCGAACGCGGACAACGTGCTGATCCAGGGCGACAACCTCATGGCCCTGAAGGCTCTAATCCCCTTCTATGCCGGCCGGGTGAAGTGCATCTTCATCGACCCTCCCTACAACACCCAGAGTGCGTTCGAGCAATACGACGATCGGCTGGAGCACAGCCAGTGGTTGTCGATGATGTATCCGAGGCTCGTTTTGTTGCGTGACCTGCTCTCTGAGGAGGGAAGTATTTGGGTCACGATCGATGACAACGAGGGCCACTACCTCAAGGTCCTAATGGATGAAGTGTTCGGCAGAAAGAACTTCATCGCTACGGTAGCCTGGGAAAAGGACAAGGGCGGACGTGGAGATGCTGACATCTCTACGTCGCAGGACATGATCCTTGGGTTCGCCAGGCAGCGAAAGGCCTGGGCTGCAACGCGGAACCTCTTGGAGCGGACGGCCACGCAGTCAGGTCGATTCAGGAATCCCGACAACGATCCGCGCGGCCCTTGGCGTCAGGGCGACGATGGCACTGCAAAGAGTGGCACGGAAAAACAGCGATTCCCGATCACGCTGCCGTCAGGCCGAGTCGTCCGACCAAAAGCCGGTCGCTATTGGGCATTCTCGGAGGAGACATTCAATACCGCTAGGGCTGAAGGTCGCGTCTACTTCGGGAAGAACGGGGATCGGCTGCCCGTGATCAAGCGGTATGCGGAAGTTGTCAGGGAAGGCGTTGCTCCGCGGACCTGGTGGCCGGCGGAGGAGGCGGGCACGAACCAGAGCGCTAAGCGTGATCACCTGTCGAAGTTGTTGCCGGATATTGAGCCCTTCGCGACGCCCAAGCCGGAGCAATTGCTACACCGAATCCTGCAAATCTCGTCGAACCCCGGCGAACTGGTCCTTGACTCCTTCTCCGGTTCAGGAACCACGGCTGCTGCTGCCTTGAAGATGGGCCGCCGCTTCATAGGCATTGAGATGGGTGACCATGCCCGGAGCCACTGCCTGCCGCGCCTTCAAAAGGTCATTGAGGGAGAACAAGGCGGGATCAGCGCACAAGTCGGCTGGACCGGAGGAGGCGGGTTCCGGTTTTGCACCCTCGGTGAAGGTGCATTCGATGAGCATGGCCGCATTAGCAGCGCCGTGAGTTTCGCTACCTTGGCTGCCTACGTGTGGCATCTGGAAACGGGTTACCCGGCAACCCAAGACTTCAATTCGCCCCTGCTCGGGGTGCATGAGGGAACGGCCTACTACCTGCTGTTCAACGGCATCCTAGGTGATCGTCGCCCAGCCGGCGGAAACGTGCTCACCCCGCAGGTGCTGCAGGCCGTGAAGGACATCTACCCTCATGCTGGGCCTCGAGTCATCTACGGTGAGATGTCGAGGCTGGGGCCTGCCAGGCTGGTAGCTGAGGGGATCTCGTTCAAGCAGATTCCCTACGACATCAACATGCGATGACCGGGAGAGCAAAAGCGTGCTGACCTTGAAGTCCTACCAGGAGCGAGCGCTCCTCGTTCTGCTGGAGTTCCTCACGGCCTGCCGAAGCAAGCCCCCGGCGGATGCCTATACGGCCGCGCTCACCAGCCAGAACCGATCCGGCGAGCCTTACCACGCCCTCTTCGGTGATGCGCCGGCAGCTTGTCTGCGCGTGCCCACCGGGGGCGGCAAGACTGTCATGGCCGCTCATTCCGTAGCAATGGCCGGCAAGGCGGTGCTGGACACCGACGCCCCGGTTGCGCTGTGGTTGACGCCGTCCGACACGGTGCGTGCCCAGACGATCGAGGCGCTGGCAGACGTTACCCACCCCTATCGGCAGGCGTTGGCGCACTACTTCGGCGACCGCGTGCAAGTGTGTGATCTGGAAAGCCTTCAGACGATCAGTCCACACGACGTTGGCAAGGCGGCTGTCATCGTGGTGGCGACGATCCAGTCTTTCAACGTCACGGACACGGCAAAGCGCAACGTTTATTCCTTCTTCGAGGAGCTTGCCCCGCATTTCGACGGTCTTCCGCCGCAATTGACGCAAGGCTTGGAAAAGGTCACGCAGGCTGATCTAGCCTCACAACCCTACTTGGCTGCCAAAGACATCGGCCGCGTCAAGTATTCCGTGGCGAACTGGCTGCACCTCCAGCAGCCGATCGTTGTGGTCGACGAGGCCCACAACAACCGCACGGATCGCTTCTTCCAGACGCTTGGCCGCGTGAATCCCAGCTGCGTCATTGAGCTTACGGCGACTCCGGTGCCAGGTAATAACGTCCTGTATTCGGTTTCGGCGGCCGAGTTGAAGGCGGAGCAGATGATTAAGCTCCCGATCGTGCTGGCCGAGCACCCGCAAGGATGGCGCGAATGCCTGCGTGATGCGGTGCTCACGCGCGCCCGCTTGGAGACCTTGGCGCAGCGCGAGTCTGACTACGTCCGCCCCATCGTGCTGATTCAGGCCGAACCCAAGGGAGGAGAGGCCGTCGTCGCGGCCGCCCGCCAGCACCTGATCGAGCAGGAAGGGGTCCCCGAAGGCCAGATTGCCGTTGCAACCGGCACCCAGAAGGAGCTGGACGGCATCGACCTGTTCGACCCGTCCTGTCAGGTGCGCTTCGTGATCACAGTGGAGGCGCTGAAGGAGGGCTGGGATTGCTCGTTCGCCTACGTCTTGGCCGGTCTGCAGTCGGTGCGCTCCGCCAAGGACGTGGAGCAACTGCTTGGACGTGTGCTGCGCATGCCCTATGCCAAGGAGCGCACCCAGGAGGACTTGAACCGTGCCTACGCACACGTAGTCGCTGATAGCTTCTCCGAGGCGGCGGCGACACTGAAGGACCGCATGGTCCTCAACATGGGTTTTGAGCGTCTCGATACGGGATCCCTAATCATCCCGCAGTTGAATCTGCCGCTGCCTATGCAGGGGGGACCCGACGGCCAGCCATGGGCACCGGGTGCGCAGCAGACGCGCTTGCCGATGCCGGTGATCCCGGACTGCCACATCGAGCTGACGGTGGCGCCGGACACTCAGAACTGGCCGGAGGACGTCAGGGAGGCGGCCCGTATTCAGCAGACGAGCCAAGGTGTCACCGTCATGTTGTCCGGGAGCGTGAGTAGCGAAGTGCTGCGGCAAGCCGAGGCCTACATCAGCGGCACCGTGCCCGCCAAAGAACGCGCCAAGGTCAAAGAGCAGTTCGACGCCCATCGGGCCATGCGGAGGGCATTGCAAGCACCTGCGCAGCTTGGCCTGACCTTCACGCCTATCCCCCAGCTATGCCTTGAGCTTGAAGGTCATCTGGAGGTGGTCGAGCGCGAGACGCTGGCGTTGCTGGGAGACTGGAGCCTCCTGGACCAGCCGGTGCAGCTGGCGGGATTCGGCATCACTGAAACCGTCAACTCGTTCGAAATCAACATCGACAGCCAGACCAAGGTGAAGGTGCGCCACATTGACGCGCAGCAGCTGCACTTGAACGAAACGCCTGGTCGCGTTTCCCAGCAGGACCTCGTCAGCTGGCTAGACCAGGAGCTCCGACAAGCGGACATCAGCCAGCTGCAGCTACAGGCGTGGCTCGTAAAGATGATGACCCACCTCCAGGCCGAACGGGGCTTCACGCTCACGGCGCTGATTCGAGCCAAGTTCCAGCTCGCACAGGCTCTTCAGGCTGAGATCGACCGATTGCGCAAGGCTGCGGTGGTCAGGGGCTTCCAGGGTTGCCTTCCCGGCATGACCGTTCCGGCACTCACGGACATGGCCCACCACAGCTTCCGGTTCCAGCCAGGGCAGTATCCGGCCCGGCAGCTCTACCAAGGCAGCTACGAGTTCAGCAAACACTTCTATCCGGTCATTCACGATTTGAGGGAGAAGACCCCAGGGGGTGCCGACTCGGAGGAGTTTCGCTGCGCGTTGGCCATCGACTCTAACCAGGCGGTGAAACACTGGGTGCGCAACATCGACCGGCAGGAGAAGTTCTCGTTCTGGCTGCCCACGTCCACGGACTACTTCTATCCGGACTTCGTCGCGGAGCTCGTGGACGGCCGCGTGTTGGTCGTCGAATACAAGGGCGAACCCTACAAGACGAACGATGACTCCCGGGAGAAGCAGCAGGTGGGCGCCCAATGGGAGAAGTCCAGCGGTGGCCGCTGCCTATTCCTGTTCGCCGTAGAACGAGACGAGCAGGGCCGGGACGTTTTCAAGCAGATCGAGGACAAGCTGGCGCGCTAGACCGTCGTCAGGACATTGCCCTGGCGCCGTGCGCTCAGATGAGGGAGACAGCAGTTGGCAGGACGGGGTGTCTACATCCCCGAGGACTTCATGGAGCTGCTACGCGAGCGCGTCGCCGGCTTCCGTGATGAGTCTGATCGGAATCAGTGGGGCTTGGCGTTGATGGCCTGGGAGGGGTCTCTGAAGCGCAGGCAGCACCGCAAAGAGCCTGGGGCCATGAGTTTCAGCGCCGAAGAGTTGCAGGAGCTGTTCGGGCGCGGCGAGGCCGCAGCCCTGCTCCTGAAGATCGACTTCTATAACCGATCGCCAGGCTGGTCGCGGAAGGATTCCACCACGCGGGAATACAGGTTCCACCAGCAGGTGCGCCAGGCGCTCGCGGCTTACGCCGACGCACCCGGCGTCGGGCCGGTGAACCTGCTCTGGCGAAGTGGAACCCGCATCAAGGTCGCCAAGGCACTGCCGCGGACGGTCGCGTCCACGGATACCAAGGGCAACGCGGTCAGCGCGGCCGCCTGGGACCGTGCTGAGGGCATGAACAGGGTCCCAGTGAAGGTCGAGGCTTTGGATGCCCTGCGTCGGTCACTCGTGACCTGTTTGCGGGACCCCGAGGTGGAAGGGGGTCTGCGTCGCTACATCGAGCGACTGCTGGACATCACCGCGCGGCTGGTGAGGATGGCGAACACCACCCTCGCCGGCAAGGGCCACATCCTGCACGTGTATGCAATGGCCCCCGCGGGCCGGTTATACGCCCGCGGGGTGAATCTGCAGAACGCGCCCGGCCTGGTCAAGGAGGCTGCCCTGGACGGCTTCTGGGAATACGACTTTTCGAACTGCCACTTCACCCTTCTCGCCCTGATGGCAGGCCAACTCGGTGTTGCCTGTCCGGCGATCGAGCACTACTTGGCCAACAAGGGCCAGGTGCGGGGCGAGGTTGCCGAGGGGGCACTGATCAGCCCGGACCAGGCCAAGCAGTGCCTGCTGGCCCTTCTATACGGCGCCAAGGCCTCTCCGCGGGCCCAGGACGCGATTCCAGAGGCCATCGGCACGGAGGCCGCCAGGCGGCTGTATGCGCAGCCTGCGTTCGCATATCTGAAGGATGAGGTCCAGCGGGCGAGCGGGATCATCCTGGCCAACTGGCCCCGTCTCACCGCGAATGGCAGTCTCAGGAACGCCTGCGACAAGGCCATCAAACGCTCCGCCCGTCCGGCGTCGAAGCTGTCCCACCTGCTGCAGGGCGCCGAGGCCAAGGCCCTCATGAGCGCGGTGAACCTCTACCCTGATGACATCGTGCTGCTGCAGCACGACGGGTTTGCTTCCCGGTGCAAGCTGGACGTCCAGGCCCTGGAGGACGCGATCCTGCGGGAAACCGGATACCGTCTCTCAGTGGAAGAGCGGCGCCTCCAGCTGCATGACGAGCCCCGGGAGCTGATGATCAGAATGAAAAGTGAAATGGCCCAGGAAGCCGCGCCAGGTCTGGGTTTCGACTCAGTCAGTGCTGATTAATGGAGGTGGGTGTGGGTGGCTCTTCGTTTCCACGATGGTTCCCGGCCCCCACATATAAGGCGAATTGCTCGCTCCGGCAAAATCGGTCTTCTTCACAACGGCCAAGGCCTCGAAATTCTTCAAGACCCTTATAGGTCCACCCCGGGTGACATGACCTTTCGGCTATGCGGCCGAGAGCGCGGCTTGGGCGCGGAAGGCCCAACTGATCCCGGCCCGGAAGACGAGCCGCAGGTATATGGCCTGGCTTGCAGCACCCATGAGGGCAAATGTTGAGCAGTTCTTGCGCGAAAAGCCCAAGATCACCTGCAAGTGGCAGCATCAATTTTGACGTTTCAGCGGCGCGGAGAGAGGGGTGCGTCGGTTGGCCCTATAAGCACTCGTGGCCCCTGCGGGAAAAAAACGGCGGCGAGGGCCACATGTCCGCGGCGCTGCACGTAAGGGGTGCAAGGTCTGTTTGCAACAGAGGCTCCGGGCGTGCCATTCCCGGTGCCGCACCTTCTATCGTCGTAACCGCAATGGTGGCAATGGCGGTGTGTGAACTGCCCGATCAACGAAGACTTCTTGATGGGGCGTATCTAGGCGCAGGACCTCAACTACTCGATGAAGGCTGACAACGCGCGGGTGCCGGACCTGAAGCGCGACGTGCGTCTTGTTCTCCCAATGGATCGGCCGCCACCCAGGTCGCATGTGCATGAAGTCGTCGGTCAACCGAACGAGCACGGCCTCCACACCGATATCGAGGTCACCGATCGGGTCTTTGTCGCTCAGGTAAGAGCCGAACACTAGCAAGCGCCTCACGGCGTAAGGATAGGTGAGCGGATCGGCGTTGATCTGTGAGCCCGGGCGACGATGCGCTCAAGCAGAACCGCTGCCCGCCTCCTGGTCAAGGTAGGGCGAGGCTTCGGATATTGGACATACGGCATGTTCTAGCGGATTGCGCAGGCCTCAGTGACGATCGCTTGGGCGCATGGCAGGGAGACTCGTGACGTTGTGACCTTCGCATCCATTACGTGACTACGAGGGCTACGACGCCGGCGCCATCCAGGACCACCGGCGCCAAGGGCCGGCCCGCGGCCAGCTTGCGCAAATGCTGCAGGAGGTTGACCTCTCCCGGGGCAAGCTGACCAAGTGGCAGCAGAGGCTCGAGCACGCTCAACAGCTCCGGGCTGGCTTGCACCACGGCGGAGCGAAGCAGCGACACAGGCTCCATCTGCAACGCCTGGGCGAACGTGGGCACTTTGTTGATCGGCAGACGCATCCTCCCAGCCTTGATCATGGCGATAACACCCGGTTTGTAGCCAACCGCGAATGCGAGAGCTTCGTCGTCAACGCCAAGTGCCCGCTGGCGCTCCGCGATGAGGGCTTGGGGGGTGAGATCCTTCTGTTCGGTCATGCATGCTCCTATATGTCTCGCCCGACAACTGGGCGCAGCATCTTTATAGGGAGAATGTCTCGGACGCACGAATGGCGCCCTTCGTGGCACACGGCAGCCGGAGGAGATCGTCCGCGGCCCGGCGTCAGGGCTTTGTCCAGCCGAACTCACGCAGCGTGAAACCGACCGCACCGACTGCAAGCTGAGCGTCCTCGTCCAGAAGGTCGCGCGAGCCCTGCTCATGGCGCTCGTTGCTCTTGCCTCGGCCATGCAGCCGGGCGACGATCCGCGCCAGATTGCCAACGCAGACGAGACTATGCGGAGCGCCCTCGATCTCGGGTGCGAGCTTCGCCAGCTCCTTCTTCTGGCTCTGAGCAGCCGCGCCGTGCGCGACCAGCCAGCGGGACAGGAACACCTGCAGTGCATCACGGCAGTGTTCCACGACGGAAGACGGTGATTCACGTGTCGCCGAATTCAGGACCTTTTCAAACGATTCCTTGATGATCGTCTGCGAGCCTGCCGGGGCTTTCGTTTCGTCCAGGGCGGGCAGCACGCCAAAGGTCGAGAGTGCCTTCAGCGTGACCATCACAGCGCGGTTGGCAAGAACTTCAGTTTGAAGGATCAACCAGGCGGAGGCTGCCTGGCTCGTCCCGAGAGCAAGAATGTCTCCTTCGCCGCGCCTCGGTCGCTGTAGTAGGTCGAAGCAGCTTGTGTAGACGTAAAGACGCTTCCGTTGTCGGTAATCCGGCCCTCCTATGGCCACCCGCATGGGGTCGTCATAGGGATGCCGCAGGACAGACTGATCGCTTGGCTGGGTGCCCAAGGGCTGGTAGAGGGTGCCGCGCCGGACTCTGGTGACGGGATCGAAGGAGGCCTCCCGAAACGCCCATCGCATCGGATCGGTAACGATACCAGCCGGCAGCCTGGCCCAGTCGTGCTCAGTTTCAATGAGCACGGCCTGCGTGATCGTCGGCAGCGGGATCGCCGGGATGTCCGGGTTTCCGCTGCCTTCGTAGACGAGGCCTGTGCTTTCCTCGATGCCCAAATACATGTTGCATGCCCTACTGGTTGCTCTGTGTGTTAGCCGTGACCGGGGCTCACCTTCCCCGGCGGAGTTCGAGGCGATCCATGGCCTCAAGCGTAGTCAGCACCGTCTGGACGTGTTGGCGGTCGAAATCTTCGCGGTCAGCCTCCTCGTGCGTCCCCTTGTTCAGATAGCGCCAGACCAGGTTTTCCGCCGGGATTCCCAGGATCGTATTCAGCGCCTCGACAAGCGGCGTCTTGCTTGGATGATCAAAAGTGCGGAGATCCAGTAACTTACGGCGCAACGCTTCGCAGAGAACTCGGAGTTGTGGCTCCTTCTCGGGACCTTCAACCTGCAGCGACAGGTCGCCGTGCCGATGGGACTCGAGCCACTTCCAAGCCTTTCGAGTCAGCATCTCCAAGGCCTTGCGGCCATAAGAAAGTGCGTCGCGCGCATCGAGACGTGCCAGTGCCTCCTGCGCCTTGGCTAGGTAGTTTGAGCTGCCCACATCGGGATTTACGCGCGGTTGATGATCGCCGAGGTGGTGGAGCAACAGGTATTCTTGGCAATCCTCTCGTTGATCGTGCTGAAGGTGATTCTGCACATCCTTGATGAACTCATGACTGTGGCACGTGACAACAATCTGGGTATCGCGGAAACGGTCAGACTCGAAAACGGCCGCGCGAATGCCGCCGCGGTGGTCGTGGTCGATGGCGTTTATTGCGTCGTCGAAGACGATGACTGGGGCTCGCACCGCCAAGGCTTTTGCCAGCAGGATCGCCAAGCCCAGGCACCGGACGTGTCCATCGCTCAGGATGGCTAGCGCATCTACACTGCGAGCGGGGTTCCCGCGAAACACGACGTCAATCCGACCATCGGCCGTAACGGGTAGCTTTAGGTCCGCGAGCTTGTCTTCCTCAAGGTCATCGCGGTTGAAGTCGTTGTAAAGCTCCATCGCCACCTGGTTCAAATCGGCCATGAGCATTGCAGGTAGTCGCTCTCGAAATCTTCGTAGCAGCGGCATGAAGCTGTCGTAGGCAGCATTGATGGGACGGTCACGGAGGTTGTCTTCGCCCTCCTGCCGCGCGCGAGCGATAAGGTTCGCATTGGTCTGCTCAAACTGGTCGATGCGAGCCCGTGCTGCCGCCGCGTCGGCAACGACGCGATCGCGGAGCAGTTCGTGATCGTGAATCCAAAGCCTCGCCACGTTCAGCCGATCACGCTCCTGGATTAGAGCGTGGCGCTGGCGGCGAGAGGCTTCGGAGTGCTCGTCACGCTGCTGCACCCGATCGGCTGCGGCGAGGATTTCCTCCAGCGCCGGCGTCGCGCCTGTTTCGTCCTCTTCAGGTGAGTGAACACCCCTCCACCAGTTCGCCCCCTGAACGTTGTGCTCGATTGAATTGATGTAGGCGCCTACGCGGCGGCGCCCTTCACCCTGCTCCTCCAAGAAGGCTCGCAGCCTTTGAAGCTCCATCCGCAGCGCGCGATCCGAGTCGAGCTGTGCCTGCGCATGTCTCTCGTGTTCGGCCTCCAAAGATGCGAGCTCGGCGAGGTCAGCGATGCCAGCGCGAGCTCTGTCGAATGGGTTTTCGACGACTTGCGCAACAGGTGTTTTGCAGGCCGGACAGTGGTCTGAATCGTCCGACTGAAGGGCCAAGACTGACGTGTAAAGGTCACGGAAGGATATCTGAGTCCGGCGTTCGTCGAGCGCCCGGTTCGATGCGCTCAAGTTCTCCGCGCCGGCATCTAGCGACCGGTATAGCTCCAGAAGCCGTTCGCGTCTGACGCCAACGAAGTCCGGTGGAATGACGTCGATTTGGGCCTCGAGCTCCTGCAGCCGTCCGGGTGCTTCTTGGGTTCCGACAAGCATGCTTAGCCTGGCGAAATCCAACCCGTCTGAGAATGCTGCGGCGTATTCTGTTGCCACCGTGTCCAGCTCTGCGAGCCGAGCAGCCTCACGCCCGGAGAGCGCGATGTCGGCGGCGAGCGCGCGACGACGCTCGGTGAGCATCATCTGCGTTTGCGTGCCGAGCACCAGTGCCGGTTCCATGGATTCGTTGAAGTGGCTGGCGAAGTCGTTGAACTGGTCCATGCCGAAGAGCGCGGCTATCAGCTCGCCTCTTCTGGCAGGAGGGCGCGCTGCAATGCGTGAGAAGGCGTCTATCCGGTTCTTCTCAACAAAGCAGAATCGGAAGGCATCTGCATTGGGACCAACGTCCACCTCGCGTCCAGCAGCATCCGAGGCCTTCAGGACGGGCCGGGCAAATTGGCGGGCGTGCAGGTTCGCCAAATACGCGGCTGGCTCGATCCTCTTTGCGTCGGCCTCTTCCACCACGCCCAGAAGTGCATATTCGAGCGCCTCGCACACGCTGGTCTTTCCGCTGCCATTTGGCCCGTAGAAGAGGACCAGGCGCTTGTGCAAATCGAACGGCTGTGGGTTGCGAAAGCCCCGGAAAGGGCCGACCGTGAGCGATCGAAGCCGGACCCACGGCCAATCGCCGTCGGGTGCCGCGTCGGCGAGAACAGGAATGTCGGGCGCTGTTGCCGCTAGCTCCCGGCGGGCAAGGAATGCCAGTAGCGCTGACCGCTGATTTCGCTGGCGCGAGGTGTTCCGAATCGCATCGAAGTGCGCGAGCACAAGGTTGGCGAAGCGTCGGGCCTGATCGGACGCGCGCTGCTCTGGCTCGTGCAACCAACGAACGAACCTTTCAAAATCCTGCCGGGCTGTCCCCATTGCCCTCTCCTCTGCCACCTGACGCATGCCCGCCGTGCGGAACGCGAACCTGAGAGGATTAAGGGGCCCGTCCGCGTTGTCAATCCAGCTTCTGGGCGAGGGCGGATGCGTCCGGGTGGTAATAGCGCTTCAGCATTTGCACGGTTCGGTGGCCGGTGACTGCTGCCAGCTCAATTACATTGGGGAGCTTTGCCGCTATCCGGGTAGCCGCGGTGTGCCGCAGGTCGTGGAATCGAAGATCCTGAAGGTCGGCGCGCCTAACGGCCCTGTAGAACGCTTGGTGCAGCGTCGCCGCAGAAATATGCAGCACCTTGCCCACCTTAGGGCCTTCGAGCGACGCCAATACAGCAATCGCTCGCGTCGACAGCGGCACCCTCCGAGATTGCCCGTTCTTCGTGACTGGGAGCAAGGCTGTGCGCTGTTCCAGGTTGACATGCCGCCACTCCAAGCTAAGCAGCTCTCCGCGTCGCATTGCTGTTTCCAAAGCCAGTTGGGTTGCCGCGAGCGCCCACGGGCTCCGACGGCCGATGGGAGCCAAGGCACTCAGCAAACGAGCTTCCTCGACGACAGAGAGCACCCGCGTTCTTCCCGGGGGCGCGGCGGGCTTGCGCACCAGCTCGCAGGGGTTTTCGACGGTCAATCCCCACTCTTTGCGGGCATGGTTGATGACGCTGGAGATGAGGGCCAAGTCGCGGATTACGGCTCCGGCTTGAACCTGTTTAAGCCGTTCGTCCCGGAACTGCGCGACCGCAATGGGCGTGAGGTTCGTCATGGCATAGCCACCGAGCCGAGTGCGCTCAATTGCCCGGATCCGAATCACCTCGTCTCGCCCACCGCGCTTTGTCGGCGAGACCTGGCAGGCATATCGCTGGAGCAGTTCCCGGAACGTCTGGGCGTTGACGCCAATGTTGGAGTGATGCGTTCCGCGTTCCATGGCAGCCTCAACCGTGGACGCCCAACGCCTCGCATCAGATCTATTTGTGAAGCTCCGCACCTCGGGCGGATAGCCTTTGCGGGTCACCCGGGCCTGCCAGGTGTTCCCGCGCTGTCGAAATGAAGCCACTGCCGCTCCTCGAAGAGGGCACTGGTTCAGGCCTGCTTGATGAAGCGCGCAGACTTGGACGGGAGTTGGACAAGATCCCCGCGCGGGGGCTCCAATCCGAGCCAACTGTTAGTGGCTACTTCCCTGCCACGTAGCTGCCCGACTTGCCGCCGTGCTTCTCGATCAGCTTGACGTCAGTGATCGTCATGCCACGGTCGACGGCCTTGCACATGTCGTAGATCGTGAGCAGGGCGACGTTGACGGCCGTGAGCGCTTCCATTTCCACGCCCGTGGGCCCGACGGTCTCGGCGCGCGCGGTGCAGGTCACGGCGGGGGCCGCGCTGCCCTGGGCGGGGTGCAGCTCGAAATCCACCGCCACCCGGGTCAACGGGATGGGGTGGCACAGGGGGATGAGGTCGCTGGTACGCTTGGCACCCTGGATGGCCGCGATGCGGGCCACGCCCAGGACATCACCCTTCTTTGCAGACCCGCTCTGGATCAGGGCCAGCGTAGCCGCTAGCATCTCGATGCGGCCCGCGGCGACGGCCACGCGATGCGTGGCGGCCTTGGCCGCGACGTCCACCATGTGGGCCTGTCCTTGCGCGTCGAAATGGGTCAATCCACTCATGCAGCAACCGTCTGTTTCCGTCGTCCATCATACGTCCTTCGAATGGAAGGACCGCCTGCGCGCCGCCGGCATCCACCTGGGGCTCAGCGTGCTGGTCGCGGGCATCACCGCGGTCCTCGTGTTCGCGTTCTGGTTCCCGTATCCCTATCGCGAAATCTCCGGCGGCCGTGAATTGTTCCAGCTGGTCGTCGCGGTGGACGTCGTGCTCGGCCCGCTGCTCACGTTCGCCGTGTTCAACCGCGCCAAGCCGCGCAGGGAGCTCAGGCGCGACCTGGCCGTGATCGTGCTGCTGCAGCTCGCCGGGCTCGCCTACGGCCTGTGGACCGTGCACCTCGCCCGGCCGGTGCACATGGTCTTCGAGTACGACCGCTTCCGCGTCGTGCACCAGGTGGACATCCCGCCGGAGCTCGCGGAGAAGGTGCCCGCCGGCATCGAGCTTGCGCCGATGCGGCCTACCGTGATCGCCCTGCGGCCCTTCCGCAATGCCGCGGAGCAGGCGGATTTCACCCTCGCCGCCCTGCAGGGCGTCTTCCTGTCCGCGCGTCCCGAGCTGTGGCAGCCCTATGAGGCCGCCCGGGAACAGGTGCTGCAAGCGGCGAAGCCCGCGGCCCAACTGAAGCAGGGATTCCCCGGCGAAGCTGCCGCGATCGACGCGGCGCTGGCCGCGTCCGGCCACGACGCCGCGCACGCGGCATACTTGCCCGTGGTGGCCCGCAAGGCCGTGGCCTGGACCGTGCTGCTGGATGCGCAGACGGCCGAAGTGATCGGGTACCTCCCGCTGGATTCGTTTTGAAGCCGCCTTCCCCCTCCCGCTGGCGCGGCGCCGTCGCCGCCGCCCTGGCCCTGGTGGTCGCCCTGGCGCCCGTGCACGCGCAGCTGCCGCAGCTGGGCGACCCGAGCGAAATGAGCACGGGCGCGGAGCGCAAGCTGGGCGATCGCATCGCGCGCGAGCTGTACCGCGACCCCGACTACATCGACGACCCGGTGCTGGTCGAATACGTGCAGGGCATCTGGGAGCGCCTGCTGGACGCGGCGCGGGCGCGCGGCGAGCTCACGACCGAACTCGACGAGCGCTTCGCCTGGCAGGTGATGCTGGGCAAGGATCGCGTGGTCAACGCGTTCGCGCTGCCGGGCGGCTGGCTGGGCCTCAACTCGGGCCTCGTGGCCGTGACCGCCACGCGCGACGAGCTCGCGTCGGTGCTGGCGCACGAACTGAGCCACGTCACGCAGCGCCACATCTCGCGCATGGTGACGCAGCAGAACCAGATGGCGCCGCTCATGCTGGCGGCCATGGTGCTGGGCGCCCTCGCCGCGACGCGCAACCCGCAGATGGGCGGCGCGGTGATGATGGGCGGCCAGGCCGGGCTGATGCAGCAACAGCTGAACTACTCGCGCGACATGGAGCGCGAGGCCGACCGCGTGGGCTTCGGCGTGGCGACGCAGGCTGGCTTCGAGCCGCAGGGCTTCGTCACCATGTTCGAGAAGCTGCAGCAGGCCTCGCGCCTGAACGACAACGGGCTGTACCCCTACCTGCGCACCCACCCGATGACCACCGAGCGGGCGGCCGACATGCAGGCGCGCCAGCAGCTGGTCGCGCGCACGCCGGTGGTGCCGACGCTGGAGCACGCGATGATGGCGGCCCGGGCCAAGGTCTACTCGAACCCGAACGTCGACGCGCTGCGCGGCATGGCCGGAGAGGCCGAGGCGACGGCCGTCGCGTCGCAGCCGCGCGTCCGGCAGGCAGCGGTGCTGTATGCCGGCGTCATGGCCGCGGCGCGCCTGCGCGATGCCGCGCGGGCGGCGCAATTGCAGGCGAAGCTCGATGCCGTGGTCGCCGGCGACCCGGCGGCGCAGCGGCTCGCGCGCCTGCTGGCCGCCGAACAGGCGCAGGCCCAGCAGGACTGGCCGCGCGTACTGCAGCTGGTGGACACCACGAGCGAACGGCGCCCCGAGATGCTGCTCACGACGCAGGCCTGGAGCCAGACGGGCCGTGCGCGCGACGCGTCGCAGCGCCTGCAGGCCTGGGTGACGACGCATCCGCGCGACGCCACGGCGTGGCAGCTGCTGGCCGCGTCCTACCAGGTCCAGGGCCAGGCCCTGCGCTCGGTGCGCGCCGATGCGGAAGCGAAGGTGGCGCAGCTCGATTACCCGGCGGCGCTGGACCGCTTCCGGGCGGCGCAGGACATGGTGCGCAAGGGCGCGGCGGGCAACGACTACATCGAGGCGTCGATCATCGACACCCGGATGCGCCAGGTCGAGTCACTTTCGCGCGAACAGGCTCTCGAGCGCTGACTCGATCACCATGCCGACCAGCGTGTAGAGCACGGAGCCGACCAGGGCGGCGCCGAAGCTGCGCACGTGGAAGCTCTCCAGCAGCCCGGAGGCGGCCCAGAACATCAGGGCGTTGATCACGAACAGGAACAGGCCCAGCGTGAGGATCGTGACCGGCAGCGTGAGCACCACCAGCACCGGCCGCACCACCGCGTTGAGCAGGCCGATCACCAGGGCCGCCAGCATGGCCGCGCCGAAGGTCTGCACCTGCACGCCCGAATAGAGGTAAGCGATGAACAGCAGCGCCGAGGCGCTGAGGAGCCACTTCGCGATCAGCTTCAGCATGGCCGCGGAGCATAGCACCGGGCCGCGGGGCGCCTGTTCAGTAGTCGAGCGAAACGAAGAACGCCCCCAGGCCGATCAGCGCGCCCGGCACCCAGTTGCCGTTGCGCGGGGGCTCCTGCTTGGGCCGGCGCACGTCGAGCACGCGCTCGGTGCCGTGTTCGGCCATCAGCGCGCGGGTGAGTTCGGGCAGCGGGCCGCGCGCCAGGATGGGCGTGACCGTGTCGCCGCGCTCCTGCAGTTGCGGCACCACCTGGTCGAACAGCTTGTCGGCCCACTTGGCGCGCCAGTTCTCGCGCGCCGAATGGCTGACCCACTTGCTGATGCGGTGGGTCATGCGCGGGGCGCACGCGACCAGCAACCAGTGGGTCGGGCCCGCGTCGGCGCCGGGCATCTGCTGCCGGGCGTAGGCGGGGTCGTCCAGGTACACGATGATCTTTTCCATGCGGCCTCCGGTCGCTTCGCTTCAGCGGACGTCGCCTCGGCGGGCCCGGGCGGCCAGCCAGCCGGCAGCGAGCACGCCGGCGATGCACACAGCATACGTGGTCCAGCGCGCGATTGCACTCGGGTCGAAGACCTCGCGCAGCAGCGGCTCCGTCACGATCATCTTCGCGGCGGTGAAGGCCAGCACCGCGGCGCCCGCCTGGATGATCGCCGGGAAGCGCTCCACCAGCTTCAGCACCATCCTGCTGCCGAACACGACGATGGGGACGCTCACGAGCAGGCCCACCACCACCAGGTCGATGGCGCCGTGGGCCGCGCCGGCCACGCCCAGCACGTTGTCGATGCCCATGAGCGCGTCGGCGATCACGATCGTCCGCATCGCGCCCCAGAAGGTGGTGACCACTGGCCCGTGGTCATCTTCCCCGGCGTCCTCCGCGATCAGCTTGTAGGCGATCCACAGCAGCGCGGCGCCGCCCAGCCCCATGAGCCCGGGGATCTTCAGCAGCCAGACCACGCCGACGGTCATCGCCGTGCGCACGACGATGGCACCCACGGTGCCCCAGACGATCGCCTTCTTCTGCAGGTTCCTGGGCAGGTTGCGGGCGGCCAGCGCGATCACGATCGCGTTGTCCCCGGCAAGCACCAGGTCGATGAGGATGATGGCCAGCAGGGCGGACCACCAGGCGGCGGAAAACAGTTCCATGGACAGCAGCTCCGGAAGCGAAGGATTCGCCCGGGTGGAACGGGATCTCGGCGGCGCGGGGAGTGCGACGGGTGCCTCGATCCAGGCCCGCCCGGGCCCGATCGAAGGTCTTGCTCGCCCGGCCTGGCGGCCGGGCCCGGTGCGCCGGAAGCTTGCGCTTCGTCCTGACGACCCACCGATTCGGGAGCTACTCCCCTTCGCTGCGGCGGATTAGAACACAAGAGGGCTGCAGGCGCAGCAGGCCCGGGGCTATGATGACCGCCAGCCGTTTCCCCTCGCAGTACGTCCCATGGCCGGCATCCACATCACCGACATCGAAGCCGCCATCAACTTCTGGCGCGAGCGCAGCCCCTCGCCCGACGGGATCACGCTCGCGCCCGAGCTGCGCGCGCTGGCCGAGGTGTACGCCCTCCTGGTCTTCTATCGCGAGGAAGAAGCCGACGAACGGAGCCTCCCGGCCAAGGCGCTGGCCGCCTGGAAGGCCTGGTACGAGACGCAGCCGGACACGCCCTGCATCGCCATCTGCTCCACCAGCCAGGGCGATGCCCAGTGCAAGGGCTGCGGGCGCAGCTTCGAGGAAGTGCAGCGCTGGACCGAGCTGAGCCCGGCCCAGAAGCGCCAGGTCTGGCGCCGCATCACGCTGTGCGGCAACGCGTGGCGCTTCAACCGCTACGCCGAGCGCGCCGCCGAGGCGCCCGCCGGCGGGTCGGACGGACGGGAATGTTGACCCCCACGTTTGCGGCTACGCCGCTGCACTGCCCCCCGAGGGGGCCCATGCCTCCTTGGGGCGGCCCGGCGGAGGCATGACGCCGTGCGCCGCGTCCGCCAGGCCCCCAACATCGCGATCGCGGCGCTCTGGGCGGACCTGCTGCAGGAAGCGGGCATCGCGGCCAGCGTGCAGCGGCAGTTCCTCACCAGCGTCGCCGGCGAAATTCCGCCGGACCAGTGCCTGCCGGAGATCTGGGTCACCCATGACCACCAGCTCGCGGATGCGAAAGCCCTGCTGGACCAGTTGCAGAGCCTGCCGCAACGGCGCTGGCGCTGCGCCTGCGGGGAACTGGTGGAGGGCGGGTTCGAGTCGTGCTGGAACTGCGGGCGGGCGATGCCGGCCTGACCCGTCGTCCCCGTGGAGGCGGTGACCCAGGGCTTCCGAGGCGGCTGCTGCGCGCGATGCGCGCAGCTTCAACGCCCTGGATTCCCGCCTGCGCGGGAATGACGCATCACTTCCAGCGCAACGGCTCGATGTCGACGTGCTTCGTCCCGTTCGCGAGCATCAGCACGCCTTCCTGGATCGTCGCCTGCAGCTGCATGGAGCGCTCGGCCAGCTCCGCGAGCGCCTGCGAGGGCTCCGCGGGGATGCGCCAGACCGACAGGTTCTGCAGGCGCGTGAGCTTGGTCGCTATGCCCTTCCACCACACTTCCGCGGCATGGTGGAAGGCATACAGGGCCACCTGTTCCGATTGCCGGCAGGCCTTCGTGAGCGCCACCTCGTCGGGCTGTCCCACTTCGATCCACAGGCGCGTGGCGCCGGTGAAGTCGCGCAGCCAGGCATCGGGTTCCTCGGGATCCGACAGGCCCTTGCCGAAGGCGAGCGTGCCGTCGCCGCCCAGCACCGTCTGTAGCGCGTGCGCCTGGAACGCCAGCGCGGCGAGGCGCACCATCATGCGTTCGTCGGTCTCGCTGGGGTGGCGCGCGAGCGTCAGCGCGTGGTCGGCGTAGTAGCCGTGGTCGATGTCGGCGACGGCAAGCTGCGCCTTGAAGATGGTGGACTTGATCGCCATCAGGCGCGCCGGGCGAGGTCGGCGGCCTTGCCGATGTACGACGCGGGCGTCATCGCGAGCAGGCGGTCCTTCTCGTGCTGCGGGATCTCCAGCGAGCGCACCAGCGCGTGCAGGTCCTCCGGCCGCACGGTCTTGCCGCGCGTCACTTCCTTGAGCTTCTCGTAGGCGCCGTGCACGCCGTAGCGGCGCATCACGGTCTGGATCGGTTCGGCCAGCACTTCCCAGGACGCATCGAGGTCGGCGGCGAGCGCTTCCTCGTTCAGTTCCAGCTTGCCCAGGCCGACGCCCAGCGCGTGGTAGCCCAGGAGCGCGTAGCCGAGCGCCACGCCCATGTTGCGCAGCACCGTGGAGTCCGTCAGGTCACGCTGCCAGCGCGAGATGGGCAGCTTCTCCGACAGGTGCTTCAGCAGCGCGTTCGCCAGGCCGAAGTTGCCTTCTGCATTCTCGAAGTCGATCGGGTTGACCTTGTGCGGCATCGTCGACGAGCCGATCTCGCCTTCGCGCAGCTTCTGCTTGAAGTAGCCCACGCTGATGTAGCCCCACACGTCGCGGCACCAGTCGACGAGGATCGTGTTGGTGCGCGCGACGGCGTCGAACAGCTCCGCCATGTAGTCGTGCGGCTCGATCTGGATGCTGTACGGCTGGAAGGTGAGGCCCAGGCCCAGGGGCTCGGGCGTCTCCACGACCTTGCGTGCGAACGCTTCCCAGTCGAAGTCCGGCCAGGCGGCGAGGTGGGCGTTGTAGTTGCCGACGGCGCCGTTCAACTTGGCCATCAGCTTCACGCCCGCGATGCGTTCGCGGGCACCGGCCAGGCGCACGACGACGTTGGCGATCTCCTTGCCCACCGTCGTCGGGCTGGCCGTCTGGCCGTGCGTGCGGCTGAGCATCGGCACGGCGGCGTACGCGTGGGCCATCTCGCGCATCTTCGCGATCACGCCATCGAGCGCCGGCAGCAGCACCTGCTCGCGCGCGGCCTTCAGCTGCAGCGCGTGGCTCGTGTTGTTGATGTCCTCGCTGGTGCACGCGAAGTGCACGAACTCGCTGGCCGAACGCAGCTCCGGGCGCGCCTCGAACTTGGACTTGATCCAGTACTCGACGGCCTTGACGTCGTGGTTGGTGGTCTTCTCGATCTCCTTGATCGCGGCGGCATCGCCCTCGGAGAAGTTCTTGACCAGGCCGAGCAGGTACGTGCGGGCGCCCGGCGTGAGGGGCTTGAATTCGGCGAACCCGGCGTCGGACAGGGCGATGAACCAGCACACCTCCACCTGGACGCGGCGGTGCATGTAGCCCTGCTCGCTCATCAGCGGGCGCAGCGGCGCCAGGCGCGCGGCATAGCGGCCGTCCAGCGGGGACAGCGCGGAAATCGGAGAGAGAGGCATCCCGGAATTGTAGGCGGCGCGTCCCCAGGCCCGCACCGGAGGGCCATGTCGCCGGTCCGCGACAACGGTGAAAAGCTCTTCCCCTAGAATGAAAACCGTCCCCCCGCCCCTCCCAAGAACTCGAACACGCCAGGCAGCGACCATGAAGTTGATCGGATCCACCAGCAGTCCCTACGTGCGCAAGGTGCGCGTCGTGATGTCCGAGAAGAAGCTGGACTACCAGTTCGTCGAAGAGGACGTCTGGGGATCGCAGACGACCATCATGCAGTCCAACCCGCTCGGCAAGGTGCCTTGCCTGGTGATGGAAGGCGGCGAAGCGCTGTTCGATTCGCGCGTGATCGTGGAGTACCTCGACACGCTGTCGCCGGTGGGCAAGCTCATTCCGGCCGTGGGCCGCGAGCGGGCGGAGGTGAAGACATGGGAGGCGCTGGCCGACGGCGTGCTGGATGCCCTGGTGCTCGCGCGCCTGGAAGCGCACTGGAGCGGCCGGCAGAAGGCGCAGCGTTCGCAGGCGTGGATCGACCGCCAGCTCGCCAAGGCACAGGCGAGCCTGAAGGCCATGAGCCAAGGCCTGGGCGAGAAGCCCTTCTGTGCCGGCATCTACCTGAGCCTGGCCGACATCGCCGTGGGCTGCGCGCTCGGTTACCTCGACTTCCGCTTCCCCGAGATCGACTGGCGCACGCCGTATCCCAACCTGGGCAAGCTGCAGGACAAGCTGATGCAGCGCGCGAGCTTCGGCGAGACCGTGCCTGCCTGAGGCGCCGGGGCGCGGCCGCTTCACAAAAATTTACCAGCCCAGCCATTCGCGGCGGGAACTGGCGCCCCTCTGGACGAGTCCATCGGCTTGAGAGGCAGGGACTTTCCAGTTCACCAGTTTTGCTGCTGCGAAGTCGTCCGTGAACACCTTTGTTGACGGATGCAATCCCGAGGCGACTCTTCTCCTCCTCCCTCCCTCCCTCCTTCGTCTAGGGGCGCTTCGCAGCATTTTTCTTGACCACGAGGGCGGCCTGCGGGCCGCCCTCGTTGTTTCGGCGTCGTCATTCCCGCCTCCGCGGGAACGACGACGTACCGGCGTCAGCGCGCCAGCTGCTGCTCCAGCGCCTTCACGAAGTCGGGATCGTCAGGCTTGGTCAAGCTGCTGTAGTGCGCGACCACCTTGCCGTCGCGCGCGATCAGGTACTTGTAGAAGTTCCACAGCGGCGCGCGGCCCGTCTGGTCGGCGAGCTCGCGGAACAGGGGGTTGGCGTCGCGCCCACGCACGGCGCTCTTGGAGAACATCGGGAACTTGACCCCGAAGGTGTTCTCGCAGAAGTCCGCGATGTCCTTGTTGCTGCCGGTCTCCTGGGCGAAGTCGTTCGACGGGAAGCCGAGCACGACCAGGCCGCGGTCCCGGTAGCGGGCATAGAGCTTCTCCAGTCCTTCGTACTGCGGGGTGAAGCCGCAGAAGCTGGCGGTGTTCACGACCAGGAGCACCTGACCGCTGTACTGGCACAGGGACTGGGGCTTCTCGTCCTGCAGCCGCGGGAAGGTGTGCTGCAGCAGGGCGGGGCAGGCGGCCGGCGCGGCGGCGGCCGGCTGGGCGAACGCGGCTGCCAGAACCGCGGCGATGGCAAGATGGCGGAGCATGGGGCGGCCATCTTGGCCCTCCGGCGGACCCATGTCCAGCCGTCCGGCGCCCCGGGCCCGCCATTTGCCGCCCAAGGCCGTGCGCCGTGCCCGGCTTGGGGAACCCTGTCGGCTGACTGTCACACACCCGCCCTACAATGCCGGGTTACACGAGAGACCGCCATGTTGTATCCGGAACTGTTCAAGCAGCTCGAGTCCGTCCGCTGGGACATGGACAAGGACATCCCATGGGACCGGTTTGACGCGTCCCTGCTGTCCGAGGAACAGGCCCAGACCATCAAGATGAACGCCATCACCGAGTGGGCCGCCCTGCCCGCGACGGAGATGTTCCTGCGCGACAACCGCAACGACAGCGATTTCTCGGCCTTCATGTCGATCTGGTTCTTCGAGGAGCAGAAGCACTCGCTGGTGCTGATGGAGTACCTGCGCCGCTTCCGGCCCGACCTGGTGCCCACCGAGCAGGAACTGCACGAGATCCGCTTCGAGTTCGAGCCGGCGCCCGCGCTGGAAACGCTGATGCTGCACTTCTGCGGCGAGATCCGCCTGAACCACTGGTACCGGCGCGCCGCGGAATGGCACACCGAGCCGGTGATCAAGCACATCTACCAGACCCTGAGCCAGGACGAGGCGCGCCACGGCGGCGCCTACCTGCGCTACATGAAGCGTGCCATCAACAACTTCGGCGTCGAGGCCAAGTCCGCCTTCGCCAAGGTGGGCGTGCTCATGGCCAGCGCCCGCCGCACCGCGCAGGCCCTGCACCCGACCAACCTGCACGTGAACAAGGCCCTGTTCCCGCGCGACACCATCCAGTCCCGCCTGCCCAACCCGGAATGGCTGGAACACTGGCTGGACAAGCAGATCAACTTCGACGCGGTCTGGGAAAACAAGGTGGTGGAGCGCATCCTGCACAACCTGTCGCTGCTGATGGACCGCAGCTTCAAGACCGTGCAGGAGCTCAATCGCTACCGCAAGGAGCTGCAGTCCGGCCTGGGCGCCGCCCCGGCGCCGAACGCGGCGTGAACCCCGGTTTCCTGGACAAGATCGTCGCGCGCAGCGAAGCGCCGGCGTGCATGGCGGCCCTGCCCGGGCCCGTGGTCTTCACCAACGGCGTCTTCGACGTCCTGCACCGCGGCCACGTCACCTACCTCGCACAGGCACGCGCCCTCGGCGGCAGCCTCGTGGTGGCCCTCAACACCGACGCCTCGGCGCGCCGCCTGGGCAAGGGGCCGGACCGGCCCCTCAACGCCGAACACGACCGCGCCATCGTCATGGCGGCGCTGGAGTCCGTGAGCCTCGTCACCTGGTTCGACGAGGACACCCCGGTGGAGCTGCTGTCCGAGCTGCGCCCGCAGGTGTACGTGAAGGGCGGCGACTACGACATGCGCAAGCTCGCCGAGACCGCCCTCGTGGAGAGCTATGGCGGCCGCGCGCTGGCCATCCCCTTCGTCGACGGCTACTCCACCACGAAGCTCGTGCAGCGCATCCGCGCCGCGGGCTGAGCGCCTTCAGTCGCCCGGCGCTTCCGCCTGCCAGAGGCGGTTGTAGCCGCTGGAGCCGCGCAGCGCGGCGAGCGATTGCTCCTCGGCCCGGCTGGCCGGACGCGCCACTTCCATCGGCCCGAACGCGGAATAGCCCAGGCCCAGGCGGTCGCCGCCGACCTCCAGTCCCGCCAGGTCCAGCAGGCTGGGGAACAGGTCGAAGGGCAGCAGCTCCTTCGTGTTCGCCGGCGGCAGGTTCTCACCCACGAACAGGTTGAAGATGCGGCGCCGCTCGCCGGCCTGCTCCAGCTTGTCCCACGCGGGATTGGGAAAGGCCAGGTGGTCGCCGACCACCACGATGACGGTGTCCTTCAGGTAGCCCTTGGCGCGCGCATCCTCCACGAAGGCGGCGATCTGCGCGCCGGCGCAGGCCACGATGCCCTCGAAGTCGCGCGCGCCGCGCTGGCTGCAGTACGGCGACCGGAAGCCGTGCGGGTTGTGCGTGTCCATCGTGAGCAGCGTGAGGTTGAAGGGCTGCCCGCCCGCATGCAGCTGGTCCAGCCGCGTGCGTGCCCGCTGCCACAGCGCGCTGTCCACGAGGCCCCATTCGTTCAGTTCGTCGGGCTGCAGGCCGGCCCGCTCCCATTCCTCGCGGCCCCACGCCTCGTCGTAGCCATGGTCCTGCAGGAACGTGCCCTTGCCCGCGAAGGACAGCGGCGCGCCGCCCAGGAACACGTTGCGCCAGCCGTGCGACTGCAGCACGTCGCCCAGGCAGGTGGCGCCCGGGAGGAAGGACTTGTGGCCCGGCTGCCGCCGCACGTCGGTCTCGCTGTACACCTTCAGCGGCACGCCGCACTGCGTCGCCACCATGGCGGCCATGGTCCACGTCGCGCCCGGCATGGGCCGGTAATCGAAGGACACCCCGCCCAGCGTGCGCGTGGGCGCCAGGAGGTCGCGGCCGAACACGGCCGGGTCGCCGTAGGTCTGCTCCAGGCTCTCGACGTAGACCAGGACCACGTTGCGGCGCTGGCTGCCCTGCTTCAGGCGGACGTGCGCGGGGTCGACGAACACCTCCGCGAAGCGGTCGGGCCCGAACTGGGCGGCGGCATAGGAGAAGACGGAGAACTGTGCGAGCAGCGCGCCCAGCGCGCCGCCCACGGCGATGGCCGGCCCGGCCTTCAGCATGCGCCGTGCCAGGCCCCGCAGGCGGTCGGCCGCCACCGTGTGGGCGAGCGCCAGCACGAGGGCGATCACCGCCGGGAACAGCAGCACCTCGAAACTGAACTCCCACAGGAACAGGCTGCCCATGTGGACCGCGGCATGCTCCGAGTAGCGCAGGTGCCACAGGATCTGCTCCAGGCTGGTCTCGCCGAACGACCGGCCGATCCAGCGCGCCAGGGCGATGCCCCAGCACCCCGCCAGGTACAGGGCGAAGCGCAGGAGCAGGCGGGGCGGCAGGCGAGGCATGGACCTCCCTGTATAGCGCCAAGGCCGGCGCAAGGCCAGCGGCGGGCGTCAGGCGGCGCGCGGGCGTCTCCGGACGGTGCGCCGCACCCGGGCCCGCAGGCGCGCCAGCCAGTGCTCCGTGTCGTCCACCACCTCGAACACGACCGGCACCACCAGCAGGCTCAGCGCCGTCGAGGTGATGAGGCCGCCGATCACCGCGATCGCCATGGGGGAGCGGAAACTGGGATCGGCCGCGCCGATGCCGATGGCGATCGGCAGCATGCCGGCGCCCATGGCGATGGTCGTCATGATGATGGGACGGGCCCGCTTGTGGCAGGCGTCCAGCAGCGCGTCGAAGCGCGAGAGACCATGGTCGCGCCGCGCGACGATGGCGTACTCCACCAGCAGGATCGAGTTCTTGGTCGCGATGCCCATGAGCATGATCAGGCCGATCAGCGAGGGCATGGAAAAGCTCTTCTGCGCGACCAGCAGCCCCACGAAGGCGCCCCCGAGCGCGAGCGGCAGCGCGCTCAGGATCGTCACCGGGTGCAGGAAGTCCTTGAACAGCAGCACCAGCACGATGTAGATGCACAGCACGCCGGTGAGCATGGCCAGGCCGAAGCTCGCGAACAGCTCGCCCATCATCTCCGCGTCGCCCACCGGCACGATGCGGATCCCGGCCGGCAGGTTGCGGATGGAGGGCAGCTTCTCCACTTCGCCGGCCACCTCGCCCAGGGGCAGGCCCGAGAGCTCGATCTCGAAGTTGATGTTGCGCGAGCGGTCGTAGCGGTCGATCACGGCCGGCCCGCCCGTGAGTTCCACCGTGGCCACCTGCCCCAGCATGACGGCGCCGTGCGTGCCCGGCACCGACAGCCGGGACAGCGTCCCCAGGTCCTGGCGCGCGGCGTCGGCGAGGCGGACGTTGATCGGCACCTGGCGCTGATCGAGGTTGAGCTTGGGCAGCGACACGTCGAAGTCGCCGGTGGTGGCGATGCGCAGCGTGTCGCCGATCGCCTGGCTGGTCACGCCCATGTCGGCGGCCTTCGCGAAGTCGGGCCGCACCACCACCTCGGGCCGGATCAGGCTGGCCGTGGAGGCGACCTGTCCCAGGCCGGGAATGGTGCGCAGGTCCTTCTCCACGGCGACGGCGGCCTGCTGCAGCGCCTTCGGGTCCTCGCCCGTGAGCACCAGGATGTACTTCTCGCCGGAGCCGCCCAGGCCCACTTTCGTCCGCACGGCGGGCAGCGGTTCCAGCGCGGTGCGGATCTGGTTCTCGATGCCCTGCTTGCGCGGACGGTCGCCGCGCGGCGCCAGCAGGATCGTGAGCGTCGCCTTGCGCACCTCCGATGCACCCATGTTGCCGAACGGGTCGCCGCCGGCACTGCCGCCGCCGATGGTGGTGTAGACGCTCTGCACGTGCGGCACGCGCATCACGGCGAGCCGCGCCTTTTCCGCGAGGGCCGTCGTCTGTTCCAGCGTGGAGCCGGGCGGCAGCTCCAGGTAGACCTGCGTCTGCGAGTTGTCGTCCGGCGGGATGAACCCCGTGGGCAGCAGCGGGATCAGCGCCACCGAGGCGATGAAGAACAGGGTGGCGAAGATCATCGTCTTCACGCGGTTGCGCATCGTCCAGCTCACCCAGCCGGTGTAGGTGCGCAGCCAGCGGGGCTCCTCGTGCCCGTGCTTCGCCGGCTTCAGCAGGTAGGCCGCCATCATCGGCGTCAGCATGCGCGCGACGACCAGGGAGGCGAACACGGCGAGCGAAGCCGTCCACCCGAACTGCTTGAAGAACTTGCCCGCGACGCCGCTCATGAAGGCCGTGGGCAGGAACACCGCGATCAGCGTGAAGGTGGTGGCGATCACCGCCAGCCCGATCTCGTCGGCCGCGTCCATGGCCGCCTGGTAGGGCGTCTTGCCCATCTGCAGGTGGCGCACGATGTTTTCCACCTCCACGATGGCGTCGTCCACCAGGATGCCGATCACCAGCGACAGCGCCAGCAGGGTCACCACGTTGATGGTGAAGCCCAGCTGGTGCATGCCGATGAAGGCCGGGATCACCGACATGGGCAGGGCCACGGCGGACACGAAGGTGGCGCGCCAGTCGCGCAGGAACAGCCACACCACGATCACCGCGAGGATGGCGCCTTCGTACAGCAGGTGCAGCGAGCCTTCGTACTCCTCCCGCACCGGCGTCACGAAATCGAAGGCCAGCGTGAGCTGCAGGTCGGGGCGCTGCGCCTTCACTTCCGCCAGCACCTTCTGCACCGCCGCGCCCACCTGCACCTCGCTCTCGCCGCGGCTGCGCGAGACCTCGAATCCCACCACGCGCCTGCCATCGAGATAGGCCGCCGAGCGCCGTTCGGCGATCGTGTCGGTCACGTCCGCGACGTTGGCGAGCTTCACGGTGCGGCCGTTGCCGATCGCGATGTCGATCTGGCCGATCTCGCGCGCGGTGCGCACGGTCGCGAGCGTGCGCACCGGCTGCTCGCCCGAGCCCACTTCGGTGCGGCCGCCGGCGCTTTCCAGCTGCACCTGCCGCAGCTGCCGGGAGATGTCCGCCGCCGTGACGCCCAGGCCCTCCAGCTTCAGCGGGTCGAGCGCCACGCGGATCTCGCGGGTCACGCCGCCCACGCGGCTGACGCCGCCCACGCCGGGCACGGCCAGCAGCTTGCGCGAGAGGTCGTTGTCCACGAACCAGGACAGGGCCTCCTCGTCCATCCGGGGCGAGGAGACGGTGAAGGCCAGCACGGGCTGGCTGGCCAGCTCCAGCTTGCTGACGATGGGATCGCGCAGGTCGGCCGGCAGGTCGGAGCGCACGCGCGCCACCGCGGAGCGCACGTCGTCCACCGCTTCCTGCACCGGCTTCTCCAGCCGGAACTCCACCATCAGCGTGACCACGCCGTCCTGCACCTTGGTGGTGATGTGCTTCAGGCCCTGCACGGTCGCGACCGAGTTCTCGATCTTGCGGGCGACGTCGGTCTCCAGCTGCGAGGGCGACGCGCCGGGCAGCGAGGCCGTGACCACGACGGTGGGCAGGTCGATGTCCGGGAAGTTCTGCACCTTCATCGCCATGAAGGAGGCGATGCCGCCCACCGTGAGCAGCACGAACAGCATCACCGACGGGATCGGGTTGCGGATCGACCAGGCGGAGAAGTTCATCGCCGCGCCTCCGCACTCGCCGCCGGCTTCGGCGCTCCTGCGTTCGCCGCCGGCTCCGGCGGTGCGCCCGCGGTGGCCGTGTCGTTGGCGATGCGCACGAGGTCGCCGTCGTTCAGGAAGCCGCCGCCGCTGGCGACCACGGGCGTGCCGGCATCGATGCCGGAGAGGATCTCGATGCGGTCGCCGGCGATGCGGCCGATCTGCACCTTCACCTGCGCGACCCGGCCGTCCGGCCCCACGCGCATCAGGTAGTTGAAGCCCTCGCGCACCACCAGCGCCTGCTGCGGTACGGTCAGGGCCGGCTGTGCGCCGAGGTCGAATTCGCCGCGGGCAAACATGCCGGCCCGGGCGCTGCCCGCGGCCGGCCCGGGCAGGGAACTGACGTCCACGTACACGATCGCGATGCGGCTCTGCGGATCGACCGTCGGGCCGATGATGCGCACGCGCCCCTCGAGGCGCGCGCCGCTGGTGGCGGTGATGAGCGCGCGCGTGCCCGTGGTGAGCTTGCCGAGTTCGGACGACGTCACCTCGGCCCGCCATTCGATGCGGCCCTTGCGGATCAGGCGGAACAGCTCGGTGCCGTTGTTGACCACGGCGCCCGCCGTGGCGCTGGCGCTGCGGGCGGAGATGACGCCGTCGTCCGGCGCCAGCACCTGCGTCTGGTTCAGGCGCACCTGCTGCAGCTGCAGCTGCGCGCGCGCGGCGGCCACCTTCGCCTGCGCGGTCTTCTCCTGCGTCAGGTACTGGTTGATCTGGGAGGCGCTCATGGCGCCGGTCTGCTGCAGCGTGCGCGCCCGCGCCGCGTTGTTGGCGGCATCGGCGGCGGCGGCTTCCGCCTCGGCGACACTCGCCTGCGCCTGCGCCGCATCGGCCCGCACCGTCGCCGGGTCGAAGCGCGCCAGCACCTGGCCGCGCCGCACGCGATCGCCGACGCCCGCCAGCACCTCCGCCACGCGCAGGCCCGCGGCCTCCGCGCCCACGCTCGCCTCCTGCCAGGCCGCGAGGTTGCCGTTGGCAGCCAGGAGCACGGGCAGCATCGTCCGCTGCGCGGTGACGGTGGCCACGGTCAGGGCCGGCCGGGCCGCGGCCTTGTCGGCCTTCTTCTCGCCGCAGCCGGCCAGCAGCGCGAGCGCCAGCAGCGCCGCGAGCAAGGGGTTCAGGAGGGACGTCACGTTCTGGTTCCTTGTTCTTCTTGCGATCATTGCTGCGCGAGCGGTGCCTCGGACCGCTCCCAGCCGCCGCCCATGGCCCGGTACAGCGCGATCCAGGCGGCGATCCGGTCGCGCTGCACGTTCACCACCGACAGCTCGGCGCCGAGCGCGAGCCGCCGCTGGTCCTCCATCTCGATCAGGCTGCCCAGTCCGCTGCGGTAGCGCGACTCCGCGCCGAGGAAGGACGCGCGGTAGCCCTCGTAGGCGATGCGCGTGTCCTCGGTGCGCGCGGCGGCGCTCTGCAGGGTGACCAGCGCCTCCTCCACTTCGCGCACGGCCTGGCGCACGCGCGCCGTGTACAGCGCGGCGGCTTCGTTGTAGCGCGCGGCCGCGGCGTCTTCGGCCGCGGCACGCCGGCCGGCGTCGAAGATCGGCATGCTCAGGGTGATCGGGCCGATGGACCAGGTCTGGAAGTCGGTGGACGCGCCGTTCACGCGGATGACGCCCTTGTTGATCTGCCCGGCGAGCGACAGCTGCGGATAGCGGTCGGCCCGCGCGGCGCCGACTTCGGCGCTCGCGGCGGCCACCTCGCGTTCGGCCTGGTAGACGTCGGGGCGCTGCGCCAGCAGCGACGCCGGCAGGTCCGGGACCGCGAAGTCGGTGTTGGCTGCGGCTCCGCCCCAAGGGGCCGCGAGGCGCTGGCGCAGTTCGGGTTCGGGGATCGCCGTGAGCGCGACCAGCGCCTTCACGTCGAGGTCGCACTGCGCCTGCTGCTGCGTGACGCGCACGGCGCCCTCGGCCGCGCTGGCGCGGGCCTGCGCGGACGTCGCGGGGGCCGTGAAGCCGGCGTCGGCGCTCAGGGCCGTGAGGCGCGCGGTCTCGGCGCGCGATGCCGCGTCGTTGCGCGTCACCTCCAGCTGCAGCTGGCAGGTGCGCATGTCCACGTAGGTGGTGGCGGTCTCCGCCGCGACCGAGACACGGGCCTCGTGCCAGCCCGCCTCGGCGCCGGCCAGGCGCGCGCTGGCCGCGTCGAGGCGCGCGCCCTGGCCGCCGAACAGGTCGGCCTCCCAGGACGCCTGCAACGTGCCCTGCACGATGGTGGACAGCGGAATGCCGGTCTGCGCATTGCCGCGCACCGCCGACACGTTGGCGTCGAGCGTGGGCAGCAGGCCCGCGCGCGCGCTGACCCGGTCGGCGCGCGCCTGCGCGATGCGGCTGGCGGCCGTGGCGACGTCGGGGTTCACCCCTTCGGCGGCCGCGACCAGGTCGGCCAGCAGCGGGTCGTCCAGCTGCTGCCACCACTGGCGCAGGTCGGCGAGCTTGCCGCCGTGCGGCAGCGGGGCATACCAGCGCGGCGGGGCGGCGCTGGCGACTTCGGCAGGCGGTCGAGAAACGGCGCAGGCAGCCAACAGCAACGGCACGCCTGCTGCCACCGCGAGGGGGCGCAGGAGCTTCATCGGTCCTTCCCGGATGGGGGGCTTGGGTCGCGCCGCGCGGACCTGCCCTCGTGCGGTGGGGGCGCGGCGAAACGCGCTAGCCTAACACCGTCGGCGCAGCCTCGGCGGCAAGCGTCTCCAAGTGCAACGCCGGCTCAGCCGAACACGTGGCGCGAGAGCGCCAGGATGGCGTCCCGTTCGGCGGCGACCTGGTCCTGCGGGACCTGGGTCGATTCCTCGTTCAGCCGCGCATGGTGCTGGCGGCGGCGCAGTTCGCGGTACGCCGAGGCGGCGGCCTGGCCCACGCCGGCCGGCACCAGGCCGGCGGCTTCGGCGCGCTGCAGCAGCGCGATGTTGCCGACGTTGGGACACAGCTCGGGATGCGCGCCCGACTGCGACAGCACCAGGAACTGCACGGCGAACTCCGCGTCCACCATGCCGCCGGGACTGTGCTTGAGGTCGAAGCGGCCCTCCTTCACGGGGTGCGCCGCCCGCACCTTCTCGCGCATGGCGACGATCTCGCGCTGCAGCGCCTGCACGTCGCGCGCGGCCGTGATCACCGCCTCGCGCACCGCGTCGAAGCGCGGCCGCAGTTCCTCCAGGCCGGTCACGAAGCGCGCGCGCGTCATGGCCTGGTGTTCCCAGGTCCACGCGGTGTTGCTGCCGCGGCCTTCCTGGTAGTTCGCATAGGCGTGGAAGGTCGTGACCAGCAGGCCCGAGCTGCCGTTGGGCCGCAGCGCGGTGTCGATCTCGAACAGATCGCCCTCGGCCGTCTTGGTGGACAGCCAGTTGATGATCTTGCGCACGTAGGCCGCGTAGACCTCGGGGGCGCGCTCGTCCTCGTCCTCGTGGACGAACACGATGTCCAGGTCGCTGCCGTAGCCGAGTTCCTTGCCGCCCAGCTTGCCGTAGCCCAGGATGGCGAACAGCGGCGTGTCGCGGTGGCGCTGCTTCAGGCGGTCCCAGCACCAGCGCGCCGTGACCTTCAGCGTCGTGTCGGCGAGCAGGCTCAGTTCGTCGGCGACCTGCTCCACGGTCAGCACGCCCTCGACGTCGCGCGCCAGGGTGCGGAACAGCTCCGCGTGGTGCGCGCGGCGCAGCAGGTTCAGCAGGGTCTCGTCGTCGTCCTCGCCGGTGCTGGTCACCGAGCGGCGGCGGTGCTCCAGCTCGCGCTCGAAGTCGGCGGCGCTGAAGCGCTCCTTCAGCAGGCCGTCGCTGGCCAGTTCGTCGATCACGCCGGGGTGCTGGATCAGGTAGCGCGCCGGCCAGCGCGCCGCGCCGAGCAGGCGCAGGAGCCGCTCGTGCACCGCGGGACGTTCCCACAGCAGGGCCAGGTAGCTCTCGCGGCGCAGCAGCGGCTCGATCCAGTCGAACATGCGCAGCGCCGCCTCTTCGTTCACGCGGCCTTCCTGCAGCCACTGGCCCGTGCGCGCGACCAGGCGCGTGAGGCGATGGCGGGCGTCGTCCCGCAGCGACTGCACGCGCGGCTGCTTGCGCCAGCCCTCGATGCGCTGCTGCAGTTGCGCGGGCAGGAGCTCCAGGATGGTGTCCAGGTCCGGCGGCGGCGCCTTGCCGCCCTTCGGCCCGCCGCAGGACTTGCATTCGGTCCCGCCACCCAGCAGCTTGTCGAACTCCTGGGCCACGAACTCGCGGTGGCCGTCCAGCTCGTGCAGGAAGGGGCAGCAGTCCGCGTAGCCCATCGTGCGGGCGATCCACGACAGGTCGGAACCGTCGTCGTCGTCGCGGCAACCCATGGGCAGCACGTGTGTCTGCTGGTCGTCCAGGTACTGGATGCGGTGTTCGACCCGGCGCAGGAAGACGTAGGCCGCCTCCAGCGCCTGCGCGGTCTCCGCAGACATGAGGCCGGCCGCGGCGAGGCGCTCCAGCGCCTGCAGTGTGGGCCGCCGGCGCAGTTCGGGGAACTGGCCGCCGCGCACCACCTGCAGCAGCTGCACGATGAATTCGATCTCGCGGATGCCGCCGCGCGACAGCTTCACGTCGTTGGCACGCTCCGGGCGGCCGGCGGCGCGCCGCGTGGCGTGCTCGCGCACCTGCCGGTGCAGCGTGCGCAGCGCGTCGAACACCCCGTAGTCCAGGTAGCGGCGGAACACGAAGGGCAGCACCACGCCGCGCAGCTGCTGCGCGGACCCGCCTTCGACGCAGCTGCGCGGCGCGACCACCCGGCTCTTCAGCCAGGCGAAGCGCTCCCACTCGCGGCCCTGCACCTGCAGGTAGTCCTCCAGCGCGCCGAGCGACACCGCCGGCGGGCCGGAGTTGCCGTTGGGACGCAGGGCGAGGTCGACGCGGAACACGAAGCCGTGCTCGGTGACGTCGCCGATCAGGCCGAAGACGGCCTTGACCGCCTTCGCGAAGTATTCGTGGTTGGTGATGCGGCCGCGGCCGTCGGCCGTCCCGGCGGTCTCGCCGTCCTGGTCGTAGACGTAGATCAGGTCGATGTCGCTGGAGACGTTCAGCTCCCGCGCGCCCAGCTTGCCCATGCCCACCACCCAGAGCTGGGCCCGCCCGCCTTCGGGCGTGAGCGGCGCGCCGTGCAGCTGGTCGAGGTCGGCGAAGGCCTGCGTGCAGGCCACGTCCAGGGCGAATTCCGCGAGTTCGGTGACGCCGCAGGTGATGGAGGCGAGCGGCGCCTGCTGGTCGCAATCGAGCGTCGCCAGCCGCTCCAGCACCAGCTGGCGCAGGATGCGCAGCGCCGCGGACACGTCGTGGCCGCGCGCGCGCAAAGCTTCGTAAGCGATTGCGATGCTGGCGGAACCTGGAACGCCCGGCGGCAACAAAGACAGTTCGGCCGCATAGCGGCGGCGCAGCCGCTGCACGAAGCGGGAATGCCCGGAGCCCGGAAGATCGCCGGCCCCGGCGTCTTCCGGCTGGCCGGCCGCCCCGTCGCCGGGGACTGGATTGTCCTTCGCGCAAATGCCCTGCGAGGCGCCCAGGGTCATAATTCCTGCCTGTCCGATGTTTTCATGAATGCGACACCGCCGAATCCCTCACGCGCGCTGAGGTTGTTTGCCGCTGCGGCCAAGGGGTCGCTGTGGCTGCTCCTGGCCGCGGGTCTGGTGCTGGCACTGGCGTGGGGGGCGCTTCACGAGTTCATTGTGCCGCGAATCGGCGAGCTGCGCCCCGCGCTGGAAATCCGGGCCAGCCGCATCCTGGGGGTACCGGTTCGCATCGGGTCCATCAGCGCGCGCAGCGAAGGCCTCATTCCTTCGGTGACCTTGCAGGACGTGGTCCTGCTCGATGCCCAGGGCCGCCCCGCCCTCACGCTGCCCATCGTGGTCGGGGCCGTTTCGCCGCGGTCGCTGTGGAACCTGGGCTTCGAACAGCTCTATATCGACCAGCCGCGGCTGGACATCCGCCGCGCCGCCGACGGCCGCATCTTCGTGGCGGGCCTGGACTTCTCGCGCAGCAGCGACGACGAGGGCCGGGCCGCCGACTGGTTCTTCAGCCAGACCGAGTTCGTGATCCAGGACGGCTGGGTGCAATGGACCGACGAACAGCGCGCCGCCCCGCCCGTGGTCCTGTCCAACGTGGACTTCGTCGCCCGCAACAGCGGCCGCCGCCACCTCGTGCGGCTGGATGCCACGCCGACGCGCGAATGGGGCCAGCGCTTCACCCTGGCCGGCGTGTTCCGCCAGCCGCTGCTGTCCACGCGACCCGGCCGCTGGCAGCAGTGGACCGGCGAGGTGCACGCGGACTTCAGCGCGGTGGACCTGGCGCAGCTGCGCCGGCATGCCGACCTGGGCATCGCCATCGCGCAGGGCCAGGGGCGGCTGCGTGCCTGGGCCGACGTGGACCGCGGCGAGATCGTGGGCGGCACGGCGGACGTCCTGCTGCGCGACGTCAACGCCACGCTGGGACGCGGGCTGGAGCCGCTGGCGCTGCAGTCCGTCTCCGGCCGCCTGGGCGGGCGCCGGCTGGCCGGCGGCTTCGAATTCCGCACGCAGGACCTGCAGTTCCTGACGCAGGATGGCCAGCGCTGGCCCGGCGGCAACGTCGCCGTGACGTGGACCGGGCCGTCCGGCATGGCGCCCGCGCAGGGCGAGCTGCAGGCCGACATGCTGGACCTCGGCGCGGTGAGTCAGATCGCCAGCCGCCTGCCGCTCGGCACCCCAGCCCATGCCGCATTGCAGGCCTACGCGCCGCGCGGCCTCGTCGAAAAGGTGCAGGCCCGCTGGCAGGGCCCGCTGGAAGCGCCGCAGAAGTACGACGCGCGTGGCCGCGCCTCCCGCCTCGAAGTGGCCTCGCGGCCGCAGCCCGATGGTCGCGGCGGCTCGCCCGGCGTGCGCGGCGCCACCGTGGATTTCGACCTGAACCAGTCCGGCGGCAAGGCCCGCATCGCCATCGTGCAGGGCGCGCTGGACTTTCCCGGGGTGTTCGAGGAGCCGGTGCTGCCCCTGGACAGCCTGGGCGCCGACGTGCACTGGCAGCTTGATGGCGACAAGATCGCCGTCACGGTGGCCAACGCCCGCTTCGCCAATGCCGATGCCGCCGGCGAGGCGCAGGCCACCTGGCGCACGGGCGACACGCGCAAGGCATCGGGGGCCCGCTTTCCCGGCACGCTGGACCTGCAGGGCACCCTGGCCCGCGCCGACGGGACCCGGGTCTGGCGCTACCTGCCGACGGGCGTCCCCAAGACGGCGCGCGACTACGTGCACGAAGGGGTGCAGGCCGGGCGCGCGACCGGCGCGAAGTTCCGCGTGCGCGGCGACCTGCGCCAGTTCCCCTTCCCGGACAACAAGGGCGGCGAATTCCTGATCACGGCGCAGGTGAGCGACGTGACCTACGCCTACGTGCCGCACAGCGCGACGCCAGGCTCCGCGCCCTGGCCGGCCCTGGACGGCGTGGCCGGCGAGCTGGTCTTCCGCGGCAACGGCATGCAGATCCGCGACGTCCGCGGCCACGTGGCAGGGCTGCCGCGCCTGCAGCTGCGGGCCGACGCGCAGATCCCCGATTTCCGGCAGACGCAGGTGCAGGTCCAGGGCAGGATCTCCGGGCCCCTGGCGGACTCGCTCACGGTGGTCAACACCTCGCCGGTCGCGGGCATGATGAACCAGGCGCTTTCGCATGCCACGGCCACCGGCAATGCCGACGTGGACCTGAAGCTGGTGCTGCCGGTGCACGAGATCGCGCGCTCGCAGGTGCAGGGCGCCGTCACGCTCGCCAACAACGAGGTGCGGATCTCGCAGGATTCGCCGGCGCTCACCCGCGCCCGCGGCGCCGTGCAGTTCTCGGAGAAGGGTTTCCAGCTCCAGGGCGTGCAGGCGCGCGCCCTGGGCGGCGACGTGCGGCTGGAAGGCGGCACGCGCACGCAGCCCGGCGACGGCGGCACGATCGTGCAGATGCGCGGCCAGGGCACGGCCACCGCCGAAGGCCTGCGGCAGGCGCGCGAGCTGGGCTTCCTGGCGCGCCTGGCCCACGACTTCACCGGCAGCACGGGCTACAGCCTCGCGCTGCAGTTCCGCCGCGGCGCCCCCGAAATCCTGGTGACCAGCAGCCTGCAGGGCCTGGCGATGAACCTGCCGGCCCCCCTGAACAAGCCGGCCGAGGCCCCGCTGCCCCTGCGCTACGAGACAGCGCTCACGCGGGAAGCGCTGGCGCCCGGCGGCCGGCCGCAGGACCAGCTCTCGGTGGACATCGGCAAGCTGGTCGCCGTGCAGTTCGTGCGCGACCTCGCCACGCCGGAGCCGCAGGTGCTGCGCGGCACCGTCGCCGTGGGCCTCGGGCCGGGGGAAACCGTGCCCATGCCCCTGGAAGGCGTGATGGCCAACGTGCATCTGGGACGCTTCGACGTCGACGCCTGGCAGGCCGCGCTGGGGCGCATGGCCGGCGCGGAGGGCGGCAACGCGTCGCTGCGCGGCGAAGCCAGCGGCGCGGGCATGGGCTACCTGCCCACCGTGATGGCCGTGCGCGCGAAGGAGCTGGCGATGGGCGGCCGGTCGCTGCGCAACGTCGTCGTGGGCGGCTCGCGCGACGGCCGGACCTGGCGCGCCAACGTGGACGCCGACGAACTCGGGGGCTACATCGAATTCCGCCAGCCGCAGAACGCGGGGGCCGGGCGGCTCTACGCGCGGCTGGCCCGCCTGAGCCTGGCGGCGTCCGCCGCCAGCGACGTCGAGAACCTGCTCGAACAGCAGCCGGGCAACATCCCGGCACTGGACGTGGTGGTGGAGGACTTCGAGCTGAAGGGGCGCAAGGTGGGCCGCCTGGAGATCGATGCCGTCAACCGCGGGCCCGGCGCGGTGGCGCGCGAAGGCGGCGTGCGCGAATGGCGCCTGAACAAGCTGGCGCTGACGATGCCCGAAGCGAGCTTCACGGCCTCCGGCAACTGGGCGGCCATCGGGGCCCAGTCCGCGCCGGCCGTTGCCGGCAAGGGCGAGCCGCGCCGGACGTCGATGAAGTTCCGCTTCGACATCGTGGACGCGGGCCAGTTGCTGAACCGCTTCGGCATGAAGGACGTGGTGCGCCGCGGCCGCGGCGCGATGGAGGGGACGGTGTCGTGGCTGGGGTCGCCGATGGCGTTCGACTTCCCCTCGCTCACCGGCAACTTCCACGTCAACCTGGAGGCCGGCCAGTTCCTCAAGGCCGACCCGGGACTCGCGAAGCTGCTCGGCGTGCTGAGCCTGCAGTCGCTGCCGCGCCGCCTGACCCTGGACTTCCGCGACGTGTTCAGCCAGGGCTTCGCCTTCGACTTCGTGCGCGGCGACGTGAGCATCGAGCAGGGCATCGCCGCCACCAACAACCTGCAGATGAAGGGCGTCAATGCCGCGGTGCTGATGGAAGGCCGCGCGGACCTTGCCCGCGAGACCCAGGACCTCAAGGTCGTCGTGATCCCGGAGATCAATGCCGGCACGGCGTCGCTGGTCGCCACCGCGATCAACCCGGCCATCGGGCTCGGCACGTTCCTCGCGCAGATGTTCCTGCGCGAACCGCTGATGAAGGCGGCGACGCAGGAATTCCACATCGACGGCACCTGGACCGACCCGAAGGTCACCCGCATCGAACGCACGGCGACCACCATCAACGGCGGGCCGCCGGCGCATGCCGAACCCGTCACCCGCTGAGAGGTCCCGCCGCCATGAAGATCGCCGCCCTGCAGACCGTCTCCGGCACCAGCGTCGCCGCCAACCTCGAGGCCGCGCGCGGCCTGCTCGCGCAGGCGGCCGCGGGTGGCGCGGAACTGGCCGTGCTGCCCGAATACTTCTGCCTCATGGGCCAGCGCGATCGCGACAAGCTGGAAGCGCGCGAGCGCTTCGGCGACGGGCCCATCCAGTCCTTCCTCGCGCAACAGGCGCGGGCGCTGCGGCTGTGGATCGTCGGCGGCACGCTGCCGCTCGTGGCCGACAGCGCGGAGCACGTGCGCAACACGAGCCTCGCGTTCTCGCCCGCGGGCACCTGCGTGGCCCGCTACGACAAGGTGCACCTGTTCAAGTTCGACAACGGGCGCGAGCAGTACGACGAGTCGCGCGTGATCGAGGCCGGCGGCGTCCCGCAGTCCTTCACGCTGCCTTCGCGCGATGGCCACGGCTGGCGCATCGGCATGTCGGTCTGCTACGACCTGCGCTTCCCCGAGCTGTACCGGCGCCTGGGCGCGGACCTGCTGCTGGTGCCCAGTGCCTTCACCCATCCCACGGGCGAAGCGCACTGGGAGCTGCTGCTGCGCGCCCGCGCGGTGGAGAACCTGGCCTACGTCTGTGCCCCCGCGCAGGGCGGCCGGCACGAGAACGGCCGGCGCACCTGGGGCCACTCCATGGTGGTGGATCCCTGGGGCGCGGTGCTCGCCGAGCGGCGCGAGGACGGCGCGGGCATGGTGTTCGCGGACCTCGACGCGGCCCGGCTGGCCCAGGTCCGCGCGCAGCTGCCGGCGCTGGACCACCGGAAGTTGTGACCAGCTCCTTCGTCCCGACGCCCTCCGGCCTGCGCAGGACCAACTGGCGACGCTGGTCGCTGTGGGTCCTGCTGGGCGTGCTCGTCGTGGGCATGCTCATCACGCTGATCTACCTGGCCGCGCGCTACGAGGCGAGCGTCGCCCAGGCGAACGTGGAGCGCGACGCCGCCGACGCGCTGAGCGACATGCGCTCGGCGCTGACCCGCAACGTGCAGGAGCTGCAGGCCCTGCAGGCGGGCCACAAGAGCCGGGAGGAATGGAAGGCCGAGGCGGACGACCTGCTGCGCCGCCACCGCGAATGGGTGCGCATCGAGATGCGCGACCCCAACCTGGAACTGCTGGCCGCGGCCGACACGCCCTACCGCAAGCCCGTGTTCGAGAAGCTGGGACGGGTCAACTCGCTGCCCGAGGTGCAGCAGGCGTGCACCACGGCCCGTCGCCTGTCCAGCCACGCCTACGCACGCAGCCATTTCGAACCGCAGGCCGACGGCCTGGGCCTGGAGCTGATGGAGCTGTGCCTGCCGCAGGTGGAGGTGGGCCGCCTGCGCGGCTTTGTGGTCGCGACGTACTCCCTCACCGACCTGCTCGCCACGCAGATCGGCCCGCAGATGGGCCGCACGCAGGAGATCTCGTTCACCGAGGCCGACGGCACCCGGCTCGCGATGCACGGCCTGGCGCGCCGCGGCACCCGCGTGTTCACGGCGCAGCAGCTGCTGGACCTGCCGGGCAACACGATGGTGCTGCGCATGGACAGCTGGCGCCGCTCCGAGCCGGACCTGTTCCCCAACTTCCTGACGGCGCTGGTCACGCTGATGTCGGTGGCGCTGGTCACGGTGCTGTTCATGCTGGGCCACGACACGCGCAAGCGCCTGCGCGTGGAGCAGGACCTGGCCGATGCGCTCGCCTTCCGCAAGGCGATGGAGGACTCGCTGGTGACCGGGTTGCGGGCGCGCGACCTGCAGCAGCGCACCACCTACGTGAACCCGGCCTTCTGCCAGATGGTGGGCTTCAGCCCCGAGGAGCTGCTGGGGACCGGCGCGCCCGCGCCCTACTGGCCGCCGGAGCGCGCCGAGGAATACGGCAAGCGCCAGCAGGTGCGCCTCAAGGGCGGCAACCGGCCGCCGCGCGAAGGCTTCGAGTCGGTGTTCATGCGCAAGGACGGCACGCGCTTCCCGGTGCTGATCATCGAGGCCCCCCTGATCAACGCGCAGGGGCTGCAGACCGGCTGGATGAGCGCGGTGCTGGACATCAGCGAGCAGCGGCGCGTCGAGGAGTTGTCGCGCGCCAGCCAGGAGCGCCTGCAGGCGACCGCGCGCCTCGCCACCGTGGGCGAGATGGCGTCCCTGCTGAGCCACGAGCTGAACCAGCCGCTCGCCGCGATCGCCAGCTACGCCACCGGCTCCATCAACCTGCTGCAGGTCGCGCCGCCGCCGGCGACCGAGCTGCAGGTCGCGATGCGCCGCATCGCCGAACAGGCGGACCGCGCCGGCCGCGTCATCAAGAGCGTGCATGACTTCGTGCGGCGGCGCGACCAGGCGCGCCAGCCGGTCTCGGCCGACGCCCTCATCGATGCCGTGCTGCCGCTGGTGAACCTGCAGGCGCGCAAGCTGGGCGTGCGGGTGGAGATCCGCGTGCCGCCCGGGCTGCCCAAGGTGCTGTGCGACCGCACGATGGTGGAACAGGTGCTGCTGAACCTCGCGCGCAACGCCATGCAGGCGATGGACGAGGCCCGCGTGGCGCAGCCGGAACTGGTGCTGCAGGTGCGCGCCACGCCGGCCACCGAGGCCGGCAAGCGCTGGCTGGAATTCGCCGTGTCCGACCGTGGCCCGGGCATCCCCGAAGACGTGAAGCAGCAGCTCTTCACGCCCTTCTTCACCACCAAGGCGGAAGGCATGGGCCTGGGGCTGAGCCTCTGCCGCACGGTGATCGAGCAGCATGGCAGCCAGCTCCTGTTCGAGGACAACACGCCGCGGGGTACGATCTTCCGCTTCACCCTTCCTGTCCAGGACGCCGCCTGACCATGCAGCCTTCCGCCGACGCCACCGTGTTCATCGTCGACGACGACGCCGGCGTGCGCGAGGCGCTGGCCTGGCTGCTGCGCTCGCGCCGCCTGCTGTCTTCCAGCTTCGCGAGCGCGGAGGAATTCGAGGCGCTGCTCGCGGGCGGCTTCCGTCCCGCGCAGCCCTGCTGCCTGCTGCTGGACGTGCGCATGCCGGGCACCAGCGGGCTGGCGCTGTTCGAGAAGATCGCCGAGCGCGGCCTGGTGCAGGCCATGCCGGTCATCTTCCTCACCGGCCACGCGGACGTGCCGACCGCCGTGGACATGGTCAAGCGCGGAGCCTTCGACTTCTGCGAGAAGCCGTTCTCGGACAACGCGCTGGTGGACCGCATCGAGGAGGCGCTGCGCCGCTCCGCGCAGGTGATCGCCGCGCAGAAGGAGCAGGGCGTCCTGCAGGAGCGGCTGGCCGAACTGACCGACCGCGAGCGCGACGTGATGCGCCTCGTGGCCAAGGGGCTGCCGAACAAGCTGATCGCGGACCAGCTCGCGATCAGCGTGCGCACGGTGGAAGTGCACCGCGCCCGCGTGTTCGACAAGATGGACGTGAAGTCGGCGGTGGAGCTGGCGAATCTGCTGCGGGACGTGGAAGGCTAGCGCTTCCCGTCGTCGTCGGGCGGCGGCTCGCCGCCCTTGCGGCCCGAGAACATCGTCCACCACACGATGAGCACCAGCAGCAACAGCGCCGCCAGCGCTTCCAGCAGAATCAACAGCATGTCCCGGTTCCTCGTCGTCGCCGCCATTGTAGGAATCCTCGCGGGCTGCGCCGCGCCGCCGCCCCGCGAAGTGCCGGTCTCGCCGGCGCCGTCCGCGGCCGCCCCGGCGCCAGCTCCGCTGGTGGCCGACGACAGCGCACCGCTGCCGCCGCCACGCATGCTGGGCAAGAGCCGCTGGATCGCGGTGCGCTGGGCGGAGCTGCCCGGCCTCGCCGACGACGCGCTGAACGAGGCGTGGAATGCCTGGATCCGCAATTGCGAGCGGCCGCTGGCGGCGCTGGCCGCGCTGTGTCCCGAAGTGCGGCGCCTGTCGATCGGCAGCCCCGAGGAACAGCGCGCGTGGATGGTGCAGCGGCTGCAGCCCTTTCGCGTCGAGCCGCTGCAGGCTGCCGGCGAGCCGCTGCTCACGGGCTACTACGAACCGATGCTGGAGGCCGCGCGCGTTCCCACCGCGACCCAGCAAGTGCCCCTGTACCGGCCGCCGGCGGACCTCGCCGCGCGGCGCACCTGGTACACGCGGCAGGAGGCCGACACGCTGCCCCAGGCCCGGGCGGCCTTGCGCGGGCGCGAGATCGCCTACGTCGCCGACCCGCTCGACGCGCTCGCCCTGCAGATCCAGGGCTCGGGACGGCTGCGCATCACGGAGCCGGACGGGCACGTGACGCTGGCCCGGGTGGCCTTCGCCGGCAGCAACGAGCAGCCTTACCGCAGCGTGGGGGCGTGGCTGCTGCAGCAGCGCGCGATCAGCGATGCGTCCTGGCCCGGCATCAAGGCCTGGGCCCGCGCGAACCCGCAGCGCGTGCAGGAGATGCTGTGGAGCAATCCGCGCCTGGTGTTCTTCCGCGAGGAAAGGCTTTCGGACCTCGACGCCGCCTTCGGGCCGCGCGGCGCGCAGGGCGTCGCGCTCACGCCCGGGCGGTCGATCGCGGTGGACAAGGACAGCATCCCCTTCGGCACGCCCGTGTGGCTTTCGACGCCCGGCCCGCTGCTGCCGCTGAACCGGCTGGTGTTCGCGCAGGACACCGGCAGCGCGATCGTCGGCGCCGTGCGCGCCGACTACTTCGTGGGCTGGGGCCCGGAAGCGGGCGACATCGCGGGGCGGCTGCGGCAGCCGCTGGCCCTGTGGGTGCTGTGGCCGCGCTGAGCCGCGCCGGCGGCGGGCATGCGACAGGCGGCGCGCGCCACGCGACGAATGCCTTGGTTGCCGCGTTCCGGCATCTGATCATCCTCTTCCAGGGGACATTGCCATCAAGGGAGAAATGACACGCATGCAACGGGACGCGGAGGGACGCATCCCACTGCGCTGGTGGGTGTGGGGCGCGGTCCTGCTGGTGCCGATGGTCGTCGCGGCGTGGCCATGGGCCTTCTACCTCACCTACCTGCAGGTGCCGCTGGCCCTGGCGGTGGGCGTGCTCGGATGGTTGCCACGCCGACGCCTCACGGAGGGACTCTGGCTCGGGCTGCCCATTCTTGCGGCGCATGGGATCGACGAACGGGCGGGCGCCTGGGCGATGGCCTGCCTCGTGCTGGCCGCGTACGCGCTGACGCGAAGGCCGCGCTTCTCCAGTCTCGCGGGCGCATCGGTGTTCGGCGTGCTGATCGCCGCGGTGCACCTGAAGTACCGCTTCGCCGGCAGCCGCCTCACCTGGCACGACGTCCGGTTCTTCTTCGCGCAGTTCGCCGACAACGTGGGTGTCATGGCAAGCCAGCCGACGCTGCTGGCGTACGCATTGCTGGTGGTCCTGGGGCTTGCCGTGCTGCTGTACGCGGGATGGCGCGTCGATGGGCGGCGCCCGCCGCTCGGGCGCACCGGCACGTACCGCGCCGCCTGCGCCGTCGCGGGCGCCGTGGCGCTGTGCGGCTGGACTGGCACGCAGCTGTTCGATGAAGCGCGGGAACAGGCCCGCTTGCGCGGCCCCTGGCACATGGCGGAGAGCCGGGAGGCCACCGCGCTGCCGGTCGCGCGCTTCCTGGCAGCAGCTTTCCTGGCGCCCAGCTGGCAGCCCGGGGACGTCGACACGCGGGCCTTCATTGCGGCCGCGCACCGGCGGCAGTCCGCTGCGGGCCCGGCAGTCGCGCCCGCGGACATCGTGCTGTTCCTGCAGGAGAGCCAGTTCAATCCCGCCACCTGGAAGGATTGCCCGGCCGCCTTGTGCCGCCTGCCGGTCTTCGAAGGAGGGCCGGGGACGATCGCCTTCGGTCCCATGCGGGTCCACACCTTTGGCGGCGGCACGTGGCTGTCCGAATTCACCCTGGCCACAGGCGTGCCGCACGACGCGTTCGGACCGGGGGGAACCTTCGCGCCTTTCAACATCGCTCCCGGCACGCACCGTTCGTTCCTCCGTTCGCTCAAGGCGGCGGGCTACCGGACGGTCGCCGTGTACCCGGTCCGCGGCGGCATGATGAACGCGCGGATGGCGTACCACGCCTACGGCTTCGATGCGTTCCACGACGCGAGCGACCTGGGGCTGTCCGGCACCTACTTCACCTCGGACGCCGACATGCACGCCGCGGCCCTGAAGGTGCTGGAACAGGAACGCAGGCACGGCCGGCCCGTGCTGCTGCTGACGGTCACGATCGCGAACCACGCCGAGCACGGCACGCGCATGGAGAGCGTGCCGCCCGAGCTGCTGGCGCGGGCGCGCACGGCGTTCCCCGCAGGACGCGAAGCCGACAACGTCGCGGACTATGTCTGGCGGACGATGCAGTTCCAGCATGCATACGCCGCCACGCGCCAGTCGCTGCTGGCGGGGCCGCGCCCGGCCGTCGTGGCCTGGTTCGGCGACCACCAGCCGCCCTTCGGGTCGGCGCTGCCCCTGCGCGACCGGATCGAGGCCGCGGACGTGCCCGGAAACCGCATCCCGCCCGCCTTCCAGACCTGGTACCAGGTCAGTTCCAACGTGCCCGGGCGGTCCGGCAGCGCCAGCAAGGGGACGCCGCTGGACCTGGCCTTCCTGCCCGGCCTGCTGGCGCAGGCAGCCGGCGTGCCGGCCGACACGTGGCTCGCCGCCAACGAGACGGCGCGGGAGGAGTGCGCGGGCCTCCTCACCGAATGCATCCGGCCCGAGGTGCGCGAGGCCTATCTCGCCTATCTCCTGCGGGACCTCAAGGCGATCGAGCTTCCCTGATTAAACTTCACGCTGGAGGTCAGTGATGTTGGCGGACGGGCACCGGTTCCTGCGCAATTTCATCCGCAATCCGCGCGCCACCGGCGCAGTGGCGCCCGCCACGGCAGCCCTGGCGCGCAGTGTCGGGATGGCAGCGCAGCAGGCCTATGGCAGGCATGGGTCGGCGCACGCGGCGGCGGCAGGCCGGTTGCAGGTGCTCGAGCTGGGCGCGGGCACGGGCGCGCTGACCCACCGCATCGCGGCGCTGGAGCCCATCCTGGTGGAGCGCGACGCGCGCTGGGCGAGCCTGCTGCAGCACCGGTTCCCCGCCCTGGAAGTGCGGCACGAGTGCGCTTCCGAAGCGCTGCGGCAGCTGCGGGTGCCCACGGGCATCGTCACTTCCATCCCCCTCCTGAACAATCCGCAGGCAGGCGACCTGAAGCAACTCCTGGCGGAGGGCTACGTCGCAGGGCTGGTCCGCTTCTGCGTCCTCTACACCTATGGGTGGTCGGATCCCCTGGCCGGCAGCGGCTTCCGCCAGGCCCGGCGCGCCAGCTTCGTGGCACGCAGCTTTCCGCCGGCGCACGTGTGGGTCTACGAGTGAGCGCGCGGGCTCATGCCGCGAGCGCACGACGCAGCCGCTCGCGCGTGATCGGCAGCTGGCGCACGCGCGCGCCGCAGGCGTCCGCGACGGCGTTGGCGAGCGCCGCGGAGGCCGGCCCCTGCGCCGCCTCGCCCGTGCCCAGGAAAGGCTGGCCCGGGCGCGGGACGACGTGCACCTCCACGCTGCGCGGCACGTCGGGAAAGCGCAGGATGGGGTAGCCGGCCCAGTCGCGCGAGAGGATGCGCGTGCGGTCGAAGGCCACTTCCTCGGCGAGTGTCCAGCTCGCGGCCTGCACGATGCCGCCCTCCATCTGGTTGCGCACGCCGTCGGGATTGACGACCTCGCCGCTGTCCACCGCCGCGACCACGCGCAGGATCCGCAACGCGCCTGACTCGCGGTGCACCTCCACCTCGCAGGCGATGGCGGCGTAGGCGGCCAGGTTCTTGTAGCGCGCGAAGGCGAAGCCGCGGCCGCGGTTGGCGCCGCGCTTCCAGGCGCTCCAGCCGAACCGGTCGGCGGCGAGCTTCACCACGTCCTGCGCCCGCGCATCCGCCAGGTGCTTCAGGCGGAACGCCACCGGGTCGGCGCCGGCCGCGCGCGCCAGTTCGTCCATGAAGCTCTCGATGGAGAACACGTTCATGTACGCACCCAGCGAGCGCAGGGCCGACGTGCGCAGCGGCCCCTGCGGCAGGAAGTGGTGCACGACCTGCAGGTTGGGAATCGTGTACAGCGGGATGGCGTTGCGGTCGCCCGCGCCTTCCGGCTGCTGTCCTGGCTTGGTCGGCGAGGGCGGGAAGGCCTTCGCGACGTGCTGGCCCGCCAGCAGGTCGCCGGCCGCGCCCGGGCGCGTCGAATGCGTGTTGCTCCACACCTCGTGCTTCCACGCGACCAGGGTGCCCGCGGCATCCAGTGTCGCCTGCAGGCCCGTGACCATGGCCGGGCCGTAGGGCTCCCACATGTGCTCGTCCTCGCGCATCCACTGCACGCGCACGGGGCGGCCCGGCAAGGCCTGGGCGAGCAGGGCTGCATCCGCCGCCACGTCGTCGGCCGCGTTGTGGCCATAGCAGCCGGAGCCTTCGGTGTGGATGCAGCGCACCTGTTCCTCCGGCACCGAGAGCAGCTGCGCCAGCGCCTTGCGCAGCGGGAACACGCCCTGCGAATGCGTCCAGACGGTCGTGCGTCCCTCCTGCAGCTGCGCCACCGCGCAGGAAGGCCCGATCGAGGCGTGCAGCTGGTAGGGCCGCAGGTAGCCCGCGTTCAGCGTCTTCGCGCCGGGCGTGGCCGCGTCGCCCTGGTTGGCGATGACGATGTCCCGCGCCGGCCAGGACAGCACGTCCTGGTAAAGCTGCCGCTGGTCCGGCAGGCTCGCCTGCTCGTCCCACTGCGCCGCGTGGGCCAGCGCGCGCCAGGCCGTGACGGCCTGCCATTCGCGCTGCGCGATGACGGCGATGAAGCGGCCGTCGCGCACCACCTTCAGCACGCCCGGCAGCTTCTCGATGGCCTCCGCATCGAAGGCGCGCAGTTGCGCGCCGGGGCTGGGCGGGCGCAGCACGCGCGCGTGCACCATGCCGGGCAGGCGCAGGTCCTGCACGTAGGCCACGCCGCCGGTGACCTTGGCGGGGATGTCCAGGCGCGGCAGGTCGTGTCCCATCACGGTGAACTGCGCCGTCGTGCGAAGCAAGCTTTGCGGCTGCGCCTGCACGTGCAGTTCCTGGCCCGTGACCAGTTCGCCGTAGCCGACGCTGCGGCCATCGGCCGCGCGCAGCGTGCCGTTGGCGGCCTGCAGCTGCTCCGCCGGCACGCCCAGGCGGTGCGCCGCCAGGTTGGCCAGGAGCACGCGCACCTGCGCCGCGGCATTGCGGATCGCGGTGCCGCTGTCCTGCAGGGAGTGGCTGCCGGCGGTGTAGCCCTCGTCGGCGGTGCGCGCCGTGTCCGCGGTCACGATCTGCACGCGCGCGGGATCCACCACCAGTTCCTCGGCGGCCACCTGCACGAGGGCGGTCTTGATCCCCTGGCCCAGTTCCGCCTTGCCGGTGAACACCGTGATGCGGCCGTCGGCGCCGACCTGGATCCAGCCATCGAGGAACGGCTGCTTGGCGAGGCTGCCCGGCAACACAGGCGCGCCTTCCGGCGCCGCGGCGGCCCAGCCCCGCGGCCGCAAGGCGAAGGCGACGACGAGCGCGCCGCCGGCCAGCACCTCGCGCCGCGTCCAGCCCGGGAATGCCGCCGTGTTCATGTCGCGGCGTGCCAGTGGTCGGCCGCGCGCCGCACCGCGCGCAGGATGCGCATGTGCGTGCCGCAGCGGCACAGGTTGAGCGCCATGTGCGCGCGGATCTCGTCGTCGGTCGGCGCGGGATTGTGCTCCAGGAGCGCCTGCGCCCGCATGATCATCCCCGCGATGCAGTAGCCGCACTGCGCCGCCTGCACGTCGAGGAAGGCGCGCTGCAGCACGCCCGGCTTGTCCGCCGTGCCGAGGCCTTCGACGGTCTTCACCGGCCGGTTGCCCACGGCGGACAGCGGCAGGAGGCAGGACAGCACCGCCGCACCGCCCACCATCACAGTGCACGCGCCGCACTGGCCCAGCCCGCAGCCGAACTTGGCGGCGTTCAGCTGCAGGTCATCGCGCAGCACGTACAGCAGCGGCGTGGCGGGATCGGCATCGACCGCCTGCGGGCGGCCATTGAGCTGGAGGGTGGTCGTCATGGGGCGGGCGGTCGGGTGTCCTGCAAGGCCTGGGCAAGGTCGGGCCAGGGCGGCTGGCCCGCGGCCTGCTGGCGCAACCAGGCGGCGAGCGTGGCGAGCTGGTCTTCGGTAAGCGTGCCTTCGAAGGGCGGCATCCAGCGCCCGGGCCGGCCCTCGATCGGACGGATACCCTGGCGCACGACGTGCAGCAGGTTGCGCGCATCGGGCAGGTACAGCGCGACGGCGAGCGGCAGGCGCAGCGCGCTGTTCGACGACAGGCCCCGGCCCAGGTCGTGGCAGCTGGCGCAATTGTCGGCATAGAGGCGCGCGCCGGCGGAGCCGTCGCTGGGCAGCGGGCCCTGCGCGCGCTGCCGCGCCGCCGCCTCGCGCGTCAGGCGATCGGGCCCGGGCGGATTCATGTGGGTGCTGACGTAGGTGGCGATCGCCTGCGCGTCGGCGGGATCGACCTCCGCCACGCTGCGCACGACATCCTGCATGGGGCCCGCGCTCATGCCGTGGTCGGCCACGATGCCCGTGCGCAGGTAGGCCGTGAGGCCTTCGATGGACCAGGCGATGGGAGACTCCGCGTTCGCGCCCAGGGCCGGGGCACGCCAGCCTTCGGCCTCGCCGCCGGCAAAAGGCGCGTCGATGCGCTCGGCGCCGAACGCGTTGCGCGGCGCATGGCAGGCGCTGCAGTGCGCCACCGCGTCGGCGAGATACGCGCCGCGGTTCCATTCGGCCGGGCGCGTAGGTTGCGCTGGGCGCGGACCCTGCTCCAGGAACAGCAGGTTCCAGCCGGCGAGCAGCGGCCGGAACTGCAGCGGGAACGCGAGCCGGTTGGCCGGCGGCGTGGCGGGCACCGGCGTGCGCGTCATGACGAAGGCGTACAGCGCCGCGATGTCGCCGTCCTGCAGGCGGGTGAAGTGATCGTAGGGAAACGCGGGATAGAGCAGGTGGCCGTCGCGCGCGACGCCCTCGCGCAGGGCCCGGCGGAACGCCTCCTCGCTCCAGCGGCCGATGCCCGTCTGCGGATCGGGCGTGATGTTGGTGGCGTAGACGGTGCCGAAGGGCGTCGGCACGCCGCGGCCGCCAGCGAAGGGCGCACCGTCGGGCGCGGTGTGGCAGCTGATGCAATTGCCCAGGCTGGCCAGGTGCGCGCCCTGGCGCACCTGCGCGGGCGGGAAGGCCGCGGGCGGCGCCACCTCGGCGATCGGCGGCCGCCACGCCAGCGCGAACGCCGCCAGCAACAGGACGATCAGCACGGCCAGCCCGGCGACGCGGCGCCGGGGCGGTCGGCGGGTGGTGAAGGGCAAGGGCAAGCTCCCCGTGCGAGGCCGCGACAGGCAGGCAGCTTAGCGCCGCTGGTTGCAAGGAGGGTCCAGTGCAACGAAACGTCAGCGACGCGGTTCGGTGGATGAGCCGCCTGCCGCGCTACAGCGCGATCTTGAGCCCCACGCGCAGCATGCGCGGCGACGAGGGATGCACGTGCAGCGTGGCTGGCGTGTCCGCTCCGAACGCCGGTTCGCCGGGCAGGCGCGACGCATAAGCGTAGGCGACGTCGTCGACCTTGCGATCGAACAGGTTGAACACTTCGAACGAGAGCTCGAGGGACGAACCCAGCCGGCGCGCGAGGCGCACGTTGGTGATCGCGCTGCCCCGGGCCCGGATCGAATCGTCCTCGATCAGGGGATGCGAGCCGAAGTAGCGCACGCGCGCACCGGCCGTCCAGGGACCGTCCTGCCAGGTGACGCCCAGCGTCGCCACCCGCTCCATGGCGCCCGGGATGCGGTCGCCGGCAGGGTCGGAATCGCTGAAGCGCGCATGCGTCAGCGCCAGGTCGCCGTCCAGCTCCCAGGCCCGCGCCGGACGCCAGTTGGCGGAGAACTCCACGCCCCGGCGCGCGGAGGGCCGCGAGGGCTCGGTCGTGCCCGCATCGCCGACGAACAGCAGCTCCGAATCCATGTCCAGCCACCAGAGTGCCGTGGTCGTCGTGAGCGTGTTGCCCCACTTCTGCCGCGCGCCGAGCTCGTAGCCGGTCGCGCGCACCAGGGGCGTCGCCGGCGCCACGGGCGTCGTGCCATCGCGCGGGTCCACGCGGGCGACCGTGCCGCGCGCGTCGTTGCTGTGGAAGCCGCGGCCCCAGTTGGCATACACGTCGGTCCGGTCCGACCATGTGTAGACCGTCGACAGCTTGGGGCTTGCGATGGAGGCCCGGGTGCTGCCGCTGTTTTCCGGCACCGAGCTCGTGACGGCGATGTCGCGGTGGTCCCAGCGCAGCCCCGCGATCGCGCGCCAGCGCGGATCCAGCTGCACGTCCGCCTGGGTCCACAGGCCGGCGGCACCCAGTCGCACGCTGTCCGTGCGCACGGTCGCGAGCCGTTGCCGCTGGAAGGTGTCGAACAGGCCGACCTGGCCGATGGCGTCGCGGCGCAGGTCGACGCCCCAGGACACGATCGTGTCGCGGCCCGCGAGCCGCAGCGTGCGCTCCTGCGAAGCCCCCAGGCCATAGGCGGTGCGGTGATCCACCTGCTCGAACTGGTCGAGCGCAGGGCCTGCATCGCATTGCGCGGGCAGCGGATCGCTGTCGCAACCGCGGGTGAAATAGGTGAAATCGGAGAACAGGTCGAAGCGATAGCGCAGGCCCCACGCCTGCACGCGGCTGCGCACGCCGTCCGCTGCGTGGGTCCAGGCGGCATTCAGGCCGGTGCGCTCGGTGCGGCCGCCGGCCGTGGGATCCAGCGAGCCGAAGCGATCGATCAGGCCGGAATCGATGGCATGTTGCGGCACCTGGTCGGTGGAGGTCCAGCGCGCTTCGTAGTGCGTGAGGCCGAGGACCAGGCCGTTGTCGGCCGTCCCGCTCGCATGCTGCGCCACGAGGTTGGTCTTGCGCAGGTGCTCGGGAACGCTCCACGGTCCTTCGTCGGCCACGCGTTCGGCCGCGAGCAGGAGGTCCCCCGTGGCGGCCGGCACCGAACCCGCGGCCAGCACGCGCCGGTACCCGTAGCTGCCCGCCTGCACCAGCCCGATCGGCCGTGCCAGCCTGCGCACGGCCTGGATGCGCGCGCTGCCCACGGCCGCGAAGTCCCCTTCCTCGGCGAAGTAGGGCCCCTTGCGATAGGCCACCGTGTCCACCAGTTCCGGGATCAGGAAATTGAGGTCGGTGTAGCCCTGGCCGTGCCCGTGCGTGGGCAGGTTCACCGGCACGCCGTCCATGAAGGTGGCGAAGTCGGTGCCGTGGTCCAGGTTGAAGCCGCGCAGGAAATACTGGTTGGCCTTGCCCTCGCCCGCGTGCTGCGTCGCGACCAGGCCGGGCACCGCTTCCATGATGTCGCCCGCGCGCTGCAGCGGCCGCGTCTGCAGCTGGCGCGACGTGACCACGCCTTCGCTGGCGCTCGCGGCGACGCCCTGCAGGTCCTCGCGCGTGCTTTGCACGACGACGGCGCCCAGGGTCGCGGGCTGCGTGTCCTGCGCCAGGGCGGGAGGGCAGGCGCAGGCGAGCATCACCACGGCGCCCGCGACCGGGCGCAGCCGGAACGACGCCATGGTGCTATTCCCTGCGCAAGGTATGGGGCGCGGGGTTCGCGTGGAACCACACGAGCTGCAGCCGCAGGTCGCGCGCGCTGCTTGCCGGCGGAATCGCCATGCGGCAGGTGAGCGTGTCGCCCTCGCCTTCGCCCTGGATGCGCGTGCGGCTGCCGGCGGCGCAGGCGAGAGCCTGGCCATCGAGCCGCGCGGCGAGACCGGCCGAGGAATCGTCGTGGACACCTTCGAAGGACACGCTGAAGTTCAGCTCCTGTGGCTGCGGATGCGCCGCGACGGTGCAGGCAAGTTCGGCGGCGCCGAACGTGGACTGCGCGACGGAGCAGGGCAGCGCCGCGCCCGTATCTGCCCGCGCCAAGGTGCAGGTTGCGAGGAAGAAGGCAGCCACCGGCAGCCGCATGGATCGCGCATTCACGGGCCGCGACTGTAGTGCTGCTCCGTGACTCCGGCGTGACACGGTCCTGTCACGACGCCGACATACGCCTTGCGCAAAGTCCACCGGCCCCGGCGGTTCCCTACGGCCCGTGCGGGTGAATACCTAAGAATTCTCAAGGAGAAGAGTCGATGAACAACATTCCCCTGCGCACCCTCGCGGCCGGCCTCGCGGCGGCGCTCGCGCTGGCCGCGTGCGGCGGCAGCGACGGCGACAACAAGAGCGACTCCGGGAGCGCCAACTACGCCACCGTGCTCGCGCAACTCAACACGCCGGCGGGCATGACGAGCGCCGATGTCGCCGCCGTGTTCGACAACGGCTACCTGGACAGCGGCACCACCAAGAACCAGACGCTGGATGCGCTGAGCGGCGAGGCCGCGGCCCTGACGGCCCACAGCGACCACTCGGTGTTTCCGCAGGTCACGCTGGACAACGTCAGCCTGTCCGGCTGCGACGCCAACAACGTGTGCACGCTGACCGGCACGCTGCACAACAACGACGCCGACGACACCACCGTGCAGTTCACGACGAAGGTCGTGAGCACCGGCAACGGCGCCTATCGCCTGTTCGGCGACCAGCTCGCGAGCTGAGTTCCTGAAACCAACGAGAACACCCATGAACTCCCTCTTCACCCGCACCGAGATCACCCTCGCCGCCTGCGCCCTGCTGGGCGCCGCCGTCCTCGCCCCGCTGACGCCTGCCGCCGCCGCCGACAAGGCCGCCACCAAGGCCGCCGGTACCTACGTCACCGGCGACTTCCACAACCACACGACCTGCTCGGACGGCACGCTGTCCATGAAGAAGCTGATCGCCAAGTCGGTCGGTACCTGGAACCTGGACTGGTTCGTGCAGGCCGACCACGGCGGCAGCAGCGCGCGCAACTGCACGCTGGCCGAAGACCCGATCGAGCCGGTGGCACCGGCCCTGGGCCTTACCGCCAACGACACCGGCCCGTGGCCGCCCGCCACCTATACCGCCACCGGCCAGCCGGCCAGCGCCAACAAGGGCCCGAACCAGGCCTGGCAGGCGACGCTGCCGGGCGGCGCGGCCGACATCAAGGGCACCAACAACCCCTCGTCCACCATCAACGGCGTGGCCTCCAAGGCCATGTGGCGCTGGCAGGAAATCAAGGAGTACCAGTACCCCATCGCCGAGGCCGAGGGCCGCGCCCGCCAGAAGCCGGTGTGGATCGGCGTCGAGCAGAACGCGCCGGGCCACGAGCACATCTCCACGACCGTCCTCACGGGCCAGCTGCCCTGGCCGGCCACCGGCACGGGCGATGCCTCGCTGCAGGCGCAATACGAGTACTGCTTCGACCGCAGCGATACCGACACCAGCCGCGGCGCCACCAACCAGTGGGACTGCTCCGTGCCGGGAAGCAGCAACAACGGCCTGATGGACGCCACCGCCGCCAAGATCACGGGCACCAACAGCGGCGGCACGCCGGACCTGGGCCACACCAAGACGCTGGAAGGCATCAAGTGGATGGCCGCCAAGGCGCCCACGACGTCGTACTTCGTGCCGGCGCACCTGGAGCGCGCGGGCCCGTACACCGCCACCGGCAACGCGGGCTACAACATCGAGCACCTGCGTGACTTCAACAACGCCGGCCCGCAGATCGCGTTCGGCTTCGAGTCCATGCCCGGCCACCAGGCCGCGATGAACCGCGGCGAATACGGCCCCACGGTCGTCGGCGGCGTGGCGGGCGGCTTTGCCAACACCACCGGCGGCGGCACCTACGGCGGCACCGGCATCATGGCCGCGCAGATCGGCGGCATCTGGGATGCGCTGCTCGGCGAAGGGCGCAACTGGTGGTTCTTCGCGAGCTCGGACTACCACAACCGCGGCGCCTTCGGCCCCGACCAGCGCGAGAGCACCCAGGACTTCCAGCCCGGTGAGTTCCAGAAGACCCACGTCATGGTGCGCAAGGGCGCGGACAGCCTCCGTGCCGAGGGCATCATCGACGGCCTGCGCTCGGGCAACGCCTGGGCCACGAGCGGCGACCTGATCGATCGCCTGTCCTTCGTGGTGTGCACCCGCAACCCCGCCCTGCCCAGCGCCGCGTTCAAGCAGCTGGTGGAGAAGGCGGCCGCCAACGCCGTGACCAAGGGCGGCGAGGTCCGCATCGACGGCTGCGCCACGATGGGCGAGAAGCTCCTGGTGCGCCCGGGCGCCGAGCTGATGGTGGGCATTGCCGTGCGTGACCCGGAAGGCACGAACAACTCGCCGTACGCGTTCCCCAATCCGTCGCTGAAGCAGATCAACGTGACCCAGCCGCTGAACGCACCGGTGCTGGACCACGTCGACCTGATCGGCGGCAACGTGACGGGCTACCTGCAGCCGACGGATGCGAACTACAAGGGCACCGTCGTGCCCAACATCGCGACCGGCCTGCTCACGCCGAACAACAACACGGGCGGCGCGCGCAACAACAGCACGGCGATCAAGAAGGTGTTCAACGCCGCCAACTGGACCGCGATGTCGGGCGGCGTGAAGGTGATGAGCTACAAGGTGGCCAACGTGACGGCCTCCCAGTACTTCCGCCTGCGCGGCACCAACCTGCCGCCGTCCACGCCCAACGAGACGGATCCCGACGGCAACCCGATCCTCGACTTCAAGGTGTCGCCGAACGACCAGTCGGTGGCGGGCACGATCCCCTGCACCGATGCGGCCTGCCCGGCGCACATGCGCACGGTCAGCGGCGTGAAGTACTCCACCTTCGACGTCGCGGCCTGGGCCGACCTCTGGTTCTACAGCAACCCGGTGTTCGTGCAGGTCCACGGCGGCACCACGGTGGCTGGCGCGCGCTGAGCGCACGCATGGACTGCCCGGGCCCGGGTGGCCCGGGCTGGTCCTGGATTTCCCCCGAGCCGCCCCCGTGCGGCTCGAACCGCTTGAATGGAAACCTGGAACCCGGACGCGCTCCGGGCCTTTGAACTTGGACAGTCTCACGCTTCCTGTCGGCGCCGCAGCGGCGACCGATGCTTCCCGCGGCGCACGGACCGGCCTCGCACTGCCGCTCCTGCTGGTCGTCATTTCCGGTGCCTGCGGGCTGGCCTGGCAGATGGCCTGGACCACCGGATTCGGCGTCGCGCTGGGCCACGAGATGGTGGCCGTGCTTGCCGTGGTGGGCGCCTTCTTCGGTGGACTGGCCGGCGGCGCCTGGCTGCTTGCCGGCCGCATCGAGCGCAGCACGCGTCCCGGACTCTGGTATGCCGCGATGGAGGCCGTCGTCGGCCTCTGGGGCTTCGCCCTGGTGCTGGCGCTGCCCCACCTCACCGCGCCCCTCGCGCGCTGGCTCGGCCCGCAACCCGGAGCGCTCCCGCACGGCGCGGCGGCGCTGCTCGTGCCCTTCGTGATGCTGTTGCCAGCCTCGCTGGCCATGGGCGCGACGCTGCCGGCGCTGGAGCGCCAGTTGCGCGGCATCGGTGTGCCGGTATTGCCGGTCCTCTATGCGGCCAATACCGGCGGCGCACTCCTCGGACTGCTGGTCGCCGCCTTCGTCACCTTGCCCAGCCTGGGGCTGCGCGCCACGGCGCTCGCATGCGCGGCCGCCAATGTGGCCTGCGCGCTGTTCGCGCTGTTGCTGTGGGGACGCGACCGCGTGACCGCGATGGCGCCGCTCGCATCGGTGCGGGCCAGCTCCGGCGCCACGGGCTGGCGCCTGGTGTCGACGGGCCTGCTCGGGATCGCCTTCCAGGTGCTCGCGCTGCGCGTGCTGGCGCAGGTGTGCGAGAACACCGTCTACACGTACGTGATGCTGCTGGCCACCTTCCTGCTCGGCACCACGCTCGGTGCCGCGCTATGGCGGCGGGCCGCCGTGGCGGAAGCGCAATGGCCCGTCGCCATCGACCGGCTGCTGCTCGCGCTCGCGGGGCTCGTGCTGGCCGGCGGCGTCGCGCTGTACTGGGCGGACCGGCTGGTGACCGCCCCCGCGCAATGGTTCGGCCCCGGCTTCGTGCAGGCGCTCTTCGGCGAGGCCCTCGCCGGCGCGCTGGCGCTGGTACCACCTTCCGTCGTGATGGGTGCGCTGTTTTCCGCGCTGTGCCAGGAGGCGCAGTCCGAGGGCTGGCCCTTGGGTCGCGCCGTCGCGGTGAACACCCTGGGCGCGGCGCTCGCGCCCATGTTGGTGGGCGCGTGGCTGGCGCCGCTGGTGGGCGTGCGGTTGGTGCTCGCGGTGCTCGCGCTCGCCTACATCGGCTTGCGCTCGGCCCGCAGCTGGCAGCGACCGGACGGCGCCATCGTGGCAGCGGCCGCCGCGGCGCTGGCGCTGCTCGGCCCGCCGCTGCGCTTCATCGACGTCCCCGAAGGCGGCCGCGTGCTGCTGCACACCGAAGGCGCCATGGCGGCCGTGAGCGTCGTCACCGACGGCGACGGCGTCGCCCGGCTGCACATCAACAACCGCGTGCAGGAAGGCAGCACCGCGGGCGGCGCGGTCGAAGTGCGGCTCGCGCAGGTGCCGCTGCTGCTGCACGGCGCGCCGCGCAGCGCGCTGTTCCTCGGCCTGGGCACCGGCTACACGGCGCATGCCGCTGCCCTGGATCCGGTCGTGCAGGTGCGTGCGGTCGAACTCCTGCCGGAAGTGGTGCGCGCCTCGCAACTGTTCCTGCTTCGCCCCGCCGCTCCCCGTGCCGCGCATCCGGTGGAGATCGCGACCGCGGACGCGCGCCGCTGGGTGCAGGCCGACGATGCCCGCTACGACGTGGTCGTGGCCGACCTGTTCCATCCCGCGCGCAGCGGCGCCGGCAGCCTCTACACCGTGGAGCACTTCCGCGCCGTGCGCGAACGCCTCGCGCCGGGCGGGCTGTTCTGCCAGTGGCTGGCACTGCACCAGATGGACCTCGAGACGCTGCGCAGCATCGTCGCGGCCTTCCTGCAGGTGTACCCGGACGGCATGGCGGTGCTGGCCAGCAATGGCCTCGACTCGCCGGTGGTGGGCCTGGTCGCTCGCCCGGACCAGCCGGCCTGGCGCCTCGCCGGCGTGCAGCAGCGGCTCGCGCATCCGGCGCGCAACCTCGGCGCCGCGCTGCGCATGGCGCACCTGGAAAACGGCTACGCGGTGCTCGGTTCGGTGCTGGCCGATGCGCCCGCGCTGCGCCGCTTCGCCGCCGGCGCAGCGGCAAACACCGACGACCTGCCCGTGGTGGCGCACCGCGCCGCACGCGTGGACTATGCGCCGGAGGCCACTCCGCGCGAGCGTCTCGGCGCGCTGCTCAAGCTGCTGCCCGATGCACCCGCCGGCGTGCTTGCCGCTGGCGACCACGCGCGTGACAAGCTGGCCGCCTATTGGCAGGCGCGCAACCGCTACCTGACGATCGGGCTGGAGGCTCGTCCCGATCCCGATCCCCGCGTGATGCTCGATCGCATCGGGCCGCCGCTGCTGCAACTGCTGCAGGACAGTCCCGAATTCCAGCCCGCCGCCGACGCGCTCACGGGCCTCGCGCGTGACGTGCAGGCGAGCGACTACCCGCTTTCGCAGCAGGTGCTGGCCCGCGTGCGAGAAACACAGGGGGCTGCCGCTGCCGCCGCCGATCCTTCGCCTTCCGACCGTCCATGAATCCGTTGTCCCGCATTCCCACCCCGCCCTGGCTCGCCACGCTGCTGCGCGAGCCGCTGTTCCACTTCGTCGTGATCGGCGCGCTGATCTTCGGCGCCGATGCGGCGCTCACCGCGGTGCGCGGCGGCGAGCGCGACATCACCGTGCCCGCCGCCGTGCGCAAGGAAGCGCACGACACCTTCGTTGCCACCGCGAAGCGCGAGCCCACCCCCGCCGAGATGCGGCAGTTCCTCGCGCGCTGGCTGGACAACGAGGTCCTGTACCGCGAAGGCCTGGCCCTGGGCCTCGACAAGGGCGACCCCGCGATGCGCGAGCGCGTCATCTTCAAGGCCCTCAACGTGGTGCAGGCCGGCGTCGTGCTGCCCTCCATCGACGAGAAAGGCCTGGCCGCGTGGTTCGAGGCGAACCGCAAGCGCTACGACGTGCCCACGCGCCTGACCTTCGACGAGGCCGTCCCTTCCGGCGATACCGCGCCGGAGAGCCTGCGCCGCTTCGTCGAAGCGCTGAACGGCCAGGGCACGCCGGAACTCGAGGCGAGCCTGCGCAGCTTCAAGCAGCGCCCGCGCGACACGGTCGCCGCTGCCTACGGCGAGCCTTTCGCCGCGAAGCTGGAGGAGCTCGCGCCCGGGACGTGGACCGCGCTGGAAAGCAGCACGGGACTGCGTGCCGTGCGCCTGCAGGAACGCAAGGAAGGCCGCAAGGCGACCTACGGCGACGTCCGCGACACCGTCTACCAGGACTGGAAGGACGACATGGCGGGCAAGCTCACGTCGCAGGCCGTGCGCGAGCTGGCGCGCAAGTACCGCGTCCAGGACGGAGGCGGCGCATGACGCTGCGCGCCTGGTTCGTTGCACTGGCGGGGGGCCTCGCGCTGCTGCTGCAGGCCGGCCCGGCCGACGCGCACGAGATGACCACCGCCGAAATGCGCATGCGGGAGATGGCCAGCGGCCAGCTGTTGTGGTCCTGGGGCGTGCCGGCGCAGGGGCAGCCGATCGAAGCCGAACTCACGGTGCACTGGCCGGAGGGATGCAGCACCGGCGACGACCGCGTGCTCACTTGCGCGAACGGCCTGCAAGGCGTGCTGGAGGTCGAAGGCCTCGGCCGCAGCTATTCGGCCGCGATCCTTTCCATCCGCTGGAAGAGCGGCGAGGAGCGTGCCTACACGCTCACCACGCGCCGCCCCACGGTGCGCCTGTACGGCGGCGCGGAGGACACGCGCGCGGCCTGGGACGTGGCGATCGCGTATAGCCTGCTGGGCGTCGAGCACATCCTGAGCGGCTTCGACCACCTGCTGTTCGTGATCAGCCTGCTGTTCCTCGTGGGCTTCCAGCGCCGGCTCGTCACCACCATCACCGCGTTCACGCTGGCGCACAGCATCACGCTGGCGGCCAGCGCACTCGGCGCGCTCAGCCTGCGGCCGCCGCCGGTGGAAGCGACGATCGCCCTGTCCATCCTGCTTGTGGCCGGGGAAGCGCTGAAGCGCCAGGACAGCGTGACGCGCCGCTGGCCCGCCGTCGTCGCCTTCCTGTTCGGGCTGGTGCACGGCCTGGGTTTCGCCGGCGCGCTGGCGGAAATCGGCTTGCCGGCGCGGAACGCGAACATCGCCCTGCTCACGTTCAACCTCGGCGTGGAAGCGGGCCAGCTGCTGGTGGTGGGCGCGTGCGGCCTCCTGTTCCTCGCCGTGCGACGCTTGCCCAGGCTCGAGCCTGCGCGCCAGGCCACCTTGTACGGCATCGGGTCCATCGCCGCGTTCTGGACGATCGCCCGCCTGGTGGCCATGACATGAGCGAGCCGCAGGTCTTCGAGCTGTTTCCGACGCCCGTGTGCCGCATCCCGGGGCTGCTGGACGCCGGGGAAGCGGCAGGGTTGGCGCAGCGCCTGGCCGCGACGGCGATGGTGAAGAACGACAAGTCGGCACAGCTCTCGCACTCGCGCCTGCTCGGCCCGGGCGAGGACCCGGTGCTCGACGCGCTGGTGGGCCGCCTCGGTCCGCACGTGCGGAAGTTCGGCGAACTGCTTCTCGGCGAGGAACTGCGCTGGCTCGTGAAGGAGATCTGGGCCAACGTGCTGCAGCCCGGCGGCGAGCAGGCCTTGCACAACCACGCCAACAGCTTCGTCTCCGGCGTGGTCTACCTCACGCCCTGCGACGATTCCGCGCGCACGACGTTCCTGCGCGGCATGGGCGGCACCGACTTCTCGCTGCGCAATTCGCACGCGGGGACGCGCACCAATGCCTTCAATGCGGAGAAGTGGGCGGCCCCGGCGCCGGCAGCGGGCGACCTGCTGCTCTTTCCGAGCTACCTGCTGCACCAGGTGCCGGTGAACCGCGGCGGCGAACGGGTCACGCTGGCGTTCAACGCGATCCCGCACCGGCTGGACGCCTGGGGCTACACGCTATCGCTGCAGCCGTGAAGCCGCCGGGTGCGCTCAGCGACCCGGTTCCAGGTGCCCCAGCGGCCAGCTCGCGCTGGCCTTCACCTCGCCCAGCGAGAAGCTGGTGTGGATGTCCTTCACGTTCGGCAGGTTGATCAGCACCTTGCGCGCGAACTGCGAGAAGGCGTCCAGGTCGCGCGAGACCACCTGCAGCTCGAAAGTGCCGGCGCCGCTGATGTAGTGGCAGGAGACGATCTCCGGGATCCGGCGGATCGCTTCCTCCATCTCGCGGGTGCGTTCGCCGGTGTTGCGGTCGGCGTCCAGCCGCACGAAGGCGAGCACGCCCAGGCCGATCTTGTGGCGGTCGATCTCCGCGCGGTAGCCCTTGATGTAGCCCGCCTCTTCCAGGGCGCGCACGCGGCGCCAGCAGGGGGCGGCCGACAGGCCCACGCGCTGCGCCAGTTCCGCATTGGTCAGGCGGGCATCGGCCTGCAATTCGTTCAGGATCTGGATGTCGTACCTGTCAAGTGTTTCCAAAATCGTGGCTTTCGAGAAAGGATCTTTCTCATCCTACCCGTTCGACGGCACAGAAAGCAAACACTTATCCCGGGTCCGGGCATACACTGCGCGGCGACACGAGGCTCACCGGAGACAGGCCCCCCATGAACGCACCGCTGCCGGAACACATTCGCAAGGCACTGGAAACCGTCACCCTGGACGACAAGTATTCGCTCGATACGGGACGGGCCTTCATGAGCGGCATCCAGGCCCTCGTGAAGCTGCCCATGCTGCAGCGGCAGCGCGATGCCTTGCAGGGCAAGAACACCGCCGGCTTCATCAGCGGCTACCGCGGCTCGCCGCTGGGCGGCTATGACCAGGCGCTGTGGAAGGCCAAGAAGTTCCTGCAAGCGCAGAACATCGTGTTCCAGCCGGGCGTGAACGAGGAGCTCGCCGCCACCGCGCTGTGGGGCACGCAGCAGATGGGCTTCGCGCCTCCGGGCAGCAACAAGTTCGACGGCGTCTTCGGCATCTGGTACGGCAAGGGGCCCGGCGTGGACCGCTGCTCCGACGTGTTCAAGCACGCCAACATGGCCGGCACGACGCCCTGGGGCGGCGTGATCGCGGTGGCCGGCGACGACCACGTGGCCAAGAGCTCCACGGCGGCCCACCAGAGCGACCACATCTTCAAGGCCTGCGGCCTGCCGGTGTTCTTCCCGGCGACGGTGCAGGAGATCCTCGACCTGGGCCTGCATGCCTTCGCCATGAGCCGCTACGCCGGCGTGTGGGCCGGCATGAAGACGATCCAGGAGATCGTCGAATCCAGCGCCACGGCGGTGATCGACCCCGAACGCGTGCAGATCCAGTGGCCGACGGACTTCCAGATGCCCGCCGGCGGCGTGCACATCCGCTGGCCCGACACCGCCCTGGAACAGGAAGCGCGCCTGTTCGACTACAAGTGGTACGCCGCGCTCGCGTACATCCGCGCCAACCGCCTGAACTACAACGTCGTCGCCACGCCGCAGGACCGCTTCGGCATCATCGCCAGCGGCAAGGCGTACAACGACACGCGCCAGGCCCTCCTCGACCTGGGCCTGGACGACGACACGTGCCGGCGCCTGGGCATCCGGCTGCACAAGGTCGGCGTGGTCTGGCCGCTGGAGGCGCAGGGCACGCGCGAGTTCGCGCAGGGCCTGCGCGAGATCCTGGTGGTGGAAGAGAAGCGCCAGGTCATCGAGTACCAGCTCAAGGAGGAGCTGTACAACTGGCGGCCCGACGTCCGCCCCACGGTGCTCGGCAAGTTCGACGAGATCGAGGGCGACTACTCCGGCGGCGAATGGGCGATGGCCAATCCCACGGCCAACACGCTGCTGCGCGCCAATGCGGACCTCTCGCCGGCGCTGATCGCGCGGGCCATCGCCAGGCGCCTGAAGAAGCAGGGCCTGGACGGCGACGTCCAGGCACGCATCGATGCGCAGCTCGCGATCCTGGAAGCCAAGGAACGTTCCATGCAGGCGGTGGAGGTCAAGGGCGACCGCATGCCCTGGTTCTGTTCCGGCTGCCCGCACAACACGTCCACCGTCGTGCCCGAGGGCTCGCGCGCCATGGCCGGCATCGGCTGCCACTTCATGGCGACCTGGATGGACCGCGCCACGATCGGCTTCACGCAGATGGGCGGCGAGGGCGTGCCGTGGGTGGGCCAGCAGCCGTTCAGCCACGAGAAGCACGTCTTTGCCAACCTCGGCGACGGCACCTACTTCCACAGCGGCCTGCTGGCGATCCGGCAGTCCATCGCGGCGGGCGTCAACATCACCTACAAGGTTCTGTACAACGACGCCGTGGCCATGACCGGCGGCCAGCCCGTGGGCGAGCGCCCCGAGGGCCACACGCCGCTGCAGATCCTGCAAAGCCTGGACGCCGAGGGTGCCCGCAAGCTGGCGGTCGTCACCGACCAGCCGGAGAAGTACGCCGGCGCGAGGCTGCCGGCCGGCACGACCGTGCACCACCGCGACGAGCTCGATCGCGTGCAGCGCGAGTTCCGCGAGGTCCCGGGCACCACGGCGATCCTCTACGACCAGACCTGCGCCACCGAGAAGCGGCGCCGCCGCAAGCGCGGCACGATGGTCGACCCGGCCGTGCGGGTCATGATCAACGACCTGGTCTGCGAAGGCTGCGGCGACTGCAGCGTGCAGTCCAACTGCCTGTCCGTGGAGCCGCTGGAAACCGAATTCGGCCGCAAGCGCACCATCAACCAGAGCACCTGCAACAAGGACACGAGCTGCCTGAAGGGCTTCTGTCCCAGCTTCGTGACGGTGGAAGGCGGGCAGCTGAAGAAGAAGGCGAAGTCCGCCGAGAAGGCGCCCTCGCCTTACGAAGGGCCCGCGCTGCCCGAGCCGCAGCTACCCTCCACGGCGGACGCCTACGGCATCGTCGTCGCCGGCGTGGGCGGCACCGGCGTGATCACCATCGGCCAGCTCCTCGGCATGGCCGCCCACATGGAAGGCCGCGGGATCGTCACGCAGGACGCTGCCGGCCTCGCGCAGAAGGGCGGCGCGACCTGGAGCCATGTGCTGATCGCCGACCGCCAGGACGACATTCGCACCACGCGCGTGAGCATGGCAGCCGCCGACCTGGTGATCGGCTGCGACCCCATCGTCACCGGCGGCAAGGAAACCGTCCTGCGCATGCGCCCGGGCCGCACGCGCGTGGCGCTGAACGGTCACGGCACGCCCACGGCCGCCTTCGTCAGGAACCCGGGCTGGGACAACCCGTCCGACGCCTGCGCGGTGGAGATCGGCAAGGCGGTGGGCGAGGAGAGCCTCGCGGCCTTCGATGCCGACACGCTCGCGTCCCGCGTGATGGGCGACAGCATCTACACCAACCCCATGATGCTGGGGTACGCCTGGCAGAAGGGCTGGGTGCCGCTCGCGCGTGAATCGTTGATGCGCGCGATCGAACTCAATGGCGTGGCCGTCGAGAACAACAAGGCGGCTTTCGAGTGGGGCCGCCGGGCCGCGCACGATCCGGCGCGCGTTGCCGCGCTGCTGGCGCCCAGCGCGCAGGTGATCGCGTTCAAGAAGCGCGAAACGGTGGAAAGCCTGGTGGCGCGCCGCGTCGAGTTCCTCACGGCGTACCAGGATGCCGCCTACGCCGGCCGCTACCAGGCGCTGGTGGAGCGCGTGCGGGTGGCCGAACTGCCCTTCGGCAAGACCACGCTCACCGAAGCCGTTGCGAAGTCCCTGTTCCGCCTCATGGCCTACAAGGACGAATACGAGGTCGCGCGGCTGCACACCCAGACCGGCTTCCGGGACAGGGTGCAGGAGCAGTTCGAGGGCGACTTCCGCATCCACTACCACCTGGCGCCGCCGCTGCTTGCGAAGCGCAACGAAAAGGGCGAGCTGGTCAAGCGCAAGTTCGGGCCGGCCACGGTCCACCTGTTCCGGCTGCTGGCCCGGCTCAAGGGCCTGCGCGGCACGGCGCTGGACGTCTTCGGCCACACCGAGGAGCGCCGCACCGAACGCGCCCTCATCGAGGAGTTCCGGACGACGGTGGAGGAACTGGTTGCCGGGCTCGCGTCCGGCAACCACGCCCAGGCGGTGGAGATCGCCGCGATCCCCGAGAAGATCCGCGGCTACGGGCACGTCAAGGCCCGCAACCTGGCCGCCGCGCGGCCCGAATGGGAGCGCCTGCTGCGGCAGTGGCGCGGGCAGCAGGCCGAGCGTCAGGCGGCCTAGGGCTCCACCGTCGTTGGGCGTTCAGCGTTGAGCGTAGGGTCCGCCCAACGCTGAACCCTCAACGCCCAACCCCTACAATGGCCCTTTGTCCCCGCGGCAGGCGCCCTGCCGGCCGAGTCGCGGGCGTTCCTTCCCTGGTTTTCGACCTGGAGCCACCGTGTTCATTTCCTCCGCCTTCGCCCAAACGGCGCCGGCCGCCGCCCCGGAAGGCGGCATCCAGTCCTCCTTCATGAGCCTGCTGCCGCTGGTCCTGATGTTCGTCGTCCTGTACTTCGTCATGATCCGCCCGCAGATGAAGAAGCAGAAGGAGCATCGCTCGATGATCGACGCGCTGGCCAAGGGCGACGAGGTCGCCACCGCGGGCGGCCTCATGGGCAAGGTCACCAAGCTGGGCGACTCCTACCTGGGCGTGGAAATCGCGCCCGGCGTGGAAGTGCAGGTGCAGCGCACGGCCGTCGTGCAGGTGCTGCCCAAGGGCTCGATCAAGTAAGAAGCTGGTTCAGCGTTGAGCGTTGGGCGTTCAACGCACTGAACCCGCCCAACGCCCAACGCGCAACGCCCGATCCATGAACAGATATCCCCTCTGGAAGTACGCGATCCTGGTGGTCGCGTTGATCGTCGGGGTGCTCTACACCCTGCCCAATTTCTTCGGCGAGGATCCCGCCGTCCAGGTGTCGGCCGCGCGCGGTGCCGTGCAGGTCGACGCCGCCCTGCAGACGCGGATCAACAACGCGCTCGTCCAGGCCGGCATCCAGCCGCTCGGAGTCGAGCGCGATGCCAACTCGGTGAAGGTGCGCTTCCCCAGCACCGACGTCCAGCTCAAGGCCAAGGACGCCATCCTGAAGGCGCTGGTGCCGGACCCGAACGACGCGGCCTATACCGTCGCGCTCAACCTGCTGTCGCGGACGCCGGCCTGGATGGGCGCGGTCTACGCCCGGCCGATGTATCTGGGCCTGGACCTGCGCGGCGGCGTGCACTTCATGCTGCAGGTCGACATGCAGTCGGCCCTCACCAAGAAGGCAGAGTCATATTCGGGCGACCTGCGCACGATCCTGCGCGACAAGAACATCCGCCATGCCGGCATCAGCCGCAACGGCCAGGCCATCGAGATCGCCTTCCGCGACCCGGCCGCGCTGCAGTCCGCGCGCGGCGTGCTGGCCGACCAGTTCCCGGACCTGCAGGTCGCCGACCGGGTCGAGGGCGACACGACGACGCTGGTCGCGACGCTCAAGCCGGATGCCGCCCGCAAGGTGCAGGACCAGGCGCTGAAGCAGAACATGGTCACCCTGCACAACCGGATCAACGAACTGGGCGTGGCCGAGCCGGTGATCCAGCAGCAGGGCGTCGACCGCATCATCGTGCAGCTGCCGGGCGTGCAGGACACGGCGCGTGCCAAGGAAATCCTGGGCCGCACCGCGACCCTGGAAATGCGCCTGGTCGATGAGAGCTCCGAGGGCCGCGCCGCCGAGGCGGGCGCCGGCCCCGTGCCGTTCGGCTCCGAGCGTTTCCTGCAGCGGGACGGCCGCCCCGTGATCGTCAAGAAGCAGGTCGTGCTGACCGGCGACAACCTCACGGACGCCCAGCCCGGCTTCGACCAGCAGACGCAGCAGCCCAAGGTGGACCTCACGGTGGACGCCAAGGGCGGCCGCATCATGCGCGACGTCAGCCGGGAGAACCTCAAGAAGCGGATGGCGATCGTGCTGTTCGAGAAGGGCAAGGGCCAGGTGCTGACGGCGCCAGTGATCCAGAGCGAACTGAGCAACCGGTTCCAGATCTCCGGCTCCATGACCACCATCGAGGCCAACGACCTCGCGCTGCTGCTGCGCGCCGGCTCGCTTGCCGCGCCCATGGAGATCATCGAGGAAATGACCATCGGCCCCAGCCTGGGCGCCGAGAACATCGCCAAGGGCTTCCACAGCGTGGCCTGGGGCTTTGCCGCGATCTGCGTGTTCATGATCGTGTACTACAACCTGTTCGGCGTCTTCTCCAGCATCGCGCTGGGGGTGAACCTGCTGCTGCTGGTGGCGATCCTGTCCATGCTGCAGGCGACCCTGACCCTGCCCGGCATGGCCGCCATGGCGCTCGCGCTGGGCATGGCCATCGACTCGAATGTGCTGATCAACGAACGCGTGCGTGAGGAATTGCGCGCCGGCGCCTCGCCGCAGGCGGCCATCCATGCCGGCTACGACCGCGCCTGGGCGACCATCCTGGACTCGAACGTCACGACCCTCATCGCCGGCGTCGCCCTGCTCGCCTTCGGCTCCGGCCCGGTGCGCGGCTTCGCGGTGGTCCACTGCATCGGCATCCTCACGTCCATGTTCTCCGCCGTGTTCTTCTCGCGTGGCCTGGTGAATCTCTGGTATGGCCGGCAGAAGAAGCTCAAGGCGGTATCCATCGGAACGGTCTGGCGGCCGGGCGCCGATGGCGCTATAACCAAGGCAGAGTAGAAAAACACATGCTCAGGACGCGCAGCGTCGAAGCAAAGGACAAGTAGTGGAGTTCTTCAAGATCCGGCGGGACATCCCGTTCATGGAAAACGCGTTGATCTTCAACGTGGTTTCCCTGATCACGTTCCTGGCCGCCGTGTTTTTCCTCTTTTCGCGGGGGCTGCACCTGTCGGTGGAGTTCACCGGCGGCACCGTGATGGAGGTCAACTATTCCCAGCCGGCCGACATCGAGGCCGTGCGCCGCGTCGTCTCCGGCCTGGGCTATACGGACGTGCAGGTGCAGAACTTCGGCACCGCGCGCGACGTGCTGATCCGCCTGCCGGCGCAGAAGGGCGTCAGTTCCGCGCAACAGAGCGATCGCACCCTCACCGCCCTGAAGGCCACCGATCCCGCGGTCACCCTGCGGCGCGTGGAATTCGTGGGACCGCAGGTGGGCGAGGAACTGGTGTCAAACGGCCTGAAGGCACTGTTCTTCGTCGTGGCGGGGATCATGGTCTACCTCGCCATCCGCTTCGAATGGAAGTTCGCGGTGGCGGCCATCGTCGCCAACCTGCACGACGTGGTGATCATCCTGGGCTTCTTCGCCTTCTTCCAGTGGGAATTCTCGCTGGCGGTGCTGGCGGCGGTGCTCGCGGTGCTGGGCTACTCGGTCAACGAGTCGGTGGTGATCTTCGACCGGATCCGCGAGACCTTCCGCCGGCAGCGCAAGATGACGACGGTGCAGGTCATCGACCACGCGATCACGTCCACGATCAGCCGCACGATCATCACGCACGGGTCCACCCAGATGATGGTGCTGTCCATGCTGTTGTTCGGCGGCGCCACGCTGCACTACTTCGCGCTGGCCCTGACCATCGGCATCCTGTTCGGCATCTATTCGTCGGTGTTCGTGGCCGCGGCGATCGCCATGTGGCTGGGCATCAAGCGCGAGGACCTGGTGAAGCACCAGTCCAAGCGCGAAGGCGACCCCAACGACCCCAACGCCGGCGCGACCGTCTGAGGGCCCGACGCGCATGTCGACCACGCTGACTCCCGCCACTGCGCCCCTGGCGCGGCAGGCGCGCGAGCGTTTCGTGGCGCACATGCAGGGCGTGCTGCCGGAGCTGACCGATGCCGTGCGCAACACGCTCAACGAGCAGATGAACTCGGCCAAGAGCAGTCGCGACATGCAGCAGCGCCGCGATGCCCTGGTGGAGTTCGAGCAGCTGGGCCCCAAGTGGATCGACGCGCTGTCCCGCGCCTGGCGCCGTGCCGTGGTGCCCCCCACGTCGACGGGGCGCGTGCGCGTGGAGCTCGCGAGCCTGGAGCTGATCGGCGACGACGTCGTCGAGAACAAGATCCTGTCCTCGCGCCTGGCCATGGCGGTGCAGGAAAAGGCGGTCTGGGAGCTCAACGACCTCAAGCTGCGCATCACGCACCTGGAAGGCGGCGAGGAGCTCGCCACCGAGGACGTGCTGCGCCCCGAGGCGCTCGCGCAGCTGATGGTGGAACAGTGGGCCGCGGTGAAGCTGCCGCGCGAGACCTGGGTCGCCGTCAAGGACGTGATCCAGCAGCTGGTCGTGCCCAAGGCCCTGGAGGGCTACCAGCAGGCCAATGAATTCCTGGTCGACAGCGGCGTGCTGCCGCACATCGACCTGCGCGCGCGCGTGCGCCGTCCCGCGGCCGGAGCGCCGGCGCGCCCGGCGGAAGGCGGGGGCGGGGCGGGCGGTCCAGGTGGCGGTGGCGGTGGCGGTCCCGGAGGTCCTGGTGGCCCCGGCGGCCCTGGGGGTCCGGGCGGTCGCTCGGGCGGTAGTGGCGGTGGCGGTGGCGGCGGCGGGGCGACCGGGTACGGCCCGGCCACCGGTGCCGGCCCCAGCGTGCCGGGCGCGAGCGGCCCCATGGGCAACCGCCCTGGCGGTGCCGCGGGCGATTCCTTCTTCACCCCCGCGCAGGTCATGAACGGCCAGGGCGGGGACGCGACGGCAGCGACACCGCTGGCACGGGCGCGTGCGCGTGCCACCGGCGTGATCGGGCAGCTCAAGCGCCTCCTGCGCGACAAGGTGGGTGCCGGCGACGGGACCGACGGCGGCTCGCGCCTGCCTCCCTCGCCGTCCCTGGTGGCCGCGGTGACGCAGCATGCGACCCAGGTGCAGACCCAGGTCCAGACGCGCGTGAACGACGCGATGACCGCGGGCGACATCGTCATCTTCGACGACGATGCCGTGGAGCAGGTGGCCCTGGACCTGCGCCACCGGTCGCAGGAACTGAAGCAGCGGGCCGGCACCACCAACGAGAAGGCGACCATCGAGATCGTGGCCCTGATGTTCCAGAGCATCCTGGCCGAGGAGCGCATCCCGCCCGCCGTGCGCGTGTGGTTCGCGCGCCTGCAGATGCCGGTGCTGCGCGTCGCGCTGCAGGAGCCGGAATTCTTCGGTTCGCTCGAACACCCGGCCCGCCAGCTGATCGACCGCATGGGTTCCTGCGTGCTCGGCTTCGATTCCACGGCGATCTCCGGCAGCGCGCTGGAGACCGAGATCCGCCGTGTCGTGCAGGTGATCGAGCAGTACCCGGAGACCGGCCGGCGCGTGTTCCAGCTGGTGTACGACGAGTTCCAGCGCTTCCTCTCGCGCTTCCTCACCGAGAAGGGCCCGACGCAGAAGCTGGTGAGCGTCGCGCAGCAGGTGGAGCAGAAGGAAACGATGGCGATCCAGTACACCATCGAGCTGCGCAAGATGCTCGCGGACGTGCCGGTGCGCGACGAGATCCGCGAATACCTGTTCAAGGTCTGGGCCGAGGTGCTGGCCGTGGCCGGCGTGAAGAACGGCCCGCAGCACGAGGAGACGCTGGCGCTCAAGAAGTCCGCCAGCGACCTGGTCTGGGCCGCCAGCGCCAAGCCGAACCGCCACGACCGGGCCAAGGTGATCCAGGACCTGCCCGACCTGCTCGCGCGCCTGCGCCGCGGCATGACGCTGCTGGGCCTGGAGCCGGCGGAGCAGGAGAACCACATCAAGGTGATCGGCGACACGCTCGCCGACGCGTTCCTGTCCAAGACCGAGGCGATCCCGCACGCGCGCATCGAGGAGATGACCCGCCGGCTCGCCAACCTCGAGGACTTCGTCTCCGACGACGACGCCGGCGAACTGCCGCTGGACCAGGAAAGCATCGAGATGATGCTGGGCATCGACGCCTCGATGATCGAGGTGATCAGCACCGGGGGCTCGCAGCCCAACGCGGCCAACCTGGCCTGGGCCAACGAGCTGCAGATCGGCAACTGGTTCACGCTGGACCACAACGGCCGCGTGACGCAGGTGCAGTACGCCTGGTGCAGCGACCGCCGCCAGCTGCACCTGTTCGCCTCCGGCGACGGCTACTGCTACCTGGTGCCGCTGCGGCGCCTGGCCGCGTACCTGCAGGCGGGGCTGCTGGTGCCGACGGAAGAGGAAACGCTCACGGTGCGCGCCACGCGGGATGCGCTGGCGAAGCTGGACGCGAATCCGGAGCGGTTGTTGTCGTGAGCGGCGCGGTGGGGTTCGGCCTGCGGCGCTCACCCCACCCTACGAAATGACGCGACCCGTGTAGGGTGGCGGTGAGCGGCGAAGCCCGAACCCCACCGCCGCGCAATCAATGCGCCAGTCGCCCTTCCGAGTCATCGCACAGCTCGTCCAGCACCAGCGCATCGGGCTCGATGCTGAAGCGCCAGTACACCATCAGCACGATGATCTTCAGCTGGTCGAGCGGCACCGGGTCGCCGGGCGCGGCCATGGCGCGGTCGACGACGATCTCGCGCAGGGCCGGCGGCAGCACCCCGGCGCCTTCGAGGAAGGAGAGGAAGCCGAGGCATTCGGCGCCCAGGTGGTCCTGCTCCGCGATCGAGAACACGCGCATGCTCGCGTCGCTCGGCTGCGGGGCCCATTCCGCCTGGGATTCGTCGGGCAGCAGGATGTTCTGCGCCGCGGCGTTGAGGCCATCGAGCCACAGCAGGGCGTCGTGGATTTCCTCGGGTTCGAAGCCATGGGCGCTCAACTTGCGTTCGAGCTGGTGGAGCTCGGGACACGCGTCGCCGCGCCAGTAGTTTTCGTAGACGAACACCAGCACTTCAAACATGAGCACCGATGGTGCCCCCGTTGCCGGAGTCCGCAAAGACTTTTTTCGGCGCTGTTGCTGGATCGCGTCGGTCGGTGCTTGACGAACGACATGCGGCCATCAGGCGCTCGCAAGGCGCTGGAACAGGCCACCCGGCATGCGCGCCACCTGGCCCGCCAGTTCCAGCTCCAGCAGCTGCGCCTGCAGCAGCGGCGCCGGAATGCCGGTGCGCGCAATCAGCGCGTCCAGGCTCACCGGCGCATGGCCCATGGCCTCCAGCAACGGGCTTTCCCCTTCCGGCGCCTCGTCGCCGGCGGCCGCGGGCGCGGACTGCGCGGGCAGCACGAGGCGCAGGTCTTCCAGCACGTCCTGCGCGCTCTCGACCAGCTTGGCGCCCTGGCGCAGCAGCGCATGGCAGCCGCGCGACTGCGGCGCGTGGATCGAGCCCGGGATCGCGAACACCTCCTTGCCCTGCTCCGCCGCCAGCCGCGCCGTGATCAGCGAGCCGGACTGCAGCGCCGCCTCGACCACCAGCGTGCCCTGGCCCAGGGCCGCGATCAGGCGGTTGCGGCGCGGGAAGTTCATCGGCAGCGGCGGCGTGCCCAGCGGGTACTCGCTCACGATCTGCCCGTGTTCGGCGATGCGGTGCGCGAGCTTCAGGTGCTGTCTGGGATAGACGCGGTCCAGGCCCGTGCCGACCACGGCGATGGTCGCGATGGCGTCTGCCGCCGCGCCCTCCAGCGCTCCTTCGTGGGCCGCGCCGTCGATGCCCAGCGCCAGGCCCGACACCACGGTGACCTGCGCCTGCGCGAAAGCATGGGCGAAGCGGCGCGCGTCCCGCAGGCCCTGCGGCGTGGGGTTGCGGCTGCCCACGATGGCCAGCGCACGGGGCGGCGGATCCTGCAGCCGGCCCAGCCGGTACAGCATCAGGGGCGGATCTTCGATGGCAAGCAGTGCCGCGGGGTAGGCTGGATCGCCGAGGGTGACGACCTGCCGGTGCTCCGGGTCCTGGTCCAGCCACGCGCAGGTGGCGTCCAGGCGCGCGGCGAAATCGTCGGGTTCACGGGCGAGGGCGTCCGCGGCGGCGCGCTCCACCACCTGCGCGAGCGCGCCGGCGCCTTGGCGGAACACGTCCGCCGGCAGGCCGAAGGTGGCGAGGAGGCGGCGCGCGGGGGCGCCGTTCGCTTCGTAGGTGAGCGCGAGGCGCAGCCAGCCGGCCAGCTCGTCGCGCTCCATGGCACGCGGCTCAGTGCGGGTCGGTCACCCGGTCGCCGACCCGCAACGGCTGGGTCACTTCCAGCACCAGCCCGTAGGACAGGTGGTCGAAGGTACGGAACACCATCAGCAGGCCGGCGCGCTCGTCGGGCAGCTGCAGGCGCGCGAGGTCGCCCCCGTCCGAGCGGTCGCGGAAGGTGCGCCCCGCCTTCTGGATCGCCATCACGGTCCCCACGTCGACGCCGTCGATCATGCCGGCGCTGAGCGCGACGACCGAGCTCTGGCCCACCAGTTCCACGGCATCGCCGTAGACCGAGATGATGGCGGCGTTGATCGGCAGCCGCGGGGAATGGGGAACGTAGGCGCCCGACGCACGCGGCGGTGCCGGCAGCAGGCGGTCGCCCACCCGCATTTCTTCCTTGGCCCGCTTGATGTCGATGGTCGCCGGGATGATGGCGCCCGCGCTGCCGGCGGCCGACGCCACCTTGCCCGTGCCTTCGCTGCGGACCAGTTCCGCCGTGCCCAGGTACTTGGCTTCGTAGCCCAGGACCGCGCCGGTCGCGGGGTCGAGCAAAGGCGTGGCGTTGCGGAACACGCGGTAGTTCTCCGCCGGGGGATCTTCTTCCACGAACGGGGCCAGGCGGCCGCGGGCGTACGCGCGGTCACCGGAGGTGATTAGCACCTTGTCCTCGGTGGTGGCCACGATGCGGGGCGCGTTGTCGAGGATCGAGGCGTCGTCGACGATGATCGACTCGTTGAGGAAGGCCTCGATCAGGTGCGTCGGGATGGCGGGGATGGAGGTGTCGGGGACACCGGCCACGCGGGTGCGCGGCGAGACGCGCACGACGGGGACGCCGCCGCTGCTGCCGGGCGGCGTCGTGCGCAGGCGGGCCACGCCGTCGATCTTTTCCAGGTACAGGACCTGGCCGGGGTAGATCAGGTGCGGATTCCTGATGTCGTCCAGGTTCATCCCCCACAGCTCGGGCCAGCGCCACGGGCTCTTGAGGAACTTGCCGGAAATCGCCCAGAGGGTGTCGCCCTTCTTGACGGTATAGCTGTCCGGGGCGTCCGGCGCCAGTTCGGACAGGGGCACACCCGCCTGGGCGACCTGCTGCGCCGTCGCGCGCTGCGCCGGGGTGATGGGAAAGTTCTGCGCCGAGGCCGGAAGTGCCAACCCGCCTCCCACGACCAGTGCGGCGCAGGCCGCGATCGTGCGGGTTGCCAGGCCAAAAGCTGCCTTGGTTGGGGCCATCTCGTTTTCGTCCGCTCTTGACAAGTTGCAGCCGATTCTGGCTTCAAGTCCTTGATCGGGCAATGAATATTGCCGTTGTGGGCCGCCTGCAACGCGGAAAGTGGCGAAAATAGCGACACCGCCTCCATCTGTCGCCCATGGCACTCCTTTCAATCCTCACCTATCCCGATCCCCGCCTCCACACCGTGGCCAAACCCGTCCAGGCGGTGGACGCGCGCATCCGCGGGCTGGTCACGGACATGCTGGAAACCATGTACGACGCCAACGGCATCGGCCTGGCGGCGACGCAGGTGGACGTGCACGAGCGCCTGATCGTGATCGACGTGTCCGAGGAACGCAACGAGCCCCTGGTCCTGATCAACCCCGAGATCCTCTGGGCGAGCCCGGAAAAGCAGGTGGGCGACGAGGGCTGCCTGTCCGTGCCCGGCATCTATGACGGCGTGGAGCGTTCGCGCGCGATCAAGGTCCGGGCGCTGGATGGCGAAGGCCAGTCGCGCGAGATCGAGGCCGAGGGCATCCTCGCCGTGTGCATCCAGCACGAGATGGACCACCTCCTGGGCAAGGTGTTCGTGGAATACCTGTCCCCGTTGAAGAGAAACCGGATCAAGACCAAGATGCTGAAGGCGCGCCGCGACACCGAGCGCGTCTGAAAGGAGCATCCATGCGCTTCGCTGCCTTCCTGGGCGCTGCCGCGCTGCTCGCCGGCTGTGCCAATCCCTGGAACTCGATGAACGTGCCCCCGGGCACCTCCCGCGAGGAGCTCCTGGCGCATGCGGGCCGGCCCGTGGGCGAGTACCCGCTGCCCGGTGGCGGCCAGCGCCTGCAGTTCACCCTGCAGCCCCTGGGCTACTACGCCTTCATGGTGGACCTGGACCCGGCCGGCCGCGTGGTGCGCACACGGCAGGTGATGGCGCCGCAGGAGTTCCTGCGCATCCAGGACGACGTCTGGACGCAGCAGAACATCCTGTTCGAGTTCGGGCCGCCGGCGCGCATCGACACGGTGGGCAGCTGGAACGGCCCGATCTGGCAGTACCGCTGGTACGAGCCCGGGCAGGGCCCGATGTTCTGGTACGTGTACTTCGACCCGCAGGGCGTGGTCCGCAAGTCGCACCAGGCGATCGAGTTCATGAACGGCCCGGCCGACCGGCGCTGATGCGGGTCGCATTCGCCGGCACGCCCGAATTCGCACGGGTCGCACTCGAACGCCTGCACGCGGCGGGCTTCACCCTTCCCCTGGTGCTCACGCAGCCGGACCGGCCGGCGGGGCGCGGCATGAAGTTGCAGCCCTCGCCGGTCAAGCAGTTCGCGCAAGCGCAGGGCATCGCGGTGGCGCAGCCCCGCAGCCTGCGGCTGGACGGCAAGTATCCCGAGGACGCGGCGGCGGCGCGCGAGGCGCTGCGGGCGGCGCGTCCCGACGTCCTGGTCGTGGCGGCCTATGGGCTGATCCTGCCCCAGTGGGTGCTGGACCTGCCGCGCCTGGGCTGCCTCAACATCCACGCCTCGCTGCTGCCGCGCTGGCGCGGCGCGGCGCCGATCCACCGCGCGATCGAGGCCGGCGACGCGGAGACCGGCGTGACGATCATGCAGATGGACGCGGGCCTGGACACCGGAGCGATGCTGCTGCGCGAGCGCCTGCCCATCGCGCCGGACGACACGACGGCCAGCCTGCACGACAAGCTCGCGGCCCTGGGCGGCCGGCTCATCGTCGAGGCGCTGGAAATCGCGGCCTGCGGCGGCCTGAAGGCCGTCCCGCAGCCCGCGGAAGGCGTGACCTACGCGCACAAGATCGAGAAGGCGGAGGCCCAGGTCGACTGGGCGCAGCCGGCCGATGCGATCGAGCGCCGCATCCGCGCCTTCGATCCCTTTCCCGGGGCCGTGGCGCAGGTGGGCGGCGAAGCCGTGAAGCTGTGGCGCGCCCGGGCCGTCCCGGGCCGCGGCAGCGTGGCGCCGGGCACGATCGTGAGCATCGACGCGCACGGTGTCGGCGTGGCCTGCGGCGACGGCAGCCGGCTCGAGCTGACCGAACTGCAACGCGCGGGCGGCAAGCGCCTGCCTTTCGACGAATTCCTGCGCGGCTTCCCGCTGAAGCCGGGCGCGCGCTTCGAAGCCTGATGTTCTTCCTGCGCGAGATCCGCCGCCATCCCGAATTCCCGCTGGGCATGCGCGCCACCGCCGGCGTGGCACCCGGCATCGCCGCCTGGGGCCTCATGACCGGCGTGGCGATGGTGAACTCCGGCATGAGCGTGGTCGAAGCCGTGGCGATGACCCTGCTGGTGTACGCCGGCAGCGCGCAGCTGGCCGCCATCCCGCTGATCGTCGCCGGCGCGCCGGCCTGGATCATCTGGGCGACCGGCTTCTGCGTGAACCTGCGCTTCGTCGTGTTCAGCCTGCACCTGCGCGACTACTTCATGCACATGCCGCGCTGGCGGCGGCTGGTCACCGGCTTCCTCACGGCGGACCTGAGCTACGCGGTGTTCACGCACCACTTCCCCGAGCCAGCGCAGGACCGGGCGGGCCGGCTGGCGCAGGAGTCCTACCTCGCGGGCAACTACTTCGTCACCTGGGTGGCGTGGGTCGGCGCCAGCCTCATCGGCGTGGCGGTCGGCAACATGATCCCCCCAACCTGGGGCCTGGGCTTCGCCGGCGTGCTGTGCCTGGTCGGCATCCTCTGCTCGATGGCGAACACGCGGCTGCGCATGGTGGCGGCCCTGGTGGCCGGCGTGACGGCGGTGGCCGCATACGCCTTGCCGCTGAAGCTCAACATCGTGGCGGCGATCGGCGTCGCCGTCCTGGCCTGCTTCTGGCTGGAAGGCCGCATGCCGCCGCCGATGAAGGAGCGTGCGGCATGACAAGGGGCGAGACAGACGTCTGGACGATGTTGGTGATCCTGGGGCTCGCCGGGGTCACGGTGCTGACCCGCTGCTTCTTCTTCATCCTGGACCGCCCGTGGTCGCTGCCCTCCTGGGCACACCGCGCGCTGCACTACGCGCCCGTGGCCGCCCTGGCGGGCGTCGTCGCCCCCGAGGTCGTGATGAGCAGCGGCCACTTCATCGCCACCTGGCAGGACGCGCGCATCTTCGCCGCCCTGGCCGGCGCGCTGGTCTTCTTCTGGCGCCGCAGCGTGCTCGCCACCCTGCTCGTGGGCATGGCGGTGTACCTGCCGCTGCACCTCGGCCTCGGCTGGTAAGCCCGGCGCCGTCCGCGGTTCCTAGAATGGGGGGATTCTCCCCATCCGATCCAGAACCATGAAAGTCCTGCGCTTCTCCGACCTGTGCGACGAAGGCCGTGCCCGCGGCCGCCGTGTCTTCATCCGTGCCGACCTCAACGTGCCGCAGGACGATGCCGGCAACATCACCGAGGACACGCGCATCCGTGCCTCCGTGCCCTGCATCGAGATGGCGCTGGCCGGCGGCGCCGCCGTGATGGTGACGTCCCACCTTGGCCGCCCCACCGAAGGCGAACTGAAGCCCGAGGACTCGCTGGCGCCGGTGGCGAAACGGCTGTCGGAGCTGCTGGGCCGCCCCGTGCCCCTGAAGCAGGACTGGGTCGGCGGCGTCGACGTGCAGCCCGGCGAGGTGGTGCTGCTGGAGAACTGCCGCGTCAACAAGGGCGAGAAGAAGAACAATCCCGAGCTCGCGCAGAAGATGGCTGCGCTGTGCGACATCTACGTGAACGACGCCTTCGGCACCGCGCACCGCGCGGAGGCCACCACCTACGGCATCGCGCAATACGCGAAGGTCGCCTGCGCCGGCCCGCTGCTGGCGGCGGAGATCGACGCCATCACCCAGGCGCTGGCGAACCCGAAGCGGCCCCTGGTGGCCATCGTCGCGGGCTCCAAGGTCTCGACCAAGCTCACCATCCTGCAGTCGCTGGCGAACAAGGTGGACCAGCTGGTGGTGGGCGGCGGCATCGCCAACACCTTCATGCTGGCCGCGGGCCTGCCGATCGGCAAGTCGCTGGCGGAGGCCGACCTGATCGGCGAAGCGAAGGCGGTGATCGCGGCGATGAAGGCACGCGGCGCCGAGGTGCCGATCCCGACCGACGTGGTGGTGGCGAAGACCTTCGCGGCCGATGCGCCCGCCACCGTCAAGGCGGCGCGCGACGTCGCGCCCGACGACCTGATCCTGGACATCGGTCCCGACACGGCGCGCCGGCTCGCCGCGCAGCTCAAGGCCGCCGGCACGATTGTCTGGAACGGGCCCGTGGGCGTGTTCGAGTTCGATGCCTTCGCCCACGGCACCGAGACCATCGCGCGCGCCGTCGCCGAATCGCCGGCCTTCAGCATCGCCGGCGGCGGCGACACCCTGGCCGCGATCGCCAAGTACGGCATCGAGAAGGACGTTGGCTACATCTCCACGGGCGGCGGGGCCTTCCTGGAAGTGCTGGAAGGCAGGAAGCTGCCGGCCTTCGAGATCCTGGAGAAGCGCGCGCAGGGCTGAGCCCGCCGAAGCGGCGCCGCCGGCATCAGGCGGGCTGCGCCGCGCTCGTGGGCTGGCCCTGGTAGTCGGTCCAGCAGCGGCGCGCGAAGTCGTACAGCTTGCAGCGCCGCGCGGTGTCGAAGTACCAGCGCCAGGAGAAGGTCTGGACGATGATGCGCCCCGGCAGCATCTCCTCCAGCTTCGCCTGCGCCTGCCTCAGGCGATACAGCGGGATCGTCATGTCCACGTGGTGCGCGGTGTGCTCCATGATGTGGTGCATGACGCCGCCCAGACCGAACGGGAAGCGCAGGTGCACCGTCGTCGACACGAAGGGCGCGGCGCGCGACCAGTCGCCGCGGTCGTCGTGCCACTCCACCGCGCAATGCGTGTGGTGCACGTAGACCACGAAACCGATCATCGCGGTCCAGAACAGGAAGGGCACGGCGAAGCCGGTGAGCAGCATCGGCAGGAGCGCGCGGCCGGTCGCCTGCGCCAGCAGCGCCAGCGCCGCGATCCACAGCAGCGCGAAGCCCGCCACCAGCAGGTTGTCCCGCAGGAACACGCCGCGCCGCGTGGGCATCTGCGTCCGGTTGGGGAAGAACATGCGCTTCCACCAGATCTCCACCAGGTAGTACAGGCCCGGCGCCCAGCCGCTGCGGTAGATGCGGTCCAGCGCCCGGCGCCAGGGCGCCAGCGCCGCGAACTCCTGCGCGGTGTGCGGCGCCCAGACGAAGTCGAAGCCCTTGAGGTTCGTGTAGCCGTGGTGCACCACGTTGTGCCCCACCTCCCACAGGCTGTAGGGGGTCAGCGAAGGCAGGAAGGCGATGCGGCCGAGCCAGTGGTTCAGGCGACGGTGCGGCGTGAGGCTCTGGTGGCAGGCGTCGTGGCCGATGATGAACAGGCGCCCGATCACGAAGCCCGCGGCCAGGCCGCACAGCACGCGCAGCCAGGCGGGCGCCACCAGGACGGCGCCGGCGAGCGCGGCCAGCAGCAGGGCGTAGTCGAAGGCAAGCAGCAGGATCGGGCGCAGCGTGGTGCGCGCGGACAACGCGAGCAGCCAGCTGCGGATTTCCTTGCGGTGCGGCAGCGGCGCGTCGGGGCGGACGGGTGCGGTGGGCGTAGACATGGCTTCCTCATCCTAGAAGCCGACGGATGGGCTGTCGCTGACGCTCGTCAAGGGTCCTGCTTGGTAACCGGGTGGTAACTGCTTCCGTGTGAGAATGGCCTGAAATGACCAGCACCGCCTCGCCCATGCCCCGTCGCGCCACCAAGATCGTCGTCACCCTCGGTCCCGCCTCCAGCGAGCCGGCCGTTCTCGAACGCATGATCCGGGCCGGCGTGAACGTGGTGCGGCTGAACTTCAGCCACGGGACGGCGCAGGACCATATCGATCGCGCGAACCTGGTGCGCAAGGCCGGCCAGGCCGCGGGCCGCGAGGTCGCGATCATGGCGGACCTGCAGGGCCCCAAGATCCGCGTCGGCAGGTTCGTCGACGGCAAGGTGAACCTGGAGCCGGGCGCGAAGTTCGTGCTCGATGCGGGACGTACCGAACTCGGCGACATCCATGGCGTGGGCCTCGACTACAAGGAACTGCCGCGCGACGTGAAGCCGGGTGACGCCCTGCTGCTGAACGACGGCCTGATCGTGCTGACGGTGGATTCCGTCAAGGGCGACCAGATCCGGACCACGGTCAAGCTGGGCGGCACGCTGTCGAACAACAAGGGCATCAACAAGCAGGGTGGCGGCCTCACGGCGCCGGCGCTCACGGCCAAGGACATGGAGGACATCCGCACGGCGATGAGCTTCCAGGCCGATTACGTGGCGGTGAGCTTCCCCAAGAATGCGACCGACATGGAGATGGCCCGCCAGCTGTGCAACGTGGCGGCCGCGGAGTACCGCCACAAGCCGGCGCTGATCGCCAAGATCGAGCGCGCGGAGGCTATTCCCAACCTCGTAGAGATCCTCAAGGCCAGCGACGCGATCATGGTGGCGCGCGGCGACCTCGCGGTGGAAGTCGGCAATGCCGCCGTACCGGCGCTGCAGAAACGCATGATCCGGCTCGCGCGCGAGCACGACAAGGTCGTGATCACGGCAACGCAGATGATGGAGTCCATGATCGCCAACCCGGTGCCCACGCGCGCCGAGGTGAGCGACGTGGCGAACGCGGTGCTCGATGGCACCGACGCCGTCATGACCAGCGCGGAGACCGCCACCGGCAAGTATCCCGTCGAAGTGGTGCAGCAGATGGCGGCGATCTGCGCCGAGGCGGAGATGGCCGAGGACGTGCGGCTCGACGCCGACTTCACCGGCATGGCGTTCTCGCGCATCGACCAGTCCATCGCCATGGGCGCGCTGTTCACGGCCTACCACCTGGGGTGCAAGGCCATCGTGGCGCTGACCGATTCCGGTTCCACGGCGCTGTGGATGAGCCGCCACCGCATCCACATCCCGATCTACGCGCTCACGCCCAAGCTGGCGACGCAGCGCCGCATGGCGCTGTACCGCAACGTGCGGCCGCTGCTGATGGACCAGAGCGCGGACCGCGACACGGCGCTGGCCGAGGCGGAATCGCACCTCAAGAGCCGCGGCATCGTGACGTCGGGCGACATCTACGCGATCACCTGCGGCGAGCCGATGGGGGCTCCCGGCGGCACCAACATGCTCAAGATCGTCCGGGCGTCCTGAGCTCGGTGGTGGGGTTCGCTGGCGCTCACCGCCACCCTACGCGAACCGGTGCGTTTCGTAGGGTGGCGGTGAGCGCCAGCGGACCCCACCACGCCTTCCTCAGCCGGTAGAATCCGAGGAGTTACGGTGCGGTTACGCGAGCCGTGCCACCCCTCCGTCGTACCTCCCAGGAACTGCCATGCCTCTCGTCTCCATGCGCGAACTGCTGGACCATGCCGCCGCGAACGGCTATGGCATCCCGGCCTTCAACGTCAACAACCTCGAACAGGTCCAGGCCGTCATGGAGGCCGCGAAGGAGACCGGTGCGCCGGTGATCCTGCAGGCGAGCGCCGGGGCGCGCAAGTACGCGGGCGAGTCCTTCGTCAAGCACCTGATCGCCGCCGCCCTCGAGGCCTATCCGACCATCCCGCTGGTGATGCACCAGGACCACGGCCAGAGCCCCGACGTCTGCAAGGGCGCGATCAACCTGGGCTTCTCCTCGGTGATGATGGACGGGTCGCTGGAATCCGACGGCAAGACCATCGCCAGCTACGACTACAACGTGGACGTCACCCGCAAGGTCGTCGACATGGCGCACAAGCTGGGCGTGACCGTCGAAGGCGAACTCGGTTGCCTGGGCTCCCTGGAGACCATGAAGGGCGACAAGGAAGACGGCCACGGGACCGAGGCCACGATGACGCGCGAGCAGCTGCTCACCGACCCCGAGCAGGCCGCGGACTTCGTCAAGAAGACCCAGCTCGACGCCCTGGCCATCGCCATCGGCACCAGCCACGGCGCCTACAAGTTCACGCGCAAGCCCACCGGCGACATCCTGGCGATCGACCGCATCAAGGAAATCCACCGCCGCATCCCCAACACGCACCTCGTGATGCACGGTTCCTCCTCCGTGCCGCAGGACCTGCTGGCCATCATCCGCCAGTACGGCGGCAACATGAAGGAAACCTACGGCGTGCCGGTGGAGGAGATCCAGGAAGCGATCAAGCACGGCGTGCGCAAGATCAACATCGACACCGACATCCGCCTGGCCATGACCGGCGCGGTGCGCAAGTTCCTCGCCGAGAACCCCGAGAAGTTCGACATGCGCGAGTGGATGAAGCCGGCGCGCGAGGCCGCCAAGCAGATCTGCAAGCAGCGCTACATCGAGTTCGGCTGCACCGGGCAGGCCGGCAAGATCAAGGGCGAGAACCTGCAGGTCGTCGCCGCGAAGTACGCCAAGGGCGAACTGGCTCAGGTCGTGCACTAATGCTTTCGACGTCTCCCCGACCCTAGAATGGGTCGAAAAGGGGGACGAACATGAGGAAATGGATCGCAGCGGTCCTGGTCGCCATGGCCGGGACCGTCCTGGCGCAGCAACGCCCGACGATGCCGCTCCCGGAGCTCGAGGCCGCCGCCACCACGGGGGACGCGCAGGCCCAGTACGACCTGGGACGCCGCCTGTATGGCGGCACCGGCGGCGCCACGCGGGACCCCAAGGCCGCCCTGTCCTGGCTGGAACGTTCCGCGGGCCAGGGCAACGTCGAGGCCCATGCCATCCTCGGCGTCCTGTACAAGTCGGGCCTCGGGATCCCCAAGGACCTCACGCGCGCCCGCCAGCACCTGGAGCAGGCCGCTGCCGCCGGCCATGCGATGTCGATGGTCTTCCTGGGGTCCATGGATGCGGAAGGCCAGGGCATCGCCGCGCCGGACCCGGCCGCCGCCGAGAAGCACTTCCGCGAGGCCCTGGCCAAGGGCGAAAACGAAGCGGCGGTGCAACTGGCGGCCCTCCTGATGGGGTCGGCGGCGCAGCCCGGGCCGGCGCCGGCCGAAGGCCTGGCCGTCCTGCGCCGCGCCGCGCTGGCGGGCCACGGCCGCTCCGCCCATGGCCTGTTCCTCATCTACGCCAACGGCCAGAACAACATCGCCCGCGACGAGAAGGAAGCCGCGCGCTGGCTGGCCGTGGCCGCGAAGGCCGGCGTCCCGGAGTCGCAGGTCGCCATGGCGATGGCCTTGCGGGAGGGCAAGTTCGGCCTCGGCCGGGAACCGCGCGAGGCCTACCTGTGGATCAGCCTGGCCGCGCAGAAGATGAATCCGATGGCGCTGATGGTGCGCGACTCGTTCGAGAAGGAGCTCACGCCCAACGAGATCGCCGACGTTCAGCAGCAGCTGCGCAACTGGAAGCCCACCGTGCTGGCCGACACGAAGGCCGGCCGGGTGCCGCTGGCGGGCCTGAAGATCGATCGCACCTATTCCAGCCAGCAGATCACGCGCGAGAACTTCGCCGCGGTCGTGCGCGAGTGCCTGCCCGCCTTTTCCGACCAGGCCTTGGACCGGACCGTGCGCAGCTGGGACTTTCCGCGCCGCAACGCGACCACGCTGATGACGGAGCCCAAGGACGCGGCGACCTTCGCCGTGTACGAGAGCACGGCGATCTGCGTGAGGGAGTCCGACAACGGCTTCCCGGTGCTGGCCGGCGAGTCGTTCATCGGCACCATCGAGCCCGTGGGCGTGCCCGAGGCGCTGCGCGACGATTGGTTCGCCACCATTGCGCTGCTGATCGCCCGCAAGGGCTACGCGGAGGTCGTCTACCGGTTCCCGAACGGAAACGGCTTCACCACGCTCTACCGTCCGACGCCCACCGGCCTGAAGATCGAATACCGCGCTTCCTTCCGCAAGGCGGGGGAATATGATCCGGGCAAGTACGACGCGGTGTTCACGTCCCCCGACATGAAGTCCGTCTCCACCAACAGCTACGGCCAGCGGCAGGAGAAGTTCGTGCTGATGCACCGTTTCCGGCCGATGCCGGCCGCGGCGGGCCTGCCGACCTCCGGGGGCCTGCGCGGCGGGCTGCCGCCCCCCGGGCCCTTCGCTCCCAATTGATCCTGTCGTTGCACCCATGACCGCCGCCCTCCACACCTCCAACATCACCTCCCTCCCGCTGCTCGCGCGCGGCAAGGTGCGCGACAACTACGCGGTGGGGAGCGACCGCATCCTGATGGTGGCGAGCGACCGGCTGTCCGCCTTCGACGTGATCATGGGCGAACCCATCCCGGGCAAGGGCGAGATCCTCACGCAGATGGCCCTGTTCTGGTTCGCGCGGCTGGGCCACGTGTGCCCCAACCACCTGACCGGCGAGGCGCCGGAAAGCGTCGTGACGCCGGCGGAGGTGCCGCAGGTGCGGGGCCGCTCGATGCTGGTGAAGCGGCTGAGGCCGATCATGGTGGAGGCCGTGGTGCGCGGCTACCTGGCCGGCAGCGGCTGGAAGGAGTACCAGGAGTCGCAGTCGGTGTGCGGCGTGAAGCTGCCCGCGGGCCTGAAGAACGCGAGCAAGCTGCCGCAGCCGATCTTCACGCCGGCCGCGAAGGCGACCTCCGGCCACGACGAGAACGTGTCGTTCGAGAAGGTGGTCGAGATGGTCGGCCCGCAGCTCGCCGCGAAGATCCGCGACCTGAGCATCCGCATCTACCAGGAGGCGGCGGACTTCGCGCTCACCAAGGGCCTGATCATCGCCGACACCAAGTTCGAGTTCGGCCTGGACGAGCAGGGCAACGTCGTGCTGATGGACGAGGTGCTGACGCCCGACTCCTCGCGCTACTGGCCGGTGGAGGGCTACCAGGCCGCGTTCGCGCAGGGCGAGAACCCGCCGAGCTACGACAAGCAGTTCGTGCGCGACTGGCTGGAGGGCGTGAAGGTCGATGGCCAGCCCTGGGACAAGACGCCCCCGGCGCCGCGCCTGCCCAAGGACGTGATCGAGAAGACCGCCGCCAAGTACCGCGAGGCGCTGCAGCGCCTGACCGCGTAGCGGCTTGTAAAGCCCTTGGACGCCGCACCGCGTGCGGCGCTATGCTGGCCCGATGAAAGCCAGCTGCCTCCTCCTGGCGGCCGCCGCGGCCCTGGCCGCGCCGGCCTTCGCGCAATCCGACGCGCGGTGCATCGTCGCGGGCCGCCTGAGCGACGGCCAGTGGGCGCCGCGGTTCGCCACGATCCACTTGCTCGGTGCCGACGGCAACCCGATCGCCGCGCCGGCCAAGGCGGCGCTTGCCAACGTGCGGCGCGCCATGCTGGACGAACCGGCGCTGCTGTCCAAGTGCGACGGCAGCCACACGCTGTTCAACGCGGACAACGAGCCGCCCGGCACCCGGACCGAGGTGCCCGCGCTCGCGCGCGGGACCGTGGACGTGGAAGGCGTGGCCTACCCGAAGCTGCAGACCGGCGGCGAGCTGGTGGAACTGCGCGTGCGCGTCCCGGCGGACGGGTGGGTGATGCTGACGCGCTGACACCCCCCTCATTCCCGCGGAGGCGGGAGTCCGGTGCTCCCGCCTTTGCGGTCGCCGCGCTGCGGCGCGTTTGAAAGCCCTGGGCCCCCGCCTTCGCGGGGGTGACGGGATCAGCTGAGCACCACCGAGGACAGCCGCCGGCGATACGTCGCCACCGTCGGATCGTCCGGCGGGATCTGACCCTCGGCCACCTTGGGCTTCGGCGGCTCGATGATCTCCAGGATCGCGATGTAGGTCTTGCGCGCGAGGTCCTCGCTCCAGGCCTTGTCGCGCATCAGGATCTCCAGCAGTTCGTCCATCGCCGCGGTCCAGCGCTGGTCCGCCATCAGCAGCCGCGCGCGGTTGAACCGCGCCTCGAAGTCGCGCCGGTTGGCGGCGATCTTCGCGTCCTCGTCGGCGGGGTTGGGATGCGCCCGGGCGAAGGCGATGGCATCGAGCCAGCGGCCCAGCGCGTCGATGCGGCGCGAGACCCCGGTCTTGTTCGCCACCGGCTCGAAGGCACGGCGCGCATCGGGCTCGCGGCCGGCGGCCAGCAGCGCCTTCACGTAGTCGAAGCGCGCGTCGTCGTTGGCCGGATCGGTCGCGACCGCGTGCTGCAGGCGCTCCAGCAGCGCTTCGGGGCTGGCGTCCAGGGCGTCCTCGGGCGGCGCTTCCTCCTCCTCGGGTTCGGCTTCGAGCGCTTGCACGTGCTTGTCCAGGAACTCGCGCACCTTGCCTTCGGGCAGCGCGCCCATGAAGCCGTCCACGGGTTGGCCGTTCTTCATGAGGATCACGGTGGGAATGCTGCGGATGCCGAACGCGCCCGCGAGCTGCTGCTCCTCGTCGGAGTTGATCTTCACCAGCTTGAACCCGCCGCCGTAAGCCGTCTCCAGCTTCTCCAGCACGGGGCCCAGCGCCTTGCAGGGGCCGCACCACGGGGCCCAGAAATCCACCAGCACGGGCTGGCTCAGCGAGGCGGCGATGACCTCCTGCTCAAAGTTTTCGATGGTGACGTCGATCATTCCAGGCTCTCGGGCGGGTCAAAGTAAAATTCGGGGCTTCTTTTTGGAATTCTATGGACATGAGCACCGTGTCGGTCGGAGTCGTCATGGGGTCCAGCAGCGACTGGGACACCCTCCAGCACGCGGTGCAGATTCTCCAGGAATTCGGCATCGCCCACGAGGCGAAGGTCGTCTCGGCCCATCGCATGCCCGACGACATGTTCGCCTACGCCGAGGCGGCCGCCGGTCGCGGGCTGAAAGCCATCATCGCCGGCGCGGGCGGTGCCGCGCACCTCCCCGGCATGCTGGCGGCCAAGACGACCGTGCCCGTGCTGGGCGTGCCGGTCGCGAGCCGCCACCTGCAGGGCGTGGACTCGCTGCACAGCATCGTGCAGATGCCCAAGGGCATCCCGGTCGCCACCTTCGCCATCGGCGCCGCCGGTGCGGCGAACGCGGCGCTGTTCGCCGTCGCGATGCTCGCGGTGGACGACGCGGCGTTGCGCGCGCAGCTGGACGCCTTCCGGGCGAAGCAGACCGAAGCGGCGCGGGCGATGACCCTGCCGCCGCGGGACCCGGCATGACGGTGTTGCTGCCGGGGGCCACGCTGGGCGTGATGGGCGGCGGCCAGCTCGGTCGCATGTTCGTCCACGCGGCGCAGCGCATGGGGTACTTCACCGCGGTGCTCGATCCGGACGAGGCCAGCCCCGCCGGTCGCGTCAGCCACCATCACGTGCGCGCCGACTACCTGGACGCCGACGGGCTCGCGCGCCTGGCCGCCGTGAGCGACGCCATCACCACCGAATTCGAGAACGTGCCGGCCGATGCGCTCGCGCGCCTGGCGGCGCAACGGCCCGTGGCGCCGGCTGCCGCCGCCGTGGCGATCGCGCAGGACCGCGCCGAGGAGAAGGCGCACTTCACCCGCTGCGGCGTGCCCTGCGCGCCGCACGCGGTGATCACGAACGAAAAGGAGCTCGCGGCGGTCGGCGCTGACCTGCTGCCCGGCATCCTGAAGACCGCGCGGCTCGGCTACGACGGCAAGGGCCAGGTGCGCGTGGCCACGCGCGCGGAGCTGCGCGCCGCCTGGGAATCGCTCAAGCGGGCCGACTGCGTGCTCGAGAAGATGCTGCCGCTCGCCTTCGAGTGCTCCGTCGTCGTCGCCCGCGGCCGCGACGGCGCCATGGTGCACCTGCCGGCGCAGCGCAACCTGCACCGCGACGGCATCCTGGCCGTGACCGAGGTGCACGAGGGCTGCGTGCCGGCCGCCCAGGCGCAGAGCGCCATCGCATCCGCGAAGGCGATCGCCCAGGGCCTGGACTACGTGGGCGTGCTGTGCGTGGAGTTCTTCGGCCTGGCGGACGGATCGCTGGTGGTCAACGAGATGGCCCCGCGCCCGCACAACAGCGGCCACTGGAGCATCGAAGGCGCGGACGTGTCGCAGTTCGAGCTGCAGGTGCGCACGCTCGCGGGCCTGCCGCTCGTGCAGCCGCGCGCCTTCGGCCCGGCGCTGATGCTCAACCTGCTGGGCGACCTGTGGCTCGCCGGCGGCCAGGAGCGCGTGCCTGACTGGGCGGGCGTGCTGGCGCTGCCCGGCACGCACCTGCACCTGTACGGCAAGACGAGCGCCCGTCCCGGCCGCAAGATGGGCCACCTCACCGTCACGGGCCCCGACGTGGCTGCCGCGCGTGCCACCGCGCTCGCCGCCGCGCAGCGCCTGGGCATCGCGCCCTTCTGACCCATGATCCTGGACGGCCGCGAGGACAGCTCGATCGCGCAGGCGGCCCAGGTGCTCGCCGCGGGCGGGCTCGTCGCCTTCCCCACGGAAACGGTGTACGGCCTCGGCGCCGATGCGGGCAACGACCAGGCCGTGGCCGGCATCTTCGCGGCCAAGGGCCGCCCAGCGAACCACCCGCTGATCGTGCACGTGCCCGATGCGGCGGCGGTGTCCCGTTTCGCCGCCTCCGTGCCACCGGTGGCGCAACGCCTGATGGAGGCCTTCTGGCCCGGGCCGCTGACCCTGATCCTGCCGCGCCGCCCGGACAGGGGCCGCGCGGCGGCGGGCGGCCAGGACTCGATCGGCGTGCGCTGTCCCGCCCATCCCGTGGCCCACGCGTTGCTGGTGGCGTGCGCGGCCGCCCAGCCGCCGGTGCTGGGCCTGGCCGGGCCCAGCGCCAATCGCTTCGGGCGCGTGAGCCCGACCACCGCGGCGCACGTGGCCTCCGAATTCGACGACGCGCTGCTCGTGCTCGATGGCGGCGCGACGCCGGTGGGCATCGAGTCCGCCATCGTCGACTGCACGCGCGGCGTCCCGGTGCTGCTGCGGCCCGGCACGCTCTCCCGCGACCGCATCGAGGCCGCCTGCGGCGAGCGCCTGTGGCTGCCGCACGAGCGCCCCGGCGCGGCGCCGCGCGCCTCCGGCACGCTGGAGTCGCACTACGCGCCGCGCGCGAAGGTCCGCCTGATGGATGCGAGGAACCTGCAGGCGGCGCTGGACGTCCTGGGCGCGGATGCGAGCGCCATCGCCGTGTACGCCCGCAGCCCGCTGCGCACGCGCACCCCGCACTACCGCCGCATGCCCGACGACGCCATCGAGACGGCGCGCCAGCTGTTCGCCGTGCTGCGGGAGTTCGACGCCACCGGCGTCAAGCTGATCTGGGTGGAGACGCCACCCGACGCGCCCGACTGGGACGGCGTGCGGGACCGCCTGAACCGGGCCTCGGCCGGGTAGGGGCGCGATACCTGGGCTTTACGGCGCGTCGGTACACTCGCCGGTTTGATCGGAGCACATCTCATGGCATTTCAATGGATCCGGCGTGCGGCCCTGGTGGGCAGCGCCGCCGTGGCCCTGCTGCTGGCCTCCTGCGGCGGCGGCAAAGTCGAATCCCAGTTCAGCCCGTCGCGCGTGATCGCCTTCGGTGACGCCATGGCCGACGTCGGGCAGGACGGCGCCCGCTACACCGTCAACGACGGCTCGGTGAACATCTGGGCGCAGTTCGTCGCGAACTCCTACGGCCAGCAGCTGTCGCCCAGCTCGCAGGGCGGACTGGGCTACGCCTGGGGCAACGCGCGCGTGGCCGCCAAGCCGGACGCCGCGGGCAACAGCGCCACGCCGACGGTGACGGAGCAGATCGATGCCTTCCTGGCGTCCAACTCGCTCACCGGCGACGACCTGGTCATCGTGAGCGCGGGAACGTCCGACGTCGTGACCGAGGTGCGCAAGGTCGTGGAAGGCAGCCAGAGCTCCGACCAGATGCTCGCCAACCTGGACACCGCCGGCCGGGCGCTTGCCGACCAGGTCAAGCGCCTGGTGAGCGCTGGTGCGAAGCATGTCGTCCTGGCGGGCACCTACGACCTGGGCCGCTCGGCCTGGGCTGTCCAGATGGGGTCCGACTCCCTGCTGCACCCGGCCAGCGAGACGTTCAACAACGGCCTGCTGGTGCCGCTGGTGAACTCCGGCGCCAACGTGCTGTACGTGGACGCCGCGCTGTACTTCAACCAGCAGACGTCCAGCTCCAGCAACGTCGACAACCACACCGACGCGGTCTGCGTCTCGGTGGATCCGGGCCCCGGCATCGGCACCGGCAACGGCCAGGTCAACTCGCACCTGTGCGACCCCACGACCATCGCCGCCGGCCAGGACTACTCCAGGTTCCTGTGGGCCGACCGCGTCTACCCGACGCCGCGCGGCCACCAGCTGTTCGGCGACTACGCCCAGGGACGCGTCAAGGACCGCTGGTAATCCGCGCGGGCTCCTAGCCGTAGCGCAGCTTCATGCAGAGGATCACGAAGGCGAGCACGAGCGTCACCGCGTTGGCGACGACGATCGGCCAGGCCCCCACCAGCAGGCCGTAGAGCAGCCACAGCGCGACGCCCAGCGTGAAGGCGCCGTACATGCCCAGCGAGATCCCGCGCACGTCGCGCGTGCGGAAGGTGAGCCAGGCCTGGGGCACGAAGCTGAGGGTGGTGAGGAAGGCGGCGAGGTAGCCGATCAGCTCGGTCAGGGGCATGAATAGGGTGTCCGCGGTTCAGGGTTGGCGCGCGGCCCATTCCACGAGGGCCTGCACGGCCGGCCGGATGGCCGCCGCCTTGCGGTGGTTGGCGATGGCGACGAGCACGTAGCGCCGCCCCTGCGGCCCGTGCACGTAGCCGGCCACGCCCGCCACCTCGTTGAGGCTGCCGGTCTTCAGGTGCGCGAGCCCCACATTCTGGCGCTGGCGCCGCAGCGTGCCGTCCACGCCCAGGAGGGGCAGCGAGGAGGCCAGCTCGGGCATCAGGGGCGAGGCCCAGGCGGACTGCAGCAGCTGCGCGAGCTGGCGCGCCGTCATGCTCTCGTTGCGCGAGAGCCCTGAACCGTTCTCGGTGACCGGCGGCTCGCCGCCGATGCGCTCGCGCCACCAGTTGCGCAGCACCTCGCGCGAGCCTTCGAAGGTCCCGCTGCCACGCTGCTGCAGGCTCAGCGTCAGGAAGACCTGCTGCGCCATGACATTGTTGCTGAACTTGTTGATGTCGCGGATCACTTCCGCCAGCGGTGGCGAGGTGAATTCGAACGCGGGCTTCTGCCCCTGCGGCGCGGTGCCCTCGCGCACCTGCCCGCGCAGGTGGCCGCCCAGCTCCTGCCAGAGCGCCAGGATGGCGCGCCCCGCATAGCCGGCGGCATCCGGGAAGGCGATCTGCCAGGTCTGCTCCCCGCAGGCGCGCGGGAAGCGGCCGCTGAAGCGGATGCGCTCCGGGTTGCCGAAATCGGCGCCCAGGGCCGTGATCCAGTCGCCGCATTCGGCCGCGGCCGACAGCGGCACGGTGGCGGGCCAGTGCACGCCGGCCAGTGGCGGCTCGGTGCGCACGCGCGCCACGTTGCCCTCGGGCGTGAACGTGACGCTCACCGCCTTGTAGTTCACGAGCAGCGCGTCCGGACTGGCGTTGTAGGGCCGCAAGGGCTGGTTGTCGAAGGCCGCGGGGTCGTGCGGCGGCAGCGTGAAGGCACTGCGGTCCAGCACGATATCGCCGGCGATCGTGTGCACGCCGAGCGCGCGCACCCGGTGCAGCAGCAGCCACAGGCGCTCCATCACCAGCTTCGGGTCGCCCTGGCCCTGGAGGACGAGGTTGCCTTCCAGCGTGCCGAGGCGCACGGGCCCGTCGAAGTACACCGGGGTCGTCCAGGCGAACGTGGGACCCAGCAGGTCCAGGGCCGCGTAGGTCGTGGCGAGCTTGGCAATGGAGGCCGGGTTGACGGGGGCGTCGATCCGGTGCGCCACGCGCGGCGCACCGCCTTCGGCCGGCGCGACCAGCACAGTGACGGCGTCGGCGGGCAGGCCCTGGGCGTCCAGGGCCGCCTCGACCTCCGGCGGCAGCGGCTGGCTCCAGGCGGCGGCGGACCAGGCCAGCAGGCAACAGGCGAGGCGGAACCAGCGAGGCATGCGCGCCATTATGGGCAAGCGCAAGCTTCGATAATGGCGGCTCCCCCGCATGAAACTCCTCGCCTTCGATACCAGCACCGAGATCCTGTCCCTGGCGGTCGCCGCGGGACCGGCCGCGCCCGTCCTGGAGCACACCGGCGCCGGGGGCGCGCAGGCGTCGGCGGCGCTGATCCCGGCGATCCAGCAATTGCTGGCCCAGGCCGGGCTGGCGCTGGCCGACCTGGACGCGATCGCCTTCGGCCGCGGCCCCGGCTCCTTCACGGGCCTCAGGACGGCCACGGCCGTGGCGCAGGGCCTCGGCTTCGGCGCGGGCATTCCCGTTCTGCCCCTCGACACGCTGCTGGCCGTCGCCGAGGAGGCGCGTGCGCAGCAGGGCGCGGGCCGTGTCGTGGCGCTGCTCGATGCCCGCATGGGCGAGGTCTACACGGCTGCTTACGAATTCGTCGATGGGCTCTGGCTGACGCGGCAGGCGCCCGTCCTGGCGCGGCCGGAAGACGTGGTCGTGCCGGCCGGGTGGGCGCTGGCCGGCAACGCGCTGGAGCTCCATGGCGAGCGCTTGCCCACCACGCCGCAACGCATTGCCGCGCTGCCGACGGCGCGCGCCCTCCTGCGCCTGGCTCCGGCCGCGTTGGCCGCTGGCGACCCGCATGGTGCCGCCCACGCCCTTCCGCTCTACATCCGCGACAAAGTGGCGCAAACTACCGAGGAACGCGCGGCCGACCGTGCGCGCAAGGAGAAACTCCGCGGTGCGGAGGAGAAGACATGAGCGCGGTGTTCAAGAGCATGGAGGCGGGCTTCGAGCCCATGGCCGAGCCCCACCTGGACGCGGTGATCGCGATCGAGCGGCGCGCGTATGACCATCCCTGGACGCGCGGCAATTTCGCGGACTCGCTGCGGTCCGGCTACCAGGCGCAGCTGCTGATCGCGGGCGGCCGGATCATCGGCTACTTCATCGCCATGCAGGGCGTCGACGAGGTGCACCTGCTGAACATCACGGTCGACCCCGACTACCAGGGGCAGGGCTGGGGCCGCGTGCTGCTGGATGCGCTGGCGCTGTGGGCGCGCACGCAGCGGGCGCAGTGGTTGTGGCTGGAGGTGCGCACCAGCAATGCGCGCGCGCAGCAGGTGTACCTGCGCTACGGCTACCGCCGCGTCGGCGAACGGAAGAACTACTATCCCGCGGTGCATGGCCGCGAGGACGCGATCGTCATGAGTTACAAGCTATGAGCCTCGACGCGCGACAACGCGCGATGCTCGCGGAAATGGGGGTCCGGCTGTTCTGGCCGGAAGCGCCGGTCGGGGAGCCGCCCGAGGTCTTCGAAGAAGCGGTATTCGATGCGCCCGCGGCCGTCGTCGAGGCACCGGTGCGACCCCGCGCCCCGGCGCCGTCTTCGCCTGCACCGCAGGCCATGCCCCGCCCCGTCGCCGTCGCGCGCGATCGCCTGCCCGGCATCGAGCACATGGAATGGGATGCGCTGCAGCAGGCCGTGGCCGCGTGCCGTGCCTGCAAGCTGTGCGAGGGCCGTACGAACACCGTGTTCGGCGTCGGCGACGTGCAGGCGGACTGGCTGCTCGTGGGCGAGGCGCCCGGCGAGAACGAGGACCGGCAGGGCGAGCCCTTCGTGGGCCAGGCCGGCAAGCTCCTGGACAACATGCTCGGGTCGCTGGGCCTCAGCCGGCGCGAGCAGGTCTACATCGCCAACGTGCTGAAGTGCCGCCCGCCCGGCAACCGCAATCCCGAGCCGGAGGAGATCGCCCAGTGCGAACCCTTCCTGCGCCGCCAGGTCGCGCTGCTGCAGCCGAAGATCATCGTGGCCATGGGCCGCTTCGCGGTGCAGACGCTGCTGCAGACGACCGAGCCGATCGGCCGCCTGCGCGGGCGCGTGCACCGCTACCAGGACGTGCCGGTGGTGGTGACCTACCACCCGGCCTACCTGCTGCGCAACCTGCCGGACAAGGCGAAGGCCTGGTCGGACCTGGTGCTGGCGCAGGCCGTGCTGCGCGGCGCTTCCTAGCTAGATCCCCGCAGAAGAAGGGGAATCGCCCGACGCACCTTGCGCCGATAGGCTTGCCTACTGCCAGTTGGCAGCGATCACCGGGTTCAGCGCGGCGGCGTAGTTGCTGGGAAGGGTCGTCTGGCCGGCGGCTGGCGGGGAGAAGGCGGCCATTGCGTTGACGAGGTTCTGCACCTTGCTGTCCAACAGCGTGCGGTTGCCGTCGTCCGTGTGAAATTGCTCGACGTGGTACTGCGCGCCGAGGTACCAGTTCTGCACAGTGACCTTGTCGCTCGTGCCGATGATGCTGACTTCGAGGTCGTTGCCGGACTGGCGGAACCACAGCTGGTCTGCTGCGACAGATGTGAGGAAGCGCACCACGTCGACATTGCCAGCTGTTGCATCGTTCTCCACGATCGCGTCGGCTGCGCCACCGCGATATTCGACGTAGGTGTCATTGCCAGCCCCACCGGTCAGCACGTTGTTGGAGCTGTTGCCAGTAATCGTGTTTGCCTGATAGCTGCCAGTTGCGTTGATTGCACCGGTTCCAGTCAAAGTCAAGTTTTCCACAGTGGAAACCAGCGTCCAATCCACCGAAGACAGCACGGTATCAGTGCCTTCCTTGGCGAGTTCGTGCACCACATCAGTCACGTTATCCACGACGTACGTGTCGTCTCCAGCGCCTCCATAAAGCTGGTCCGTGCCCGTGCCACCGTCCAGGAAATCATTCCCCGCACCGCCCAAGAGCCTGTCGTTGTCTTCCCCACCGAAAAGCTGGTCATCGCCTGCAACAGGCGCGGCCAGCATCGAGTAAATGTTGGACGACCCATAGGCAACGATGTCCTGCAACCCATCCCCATTGACGTCGCCGAGAGTTGCATAACTGGTCGAAAGACTCCAGTTTTCACTTGGAAAAGCCGTATACAGATTCATGGACGTCACCGTGGCGTCGACCGAGGTCTGAGACGTGCCAAAGTTGATCTTCAGCAGCTGTGCGGCGGATTGCATGCTGTCGAGCAGGCCGTCGCCGTCGATGTCGCCCAGCCAGCCTCCGATAGCCGCACTGATGGGAGCCGCGAATGTGCCGTCGGGGCGTCCGTACGCAAGTTGGCGACCCGTCGCAGTCGAAAATCCCAGGAAGTCGGCCAGCCCATCGCCGTTCAGGTCCGCAAGCTGCGCGCTGTAACCTTGCGCAACCGCAAGTCCCGCACCGGCCAGGATCGAAGCACCGAAAGTACCATTCGCGTTCGCCAGACTGACGTACACGCCAGTTCCGTTGAGCCCCACAATGTCCGCGCGTCCGTCCCCGTTGACGTCCGCCAGGTCAGCGCCCCACCCCGCGGCGGTGGTATATCCCGTACTCGCATAGAACGCGGAACCGTACGTTCCAGCGGCATTGGCGAGCGCCACATAGACTCCGTCACTGGCGAAGCCAATCACGTCCACCCGTCCATCCCCGTTGACATCCGCGAGCCTGCGTGGATAGGTGGTTTGGCTGGACCACCCCTGTGCCGTTCCAAAGGCGGCACTTGCCAAGAATGCCGATGAAAACGTGCCGTCGCCACGGGACAGCGCGACATGGATTCCGTCGATGGCGAATCCGAGCAGATCGTCGCGGCCGTCCCCGTTCACATCACCCACCCCCCGGGGATAGGTGTAGTTGTTCGTCCAGCCGCTCGCCGAAGTGAAGTCTCCTGTATAGGCCAGCACGCCCGCGCCCAAGGCAGACGAAGTGGTCTTTGTCAGAAGGTCACCGTACAACTGATCACCCCCAGCGCCGCCGGAAAGCACGTCCTTTCCCTCGAGGCCGACCAGTGTATTGCTCGCACCATTTCCGATCAGGATGTTGTCCGATGCGTTGCCTGTCGCATTGACGCTGCGGGTTCCGATGAGTGTCAGGTTCTCCACATTGGGGCTCAACGCCCCGCCAGCAAGGGAGACAACCGTGTCGATGCCCTCGTTGGCCTGCTCCACGACGTTTGCTGGCGCCGCGTAGTACGTGTCGTTTCCCAATCCGCCACGAAGGTAGTACGTTGCATTTGGGGGCGGAGTGACGGTTTCGACTCCCGTCATGACGTTGTCCAGTCCGTTGCCCTGGATGTTCAACACTTTGGAGGGAGATGGATCTTCGGCCGACGAGCCGTTCTTGAACAGCGTGGCATTCTCGATGTTCTCAGCCAGCACGAATGTCCGAGATCCGGTGTATGTTGAACTGGGAAACAGGATCATCCACGTGTCAGTCCCTGCATCGGGCAGCTCGATCAGCGTACTTCCGTTGTCGGCATAGTATGTATCGTCGCCTGCCCCTCCTATGAGCGTGTCCAGGCCGCCTTTTCCGTCCAGGATGTTGTTTCCCGCGTTCCCTGTGATCTTGTTCGCCAGCGCATTGCCGGTTCCTGTGAGGGCCTCGGCACCCGTTAACTCCAGCGCTTCGACGTATGAGGGCAGGGTGAAATTGCCTGCAGTGCGAACGGTGTCGTAGCCTCCACCCGCACTCTCCACGACGATGTCCGTCGCGTCAGCGATGTACAAGTCGTCTCCCCCTCCGCCTTTCAGGGTATCGGCTCCGGCACCTCCGTCGAGAACGTTCGCGGCCGAATTGCCCCAGATCGTGTTGCTCAGGTCGTTTCCCGTCCCGTTCACCGCCAGCGCGCCCATCAGGATGAGAATCTCCACGTTTGCCGGAAGCGCATAGCTGTCCGCCGAATCGACCGTATCCGTCCCCTCGTTGGCGTTCTCTACCACCAGGTCGCCCTGGCCCACGAAATAGGTGTCATCTCCGGCTCCGCCGGTCAACACGTTTGCAGCGTCATTGCCGGTGAGGCTGTTGTTCAACGAATTCCCGAAGCCATCAATAGCATCCGTTCCCGTGAGAACTATTGCTTCGACGTTGGCGGTGAGCGTGTAGGTGACGGACGACCGGACCGTGTCGGCGCCCTGATTCACATCCTCGAGCACGGTGTCGCCGGCGCTGTCAACGATGTAGACGTCGTCGCCGCTGCCGCCGACCAGTGTGTCAGCGCCAGCACCGCCATCCAGCCGGTTTGCACCGGCGTTTCCCGTGATCGTGTTATCCATGGCATTGCCAACGCCATCGATTGTTGCGTTGCCGGTGAGCACCAGGTTTTCGACGTCGCCAGATAGCGTGAATGTGCCCGAGGTGTAGACGGTGTCTGTGCCGCCGCCGGCCAGTTCAACCACCGTATCCTCGGAACCCACGTAGTAGGTGTCATTGCCCGCTCCGCCGGTGAGCACGTTGGCTCCAGCATTGCCACGGAGCACGTTGTCGCCGGCGTTGCCCGTACCGTTGACCGCGGCCGTTCCAGTGAGCGTCAGGTTCTCCAGCGTGGCGTCCAGCGTCCACGTCCCGGCGGATACGACAGTGTCCACGCCTTCGCCCGGCGCCTCGACGATGGTGTCCAGTGGATCGACGACGTAAGTGTCATTGCCCGTGCCGCCGATCAAGCGGTCGGCGCCGCCCCGGCCATCGAGCACGTCGTCACCGGCCAAGCCCCAGAGGTCCTCCGAATAGCCTGACCCGATCAGCGGGGACGCCAGCGTGCCATCATTGTCCGCGGTGCCGTAGATGCTGGAAGTGACAGTCACCAGCGTGGACACGGTCGCTCCCGAGGTATCACTCGCCCGAACCAGCAGCTGGATGGGTGCCGCAAGCTGGCCCGCCGTGGGCGCACCGTTGAGGGCGTGGTCGGACGGGGAGAACGTCAACCAGGCCGGCAGGGGATCGCCGTTCGCGAGCGTCACGTGCCAGGTCAGCACATCGGCCGTATCGGGGTCGACGAACATGTCGGCAGGCAGGACGTAGTGATTGGCTTCGCCCACACGCATGCCCACCATCGCCGGCGCGTTGTTCACGATCGGAGTGTCGTTGACGCCCTGGACCAGCAGCCGGAAGCTGCTGGAGGTGCTGGCGTTTGCCTCATCGAAGGCGCGCAGGACGATGTCCAGGATGCTGTCCGCCGCGCTTCCAGGCGGCGTGCCCTGGAAGCGCAAGGCCTGCGGGTCGAACGTCAGCCAGGACGGCAGGGCCGACCCATCCGCCAGCATCGCCGTGTAGCGCAAGGAGTCGCCTACCTCGCGGTCGATGAAGAAGTTCGGCGCGATATCGAGCTCGAACCGTTGTTCCTCCACCGCGTACTGGAAGGGCACCGTGCCGTAGGCGATCGGCGCCTGGTTGGTGGCGGCCACCTCCAGGGGAAGCAACCCCGAAGCGCTGGCACCGCCGGCACCCGTGCCCGTGATCTGGATCGCCCAGGTTCCCAGCTGTCCGACCTGCGGCGTGCCCGACAGCGTGTGCGTGGTGGCATCGTATGCGAGCCAGGCCGGCAAGGGCTGCCCATTCGCCAGGGTGATGGCGTAGCTCGCTCCGGCACCGAGCGCAGGGAACACGCTGTCCGGAAGGACGTAGCGGTACGCCGAACCGGCCAGCACCTTCTGCGGCCCCAGGGCGCCGCTGAAGTTGCCGTCGCCCGCGTGGCGGGCCGCGTCGAGGCCCGCCTGCTCCTGCTGCGCAGCGGCCTGATAGTCGGCCATTGTCGCTGCGGAGGCTTGCTGCTCCGTCGGAGACGTCTGCGCACCGGCGTTCTCGGGGTCTTGGATGGTCAGCTGGACCCCCGCCGCTTGCAGCATGCTCCCGTCGGTCATCTGCACGCGGGTATAGCCGCGCACCAGCACGTCCGAACCGTAGCGCCGGTTCAGCACATTGGCGCCGAGATACAGCGCCGAGATGTCGGCCTGGTCCAGGGTCTGCAACTCGCCGACGTCGCTCACGCCGTTCTCGTTGACGTCGCGCCAGAGGCGGAACTGGCTCCATTTGGCGTCGTCCGCATCGAACACGCCGTCCTGGTTGGTATCGAACTCGGGACGCGCGAGGCTCTCCAGGTCCGTGCGCGTGGGGTCCGTGGGCTGCACGTGCGACCAGAACTCGATTTCGTCGAATCTGGTGATCGCACCGTCGCCGTCGTAGTCCCAGGCGAGGATGCCTTCCGTGCCGCGGACCCATGCGGTGCGCTCCGGCGTGCCGTCGTTGTTGCGGTCGATCGCCGCGTGGCTCTGGGCGGCATCGATGAACTCGAGGCCGTCGTTGCCCAGGTCGACGACGATCGGGTCCCAGCGGTACTCGAACGTCAGGCGGTCCGTATTCGAGTTGCCGGCGTTGTCCGTGGCCTGGACCAGGGCGTCCTGCCATTCGCTCTGGTAGCCCTTCCCGTCCCACGTCCGGATGTAGAGATCGTTCGGGTTTCCCGGAACGCTGATCTTGAATGTTCCGGTGGGTAACCCGCTGTCAAAATCCGTCAACACGTACTCACCGAGGGTCCACCCGAAGAGGATCGTGCCGCGCAGTGGATTGCGCGCCATGCTGTAGCTGACGATGTAGCCATCCACGTCATACGCGTCGACGCGCCAGTAGTCCGCGCCCCAGGCGCTACCCACGTGCGTCGCCTGAACCACCGGCTTGTCGTCCACCGGTATGACCACGCCGTACGCCCGCTGCGTCGTGGTGCCCCCGTGGCCGTCGCTCGCGGTGAAATCGAACGTGACCGTGCCGTTGTAGTTCTGCGGCAGGTTGAAGTGGACGCCGGCGGAATCGTAGCTCAGGCCGAAGGACTGGCCGTCACCGGTTCGAGCGTTGCCAGCCCATGTCACCGCAAGCGGGTCTCCGTCGGCATCCGAGGCGTAGGTCAGCAGCGTCGAATTGAGGATCGTGTTGGTCCACGAAGCCTTGGCATCGGTGTTCTGCCAGCCACCGTCCTCATACACTGAGAAATAAGGTGCATTGACCACTGGCGTGTCATTCAATGCCTGCAGGTCGACTTGCAGCCGTTGTGTGGCGCTGGCCTGGCCTTGCGAATCCACCACGCGCACGTCGAAGTGCCGGGCGCCGTTCCGGTTGGCGGCCGCTTTGAAGACGATTTCCTGCCGTTCGGCGTCGTAACGAACGGAGTCGCCCGCCTCCACGGCGCTCAGGCCCGTCGGGTCGATGCTGATGCTGTCGCCGTCGACGTCGACGAACATCTTCAGCACGGCGGAAGCCGCGATCCGGAGCTCCTGGTCTTCTTCGCCCTGCTTCGTGAAGACGCTGCCCGGGATGAACACAGGTGCGTCGTTCACCGGATTGAAGTCCACCGTGACCAGGCCCGTGGACTGGGCGCCTTCCGCGTCGGCGATGACGTACTCGAATTTCGCCGCGCCGTTGAAGTTCGCACCGGGCGTGAGCACGTAGGCTCCGTTGCTCCACTGGAGCGTTCCGCCCTCGAGGATCCGCGCACTGACCACCTGCAGCTGGCTGACGTCGCTGTCCGGATCGGTGACCCCCGCCAGCAGCTGCGCCGGGGTGAACGAGTACGGCGTGTCCTCCACGCCCTCGATCCTGCGGTTCAGCGGGATGGGCGCGTCGTTCACCGGCGCGATGTCGATGCGCGCCGTCGCCTGGGAGAAGCCGCCCGCCCCGTCCGCCACCGTGTACCGGAAACTTGCCTGCCCGTTGTAGTTGGCGTCCGGCGTGAACACGACATGGCCGTTCTCGAGCAAGACGCTGCCATGCTCCCCCTGGTCGACGGCAACCACCATGAGCCGCTGGCTCTCGCCCCGCTGGATGTCGGCATCTTCGTCGTTCACAAGCAGCAGGTCGGGGTCGATCACCAGCTTCTGGTCCTCCTGGCTGGCAATGGCCTCCCCGAAGGCGTGTGGCGCATCGTTGACGGCGTCGATCTCCACCTCCGCACGCCCCTTGGTGGAGAGCCCTGTCTCGTCGGTCACCGTGTATTCGAAGGACGCAGTGCCGTTGAAGTTCTCCGCCGGCACGAAGATGATCTGCCCCGCGGCGTCCAGGAACACCGAACCGTTCACGGCGGCAGCGACGGCGGTGATGCGCAGCGGCGGAGCGCCAGTGGTGTTGCGGAAGTCCGGGTCGTAGTCGTTGGCCAGCAGCAGCGCGGGATCGATGCGGAGGTTGGTGTCCTCCTTGGCGTTACGGATCACCTCGCTCACGACCGTCGGCGCGTCATCCACCGCGCCCAGCGTGATCTTGACGACACCGATGGCGCTGGCGCCGCGCGCGTCCTGAACGATGTATTCGATCGTGTCCGTCACACCGTAGAGGTCCGTCGGGGGCGTGTAGCGGATCTGCCCGTTGTCCAGCAGCTCGGCGCGGCCCATGCCGACGCGGCCGATCCCGATGATCGTGAGGGCATCGCCTTCCAGGTCGTGGTCGTTGGCGAGCAGGGTGGCGGCGCTCAGGAGAAGCGGCACGTCTTCGTCCGCCTGCACCGTCTCGCCCAGCACGTCGGGTGCGTCATTCGCCTCGGCCAGGTTGAAGTTGATCCGGCGCTCCAGCACGCGGCCCTGATCGTCCATGACGGCGTAACTGAATCCGGCCTCGGCGCCATAGTAGTTTGCGTCGGCGATGAACCGCACACGGCCGTTCTGCTCGTCGAGTTCCACATGGCCGTGCGAGACGGAACGCACGCCCAGGAGGCGTACGGCGGCGAACGGCGAAGCGTTTGGGATCAGCGAGCGAGCCTCGAGCTCGAGTTGTGCATACCCGAATCCGAACTGCTGATCCTCGTGCCCGGCGATCGTGGCGGACGCCAGCGACAGAGTGGGCGTGGCGGCGGTGTAGACCTCGATGGCCTGCTGCGGTGCGCCAGGCACCGCGGCATTGCTCGCTATTACCGCTTGCTGCGTCACGAGGCCGCCCAACTGCGCACCCTTGACCACGTAGTCCAGGTTGTAGACGTCCGACAGCAGTACCCAACGGTCCGGGTTCGGCGCGGGCGGAGCGGCGACGGGCATGTCGCTTGTCACCTCGCCCTGGAGAACCTGGTGCGGCGGCGACCAGTGGTCGTTGAAGGCCGGCGTGGACGTACCTCCGTCGGCACTGAGCGGGGTTCCGAATTGGGCGGTGCCGTAAACGTCGGCGCTCCCCAGCGTCTGCGCGGCCTGAAAGCTGAAGCGCATCTGCTCCAGCTGGTGGCGCACATCCGGGTCGCTCCAGACATCGTCGCTTCCCAGGTAGACGGTCGTCCCTGTGCCACCCATGTTCTCGCCGCCGGCTCGCAGGCTGCGGACGACGTCCATGAAATCGGCAGCCTGCGTATTCAGTCCCCATTTCTGCGCGATGGCCACCAGTTCAGCCCGGTGTTCAGCGGAGATGCCGGGGTTGGCCAAGTCGAGGAGGGCGCTCATGTCCTCGACGAGGGTGATGTAGTTGACGGTCGGGCCGTCCTCGCGCATCACGACGATGTTGCCGGTCGCCTGGTCTGCCTGTACTGCGACGCCTTGCGTTTCGGCTCGGAGGGTCACTTCCGACGCCTGCGCCGTTGTGAGGTCGGCCAGGTGCAGCTGGAACGTGGCTAGATCGATGTACTGCACCGCGCTGCCCTGAAGGGCGGCCATGGCGGCTTGGCCCGCCGCGTCGAGCCGCGCACTGAGTGCCGCCATGTCGACCCCTGGGTGCCTCATTTGCAGATCGAAGGTCTCCAGGGTGCCGGCGCTGCCGTCGCCGTTCAGGTCGATCCACAAGCGCAGAAGCTTGTAGATTGGATCGCTCGCATCGATGCGGTTGTCACCGTTGCTGTCGTAGTACTTCAGGCTGGCCAGGCCTCGCATGTCGAACGGAGTGTTCAGGCCGTTGAATAGCTCATTAGAGGAGTCGAGCTCGCCGTTGCCGTCCCTGTCGATACCGAGGATCGCTTCGGTGGGCGCGATCCACTGCGTCGCCTCGCGATAGCCGTCGTTGTCCACGTCAAAGCGCGTCACGCCATTCGACTGGATGCTCGTGAGATCCTTCCCGACGAAGCCGGGAAGCTGCGTGATGTCAATGCCGTCGCCGCCGAGGTCGACGGCGATCACCTTCATCCATTGGTAGCTGGCCGCCTTGCGGGCTGCCCCGATCTGCGCCGGGTCGGTCACCGAGCTGTCGACGATGTGAGCTGCGAGCTGCGGGTCGGCCGGATGCTGCGCCTCAAATGTGTTTAGTGCGTTCTGCGCCGCCATCAGGGCGGCTTCCGACCCCGCTACGGCAGCAGCCACCGGAGACTCGGACTGGCCTACGTTGCCGGTGACCTCCCCATCTCCCTGCCACGTCGTTCTGCTCGTGAGATGGTTCTCCTTCGCGGTCGCCAGTGCCTGCTTCGCCGCTTCGAGTGCTTGCTGAAGGCTGTTGCGCTGCTGCTCGATGGGGCTGCGATCGGCGAGCCACTGGCCCTCGGTCTTCCAGTTGGACTCGTCCGCGCCGAAGTGGGCGGCCAAGACCTGGATCTCCCATCCCTGCACGATGGCTTCGGGATATACCAGCGCCTCTGCGTAGTGCGCAACCAGATCCTGGCGCGCAATGCCGGTGGCCTGCTTGTCACCATTGATCGGATTGGTCAGTCCGAGGACGAAGAAGTAGTTGTTGCCGACATCGAAGGACGGCCAGCTCTGGATCGTGATCTTTGGCATGCGGCTGGCGATCAGCTGCAATTCGCGATCAGGATCCTGGTTTCCAGCGTTCGCCTGTGCCAGTTGCTCGCGCAGCTTCGGCATCAGCTCATTCATCCGGGCGGTCAGGATCTCTTCGCCACCGTTGGCGGCGTGATGAATTTCGTATCCGAGGGAACCATCTTCCAGGCGCTTAAAGACCACCTCCCCGATGGGAGGCGGCGGTGGCCGGTCATTTCCCGAATCCACAAGCATCGCGAAGACGGCAAAAGCGATCAGCACCGGGACGGGTATCGCAATGAACACCGCAGCCGCATTGACGACCGTGTCGATCGCGGACCCGACCTGGCCGTTGTCGAGCATTTCGTCGATGTTGGCCAGGTTGGCGATGCTCAGGACGGTGCCAACGGTGTCCAGGATGCCTGCTGCCCCGGGTGACAGAAGACTCTCACCCTTGTTGAGGGCCTGGTAGACGGCGTCCACCCCTCGGACGAGGCTGACAGCGCTTCCCACTTGAACGCGTGGATCGCTGGACCTAAGCCCCCGCAACGCTCCCACGATTGTCAACACTCCAGCCGCGTCGCCCACAAAGCCGGATGCACCATCCAGTCCTCCGACGTGCCCCGCCCGAGCGATATCGATCACCAACTTGGCGCCCTGCAGAACCTTTGCGACGTCGTCCTTGGCGCGCAACGCGCCGAGGAAGCCTGCAACGTCTGCAAACACCGCCGCCTGGGCATCCTGCGCGGTCTGATTGGAGGGAACGAGGTCTGCCCTTCTTTGATTGCCCTCCTGGTCGACGCTGATCAGCCACTGTTCGTCGGTAACCTTGTCGTGGTATTCGTCGAGATCGATCTCTCCCGACTCGTCAATGTACCTGGTACGCTTGACCGTTCCGACGACGGTACCGGTGCCGTCACGCACCGTCGTAAGCAAGGTACCGTTTGGATTGAGTGTGGTCTGGGACGCCTGAAAGATTGAGCCGTCCGAGTTCAACACCTGTCTGGTGCCCGTTCCGTCGGCAAGGTAGGTCGACATGATCGCCGACCCGTCGTCAAAGATTTGGAGCTCCGAGCGTCGAACGACGGTACCGCTCGCGTCCCGGTACACCCACTCCGAAAGCGTTCCGGCGACAGTCAGGCTGGGCTCGTCCGGCGGGGGCGCCCCTGCATTTCCCATCGCGTGCGTGTCGACCTCGACCGAGCTCGAAGGCGCACCCCCGTCCTGCTGCATGCTGTCCCGCTCGAACTTTCGGAACGCCTCTTCCGCAGATATCCTTTTCTCTTCATCCACCGGCAGCTGGTGGATTGGCACCCCATCGCCGGTGCGCCAAGCAGTCTCGCTATTCCGGGCCGCCTCGAGGTCCGCGTCCGTCATGTTGGCGAGTGCCCCACTCAACACGTTGCTCGCAATGGCATCGGTATGCACGCTGGTGATCACCGGCATGACGGCCGGTGCTGCCATGCTCTCAGTCGTGGATTGACTTTCCGCCTCGTTGAACGTCGTGGTTGTCTTTATCAGTGCAGATTGGCCGTACTCGTCGGCTGAACCAGGCGCCCTCGAAACGACCTGTTTTTCCACGAGCACGTTTCCCGTCCCGAACGTCTCCTTGGTAAAGTTCTCGAGCGAGAGATCGTCCCGAAGTTTCATCGTCATTCGGACGACCTTCCCGCCGATGACAACTTCGGCCCGGTACACGGACGGATCATTGGCGTCCCGCACCGGAATCACCACCTTGTTGTCGAAATTCGCAGGCGCGCCTTCGAGCTCCTCCTGGTTTCTCAGATTCCCGGCCTTATCGCGAGAGATGTGCTGGTTGAACAGCAACATCTGCTGAACGTTCAATCCCGTGCCCGTAAGTGATTCCAGGCCAAACTGCGCGTAGCTCTGTCCCTTGTTGAAGGTGCCAAAACCAAGAAACACGACACCCGGAACGCTCGTGTATGGCGGCGTCGCATAGCGGCTGTCCAACTGTCCGAGGACGCCCCATTCCTCATTCAGGTTGCGGTGATACTGCTTTACTGCCTGGGCGGCAAAACCCTTGATGAGAACATCACGATACATCTCGCTGATCCAGTCGCCGGGATCGGGCCGCCAGGCAAGCACGTTCGCGAGCATTTCCTTGTCCGCCTGCCATTTGGCCTCGTTCATGGCGGCTTCGTTGCCTGCATAGACCTGTTCGATCCAGGTGTAATTGAGGTCGTGCGCGCGCGTGACTTTGTCGAGGAAACCTACCGGCGTCACATTCCATGCGCCCAGGTCCGGAATCCCGGAAGCGCTTCTCCCGCCCGTGTATCCCGGACCGGCGAACATGCCGAATCGTGGAATGAAATCATGCAAGGAGACATAGCCACCAACGGCCTGTGGAGCTACTGGGCGAAAGTTGGTTGTCATGGCAAGTGGGCTGTGTGTTTATGAACGATGCTTACTTCATGCGGTCAACATCGGGCCAGATCACCGGAAGGATGGCTCCTTCCTCCTTGACAAAGATGGTCAGAACGGGGAATGGAGGAGCAGCGAGATCAGAGCGCCAATACCTGTTGCGCGGGATTGGACGGTTGTATGCGAACCAGGTGTCATTCACCACAGCTACGTCTCCACGCACCGAAACGTCCGTGTCGACGGGTGCGATGTTCTTGCTGTGGCCTTCGGGTGTCCTCAGATTGATCAGGTCGACCGGTTGATCGAACGAATCCTTTCGGACCAGTCTCAACCGGTCGCCGAGCACTAGCCAACGTCCATCCTTGGCATCTGCTACGACGTAGTTGAACACCTGTGCCAGCCGTTCAGGATTCAGGGCACTCACTTGCATGGGCCGCTCTCGATCCACCTGTACGCATTGCACCAGCGCCTGGAGTTGAAGTGCGACGGGAACGCGCATGCCGAAACCGCACAGCGCAAATGTCCGACCGTCAGGGGCGTAGAAGGGACCTCTGTATTCGGCCCTCCAGGAGATGGCTCCCGACATGAACCTCTCTATGCCATCAGCCGTGTCAAATTCGTAGACGTCGGGTGACGCCAATCTGCGACCACTCGCGAGCTGCACCGGCGGTTCGGCGCGCCAGTAGATAAGCGCCTGATCGTCAGGACGCCATGCGAGCCGGTTCACTCCGGAGACAGGAAGCACGTTTCCGGCACGGATATCCGAGAGGGAATCGGAGACCACAAGCTCGCCCTCGGACGTCTCGCATACGGTGCGCTCCGTACCCGTGTTCACTTCGCGCCGGCAATCCGATGCGACAAAGGCAACACGATTGCTGTGCCAAGCAACGGCTGGCCACATGTAGCTCTTGCCAGGCATCTGTCCCGCAATGAGCGTCCAATGCCCAGTGGACTTCAAGTTGGGGCCGATTTCCTGCGAGGCTCCTTTCAAGTCCCATCGGACGAGCCGGCAAAGAGTCGGCGACCTATAGCTGCAGAAATTCACGACGGCCCAATCTCCGCTTGGCCCGAATCGGATCCGCACGGGGAACCAGTTGACCGCGGCCTCGACGCTGTTGTCAGGCACGGGCTCGGCAGGAAGCGAGTTCTGGGAGTACGACCCTGTCGCCCAGGTGATACATAGGAGTCCGATCGAGAAAAGCCGGCGTCTCATCTTCATCGCTCCCTCAGGCTCTCGCGCCCGGCCTTCTGTATCGGCGAGAGCAAATACTCGATGACCCTCCGCTGCCCCGTCTTGATCTCCGCAGTGAGGTTCATCCCTGGCGCCAGGTTGATCCACTTCCCATCCACATTGATCCGCGTGTCCTTCAGCGCCACGGTCACCGGGAAGATCGCGCCACGCTTCTCATCATTCACGGCGTCCGCCGTCACCAGCTTTACCTTGCCGGCAATCGTCCCGTAGCGCGTGTATGTGAACGTCTCGAGCTTGATCTCCGCGTCCTGGCCCGGATTCACGAATCCAATGTCCTTGTTCTCCAGCGTCACTTCCGCCGTCATCTGCGCGCCTTCGGGCACGACGATCATCAGGACCTGGGCTTCCGTCACCACGCCGCCTGCCGTGTGCACCGCCAGTTGCTGCACGACGCCCGCCACGGGCGCCCGCAGTGTGGTCAGCTTTTCGCGTTGCGCGGCCTTGGCCTCCTCCTGGACTGCGGTCTGCCGCTTCGAGTCGGCCTGCGCGTCGCGGTCGAACAGTTGCCTTCGGGTCTCGGCCAGGAAAGCTGCTCTGGTGTTCTCGCTTTCGCGCAGTGCCGCCTGTGCCTCCACCAGCCGCGCGCGCTGCGTGTAGAGGTCGCGCTCCAGCTCGATGCGCTCGCGGGTGCGGTCCTGGCCCGCATGGCCGGCGACGAAGCCCTGGTCGGCCAGCTGCTTGAAGTCTTCCTCGCGCTTGCGCGCCAGCGGCACAGTGAGTTCGAGCTTGGCCACGCCCTCGCGCGCGGTCGCCACTTCCGCCTCCCGGTGCTGGAGTTCGGCCGCCGCCTTGGCGAGCTTGGCCATGATGTCGCTCCACTCCGCGGCGAGCTGTGCGAGCGCCGCGTTCCGGTCCGTCGCTGACCAGGAGGTCGGCAACTGCTTCGCCATGCGCCTCTGCAGTTCCGAGGCGGCCACCGGCACCTGCGCGCTGCCCTTCAGCGCCTCCAGCAGCGTGCGGGCCCGCAGCACGTCCGACTGGCTGGCACGCAGCTGCTCTTCCACCGTTGCCTTGTCCGCGACAGCCGTCGTCGGATCCAGCTCCACCAGCGCCTGCCCTGCTTGCACGCGATCGCCATCCTTCACCAGGACGGCCTTCACGACACTGCGCTCCAGCGGCTGGATCGTCTTGGTCCGCTCGCTCACGACGATACGTCCGGGAGCGACTGCCACGATGTCGATCTGGCCCAGAATTGCCCAGCCCAGCGCCAGCGTGAAGAGCAGCATTAGTGCAAAGGCCAGGCGCCGCGGTGCCGGATGCACCGGCGTGTCCTGCAGGCTCAGCGCTGCCGGCAGGAAGGCGGCTTCGTCCGCCAGCCGCTGGGGGCCGACGAGTTCGTGGCGCACTTTCCAGGCGGCGGCCAGCACCGCCCGGTAGCGCGCCAGCAAGGCCAGCGCGGGATGCTTGGGGCGTTCCGCAACAATGGCCTGGGGCTGTGCCTGCGGCGGGACAGTCCCCTCCTGTGCCCCAGGCGCGTCTTCGCGCTCAGCGGCCATCGCGCGCTCCCGCCGCCACCTGGCTGCCGTCCTGCATGCGCCACAAGTGCGAATAGATGCCCTGGGGCTTCTGTACCAGCGTCTCGTGCGTTCCCACCTCCACGATGCGCCCCTTGTCCATCACGACGATGCGATTGGCGTGCCGCACGGCGGAGAGCCGGTGGGCGATGATCAGCACAGTGCGGCCGTGGCAGATCTGCTCCATGTTGCGCTGGAGGATGGCCTCGCTCTCGTAGTCGAGGGCGCTGGTCGCCTCGTCCAGGATCAGGATGCGGGGATTCGTGAACAGCGCGCGGGCGATGGCAATGCGCTGCCGCTGCCCACCGGAGAGCGACGAGCCCTGCTCGCGCACGATCGTGTCGTAGCCCTCAGGCAGCTCGCTGATGAAGTCGTGCGCGCCGGCGAGCTGCGCCACGCGCACCACGGACTCGATGGGCGCCGCCGGGTCGGCGATGGCGATGTTCTCGCGCACGCTGCGGTTGAACAGCAGGTTCTCCTGCAGCACCACGCCTACCTGGCGCCGCAGCTGCGCCGCGTCGATCAGGCTGATGTCGATGCCGTCGACGAGCAGCCGTCCCTGCTCCGGTGTGTACAAGCGCTGCACCAGCTTGGTCAGGGTGCTCTTGCCGGAGCCCGAGCGGCCCACGATGCCCACAACTTCGCCGGGCCGGATGTCCAGGCTCACGCCCTGCAGCACGGGCGCCGCCTCCGGCCTGTAGCGGAAGACCACGTTGTCCAGCGTGATGCGACCTTTCAGAGGCGGCAGTTGCGCAGTACTGGTGGGCGGGACCTCGGTGCGCGTGTTGAGGATGTCTCCCAGGCGCGCCATGGAAATCCCTGTCTGCTGGAAGTCGGTCCACAGCTGAGCCATCCGCATGATCGGTTGCGCCACGCGCTGCGCGAACATGTTGAAGGCCACGAACTGGCCCACCGTCAGTTCGTTGTCCATTACCAGGCGGGCACCGTACCAAAGGGTTGCCGCGTTCACCAGCTTGCCAATCAGGTTGATGCCTTCGTGGCCCCACGCCGCCAGGTTGCCGGTGCGAAAGCTTGCCGAGACGTAGGCAGCCAGCTGGTTGTCCCAGTGGCGCGCGAAGCCCGGTTCCAGCGCACCGGCCTTCACGGTCTGGATGCCGGTGACGGTCTCCACCAGCAGCGCCTGGTTCTCTGCACCGCGCGCAAACTTCACGTCCAGGCGACGACGCAGAACGGGGACGACCGCGAGGCTGAGCGCCACGTACAGCGGCATGCTGGCCAGCACGATCAGCGTCAGCGGCACGCTGTAGAACAGCATGACGGCAATGAAAACGACGGAGAACACCACGTCGAGTGCCACGGTGAGCGCATTGCCGGTGAGGAAGCTGCGAATGTTCTCCAGCTCGCGCACGCGTGCCACGGAATCGCCAACGCGCCGCACTTGGAAGTACGCGAGTGGCAGCAAAAGAAGGTGCCGGAACAGGCGCGCCCCCAATTCCACGTCGATGCGGCTGGTCGTGTGGCTGAACACGTAGGTGCGCAGGCCCGTGAGGAGGCTTTCGAACAGCACCAGCACCACGAGGCCGATCACCAAGACATCCAGGGTCGTGAGGCCATGGTGAACCAGCACCTTGTCCATCACCACCTGAAAGAACAGAGGACTCACCAGTGCGAACAACTGCAGGAAGAAGGAGATCAGCAGGACCTCGCCGAGCAGCGAACGGTACTTCACCAGAGCCGGCACGAACCAGGTGAAGTCGAATTTCAGGAGCTCTGCCGCCAAGCTCGCACGGCTGGTTACCAGCAGAAGCTCGCCCGTCCATTGGGCAACGAACGCGCCGAGGGGCTCGATCATGGGCCGGCTCGGGACCGTAGCCAGGTCCTGCACCAGGACGCGTTGGCCATCGCACTGCGCGAGGACTACGGGGTGGGCAGCACCATCGTCTCGCCGTAGCAAGGCGAGCGCCGGCAGGGGGGTGAGCGGCAAACGCTCTGCAGAGGAAACCGTCAGCTTGCCCTTCAGTCCCAGCTCTTTCGCACCGCGCAACAAGTCGGAGACGGTGACAGGCTGGCTGGGCTGCAGCCCCAGCTGGTGCGCCAGGGTGGAGGGATCGGCACTGACTTGGTGCAAACGAGCAATGGCGCACAGCGCGGCCAACCCGGGCCAGCGAGAGCCCTCTTTAGCCGTTGAAGACAAATGCGTGCCAGGTGGCAACGCCTGCGCAGTGCCAGTCATGTTCCCTCCCTGGGGCGCCTTCTTCATTGAGGCGCAGGACGCGAAGCATGACTTCGAAACGTGACGAAGGAAAGATTCCCCCCCGCACGGATGATCTCGTTTTCCCGAGCTTGTTCCGGTGACAGATTTCCGTCGACTAAGACTTGACGAGCGACTTGCCCTATGCCTAGGAAGAAATGCGGCGTGGTGTGATTGCGCGACTGCTGCCGCTCACTTCCCGATCGGGGAAAATCCAATGGCAGACGGACCAACGAGTGAGAGGACCGGAGCTAAGGCGCAAATGGCGCGAACGCCTTGGGCGCGATGCTGCGCGCCGCGTAGTCGATGCCGCTGAAGGCAGCGAAGTCGGCCAGGCTGCGCGCCCCCCCCAGTCCGTACACCCCCAGGTCCGCGCCTGCCACCAGGGCCGCGAGGCGCGCCCTCGCCCTCTGCTCGAACGACCACCACGAGGTGCTGCGCTGCGCCTCCTGTTCCGCGTCCCAGTGCAGGGGCCGGGGCGGCGCGCCCGCGTTGGGGTCGTTGTACAGGTGGTGCACCGGCAGCCCCGGCATGTGGAACAGGTCCCAGCCGCGCGTGTAGAGGCGCAGCGCCATGGCCTGCTCCTCGCCGTGGAAGTACAGCCAGGGGTCGTACGGCACGTCCTGCACGATGCGCCCCGGCGCGAACAGGCAGCCCGCGCCCACGTGGATGCCGGGCAAGGCCTGGACGCTGTCCACCGGCGTCGCCACGAACGTGAGTACGGGGTGGTCCGGCGCGAAGGCGGCACCCGCCTGCACCACCTGCGCGAGCACGCCCGACGTGGTCGGGCGGCGCACGGGCTGGCCGTTCTCGAACACGAACGCGTCGGGGTAGGAGGAGATCACCAGCGGCCGCCGCGGCGCGCCGAGCGCCAGCGCCTGCGAGACCAGCACGTCATCCCAGCCCGGGTCGAAATCCATGTGCGAATCCAGCTGCAGGAACCAGTCCTCGCCATCGTGCAGCGACATCGCGATGGCGCGCGCCCAGCACGGCCCGCGCGCGTCGCGCGCATCCACCTGCACGAGCGACAGGCGCGCGCGTCCGGGCGCGGCGACGCGCGGGCTGCCGGCGGGCGACTGGTCCACCACCCCGAAATGCAGGCGCGACGCATCGGCCGCGGTGGCGACGGCGCGCTCCAGCGTGAAGGGCAGGACGGGATCGCAATAGGACGCGAGGCTGACGAAGATTCGCATGGGGAACGGGCGATGTTAGCAAGCGCCTCCTGTTGGCCCGCGCCTGGCGGGAACGTGACGGATGCCGCAGGACACGCAATCCGGTGCCTGCCATCTGCCGGACGGTGCATTGCGAGGGGTGTAACGGTGTGCTACCTTCACCGCGAATCACGACGACGGGGCACCCGCAGCGGCAGCACGTGCCGGTGCGGCGGCCGCATTCAGCAGGGATGCAGCGCCGGGTAGACCAGAAGCATTCTGGCGCGACTGCAGGAGCATACGAATGTCCAGGGTACAGAGCAGGGCCGGTCGCACCGGCGTGCGCCCCGTCGCGGCCACGCCGGCCGTCGCGGGCTTCCGCCATTCCGCACTCGCCATTGCGGCGGCCGTTGCGTTGCAGGCCGGCGCGCATGCGCAATCGGTGCCGACGGGCGCCGTTTCCGGATCCGCCACCTACCAGCGTGACGGCAACAACCTGCTGGTCACGACGACCAACGGCGCGGGCAACCGCTCGGTCCTGAACTGGCAGACGTTCAATGTTCCCGCCGGCAGCACCACCTGGTTCCAGCAGCCGGATGCGGCAAGCACCTCGATCAACCGCGTGACAGGCGGCGTCCGCTCCGACATCTTCGGCACGCTGGGCTCCAACGGCCGGCTGGTGCTGGTGAACCCGTCCGGCATCGCGTTCGGCGCGGGCGCGATGGTGGACACGGCGGGCTTCACGGCCTCCACGCTGGGATTAAGCGAGTCGGACGCCGTCGCGGGCCGCATGCGCTTCCAGGGCGGCTCCAGCGGCATCAGCGTGGGCGAGGGCGCGCAGATCCTCGCGCGCAACGGCGACGTCGTGCTGGTGGGCTCGCAGGTGCAGGTAGAACGCAACGCGGTCGTGAGCGCCCAGGGCAACACGATCCTGGCCGCGGGCGAGAAGGTGGAGATCACCGGCCGCGGCCTGGAGGGCATCCAGCTCGAGGTGAAGGCGGGCAACCAGGCCGTGAACCTGGGCACGCTGAAGGGCGACGCGGTGGGCATCTTTGCCGAGACGCTGAAGCACAGCGGCCTGGTGCAGGCCCAGGCGGTGAGCGCCGATGGCGGCAAGGTGGTGCTGAAGGCGGTGGGCGGCGATGCGCTCGTGGATGGCACCGTGACGGCGTCCGACAACGGCGGAAAGGGCGGCAGCGTCGACGTGCTCGGCGAGCGCGTCGGGCTGCTGGCCGGTGCGGCGATCGACGTGAGCGGCGTCAACGGCGGCGGGTCGGTGCGCATCGGTGGCGACTACCAGGGCAGCAACCCGGACGTGCCGAACGCGAAGGCGGCGTTCGTCGATGCTGCGGCGACCATCAAGGCGGACGCGACCGGCCAGGGCGACGGCGGCCGCGTGATCGTCTGGTCCGACCAGGTCACACGCATGCGCGGTCGGACTTCGGCGCGCGGCGCGGGCAACGGCAACGGCGGGTTCACCGAGGTGTCGAGCAAAGGCACGCTGGAATTCACCGGCGACGTCGACCTGCGCGCGCCGCGCGGACAGGCCGGCACCCTGCTGCTCGACCCGCAGGACATCACGATCTACCACGCGGGCGATCCGCTTTACACCCAGGACTACATCGCGCTTGCCAACACGTCCGGCGGCGCGGACTTCACCTACACCGGCGGTCCCAGCTTCATCGGCGACGACAAGATCAACCTGCAGCTGCAAAGCAGCAACCTCACGATCACCACGTCGCACGATCCGGCCCGCTATCCGCCGCCGCCATCGGCTCCGCCCATCAGCGATAGCGGCACGGGCGGCCAGATCACGATGAACAGCGATGCCGTCGTCACCTGGACGAACGCGAACACGCTCGAGATGCTGGCCGACAAGAGCATCGCCCTGAACGGACACATCAACGGCACCGCCGGCACGCTCGCCCTGCAGGCATCGGGTGGCGGCGTGAGCCAGGGCGCGGGTGGCGTCATCAACACCGCGTCGCTGGTGGTGAATGCCAATGGCGCGGTGAACCTCTCGGGTGCCAACACCGTGGGAACGCTGTCCGGCAACAGCAACCTGAATGGCACGGCCAACGGCGACTTCACCTTCCGCAACGCCGCCGACCTGACGATCGGGTCCGTCGGCACCTACGGCAACTCCTTCAACGGCGTGACCGCGGGCAGCGGCAACGTCGACATCCAGACCACCGCGGCGGGCACCAGCATCACCGTGGCGGTGCCGCCTGCCGCGACGCCGGCGCCGGCCAGCGTGATCGGCAACAACGTGACGCTGATCGCGCAGAAGGACGTGAACCTCGCGGGCAACGTCAGCGCCAGCGGCCTGGCGAAGATCCAGGCCCTCATGGGGCAGATCAACCAGCTGTCCTCCAGCACCGTGACCGGCGGGCAGCTGACGATGCGCGCCGCGCAGGACGTCACCCTCAACGGCGGCGTCTCGAGCCGCGGCGGCATGGGCATCACGTCCGACGGCGGCGCCATCATGTTCACGGACCTGCATGCCGACGGCGACCCCCGCAGCAACGCGACGGTCAACGGCGGCAACGTCACCTTGCAGGCGAGCGGCGACATCCGGGGCGGCTCGATCTCCGCCAACGGTGCCTTCTACACCTCGGGCAGCGTGCCCGCCAGTGGCAACGGCGGCAACGTCAGCGTGACCTCCGACAACGGCGCCATCGGCATCGGCCAGATCAACACGAGCTCCGGCTCGTACAGCAGCTCCTACGGGGGCGTCTCCGCCGGCACGGCGGGCAACGTCAACCTGCTCACGAACACGACGACGGGCGCGGGCGACATCGACGTCGGCGTCATCAACGCCAACGGCGGCGACGCCACGGGCACCGGCTCGCCTCCGGTGCCCACGCCCACGGCGGGCGGCACTGTCACCGTCGAGGCGAAGAACGGCAACGTCTCGATCAGCGAGGTCTACGCCAGTGGCGGCGGCTTCATGGGCACCGAAGGCGTGGCGGGCGCCGCGGGCGGCAAGGTCTTCATCACGGCCTCCGGCAACCTCACCCTCAGCGAGGTGACGGTCAACGGCGGCAACACCGACAGCGGCGTCGGTGGCCAGGGCGGCGAGATCCACCTGACCACCGGTGGCAGCCTGATCGCCGCGGCCATCGACGCCATCCCTCCGTACCCGCTCGTCCTGAGCGCGAACGGCGGCAGCGGAGGCACCGATGCCAGCGGCAACGGACTGCGCGGCGGCAACGGCGGCACGGTGGAAATCATGCGGCGAGGCGGCGACCTGGTGACCGACACCGGCTTCAACATCGCGGCCGAAGGCGGGCGCGGCGGCAACGCGAGCACGAGCGCCTCGACCAACCTCGGCGGCGTGGGCGGGGATGGCGGCGCGGTGAAGTTCTCTGCGCCTGCCGGCAACGTGAACCTGAACGGGCCCACCATCAGCGCCTCAGGCGGCCAGGGCGGCCTCGACGGCGATGACGTGACGCCAGCCGCCAAGGGCGCCTTCGGCACCTTCCGCGCCGAAGGCACGTCGGTGAACGTCACCGGCACCTTCGCCGCCGCCGCCAACTGGATCAACGACTCCAGGGTCACCATCGCCGCCTCCAGCCAGGCGGCGGTCCTCGGAACCTTCCAGAACAACGGCACCGTGGATCTCTACGACTCGTCGAGGCTGATGGCGAACGACGGGGTGGTGAATGCAGGAGTGCTGACCGCGAACGGCAATGGCGCCATCGCCACGATCCTCCAGAACACCGGCACCGTGGACGTCAAGCCGGGCGCCACGCTGACGGTGCCGGTCTGGACAGCCAGCGACGACACTACCCAATTGTCGTTCGTCGCCAACGACGGCACCTTGAACGTGGACGGCACGCTGACCATCGCGACCCTCAGCCCACCGACCTTTGCGCCCACGCCGGGCGTCTTCGCGAACAATGCCTCCGGCGTGATCTCCGGCACAGGCACTATCGTGCTGGACGACGGCACCAGCACGCTCGACAACTTCGGCAAGATCGCCCCCGCCGGCGTCGGCACCGTGGGCACGCTGACGCTCAACGCCAACCTGGTGATGGAGTCGGGATCGACCCTCGCGGCCGACCTCCTGAACACGAGCAGCTACGACAACCTGGTCGTCACCGGCAGCACCACGAGCGGAGGCGGCGTCGCGGTGAACTACCTGTCCGGCGCGACCTTCGCGGCCGGCGACAGCTTCCGTGTCGTGCAGTCCGCCAGCCTCGATGCCACGACGCTGCCGACCGTCGACCAGCCCGAGCTGCGATCGCAGGCCGGCGGCAACGACCTCCTGCTGGTGGCGGTCTCGGGCTATCCGCCTCCGCCGCCTCCCCCCTCCGCACCGCCGCCGCCGCCCGCGCCGGTCGCTCCGCCGGACCAGGTCAACGCGCAGCAGCAGACCAACAACCAGGTGGTCACCTTCGCCGAGCTGTTCGTGCAGATGTCCGAGCAGCAGCAGGAGGACAAGAAGGGCATCGGCAAGGACGACATCGTCGTCACCGACACGGCCTGCACCCGCTGACTAGTAGCGCGGCAGGTCCGGGTGCGCCAGGCGCCCGCCGCGCACCAGCATCTTGCCGTACTCGGCGCAGCGGTTCAGCGTCGGCACCACCTTGCCCGGATTGAGCAGCTCCTGCGGGTCGAAGGCGCGCTTCACGCCGCGCATCTGCTCCATCTCCCCGGGGCTGAACTGCACGCACATGGAGTTGAGCTTCTCCACGCCCACGCCGTGCTCGCCCGTCACCGTGCCGCCCATGGCGACGCTGGTCTCCAGGATGTCGGCGCCGAACAGCTCGCAGCGGTGCAGCTGGTCGGGGTCGTTGGCGTCGAACAGGATCAGCGGGTGCAGGTTGCCGTCGCCGGCATGGAACACGTTGGCGCAGCGCAGGCCGTACTTCTTCTCCATCGCCTGGATGGCCAGCAGGATATCGGCCAGCCGCTTGCGCGGGATGGTCGAGTCCATGCACATGTAGTCGGGGCTGATGCGGCCGGAGGCGGGGAAGGCGTTCTTGCGGCCGCTCCAGAAGCGCAGGCGCTCGGCCTCGTCGCGGCTCACCGCGATGGCGGTCGCGCCGGCGCTGCGCAGCACCTCGCTCATGCGGCCGATCTCCTCTTCCACCTCCTCGGGCGTGCCGTCGCTTTCGCACAGGAGGATGGCCTCGGCCTGCAGGTCGTAGCCCGCGTGCACGAAGTCCTCGACCGCCGCCGTCATGGGCTTGTCCATCATCTCCAGGCCGGCGGGGATGATGCCGGCGGCGATCACGGCCGCGACCGCGTCGCCGGCCTTCCGCACGTCGTCGAAGCTGGCCATGATGCAGCGCGCGAGCTGCGGCTTCGGCACCAGCTTCACGGTGACTTCCATGGCCACGGCCAGCATGCCTTCGCTGCCGATCACGATGGCGAGCAGGTCCAGGCCGGACACGTCCAGCGCGTCGCTGCCGAATTCCACCGGCTCGCCTTCGGCCGTGAAGCCGCGGATCTTCAGCACGTTGTGCAGCGTGAGGCCGTACTTCAGGCAGTGCACGCCGCCCGAGTTCTCGGCGATGTTGCCGCCGATGGTGCAGGCGATCTGGCTGGAGGGATCGGGCGCGTAGTACAGGCCGTGGCCCGCCGCCGCCTCGCTGATCGCGAGGTTGCGCACGCCGCACTGGACGCGCGCGGTGCGCGCCACGGGGTCGACGGCGAGGATGCGGTTGAACCTCGCGAGCGACAGCGTCACGCCCAGCGCATGCGGCATGGCGCCGCCGGACAGCCCCGTGCCGGCGCCGCGTGCCACCACCGGCACCTGCAGCGCATGGCAGGCCTTCAGCACGGCCTGGACCTGGGCCTCGGTTTCCGGCAGCGCGACCACCAGCGGCCGCTGCCGGTAGGCCGTGAGGCCGTCGCACTCGTAGGGGGTCGTGTCCTCGGCCTGCCAGAGCAGGGCTTCGGCGGGCAGTACCTTCTGCAGGGCGGCCACCACCTGCGCCTGGCGTTCGGCGCGTTGCAGCACCTCTGACTCGGTCGGCGCGTTCATGGGGCGCAGCCTACTTGAAGATGACGGTCTTGTGCCCGTTCAGCAGCACGCGGTGTTCGCCGTGCCACTTCACCGCCCGCGCCAGTACCATGCTCTCGGTGTCGCGGCCGGTGGCCGTCAGGTCCTCGACGGAATAGGAGTGGTCCACGCGCGCCACGTCCTGCTCGATGATCGGGCCCTCGTCCAGCTCCGCCGTCACGTAGTGCGCGGTGGCGCCGATCAGCTTCACGCCGCGGTCGTGCGCCTGGTAGTAGGGCTTCGCGCCCTTGAAGCTGGGCAGGAAGCTGTGGTGGATGTTGATCGCCCGGCCCGAGAGCTTGCGGCACATGTCGTCCGACAGGACCTGCATGTAGCGGGCCAGCACCACGAGCTCGGCACCTTCGGCCTGGATCACCTCGTACTGGCGCGCCTCGGCCTGCGCCTTGGTCGCGCCGCTGACGGGAATGTGGTGGAACGGGACGTTGTAGCTGGCCGCGAGCTGGTAGAACTCGCGATGGTTGGAGACGATCGCGCGGATGTCCAGCGGCAGCAGCCCGCTCTTCCAGCGGAACAGCAGGTCGTTGAGGCAGTGGCCTTCCTTGCTCACGAAGATCACGGTCTTCATCGGCCGGTCGGAGGCGTGCAGCTGCCAGTCCATGCGGAAGCCCTCGGCGAACATCTTCAGCTGCGCCCGCAGGTCGTCCTCCGTCAGCTGCCCGCAGGCGAAGCGCACCCGCATGAAGAACAGACCGGTGCCGTGGTCGTTGTACTGGGCGGCTTCCTCGATGTTCCCGCCCGAATCCAGCAGGAAGCCGGAGACGGCGTGGACGATCCCGGGCCGGTCCGGGCACGAAAGGGTGAGGATGTAGGCGGCGGACATAAGTTGCCATTGTCGCAGGCGCGCAATTGACGTTCTCCCGCGGGCCTTGGATGATCCCCGACGAACAAGAACGTTGGGGGGAAACCCATGCGCAGACGAGAACTTTCCGCCATCCTGTCCCTGCTTGCCTGGCCGGTCCTGCCGACCGTGGCGCGCGCCCAGGGCCTGGCCGGCATCACCGACCTGGACGCCAGCAAGGGGCTCAAGGGCGCCCTGGAGAAGGGGGCGCTCGCTGCGGTGCAGATCCTCGGGAAGGCCGACGGCTTCCTGGGCAACCCGCAGGTGCACATCCCGCTGCCCAAGCCGCTGCAGGATGCGTCCAAACTCCTCAAGGCCTTCGGCATGCAGAAGCAGCTGGAGGACCTGGAGGTGTCGCTCAATCGCGCCGCCGAAGCGGCCGTGCCCAACGCGAAGAACCTCCTGGTCAACGCCGTGCGCAACATCTCGGTCGCCGACGCCAAGAAGATCCTCACCGGCGGCGACACCTCCGTCACCCAGTTCTTCGCCGAGAAGACCCGCGAGCCGCTCACCGGCACCTTCCTGCCGGTGGTGCACCAGGCGACGGCCAAGGTGGGCGTCGTGGACAAGTACGAGCGCGTGTCGAAGAAGGCGCAGTCCATGGGCCTCTACAAGCCCGAGGACCCGACGATCGACCACTACGTCACGCGCAAGGCGCTCGACGGCCTGTACTTCATGATCGCCGAGGAGGAGAAGAAGATCCGGCAGGACCCGGTCGGCACCGGCAGCGCGCTCCTCGCCAAGGTGTTCGGCGCCCTTCGGTAGCAAAATGGGGGCTCCAAGGAGTACCCCCATGGCCTACAACGAATTCCGGATGGACAGCCACTGGCTGCCCTTCACGCCCAACCGTCATTTCCGCAAGGAGCCGCGCGTGTTCACCGGCGCCGACGGGATGACGTTCACCACGCACGACGGCCGCCAGGTCATCGACGGCATCTCCAGCCTGTGGTGCGTGGGCGCGGGGCACAACCGCAAGCCGATCAACGAGGCGATCAAGAAGCAGCTCGACACGCTGGACTACGCCACCGCGTTCCAGGCGAGCAACGACCAGGCCTTCCTGGCCGCCGAGAAGATCGCCGCGATGGCGCCTGGCGACTTGAACAAGGTGCTGTTCTGCAACTCGGGCTCCGAGGCGGCGGACACGTCGCTGAAGGTGGCGCTCGCCTACCACCGCGCGCGCGGTGAAGGCCATCGCAACGTGTTCATCGGCCGCGAGAAGGGTTACCACGGCGTCGGCTTCGGCGGCATGAGCGTCGGCGGCATTCCCGCCAACCGCAAGGTGTACGGCACGGCGCTGCTGCCGCGCGTGGACCACATGCGCTTCATCCACGACCCGGCGAACGCCTACATCCACAACCAGGAGCCGGTGTCGCAGGAGGACTACCTCGCCGAACTGGAGAACCGCATCCTGCCGCTGCACGACCCGAGCAACGTGGCGGCGATCATCGTGGAGCCGGTGGCCGGTTCCGCCGGCTGGTACCTGCCGCCCAAGGGCTACCTGAAGCGCCTGCGCGAGATCTGCGACAAGCACGGCATCCTGCTGATCTTCGACGAGGTGATCACGGGCTTCGGCCGCATGGGCACCAACTTCGGCGCCGACTACTACGGCGTCGTGCCGGACATGCTGAACTTCGCCAAGTGCGTCACCAACGGCGTGATCCCCCTGGGCGGCGTGATCTGCCGCGACAAGCTGTACGACGCGATGATGAAGACCGAGGCGCCCGAGCACGTCATCGAGTTCTTCCACGGCTACACCTACTCGGGCCACCCGGTGGCGTGCGCGGCGGCCATCGCCACGCTGGACCTGTACCAGAAGGAAGGCCTGTTCCCGCGCGCCGCCGAAATGGGCAAGGTGCTGGGCGACGCGTTCCACTCCACCTTCAAGGGCCTGCCCAACGTGATCGGCATCCGCAGCCTGGGGCTTGCCGCGGCGGTGGAACTGGCGCCGATCGCCGGCACGCCGGGCAAGCGTGCCTACGACATCTTCATCGACTGCTTCAAGAAGGGCGCGCTCGTGCGGCCCGCCGGCGACGTGCTGGTGATTGCGCCGCCGTACATCGTGGAGAAGTCGCACATCGATACGCTGGTGAATACGCTGGCGGATGCGATCAAGCGGCACGCGTAGGTCCGCTCCCCCGCCCACCCCGTCATTCCCGCGCAGGCGGGAATCCAGGGCTTTGGATATAGGTGCCGCGGCGCCTCTTCTCCTTCCCGCAAGCCCTGGGTCCCCGCCTCCGCGGGGACGACGGATCAGCCCGCCTGCTTGCCCATCTGCTTGCGCAGCTCCGCGCAATAGTCCTTCCCCGTTTCTTCCCGCGGCAGTTCCACCGAGCGCGCCTGCACCGTCGCCGGCAGATGCCGCGGCACACCCACGTCCGCTTCCACGTGGCCGGCACCCGCGAGCAGCACCACGGTCTTGCCCGGGACGACCGCGCCCGCGATGGTCTCGGCCATGCTGCGGTCGCGCGCGATCTGGATGCGGGTCATCGGGGCGATCTGGCTTTCCGGCAGCAGCTCGCAGTGGCCCAGGCGCACGGCCTGCTGCTGCGCCTTCAGCGCGGGGCCGGGCAGCAGCCGGTCCAGGGCCTTGTCCCCCATGGCCTCGCGCTGCTGGTCGCGGGGCAGGTTGGCGCCCAGCACGGGCACGCCCGCGCGCACGGCGGCCATGATGGCCGGGCCGTAGCGTCCCCAGGGCCAGCCCTGCGCATCCCAGTGCAGGGCCTGCTGCACCTGGGCCTCGGTCGCCTGCGGCGGCAGGCCGCGGGTGGAGGTGCCCCGTTCGGCCATCTCCAGGGTCACCGCGGCGAGCGTCCCCTTGCGAGCCAGGCGGGCCACCCAATGTTCGTGCAAGCCGGGGTGGGCCGTGGCGTCATGCTGCTCGCCAAGCAGCAGGGCGTCGACGCCGGAGACGTCCGGTGCGGGAGAGACGGCGGCGCAGCCCGCGAGCAACGCGGCGGCGGCCAGGACGGGAAAAAGGCGCATCCGGCGATGCTACGGGCTGGCCGGCCGTTGCGGGCGCGCCATGAAAAAGGCGCGGACCGTGCCGCGCCTTTCCTCCGTCCCGCGAGCGGTGTTCAGTGGATCACGAGGGGGTTCTGGGCCAGCTCGGCATAGCCGTCCAGGGTCTCTTCGACCTCTTCCTGGGTCGGCGTGTTCAGCTGCCAGGCGTTGATCTGGCGCTGGAAGGCGTCCGCCCAGGTCCCGTCGAGGTAGACCTCCTTGTTGGAACGCTTGTCGACGATCTCGAATCCGTGCCGCACGCTGGCGGGCAGGGCCTCGCCTTCGGCAGGTTCATTGGCCTGGAGGTGCACCACCACGAAAGAATCGGAGTCATAAAGCATTTGCATGATCTGGTCCTTTTGCCTTTAGCTGGCTGCGATGGGCCCCGATTCAAGTGTGGCACTCAAGAAGGATCCCTGCAGGCACGGCCGGATTGGCCATGTCCCCAATCTAGCCGGGGCCGGGCTCAGCGCCTGTCGGTTGAGGACCAGCAGTGGTCGACCCAGCCACCGTCCGGGTTTGTCAGACGCAGGCGCACCGGGGCGTAAGCGAGCCCGGGAGCGAGCCACAGTTCCACCCGCTGGTCGAACTCCCGGCGGGGTGGCCGTTCCAGCTTGAGGGCGCGCACCGTCCCGCCGGGGAGATCGAGGTCTTCTTCCCCCAGGACGCGGAAGATCCAGGCGTCGGCCTCGCGGGTCGTCGCGGTGGGAATGGCCACCTGCGTGCCGGCCGTGAAGCGCGCGGGCTGCGCGGCCGCGAGCAGCGCCAGTTGCAGCACCACGCTCAGGCGGTCCTGCATGCCGGCGACCCAGTCCGCGGCGGGCTGGTTGTTGCTGAAGACGACCCGGCCGCCGGCCGGGTCGAAATGCGTGGCCTGCTCGCCGCGCGAGCGGTCGGAGAAGCGCTCGGGCACCAGGCCGGCCGGCGTCAGCGCGCCGGTGCTTTGCTGGACCCGCTCGCGCCGGCCGGGCGCCGAGACCGCGAGCTGCGCCTCGTACCGCTCGCCGTCCTGCTGCCATTGCAGCCGCGCGGCGCCCTCGAGCGTGAAGCCGCGGCCGCGCACGGTGACGGCGTAGTGCAGGACGGCGGAGGGCCACGCGGCAATGCTCGCCTGGAGCGGCGTGGCCGCGGGGGACGGCGCCGAAGGTTTCCGGCGCACGACGGGGCGCGCAGCCGGGGCAGCGCGTGCCACGACCGGGGCCGTCACCGGCCCCATCGCCTGCACCGTTTCCGGCAGTGCGATGGCCCGTGTCGTGAAGCGCGCCGGCGCCGGTGCGCGCTCCGGCGCCAGGATGCGCGTCGCCGGTTGCAGCAGCCAGAGGTGCGCGGCCAGCACGAGGACGGTGAGCAGCGCCAGCTGCCGCCACCGCCTCGCGCGGCCGGTGTTCATCCCCGGTGTCCGAGGTCGCTGGAAAGCTGCGCCGCCGCCCGCCGCAGCGGGCCGTCCACGGCGCCGCCCCATTCGGAGTCGAAGATGCCCGCGGGCCCCAGCGAGACGATGCCCAGGACCATGTGGCCGTCGGCGTCGAACACCGGCACGCAGAAGCCCACGATGCCGGGCAGCAGCGTGTCCACCACGCGCGAGGCGCCGCGCCGGCGCACCGCGTCGAGCAGCGTCCGCACTTCCGCCAGGGTGGACGGCACGTCGAGGCGGCCCTGCTTCTGCGCGCGCGCCATCTCCTCCTTGAGCATGGGCGCGATCGCCTCCTTCGGCGCGTAGGCGGCGAAGCACAGGCCGGTGGCGGAGGACAGCAGCGGCATCACATCCCCCAAACGCAGGTTCACGGTGACGGCCGACGGGGATTCCTCCCAGTGCACGATGGTCGGGCCGTGGTTGCCCCAGACGGCCAGCGCCAGGGTGTGGCCGATCTCCTCCATCAGGCGCGCGAGCCGCTCGCGCGCGAGCTTCACTGCATCCAGCCGCTCCAGCGAGGCGAGACCGAGCTTCAGCGCCGCCGGCCCGAGGTCGTACCGCGTGCTCGCAGAGTCCTGCACCACCAGTTGCAGCCGCTGGAAGCTCACGAGATAGCGGTGCGCCTTGGCCGCGCTCATGTTGGCGGCCCGCGCGAGGTCGCGCAGCATCAGCGGCCCTTCGGCCTCCCCGAGCACCTGCAGCAACCCGAAGCCCACCTCCACGGACTGGATCCCCGCCCGCTCCTTCACGCTCACGGCGCCCACTCGCTAGAATTACGATTAGGTAAACTCATTTCACAATGCGTAATGGTCCGGGCGGACTCTAGCGCATCCGCATACCGAGGTCCATCGATGAAATTGGCAACGTACAGGGACGGCTCGCGCGACGGGCAGCTGGTGGTGGTCTCGCGCGACCTGCAGTCGGCCCATTATGCGACCGGCATCGCGCACAAGCTGCAGCAGGTCCTGGACGACTGGAACTTCCTCGCCCCCCAATTGCAGGACCTCTACGAGACCCTGAACGGCGGCAAGGCGCGCCATGCGTTCCCCTTCGACCCGGCGCAGTGCATGGCGCCGCTGCCGCGCGCGTACCAGTGGGCCGACGGCTCCGCGTACATCAACCACGTCGAGCTGGTGCGCGCGGCGCGCAACGCCGAGGTGCCCAAGACCTACTACACCGACCCGCTCATGTACCAAGGCGGCAGCGACGACTTCCTGGGCCCGCAGGAGGAGGCGAAGTTCCTGAGCGAGGACTGGGGCATCGACTTCGAGGCCGAGGTCGCGGTCGTCACCGGCGACGTGCCCATGGGCGCCACGCCGGAGGAAGCGCTCGATGGCGTGCGCCTGGTGCTGCTCGCCAACGACTGGAGCCTGCGCAACCTGATCCCCGACGAGCTTGCCAAGGGCTTCGGCTTCTTCCAGAGCAAGCCGGCGACGGCGTTCAGCCCCGTGGCGGTCACGCCCGACGAACTGGGCGATGCCTGGGAAGGCGGCCGCGTCAACCTGGTACTGCAAAGCGCGTGGAACGGCCGCAAGGTGGGCATGTGCGACGCCGGTCCCGACATGACCTTCCATTTCGGCCAGTTGGTCGCCCACGTCGCCAAGACGCGCAACGTGCGTGCCGGCAGCATCGTCGGCTCCGGCACCGTGAGCAACAAGGGCGTGGCCGACGCGAGCGGCCGCACCGAATGGCCCAAGGGCTACAGCTGCATCGCGGAGAAGCGCGCCATCGAGACGATCCAGGACGGCAAGCCCTCCACCGCGTTCATGCGCTTCGGCGATACGATCCGCATCGAGATGAAGGGCAAGGACGGCCAAAGCATCTTCGGCGCGATCGAGCAGAAGGTGGCCGGACCCCAGAGTTCCCAACCCGAGAAGTAAACAAGGAATGATGCAACGGAGACACTTCCTCGCCGCGTCCGCCGCGGCGCTCGCCAGTCCCTTCGCGCTCGCCCAGGCGTGGCCGGAGCAGCCCATTCGCTGGATCGTGCCCTACCCGCCGGGCGGCGGCACCGACGTGATCGCGCGCTCGCTGGCCGAGGCGATGCGGCCGTCCCTCGGCCAGCAGATCCTGGTGGACAACCGCCCCGGCGCGGCGACCAACATCGGCGGCGACCTGGTCGCGCATGCGAAGCCCGATGGCTACACCGTCATGTCGGCGGACAACGCCATCCTCGCCTTCAACGAGCACCTGTTCACCAAGCTGCCCTTCAACCCCGAGAAGGACTTCAGCTACCTGGGCGCGATCGGCCGCTTCCCGCTGGCGCTGGTGGTGAACCCCTCCTTCCCGGCGAAGAACCTGCAGGAGTTCATCGCCTACGCCAAGTCCCATCCGGGCCGCATCAACTACGGCTCCCCGGGCAACGGCTCGCCGCACCACCTGGCGATGGAGCTGTTCAAGAACCGGACCGGCACCTTCATCACCCACATCCCGTACCGCGGCATGGCGCCGGCGCTGCAGGACGTGATGGGCGGCCAGATCCCCTGCATGTTCCTGGACCTGGCCGGCGGCCTGCCGGTCATGCAGACCGGCAAGGTGCGCGTGCTGGCGATCGGCTCGGCGAAGCGCGCGCCGGCGCTGCCCGACGTGCCGACGCTGGCCGAAGCAGGCGTGTCCGGCGCCGAGGTGTATGCCTTCCAGGGCGTGCTGGGCCCGGCCGGGCTCCCGGAGCCGATCGTCACGCGCTTCAACGGCGAGTTGAACAAGGCGCTCGCCAGCGCGGACGTGCAGAAGCGCGCGAAGGACTTCGGCATGGAAATGCTGCCCGGCACGCCGGCGCAGTTCAAGGCGATGGCCCGCGCCGAGGCGAAGCGCTGGGGCGGCATCATCCAGGCCGCCGGCGTCAAGCTGGACTGACGCGTTCCCCGGGCCGGCCTTGGACTTTCGTCCAATGCGCCGGCCCGCGCCCCGCCGGAAGAATGGGCGCATGACCACGAACATCCGGGTGATCCATCCCTCGGACTTCCTGCGGGTACGCACCGACGGCCGCGTGGACCTCGAGATGGGCAGGAACCTTCTGGCCGGCGTGGCGGAGGCGGCGGCGACGCTGGAACGCTTCGAGGTCCTGATCGACATCCGCGACGCCATCGGGCAGCTGACCCCGGACGAACTGCACGAGCTTGCCGGCAGCCTGATCGGGTTCCGCAGCACCTTCCTGCACCGGACCGCGGTGCTGTGCCCGCGCGAGCGCTTCGACAACGCGCGCTTCTTCAGCCTGCTGGCGGCCAGCTACGGCTTCCGCCGCATCCGCGCCTTCCTCACCTACGAGGACGCGATGGAATGGCTGATGGCACCGGACGAACCCTGAGGCGCGCCCGCGCGCGCCGCCCGCATACTGGGCCGATGGGGCCCGTCGCCGAACGCCGCTGGGCCTGGCTGCCCGCCCAGGGCAGCTGGTCCTACCACCTGCTGCTGGCCGCCACCGGCATGCTGGTGCTGGGGCCGCTGGCGGGCGTGACGGCTGCGTACATGAATTTCTCGCTGGGCATGTTCGTCGGCGGCCAGGTGCTGGCCGGCCTGCTCGGATCCGCCGTGACCGCGGGCTACGGCGCGGACGGCAAGCACGGCGCCAACTACATCCAGACCGCGGCCGCCTCCGTCGCCAGCATGAGCGCGATGGGCGTGCTGGTGCAGGCGATGGCGTGGATGGGGCTGCCGCAGCCGCCGGCGTGGAAGCTGATCGCGTACTTCGCCTGCATCGGGATGTTCGGCGTCGGCGTGGGCATGCTGTACACCCCGATCCTGGTCGACCGGCTGCAACTGGCGTTCCCTTCGGGCCTGGCCGTCGCCAACATCCTGCGCGCCCTGACCGACCCGCTCCTGCTGCGGCGGTCGCTGGGACGCCTGGGCGGCGGCGTCGCGGCTGGTCTCGCAACGGGCCTCGCCGGCAGCCGCATCGCCTGGCTGGGCAACATCCAGTTCTCCGCATCCACGCTGGGAGCGGGCCTCGTGGTCGGGCCGCGCATCGGGACCGCCGCGATCGTGGGCGGGCTGGCCGGCTGGCTCCTGCAGCCCTTCTTCGTGGGGATCGGCTGGCTCGCTCCCGGCGACCCCTTCCGCAAGATCACCTTCCTGCTCGCGCTGGGGCTCATCATGGGCGCGGCCGCCGTGGACCTGGCGCTGATCTTCTGGCGGGCGCTGCCGAACGCGCGGGCTCGCGCGGCGGCGGCGCCCGTGCCGGACGACTGGCGCCGGGTGCATCGCGGTCGACTCTGGGTCTGGGTGGTCGCATGGGCCGCGGCCACGGCGGCAGCCGGCCACGTGCTGCTCGCGCAGCCGCTGTTCTTCCAGCTGGTGGCGATCGCTCTGGTATTCCTGTTCGCGCTGGTGAACGGCATCTCGGTGGGCATCAGCGACTCCAATCCCATCTCCTCCGCCTTCGTGGTCTCGGTGGTCGTGATGGCCTTGCTGGGGCTCGCGGACGCGGGCGTGGGGCTGATGGCCGGTGCCGTGCTGCTGATCTCCACCAGCGTGGCTTCCGACATGCAGCAGGACCGCTCCACCGGCTGGCGCCTGGGCACGCCGCGCACGCTGCAGTTCCGCTACCAGGTGCTGGGCGTCCTCATGGGCGCGGTACTGGCCATCGTGTTCGCGCGCCTCTTCCTGGCCGCCTATCCCGTGCTGCTGCAGGACCAGACCGTGCTGAAGGCCGGCGAGCAGCCGGCAGGCTGGACGTCCGCCATGACCTACAAGTTCGTGGGCGTGCTGCGCAGCCTCACGGACGACAAGCCCTACCAGCGGACGGCGATCCTGATCGGCGTGGCACTCGGACTCGCGATCGAGGTGGCGCGCAAGTGGCTGAAGCCGCGCAGCTTCCTCGTCGACGCGATCCTGCTGCCGTCGCCGTACGCCGTGTCGTTCGGTGGGTTCGTGCCGTTGCCGACCTCGCTGTGGTTTGGCGGCGGGGGCATCCTGGCGGGCCTGGTGCAGGCGCGCGCGCCGAAGCGCAGTGGCGTGGCGGAGGACATGAGCAGCACGTCGCTGTTTGGCGGCGGGTTGATCGCGGGGGATGCGCTTGCCGCGCTGGCGCTCGGCGTGGCGGGGTTGCTGGCGACGGTGTTCTGATGAGGCCGCTCGGTGGGGTTCGGCCTGCGGCGCTCACCCCACCCTACGAGGCGGGGTAGGGTGGCGGTGAGCGCGCGAAGCGCCGAACCCCACCGACGCGGGCGTCACAACCGCAGCCACGACGTCCCTTTCTCCTCCGCCTGCGCCTCCGCCAGCGCCGCGAGGAAGGTCTCGCACCACCAGTGCACGTCGTACTGCCGCACCGTGCGCATCAGTGCGTGGTGCCGGTCGCGGCGTTCTTCCACCGGCATCTGCAGCGCCAGCAGGATGGCCGCGGCCGTGCCTTCGGTGTCGTAGGGATTCACCAGCAGGGCTTCCTTCAGCTGCTCCGCCGCGCCGGCGAAGCGCGAGAGCACCAGCACCCCGGGATCCGCATCGTCCTGCGCGGCGAGGAATTCCTTGGCCACCAGGTTCATGCCGTCACGCAACGGCGTGACCAGCGCCACGCGGCTCGCCTTGTACAGCCCCGGCAGCCGGGCGCGCGGCACGGTGCGGTGGATGTAGCGCACCGGCATCCAGTCCAGCTCGCCGAAGTTGCCGTTGATGGAGCCGCACAGGCTTTCCAGCTCGTGCAGGATGTCGCCGTAGGCCTCCACGTCCTCGCGGCTCGGGGAGGCGATCTGGATCAGCGTCGCGCTGGAACGCAGCTCCGGGTTCTTGGTGAGGAACTCGCGGAAGGCGCGCATGCGCTGCGGCAGGCCCTTGGAGTAGTCCAGGCGGTCCACGCCCACCAGGAGCTTGCGCCGGTAGTACTCGCGCTTCATGCGCTCGTACATGTCCATCGCCTCGGGCGCGTTGGCGAGCTGCGCGAATTCCTCCACGTCGATGCCGATCGGGAACGCGCCCGCGTGCACCGTGCGCCCGAAAGCGCGCCAGCGGTCGTCCGGCAGGCGCTGCGCATGCGCCTCGGTCTCGACGTAGCCGGCGAAATGGTCCAGGTCCGAACGGCTCTGGAAGCCGACGAGGTCGTACGCGAACAGCGCGCGGATCAGCCAGTCGTGGCCCGGGATCGCCGCCAGGATCAGCGGCGGCGGCAGCGGGATGTGCAGGAAGAAGCCGATGCGCTGCGTGCAGCCCAGCGCGCGCAGTTCCGCCGCGAGCGGGATCAGGTGGTAGTCGTGGACCCAGATCACGTCGTCCGGCCGCAGCATGGGCAGCAGCTTGCGCGCGAACAGCTGGTTCACGCGCCGGTAGCCGTTGATGTAGCCGGCGTCGAAGTCCGCCAGGTCCAGCCGGTAGTGGAACACCGGCCACAGCACGCCATTGGAGTATCCGAGGTAGAAGGCGTCGTGGTCCACCCTGGACAGGTCTACCATCGCCAGCTTCACCGGGCCGGCCTGCTGGAGGTGCACGTCATCGGCCTCGCTGTGGTCGACGATCTTGCCGCTCCACCCGAACCAGAGGCCGCCGGTGTTGTTCAGGACTTCCGCGAGCGCCACCGCGAGCCCGCCCGCCGCCGTCTGGCGCGGGTCGGCGATGCGGTTGGAAACGACGACGAGTCTGCTCATGTTCAGCGTTCAGCGTTCAGCGTTGAGCGTTGAGCGTTGAGCGTGGAACAGCCAGCGCTGCTTCCACGCCGAACGCCCAACGCTGAACGCCCAACCCTTTCATATCGCCGTATCCCACGGCGCCGACAGCCGCACCGCGGCGTTGATCGTGCCCACCATGGAATAGGTCTGGGGGAAGTTGCCCCACATCTCGCCGGTGACCGGGTGCGTGTCCTCCGACAGCAGGCCCAGGTGGTTGCGGCTCTTGAGCATCACCTCGAAGATCTCGCGCGCCTGCGCCTTGCGGCCGATGCGGGCCAGCGCGTCGATGCGCCAGAAGGTGCAGATGTTGAAGGCCGTCTCGGGCTTGCCGAAGTCGTCGGCCGCCTCGTAGCGGCGCATGTAGGGCCCGTCGCAGAGCGACTTCTCGAGCGCGTCCACCGTCGCGACGAAGCGTGCGTCGTTGGGGTCGATCATGTTGACTTCCGCCATCAGCAGCGCGCTGGCGTCGAGGTCGCGGCCGCCGAAGCTTTCCGCGAACGCCTGGCGTTCCTCGCTCCACGACTCCTTCAGGATGCGGTTGCGGATGGTGTCGGCGCGCTCGCGCCAGTAGCGGATGCGCTCGGGCAGGCCCAGCGATGCCGCCACCTTGGCGAGCCGGTCGCACGCGACCCAGGACATGAGGGCGGATGACGTGTGGATGCGCGCGCGCGTGCGCAGCTCCCACATGCCGGCGTCGGGCGAGTCGTAGATCTTGAACGCCTGCTCGCCCACTGCCTCCAGGTGCGCGAACTCCGCGCGCCCGGCGCGGCGGAACAGGCGGTGGTCGTGGAAAGCCTGCGCCGCCGCCAGGATGATGTTGCCGTACACGTCGTGCTGGAAATGTTCCTGCGCCTGGTTGCCCACGCGCACGGGCCCCATGCCGCGGTAGCCGGGCAGGTGTTCCAGGATGGCCTCCGGCAGCCTCTCCTCCTGGCCGATGCCGTACAGCGGCTGGATGTGGCCGCCGCCGGAGCGGATCACCACGTTCATCAGCCAGCGCAGGTACTCCTCCATCGTCGCCACTTCGGAGATGGAGTTCAGCGCCCGCACGACGAAGAACGCGTCGCGCAGCCAGCAGTACCGGTAGTCCCAGTTGCGCCCGCTCCCCGGCGCCTCGGGGATCGACGTGGTCATGGCCGCGACGATGGCGCCCGTGTCCTCGAACAGCGACGTCTTCAGCGTGATGGCCGCGCGGATCACCGCGTCCTGCCATTCCAGCGGCAGCGCCAGCGCCCGCGACCACTGCTTCCAGTAGGCGACGGTCTCCTGCTCGAACAGGCGCGCGGTGTCCTCGATGCCGGTGGCCAGCGTCTCGTCCGGCCCCATGATGAAGTTCATCGGCCGGTCGACGACGAAGTAGGTCTCCGACAGGATGTAGGCGATCGGCGCGTCCGTGTTGACGCGGACGCTGCTGTTGCCCGCGTAGAAGCGCACGTGCGTGCTGCCCTGCGTGACCATGGGCTGCGCGCGGCCCCAGTCGAATTTCGGCCGCAGCAGCACGCGCATGCGCGGGGATCCGGACAGCACGCGCACGCGCCGCACCAGCGACAGCGGGCGGAACATGCGGCCGCGGCTCCAGAAGCGCGGAGCCAGGTCGGTCACCTCGATGCCCTGGCCCTTGCGGTCGTACATGCGGGTGCGCAGCACCGCGGTGTTCGCCTCGTAGGCCTGCTCGCTGCGCTCGTAGTCCTCCAGCTCGAAGGCCCACAGGCTGCCGTTGGCGGACGGGTCCAGCATCGCGTTGAAGACCGGGTCGCCGTCGAAGCGCGGCAGGCAGCACCAGACGATGCGCGACTGCTGGTCGATGAGCGCGCTGTAGGCGCAATTGCCGATCATGCCGACCTGCAGCGTGTTGGGCGTGACGAAGGGTTCCTTGTTGTTCATGCAGTCCTCGGGGTGCGTGCGGCGAGCGCCGCCTCCAGGTCGTTGCGCAGCGCCGCGGGATCGGCCAGGCGGCGCCAGGCCACGCTCGCTCCCTCGCCGACCTTGATGCCCAGGCCGCCGAGGCGCTGCACGGTGGAAAAGCCGACTTCGTCGGTGATGTCGTCGCCGATGAACACCGGCGTGCGGCCGGCGAAGGGCGCCTCGCCCAGGAAGTCCTCGATCGCGCGGCCCTTGCTCGCGCCGCCCGGCTTGGCCTCCGCGACCATCTTGCCGCGCAGCAGCGTCAGGCCGGGGGAGGCGTTTACGGCGTCCTGCATGGCGCGCAGGCACAGTTCTTCCAGCTCGGGCCGCTGTCGGTAGTGCAGCGCGATCGAGCCGCGCTTGCTCTCCACCAGCAGGCCCGGATGTTCCGCGGCGAGCGTGCACGCGGCTTCCTCGACGGCATCCAGCGGATGCGTGTTCAGCAGGTGCAGGACGCCGTCGGCGCCGCGGCGCTCCGCGCCGTGCACGCCCGCCACCGCCAGCTGCAGCGGATGCAGGAACGCATCGAGTTGTTCGATGGGGCGCCCCGAGATCACCGCCACCGCACCTTGCAGGTAGTCCTGCACGGTGCGCAGTGCGGTGATCAGCGGCTGGGGCACGTGCACGGCATTCGGCTGCGGTGCCAGGTCGACCATGGTCCCGTCGAAATCCAGGAACAGGGCGCAGGAGGGATGGAGGATCTCCACAAGCGTCATGTGGCGTGACCGTAGCAAAGCCGTGCGCGGACCGCCAGACCGGCTCGACGCCGGCTGATGTAGGAGGATTCCTACGACCGACGCGCCGCGTGGCGCACAATGCCCGGCCATGCGCATGTCAACCCTCGCTCGCTTGCTGGCCGGCGGTGCCTTGCTGTCACTTGCATGTGGTTTCGCCACGGCCCAGGAACAGAACTGCCCGCCCCCGGCGCCCACCCTGCAAAGCCTGCGTCCCGAGCAGATGAAAGCCGACGTCCGCGACCGCGGTTTCCTGTGGAAGCTCACGCGCGACGGCCGCACCTCCTGGCTCTATGGCACGGTGCATGTGAGCCGGCCCGAATGGGTGCTGCCCGGCCCCACGGTGCGCGACGCGCTGATCGGCAGCCCTGTGCTCGTGCTCGAGCTCGATCTCGGCGACCCGGAGCTGGCGCGCGTGTTCGCGACGCCCGAAGACCCCGCACGCGTGCAGCGGGTGATGGCCGGCCTGGGCGCCAGGATGGCGAAGGCGGCCGCGCGCGAGTGCGTACCCGCAGGCATCGAGCGCGTGCAGCCCTTGCTGCAGGTCACGACCCTGGGCCTCTATGAAACCCGGCGTGACGGCTTCCATCCCGAGCTGGCCGTCGACGCCGTGTTGTGGGGGATGGCCCGGTACACGGGCAAGCGGGTGATCCCGCTGGAAACGCCCGCGTCGCAGCTCGCTGCGGTCCTGCCGGAAAGCGAGGCGGACGAACGCGTCCTGCTCACGCAAGGCCTGGACGAGATCGAGTCCGGCGAGGGTCGCGGCACGCTGCTGCGCCTGCTGCAGGCCTGGGGAGACGGCGACGCGAACACGCTCGTCAGCTATTCCGAGTGGTGCGAGTGCATGGGCACGCCCGAGGAGCGTCGATACATGACGCGCCTCATCGACGAGCGCAACGGCCCCATGGCCGACAAGCTCGCCCGGCTGCACGCGTCGGGCCAGAACTTCTTCGCCGCCGTCGGATCGCTCCACATGACGGGACCCCAGGCGCTGGACAAGTTGCTGGGCGCGCGCGGCTTCCAGGTCGAGCGCGTCGTGTTCCCTTCCCCGCAGGCCAGGCCATGACCATTGACTACAGCCGCTACCAGACCCTCGCCATCACCCGCCGCGGACCGGACGGCACGGTGCTGGACATCCAGATGAAGGCCGCCAACGGCAAGCTGCCCACGGCAGGCCACGCCGGCCACCGCGAGCTGGCACAGATCTGGCGCGACGTCGGCGCCGACGAGGGCGTGCGCTGCGCCGTGCTGCGCGGCGAGGGCCTGGGCTTCTCGGGCGGCGGCGACCTGGCGCTGGTGCAGGACATGGCGGACGACTTCGAGACCCGCTCGCGCGTCTGGCAGGAAGCGCGCGACCTGGTCTACAACGTGATCAACTGCGACAAGCCCATCGTGAGCGCGCTGCATGGCCCCGCCGTGGGCGCGGGCCTCGTGGCCGGCCTGCTGGCCGACATCTCGGTGGCCGCGCGCGACGCGAAGATCGTGGACGGCCACACGCGCCTGGGCGTTGCCGCGGGCGACCACGCGGCGATCGTCTGGCCGCTGCTGTGCGGCATGGCCAAGGCCAAGTACTACCTGCTGTTGTGCGACCCGGTGAGCGGCGAGGAGGCGGAGCGCATCGGCCTGGTGTCGGTGGCCGTCGACGCCGACCAGCTCCTGCCCAAGGCCTACGAGATCGCCGACCGGCTGGCACAGGGCAGCCAGAGCGCGATCCGCTGGACCAAGTACGCGCTGAACAACTGGCTGCGCCAGGCAGGCCCGGCCTTCGACACCTCGCTGGCCCTCGAATTCCTCGGCTTCGGCGGGCCCGACGTGCGCGAAGGCCTGGCGTCGCTGCGGGAACGGCGGCCGCCGAAGTTCTGAGCGCGTGGGATCATCCTGGCCATGAAGACCTTCCTCGCCCCACTGCTTCTCGCCACCGCGTCCCTGGTGCACGCGCAGGCGCCGGCACCCGTCGCCGCCGAGGGCGCCTGGGCGCGCAGCATCGTGGCCGGCCAGGATTCGAGCGGCGCCTACATGACGCTCACCGCGCGCGAGCCCCTCACGCTGCTGGGGGCGCAGACGCCCGCGGCGGGGATCGTCGAGATCCACGAAATGAAGATGGAAGGCGACGTCATGAAGATGGGCGCGGCCGACAGCCTGCCGCTGGCTCCCGGCAAGCCGCTGCGCCTGGCGCCCGGCGGCTACCACTTCATGCTGATGGACCTGCAGGCGCCGTTCAAGCCGGGCAGCACGATCGCCATGACCCTGCGCTTCCGCGACGCGCAGGGCAAGGAGCGGCAACTCCCCGTGACGGTGCCCGTGAGCCAGGCCGCGCCGGCGCGCAAGCATTGACGCACCCAGCGCGGCCGCGCCGTCTCTGGGGTAAGCTTTCAGCCAGAGCACCCAGGAGCGCGCCATGAGCGACAACACGAACTTCGGCTTTGCCAAGCTGGTTCCGGGCTTCGACTTCCTGCAGAACCTGGCCAAGGGCGCGTCGCACTCGCTGCCGCAGCTGCCCAATCTCTCCAACTGGATCGCCCCCACTCTCAACGTGGAGGAGCTGGAGAAGCGCATCACCGAGCTGAAGGCCGTGCACTTCTGGCTGGACCAGAACAGCAAGGCGCTCGGTGCGACCATCCAGGCGCTGGAAGTGCAGAAGATGACGCTGGCCACGCTGCAGGGCATGAACTTCAGCATGGGCGAGGTCGCCGACGCGCTGAAGCTCAAGCCGGTGGCCGCGACGCAGAAGGAGCCCGGGGCGGAAGCGCCGGCGGCGACAGCCGCGACAAAGCGCAAGGCCGCTCCCGAACCCGCGAAACCGGCCAAGGCCAAGGGCAAGCCGGGCAACGGGTCCGCCGCCGCGGTCGATCCGCTGCAGTGGTGGGGCGCGCTCACGCACCAGTTCCAGGAAATCGCGGCCAACGCCATGAAGGACGTGGCGCAGAAGGCGACGGTGCAGGTCGCGAAGAGTGCCGTCGCGAAGTCCGCACCGAAGGCGGCGAAGAAGCCGGCCCCGCGCAAGACCGCACGCAAGACCGCCACGTCGTCCTAGGAGAGGCCATGCAGTTGTTCCCCTTCGGCCATGCCACGCATCCGCAGTGGCAGATGGCGGCCGGGCTCGTGCTCGCGCAGCTGCGCGCCCAGATGACCCTGCCCGGCTACGCGGCGAATCCCACGCTGGGCCTCCTGTACATCACGGACCACTATGCCGCCGAAGCCCGGGAAATCCTGGACCACTTCGGCGCCGAGCTCGCCACGGTGACCGACTGGTCCGGCACGGTGGGCGTGGGCATCGCCTCGTCCAACGTGGAGTACTTCGACGAGCCGGCACTGGCCGTGATGCTGTGCGCGATGCCGCCCGACCAGTACCGCGTGTTCTCCGGCGTCGCGCCGCTGCCTGCGTCTTTCCACCCGCACACCGCGCTGGTCCACGCCGATGCGACGACACCGGAGCTCGCCGACCTGATCACGGAGATGGCCGAGCGCACGGCCACGGGCTACCTGTTCGGCGGCCTCGCTTCCAGCCGTGGCGACGTCGTGCAGTTCGCGGTGGGCGGCAACGGCAACCTGCGCGGGCACGGCAAGGCCGGCGGCGTGTTCCGCGGCGGCCTCTCCGGCGTGGCCTTCGCCGACGGCGTGCCGCTGGTGTCGCGCGTCACGCAGGGCTGCCACCCGGTGGCGCCGGCGCGCTCCATCACCGGCGCGGACGGCAACCTGGTGACCGGGCTCGATGGCGAGCCGGCGCTCGACGTGCTGCTGGAAGACCTGCGCATCACCCTGGACCAGCCGCAGGCCGCCGTCGCGGCGCTGCGCCAGACGCTGGTGGGCCTCACGCAGGCGGGCGAGGACGTCGTCCACCGCAGCGGGCACTTCGGCAACGACGTCGTCGTGCGCCACATCATCGGCGTCGATCCGCAGCGGCGCGGCGTGGCTGTCGCCGATCGCGTGGAAGAGGGCATGCGGCTCGCGTTCTGCCGCCGCAACGTGGATGCCGCGCGCGCGGACCTGGTGCGCATCTGCGCCGAGATCCGCGAGGAGCTGGAACCGGAGGAGCTGCCGCTGGCCGTCGCGAGCGCGCTGGCCGCCTCCGACGGCCTGGGCGCGCCGAGTCCCGCGCGCCCGATCGCCGGGGCGATCTACGTCAGCTGCGCCGGCCGCGGCGGTCCGCACTTCGGCGGGCCCAGCGCGGAACTGCAGATCGTGCGCCGCGCGCTGGGCGACGTGCCGCTGGTGGGCTTCTTCGCCGGCGGCGAGATCGCGCGCAGCCACCTGTATGGCTACACGGGCGTCCTGACCGTGTTCCGCTGAAGCGCGTCAGGCCTTGTTGCCGGGCGCGGTCCGCCGCATCTGCGCGAACGCGGCGAATTCCCAGTCGCGCATCGCCAGCACGAGGGTGTAGCCCCCGCGTTCCTTCTGCGGCAGCTTCTGGTCGGCCTGGTGCTGCTGCGCGAAGTCCTGCGCCACCTTCTGCAGGCGGTCCACGAAGGACGGCGCGATCGCGCGGCTCACCTGGCCGTGCACCAGCAGCAGCGTTTCGGCGTGGCCGTCGAAACCGCCGCCGAAGTAGTCCAGCACGGCGTGGTCGCGGAAGTAGTTCATCACCGGCCCGTGCGGCCGCCAGCGGAAGGTCTTGGCAAGCTTGAGGCGGTAGCGGTTCAGCGGCCGCAGCTCGATGATGCCGATGCGATCGAGCTGCACGAAGTACTTGATGCAATCGGCCTCGGTCAGCCGGTAGTCGGAGGTGATCTGCTCCAGCGTCCACTGGGACAGCACGCAGATCGCGCACAGCAGCAGCTTCTTGTCGGCCACCACGGCCTTCTCCTGTTCCTGCGTCAGTTCCTTCAGCAGGGGCTGGGCGTCGGCGACGCGCCGCGCGAGTTCGGCGAAATCCAGCTTGAGCACGCGGCAGATGGCGTCGATGCGCGACAGGGCCATGTCGCCCTTGGCGAGCATGCGCTTGACGCTGGACTCGGCCATGCCCAGGCCCTCGGCCAGGTCGGCGTACGTCATCTGCGCGGACTTCAGTTCCTTCTTGAGGGCGGTGACGAGGTCGGCGGTGGTGCTCATGGGAGTACAGGATTCCGATACTGGTGGGCCAACAGTCCGGCAATGTAGCCGAAAAGAGGATGCCGGCCACCTCCGTGTCCCGACACTGGGCGCCTCACCCGAGGAGAACCCATGCGCCTGTCCCCGACCCGCAACGAGAGCCTGCTGCTGCTCGCCTTCCTGGCCCTGTGCGTCCTCGCGCTGGCCGGTCCCGCCATCGCGCAGCCGCCGCAGGCGCACGACTTCGCCGACCAGCGCGCGCTGTGGGGCCTCCCGCACGCGCTGGACGTGCTGTCGAACCTGCCCTTCGTGCTGGCCGGTGCGTGGGGCTTGCGGCTGTTGCAGCGCGTGCCCTCGGGCGAGCTGTTCGCGGCGCAGCGCGCCTGTGCCGGCCTGTTCTTCCTGGGCTTGCTCACCACGGCCGTCGGTTCCACGGCCTACCACCTCGCACCGAATGACTGGGGACTCGCGTGGGACCGCACCGGCATGAGCGTGGCCTTCGCCGGCCTCCTGGGCCTGGTGGCGGCGGCGCGCGTCAGCGACCGCGCCGGCCTGGCGCTGTCGGCTGCCTTGCTGGTGCTGGGGCCCGTGAGCGCGATCGCGTGCCTTCTCACCGGCAACGTGCTCGCCTGGGCGGTCGTGCAGTTCGGCGGCATCGCACTGCTGCTGCTGGTGCTCGCGTTCGGAAAGGATCGCCTCGCGGCATGGCCTGTGCGCTGGAGCCTCGTGCTGCTGGCGTATGCGGTGGCCAAGCTGGCGGAGGCCAACGATGCGGCGGTGCTGCAGGCGACCGGCGAGTTGTTCTCGGGCCACACGCTCAAGCACGTGGTCGCCGCCTTCGCTGCCGCGCCCGTGCTGTTCGCGCTGGGGTCGCAGGCGCGGCGGCAGAATGGACGCTCCGTGGCGGCGCAGTCCGCCTGAGCAGGAGGAGAACAGAGTGAACGACAACGTCGCGGTGGCCGATCCCGTCCTGGCGGGCGCCGCCCCGGAACATCCCAACCAGTTCGCCCTGCTGAAGCAGCGGCGCTTCGCCCCCTTCTTCTGGACGCAGTTCGCGGGCGCGGCCAACGACAACCTGTTCAAGTTCGCCTTCACGGTACTGGTCACCTACCAGCTGCAGGTGTCCTGGCTGTCGGCGGAGATGGCGGGCCTGGTGATCGGCGCCGTGTTCATCCTGCCCTTCCTGCTGTTCTCGGCCACCAGCGGGCAGCTGGCCGACAAGTACGACAAGCGCGGCCTGATCCGGTTCGTGAAGTGGCTCGAGGTCGGCATCATGGTCCTGGCGGCCATCGGCTTCTTCGGCGCCAACGTCCCCATCCTGCTCGGGTGCACCTTCCTCATGGGGCTGCACTCCACGCTGTTCGGGCCGGTGAAGTTCGCGTACCTGCCGCAGCACCTGGGCGAGCGCGAGCTCACCGGCGGCAACGGCATGGTGGAGATGGGGACCTTCATCGCCATCCTGCTGGGGACCATCGCGGGCGGCCTGGTCATCGCCATCCCGCAGGTCGGGCCGCACTGGGTGGGCGCCAGCTGCATCGCGCTGGCGCTCGTGGGCCGCCTCGCGGCGCAGTGGATCCCGCTGTCGCCTTCGACCGACCCGGGCCTGAAGATCAACTGGAACCCGGTCAGCGAGACCTGGCGCAACCTGAAGCTCGCCCACGGCAACGTCGTGGTGTTCCGCTCCCTGCTGGGGATCAGCTGGATGTGGTTCTTCGGCGCCGTGTTCCTCAGCCAGTTCCCGAGCTTCTCCAAGGAAGTGCTGCACGGCGACGAGCACGTGGCCTCGCTGCTGCTGCTGGTGTTCTCGATCGGCATCGGCGTCGGCTCGCTGCTGTGCGAGATCCTCTCGCGCCGCCACGTGGACATCGGCCTGGTGCCCCTGGGCGCGATCGGCATGACCGTGTTCGCGGTGGACCTGTACTTCGCCTCGCGCGGCCTGCCGCCGTCTGCACAGCTGCTGGCGGTGGGGCAGTTCGTCGCGGTGCCGGCCCACTGGCGCGTGATGGCGGACCTGGCGCTGCTGTCGCTGTTCGCGGGCCTGTACTCGGTGCCCATGTACGCGCTGATCCAGCTGCGTGCGCAGCCCACGCACCGCGCCCGCATCATCGCGGCCAACAACATCCTCAACGCGCTGTTCATGATCGCGAGCTCGGTGATCGCCGGCGCGCTGCTGGGCGCGGGCGCGAGCATCCCGCAGATCTTCCTCGCGGTGGGCATCGCCAACGCGGTGGTCGCCGGCTACATCTTCCTGCTGGTGCCGGAGTACCTGCTGCGCTTCGTGGCCTGGGTGGTCACGCGCCTGGTCTACCGCTTCCGCGTGCGCGGCGACCAGCACATTCCCGTGGCGGGCCCGGCGATCCTCGCCTGCAACCACGTGAGCTTCGTCGACGCGGTGCTGCTGATGGGGGCGAGCCCGCGGCCGATGTACTTCATGATGGACCACCGCATCTTCCAGGTGCCGGTGCTGGGCTGGCTGTTCCGCCTCGCGAAGGCGATCCCCGTCGCGTCCCGCCAGGACGACCCCGCCGTCTACGAGGCCGCGTTCGCGCGGGCCGCGCAGGTGCTGCGCGAAGGCGACCTGCTGGCCATCTTCCCGGAAGGCGCGATCACGCGCGACGGCCAGCTGCAGCCCTTCAAGGGCGGGATCATGAAGGTGCTGGAAGAAGCGCGCGCCAACGGCATCACCCCGCCGGTGGTGCCGATGGCGCTGACCAACCTGTGGGGATCGTTCTTCAGCCGCATCGAGAAGGAAGGCGCGATGGTGCGGCCTTTCCGGCGCGGCCTGTTCAACCGGGTGGGCCTCAACGTGGGCAGCCCGGTCCCGGCGGCGCAGGTGCAGCCGGAGCTGCTGCAGCAGCGCGTGGCGCAGTTGCTGGCGGACTGAGTTCCTCCCGGCGAGAGAAAGGCGGCCCGCGGGCCGCCTTTCTTTTGGTCCGTGCGCTTGCAGCAGCGGTATCGCCCTTCGATACCCGTGGCGGACAACTTCGCTCCTTCGTGGCAAACCGGGCGCCTCTCGCGAGACCGCCGACCACACTGCATCCCGTGTTCAACACCTCCCAGAGGTTCTCGATGCAAGTGCTGATCCAACGCGATACGCGGGCCTGGCAGATGCAGGTCTGGATGTCCTTCGCGCTCTCCGTCTTCCTGTGCGGCGTGGGCCTGGCCTGGCTGCCGGGGCGCGATCTCGATCGCGCGTTCATGGTGATGGGCTACGTGTTCTGCCTCTCGGCCGCCTTCGTGCTGGCGAAGTTCGTGCGGGACCAGGAGCAGGCGCGGCGCGAGCGCAAGCCGGCCGACACGCCGCTGTTCGGCCTGGTGGTGTGGTCCGGTTTCGCCCTGGCCATGGGCCTGACGGGGTGGGGCCTGTTGCGCATGGAGATCAGCGGGACCTACAAGGCCTTCCTCGCGGTGAGCTGGCTGTACCTGATCACGTGCACCTTCACCCTGGCCAAGACCCTGCGCGACCGCCACGAGGCCGACCTCGCGGAAGCGCGCCTGGGCCGCAACGAGCAATGAACCGGGGAGCAACCATCATGCGACACACCATCCTGTCCTGCGCTCTCGCCGCCAGCGTGCTGCTGCCGGCCGCCGCGCGCGCCCACAACGACATCTCGACCCTCAGTGCGCTGTCGGCGGTGCCGGTCGCCTCCGTGGTGGGCACCGCCAGCATCGCGGCCGGCGCCATCGTCGTCGTGCCGGTGGCGCTGTCCACCGCGGGCGCCGTGCTGGTGGTGAAGACCGTGGAGGTGAGCGCGCGCGGCACGGTCTACGTGCTCGAGCGCGCCTCCGATGGCGCCCGCGTGAGCATCGAGGTCGCCGGTCGCGGCGTCGAAGCGAGCGCCTTCGCGGTGGGGACGTCCGTCACGGTCACCGTCCTCGACTCCGGCGTGCTGCTGTCGACCGCCGGCGAAGTGCTGGCCTTCCTGCCGAATGCGCTCGGGCAGGCGCTGCTCTACGACGAACGGGTGACGCGATGAGGGCCGCCCTGCGACGCCACGCCGTCCTCGCGGCACTCCTGCTGGCGATGGCGCTCTTGCTCCCGCCGGCGGCCTGGGCGGGCCGCTCGTGCGAGGCGCACCCGCCCACCCCGGCATCGGTTGCGAGCGGCCTGCGCCTGGCGCAGCGCACGTACGAGGCCCTGGAAGCGCAGTACGTGCGCGACGGCACCCAGGTGGTGCTGCTGGCCCGCGCCGGCCGCGACCTGTCGAAGCACGGGCTGCGCTACTCGCACCTGGGCATCGCGTTCCGCTCGCGGGACGCGCAGGGCCGGCCCACCTGGCGCGTGCTGCACAAGCTCAATGCCTGCGGCACTGCGACGGCCGACCTGTGGCGCCAGGGCCTGGGCCCGTTCTTCCTGGACGACCTGTGGCGCTACGAGACTGCCTGGGTCGTGCCGACGCCGGAGGTGCAGCGCCAGCTGCTGGCGCTGCTGGCCGACGACGCCCGCGCCGTGCGCCTGCACCAGCGTCCCTACAGCATCGTGAGCTACGCCTGGGGGCAGCGCTACCAGCAGTCCAACCAGTGGGCGCTGGAGACGCTGGCGATGGCAGTCGAGCCGGCCGCGAACACGCGCGAGCGGGCGCAGGCCTGGTTGCGCCTGCGCGGCTACGAACCGACGGCGCTGCACCTGGACGCGCTCACGCGCCTGGGTGGCCGGATCTCCTCGGCCAACGTTGCTTTCGACGACCATCCGGATGCCAAGCGCTTCCGGGACCGCATCGAAACCGTGACGGTGGACTCGATTTTCACTTGGATGCAACGCGCCGGGCTTGGCGGCGCCCCGGTCCGGCTGCAAGATGACGACGCAACGACAAGACAAAGGGGACTCCCATGAGCAAGGCCTTGCGCCTGTCGGAGAAATGGTTCCGCCGCGGCCTGTGGCTGGTGGCGCTGGTGTTCGCGAGCTTCCTGATCGGGCTGGGCAGCACCATCGTGGGCGACCTGCCGAGGGTGGAGAAGCCGCTCGCGGTCGACGACTTCCTGGACAAGGCCGCGGCCGACCGCCTGCGCGCCGCGATCCAGCAGTCGCAGGCCACGACGCGGGAGGCGCAGGATGCGCGCGACCAGGCGCGGCTGAAGCGCCGCGTCGCCGAGGCCGACACCCAGGCCGCGCGCGAGAGCTTCCAGAACTGGCTGGCGACGCGGCGCGCCACGCAACTGTCCGAGCAGGACCCGGAAGTGATCGCGCGCACCCAGGGGCTGGACCGCCTGAAGCAAGCCGAGCGCACCGCGCAGGCCGCGGAGCAGCGGCAGGACCAGGTGCTGCTCGATGCGCGCCAGGCCGAGGCACGCGCACGCCAGCAGCTGCAGGAGATGCAGGACGAGGCCTACCGCAAGATGAACGTGGAGGCGCGCCGGGTCGAACTGCGCGTGTTCCTCTATCGGCTGGCGCTCACGCTGCCGCTGCTGGTCGTGGCCGGCTGGCTGCTGCGCAGGAAGCGCCATTCGACCTGGTGGCCTTTCGTGTGGGGCTTCGTCCTGTTCGCCCTGTTCGCGTTCTTCGTGGAGCTGGTACCCTACCTTCCGAGCTACGGCGGCTACGTGCGCTACATCGTCGGGATCATCGTCACGGTGGTCGTCGGGCGGCAGGCGATCGTCGCGCTGAACCGCTACCTGGAGCGGCAGAAGGCGGCGGAGCAACTGCCCGATGCGCAGCGGCGAGAGGAACTGAGTTACGACACCGCGCTGGCCCGCCTGGCCAAGGGCGTCTGTCCGGGCTGCGAGCGGCAAGTGGACCTGCGCAACGAGAAGATCGACTTCTGCCCGCACTGCGGCATCGGGCTGTTCGATCGCTGCCGGCAGTGCGCGTCGCGCAAGAGCGCGTTCTCGAAGTTCTGCCATTCGTGTGGAACGGCAGCAGGCAGAGGGCCGTTCACCCGCTTGCTTCCCGATGCGGCTTGATCGGTGGGGTTCGCTGCGCTCACCGCCACCCTACGAAGGGCGTCGTAGGGTGGCGGTGAGCGTCAGCGAACCCCACCGCAGAGCCCTCAAACCCCCCGCCGCCGGTCCTGCCTGAACGCCTGCGCGAACGCCGCGAAGCGCCCGGCATCGAGCGCTTCGCGGATCTCGCGCATCAGGTTCAGGTAGTAGTGCAGGTTGTGGATGGTGGCCAGCATGGGCCCCAGCATCTCCCCGCAGCGATCGAGGTGGTGCAGGTAGGCGCGCGAGAAGCCGCCGCTCACGGTGCCGTCGGGACGCGCGATGCCCTTGCACGTGTAGCAGGTGCAGGTTTCGTCGAGCGGGCGTTCGTCGGTGCGATGCTTCGCGTTGCGGATCTTCAGGTCGCCGAAGCGCGTGAAGAGGTGGCCATTGCGCGCGTTGCGCGTGGGCATGACGCAGTCGAACATGTCCACGCCTTGCGCCACGCCTTCGACGAGGTCCTCGGGCGTGCCCACGCCCATCAGGTAGCGGGGCTTGCCCGCGGGCAGTCGGTGCGGCGTGTGCGCCATGATGCGCAGCATGTCCTCCTTGGGCTCGCCCACGCTGACGCCGCCGACGGCGTAGCCGGGGAAGTCCATCTCGACGAGGGCCTGCAGCGATTCCTCGCGCAGGTGCTCGAACATGCCGCCTTGCACGATGCCGAACAGGGCGTTCGGGTTCTCCAGCCGCGCGAACTCCGCCTGGCAGCGCACCGCCCAGCGGCGCGACAGCTCCATGGAGAAGCGCGCCTCCGCCTCGGTGGTGAAGTGCCCCTTGGTCTCGTAGGGCGTGCACTCGTCGAACTGCATGACGATGTCCGAGTTGAGCACGGTCTGGATCTGCATCGAGACCTCGGGCGTGAGGAACAGGCGGTCGCCGTTGACGGGCGAGGCGAACTTCACGCCTTCCTCGCTGATCTTGCGCATCTCGCCCAGGCTCCAGACCTGGAAGCCGCCGGAGTCGGTGAGGATCGGCTTGTCCCACTGCTCGAAGCGGTGCAGGCCGCCGAACTGCTTCAGCACGTCGAGGCCGGGGCGCATCCACAGGTGGAAGGTGTTGCCCAGGATGATCTGCGCGCCCATCTCCTCCAGAGAGCGCGGCATCACGCCCTTGACCGTGCCGTAGGTGCCCACGGGCATGAAGATGGGCGTCTGCACCACGCCGTGATTGAGGGTGAGGCGGCCGCGGCGCGCGAGGCCCTCGGTCTTCAGGAGTTCGAAGTTCAGCATGTCGTGAGGATCCCGGCGAGCGCGGCAACGAGCTGCTCGCACTGTTCGCGCGTTCCGATGGTGATGCGCAGGAAACGGTCCGTCCGCGGACCCGGAAAGTGCCGCACGAGGATGCGGCGTTCGCGCAGCTGGCCCAGCAGCTCCGCGCCCGCGCGCGAGGGGTGCCCGGCGAACAGGAAGTTGGCGTGCGACGGGACCACGTCGAAGCCGAGGCGGGCCAGCTCGCCGGCCAGCCATTCGCGGGTGGCGATCACCTGCGCCCGCGTGTGCTCGAAGTGCGCGCCGTCCTGCAGCGCCGCCGCGGCGCCCGCTTGCGCCAGCCGGTCGAGCGGATAGGAATTGAAGCTGCCCTTGACGCGTTCCAGGGCCTGCAGCAGCTGCGGCTGGCCCACGGCGAATCCGACGCGCAGGCCGGCGAGGCTGCGCGACTTGGACAGCGTCTGCGTGACGAGCAGGTTGGGATGTTCGGCGACCAGCGGAATCGCGGACTCGGCGCCGAAGTCGACATAGGCCTCGTCGACCAGGACGACGGACTCCGGATTCGCGTCCAGGAGCTTGCGGATGTCCGCGCGCGCCAGCGCGCGCCCGGTCGGGGCGTTCGGGTTGGGCAGGACGATGCCGCCGTTCGGGCGGGCGTAGTCCTGCACCCGCACGCCGAAGCGATCGTCCAGCGGCACTGCCTCGAACGCGATGCCGTACAGGCGGCAATACACCGGGTAGAAGCTGTAGGTGACGTCGGGAAAGAGGACCGGCCGGCCTTCGTGCTTCAGCAAGCCGAGGAAGGCATGCGCCAGCACCTCGTCGGAGCTGTTGCCGGCGAACACGCGGTCGCGGGGAATGCCGTGCACGCGGCCGAAGGCTTCGCGCAGCCGCGTGCTGTCCGGGTCCGGGTACAGCCGCAAGTCTTCGTTGCTGGCGTTCCGGATCGCCTCCAGCGCCGCCGGCGAGGGCGGGTAGGGATTCTCGTTGGTATTGAGCTTGACCAGCCCCGCCACCGCGGGCTGCTCGCCCGGCACGTAGGGGCGGATGCCGGCGATTCCGTCGCTCCAGAACTTGTCCATGGTTTCCGTCATTGTCCGGGCCTCGCTGCGCGGGAGAGCAACATCGCGTCGCCGTAGCTGAAGAAGCGGTACTTCGCAGCGATGGCCCGGGCGTAGAGGTCCATCACGTGCCCGTAGCCGGCGAAGGCGCTGACCAGCATCATGAGGGTGGACTTCGGCAGATGGAAGTTCGTGAGCAGCAGGTCGACCTGGCGGAAGGCGAAGCCCGGCGTGATGAAGATGTCGGTGTCCCCGCTGGCCTGGCCGCTGCGGGCCCAGGACTCCAGGGTGCGCACGGTGGTCGTGCCCACCGCCACGAGCCGGCCGCCGCGCGCGCGCAGGCGGGCGATCGCTTCCTGGGTGGCCTGGGGCACCTGGTACCACTCGCTGTGCATGCGGTGCTGCGCGATGTCCTCGGTCTTGACCGGCTGGAAGGTGCCGGCGCCCACGTGCAGCGTCACGCTGGCCCGCCGGACGCCGCGGGCGTCCAGCGCCGCGAGCACCGCCTCGTCGAAGTGCAGGGCCGCCGTGGGCGCGGCGACCGCGCCGGGGTTGCGGGCGAACACCGTCTGGTACCGCTGCGCGTCTTCGGCCGTGCCGGCGTGTTCGATGTACGGCGGCAGGGGCACGTGGCCGTGCCGCTCCATCAGCGCGTACGGGTCGTCGCTGAAAGCGAAGCGGAAGAGCGGGCCGTCTTCGTCGGGATACCGACCGAGGAGCGTCGCGGTGAAGCCGCCGTCCATGCGCAGCTCGGTCCCCACGGGCGGCTTCTTGCTCACCTTCATGTGGGCGACGACTTCGCGGCCGGCGAGGACCCGCTCCACCAGCAGTTCCAGCTTGCCGCCGGTCGGCTTCTCGCCGAACAGGCGGGCCTTCACCACCTGGGTGTCGTTGAACACCAGCAGGTCGCCGGGGGCCAGCAGGCCCGGAAGCTCGCGGAAGATGCGGTCGACCGCCGTCGGGCCCGTGCCATCCAGCAGGCGCGAGGCGCTGCGTTCGGCGGCGGGATGCTGGGCGATGAGGTCGGGAGGCAGGGCGAAATCGAAATCGCCCAGGGAATATTGGCGCATTGCTCGAGGGCCGGACGGACCCGTTCCAAGTAACGGGCAGAATTGTCCCATGCCCGAGAACAAGGCGTTGACCGAGCCGCAGAAAGCCCTGGCCAAGATGGGCCTGGCGCGGGACATCGACCTCGCCTTGCACATTCCCCTTCGCTACGAAGACGAGACCCGCATCGTGCAACTGCGCGACGCGCGCGAGGGCGACACTGTGCAGATCGAAGCGACGGTGACGGAGAGCCAGGTGCAGTACCGGCCCCGGCGCCAGCTGGTGGTGACGGTCGACGACGGCAGCGACACCTGCGTGCTGCGCTTCTTCAGCTTCTACCCTTCGCAGCAGAAGGCGTTGTCGCCGGGTGCGCGGCTGCGCATCCGCGGCGAGCTCAAGGGCGGATTCCTCGGGTGGCAGATGGTGCATCCGAACTACAAGGCCGCCGGCGGCGAACTGCCCAATGCACTCACGCCGGTGTATTCGACGGTCGCGGGCCTGCCGCAGCCCTATCTGCGCAAGGCGGTGGCGAGCGGGCTCGCGCGCGCCGACCTGTCGGAGACCATTCCGGGCGACGCGCCACCCGTGCCGGGGAACGCCACCCGCTGGAGCCTGCGCGAGGCCCTGCAGTTCCTGCACCATCCGACGCCGGAGGTGTCGCTCGCCGCGCTCGAAGACCGCACGCACCCCGCGTGGCTGCGCCTGAAGGCGGAGGAACTGCTGGCGCAGCAGCTGTCGCAGGTGGAGAGCCGGCGCGCCCACGACGCCCTGAACGCGCCTGCGCTGCAGGCCCGCCCCGGCGGGCTGCACGAGCAGCTGCTCGCGGCACTGCCCTTCCAGCTCACGGGAGCGCAGCGGCGCGTGAGCGAGGAGATCGCCCAGGGCCTGGTGCGGGAGCGCCCCATGCACCGCCTGCTCCAGGGGGACGTCGGCTCCGGCAAGACCATCGTCGCCGCCCTGGCTGCCGCAATCGCCATCGATGCCGGCTGGCAATGCGCCCTGATGGCGCCCACCGAGATCCTGGCGGAGCAGCATTTCCGCAAGCTGATTGGCTGGCTCGAACCACTGCTCGCGCCGCGCGGGCTGCGCGTGGCCTGGCTCACCGGCAGCCAGCGCAAGAAGGAACGCGGCGAGATGCTGGAGCTCGTTGCCAGCGGCGAAGCCGCCCTGGTGGTGGGCACGCATGCCGTGATCCAGGAGCAGGTGCAGTTCAAGGCCCTGGCGCTGGCCGTCATCGACGAACAGCATCGCTTCGGCGTGGAGCAGCGCCTGGCCTTGCGCTCGAAAATGCGTCGTCCCCGCGAAGGCGGGGACCCAGCGCTTCCGGGAGCCCTGGATTCCCGCCTTCGCGGGAATGACGACGCCTGGGAGCCTCACCTCCTCATGATGTCGGCGACGCCCATTCCGCGCACCCTGGCCATGAGCTACTACGCGGACCTGGACGTCTCCACGATCGACGAACTGCCGCCCGGCCGCACGCCCGTGGTCACCAAGCTGATTTCCGACAGCCGCCGCGACGAGGTGATCGAGCGCATCCGCGGGCAGCTGGCGCAGGGCCGCCAGGTGTACTGGGTCTGTCCGCTGATCGAGGAAAGCGAAACGCTGGACCTCACCAATGCCACCGCGACGCACGAACAACTGAGCGAAGCGTTGCCCGGCGTGATGGTGGGCCTGCTGCATTCACGCATGCCCGTGCCGGAAAAGAAGGCGGTGATGTCCCTCTTCACCGGCGGCCAGATGGGCGTGCTGGTGTCGACCACGGTGATCGAAGTGGGCATCGACGTGCCCAACGCCTCGCTGATGGTGATCGAGCATGCCGAGCGCTTCGGCTTGTCGCAGTTGCACCAGCTGCGCGGGCGCGTCGGCCGCGGCGCGGCGGCATCGGCCTGCGTGCTGCTCTATTCCGCGGGCGACAGCGGACGGGTCGGCGAGACGGCCCGGGCCCGCCTGAAGGCGATGGCGGAAACCGGCGACGGCTTCGAAATCGCGCGCCGCGACCTCGAGATCCGCGGACCCGGCGAGTTCCTCGGCTCCCGCCAGTCCGGCGCGCCGCTCCTGCGTTTCGCGGACCTGGCCACCGACACGGCCCTGCTCGCCTGGGCCCGCGAGGTGGCGCCCCTGCTGCTGGATCGCCACCCCGCCCTGGCGGAGCGCCACGTGGGCCGCTGGCTCGGCGGGCGGCAGGACTACCTGAAGGCTTGACGGCCGTCCGAGCCCTTGCTGCATATTTGGACGAGAATCCGAGGGGTGCCGCCATGACGCTCACAGAACTCAAATACATCGTCGCCGTCGCCCGCGAGAAGCATTTCGGCCGTGCCGCCGAAGCGTGCTTCGTCTCGCAGCCGACGCTTTCGGTCGCGATCAAGAAGCTCGAGGATGAGCTGGAAGTGAAGCTCTTCGAGCGCAGTGCCAACGAGGTCTCGGTGACGCCCCTGGGCGACGAGATCGTGCGGCAGGCCCAGAGCGTCCTGGAACAGGCAGCCGCGATCAAGGAGATCGCCAAGCGCGGCAAGGACCCGCTGGCCGGCCCGCTGCGCCTGGGCGTGATCTACACGATCGGTCCCTACCTGCTGCCGGACCTGGTGCGCCAGGCGATCGCGCGGACGCCGCAGATGCCGCTGATGCTGCAGGAGAACTTCACCGTGCGCCTGCTGGAGATGCTGCGCACCGGCGAGATCGACTGCGCGATCATGGCCGAACCCTTCCCGGACACGGGACTCGCGATCGCGCCGCTGTACGACGAGCCCTTCATGGCGGCGGTGCCGAGCAACCACCCGCTGGCGGAGCGCAAGGACATCACCGCGGAGGAGCTGAAGCAGGAAACGATGCTGCTCCTGGGCACCGGCCACTGCTTTCGCGACCACGTGCTGGAGGTGTGCCCGGAGTTCGCGCGCTTCTCCAGCGACGCCGAGGGCATCCGCAAGAGCTTCGAGGGCTCGTCGCTGGAAACGATCAAGCACATGGTTGCCGCCGGCATGGGCGTCACGCTGGTGCCGCGCCTGTCCGTTCCCAAGGAGGCGTTCGCCGCCAAGCCCAAGCGGCGCAGCGACGACCAGGCCTTCGTCAAGTACATCCCGTTCGAGGGCGACCCGCCGAGCCGGCGCGTGGTGCTGGCCTGGCGCCGGAGCTTCACGCGCTACGAGGCCATCGCCGCCCTGCGCAACGCCATCTACGCCTGCGAGCTGCCGGGCGTGAAGAGACTGTCATGAGAGAAGCAAGCACCACTCCCCTGGCCAAGCCGTACCAGCCGGGCATCTTCGAACCCATCCCGCCCGTGGCGCGCTACGTGAACTTCGTGCTGCGCAATGCCGCGGTCGATGCCGCCGCGGTCAAGGAGGCGCTCACGCGCCTGACGCCGCTCGTCAACGGCAGCGACGTGGTGGTGGGCATCGGGCCTTCGCTGGTGAAGGCGCTGGGTGCCGACATCCCCGGCCTGCACGAATTTCCGGACTTCTCGCGCGGCGACATCCGCGTCCCGGTCACGCCCGGCACGTTGTGGTGCTGGCTGCGCGGCTCGGACCTGGGCGACCTGCTGCACGTCACGCGCAAGGTGCAGAAGGCGCTGGCGCCGGCGTTCAGCGTGCGCCACGTGGTCGATGCCTTCCGCCACGCCTGGAAGGAGGGCGGCCACGGCAGCGACCTCACGGGCTTCGAGGACGGCACCGAGAACCCGGAAGGCGAGGCCGCCGAGGAGGCCGCCTTCGCGCATGGCGCCGGGGACGGCATCGACGGCTCCAGCTACGTCGCCGTGCAGCAATGGGAGCACGACCTCGACGCGTTCGAGGCGCTGGAAGACCAGGCGCGCGATTTCCACATCGGCCGGCGGCTGGCGGACAACGAGGAACTCGAGGACGCGCCCGAGACGGCGCACGTGAAGCGCACGGCGCAGGAAAGCTTCGATCCCGAAGCCTTCCTGCTGCGCCGCTCCATGCCCTGGATGGCGAGCATGCACGCGGGGCTGATGTTCGTCGCCTTCGGCAAGTCGCACCAGGCCTTCGAGCAGCAGATGCGCCGCATGGCGGGCCACGACGACGGGATCGTCGATGCGCTGTTCGGGATCTCGAAGCCGGTGAACGGCGCCTACTACTGGTGCCCGCCGATGCGCGAGGGCCGCCTCGACCTGCGCCGGTTGGGGCTCGGCGTGGCGTGAACGGCGTGAATGAGAAAGCCCGCCGCTACCTCGACCTGATCCGCTGGAACCGTCCCGCGGGCTGGCTGCTGCTGCTGTGGCCTTCGCTGGCCGCGCTGTGGATCGCGGCCGGCGGGTTTCCCGGCTGGCACCTGCTCGTCGTGTTCACGCTCGGCACGATCCTGATGCGCAGCGCCGGCTGCTGCGTGAACGACGTCGCCGACCGCGAGTTCGACCGGCACGTCAGGCGCACGGCGCAGCGGCCGGTGACCACCGGCGCGGTGTCGGTGCGGGAGGCGCTGGTGCTGGGCGCCGTGCTGGCGCTGCTCGCTTTCCTGCTCGTGCTGACGACGAACGCCGCGGCGATCGCATGGTCCTTCGCCGCGCTGGCGGTCGCGATCGCCTATCCGTATGCCAAGCGCTTCGTGTCCATGCCGCAGGCCGTCCTGGGCGTGGCCTTCAGCTTCGGCGTTCCCATGGCCTTCGCCGCCGTGCGCGGCGAGGTGCCGCTGCTCGCGTGGGTGCTGCTGCTCGGCAACCTGTTCTGGGTGCTGGCGTACGACACCGAATACGCCATGGTGGACCGCGACGACGACCTGCGCATCGGCATCAAGACCTCCGCGATCACGCTGGGCCGCGCCGACGTGGCGGTGATCATGGCCTGCTACGCGGCGACGCTCGTGTTCTGGGCCGCCGTGATGATCGGCCGCATCCCGGCCGCCGTGATCGTGCTGACGCTGGCGGCGGCGGGCGCCCAGGCCGCCTGGCACTACACGTTGATCCGCGACCGCACGCGCGAAGGCTGCTTCAAGGCCTTCCGGCTGAACCACTGGTTCGGGTTCGCGGTGTTCGCGGGGACGGTGGTCGGTTATGGGCTGCGTGCGTGACTACGCGGTGGGGTTCGCTTCGCTCACCGCCACCCTACAAGTCAGTGATCGCCGTCTTCGTAGGGTGGCGGTGAGCGAAGCGAACCCCACCGAACAACCTCACCTCCCGAACTCGTCGCCCAGCTCTTCGGCCCGCCGGCACGCCGCGTGCAACGCCCGCACGAACGCCTCCTTCACCTTGTCGCCTTCCAGGGAGGTGAGCGCCGCGTAGGTGGTCCCGCCCTTGGACGTGACCCGCTCGCGCAGCAGCTGCAGCGGCTCGGACGAAGCGCGCGCCAGTTCCGACGCACCGGCGAAGGTGCCGACCGCGAGGCGCCGCGCCTGTTCCGGCGACAGGCCCATCTCGCCGCCCGCCTGCACCATCGCTTCCAGGAAATAGAACACGTAGGCCGGACCCGAGCCGGACAACGCCGTGACCGCGTCGAGCTGGCGCTCCTCGTCCATCCACAGGTGCTCGCCGGTGGTGGCGATCACGCGCTCGACCTGCGCCTTGTCCGCGTTGTTCACGCCGGCCCGCGCGTACAGCGCCGTCATCCCCTTGCCCACGAGCGCCGGCGTATTGGGCATGGAGCGCACGATGCGTTCGGTGCCCAGCCACGCCGCGATGCTGTCGGAGCGGATGCCCGCGGCGACGCTCAGGTGCAGCGCACCCGTGGCGTGCGGCCGCACCGCGGCGGCGGCGTCCTTGAAGGTCTGGGGCTTCACCGCCCACACGACGAGTCCCGCGCCGGCCAGGGCCGGGCCCGCCTGCTCCATCGCGGTGACGCCGAAGTGCTCGTGCAGGCGCGTGCGCGCGTCGGCAAAAGGTTCCACCACCACGACCTGCGCCGCGGGCAGGCCCTGCTTCAGCAGCCCGCCGATGATGGCGCTGGCCATGTTGCCGCCCCCGACGAAGGCGATGCGTGCGTTGGTGTCGTTCATGCTCGTTCCAGGTATTCGAAGGCGGCGAACTGGGTGACCTGGTCGCGCCGGAAGTTGTCGTCGCTCACCACGACCAGGCTGCGGCGCCCGTTGGGCAGCCGCGGTCCCCAGCACATGCCCTCGGTATTGTCCAACCGGGCGAGGCCCAGCTGCGCGAAGTCGGCAACCAGGCGCTTCGCGGCGGGCTGGAAGGCGCCGGGGCGCAGGCGCTCTTCCCGCAGCACGTCGCTCGCCTCGCGCGTGTCGATCGCATAGACGCGCAGCGAGGTGCCGATGCCGAACATGTAGGCGCGCTCGAGCACCAGCATGCGATGGTCGTCGACCATGAGGATCTCGCTCACGCCGTTGTCCGCCGGTGCGCCGGGAAGGGTGGGCGCCTGCGGCACGGCGTCGGGCAGGTAGGCGACCTGGCGTACGGCGCGGCCGCTGGCCACGTCGAAGGCCGTGAAGCGGCAGGGACCGCCCGGGCGGCCCACGCCGGGCTCGGGGCCGTCCTGCTGCAGCGCGTTTTCCATGCCCACCCACGCGGTGCGCGCGTCAGGCGTCAGCGCCAGGCCCTCGAAGGTGAGGTTGTTGCGCGGGCCGACGCCGGGCCGCGAGGAGAACGCGAACATGGACGGGACTTCGAACCCGCGCACCCAGGTACCGTCGATGCGGGCTTCGCGCAGCGACGGCGCCTGCGCGATGGCGCCGTCGCCCTCGCTGGTCCACAGCACGCTGCGGCCGCCGGGCAGCAGGCGCATGCCTTCGGGATCGACCACGTTGCCGCGGGACTGGCGCGGGGGAAACGGCTCGCCGCCGGACTGGCGCAGCGTGGCCACGTCGAGCAGCTCCACGCCCAGGCTGCCCTCGCGCACGTCCACGCGCAGCGTATAGAAGCGCGCCGGCTGCAGTTCCGAGCGGTCGTCGCTCAGCGCCACCCACAGGCCGCTCTGCGGATCGAAATCGATCGCCGACAGCCCGCCGACGGTGGTACCGCGGAAGGGCATCCGGTGGGGCAGCGTGGTCTCGCCCAACAGGCGCAGCTGCGGCGGGACGTCGGAAGGAGGCAGGGGCGCGCGGGTGGCGCAGCCCGTGGCGGCCAGGGCGCAGGCGGAAGCGGCGCCGCGCAGGAGCGCCCGCCGGGACAAGCGGTTGGGGAAGACCATGGGAGCGCGAGTCTAGTCGGTCGCGCGGCGCATGCGTTACGCTGCGCGGCCATGGAATACGTTTTGGCCCTGGACCAGGGCACGACCAGTTCGCGCGCCATCGTCTTCGACCGCGGGGGGCGCGTCGTCGCCCAGGCGCAGCGGGAGTTCCGGCAGATCTTCCCGCAGCCGGGGTGGGTGGAACACGATGCCCGCGAGATCTGGGCCACGCAGCATGCCGTGGCGCTGGAGGCGATGGAGCGGTCCGGCGCCGATGCGCGTTCCTTTGCCGCCCTGGGCATCACGAACCAGCGCGAGACCACGGTGCTGTGGGACCGCGCGACGGGCCTGCCGGTCGCCAATGCCATCGTGTGGCAGGACCGGCGCACGGCGCCCCGCTGCGACGCGCTGCGCCGCCAGGGCCGCGCGGCGCGCATCCAGCAGAAGACCGGGCTGGTGATCGACGCGTATTTCTCCGGGACCAAGCTGGAATGGCTGCTGGACCACGTGCCGGGCGCGCGCGCCCGCGCCGAGGCCGGCGAGCTGGCCTTCGGCACCGTCGACAGCTGGCTCGTGTGGAACCTCACCGGCGGCCGCGTGCACGCCACGGACGCGAGCAATGCCTCGCGCACGCTGCTGTTCAACCTGCACACGCAGGATTGGGACGACGAGCTGCTCGCGCTGCTGCGCATTCCACGGTCCGTGCTGCCGGACGTGGTGCCTTCGTGCGGCGTGCTGGCGGAGACCGAGTCCTCCCTCTTCGGCGGCCCCCTGCCCATCGCCGGCATCGCCGGCGACCAGCAGGCCGCGACCTTCGGCCAGGCCTGCTTCGCGCCCGGCATGGCCAAGAACACCTACGGCACCGGCTGCTTCATGCTGATGAACACGGGGGCGCAGCCGGTGGCCAGCCGCAACCGCCTGCTCACCACCGTGGGCTGGCAGGGGCCGGCGGGCCGGAACAGCACGGCGTTCTGCCTCGAAGGCGGCGTGTTCATGGCCGGGGCCACCGTGCAATGGCTGCGGGACGGGCTGCAGGTCATCCAGTCGGCGCCGGAAGTGGAATCGCTGGCCGCGCAGGTGGACGACACCGGCGACGTCTACCTCGTCCCCGCCTTCACCGGCCTCGGCGCGCCGGACTGGGACGGCTACGCGCGCGGGACGCTGGTGGGCATGACCCGCGGCACCACGCGCGCCCACATCGCCCGCGCGGCGCTGGAGGCGATCGCGTTGCAATCGGCCGACGTGTTCGCGGCCATGGCGCGCGACGCGCGCATTCCGTTGACGGAACTGCGCGTCGACGGCGGCGCCTCGCGCAACAATCTGCTCATGCAGATGCAGGCGGACTTCCTGGGCGTACCGGTGGTACGGCCCCAGGTCACGGAGACGACGGCCCTCGGGGCGGCTTACCTGGCGGGGCTCGCCACCGGGTTCTGGAGCGACGGCGAGCAGATCGCCGCGCAATGGCAGGCGGACCGGCGCTTCGAGCCGCGCCTGGGCGAGGCGCAGCGGCACGCGAAGGTCGCGCGCTGGCGCGAGGCCGTGGGATGCGCGAAGGGCTGGGCGCGGACTTGAGCAACGTTGCATCGAACGCCGCCGCCCCGACGCGGCGCGAAGACCTGCTGGCGCGCCTGGCGCAGGGCGGGACCTGGGACCTGGCCGTGGTCGGCGGCGGCGCCACCGGCCTCGGCGTGGCGCTGGATGCGGCCGCGCGCGGGCTGCGCGTCGTGCTGCTGGAGTCGCACGATTTCGCGAAGGGCACCTCCTCGCGCGCCACCAAGCTGGTCCACGGCGGGGTGCGCTACCTGGCGCAGGGCAACGTCGCCCTCGTGCGGGAGGCGCTGCGCGAGCGCACCACCCTGCTGAAGAACGCGCCGCACCTGGCGCAGCCGCTGCCCTTCGTCATGCCGTCGTACCGCCTGTGGGAGACCCCCTTCTACGGCGTGGGGCTCAAGATGTACGACGCCCTGGCCGGCTCGGCGGGGCTGGGGGCCACCGAATTCCTGGGCCGGCGGGCCACGCTGTCCTGCCTGCCGACGGTGCGCCCGGACGGACTGAAGGGAGGCGTGAAGTACTGGGACGGTCAGTTCGACGACGCCCGCCTCGCCCTGGCGCTGGCGCGCACGGCGGCGTCGCGCGGCGCCCTGGTCGTCAACTACTGCCCGGTCACGCGGCTCCTGCACCAGGGCGGCAAGGTCACCGGGCTGGCCTGCCAGGATGCGGAGAGCGGGCGCGAATTCACGGTCCGGGCCACCTGCGTGGTGAACGCCACGGGGGTATGGGTGGACGAACTGCGGCGCCAGGACGCGGAGGCCTCCGGCCGCCCGGTCCGGCCCATGGTGGCGCCCAGCCAGGGTGTCCATGCGGTCGTCGACCAGGATTTCCTGCCCGGAACGCACGCGCTCATGGTCCCGAAGACGGCGGACGGACGGGTCCTGTTCGGCGTCCCCTGGATGGGCAAGCTCATCCTCGGCACGACGGACACGCCGCGCGGCGACCTGCCGCGCGAGCCGCGGCCGTTCCGCGAGGAACTGGAGTTCATCCTGAGCGAGTCGGCCCGCTACCTGGTCCGGCCGCCGCGCGCGCAGGACATCCGCAGCCTGTGGGTCGGGCTCCGGCCGCTGGTCAAGCCGGGGGGCGACGACGGCGAGTCGACGAAATCCCTCAGCCGCGAGCACACGGTGCTGGTGAGCCGCAGTGGCCTGGTGACCGTCACCGGCGGCAAATGGACCACCTACCGGGCGATGGCCGAAGACGTGCTGGAGAAATGCTTCGAGGCCCGGCTGGTGGAGCGGCGACCCGCCGGAGTGACCGCCGACTTGTTGCTGGTCGCGGCGCCGCCGGGCGGGGCGACCACCTCCCTCAGCGCGGCTCCGGGTCCGCATCTTTATGGAACCGAAGCGGCCGAACTGCAGTCCCTCCCGGGTGCGGACCGCTGCCTGGGCGGCGGGCTGACCGCGGCGATGGTGCGCTTCGCCGCGCGCCATGAATATGCGCGGACGGTGGAGGACGTGCTGGCCCGGCGGATCCGGCTGCTGTTCACGGACGCGGCCCTGGCGGCGTCGCTGGCCAGCGAGGTCGGCGCGCTGTTGCGGGCCGAAACGGGCGTGGACCCGCGGGTCGAGGACTTCCGGGAGTTGGCGGCTTCCTACAGGAGGATGCCGGCGTGACCCTGGAGCCCGGTCCCGTCAGGCTTCCTGAAAGCCCCGTTTGACAATCGCCCGCGTTCTGCCATAATCGCGGGCTCGCCTTTTTGGAGGCGAGCTTCTGCCCATTCGGAGCCGATGACACAGAAACAGCCGCGAGCGGCTGGGTGTGCCAAAGGTGACGGCGGGCCCAAGACTGACCTGATGTCCTGCCGGATCGTCCTGCAGGGTGCGTTCAGGTCAAGTTGGGAATAAACGAAATGATCCAGACTGAATCCCGGCTCGAAGTCGCCGACAACACCGGCGCGAAGTCCGTCCTTTGCATCAAGGTGCTGGGCGGCTCCAAGCGTCGCTACGCCAGCGTGGGCGACGTCATCAAGGTGAGCGTCAAGGAAGCTGCTCCGCGCGGTCGCGTCAAGAAGGGCGAGATCTACAGCGCGGTGGTTGTCCGTACCGCCAAGGGCATCCGCCGCGGCGATGGCTCCCTCATCAAGTTCGACGGCAACGCCGCCGTGCTCCTCAACAACAAGCTGGAGCCCATCGGCACCCGCATCTTCGGACCCGTGACGCGCGAGCTGCGTACCGAGAAGTTCATGAAGATCGTGTCGCTGGCCCCGGAAGTCCTGTAAGGAACCCCGCCATGAACAAGATCCGCAAGGGTGACGAAGTCATCGTCCTGGCCGGCAAGGACAAGGGCAAGCGCGGCAAGGTGTCGCTGCGCAAGGACGACCAGTACCTGGTCATCGAGGGCGTCAACCTCGTCAAGAAGCACACCAAGCCCAATCCCATGAAGGGCACCACCGGTGGCATCGTGGAGAAGGCCATGCCGATCCACCAGTCCAACGTGGCGATCTTCAATTCCGCCACCGGCAAGGCTGACCGCGTGGGCATCAAGGTCGACGGCGACAAGCGCACCCGCGTGTTCAAGTCGTCCGGCGAACAAATCAAGGTGGCCTGACCATGACCGCTCGTCTGCAAGAACATTACCGCACCAAGGTCGCCCCCGAGCTGACCGCCAAGTTCGGCTACAAGTCGCCGATGCAGGTGCCGCGCATCACCAAGATCACGCTGAACATGGGCGTGAGCGAGGCGGTCGCCGACAAGAAGGTCATGGAAAACGCCGTTGGCGACCTGACCAAGATCGCCGGCCAGAAGCCCGTGGTGACCAAGGCCAAGAAGGCCATCGCCGGCTTCAAGATCCGCGAAGGCCAGGCCATCGGCACGATGGTGACGCTGCGCGGCGCCCGCATGTACGAATTCCTGGACCGTTTCGTCACCGTGGCCCTGCCGCGCGTGCGTGACTTCCGTGGTGTCAGCTCCCGCGCCTTCGACGGCCGCGGCAACTACAACATCGGCGTCAAGGAACAGATCATCTTCCCGGAGATCGAGTACGACAAGGTCGACGCCCTGCGCGGCCTGAACATCTCGATCACCACCACGGCCAAGACCGACGAAGAGTGCAAGGCGCTGCTCGCGGGCTTCCGTTTCCCCTTCAAGCAATAAAGGTGCACCGTGGCTAAAACTGCTTTGATCCAGCGCGAACTCAAGCGTGAAAAGCTGGTCGCCCAGTACGCGAAGAAGTACGAGGAACTGAAGGCTGTCGCGAACGACGCGAAGAAGAGCGACGACGAGCGCATGGCGGCCCGCCTGGCGCTGCAGAAGCTCCCGCGCAACGCGAACCCCACCCGCCAGCGCAACCGCTGCGAACTGACCGGCCGTGCCCGTGGCACCTTCCGCCAGTTCGGCATCGTGCGCCACAAGATCCGCGAGATGGCCTTCTCTGGCGACATCCCCGGCATCACCAAGGCCAGCTGGTAAGCCAGGCAGGAGAGACAGATATGAGCATGAGTGATCCCATCTCCGACCTGCTGACGCGCATCCGCAACGCGCAGATGGTCTCCAAGGCGACGGTGTCGGTGCCCTCTTCCAAGGTGAAGGTGGCCATCGCCCAGGTGCTGAAGGACGAGGGTTACATCGACGGCTTCCAGGTGAAGAGCGAGAACGGCAAGTCCGAGCTCGAGATCTCCCTGAAGTACTACGCCGGCCGTCCGGTGATCGAACGCATCGAGCGCGTGAGCCGTCCCGGCCTGCGCGTGTACAAGGGCCGCGACGCGATCCCCCAGGTCATGAACGGCCTGGGCGTGGCGATCGTCACCACGCCGAAGGGCGTGATGACCGACCGCAAGGCGCGCGCCAACGGCGTCGGCGGCGAAGTCCTGTGCTACGTCGCCTAAGGGAAGGATAGGAACATGTCCCGAGTCGGAAAATCGCCGGTCGCCGTCCCGCAGGGCGTCGACGTGGCCATCAAGCAAGACCAGATCAGCGTCAAGGGCGCTGGCGGCAACCTGTCCCTGGCGCAGAACGCGCTGGTGAAGGTGAGCAGCGAGGGTGGCAAGCTGACGTTCACCCCCGTCGACGAATCGCGTGAAGCCAACGCCATGAGCGGCACCATGCGCCAGCTGGTGAACAACATGGTGCTGGGCGTCACCAAGGGCTTCGAGAAGAAGCTGAACCTGGTGGGCGTGGGCTTCCGCGCCGCCGCCCAGGGCAACAAGCTGAACCTCGCCATCGGTTTCTCGCACCCCGTCAACATCGAGATGCCCCAGGGCATCACGGTCGCGACCCCCGCCCCGACGGAAATCATCGTCAAGGGCGCGGACCGCCAGCGCGTGGGCCAGATCGCCGCGGAAATCCGCGCGGTCCGCCCGCCCGAGCCCTACAAGGGCAAGGGCATCCGCTACGCGGACGAGAAGGTCGTCATCAAAGAGACCAAGAAGAAGTAAGGAGCCAGACCATGTCGATCACCAAGAAAGAGCAGCGTCTGCGTCGTTCGCGCCAGACCCGCATCCGCATTGCGACGCAAGGTGTGGCCCGTCTGACGGTCAACCGCACGAACCTGCATATCTACGCGCAGCTGATCTCCGACGACGGCTCCAAGGTGCTGGCCTCCGCCTCCACCGCCGAAGCCGATGTCCGCAAGGAGCTCGGTGGCGCCGGCAAGGGCGCCACGGTGGCGGCTGCCGCCTCGGTGGGCAAGCGCATCGCCGAGAAGGCGAAGGCCGCCGGCGTCGAGAAGGTCGCTTTCGACCGCGCCGGCTTTGCCTACCACGGCCGCGTCAAGGCGCTGGCCGACGCCGCCCGTGAAGCGGGCCTGCAGTTCTAACGGACACGGAAGATCCAAATGGCAAAGATTCAAGCTAACCGCCAGGGCGACGGTCCGGAAGACGGCCTGCGCGAGAAGATGATCGCGGTGAACCGCGTAACCAAGGTGGTGAAGGGCGGCCGCATTCTCGGTTTCGCCGCACTGACCGTGGTCGGCGACGGCGACGGCCGCGTCGGCATGGGCAAGGGCAAGTCCAAGGAAGTGCCCGTGGCCGTGCAGAAGGCGATGGAAGAAGCCCGCCGCAACATGACCAAGGTGTCCCTGAAGAACGGCACGATCCATCACAACGTGACGGGCGAGCACGGTGCGGCCCGCGTCATGATGGCGCCGGCCCCCAAGGGTACCGGCATCATCGCCGGCGGCCCGATGCGCGCCGTGTTCGAAGTCATGGGCATCACCGACATCGTGGCCAAGAGCCACGGTTCGACGAACCCCTACAACATGGTCCGCGCAACGTTCGACGCGCTGAAGAACGCCACGACCCCCTCGGAAGTGGCTGCCAAGCGCGGCAAGTCGGTGGAAGACATCTTCGCCGCTTAAAGGAAACGCCATGGCTACCCAAACGAAGAAGACGGTGAAGGTGCAGCTGGTGCGCAGCCCCATCGGCACCAAGCAGTCCCACCGCGACACCGTGCGCGGCCTGGGCCTGCGCAAGCTCAATTCCGTGAGCGAGCTGGAAGACACGCCGGCCGTGCGCGGGATGATCAACAAGATCGATTACCTGGTGAAGGTGCTGTAATGGAACTGAACACCATCAAGCCCGCAGAGGGCTCGAAGAAGGCGCGTCGCCGCGTCGGCCGTGGCATCGGCTCCGGCCTGGGCAAGACCGCCGGCCGCGGCCACAAGGGCCAGAAGTCCCGCTCGGGCGGCTACCACAAGGTCGGTTTCGAAGGCGGCCAGATGCCGCTGCAGCGCCGCCTGCCCAAGCGCGGCTTCAAGTCGCTCAACCTGCAGTTCAACGGCGAAGTCACGCTGGCCGAACTGGAGAAGCTGGGCGCCGCCGAAGTCGACCTGCTGTCGCTGAAGGCCGCCGGCCTGGTGGGCCAGAACGTGAAGAACGTGAAGGTCATCAAGACCGGTGAACTGAAGCGCGCGGTCAAGCTGACCGGCATCGGTGCCACCGCGGGCGCCAAGGCGGCCATCGAGGCGGCCGGCGGTTCCCTGAACTAAGAGGCGCAAGCACTTGGCAACCGCAGCCCAGATCGCGAAGACCGGCAAGTTCGGCGACCTCCGTCGCCGGCTGGTGTTCCTGCTGCTCGCCCTGGTGGTCTACCGGATCGGCGCGCACATTCCCGTGCCCGGCATCAACCCGGACCAGCTCGCGCAGCTGTTCAAGGGCCAGCAGGGCGGCATCCTGAGCCTGTTCAACATGTTCTCGGGTGGGGCGCTGTCGCGCTTCACGGTGTTCGCGCTGGGCATCATGCCCTACATCTCGGCCTCCATCATCATGCAGCTGCTCACGTACGTGCTGCCGTCGATGGAGCAGCTGAAGAAGGAGGGCGAGGCCGGCCGGCGCAAGATCACCCAGTACACCCGCTACGGCACGCTGGGCCTGGCGCTGTTCCAGTCGCTCGGCATCGCCATGGCGCTGGAAGGCTCCGCCGGCCTGGTGCTGAACCCCGGCATGGGCTTCCGCGTCAACGCGGTGGTCAGCCTGACCGCCGGCACCATGTTCCTGATGTGGCTGGGCGAGCAGATCACCGAACGCGGCCTCGGCAACGGGATCTCGATCCTGATCTTCGCCGGCATCGCCGCGGGCCTGCCCAACGCGATCGGCGGACTGCTGGAACTGGTGCGCACGGGCTCCATGGGTCCCCTGGTGGCGATCTTCATCGTCGCCGTCGTGATCCTGGTCACGTACTTCGTGGTGTTCGTCGAACGCGGCCAGCGCAAGATCCTCGTGAACTACGCGCGGCGCCAGGTCGGCAACAAGGTGTACGGCGGCCAGTCGTCGCACCTGCCGCTGAAGCTGAACATGGCCGGCGTGATCCCGCCGATCTTCGCCTCGTCGATCATCCTGCTGCCGGCGACGGTGGTGAGCTGGTTCTCCACGGGCGATTCCATGCGCTGGCTCAAGGACATTGCGAGCACGCTGAGCCCCGGACAGCCGATCTATGTCATGCTCTATGCGGCGGCGATCGTCTTCTTCTGCTTCTTCTACACGGCCCTGGTGTTCAACAGCCGGGAGACCGCGGACAACCTGAAGAAGAGCGGCGCCTTCGTCCCGGGCATCCGTCCGGGCGAGCAGACGGCGAAGTACATCGACAAGATCCTGGCGCGGCTGACGCTGGCGGGTGCGTTCTACATCACCTTCGTCTGCCTGCTGCCGGAGTTCCTGATCCTGAAGTACAACGTGCCGTTCTACTTCGGCGGGACCTCGCTGCTGATCATCGTGGTGGTCACGATGGACTTCATGGCGCAGGTGCAGAACTATCTGATGAGCCAGCAGTACGAAAGCCTGCTGAAGAAAGCGAACTTCAAGACGTCGCTCGGTGGGTGATTGTGTCGAAGGACGATGTCATCCAGATGCAGGGGGAAGTGGTCGAAAACCTTCCCAATGCAACCTTCCGAGTGAAGCTGGAAAACGGGCACGTGGTGCTCGGACATATTTCGGGAAAGATGCGGATGCACTACATCCGCATCCTGCCGGGTGACAAGGTCACCGTGGAATTGACGCCCTACGACTTGTCGCGGGCACGGATTGTGTTTCGGGCTAAGTAATTGCCAGGTGCCGGACCAAGCAGCGCGAAGCGCGGTTGCTCGGGCGCCTCTGACCAGGGTCAGAAGGATTTAGGAGAAAGCAAATGAGAGTTTCGGCTTCCGTCAAGAAGATCTGCCGCAACTGCAAGATCATCCGCCGCAAGGGTGTCGTGCGCGTGATCTGCACCGACCCGCGCCACAAGCAGCGCCAGGGTTGATAGGACTTCAGAGGTAAAGACATGGCACGTATTGCTGGCATCAACATCCCGCCGCACCAACACGCCGAAATCGGCCTGACGGCGATCTTCGGCATCGGCCGCACGCGCGCTCGCAAGATCTGCGAAGCGACGGGCATCGCCTATTCCAAGAAGGTGAAGGACCTGACCGACGCCGACCTGGAAAAGATCCGCGACCAGATCGCCCAGTTCACGATCGAAGGCGACCTGCGCCGCGAGACGACGATGAACATCAAGCGCCTGATGGACATCGGCTGCTACCGCGGCTTCCGCCACCGCCGCGGCCTGCCCATGCGCGGCCAGCGCACCCGCACCAACGCCCGCACCCGCAAGGGTCCGCGCAAGGCCGCGGCCGCGCTGAAGAAATAACAAGGACCTGGGGTCGGATCACACAACGCGAAGCGCGAGTGCTCGGATCCCTCACTTTGAAAGAGTAAGACATGGCCAAGGCTCCCGCCTCCAACGCCGCGCAGCGCGTGCGCAAGAAGGTCCGCAAGAACGTGAACGACGGCGTCTGCCACGTGCACGCGTCCTTCAACAACACGATCATCACGATCACCGACCGCCAGGGCAACGCCCTGTCCTGGGCCTCCTCCGGCGGCCAGGGCTTCAAGGGCTCGCGCAAGTCCACGCCGTTCGCCGCCCAGGTGGCGAGCGAAGTGGCCGGCCGCGCCGCCATGGAGCAGGGCATCAAGACGCTGGACGTCGAGATCCGCGGCCCCGGCCCGGGCCGCGAGTCCTCCGTCCGCGCGCTGGCCGCGCTGGGCATCCGGATCAACTCGATCTCGGACGTCACGCCGGTGCCGCACAACGGCTGCCGTCCGCAGAAGCGCCGTCGCATCTGAGTAGTCAGAGGTGCCCGGGCAAAGGCGCTGCGCGCTTTTTGGTCCGGCACCTGGTTAGTAGAAGCCCACCGCCGCCGGTGCATGCGCCGGCGGCTCCCGCGGCAGCAGGCCGCGGTAGTCATTTGAAGGAAAGTAAAAGTGGCACGTTACCTCGGCCCCAAGGCCAAGCTCTCCCGCCGTGAAGGCACCGACCTGTTCCTGAAGAGCGCCCGCCGCGCCATCAGCGACAAGGCCAAGTTCGACTCCAAGCCCGGCCAGCACGGCCGCACCTCCGGCCAGCGTACCAGCGACTTCGGCCTGCAGCTGCGCGAGAAGCAGAAGGTCAAGCGCATGTACGGCGTGCTGGAAAAGCAGTTCCGCCGCTATTTCGAGGAAGCCGAGCGCCGCAAGGGCAACACCGGCGCCAACCTGCTGTTCCTGCTGGAGTCCCGCCTGGACAACGTCGTGTACCGCATGGGCTTCGGCTCCACGCGCGCGGAAGCCCGCCAGCTGGTGAGCCACAAGGCCATCACGGTGAACGGCGCCGCGATCAACATCCCGTCGTACCAGGTCAAGGCCGGCGACGTGGTGGCGGTGCGCGAGAAGTCCAAGAAGCAGAACCGCGTGGTCGAGGCCCTGCAACTGGCCACCCAGGTCGGCATCCCCGCCTGGATCGAAGTGAACGTCGACAAGGCCGAAGGCACCTTCAAGAAGGTCCCGGACCGCGACGAATTCGGCGCCGACATCAAGGAAGCGCTGATCGTCGAACTCTATTCCCGTTAAGACGGGAAGGCGCAGTCCCCGAGGGCTGCGCCGGTCGAGTTTTTAGTTCCCTGGCGGGCCGGGCACGGCGCCAGGGCCCCAGCCTTACCGGTGTAACGAGCCGGGGGTATTGAGAGGAAAGTCCTGCATGCAAACCAACCTGCTGAAACCCAAGTCCATCAACGTGGAACAGCTTGGCACGAACCGCGCCAAGGTGACCCTGGAGCCTTTCGAGCGCGGCTACGGCCACACGCTCGGCAACGCGCTGCGCCGGGTCCTGCTCTCGTCGATGGTCGGGTACGCGGCGACGGAGGTGACCATCGCCGGCGTCCTGCACGAGTACTCGTCGATCGACGGCGTGCAGGAGGACGTGGTGGGCATCCTGCTGAACCTCAAGGGCGTGGTGTTCAAGCTCCACAACCGCGACGAAGTGACCCTGTCCCTGCGCAAGGACGGCGAGGGCGTCGTCACGGCCGCCGACATCCAGACTCCGCATGACGTCGAGATCATCAATCCCGACCACGTGATCGCCACCCTGTCGCAGGGCGGCAAGATCGACATGCAGATCAAGGTGGAGAAGGGCCGCGGCTACGTGCCGGGCAACGTGCGCCGCTACGGCGACGAGCCGACGAAGTCCATCGGCCGCATCGTGCTGGATGCGTCGTTCTCGCCCGTGAAGCGCGTGAGCTACACGGTCGAAAGCGCCCGCGTGGAGCAGCGCACCGACCTGGACAAGCTGGTCATGGAGATCGAGACCAACGGCGCGATCACCGCCGAGGACGCCGTGCGCGCCTCCGCCAAGATCCTCGTCGAACAGCTCGCCGTGTTCGCCCAGCTGGAAGGCTCCGAACTGGCCGCCTTCGACCAGCCGGTGCAGCGTTCGAGCCAGCAGTTCGACCCGATCCTGCTGCGCCCGGTCGACGAGCTCGAGCTGACGGTCCGTTCCGCGAACTGCCTGAAGGCCGAGAACATCTATTACATCGGTGACCTGATCCAGCGCACCGAGAACGAGCTGCTGAAGACCCCCAACCTGGGTCGCAAGTCGCTCAACGAGATCAAGGAAGTCCTCGCTTCCCGCGGTCTCACGCTGGGCATGAAGCTCGAGTCCTGGCCGCCGGCCGGCCTCGACAAGCGTTGAGCGTTGGGCGTTGAGGGTCGGCGCGTCTTCGCGCTGAACGCTCGACGCTGAACGCCGAACCCAAGGTGAACCCGCAGTACCTGATCCGGCTGCGGTCTACATAAGGAAAGGAAATCACCATGCGCCACGGCCACGGCCTCCGCAAACTCAATCGCACCAGCGAGCACCGTCTCGCGATGCTGCGCAACATGATGAATTCGCTGATCGAGCACGAGGTCATCAAGACCACCGTGCCGAAGGCGAAGGAACTGCGCCGCGTCATCGAGCCGATGCTGACCCTGGGCAAGGAACCCACCCTGTCGAACAAGCGCCTGGCCTTCGACCGCCTGCGCAACCGCGACAACGTCGCCAAGCTGTTCGGCGAACTGGGCCCGCGCTACAAGACCCGTCCGGGCGGCTACACCCGCATCCTGAAGATGGGCTTCCGCGTCGGCGACAACGCCCCGATGGCGCTGGTCGAACTGGTGGACCGTCCCGAGCCCACCGAAGCGCCCGCGGAACAAGCCGGCGAGTAAGAATCTGACGCGCGGTGGAGCAGCCTGGTAGCTCGTTGGGCTCATAACCCAAAGGTCGCAAGTTCAAATCTTGCCCGCGCAACCAAGTGAGAAGGCCGGTCGTTGACCGGCCTTTTTTCGTCCGTCTTCCCGGCCCCCGGGGCGTGGCGCAACGCTCCGGGCTAACCCGCCTATCGCCGGGCTGCGTCGGCGGGAACACTACGCCGCTGTTCCCCGCGATCGCATGACCGACTTCCTCCAGCTCGTGTTCTCCGGCATGGCCACAGGCGGCATCTACGCCCTCGCGGCCCTCGGGTTCACGCTGCTATGGCAGGCCTCGGGCACCGTCAACTTCGCCCAGGGCGAATTCGTGATGCTGCCGGCCTTCGCGATGCTCGCCTTCGGCAAGTTCGGGCTGCCCTTGCCGCTGGCCTTCCTCGCCACCTGCGTGCTGGCCGTCGGGGTGCTGGGATGGGGATTCAAGCGCGGCATCGCCGACCCGCTGCTGAAGTTCGGGCTGATGCCCATCGTCGTCGCGACGATCGGCCTGGCCATCGCGCTGCGCAACGGCGTGCGCGCCGGCTACAGCGCCGAAGCGCACCCCTTCCCGAGCCTGTTCGCGGACAAGCTGTTCCACGTCGGCGGCGCGACGGTGACGCTCGCCGATGCAGGGACGCTGGCCATCGCGCTGGTCCTCGTGCTTGGCACACAGGCCTTCCTGGCGCGCACGGTCACCGGCCGCGCCATGCAGGCGGTGGCGCAGAACACCGAAAGCGCCACCGTGCTGGGCATCGACGTGCCGCGGATGGTCTTCTACACCTTCGCGATCAACGCGCTGCTGGCGTGTGCCGCTGCCCTGCTGGTCACGCCCACCTACCTCGCCAAGTTCGACATGGGCGAATCGCTGGGGACCAAGGCGTTCTTCGCCGCGATCATCGGCGGCTTCAACAACAGTCGCGGCGCACTGGCGGGCGGGCTGGTCGTCGGCGTGTGCGAGAACCTTGCGGCGGCCTATCTCTCGCCCGCGTACAAGGACGCCGTCGCCCTGGTGGTCTTCATGGCTGTCGTCCTGTTCAAGCCGCAAGGCCTGCTGGGCCGGCGCGTGGAACGCAAGGTATGAAGCGCCTGCCGCTGGTGCTCGCCGCGGCGGCCGTGCTGTTGCTGTTGGCCGTGCCGCCCTTCCTCAAGAACTACGGCATCTACCTCTTCACCTACTGGCTGGTGTTCGTCATCGCCACGATGGGGCTGAACCTCACGATCGGCTACGCGGGCCAGAAGTCGCTGGGGCACGCAGCCTTCTTCGGCATCGGCGCGTACACCGTGGCGATCCTCATGAAGGCCGGCTTCAGCTTCTGGCTGGGACTGCCGGCGGCGATGGCAGGCTGCTTCGTCGTGGGCCTCGCGATCGGCTTTCCCGCCCTGCGCGTGCAGGCGCTCTACCTGGCGTTCGCGACCCTGGGCTTCAACACCGCGGTGTGGCTGGTGCTGCGCAACGAGGAGTGGCTCACCGGCGGCACCTTCGGCATCAACAACATCGCGCGACCGTCCTTCCTCGGGCTGTCGCTGGCCAGGCCCCTCGCGTTCTACTACTTCACCCTCGGGGTCACCGCGCTGCTCGCAGGGTGCCTGTGGCGGCTGCTGGCCTCGCCCTGGGGCAAGGCCTTCACCGCGCTGCGCGACAACCCGACCCGTGCCGAGAGCCTGGGCATCGACACCCGCGCCTACACGCTGCTCTCTTTTGCAATCGGTGCCGTGTACGCCGGCGTGGCTGGCGCCCTGTTTGCGCCCCTCGTGGAATTCATCGAGCCCGCGCCCTTCGGCGTCAACGCCTCGATCATGATGTACCTGATGGTCGTGGTCGGCGGCGCCGGCCACTTCCTGGCCCCGTTGCTCGGTGCGGCCGTGGGCGTGCTGCTGCCCGAGTGGCTGCGCTTCGCCCAGGGCTGGTACCTGTTCTTCTTCGGCCTCGCGGTCGTGGCGCTGATGCTGTGGCTGCCCGATGGCCTCCTCGGCATCCCCGAGCGCCTGCGCGCCCGCCGCCTCGCCCGGTCGGCGCGCGCGGCCGTCCTGGCGGAACCGCGGGAGCGCGAGGCATGAACGCGCCGGTGCTTGCCGTGAGCGACATCTCCAAGGCGTACGGCGGCCTGCGCGCCGTGGACGGCGTGAGCTTCGACGTGCGGCCCGGCGAGATCTTCGGGGTGATCGGCCCCAACGGCTCCGGCAAGACGACCCTCTTCAACAGCGTCCTCGGGCAGATCGCGCCGGACCGCGGACGCATCGCCCTGAAGGGACGGGACATCACCGGCCTGTCGCCGGTCGAACTCAATCGCCGCGGTGTCGGGCGCACCTTCCAGACCCTGCAGGTGTTCGGCAGGATGACGGTGCGTGACAACCTGCTCGTGGCCGCGCAGGAGCACGTGGGGACGATGTTGGGCCGCATGTTCGCGCCCGGCGATTCGGGCCTGGGCGCCCGGGCCGACGCGCTGCTGCAGCAGTTCCGCCTCGCGCACGTGGCCGATCGGAAGGCGGGCGAACTCAGCTACGGGCAGCAGAAGCTCGTGGACATCGCCATGGCCTTCATGAGCGAGCCGGACCTCGTGCTGCTCGACGAACCCTGCGCCGGCGTCCATCCCTCGCTGGTGGGCGGCATCTCCTCCCTGCTGAAGGACCTGAACCGCGAGCGCCGCAGCAGCTTCGTCGTGATCGAGCACAACATGGACTTCGTCATGGACCTGTGCCATCGCATCCTGGTGATGGTGGAAGGCCGCGTCCTCGCGGTGGGGACGCCCGCCGAGATCCGCGCCGACAAGCAGGTGCTGGACGCCTACCTGGGCAACTGAATGGACGCGCAGGACAGGGCCATCGCCTTCGAGAACGTCGTTGCCGGCTACGGCGACTTCATGATCCTCGACCACCTGGACCTGCGCGCGGCGCGGGGAAAGATTACGCTGCTGATCGGGCCCAACGGCGCCGGCAAGAGCACCGTGCTGAAGACGCTGTTCGGCCTGCTGAAGGTGCGCGCGGGCCGCATCCGCCTGTTCGGCGAGGACGTCACGGGCGCCGGCGCGCGCGAGCTGCTCACGCGGCACGGCGTCGCCTTCGTGCCGCAGGGCCGCAACCTGTTCGGCCAGCTGTCGGTCTACGAGAACCTGGAACTGGGCGGCATCACGCTGGGCATGAAGGCCACGCGCGAACGCATTCCGGAAATCCTGGACCTGTTCCCGCGCGTCAAGGAGCGGCTGCACAGCGCCGCCTCCGCGCTGTCCGGCGGCGAGCAGAAGCAGCTGGAGGTGGGCCGCGCCCTGCTGCTGCGCCCGAAGGTGCTGCTGATCGACGAGCCTTCGATCGGACTCTCGCCGCTGGTGGTGCAGGACGTGTTCCGCCTCCTGCGCCGCCTCGCCGACGAACAGGGCGTGACCGTGCTGATGGTGGAGCAGAACGTCAAGAGCGCCCTGAAAATGGCGGACGATGCGATCGCGCTCGAGGCGGGCCGCCTGGTGCTGCACAAGCCCGCGGGTGAGCTGCTGGCCGATCCCGACATCGAGCGGCTTTTCCTCGGCGGCGGCCACGTCCCCGCCCCGACACCCTGACATGCAGAACAAGGAGCAGTCATGACCATCACCGGGACCACCCGGGTCTTCTACATCCTCGGCGATCCGGTCGCGCAGGTGCGCGCCCCCGAGGTCTACAACCACCTGTTCCGCGAGCACGGCATCGACGCCGTGCTGGTGCCCCTGAAGCTGCCCGCGGCGGCGCTGCCGGGCTTCCTGCAGCACGGCCTGGCGGCGGAAAACATCGGCGGCTTCTGGGCGACCATGCCGCACAAGCCGGCCCTGGCCATGCACCTGAAACCGGCCGATCCGGTGGCGCAGGTCGCGCACGCGGTGAACGCGGTCCGCCGCCTGCCCGATGGGAGGCTGGAGGCCGCCCTCTTCGACGGCATCGGGTTCGTGAAGGGCCTGGACCACTTCGGCATGCCGGTCACCGGCAAGCGCGTGCTCGTCGTCGGCGCGGGTGGCGGTGGCCACGCGGTGGCCGCGGCCATCGCGCAGCGCCAGCCTGCCGTCCTGGCCGTGTACAACCGCACCCGCGAGCGCGCCGGGAGCCTGGTGCAGCGCCTGCGGCCGCTGGTGGGCGACGCGGTGCGGGTCGCGGACAGCAGCGATCCCGCGGGCTACGACCTCGTCGTCAACTGCACCTCGCAAGGCCTGAAGCCGGACGACGCGCTGCCCTTCGAGCCGCAGCGCCTGGACGCCGGCGCCGCGGTGGTGGACATCCTCATGACCCGCGAGCCGACGGCGCTGCTGAAGGCCTGCCGCGCGCGCGGCATCCACGCGGAGGCCGGCTACGAGATGCTGGTGCAGCAGGTGCCCGAGTACCTGCGCTTCTTCGGCTTCCCCGAGCTCGCGCAGAAGCTGCAGGTCGACCTGTCCGGCATGCGCGCGCTGCTGGTCCCCAAGCCGCAACCCACCTGAGGAGACAAGCCATGGCCGTCCGAGTCACATCCCTGCTGGCCGCCGCCGGCGCCGCCTTGTTGCTGCAGGCCCCGGCCTGGGCGCAGCCGATCAAGATCGCGAACATCGTCGAACTGTCCGGCGCCGGCGCCACCTCCGGCACCAACTTCCGCGACGGCGAGCTGCTCGCGATCAAGGAGATCAACGCCGCCGGCGGCATCCTCGGCCACAAGATCGAGGCGACGACGGTCGACACCCAGAGCAATCCGGGCGTGGCGAAGGGCCTGGCGCAGAAGGCCGTCGACGACGACGTGTTCGCCGTGTTCGGCCCGGTGTTCTCCGGCTCCATCATGGTGAGCATGGCCGAGACGCGGCGCGCCGAGATCCCCAACTTCACTGGCGGCGAGGCGGCCGGCATCACCAAGCAGGGCAACCCGTACATCTTTCGCACCAGCTTCACGCAGGACACGGCGATGCCCAAGATCGCGCGCTACCTGGCGACGAACCTGAAGGCGAAGACCATCGCGCTGATCTACGTGAACAACGACTACGGCAAGGGCGGGCGGGAGTCGCTGATGAAGGCGCTGGAGCCGGTGGGCGTGAAGGTGGTGACCGATGTCTCGACGGACCAGAACCAGGTCGACTTCTCCGCCGCCGTGCTGAAGGCCAGGCAGGGCAACGCCGACGCGGTGTTCGTCTACCTCAACGAGGAAGAGTCGGCCCGCGCGCTGCGCGAGTTGCGCAAGCAGGGCGTGACCAAGCCCCTCGTGGGCGAGACGACCCTGGTCGGCCAGAAGGTGATCGAACTCGCGGGCGATGCCGCCAACGGCGCCGTCGCGCACGTGGGCCTCACTGTCGATGCGCCGATGCCCGCCATGCGCGCCTTTCGCGCGAAGTTCGAGAAGGAGTACCGCTACCTGCCGGACCACAACGGCATCAAGGGCTACACCGGCATGTACATCCTCAAGGCCGCCATCGAGAAGGTCGGCAAGCTCGATCGCAAGGCCGTCGCGCAAGCACTGCACGGCCTCAAGGTGTCGGCCGCCAGGGAGCCGGGCGTGATCCTGGACGTCGCCGTCGACAACAACGGCGACCTTGACCGCGAGAGCTTCCTGGTGGAGGTGCGCAACGGCAGGCAGGAGATCAAGCAGGTGCTGCCGGCCCTCGGCGCGAAGTGATGTCCCTCTTCGACGAACCCAAGGTCGACGCGCACTGCCATATCCTGGACCCGGCGCGCTTCCCCTACGCGCCGGACGTCGCCTACCGGCCGCAGGGCCAGGAGATCGGCACGCTGGACCAGTACCTGCGGGTGATGGACGCCTACGGCATCCGCCACGCGCTGCTGGTCGGCCCCAACTCAGGCTACGGCCTCGACAACCGCTGCATGCTGGACGCGCTGGCGCACGGCGGCGGCCGCTTCCGCGGCGTCGCCGTGGTCCGCAACGACATCTCGCGCGACGAGCTGGTACGCCTGAAGGAAGCGGGCGTCGTCGGCATCGCCTTCAACGCCACGCTTCTCGGCGTCGAGTATTACCTGCAGGCCGGCCCGCTTTTGCGGCACCTCGTGGATCTGGACCTCTTCGTGTCCATGCAGGTGGAACACGACCTGCTGCTGGGACTGTCGCCGCTGCTGCGGGACAGCGGCGTGCGCGTCGTGTTCGACCACTGCGGCCGCCCGCGCCCCGGTGCGGGCGTGGACCAGCCCGGCTTCCAGGCGCTGTTGGACTTCGCGCGCACCGGCCGTGCGGCCGTGAAGCTCTCCGGCTACCAGAAGTTTTCCCTGCAGGGCCCGCCCTACGCGGACGCGCTGCCTTTCGCGGAGGCGCTGCTGCAGGCCTACGGCCCGGATGCCTGCATGTGGGCCTCCGACTGGCCCTTCCTGAAATCGCCCGTGCGCCTCGACGTCGGGCCGCTGCTGCGCCAGCTGGAACGGCTGGTGCCCGGCGAGGACGCGCGGCGCCGCATCCTCTGGGACACCCCCCGGCGCTGGCTGGGCCTCACCTGAGCCGAACACCCGCGCCGGCGGGTGCACCGGATTTGGGCTATACTCTCCCCTCTGACGCGCGGTGGAGCAGCCTGGTAGCTCGTTGGGCTCATAACCCAAAGGTCGCAAGTTCAAATCTTGCCCGCGCAACCAAATCCGACGCCCACTTTCGAGTGGGCGTTTTGCTTTCCGGCCCGGCCGGCGCACCCGCGGCCGTCCATGAAAAAGGCGCCCCGAAGGGCGCCTGGCATCGCGTAGCTGCGAACCTTGGGCTTACTTGCCCTGGGTGGCCGCTTCGCCGCCGGCGGAGCCGGTCTTGGCGGCTTCGGCGCCTTCGGCCTTGCGCTTGGCCTTGCCGGCAGCCTTCTGTTCGGCCGTGGCCTTCTCGCCCGTCTTCACGGTGTTGTCCGAGTAGGTGGAGCCCTTGCCGTGGGCGATGTCCTTGCTGGTGGCCATGCGCTTCTTGCGGGCGGCGGCCTTTTCTTCCTTGGTCGTGGGCTTCGACGGTGCAGCCTTGCTCTCGCCGGCGGCATCGGTCTGCGCATACGAGGCGGATGCGAACAGCGCGATGGCGGCGGCGCACAGGGTCAGGGTCAGTTTCCTCATGATTTCTCCTTTTGGTGGGGTGTCGTGGCGTGGTGCCGGCGGCAAGCATACCGCCGAATGCGAATTACTTCTTGCCGCCCTCGTCATCGAGGCGACCGGAGCCTTCCTTCGCGGCCTGGGTGCCGGCGGCCTTGCGCTTGGCCTTGCCCAGCGCCTTCTCTTCGTCCGACACCTTCTTCGTACCGGCGGTGTCATTGGTATCGACGCGACCCTGGTCCTTGGCGGCGACGTCCTTGCCGGCGGCCTTGCGCTTCGCCTTGGCGTCCTGCTTCTCCTGCTTGGTGGCCGGCGTGCTGCTGACGGCCTTGTCCTCGCCGGGCTTGTCGGACTGCGCGTAGGCGCTGGATGCGAGCAGCGAGGCGACGGCGGCGCAGATCGTGAGGGTGGTCTTGACCATGATGACTCCAGTGAAGTGCGGCCGAACAGGCTGCTGGCCGGCCGCGGTCCAGGGGAAGGATGGTCTGTCCGCCCCCCGGGGAGGGTCAATTAGGGAGAGGGGAAGAGGGCGCGCGTCCTGCACGCCCGCCGGGTCCACGGCACACTTGCGGGTTCTCGCAACAAAGGCTCCCATGCACGAACTTTCCCAATTCCCTGTCAACCGGAAATGGCCGGCTGCGTTCCCGGATCGCCTGCAGCTCTACTCGCTGCCCACGCCCAATGGGGTGAAGGTGTCCATCGCGCTGGAGGAGACGGGGCTCCCCTACGAGGTGCACAAGGTCGCCTTCGACAAGAACGACCAGATGTCGCCGGAATTCCTGGCGCTGAATCCGAACAACAAGATCCCCGCGATCATCGACCCGAATGGCCCCGGCGGCAAGCCGCTCGCGCTGTTCGAGTCCGGCGCGATCCTGATCTACCTCGCAGCGAAGACCGGGCAGCTGATGCCCCGCGACGACGCGCGCCGCTACGAGACCTTGCAGTGGCTGATGTTCCAGATGGGAGGCATCGGCCCCATGTTCGGCCAGCTCGGGTTCTTCCACAAGTTCGCCGGCAAGGACTTCGAGGACAAGCGTCCGCGCGACCGCTACGTCGCCGAGTCGAAGCGGCTGCTCGCGGTGCTGGACGGCCACCTGAAGGGCAAGGCGTGGATGATGGGCGACGAGTACACGATCGCCGACATCGCCATCTTCCCGTGGGTGCGCAACCTGGTCGGCTTCTATGGGGCCCGCGAGATCGTGGGCTTCGACGAATTCAAGGAAGTCCAGCGCGTGCTGGAGGCCTTCGTCGCGCGGCCCGCCGTGCAGCGCGGGCTCGACATCCCGAAGCGGGACTGAAGCCCTCAGCGCCTGCGCAGGCGCAACTGGCCGGGCAGCGGGACGGAGCGGCGCAGCACGTCCTCGCCCAGCCACATCGCCGAGCGCAGCGCCCGCTGCGCCACCATGGGCAGCGGCATCTGCACGTAGTCGTCGTTGAAGACCTCGAAGCTGTAGTCGCCGGCGTAGCCCAGCGCGTCCAGCTTCAGCACCATCTGCACCAGTTCCTGCGTGTGCACGCCCTCGCCGGGGAACACGCGGAAGGTGCGGGCCGTGGCCATGCGTTCCTCGAAGGTGCGCGTCTCCTGCCACATGAAGTCCGACAGCTGCACGAGGAAGATCTTGCGCGCATCGAGCTCGTCCAGCGCGTCCAGCGGCGTCTTCGCCGCGAGCACGTGGAACGAATCGATGCCGATGCCGAGGTTGGGGCAGTCGGCGCGGCACACCACGTCCCACGCGGTCGTGAACTCGTTGACCGTGCGGCCCCAGGACAGGCCCTCGTACGCGATGCGGATGCCGAAGGGGATCGCCAGCATGGCGAGCTTGCGCAGGTCGCGCGCGATGTGGTCCAGGTCCTGGCTCGCGTGGGCGGAGGCGGAGGAGCACGCCAGCAGCACGTCGCAGCCCAGCGCGGCGCACATCTCCAGCATGGTCTTGGCGATGTCCACCTTGTAGGCATGCAGGTGGCCCGACAGGCCCTCGAAGTCGCGCAGCACCTGGAAGCCCGTGCCGCGCAGGCCGCTCGCGCGCACCACCTTCACCGCGGCCCGCCAGCCCTGCGGATGGCCCACGAGGTCGTTGGCCTTGAGCATCACCTGGCCGAACCCGGCCTCCTGCATGGCCGCAAGTTTCGCTTCCAGCGGGCCGGCCAGCGTGATCGTGTCCATGCCGAAGGCATGGATCGCCTGGTGCAGGCTGCGCTGGTCGGTCATGGCTTGCTGTGCACCAGCTCGAACACCACGCTGCCGAGGAACGTCCTGGTGATCGCGCCGCGCCGCTCCGTGTGGGCCGCCTCGGTCTCGACGAACTCCATGCCCAGCGCGCGCAGGGCCCGCACGGCGGCCAGCACGTCGGGCACGCCCAGGCCGATGCGCTGCAGGCGCTCGCTGGTATCCAGCGAGTCGGCCTCGGGCTCGATCACCTGCAGCATGAAGCGATTGGCCGGCTGCAGCGCCGGCGCGCGCAGCAGCTTTCCGGCGGGCATGATGCCGAAGCGCTGCTCGTCGGGGATGGGCTGGATGCCGAACAGCTCCCGGTAGAACTCCAGCCAGTCGTAGCTGCGGCCGCCGCCGATGTACTGCACGATGCCGAAGAAATGCATGCCGGCCACGGCGGGCGGATGGCGGTCCACGCCCGGGATGGGCAGGAAGTCGACGTCGTAGATCGAGAACTCGCGGTAGCGGTCGATGAAGTAGATGCGGCTGCCGCCCACGCCGTGGATCGCCGGGATGTTCAGCTCCATCGCCTCCGGATGCGTGGGGACCTCCCAGCCGCCGTGCTCCAGCACGTGGCGGTAGGCCGCACGGGCGTCGCGCACGCGCAGGGCCACTGCGGCAATCGCGGGCGCGCCCTCGCCATGCGTGGCGCCGTCGGCGTCGCGGGGATGCGCGTTGACGACGATGTTGATGCTGCCCTGCCGATACAGGAGGACTTCGCGCGAGCGGTGCCGCGCCACGGGCCGGAAGCCCATCATCTCCAGCACCTGGCCCAGGGCCTGCGGCTTCGACGTGGCGTACTCGATGAACTCCACGCCGTCGAGGCCGATGGGATTGTCCTCGTCGCTGAAGGAGTCCTGCAGCGGCTCGCGCGCGTGTTCCGGTTGCAGCAGAAGGTCGGACATCGTTCAGTACTCCAGCCTTGCCACCGCGCGCAAGGTGTTGGCGTCGGTGGTCGGATACCCGAAGAACTCGAGGTAGGCGGGAATCATCTCGAACAGCATGTCCGAGCCCACCTGCACGCGGCACCCGCGTGCCTGGGCGGCGTGGAGGAAGGCGGTCATCTCCGTCTTCATCACCACCTCGCCGACGAAGGTGCGCGCTGCCAGCCGGTCCATGTCGACCGGAAGCGGATCGCCGGGGTTCATCCCCAGGGGCGTGGCGTTGACCACCAGGTCGAAGCCGGCCGGGTCCTTGCTGCCCGTGCTGACCGTGACCCCGGGGTAGTGCGTGCGCAGGCGTCCGGCGAGCGCTTCGGCAGCCGCCCCCTGCACGTCGTACAGCGCCAGCGCGCCGGCGCCGGCCGCGGCCAGCGAGGCCGCAATGGCGGAGCCGACGCCGCCGCTGCCCACCACCAGCGCACCGGCACCGCGCAGCACGAGGCCCTTGCCCGTCAGCCCGCGCACGAAGCCTTCGCCGTCGAACATGTCGCCGACGAGGCGGCCGTCCGCCGTCCGCTTCACGGCATTGCACGAGCCCGCCACCCTCACCGTGGGCGTGACGTCGTCCAGCAGGTCCACCACGCTCACCTTGTGCGGCATGGTGATCAGCGCGCCGCGGATGTTCTCCAGGCGGAACAGGCTGCGCAGCGTGTCGGGGAAGGACTCCGGCTTGCACCCCATCGGCACGACCACCGCGTTGATGCCCGCCGAGGCGAAGTACGGGTTGTAGATCATGGGCGCCTTGAACGAATGCGTCGGCCAGCCCAGGTGCGCGATGAACTCGGTATGCCCGTTGATCTGCAGCGGGTGTCGGGCACTCATGACGGCTTCCTTGCATCGGGACCGTGCGTGCGCACCAGCCCTTCCAGCGCGATCACGTAGCCCTGCACGCCGAAGCCGACCACGATGCCGGCCGCGGCAGGAGAGATATAGGAGTGGTGCCGGAAGGCCTCGCGCGCATGCACGTTCGAGATGTGGCATTCGATCACCGGCAGCCCGTCCGCGCCCTTGATGGCGTCGTGCAACGCCACCGAGGTGTGGGTGTAGGCGCCGGGGTTGAACACGCAGCCCAGTGCCCGGCCCTCCTTGAACAGGCGCCCGTATTCGTGGATCTTGTCGATCAGGGCGCCTTCCCAGTTGCTCTGGAAGCACTCGACCTCGTGGCCCAGGCGCTCGCCCGCGGCGCGGCACATCGCCTCCACGTCGGCCAGGCTCGTGGAGCCGTACTGCGCCGGCTCCCGCGTGCCCAGCAGGTTGAGGTTGGGTCCGTTGAGGACGAGGATCTTCCGCACGCCAGCAGCCTTACTTGCGCGCCTTGGCCAGTTCGGCCTGGATGGCGTTGACCGTTTCCTCGCCCACGCTGGCGCTGTTCTTGGCGATCACCGGCTTCATCTTCTCGCGCAGCTTGGCGATCTCGGCCGGCGGCAGCTCGGTGATCTGCATGCCGGCCTTGCGCAGGTCCTCCATGCCCGCCTGCAGCTGGGCGCGGGACTGGGTCCGCTGGTAAAGCGCGGATTCCGCGGCGGCATCCTTCAGGATCTTCTGGTCGCCGGAGGACAGGCTGTCCCAGAACTTCCTGCTGACCACCACCGACTGCGGGTTGTACTGGTGGTTGGTGAGCGTCATGTACTTCTGCACTTCGTACAGCTTGGCACCCTTGATCGTGGCGACCGGGTTCTCCTGGCCGTCGACGGCGCCCTGCTCCAGCGCGGAGTACAGCTCGGGGAAGGGCAGCGGCGTCGGGTTGGCGCCCAGCGCCTTCACCCAGTCGATGTTGATCGGGTTGGGGATCACGCGCAGCTTCAGGCCGGCGATGTCGTCCACCTTGGTGATCGGGCGCTTGCTGTTCGTGAGTTCACGGAAGCCCAGTTCGTAGTAGGCGAGGCCCACCAGGCCCTTGTCTTCCAGCTTCTTGTGCAGGCCCTGGCCGAAGGGCCCGTCCACCACCGCGTCCGCCTCCTTCGGGTTGCCGAACAGGAAGGGGAAGTCGTAGATCGCGAATTCCTTCACCAGGCTCGCGAAGATGCCGGAGTTCATCGCCGCCATCTCCAGCGTGCCGCCCTGCAGGGCCGAGACGTTGGCCTGGTCGCTGCCCAGCGTGCCGCCGGGGAAGACCTGCACCTTCATCTTGCCGCCGGACTTGTGCTCCACGAGCTCGGCGAACTTGTCCATGCCCATCACGATGGGATGGCCCTTCGCGTTCTGGTTGGCGAACTTGATGGTGCGGGTCTGCGCCTGCGCCAGCCCGAAGGCGGACAGGGCGACGGCGGCCACGATGGTCTTCAGGAACAGTCTTTTCATAGTCTCGCGTCTCCTTCGTTGAAAAGGGCTGGATTGTGTCAGCCGTGGAACCACCGCGCCGGCACCGTCACCAGCTGCGGGAAAAACACCATGAGGAACATGATGGCGAACTGCGCCACCATGAAGGGCCAGACGCCCTTGGTGACTTCGTCCATGCTCACCTTGCCGACGCCGGCCACGGTGGACAGCACCGTGCCCACGGGCGGGGTGATCAGGCCGATGGCGTTGTTGATCATGAACAGCACGCCGAAGTACACCGGGTCGATGCCCGCGGCCTTCACCAGAGGCATCAGCACCGGCGTCAGGATCAGGATCGTGGGCGTCATGTCCATCGCCGTGCCCACGACCATGGTCAGCACCATGATCGCCAGCATCAGCAGCGTCGGGCTGTCCAGCAGCGGCTGCAGCAGCTTGACCACTTCGTCGGGCAGGTTGGCCACCGTGATCATCCAGGCCGACACCATGGCGGCGGCGACCAGGAACATGATCACGGCCGTCGTCCGCGCGGCGGATTCGAACAGGCCATAGAGCTGCGAAACCTTCAGCTCCTTGTAGATCACCGTGGAGACGAACAGCGCGTACACCGCCGCGACCACCGCGGCCTCCGTCGGCGTGAACACGCCGAACTTCAGGCCCACGATCACGATCACCGGCATCACGAGCGCGAAGGTCGCGTCCTTGAATGCGGCCAGGACCTCCTTGCGGCTCGCGCGCGGCGAGGCCTCGATCTTCTCCGTGCGCACGAGCCACCACCAGGTGATCCAGAGCGCCACGCCCAGCAGCAGGCCCGGCACGATGCCGGCCATGAACAGCTTGGAGATCGACACGTTGGCCGCGACGCCGAACACCACGAAGCCGATGCTGGGCGGGATGATGGGGGCGATGATGCCGGCCGCGGACAGCAGGCCGGCGGAGCGCGCGGTCTTGTAGCCGGCGCGGTTCATCATGGGCAGCAGCAGCGCCGCGAGCGCCGCCGCGTCGGCGACCGCCGAGCCCGAGAGCGCCGCCATGATGATCGCGGCCATGATGCCCACGTAGCCCAGGCCGCCGCGCACGTGGCCGACCAGCGTCATCGCGAAGTTCACGATGCGGCGCGACAGGCCGCCCACGTTCATGATCTCGCCGGCCAGCATGAAGAAGGGCACGGCCAGCAGCGGGAAGCTGTTGGCGCCCTCGATCGTGTTCTGCGCCAGGATCTGGGCGTCGAACATGTTCATGTGCCACATCAGCGCCGCACCGCACGCGAGCAGGGAGAAGGCGATCGGCACGCCGAGGGCCATGGCGCCGAGGAGCGCCCCGAGGAAGATGGTGATGGTCATGGCCTACTTCGTGGCGGGTTCGGGGTCGGCGTGGGGAACTTCGTCCTCGGATTCGGTCACGCCCACGAGCTCGGAATCGGCGAGCTGGCCCGACACCAGCTTCCAGAAGTCGTTGAAGATGAACAGCGCGGCGAACACGGCGAAGAACAGGCCGGATGCGTAGAAGTAGCCCATCGACACTTCCATCACCGCGCTGGAGGTGGGCCAGTTGATGACGGTCTGCTGCCAGGCGCCGCGGAACATCAGCCAGCACATGTACAGCATCAGCAGGTGGCTGGCACCCAGGCAGATCTTCTTGCCCCTGACCGGCAGCCGCGCCACGAGCGTGTCGGTGCCGAGGTGGGCGTGGTTGCGCAGGGCCACGAGCGCGCCGAGGAAGGTCATCCACACGAACAGCCAGCGGGACAGCTCCTCGGACATGGTGATGCCGCTGTTGAAGCCGTAGCGCAGCACCACGTTGCCGAACACCATCACGACCATCAATGCCAGGAACACCACCATCACGAAGGACATCGCCTTGCACAGTCGGTCGATCAGCGTTTGCAACATCTCTTGTCTCCTGCGGAGCACGGACAGCGCGATGCGCGCCCCCGGCAAGTCCGCATCGTCGATTTTGTACGGACTGGTTAGTTTTAAACTGCGGGAAAACCCGCACCACCGTGCCTGATCAGTCCGCGCGCATGAAGCGAACGATCATCTCGATCACGCTGTCGCGGCGGTGCGCGATGTAGGCCGGCGAGCGCGTGTCCAGCTTGAAGATGACGCCGAAGGTGTGGCGGTTGGACACGTTGAAGAAGCTCAGCGCCGAGATGGAGGCGTGGATGTCCACCGGGTCCAGCCCCGGGCGGAAGACGCCGCTCTTTACGCCGCGCTGGTACAGCTGGCGGATCGCGGCGATCGCGGTCACGTTCAGTTCCTGGATCCGCTTCGACTGCGCGATGTACTGCCCGCGGTGGATGTTCTCCGTCATCACCAGCCGGATGTAGTTCTCGTGGGAGAGATGGTGGTCGAAGGTGAAGGCGACCAGGCGGCGCAGGGCCTGCTCGGGCTCCAGGTCCTCGAGGTGCAGTTCCGACTCGATCTCGCGCACCTTGCGGTACGACTCCTCCAGCACGGCGAGGTACAGGCCCTCCTTGCTGCCGAAGTAGTAGTAGATCATCCGCTTGCTGGTCTGCGTCAGCGCGGCGATCTCGTCGATGCGCGCCCCGGCGAGGCCCTTCTCCCCGAACTCCGCAGCGGCGACGTCCATGATGTCGGCCTTGGTGCGCTCCGGGTCGTTGGTGCGGCCCGTCTCCTTGGCGGCTGGTTTCGCCGCCCGGCCGGCACCCCGCCGAGAATGTACTAGTTCGTTCATTCAACCAGTATAGGGGTGGCGCACCGCGCGACCAAGTGCCGCGCGCCGGCTGCTCGCGGCCCGGGCGCCGCCCTTCAACCGACCCGCTTGAGCTTCTTGGCCGGCACGAGCGCGCCCGGCGCGAACTGGGCGAGCAGCTTCGGGTAGGTCATCTCCGCTCCCGCCAGGAAGGCGTCCACCGCGTAGGCGACGTGGCTTGAGAAGTCGACGTTGATGCGGGTGCGGTACACGTGCTTGCGCATCGCCTGGTAGAACATGCCGCCGTGGAGGGTCCACACGAACTCGACCTCCTGCTCGCTGACGGGCGCGTCGGTGTCGGCCAGTCCCACGTGGTGGCGCAGCTCGCGGCAATACACCGGCATCAACGCGCGTCGTACCAGCTGGAGGTAGCGACGATTCAGTGCCGGGCTGGCGAGGCCCGCGTGCAGGTAGATGCGGATCCACTCGGGCCGGTAGGTTGCCTCGGCGTAGCGGCGGTAGAACTCCATGAGGCGTTCGCGCAGGGGAAGCGAGCGGTCCTGCAGCAGCGTGATCCAGGCCGGGTCCCAGCGACCCGCGAACACCGTCTCGTAGACCCGGTCGATCAGGGCCTGCTTGTTCTCGAAGTAGCGGTACAGCAGCGGCTGGGTGATGCCCAGGCGCTTCGACAGCTCGCGGGTCTGTCCGGTGAAACCGGCCTCCGCGAAATAGGCGATGGCGCCCTCGATGATCTGCCGCTCACGGTCTGCCGGGGCCAGCCTCTGGCGCTTGGACTGTGTCATCCGCCGATCTTATGCGTCCCTGGATGCAACCCCAGCCATCCGGCGGCCAGGTGCCACGAAACAGTCATATTGAGCACCCAGCATTCGCGGAACTTCCAGCAGGAGCTTCCATGGATGCAGCCATCCGCGTGCGTGCGCTCGCCAAGACCTTCGGCAACGGCCGCAAGGCCTTGCAGGGTGTCGACCTGCAGGTGCGCCCAGGCGAGATGGTCGCGCTGATCGGCGCCTCCGGCTCCGGCAAGTCCACCCTCCTGCGCCACATCGCGGGCCTGACGGCCGGCGACGCCGGCGCCGGCGCCATCGAGCTGAACGGCCGCGTCGTGCAGCAGGACGGCCGCGTCGCACGCGACATCCGCCAGGTTCGCGCCGGCATCGGCTTCGTGTTCCAGCAGTTCAACCTGGTCGACCGCCTGCCGGTGCTGGTGAACGTCCTGGCCGGCACGCTGCACCGCACGCCCCTGTGGCGCAGCGCCCTGCGCTGGTTCCGCGCCGAGGACCGCGCCCGCGCCATGGAGGCGCTGGCCCGCGTCGGCATCGCCGAATGCTGCTGGCAGCGCGCCTCCACGCTCTCCGGCGGGCAACAGCAGCGCGCCGCCATCGCCCGCGTGATGGTGCAAGGCGCCCGCGTGATCCTCGCCGACGAACCCATCGCCTCGCTGGACCCGGAATCCTCGCGCCGCGTCATGGACCTGCTGGCGCGCGTCAACCGCGAAGACGGCTGCACCGTCGTCGTCTCGCTGCACCAGGTGAACGTCGCGCTGAAGTACTGCCCGCGCACGGTCGCCCTGCACCAGGGCCGCGTCGTCTACGACGGCCCCTCGGCCCAGCTCACTCCCGCGCTGCTGCGCGACCTCTACGGCGCCGAGGCCGACGAGATCCTCGCCCTCGGCGACCACATCACCAGCCTGCAGGAGCCGGCGCGCACCCCGGTGCCCGCCTGGAAGCAACCGCTCCCGCAAGCCGCCTGAACCTGCACATCCAGACAAGGAGATCCCCATGCTCAAATCCCTGCTCGCCGGCCTGGCCGCCGCCGCCCTCTTCACCGCGGCCCACGCCCAGGCGCCCACCGAGATCAACTTCGGGATCATCTCGACGGAGTCCGCCCAGAACCTCAAGAGCGACTGGCAGCCGGTCCTGGCGGACATGGAGAAGAAGACCGGCATGAAGGTCAACGCCTTCTTCGCCACCGACTACGCCGGCATCATCGAAGGCATGCGCTTCAACAAGGTGCAGGTGGCCTGGTTCGGCAACAAGTCGGCGATGGAAGCCGTGGACCGCGCCGGCGGCGAAGTCTTCGCGCAGATGGTCAACGCCGACGGCACCCAGGGCTACTACTCGCACCTGCTCGTGCATCGGGACAGCCCGCTGAAGACGCTGGACGACGTGCTGAAGAACAGCAAGAGCCTCAGCTTCGGCAACGGCGACCCCAACAGCACCTCCGGCTTCCTGGTTCCCGCCTACTACGTCTTCGCCAGGAATGGCGTCGACGCGAAGACCGCGTTCAAGGTCATGCGCACCTCCAACCACGAGTCCAACGCGTTGTCCGTCGCGAACAAGCAGGTGGACGTCGCGACCTGCAACAGCGAGGTCATGGACAAGCTGAAGGAGCGCCAGCCGGAGAAGTTCAAGGACCTGCGCATCGTCTGGACCTCGCCGCTGATCGCCTCCGACCCGCTGGTGATCCGCAAGGACCTGCCGGAGGCGACGAAGCAGAAGGTCAAGGAGTTCTTCACCACCTACGGCCAGGGCAGCCAGCAGGAGAAGGACCAGCTGATGAAGCTGAACAAGCTGTCCGGCTTCAAGGCTTCCAGCAACGCGCAGCTGCTGCCGATCCGCCAGCTGGAGCTGTTCAAGGACCGCAACAAGGTCGAAGCCGATGCCAACCTGGGCGCCGGCGAGAAGCAGGCGAAGCTGAAGGAGATCGACGGCAAGCTCGCCGAGCTCGCCAAGCAGATGTAAGGACAGCATGAACGCACCGTCCGCCCGCCTCGCCGTCGTGCCCCCGACCATCCCCGCGCCACCGCGCGCGAGCCTGGGCGTGCTGTTCGGGTGGGGCGTGCTCGCCGCCTTGCTGGCCGCGTCCTGGAAGGGCGCGGACATGCGTCCCCTGGACCTGCTGCGCGACTCGGGCAACATGGCCCAGTTCGCCGCCAGCTTCTTTCCGCCGGACTTCCACGACTGGCGCAACTACGCGACGGAAATGGTGGTCACGGTGCAGATCGCGCTGTGGGGCACCTTCCTCGCCGTGCTGTGCGCCGTGCCGCTGGGCCTCCTGTGCTCCTCCAACATCGTGCCGGTGTGGGTCTACCAGCCGGTGCGGCGCGTCATGGACGCGGGCCGCGCCATCAACGAGATGGTGTTCGCGATGCTGTTCATCGTCGCCGTGGGCCTGGGTCCGTTCGCCGGCGTGCTGGCCCTCTGGGTACACACGACGGCCGTGCTCGCCAAGCTGTTCTCCGAGGCGGTGGAGGCGATCGACCCGCAGCCGGTCGAAGGCATCCGCGCCACCGGTGCCGGCGCGCTGGAGGAAGTGCTGTACGGCGTGCTGCCTCAGGTGCTGCCGCTGTGGATCTCCTTCTCGCTGTACCGCTTCGAGTCCAACGTGCGCTCGGCCTCCGTCGTCGGCATGGTGGGCGCGGGCGGCATCGGCGTGGTGTTGTGGGACATCATCCGCGCCTTCCAGTACGCCCAGACCTGCGCCGTGATGATCATCGTGGTGGTCACGGTGACCGTGATCGATATCGTCTCCGCGCGCGTGCGCCGCGCGCTCATCTAGGAAGCACCATGGCCCTGACCATCGCCCAGATCGTCCGCCTCTATCGCACCGAGGGCGCCGCCCGCTATGGCATGGAGGCCATCAGCCAGGAGCAGCACGCGCTGCAGTGCGCCACGCTGGCGGAGCAGGCGGACGCCGCGCCGGAGTTGGTGGCGGCGGCGCTGCTGCACGACCTCGGACACCTCCTGTACGTGCTGGTGCCGGACGCGCCCGACGGCGACGACCTGCACGAGTTCCGGTCCCTGCCCTTCCTGCGCGGGGAGTATCCGGAAGCAGTGCTCGCACCCATTCGCCTGCACGTCGCCGCCAAGCGCTACCTCTGCGCAACGGATCCGGACTATCGGGACACGCTGTCGCCCGCTTCGCAGCGCAGCCTGGAACTGCAGGGCGGCGCCTTCACGCCGGCCCAGCGCGATGCCTTCCTGCGCGAGCCGCATGCACTGGATGCGGTGGCTCTGCGCCAATGGGACGACCTGGCCAAGAGCCCCACGCGCATCACGCCCGGCTGGGACCACTTCCGGCGCATCCTGGAGCAGGTGAGCCTGCGCTCGGACCTGCGCGTCGCGGCCTAGACCGGCTTCACGAGGTACTTCGGGGACTCCTCGTAGCCCTGGCGCGCATAGAAGCGGTGCGCGTCCACGCGTCGCGCGTGACTGTGCAACTCGATGCGGTCGCAGCCGCGCTCGCGCGCCCGCGCATGCGCGAATTCCTCCAGCGCCGCGCCGATGCCGAGGCCGCGCGCGTCTTCGTCCACGCACAGGTAGGCGATGCGGCAGATGTCGCCGGCGAGCGCGAGCTGCGGGATGAAGTGCAGCGCGATCACGCCGCGGACGCGGCCGTCGCTTTCGGCCACGCGCAGCACGGCGTCGGGGTGTTCGTCGAGCTCCCGCAGGCGCCGTTCCAGGAAGGCTCCGGTGTCCGGGTAGCCGAGTTGCGTCATGAGTTCCAGCAGCGCGGGCAGGTCGGTGCGGCGCGCGGAACGCAGCAGCAAGGTCATGGCGCCAGCTCCAGCAGGTAGTCGCGCAGCGCCGCGCCGGCGTGCTCCAGTGCGTCGTCGTTCACGATCACGCGGTCCGCGAACGGCGCCGGCAGCTCCGTGTTGCGGGCCATGCGCAGCGAGACCGCGCGCAGGTCCTCGCGCCCGCGCGCATGCAGGCGCGCGCGCAACACGCCGGGAGACGCCGTCACGAGCACGCAGCGCAGGTCGGGACCGCGCGCCAGGGAACGCGCGTGCTCGCGCGACCCGTTGACGACCACCAGTTCGCCGGAACGCACGCGCTGCGCGTACTCTTTCCGCACGCCGTACTCGTAGCCGTGGGCCTGCCAGGCCCAGGCGAGCGCGCCGGTGCGGCGCAGTTCCGCCATGCCGAGCGCGTCCACCGGGTCATGGTCGGACCCCGGCGCGGCCGGCCGCGTGACGAGCCGGCGCGCGAAGCAGATCCGCGGATGCTCGCGCAAGGCCCGCTGGGTCCATGCGAGCACGCTGTCCTTGCCGGCGCCCGAAGGGCCGCACACGAGCACCCAGAGTCCTTTCATGCCTTCAACTCCCGCTCGTGCACGCGCAGGAACGGCGCACCGCGATGGTCTTCCCGGAACAGGCACAGGCGGTCCAGCACCAGGGGATGGCGTTCGTTCAGCGCGGCGACGGCAGCCTGCGCGCGGTGCAGGATCAGGTCCGCCGTCACCGGGTCCACGGTGTTGCTCAAGGTCATGTGGAAGCGGAAGTGTCCCAGCACGTGCGGATAGCCGTAGCGCTCCAGCAGCTCGCGCTGGCGCGTGTCGAGTCCGGCGGCCTCCCGCTTCGCGCTCTCCTCGCGCGTCGGGGGCGCGCGCAAGTCGTCGAGGTCCAGCACGCAGCGGGTGGCCAGCGCGTCCACCGCCGGCTGCCGCTCGTGCGGCACCAGCGCCACGAAGCCGGCCAGGCACTGCGGCTCCAGCGCGCCGAGGTGGACGCGATGCAGTTGCGCCGCCAGGCGGTCGAAGCGGTCGTACAGCACGTCCTCCTGCACCCCGTCGCGCAGCCGGAAGGGCGCCTTCAGCGTCGCGTGGAAGCCGTAGCGGCGCGGATCCGAGGTGAGGCCGTGGAAGTCCTCCGCCGAGAACTCCGGCAGCGCGGGCTGTGCCAGTGCCTTTCCGCGCCGGTCGTCCCAGCCCAGCCAACCGGCGCCGAAGCGCCACCACGGCGAGTCCACGGCCGGCGCGAAGTACACCGCGTGTCTCGCCGTCATGGCATGTCCTCCGGGCATACGGTCAGCTGCACGCGGTCGCCGCTGAACAGCGTCTCGCCGTACTTGATGCGCACGCCGGCCAGGTCCACGTCGACGCCGGCCACGCACAGCAGCGGACGCGAGGGGGGTTGCCGCAGCAGGCGTGCCGTCTCCTCGCTGGGCATCACGGAGGTCACGCGGCTTTCCTTGCGCAGGTAGTCCTCCACGCCCAGGTGCCGCAGGATCTCGGTGGTGGAGGCGCCGTCGTCCAGCAACTCCAGCAGCCCGGCGAAGCGGCGCGCCGGGTACCAGGCAGTCATCACGCTCACCGGCTGGCCGTTGGCCTCGCTCAGGTTCTCGATGTACAGCACCGCATCGCCGGGCGCCAGCCCCAGCTCGCGCGCGATGCGCGCGTCGGCGGCCTCCTCGCGCGCGGTCAGCAGATGCTGGGTGGGCACCAGGCCCTGGCGGCGCACGGTCTCGCTGAAGCGGGTACGGCGCGCGAGCGGGTAATCGAGCAGCTCGCGCTGCACGAACATGCCGCGGCCGCGCTCGATGCGCAGCAGCCCCTGGTCCTGCAGGGACTGCACGGCCTGGCGCAGCGTGTGGCGGTTGACGCGGAAGCGCGCGGCCAGGTCGCCCTCGCTGGGCAGGCGGCCTTCGGCGAAGCGGCCGTCGCGGATCTCGGCGGACAGCGTCTCGGCGATCTGGCGCCACACGGTGACGCCGCTGCGGCGCAGCGGAACGTCATGCTTGAACACGTCGGGTGTCATCAGTCAGTCATGTTGGACGGTTGAAGTTCGGGGCCTGGGTGGCCTGGCCACTGTACGAACCGATCTAGACATCCGTATGACAGACGAAACCGCAATGCAGCGGATCCGCCAGCGCTGGCTGGCCGTCCTGGCGCGGGCGCCGCGCGAACGGCTGGAGCGCGAACTGGCCCGCATCGCCCCGCCCGCCCACCAGCTCGTGCGGCCGCCGGAATGCGGAACGGTCATGCTCCGCGGCCGTGCCGGCGGCACGGGCGACGCCTTCCACCTCGGCGAGGCGACCGTCACCCGGTGCGCGGCCCGCGTGGGCACGCACCTGGGCATCGGCTACCTGCTCGGACGCGACCGCCGGCATGCGGAGCTCATCGCGGTGCTCGATGCGCTGCTGCAGGACCCCCAGCGCCAGCCGATCCTGCTGCGCGAGGTGGTCGACCCCATCGCCGACGAGCAGGCCGAGACCGTCGCCCTGCGCAGCCGCGCGGCGGCCGCCTCGCGCGTGGAGTTCTTCACCATGGTCCGGGGGGAAGCGTGATGGACACCGTGCCCGCCGCCGGCCTGCGCGACCCGGTGCACGACGCGCAGGAGGCCTTCCGCGTCGCCCTCGAGGCCCTGTCGCGACCGGGGCGCATCCATGCGCTGGGCGCGGCGATCGAGGGACTGCCGCTCGGCGCCGCCCAGGCGCACCTGCTGCTGACGCTCACGGACGAAGACACGCCGGTCTGGTGGCAGCAGCCCGCCCCGGCGCTGCAGCGCTGGCTGCGCTTCCACACGGGTGCGCGCTCCGTCAGCGATCCGCGCGAGGCTAGCTTCGCCGTCGTGACCGCGGCTGCGGAACTGCCCGAGCTGCAGCGCTTCCGCGATGGCTCGCTCGCCGAACCCGAGGACTCCTGCACCCTGCTCGTGGAGGTGCCCGCGCTGCGCGGCGGCCTCGCGCTGGACGCGCACGGCCCCGGCATTCCCGACAGCGTGCGCCTCGCGGTGGCCGGCCTGCCGGAAGGCTTCTGGGCCGAATGGCAGGCGGGCCACGCCGCGTTCCCGCAGGGCGTGGACATCTTCTTTACTTGCGGCGGCGAGGTGCTGGGGCTGCCCCGCACCACCCGCATCGGCCGGCTCGAGGAGGTCTGATGTACGTTGCAGTGAAAGGCGGCGCCGCGGCCATCGAGCAATCCTGGCGCCTGGTGGAGCGGCAACGGCGCGGCGATCCCGCGGTGCCGGAACTGTCGGTGCGGCAGGTGCTGGAACAGCTGCCGCTGGCGGTGGACCGGGTGATGGGCGAAGGCTCGCTCTACGACCGCGAGCTTGCCGCGCTGGCCATCAAGCAGGCCGCGGGCGACCTGGTGGAAGCGATCTTCCTGCTGCGCGCGTATCGCACGACGCTGCCGCGGTTGGGCACCAGCGAGCCGATCGACACGGCGCGCATCCAGCTCGCGCGGCGCATTTCGGCGACCTTCAAGGACGTGCCCGGCGGGCAGGTGCTCGGGCCGACCTACGACTACACGCAACGGCTGCTGGATTTCCGGCTGCTGGCGGAGGGCGATGCGAACGCCGGCGTGCCGCCCGCGGCCGAACCGCTGCCGCCACAGGTCCCGCGCGTCAACGAACTCATGGCACGGGAAGGCCTGATCGAACAGCCCGCACCTGGCGAGGCAGAGCCGGGCGACCTCACGCGCGAGCCGCTGCTCTTTCCCGCTTCGCGCGCCGTGCGCCTGCAGGCGCTCGCCCGCGGCGACGAGGGCTGGCTGCTGGGACTGGGTTATTCCACGCAACGCGGCTACGCGAATGGCCACCCCTTCGCCGGCGAAATCCGCCGCGGCAGGGTGTCGGTGGAACTGGTGCCCGACGAACTGGGCTTCGCGATCGACATCGGCGACGTGGAAGTGACCGAGTGCCAGATGGTCAACCAGTTCGCCGGCAGCGCCACGGTGCCGCCGCAGTTCACGCAGGGCTACGGCCTGGCCTTCGGCGGCAGCGAGCGCAAGGCGATGGCGATGGCGCTGGTGGACCGGGCGCTGCGCGCTGCCGAACTGGGCGAGCCCGTGGTCGCGCCGGCCCAGGACGAGGAGTTCGTGCTCTCGCACTGCGACGTGCTGGAGTCCTCGGGCTTCGTGCAGCACCTGAAGCTGCCGCACTACGTGGACTTCCAGTCCGAGCTGGAACTGGTCCGCCGCCTGCGCGCGGCGCACGCAGCGGACCGCGCCGACAGCGAACAGAAGGCTGCCTGAGATGGACCTCGCCCAGAGCTACAACTTCGCGTTCCTCGACGAGCGCACCAAGCGCATGATCCGCCGCGCCCTGCTGAAGGCGGTCGCCATTCCCGGCTACCAGGTGCCCTTCGGCTCGCGCGAGATGCCCTTCGCCTACGGCTGGGGCACCGGCGGCATCCAGCTCACCGCCAGCCTGATCGGCCGCGCCGACGTCCTGAAGGTGATCGACCAGGGCGCCGACGACACGACCAACGCCGTCAACATCCGCCGCTTCTTCGAACGCACGACCGGCGTGCGCACGACCGAGCGCACGGCGGAGGCCACGCTGATCCAGACGCGCCACCGCATCCCCGAGGCGCCGCTCACCGAGAAGCAGGTCCTCGTGTACCAGGTCCCCATGCCCGAGCCCCTGTTCCGGCTGGAGCCGCGGCGCCTGGAGACCATCCGCATGCACGCGCTCTGCGAGTACGGCCTCATGAACGTCAAGCTGTACGAGGACATCGCGCAGCTGGGCGCCATTTCCCGCACGTACGACTACCCCGTACTGGTGAACGGGCGCTATCTCGCCTCGCCCTCGCCGATCCCCAAGTTCGACAACCCCAAGATGCACCGCAATCCCGCCCTGCAGCTGTTCGGCGCCGGCCGCGAGAAGCGCATCTACGCGATCCCTCCGTACACCGACGTGCGCAGCCTGGACTTCGAGGACCATCCCTTCGAGGTGCAGCGCTGGGCGCATGCCTGCGCGCTGTGCGGCTCGCGCGAGAGCTTCCTGGACGAGATGATCGTGGACGACGCGGGCAGCCGCCTCTTCGTCTGTTCCGACAGCGATTTCTGCGGCAACCGCCGCGCCGACGGGCACCGCGGCAGCCAGCAGGCGGTGCGCGTGCGCGATGCGCTGGAGCGTGCGCGATGAGCGGCGACGACGTGCTGCTGTCCGCGCGCGGCCTCGGCAAGCAGTTCGCGCGCGCCGGCCGCGTGCACTGGGCCTGCCGCGACGTGGGCTTCGACCTCTACGCCGGCGAGGTGCTGGCGGTGGTCGGCGAATCCGGCTCCGGCAAGAGCACGCTGCTGCGCCTGCTCGCGGGGCGCGTGCCGTGCGACGAAGGCGCGGTCCTGTACGACGTGCGCGACGCGCTCGAAGGCCGCGGCGGCCTCACGGACCTGCGCGAACTGTCGGAGGCGCGCCTGCGCTGGCTGGCCCGTACCGACTGGGGCTTCGTGGAGCAGCAGGCGCGCGAGGGCCTGCGCATGGGCGTCTCGGCCGGCGGCAACATCGGCGAGCGCCTCATGGCGCTGGGCGCGCGGCACTACGGCCGCCTGCGCGGCGAGGCGCTGCACTGGATGGAGCGGGTGGAGCTGGACGCCACGCGTGTCGACGACCTGCCCGGCACCTACTCCGGCGGCATGCAGCAGCGGCTGCAGATCGCGCGCAACCTGGTCACGCGGCCCCGGCTCGTGTTCATGGACGAACCGACCACGGGGCTGGACGTGTCCGTGCAGGCGAAGCTGCTGGACCTGCTGCGGCAGCTGGTGGGCGAGCTGGGCCTGTCCGCGGTGGTGGTCACGCACGACCTGGCCGTGGCGCGCCTGCTCGCGCACCGCATGCTCGTGATGAAGGACGGCCGGGTCGTGGAGCAGGGCCTGACCGACCGCGTGCTGGACGACCCGCAGCATCCCTACACGCAGCTGCTCGTTTCCTCGGTGCTGACGCCATGAACGCTTTGCTGGAGGCGAGCGGTCTCGCCAAGACCTTCACCCTGCATGCCCGCGATGGCCTGCAGCTGCCCGTGTTCTCCGGCGTGGGCCTGCAGGTGCACGCCGGCGAATGCCTGGCGCTCACCGGCCGGTCCGGCAGCGGCAAGAGCTCGCTCCTGCGCTGCCTGTACGGCAACTACGGCGCCAGCGCGGGCCGGATCTGGATCCGCCACGACGGCGCGCCGCTGGAGCTGTCGGCCGCCGCGCCACGCGAGGTGGTTGCCGTGCGCCGCCGCACGCTGGGCTACGTGTCGCAGTTCCTGCGCGTGGTGCCGCGCGTGTCCGCGCTCGACGTGGTGGCCGAGCCGCTGCGCGCGCTGGGCCACGATGCCGCGCAGGCGCGGGAACGCGCCGGCCAGTGGCTCGCGCGCCTGAACCTGCCCGAGCGCCTGTGGGCGCTGCCGCCCGCGACCTTCTCCGGCGGCGAACAGCAGCGCGTGAACATCGCCCACGGCCTGATCGCGGGCCTGCCCGTGCTGCTGCTGGACGAACCCACCGCCTCGCTCGACGCCACCAACCGCGCCGTCGTCGTGGACCTGATCCGCGATGCCTGCGCGCGCGGCGCCGCCGTCGTCGGCATCTTCCACGACGAGGAAGTGCGCGACGCCGTCGCCACGCGGCGCCTGGACATCGAAGCCTTCCGAGCCGAATCCCTGGAGTCCCCCGCATGAATCCCCGCATCATCCGCAACGCCCGCATCGTCACGCCGGACGCGTCCTTCGTCGGCTGCGTGGTCGTCGACGGCGACACGATCCGCTCCGTCGACCCCGGCAGCACGGCCGCCATGGACGCCGAGAACTGGGACGGCGACTGGCTCCTGCCGGGGCTGGTGGAGCTGCACACCGACAACCTCGAAAAGCACCTGGTTCCGCGCCCCGGCGTGATCTGGAACGCCACCTCCGCCACGGTCACGCACGACGCGCAGTGCGCCGCCGCGGGCATCACCACCGTGCTGGACTCCATCGTGATCGGCGACATGGACAACGGCGGCACCCGCAGCCAGACCTACCAGGTCTCGATCGATGCGCTGCACACCTGCCGCGACGAGAACCTGATGCGCGTGGAGCACCTGCTGCACCTGCGCTGCGAGGTGTCGGCGCCGGACATCGTGGAGAACTTCGAGAAGTACGTCGAAGACCCGCTGGTGGAACTGGTGAGCGTGATGGACCACACGCCCGGGCAACGCCAGTGGCGCGACCTCGTGAAGTACCGCCGCTACACCGAGCGCAACGGCAGCCTGCGCGACGACGCCTACGACGCGCTGGTGCGCGAGCGCACCGAGCAGCAGGCGCTGTTCGCGGCGACCCACCGCGCGAAGGTGGTGGCCGGCTGCCATGCGCGCAACATCCCGCTGGCAAGCCACGACGACACCGAGCTGGATCACGTGGCGCTGGCCTGCGAGGAGAAGGTCGCGATCTCCGAGTTCCCGACCACGGTGCGCGCGGCCGAGGCGGCGCGCCAGGCCGGCATGGCCATCGTGATGGGCGGGCCCAACCTGGTGAAGGGGGGCTCGCATTCCGGCAACGTGTCGGCGGCCGAACTGGCCGGGCGCGGGCTGCTGGACATCCTGTCGTCCGACTACGTGCCGTCCAGCCTGCTGCAGTCGGCCTTCCTGCTGCGCCGGCAGGGCGGATGGACCATGCACCGCGCCATCGCGACGGTGAGCAGCAACCCGGCGAAGGCCATCGGCCTCGCGGACCGCGGCAGCATCGCGCCGGGCCAGCGCGCCGACTTCATCCGCGTGAAGGAAGTGGGCGGCATGCCCGTCGTGCGCGGCACCTGGTGCCGCGGCGAGCGGGCGATGTAGCCACGGGCTGAGGAGAGCCTGACCGCGCGGATGGGCCCAAGGTCCAACTGCAAGCGGCCGGGCGGCCGTCGCAGCATGAGGGGTCGCCCGCGCCCGCGGGCAGAAGGAGGACACCTTGCTGAACGCCATCCTGCGCGGCGCGCTGGCCGCTGCCTTCCTCGCCATCGGCGCCGCCCCCGCTGCCCTTGCCGAAGGCGCGCACCACTGGAGCTACAGGGGTCCCACCGGCCCGGAACACTGGGCGGGCCTGGAGCACGAGTTCGCCCCCTGCGGCGCCGGCCGCACGCAGTCGCCCATCGACATCCGCACCACGGCGGCGGAGAAGGAGCCCTTGTCGGAGATCCAGTTCGAGTACCGCCCGGGGCCGCTCGCGATCGTCGACAACGGCCACACCATCCAGGTCAACGTCGCTCCCGGCAGCTTCATGGAGGTGGGCGGCTTCAGGTACGAGCTGCAGCAGTTCCACTTCCACAAGCCCAGCGAGGAAATGATCGACGGCAGGCACGCCGCCATGGTGGCGCACCTCGTGCACAAGGATGAAGAAGGCCGCCTGGCCGTGATCGCGGTGCTGCTGAACCCGGGCGAGATCAATCCCATGGTCGCGACGCTGTGGAACCACCTGCCGGCGAAGAAGGGCAGCGAGGTCCAGGCGCAGGACGTGCAGGTCAACGCGGCCGACCTGCTGCCGGCCGACCGCAGCTACTACACCTTTGCCGGGTCGCTCACCACGCCGCCCTGCAGCGAGGGCGTGACCTGGTTCGTGCTGAAGCAGCCGGCGACGCTCTCGGCGGGAGAGATCGCGCGCTTCGGCGACGCCTACCCGATGAACGCGCGGCCCGTGCAGCCCCTGAACGGGCGCATGGTGCGGGCGAGCGACTGAAGCCATGATCGCCCGCCACTGGCGCGGCCTGGCCCGGGCCTCGGCCGCCGAAGACTACGTCCGGCACCTGCGGGAAGAGACCTTTCCGGCGATCGAGCGGCTGCCGGGATTCGTCGGCTGCGCGATCCTGCGCCGCGCGGTGCCGGAGGGGGTGGAGTTCCTGGTCGTGACTCACTGGGAGTCACTGGAAGCGATCCGCGCCTTCGCGGGCGAGGCGGTCGAAACGGCCGTCGTGCCGCAGGTCGTGCGCGACATGATGTTGGACTACGACCACAGCGTGCGCCACTACGAAGTGGTGACCTGAAGCGCGGTGCCGGGGAGAAAAGGATGGCGCGGCTGGCGGGGATCGAACCCACGACCCTTGGCTTCGGAGGCCAATACTCTATCCACTGAGCTACAGCCGCATCGCTGATGCGAATCCGCATTATCGCCCAAGCCGGGGGCGGGGGGCGGCGCACCGGCTCGCGTCCCGGGCGCGTGGGGACCGCTGGCTATAATCGCCGGTTGATCCCGATAACGCGAATTCATTGAGGACGCCATGAGCGATACGCAGGAAGAAGCCCACACCGGTCCGATCAAGACTCCCAAGCAGCTGCTGATCGCGGTGCTGTTCTCCTTCCTGATCCCCGTTGGCGTGATCATCGCCCTGGTGACCTACGTGACCTCGGAGAACAAGCCCGCGGGCAGCACGGAAGCCGAGAAGTACGCCCTGGGCGGCGTGACCGCGCAGGACCTTGAGCGCGGCGTCGCCGAGCGCATCCGCAAGGTCGGCACCGTGGAGATCCGCGACGCCAACCGGCCGCTTTCCACCGGCGAACAGGTGTTCAAGGCCCAGTGCACGACCTGCCACACGGCGGGCGTGGCCGGCGCCCCCAAGTTCGGTGATGCCGCCGCCTGGGGCCCGCGCATCGCGCAGGGCTTCGACGCGCTGGTGAAGTCCGCGCTGCACGGCAAGAACGCGATGCCCGCGCAGGGCGGCGGCGACTTCAGCGACACCGAGGTCGCCCGTGCCGTGGCCTACATGGCCAATGCCGGCGGCGCCAAGTTCACCGAGCCGGCCGCTCCGTCTGCCGCGACGGCCGAAGCCGCTGGCGCCGCGCCTGCCGCTGCCGCCGCGCCTGCTGCGGCCCCCGTCGCCACGGCTGCAGCGACGCCGGCCCCGGCCGCAGCCGCCGCTCCCGCCGCCGCTCCGGCTGCGACCGCCGCCGCGGGCGGCGCCGGCGAAGCCCTCTACAAGGCGACCTGCTTCGCCTGCCACGGCACCGGCGCCGCGGGCGCCCCCAAGCTGGGCGACAAGGCCGCCTGGGCGCCGCGCATCGCGCAAGGCCTGCCGGCCCTGTACAACTCCGCGCTGCATGGCAAGAACGCCATGCCTCCCAAGGGCGGCAGCACCGCGTCGGATGCGGACGTGAAGGCCGCCGTGGACTTCATGGTGAGCGCGGCGAAATAAGGCGCAGCGCTTCCAAGAAACAAAGCCGGCTTCGCGCCGGCTTTTTCATGCGCCGCCAGCGCGGGGATGACGGTGGTGCCCGCGGGGATGGCGTGGTTCACGCGTCCGCTGCGCGTGTGATCGGCCGCCCCTGCGCCGGGCTGCGCACGAAGCCGTAGCGCGCTGGCAGGTCCTCGGCCCGCACGTCGTGCGGCTGCCAACGCCCGGACTCGATCAGCTCCGACGCCTGCACGATGTCCTGCGTGTGCACGAGCCCGATGCCCAGGTCCGTCTCCAGGTACACGCGGCCGCCCTCGTCCACCAGGCAGGCTCGCGCCTCCGCGGGCTGGCCGGTGTGGCTCTGGAGGCCGTCGGGGGCCAGGCGCCAGATCCACGGGGTGGCCTGCAGCTCCACGTACACGCGCTGCGGGCCGTTCTGGAAGTACCACTGGCCCTGCTCGTCGCGGTCGTAGTTGCGGTGGATGAAGGCGACCAGCTTGTCGTGGCGCAGCAGCGAGCCCTTGGCGTCCGGGAAGGGGCCGGCCGCCTGCACGCGGTCGTCGCGCATGTACCAGTTGCCGCGCTCGTCCAGTCCCAGCCAGCCGTAGCAGTGCGGGACGTTCGGCCATTTCGCCATCGCCTGGCGAACGATGTCGTCCATGGACGGAATGATAGGCGCGCGGCGTCAGCGCAAGAAGGCGTCGTAACCGGTCTTGCAGATGAGTGCGCTGACGACCAGGATGAACACGACGCGCACGAACGCCGCGCCATGCTTGAGCGCGAGGTGCGTGCCCATGTAGCTGCCGATGACGTTGGCGACGGCCAGAGCCACTGCGTACTGCCACCAGATGTGGCCCTTGGCCGCGAACAGCACCAGGGCCGCGAAGTTGGTCGCCGTGTTCAGCAGCTTGCCCGCCGCCGAGGCGTGCAGGAAGTCGTAGCCCAGCACGCGCACGAACACGAAGACGAAGAAGCTGCCGGTGCCGGGACCGAAGAAGCCGTCGTAGAAGCCCAGCACCAGGCCGATCGCGCAGGCGGCCGTGACCTGGGTGCGGCCGGCGAGCCGCGGCGCGTGCTCGCGTCCCAGCTCCTTCTTTGCCAGCGTGTAGAGCAGCACGCCCAGCAGCACGACGGGCAGCAGCTTGCGCAGGAATTCGGAGGGCAGGACCGTGACGGCCCAGGCGCCCGTGAAGCCGCCCACGAGGCTGGCGCCGGCCGCGGGCACCAGGGTGGACCAGTCCATGTCCACCCGGCGGCCGAACTGGCGGGCGGCGAAGGCCGTGCCCCAGATCGACGCGCTCTTGTTGGTGCCGAACAGCGTGGCGGGCTGAGTGGTGGGGAAGACCGAGAACAGGGCGGGCACCAGGATGAGGCCGCCGCCTCCCACGATCGCATCGACGAACCCGGCCAGCACCGACGCCAGCGACACCAGAAGCAACTCCATTGCCGGGATTGTCGCAGCTGTGCCGTAGCCCTTCCCGCCGGAACTTTTGCACAAATAAAAAGCGCCGCGAGAGGCGGCGCTTTGAGTGGGTCCGGTCCGCGTTGTGCGGTACCGCGCATCGTGTTCGTGTTCTGTGCGGGCTTTGTCTCCTCGGTCCCTCGTCCTGTCCTGCCCCGGGGGGCACGACGCGAGTGCATGCACTGTAATGGTTCGCGGAGCTCGCATGCATGAGGGATTTCCCGGCCGGCGTTTGTGATATAGGAGGCCGGCCCCCCCGGGGCCTTCAGGCGTTGGCCTGGACGATCCAGTCCGCCGCCTTCTCCGCCATCATCAGCACCGGCGAATTGGTGTTGCCGCTGGTGATGACGGGCATGGCGCCGGCATCCACCACGCGCAGGCCGGCGATGCCGCGCACGCGCAGGCGCGCATCGAGCACCGCGCGCGGATCGTCGTCCGGCCCCATCGCCGTCGTGCCCACCGGGTGGAAGATGGTGGTCGCGATGTCGCCGGCCAGGCGCGCCAGTTCGTCGTCGGTCTGGTACTGCGGGCCCGGCTTCCACTCGACCGGCTGGTAGCGCGCCAGGGCCGGCTGCGCCGCGATGCGCCGCGTGACGCGCAGCGAATCGGCCGCGACCTTGCGGTCCTCCGGCGTGCTCAGGTAGTTGGTGGCGATGGCCGGCGCGTCGTCGAACTTGTTGCTGCGGATGCGCACCCAGCCGCGGCTGGTCGGATTGAGGTTGCACACGCTCGCCGTGAAGGCGTTGAAGTTGTGCAGCGGCTCGCCGAAGGCATCGAGGCTCAAGGGCTGCACGTGGTACTCGATGTTCGGGTAGGGCTGGTCGGGCGAGCTGCGCGTGAACGCCCCGAGCTGCGACGGCGCCATGCTCATGGGCCCGCTGCGCTTCAGCGCGTACTCCATGGCGATCTTCGCCTGGCCCCACTTGCTGTTGGCGAGCGTGTTGAGCGTGGTGACGCCTTCGACCTTGAACACCGCACGGATCTGCAGGTGGTCCTGCAGGTTCTCGCCGACGCCCGGCAGGTCGTGCTCCACGGGAATGCCATGCTGCTGCAGCAGGGCGGCCGGCCCGATCCCCGACAGCTGCAGGATCTGCGGCGAGCCGATGCTGCCGGCGCACAGCAGCACCTCGCGTGCGGCCGCGACCGTCAGCATCTTGTTGCCGGTCCAGACCTCGGCGCCCGTGCAGCGCTTGCTGCCATCGGCCTGCGTCTCGACGATCAGGCGCGTGACGTGCGCGCCGGTCCACAGCTCGAAGTTGGGACGGCCGTAGCAGGTGGGCCGCAGGAACGCCTTGGCCGTGTTCCAGCGCCAGCCGCCCTTCTGGTTCACCTGGAAGTAGCCGACGCCTTCGTTGTCGCCGCGGTTGAAGTCCTCGCTGTGCGGGATGCCGGCTTCCTGCGCCGCCTGCGCGAACGCGTCGAGGATGTCCCAGCGCAGGCGCTGGCGCTCCACGCGCCATTCGCCGCCGGCGCCGTGCACCGCATCGGCGCCCTTGTAGTGGTCTTCGTGCTTCTTGAAGTAGGGCAGGCAGTCGTCCCAGGTCCAGGACGCGTCCGCCAGGTGGCGCGCCCAGCCGTCGTAGTCGCGCTTCTGCCCGCGCATGTAGATCATGCCGTTGATGCTGGAGCAGCCGCCCAGCGTCTTGCCGCGCGGATAGCGCAGCTTGCGGCCGTTCAGGCCCGCGTCGGCCTCGGTGGAATACAGCCAGTCGGTGCGCGGATTGCCGATGCAATACAGGTAGCCGACCGGGATGTGGATCCAGTGGTAGTCATCCCTGCGCCCGGCCTCGAGCAGCAGCACCCGGTGGGTATTGCCGGCGGAGAGGCGGTTCGCGAGCAGGCACCCTGCGGTGCCCGCGCCGATGATGACGTAGTCGAAGTCCGGTTGGCTCATTGGTCTCCTGGGGGGCGCCGTTGTTGATCACGGCTTCTTGAACGCAGAAGTCGCGAAAGTACGCAGAAGTCGCAAAAAGGATTCAGGATCTTCTTCTGCGACTTTTGCGTCACTTTTGCGTCTTTTGCGTTCCAACTCTCCGATCAAGCGCTAGTTCGCCGTCGGCATCACGAATTCCGCGCCCTTGCCGATCGACTCCGGCCAGCGCTGCATGATCGACTTCTGCTTCGTGTAGAAGCGCACGCCTTCCTCGCCGTACGCGTGCATGTCGCCGAACAGGCTCTTCTTCCAGCCGCCGAAGCCGTGCCAGGCCATCGGCACGGGGATGGGCACGTTGACGCCCACCATGCCCACCTGCACGCGGCGCGAGAACTCGCGCGCCGTGTTGCCGTCGCGGGTGAAGAGGGACACGCCGTTGCCGTACTCGTGGGCGTTGATCAGGTCCACCGCGTCCTTCAGGTCCTTCGCGCGCACGCAGCCCAGCACGGGGCCGAAGATCTCTTCCTTGTAGATCTTCATGTCGGGCGTCACGTTGTCGAACAGCGTGCCGCCGATCCAGAAGCCGGCGTCGCAGCCCGCGCCCGCCTTCGCGGCCTCGAACTTGCGGCCGTCCACGACCAGCTTCGCGCCCTCGGTCTGGCCCTGAGCGATGTAGCCGGTGATGCGCTGGTGCGCGACGCTGGTGACGATGGGGCCCATCTCGGCATCGAGCTCGGTGCCGTTCTTGACCTTCAGCGTCTTCGTGCGCTCGGCGAGCTTGTCCATGATCTGGTCGGCCGCCTCGCCCACGAGGATGCCCACCGAGATCGCCATGCAGCGCTCGCCGGCGGAACCGAAGGCGGAGCCGATCAGCGCGTCGACGGCCTGGTCCATGTCCGCGTCGGGCATGACCACCATGTGGTTCTTCGCGCCGCCCAGCGCCTGCACGCGCTTGCCGTGCTTCGCGCCGGTCTCGTAGATCTTCTGCGCGATGGCCGTCGACCCGACGAAGGAGACCGCCTTCACGTCCGGGTGCTCCAGCAGCGCGTCGACCGCGTCCTTGTCGCCCTGCACCACGTTGAACACGCCGTCCGGCAGGCCCGCTTCCTTCAGCAGTTCGGCCATGCGCAGCGACGGGGTCGGGTCCAGCGGGCTGGGCTTGAGGATGAAGCAGTTGCCGGCGGCGATGGCCACCGGGTACATCCACATCGGCACCATCACCGGGAAGTTGAAGGGCGTGATGCCCGCCACCACGCCCAGGGGCTGGCGCAGCGTCCAGTTGTCGATGCCGGTGGAGACCTGGTCGGTGTAGTCGCCCTTCAACAGCTGCGGGATGCCGCAGGCGAACTCCACGATGTCGATGCCGCGCGTGACTTCGCCCTGGGCGTCGGTGAACACCTTGCCGTGTTCGGCGGTGATCATGCGGGCGAGCTCGTCGCGATGCTTGTTCAGCAGTTCCAGGAACTTGAACATCACGCGCGCACGCCGGATCGGCGGCGTGTCGGCCCAGGCGGGAAAGGCGGCCTGCGCGGAGGCGACGGCCTGCGCCACTTCGGACGCATTGGCCAGCGCGACGCGGCCGGTGACCTGGCCGGTCGCGGGATTGAAGACGTCGGCACGGCGGCCACTCTGCCCCGGCGCCACGCGGCCGGAGATCCAGTGTTCGATGGACGCCAGCGAGGCGGCCGGACGGTTCTTGTCGGGTGCGTTCATGGGGAGGTCCTGCGAGAGAGAGGGCCAGTCTACCGCCAGCCCGGCGGCACGGCCACGGGCATGGCCAGGAGGATCTGCGCCATGCCCTTGCCGAGCGGGTCATTGCGCAGCGACGCCATGCCGCCACCGTCGAGCGCCTCGGTGCACACGAAGTTCATGGCATGGATGCCGGGCAGGTCGTAGCGCAGCACGTCGCCTTCGACCAGGTGGCCCAGCCACGCTTTCACGCGCTCGGTCGTGAGCTGGCCGCGCAGCCAGGGCAGCCATTCGGGCCGGCGCGCGATCACGCCTATGTTGCTGTGGTTGCCCTTGTCGCCGCTGCGCGCCCAGGCCAGCTGCAGGAGGGGCACTTCCGGCCAGCCGGGCACCGGCAGCACGGCGTCGACCGCGGGGGTGGCCTTGGGCGGCGCGACGGGCGCCTGCCCGGTGGGCACGGCCACCGCCAGGCGGGCGTCTCCCAGCTGCACCTGCGGCTGCAGCAATCCCTTGTCGACGAGGAAGGCGAACTGGCGGATCGTCGGCGCCGGGCTGGGCCGGCCGCCCGCACCGGTCGTTCCCGGCGACCAGCTCGTGCCGGCCGGCGCGATCTCGCGCGCGAACAGTTCCAGCGCTTCCTTCTGCGGATGCATCACCGCCACCTGCAGCACGGCTTCGCGCACGTCCTGCGTGCGCGCATGCGGCCCGTAGTTGGCGAGTTCGGCGCCCAGCACCTCGATGCGCGTGCGGGTGTACGGCAGCCAGCGGCGTTGCGCGAACAGCTCGCGCGTGCGGGCGAGGAGGGCCTCGCCGGTGCGCTGCGCCTTGCGCGCGGCGTCGAAGCCGACGATGGTGAGCTGCCCGGTGCAGCGCCATCCGTCCATGGAAGTGGACGAGACCTTGTAGTGCGGCCCGGGCGGCAGCCCGCGCGCGCCCGTCACGCGCACGCGGTCCGGGTTCAGCTGCTCCAGCGTCACGCGCGTGAAGTCGCAGGTCACGTCCGGCAGCAGGTAGCGGCGCGGGTCGCCGATCTCATACAGCATCTGCTCGGCGATCACCGCGGTGTTCACCAGCCCGCCGGTGCCCTCCGGCTTGGTGACCACGAAGCTGCCGTCGCCCTGGCATTCGGCGATGGGATAGCCGATGCGCGGCCAGTCCGGCACCTGTTCCCAGTCGGTATGCAGGCCGCCCGTGGCCTGGCAGCCGCATTCGAGCAGGTGCCCCGCCAGGCTGCCCTGCGCGAGGCGGTCCCAGTCGTCCTCGCGCCAGCCGTAGGCGTGCAGCAGCGCGCCCAGGGTCACGGCGCTGTCGACGCAGCGCCCGGTGATGACCACCTGCGCGCCCGCGGCGAGTGCGTCGCGAATGGGCAGGGCGCCGAGGTAGGCGTTCGCGGTCAGCAATCGATCGGGCAGCGGCGCGCCGCTCTGGAGCTCGCGCACGCCCTGCTCGCGCAGCTGGGGCAGCAGCGGCAGCACGTCGTCGCCGGTGACCACGGCCACCTGCAGCGGCACGCCCTGTTCCGCCGCCAGGGCCTGCAGCGCGTGCGCGCAAGCCTGTGGATTCACGCCGCCGGCGTTGCTGATCACGCGGATGCCGCGCTGGGCGACGTCGCGCAGGATGGACTTCATCGTCACCTGCACGAAGTCCGTCGCATATCCCAGCGACGGGTCCTTGCCGCGCGCGGCGGCCAGGATGGACATGGTCACCTCGGCGAGGTAGTCGAACACGAGGTAGTCGACGCCCGCGGCGACCAGCTGCGGGGCGCCCACGCTGCTGTCGCCCCAGAAGCCCGAGGCGCCGCCGATGCGGATGGTGCGTTCCATGGTCAGCGTCCCGGCCATTGCGGCTTGCGCTTCTCGCGGAAGGCCGCCTGGCCCTCCTGCGCGTCCTCGGTCTGCGCGAACAGGGCGATCTGGCTCTCGGTGAAGGCCATGGAAGCTTCGAAGGGCAGGCTTTCGATGGCCTTCATCGTGTAGAGCCCGCGGCGGATCGCCGCGGGCGACTTGTCCAGGAGGCGTGCGAGCAGCCAGTCCACCCGGCCATCGAGGTCCGCGTCCACGTGGTTCACGAGGCCGTGAGCGAGCGCCTGCTCGCTCGTGAGCGTTTCGCCGGTGAGGCACCACTCCGTCAACTGGCGCCGCGGAACCAGGTTCTGCAGGACGGACAGCACCTGCGCCGGGAACAGTCCCACCTTCACCTCCGGCAGCCCGAACACCGCGTGCGGCGCCGCGACGGCCAGGTCGCACATCGCCAGCAGGCCCATGCCGCCGGCCATGCAGGCGCCATTGACCCGGGCGACGAGGGGAACGTGGCTGGATCGCGACAGTCGCAGGAGCCGCGCGAAGGCGCCCGTCGGCTCGGAGAAATCGAAGGCGAACGCGTCGCCGGACTGGAGATCGGCCCCGGCACAGAAGGCCCTGGTGCCGGCGCCCGTGAGGACGATGGCCCGCACGGTGCGGTCCTCCTGCGCTCCCGCGATGGCCTGCGCCAGTGCCGCCAGCAGCGCGGGACTCAGGGCGTTGCGGCGCTCTTCCCTCTGGAGGGTGAGCCGCAGCACGCCGTCGCGGCGCTCCACGCCCAGTTCGGGGATCGTTGTCATGGGCCGTCTCCTTCCGCCGCCGTTATACCCGTGGCCGGTGGGCGGCCCGTTCTCCTACACGACAGGAACAGGCTCTGCCGTTACGATGTGGCGCCCCCGCCCGCAATGACCGACGCCACGCCACGCTTCGAACATGCGACTGCTTCCGCGCCCGCCGGCCAGGCCATCCGGCTGCTGGGCGAGTGGACGGCCGCCCAGTTCGCGCAACCGCGCCTGTTCCGCGACCTGCGGCGCACGCTGCCCCGCCGGAACGAGCGCCAGGCCTGGGACCTGCGCCAGGCGACGCAGCTCGATCACGTGGGCGCGCAGCTGCTGTGGGACCACTGGGGCCAGCGCTGGCCGGCCCACGTGGAATTGCTGCCCGCGCAGCGGACCATCCTGGAACGGGTGGCCGAGTTCACGACCCGGCCGCCGCGGGCCAAGCGGCTCTCGCCGTATGACCGCTTCCTGGAATTCGGCGGCGCTCTCCTGCGCGGCCTGGGGCACGGCAAGGAGTTCGTGCGCCTGATCGGGCAGCTCACGCTGGACCTGCGCGAGCTGGTGCGCGCGCCGCACCAGGCGCCCTGGCGCGACTTCTCCGGGCACCTGTACAACATCGGCGCCACCGCGTTGCCGATCACCGCGCTGGTGGGCGGCCTGATCGGCGTGGTGCTGGCCTACCTCACCTCGCAGCAGCTGCGGCAGTTCGGCGCCGACGCGTACATCGTGGACATCCTGGGCATCGCGCTGGTCCGCGAGCTGGGCCCCATGCTTGCCGCCATCCTGATCGCGGGCCGCTCGGGCTCCGCGATCACGGCGCAGATCGGCGTCATGCGCGTGACCGACGAACTGGACGCGATGCGCGTGATGGGCATCTCGCACACCTACCGCCTCGTGATGCCGCGCGCCATGGCGCTGGCCATCGCCATGCCCCTGATCAGCGGCTGGACCACGGTCGCCGGCCTGATCGGCGGCATGGTCGCGGCCGACCTGTCGCTGGGCATCAGCCCCATCTTCTTCATGAACGCCCTGCCGGCCGCGGTGAGCCTGCCCAACCTGGTGCTGGGCATGTCCAAGTCGGTGGTGTTCGGCATCCTGATCGCCCTCATCGGCTGCCATTTCGGGCTGCGCGTGGAGCCCAACACCGAAAGCCTGGGCCAGGGCACGACGGCCTCCGTGGTGACGGCCATCACCATGGTGATCCTGGTCGATGCCCTGTTCGCCATCCTTTTCAGCAGTGTCGGGATCTGATGGCGGAGCAACGCGTCACGACGTCCCCGCCGGCCAACGGCCCCGTGGTGGAAATCCGCAAGCTCACGTCCGCGTTCAACCTGCCGGACCGCAAGGTGGTGATCCACAAGGACCTGGACCTCACCGTGCGGCGCGGCGAGGTGCTGTCCATCGTCGGCGGCTCGGGCTCGGGCAAGACGGTGCTGCTGCGGCAGATCCTGGGGCTGGAGCGGCCCGCCGCGGGCGAGGTGCGCATCATGGGCCAGCCGGTGGAAGCGCTGACCCGGCATGGCGCGTCCAGCCGGGTGGGCATGCTGTTCCAGCACGGCGCGCTGTTCTCCGCCTTCAACGTGCTGGAGAACGTCGCCTTCCCCCTGCGGGAGCTGAAGACGCTGCCCTCGCGCATGATCGAGGAAGCGGCGATGGTGAAGCTGCAGATGGTGGGGCTGAAGCCCGCGGACGCGGAGAAGGCGCCGTCGGAGTTGTCCGGCGGCATGATCAAGCGCGCGGCGCTGGCCCGCGCCCTCATCATGGATCCGCCGCTGCTGCTGCTGGACGAGCCCACCGCGGGACTGGACCCGGAAGCCTCCGACGGCTTCGTGCGGCTGCTGCGCTCGCTGCACCGCGACCTGGCACTGACGGTGGTGATGGTGACGCACGACCTCGACACGCTGTTCGAGCTGTCGACCCGCATCGCCGTCATCGCGGAACAGAAGGTGATCGTGGTGGGCCGGCCGCGCGAGGTGATCGCGTACCGCCATCCCTTCATCGAGAACTTCTTCCTGGGCGAACGCGGGCAGCGCGCGATGGAGCTGTTGCGTGAATTCCCGTTCGCGATCTGAGCGTTTGGAAACGTAGAGAGAGCACCATGGAAAACAAATCCCATGCGATGGCGGCCGGCATCTTCGTCGCGCTGCTGAGTGTGCTGGTCCTGGGGCTGGCCGCCTGGCTCACGCGCGAGACCGGCGTGCGGGACGCGTACGAGATCTCCACGCGGGAGACGGTCACCGGCCTGCAGGCGCAGGCGCCGGTGCGCTTCCGCGGCGTCGACGTCGGCAAGGTGAAGCGGATCGGCTTCGACCCGAAGGTGCCGGGCGCGGTGCTGGTGCGCATGGAGATCGACCGCGACACGCCGCTCACGACCGACAGCTTCGCCACGCTCAGCTACCAGGGCGTGACCGGCCTCGCGTTCATCCAGCTCTCGGACCGCGGCAAGGCCGCCGCGCCGCGCCTCGTCCCCAACGACGCCGCGCCGCCGCGCATTCCGCTGGAGCCCGGGCTGCTCGCACGCCTGGAGGAGCAGGGCGAGGTGATCCTGACACGCATCGACGAGGTCGCGCAGCGCGTCAACAGGACCCTCGGCGATGAGAACCAGAAGCGCCTCGCGAGCGCGCTGGACAATCTCAGCAAGGCGGCGGCAGGCACGCAGCAGCTCGTGACCCATGTGGACACCACCGTGCTGAAGAAGCTCGACCCGGCGCTCGAACAGATCACCGTCACGGTGCGCGGCGCAAAGGGCGCGGTGGACCAGATCGGCACCGCCGCCGCCGAATTCCGCCAGACCGCCCAGCGCCTGAATGCGCCGAACGGACCGCTGGATCGCGTCTCCGAAGGGACCGAGGCGCTGTCGCAGACGATGGAAACCTTCAGCAGCGCCACGCTGCCGCGCGTGAACCGCGTGGCGGACGAGGCGACGCGCACCGTGCGCAACCTGGATCGCGCCATCAACGACCTGACGGAGAACCCGCAGATGCTGATCTACGGAGGCGGCCCGCTGCAGCCCGGGCCCGGCGAACCGGGCTTCCGTTCGGGGGCCGCGCGATGAGGCGCCGCGTCCTGCTCGCGCTTGCCGGCGCGGCCCTGGCGGCCGGCTGCGGCTCGCTGCCGAAACCGCCCGCCCGCCAGACGCTGTACGACTTCGGTCCGGCCCCGGCCCCCGGTGCGCCCGCACCCGGTGCGGACAGGCGATCGCCGCTGTCGCTGCCCGAGGTGGAGGCCGACGGCAGGCTGGAAACACCGGCGCTGCTGTACCGCCTGGGCTACGAAGATGCCTTCCAGTTGCATCCCTACGCCTTCGCCCGCTGGAGCGCGCCGCCCACGCAGCTCGTGCGCCAGCGCCTGCGCGAGGTCCTGGGCCATGACCGGGCGGTGCTGGACAGCGCCGCCGCGGCCGCGATGGTGCGGCGCGGGGCCGACCGGCCGCCGGTGCTGCGCGTGGAGGTGGAGGAGTTCAGCCAGGTGTTCGATTCGCCGACGGCCAGCCGCGGCGTGGTGCGGCTGCGCTGCACGCTGCTGCAGGCCACCGGGAGCGCCGAGCGGGCGGTGGCCCAGCGCGTCTTCGAGGCCGAGCGGCCGGCCCCCAGCGCCGACGCTCCGGGCGGCGTCCGCGGGATCACCGCGGCCATGGATGCGGTGGCGCTGGACATCGCGCGCTGGCTGCAGCAACCTTGAGCATCATGCCCAGCGCGAGCCTCGAACAGCAGATCCGCGACGCCGGCCTCGAAGTCACCGGCTGCTGCGAGCGCCTTTCGCAGTGGCCCGGGCTGCTGGAGACGAGCTCGCTGCTGGAGGACTTCTCGCCCGATGAAGCCGACGTGCTGGGCGCGCTGATGCTGCACGTACGCGCGCAGCCGGGCCAGATGATGATCCGCGAGGGCGACATCAACGACTGGATGATGCTGCTGCTGCGCGGCACGGTGGACGTGGGCAAGCGCGTCGGGCCCGAGGCCGAACGCGACGTCCGCGGCGACAACACGCGCCTCGCGGTGCTGCGTCCGGGCGCCGTGCTGGGCGAGATGTCCATGTTCGACGGCGAGCCGCGCTACGCGAGCTGCTGGGCGTTGGGCGAGGTGCAGGCCGCGGTGATGGACCGCATCGCGGTGGCGCGCCTGATCCAGACGCGCCCGGAAATCGGCGCGAAGCTCCTGGTGAAGCTCACGCAGCTGCTGGCGCAGCGCCTGCGCAATACCAGCAGCCAGTTGATCAAGGCGCTCCACCACCAGACGGTCGCCTGACAAGAAGAAAGGATTCCCCATGTTCCAGGCCCTGGTCCTCGAGAAGGAACCCGCGTTCCGCGCCGAAGTGCGTTCCGTGGACGACGCTTTCCTGCCGCAAGGCGACGTCACGGTGGCGGTCGAGTACTCGACCCTCAACTACAAGGACGCCCTCGCCATCACCAACAAGTCGCCCATCGCGCGCAGCTGGCCCATGGTGGCCGGCATCGACGGCTCCGGCACCGTGCTGGAAAGCAGCGCGCCGGGCTGGAAGAAGGGCGATGCCTTCGTGCTGGACGGCTTCGGCGTCGGCGAGTCGCACAAGGGTTGCCTCGCGGGCAAGGCGCGGCTGAAGTCGCAATGGCTCGTGAAGCGGCCGCCGGCCTTCAGCGCGCGCCAGGCGATGGCGATCGGCACGGCGGGCTACACGGCCATGCTGTGCGTGATGGCGCTGGAGCGGCACGGCCTCCGGCCGGGCGACGGGGAAGTGCTGGTGACGGGCGCAACGGGTGGCGTGGGCTCGATCGCCGTCGCCGTGCTGGCGCAGATGGAGCATCGCGTGGTGGCCGCGACGGGCAAGGCGTCCGAGGCGGACTACCTGAAGTCGCTGGGCGCCTCCGCCGTGATCGACCGCAACGAACTCTCGGCGCCGGGCAAGCCGTTGCAGAAGGAGCGCTGGGCCGGCGTGGTCGACGCGGTGGGCAGCCACACGCTTGCCAATGCGCTGGCGCAGACGCGTTACGGGGGTGCCGTGGCCGCATGCGGCCTGGCGCAAGGCATGGACCTGCCGGCGACCGTCGCGCCTTTCATCCTGCGCGGCGTCTCGCTACTGGGGGTGGACAGCGTCCATGCGCCCATGCACCAGCGGGAGCAGGCCTGGGCGCGGCTGGCGCGCGATCTCGACCCGAAGCTGCTGGAGAGCATGGTCACCGAGATCGGCCTGGAGGACGCGGTGGCCGCCGCGCAGAAGCTGCTCGATGGGCAGGTGCGCGGGCGGATCGTGGTGAAGACCGGCGGGTAAGCGCTTCGCGCGTCGGTGGGGTTCGCCCTGCGGGCTCACCGCCACCCTACAGCGTCCGGCGTCGGTCGCAGGGTGGCGGTGAGCGCGCGAAGCGCCGAACCCCACCGAGGGCGCGTCACTCTCCCGCCAACCGGTATCGTCGCACCTCTTCGACGGTGGTGCACAGCAGCCCGTGCCTTTGCGCGAACTCCGCCACCTGCCCCCCGCGCGCCATGCTCCCGTCCGGGTTCATCAGCTCGCACAGCACGCCCGCCGGCTCGCAGCCCGCCAGTTCCGCGAGGTCCACCGCCGCTTCGGTGTGGCCCTGGCGCTCCAGCACGCCGCCGGGTTTCGCCACCAGCGGAAACACGTGGCCGGGGCTCACGATCTCGCTGCGCTCCAGTGTGCTGCGCAGCGCGCACTGGATGGTCTGCACGCGGTCGGCGGCGGACACGCCGGTGGTGATGCCGAACGCGGCCTCGATGGATTGGGTGAACGCGGTCGCATAGCGCGAACGGTTCGTCTCCACCATGGGGCGCAGCTTCAGCGCATCCGCGTGCCCGGGCCGGATGCACAGGCAGACGATGCCGCTGCCTTCGCGGATCAGCATCGCCATGGCGGCGGGCGTGATGCGGTCGGCGGCGACGATCAGGTCGGCCTCGTTCTCGCGGTCCGCGTCGTCGAGGACGAGCACGGGTTCGCCGGCGCGCAGGCGCGCCAGCACGTCGGGCAGGGGACTCAGCGCGATCGCGCTGTCGGTGAGGGTGGCGGTGGTCATGAAACGCTCCTGTCGTTGAACAAAGGCGCTTCAAGGCTTGCGGCAAGAATGCGCACGCCCTCCCTCGCGGGCCGGCGCGCACGGCAGCGCGCAGCCATGCGGCGGCGCGCATCTTCTTCCATCCGGACTGTGACCGTCGGCCCCGGCATTCGACCGGGTCTGCTGACCTCCGCACGTTGCCGCGCGGAGCGCTCGCGGGCTCGCGGCTTGCGCCGCCTACCGCCGGTGGGGAGTTCCACCCCGCCCTGAAGACCCGCGCATCTTAGGAGATGGCGGCCGACCCTGCGGCGCGCACGGTCACCCGCGCGTCAGTCCAACCTTGGTATTGCTTTCGCCCGCGCGCCTATAGTGCGGTCCATGGGGAGAAGCGCAGGGGCCGCGGCACGCGGCAAACGGCACCGGCTCGCGCGCCACGCGCAGGTGGTGCAGCGGCGTGCCTCCCGCCTCGACCCCACCGTCCGCGCCCTGCTCTGGTCCGGGACGTCGGGCCTGCTGTTCGTCGTGCTGAACTCGCTGATGCGGGGCTGACGCTGGTGATGGACGGCTTCCAGGTGCAGTTCCTGCGCTACCTCATGGGCCTCGCCGTCATGCTGCCCTTCATGGCGCGCAGCGGCTTCGCTTCATACAAGCCGCGCAACATGCTGGGCCAGTTCACGCGCGGGGGCGTGCACACCGCCGGCCTGCTGATCTGGTTCGTCGCCCTGCCGCGCATCAGCCTCGCGGACACCACCGCCATCAGCTTCACGACGCCGATCTTCATCATGCTCGGCGCCGCGCTGGTGCTGCGGGAGCCGATGCGCTGGGAGCGCTGGCTGGCCGCGGCGATCGGCTTCGGCGGCGTGCTGATCGTCGTGGCGCCGAAGCTGTCCGGCAGCGCCGGCCTCTACACCCTGGTGATGCTGTGTTCCTCGCCGGTGTACGCGGCTTCCTATCTCATGACCAAGGCGCTCTCGCGCTACGAGCGGGCCGAGGTGATCGTCGCGTGGCAGGCAATCTCGGTGACCGTCCTGAGCCTGCCGCTCGCGCTGCTGCACTGGCAGGCACCGAGCGTGTCGCAGCTGCTGCTGTTCGCGCTGTGCGGCATGCTGGGAAGCGCGGGGCACTACTGCCTGACGCGCTCGTATGCGGCGGCCGACATTTCCGCGTCGCAGTCGATCAAGTTCCTGGACCTGGTGTGGGCGACGGCGATCGGCTGGCTCGCGTTCGGCGACGCGCCGAGCCGGTCGACGCTGGTCGGGGGGCTCGTGATCTGCGGGTCGACGTTGTGGATTGCGCGGCGGGAGTCGAGAGGGCAGCGGTAGGCGAGCACCCGTTGGTGGGGTTCACCCTGCGGGTTCACCGCCACCCTACGAAGGCCTTGTAGGGTGGCGGTGAGCGCCGCAGGCCGAACCCCACCGATCAATTCAGGACGTTCGCAATCCCCGCCGCCACATGCCCCGCCGGCACATGCAGCGCCGCATGCGCCACATGCCGCGTCTGATCGTCGAAGAAGAAGTCCGGCTCGAACTCGCGCAGGAACTCGCCCTTGGGCAGGCCGCCGAGGAACATCGCCTCGTCGACGTTGACCTTCCAGTCCATCAGCGTGCGGATGGCCCGCTCGTGCGCCGGGGCGCTGCGCGCCGTGACCAGCGCGGTGCGGATGCGCATTTGCGGACTGGCAGCCTGCTGCAGCCGGTGCAGCGCCGCGAGCAGCGGCTTGAAGGGGCCGTCCGGCAGCGGCTGCGTGGCCTTGGTGCGCTCGTGTTCCTGGAAGGCCTCCAGCCCGCGGGCCTGGAACACCTGCTCTGCCTCATCGGAGAACAGCACGGCGTCGCCGTCGAAGGCGATGCGCACTTCGTTCGGGTAGCTGTCGTGGGCCAGCACCGACTCGGTCAGCACGCGCGCGGCCGGGAAGCCGGCAGCCAGCGCGCCGCGCACGTCGTCCTCGTTGGCCGACAGGAACAGCGTCGCCTTCAGCGGCCGCAGGTAGCCGAAGGGCGAGCGCCCCTGGGTGAACACGCCGCGCTGCAGCTGGATGGCGTTGGCCTTGGCGGAACGGAACACGCGCATGCCGGACACCGGGTCGTTGCGCGAGAGCACGACCACCTCCACGCGCTGCGTGCTCGTGTCGTTGAAGGCGAGCAGCTTCTTGACCAGCGAGAACGCGATGCCGGGCGCCGCCGGACGGTCCAGGCGCTCCAGCTGCAGCCGCATGTAGCCGGCCGCGTCGCCGCTCTCGAAGACGCGGTTCTCCTCCTCGAAATCGAAGAGGGCCCGCGAGGAGATCGCGACCACCAGCTGGTCGTCCAGGGACAGGGTAGCCATGCCGCTATCGTACCCACTGGTTCAGCTGGATGATAGGCAGCAGCACCGCCAGCACGATCAGCATCACGACCACGCCCATGCCGATGATCAGCAATGGCTCCAGCAAGGTGGCCATCTGCAGCGCGCGCCGCTGCACTTCGGCGGAGAGCTGGTTGGCGGCGCGCTGCAGCATGGCGGGCAGCTGGCCGGTCTGCTCGCCCAGGCGGGCGAACATGCCCAGGAGGCCCGGGAAGCGCTTCTTCTGCGCGAGCGCCGTGGCGAGCGGCGCGCCCTCGCGCACCAGCACCAGCGCGTCCATCGCATCGGCACGCATCGCCCGGTTCCCCAGGGTCTCGGCCGCGGCCTGCAAGGCCTTGAGGATCGGCACCCCCGCGCCCGCCAGCATGGCCAGCGTGCCGGCGAAGCGCGCCGCGTTGTAGCCGCGCGAGAGCCGGCCCACCAGCGGCAGGTTCAGCCAGCCGGCATCGAAGCGCTGGCGGAAGGCATCGTTGCGCAGGGACACGCGCAGCGCGACGAACCCCAGCACCGCGGCGAAGACGACCAGCAGGCCCCAGGCGCGCACGAAGGCGCTGATCCCCAGCATCACCGTGGTGAGCAGTGGCAGCGCGTGCTTGGTTCCGGCGAAGACGCTGGCGACCTGCGGCACCACGTACGTCATCAGCAGCAGCACGATGGCGATCGCGGCGACCGTGACGATGGCCGGGTACAGCGTGGCCGCGAGCAGCTTGGCGTTGAGCGCCTGGCGCTCTTCCAGGTCGTCGGCCAGCCGCTCCAGCACGGCGCCGAGGTGGCCGCTCTGCTCGCCGGCGCCGACGACGGCGATGTAGATGTCGGAGAACTCGCGCGGGAAGCGCGCGAGCGCCTTGGCGAACGACGACCCGGCGTTCACCTCCGCGCGCAGCGCGGCGACCAGGTGGTGCTGTTGCTGGGTCTCGGCCTCTTCGGCCAATGCCGTCAGGGCGCGCTCCAGGGTCAGGCCGGACGCGACCAGGCCGGCCAGCTGGCGCGTCCAGATCGCGCGGCCGGTGGTGCTGAAGACGGGCCGCTGGAACAGCGAGCGCGACGCCAGCCCGCCGGTGGGCTCCGCGGCGGCCACCGGGCGCACGTCCAGCGGCACCAGCGCGCGGTTGCGCAGCAGGCCGCGCGCGGCCCGGGCCGTGTCGGCTTCCACCACGCCCTTCTGGGTCGCGCCCTCCGCGTCCAGCGCCTCGAATGCATATGCGGGCATGGGCGGATCATAAGTGGGCGTCGCCTGCGCGGCCTTGGAGGCGCGCGGCCCACGCCTACACGGCAACCCGCGCGGCTGCGCCAGCATCATGGCTGCCCCAAAGGAACCCGATGAAGCTGGCCCGCAGTGCTTTTTCTGTCATCCAGGCCCTGATGGCCACGCTGTTCGCCATCGCCGCCCTGGTGCTCATGGCGGTGGCGGCGCGCGCCGGCTGGGACGCGGTGGCCACCGGCCTGGACATCCAGTCGTCCCAGGGCGTGATCGACGCCGTCGGCCTGCTGGCGGCCGCCGTCGTGGCGCTGCAGATCGCGCAGACGATCGTCGAGGAGGAGGTCGTGCGCGACATGCACGTGAGCGCTCCCACGCGCGTGCGGCGTTTCCTCTCGCGCTTCCTGGTGGTGGTGGTCGTGGCGCTGGCGGTCGAAGGCGTCGTGGCGACGATCAAGGCCTTGCACGAGGACATGGCCCACCTGATTTCGGCGGCGGCCCTGCTGCTGGGCACCGGAGGCCTGCTCGCCGCGTGGGGCGTGTTCATCCGGGCCAACCGCCTGGCGGAAGACGTCGAGCCGGAAGCGATGGCGCAGGCCAAGCAGGAGGACGAAAAGCTGAAATAGCGCCGTGCTTGCCTAAGATGCATGCATGAGCGTGTCCCTGCCCACGACCCTCCCCGGCTGCGTGCTGCGGCCCTGGCGGCCCGCGGACAAGCCGGACCTGCTGCGGCACGCGGGCAACCGGCGCGTGTGGCGCAACATGACGCACACCTTCCCGCATCCCTACACGACCAAGGATGCGGACGCCTGGCTGGCGCTCGCAGTGCGGCCCGGCGCCAGCATCCACCTGGCGATCGCCGTGGACGGCGAGGCGGTGGGCGGCATCGGTGCGATCGCGGGCGAGGGCATCCATGCGCGCACGGCGCAGTTCGGCTATTGGCTCGGCGAGTCCTTCTGGGGCCGCGGCATCGGCACCGCGGCGGCGACGGCGCTGGCCGCGCGCATCGGCAGCGAGCGCCTGTTCGTCCGGCTGGAGGCGCAGGTGTTCGCCTGGAATCCGGCGTCGATGCGCGTGCTGGAAAAGGCGGGCTTCGAACGCGAGGCGCTCCTGCGCTGCGCCGCCACGAAGGACGGACAGCTGATCGACACCGTCCTCTATGCGCGGGTTTTCCCGCAGCCGGGCGCCGGCGCCTGAGCCGGCGTTGCGGCCCACGGAAAACAGTCTTCCGTCCGCCTCGTTGCCCGGCCGCGCGCGCCGCAACACACTCGCGCGCATGAACAACCCTGCCTTGCAACGCCGCACCTTCCTGGCCGCCGCCGTGGGCACCCTCGGGGGCTGCGCGCAGGTGCCTCCCCCGCCGCCGCAACCGATCTCCGTGATCAGCTTCGGCGGCGGCTTCAACCTGCCGCTGTGGGCAGCGCGCGACCACGGCTTCTTCACCAGGCACGGCCTGGCGGCGAACCTGCAGGTCACGCCGGATTCGCGCAACGTCTTCACCGGCCTGATGGAGGGGCGCTACCACGTCGCCATCACCGCCTTCGACAACATCGTCGCGTACCAGGAAGGCCAGGGCGAGGTGAAGTTCGACCCGCCCAGCGACTTCTTCGCCTTCATGGGCTCGGACGACGGCTTCCTCAGCCTGGTGGCCGTGCCGGAGGTAGCGAACATCCCGCAGCTCAAGGGCCGCACGATCTCGGTCGACGCCATGAGCAACGGCTTCTCCTTCGTGCTGCGCGAGATGCTGGCGCGCAACGGGGTGGCCGAGTCCGACGTGCATTGGGCCCGCGCCGGCGGCACCGACCGGCGCTTCGCCGCGCTGATGGCGCGCCAGCACGATGCCACCATGCTGCGCGCGCCATTCGACCTGCAGGCCCGCAACCGCGGCTTCCACCAGCTGGCGACCGCGCGCGAGGCGATCGGCCCTTACCTGGGCATCGTGGGCGCGGCGCGCCGCGGCTGGGCGCAGCAGCATCCGGACCAGGTGGTCGGCTTCATCCGCGCCTACCGCGACGCGATCGTCTGGCTGCAGGCGCCTGCCAACCGCCCGGCCGCCCAGGCGCTGCTGCTCGCCAACGTGCCGGGCATGACGCCGCAGATCGCGGAGCAGTCCTGCGCGCTCATGCTGGACCCGGCCAGCGGCTTCTTCCGCGACGTGGCGCTGGACCCGAAAGGCGTGGACGCGGTGCTGGCGCTGCGCAGCCGCCTGGCCGAGCCGCCGCGGGCGCTGACCGACCCGGACCGGTACGTGGACCGGAGCTTCTGGCGCGAAGCGATGAAGGCCTAGGGGGCCCAACCCGGGGCCGTCCAGCCGCCCCCCACCGCCTGAGCCAGAGCGACCAGCACGTTCAGTTCGTCGGCGGTGGCCTGCACGGCCGCCAGTTCCGCATTGAGTTCGCCACGCTGCGCTTCGAGCTGGTCGAGATAGGACGCATAGCCGGCCTGGTAGCGCCGGGTCGCATGGAAGAGTGCGTCCGAAAGCGCCGCGACTTCCGCTTCCAGGTGCGCGCGCTGCTCGCGCGTGCGCACCAGGGCCGAGAGGTTGTCCTCCACTTCACGGAAGGCGGTGAGCACCGTGCGCTGGTAGGTGTAAGCGGCTTCGTCCCGCCTGGCGGCCGTCGTGTCCACCTGGCCCGCGATCCGTCCTCCTTCGAAGATGGGCTGCAGCACGCTGAACCCCATCGTCCAGATGGCAGCTTGCGGCAGGCGGGTGACGGCGAGCGTCCCGGCGCTGGCCGTGAGGCGCACGGTCGGCAGGAACTGCGCGCGCGCCACGGCGAGGTTCGCGTCGGCGGCGACCAGCGCGCGCTCCGCCTGCGCGATGTCGGGGCGGCCACGCAGCAGGGCCGAGGGGAGGCTGTCGGGGACCGGCGGAGGCGGCATGGCGGTGAGCTGCAGCCCCCGGTGGATCTCCATGGGCGGACTGCCCGTGAGCAGCGCCAGCGCGTGCTCCTGCCGCTCGATCGCCAGCAGCGTCTGCGGCACCTGCAGCGCGGTGTTCTCGTAGTCGGCCTCGGCCTGCCGCATTTCCAATGCGGAGGTATAGCCCACCTGCGCCCGTCGCCGCGCGACCCGCATGGCTTCCTCCCGTGACGTGACGGTGCGCTGGAGGATGGCGAGGCGCTCATCCAGCGCGCGCAGCGTGATGTAGCCACTGGCCGTGGCAGCGGCGACCGAGAGCGCCGCCGCATCGCGCGCGGCCTCGCTGGCTTCCGTGCCAGCGCGCGCGGCGGCCGCTCCTTCCGCGACCCGGCCGAACAAATCCAGCTCGTACGACGCCTGGAAGACGTTCTGCTGCGTCGTCGTCGTGGACAGCTGCCCCAGCGCGTTGTAGTTCCGCGAGCGGGTGCCCGCCAGGGCCAGGTCGACGGAGGGAAAGGCCTGGGAGCGCGCCACGGCCTCCTGACCGCGCGCTTCCCGCACGCGCGCCGCGGCGGTCGCGACGTCGCGGTTGTTCGCCAGCGCCAGCTCCACGAGGCGGGTGAGCTCGGGGTCGCCGAACCGGGTCCACCAGTCACGCTGCACGGGCGACGTCGGGGCCACGGACGTGCGCCAGCCGGCGGGCACGGGCGGCGCGTCCTGGCGCGTGTCGTGCTCCAGAGTGCCGCAGGCCGCAAGCAGGATCATGGCAAGCAGGAGAGCGAGCCGCTTCATGGCGCTCCACCGCTGGATGTGTCGACCCGCGCCACCACCGACAGGCCTGGCCGCAGCCGGTCGAGCAAGGGCTGACCGGGGTCCAGGTCGATGCGCACGCCGATGCGCTGCGGCACCTTGACGAAGTTGCCGGTCGCGTTGTCCGGCCGGATCACGGCGAACTCGCTGCCGGTCGCGGGCGAGATGCGGGTGACACGTCCCCGCAGCACCTCCCCGGCCAGCGCATCCACGCGCACGGTGGCGAGCTGGCCCGGTCGCATGTGGGCCGTCTGGGCTTCCCGGAAATTGGCGACCACCCAGACGCTGGTCGGCACCAGGAACAACAGCTGCGTACCAGCGGTCACGAACTGGCCGAGGTGCACGCTGATCTCGCCGAGCTCGCCGTCGCGGGGCGCACGGATGATCGTGTTGGCCAGGTCGATCGCCGCCAGCTCCTGCGCGGCGACAGCGTTGTCCACCGCCGCCTCGAGGCTGGCGCGGTTGACCGCGACGCTGCGCACGTTTTCCTGGGCGATGGTGCGCTGCGCCTGCGCCTGCCCCAGCGCCGCCTCGGATTGCCGCAGCGTCGCGACAGCCTGGTCGCGTTCACGCAGCGACACGGACCGGTCCTCGGCCAGGTCCTGCACGCGCGCGAGGTCGGTGCGCGCGCGCGTGACCTGGGCTTGCGCATTCGTGATCACCGCGTCCTGCGCCGCGACCTGGGCGGTGGCGGAACGATGGCTTTGCTGCCAATTGGCCAGCGCGGCGTTCTGCGCGGCGACGTTGGCCAGCGCCTGCTGCAGGCGCTGGTGATAACTGCGGTCGTCGATCCGCACCAGCACCTGGCCTGCCGTGACCTGCTGGTAGTCCTGTACCAGCACCTCGCGCACGTAGCCGGTCACCTGCGGGCTGATGATCGTGGTCTGGCCGCGCACGAACGCGTTGTCGGTGCTCTGCACCGCCCGCGAGAACGGCGGCAGGTCCCAGGCCCAGAGCGCCAGCAGCGCGCCCGCCACTGCGAACAGCGCGACGAGCAGCGTGAAGCGCCAGCCTCGCCTGGGTGGCGCCCAGCCACGCGCGGGCGGTGCGGGCGCCGCGGTTTCCTGCGGGGGCGCGTCGGCTTCGCCCACTTCGACGGGATCGTTCAGCCGCTCGTGGGACTCCGCGGGCGGGGGCTCCGGTGGGTGTCGTTCCCTTTCAGCCATTGCTCTGCGCGGACCTCAGCTTCTGGAGCGCGGCCAGCTCGCCGGCCAGCGGATTGATGCCGTGGATGCGGTAGTACAGCCAGCGCGCGAACAGCAGCACGCAGGCGATCGTCGCGAGCCAGGCGATCACGCGGAATACGTCGTTGTAGGCCAGCACATTGGCTTCGCGCGCGACCTGCTGCGCGAGCAGGGTCATTCCCTCCGCCTGGCGCAGGGCCGGGTCCGTCAGCACGCGCCCGTAGGCGCCGCCCAGGGCGGCGGCGCGGCCGGCGACCTGTGGATCCGTGAACAGGAGGTGCTGCACCAGCTCGTTGGAGTGCAGGCGCTCGCGCGCCACCTGCAGGGCCCCGAGCAGGGCGGAGCCGCCCAGGCCGCCGATCGTCTGCGCGATGCTGAAGATCGCCGTGAAGCTCACCATGTGGCTCGGCCCCCGCGGCATGGCCCGCAGCATGCCGGTCATCATCAGCGGGCCCATGAAATAGAGCGAGGCGAAGGCGATCAGCGACTGGCTGACATGGAGATTGACGGGACGGGTGACGTTGCTCGCATGCGAGTCCATCCATGCGCCGACTGCGATCAGGAACGTGGAGAACACGATCGGACGCAGCAGGTCCTGCGGATTCAACCGGATCAGGCTGGCGACGAGTCCGGCAACGCTGACGGCCGTGATCACGGCATAGAAGCGCACCAGCTGCTCCGGCACCAGCCCCAGCGTGAGGAGCAGCCCCATCGAGCCGAAGTTCTGTTCCGCCAGGAAGATGCGCATGCTGGCGGCCAGGAGCGCGAACTGAAGGATCTCGACGCTGCCCAGCCAGCGGATGTTCAGCAGCGGATTGGCGCGGTTGTGTTCGATCAGCAGGGCGGCCGACACGAGCACCACCGCACCGGCCAGGGCCCAGCCGATCCAGGACGTCGTCCACCACACCGTGCGCGCCTGCGAGAACACGGCGGAGAGCAGCGCCATGCCGGGCGCGAGCAGGAAGAATGTCAGCAGGTCGAGCGGCTCGAAGGCCTGCATGGTGCGGCTCGGAGGCAGCGGCAGCACGCCGGCGCAGGCCAGCGCGATCAGGGCCAGGCCCAGTTCGAAGGCGAACAGGCGGTGGATGTCGCCGTCGGCCATGAGCAGGGGCGCGATCACCCGGGACAGCGGCAGGCCCAGTTGCGTGACTCCCATGCCGAGCACCATGCCACCCAGGCGCAGCCGCGCCGGCATGCCCTGGATCACGTAGAACAGGCAGAAGCTGCTCATGCCGCTGTCGACGATGCCGGAGACGCCGCGCAGCATCACTTCGAGCGCGAAACTGCCCACGAACAGCTGCGCGAGGCAGACGATCCCGAAGGCCGGCAGGAAGATGCGCGCGAACAGCGTGACCCCGAACTGCTGGCGGAACTTGACCAGCAGCATGCTGGTGCACACGCTCGTCATCGAATAGGCGGCCGTCATCCAGCCGGCTTCCACGGTGGTCAGACCGAGCGCGCCCTGCAGCAGCTGGCTGCTCGCACTGAGCAGCCCGTTGGCGAAGCCGGCCGTCAGCCCGAACAACACGCCGATCACGAGATACGCGATGCGGCGCGGCAGCGGATGGTCGGGCGTGGCCGGCGAGCCCGGCATCAGGGGCCGTTCGTGCGGCTTGAACTCGTAAGGCACCGCTTCGCGCGCGCCGCGGCGCCGCCGGTGCTCGGGGCTGCGTTCCACGTGCCAAGTATTCCGGAAGCGGGGCCTTGCGTGTGCTCGGCGGCAAATCATAAACATGCTTATAATCAGCCAGCGAATGAAATCCGCCCTCGCCACCCGTTTCGGTTTCCTCGTCAATGACGTGAGCCGCCAGTACTCGCAGCAGTTCGACCGGCTCACGCGCGAACGGCTGGGTCTCTCGCAGGCGCAATGCCGCCTGCTGGCCGTACTGGCCTGGCATGAGGGCGAACGCCCGTTGTCGCAGGCCGAGCTGGCGCAGAGACTGGGACTCACCGCGATGGCGGTGGCGACCATGTGCGACCGCCTCGCCGCGGCCGGCTGGATCGAACGCCGCCCCCATCCGGAGGACCGGCGCATCAATCACCTGCACATCAAGCCCAGCGCGCGCAAGGCGCTGGACCGGGCAATGGCGATCGGCGACGAGCTCACCGGCCGGGTGCTCGGCGGCTTCACCCCGGCCGAGCGGGCCCAGCTGCTCGCGCTGCTGGCAAAGGCGCGGCAGGGCCTGCTGACGCTCGACGCGCAACCGGAGGCCGCGGCATGAGCGTCGCCCCGGTCACCAACCCGCACAACGTGCCGCACCGCGGCATGATCACCATCGCGATCATGCTGGCGACCATCATGCAGGCGCTGGACACGACGATCGCCAACGTCGCCCTGCCGCACATGCAGGGCAGCCTGCAGGCCTCCCAGGACCAGATCACCTGGGTGCTCACCTCCTACATCGTCGCCGCGGCCATCGCGCTGCCGCTCACGGGCTGGCTGTGCGCGCGCTACGGCCGGCGCATGGTGTTCATCGTCTCCGTCATCGGCTTCACCATCGCCTCCGCGCTGTGCGGCCTGGCCGGTTCCCTGACCGGCATCGTCGCCGCGCGCCTGCTGCAAGGCATCTTCGGCGCCGCGCTCGTGCCGCTGTCGCAGGCCGTGCTGCTGGACATCAACCCGCCGGCCAAGGTCGGCCAGGCCATGGCCATCTGGGGCGCCGGCATCATGGTGGGCCCCATCCTCGGCCCGATGCTGGGCGGCTGGCTCACCGAGAACCTGGACTGGCGCTGGGTGTTCTTCATCAACCTGCCGGTGGGGGTGTTCGCGCTGTACGGCATCTGGCGCTACCTGCCGGAGAACCGGCCCAAGGCGCAACCCCTGGACATGTTCGGCTTCATCATGCTGAGCCTGGGCATCGGGCTGTTGCAGATGTTCCTGGACCGCGGCGAGCTGCTGGACTGGTTCGATTCCCTGGAAGTGAGCCTGGAGGCCGCCGGCGCGCTGGTCGCTTTCGCCTTCCTCGCGGTGCACACGTGGACGGTGCAAGGTCCCTCCTTCGTCGACCGCGCGCTGCTGAAGGACCGCAACTTCGTCACCGGCTGCATCTTCGGCTTCATCGTCGGCGTGGTCCTGTACGGCACGATGGCGCTGCTGCCGCTGTTCCTGCAGGGGCTCATGGGCTATCCGGTCGTCTACACGGGCATCATCACGGCGCCGCGCGGCATCGGGACCATGGTGGCGATGATCATCGTCGGCCGCCTGGTGCAGCGCGTGGACGTGCGCCTGATCATGGCCGCCGGCTTCTCGCTGACCGCCATCGCCCTGTGGCAGATGACGCACATCACCCTGCAGATGGACAGCCAGCTGATCATCGTCTCGGGGATCATCCAGGGCCTGGGCATCGGCTTCACCTTCGTACCGCTGTCGACGGCCACCTTCGCCACGCTGGCGCCGCGCCTGCGCAACGAGGGCACGCCGATCTACAGCCTGCTGCGCAACATCGGCGGGAGCGTGGGCATCGCGGTGGTGCAGACCTTGTTGTCACGCGGGGCCACGCAGTCGCACGCCGACCTGGCCGCGCTGGTGGGCCCGGGCAACCAGGGGCTGGTGGGCGTGCCTGCGGCGCTGGACCCCGGCACGGCGGCGGGGTTGGCGGCGCTGAACGCGGAACTCACGCGCCAGGCGACGCTGATCTCCTACGTCAATGACTTCTGGATCATGATGGCCGTGACGGCGCTGGCGATCCCGTTCCTGCTGCTGATCAAGCCGCCGAGGCGGGCGGCGCAGGCGGCCGGAAGCGGGGACGTGCCGCACTGAAGCGCGCTGCGCGCGGCGGTGGGGTTCGCTTCCCTCACCGCCACCCTACATCCCTCGTAGGGTGGCGGTGAGGGAAGCGAACCCCACCGACCCCCATCACATCACATCTGCCGCAACCTGAACCGCTGCAGCTTGCCGGTCTCCGTCCGCGGCAGGCTCGCCACGAATTCGATCTCGCGCGGATACTTGAACGGCGCGATGACAGCCTTCACGTGGTCCTGCAGCGCCTTGGCCATGGCCGCGTCCCCCGCGTGGCCCGGCTTGAGCACGCAGAACGCCTTGACGATCATCCCGCGTTCCTCGTCCGGCTTCCCGATCACGCCGCATTCGGCGACGGCGGGGTGCTTCAGCAGCGCGTCCTCGACCTCCGGGCCGCCCACGTTGTAGCCGGCGGTGATGATCATGTCGTCGGCGCGCGCCTGGTAGAAGAAGTAGCCGTCCGCGTCCTGCACGAAGGCATCGCCGGGGTAGTTCCAGCCGTCCTTCACGTAGTTCGCCTGGCGCGCGTCGTCCAGGTACTTGCAGCCGGTGGGACCGATCACGGCCAGCTTGCCGACGGTGCCGCGCGGCAGCTCGCGGCCTTCATCGTCCACCACCTTCGCCGTGTACCCTGGCACCACCTTGCCGATCGCGCCCCGCCGCACCTCGCTGCCCGCCGACGAAATGAAGATGTGGAACATCTCGGTGGCGCCGATGCCGTCCAGCATCTCGATGCCGCTGGCTTCCTTCCACAGCTGGCGCGTGGCATCGGGCAGGCCCTCGCCGGCGCTGACGCTCGTGCGCAGCTTGCCCACGCCCAGCTGGCGCGCGAAGGCCGCGGCCTGGCGGTAGAAGGTCGGCGCCGTGTAGCAGATGGTGGCGCCGACCTCGACGATCGTGCGCACCAGCGATTCCGGCGTGTAGGGCTGGTCCGGGAAATAGATCGACGCGCCGGCGGCCATCGGGAACACCAGCAGGCCCCCCAGACCGAACGTGAACGCGAGCGGCGGCGTGCCCACCACGACATCTTGCGGTGTCGCGCGCAGCACGTGCCGCGGCCAGGCCTCGCAGGCGGCCAGCACGTCGCGGTGCGTATGCACGGCCGCCTTCGGCTTTCCCGTGGTGCCGGAAGTGAAGGCGAGCAGCGCGATGTCGTCCGCCGCGGTGGGGCAGGCGGTGAAGCCGGCCTGCCTGCCGGCGGCGCGCGCCTCCAGCGCGTCGGAGCGGTCCGGTGCGTGGAAGGGAACGATGGCGGCCAGGACCGGGCGGTCCTGGCGCGCAAGCTCCAGTTCCTCCAGCAGCCGGCCGTCGCACAGCGCCAGCGCGGGCTGCGACTTGTCGATGATGTCGCCGAGCTCGCGTGCGCGCAGCAGCGGCATCGTGGCCACCGCGATGGCGCCGGCCTTCACCACCGCCAGGAACGCGAGCGCCATGGCGACGGAGTTGCCCCCGCGCAGCAACACGCGGTTGCCGGGAACGACGCCGAAGTCTTCCACCAGCACGCGGCAGATGCGGTCCACCTGCTCCCGCGCCTCGCGGTAGCTGAGCACGCCGGCGGGCGAGCGCAGCAGCGGACGGTCGCCCCAGCCCTTTTCCGGCGCGCGGTCCAGGAGTTCGGCGATGGCGTTCACCTGCGGAGGCAGCTGCAGCTCGGGCAGGTCGTAGCGCAACGCGGGCCACGCTTCCCGCGGCGGCAGGCGGTCGTGGACGAAGCGGTCCACCTGGGGCGAAGCGATCGGGGCCCTCATGCCGCCGTCTCCTGGCGCGCCTGCGTGGCGTGGTCCTTCACCTTCCCCAGCAGCTTGTGCAGCGAGGAGATCTCCTTGCCGCTCAGGCCGGAGAAGGCTTCGACGATCCAGGCCTCGTGCTGGCGCGCCATGTCGTTGAACTGCTTGCGGCCCTTGGGCGTGAGCCGCACGCGGTAGGCGCGCCGGTCGCCTTCGACGTCGATGCGCTCCACCAGGCCTTCGGACACCAGTTGGTCCGTGATGCCGGTGACATTGCCGCCGGTGACCATCATGCGCCGGGACAGCTCGTTCATCTTGAGGCCGTCGGGCGCGCGTTCGAGCTGCGCCATCAGGTCGAACCGCGGCAGGGTGGTGTCGAACCGCTCGCGCAGCTGGCTGCGCACCTGCTTTTCGACCAGCTGCGTGCAGGTCAGGAGGCGCAGCCAGAGCCGCAGGGCCTCGGGGTGCTCGCTGTGGGCGCGGGCTTCGATGTCCATGGACGTCCTTTGCTTCGGATTAAATAGTTTAGGCCTGAACTAATTGGCCCGCAACGGGGGTGTTCCCCCGAGGAAGCGCCGCCGTCCTACACCAGCGGCATTGACGTGGGTATTCGCGGCTGGCAAGAATCCGCGGATGGAACCCCTCCTCAAGAAGCTGGAAAAACAACTGGCGGCGCTTCCTGTCAGCGTGGCGCTGGAACTCCCGGGCGGCCGCCGGCTCGGCCCGCCGGGCGCCGCGGTGCGAATGGCCTTCCAGGACTGGTCGGGACTGGCAACGCTCGCCGCCGGCCAGATCGGCAAGGTCGGCGAGGACTACGTCGAGGAGCGCGTCCGCATCGACGGCTCCATGCGCGACCTGATGGCGGCGGCCGCGGCGCTCCTGCCGGGCAATCCGGTCGCGAGCGACACCACCTGGTGGGACCAGATTCTGCGCCGGGCCAAGTCGCTGGCCGCGCACACGCCGCAGCGGGACGCGGAGCAGATCCGCTTCCACTACGACGTCTCGGATGATTTCTACGCGCTGTGGCTGGATCCGCGCCGCGTGTACTCGTGCGCGTACTACCAGGAGCCGGGGATGTCGCTGGCCCAGGCCCAGGAGGCGAAGCTGGACCTCATCTGCCGCAAGCTGATGCTGCGCACCGGCGAGCGTTTCCTGGACATCGGCGCCGGCTGGGGCGGGCTGCTGCTGTGGGCCGCCGAGCACTACGGCGTCCACGCCACCGGCATCACGCTGTCGAACAACCAGCACGCGTACGTCAACCGCCTGATCGCGCAGAAGGGCCTGCAGTCCCGCGTGCAGATGCAGCTGCTGGACTACCGCGACCTGCCGGAGGACATGCCGTACGACAAGATCGCGTCGGTGGGCATGTTCGAGCACGTGGGCCAGGTGAACATGCCGGGCTACTTCGCCAAGATCCGCCGCCTGCTGGCGCCGGGTGGCATGGTGATGAACCACGGCATCACCGCCGGCGGCCTGGACAACGGCCAGCTGGGTGCCGGCATGGGCGACTTCATCGGCAAGTACATCTTCCCCGGCGGCGAGCTGCTGCACGCGAGCGTGGTCCTGCGCGACATGGCCGTGGGCGGACTGGAGATGGTGGACACGGAGAACCTGCGCCCGCACTACGCGCGGACGCTGTGGGCCTGGTCCGATGCACTGGAGTCGCGGCTGGACGAGGCGCGCGAGGTGCTGCGCAAGACGCACGGCGAAGCCGGTTCAGGCCGCGTGCTGCGCGCGTACCGCCTCTACCTGGCGGGCTGCGCGATGAGCTTCGAGCGCGGCTGGATCGCGCTGCACCAGTTCCTGGGCATCCGGCCGGACGGCGTGATGCAGACGGGCAACCTGCGCGGTGCGCAGTCCGTGTACCCGTTCAACCGCGGGTACATCTATCGCTGATACGCTCGCACCATGCTCTACAAATTCAAGTCCAAGGCGGCGGGTGACCTGATCATGCTGGAGCCCAATGGGCGCCGCGTGCTGGAGATCGTCGGCAAGGATCCCGGCCCCAAGGGCATCGTCCTGCCCGAGGAAATGCCCGCCGCCATCGCGAAGCTGGAAGCGGCGATCGCGCAGGAAGAAGCCGAGCACAAGGCAGCGGTCGATGAAGCCAAGGCGAAGGGCCAGGCGGCCCCGCGCTTCGACGCCGTGTCGCTGCGCCAGCGCGCGGTGCCCTTCATCGACATGCTGAAGCGGTGCTCGCAGGCGGGGAAGGAAATCGTCTGGGGGGTCTAGCGTTCCACGTTGAGCGTTGAGCGGCCCCCTGAACGCTCAACACTCAACGCCGGACTCAATCGACCTTCGCTCCCGACGCCTTCACCACCGGCTGCCACTTCTTCAGCTCGCGGTCGATCAGCTGGGCGAACTGCGCCGGCGTGTTGCCGCTGGGGATGGCGCCCTGGGCCTGCAGGCGCTCCTTCATCTCCGGGGTCGCGAGCGCCTTCGCGGTTTCCTGCTGCACGCGGTTGACGATGGCCATGGGCGTGCCGGCGGGCGCCAGCAGGCCGAACCAGGAGCTGGCCTCGAAGCCCTTGAGCGTGGGGCCGCCCGCTTCCTCCACGGTCGGCACGTCGGGCAGCGCCTGGGAGCGCGTGGCGCTCGTGACTGCCAGCGCCTTGAGCTTGCCGCCCTTGATGTGCGGCATGGCAGACGGCAGGTTGTCGAACATCACGTCCATGTCGCCCGACATCAGGCTCAGGAGCGCCGGGTTGGAGCCCTGGAAGGGGAAGTGCGTCATGTAGACGCCGGTCATGGACTTGAACAGCTCGCCCGCCAGGTGGATCGAGGTGCCGTTGCCGCTGGAGGCCATGTTCAGCTTGCCGGGGTTGGCCTTGGCGTACTTCACGAAGTCCTGCACCGAGCTGATGTGGCGCTCGGAAGCCTTCTGCGCGTTGACCACCATCACGTTGGGCACGCCAGCGACCAGCGTGATCGGCTGGAAGTCCTTCTGCGGGTCGAAGGGCATCTTCGCGTACAGCCACTTGTTGATCGACTGCGTGCCGACGGTTCCCATCAGCAGCGTGTAGCCGTCGGGGGCCGCCTTGGCCACGAGGTCGGCGCCGATGTTGCCGCCGGCGCCGGGCTTGTTGTCGACGATGAAGGACTGCCCGAAGGTCTTCGTCAGCTCCTGCGCGACCGCGCGGGCCAGGATGTCGGTGGTGCCGCCGGCCGCGAAGGGCACGACGATGCGCACGGGCTTGGTGGGCCATGCGGCCTGCGCGAAGCCCGCGGCGGGCAGCACGCCGGCGAGGACGAGAAGGGATGCGGACGCGAGCGCGCGGCGGCGCGACGGGAAGCGGTTCACGGGAAAGTCTCCTGCCTGGTTCTTGTATGCGGACATGATGCCAAAAGCAAAAAGGCCGCCCACCGGACGGCCTTTTCACGCGGCATCGCGCAGCTTATTCCACGTAGACGTTCGCGGCCTTGATCAGGGGCGTCCACTTGTTGATTTCGGACTGGACGAACTTCTTGTGCTCGGCCGGCTCGGTGCGCTTGTCGGTCACGATGACGGCACCCAGCGCTTCCTCGCGCTTGATGAAGTCCGGGTCCTTCAGCGCCACCTTCAGGGCGTCGTTGAGCTTCTTCAGCACCGGCGCCGGCGTGCCCTTGGGCGCGTACAGGCCGTGGAAGATCGTGACCTGGAAGTCCTTGACGCCCAGTTCCTGCAGCGTCGGGACGTCCTTCAGCGCGGGAACGGTCAGGCGCTGGGCCGTCGTCACCGCGAACACCTTCACCTTCTTGGCCTCGATGGCACCGGTGGTATTGGTGGTCTGGTCGCACATCAGGTCGATCTGGCCGCCCATCAGGTCGGTCATCGCGGGGCCCGTGCCCTTGTACGGGACGGCGGTCATGTCCACGCCCATCGCGTGCTGGAACAGCATGCCGCACAGGTGCGAGGCGGCGCCGATGCCGGCGTTGCCCAGGTTCACCTTGCCCTTGTTCTGGTGCAGCCACGCGACCAGTTCCTTGTAGTTGTTGGCGGGAAGGGTCGGCTTGCCGATGATGGTCATGGGCACGTCGTTGACCATGCCCAGGTATTCGAAGTCGCTGTCCACCTTGAACGGCAGGTTGCGGATCAGCGTGGGCATCGTGGCCATGCTGATGTGGTGCAGCAGGATCGTGTAGCCGTCGGGATTGGCCTTGGCCACCTTGTTGGCGCCGATCGCGCCACCGGCGCCGGCGGCGTTGTCCACGATCACCGTGGTGCCGAGGGGCTTGCGCAGGGCTTCGGCCAGGTCGCGCGCGACCTTGTCGGTCGGGCCGCCGGCGGCGAAGGGCACGATGATCGTGATGGGCTTGCTGGGATAGTCGTCCGCAGCGACGGCGCCGAAGGCAGTCGCAGCGAGGGCGATCGGGAGGAGGGCTTGCAACAACTTCTTCATGGTGTCTCCGGACGAAAAACCCGCCGATCATAGGGGGTCCCCCGAAGCGCGCATTTGAGGAAATACGTACATGGCGCACTCCCGTGCGCCGAAGCCTGAAGGTTTCCTGACGCTACTTGTAGCTGCGCGCGTCCTCGATCACCTTGCCGTCGTTGGGCAGCGTGCCGGGGGCGACGAGCTCCACGTCCGCCCGCAGCTTGGTGACGTCGCGCACGGCCTCGGCGATGCGTTCGACGAGGCCCGGCGTGGGGGCCGCGGCCTCCACCTTCAGCGTCATCCGGTCGTTGGCCATCTCGCCCGTGACCACGAGCCGCGCCTTCATGACCTCCGGAAAGCGGCGCGCGACGGCCGCCACCTGGCCCGGATGCACGAACATGCCGCGGATCTTGGTGGTCTGGTCCGCCCGGCCGAGCCAGCCGCGGATGCGCATGTTCGTCCGGCCGGTCGGATCCTCGCCGGGCAGCACGGCGGACAGGTCGCCCGTCCCGAAGCGGATCAGCGGATACGCCGGATTCAGCGTGGTGACCACGACCTCGCCCACCTCGCCGGGCGCGACCGGGTCGCCGGTGCCGGGACGCACGATCTCCACCAGCACGCCCTCGTCCACCACCATGCCTTCACGCGCGGCCGTTTCGTAGGCGACCAGCCCCAGGTCCGCCGTGGCATAGCTCTGGTAGACGGCAAGGCCGCGTTCCGAGAACCAGTCGCGCAGGCTGGGCGGGAAGGCCTCCCCGCCCACCAGGCCCTTGCGCAGGCTGCGGATGTCGGCACCCGCCTCGTGCGCCTTCTCCACGAGGATGCGCAGGAAGCTGGGCGTGCCCGAATACGCCGTCGGCTTCAGTTCGGCGATGGCCTGCAGCTGCTGCTCCGTCTGCCCGATGCCGGCCGGGAATACCGTGCAGCCGACCGCATGCGCCCCCGATTCCATGAAGAACGCGCCGGGGGTCATGTGGTAGCTGAAGGCGTTGTGCACCAGGTCGCCGCTGCGGAAGCCCGCCGCGAACATCGCGCGGGCGACGCGCCAGTAGTCGCGCGTGGCGCCCTCGGGTTCGTAGATGGGCCCCGGCGACGCGTAGACGCGGGGCATGGCGGGGCCGCGCACGAGCGCGGAGAAGCCGCCGAAGACGTCCTCGGCGCGCCGGGCCTGCTGGCGTTCGAGCAGTTCGCCCTTGCGCGTGACCGGCAGCTTCGCAAGTGCGGCGCGCGAGGTGACGTGCGCTGCGTCCACGCCCGCCAGGATCTCGGCGAACGCGGCAGTGTTGCGCTGGGCGTAGTGGACCTGCCCCGGCAGTGCCGCGAGCAGCTGCGCCTCGCGTTGCGCGGGACTGCGCGTTTCCAGCGCGTCGTAGAACTCCTGCTGCATCTGCCCTTCTCCCCGTTCAGGCCAGCCAGCGCTTGCGCCGCTTGTAGCTTTTCACGTCGCGGAAGCTGCGGCGCTCGCCGCCGCCCACGCCCAGGTAGAACTCCTTGACGTCCTCGTTGCTCGCGAGGTCGGAGGCGGGACCGTCCATGACGATGCGGCCGCTTTCCAGGATGTAGCCGTAGCCGGCGTACTTCAGCGCCATCGACGTGTTCTGCTCGGCCAGCAGGAAGGTCACCCGTTCCTTGGTGTTGAGGTCCTTCACGATCTCGAACACTTCCTCCACGATCTGCGGCGCGAGCCCCATGGAAGGCTCGTCCAGCAGCACCAGGCTCGGGCTGGCCATGAGGGCGCGACCGATCGCGCACATCTGCTGCTCGCCCCCGGAGGTGTAGGCCGCCTGCGCGGTGCGGCGCTGCTTCAGGCGCGGGAAGTAGCCGTAGACCTTCTCCAGGTTGGCCGCGATCTCGCCCTTGCCGCGGCGCGTGTAGGCGCCCGTGAGCAGGTTCTCCTCGATCGTGAGGTGGGCGAAGCAGTGGCGCCCCTCCATCACCTGCACGACGCCACGCTGCACCAGGTCGGCCGGCGTCAGGTTCTCGATGCGCTCGCCGCGCAGGGCGATGGACCCCTTGGTCACCTCGCCGCGCTCGCCCTTCAGCAGGTTGGACACGGCGCGCAAGGTCGTCGTCTTGCCCGCGCCGTTGCCCCCGAGCAGCGCCACGATGGCGCCCTCGGGCACCTGCAGCGACACGCCCTTGAGGACGAGGATCACGCGGTTGTAGATGACCTCGATGCCGTTGACGTCCAAGACGATGTTCGGTGCTTCCATGTCCGTAGGGTATTGACCAATCGAAAGGCCTGGGCCTTTCGATTGGCGGCTCCTTGGAGCCGCGTCCCCTCCCGCCTGGCGGGAGGGGCGGGGGAGGGTGCCGCAAGTACTGCGAGAGCGCAGGCGAGCGATTGCCGGTCCGTCATGACTGGCAATCAGCGGGCTGCCTGCGCTCCATCTTCTTGTCCGCCAGGTACTTCTCCGCCCCCGTCTTCACCATCGGCTTGATGATCTGTTCATCCGCCTCGTACCAGTCGCTGGAGAAGTTCCACTTCTTGCCGTCCCAGGTCTGGATGCGCGCCCAGGTGGAACCCATGTGGTCCTGGCAGGAGGTGCTGATCGGGCGCAGCACGCCGGCGAAGCCCAGCGCGTCCAGGCGCTTCTGGTCCAGGTTCAGGTTCTCCAGGCCCCAGCGCACCTGCTCGCCGGTCATGACCTTGCCCTTGCCGTAGCGCTCCTGCGCACGGCGCACCGCTTCCACGCCCAGCATCTGGATGATCACGCCGCGCGTGTACAGCACGGAGCCGACCTCGTCGCGCGGGCCGGTGCCCTGGCCCTTGTCGTGCACGTACTTGAGGATGTCCTGGATCACCTTGGGCTGCTGGCCCGAGGTGTTGAGGGCCAGGGCGTTGTAGCCCTTGGCGCCTTCACCGACATCCTTCACGTCGGGTTCCGCGCCGGCCCACCACACGCCGTACATCTTGTCGCGCGGGTAACCCGTGGCCTGCGCTTCCTTCAGCGCGGTGGAGTTCATCACGCCCCAGCCCCACAGCAGGACGTAGTCGGGGCGCTGCTGGCGCACCTGCAGCCACGCGGCCTTCTGCTCGACGCCGGGCGCGGTGACCGGGATCAACTCCAGCTGGAAGCCATGCATCTTGGCGCGTTCCTGCAGCAGCGGGATCGGCTCCTTGCCGAAGGGCGAGTCGTGGTACACGAGGGCGATCTTCTTGCCCTTCAGCTTGTCGAAGCCGCCTTCCTTCTTGGCGATGTGCTGGATCAGGATGTCCGCGCCGGTCCAGTAGCTGCCCATGATGGGGAAGTTCCACTTGAACGCGTTGCCGTCCTGCGAGACCGACAGGCCGTAGCCCAGCGTGATCAGCGGGATCTTGTCGTTCGGCACTTTTTCCGTGAGCGCGAACGTGATGCCGGTGGCCTGCGGGTCGAACACCGTGACGCCGGGCCGTGACTTCAGGCGCTCGTAGCACTCCACGCCCTTGTCGGTGGCGTAGCCGGTCTCGCATTCCTCGAACGTGAGCTTCACGCCGTTGATGCCGCCGTCGCGGGCGTTGATCATCTTCAGGTAGTCCTGCTTGCCGTTGGCCCAGGGCGTGCCGTTGGGCGCGTACGGCCCCGTGCGATACGACAGCAGGGGGAAGAACTGCTCCTTGGCCTGGGCGAAGGCGCCGCTGGCCGCCACCCCCAACAGGGCGGTCATCACGATGGAACGAAGCCTCATGGGATGTCTCCTCTTGGTAAAAACGTTCAGTGCGGGAAGGGCCAGAGCCGCAGCTTCTGCTTGCCCGTGGCCCACAGGCGCGCCAGGCCGTGCGGCTCGACCACCAGGAACCAGACGATCAGGGCGCCGAACACCATCAGTTGCGCGTGCTCGACGCCCGCCGTGTCGATGCTCATGCCCACGAGCGACGCGAGCCCGGGCAGCACGTTGGTGAGGACGATGGGCAGCACCACGATGAAGGCGGCGCCGAAGAAAGCGCCCGAGATGGAGCCCAGCCCGCCGATGATCACCATGAACAGCAGGCGGAACGACTGCTCCACCGAGAACGCCGCCGGCTCCCAGGCGCCCAGGTAGACGAAGGCCCACAGCGCGCCCGCCATGCCGACGATGCAGGAGCTGACCGCGAACGCGGTGAGCTTGGCGTACATCGGCCGGATGCCGATCACGGCGGCGGCGACGTCCATGTCGCGGATGGCCATCCACTCGCGGCCGATGGCGCCGCGCACCAGGTTCTTCGCGAGCAATGCCGTGACCACGAGGATGGTGAGGCAGAACCAGTACTTCGCCGCGTCGCCGTCCAGCGGCAGGCCGAACACCTGCAGTGCGCTCACCGAGACCGAGCCGGAGGGCGAATCGTTGGTGAGCCACTTGATGCGCAGGAACATCCAGTCCGCGAAGAACTGCGCGGCCAGCGTGGCGACCGCGAGGTAGAGTCCCTTCACGCGCAGGCTGGGCAGGCCGAACAGGATGCCGAACGCCATCGCGCACACGCCCCCGAGCAGGATGGCCGGCACGAGCGGCATGCCGGGGATGCGCACGAAGAAGTTGTAGGCGCCGTAGGCCCCGACCGCCATGAACGCGCCGGAGCCCAGCGAGATCTGGCCGCAGTAGCCCACCAGGATGTTCACGCCCAGCGCCGCGAGTGCCATGATCAGGAAGGGGATCAGCACCGCCGGGAACATGTAGGGGCTGGCGAGCAGCGGCACCCCGATGTACGCGAGCAGCAGCAGCGCCAGGATGGCCCAGCGGTCCTGCGCGATCGGGAAGATCTGCAGGTCGCTGCGGTAGGAGGTCTTGAACTGGCCGTTTTCGCGGTAGAGCATGTCAGTCCCTTGCCGTCATCCCCGCGCAGGCGGGGATCCAGGGCGTCCAGGCGCGCGCACAGCGCGCTTCTTCGCAAGCCCTGGATTCCCGCCTCCGCGGGAATGACGAAGTCGCTTCATACGCGGTCGATGATCTTTTCGCCGAACAAGCCTTGGGGTCGCACGAGCAGGAACGCGAGTGCGAGCACATACGCGAACCAGATCTCGATGCCCCCGCCCACCAGCGGCCCGAGGTACACCTCCGACAGCTTCTCGCCCACGCCGATCACCAGCCCGCCGATGATGGCGCCCGGCACCGAGGTGAGGCCGCCCAGGATCACCACCGGCAATGCGCGCAGGGCCACCGTCGACAGTGAGAACTGCACGCCCAGCTTGCTGCCCCAGATCATCCCGGCCACCAGCGCCACGACACCGGCCACGCACCAGACGATGACCCAGATGCGCGCGAGCGGGATGCCGATGGACTGCGCGGCCTGGTGGTCGTCGGCCACGGCGCGCAGCGCCCGGCCGGTGGAGGTCTTCTGGAAGAACAGGCTCAGGGCCAGCACGAGACCGGCGGAGATGAGCGCCGCGATGAGATCCTCCTGGTTGATCAGGATTCCGCCTTCGAAGACCTTGTCGAACGCGATCACCGGGTCCTTGGGCATCCCGATGTCGATCTTGTAGATGCTGTTGCCGAACAGGCTCTGGCCCAGGCCTTCGAGGAAGTAGGCGATGCCCAGCGTCGCCATCAGCAGCGTCGCGCCTTCCTGGTTCACCAGGCGCCGCAGCACCAGCCACTCCACCAGCCAGGCGACTGCGAACATGATCGCGCCAGCCACGATGAACGCCGTGACGTTCGCGAAGATGGGGTTCTGGATGCCCGTCCACTGCGGGATCCACTCCGCGAAGCGCGCCATCGCGAGCGCGGCGAACAGCACCATCGCGCCCTGCGCGAAGTTGAAGACGCCGGAGGCCTTGAAGATCAGCACGAAGCCGAGCGCCACCAGCGAATAGAGCATGCCGGCCATGAGGCCGCCGAGGAGGGTTTCGAGGAAGAAGCCCATTACGACTCCGTCATCCCCGCGCACCCCTTCGTCATCCCCGCGAAGGCGGGGATCCCGGAAAGAGCGGAAGCCCTGGATTCCCGCCTCCGCGGGAATGACGGCGTGCCGTGCATTGTCTTCAATGCGAGCTCCCCAGGTAGGCCCGGATCACTTCCGGATTGCTGCGCACTTCGTCCGGCGCCCCGTCCCCGATCTTCTTGCCGTAGTCCAGCACCACGACACGGTCCGAGATGTCCATCACCACGCCCATGTCGTGCTCGATCAGGACCACCGTGGTTCCGAACTCGTCGTTCACGTCGAGGATGAAGCGGCACATGTCCTGCTTCTCCTCCAGGTTCATGCCCGCCATCGGCTCGTCCAGCAGCAGCACCTGCGGCTCCATCGCCAGCGCGCGGCCCAGGTCCACGCGCTTCTGCAGGCCGTACGGCAGTTGCCCCACCGGCGTCTTGCGGTGGGCCTGGATCTCGAGGAAGTCGATGATGCGTTCCACCACCTCGCGATGCCGGATCTCCTCGCGCTCCGCGGGCCCGATGCGCAGCGCCTGCAGCAGCAGGTTGCTTTTGATCCGCAGGTTGCGGCCGGTCATGATGTTGTCCAGGACGCTCATGCCCTTGAACAGCGCCAGGTTCTGGAAGGTGCGCGCGATGCCCATCTCCGCCACCTGCCGGCTCCTCATGTGGTGGAACTGTTGCCCCCGGAAGGTGATCGTGCCTTCCTGCGGCTGGTAGACGCCGTTGATGCAATTGAGCATGGAGCTCTTGCCGGCGCCGTTGGGGCCGATGATCGCGCGCACCTCGTGCTCGCGCACGTCGAAGGAGATGTCGGTGAGCGCCTTGACGCCGCCGAAGGCGAGCGAGATGTTGCGCACGTCCAGGATCACGTCGCCGAGCCTGCGGCCGTTGCCTTCGGTGGCGGGGGACGGCGCGGCGCTGAATCCGGACGGGTCTCTCATGATCTTCATGCCGCGGCTCTCAAGGGCGGGAAGGTGCGGGCATCGAGGATCTTCAGCGTGGCGCTGACCACGCCGGTGCGGCCGTCCTCGAACTTCACCTGCGTCGCTATGTACTGCTCGGCCCGGCCGCCGTACAGCGCGTCCACCAGCACCTGGTACTTCTCGGCAATGAAGCCGCGCCGGACCTTGTTGGTGCGGGTGAGCTCGCCGTCGTCGGCATCGAGCTCCTTGTGCAGGACCAGGAAGCGGTGGATCTGGCTGCCGGCCAGCTTCCCGTCGGCGGCCAGGTCGGTGTTGACCTTCTCGATGCAGTCCTTCACGAGCTGATAGACCTCCGGTTTGCCGGCCAGGTCGGTGTAGCCCGCATACGGCAGGTTGCGCTTCTCGGCCCAGCTGCCCACGGCCTCGAAGTCGATGTTGACCAGCACGCAGACCCGGTCGCGCCGGTCGCCCACGGCCACCGCTTCCTTGATGTGCGGGAAGAACTTCAGCTTGTTCTCGAGGTACTTGGGGGCGAACATCGCGCCGTCCGCGAGCCGCCCGACATCCTTGGCGCGGTCGATGATCTTCAGGTGGCCCTGCGCGTCCAGGAAGCCGGCATCGCCCGTGCGGTACCAGCCTTCAGCGGTCTTCACTTCGGCGGTCGCCTGCGGGTTCTTGTAGTATTCCTTCAGCAGGCCCGGGGAGCGCACGAGGATCTCTCCGCTGTCCTCGAGCCGGATCTCGACGTCGCGGCAGGGCACGCCCACGGTGTCCGCGCGCACCTGGTGGTCCGGCTGCATGCACACGAACACCGCCGTCTCGGTGCTGCCATAGAGCTGCTTCAAGTTGATGCCGATCGCGCGGTAGAACGTGAACAGGTCCGGCCCGATCGCCTCGCCCGCCGTGTACGCCACCCGCACCCGCGACATGCCGAGGTTGTTGCGCAGCGGACCGTACACGAGCACGTTGCCGAGCGCGTAGCGCACGCGGTCGAGGAAGCCGACGGACTGCCCGTCGCGCAGCGCCGGCCCGACACGCCGCGCCACGTCCATGAAATGGTGGAACAGCGCGCGCTTCACCGCGCCGGCGTCCTCCATGCGGATCATCACGCTGGTGAGCAGGCCCTCGAAGACGCGCGGCGGCGCGAAGTAGTAGGTCGGCCCGATCTCCTTGAGGTCGATCATCACCGTGGAGGCCGATTCCGGGCAGTTCACCACGTAGCCGCAGGCGAGCCACTGTGCGTAGCTGAAGATGTTCTGGCCGATCCACGCGGGCGGCAGGTAGGCCAGCACCTCCTCGCGTTCGGTGAGCCGGTCGAATTCGGCGCCGGCCTGGGCGCGATCGACCAGCGTGCGGTGCGTATGCACCACGCCCTTGGGCTGGCCGGTCGTGCCGGAGGTGAAGAACATGGCCGCGGCGTCGTCGGGACTCCCCTGCGCGACTTCGTCCCGCACGAAGCCGGGGTGCTCCATCGCAAACGTGCCGCCGGATTCGAGCAATGCATCGACAGCGGCAAGCCCCGCCTCGCTGTAGTTGCGCAAGCCCCGGGGATCGTCGTACCAGATGCGTGCGAGCTGCGGGCACTGCGCGCGGGCCTCCAGCAGCTTGTCGACCTGTTCCTGGTCCTCGGCCAGCGCGAAGCGCACCTCCGCGTTGTTGATCGGGAAGACGCACTCGGTGGCCACCGCGTCCTGGTACAGCGGCACGGGGATCGCGCCGAGCGATTGCGCCGCCAGCATGGTCGCGTACAGGCGCGGACGGTTGGCGCCGATCACCACCATGTGCTCGCCGCGCTGCAGGCCTGCCTGGTGCAGGCCGCAGGCGAGCCGTTCCACCATGCGCGCGAGGTCGGACCAGGACAGCGCCTGCCAGATGCCGTATTCCTTCTCCCGCATCGCCGCGGCGTCGGGCCGCTGCGATGCATGCAGCGCCAGCAGCCGCGGGAACGTCGTCGCCAGGTCGGGGTGGTGCTCGCGCATCACGGCAATGTAGGCGGCGGTTTGACGCCGATCTGTCTTTGCGACGACATTCCTAGGGATAATCCTCTCAGGGACTGCCCGCACGCACATGGCCTCCGAACTCACGCTCCACCAGCGTCGCCGCGATCCCACGGCGCAGGAGCTCGCGGGCATCCCTTGGCTGGCAGTGCTGGCGCCGGTGCAACGCCAGCGCGCGGCGGCGGCCATCACCGTGGCAGATGCGTCGCCCGGCGACTACGTGTGCCGCATCGGCCGGCCGGTCACCTACTGGTTCGGCGTCGTCGAAGGCCTGCTGAAAATGAGCAACGAGAACGCGCAGGGCCAGACCATCACCTTCAGCGGCCTGCCGCCCGGCGGCTGGTTCGGCGAGGGCACCGTGCTCAAGCGGGAGAGCTACCGCTACAACATCCAGGCGCTGCGCCGGAGCATCGTCGCCGGGCTGCCCGCCGACACCTTCCACTGGCTGCTGGACCACTCGATCGGCTTCAACCGCTTCGTGATGAACCAGCTCAACGAGCGGCTCGCGCAGTTCATTGCCGCCCGCGAGATCGACCGCATGAGCAATCCCGACCTGCGCGTCGCGCGCTCGCTGGCCGCGCTGTTCAACCCGGTGCTGTTTCCCGGCGTCGGCGAGATGCTGCGCATCACGCAGCAGGAGCTCGCCTACCTGGTGGGGCTGTCGCGCCAGCGCGTGAACGAGGCGCTGGCCTCGCTGCAGGAACAGGGCATCATCCGGGTCGAATACGGCGGCGTGCGCATCCTCGACCTGCCATCCCTGCGATCCAGCCCCTTCCCCGTCCCTGCCCATGCCTGAAGTCCCTGCCGCCCCGGGCGGCACCACCCGCCTGAACAAACGCATGGCCGAACTGGGCCTGTGCTCGCGCCGCGAGGCGGATGAATGGATTGCCCGCGGCTGGGTGAAGGTCGACGGGGCCGTCGCGCCCATGGGGCTGCAGGTGGCGGCGAACGCACGCATCGAGATCGACCCGCGCGCCCGCGGCCAGCAGCGGGACCAGGTGACGATCCTGCTGCACAAGCCGATCGGCTACGTGAGCGGCCAGGCGGAAGACGGCTACGAACCGGCGGTAGTGCTGGTGCAGGGCCGCACGCGCTGGAAGGGTGACGGGTCGCCGCATCGATTCGCGCCGGCGCAGCTCAAGGGCCTGGCGCCGGCGGGCCGCCTCGACATCGATTCCACCGGGCTCCTGGTGCTGACGCAGGACGGGCGCGTCGCCCGCCAGTTGATCGGCGAGGACTCCACGGTGGAAAAGGAATACCTGGTGCGCGTGGGCTTCGGCGCGGTCACGGCCAACGTGCAGGCGGCCTTTCCGCCGCAGCAGCTCGCGCGCCTGCGGCACGGCTTGAGCCTCGACGGCCAGCCGCTGAAGCCGGCCCAGGTGGACTGGCAGAACCCGGAGCAGCTGCGCTTCGTGCTGACCGAAGGCAAGAAGCGGCAGATCCGGCGCATGTGCGAGGCGGTGGGGCTGAAGGTGGTGGGGCTCAAGCGCGTGCGCATCGGCCGCGTGACCCTGGGCCAGCTGCCCCTGGGGCAGTGGCGCTACCTGGGGCCGCACGAACGGTTCTGAAGCCGGTGTCGCCGTTCAGGCGGGCCGGGCGAGCAGCCATTCGCCCAGCACCGCCACGGCGTGCGCGGCCTGGGCGTCGGCCTGCATGCCGGCCTGCACCGCGTCGAGCATCGCTGGCCAGCCGGGGTCATTGAGCAGCGCGGCGCCGAAGGCACGCGCAAGTTCCGCCTCCAGCACCACCCGCACCGCCTTGCGTCGGCGATCCGGATCCGCGCGGTCGATGGCGGCGATGCGCTGCGCCATGTTGACGGCCGACGCCCCGGCCTCGGCCACGGGCCCCGAGGGCGCGGAAGTAGGCGCACGCGGACGGGCGCGCCCCCGGACCTCGGACAGGCGCGCCTCGATCGCCGCGACGATGGACTGGCGAGGATCGATGAAGGGCACGCCAATACATCCGGAAGTTCGCGTTCCGGTTTAGACCCTGCAGGTTCTGACAGGGGCTAGGGCATGCCCTAGCCCAGTGGAGGATGTGCGTCACCAAGTTCTTGCCAGAATTACCGTAGAGTTCGCACCCAATCGAGAACACACCAGGGAGGTGCTGTGCAACGACAACAATGGCTGGCGCTGCTGGCCGGGATCGCCTATGGCTTGCTGCAGGGCGGATCCGCGGCAGCCGGACAGGCCACGATCTTCCAGGACGGCGACGGCAACCGCACCCAGGTGCAACAGTCCGGCGCCGCGGGCGGCAGTGTCACGGTGGACCAGGCCGGCTCCGGCAACCAGCTGGACGTCTGGCAACTCCAGGGCACCCTCGACGCCATCGATGCCCGCCAGGCGGGCACGCTGAACGCCGCGTCCCTGACGCAGTCCGGCGGCGGCAACCTGCTGGTGTTGCGCCAGTCCGGCAGCGCCGGGACGGTCGACGTGCAGCAGGCGTCCACGTCCGGAACCGCGGCGGTCTTCCAGTCCTCCCTCAGCGCCGGCGACCGCGCGACGCTGATGCAGTCGGCCACCGCGCCCATCGGCGTCATCCAGCAGGGGGTCGTGCGCACGACCTCGGCTTCGCTGGACGCAGCCAGCGAGGCGGCCGCCGTGCGCAGCACCGTACTGGTGGATGCCGCGAGCAGCCGGTCCACCGCCATCCTGCAGCAGGCCGGCGGCAGCGGCTTGACCGGCATCATCGTGCAAAGCGGGGCGGGCCAGTCCGCCTCCATCGCGCAGAGCGGGTCCTACCTCGAAGCGGAGATCGTGCAGGCCGGCGGCGCGCACACCGCGTCGATCGCGCAGGCCGGCGCCGGCACCGCCACGAGCCCGTATCGCGCGTCCATCATGCAGTTCGGCGCGCAGCCGCAAAGCTTCAGCGTGCAGCAGGCGGCCGGCGCGTCGCCGCGCGTGATCCGGGTCATCCAGCAATGATGCTGGCCCGCGGCGAGCGCTGGGCCGCGCTCGGAATGGCCTGCCTGTTGGCGGCCGGCGGGGCGCGCGCGCAGCTCTCGCGCGAGAACGAGCGGCCCATCGAACGGGCCGGCCTGGCCAACCTCGCCGGCGGCCTGGTGCTGGACGAGACGGTGACGGTGCTGGGGCACGAGTTCTTCAGCGCCTTCGCGGACGCCTGGCGCGAACTCGATGGCGACCAGCGCTACAGCGTCACGATCTCCGAAGTGCCGACGGCGCGCTTCGGTTCCACCATGCGCGTGCAGGCGCAAGGCCGCCTGGTGTACCAGTCGCTGCTGCGGCCCAACCGCCAGGCCGCGCGCGAGACCGCGATGGCCGTGGCGGGCGATGTGTTCGAAAGCCTGGTCCGCCTGGAGGCGGAGCAGGCCCTGTTCCACGATCCGGACCTCGGTCCGGAGGAATTGCGATGAAGCCCTCCCACGTGTTCCTGCTGGCCGCGCTGGCCGGCGCCGCCCAGGCGAACCCGCTCGTGTACCAGCCGGTGAACCCCACCTTCGGCGGCAACCCGCTCAACGGCTCGTACCTGCTCAATCGCGCGCAGGCGCAGGACCGCACGAAGGATCCGTCGGCCTCAGCGGTCAATCCGCTGTCGTCGCAGTCGCAGCTGGAGCAGTTCAACAATGCACTGCAGCAGGCCGTGCTCTCGCGCGTGTCGGCGGCGGTGTCGTCCTCGATCATCGGCGCCGACGGCAAGCTGATCCCCGGCACGGTGGAGACGCAGAACTTCCTGATCACCATCTCCGATCTCGGCGGCGGCCGCATCCGCATCCTCACCACCGACAAGTTGAGCGGCAGCTCGACGAGCTTCGACATCACGCAGTAGGAACAATGAAGTCTTCCTGGTTCCGTGGCCTGCCGTTGTGGGCGCTCGCCGCCCTGGCCGGCTGCTCCAGCATCACTCCGGCCGCGCCCACCACGCCGGCCACCGCCACGCCGCGCAGCGCCGCGGCGAAGGACCTCCTGCACCTGCCTCCGCCCAAGGGCAAGATCACCGTCGCCGTCTACAACCTGCGCGACCAGACCGGCCAGTACAAGCCCGTCCCGGACAGCTCCTTCTCCACCGCGGTGACGCAGGGCGGCGCCGCCTTCCTGATCCGCGCGCTCGGCGAGTCGGGCTGGTTCTCGCCCGTGGAGCGCGAAGGCCTGCAGAACCTGCTGACGGAGCGGCGCATCGTGCGCTCCATCGAAAGCCCCTCGGACAAGGGCGCGCCCGCCGTGCAGCTGCCGCCGCTGACGCCGGCGAGCGTGTTGATCGAAGGCGGCATCGTGGGGTACGAGGCCGACGTGCGCACCGGCGGCGCCGGCATCGCGTACCTCGGCGTGAGCGCTTCCACGCAATACCGCAGTGACCAGGTGACCGTGATGCTGCGCGCGATCGACGTGCGCACGGGCGCCGTGCTGGTGAGCGCGTCCACGACGAAGACGGTGCTCTCGTACCAGCTGCAGACCGGGATCTACAAGTTCGTGAGCTTCAAGAAGCTGCTCGAGGCCGAAGCGGGATTCACGCGCAACGAGCCGATCCAGCTGTGCGTGAACGAAGCGATCGAGGCCGCGGTGATCCAGCTGATCGGCCGCGGACTGGAAACGCGCATCTGGTCGGCGGCCGCCGCCGAGGCCGTCGGCGACCCGGTGTTCCGGCCGTACCTGTCGGACGCGGAACCGCTGCCGCCCTGAATCCACACCCAGTTCCCGCTGTCACCATCCCCATCGACACCTGACCCAAGAGAGGAAGAAACGTGAACAAGACCCAACGTACCTGCTTCGCCATCGCGGCTCTCGTTGCCTGCGGCGGCGCCTCCGCTCAGGCGGCGGGGTATATCTCGCAAACGGGCAGCAATGACCAGGCATCCATCGACCAGACGAGCCCCGCGGGCACGCTGTCGGTGAGCAACATCTACCAGTCGGGTGGGGCCAACAACGTCGTGACGGTGCTTCAGGCGAACAATGTCGCCGGTCCCGCGCCTGGCGGTATCGTGGGTGCGTACAACTCCCTCACGCAGCAGGCCACCATCGGGGACACCGCCAAGGTCACGCAGATCAATGCCGGCGTGGGCAGCACCGTGGTGATGACGCAATCCAACGGCAGCAATTCGCAGGTCGACCTGCTGCAAGCCGGCGTGAGCGGCGCGCAGATGAACATCAACCAGAGCGGCGACAACCACAGCCAGATGGTGCAGCAGACCGCCGGCACTTTGGGCGGCTTCATCCGCACGGGGCAGACCGGCAGCGGTTCGACGATGACCGTCCTGCAGGGGCAGCCCTCCGGCGGCGGTGTCACCAACACGCAGGCACGCGTCTTCCAGAACGGCAGCACCAACACCGCGGTGAGCATGCAGGCCGGCGGCATCAACAACAACACCTTCGTGACGCAAGGGGGCTTCACCAGCCCGGGCTACTACTACGCGAACTCGGCGGGCGGCTACGTGGAGGTGGACCGCACCATTTCCGGCGGCCTGACCACCAACTCCAGCGCCACCGTGTACCAGACCGGCGGCATGAACCAGACGGCCTACATCCTGCAGTACGGCACCGCCCTGAGCGGCACCATCATCCAGGCAGGCGACGGCAACCTCAGCGGCATCCTGCAGACCGGTTCGAGCGACACGGCGTACATCAACCAGTCCGGCATCGCCGGCAACGCCACCGTCTCGCAGAAGGGCACGGGGCTGAACGCCACGATCTCCCAGGGCGGCGCCGGCAACCGCGCGACGGTGACGCAGCGCTGATCCGGACCAACATTCACAGAGAGGAAGAAACATGAAGTTGAATCGCATGGCCTTCGCCGCCGCTGTCCTGGCCGCCTCCGGGGCCGTCTCCGCCCAGACCGTCTCGCCCCAGCAGGCCATCATCAACCAGAGCGGCTCCAACGACACCGCGACCATCGACCAGACGGGCACCGCGGTCGCGAACATCACCCAGGCCGGAGGCAGCAGCAACACCGCCTCCATCCTCCAGTCGCAGAATGGCGTCGCCGGCTTCAATGCCTTCGCCACCGTCACGCAGACGGGCACGACCGGCGCCAATGCCCAGGTCCACCAGTTCGGCACGACGGGGACGACCGGCGTGACGGTGACGCAGCAATACGGCACCGGTTCGACCATGGACGTCCTGCAGTTCGAGGGCGCCGGGAACCAGATCAACGGCCTGCAGCAGGGCAGCACCAACAACGCCACCCTGCAGCAGGCCGGCGGCACCACCGGCAGCCTGATCCGCCAGACCCAGTATGGCAACGGCAACACCGCGTGGGTAGTCCAGGGTAACCCGTCGGGCGGTGGCTCGGCGAGCCAGGCCCGCTCGTGGCAGACGGGTGACAACAACACCGCCTACACGGGCCAGGGGAACGGGACCAACAACAGCTCCTACGTCGCCCAGGGCGTCAACACCATGCCGGGCTCGTACTATGCCGACCAGGCCGGCGGATGGGTGGCGGTGGACACCACCGTGTTCCCCACCTACACCTCCGGGTCCACCGCCAACCTGCAGCAGGACGGCGGCAGCAACAACATCGGCTACATCATCCAGTACGGCTCCAACCAGTACGCCTACGTGTCGCAGGGCGGCGCCGACAACACGGGCGGCATCCTGCAGACCGGCGCGTCCAACCAGGCGACCCTGTTCCAGACCGGCATCGGCGGCCATGCGGCGATCTCGCAGCGCGGGACCGGCGCGTACGGCTACGTGTCGCAATCCGGCGCGGGGAACACCGCAAGCGTGACGCAGCGCTGAAGCACACCACAGCGAAGGGAAGCCGGGCAGCGCCCGGCTTTTTTGTCCCTGCGCATGCCCTGTTGTTCCGGCGACGCCTTATCCGCGACGTCCGGTCGGCGCGCCAGCACGAGGACCTCGCCTGAGCCGCAGTTTCATCGCAGCTCGATGTTGTTCATCGTGAGGTCGATGTAATCGGACTCACCAGTCGACACGCGGATCTTCACCGGCAGATATTGAAGGTTGGGCGCGAGCCACATCTCCACGAGGGCACCACCTGCACTGGCCATCGGCCGCGGTTTGAGGTGGAAGACCTCCAACTCGCCGCGCGGGGGGATGTGCAGCATTTGGCGATCCACGACGTCATAGGACCACACGTTGACGCTGCTCGGACGTCCCAGTGGGAGGCTTACTGTCTCGCCGACCCGCGGCATGGCGCGCCCTCGGGTGAAGCGGTGTCCAAGATCGACGAATTGGCTCACTGCATCCTGGATTCCAGACTGCTGCGGCGTCTGCTGTCCGTTGTTCAGAGTGATCATGTCACTCCCGAACAGCACCTTGCGCCGCTTGCCCAGCCGGCTCTCTTCGTACGCTTGCGGTACGAGGGCGTCGGGGGTCACCGTGCCCTGGCTCGTCATGCTCAGGTTGACGAGGTTTTTCACGTCGAGGTTCAGTTCTGCCTGGTAGCGCACACCTTGGCGTTGCCACAGCAGGTATGCGTTGCCAACGAGCGGCTCGCCGCGGGCTTGGCCATTGAGTCGGTAGCTCAAGCGGGCATCGTGCGGCCAATCGTCGCGGCCGGCACCGGCCTGATCGGGCCCGGCATCCTGCCAATAGCGCGGACAGGAGAAGCATCAAAACGGCGCGACCCATACGTTCTCCAGGGTTCTTGGGCCCTCGGCCGGGCCGTGTATCGAGGGTGCCATCTGCATGGTCACCTCCGTCCATGCCAAGGCGCCGTCAGGCGCCGTCGGCCGCGTGCGCCTCCGCCACCCGCGTCACCTTCTTCCCCGCGATGATCATCCCGAGCACTTCGTCCTCGGTGACGTCCGCGGTGCGGTAGGTCCCCACGGCCTTGCCGTTCTTCATCACGCACAGGCGGTCCGACAGGCCGAAGACGTCGGGCATGTCGTGCGAGATCAGGAAGATGCCCACGCCGGCCGCCTTCAGCTTGCGCACCAGCTCGTGGACCATGCGCGTCTCCTCGGGTCCCAGCGCGGCGCACGGTTCGTCCATGATCAGCGTGCGGGCCCGGAAGTGGATGGCGCGCGAGATCGCCACCACCTGCCGCTGGCCACCGGAGAGGGCGCGCACCGGCACGCGGATGTTGCGGAAGTTCGGATTGAGCTGGCGGAACACCTCGCGGGCGGCACGCTCCATCGCGAAGTCGTCGAGCAGGCCCAGGCGGGTCTTCAGCTCGCGCCCGAGGAACAGGTTGGACACGCTGTCCAGGTTGTCGGCCAGCGCCAGCGTCTGGTAGATGGTCTCGATGCCCAGGGCCTGCGCATCCGAGGGCGTCGCGAGCGCCGCCGGCGTGCCGTTGACGCGGATCTCGCCCTGGTCGACGGCGAAGGCGCCCGCCAGCAGCTTCATCAGCGTGGACTTGCCCGCGCCGTTGTGCCCGAGGACCGCGACCACTTCGCCCGGATAGAGGCTCAGGCTCACGTCGTCGACGGCGCGCACGCCGCCGAAGGACTTGCCGACGCCCTGGAATTCGACCAGCGGGGCGCTCATGACGTGCGCTCCCCGGTGCGGCGGCGGTAGAGCACGTCGAACACCACTGCCACGATCAGCACCTGCCCGATGATCAGCATGCGGTTGCCGACGCTCACGTCGAGGAGCAGCAGCCCGCTTTCGAGGAACTGGATGACCAGCGCCCCGAGCACCGTGCCCAGCACCGTGCCGCTGCCGCCGGACAGCGCGATGCCGCCGATCACCGCCGCGGCGATGGCGTACAGCTCCATGCCCGTGCCCAGCGAGTTCGTGCCGGCATTCAGGCGCGAGATGGCGACGACGGCGGCGACGGCCACCATCGTCCCGAGCAGCAGGAAGCTCTTGAGCATCACCCACTTCACCGGAATGCCCACGAGGGCCGCCGCTTCCGGGTTGCCGCCGATCGCGTAGATGTAGCGGCCGAAGCTGGTGCGGTTGACGATGAAGGCGATCAGCGCCACGACCGCGCCCCAGATCAGCACCGGGTTCGGGATGCCTTGCGGCACGTCCTTGCTCGGGATGCGGTAGGCGCACATGGTGGCGACGAAGGCAAGGACCGCCACGGCGAAGAAGCCCGTGTACAGCGTGTCCAGCAGCAGCGGACGCGGCGCGAAGCCGTGCTGCACGGCGAGGCGTCGCCGCTGCAGGGTGCTCCACGCGAGCCATGCACACACCGCCACGCCCAGCACCCAGCTGGCCGTGACGCCGAGGGCGCCGTCGATGCCGCCGCCGATCAACAGGAACGTCGCATCGGTGACCGGCTGCGTGCGCCCATCGGAGATGAGGTACGCGGCGCCGCGGAACGTGACCAGGCCACCCAGCGTCACCACGAACGACGGCACGCCGAGGTAGGCCGTGAGCCAGCCCTGGTAGAGCGCGATCACGAGCGCGACCGCCCAGCCCGCGAGGCAGGCAGGCACCCAGTGCCAGCCCTTGCTGTAGATCAGCCAGGCGACCAGCACGCCCACGGTGGCCAGCACCGAACCCACCGACAGGTCGATCTGGCGCTCCACGATCACCAGCCCGATCGCGGCCGCGACGATGCCGACCACCGCGGACTGCTGCGCGATGTTGTACAGGTTCTCGGGCGTGAGGAAGTTGCCCGTGACGACGTGGAAGGCGATCGCCATGACCGCCAGCACGGCGGCCATGATCGCCAGGCGCAGGTCCAGGGAAGTGATGTGCAGGCGCTCGTTCAGCGGCAAGGCGGGGCCGCGTGCCGCGTCCTTGTCCGCCAAAGCCTGCGCTCCCTCCGCCGGCTGCAGCATCACTGCGCGCCCCAGGCGCCCGTCACTTGCAGGCCGCCGGGCCGGTGGCCTTGTCGACGCCCCGGCATGCCGCTTCCTTGGTGATCCAGCCGGCCTTGATGACGACGTCGAGCCTGTCCGCCGTGATCGGGATGGGCTTCAGCAGGATCGCGTTCATCTTCACCTGCTTCTCGCCGCCGGCGAAGGTCGTGGCGTTCGGCACCTTCTGGCCCTTGGCCAGGTGCACGGCCACGGTGGCGGCTTCGCGCCCGAGGTCGCGCGAGTCCTTCCACACCGACACCGTCTGCGTGCCCAGGGCCACGCGGTTCAGGGCCGCATGGTCGCCGTCCTGCCCCGAGACCGGCACGCCCTTCAGGCCGCGCGCGGAGAGCGCCGCCACCACACCGCCGGCCGTCCCGTCGTTCGATGCCACCACCGCATCGACCTTGTTGCCGGCCTTGGTGAGGATCTGTTCCATGTTGCGCTGGGCGACTTCCGGCTTCCAGCCGTCGGTGTATTCCTCGCCGACGATCTTGATGTCGCCCTTCTTGACCGCGTCGCCGATCACTTCCTGCTGGCCTTCGCGCAGCAGGTTGGCATTGGGATCCGTGGAGGAGCCCTTGATCATGGCGTAGTTGCCCCTGGGCCGGACCTTGTAGATGGCGCCCGCCTGCAGGCGGCCCACTTCCTTGTTGTCGAAGGAGATGTAGAACACTTCCGGCGACTCGATCAGGCGGTCGTACGCGATCACGGGGATGTTGCGGGCCTTGGCCTTGGCCAGGGCGGGGGCGATGGCGTCCTTGTCGTAGGCCAGGATGATCAGGACCTTGGCGCCCTTGTTGATCAGGCCTTCGACGTCGGCGATCTGCTTTTCGGCCGAGGCATTGGCGTCCGCGCTGACGTAGCTGGCACCGAGCTTGGCGAGTTGGTCCTTGATGGCCTTCTCGTCGGTCTTCCAGCGCTCTTCCTGGAAGTTGGACCAGCTGACGCCGACGACCTGCGCGAAGCCGGTCGAACATGCACCGGCCACCAGGGCCGCGAGCAGGAGCTTGTACTGCTTCTTCATGGGCTCTTTCCTCCACTGTGGATTCGGGAGCGCAGATTCCAGCACGTTTCGCCCGCGGCCGGAAGCGGGGCAATCGCCATAAGAAAAAAGCCGGGCGCGAGGCCCGGCTTTTCACTTCTTGCCTGGATCAGGCGGACATTACATGTCCATCCCGCCCATGCCGCCCATGCCACCCATGCCGCCACCGGGCATGGCGGGAGCCTCTTCCTTCGGGGCTTCCGCGACCATGGCTTCGGTCGTCAGCATCAGGGACGAGACGGACGCGGCGTTCTGCAGCGCGGTGCGGGTCACCTTGGTCGGGTCCAGGATGCCCATCTCGATCATGTCGCCGTAGGTGTCGTTGGCGGCGTTGAAGCCGTAGTTGCCCTTGCCGTTCAGCACGGCGTTGACCACCACGGAGGGCTCGCCACCGGCGTTCGCCACGATCTCGCGCAGCGGGAACTCGATCGCCTTCAGCACCAGCTTGATGCCGGCGTCCTGGTCGGCGTTGTCACCCTTGATGGTGCCGGCCGCCTGGCGGGCACGCAGCAGCGCGACGCCGCCGCCGGCCACGATGCCTTCTTCCACGGCAGCGCGGGTGGCGTGCAGCGCGTCTTCCACGCGCGCCTTCTTTTCCTTCATTTCCACTTCGGTCGCGGCGCCGACCTTGATCACCGCAACGCCGCCGGCCAGCTTGGCCACGCGCTCTTGCAGCTTCTCGCGGTCGTAGTCGGACGTGGCTTCCTCGATCTGCACGCGGATCTGCTTGACGCGCGCTTCGATGTCGGCAGCGGCACCGGCGCCGTCGATGATGGTGGTGTTTTCCTTGCCCACTTCGATGCGCTTGGCCTGGCCCAGGTCGGCCAGCGTCACCTTTTCCAGCGTCAGGCCGACTTCTTCCGAAATCACCTTGCCGCCGGTCAGGATGGCGATGTCTTCCAGCATGGCCTTGCGGCGGTCGCCGAAGCCGGGGGCCTTGACGGCCACGACCTTCAGGATGCCGCGGATGGTGTTGACCACCAGGGTCGCCAGCGCTTCGCCTTCGACTTCTTCCGCGATGATCAGAAGCGGGCGGGAAGCCTTGGCCACCTGCTCCAGCACGGGCAGCAGGTCACGGATGCTGGACACCTTCTTGTCGTACAGCAGCACGAAGGGGTTGTCGAGCAGCGCGCTTTGCTTCTCGGGGTTGTTGATGAAGTAGGGCGACAGGTAGCCGCGGTCGAACTGCATGCCTTCCACGACATCCAGCTCGTTGTCCAGGGACTTGCCGTCTTCGACGGTGATCACGCCTTCCTTGCCGACCTTGTCCATCGCGTCGGCAATGATCTTGCCGATGGACTCGTCGCTGTTGGCGGAGATGGAGCCGACCTGGGCGATTTCCTTGCTGGTGGTCGTCGGCTTGGAGGCCTTCTTCAGCTGCTCGGTCAGGGCCACGACGGCCTTGTCGATGCCGCGCTTCAGGTCCATCGGGTTCATGCCGGCGGCCACGTACTTCATGCCTTCGCGCACGATGGCCTGGGCCAGCACGGTGGCGGTGGTGGTGCCGTCACCGGCGTTGTCGCTGGTCTTGGAAGCAACTTCCTTGACCATCTGCGCGCCCATGTTCTGCAGCTTGTCCTTCAGCTCGATTTCCTTGGCCACGGACACGCCGTCCTTGGTCACGGTGGGGGCGCCGAAGGAGCGCTCGAGCACCACGTTGCGGCCCTTGGGGCCCAGGGTCACCTTGACCGCGTTGGCCAGGATGTTCACGCCTTCGACCATGCGGTGGCGCGCGTCAGCGCCGAAAACCACGTCTTTAGCAGCCATGTCTTAACTCCGAAATTCAGGTTGGGGGTTGAGCGTCGAGCGTTGAGCGGGATTCATGACACGCCAAACGCTGAACGCTGAACGCGAAACGATTTAGCGCTCGACGACCGCGAACAGGTCGTCTTCCTTCATGACCAGCAGTTCGTCGCCATCGACCTTGACGGTCTGGCCGCTGTACTTGCCGAACAGGACGCGGTCGCCGACCTTGACGTTCGGGGCGATCAGGTCGCCCTTGTCGGTCTTGCGTCCGGGGCCCACGGCCAGCACTTCACCCTGGTCGGGCTTCTCGGCGGCGTTGTCGGGGATCACGATGCCCGAGGCCGTCTTGGTTTCGTTTTCCAGGCGCTTGACGATCACGCGATCGTGCAGGGGGCGAAGTTTCATTGCTTCTCCTTCATCGGGAACAAGGGGGACATCAAAAAGCGCCAACGAACAGTTAGCGCTCATTAACTTTCGTGGAGAGGCATCCAGCTCTGCTGTTAGCACTCAAATCCAGCGAGTGCTAATCATAAGGGAACTCTGGACGGATTCAAGCGGGGCTCTTCGTCTCGTGCCTGCAGCGAGGCTTGCAACAGCCTGACTTACGAATTGATACGAATCAGGGTTTCCGAGAATACTCGCGCCCGCAGCGCCGGCCCGGCGTACCTCTTCGCAGTCGATAAAAACCATGCAATCCAGGGACTCCGCCGGCGGCAGCATCGCCCGGCGCATCAGCATCCGCACCCGCCTCGCCGCCGCTTTCGGCGCGCTGATCCTGCTGCTGGCCGCCATGGCCGGCGTCGGCGCCTGGCGCCTGCAGGAACTCGAGCGCAACACCACCGACATGGCCACGGAGAACCTGCGTGTCGAGCGCGCGGTCGGCGAATGGCTGGCGGAGACGCGCCTGAACCTCCAGCGCCGCCTGGTGGTCACGCGCAGCGACGACCCGGCATTGGCGAAGATGTTCGCCCCCGAGCTGGAGGCTGGCACCAAGCGGATCAACGAGGTGCAGGAAGAGGTCAACAAGCTGGTGAAGGACGGCGAGGCGGCCGCGATGGTCAAGGACATCGAGGCGAAGCGGACGACCTTCCTGGCGACGCGCGCGGCCGTGGCCGAAAAGAAGAAGGCCGGCGACAGCGAAGGCGCGATCGCGCTGCTCGACGCCTCGATGATGCCGGCCCAGAACGCGTACATCGACGCGATGCAGGCGCTGCGCGACTACTACACCAAGGAGGTCGAGCGCGATGCGGCGGCGGCGGCGGAGAACGCGGCCAGCGGCCGCCGCATGCTCGGCGGCTTCTGCATCGCCGGCGTGCTGCTGGCGCTGATCGCCTCCTGGCTGATCGCCCGCTCGATCACGCGGCCGATCGACGAAGCGGTCCGCGCGGCGCGGCGCATCGCCGACGGCGACCTGTCCGTGGAAGTCTCCATCGCGGGCAGCGACGAGATGAGCCAGCTGCTGCGGGCCCAGGCCGACATGGCCGGGTCGCTGCGGCGCCTCGTGGGCGAGGTGGCGCAGGGCGCGCGGACCGTGGCCGAGACCAGCGCGCAGATCGCGCAGGGCAACGTGGACCTTTCGCAGCGCACCGAGGAACAGGCCAGCACGCTGGAAGAGACCGCCAGCTCGATGGAGGAGCTCACCACCACCGTGGGCCAGAACGCCGACCACGCGCGCCAGGCCAGCCAGCTTGCCAGCGACGCGTCGCGCGTCGCCCTCGAGGGCGGCGAGGTCGTGGGCCAGGTGGTGCGCACCATGACCGGCATCTCGGAATCGTCCCGCCAGATCGCCGAGATCATCGGCGTGATCGACGGCATCGCCTTCCAGACCAACATCCTCGCCCTGAATGCCGCGGTGGAAGCGGCACGCGCGGGTGAGCAGGGCCGCGGCTTCGCCGTGGTGGCCACCGAGGTGCGCAACCTGGCACAGCGCAGCGCCGGCGCCGCCAAGGAGATCAAGACCCTGATCTCCGCCTCCGTGCAACAGGTGGAGACCGGCAGCGAGCAGGTCGACGCCGCCGGCCGCAAGATGGACGACATCGTCCAGTCGGCCCGCCGCGTGAGCGAGCTCGTGTCCGAAATCGCCAGCGCGAGCCAGGAGCAGAGCAGCGGCATCGAGCAGGTGAACGCCGCCGTCATCGCCATGGACCAGGGCGTGCAGCAGAACGCATCGCTGGTGGAAGAGGCGGCTGCCGCGACCGAATCGATGAAGGCGCAGGCCGCGTCATTGCTGCACGCGGTGGCGCGCTTCCGCCTCGGCGAAGCGGCACCCGCGAACCTGCAGCCGCGCACCACGGCCACGCCCGCCTGGGCCGCACCCCAGCCAATCCGTGTGCGCGAGCAGCCCCAGGTGGCGGCGAAGGCCACGGGCCTGCTGGGCGCGAGCCGCGCGAGTGCCGCGCCAGACGGGGAGTGGCGGACCTTCTGACGCGGGCCCGCGTCCGGCCTGCCTAGAACACGCGCCACTCGCCGGCGGACGCCCACCGCGGCGGAGCCGGAGTCAGCATGACGCCGTTGGCAGCGTCGCTCTCGCGCATCCGGACGCCCGCGATCGTCGCCGTCACGGCCGGCGGCTGCTCCTCTCCAGGCAAGGACTGTCCGCCGGCCGCGTCCTGGAGGCGGAACCGCGCGACGGATGCGTGCAGCGCCGCTGCCTGGCCCTTCATCGACTCGGTCGCCGCCGCGGCCTCTTCCACCAGCGACGCGTTCTGCTGGATGCCCTGGTCCATCGCCGTGACGGCGGCGTTGACCTGCTCGATGCCGCTGCGCTGCTCCTGGCTCGCGCCGGCGATCTCGGCGATCAACTGGTTCACCTTCTGCGCGGCGAGGACGACGTCGTCCATCTTGCGGCCGGCGGCGTCCACCTGGCGCGAGCCGGCCTCCACCTGCTGCACGGACTCGGAGATCAGCCCCTTGATCTCCTTGGCGGCACCGGCGCTGCGCTGTGCCAGGTTGCGCACCTCGGTGGCCACCACGGCGAAGCCGCGGCCCTGCTCACCCGCGCGTGCCGCTTCCACCGCGGCATTCAGGGCGAGGATGTTGGTCTGGAACGCGATGCCGTCGATCACGCCGATGATCTCGGCAATCCTGCGGGATGAACCGGAGATCGCGGACATGCTGGCCACCACGGTGCCGACCACCTCGCCACCCTCGCGTGCGACGCGCGACGCATCGGCGGCGAGCTGGCTGGCCTGGCGCGCATGGTCGGCGTTCTGGCCCACGGTGGCGGTGAGCTCCTCCATGGAGCTGGCGGTCTCTTCGAGCGTGCTGGCCTGTTCCTCGGTGCGCTGCGAAAGGTCCACGTTGCCCTGGGCGATCTGCGCGCTCGTGTCGGCCACCGTGCGTGCGCCTTGCGCCACTTCGCCCACCAGCCGTCGCAAGCCTTCCGTCATTTCGGCCAGCGCGCGAAGCAGCTCCGCCATCTCGTCCCTACCGCTGGGAGCGAGGTCCACGGTGAGGTCGCCGTCGGCCACGCGCCGCGCCGCGCGCACCGCCTCGTCGATGGGGCGCGTGATCGAGCGCGCGATCAGCCACGACGCGAGGAGCGAGAGCACGACGCCGGCCGCGCACAGCACCAGCAGCACGTGGCGGCCGGTGCGCGCGCTGTGTGACGCTTCCTCCGCGTCGCGCACGGCTTCCATGCCGTAGTAGTCACGCAAGGTCTCCACCGCGCCCAGGTAGCGTTGCTGCGCCGGCAGCAATTCATCGTCCATCAGCGCGCTGGCGCCGGCGGTGTCGCCGGCCTTCTTCAGGCCGGCCACCTTCCGGGCCACCTGCAGGAACTGCTTGCGCCGTTCGCTCCCCTCCTTCAGGAGCGCGATGGCCTGCGGCGTGGTCGCGAGTGCCTCCACCTGCTTCTGCAGCGCGCTGATGCGCGTCGAGGCGGCCTCGAGCTCCGGGGCGAGGATCTGCTGCAGCTGCGGATCGTCGCTGCGCACCTGCATTTCCCGCCGCAGCAGGTTGCTGCGCGATTGCGCCAGCCATTCACCCACCAGGTGGTCCACGGGCATCTTGACCGTCGCCAGTTCCTGCGTGCGCCGGTCCAGTTCCGCCAGGCGCCAGGCGCCGGCGGCTGCCATCGCCGCGAGCAGGAGGATCAGGGCGCCGAACGCGAACACGAGCCGCGTCCGCACGCTGATGCGCCGGACGAATCCGCCACGGGAAAAATTCTTCATGAAATGCTTGCCGTCGATGTCGTCGTCCCGATGAAGCATAAGGTTGGATACGACGCGACAAGCATTGCGCACGCACGGCGCTCGCGCGGACGTGTGTTGCTGCACGGAACGGGGTGGTACCACCACGCCGCGCGGACTTCCTAGCGACGCGGCGCCAGCAGTGCGGTCGATGGCGCGGACGGCGCGGACGCCTTGCCCGCGCCCAGTGCCAGTTCGCTTGTCACGAGCTTGTCCTTCGCGGGGCGCTGTGCCGGCGTGCCGATGGCGACCCGGTCCGCGTCCACGCCGAACTTCACGATCGCCTCGCGCATGGCGGCGGCGCGTTCCTTGGCCAGTGCGACGAGCGCCTCGTCGCTGACCGGGACCTTCTGCGTCAGGCGCTGCAGCAGTTCGGCATGGAACGCCGAGGGCGGGCCCGTGTCGCGCGATTTGAACTGGCGGCCCAGCCGCTCGACGAACTGGAGGTCCATGGCCTTCGTCACCGTGCCCGCCTTCGGGTCCTGGAAGCTCGCGCGCAGCTTCTCGTAGTCCGCCTTGCCCGCGCTCTGGATGTAGCGATCCTCCAGCCAGGTCTGTACCTTGTGCAGGTTCACGTCCACCGGCCCGGGGGCTTCGCCCGCAGCGAGCTGCACGCCCGCTGCGGCGGCAGCGTCGCGGCGCATCGCCGCCTGCTGCAGGGCGAGCCGGTCGGCTGCAGGGTCGTAGCCCGGCTCGATGGTGACGGTCAGTGCCGGCCGCTTGGCAAGCGCATCGGCCAGCATCTTCAGCTTCTCCTGTTCCGGCGGCAGCAGGGCGCTGCTGCCCGGGTCGAAGCCGGGCGCGGCGACCTTCTCGGCGTCGACACCGAGGATCGCGGCCAGCGCGTGGAAGGGCGCGGTCACGAGTTTCGTGAGCACGTTCACGATCGCCTTCCACACGATGGCGCCGTAGCTGAATTTCGGATCGTCGAGGCTGCCGGACACGGGCAGGTCGAGGTTGATCACGCCGTTGCTGTCCTGCAGCAGGGCGATCGCGAGGTCGAGCGGCAGCTTGGTCGCGTCAGGGCTGTCCACGCGCTCGCCGAGCCGCAGCTGGTTCACCACGAACCGGTTGGTGCCCTGCAGCTGCCGCTGCTGCACCTTGTACTGCAGGTCCACCGACATCTTGCCGGAGGCGATCTTGCGGCCGGCGAACTTGCCCGAATAAGGCGTCAGGCGCGTCATCTCCAGGTTGCGGAAGGCGAGCTCCAGGTCGGTGAACTCAGTGGCGCGGAAAGGCTGCAAGGTGCCGCGGATGCGCACCGAACCGTAGTCGTCGACCTTGCCATCGAGCTCCACCTGTGCGGCGGAGGCGGGGTCGGTCGACAGGCCGCTCACCACGCCCCCGAGCTCCTGCATGCGCGCGCCGAACTGCGGCGTGAGGGACAGGTCCGCGAACTCGGCGCCCGCCCCGACGATGCGCAAGCGCTCGATGGCGACCGGGAAGTCCATCGGTTGCGATGGCGCCGTCGTCGTCGCGGCAGCGGGCACGGCCTGGGCCCGCCGCAGGCGCTGCAGGTTGAGGGACCGGTCCTCGAAGATGATCACCTTGCCGAAGGGGTTCAGCGCCACCAGCTCGCCGACGTTCACGCCGCGCTTCGGCCCCAGCGCGACGCGGACGTTGTCCGAAGAGAGCTTCTTCCAGCCGAGGAAGGGCTCGCCCGTGTCCTCCTCCCGGATCGCCAGGTCTTCGACCGCGAAGCCGCCCTTGACGGCGACGCGAGGGGACGGGCTGCCCGATTCGAGGGTGAGCTTGCCTTGCGTGCCGACCGTGCCGCCATCCAGGCGCAGGCGCGCGAACTGGTTCAGGTAGGGCGCGAACGGCTTCAGCGACAGCCCGGCGAGCCGGAAGTCCATGCGGCCCGAAGGCTGCCCCGGGACGATGCTGCCCGTGGCCTCGAACCGCCCACCCTGTTGCAGCGCGAAGCGCAGGTCGACCGGGACGGCACGCTGCAGGTCCAGGCTCACGTCCCGCAGTGCGATCGCGCCGTCCGCCAGGTCCAGCCGCACCGGCGTGGCCGCGGCGCCGTCGACCAACTGCAGCTGGATGTCCTCCGCCGCGAGCTTGCCGATCTGCAGGTCGGGCAGCGCACCCAGCGCGCTGCCGCCTCCGGGGAGCGCCTGGTCCGGCCGGTGGAGGATCCCGGCCCAGTTGAGGCGCTGCTGCGCGTCGAAAGCGAGCGTCGAGCGCGCGCCGGACAGGACCACCGAATCGATGCGGATGCGGTTGGCCGGAAGCTCGAGGCCCGCATTGGTGAGCGCCACGCGCTGCAACCGTGCGACCGGCTCCGTGCCGGACACGACCTGGACCTGTCCGAAGGATGCGTTCACCGGTCCCACCGTGAGGCGCGTGGCCGCACCCAGTTCCCCCGACACGGCGGCCGTCAGCTGGACGCCTTCGGCGGTCGTGGCCAGGGGCTGCGCGAAGGTCCGGTCGGTCCAGCGGGCCGTCCAGTCGGCGACGCGCAGCTCGCGCACCGTCACCTTCCAGGGCGCATCGGCCCCGTCGGCGACCGGCGTCGCGGCCGCGGACGGGCTCGCCGATCGATCGACCAGCGCCTGCCAGTCGACCAGCCCCTTCGCATCGCGGCTCGCCTGCACCTTGCCGCGCGCGAGGCTCACGCTTCCGACCGACAGCTCACGCCGGCCGAGGTCGAACGACGCATCGGCGATCTTCGCTTCGTCCAGCTGCAGCAGGGGCTCGCCACCGCCGCGGGGGGCCAGCGCCAAGTCCCGCACCACCACGTTTGCGTCGGTCAGCGTGAGCGAGGGAACGTCCACCCTGGCCGGGGTGCGCAAGACCTCGAAGCGATACTTCGTTGCCACGGCGAGGGTGCCCGTGGGTTCCGCGGCGAGCGGGCTGGCGACCGCGCGCACGACCTTGCCCACCTGCGCTCCTTCCAGCGCCAGTTCGCCCTCCGAGGCCAGCGGATTGAGCGCGACCTGTCCCTTCCACTTGAGCGTGCCTCCCTGCTCCGAGAGCCTGGCCGCGAGCAGGTAGCCGCCGCGGTCCTCCGGCAGGGTGGAGAGGCCGTCGAGGGTGAGGCCCAGCGGCGCGAACACCGCCTTGAACGGCTCGCCCGGCCGGTTGGCATCGGTGTACCGGATGTCGCCATCGGCCACGCGCAGGTGGTCGACCAGCACGCGCGCCATGGTGTCGGAAGGCTTGCCCAGGACTTCCTGCAGGCGCGCCTGCAGCGCGCTCCAGTTCGACTTGCCGCCGCTGCGGACCTCGATCCGCGCCTGGGGACGGTCCACTTCCAGCGAGCGGACGCGCCATGCCCAGCGCGCCAGGCCGGTCGTTTCGAGATTCACGTACAACTGGTCGCTGCCCGCGAGCAGGGCGCCGTCCGGCTCCGCCAGGGTCAGGCCCCGGACGCGCAGCTCCAGGGTCAATGGGTTGAACTTCACCTGCTCGGCGTTCAGCTTGCTCGCGAGGTAGGTCTCTCCCACCCAGGGCAGCACCTTGCGCGCGAGCGGATCGACGAGGAAGAAGCCGAAGAGCAGGTAGAGCGCGAACAGGCCGGCCGCGATGCGGACCGGCAGGCTGCCCAGGACTCGAGCCAAGCGTGGCCACATGAAGGGAGTCTCCATGCTGTCGCGGACGACCGCGCCCGCGACGACGCCTGCACTCTAGCTTGACCGCATCCCCCTCGCCACAGAGCGGGCGTTACAGGATGTCGTTCAGGCGCCGGCGGCGGTGCGGGCCAGGAGGGGAAACAGTTTCCCGAGGCCGCTCGCCATCACCTCCACCGCGAGCGCGGCGAGGATCAGCCCCATCAGGCGCGTCATCACGTTGATGCCGGTGCGTCCCAGCACGCGGGCGATCGGATGAGCCAGGGAGAAGCACAGCGCCGTCACCAGCCCGACGACGACCCCGTAGCCGACCAGCGTGACGAACTGCAGGACCGTCTGCGCCCGGTCCGCCAGGATCACCACAGCGGACATGGTGGCAGGGCCGGTCAGCAGCGGGATCGTGAGTGGAACCACCGCGATGCTGGCGCCCATCGCCGCCTTTTCCGCGCCGTCGGTGAGGTCCGTCGTGGCCGGCTTCACCTCCGCCGGCTTCGCATTGAGCATGTTCAGCGCGCTGATCAGCAGCAGCATGCCGCCGCCGACCTGGAAGCTCGCCAGCGAGATGCCGAAGAACTCCAGGATCTTCACGCCCACCAGCGCGCTCACCGCGATCACCAGGAAGGCGGTGAACGAGGAGACCATGATCGTGCGGCGCCGGACGTCGCTCGGCAGGCCGGCCGTGTAGTGGATGAAGAAGGGGACGATCGCCAGCGGGTTCACGATCGCCAGCAGGGTGACCAGCGGCTTGAACTCGATCACGTCGCGTTCTCGCGGCGGCCGAACATGCCGTATCCCTCCATCTCCAGCACCTTGTCGCCGTCCTGGTTGAACATCTCCCAGCGCGAGCGCACGAGGCCGGTGTCGGGGCGCGACTTCAGCGGGCGTGACTCCAGGATGGTGTGGCGCAGGCTCAGCCGGTCGCCGGGATACACGGGCTTGAGCCACTTGAGGTTCTCGAGGCCGGGCGAGCCCTTGCTGGCGGTGTGGCGCAGCATGTTGTCCACGGTGAGGCGCATGGCGAGGCAGGCGGTGTGCCAGCCGCTCGCGGCCAGGCTGCCGAACATCGAATGCTTCGCTGCCTCCTCGTCCAGGTGGAAGGGCTGCGGGTCGTACTTCGCCGCGAACTCCTTGATCTCCTCGGCGGTCACGGAGGTGGTCCCCAGTTCGCGCACCGTGCCCGGCTGCAGGTCTTCCCAGTAGATCGTGACCGCCATCACCGGCCTCCCGACACGTCGACCAGCGACATGGTGGTGTAGCTCGCTTCCGGCGAAAGGAGCCAGACGATCGCCTGCGCCACTTCCTCGGCCGAGCCGCCGCGGCCCATGGGGACCTGGTGCGCGAGATCCTTCACGCGATTGGGCAGGCCGCCGGAGGCATGGATGTCGGTCTCGATCAGCCCGGGCCGCACCGCGTTGACGCGGATGCCGTCGGCCGCGACCTCCTTGGCCAGGCCGATCGTGAAGGTGTCGATCGCGCCCTTGGTGGCGGCGTAGTCCACGTACTGCCCCGACCCGCCGAGGCGTGCCGCGGCGCTGGAGACGTTGACGATGGCGCCGCCCGTGCCGCCGTGCTTCGTGCTCATGCGCTTGATCGCCTCGCGCGCGCACAGGAAGCTGCCGATCACGTTGATGTCGAACATGCGCTTCAGCCGCGCGAGGCTCATTTCCTCCACGCGCGCCGGGCGGTCCACGATGCCCGCGTTGTTCACGAGGCCGGTCAGGCGGCCCAGTTGCGCATCGACCTCGGCGAACAGGCGCAGCACCTGCTCCTCGTCCGCCACGTCGGCCTGCAGCGCGACCGCGCGGCCGCCACTTTCGCGGATCGTGCGCACCACGGCCTCGGCCGCCGCCTGGTCGCGCGTGTAGTTCACCGCCACCGCATGGCCCTTGCGCGCCGCCAGCAGGGCCGTCGCGGCACCGATGCCGCGGCTGCCGCCGGTCACCAACAGGACTTCGCTCACTCTTGCCCTCCACCGCCGCGTTGCGCGGCGTGCCGCCATTAGATCAAAAGAGGCGGATTGACGGCGGCAAGCCGGATGAGGGATGCTCGGCGCCTCGCATTCTTGGACAGGAGGCCGACATGGGCCAATTCACAGAACTCAAAGCGGCCGATGGCCAGGTCATTCCCGCCTATGTTGCCCAGCCCAAAGGGGCGCCCAAGGGCGGCGTGGTGGTGATCCAGGAGATCTTCGGGGTCAACTCGCACATCCGTTCCATCGCCGACGGCTATGCGGCGGACGGCTACCTGGCCGTCGCGCCGGCGATCTTCCACCGCGTGCGGCCCAACGTCGACCTGGGCTACACCGCCGAGGACATCGCGGAAGGCAGCGCGCTCAAGGCCGCTACCGAGGCCCTGCCCTCGCCCGGGGTGATGCAGGACATCCAGGCGGCGATCCAGCACGCGTCGCAGGCAGGCAAGGTGGGCATCGTCGGCTACTGCTACGGCGGCCTGCTCACGTGGCGTGCCGCCTGCACGCTCGACGGGCTCAGCGCCGCCGCGCCCTACTACGGCGGTGGCATGACCACGCCGGACGAGATCGCGCGCCGGCCCAAGGTGCCGGTGATGGCGCACTTCGGCGACAAGGACAAGCACATCTCGGTGGAGAGCGTGCGCGCGTTCGAGAAGGCGCATCCCGAGGTGGAGGTCCACCTGTACGCTGCCGACCACGGCTTCAACTGCGACCAGCGCGGGTCGTACAACGCGGGCGCCGCGAAGACGGCCCGCGAGCGCACGCTGGACTTCTTCCAGCACAAACTGGGTTGATGCGCGCGCGGCTCGCCGCCCTGCTCGCTGGCCTGGCCGCCTTCTCCGCGGCGGCGGCGGACTATGGCGGGCCGCTTTTCGACGCGCACCTGCACTACAACGTCGAGGCCTACGACGGGCCGCACCCGCTGCCGGACGCGCTCGCGCGCCTGCAGCGCAACGGCGTGCGCGCGATCGTCGCCAACTCGCGTCCCAACGACGGCACGCAGCGGCTGGCGCAGTCGCCGGACACGCGCAAGGCCGGCGTGACCGTGGTGCCGTTCGTGCGCCTGTACCGCACGCGGGCCGACTACGACAACTGGTTCCGCGACGACGGCATCTACGCGATGGTGCAGTCGGAACTGGCGCGGGGGACCGCCGCCGGCCCGTACCGCGGGCTGGGCGAGTTCCACCTGTACGAATCGCGCAATGCCGACGGCCCCGTCGCGCGCCGCCTGATGGCGCTGGCCGAGGAGAAGGATCTCGCCGTCCTCGCGCACGTGGATGACGAGGCCGTGGACCTCCTCATGGCAAACACGCCCTCCAAGGGCGCCAAGGTGCGCCTGATCTGGGCGCACACGGGCATCGCCGGTCCGCCGGTGGCGCGCGTGGAGCAACTGCTGCAACGCTATCCCCGGCTGATGGGCGAGCTCTCCTACCGCCCGGGCCTCACCTGCGGCGACGGCCTCCTGTGCCCGGAGTGGCGCGCTCTGCTCCTCAAGTACCCGGACCGCTTCCTGATCGGGTCCGACACCTGGATCGACCAGCGCTGGGAAAGCTACGACCAGACGATGCAAGGCTACCGCCGCTGGCTGGGCGCGCTGCCGCCGGACGTGGCGCGCCGCATTGCCTGGGACAATGGCGCGTCGCTGTTCGGCCTGAAGGCTCCATGACTCGCCAATTGTTCTATTACCCCGGCACCGCCGCCATGATCCCGCACATCGTGCTGGAGGAGCTCGGCATCCCCTACGAGCGCGTGCTCGTGGATCGCGCGCAGAACCGGCACAAGGAGCCGGCCTACCTGAAGCTCAATCCCAACGGGCTGCTGCCGGTGTTCACCGAGGGTGACCTGGTACTGTACGAAGCGGCGGCGATCGTGCTGCACCTGTGCGACATGCACGCGCAGGCCGGCTTGGCGCCGGCGGTGGGCACTCCGGCGCGCGCCCACTTCTACAAGTGGCTCATGTGGTGCACCAACACCCTGCAGGACGCCCTGCTCGCCTACTTCTATCCGGAACGCTGGGTGCGCGAGGGCAATGTGGAAGGCGCGGCGGAAGTGAAGGCGAGGGCGCAGGCCAAGGCCGACGGCCTGCTGGACCAGCTCGAGGCGCTGCTGCAATCGCACGGCGGCCCGTGGATCCTGGGGCGCGACTACGGCGCGCTCGACGCGTACGTCTTCACTTTGGGCCGCTGGACCCGCAACTTCCAGGGCCGCAAGGCGCGCGACCTGCCGCTCCTGGGCGCCTACCTGCAACGCGTGGCGCAGCGGCCGGCGGTGCAGCGCGTCTTCGCCAACGAGCAGATCTCAGCGCCGTTCTTCTAGCAGCCGCTGCAATTCCAGGGCGTTGCCTGTCGCGGCGCCGGACGCGGTGTTGTCGAAGATGCACCAGCAGTCCGCGCCCTCGGCTTCGGCCTGCCGCAGGCGTGCGGCGAGTTGCCGCAGCAGCGCCGTGTCGTAGGCGGAGTAGTAGACGCGCGGCGCGCCGTGCAGCCGCAGGTATACGCGCGCCGGCCAGCCGCCCGGCGCGGCGCCGGCGCCGTGCCGAACGGGGTCGGCCAGCACGCGCGCGACCTGCGCATCGCGTAGCAGCGCGTCGGCTTCGGGCGTGAACCAGCTCACGTGCCGCGGCTCGAGCGCCAGGCCGCCGTCGAACCGTGCACGCAGCGACCGCAGGAAGGATGCTGCCAACGGCGCATCGAAGGCGAAGCTCGGTGGCAGCTGCACGAGCAGGCAGGCAAGCCTGGCGCCCAGCCCGCGCGCGTCAGCCAGGAAGGCATCGAGCAGGTCGTCGCAGCCGGCAAGCCGCCGCTCGTGCGTGATGGTCCTCGGCAGCTTGGCGCTGAAGCGGAAATCCGTCGGCACGCTGGCCGCCCACTTCTCGTAGAGCGACCGCTTGTGCGGGCGATGGAAGGACGAATTGATCTCCGCGGCCGGAAAGCGCGTCGCGTAGCGGGTCAGGTGGCTCGCGCCCGGGCCGAAGGCGTCCTGCACCGCGCGCGGCAGGCTCCAGCCGGCGCAGCCAACCCGGATCACCGACGGGACCCGTCCCGCGTCTTGCCGCCATGGGCCGCCTGCCGGCGGATGGCGTCCAGGCCCATCCGGCCTCTTGTGTTACCGGCCGCCACGCGTGAGGTACCGCTTGCGCCAGAACACCATGCCGGTGCCGAGGGCGACCGCCACCATGATGGCGACGGTCCACCAGAAGCCGGCCTGGTGGTGGATGGCGGGCATGAACTCGAAGTTCATGCCGAAGAAGCCGACGATCAGGTTCAGCGGCAGGAAGATGGCCGTGAGCGCCGTCAGCGTGCGCATGATGTCGTTGGTGCGGTTGCCGACCGCGGAGAAGTGGATCTGCACAGCCGTCTCGGCGCTCTGCTCCATGCGGTGCACGTGGTGGGTGACGCGCTGGATGTGCTCCACCACGTCGCGCGCACGGGCCAGCAGCGAGTCGCGCTCCGCCTGCGTCATCCACGGCGGGGGCTGTTCGCGCTGCGTGTCCAGCCATTCCTGCATGGCGTCGTTCTGCTCCTCGCACAGGTCCTGCAGCATGTGCAGGGCGTTGCGCGCGGTCATGAGCGCCGCCCAGTCGGCCTCGCCGCGATTGGGCGCGAGGAGGGCCTGCTGCCAGTGGTCCAGTTGCGCGCTGAGCTCCTTGCGCAGCTCCAGGTAGTTGTCCACCATGACGTTGAGCATGCGCAGCATCAGGTCCGCGCCGCTCGTGGGCAGCCGGCTGCGCGCCGCGGCGCTCAGGCCTTCGGACTGCAGCGCGTCCTTCAGGAAGCGCTCGATGAACGTGCGGGCGGCGAAGCAGCCCTCCTGGTGCACCGTGATCAGCAGGCGGTCGAACACGACGAAGCCGACCGCCCGGGTGCGGATGCGGCTGAAGCCGGCCAAGGGCGCGTCCCGGGGCGGCGCCTTGCCGAACTCCGCATGCATCTCCTGTTCGGTGGCGAGCCGGCGGAAGATCACCAGGTCGTACACCGAGGTGTAGTCGTACTGCGAAGGGTGGGCGGTGTTGGCCAGGTCCTTGACGTGCAGGTCCAGCAGCGGCGAGCCGCCGATGTGCGTGGCCGCGCGCTGCAGCAGCGGGAGATCCTGCTCCAGGTGCTCGCTTTCCAGGTAGATCCACACGAAGCCGGAGTCCGGGGCGCGCGCCGGCAGGTGGTCCAGGAATCGCAGCGTGCCGGCCCCGAATTCGACGATCTGCACGCGGTCGCTCTCGTTCAGGCGCGCAGCTTGCGCGCCGCGTCCAGCGCGAAGTACGTCAGCACGCCGTCGGCGCCGGCGCGCTTGAAGGCCAGCAGGCTTTCCATCATCACCAGGTCGTGGTCCAGCCAGCCGTTGGCCGCGGCGGCCTTGAGCATGGCGTACTCGCCGGAGACCTGGTAGGCGAAGGTGGGGACGCGGAACTCGTCCTTCACGCGGCGCACGATGTCCAGGTACGGCATGCCGGGCTTGACCATCACCATGTCCGCGCCTTCGGCGATGTCCATGGCGACTTCGCGCAGGGCCTCGTCGCTGTTGCCCGGATCCATCTGGTAGACCTTCTTGTTGCTCTTGCCCAGGTTGGCCGCGGAGCCCACCGCGTCGCGGAAGGGGCCGTAGAAGGCGCTCGCGTACTTGGCGCTGTACGCCATGATGCGAGTGTGGATGTGTTGGTTGTTCTCCAACGCCCCGCGGATCGCGCCGATGCGGCCGTCCATCATGTCCGAAGGGGCGACGATGTCCACGCCCGCCCGCGCCTGCGTCAGGGCCTGCTTCACCAGGACCTCGACGGTCTCGTCGTTGAGGATGTAGCCCGTTTCGTCCAGCAGGCCGTCCTGGCCGTGGCTCGTGAAGGGGTCCAGGGCGACGTCGGTCATGACGCCGAGTTCGGGGAATTCCTTCTTCAGTCCCGCGACGACGCGCGGCACCAGGCCTTCCGGATTCCAGGCCTCGCGTCCGTCCGGCGTCTTCAGCTTCGGGTCGATCACGGGGAACAGCGCCAGGCACGGCACGCGCAGTTTCATGCACTCCTCGGCTACCGGCAGGAGCAGGTCCAGGCTCAGGCGCTCCACCCCCGGCATGGACGGGACGGCCTGGCGCTGCTTCTGGCCGTCGAGCACGAACACGGGGTAGATCAAGTCGCTCGGCGAGAGCGCGTGCTCGCGTACGAGGTCGCGCGTGAACGCGTCGCGGCGCAGGCGGCGCGGCCGCCCGTGCGGGTAAGGGGCATGGAAACTCATGGCGAAAATTGTGCCCCAGGCGGGCCCCGCCAGACCGTCAGAGTACTTAAGACTTTCTGCTTGAAAGCAGAGTCAGGCGCTGTTAAATTACGCGTGGGCGGCTTGCCGCCCCCCGCTTTTCCTCCCTGAGCGGGCGCCTTGATGTGTGACAGCAAAAAGGCTTCGAACCCCGGTTTTGTGGCCGGGGTTTTTTTTGGCGGGCTCGCCGCGCCCCGCCGCGGCCCGGCGTCAGCAGCCGGTCCGTACACTCTGCGCATGCTCTGGGTGAAGGCCTTCCATATCGTGTTCGTGGCCAGCTGGTTCGCGGGCCTGTTCTACCTGCCGCGGATCTTCGTCAACCTGGCGATGGTGCCCGCCGGCTCCCTGGCCGAGCGCGAGCGGCTGCTGCTCATGGCGCGCAAGCTGCTGCGCTTCACGACGATGCTGGCCGTCCCCGCCGTCTTGCTCGGTCTGTGGCTGTTCCTCGGCTACGGCATCGGCCGCGGTGCCGGCTGGATGCATGCCAAGCTGTTCGTGGTCGTGCTGACCATCGGCTACCACCACGCCTGCGCCGTGCTGCTGCGCAAGCTGGCGGATGGCAGCAGCCGGCACGGCCATCGCTGGTTCCGCTGGTTCAACGAGTTGCCGGTGCTGTTCCTGCTGGCCGCCGTGGTCCTCGTCGTGGTGAAGCCGTTTTGAGCAACAACGGGCACAAGACCTCGGCCTGGCCCCTGGCGGTCGCGTACACGGTGCTGATCGTGTACGCCAGCCTGTACCCGTTCACCGGCTGGCGTGACCAGGAGCTCCCGTTCTGGGAATTCCTCTTCGCGCCCTGGCCCAAGTACTGGACCGGCTTCGACGTGGCGGCCAACGTCGCCGGCTATGTCCCGCTCGGTTTCCTGCTGGCCCTGAGCTTCATGCGGCGTGCCCAGGTCCGCTATTTCGCGGGTCATCCCAACCTGGCGGCCGTGGCGGTCGCGGGGCTGGCCGGCGCGGCGCTGTCCTTCTGCATGGAGGCGATCCAGAGCTACCTGCCCTCGCGCGTGTCTTCCAACGTGGACTTCGGCCTCAACGTCGCGGGGACGCTGGCGGGCGCGGCCATCGCCACCGGCCTGGAACTGGTCGGCGCGGTGGCGCATTGGAGCCGGTTCCGCGAGCGCTGGTTCATTCCCGAAGCCCGCGGCGCGCTGGTGCTGCTGGCGCTGTGGCCGTTCGCCCTGCTGTTTCCGGCTGCGGTGCCCCTGGGACTGGGGCAGGTGCTGGAACGGCTGGAGAGCGGCGTCGCGGAGTGGCTGCAGGAGACGCCGTTCCTCGAATGGCTGCCGGTGCGGGACGTCGAACTGCAGCCGCTCGTGCCGGCGGCGGAGCTGCTGTGCGTGGCACTCGGCGCCTTCATCCCGTGCCTCCTCGGGTACACGATCCTTCGCTCCGTGGGCAGGCGGGCGGTGTTCGCCGTCGTGGCCGTGGCGGTCGGTGTCGGGGCGACGGCCCTGTCGGCGGCGCTCAGCTGGGGGCCGGCGCATGCCTGGGCCTGGATCACCCTGGCGGTGCAACTGGGGCTCCTGTTCGGCCTGGTGCTCGCCATGCTGATGCTGCCCGTGCCCCGGCGGGGATGCGCGGCGATGCTGCTGCTGGCGCTCGTCGTGCACCTGAGCGTCCTGAACCAGGCGCCGGCGAGTGCCTATTTCGCCGACACGCTGCAGGCCTGGGAGCAGGGCCGCTTCATCCGCTTCCACGGCCTGGCGCAGTGGCTCGGATGGCTCTGGCCGTACGCGGTGCTGGTGTATGTGCTCGTGCGGGTGTCCCGGCCGGACCGCACTCCTACAATGCCGGAATGAGCGCGCAGCCCCCGTACTTCCAACGCCACATCTTCTTCTGCCTGAACAAGCGCGACAACGGGGAAGCCTGCTGCGCGGACCACAACGCGCAGGCAGCGTTCGATCGCTGCAAGGCGCAGGTGAAGTCCAAGGGGCTTGCCGGTCCCGGCAAGGTGCGCGTCAACAAGTCCGGCTGCCTCGACCGCTGCCAGGCCGGCCCGGTCGCCGTGGTGTATCCCGAAGGCGTCTGGTACACGTATGTCGACCAGAACGACATCGACGAGATCGTCGACTCGCACCTGAAGAACGGCAAGGTCGTCGAACGCCTGCTGACGCCTCCGCACCTGGGGCGCTGATGAACGCGCAGACCGAGCGCCTGGAGCTTGCCGGGTCGGCGGGCCGCATCCAGATCTTGCGTGACGCCCCGCAGGGCACGCCCGTGGGCACTGCGGTGATTGCCCATCCGCATCCGCTCTTCGGCGGCACCATGGACAACAAGGTGGTGCAGACGCTGGCGCGTGCCTTCGTGCAGTGCGGCTGGACGGCGGTGCGTTTCAACTTCCGCGGCGTCGGCGCCAGCGAAGGCGCGCACGACGACGGCGTCGGCGAGACCGGCGACCTGCAGCAGGTCGTGCGGGAGATCGCGCCGCAAGGGCTGCTCGCGCTGGCGGGCTTTTCCTTCGGCGCCTACGTCACCTCGCGCGCCCTGCAGGCGCTCTGGAGCGAGCGCGATGTTCGCGCCGTCGTGCTGGTCGGCGTGGCCGCTGCGCGGTTCCAGGTTCCGGAACTTCCGGCCGAGTCACATGATCGCAGCCTGGTGATCCATGGCGAAGTGGACGAGACCGTTCCGCTTTCCGCCGCGCTGGATTGGGCCCGCCCCCAGTCACTCCCGGTTACGGTGGTGCCGGGGGTCGAGCATTTCTTTCACGGACAATTGCCCCTCTTGAAGAACCTGGTGGTCCGCCACCTGCGCGCACAAGGATGAGAACTCGTTGGATGCAGGCGCTGCTCGCGCCGTGGCTATTCTTTTTCTGCCTGGCGGCCTTCGCCCAGATTCCCCAGCCACCCGAAATCGCCGCCCGGAGCTACCTGCTCCTGGACGTGTCCGCCAACCAGATCCTGGCGGCACGCGACATCGACGCACCGGTGGAACCGGCGTCGCTGACCAAGCTCATGACCGGCTACCTGGTCTACGACGCGCTGCGCTCGAAGAAGATCACCCTGGAGCAGAAGCTGCCGGTGAGCGAGCGCGCGTGGCGCATGCCGGGATCGCGCATGTTCATCGACCCGAAGATGAAGGTGCCGGTGGAGGACCTGATCAAGGGCATGATCGTCCAGTCGGGCAACGATGCGACCGTGGCGCTCGCCGAAGGCGTGGGCGGCACCGTGGAGCACTTCGTGGAAATGATGAACCAGCAGGCCAGGGCGCTGGGCATGAAGAACACCACGTTCAAGAACCCGGAAGGCCTCACCGCGCCGGGGCACACGACGACCGCGCGCGACCTGAGCATCCTCGCCACCCGCCTGATCCTGGACTTTCCCGAGTACCTGCACTTCGACGGGATCAAGAAGTACCGCTACCAGGGCACGCCGACGGCCAACGACACCAACCGCAACACGCTGCTGTTCCGGGATCCGACGGTGGATGGCCTGAAGACCGGCCACACCGATGCCGCCGGCTATTGCCTGATCGCCACCGCGAAGCGTGATTTCCCCAACCTGCAGGGGCGCCGCATGATGGCGATCGTCCTCGGGACGGCCAGCGACGCGGCCCGCGCCAACGAAGCACAGAAGCTGCTGAACTGGGGCTACACCGCCTTCGAAGGGCTGAAGCTGTTCGATGCCAACCAGCCGGTGCTGGAGCCGCAGGTCTGGAAAGGCACCGAGAAGACCGTGAAGCTGGGGCAGACCCAGCCGATCGTGCTGGCCGTGCCGGCTGGCAGCGCCTCCAGGATCAAGACCCAGGTGGTCCGGCCCGATCCGCTGGTGGCCCCCATCCAGAAGGGCCAGCAGGTCGGGACCCTGAAGATCCTGGCCGGCGACCAGCTGCTGCGGGAAGTGCCCCTGGTGGCGCTGCAGCAGGTGGAGCAGGCGGGGATCTTCGGCCGGGCCTGGGACGCGATCCGCCTCTGGATCAAGTGACCCTCGGCGGGTCGCCGCGCAGTCGGCGACCCGCGTGGGTCATCCGCGCGCGGGCGGGGATCGATCCCCGGCGATCCTGCGCGTCATGAACGCCAGGTCCAGCCAGCGCTCGAACTTGTAACCCGCCTCGCGCAGCACGCCGGCGTCCTCGAAGCCGAGGCGCCGGTGCAGCGCGATGCTGCCGCTGTTGGCGGCGTCGATGCCGGCCACCATCAGGTGCATCCCCGCCGCTTGGGCCCGCTTTAGCAGCGCGCCCACCAGCGCGGAAGCGATACCGCGCCGGCGAAACGCTTCGTCCACGTACACGCTGTGTTCCACCGTGAAGCGGTAGCCGTCCCAGGCGCGGAAGGGGCCGTAGCTCGCGAACCCGGCGATCGCCTCGCCGGAGGCCGCCACCAGCACCGGCAGCCTGGCTTCCTGCTTGGCGGCGAACCATGCCTGTTGCCGCTCGGCGCTGCGCGGCGTGTAGTCGTAGCTGGCCGTGGTGTGCACGACGGCGTGGTTGTAGATGGCGAGCATGGCGGCCAGGTCGGCCGGCGTCGCATCGCGGATGGACAGGGAATCGCTCATGAAGATCTCCTGGGGCGCTCCATCACCACCAGGTAGCGGCAGGGGCTGGCGCCGGGATTTTCGAAACTGAAATCGCCGATCGGGACCATGTACAGCGCGTCGCCACGGGCAAGGTCGTCCTGCTGCTCCCGCTGGCGCAGGCGCAACGTGCCGGACAAGACCAGCAGGTGCTGGCTGTACTGCGCGGGCGCCGGCATCCGGTAGTCCACGCGGGCGTGCGGCGGCAGTTCGACTTCGACGATCTCCACGGCGGAGCCGGTCAGCGGCGGGGAGGCCGTCTCGCGCACGAAGCCGGTCTCCGGGTCCTGCCAGCGCGGACGATCGGCGCGGCGCTGCAAGGCCCGGGGAACCTCGGGCGCCGCCAGCAGGTCCGACAGCGGCACCTCCAGGGCGGCCGCGACGCGGCTCAGCAGGGCGGCCGTGGCGCTCACCTCGCCGCGCTCGATCTTGGACAGCATGCCGCGGCTGACGCCGCTGGCGTCCGCGAGCTGGTCCAGGGTCCAGGGCCTGGCGCCGCGCAGGCTCTTGAGCCGCTGCGCGATCTGACCGTCAATTTCCACCATAGTGGAATGATTGACGAAGATCGTGGAGGAATCAAGGCTTGGACTCCCTGGCCCCCGACCCCGCGCGGTTGAGGGCAAACCCGCATCGGGCTATACTCGCGGGCTTTCCCGCAATTTGGGGTGGGAAACGTATTGCCATTTCCGCATCCGCGGTTCCAGTTTCACGAACGTTTAGGGACGTTTTTTCAATGCCAACCATCAATCAACTGGTGCGTCAGGGCCGGGAGGTCGAGAAGACCAAATCCAAGAGCCCCGCGATGCAGAACAGCCCCCAGCGCCGTGGCGTGTGCACCCGCGTGTACACCACGACGCCGAAGAAGCCGAACTCCGCCCTGCGGAAGGTCGCCAAGGTGCGCCTGACCAACGGCTTCGAAGTCATCTCCTACATCGGCGGCGAAGGCCACAACCTCCAGGAACACTCCGTGGTCCTGGTGCGCGGCGGCCGCGTGAAGGACCTGCCCGGTGTGCGTTACCACATCGTCCGCGGTTCCCTGGACCTGCAAGGCGTGAAGGATCGCAAGCAGTCCCGTTCCAAGTACGGCGCCAAGCGCCCGAAGAAGGCTTGATCAAGTTGTCGTTTGTCGGTGCTTGAATCGCCCTGGCAGGCGAATCGAGCGTAGTGACCCGGTTTGGGTCGAGTAAGTGGGATGTCCTGAATGGCTCCCGCGGCCAGCCGGAAGGCCGGGCCAACTGAAGCAAAGTTGAGAGGTTAGAAATGCCACGTCGTCGCGAAGTCCCTAAGCGTGAAATCCTGCCGGATCCCAAGTACGGCAATGTCGAGCTCGCCAAGTTCATGAACGTGATCATGCAAGGCGGCAAGAAGGCGGTCGCCGAGCGCATCGTCTACGGTGCCCTCGAGCAGATCGAGAAGAAGAACCCGGGGCGCGATCCCCTGGAAGCCTTCACCATGGCCATCGCCAACGTGAAGCCGATGGTGGAAGTGAAATCCCGCCGCGTCGGTGGCGCCAACTACCAGGTGCCGGTCGAAGTCCGCCCGGTCCGCCGCCTGGCCCTGTCCATGCGCTGGATCAAGGAAGCCGCCAAGAAGCGCGGCGAGAAGTCCATGGCCCTGCGCCTGGCGAACGAACTCATGGAAGCCACGGAAGGCCGTGGCGGCGCCATGAAGAAGCGCGACGAAGTGCACCGCATGGCCGAAGCCAACAAGGCCTTCAGCCACTTCCGCTTCTAAGGATCGTCCCCATCTAGCGGTGCTGGCCCGCCACGAGCGGGCCAGTGCCCTTTGACAGAAAGACTCATCATGGCCCGCAAAACGCCCATCGAGCGCTACCGCAACATCGGTATCTCGGCCCACATCGACGCTGGCAAGACCACGACGACCGAGCGCATCCTGTTCTACACGGGTGTGAACCACAAGATCGGCGAAGTGCACGACGGCGCTGCCACCATGGACTGGATGGAGCAGGAGCAGGAGCGTGGCATCACGATCACGTCCGCTGCCACCACGTGCTTCTGGAAGGGCATGGACCTGTCCTACCCCGAGCACCGCTTCAACATCATCGACACCCCCGGCCACGTGGACTTCACCATCGAGGTGGAGCGTTCCATGCGCGTGCTGGACGGCGCCTGCATGGTGTACTGCGCCGTGGGCGGCGTGCAGCCCCAGTCGGAAACCGTCTGGCGCCAGGCCAACAAGTACAAGGTGCCCCGTCTTGCCTTCGTGAACAAGATGGACCGCACCGGCGCGAACTTCTTCAAGGTCTACGAGCAGATGCGCAACCGCCTGAAGGCCAACCCGGTCCCGATCGTGATCCCGATCGGCGCCGAGGACAACTTCACGGGCGTGGTCGACCTGCTCAAGATGAAGGCCATCATCTGGGACGAGGCGTCCCAGGGCATGAAGTTCGAGTACCAGGACATCCCGGCCGACCTCGTCGCCTCCGCCAAGGAATGGCGCGAAAAGATGGTCGAGGCCGCCGCCGAAGCGTCCGAGGAACTGATGAACAAGTACCTCGAAGAGGGCGACCTCACCGAGGACGAGATCAAGCTCGGCCTGCGCACGCGCACGATCGCCACGGAAATCCAGCCGATGCTGTGCGGCACCGCGTTCAAGAACAAGGGCGTGCAGCGCATGCTGGACGCCGTGATCGACTACCTGCCCTCCCCGGTGGACATTCCCCCGGTGTCCGGCACGGACGAAGACGAGCAGCCCACGACCCGCAAGGCCGACGACAGCGAGAAGTTCTCGGCCCTGGCGTTCAAGCTGATGACCGACCCGTTCGTGGGCCAGCTGACCTTCGTGCGCGTCTATTCGGGCGTGCTGACCAAGGGTGACAGCGTGTTCAATCCCGTGCGCGGCAAGAAGGAGCGCATCGGCCGGATCGTGCAGATGCACGCCAACAACCGCATGGAAGTGGACGAGATCCGCGCCGGCGACATCGCCGCCTGCGTGGGCCTGAAGGACGTCACCACCGGTGAAACCCTGTGCGACCCGGCCTCGATCGTCATGCTGGAACGCATGGTGTTCCCGGAGCCCGTCATCGCCCAGGCCGTCGAGCCCAAGACCAAGGCCGACCAGGAAAAGATGGGCATCGCCCTGAACCGCCTGGCTGCCGAAGATCCGTCGTTCCGCGTTCGCACCGACGAGGAATCGGGCCAGACCATCATCGCCGGCATGGGCGAGCTGCACCTGGAAATCATCGTCGACCGCATGAAGCGCGAGTTCGGCGTGGAAGCCAACGTGGGCAAGCCGCAGGTCGCGTATCGCGAAACCATCCGCCGCACGGTCGACGAGGCCGAAGGCAAGTTCGTGCGCCAGTCGGGCGGCAAGGGCCAGTACGGCCACGTCGTGCTGAAGCTCGAGCCGAACGAAGCCGGCAAGGGCATCGAGTTCGTCGACGCCATCAAGGGCGGCGTGGTGCCGCGCGAGTTCATTCCCGCGGTCGAGAAGGGTATCAACGAAGCCGTCACGCAGGGCGTGCTGGCCGGCTACCCGGTGGTGGACGTCAAGGTCACGCTGCACTTCGGTTCGTACCACGACGTGGACTCGAACGAACTGGCGTTCAAGATGGCCGCCATCTTCGGCTTCAAGGAAGGCGCGAAGAAGGCCCAGCCGGTGATCCTCGAGCCGATGATGTCGGTGGAAGTCGAGACCCCGGAAGACTACGCCGGCAACGTGATGGGCGACCTGTCGTCCCGTCGCGGCATGGTGCAGGGCATGGACGACATGGTCGGCGGCGGCAAGATCATCAAGGCCGAAGTTCCGCTGGCCGAGATGTTCGGCTATTCGACGACGCTGCGTTCGATGTCCCAGGGTCGTGCGACGTACACGATGGAGTTCAAGCACTACAGCGAAGCTCCGAAGAACGTCGCCGAGACCATCATCGCGGCCCGTACGGCCAAGTAAGGACGCGGGGTCGGATCAGGTAGCAGTAGCGACTGCTCTGACCTCACTGACCAGACGGCCGCTTCGGCGGCCCGTCTGCGACCCGACCCCCTGCGCTGCCCGTGGCGCAGGACCCAGGAGCCGGGTGCAGACGTAAAACCCGATCACGGGCATTGCTCTTTCTGGAGATTTTTCAATGGCAAAAGGTAAGTTCGAGCGGACCAAGCCGCACGTCAACGTGGGCACGATCGGCCACGTGGACCATGGCAAGACCACCCTGACGGCGGCGATCACGACCGTGCTGTCGACCAAGTTCGGCGGCGAAGCGAAGGCCTACGACCAGATCGATGCGGCGCCCGAAGAGAAGGCCCGCGGCATCACGATCAACACCGCGCACGTGGAATACGAGACGGCCAACCGCCACTACGCCCACGTGGACTGCCCCGGCCACGCCGACTACGTGAAGAACATGATCACCGGTGCCGCCCAGATGGACGGCGCCATCCTGGTGGTGTCCGCCGCCGACGGCCCGATGCCCCAGACGCGCGAGCACATCCTGCTGGCGCGCCAGGTGGGCGTGCCCTACATCATCGTGTTCCTGAACAAGTGCGACATGGTCGATGACGCCGAGCTGCTGGAACTGGTGGAAATGGAAGTGCGCGAGCTGCTGTCCAAGTACGACTTCCCCGGCGACGACACCCCGATCGTGAAGGGTTCGGCCAAGCTGGCGCTGGAAGGCGACAAGGGCGAGCTGGGCGAGCAGGCCATCATGAAGCTGGCTGAGGCGCTGGACACCTACATCCCGACGCCCGAGCGCGCCGTGGACGGTGCGTTCCTGATGCCGGTGGAAGACGTGTTCTCCATCTCCGGGCGCGGCACGGTGGTCACGGGTCGCGTGGAGCGCGGCGTGGTCAAGGTCGGCGAGGAAATCGAGATCGTGGGGCTGAAGCCCACGCAGAAGACGACCTGCACGGGCGTGGAAATGTTCCGCAAGCTGCTGGACCAGGGCCAGGCCGGTGACAACGTCGGCATCCTGCTGCGCGGCACCAAGCGCGAAGAAGTCGAGCGCGGCCAGGTGCTGTGCAAGCCCGGCTCCATCAAGCCGCACACGCACTTCACCGCCGAGGTGTACGTGCTGTCCAAGGACGAGGGCGGCCGCCACACGCCGTTCTTCAACAACTATCGCCCGCAGTTCTACTTCCGCACGACGGACGTGACCGGCGCGATCGAGCTGCCGAAGGACAAGGAAATGGTCATGCCCGGCGACAACGTGACGATCACCGTCAAGCTGATCGCCCCGATCGCCATGGAAGAAGGCCTGCGCTTCGCCATCCGCGAGGGTGGCCGCACCGTGGGCGCCGGCGTCGTCGCCAAGATCATGGAGTGATCGTGGTTTTTGGGGATCTGGCATAATTGCCGGTTCCCCGAAAAACTGGTTTCCGGAGGGGTATAGCTCAATTGGCAGAGCGTCGGTCTCCAAAACCGAAGGTTGTAGGTTCGATTCCTACTGCCCCTGCCACCTGAGTGGCGCTCCAAAACAGGAAGCCCGACCCCCGCGTCGGGCGACTAGAAACAACCCGCCGTAACCCGGCGGGTTTGGTGTCTTGAAAGACACCCGAAATATTTACGCAGGAAACGCCTTTCATGGCCACGACCCAAGTTGAAACCGTCTCGACAGGCGCCGACAAGGCGAAGGTGGGTGCCGCCATCGCGCTGGTGATCGCCGCGCTGGCTGGCTTCTACCTCCTGGGCAAGCAGGGCCAGCTGGCGCAGTGGGGCATTCTGCTGGTGGGGCTGGTGGCCGCCGTCGCCGTCTTCTTCACCTCCGAGCCGGGCAAGGAATTCATCGGCTTCGGCCGCGACTCGGTCAAGGAAGTCCGCAAGGTCGTCTGGCCCTCCCGCAAGGAAGCCATCCAGATGACGGCCTACGTGTTCGGCTTTGTCGTGATCATGGCGCTCTTCCTGTGGGTGACCGACAAGACCCTCGAGTGGGTGTTCTACGACCTGATCCTGGGGTGGAAGAAGTGATGAGCGAAATCGAAAGCGCCGCGGCCGAAGGCCAGCCCCAGATCCCGGGTGCCGCCGCCAAGGCGGCCAATCCCGACCTGAAGTGGTACGTGGTCCATGCCTATTCCGGCATGGAGAAGGCGGTCGAGCGCAACATCAAGGAACGCATCAACCGCGCCGGCATGCAGCACATGTTCGGCGACATCCTGGTCCCCACCGAGGAAGTGGTGGAGATCAAGAACGGCCAGAAGCGCACCTCCGAGCGCCGCTTCTACCCCGGCTACGTGCTGGTGCAGATGGTCATGAACGACGACACCTGGCACCTGGTGAAGCACACCAACAAGGTGACCGGGTTCGTAGGCGGCGCCAAGAACCGTCCCGCCCCGATCAGCGACGACGAGGTCGCCAAGATCATGGGTCAGATGGAAGAGGGCGTGGAAAAGCCCCGCCACAAGGTCGAATTCACCGTGGGCGAGTACGTGCGCGTCAAGGACGGCCCGTTCACCGACTTCAACGGCACGGTCGAGGAAGTCAACTACGAGAAGAGCAAGGTGCGCGTGTCGGTGACGATCTTCGGCCGCGCGACGCCCGTCGAACTGGAATTCAGCCAGGTCGAGAAGACCTGAGCGTGATCCGGATCGCGCCCCCAGGCTCGGCGCGATTCGCGGGGTGGTGGTGAGCGCAGCGAACCCCACCGAAGAGCCCTAACCCCGGGGAGCCGCAAGGCGTTATCACCCGCAAGGAAAGCAAGACATGGCTAAGAAGATTGTCGGCTTCATCAAGCTGCAAGTCCCGGCCGGCAAGGCGAACCCGTCGCCCCCGATCGGTCCCGCGCTGGGCCAGCGCGGCCTGAACATCATGGAGTTCTGCAAGGCGTTCAACGCCCAGACCCAGGGCGTCGAGCCCGGTCTGCCGCTGCCGGTGGTGATCACCGCGTTCGCGGACAAGAGCTTCACCTTCATCATCAAGACGCCGCCCGCGACCGTCCTGATCAAGAAGGCCATCAAGCTGGACAAGGGCTCCGCCAAGCCCCACACGGACAAGGTCGGCAAGATCACGCGCGCTCAGCTCGAAGAGATCGCCAAGACCAAGCTGAAGGACATGAACGCTGCCGACGTGGACGCCGCCGTCCGCACGCTGGCCGGTTCCGCCCGTTCCATGGGCGTCACGGTGGAGGGCCTGTAATCATGGCGAAGCTGACCAAGAAGCAGAAGGCCCTCGAGGGCAAGGTGGACAGCACCAAGCTGTACCCGATCGGTGATGCCATCGGCCTCGTCAAGGACGCCGCCACCGCCAAGTTCGATGAATCCATCGACGTGGCCGTGCAGCTGGGCATCGATCCCAAGAAGTCCGACCAGGTCGTCCGCGGCGCGGTCGTGATGCCCAACGGCACCGGCAAGACCAAGCGCGTCGCCGTGTTCGCCCAGGGCGCCAAGGCCGAAGAGGCCAAGGCCGCCGGCGCCGACGTGGTCGGCATGGACGACCTGGCGGCCCGCGTGAAGGCTGGCGACATGCCCTTCGACGTGGTGATCGCCGCTCCCGACGCGATGCGCGTCGTCGGTACGCTGGGCCAGATCCTGGGCCCGCGCGGCCTGATGCCGAACCCGAAGGTCGGCACCGTGACGCCCGACGTGGCCACCGCGGTGAAGAACGCCAAGGCGGGCCAGGTGCAGTTCCGTGCCGACAAGGCCGGCATCATCCACGCCACCATCGGCCGTCGTTCCTTCGAGGCCGACAAGCTCCAGGGCAACCTGGCCGCCCTGATGGATGCGCTGAACAAGGCCAAGCCGGCCTCGAGCAAGGGCATCTACCTGCGCAAGCTGGCGGTGTCCTCCACGATGGGCCTGGGCGTCCGCGTGGACCTGCAATCCCTGCAGGCGCAGTAATTCGGATTGGCCGGTTGCGAAAGCAGCCGGCCGGTGTGGTGGGCTCCCGGGCAACCGGGGGGCCATCCAAGACCGCTGGGGCGAAGGCAACTTCGCTTAATCGTGAACCCAGCGCAGATGGCGATCCCGCCGCCGAGGAAGTTGAGAGATTTCTGAAGACGGTTGGTCGCTTAACAAGGGCGCGCAACGGGGCCACCCGAAGCGCAATTGATAGGAGTAGACCTTGAGTCTGAATCGCAGTGAGAAGCAAGCGGTCGTCGAAGAAGTCGCCGCTCTCGCCGCTAAAGCTCAAACGCTGGTGATGGCGGAATACCGCGGCATCACGGTCGCTGACATGACGAAGCTGCGCGTTGCCGCGCGCGGCGCTGGCGTGGACCTGAGTGTTCTGAAGAACACCCTGGCCCGCCGCGCCGTGAAGGGCACCGCCTTCGAAAACGTCGGTGACCAGATGACCGGTCCGCTGATCTACGGCTTCTCCGTGGACGCTGTGGCCGCCGCCAAGGTGGTGGCCGACTTCGCGAAGACCAACGACAAGCTGGTCATTCGCGGCGGCGCGTTCGCGGGCAAGGCCCTGGACGTCAACGGCGTGAAGCAGCTGGCGAACATTCCTTCCAAGGAAGTCCTGCTGGCGCAGCTTTGCGGCCTGCTGAAGTCGCCCATCTCCCGCACCGCCGTGGTGCTGGGCGCTCTGGCGAAGAAGAAGGAAGAGGCGGGTGCCGCGGCGTAAGCCGGCATCCCCCACGCGTAACCAACTTATTCAGGAACATTCAAAATGGCATTCAACAAAGACGAATTTCTGACGGCGCTGGACAGCATGTCCGTCATGGAACTCAACGACCTGGTCAAGGCCATCGAAGAGAAGTTCGGCGTGTCCGCCGCCGCGATGGCCGCTCCGGCCGCCGGTGGTGGCGGTGGCGCTGCCGCCGCGGTCGAAGAGAAGACCGAATTCACCGTGGTGCTGGCCGAAGCCGGTGCGCAGAAGGTGGGCGTCATCAAGGCCGTCCGTGAAATCACGGGCCTGGGCCTGAAGGAAGCCAAGGACCTGGTCGACGGCGCTCCGAAGCCCGTCAAGGAAGGCATGAACAAGGCCGACGCCGAAGCTGCCAAGAAGAAGCTGGAAGAAGCCGGCGCCAAGGTCGAACTCAAGTAATTCGACCTCCGTCGCCGAGGCTGGAGCGTCCGAAAGGGCCTCCAGCCTTTGCCGCTTGTTGAGAACAGCCAAAAGCATCCCCATCTGGGAATGTTTTTGAGTGTTTTCTGATCCGACTGCAGAAGACTGCTTGGTTCGGGCGCCGTGCAACGCGGTGCCGTCCGCCAAGGTTGGTAGTGGCCAACCCGCCAAGACTATCCCCCATCCTGGTCCGGATGAGGGGGTCGCCAGTTGCCGGAATCTTTATTGATTCTCTAGCCCGGAGATTTCATGGCCTACTCTTATACCGAACGCAAGCGCATCCGCAAGAGCTTCGGCAAACGCGACAGCGTGCTCGAAGTGCCGTACCTGCTGCAGATGCAGAAGGATGCGTACACCGCCTTCCTCCAAGCCGACGTCGCGCCCCAGAAGCGCACGATCGAAGGCCTGCAGGCCGCGTTCGACTCCGCGTTCCCGATCGTTTCGCACAACGGGTTCGTGGAGATGAAATTCATCGAATACAACCTGGCCAAGCCGGCGTTCGACGTGCGCGAATGCCAGACCCGCGGCCTCACCTTCGCCTCGGCCGTGCGGGCGAAGGTGCAGCTGATCATCTACGACCGCGAATCCTCCACCTCGCAGAGCAAGGTCGTGAAGGAAGTGAAGGAGCAGGAGGTCTACATGGGCGAAGTGCCGCTCATGACGGACAAGGGCTCGTTCATCATCAACGGCACCGAGCGCGTGATCGTGTCGCAGCTGCACCGCTCGCCGGGCGTGTTCTTCGAACACGACAAGGGCAAGACGCACAGCTCGGGCAAGCTGCTGTTCTCGGCCCGGATCATTCCCTACCGCGGCTCCTGGCTGGACTTCGAGTTCGACCCGAAGGACGTCCTGTACTTCCGCGTCGACCGCCGCCGCAAGATGCCGGTCACCATCCTGCTGAAGGCCATCGGCCTGACGCCGGAAACGATCCTGGCGAACTTCTTCGTCAACGACAACTTCCGCCTGATGGACAGCGGCGCGCAGCTGGAGTTCGTCTCCGAGCGCCTGCGCGGTGAAGTCGCCCGCTTCGACATCACCGACAAGTCCGGCAAGGTCGTGGTCGCGAAGGACAAGCGCGTCACCGCCCGCCACACCCGCGAGCTGGAGCAGTCCGGCACCACGCACATCTCCGTGCCCGAGGACTTCCTCGTCGGCCGCGTGGTCGCGCGCAACATCATCGACCCGGACACGGGCGAGATCATCGCCAAGGCGAACGACGAGCTGACCGAGGCGCTGCTGAAGAAGCTGCGCGCCGCCGGCATCCAGGACATCCAGGCGATCTACACGAACGAACTGGACCAGGGCCCGTACATGTCGCAGACGCTGCGCATCGACGAGACCGTGGACGAGTTCGCCGCCCGTGTGGCCATCTACCGCATGATGCGCCCCGGCGAGCCGCCGACCGAGGACGCGGTGCAGGCCCTGTTCCAGCGCCTGTTCTACAACCCGGACACGTACGACCTGTCGCGCGTGGGCCGCATGAAGTTCAACGCCAAGGTCGGCCGTGACGAGAGCACGGGCCCCATGGTGCTGACCAACGACGACATCCTGGCCGTCGTGAAGATCCTGGTGGACCTGCGCAACGGCCGCGGCGAAGTCGACGACATCGACCACCTGGGCAACCGCCGCGTGCGCTGCGTCGGCGAACTGGCCGAGAACCAGTACCGCACCGGCCTGGCCCGTATCGAGAAGGCCGTGAAGGAGCGCCTGGGCCAGGCGGAACAAGAGCCGCTGATGCCGCACGACCTGATCAACTCCAAGCCGATCTCCGCGGCGCTGAAGGAGTTCTTCGGTGCGTCCCAGCTGTCGCAGTTCATGGACCAGACCAACCCGCTGTCCGAGATCACGCACAAGCGCCGCGTGTCCGCCCTCGGCCCGGGCGGCCTGACGCGCGAGCGTGCCGGCTTCGAAGTGCGCGACGTGCACGTCACGCACTACGGCCGCGTGTGCCCGATCGAGACGCCGGAAGGCCCGAACATCGGCCTGATCAACTCGCTGGCCCTGTACGCCCGCCTGAACGAGTACGGCTTCATCGAGACGCCGTACCGCCGCGTGCATGACGGCAAGGTCACGAACGAGATCGACTACCTGTCCGCCATCGAGGAAGGCAAGTACGTCATCGCCCAGGCGAACGCGACCCTGGACGCCGAAGGCCGCCTGACCGGCGACCTGGTGTCCGCGCGCGAGAAGGGCGAATCGATCCTCGTCGGCGCCGACCGCATCCAGTACATGGACGTGTCGCCCGCGCAGATCGTGTCCGTGGCCGCTTCGCTGGTGCCGTTCCTCGAGCACGACGACGCGAACCGCGCGCTGATGGGCGCCAACATGCAGCGCCAGGCCGTGCCGGTGCTGCGTCCCGAGAAGGCCTTCGTGGGGACCGGCATCGAGCGCGTGTCCGCGATCGACTCCGGCACCGTGGTGACCGCCAACCGCGGCGGTGTCGTCGACTACGTCGATGCCACCCGCATCGTGGTGCGCGTGAACGACGCGGAAGCCGTCGCCGGTGAAGTCGGTGTCGACATCTACAACCTGATCAAGTACCAGCGTTCCAACCAGAACACGAACATCCACCAGCGTCCGATCGTCCAGCGCGGCGACAAGATCGCCAAGGGTGACGTGATCGCCGACGGCGCCTCGACCGACCTGGGCGAGCTCGCGCTCGGCCAGAACATGCTGGTCGCGTTCATGCCCTGGAACGGCTACAACTTCGAGGACTCGATCCTGATCAGCGAACGCGTCGTGGCCGACGACCGCTACACCTCGATCCACATCGAGGAACTGGTGGTGATGGCGCGCGACACCAAGCTGGGCCCCGAGGAAATCACCCGCGACATCCCGAACCTGTCCGAGCAGCAGCTGAACCGCCTGGACGAGTCCGGCATCATCTACGTGGGCGCGGAAGTGCAGCCGGGCGACGTGCTGGTGGGCAAGGTCACGCCGAAGGGCGAGACCACGCTGACGCCGGAAGAGAAGCTGCTGCGCGCGATCTTCGGCGAGAAGGCGTCCGACGTGAAGGACACCTCGCTGCGCGTGGACCAGGGCTCGCAGGGCACCGTCATCGACGTGCAGGTCTTCACCCGCGAGGGCATCCAGCGCGACAAGCGCGCCCAGCAGATCATCGACGACGAGCTGAAGCGCTTCCGCCTGGACCTGAACGACCAGCTGCGCATCGTGGAAGCCGACGCCTTCGACCGGATCGCCAAGCTCCTGAACAACCGCGAAGCCAACGGCGGCCCGCAGAAGCTCGCCAAGGGCGCGAAGATCGACAAGGCGTACCTCGACTCCGTCGAGAAGTACCACTGGTTCGACATCCGCCCGGCGGAAGACGACGTCGCGTCCCAGCTCGAGTCCATCAAGAACTCCCTGGAGCAGACCCGCCATAGCTTCGACCTCGCCTTCGAAGAGAAGCGCAAGAAGCTGACGCAAGGCGACGAGCTGCCGGCGGGCGTGCTGAAGATGGTCAAGGTGTACCTGGCCGTCAAGCGCCGCCTGCAACCCGGCGACAAGATGGCCGGCCGCCACGGCAACAAGGGTGTCGTGTCCAAGATCGTCCCGGTCGAGGACATGCCCTACATGGCCGACGGCACGCCGTGCGACATCGTGCTGAACCCGCTGGGCGTGCCTTCGCGCATGAACGTGGGCCAGGTGCTGGAAGTGCACCTGGGCTGGGCCGGCAAGGGCATCGGCCAGCGCATCGGCGACATGCTGCAGCGCGAGTCCGCCATGGCCGAAGTGCGCGGCTTCCTCGACGAGCTGTACAACAAGTCGGGCAAGAAGGAGAGCCTCTCCGAGCTGTCCGACCAGGAAGTGCGCGAGATGGCCACGCAACTGGCCAAGGGCGTGCCCTTCGCGACGCCGGTGTTCGACGGCGCCTCCGAGAAGGAGATCCGCAACATGCTGCAGCTGGCGTTCCCCGAGGACGTCGCCAGGACGAAGGGCCTCACGGCCACCCGCACGCAGGCGCACCTGTTCGACGGCCGCACCGGCGACCAGTTCGAGCGCCCGGTGACCGTCGGCTACATGCACGTGCTGAAGCTGCACCACCTGGTGGACGACAAGATGCACGCCCGCTCGACCGGCCCGTACTCGCTGGTCACGCAGCAGCCGCTGGGCGGCAAGGCGCAGTTCGGCGGCCAGCGCTTCGGCGAGATGGAAGTGTGGGCGCTGGAAGCCTACGGCGCTTCCTACACGCTGCAGGAAATGCTGACCGTGAAGTCCGACGACGTGCAGGGCCGCACCAAGGTGTACGAGTCCATCGTCAAGGGCGAGCACGCGATCGACGCCGGCATGCCGGAGTCGTTCAACGTGCTGGTGAAGGAAATCAGGTCGCTCGGCATCGACATCGAGCTCGAGCGCTCCTAACAGGAAAGGACAGAGTTAATGAAATCGCTACTCGACCTGTTCAAGCAGTTCACGCCGGACGAGCATTTCGATGCCATCCGCATCGGCATCGCCTCGCCCGAGAAGATCCGTTCCTGGTCCTTCGGTGAAGTCAAGAAGCCGGAAACGATCAACTACCGCACCTTCAAGCCGGAGCGGGACGGCCTGTTCTGCGCCAAGATCTTCGGCCCGATCAAGGACTACGAGTGCCTGTGCGGCAAGTACAAGCGCCTGAAGCACCGCGGCGTGATCTGCGAGAAGTGCGGCGTCGAAGTGACCCAGACCAAGGTGCGCCGCGAGCGCATGGGCCACATCGACCTGGCCGCGCCCTGCGCGCACATCTGGTTCCTGAAGTCGCTGCCTTCGCGTCTCGGCCTCGTGCTGGACATGACCCTGCGCGACATCGAGCGCGTGCTGTACTTCGAGGCGTACGTCATCACCGACCCCGGCATGACCCCGCTGAAGAAGTTCGGCATCATGTCCGAGGACGACTACGAAGCGAAGCGCAAGGAGCACGGTGACGAGTTCGTCGCCAAGATGGGCGCCGAGGGCATCAAGGACCTGCTGGAAGGCATCGACCTCGACATCGAGATCGAACGCCTGCGCGGCGACCTGACCGGCTCCGAAGTCAAGGTCAAGAAGAACGCCAAGCGCCTGAAGGTGCTCGAGGCCTTCAAGAAGTCCGGCATGAAGCCGGAGTGGATGGTCATGGAAGTGCTGCCCGTGCTGCCGCCGGACCTGCGTCCGCTGGTGCCGCTGGACGGCGGCCGTTTCGCGACCTCCGACCTGAACGACCTCTATCGCCGCGTCATCAACCGCAACAGCCGTCTCAAGCGCCTGCTGGAGCTGAAGGCCCCGGAGATCATCGCGCGCAACGAAAAGCGCATGCTGCAGGAAGCGGTGGACTCGCTCCTGGACAACGGCCGTCGCGGCAAGGCGATGACCGGCGCCAACAAGCGTGCCCTGAAGTCGCTGGCCGACATGATCAAGGGCAAGAGCGGCCGCTTCCGCCAGAACCTGCTGGGCAAGCGCGTCGACTACTCCGGCCGTTCCGTGATCACGGTGGGCCCGACCCTCAAGCTGCACCAGTGCGGCCTGCCGAAGCTGATGGCGCTGGAGCTGTTCAAGCCCTTCATCTTCTCGCGCCTGGAAGCCATGGGCATCGCCACCACCATCAAGGCGGCGAAGAAGGAAGTGGAAGCCGGCACGCCCGTCGTGTGGGACATCCTCGAAGAGGTCATCAAGGAGCACCCGGTCATGCTGAACCGCGCTCCGACGCTGCACCGCCTGGGCATCCAGGCCTTCGAGCCGATCCTGATCGAAGGCAAGGCGATCCAGCTGCACCCGCTCGTCTGCGCGGCGTTCAACGCCGACTTCGACGGCGACCAGATGGCCGTGCACGTCCCGCTGTCCGTGGAAGCGCAGATGGAAGCCCGCACCCTGATGCTGGCCTCCAACAACGTGCTGTTCCCGGCCAACGGCGAGCCCTCCATCGTGCCGTCGCAGGACGTGGTGCTGGGCCTGTACTACACGACGCGCGAGCGCACCAACGGCAAGGGTGAGGGCATGGTCTTCACCGACGTCGCGGAAGTGCTGCGCGCGCTGGACACCGGCGCGGTCGAACTGACCGCGAAGATCTCCGTGCGCCTGACCGAGTGGGAGAAGGACAAGGAATCGGGCCAGTTCGTGCCGAACACAAAGCTGTTCGACACGACCGCCGGCCGCGCGCTGCTGTCCGAGATCCTGCCGAAGGGCCTGCCCTTCAGCGTCCTGAACAAGGCGCTGAAGAAGAAGGAGATCAGCAAGCTGATCAACATCTCCTTCCGCAAGTGCGGCCTGAAGGAGACCGTGGTCTTCGCCGACAAGCTGCTGCAGAACGGCTTCCGCCTCGCGACCAAGGCCGGCATCTCGATCGCCATCGACGACATGCTGGTGCCCGCGCAGAAGCACGACATCATCGAGCGCTCCGAGAAGGAAGTGAAGGAGATCGAGCAGCAGTATGTCTCGGGTCTCGTCACCGCCGGCGAGCGCTACAACAAGGTGGTGGACATCTGGGGCAAGGCCGGCGACGAAGTGTCCAAGGTCATGATGGCCCAGCTCGCCAAGGAGAAGGTGGTCGACCGCAACGGCAAGGAAGTGGAGCAGGAGTCGTTCAACTCCATCTACATGATGGCCGACTCGGGCGCCCGCGGTTCCGCCGCGCAGATCCGCCAGCTGGCGGGCATGCGGGGCCTGATGGCCAAGCCGGACGGCTCGATCATCGAGACGCCCATCACGGCCAACTTCCGCGAAGGCCTGAACGTGCTGCAGTACTTCATCTCCACCCACGGCGCCCGCAAGGGCCTCGCGGACACGGCGCTGAAGACCGCGAACTCCGGCTACCTCACCCGCCGCCTGGTGGACGTGACGCAGGACCTGGTCGTGACCGAAGTCGACTGCGGCACCTCCGACGGCTCGCTGATGCGCGCCATCGTCGAGGGTGGTGAAGTGATCGAGTCGCTGCGTGACCGGATCCTCGGCCGCGTGGCTGCCGAAGACGTGCTGCACCCGGAAACGCGCGCCGTGATGGTGAGCGCCGCGACGATGCTGGACGAAGACCTGATCGACGAGCTGGAAGCAGCCGGCGTCGACGAGGTCAAGGTCCGCACCGCGCTGAACTGCGCCACGCGCTTCGGCCTGTGCGCCAAGTGCTATGGCCGCGACCTGGGCCGCGGCGGCCTGGTGAACGTGGGCGAAGCGGTCGGCGTGATCGCTGCCCAGTCCATCGGCGAACCCGGCACGCAGCTGACGATGCGCACGTTCCACATCGGTGGCGCGGCGTCGCGTGCGGCGGTGGCCTCCAGCGTGGAAGCCAAGTCCGCGGGCCTCGTGGGCTTCAACACCACGATGCGCTACGTGACCAACAGCAAGGGCGAGCTGGTGGTGATCTCCCGCTCCGGCGAGATCGTCATCCACGACGAGCACGGCCGCGAGCGCGAGCGCCACAAGGTGCCGTACGGCGCCACGCTGACGGTGAAGGCCGACCAGTCCATCAAGGCCGGCACGATCCTCGCCAACTGGGACCCGCTGACCCGACCCATCATCACGGAATTCGCCGGCAAGGTGAAGTTCGAGAACGTGGAAGAGGGCCTGACGGTGGCCAAGCAGGTCGACGAAGTGACCGGCCTGTCCACGCTGGTGGTGATCGACCCGAAGCGCCGCGGCTCCGCGAAGGTGGTGCGCCCGCAGGTGAAGCTGATCGACGCCTCCAACAACGAGGTGAAGATCCCCGGCACGGACCACTCCGTGACGATCGCCTTCCAGGTCGGCGCGCTGATCCAGGTGCGCGACGGCCAGGACGTGGGCCCCGGCGAAGTGCTGGCCCGCATCCCGGTCGAAGGACAGAAGACCCGCGACATCACGGGCGGCCTGCCGCGCGTGGCGGAGCTGTTCGAAGCCCGTTCGCCGAAGGACAAGGGCGTCCTGGCCGAAATGACCGGCACCGTCTCGTTCGGCAAGGAGACCAAGGGCAAGATCCGCATGCAGATCACCGATCCGGACGGCAAGGTCTGGGAGGAACTCGTGCCGAAGGAAAAGAACATCCTCGTGCACGAAGGCCAGGTGGTGAACAAGGGCGAATCCGTGGTCGACGGCCCGGCCGATCCGCAGGACATCCTGCGCCTGCTGGGCATGGAAGAACTGGCGCGCTACATCGTCGATGAAGTGCAGGACGTCTACCGCCTCCAGGGCGTGAAGATCAACGACAAGCACATCGAGGTGATCGTTCGCCAGATGCTGCGTCGCGTGGTCGTCGAGAACCCGGGCGAGTCCGACTACATCGCCGGCGAGCAGGTCGAGCGGTCCGAGATCCTGGACACGAACGACAGGCTGCGCGGCGACGGCAAGATCACCGCGACCTACAGCAACCTGCTGCTCGGCATCACGAAGGCCTCGCTGTCGACCGACTCGTTCATCTCCGCGGCTTCCTTCCAGGAAACCACGCGCGTGCTGACCGAGGCGGCGATCATGGGCAAGCGCGACGAGCTGCGCGGCCTGAAGGAGAACGTGATCGTCGGCCGCCTGATCCCGGCGGGCACGGGCATGGCCTACCACGTCGCGCGCAAGGCGAAGGACCAGATGGACGAGGCCGAGCGCCGCGCCATCGCCGACGCCGAGGCCGCCGAACTGGCGGGCGTGACGGAAGGCAGCACCTCCGAGACGAACGAAGGCACGGCTGCCGCCGAGTAAGCGCCGTTTCGCCTAGACTGGGGCGTCCACCCGTTGGGGTGGGCGCCCTTTTTTCTTTTCGGGGAGCACGACGGCTTGCACACGTCCTTCGTTCCGTGGCTCGTCGCCGCCGTCGTCCTGTTCTGGGCGGTGGGCGGCTACAACCGGCTGGTGCGCCTGCGTTCCGAGGCCAAGCAGGCCTTCGCGACCCTGGAGTCGGAGCTGGCCCGGCTGGTGAAGCTGGTGCACGAGTGCATCCCGCCCGAGGACGAACAGGCGCAGTCGCAGTTCACCGGAGGCAGCGCCTTCTGGGGCGGCCTGCAGGGTGCCGCCGCGCAGCTTGCCGCCACGCTGAATTCCGCCAAGGCCCGGCCGCTGGACCCGGAGCGCATCGCCGCACTGGGCGCGGCGCAGGAGGTGCTGGGCATGGCCTGGGACCGCGCGGAACGCGACGACGCGCACGATCTCGCCGGCCCCCGCCTGCCGTCGAACGCCAGCGGCGAACGCCAGCAGCTCGAACGCATGGCGCTCGCCGCCACCGAGCACTTCAACCGCGCCGTTGCGCAGTACAACGATGCGATCGCGCAGTTCCCGGCGACGCTGCTTGCCTGGCTGTTCGGCTTCCAGCCGGCGCGCGGCCTGCGCGTTCGCCCGCGATGACGAATGACAGTGACGAAATGACAAAATGACCTCCGGGTCATTCGTCATCGAGCGCAGCGAGGTCATTTGTCATCCCCCACAGTCCCCCTCTGGCGGCAGCTCCAGGCTGCCGCTTCCGTTTTGGCCGCGGTGCGGCGCGGGGAATCGGCCACGCCCGCCATCGCCGCGGTGAGCGCGGACCTGCGCCCGGCCGCGCAGGCGCTGTCATTCCAGGTCCTGCGCCAGCTCGGACGCGCCGAAGCGCTGCGCCGGCGCCTCGCACGGCGCGGCCCGCCACCCGCCGCCGATGCCTTGCTGTGCACCGCGCTGGCCCTCGCATGGAACGAGGACGCAGCGCCCTATCCACCGTTCACGCTGGTGGACCAGGCCGTCGAGGCCGCCAAGCGCTCGCCGCAGACGCGCGCGCAGCAGGCCTTCATCAACGCCTGCCTGCGCCGGTTCCTGCGCGAAAGCGAGCAGCTGATCGCGGAGACCGACGACGAGCCCGTCGCGCGCTGGAACCACCCGCGCTGGTGGATCGCCCGGCTGCAGCAGGACTGGCCGCAGCAGTGGGAAGACATCCTCGCCGCCAGCAACAAGCCGGCGCCGATGACGCTGCGCGTGAACACGCACCGCATTTCGCGCGAACCGCTGCGCGACCTGCTGGCCGCCGCGCACATCGCCTCGGAGCCGGTCGGCGCGCACGGCCTGATCCTCGACCGGCCGCACCCCGTGACGGCCATCCCCGGCTTCCAGGACGGCCTGTGGTCGGTGCAGGATGCGGGCGCCCAGCTCGCGGCCGAGCTGCTGGTGGCCGGCCTGCCCCCGGATGCGCGCATCCTGGACGCCTGTGCCGCCCCCGGCGGCAAGACGGCACACATCTGTGAGCTGGTGCCCCAGGCGCGCGTGCTGGCGCTGGATGTGGACCCGGAGCGCTGCGAACGCATCCACCAGAACCTGGAACGCCTGGGCCTGCACGCCAACGTGCGCACGGCCGACGCCGGCGAGCCCGGCTACTGGTGGGACGGCGAGCCCTTCGACGCCATCCTCCTCGACGCGCCGTGCACCGCCTCCGGCATCGTGCGGCGCCATCCGGATGTGCGCTGGCTGCGCCGGGAAAAGGACGTCGAACAGCTTGCGGCTGAGCAAAAGCGGCTGCTCACTGCGCTGTGGCCGCTGCTGAAGGCCGGCGGCCGCCTCGCCTACTGCACCTGCTCGGTGTTCCGGGCCGAGGGCGAAGACCAGATCCGGGCGTTTCTTGCACACAACACCACGGCCCTTTCGCGGCCCGCGCCTGGTCATTTATGGCCCCGCCATGCCGGGGACGGGGGGACCGTCCCGGACAATTCACCGAGTGACCACGACGGCTTCTTCCATGCGGTGCTGCAAAAGAGTGCACTGGATGCACCGGCCCGCCAGGACCCTTGAGCGGAGCGTCTGGGCATGGCTGGTCGCCTGCTTCCTGTGCTGCGCGGCGTGGACGCCGGCCTGGGCGCAGGTCAACCCGGCGGAGGTCACCCAGCTGCGCGTGGAGCGCACCGACGAAGGCGTGCTGCTCAGCGCGGCCGTGCAGTTCGACCTGCCGACCGTGGTGGAGGACGCGCTCGCCAAGGGCATCCCGATGTACTTCGTGGCCGAGGCCACGATCTACCGTGACCGGTGGTACTGGTACGACAAGCGCGTCGCCTACGCCACCCGCCACATGCGGCTCGCCTATCAACCCCTGACGCGGCGCTGGCGGCTGCAGGTGTCGTCGCAGCCGATCGGCAATTCGGGGATCATCCTGGGCCAGATGTTCGACACCCGCGAGGAGGCGCTGGCCGCCGTGCAGCGCGTCTCGCGCTGGCGCATCGCCGACGCAGCCGACGTGGACCCCGACGCCCCGCACACCATCGACTTCCGCTTCCGCCTGGACGTGTCGCAGCTCCCCCGGCCCTTCCAGATCGGGGCCGTCGGCCAGGCGGACTGGATCATCCTGGCCGTGCGCAACCAGCGTCTCGTCCTGGACCACGCCAAGTGAGCCCGACGCGCCCGCCGGAAGGGCCGCCCCGCAAGCTGATCGAGAGCTCGAAGGCCTGGCGCTGGGCCTTCTTCGTCGCGGTGGCGGTGATCATCGGCATCGGCATCGTGCTGATGTTCCTGCTCACGCAGGCCACCAACAACCGCGAGTTCTACGAGCGCAACTACGGCCGCCTGTTCATCCTCAACATGATCGTGGCCGGCGTGCTGCTGGCCGTGATCCTCTGGGTGTTCGTGCGGCTCGCGTCGCGCCTGCGCCGCGGCAAGTTCGGCAGCCGCCTGCTCGTGAAGCTGGCGGCGATCTTCACGCTGGTGGGGCTCGTGCCCGGCGTCCTGATCTACGTGGTGTCCTACCAGTTCGTCGCGCGTTCCATCGAGAGCTGGTTCGACGTCAAGGTGGAAGGCGCGCTCGACGCGGGCCTGAACCTCGGCCGCGCCACGCTCGACACGCTCTCGTACGACCTGGCCGGCAAGGCGCGCGGCGCGGCCGGCCAGATCTCGGAGACGCCGGATGCGTCCGCCGGCCTGACGCTGGAGCGCATCCGCGACCAGGTGGGCGCGATCGACGTGGTGCTGTGGAACGGCAGCGGCCAGATGATCGCGAGCGCCGGCCAGTCGCGCTTCCAGCTCAATCCCGACCGGCCCACGCCGCAGCAACTGCGCACCGCGCGCTCGCAACGCGCCTTTACCGTGGTCGAAGGCCTGGAGGACACCGGCTCCGCCAGCAACAACGCGCGCATCAAGGCGATCGTGCCGGTGCCGCAGCCGAGCCTGGGCCTGCTGGCCGAATCGCGCTACCTGCAGGTGACGGCCACCATCCCGCCGACCCTGGTCGCCAACGCGATTGCCGTGCAGGAGGCCAACCGCGAGTACCAGGAGCGCGCGCTCGCCCGCGAGGGCTTGCGGCGCATGTACATCGGCACGCTGACCCTGAGCCTGTTCCTCGCCGTGTTCGGTGCCGTGCTGCTGGCGATCATCCTGGGCAACCAGCTGGCGCGGCCGCTGCTGCTGCTGGCCGCGGGCGTCAGCGAGGTGGCGGCTGGCGACCTCTCGCCCAAGCCCGCGCTGCAGGGCAAGGACGAACTCGGCGGCCTCACCCGTTCGTTCGCCGACATGACGCAGCAGCTCGCCGAGGCGCGTGCCGCCGTCGAAATGAGCATGGAGCAGGTGAGCGCCGCCCGCGCCAACCTGCAGACCATCCTGGACAACCTCACCGCCGGCGTCATCGTGATGGATGCCGACAGCCGCATCCAGGCCTCCAATCCCGGGGCGTCGCGCATCCTGCACATCCCGCTGGAGGACTACCAGGGCGTTCCCATCGCGCAGGTGCCGGGACTGGAAGCCTTCGGCAGCGCGGTGCAGCAGCGCTTCGACGAGTTCATGACGGAAACCCAGATCGTCGACCACTGGCAGCAGCCCTTCGAGCTCAATACGACGCGCGCCGCCGATGCGCAGGCCAACGTCGTGACCCTCGTCACCCGGGGCGCGGCGATGCCGGGCGACGCCAGACTGTTGGTTCTGGACGACATCTCCGAGATCGTCTCGGCCCAGCGCGCGCAGGCCTGGGGCGAGGTCGCGCGGCGCCTGGCCCACGAGATCAAGAACCCGCTGACGCCGATCCAGCTTTCGGCGGAGCGCATGGAGATCAAGCTGGCCGCCAAGCTCCCCGAAGCGGATCGGGCCATCCTGACGAAGTCAGTGCACACCATCGTGGACCAGGTCGACGCCATGAAGCGCCTGGTCAACGAGTTCCGCGACTATGCCCGCCTGCCTGCCGCTGAACTGAAGCCGGTGGACCTGAACGAGCTGGTCCACGACGTGCTGCACCTCTACACCCACGAAGGCGACGCGGCGCGCGGTACGTCGCATGTCCCCGTGCGCTCGGAGCTGGACCCCGCCGCCCCGCGGATCCTGGGCGACGCCCAGCAGCTGCGCCAGGTGATCCACAACCTGCTGCAGAACGCCCAGGACGCCACGGAAGGTCGCCCGCATCCCGACGTCCTGGTACGGACCCAGTGGAGCGAGGCGTCGAAGCGGGTGCGGCTGGTAGTCGCCGACAACGGCACGGGCTTTCCCGAGCACATCCTGAAGCGGGCGTTCGAGCCTTACGTGACCACCAAATCCAAGGGCACCGGGCTGGGGCTGGCCGTCGTGAAAAAAATCGCGGATGAGCATGGAGCCCGCATCGATCTAAAGAATCGAGTAGCAGAAGGCGTCATCCAGGGGGCCCAAGTGTCGTTATCATTTGCAGTTGCGAGTTAACAACAGGACCTTGCCACTGCGCGGGTCCGAAGCAGAGAGGGCAATGGCTAATATTCTGGTGGTGGACGACGAGCTCGGGATCCGGGACCTGTTGTCCGAAATCCTCAACGACGAGGGACACACCGTCGAACTCGCGGAAAACGCGGCGCAGGCCCGGGCCGCGCGCCAGCGCATGCGGCCCGACCTGGTGCTGCTGGACATCTGGATGCCGGACACGGACGGCGTCACGCTGCTGAAGGAGTGGTCCACGTCCGGGCTGCTCACGATGCCGGTGATCATGATGAGCGGGCATGCGACCATCGAGACGGCGGTGGAAGCGACCAAGATCGGCGCGCACTCGTTCCTGGAAAAGCCGATCACCATGCAGAAGCTGCTGAAGGCGGTGGAAGCCGGGCTGGCGCGCAACTCCGGCACGCCGACGCTGGCGGCCGTGCCGCTGCGCAAGCCGGGCATGGCTGGTGTCGTGCCGATGCCGGTGCAGGAGCTCACGGTGGAAGCGGCCATGACCGGCGGCCAGACCATCCCGCAACCGGTGGAGATGGGCCCGCAGGCGCGGCAGATGTTCGAACTGGACAAGCCGCTGCGCGATGCGCGCGACGAATTCGAGAAGTGCTATTTCGAGTTCCACCTGGCCAAGGAAGGCGGCTCGATGACGCGCGTCGCCGAGAAGACCGGCCTGGAGCGCACGCACCTCTATCGCAAGCTGAAGCAACTGGGCGTGGACCTTTCGCGCGGCAAGCGCGACCGCAACGCGGCCTGATCGCGTCATCCTCATCGCAGCCGGAAGAGGGCGCTCGCTCCTCTGATATAATTTCCGGCTCACGGCCCGGTAGCTCAGTTGGTAGAGCAGCGGATTGAAAATCCGCGTGTCGGTGGTTCGATTCCGCCCCAGGCCACCAATCCCTTACGCCTCCGCACCTTCATGGTCCGGAGGCGTATTCGCTTCCGGGCCGGCGCCGACGACCCTCTGCATAATGCTCGACCAGAGAGGTGAAAGAGCCGTGCAGATTCCAATCAAGGTCGTCAGCCTGAAGCGGTCGACCACGAGGCGCGAGGAGTTCGTCCGCAACAATCCCGGGCTCGCCTACGCGTTCTTCGACGCCGTCGACGGGAAGACCTTGATCCCCGCCATCCTCGAAGATCCCAAGCTGTTCGTGCAGCCCTTGCGCTTCCCGAGCCTCGGCGCCTACGGGTGCGCGCTGTCGCACCTGCGCCTGTGGGAGCAGGCGATCGACAGCAACGAGCCGCTGACGATCGCCGAGGACGACGCCGTGTTCCGGCGCGACTTCCCGGCTGCATCCGCGGCGCTGATCGAAAAGCTGCCGCCGGACTGGGACCTCGTGATGTGGGGATGGAACTTCGACTCCATCCTGTCGGTACTGCCCTTGCGCGGGATCTCCCCTGCCGTGATGGTCTTCAACCAGGACGACCTGCGCGCGGGAATGAACGAATTCCGCGACCTGGTCCATCCCGCGTATCCGCTGGAGCTGCACAGGTGCTTCGGTACGGTCGCCTACACGATCTCGCCGGGGGGCGCCCGGAAGTTCAAGGAGCATTGCTTCCCGATGAAGCAGTTCGACCTTTACTTCCCCCTGCTGCCCCAGAAGGTGCCGAATACCGGTGTCGACATCGCGATGAACAGGGTCTACCCGGACACCCGTTCCTTCGCCGCCTTTCCTCCCCTCGTCGCCACGCCCAACGACACCGCCGCTTCCACCGTGCAGCGTTGACGGCGGTGCGCGCGGCGCCGGTGGCGCCCCGCGCATAAACTGCTTCCTCCGGCGCAAAGGAGGCGGCGCATGAAGCCCTGGGCCAACAGCATGCAGCGTTACGGCGCGATCTCGGTCGCGCTGCACTGGGGCATGGCGGCGCTGCTCGTCCTGCTGGTCGCGATGGGCTTCTACATGGACGGCCTGCCCGATGCCGGCTACGACACGCAGAAGATCACCCTCATCCTCGTGCACAAGGCGCTGGGCATGCTGGCCCTCGCGCTGGTGGTGTTCCGGCTCGTGTGGCGCCTCGCGAACGTGCTGCCCAGGCTCGTGGAGACCTTGCCCGACTGGCAGCAGGTCGCCGCGCGCTTCGTGCACCTGACGTTCTACGCGCTCATGTTCGCGGTGCCGGTCACGGGCTGGCTGATGTCTTCGGCCGGCGGCTACCCGGTGCCCTTCTTCGGCCTGTTCGACGTGCCGGACCTGATCGGCGTGAACGAATGGCTGTTCCCGGTGCTGATCGCGGTGCACCGCTGGCTTGCGTGGATGCTCGTCTTCTTCCTCGTGCTGCACGCAGCCGCCGCGTTGCGCCACCATTTCGAACAGCGCGACGACACCCTCCGCCGCATGCTTCCCTGAGCGTCGTCAGGGCGCGTTATCCACGACGAACTGCGCCACGTCGCGCAGGGCCCTGGCCATCGCAGCATTGGCTGCCAGCACGCCGGCCTCGGGTCCCTTCTGCTGCATCGGCTCGCTGCGGACGATCTCGCGCGTGGCCAGCACCTTGCGCGCACGCTCGTCGCTCAGGCGCACGCGCAGCGCGAGGCGCAGCACGGGCGGATCCTGCGTGAAGTCCTGCACCAGCTCCACGAGGTCGGTGCGCAGCGCGAGCGCGGAGGTCGTCGGCGCGGGAGGGGGCACCACCGCCTGGAAAGCACCCGTCGCCTCCAGCGTGCGCACCAGGAGCGGTTGCAGCATCTGCGGTGGCGTCTCGGCCCACTGGTTGCGCGCATAGTAGGCGAGCTGGTGCGGCCGGACGGCGTACGCCATCTGCAGCGTGTCCATCGCGGGTCGCGCCTCGGGCGGGAACACGATGAGCGTGAGCGCCGATGCCGCCCGGTGCGGGACGTCGGCGGGCACCTGGTCCAGCAGCGACGTGGTGATGGGTGGCTCCGCGGCGGGCGCGAAGGCACACCCGCCGACTGCAGCCGCCACGGCCAGGACCAGGGCGCGCAGCGACCCCGTCATGGTCCCTCGCCGGGACCGGGCGCGGCCGGATTCGCGCCGCGCACCAGCAGCGAGGGATTGCGGCGCAGCCGCCCGGCGGTATCGCCCAGCGTGGCCGAGAGCTGGTCGAGGCGCGCCAGCGTGCGCTGCGCTTCGGGCAGCACCTGCATCTGCAGCGCGTACACCGCATCGTTGCTCGATTGCAGCAGCGGCGCGAAGCCGGCACTGGCCTGTTCCGTGTTGCGCAGGATCGTCGCCAGGCGCGTGTCCGTCGCCACGGCGAGCTGGTCCACGCGGACCAGCGTCGTGCGCGCCTGCGGCAGCACCTCCGCCTGCAGCGTGCGCGCGGCTTCACGGCTGGCCTGCAGCAGCGGCTGCACCTGGCCGCTGGCGCGTTCGGCGTTGGCGAGGATGCGGTCCATGCGTGCGTTGTTGGCGGAGAGGGTGCGCGTCACCTTCTCCATGTCGGCGAGCGTCTGCTTGAGGCCGGCCACGGTCGCGGGATCGAGGGCGGCCTGCAGCGTGGCCGTGACCTGTTCCACGTTCCGGCTCAACTCGGCGACGGTCGTATCCAGGCTCACCACGCGCGAGGGAGCGCTTGCCAGCAACGGGTAAGCCGCGTCGGCGGACTTCGCGAGCGGCCGCCCTGCCATGGCGCCATCTTCCAGGCTCACGTACACGTAGCCGGTGAAGCCCCGGGCGGCCATGCCGCGACCGGTGATCGTGGCAATGGTGGCCGTGGTGACGGGCACGTCCTGCCGCACCTGCACGAGGACGCGCACGAGGCGGGGCTCCAGCAGGTCCACCGCGCGCACCTTGCCGACCTCCACCCCATGGAACTCCACCGGCGCGCCGGGAATCAGGCCGGAGACGGCGTCGTGCGTGCGGATCTCGTAAGTCCTGTCGCGAACCGCATCCAGCACCAGCCAGCCTCCCACGGCCGCCACGACGATCCCCAGCAGGCCCATGAAGAGCCATCGTGCCTTCGCTTCCGCGCTCGCTTTCATCTGCCCTCCTTGCGGCCCTGCGCCCGCGCGCGGAGCCTACACTGTCCGGATGAACGTCGCCAAGCCCAGGAACCTTCCCGACGTGGAGGTCCTCGCCTTCGACATCTTCGGCACCGTGGTCGACTGGCACGGGAGCATCGTGCGCGAGATGGCCCGCCGCCATCCCGGCGTGGACGGCGACGCCTTCGCGCTGGCCTGGCGGGGGGGCTACAAGCCGGCGATGGCGCGGGTCATGTCCGGCGAACTGGGCTGGACCCTCATCGACGACCTGCACCGGATGGTCCTGGACAGCCTGCTGCCGCAGTTCGGCCTGGCCCATCTGGACGAGGCGGCGCGGCGGGAACTCAATCGCGTCTGGCATCGGCTGGACCCGTGGCCGGATGCGGTCGAGGGGCTGCAGCGCCTCAAGCGCAAGTACATCCTGTGCACGCTGTCCAACGGCAACCTGGGGCTGCTCACGCGCATGGCCAAGCGGGCCGGGCTGCCATGGGACTGCGTGCTGTCGGCCGAAGTGTTCCGGGCCTACAAGCCCGACCCCGCGACGTACCTCGGGGTGGCCCATGTGTTCGACCTGCCGCCGGGGCGCGTCATGCTCGTCGCGGCCCACCATGAAGACCTGGCCGGCGCGAGGGCATGCGGCTTGCGCACGGCCTACGTGGAACGGCCGCTCGAATTCGGGCCCAACCAGCCCAAGGACGTGGCGTCCCGCCCGGAGAACGACCTGCACGGGCGCGATCTCCTGGCCCTCGCCGACCAACTCGGCTGCTGACTGTCGTCCCGGGCTGACAGCCGTGCGCGAGCGCGGACTAGCCGCCGGCGCGCGGCTTGCCTAGGGCGCTCGCGCGGTCCCTGCCCCATCATGAAGGCAAGGAGGCTCCCCCTCATGCCCGAAGACCGCACGCCCATCGACCACGGCCTGGCGCATCCGCAACCCGAGCGCGGGACGCTCCCGCAACCGAAGCCCCGGGCCGACGATGACCAGCGCGAGCTCGTGCCCAACCAGCAGGGCTCGGACGAGGAGAAGAAGGGCGAGCCGGGCGTGGGCGGGCACACCGATTTCATCCAGCAACCCGATTGAGGAGGGAGGCATGGTGATGTTCAAGGCCAAGTTCCGGCCGCTGGTGGCCGGCAACCTGCTGCAGGCGCAGCAACAGCAGCAGCCGCAGGCGCGCGCCTACCAGCGCGCACAGCAGCAGCAACAGCCCCAGCCACAACCGCCGCAGCAACCGGGCGTGCCGCCCATCGAGGAGGAACGCGGACCCCAGCACCCGGTGCGCGAGCCCGAGCCGCGGCACGAGCCCGAACGCGCGCTCGCCTAGTCGCGCGTCACGCGCAGCACTTCCTCGCGCGAGGTGATGCCCTCGCGCACGAGCCGCTCGCCGTCGTCGCGCATCAGCCGCATGCCGCTGGCCATCGCGGCCTGCCGGATGTCCGCTTCGGCCGCGCGGTTATGGATCAGGCCGCGCACGCGCTCGTCGGCCATCATCAGTTCGAAGATGCCCGTGCGGCCGTGGTAGCCGGTGTAGCCGCAGTGCTGGCAACCGCGCGCCACGCCCTCGACTTCCACCTTGCAGTACTCGCAGAGGCGCCGCACCAGCCGCTGCGCCAGCACGCCCAGCAGCGAGGAGCTGAGGAGGAAGGGCTCGACGCCCATGTCGGTGAGGCGCGTGACGGCGCTCGCTGCGTCGTTGGTGTGCAGCGTGGCGAGCACCAGGTGGCCGGTCAGCGAGGCCTGGATCGCGATCTGCGCGGTCTCGTAGTCGCGGATCTCGCCGATCATGATCACGTCCGGGTCCTGGCGCAGGATCGCGCGCAGGGCCTTGGCGAAGTCGAGGTCGATCTTCGGGTTGACCTGCGTCTGGCCGATGCCGGGCAGCTCGTATTCGATCGGGTCCTCCACCGTCATGATGTTGCCGGTGGATGCGTCGAGGCGCGACAGCGCCGCATACAGGGTCGTCGTCTTGCCGGAACCGGTCGGTCCGGTGACCAGGATGATTCCGTGCGGCTGCTCGATCAGCGTGAGGAAGCGCTCCAGCGTGTGCCCCGTCATGCCCACCGACTCCAGGCTGATGCGGCTTTCGCTCTTGTCCAGGAGACGCAGCACGGCGCGTTCGCCGTGCGCACTGGGCAGGGTGGAGACCCGCACGTCCACCGCGCGCGTGCCGATGCGCAGGGAGATGCGCCCGTCCTGCGGCAGGCGTTTCTCGGCGATGTCCAGTTCGGCCATGATCTTCAGGCGCGAGATCAGCGCCGCGTGCAGTGCGCGGTTCGGCTGCACGACCTCGCGCAGCGCGCCGTCGACGCGGAAGCGCACGCTGGAATGGCGCTCGTAGGGCTCGATGTGGATGTCGCTGGCGCCGTCCCGGGCCGCTTGCGTGAGCAGCGCGTTGAGCATCCGGATGATGGGAGCGTCGTCGCTCGCCTCCAACAGGTCCTCCACCGCGGGCAGCTCCTGCATGATGCGCGAGAGGTCGGCGTCGTTCTGCACCTCGCTCACGACGGTGGCCGCGCTCGATTCGCCCTGGGCGTAGGCCGCGGAGATCCGCTGCGCCAGGGCCGAGGACTCCAGCTGCTGCAGGCTGCGCACCGGGTACTTGCGCAGCACCTCGCTCCATGCCGGCGCCGGCGCGCCCGCGTGCCACAGCACCAGCTGGTCGCCGTCGTCCTCCAGCAGCAGCTGCTGGCTGCGGGCGAACGCGTAGGGCAGGGGATAGCGCATCAGCGCACGCTGGGCGCGGTCGTGGCCGGCGCCGGGATGAACGGCGAGTTGATGCGCGGGTTCGCGGGCGGCGGCACCGCGATCTCGGGCGACAGGGGGGCGGTGTCGACGGAGTTCAGGATGAGGCTGGGCGCGGGTTGCACGTTCTGCTGCTTGGCGCGCATCAGGTTGTAGCGGTCGATCGAGAGCGCGTCGCTTTCGGATGGGTCGCGCACGATTACCGGGCGCAGGAACACCATCAGGTTGGTCTTGTTGCGGGTGCGCGTCTCGGTGCGGAACAGTGCGCCCACGCCGGGAATGTCGCCCAGGCCCGGCACCTTCTGCTGGTTGCCCGAGTACTGGTCCTGCAACAGGCCGCCGAGGACCACTACCGCGCCGTCGCTGACCAGCACGTTGGACTCGATGACGCGCGTGTTGGTGGTCGGCCCGTTCAGGTTGTTCTCGGTCCCGGCCTGCACCGACGACGCTTCCTGGTAGATCGTCATGCGCACGGTGCCGTTGTCGTTGATCTGCGGCTTCACCCGCAGCGTGATGCCCACGTCCTTGCGCTCGATGGTCTGGAACGGATTGACCGAGCTGTTGGAGGTGCCGGTGTTGGTGAACTGGCCCGTGATGAAGGGCACGTTCTGGCCGATCACGATCTTGGCTTCCTCGTTGTCCAGCGTGAGCAGCGTCGGCGTGGACAGCACGTTGCCATCCCCCGTGCTGTCGAAGAAGCGCGCCAGCGCGCTCAAAACGGGCGTGCCGTTGATGTTGCGCACCAGGCCGAAGTTCGCGCCGGCCGACGGCGTGACGGGATTCGTCGTGCTGGTGGCCCGGGTCGCCAGGTCGATGATGTTGACGCCGCCGATCGAGAAGTTGGTGCCCAGCACCCCGACGACCGGGTTGTTGACGCTGTTCAGGAGCGTCTGCCACTGCACGCCGAACTCCGCCGCCTTGTCCTGGTTGACCTCGACGATCAGGCTTTCGACCAGCACCTGCGCCCGGCGGCCATCGAGCTGGTCGATCACGGCGCGCAGCTGGCGGTACTGCGGCTCCGCCGCGGTGATGATCAGCGAGTTGGTCGCGGGGTCCGCCTGGATCTGGCCGCCCGTGGTGGGCTGGGCCGAGGGCGTCACGGGCGCCGTCGTGGCGGCGCTCATGCCGGCCGTCCCCGTGCTGCCGGAGAGGCCGCTGGTGGTGATCGGCGTACCCGAGACCGGGTTGCCCGCGGCGGCCGTCGAGCCCGCCGCGCCCGGGTTCGGATTGAGGCTCGCCAGCGCCGCCCGCAGGACGATGGCCAGCTTGGCGGCGTCGGCATGGCGCAGGTACACGACGTGCACGTTGCCGGCGTTGCCGCCCGCGCCCGGCACGTCCAGGCGCGCGACGATCGAGCGCACCAGGTTCAGCCGCGCGGGATTGGGCGCGCGCACGAGCAGTGAGTTGCTGCGGGGCTCGGCGATGATGGTGGTGCGGAAGGCCGTGTCGCTCTGGCCTGCGCCCGCCGGCGCCGGCGCGGCGGCCGTGCCGGTGGCCGAGGAGTCGAGCAGCCGCTGCACGATCGGCGCGATGTCCACCGCCAGCGCGTTCTGCAGGTTGACCACCTCCACGTCGGTGGCGTTCGACACGTCGAGCGCCGCGATGATGCGGCCCAGGCGCTGCAGGTTGTCGGCGTAGTCCGTGATCACCAGCGAGTTGTTGCCGGGGTTCACGTTGATCGTGTTGTTGGGGCTGATCAGGGGCCGCAGGATCGGCACCAGGTTGGCGGCGTTCTCGTAGTTCAGCCGGAAGATCTGGGTGACGATCTGGCTGCCGCTCGCGGTGCCGTCCACCGACACGGCGCCGCTTTGCAGCTTGGCCTCCGCTTCCGGCACCACCTTCAGCAGCCCGCCGGAATCGACCACGGCGAAGCCGGACAGGCGCAGCGTCGTCACGAACTGGTTGAAGGCCGCGGCCGGGGGCACCGGTCGGTCGGTCGACAGGGTGATCGTGCCCTTCACCCGCGGATCCACCACGATGTTGCGGCCCGTGATCGCGGCCATGGTCCGCGCCACCGCCTCGATCTCGGCGTTCTGGAAGTTCAGGGTGATGGGCTCGTTGGCGCGCTGCGCCCACGCGCCCGCCGGCGCGCCACCCAGCAGCACGACGAAGGCCAGCGACGCGGCGGCGAAACGGTAATTCATGCGATGTGTCCCAGGGGCGTCAGCCGATGGAGATGATGGAGCGCTCGCCGGCGCGGCGCCCGATGATGTTCAGGAGGTTGGCGAGGGCCGCCTCGCTGCCCGCCACGGCACTGGCCACGCCCTGGAAGTGCAGGCGCTGGCCGACCCATTGGCCCGTCCCGGACAGCTGCAGGCTGCCCTCCAGGGTCTCGAGCCGCAGTGTCGCCTGCGTGCCCCCTTGCAAGGTGATGCGGTAGCTGCCCATGGGCCTCAGGGTGGACAGGCGCGATGCAACCCGCAGCGCCTGGAGCTCGGCCCGCCCGCCCACGCGCGGCCGGCCTTCGACCCATTCTACTGAAAGGCCCTGCGTGGCAAGGTGAACTTCACCATCCAGCTGCAATGTATTCCAGGGGGTGCCGAGGCCGGCGAGCACGCCGGCCGGCCACTGCGACGCGCCGTCGCCCACCTGCACCTGCCAGCCCGCCAGGCGCCAGTGCGCCCGCGCGGCGAGCGGCTGCTGCTGCGTGCAGCAGTCGGCGCGCAGCTGCACGGCGGCCCCGTCCCAGCGCGGCGCCAGCTGCCAGGCGACGCGCCCCGGCAGCGCCGCGGCATCCGTGCTGCCCGGGCCGCCCGTCAGCACCAGGCGGGCCGAGCCGTCCCAGAGGGTGCCGCGCGCCTCCGCCAGGAGCACCTGGCCACGGGTGGCGTCCGCCACCGCGTCGGCCAGCCACCGTGCTGGCGCGAACACGAGCAGCGCGACGAAGAGGCCCAGCGCGGCGCCCCCTGCGGCCCAGGTCCAGGGAACGTCGCGGGACGGACGGGACGCGCGGGTCACGGGCTCAGCGCGCCGGCAGCGTGAGCACCACGCTGCCGTCCCAGCCACCGGAGGCGTTGCGCGTGAGCTTCGCCTCGCCCGGGATCGCGCGCGCATTCGTGCGCACCTGGGCCAGCCATTGCGCCAGCGCCGCGGCGGGGACGTTCACGAGCGTGAGCGTCACCCGGTCGCCGGCGATGCTGTAGCGGGCGCTGGTCCCGAATTGCTGGCGGATCGCGGCTTCCAGCTGGCGCATGGCTTCGTCGGGATTCTGGCGCGGCAGCGCCTGCATGGCCTTCGCCTGCGCCTGCAGGCGCTGCATCTGGGCGACCTGGGCATCCAGCGCGCGGTGCTGCGCCTCCGCGCTGCCCAGCGTGGCGATGGCCGGCGCGAGCGCGATCCACCAGGCCAGGGCCAGCGCCACCAGCGTCGCCGCGCCGGCGACCAGGGAACGTTCGCGCGGGGCGAGCGCGGCCCAGCGGGCTTGCAGCTGCTGCCGGTTCATCGCGCGTCCTCCGCCGACACCAGGAGCACGGAGCCTTCGTCGCTGGCGCCGTAGCCCAGGCCGCGCAGCTGCGCGGCCACGGTGCGCAGTTCGTCCGGCGACAAGGCCAGCCCGGACGCGCGCAGCTGGCCATTGGAGAACTCCAGGCCGGAGGGCGTGCGGCCCGCGGGCACGGCGGCCGCGAGCGCCGCGAGCAGGGCGTCCAGGTCGCGTGGCGACGCGGCGCCGGTCTGCTGGCGCAACGCCGCCACCTCGCGCTCCATCTGCACCGGCGCATCGACGATCACCTTGACCTGCGGGAAGGTGTCACGCAGGACACGGCGGACCGTCTCGCGCTTGTCCTCCAGGCGCGCGCGCTCCTTCCAGGCCCAGGCGTTGAGTCCCACGAGGTTCGCGGCGACCAGCGCCATCACGGCCCAGCGCGCCGGCCGCCACACGGGGCTGCGCAGCAGCTCGCTCCAGCCGGTGGCGATCTTCTTGAGGGCCCGGGCGCGGGACGAATTGGCGAAGTCGAACTGCGCCAGGTCCCAGCGCGTGCGGGCTGCCTGCAGCCAGCGCTGCGGCGCCTGCTGCAGTGCCCAGGGCTGCGGGACGAGCTGTTCCGCGAGGGCCGCCACGGCGGGCTCGGCGAACCGCGGCGTGTCTGCAGGCAGCTCAGGCAGCAGCGGCGTGGCGGCCGGCGTCAGGGGGAGGACCAGCACGCCGGCCTCGCCGCCGGCGACGAACACGCCCTGTTCCGGTTCGCCCAGGGCCGACAGCGCAGGGGGCCCTTCGGGCGCGAACTCGGGGACGATGCGCGTCACAGGGCGGCCGGCGGTTTCCAGGGCCTGCAGCAATGTGCGCAGCCACGCGCGGTCGCACACGGCGACCCAGGATGCGTCCCCACCACGGGCGCCGGGCTGCAGCGCGAGGTGCACGGCTTCGGTGTCGTCCAGCAGCTGCTCCTCCAGCAGCCCTTCCAGCGCCGCCCGCAGCCGCGGGGAACCGGGGGCGATGCCCTTGGGCAACTCCACGCGATGCCAGGCCAGGGCCTGCACCGGCACGATCGCCACCACCTCGGCGCCCGCCCCGCGCGGCAGGGGGAGCAGGGACGCCGGCGCGCGGCCGTGGTCGACGAGCGTGTGGCCGTCGGCGGTGACCGCATAGGCCCATTCGGTCGCGCCGGCGCGCGCGACGAGGGGAAGCTGGACGAGGAGCGAACTCATGAACTGCGGCGCATTGTAGGGACGCAACAAGACAAGGACGGCCCCGGCAATCCCTCAGCGCTGCGTCGGCACCACGCCCTGGAAGGTCCCGCGTTCGCGCTGGATCGTCTTCACCGTGCGCCCGGTGCGCTGCAGCATGGACCGTTCCTCGATGACGACGTCTTCCATCCGCAGGCGGCCGCGCACTTCGAAATACTGCGTGTCCACCGAGGCCGTGGTGAGGTCGAACGTCGACTCGGGCACCAGCTTCATGGCGTCCCCCACGGCGCGGAAGTGCTGGCGCTCGCGTTCCGCCACCAGGCGCTTCGCATCCGCCAGGCTCAGGTTGCGGCCGACGGCGTAGACCACCTCCGCCGGCGCCGTGTTGAGGTTCACCTGCGTGGAGGAGGCCGGCAGGATGGTGACGTACGGCTGGAGCGTGGCGACCACGTCGTCGGGAACGCCCAGCCAGGCGAGCTGCTCCACGCGCTGCGGCATCAGCGGCGCCCGCGCGGCATTGCGGTTGTCCACGCTGATGTCGGCGGCGAAGCGCAGGTTCTCGGCCAGCTTCGTCAGCTGCGACTGCGGCAGCCCCAGCACGTCGAAGAGGCGCTGGAACGTGTCGAGCCACTTGGTCTGGATCGATCCGGCCTGCACCAGGCACGCGAGGTTCAGCCGCGATTGCAGGTCGGTGATCTCGCCGGAGAGGAATACGTTGTCGGCATCGCCGGACGCCTCCATTCCCGCCACGTTGTTGTTCGCGTCGGCGGCCAGGAAGGTGGACAGGCGCGCCTCCTTCAGCGGCACGGCCCAGGGCTCGGACAGGTAGTCCGTGCGGTCGGAATTGAAGTCCTCGCGCAGGATCAGGCGGGCCCAGTCGAGCGCGCCGGTGAGGATCCAGCTCGCCTGCACCCGGGTGCGGTCGGCGGATTCCACTTCGACGCTGCGCCATTGCGTCCACAGGGCCGCGGCGGCCAGCGTCGCGACCAGCGTGACCGTGAGCATGGCCGCGAGCAGGGCGGCGCCTTTCTGCAGCGGCTTCATGGCGTGAGGGTGGGACGCATCCAGTCCCTTTGCAGCCGCCCGGAGATCGCGCGCCCTTCGGGCAGCTGCAGCACGAGCCGGATGCCGTCCGGCAGGGTCGTCGTGGTGGCGGCCGTCGCGGCTCCGCCCGCTGCGGGCGTGGCCGTCGTGGTGTTGGCGGACTGCGGGTTGGTCCACGCGTTCTCGCGGAAGAAGAAGATCTGCCAGTCGGCCAGCGGCGCGATCGCCACCTCCTGCGCGCGCATGGCATCGCTGGGGTTCTGCGCCCACAGGTCGGCTTGCGTCCAGGCCGCGTCCAGGTCCCCGCGGCTGGTGACCACGGGTGACTGCCAGCGGCGCCACTGGCCTTCGCGCCGCGTCCAGCCGACCACGCGCACGCCGTCGCCGGGTGACTGGCTGCCCAGGCGGGTCAGCCGCAGCACCCGGCCGTTCCATTCCAGCGGCGCCGCCGGCGGGAAGGCTGCGATCGCGTCGAGGTCGGCCTGCCATTGCGCCAGGCCGGTCTGCAGCGCGAGCACCTGGTCGGCCCGGGCCTCGGTGAGCTGGCGCGTGCGGATCATGCCGTCGAGGCCGCGCCAGCTGAGCATGGCGAGCAAGGCCAGGGCGAACAGCGCCACCAGCATCTCGACCAGCGTGAAACCGCGCGCGCGCCGCATCAGTAGCGCCCCATCACGGTGGACAGCTTCAGCACGGGCGCGTTGCCCGTGAACACCTGCGCGTCGACGCGGCGGAAGCTGGGGTTGGGGGTGGGCACCACGTGGACGTGCACCGTGAAGTCCTGTCCCGCCTGCTGGCAAGCCTGGTCGCTGTCGCCCACGGAGGGCAGCTGCTTCGCGAGCCGCAGGCCCACCAGCACGTTCTCGGCACACATGTGGCCCAGCAGCACGTCCGACTGGCGCTGGGCATTGTTGGTGAGGGCGGCGCTCGCCCGCAGCCCGGCGACCAGCGCAATGGCGACGATGCCCAGCGCCACGAGCACTTCGACGAGGGTGAATCCGTGTGGGCGCCGCATGGTGTCAGGGCTCCGCGGTGACCGTGAAGGGCCGCAGGCCGTCGGTGGCGACGCGCAGGCTGCGATCGGGATGGCCCGTGTTGGCCAGCACCACGGCCTGGGGGCCGATCACGGGCTCGGGGCCCAGCACCAGCACGCCGCGCCCGACGACGTGCGTGCCGGCATCGAGCCATTGCTGCGGCAAGGCCTCGCGCGGCAGCCCCTCGAAGTGGAAGCCTTTGGCATCGGCCACCCAGCGCACGGGCTGGCCGCTCAGGCGCGAGCGGGCGCGCGCCGATTCCAGCAGGGCGCCCAGGCGCTGGGCATCGCGTTCCAGCGGTGCCCCGCCCGCATCGCGCAGGGCGAAGGACACGCCCGCGGAAGCGATGGCGATGATGGAGACCACCACCAGCAGCTCGAGCAGGGTGAAGCCGGCCGGCCAGCGGCGCGGGGACGAAGGTCGAGGCGCGCTCGTCCTACTGCCAGGAGCCGATGTCGGCATTCTTGCCCTCGCCACCGGGCTGGCCGTCGGCGCCGAAGGACATGACGTCGATCTCGCCCTTCACCCCGGGATTCAGGTACTGGTACGGCTTGCCCCAGGGGTCGTTCGGCAGCTTCTCGAGGTAGGGCTTCCAGTTCGGCGGGATCGGCGCCACGGTGGGCTTGGCGATGAGCGCCTGCAGGCCCTGTTCCCCGGTGGGATAGCGCTGGTTGTCAAGCTTGTACAGCTTGAGCGCCTGCATCAGGTTGTTGACGTCGGTGCGCGCGGCGGTCACGCGCGCGTCGTCCGCGCGATCCAGCACGTTGGGCACGATCAGCGCGGCGAGCACGCCGATGATGACCAGCACCACCATCAGCTCGATCAGCGTGAAACCGCGGCGCGCGCGCGGGCGGGAGGAGGAAAGGGACGGCATCGCGTCGATCATAATCGTCGGATGTGGACCTTGACCTCCGCCCCGTGGACGGTGCGCGGCGCGACCTTCGCGCTGTGGGCGCTTGCTGCGGGCAGCGCGGTGTTCTGGGGCCTCAAGGTGGGCGCCGGCGCCCCGTCGGTGCCCGTGCCACCGGCCGCGCCGCGGCAGGTCGCCGCGGTCGATCCGGCCGCGCTCGCGCGGCTGCTGGGTGGCGCCCCATCGCTCGTCTCCGCTCCCGCGATGCCCAGCCTCGCCAGCCGCTTCCACCTCGTGGGCGTGGCCGCAGGTGCAGATTCGGGCGGCGGCGCCGCGGTGATCTCGGTCGACGGCAAGCCCGGGCGGCCGTACCGCGTCGGGACGGCCATCGAGGAGGGCGTGGTGCTGCAGTCCGTGCGCGGCCGCCAGGCCGTACTCGGCTCCGCCGACGGCCTGCCCCTGCTCACGCTGGAACTGCCGCCGCTGAAGCCGCCGTAGCGCGCTTTACAAACCGATCGCGGCGCCGAACAGGAAGGCGACTTCGCAGAGCAGCGGCGCGGACGCCAGCAGGTCGCGGTCGGCCGGCTCGGCCTGCCGGCGCTCGAGGCGCCACAGGCCGTAGCAGGCCAGGGCCGCTGCGCCCAGGGACAGCGCGGTGGCCGTGAAGCCGGTCGCGATCACCAGCGCCACGACCGGAAGAGAGCACCAGAGCAGCCCGACGTACACGGCGCCCGGCGGGACGTCGCCATCCAGCGCGCGGGCCAGCAGCAGCGGCGCCAGGCGCGAGACCACCTGCGCGGTGAACAGGATCGCGATCAGCGCGGGCTCCGACAGCGAGGCCAGCGCCGCCAGCAGGGCCAGCCGGGCGGCGAACACCAGCAGCAGCACCAGCGTGCCCGCGCCGGAAGGACTGGCAGCGCCGGGTGCCTGCAGCCGCTCGATCGCGCGGAACAGCGCTGTCTCCGCGCGTCCGCGCGTGAGGGCCGCCATGACCAGGGTCGCCGCGACGGCCGCGACGAGGGCGCCCCAGGCGGTGGCGCGCAATGCCAGTCCGACGACCGCGAACACGAGGCAGGCGGCGATGCCCACGACCCAGCCGGTCCCGGGCAGGTGCGCGTCGCTGGCCCGCAGCGCTTCGTCGTCGCCCTCGGGCGGCGGGCCCACGCGCAGCACCGTGGCGCGGTGCAGCGCCAGCGCGAACAGGTTCAGGTGTTCGCGCAGCGCGGTCACGATGCCCTGGGAGTGGTGCCGTTCCCGCCGCTGCGCAGGAACAGCTGGTAGACCGGGTTGGCGGTTTCCTCGACGTAGGGGTAGCCGAGGGCGTCGAGGAAGTCCTGGAAGGCCTTGTTGTCCCCGGCAGGGACCTGCAGGCCCACCAGCGTGCGGCCGTAGTCCGCGCCCTGGTTGCGGTAGTGGAACAGCGAGATGTTCCAGTTGGGCCGCATGTGCGAGAGGAATTTCAGCAGCGCGCCGGGCCGCTCCGGGAACACGAAGCGCAGCAGGCGTTCGTCGTGGGCGAGCGGCGAGGGGCCGCCCACCATGTGGCGGATGTGTTCCTTCGCGAGCTCGTCGTGCGTGAGGTCGAGCGCCTCGAAGCCGTGGCGCGTGAAGTTGGCGGCGAGCCGCACCGATTCGCCCTTGCCGTGCGTGGTGAGGCCCACGAAGACGTGCGCCCGCTGCGCGTCGCTGATGCGGTAGTTGAACTCGGTCACGTTGCGCGGGCCGCCCGGCAGCGTTCCGATCAGCTCGATCAGCCGGCGGAAGGCGCCGCGCTCCTCGGGGATCGTGATGGCGAACAGCGCCTCGCGCTCCTCGCCCACCTCCGCCCGCTCGGCGACGAAGCGCAGGCGGTCGAAGTTCATGTTGGCGCCGCACAGGATGGCCGCGTAGGTCTCGCCGCGCTTGCGGTGATCCGCCACGTACTGCTTGATGGCCGCGACGGCCATGGCGCCGGAAGGCTCGACGATGCTGCGCGTGTCGACGAAGACGTCCTTGATCGCCGCGCAGACGGCGTCGGTGTCGACCACGATGTAGTCGTCCACCAGCTCCCGGGCGATGCGGAAGGTCTCCTCGCCCACGAGCTTCACCGCGGTGCCGTCCGCGAACAGGCCCACGTCGCCCAGCGCCACGCGCTTGTTGGCCGACACGGACCGGGCCATGGCGTCGGAGTCGGTCATCTGCACGCCGATCACCTTCACCTCGGGCCGCACCGACTTGATGTAGCTGGCCACGCCGGAGATGAGGCCGCCGCCGCCGATGGCGACGAACACGGCATCGAGCGGGCCCTGGTGCTGGCGCAGGATCTCCATCGCGATCGTGCCCTGGCCGGCGATCACGTCGGGATCGTCGAAGGGATGCACGAAGGTGAGCTGCTGCTGCTCGCACAGCGCCTTGGCGTGGTCGGCGGCGTCGGAGTAGCTGTCGCCGTGCAGCACGACTTCGCCGCCCAGCGCCTTGACAGCCTCGACCTTCAGCTGCGGCGTGGTGACCGGCATCACGATCACCGAGCGCACGCCCATCTTGTGCGCTGCCAGCGCCACGCCCTGCGCGTGGTTGCCGGCGGAGGCGCAGATCACGCCCTGCTTCAACTGCTCGGGGCTCAGGTGCGCCATCTTGTTGTATGCGCCGCGCAGCTTGAAGCTGAACACGGCCTGCTGGTCCTCGCGCTTCAGCAGCACCTTGTTGTGCAGGCGCCGGCTGAGGTTGCGCGCGGGCTCCAGGGGCGATTCGACGGCTACGTCGTAGACGCGCGCCGTGAGGATCTTCTTGAGGTAATCCTCCGGCTGCAGGTGTTTCTTCATGACCCGCGCATCATAAAAGGCCGGGCTTGGACGGGCGGCAGTCAGAAAAAAGCCTCCGGCTCTTGCGAACCGGAGGCTAAATCCACCAAAGGAGGGTGGAGGAGACAACTTGCACGTGCCTGCCGGGCGCAAGGGCGCTGCGGGAGGCGGGGCTTAGCGGAATCGCTATGCTGTGGTGTCAGTATAGCGGGCAATTTGCTGCAATGCACAAGTGGGCGTTGCGCCGATACCGCAATCGAGGCAGAAGTTGGCATGCAGGGCGGCCACGAAGAGGGAACAGCATGGAATGCACAGTGACGTGGACCGGCGCGACCGGCGCGCGCTCGGGAATGGGTTTTCTGGCCGAGACCGGCAGCGGTCACGTGCTGGTGATGGATGGCGCGCCCGACGAGGCGAAGCCCGAGAACGGCGGTCGCAACCTCGCGCCGCGGCCGATGGAAACGGTTCTTGCGGGCACGGGCGGCTGCACGGCCTATGACGTGGTCCTGATCCTCAAGCGCGGCCGCCACGATGTGAGCGGCTGCTCCGTCAAGCTCAGTGCCGAACGCGCGACGACGGATCCGAAAGTGTTCACGAAGATCCACATGCACTTCACGGTGCGCGGGCGCAAGCTGCAGGCACCTGCCGTGGAACGCGCGATTGCGCTGAGCCACGAGAAGTACTGCTCCGCGAGCGCCATGCTCGCGAAGACCGCGGAGATGACGACCAGCTTCGAGCTGGTCGAGGACGGGGCTGCCTAGGCGCTAGATGTAGTGCGCGGTGGTGGTCATCACCTTGGCCGCCGCGCGCATCGCCATCTTCACCGGCGGCGGCAGCGTGGCCGCGCCGGCCGCCTGCGCGTTGTCCGCATGCGCCGCCTCATCGGCCTTCATCTGCGCGACGATCGCGCGCGATGCGTGGTCCGCGGCGGGCAGCCGATCGAGATGGCTTTGCAGGTGCGCTTCGACCTGGCGTTCCGTCTCGACGATGAAGCCGAGGCTCACCGGGTCGCCCAGCCGGCCCGCGACGAGGCCGATGGTGAACGCGCCTGCGTACCACAGCGGATTGAGCAGCGACGGCTGCGCGCCGAGTTCGTCGAGTCGCGCCTGCGTCCAGGCCAGGTGATCCGTCTCCTCGCGTGCCGCCTTCTCCAGCGAAGCGCGCAATGCATCGTTGCGCGTGGACAAGGCCTGTGCCGTGTAAAGCGCCTGCGCGCAGATCTCGCCGACGTGGTTGACGCGCATGAGCGCTGCGGCGTGGCTGCGCTCCTGTTCTCCGAGATGCGTCGCTTCCGCGGGCACGACGGGACAGGGCCGCGCACCGCGCGGCTTGGCGAAGAGGGTGCGAAGCGCCTGGTCGAAGGCGCCGAAGAGGCGATCCATGACAGCGAGTGTAGGAGTGCGCGCGCGAAGTCGGGGTCCGGACCGATTTCCGATGGCCGGCTCCTCTCTTTTTTAGGATGCGAAATCGCCACGCCCTCTGTTGCACCCCGTCTACTCGGCAGTTCCGGCCTTGTTGTCCGACCGCAACGAATACCTGCTTTACCGGCTAAATCCTTTGCTCGCGGGGAACGCGTCTGGTGGAATAGCAACAACTTCCCAAAAGGAGGTTGGCCCGGGGATCCGGTGGGAACGCGAGCGTGCCTGCATTCGAAGACCCATGCGCACCGGAGCCCTATGTTTAACCTTGGAGAAACTTGCATGAAAAAGTCCCTGATTGCGCTGGCTGCGCTGGCCGCCGCGGGTGCGGCTTCCGCCCAGTCTTCCGTCACCCTGTTCGGTATCGTTGACGTCAACTACGCCCACTACTCCGTGTCGGGCGTCGGCCACGCCAACGTGCTGACGAACTCCGGCTACAACAGCGCCCGCCTGGGCTTCCGTGGCACGGAAGACCTCGGTGGCGGCCTGGCTGCCTCCTTCTGGCTGGAAGGCGCCCTGTCTCCCGACAACGGCAACGCGACCGGCCTGACTTTCCAGCGCCGTTCGACCGTCAGCCTGTCTGGCAACTGGGGTGAAGTCCGCCTGGGCCGTGACTATGTCCCGACCTTCTGGAACCTGACCGTGTTCGATCCGTTCGGCACGAACGGCGTGGGCACCCAGATCGGCTTCAAGGCCAAGACCACCACCGCCGCTGTGCCGCTGGCCGCCATCGGCACGCCCGCCACCGCTGTTGCCGCGAACGACGCCAACCCCGTCCGCGCCAACAACATGGTGCAGTACTTCCTGCCCCCGAACCTGGGCGGCTTCTACGGCCAGATCAGCTACGCCTTCGACGAAATCGTTGGCTCCAACGACGCCGGCCAATACTGGGGCGGCCGTCTGGGCTGGGCTTCCGGTCCCTTCAACTTCGCCGGCGCGTACGGCGAGTCCAAGGGTTCCACGCCCGGTACCGCTGCTGCTCCCAAGGTCAAGACCTGGAACCTGGGCGGCCAGTGGGACTTCGGCATGGCCAAGCTGATCGGCGAGTACGACAACAACAAGTACTCCAGCTCCGCTTTCGCGACCGACCCGGAACTGCGTTCCTGGCTGATCGGCGGCCTGATCCCGGTGGGCGCTGGCGAAATCCGCCTGTCCTACAGCGCGTACAAGCTGTCGAACACCGGCGCGGAAGAGCCGAAGGCTGACCAGTGGGCCATCGGTTACGTGCACAACCTGTCCAAGCGCACGGCCCTGTACGCCACGTACGCTCACCTGAAGAACAAGGACGGTTCCGCTCTGCCGATCCAGGCTTCGCTGCCGCAAGCCACCGTTCTGTCTGGCAACCCCAATTCCAGCAGCAACGGTTTCGACCTGGGCATCCGCCACAGCTTCTGATTTTCGAAGCGGCCTCCGGGCCGCTGCAGAAAACAAGAAACTTGAAAAGCCGCCTTCGGGCGGCTTTTTTTCGTGCTCGGCCGTTTTTCGTGTCCAATCGGGATCCATGACCACGTTGGGATCCCCGCGGCATCTCGCGGCCGCTGCCCTGGCTGCCGCCCTCGCCGGCTGCGCCACCACGCCATCGCCAGGCAACGACATCGCCACTTCACCGTGGGCCGACCAGTCCGGCCTGCATGCCGCCGGCCAGGTCACCACCTGGACCCACCAGCAGTTCCCAGGCAAGGTCCCGACCCAGTTCGCCTACGCGCGCAACGACGGCCGCGATGCGGTCGCCGTGCGCGCCAATGCGTCGGCCAGCATGCTGCGCCAGGTCGTGCGCATCGAACCGCAGGACCTCGGGCACGTGCGCTTCTCGTGGAGGGTGCCGGCCCTCATCGAACAGGCCGACCTCGCCACGCGCGAGCATGACGACGCTCCGGTGCGCCTGGTGCTCGCCTTCGAAGGCGACCGCTCACGCTTCTCGGCCAAGGATGCCGCGCTGTCGGAGCTGGCGCTGGCGCTCACCGGCGAGCCCATGCCCTATGCGACGCTGATGTACGTGTGGTGCAACAAGCGCGCGCCGGGCACCGTGATCGGCAGCCCGCGCACCGACCGCATCCGCAAGCTGGTGGTGGAATCGGGCGCCGCGCGCCTGGACAAGTGGCTCGATTACGAACGCGACATCCGCGCCGACTACGAGCGCGTCTTCGGCGAAGCGCCGGGCGCGCTGGTGGGCATCGGCATCATGACGGACAGCGACAACACGCACTCCCAGGCGCGCGCCTGGTACGGGCCGATCCGCTTCCTGCCGGTCGCCGCGCGCTAGCTGCCTTGCGAGCGTGACGCACGCCGCGTGCGTCAGGGAACCTCCCGGTAGAGGCACGCGGATTGCTCTGCTAGCATCGGCAGCCCTCAGCGTTTGAACGAATGCTTGCTTTTATCGTGCGTCGCCTGCTCCAGGCCGTCGTGGTCCTGGTCGTGGTGGCCTACATCGCATTCCTGCTGTTCCAGTACGTCGGCGACCCGGTCGTCTTCCTCCTGGGGCAGAACGCCAGCCCGCAGCAGATCCGCGAATTGCGCTCCGCCCTGGGGCTGGACCAGCCCTTCTTCGTGCAGTTCTGGCACTTCCTGGTGAACGCGGTGCAAGGCGAGTTCGGCCTGAGCCTGCGCCAGGGCGCCAAGGTCTCGCGCCTGCTCGGCGAACGCTTCCCCGCCACCTTCGAGCTGGCTGTCACCGCGGCGGTGCTCGCCCTGGTGCTCGGCGTGCCCATGGGCGTCTACGCGGCGCTGCGCCGCGGCGGCTTGGTGAGCCAGGTCTTCATGACGGTGTCGCTGCTGGGCGTGTCCCTGCCCACCTTCCTGATCGGCATCCTGCTGATCCTGGTGTTCTCGGTGGAACTGGGCTGGTTCCCCAGCTTCGGCCGCGGCGAGACCGTTCAGATCGGCTGGTGGAGCACGGGCCTGCTCACCCGCGACGGCTGGCACCACATCGTGCTGCCGGCGCTGACGCTCGCGATCTTCCAGCTCACGTTGATCCTGCGGCTGGTGCGCGCCGAGATGCTGGAGGTGCTGCGCACCGACTACATCAAGTTCGCGCGGGCCCGCGGCCTGTCGAACCGCGCGATCCACTTCGGCCACGCCCTGAAGAACACGCTGGTGCCGGTCATGACCATCACCGGCCTGCAGCTCGGGGGCCTGATCGCCTTCTCCATCATCACCGAGACCGTCTTCCAGTGGCCCGGCATGGGGCTGCTGTTCATCCAGGCCGTGACCTTCGCCGACATCCCCGTGATGGCGGCGTACCTGTGCCTCATCGCCCTGATCTTCGTCGTGATCAACCTGGTCGTCGACCTGCTTTACTTCGCCGTGGATCCGCGCTTGCGCGTGAGCGTGGCGGGAGGACATTGATGCTCGCACCCGCCGCCAATCCGCGGCTCGCGCATGCGCGCGCCTTCGCGCACATCGCCCAGTACCACCCCGAGCTGACGGCTTTCCGCCGCGACCTGCATGCGCATCCCGAACTCGGCTTCGAGGAGGTGTACACGTCGGGCCGCGTGCAGGAGGCGCTGCGCCTGTGCGGCGTCGACGAGGTGCACACGGGCATCGGCAAGACCGGGGTCGTGGGCATCATCCGGGGACGCGGCAAGGCGTCCAAGCGCATGATCGGCCTGCGCGCCGACATGGACGCGCTCACCATGTCCGAGGGCAACGACTTCCCGTGGAAGTCGACGAAGCAGGGGATGATGCACGGCTGCGGCCACGACGGGCATGTCGCCATGCTGATCGGCGCGGCGCGCTACCTCGCGGAGACGCGCAACTTCGACGGCACCGCGGCCCTGATCTTCCAGCCCGGCGAGGAAGGCTTCGCCGGCGCCAAGGCGATGATCGAGGACGGCCTGTTCCAGCGGTTCCCGGTGGAGTCGGTCTACGCCATGCACAACTGGCCGGGGCTCAAGCCCGGCTGCTTCGGCATCCGCCACCATGCCATGATGGCTTCCGCCGACCGGGTCACCATCGAAATCACCGGCAAGGGCGGCCACGGCGCGCATCCCTACCTGGCGGTGGATCCGGTCCTGGTCGCCGCGCACATCATCACGGCGGTGCAGAGCATCGTCTCGCGCAACGTGAAGGCCGTCGACGGCGCCGTCATCAGCCTGTGCGCGCTGCAGGCGGGCGACCTCCACGCCATGAGCGTGATCCCGGGCAAGGCCACCCTGGTCGGCACCGTGCGCACCTTCAGCCCGGACGTGCAGGAAATGGTGGAAAAGCGCCTGCACGAACTGTGCAGCGCCGTGGCGCTCGGCTTCGGCGCGACGGCCACGGTGAACTACGAACGCATCTATCCGGCCACGATCAACACGCCGCGCGAGACCGAATTCGCCGGCGACGTCGCCGAGGCGCTGGTCGGCCCCGAGAACGTCGTGCGCAACATGGAGCCCAGCATGGGCGCCGAGGACTTCTCCTTCATGCTGCAGGTGAAGCCCGGCGCCTACCTGCGCATCGGGCAGGGCGGCGAAGGCAGCTGCATGCTGCACATGACCCGCTACGACTTCAACGACGAGATCCTGCCGCTCGGCTCGGCGCTGCACGCCAGCCTGGTGGAGCAGGCGCTGCCGATCGCGGGCGGCTGACCCCGACCAAGCTTTCTCACCCTGGGCCTTCAATCCAACAAGGAGCTCGCACCATGCGCAAGACAACAACATTCGTCGCCGCCGCCCTGCTGGCGCTCGCCGCCGCGGCGGCGCAGGCGCAGACGATCCGCGTCGCCAACCAGGGCGACGCGCTGTCCATGGACCCGCACTCGCTCAACGAGTCCCTGCAGCTGTCGGTGACCGGCAACCTCTACGAAGGCCTGGTCGGCCGGGGCAAGGACCTGAGCCTCGCGCCCGCGCTGGCGACCTCGTGGAAGCAGACCTCGCCCACGGTGTGGCGCTTCGAGCTGCGCAAGGGCGTGCAGTTCCACGACGGCACCCCCTTCACCGCCGACGACGTGGTGTTCTCGTTCGCGCGCGCCGCCGGCGACGGCTCCGACATGCGCGCCAACGTCAACGACATCAAGGCCGTGCGCAAGATCAACGACCACCTGGTCGAGATCGAGACCAAGTCCCCGTTCCCCATCCTGCCCAACCAGCTCACGACGACCTACATCCTGAGCAAGAAGTGGTGCGAGGACAACCAGGCGGTGAAGCCGGTGGACCGCCGCAAGGGCATCGAGAACGCCGCCTCGTTCCGCGCCAACGGCACCGGCCCGTACCGCCTGCGCGAGCGCCAGCCGGGCGTGCGCACGGTGTTCGTGCGCAACGGCAACTACTGGGGCAAGGTCGACGGCAACGCGCAGGAAATCGTCTTCACGCCGATCGGCAACGACGCGACCCGCGTCGCCGCGCTGCTCTCCGGCGAAGTGGACGTGATGGAGCCGGTGCCGGTGCAGGACATCGACCGCATCAACGCGTCGTCCAATGCCAAGGTGCTGGTGGGCCCCGAGCTGCGCACGATCTTCCTGGGCATGGACCAGAAGCGCGACGAGCTGCTGTATTCCAGCGTGAAGGGCAAGAACCCGTTCAAGGACAAGCGCGTGCGCCAGGCCTTCTACCAGGCCATCGACATCAACGGCATCCAGAAGACCGTGATGCGCGGCGCCTCGCGTCCCACCGCCGAAATGATCGGTCCCGGCGTGCACGGCTTCGAAGCCGCGCTGGACAAGCGCCTGCCGTATGACCCCGAGGCCGCCAAGAAGCTGATGGCCGATGCCGGCTACCCGAACGGCTTCGAGGTCACCATGAACTGCCCGAACGACCGCTACGTCAACGACGCGCGGATCTGCCAGGCGGTGGCCGCCAACCTGGCGCGCATCGGCGTCAAGATCAACCTGGCCGCCGAGACCAAGGGCACCTACTTCCCGAAGGTCCTGCGCCGCGACACCAGCTTCTACATGCTGGGCTGGACGCCCAGCACCTACGACGCCCACGACGCGCTCAACTCGCTGATGGCCTGCCCCGACGAGTCGGGGGCCGGCCAGTTCAACCTGGGCGCCTACTGCAACCCCGAGCAGACCAAGCTGACCAAGGCGATCCAGTCCGAGACGGACCAGAAGAAGCGCGACCAGATGATCCACGACGCGCTGAAGATCCATCGCGACGACATCGGTCACCTGCCGCTGCACCAGCAGTCGCTCGCCTGGGGCATCAGCAAGAAGGTGACGATCACCCAGCGCGCCGATAACTACATGCCGTTCGCCTGGATCAGCATCAAGAAGTCCGACTGATGCACGCGCCGGGGGCCCGCCCCCCGGCCACGGCCAGCCCCTCCCGATGAAACAAGCGTTCCTGCGCTGGGCCGACAGCGATGTCGGCTACAGCTTCCGCCGTTCGCCGCTGGCCATGAGCGCCGCGGTGGTGGCCTTCGCCTGCGTGTTCTGCGCGCTCTTCGCGGACCTGGTGGCGCCGCACAACCCGTTCGACCTGACGACGCTGGTGCTGGGCGACGCCCGCCTGCCGCCCGCCTGGATGGAGGGCGGCAACAGGACCTACCTGCTCGGCACGGACGACCAGGGCCGCGACATCCTGTCGACCCTGATGTACGGCGCGCGCATCTCCCTGGTCGTGGGCGTCGTGTCGGTGGTGCTGTCCATCGTGATCGGCGTCGCGCTCGGGCTGCTGGCGGGCTTCAAGGGCGGCTGGGTGGACGCTTTCCTCATGCGGCTGTGCGACGTCGTCCTGAGCTTCCCCGCGATCCTGATCGCGCTGCTGATCGCCGGCGTCGGCCGGGCCCTGTTCCCGAGCGCGCACAACACCGTGGCCTTCGGCGTGCTGATCCTGTCGCTCACCTTCACCGGATGGGTGCAGTACGCGCGCACGGTTCGCGGCTCCACGCTCGTGGAGCGCAGCAAGGAATACGTGCAGGCCGCGCGCGTGACCGGCGTGGCGCCGCTGCGCATCATGCGGCGCCACGTGCTGCCGAATGTCATGGGCCCGGTGCTGGTGCTCGCGACCATCCACGTGGCGACGGCCATCATCACCGAGGCGACGCTGTCCTTCCTGGGCGTGGGCGTGCCGCCCACCTCGCCCTCGCTGGGCACGCTGATCCGCGTCGGCAACGACTACCTGTTCTCCGGCGAATGGTGGATCGCCGTCTTCCCCGGCGTCATGCTGATCCTGGTCGCGCTGTCGGTGAACCTGCTGGGCGACTGGCTGCGCGACGCCCTGAACCCGAAGCTGCAATGAGCCTCCTGCAAGTCCGGGACCTCGTCGTGGAGTTCCCCACGCGGCGCGGCACGCTGCGCGCGCTGGACCGCATCTCCTTCGACATCGCCCCCGGCGAGATCCTCGGGGTGGTGGGCGAATCGGGGGCCGGCAAGTCGCTCACCGGCGCGGCCATCATCGGCCTGCTGGAGCCGCCGGGCCGTGTCGCGTCCGGCGAGATCCTGCTGGAAGGCGAGCGCATCGACAACCTTCCGTTCGAGCGCATGCGCCACATCCGCGGCCGCAAGATCGGCGCGATCTTCCAGGATCCGCTCACCTCGCTCAACCCGCTGTACACCATCGGGCGACAGCTGGTCGAGACGATCCAGGCCCATCTTCCCGTCGGCGCCGACGAGGCGCGGCGCCGCGCGATCGCGCTGCTCGAGGACACCGGCATTCCCGCCGCGGCGGAACGCATCGATCACTATCCGCACCAGTTCTCCGGCGGCATGCGGCAACGCGTCGTGATCGCGCTGGCGCTCGCCGCCGAACCCAAGCTGATCGTGGCCGACGAGCCGACCACGGCGCTGGACGTCTCGATCCAGGCGCAGATCATCCAGCTCCTCAAGCGCGTGTGCCGCGACCGCGGCGCCGCCGTGATGCTGATCACGCACGACATGGGCGTGATCGCCGAGACCTGCGATCGCGTGGCCGTCATGTATGCCGGGCGCGTGGCCGAGATCGGTCCGGTGCACGAAGTGATCCACCAGCCGGCGCATCCCTACACCCTGGGCCTCATGGCCGCCATCCCGGACATGGACAGCGAGCGCGAGCGCCTGAACCAGATCGACGGCGCCATGCCGCGGCTCAATGCCATCCCGCCGGGGTGCGCATACAACCCACGTTGCCCGCGCGCCTTCGAGCGTTGCGCGCGCGAGCGGCCGGACCTGATCGCGGCCGGTGCGACGCGGGCAGCGTGCTGGCTGCATGACGCGAATGCGGAGATGCCGGGATGAGCGTGACGACGAGCCCCCATCCCTCCACGGCGCGGGCCGACGCGAAGCCCGCGTCCCCGGCGCTCGTGCAGGCGACCGACCTCGCCAAGACCTTCGACGTTTCGGCGCCGTGGCTCAATCGTGTCCTCGAGCGCAAGCAGCGCCAGCTGCTGCACGCGGTGGATGGCGTCACCTTCGACATCGCGCGCGGCCAGACACTGGCGCTCGTCGGCGAGTCCGGCTGCGGCAAGAGCACCGTGGCGCGCCTGCTGGTGGGCCTGTACCAGCCCTCGCGCGGCAGCTTCACCTTCGACAGCCAGGACGCGCACGCGGCCTACCGCGGCCGCGAGGGGACCGCGCTGCGCCGGCGCATCCAGATGATCTTCCAGGACCCCTACGCCAGCCTGAACCCGCGCTGGCGCGTGGAGGACATCATCGCCGAGCCCTTGCTGGAGCACGGGCTCATGCCGGACGCGGCGCAGCGCCGCGATCGCGTGGTGGAGCTGCTGGGGTCGGTCGGACTCGGTGCGCAGGACCTGGCGAAATTCCCGCACCAGTTCTCGGGCGGCCAGCGGCAGCGCATCTCGATCGCCCGCGCGATCGCGACCCATCCGGAGTTCCTGGTCTGCGACGAGCCCACCTCCGCGCTGGACGTGAGCGTGCAGGCGCAGGTCCTCAACATCATGAAGGACCTGCAGCGCCGGCAGGGCCTGACCTACCTGTTCATCTCGCACAACCTCGCCGTGGTCCGCCACGTGAGCGACCGCGTGGGCGTGATGTACCTCGGGCGCATCGTGGAGCTCGCCGGCAAGCACCAGCTGTTCGGCCAGCCGCAGCATCCCTACACGCGCATGCTGCTGGACGCGATCCCGAAGATGCACGACACGGGCCGCGCCCGCACGCCGGTCCAGGGCGAAGTGCCCAATCCGCTGAATCCGCCGGCCGGCTGCGCGTTCCATCCGCGCTGCCCCCACGCCAACGAGCGCTGCCGCGTGGAACGCCCCGCGCTGCTGGAGCTGCGGGGCGTGCGCGTGGCGTGCCACGCGGTGGAAGAGGGGCGGATCTAGGTTCGCCGTAGGGTGGCGGTGAGCGGCGAAGCCCGAACCCCACCGATCAGGCCCTCGCCGGCGCCAGCTCCTTGCGGTAGATCGACTGCCCCGAAAGATCGCGCAGGTCCACCGCCAACCCGCCGCGCGGGTCGATGTTCACCTCGCCGAAGAACTGCATGCCGGCCAGCGGCGAGAGGTTCACCTGTCCCGGCGCCGGCGCCTTCACGAACACGGCCTGCGGGCCGAAGGTGTCATCCAGCGGGTTGGGCCCGAAGGTGCCGGCGTGCAGCGGCCCGGCGACGAATTCCCAGAAGGGGTCGAAGTCGCGGAACCGGGCCTGCTTCGGGTCGTAGTAGTGGGCCGCGGCGTAGTGAACGTCGGCGGTCAGCCAGACGACGTTGCGCACGCGCTGGCGCTTCAGGTGCGAGAAGAGCTGCGCGAACTCGAATTCGCGGCCCAGCACGGGGCCGTTGCCGTTGGCCACTGCCTCGAACATGTCGCGGCTCTGCGCGTCCTTGCCGTCGCCCACCTGGAGGCCGATCGGCATGTCGGCGGCGACGACCTTCCACAGGGCCTTCGACTGCGTGAGTCCACGCTGCAGCCAGGCCAGTTGCTCCGCACCGAGGAAGGCCGTCTCGGGCCCGGCCCGCTCTTCGCGGTTGTAGCCGTTCGGACCCCGGTAGCTGCGCATGTCCAGGACGAACACCTCGAGCAGGGGACCGTAGGAGAAGCGGCGGTACACGCGCTGCGATTCGCCCGCCTCGAACGGCCGCATCGGGGCGTAGTCCATGAAGGCGCGGGCGCCGCGTGCCACCATCAGCGGCACGTTCTTCTCGCCGTAGCGCGCATCCGCCGCCACGCTCTTGGAGTCGGACCAGTTGTTCATCACTTCGTGGTCGTCCCACTGCCAGATCTGCGCCACTTCGGCATTGAAGCGCCGCACGTTCTCGTCCAGCAGGTTGTAGCGGTAGCGGCCGCGGAACTCGTCCAGCGTCTCGGCGACCTTCGCGACCTCGGGGGTCACGATGTTGCGCCAGGTCCGGTCGCCCTCGGCGGTGGCCCGTTCCAGGATGGGGCCGTCGGCGTAGATGTTGTCGCCGCTGTGGATGAAGAAGTGCGGCTGGCGCAGGCGCATCTGCTCGTAGATGCGCATGCCGCCGAAGTCCGGGTTGATGCCCCAGCCCTGGCCCGCAGTGTCCCCGCCCCACACGAAGCGGATCGGCTCGCGCTTGTTCCCGAGCAGGTGCGTGCGGCCCGCCACGGGCTCGCTCATCGCACGGCCGTTGTCCAGGCCCTGGAAGCTCACGCGCACGAACACGTCGCGGTCGCGCGGCAGGCCGATGAGGTCCTGGCGCGCGGTGAAATCGCTGGACTCCAGCGCGTAGGGCCCGACGATGCGCGTCGCGTCGGCAAAGCGCTCGTCGGCGGACCATTCCACGATCATGCGGGCGGGGCGGTCGCTGCGGCTCCAGACCATCAGGCGGTCGCCCATCGGGTCGCCGAGCTGCAGGCCCTGGGCGGCGATGGGACGGGCGCCGTCGGCCGCGATCAGCGGCGGCGCGGCGAGGGCGGCAAGGGCGGCGGTACTGCCTTTGAGGAACAGGCGGCGATCGGCCATGGCGAAGCTCCGGGAACTGGACAGCCCGCCACCCTAGGCCACCAACAAGACAGTTCCGTGAAGGCGGTGCCTTCAGGCGTAGCGCTTGGTCCGCAGGTTGTTCTTCATCTCGCGCAGCAGCGGCTGCAGCCGGCCGCCGCCGATGCGCAGGGCGACGGCGGTCGCAAGCACGTCGATGATCATCAGGTGCAGCAGGCGCGACACCATGGGGCTGTAGCGGTCGTAGCCTTCCGGGTGATCCGCCACCAGGTGGATGTGTCCCGCGGTCGCGAGCGGCGAGCCGGTGGCCGTGATCACGATGGTGGTGGCGCCGTTGCGCCGGGCGATGTCGCAGGCATCCATCAGGTCGCGGGTGCGGCCGGAGTTGGAGATGACGACCACGCAGTCGCCGGGCCCCAGCAGCGTCGCGCTCATCACCTGCATGTGGCCGTCGCTGTGGGCGACGGTGTTGACGCCCAGGCGGAAGAACTTGTGCTGCCCGTCCAGCGCCACGACGCCGGAGTTGCCGACGCCATAGAACTCGATGCGGCGGCCCGTCTTGTAGGTCGAAGCGAGCGCCTCCACCGCCTTGTCGATCGCGAAGGTGGACGCGTCGTTGCGGTACTTCAGGAAGGCCGCGACCGCGTTGTCGATCACCTTCACCAGCACGTCGCCCGTCTTGTCGTCGGGGTCCACGCTGCGGTGGATGAAGGGCACGCCCTCGCTCACGCTGCCGGCCAGCTTCAGCTTGAAGTCCGACAGCCCGTCGTAGCCCATGCTGCGGCAGAAGCGCACCACGGTGGGCTTGCTCACGTGCGCGCGGTCCGCCAGCTCGCTCACCGGCAGCTGCGCGAACGAGCGCGGATCGCCCAGCACCAGCTTGGCGACGCGCTGTTCGGCCGGCGCCAGCGAGGGCATGGAGGCCTTGATGCGATCCAGCATGGCGCCCCTCAGCACTCCTCGGGCCAGCAGAAGCCGTCGCGGGCGATCATCGCGCTGGAGGAACTGGGTCCCCAGGTGCCGGCTGCGTAGGGCCGCGGGCCGCGGTCGTCCTGCGCCCAGTGCTCCATGACCGGTTCCACCCAGCGCCACGCCGCCTCCTGCTCGTCGCTGCGCACGAACAGGTTCAGCCGGCCGGCGATCACGTCCAGCAGCAGGCGCTCGTAGGCTCCGACCCGTTCGGAGCCGAAGCGCTTGTCGAAATCCATGTCGAGGTGCACCGGCGAGAGCCCCTGGCCGTTGCGGCGGGTCTCCTGGCCGAGGGCCAGCATGTGCAGCTGCAGACCGTCGCGGGGCTGCAGGTTGATCACGAGCCGGTTCCAGCTGCCCGCCGGCGCGTTGTAGATCGCATGCGGCGCCTCCCGGAAGTTGACGACGATCTGCGCTTCGCGCGAGGCCAGGCGTTTGCCGGTGCGGATGTAGAAGGGCACGCCGGCCCAGCGCCAGCTGGCGATGTCCGCGCGCAAGGCGACGAAGGTTTCCGTGCGGCTTTCCGGGTCCACGCCAGGCTCCTCGCGGTAGCCCGGCACCGGCCGGCCCGCCAGCGTGCCGCCGGTGTACTGGCCGCGCACCACGTGCTGGTCCAGCGCCTCGGGCGTCCAGGTCTTGAGCGAACGCAGCACCTTGAGCTTCTCGTCGCGGATCGCGTCGGCGTGGGCGTTGATCGGCGGCTCCATGGCCAACGCGCACAGCAGCTGCAGCGCGTGGTTCTGCACCATGTCGCGGAGCGCACCTGTCTTGTCGTAGAAGGCGCCGCGCTTCTCCGCGCCCAGGTCCTCGGCGATGGTGATCTGGATGTTGGAGATGTGCTCGCGGCGCCAGACCGGCTCGAACAGCGCGTTGCCGAAGCGCATCGCGAACAGGTTCTGCACCGCAGGCTTGCCCAGGTAGTGGTCGATGCGGAAGATCTGCCGTTCGCTCAGCACGCGGCGCACTGCCTCGTTGATCTCGCGGTTGGAGGCCAGGTCGTGGCCCAGCGGCTTCTCCAGCACGAGCCGCGTGTTGGGGCGGTTGAGGCCGGCGGCCGCGAGCTGCTCCACCACCTTCGTGAACAGGTCCGGCGCGGTGGCGAGGTACATCACCACGGTGTCCGCGTTCCGCTCGCGCAGCATGTCCGCGAGCCGCCGGTAGTCCTTGGGCTGCGACAGGTCCAGCCTGACGAAGTGCAGCAGGCCCGCGAAGCGGTCGAACTCTTCCGGCGTCGGCCGCTTGGCCAGGTCGACGTCGTCGAAGCGGGAGCGGATCAGGTCGCGGTACTGGGTGTCGCTGAGGTCGTCGCGCGCCACGCCGATGATGCGCCCTCCCTCCGGCAAGGTGCCGTGGCGGAAGGCCTGGAACAGCGCGGGCATCAGCTTGCGCCAGGCGAGGTCGCCGGTGCCGCCGAACAGGACGAGGTCGAAACTCATGAGCGGATGGTGCACGACAAGGAGTCCGGAATGTAACTTAGTTTCATGAAGCGGCCCTCTCCAAACCTTTGGGAATGGATAAGCGGTGCGTAATTTCGTTACTGCGCAACACGCAATCCCGGCGGCAATGCCGAACCCACCCCGGGACCCTCGCCGCGGCCCATAATTGCCGCATGAACCAACTCGATGCCCTCAAGCAGTTCACCACCGTGGTGGCCGACACCGGGGACTTCCGCCAGCTTGCGCAGTACCACCCGAAGGACGCGACGACCAATCCGTCGCTGATCCTGAAGGCGGTGCAGAAGCCCGAATATGCCCACATCCTGGAAGAAACGGTGGCGCGTTTCCGCGGCCGTCCGCTCGACGAGGTCATGGACCGGCTCATCGTGCGCTTCGGCACCGAGACCCTGCAGCACATCCCCGGCCGCGTCTCCACCGAGATCGACGCGCGCCTGAGTTTCGACACCGAGGCCACGTTCAGCCGCGGCGAACGCCTCATCGAGCTCTACCAGGCCGAGGGGGTGCACATCGACCGCGTGCTGATCAAGGTCGCCTCCACGTGGGAAGGCATCCAGGCCGCGAAGAAGCTGCAGCAGCGCGGCATCAACACCAACCTCACGTTGCTGTTCTCCTTCGTCCAGGCGGTGGCCTGCGCCGACGCGGGCGTGCAGCTGATCTCGCCCTTCGTGGGCCGCATCTACGACTGGTACAAGAAGAGCGCGGGCGCTGCCTGGGACGAGAAGGCCAGTTCCGGCGCCAACGACCCCGGCGTGAAGTCGGTGCGCCAGATCTACGAGTACTACAAGCACTTCGGCATCGGGACCGAGGTGATGGGCGCGAGCTTCCGCAACACGGGGCAGATCCTCGCGCTCGCGGGCTGCGACCTGTTGACGATCAGCCCCGAGCTGATGGCCGAACTGCAGAAGTCCGACGCGCCGGTGCGGCGCGCGCTGGACCCGGGGCAGGCCAAGGCGGCGGAGATCCGGCGCGTTCAGTACGACGAACGCGCGTTCCGCTGGGCGCTCAACGAGGACGCGATGGCCACCGAGAAGCTGTCCGAGGGCATCCGCGCCTTCGCCGCCGACGCGGTGAAGCTCGAGAAGCTGATGACCGCATGACGCGCCCGCGCTGCGACGAGACGCCGGCCTGGCGGCAATTGCAGGAGCGGTTCCGCGCCGCCGGCGCCGCGTTCGACCTGCGCCAGGCCTTCGCGCAGGAAGCGGGGCGCTTCGACCGCTTCAGCCAGCTGGCCCCGCACGTGTTCGCGGACCTGTCCAAGAACCTGGTCGATGCGCCGACCGAGCAGCTGCTGCTGGCGCTCGCGCGCGAGACGCAGCTGGAAGACTACCGCGCCGCGATGTTCGCCGGCGAGCGCATCAACAACACCGAGCAGCGCGCCGTCAAGCACTGGCTCCTGCGCGCCCCGTGCAACGCCGTCGATCCCGATTCGGTCGCCGTGCACCAGACGCTGGACGCCATGCTGGCCTACGCGGAGCAGGTGCGCGCGGACACGGCGATCACCGACATCGTCAACATCGGCATCGGCGGCTCCGACCTGGGGCCGCAGATGGTGGTGGCCGCGCTCGATGCCTTCCGCATCCGGGGCAAGCGTTTCCACTTCGTCTCCAACGTCGACGGCCACGAGCTCGATGCGGTGCTGAAGGGCCTGAAGGCCGAAGGCACGCTGTTCCTTGTCGCGTCCAAGACCTTCACCACGCTGGAGACCATGACCAACGCGCGCTCGGCGCGCGCCTGGTTCGAACAGCAGGGCGGCCGCGACATCGCCCGCCACTTCGCAGCGTTGACGACCAACGTGGAAGCGGCGCGCGCATTCGGCATCGCCATCACCTTCGGGTTCTGGGACTGGGTGGGCGGCCGCTATTCGCTATGGTCGGCGATCGGCCTGCCGATCGCCATTGCCATCGGCGCGCAGGGCTTCCGCGACCTGCTGGCCGGTGCGCATGCGATGGACGAACACTTCCGCCGCGAGCCGCTGGAGCGCAACCTGCCGGTGCGCCTGGGGCTGCTGGACGTCTGGTACCGTGACTTCCACGGCTTCACGAGCCGCAGCATCGCGCCGTACCACGGTGCGCTCGGACGGCTGCCGGCGTACCTGCAGCAGCTGGAGATGGAAAGCAACGGCAAGGGCGTCGACGCCCAGGGCCGGCCGCTCCCCTATGCGACGTCGCCGGTGCTGTGGGGCGAGACCGGCACCAACGGCCAGCACGCGTACTTCCAGATGCTGCACCAGGGCACGGACCGCGTGCCGGTGGAGTTCATCGCCGTGCGACAGCCCGCGCACGCGCTGCCCGGGCACCACGGGCTGCTGCTGGCCAATGCGCTGGCGCAGGCCCAGGCCCTCATGCAAGGCAAGGCGGACCCCGGCGGGCACCGGAACTTCCCGGGCAACCGCCCGAGCACCTTCTTCCTGCTCGAATCGCTGACGCCGGCCTCGCTGGGGGCCCTGGTGGCGCTGCACGAGCACCGCGTGTTCACCAGCGGCGCCGTGTGGGGCATCGACAGCTTCGACCAGTGGGGCGTCGAGCTGGGCAAGGTGCTCGCCGGCGACCTCGCCCAACGGCTCGCCTCCGGCGACACGCAGGGCCTGGACGCATCCACCGCCGGATTGGTGCGCAGGCTGCGCGGCGGGTGAGGGCTGCGGCGCCCCTTGCCGTCGCGGCGACGCTGTCGCTGCTCGCCGGCGTCGTGCAGGCACAAGCGCCCTCCGCCAGCGTCCAGCGCGTCGGCGATGCGATCGTCTTCCAGGGCCGCATCGACCGCGCGGCCGCCGACGAATTCCTGCGCCTGGCTGCCGATCCCGCCGTCCGCCGCCTGGTGGTCCGTTCGCAAGGCGGACTGGTGACGCCGGCGCTGGAGATGGCCGATGCGATCTTCGACCGCGGCCTTGACGTGGAGGTCGACGGGATCTGCCATTCCTCCTGCGCGAACTACCTGTTCCCCGCCGGCCGGCACAAGCTGCTGTCCGATCCCGCCGCCGTTGCCTGGCACGGCAACATGGCGCACGTGCTGTACCGGGCGCAACGCGGCGAGGAGAAGTGGAGCGAGGAAGAGCTCGCGCAGGCGCGCCTGCTCGCGCGGCGCGAGGACGCCTTCTACCGTCGCATCGGCGTGGATGGCTTCGTCACCTGGTTCGGCAAGATCGCGCCGTACGACATCGCGGAGTCGTATGCCCTCTCGCCGACGGACATGGCGGGCTTCGGGATCACCGACGTGAGCGTGCGCGATCCGGCGGCACCGCCCGCGTCCCCGGAGGTGAGCATGTTGCAGCACGTGGACTGGGAACGGATCCGCGCGACGCGTCCCCGCGTGGACCTGGACAAATAGGCGTTACTGCCGAGCAAGTGCGCGTGTATAGTCCCCTTGCATTTGTAGCCATTGAATTGCCGTGCACCTCCGTCAAGGCAGGCGCACGCGAAGGCATGAGCAAGACAACGGTCCCCGACGAGGTCCGCCGCTTCATCCTCACCAGCATCCCGTCGGTTCCCTACCTCGAAGCGCTGCTGCTGCTGCGTGCCGAGCCCGGGCACCCGTGGGACGACGTGCGGCTGGCGGGCCGCCTCTACATCGGCACGGGCCACGCGCTCGAGTTGCTGCAGGTCATGCAGCAGGCCGGCGTGACGGCGCGCCGCGAGGACGGAACGTTCACGTACGCACCCGCGCACCCGGAGCTCGCGGCGGTGCTGGACGCATTGGCCGACACCTACGCACGGGACCTGCTTGGCGTCACCGCCCTGATCCACACGCGCGTCGACAAGCGCGCGCAGCAGTTCGCCGATGCGTTTCGCTGGAAGAAGGACGGGACCTGATGGCCACGCTGATCTATTCCTTGTGCGCGCTCACCAGCCTCACGTGCCTCGTGTTCCTGTGGCGCAGCTACCGCGCCACCGGGGCGCGGCTGCTGTTCTGGAGCGCGTGGTGTTTCCTGCTGCTCACCTGCAACAACGTCCTGCTGGTGCTGGACAAGGTGGTGTTCCCGGTGGAGGTGGACCTCACCTACTGGCGCCTGGCGGCGGCGCTCGCGGCCGTGGCCCTGCTGCTGTTCGGCCTGGTCTGGGAGGAGGGCTAGATGGACCAGCTGCTCATGGGGGCGATCGCGGCCGGCTCCGCCCTGGCCGGCCTGTTCTTCTTCCGCTTCTGGTGGCAGACGCGCGACCGCTTCTTCCTCTACTTCGCCGGGTCCTTCTGGCTGGAGGCGGTCAACCGCGTCGCCCTCGTGCTGGTGCCGCACGCCAGCGAGCACGAGCCGCTGTTCTATCTGGTGCGCCTGGTTTCCTACGGCCTGATCCTGGCGGCGATCTGGCAGAAGAACCGCGAGAAGGTCAAGCGCCGAAACTGAGCGCCGACATCGGCAGCGGCTTGCCCAGCGCCTGGGTGAGCACCGTGTAGTGCATGGTCTCGTCGGCCGCCAGGCGAGCCGCCACCTGCGCGAGATCTCGACTGGCGAAGGACGGGATCACGCCCAGGTACGCATTCGTCGCGCCCAGCTCCAGGCGCGAGGCGAGGGCCAGCACGTCGGCCTGCGACTTCAGCGACGACGCGTTCAGGTTCTTCGCATAGTCGTCGAGCCTCATCTCCGCGACCGGCTTGCCACCGAGCTTCTGGATGGTGGCGACGAGCGCGTCGCGGTGGCCCTTGTGGTGGCCCTGGAACTGCAGCGCGAGGTCCTGCACCGGCTTCTGCAGCAGGCCGCTGCCGGCGCCCAGCTGGTAGGCGGCGATGGCCTCGTGTTCCAGGCCGAGGGCGACGTTGAGGATGGCCGTGTCCTTGGCGGGGTCGCTCGTCATGCCCTGCGCCAGGGCCGGACGGCCGGCGAGCAGGGCGAGGGCGGTGGCGGACAGCACGCCGGACGTGCCGAGGAAGAGGCGGCGGGAGGATGCGATCGTGGGCATGGTGGGGCTCCTTGATGGCGTCGCGGATGCGACGGCTCCTTTACGGCCGCCGCGGTGCCGCGGATGTCCTTGTCCCCGTGGGTCGCCGGGGATTGAATCCAATCGCCGCCGCGTCGCGTAGCTTCCGTCAATGGACTCTCCCGACGACGCGCAACTGGCAGCGCTGCTGGAACGCACCGCGACCGACACGCTGCCCCTCGCCGCGCGCGAGCAGGCCTTCCAGTCGCTGTACGACCTCACGTGCTCCAAGATGTACGGGCTGGCCGTGCGCGTGGTCGGCAACCGCGCGTGGGCAGAGGACGTGCTGCAGGAAGCCTACCTGCAGGTCTGGCGCACGGCCGCGAGCTATCGCAGTGCCCTGAGCCCGCCGCTCGCGTGGCTGGGCATCATCGTGCGCAGCCGCGGCCTGGACTTCCTGCGCCGCCGCACGAGCGAGCGTGCCGACGCGGGGGTGGAGCTGGACACGGAGCTGGAGGAAGCGCTGCCCGGCGAAGGCCCCGGTCCCATGGACACGCGCCAGGCCAGCGAAGCCGCCTGGGCGCTGCACGAATGCCTGCGCAAGCTCGAAGCGCGCCAGCGGCAGGTGCTGAGCCTCGCCTACCTGCGTGACCTGAGCCACGGCGAGCTCGCCGAGCAGCTGAGCCTCCCCCTCGGCACCGTGAAGACATGGATCCGCCGCGGCCTCGAGCAGTTGCGTGGCTGCATGTCGCGCTTCGCCTGAGGACCCGCCATGGACCTGCTGCGCCATGCCGACCTCGCCGACCGCCTCGCGGCAGCCTATGCGCTGGGCAGCTTGCGCGGGGGTGCCCGCCGCCGCTTCGAGGCCGTTGCCCGGCAAAGCCCCACGTTGCGGGCCACCACCCTCATCTGGCAGGAGCGCCTGGCCGCCATGACCGAATTGCAGCCGGAGGAAACGCCCAGTCCCGACGTCTGGAAGCGCATTGCCATTGCACTGCGCAACGAGCAGCCCGCCCCTGCGCCACCGGCCGCACCGCGCCCGCACTTCTGGCGCCGCGCCGCCCTGGTCGGCGGGCTGGGCGCAGTCTTTGCCTTCATGCTGGCCGGCTACCTGGGCGCGCGGCTCGACGCGCTGAAGGCCACGCCGGAGATCCGCTACGTCGCCATGCTGCAGGACGAGCGCTCCGCGCCCGCCATGCTCGTGACCTTCGACGGGCGTCGCAGCGTGCTGGTGCTCAGGCGCCTGGGCGGCTATCGCGAGGCGCCGGACCGGTCGCTGCAGCTCTGGGCGCTGCCGCCGTCCGGTGTCCCGCGTTCGCTGGGCGTGCTCGAAGGCGGCGCGGACATGACGCTCGCGGTCGGCGAAGGCCAGCTGCGCCAGGTGCCGGCCCTCGCGATCAGCCTCGAACCGAAGGGTGGCGCCCCCGTCGGCAGCGGGCCCACGGGACCGGTGCTGTTCAAGGGGGCGTGGGTGCCGACGACATGAGCTGCGCGTAGTCCTCGCCGGTGAGCGAGCCGGCCTGCGCGAAGCCGCCGACGAAGCGCACCGAGCGCGGCACGATGCGCACGAGCGAGAAGTCCGCGAACCCGAACAACGGTTCGCTGTCGGGGAAGCGCGCGAGGTAGGCCTGGCGCGCGGCCGCGTAATGCGGATCGTCCCGCGGGCAGGATAGCGCATCGCCCTGCAGCGTGGCGCGCGCGAGCGCCTGCGGCGCCACGTCGGCCGCACGGGGAGCCATCACCATCACGCTCACCCCGGGGTGCTCTTCCATGTCGCGGGTGTGCGTCGCCAGCCGGCTGACGTGCACGACGAGCACGCCGTCGGCAAGCAGGGCATAGGGCACCATCGACACGAACGGCTCATCGCGCCGCAGCGTGCCGAGCGCGGCCACGTCCTGCTGGCACAGCAGTTCGCGCAAGGCGGCGGCCTGGTGGGTGTCCATGGGGCCCGACCTTACCGCGAATCGCCGACCCGCCGCCCGCTCCTCCGGGGGCTGTAGCGAATCGGTCGCAAATGGCTGTAGGAAGACGCCGACACTTGCACATCACGCCCCGCGGCAAGCGCGATACTCGCGGTCCCCCATCCTGCAGTTCACGATGCGCAGTGTTCCCGCACCTTCCCTGGCGCCCGGAACGGAATTCCTGTCGGGCGGCGGCGCGCTGTCGGCGTTGATCCAGGCGCATGACTGGTCGGCCACGCCGCTCGGGCCGGTCGCGCGCTGGCCGCAAAGCCTGAAGACCACCGTCAGCCTCATGCTGAACTCCCGGCATCCCATGTGGGTGGGCTGGGGCCCGGAAGCGACCTTCCTCTACAACGACGCGTACATCTCGGTGCTCAGCGAGGCCAAGCACCCCTGGGCCCTCGGCCGCCCGGCCGCCGAGGTCTGGGACGAGATCTGGGACGTGTGCGGCCCGCTCGCGGACCGCGTGTTCGAGCACGGCGAGGCCAGCTTCCAGGACGACGTGCGCCTGTTCATGAAGCGCACGGACCACCTCGAGGAGGTCTTCTACTCCTTCTCGTACAGCCCCATCCGCGACGAGAGCGGTGGCGTCGGCGGGCTGTTCTGCCCCAGCGCCGAGACGACCGCCAAGGTGCTCGGCGCGAGAAGGCTGGCGACGCTGTCGGAGCTGGCGGCAAAAGCGCTCGTCAAGGGCACCGTGGCCGACGCCTGCGAGACGGCCATGCAGACCCTGGCGGCCAATCCCGACGACGTGCCTTTCGCGCTCCTGTTCCTCGCCGGCCCGGACCAGGACCTCCATCTCGCAACCAGCGCGAACCTGCATCCTGCACTCGCGCAGGCGCGGTTGCCCGCCACCTGGCAGGCGTGCGAGGTGTTCGACGCCCGCGCGCCGCGGACCATCGCCGTGCCGGCGCTTCCGGGCCTGCCGATCGGCCTCGCAGGCCAGCGGGTGGCGCAAGCCCAGGTGCTGCCCGTTTCGCGCTCCGCCGACGAGCAGCCGTTCGGCGTGCTGGTGGTCGCGATCAGCCCGGCGCGGCCGCTGGATCGCGACTACGCGTCCTTCTTCCACCTGGTCGCGAGCCAGCTCGCCAGCACGATCCAGAACGCACGCGCGACGGAAGAAACCCGCGCGCGGGCGGAAAAGCTCGCGGAACTGGATCGCGCGAAGACCGTGTTCTTCTCCAACGTCAGCCACGAGCTGCGCACGCCCCTCACGCTGATGCTGGGGCCGCTGGGGGACATGGCCTCGTACGATGAGGTGCAGGACAGCGCGCCGCTGCGCCAGTCCGTCGCCCTGGCGCTGCGCAACGGGCAGCGCCTGCACCGCCTGGTCAACACGCTGCTGGACTTCTCGCGCATCGAGGCCGGACGGCTCCGCGCGCGCTTCGTGCCGACCGACCTCGGCACCATGACCGCCGAGCTCTCGAGCAACTTCCGTTCGGCGGTGGAGAAGGCCGGCATGCGCCTCGTGGTGGACTGTCCGCCGACCGGGGAGCAGGCCTGGGTGGACCGGGAGATGTGGGAGAAGGTGGTCCTCAACCTGCTCTCGAACGCATTCAAGTACACGCTCCAAGGCGAAATCGCCGTGTATCTGCGCCGCGAGGAGGACACGTTCGTGCTGGAAGTGAGCGACACCGGCTCGGGCATCCCGGAGCAGGAGCTTCCACGCGTGTTCGAGCGCTTCCATCGCGTCGAGGGCGCATCCGGCCGCACCCACGAGGGCACCGGCATCGGGCTGGCGCTGGTACAGGAGCTCGTGCGGATGCACGGGGGCAGCATCTCCGTGCGCAGCCGCCTCGGCGCGGGCAGCACGTTCGAAGTCCGGCTGCCGGCAGGACGCGGGCACCTGCCGCCGGAGCAGGTGGCGGAGGCCGCGGCGCCGGCCGTCCCTTCCCCCGTGGCCGGTGCGGTCCTCGCCGAGGTGCTCGGGTGGTTGCCCGAGGACGACGTGCCGGCACCCACGCCTGCCGCCACCGCCTCGGAGCGCATCCTGCTGGCCGACGACAACGGCGACATGCGCGACTACATTGCGCGCCTGTTGCGCGCGGAGGGCTACCACGTCACCGTCGCGGGCGACGGCATGCAGGCGCTCGAGCGCGTGCGCGAGCAGGCCCCCGACCTCGTCATCACCGACGTGATGATGCCGCGGCTCGACGGCTTCGGCCTGCTGCAGGCGCTGCGGACGGAGAAGGTGCACGCCGGCATTCCCGTGATCATGCTGTCCGCGCGCGCCGGCGAGGAGGCGCGGGTGGAAGGCCTGCAGTCCGGCGCCGACGACTACCTGGTGAAGCCCTTCTCCGCGCGCGAGCTGCTGGGCCGCGTGAGCGGCAAGCTCGCGGTGGCGCGCACGCGCCGCGCCGCGCTGGAGGTGGAGCGGCGCCTGCGGCGCGAGACCGAGAACGTGCTCGAAAGCATCGGCGAGGCGTTCGTGGCGCTGGACCAGGACTGGCGCTTCACCTATGTCAACGCCGAGGCCGAGCGCATCAACGCCACGACGCGCGGGCAGCTCCTCGGGCGCAATCTCTGGGACATGTACCCGGACATCCGCGGCACCGAGCTCGAGCGGCGCTTGCGGCGCGTGATGGACTCCGGCGTGCCGGAGCACTTCGACAACCACTACGCGCCCTGGGCGCGCTGGTTCGAGATCAGCTGCCATCCGGTGGAAGAGGGTGGCATCAGCGTGTATTACCGTGACATCACGCAGCGCAAGGAGGTCGAGCGCGTCGCGCGCGAGGAGGACCGGCGCAAGGACGAATTCATCGCCACGCTGGCCCACGAACTGCGCAACCCCCTGGCGCCGATCCGCGCGGCGCTGCAGGTGCTGCAGCACACCGACGACGCGTCGGCGACGCTGCGCATGCGCGAAGTCATGGAGCGGCAGGTCGGGCACATGGTGCGCCTGATCGACGACCTGCTGGATGTCGCGCGCATCTCCAGCGGCAAGCTGGACCTGCGCCGCCAGCCGGTGACCCTGCGCGAGGTCGTGGAAGCCGCGCTGGAAACCAGCCGGCCGCTGATCGAGCGGGCGCGGCACCAGGTGGCGGTGTCGCTGCCGGAAACCGACCTGTGGCTGGACGGCGACCCGACGCGGCTGGCGCAGGTCATCTCCAACCTGTTGAACAACGCGGCGAAGTACTCGCCGGACGGCGGCGAGATCCGCGTGTCCGCCGAGGCGGCCGACGCCGACACGGTGCGCATCATGGTGGCGGACAACGGCGGCGGCATCCCGCCGCACCTGCTGCCGCACGTGTTCGACATGTTCGCGCAGGGCGAGGACACGCTGGCGCGCGCGCAGGGCGGCCTGGGCATCGGGCTCACGCTCGTGAAGCAGCTGGTGCGGATGCATGGCGGCGACGTGACGGCCAGCAGCGACGGCACCGGCCACGGCAGCACCTTCACCGTGACGCTGCCGCTGCTGCGGCGGGAGGCCGTGACGGCGCAGGAGTCGGCGCCGGACGACGCAGCCGCCCATCAGCATGCGCTGCACGTGCTGGTCGCGGACGACAATGTCGACGCCGCCACCACGCTGGCGATGCTGCTGGAGCTGATGGGCCACCGCTGCACGATCGTCCATGACGGACATGCCGCGCTGGCTGCGTACGCGCAGGCCCGGCCGGACGTGGCCCTCCTGGACATCGGCATGCCCGGCATGGACGGCTACGAACTGGCGCGCCGCCTGCGGGCGCTGCAGGGGCCGCACGCGCTGCGGCTGGTGGCCCTCACGGGCTGGGGCGCGGCGAACGACCGCGCACTCTCGGCGCAGGCGGGGTTCGACCTGCACCTGACGAAGCCGGTGGATTACGAAAGCCTGCTGGCGGCGTTGCAGGCGCCGGATCGGCAGGCGGCGTAGCGGCCGTGCGCGCCGTCAGGCCGCGGGCAGCGTGATGTCCACGCGCGCTCCGCCCAGGTCCCCGCGCTCGAGCTTCAGCGTCCCGCGATGGCTGGCGACGAGGTCGTTCACCACCGCCAGCCCCACGCCGTGCCCCGGCACGCGCTCATCGCCGCGCACGTGGATCTGCAGCACCGACTCGGTATCGCTGAAGCCTGGCCCGTCGTCTTCCACCCGCACGTGCAGCGTGTGGTTGTCGCGCCAGGCGCGCGCCGTGACCCGCCCGCGGGACCACTTGGCGGCGTTGTCCATCACGTTGCCCAGCACCTCGAACAGGTCGCCCTCGTCGATGCGCCAGGTGAGGTCGGGCTCGCAGTCGGTGATGATCACCAGGCCCTTCTCCGAATACACCTTGGTGAGTGCGTTGCGCACGCGATCGAGCACCGGCGCCAGCAGAACGGGCGGCGCGAAGCGCGCGGCGCCGCCGGCACGCGCGCGTCCCAGCTGGTGCTGCACGATGTCGTCCATGCGCGCCACCTGCTCGCGCACGACGCCCGCCAGCTCCTGCGGCTCGCCGAGCGCGTTGCGCAGCACCGCAAGGGGCGTCTTCAGGCTGTGCGCGAGGTAGCTCAAGGCCTCGCGGTACCGGCCTTGCCGCTCGCGCTGCTGCTGGATCAGCGCGTTGAGGTTGTCGGTGAGCGGCGTGAGCTCGTTGGGATAGCGGCCTTCGATCTTCTCCTGGGCCCCGCCCTCGATGCGCCGCACCTCGGCGGCCACGCGCGCCAGCGGCGCCATGCCCCATTGCAGCAGCAGTGTCTGCGCCACCAGCAGCAGCACGCCGGCGCCACCCAGCCAGGCCCACAGCGTGCGGGCGAACACGGCGATCTCGCGGTCGAACTCGGCGCGGTCCTCCATCACGGACAGGATCAGCGGCCGCGCGCCCCCCTTGCTGGCCGCCCAGTTGACGGCGTAGCTCACTTCCAGGAAGCCGTGCGCGCCGCCCGGCACGACGTCGTTGCGCCACTCGCCGATGGGGATCTCCTGCCGTTGCAGCGGCGGGTTGGCCCCCACGACCGACGGCGAGAGCCATTCCTCGTTGCGCTGCACGTTCCAGATGGCGGCATACAGGCCCGACTGCGGCAGCGACAGGCGCGGCTCCGAGAAGCCGGTGGGCATGACCAGCGCGCCGTTGTCATCGAGTTCGGCGTGGGCGAGCAGCAGGTAGACGTTGCCCTGCAGGCGGCTGAAGTGCACGTCGCGCACGCTGTCCGCATGCGCGCGCTGCACGGTCAACCCCACGCCGGCGAGGAAGGCCAGCAGCACCAGCGCGGCGCCGAGCAGCAGGCGGGCCCGGATCGAATAGCCGGGCGTCATCCCAGCGTGAAGCGGTAGCCCCGGCCGCGCACCGTCTCGATGGGCGCCAGCGTGCCCTCCGGGTCCAGCTTGCGGCGCAGCCGGCCGATCAGCACTTCCAGCACGTTGCTGTCGCGGTCCTCGCCATGCGGGTACAGGTAGTCCGAGAGCTCGGACTTGGTGACGACCCGCTCGCGCTGGCGCACCAGGTATTCGAGCAGGCGGTATTCGTAGGCCGTGAGCTCCAGCGCCTCGCCGTGCAGCTGCACGGCCTGGGCGGAGAAGTCGATGGCGACGGGGCCCAGCGCCAGCGTGTCGCCGGCGGCCTTGAGCGAGCGGCGCAGCAGCGCCTTCACGCGCGCCGCGAGCTCGGGGTATTCGAAGGGCTTGGTGAGATAGTCGTCGGCGCCTGCTTCGAGGCCGCTCACCTTGTCCTGCCAGCTGCTGCGCGCCGTGAGGATCAGGAGCGGCATGGTGCTGCCCGCGGCCCGCAGGCGCTGCACGATGGTGAGGCCATTGAGCTTGGGCAGGCCCAGGTCCACGATGGCCAGGTCGACGGGGTATTCCTGCGCGAGGAAGAGGCCTTCCTCGCCGTCCTTCGCCTGGTCGACGCGGTAGCCGTCGGCCTCCAGCTGGCGGGCCAGTGGCAGGCGCAGCGCGGCGTCGTCCTCGATCAGCAGCAGGCGCATGGCGGCCGGGTGCCTAGCGTGACTGCCCGCTCGCCATGTCCACGAGCACCACCCGCACGTCGCCGCGCGGGGTGACGACCTTCACGCGCCAGACGGGCCGGCCACCGGCGTCCGCCTGTTCCACCGAGAGCACGCGCCCGCCCGTCTGCCGCTGCGCCACGGCGGCGGCATCGTCGCGGCTGACGGCCGCCCAGGCGTTGAGGCCGGACAGCGCCAGCAACACGGCGCAGAGCAGGAGGCGGACAGGCTTCAAGGCGATCCCTCTTCAGGCAGTGGTCAGCGATGGTACTCCCGCTCTTCCAGCGGGGTGACGGACACGCGCACCGGCAGGCTCTGGCCCGGCTGGTCGTGCATCACGGTGGTGTACGTGTTGCCGCGGTACTCGTAGGTCACGCGGTAGCCGTTCACGCGCTGCTGCTGCTCCATCACGGTGCGGCAGCTTTGCACTTCCCGCGGGGGCGCCTGCACGTATTGCTGCGGCTGGCTGGTGTTGCGGTCGATGGTGTTGCCGGCGATGGCGCCCACGACGGCACCCGCGGCGGTGGCCACGTCCCGTCCGCTGCCGCGGCCCACCTGGTGGCCCAGGATGCCGCCGGCCACGCCGCCGATCACCGTGCCGGCAATGCCGCTGCTGCCGGTGCCCGCGACGGGCTGCGGGGCGTCCTGCACCAGCTGCGAGCTGCATTCCTGGCGGGGCACCTGCACCACCTCGTACTGCGGCTGCACATCCTGCACGCGGGCGCGGTCCACGAAGGTCGGCGCCTGCACGGCGACGGCCGGCGCCGGCGCGGGATAGGCCGGGCGGCCATAGGGCTGGGCCTGGGCCGCGATGGCGGCGGCGCCGGCGATGGCGAGAAGGGCGATGCGTTTCATTGCGAGACTCCGGTCGTTGTGATGAGTGAGCTTATCCGTGGCTGTGTGAACGCTTGCTGAACGAATGTGAACGGCCGTTGGACTTGGCGTGCGAACAACGCCGTCCGTCAGGGTTGGTTGAAGCCGCCGGGCACGTTGCGGTTCGGGTCGGGACGCTCGCCGAAGGCGCCGCCGGGGGCGACCACGGTGAAGCTCCACACACCCCGCGCCTCGACGCCCGAGCGGTTGCGGACGGTCAGGTCCACGTTGTAGCGGCCGGGAGGCAGCGGGCTGGAAAAGAGGATGCCGTTGGGGCTGAGCTCGGACAGCGCGGTGCGGTCCAGGCCATTGACACGCAGGGTGACGCCGGCCGGGTCCACGCCGCGGAAGCGCGCACCGATGCGGATGGCGCCCGTCCCGTCGAGGGCGGTGTTGTCGCCGGGCGTGATGTCGAAGATCTGCGGCGCGCGGCGGTCGAAGGACGAGCCGCCACCGCCCCAGCCCCAGGCGCGGTCGCCCCACGGCTGCGCGGCGGCCGGCTGGGCCGCGACCAGCGCGGCCACGGGGGCCAGCAGCAGGGCGGCGGTGGCGATCCGGGTGCGGAGGGTGGATTTCATGGCGTTACCTCACTGGGATTGTCTGGATGTTGGACCTAGTGTGCGGCGGGGTCCATGAACGACCCCTGAACGGATCGCACTTTCGTTTGTAGGACCGCACGGGCAGCCGACACGCGGAGCCGCGGAGCCGCCGGCCGGGGCGGACCCGGCCGGCCGGCGTGGGGCTTACCAGCGCGCGTCGCCGAAGCGGTCGTGGCCGCGGCCGCCGACGTCGAAGACCCACGAGCGGCGCGCCAGGTTGCCGGCGCGGTCGCGCACCTGCAGGTCCGCCACGTGGCGGCCCGGGCGCAGGTTGTCCGCGTAGCGGATGTCGTCGCCGTCCATGCGGGCGCGGCCGGTCACGTCGCGGCCGTCGATGCGCAGCGAGACGGAGCGCATGTCGATGCCGCTGCGGTCGTCGCTGAAGCGCGCGGAGATGCGCGTGAGGCCGCGCTCGCTGACGCGCTCCCCCTGCTGCGGGGTCACGTCGAAGATGGTGGGCGCGCGGCGGTCGGGCGCGAAGCGCTCGTGGTAGCCGCCGTGGTCGTCGGAACGCGTCTGCGCCGCGGCCGGTTGCGCGGCGACGAGCGCGCCGAGCGGCGCGAGCAGCAGGGCGGCGGCGGCGATCTTGGTGCGGAGAGTCTTGCTTTGCATGGTCATCACCTCACTGGTTGCGTTGATGTGAGAGTGAGTTTGCGCGGGCGTGGATGAATGGGCACTGAATGAAATGCAGATTTTTCGGAAGGCGAAGGCCCCGCAATCGGAGGAGGTTCGATTGGCCGTTCCGATTGTGAATTGCGCACTAAACGCGACAGGCTCTCGGGCGCAAAGTCCCTCCACCCCGGATACGGAGAGCGATGTGCACAGCGATCTTGCCCTGAAGCTGACAGCCGATCTTTTCTGGACCGGCTTGCTCGTCTGCCTGCCGATCCTGGTGGTGACCATGGCCGTCGGTCTGATCACCAGCGTGCTGCAGGTGCTCACGCAGGTGCAGGATATGTCCGTGGCACTGGTCCCGAAACTGCTCGCCGCAGGCGCGGCCATGATCGCCTTCGGCCCGTGGATGCTCCGGCAGGCGATCGGCATGCCGGAGACGCCGCCCAATCCGGTGCTGGTGGGACTGGCCCTGTTCTTCACGCTGTTCACCATGGCTCCGGCACTGCAGGTGCTGAACGAGCAGGCCTTCCAGCCCTTCATGGACGGCACGCTGGGGATGGACGCCGCCTACGGCAAGGGGATGGCGCCGCTGCGCGAATTCATGGTACGGCAGACGCGCGAGCAGGATCTCGCGCTCATGGTGGAACTCTCCAAGGCCAGGCTGCCGCAGTCGCTCGATGACATCAGCAACGTGCAGTTGATTCCCGCGTTCATGTTGTCCGAGCTGCGGGCCGCGTTCCAGATCGGCGTGCTGCTCTACCTGCCGTTCCTGTTGATCGACCTCGTGGTGTCCAGCCTTTTGATGGCTCTCGGCATGGTCATGATGCCGCCCACCACGATCGCACTTCCCTTGAAGATCCTGGTATTCGTGCTGGTGGACGGGTGGGCGCTCGTGCTGAAAGCGCTGGTGGGTTCCTTCCACTGAAGGCGATGGACGCGCCGTCGACCGAAGCGGAAGCCGACCTCTGGCGTCGCTTCCGACTCGCTGGCGATGGCGCGGCCCGCTCGCAATTGCTGGCCCTTCATCTGCCCTACGCGCGGATCGTGGCTGCCACCTACTACGGCAAGCGCTTCAACGACGAGATCGAATTCGGCGACTACGTCCAGCTCGCCTCCGTCGGCCTCCTGGAGGCGCTGGAACGATTCGATCCGGACCGCGGCTTCCAGTTTCGCACCTTCGCTGCGCGCCGAATGCATGGGTCCATCCTCAACGGCCTGGAGCGCCTCACCGAGAAGCAGCAGCAGATCGCCGCACGCCAGCGCCTGCGCAGCGAGCGCGTGCAGGACGTCAAATCCCTTGCGAGCGTCGATGGCAGCGGGCGCGTCCCGTCGGAGCCCGAACAGCTCCTGCGCTTCGTGACGGAGACCGGCATCGGCCTGGCCCTGTGCTGGATGCTGGAGGGCACGGCGATGGTGGAAGACCTCGCCGGCAGCGCGGACCAGCCCTTCTACCAGTCCGTGGCACTGGACCAACTCCGGCAGCGATTGCTTCACGCTGTCGATGCCTTGCCGGGCCAACAGAAGACCGTCGTGAAGGGTCACTACCTCCAGGAACTCCCGTTCGAGGAAATCGCCGCGATGCTGCAACTCACCAAGGGCCGCATCTCCCAGATCCACAAGCAGGCGCTCCTGCACCTGCGCGCGCAGATGGGCGAAGACGCCGATTGGTCGGCGACGTTCTGAGCCGGCCGGCATTGCATTTCCGGTCCCGCTCCCTATCATGGCCTCGCCTACAAGAAGGAGGGTTCCATGGATTTCAAGCAAGCCATCATCCGCTGCGTGAAGGACAAGTACGCCGAGTTCGGCGGCCGTGCCGGACGGGAGGAGTTCTGGTACTTCATGCTCGGGTACTTCATCCTGTCCGTCGTGCTGGGCATCCTGCACCTGCAGATCATCGGCGGCCTCGTGTTCCTCGGGCTGGTGATCCCGATGCTGGCCGCCGGCTCGCGCCGCCTGCACGACGTGGACAAGAGCGGCTGGATGCAGTTGATCAGCCTGGTCCCGATCATCGGGTGGATCCTGGTGATCTACTGGCTCGCGCTGCCCAGTGGCGGCCCCAACCGCTATGGCGACGGCCCGGCCCCGGCGGACGCCGCGCCTGCGGTGCCGCCCGCCGCCTGAGGCCGCGCGCCCCGCTTCGCCGTGTCAGGGAGACGACGCGGTGAAGCTGATCTGCCCCGTGTAGTTGCCCGCCGCCTGCGTCGTCAGCGGCGTGTACGCGAAGGTCCAGTTCGCGCTGCGCTGCGTCACCAGGTTGGTGAAGGCGGTGCCCACCACGTTGACGGACGCGCCCGATCCCGTATTCGGGATCACGGGCGCGGGCAGGTTGGCGTCGCTGGTGGTGAGGACGATCTGCGACAGCGGGATGCTGTTGCCGCCGCTCGTGAGCGGCGTCACCACGTTGGCGCGGATGGTGATCTGGCCGGCGTTGCTGCGCACTTCCACCGGCAGCGTGGTCGTGGGCGCGGTGAAGGTGGGCAGCACGCCGTTCCAGTTGACCGTGGTGTTGTTGCCGTTGGCCGGCGTCACCGCGCCGGGCGGGATGCTGAACGTGGTGTTGAAGGTCACCGTGTCCACCGTGCCGCTGGCCGTGGGGTAGCCGCCGGTGCCCACGCGGAAGAAGAGGAACTTGCCGATGTCGACCTGGAAGTCCAGGTCGGCGCTGGCCGTCTGCGAGCCGCCGCCCGAGTTCGAGGCAAAGTCCGCCGCGGCCAGCAGCGGCGCACCTGCCAGGAGCAGGGCGCAGGCGGGCCGCAGCAGCGCGTGCTTCACTTGAACTCCACGTTCACCTTGAAGCTGCCCTGTTCCCAATCGAGCTGGCCGTCGCTCTTGACGGGCAGCACGTACTCGGGCGGCTTCTGGTCCTGTTCCACGCGCGGCGCGAAGGGCAGCGTGCGGGTCTGGCCCGGCATGATGGGCGTGCTCTCCGGCAGCAGGTCGAACTTCTGGCCCTTGGCGTCCACGGAGCCCAGGCCGCCGTCCAGGCGGCCATGGGCGTCGCCCGTGTTGGTCACCGTGATCACGGGCGTGCGCTTGCCGCGGATCTCCTTCACGCCGACCTGCTTCACTTCCAGCTTGGGCGCGGCGCCGTCGATGGCCACGTACACCGCCACGGCGATGCGGCCGCTCACGGGCAGGCTCAGGCTGGCGGTGCCGCCCTGCAGCTGCGCCTGGTACGCGGGCTCCACGCCTTCCACCGCCAGCATGAAGCGGCATTCGCCGCGCGGCGTGCCGGCCGGCACGTCCACCTGGAAGCGGAAGGCCAGCTTGCCCTGCTGCGGGATGCGCACGGTCTTGCGCTCCAGCGTCACCCAGGGGCGGCAGCTCCCGGGCACCAGCTCGTCGTGGTAGCCGACGTTGCCGTCCTCGGAGTAGGTCCAGTCCAGCGTGCGGACGGCCACTTCGGTGGCGGTGTTGCCGACGTTGAAGATGTTGATCGACTGGCCCAGGCGCGTGCCGGCCTTGGCCGGGATCTCGAAGCGCGAAGGCGAGATGGCAACCTCGAAGGGCGCGGCGTGCGCGGCCTGGCCCGCGGCCAGGGCGAGCAGGCAGGAGGCAAATGCAAGGGAGAACTTCATGGAGCGATCTCGATCTCGAAGTAAGGCTCGAAGCCGAACTGGCCGTCGGCCTGCAACTGCAACTGCGCGAGCTCCACTTCGAAGCTCAGGTCCAGCGATTCGGTGATCCACGGGCCGGGCACCACGCCGCTCCATACCAGCTGGCGATCGCCGGGGCGGCCGTTGCCGCCGGCGAAGGCGCTGCCGCCGCGCCATTCCACGCGCAGGCCGGCCGGCGAGCGCAGGCCGTTGATCTGCGCCGGCACCACGAAGTAGATGCGGGCGCTGCGGCCGGCGTAGCGGGCCGTGTTGAGGCGGTAGTCCACGCGGCCCACCTGCACCATCGCGCGGGTCGGCTTGCGGCTCGTGATGAGGGGCTTGCCCTCATCGCTCAGCACCACGCGCGGCGTCACGCGGCTGCGCGGCGAGGCGGTGTCGTCCAGGCGCTCCGCGGCGCGCACGGCGCCGCCCGCGGCGAGCGCGATGGCGAGGAGCAGGGCGGCGGCCTTCACACGTTGGTCGCCGTGAAGGTCACGCGCCCGAGGTAACGGCCGGACGGGTACAGCGTCGTATTGGCGTACCGGAAGACCAGCACGTTGTTCATCGTCACGCTGCTGCCGAGGCCGAACAGGATGATCGTGGTGTACGTGGCCAGCTGTTGCGACGCGGTGCCATCGAACGTGTCGCTCTGGATGTCCTGGCCGGCGTTGTTGCCGGTCTGCAGGTTGTAGGACGTCCAGCTGATGGCGCTGAACGGGATGATCGTGCTGCCGCAGCCCGTGCCGGCCACGCAGGAGAGGCCGGCGGACGAGTCCACCGTCAGCGTCATCGTGCGCTGCGCGAACACCGCGTTCTGGTTGCGCGTGACCACCTCGATCTCCACGCCGCCGGCGGGCGAGGTCGCCGGCGCGCCGTTGGTGGGGACGCCGGTCACCGCCGTCGGGTTCGGCATGATGTTCGCGCCGGTGACCGTGAAGTCGACCCGGTTCACCGTGGTGTTGTTGGAGCCCACGCGCAGCGAGATCATGGGCGGCGAGCCGAGCGGCGTCTGGATGAACACCGCGCCCGCATCCCGGCTGCCTCCCAGCAGGGCCAGGAAGGCGGCCGCGGATGCGATCCGGGCGATCGGCCTAGCGCTTGCGCCGCGCATGATGCGTCACTCTACACGCCGCTCGCGGTGTATGTCACGGTGGACGAATACGCGCCCGCGGGCCAGGTGGCCGGCGTGCCGCCCAGCGTGTAGGTCCACGTGGACGAATACACGGCGTTGGAGCCGAAGGCCGTGGACGTGCAGGCGCCCAGGTTCGCGCCCGGGTGCGACAGGTTCGTGCCGCCGGTGGCGCCGCTGACCGCGAAGTTGGCGAGCGTCGGGCCAGTGGCCGGCGCCACCGCGGTCGCGGAGCAGTTGATCGTCGCCGAGCTCGCGTTGGTCCACGCGGAGGCCACGGCGGTCTGGGCGGCGGAGACGCCCACGGTCGGCGCGTTGCCGTCCCAGTTCACGGCGGTGCTGGCGCCGTTGACGGGCGTGACGGCGCCCGCGGGAATGGTCTGCGTCACGTTCCAGCTCAGGGTGTCCACCGTGGTGTTCGCCGAGCCGACGCGCAGCAGGATCATCTTGGGCACGGTCACGCTCAGGTTGATGCGTGCCGTGGCGGTCACGGTGCCCGCGCCGGAGGACGCGTAGCCGTACGTGCTTTCGGCCATCGCGGCGCCCGAAGCGAACACCGCAGCCAGCGCTGCGCCCAGCGCAACCCAACGAATCTTCTTCATGGTCCTCTCCTCTCGGTGGGGCCGCCGCGCGGCGGCCCCATTCCGTTCTTCCTTACAGCGTGGTCGCCGTGTACGTCACGACTTCCGAATCGGCCCCGGCCACCGTGCTGGTCAGCACGGAGGGCTTGAGGCTGTACGTCCAGGAGCCCAGCCAGACGGTGTTGCGCGCCAGCGTGTTGATCGTCGAGCCGCAGGCGGTGTCCGTGCCGGGATGATTCAGGGTGTTGGCGGTCGCCCCGGACGCGACGAGCACGTCAGCGGAAGTCAGGGTGGACGTGAACGCGGTGGTCACGCCACAGGTCAGCTGGGCGTCGCCCGAGTTGTTGTGCCACAGGTAGGCGGCCACGGCGCCCACGGCGTTCTGCGTGAACGTCGGCGCGGCGCCGTTCCAGGTCACCGCCTGGCTGTTGCCGGTGGTGGTGGGCAGCGTCGGCGTCGCCGGGATGCTGGGCGACAGCGCGAAGTCCACGGACGTCTGCGTCGCGGGGGCGCCGACGCGCAGGACGATCAGCTTGGGCGTGGTCACCGTGATCTTCACGGTGGCCGTCGCCGACACCGCGCCGGTGCCGGCCGTGTCGTAGCCATAAGAGCCTTCGGCCTGCGCAGCGCCGCCGGCCAACATCGCGATCGCGGCCGCAGCGGCCGCAGCCTTCCAACGATTTTTCATTTCAGTTTCCTTCCAGGTCATCCAATGAACAAAGACCCTGCTGCCTTGCCGCCGCTCGGAGTCTGCTTTGTCGTTCCGCATGTCAGTCCCCCACCCGCACCACGGGGACGCGGGTTTCGGCCAGGCCACGCAGCGGGACATCGATGCTCACGCCGCGATCCGACGCCGCACCCCAGGGGAGCGGCACCGTTTCGAGGGTGAGCGTGATCTGGTGGTGTCCCGACCCCACCAAAGGGAATACGAAGCGCCCGGTGCGGTCCGTCGTCGTGCGGAACCGGCCATCCAGCAGCACTTCCACGTTCGGCACGCCGGCTTCGCCGGATTGCTGTTCGCCGTCGCGGTTGCCGTCGAAGAAGACGACGCCGGAGACGCTGCCCGCGCCGACGCTGCCGCCGCCGCCCAGCGCCGCACCGCGGAAGCTGGTGCCGCGGGTGTCTTCCCAGCGCAGGTACACGGAGGCGAACTTGTCGTTGCTGCGCGTGACCACCGGCTGCGCTCCGCCGATGGCGGCGGCTTCCACCCGCGCCTGGTTCAGGCTGAGGGAGGCGCCGACGGTCCACCCCCCGTCCATGCGGTGCTCGGTGTCGACCGTTCCCGACAGGCCCTGGCTGGTGGACAGGTTGCTGTTGCTGGCCGTGTAGCGCAGGTTGCCGCTGGCCGTCCAGTCCGCGGCGGGCCACACGCGGAAGTTCAGGCCCGCGGTGGGCGCCACGGCGGAGACGCCGTTGCTGCGGTCATGCGCCACGCCCAGCGTCGTGGTCAGCTCGGGCCGCGAGGTGTCGAAGTTGCCTTCGATCCACTCCTGCTCCCATTCGATCACCTCGCCGGTCGCGGGCACGCCGTTGGTCACCAGCGTCTCGTTGCGATAGACGTTGGTGCGGAACCGCGTGCGGCCCACGCCGATGAAGCGGGTCTGGTAGAAGGCCGACGCGTACATGCTGCGGGCGCCGGAGCCCATCGTGTCGGCCAGGCCGTCCGGCAGCGTGTTGCGGCTGTTCAGGACGACGGCGCTGCCGCCGATCAGGCGGTCGCGGTCGATGCGGTACTGCGCGTTGGCATTCACGTTCAGCGAGCGGCGCACGACGCGGTCGGGGTCGTGGCGCGGGTTCTGCTCGCTCGCGTCCAGGCCCAGGCCCCAGTTGAAGCGCAGCCCGGTGGAGTCGACGCGCCAGTAGGCGCCGCGGTTGTCGGAGATCAGTCCGTAGTCGCCGTAGCGCAGGTTCGGGTCGGCCGAATAGACGCCGTATTCGTGCCGGAAGCTGCCGGAGCGGGCGGCGCCTTCGACGAAGAGGCCCTGCGCTTCGGGCCTGCCGTCGGCGCTGGTGCGGCTGCGCAGGTAGATGGCGCGCGTGCGCATGTCGCCATCCCGCAGGAATTCCGGGCCGTAGCCCACGCTGGCCGCGACGCTGTCCACGTCGGTGGTCACGCCGGCCAGCGACAGGTTGGTGGCGGGGACCTCGGTGGCGTGGCTGGCCTGGACGCCAGCGATGAGGCGATCGCCGAAGCGCTCGCTGAAGCCCGCCCAGGCGAGCTCGCCCTGGCTGCGCTCGAAACCGGGGTATGGGCCGCCGGCGAGCGTGCCGCGCGAGCCGATGCCCATGCGCAGGTCGGTGGTGTCGCTGAAGATGCGGGTGCTCGCGCCGCGCACCGTGCTGGAGCCGAGCGACACGCGATACGTGCGGGCGAGGCCGTCGGTGACTTCGCTGGAGATGTCGCCGACGTTCGTGTCCGCGAAGACGCGCTGCGTCACCGGGAACGCGATGTTGCGCAGGGTCAGGCGCTCGCTGGTGCGCTGGGTGGCCGCGCTGAAGCTGCCGAAGCCCAGGTTGGTCCCCTGCTGCTTGCGGAAGTCGCCCTGCAGCAGGAAGTCGCCGTAATTGAGGGTCTCGCGGCGGGCCTCGATGCGCTGGCCCAGTTCGGTGGACCGGCGCAGGGCCAGGCCGGAATCGGAACGCCCCCAGTCGACGCGGGTTTCCGAGAAGAAGCTGCGCACGCCTTCCTCCGGCGCCGAGGCAGAGCCAGGCTCGGGCGCGGCCGGCAGCGGCGTCGCGTCCATCACCTTGTCCTCGTAAGCCTTGGGCTTGCCTTCCAGCATCTTCCTCAGTCGCTCCTGTTCAGCCTGCGCCTTGTCCAGCGCCTCCACGTTCGCGGTGGCGGGCGGCTCCGCCGCCCAGACCGCTACGGTCGAGGCCATGGCCCAGCAGATGGCCAGTGACCTCAGGTTCCTCCCAACGTGCGCCCCCCGTTGCGCGGGCGCGTTTCTCGTCTTCTGTGACACTGCTTTCCCACCCGACGGCTCCATGACCGGTCCATGTGCTGGCCGGGACTTTAGGAGCTATTGGTAACTGTTTGCTACAAACAGTCAGTTTCCGAGAAGCCCGTACGGCTGGCGATTCGTGCAAAAGTACGCAGAACCTGGCGCGATCCCCCGCGCAATGAGACCTTTTCGTCGCTTCGCGTCAGCCTGGTGTAATAAGCGCGTGCCTTAAGCCCCCTCTGCGGCGAATTCTTCCGGATGGGCAGCAGACCTGTCGCCGAGGCCGGGACAAGCGGGCGCTCACGCCGTGCGGGCGGGTGGGTCATGTTGTGTGCCCGCCATAACGAAATGTGGTACTTGGATGTACGGTCGCCACGGCGATCCGAACGGTGGCGCCCCCTCCGCCTGGAGGATGGCGGGGGAGCAACAACAGTGGCTGACTGTCGGCCGGCCGGGCCCGACGCAAGGCGGCGCCGGCTGCGATTCCCGGGCTCATGCGGTCCTAAGAAATGCTGGCTATCCTGCCGGCACGCAGTCCAGCGGGCCCGGGGCTGTCCGGGCAAAGGACCCTGGATCTGCGACGAGAGGAACACCGCATGCGAGTCCTGCTGGTCGAAGACGACGAGATGATCGGCCACAGCCTGAGGGAGGCCCTGCAAGGCCAGGGCTGGTCCGTCGATTGGGTCAAGGATGGCCTGCTGGCGCAGAGCGCCTGGGCCGACGGCGACTACGCCTGCGTGCTGCTGGACCTGGGCCTGCCCAAGCGAGACGGCGTCGAAGTGCTGCGCCATGCGCGCAGCCGCGGCGACACCACCCCGGTGCTGGTGCTGACCGCCCGCGACGGCGTCGATGACCGCGTCGCGGGCCTGGACCTCGGCGCCGACGACTACCTGCTCAAGCCCTACGAGATGCGCGAGCTGCTTGCGCGCATGCGCGCGGTGATCCGCCGCCGCGACGGCGCCGCCCACTCGCTGATCGGCAATACCGCGGTGCAGCTCGATCTCACGACGCGCGAGGTCCTGGTGCAGGGCGAGCGCTCGCAGCTGTCGGCGCGCGAGTTCGCGCTGCTGCACGCGCTGCTGGAGCGCCCCGGTGCCATCCTGTCGCGCGAACAGCTGGAGAACCGCATCTACGGCTGGGGCGAAGAGGTGAGCAGCAACGCCGTCGACGTCCTGATCCACGGCATGCGCCGCAAGCTGGGACCGGACGCCATCCGCAACGTGCGCGGCCTGGGCTGGCGCGTCACGGGCAGCAACGCAGGAGCGATGGCATGAAATGGCACGTCTTCCCCACCGGGCCCATGTGCTCGCTGCGCCGCGTGCTGATGATGTGGCTGCTGCCGCTGTTCCTGCTGGTGGGCGTGGGCTCCGCGGCCGTGACCTACTGGTCCTACTGCAAGATGGTCGGCATGTTCCTCGATGACCAGATGCAGCAGCTGGCGGAGGCGCTTTCCACCAACGACATCCCGCAGCCGGTGCCGCAGACGCTGGACCGCGTGCAGCACTGGGGTGCGTACGTCGTGCAGACCTGGGCGCCGGACGGCACGCTGCAGGTCAACTCCGCACCCGAGATCCTCGTGCCGCTGCAGGAGGACGCCGGCTTCCACAACGTCGAGATCGGCGACCGCAGCTGGCGCATCCTCACCGTGCCGCCTGCCAAGGCCGGCGGGCACACGGTGCAGGTCGTGCAGAGCGAGAACTTCCGCTCCAAGCTGGCCGCCGAGCGCGCCGGCGCGGCGATCGCGCCGTTCCTGCTGATGCTGCCGCTGGCCATGCTGGTGCTGTGGGGCGTGGCACGGGCGATCTCGCGCGCACTGCAGGACATCGGCAGGCAGGCGGCGCAGCAGGACGAGCACCACATCGCGGAACTCGCGACGCGCAACGTCCCCGAGGAGATCGTGCCCCTGGTGTCCTCGTTCAACACGCTGCTGCGACGCTTGCGTGACGCGTTCGCCACGCAGCGGCGCTTCGTGCAGGACGCCGCGCACGAACTGCGCACGCCCATCGCGGCCATCGGCCTGCAGGTGGAGAACATGCGCAACGACATGAACTGCCCCGCGGCCGAAGCGCGCTTCCAGCACCTGGAAGCGGGCGTGCGCCGCGCGCAGCGCCTGGTCGACCAGCTGTTGCGCCTGTCCAAGCAGGAAAGCGCTGGCGCCGACGGTCCCGCCATCGTGGACCTGCGCGCGCAGCTGCGCGAAAGCATGAACACGCTGATCGGCCTGGCCGACCAGCGCAACATCGACCTGGGGCTCGTCGCGCCCGAACCGGCAAGCAGTCCCATTCCCCTGACCTGCGCCGCCGGCGATCTGCGCAGCCTGCTCGACAACCTGATCGAGAACGCGCTGCGCTACACGCCCGAAGGCGGCGTGGTGGACGTGCGCGTCCTGCGCGAGCAGGGCTGCATCGCGGTGGAAGTGGTGGACACGGGGCCGGGCATTCCGCAGGAACTCCTGCCGCGTGTCTTCGACCGCTTCTTCCGCGTGCCGGGCAACGGCACCAACGGCAGCGGCCTGGGACTCGCCATCGCGCAGGCGGCGGCGCAGCGTTCCGGAATGCTTCTCACGCTGCGCAACCGCGAGGATCGCAGCGGATTGATCGCGCGCGTCGAAGCGGTTGCGTGAGCGCGCGGACCCGCGGCTCATTCCCAGCTAAGAAAGCGCTAAGAGACGGCTAAACAGCGGCACCTACAGTGACAACACGGTCGATGCAGGAGAGGTTTGGAGAATCCGCACCGACCGATGCAACAAGATCAATCCACTGAAAGGTCCCCGTCATGAATGCCAAGTTCCTGCTCGTTTCCGTCGCCGCCGTCGCCGCTGCCTTCGTTTCCGTCGCGGCCCGCGCCGAAGCCGACGCGTCCCAGTACGTGACCCAGGTCCAGAGCACCCGCACCCGCGCCGAAGTGATGGCCGAAGCGGCCAAGATCCCCGCCACCCGCAGCCTGGAGCCGAACGGTTCCCGCGTGATCGTGGTGCCGGCGTCCGACGTCACGGCGCAAGCCGTGCGCGCCGAAGCCGCGCAAGCGCTGCGCCTGGGCAAGATCCCGTCCGGCGAAATGAGCTTCTGAGCATCGCCTCCTGTCCCTGAAGAAGCGAAAGGGCTGCATCCGCAGCCCTTTTTCTTTGGGTGACCGCAACGGGTCAGAAGGTGATCGTGAGCGGTATCGCCTCGCCGCGCGCGACCCCTGCGCGCACTGTCTCCGCGGCCTCATGCTCGGCGCCGCCCGGCAGCCAGTCGCTGGCCTGCGGGCCGGTGACCGTCAGCGTGTGCGCGTCGTCCTCGGCGCGTTGCACCGTGGCGTCCCAGGAAACGGAAGGCAGCTCGATCCTCATGCAAAGCACTGTAACCAAGCGTTGCACGGGCTGAACGGCCGGGCATGCTGCGACGCAGCGGGAAACGTCGAATACTTCACAAGAAGGGTGCAGTAGCATCATCGCCCTTGAAATGTTCACGGGCGCACCCATTCGTGAACGCTGTATCCGTACAACAAACCCCGCCATGTCCCAGAAACAGACCCTCTCCTTCCAGGCCGAGGTCGCCCAGCTGCTGTACCTCGTCACGCACTCGCTCTATTCGAACAAGGAGATCTTCCTGCGGGAGCTGATCTCCAACGCCTCGGATGCGTGCGACAAGCTGCGCTTCGAAGCGCTGCACCAGCCCGCACTGTATGAAGACGCGCCCCGGCTCGAAGTGCGCGTGAGCTTCGACAAGGACGCGCGCACGCTCACCATCGCCGACAACGGCATCGGCCTGTCGCAGCAGGAAGCGATCGACAACCTGGGCACCATCGCCAAGAGCGGCACGCGCGAGTTCATGTCCCGCCTCTCCGGCGACCAGAAGGCCGACGCGCAGTTGATCGGCCAGTTCGGCGTCGGCTTCTATTCGGGCTTCATCGTCGCGGACCGCATCACGGTGGAATCGCGCCGGGCCGGGCTCAAGCCCGAAGAGGGCGTGCGCTGGGTGAGCGCGGGTGCCGGCGATTTCGAAGTGGAGTCGCTCACGCGCCCGCAGCGCGGCACCAGCGTCACGCTGCACCTGCGCGAGGATGCTTCGGACTACCTGTCCACCTGGAAGCTCAAGTCCATCATCTCGAAGTACTCCGACCACATCCAGCTGCCCATCCTGATGCGCAAGGAGGAGTGGAAGGAAGGCGAGGACGGCAAGCCGGGCGACCACGTGCTCTCGGACGAATGGGAAACCGTCAACCAGGCGACCGCGCTGTGGACCCGCCCCAAGAAGGACATCACGCCCGAGCAGTACAAGGAGTTCTACAAGTCGGTCAGCCACGACTACGAGGACCCGCTCGCCTGGAGCCACAACCGCGTGGAGGGCAGCACCGAGTACACCCAGCTGCTGTACATCCCCGCGCACGCGCCTTTCGACCTGTGGAATCGCGACAAGGCCGCGGGCGTGAAGCTCTACGTGAAGCGCGTGTTCATCATGGACGAGGCCGAGGCACTGCTGCCCGCGTACCTGCGCTTCGTGAAGGGCGTGATCGACTCCGCCGACCTGCCGCTCAACGTCAGCCGGGAGCTGCTGCAGGAAAGCCGCGATGTGAAGGCGATCCGCGAGGGCAACACGCGCCGCGTGCTGTCGATGATCGAGGACCTCGCGAAGGCGGAGCAGGACGAAGCGGCGTCCGAAGAAGACAAGGGCAAGTTCGCGCAGTTCCACGCCGAGTTCGGCACGGTGCTGAAGGAAGGCCTGGGCGAGGACTTCGGCAACCGCGAGCGCATCGCGAAGCTGCTGCGCTTCGCCTCGACGCAGAGCGACGCTTCGACCGTGTCCCTGGCCGGCTACAAGGCGCGCATGAAGGAAGGCCAGCAGGCCATCTACTACATCACCGGCGACACGCAGGCCGCCGCGGCCCACAGCCCGCAGCTGGAGATCTTCCGCAAGAAGGGCATCGAGGTCCTGTTCATGACGGACCGCGTGGACGAGTGGGCGCTGTCGTACCTGCAGGACTTCGACGGCACGCCGCTGCAGTCCGTGGCCAAGGGGCAGGTGGACCTGGGCACGCTGCAGGACGAGGCGGAGAAGAAGGCTGCCGAGGAAGCGGCCGAGTCCTTCAAGCCGCTGCTGGCGAAGCTGAAGGAAGCGCTCAAGGACAAGGCGCAGGACGTGCGCGTCACGACGCGCCTGGTCGATTCCCCCGCCTGCCTGGTGGTGAGCGAAGGCGGCGCGAGCCTGCAGCTCGCACGCCTGCTGAAACAGGCCGGGCAGAAGGCCCCGGACGTCAAGCCGGTGCTCGAAGTGAACGCGGAGCACCCGCTGGTGAAGAAGCTCGAAGGCTCGCCGAACTTCAACGACCTGGCGCACATCCTGTTCGACCAGGCGCTGCTGGCCGAAGGCGGCCTGCCGGAGGATCCGGCGGCCTACGTGAAGCGGGTGAACGCGCTGCTCGCCTAGCGCGCGAACTTCTCCCACGGGCTTGCGCATCCGCCGATCGGCGTAGGCGCAAGCCCCATGCCGCGCCGTCGCCCGCGGCTCTTAGCATCGCGCTTCCGTCCCGACAGGACGGCTCCGCACGCACGTCGCGCGCGGATGATTCGAACGATCCGACGGAAGAACGAATGAGCAACAGGCGAGACTTCATCAGCATCGCGGCCGGCGCCGCAGCCGTCGGCCCGCTGGCCGTTTCGGCGCAATCCCTCCCGAGCTTCGGCTCCATCAAGGCGCTGTCCGCGAAGTCCCTGGGCGAGCTGCGCACGGAGCTGCGGACCGCCCTGCCCGCGGAGGAGCCCGAGATCCGCGCCTGGCTCGGACGCTTCGAGCCGGGCATCGATGCGCGCAGCACCGCAACCGTGCTCGCAGCCGGCGACGCATGGCAGGCCCAGGCGGCCAACGGCCGCTTCCTGTACGACCCGCTGCTCACCGAAGCGCACCTGCGCAGCGCTTCGTCGCTCCTGGACCAGGCGCTGGCCTACCGCAACGAGCTCGCCGGCCTGGAGATCGCCGGCTTCAACGCCGCGACGCAGTACCTCGCGTCGATCCAGTCGATCGCCGTCGCCGACAAGCTGGTGGAAGTGCAGTCCGCCGGCTTCACGTCCGGCGCCGACAAGGAGCGCAGGAAGCTGCAGAAGGACCAGATCACGATCGCCGCCAACACGTCGGCCGCCTACCGCGCCGAACTGCTGCAGGCCGGCGGCGCCAGCAACTTCGCCGAGCGCTATCAACGGCTGGTCACCTACTACCTGGAGGACCTGCGCGACGCGTACCTCAAATGCGTCGCAGCGTCGGTCGGCCTGGCGGCGCGCCATGGACAGCCCGGCCCGGCGCCGGCGGAGTTCCGCCTGCCGCTGCTGACGGCGGGCTCGCCGCCGGGGACCGTGCGGGAGTTCCTGGCCCCGAGCGCGCTGGACGCCCTCGTGGCATGGACGCGCGCCGCGATCCGCAAGCTGGAGCTGGTCGCGCAGGACGAGTTCGACTACACGCTGACGTTCTCGATGCGCCAGAACATCCGCAAGGTCGCCGGTGCGCCGGCGCCCACCGGGCCTGCGCAGATGACGGGCTTCGCCCCCGTGGTGAGCGGCCAGGAGTGGAACGACGCGGTGGACCTGTCCGGCAAGAAGGGCTTCCAGTTCACGGTGGACGAGAAGGACCTGCGCGACCAGCTCTTCGCCGATGGCTTCGACCTGGCGTATGCGCGCGTGCTGGCGGTGGGCGTGCAGTACGCCTTGGCCAACAACGCCACCTGGAAGGACCAGGCTCCGGTCTACCAGGCGCTCGTCACGCCGCCGGCCCAGAAGGTCATGGAGGACCGCGTGGTGACGCGTCCGCCGCTCCTGATCGGCCGCGTCGAGCCGGCATCGCAGGGCGGACGGCCCGCGCCCGCAGTGCTCGAAGCCGACGAGTTGGTCCTCAACGCGCCGGTGATCGGCAAGTGGGACGTGCGACTGCGTTCCACGGGCATCGCGTTGAACCCGTTGGCGCCGACCGGGAACACCTTCCTGCCGGGGCCGTTCCCGCGCCATGGCGAGATCCTCGCGGACGTGTTCGTGACCATGCGCGTGCGGGCCCGCGCGGTCCGGGTGTAGGAGGACGCATGGTGCTTGCCATTCCCGCACCCGGCATGGGGGGTGCGACGGGCATCGGGCTGGCCGCGGCGCAGTCCGGCGCGCTCGGCGGCGGCGACGCGCGGCTGCAGGCCCAGGCGGCCGTCCTGGGCGGCATCGCGAGCGGCGCGCTGGGCGTGGTCGCGATCGCGTCCGGGACCTCGGTGGCCGTGATGCTGTCCGGCGCGCTGGCGCTCGCCGCCGCGCCGGTCGGCATCGTCCTTTCCGGGCTCTACCTCGCGCAAGGCGGCAAGGGCCTGGGCGCGCAGCAATACGCACAGGCCATGGAGGTCGTGGGCGTCGTGTCGTCGGCCGGCAGCCTCATTGGTTTCACGGCCAGGGCCTTGTCCGGCGGCAACTACCAGCAGGCGGTGGCCTTCGGGCAGGGCGCGGGCCTGGCGGAGCGGGTGCTGGCGGTCGGCCAGCCCGTGGACCTGGCCGGTGGCTACGAAGTCGGCAGCCTGATGGTGGAGGGCGGGACCTTCATCGCGGGGTCCGTTCCCGAGGTGCGGCCACAGCTGCCCAAACCCGCCCCGCAACCGCCCAAACCTTCCGCGCCGGCGCCTTCCCGTCCGGATCGCTCCGCCGATCGCGGCAACGATCGGGTCAGCGACGGCCAGCGGCGGGCCGAACGCATGCAGGCCGACCGGGACCGCGCGAGCCGACCGGAGCCGCCACGGAAGGAGCCGATCGGCAAGCCGGGTGGCGGCGACGTGCGAGGCGGCGGGCGCAACGAAAGCAAGGCCGACGCGCCGAAACACGAAAGCGTCGGCAAGTCGGACGTCGGCAGCAAACGCGACTCGGGCATGGGCGGAAACTGGCGATCGCCCTTCTAGGGGCGCGCCGGTCCCTCGCCTATTCGACCTTGCCGATCTTCTTGACGACGTCGTTCATGCGCCGCACGTCGTTCTGCACGTACTTCTCGAACTCGGGCGTGTCCTGGAACATGACGGGGCTGCCCGCCTTCAGGATCACTTCCTGCACCTTGGGATCGTTGGCCGCGGCCTTCGCGGCGGCGCGCAGGCGCTGCACGACCGGCTCGGGCGTGTTCGCCGGCACGAACAGGCCCGACCACTGCGCGTACTCGGCGTCGTAGCCGGACTGCTTCAGCGATGGCACGTCGGGCATCGTGTCCAGCTTCACCGTGCCCCAGTGGGCGAGGACGCGCAGCTTGCCTGCCTTCACGTGCTGCAGCACCGTCGCCGGGCCGGAGGCGACCGCATCGACCTGCCCGCCGAGCAGTGCCACCACGGCGGGACCGGCGCCCGTGTACGGGATGTGCGTCATGCGCACGTTGGCCACCTGCTTGAGGATCTCCATGGGCACGTGCATGGTGCCGTAGTTGCCGGAGGAGCCGAAGTTGATGGCGCCCGGGCGCTTGCGCGCATCCTCGACGAAGTCCTTCACCGTCTTCCAGGGCGCGTCGGCGCGGACGGCCAGCACGGTGGGGTCGGCCGTGAAGCGGGCGATCGGGCGCAGCGAGGCGTACGAGTACATCTGCGCGCGGCCCAGCAGCACGTCGGCTTCGGGCAGCACGCTGTACGAGGACAGGGCCATGAGGATGGTGTAGCCATCGGCCGGGGCCTTGGCCACCAGGGCCATGCCGATGCCGCCGCCCGCGCCGCCGCGGTTGTCGACCAGGACCGGCTGGCCGAGGTCGCGGCCCATGGCATCCGCGACCGGGCGCCCGACGATGTCGGCCAGCCCGCCGGGCGGGAAGGGCACGATCATGGTGATCGGCTTGGTGGGGAAGGCCGCCTGTGCAAAGGCGACCGAGGCCGCGGCGGCAAGGCCCGCGGCCACGAGGATGCGGCGAAGCATGGAGAGACTCCTGGGGTTGTTTTGTTAGCATGCTACGAAGCGGCAAACGCCCCGTGCAAGAGAGTTTCCACCAAGCGCGGCGGGCCGCTTCCGCGGCCCGCCACCCCCAGGCTGTCGCCCGGCCTACTTGCGGGTGTACACGATCTTCTTGCTGCCGCCTTCGCAGCTGCCGACCACCTTGCGGTCGCCGACGTCGGCGGCGGGCACGGCATCGAGGCTGTAGGCCTTGACGCCATTGGCCTCGATCTTGGCGGCGATGCCCTTCATGACGTCCTCGCAGGAGGCAGCCATGGCCTGGCCACCCAGGAAGGCCAGGAAGAAGGGCAGGAGGATTTTCGCGGTTCGTTGCATGTGGAAGGTCTCCCTCAGGAACCGCCATTCTTTCGGCGGCGACCCTGCACTGCGCTCGAGACCGACGGGCGGGCGCCCGCGGCGGGACCGGCGGAGGTCCGGTCCGTTGTTTCAGGCGACCAGCGGCCGTTCTTCCATCGCTTCCATCTGCTCCTCGAGCATCTGCACCTGCCCGCGCCAGTAGTCGGAGCTTCCGAACCACGGGAAGGCCAGCGGGAACGCCGGGTCGTCCCAGCGCCGCGCCAGCCAGGCGCTGTAGTGGATGAGGCGCAGCGTGCGCAGGGGCTCGATGAGGGCCAGCTCCGCGCGGTCGAATTCGCGCATCTGCTCGTAGCCATCGAGCAGGGCGCCGAGCTGCTGCTGGCGCTGCGCGCGTTCGCCCGAGAGCAGCATCCACAGGTCCTGCACGGCGGGACCCGTGCGCGCGTCATCCAGGTCGACGAAATGCGGTCCGGCGTCGGGCGTCCAGAGGATGTTGCCCGGATGGCAGTCGCCGTGCAGGCGCAGCGCGCGCACGCCGGCTTCCCGGGCGGCAGCGAGGGCAGCGCGGATCTGCGCGAGCGCCTGCGCGCAGGCGCGCTCCCATTCGCCCTGCACGTCCAGCGGGATCGCGTGGTGCGCCAGCAGCCAGTCGCGCGGCTCCTCGCCGAAGGACGGCAGGTCCAGCGCCGGCCGCTCGCGGAAGGCCGAGCGCGCGCCCACCGTGTGCAGCCGCGCGAGGTAGCGGCCGATCCATTCCAGCACTTCGCCGTCGTCCAGTTCGGGCGCGCGGCCGCCGCGACGGGGCGACACGCTGAAGGCGAAGCCCGCGTGCTGGTGCAGCGTGCTGCCCTGGAGGGCAAAAGGGGCGACCGCGGGGACCTCGGCGGCCTCCAGCTCGCAGGCGAAGGCGTGCTCCTCGAGGATCTGCGCTTCGCTCCAGCGGCCGGGCCGGTAGAACTTGGCGACGACGATCGGGCTGCCCTCGAACGGGTCTTCCAGGTGGATCTGGTAGACGCGGTTCTCGTAGGAGCTCAGGGCGAGCAAACGCCCGTCACCGTGCAGGCCCACGCCCGCCAGCGCGTCGAGGACGACGTCCGGCGTGAGGGCTTCGTACGGATGGCGGGCGTTGTCAGTCATGCGGCATTGTCGCCGCAGGGCCTCAGGCGACGGTGATGTCGACCGCGATGTTGTTGCGGGTCGCGTTGGAGTAGGGGCAGACCTTGTGCGCCTCGGCCACCAGCTGCTCCGCCTTCGCACGCTCGAAGCCGGGGACGGTGATCTTCATGCGCACGGCAATGCCGTAGCCGAGCGCCGTCGGGCCGAGGTCCACTTCCGCGTCGATGGCGGTGTCGGCGGGAACGGTCACGCCGAGCTTGGGCGCGACGGCCTTCATCGCGCCCAGGAAGCAGGCGGAGTAGCCGACGCCGAACAGCTGCTCGGGGTTGGTGCCCTGGCCGGCGCCGCCGGGCGAGGACAATTTCACCTCGATGCGGCCGTCGTCCGAGCGGCCGGTGCCTTCGCGGCCGCCGACGGAGTGGGTCTTGGCGGTGTAGAGGACTTTGTCGAGTGCGGTGGGCATGTGGTTTCCTTGGAGTGGTTGGGGGGAAGGGGATCAGGCCGCCAGCCGCTCGCGCAGCGTGCGGACCTGTTCGGTGAGGCGCAGCAGCTCGGGCACCGAGCACTTGCTTGCGGCGAGCACGCAGCCCGGCACCTTGGCGGCGCGCGCCTTCAGGCGCCGGCCGGCGGCGGTGAGGTGGATGTGCACGCGGCGCTCGTCCTCGGCCGCGCGCAGGCGGCTGACCAGCCCGGCGGCTTCGAGCCGCTTGAGCAGGGGCGTGAGCGTGCCGGAGTCCAGGGACAGGCGCTGGCCGAGCTCGGACACCATGAGGCCGTCGCCTTCCCACAGCACCAGCATCACGAGATACTGGGGATAGGTGAGGCCGAGCTCGTCGAGCAGCGGCTTGTACAGCTTGGTCATCGCGAGCGAGGCCGAATACAGCGCGAAGCACAGCTGGTTGTCCAGCAGGAGGGCTTCGTCGGCGGTGAAGGTACGCGATGGCATGGTCAGGAATGTAGCTCAAAATTGAATTGCGCGCAACTCAACCGCTGATGGCGGGTCGACCACCTCTGACATACTGCGCGCAACCACCGGAGCGCGCATGCCCATCCATTCCTGCGACCACGTCCCTGCCCACGTCCACGCGCCCAACTCCGCAGGCTGCGAGGAATGCCTCGCCATGGGCGACACCTGGGTGCACCTGCGCCTGTGCGTGCACTGTGGCCACGTGGGCTGCTGCGACGACTCGAAGAACCGGCATGCCACGAAGCACCAAGCGCAGACGGGACACGCCGTCGTCCGCTCGCAGGAGCCGGGCGAAACCTGGATGTGGTGCTACGCGCACCAGCGGCAGGTGGGCTGAGCGCCTCAGCGGCCGTTGAACCTGGCCGCCCGCTTTTCCACGAACGAGCGCACGCCCTCCGCGGCGTCCTCGCTGCGGGCCAGCCGCTGCTGCACGGCGACGAATTCCGCCATGGCCTCCAGCGGCCCGCGCTCGACCGCCTTCAGGGCATTGAGGCGGGTGGCCACCACGGCAAGCGGCGCCTGCGCCGCGACGGCCTCCGCGATGCGGATCGCCTCGTCCAGCTGCTGCCCGCGCGGCACCACCTTCTGCACGAAGTTCAGGCGCAGCGCCTCCGCCGCGCCGAACTCGTCGCCGGTCAGCAGGTGCAGCAAGGCGTTGCCGAGCCCCGCGCGCTCCGCCATCCGCAAGGTGGCGCCGCCCGTGGCCATGATCCCGCGCTTCACCTCCAGCTGCGAGAAGCGGCAGTCGTCCGAGGCCACGACGATGTCCGCCGCCAGCATCAGCTCGATGCCGAGGGTGAAGGTGATCCCCTGCACGGCGACCACCATCGGCTTGGTCCGGCGCCGGTAGCCCGGGGAACCGAGGTCGAGGGGCTCGACGGAATCCGGCGGCCACAGCTTCTCGCCCTTCTGCATGGCCGGCGCGATGGCCGGCAGGTCCAGGCCGGCGGTGAAGTGGTCGCCATGGGCGAACAGCACGCCGACGCGCAGGCCGGGATCGTCGTCCAGCAGGGTGTACGCTTGCGCGAGTTCGCGGAACATGCGCGGCGTGAAGCCGTTGCGCTTGGCGGGCCGGTTGATCCCCACCAGCAGCAGCGCGCCGCGCCGCTCGGTCGTGATGGTTCCCTCGGGAGGCGGCATGGGGTTGTCCATGAGGCCGATTAGAGCAGCCACCCGACCCGCGTGGCCAGCCCCTGCCTAGACTGCGGACCGAGGAGACCTGGATGAGCACGACCCTTCCCGCCCCAATGGACTACATCATCGTCGGCGGCGGTTCGGCCGGCTGCGTGCTGGCGGCGCGCCTGAGCGAGGATCCCGGCGTGCAGGTCGCCCTGCTGGAAGCCGGGCCGCCCGACACCAGCGTCCTGATCCACTGCCCGGCGGGGCTCGCGGTGCTGGCCAAGAACGGGCAGGCGAACTGGGCGTTCGCGACCGAGCCGCAGCCCGGATTGAACGGCCGGCGCGGCTACCAGCCGCGTGGCAAGGTCCTGGGCGGTTCCAGCTCGGTCAACGCCATGATCTATGCGCGCGGCCATGCGAGCGACTACGACGCCTGGGCCGCCGCCGGCAATCCGGGCTGGTCCTTCGCCGAGGTGCTGCCGTACTTCCGCAAGTCCGAGCACAACGAGCGCGGCGGCGACGCCTACCACGGCGGCGACGGTCCCCTGAACGTCATGGACCTGCGCAGCCCGAACGCCTTCGGTCCCGTGTTCGTCGCGGCGGCGAAGCAGGCCGGCTTCCCGGAGAACCGCGACTTCAATGGCGAGCGCCAGGAAGGCGTGGGCCTGTACCAGGTCACGCACAAGGACGGCGAGCGCTTCAGCGCCGCCAAGGCGTATCTCGCGCCCCATCGCGCGCGTCCCAACCTGCACGTGGTCACGGGCGCGCACGCGACGCGCGTGCTGCTGGAAGGCCGGCGCGCGACCGGCGTCGCCTACCGGGTCGGCAACGGCGAGCGCAACCTCGTGGCGCGCCGCGAGGTGCTCCTGAGCGCGGGCGCGCTGCTGTCGCCGCAGCTGCTGATGCTCTCGGGCATCGGCCCGGCGCAGGAGCTGCGCGCGCACGGCATCCCGGTGGTGCACGACCTGCCGGGCGTGGGCCGCAACCTGCACGACCACGTCGACGTCGTGCAGGTCTGGGACGCACCGCACCTCACCGGCCTGTTCGGCCTGTCCTTCGCCGGCATCGTGAACGTCGTCAAGGGCATCGCCGAATGGCGAAGACAGCGCAGCGGCATGCTCACGACCAATTTCGCCGAGGCGGGCGGCTTCATCCGCAGCGCGCCGGAGGAGGCGATTCCCGACCTGCAGCTGCACTTCGTCGTCGGCAAGCTGGTGGACCATGGCCGCAAGACCGTCTTCGGCCACGGCTACTCGTGCCACGTGTGCCTGCTGCGCCCGCGCAGCCGCGGCACGCTGACGCTGCGCAGCGCCGATCCGCTGGCCGCCCCGCGCATCAACCCCAACTTCCTCGCCGACGCCGACGACGTGCAGCGGCTCGTGCGCGGCTTCAAGGTGATGCGCCACATCCTGGAGCAGCCCGCGCTGGCCGGGCACCGCGGCCGCGAGCTCGCGGCCTCTGCGGGTGCGCGCGACGACGCGGCCATCGAGGCCTTCATCCGCGGCCATGCGGACACGATCTACCACCCGGTGGGTACCTGCCGCATGGGCAACGATCCGCTGGCGGTGGTCGACGCCCAGCTGCGCGTTCACGGCATCGGCAACCTGCGCGTGGTGGACGCCTCGGTCATGCCCTCCATCGTCGGCGGCAACACCAATGCGCCGGTGATCATGATCGGCGAGAAGGCGGCGGACCTGGTCCGGGAAGCCGCGGCGTCCGGACGCGATGCAGTTCACGCGGGCGGGGAGCCGGTGGCCGCTTAAGGTTTCCTGAAGGTTTGCTTAATGGATTCTTCAGGGCGCCCGTGAGGCCGCGTTCCTAGACTTCTTTCGGCGGCGCTCCTGCCGTCCCCGAAAGAAGATCATGCACATCCAGGCAAAAGAACTCGAACACGTGGCAGCGGCCGAGCCGCAGCGCTTCGACATGTACTCCGGCATCCACAAGGGATTGCGGGCCTTCATGGCCGACACGCTGCTGGCCGTCGGTCGCATGGACCCCGACGACGCCGCCGACCTGGCGCAGTGCGGCGAGCGCGTCCTGCAGCTGCTGGGCTTCTGCGGCGCCCACCTCACGCACGAGAACCACTTCGTGCACGCCGCGATCGAGGCGCGCGCACCCGGCGCCAGCGAACGCATTGCCCACGAACACGAGGAGCACGTGCGCGAGATCGCGCACCTGGCCGACCTCCTGGCGCGACTGCAGGTCGCTCCGGCGGCCGCCCGCTGCGGCGCTGCGCAGGCCCTGTACCGCGCCCTGTCGCTCTTCGTCGCCGGCAACCTGCAGCACATGCACGTGGAGGAGACCGCGCACAACGCCGTGCTGTGGGCCCGCTACACCGACGCGGAACTGCTGGCCATCCACGATGCGCTGGTGGGCTCCATCCCGCCGGAGGAGATGATGACGGTCGCGCGCTGGATGCTGCCGTTCCTCAATCCCGCCGAGCGCGCGATGGTCCTCGAGGACATGCGCGCCAAGGCACCGGCGGAGGCTTTCGAGGCGGTGCTGGCGGTGACGCGGCAGCATCTCGGCGAGGGCGATTGGGACAAGCTTGCGCGTTCGCTGAAGATCGCGCCGGGTCCGGGGGTGGTCGGCGTCTGAGCGGACGGACGACGGTGGGGTTTCGCTTCGCTGCCACCCCACCCTACCGGTCTACACCTCGATCAGTTCCACGGGGCGGTGAACGACCAGCCGGAACCGACCGCGCCCGGTCTTCTCCATGCGTACGGCGGCGTCCTGTTCGAGCAGCCGCCGTTGCAGGAGCAGCAGCCGCGCCTCGAGGTTGTCGCAGACGTCCGGCAGCTTGAGCGCCGGGTCGAGGCGCAGCTCGCGGTTGCTGAACTCGGTGCGTCCCTGCTGGCGATGGTCGCGCAGCAGCTTCCACAGGATGGCGCCCGCCACGCCCTTGATGACGTAGTTGTCGCCGAAGAAGATGCTGTCGTTGGCGGAGAAGCGCCGCACGGCCAGGGGCGCAACGGCTGCGGGCGCGGCGGCGCTGGGCGTGTCCGGCGCCGCATTGGCTGCATCCGACGCTTCCGTGGCCGCCTGCATCAGCTCGATCGTCGCGCCCAGGTGGCCGGCGATCGCGACCAGCGCATCCTCGTCCTCGTAGCTGAATTGCTGGTCCTGCGTGCTCTCCACGAACAGCACGCCCAGCATGCGGCCACTGCTGGCGATCGGCACCGCCAGCTGGCTGTGCGGCTGCGCGAGGCCGGGATAGGGGATCTCGGTGACCGGGGCGAAGTCGGGCACATTGGCGTCGAAGCTGCTGCGCATGGCCTGGCTGTAGAGGGCCGCGCTGGTCATGTGGCCGATGCGCACGGGCGTACGCTCGCGCGCGGCCATGCCGATCACCCCCTGGCCCACGCCGATCTCCGAGCCGACGCCGGAGGTGGCGTAGCCGGAGCTCGCCACCGTGTACAGCCGCTGCGCCGCGGCGTCCAGCATCAGCACCATGCCGTGCCGGATGCCCAGGTGCTCCTGGATGCCCGCCAGCACCGTGTTGAGCGCTTCGTCCAGGCCGGTGCAGCGGGCCAGCCGCTCGCTCGCGCGCCGTACCGCGCCCAGCAGGTTGGCGCGCGGCGGTGGCGCGGGCAGCGGATCGCCCTCCAGCGCCTCGACCGCCTCGACTTCGTACACGTCCGACCCCAGCAGCCGGAACACGTCCTGCATGCCGGCGTGCGAGGCGATGCCCGCGAGCTGCGCGCGCATGCCCTCGAAAAGGGGGCCCTCGGTCTCGGTGCGCAGGTAGCGGATGTGGAGCCGGTAGAACGCCGCCGTCGCCGGATGGATCACCAGCGCGGTGGCGCGCGGATGGGCCAGGATGTTCTGTCGCGTCTTGTTGAAGAACTGGAAGGACAGCGCGACGTGGCGCTCGTCCGCGTAGAACACCTGCGAGATGTACGCCACGTTGGGCGTGCCGTCGGCGCTGCAGGTGGCGACGACGGCGGGGATGATGCCCTCGAAGCAGGCGCGGATGTCCTGCAGCGTCGGCGCGCTCACCGGTCCGCTCCCCCCAGGACGGCGCCGGCGCGCGGGCCCGGCGTCTGGTCGAAGGCCTGCTCCGGCGTGAAGCGCACGGCCACCACGTCGTCCAGGTCGTGCGCCAGCATGGCGCGGGTGAGCGGCGGCGGAAAGCCCACCAGCTGCACCTCGTGCTCCATCGAGCGCAGGTAGGCCGCCAGCACGCCGGCATCGCTTTCGTCCGCCGGCCGCATCTGCACGCGCGACGCCTTGACCTGCACGGTGCGGTCCGTGGACGGCTCGCTGAACACCGCCGCGACCCGCCCCGTCGCCGCGAGGTCCTGCAGCAGCTGACGCGACTGCCGGCGCGAAAGGTAGACCGTGATGTCGCGGCCTTGCGCTTCGACGCGGCTGCCCACCGCGCGCATGAGGCTGGGGCGCAGCTGGGCGTCGTGTGAGGCGACGTTGACGGACACGCCCCGCGCCATCATGGCCACGAGGTCGGGAGGCAGGAGGACGGCCATGCGGGCGTTCAGGCCGCGAAGCGGCGGCGGGTGAAGGCCAGGGCCGCCCAGTAGGCGGCGACGGCGTAGGCGGCCAGCACCAGCAGGTGCGCGCCCGGCCGCTCCGGCCAACGGTCCATGAACATGGGCCGCACCAGTTCCACCGCGCTCGTGAGCGGCAGCCACTCCGACAGCGCGCGCACCGGCTGCGGCAGCTGCTCGCGCGGGAAGAACACGCCGGAGAGGAACATCATCGGGGTCAGGAACAGGGTGAAGTAGTAGGTGAAGAAATCGTAGCTCTTCGCCAGCGCGTTGAATATCAGCGCAATGGAGGAGAAGGTGATGCCGGCCGCGAGCAGCACCACCCACGCGACCAGCAGCTTGGGGCTGTGGGAGATGCCCAGTCCCAGCATCACCAGCAGGATGGCGGTGGTGGTGAAGATCGCCTTGTAGGCGGCCCACAGCATCTCCGCCAGCACGATGTCGTCCAGGCTCACGGGCGCGTTCATGATGCCGTCCCAGGTCTTCTGCACGTGCATGCGCGAGAAGGCCGAATACAGCGCCTCGAAGCTGGCCGCGTTCATGGCGCTCATGCAGATGGAGCCGCTGGCGAGGAACAGGATGTAGGGCACCGCTTCGCCCTCGACCTGCACGCGTCCCACCAGCGCGCCCATGCCGTAGCCGAAGGCGACCAGCCAGATCAGCGGCTCGGCGATGTTGCCGATCAGGCTGGGGACGGCGAGCTTGCGCCACACCAGCAGGTTGCGGCGGAACACGGGCCAGCAGCGCAGGGACACGGAGGGCGGCGACCAGTTCATGCACCCTCCCGGATCTGCCGGCCGGTCAACTTGAGGAACAGGTCCTCCAGGTTGGACGGCCGGTGCAGCGTGCGCAGCCGCGGGTGTTCGCGCCCCAGCACCTCCAGCAGCGGCTTCGCGTCCTGCGTGTAGAAGAACACCGTCTCGCCGCTCACTTCGGTGCGCCCGGCCAGCGCGCGGAGCTGCGGCGCCTCGGCGAGCGCCAGCGCGCCGTTGCCATAGGCTTCGATGACGTCCGGCTCCAGGTGTTCGGCGATCAGGTCGCGCGGGCGGCCTTCCGCGATCTTGCGGCCGTGGTCCAGCACCAGCAGGCGATGGCACAGCCGTTCGGCCTCGTCCATGAAGTGGGTCGTCAGCAGGATGGACTTGCCCTGCTGCAGCAGCACCTGCAACCGTTCCCACATCAGGTGCCGTGCCTGCGGATCGAGGCCGGTGGTGGGTTCGTCCAGCACCAGCATGCGCGGGTCGTTGACAAGCGCCCGCGCCAGCGACAGGCGCCGGCGCATGCCGCCCGAGAGCGACATCGGCGTGGCGTCGCCCTTCTGCACCAGCGCCGCGAATTCCAGCAGCTGCGGGATGCGCTCGCGGATGCGCTGCTCGGGCAGCCCGAAGTAGCGGCCGTAGACCAGCAGGTTCTCGGCGCAGCTGAAGTCGGGGTCCAGGGAGTCGAACTGGCTCACCACGCCCAGTTGCGCCTTGATGGCAAGCGCATCGCCCGGCATCTCCAGGCCCAGGGCGTGGATCGTTCCGCCGTCCGGCTCCGTGAGGCCGAGGCACATGCGGATCGTGGTGGTCTTGCCGGCGCCGTTGGGGCCGATGACGCCCAGGCATTCGCCGGCGGCAAGCTCGAAGGAAAGCGCATCCACCACGGCCGTGTCGCCATAGCGCTTGGTCAGGTCGCGCACCTCGAGGAGCAGCTCGGTCATGGGCGCGGCTATTGTGTCGCAAGGCGGCCCCGGCCGCCGGGAGCCGGCAAGGGCCGTAGAATTTTCGTTTTCCCGACGAGGACCGAGCTTGTTCCCACCGCTGGCCATCCTGCAGCAGTACCTGCTGCCCAAGAAGCTGCTGACCGTGTTTGCGGGCAAGGTGGCCGGCGCCCGCATGGGGTCGTTCACGCACGCCGTGATCCGCCGGTTCGTCGCGCACTACCAGGTGGACATGGCGGAGGCCGCCGATCCGCGCATCGAGAGCTATCCCACCTTCAACGAGTTCTTCACGCGCCCCCTGCGCGACGGCGTGCGGCCCATCGCGGCGGCGCCTTTCGTCTGCCCGGTCGACGCCGCCATCAGCCAGTTCGGCCCGATCGAGCACGACCAGGTGTTCCAGGCCAAGGGCCACAGTTATTCGACCCGTGCCCTGGTGGGCGGCGACGGCGAGCTGGCGCGCCAGTTCGACCACGGCCACTTCGCCACGCTCTATCTCGCTCCGCGCGACTACCACCGGATCCACATGCCCTGCGACGGCCGGCTCAAGCGCATGGTCTACATCCCGGGCGACCTGTTCTCGGTGAACCCGCTGACGGCGCTGCACGTGCCGGGACTGTTCGCGCGCAACGAGCGCGTGGTGTGTGAATTCGAGTGCGCGCACGGACCCATGGTGCTGGTGCTGGTGGGCGCCACCATCGTCGGCAGCATGGCCACCGTGTGGCACGGGGTGGTGAATCCGCCGCGCACCAGCACGCCGCGCCAGTGGCTCTACGACACGCAGGAGATCCGGCTCGCGAAGGGCGCGGAAATGGGCCGCTTCCTGCTCGGTTCGACCGTGGTCCTGCTGTTCCCCAAGAACGTGGTCACGTTCACGCCGGACTGGGCCCCCTCGCGGCCGGTCCGGTTGGGCGAGGCCATGGCCACCCCGGTGACGACCGAAGCGACCCTGTGAGTTAGTTGCTCGGCCTTGGGCCGGTTCTCCCTTGCGGGTGATTGCGCGCGGTGTGAGCAAGCGTTAGCTTTTGCGCTCCCCTCCCGCTCTCCCCGTCCCGGCCATGAACTACCACTGCCCCCACTGCCAGCGGATGCTCAACGTCCGCAGCCTGTACTTCCACGACGTCTCGGCCTGCCGCCACTGCGGCCAGAAGGTCGTGCTGGGCGACCTCCTCGCGTTCGGGATGGCGGCGCTGGCGATGTGCGTGTCGGCGCTGGTGGCGCTGTACGTGTTCACCGAGGAGTTCATGCCGTACATCGTCGCCGCGGGCTATGCCGTTGCCATCGGCATGGCGGCCGGCATCGTGGTGCTCCTGCTGCTGGGACGGGCGACGCCGTTCCGGCGCGGCCGGCCCCACCACGCAGCGCCGCTGGCCTGAGCGCCACGCCCCGCGGCCGCGGCACTGTTCACGAATACGGGTCCTCCCCGGGGTCAGCCCTGCGCGCGATCCCTAGAATCAGCTCTTCCGTCAAGGAGGGGAGAGATCATGAAAGGCTTCGCCGCCGCCGGCCTCGCGCTGGCCGTGCTGCTGTGCACGGGCTGCGCGTCCGTCACGCAGGGAACCACGCACAACCTGCGCATCGAGACCATCACCGAAAAGGGCGAACAGCTCGATGGCGCGGACTGCACCCTGAACAACGACCAGGGCACCGCCATCGCCAAGTCCGGCAGCAGCACGCTGGTGCGCCGCTCCAGCAAGGACCTGGAGATCAGCTGTGCCGCCGCCGGCCAGGCTGACGCCAAGGGCCGCCTGGTTTCGCGTGCCAACGCGGGCCTGGCCGGCAACATCATCCTGGGCGGCGCCGTCGGTGCGGTGATCGACCACAACACCGGTGCTGCCTACACCTATCCGAGCTGGGTGCGGTTGGTGTTCGGCCAGTTCAACGTCTACGACCGCCGCGACGAACATGACGGAACGGCCATGATGCCGGCCGGCGCCGTGCTCACGCAGGGACCTGCGGTGCAGATCGCAACGACCCCCGCCGCGCCCATCGAGCGCCGTCGCGTCGCCAGAGGCGATACGTTCGACTATCGCCTGACGGATCGCACCACCGGCCGCCAGCAGACGGTGGTGCTGCGCGCGGAGCGCGTGCAAGGCAACGAGATCAGCTTCAACGGCGGCGCGCGCGTGGAAGGCGGCAACGGCGAGGTGCGCATCGCGTCGGCCCTGATCGGCGAGCTCGATGGCGTGACGCCGCCCCAGGGCTGGATGCCCGGCGGCCGCGCGCCCTCGGGCTCCCTGACACTGAAGTACCGCAGCATCGTGCCCGGCTCCACCCTCAGCTACGAGCTGGATGCCACTGCCGAGGGCGAGCAGAAGATGGTGATCGACGGCAAGGAGCTGCGCACGATCCGTGTCGGCTTGCGCGGCTGGGCGGAGAGCAACAACGGCAATGTGACCGGGCGCGCCCAGTACAACGGGACCGTCTGGCTGTCACCCGAACTCGGACGCCCGGTGCGCTACGAAGTGACCTCGCGCACGACCGGCAACTCTGCCGCCAATATCCGCATCGACGAAGTCGCCGAACTCGTTCGCATCGGCCGCGACTGACGGCCCTTACTGGAACGCCACTTCGTCGAAGCTGCGCAGCTTGCGGCTGTGCAGCCTCTGCGAGCCTTGCGAGCGCAGGATCTCGATCGCGCGCATGCCGATGCGCAGGTGCTGGTCGACGCGCTCGCGGTAGAACTGGTTGGCCATGCCCGGCAGCTTGATCTCGCCGTGCAGCGGCTTGTCGCTGACGCACAGCAGCGTCCCGTAGGGCACGCGGAAGCGGAAGCCGTTGGCGGCGATGGCGGCGCTTTCCATGTCCAGCGCCACGGCGCGGCTCTGCGAGAAGCGCCGCTGCGGCTCGTTGCCGGGGAGCAGTTCCCAGTTGCGGTTGTCCGTGCTCGCTACCGTGCCCGTGCGCATGATGCGCTTGAGGTCCGCGCCCTGGCACTGCGTGACGTCGGCCACTGCCTGTTCCAGCGCCACCTGGATCTCGGCGAGCGCCGGAATCGGCACCCACAGCGGCAGCTCCTCGTCGAGGACGTGGTCCTCGCGCACGTATCCGTGGGCCAGCACGTAGTCCCCCAGCTGCTGGCTGTTGCGCAGGCCCGCGCAGTGCCCGAGCATCAGCCATGCGTGCGGCCGCAGCACCGCCACGTGGTCGGTGATGTTCTTCGCGTTGGACGGCCCCACGCCGATGTTGACCATCGAGATGCCGCTGTGGTCCGGTCGAATGAGGTGGTAGCCGGGCATCTGGGGCAGCCGCGGGGGCGGCGCGCCGTAGCTGTCCACCGGCTCGCGCGGCAGGCCCACGCGGCGCGTCACCACGTTGCCCGGTTCGACGAAGGCGATGTACTCGCTGTCGGGGCGGTTCATCTCCTCGTGGCCCAGCTTGACGAATTCGTCGATGTAGAACTGGTAGTTCGTGAACAGCACGAAATTCTGGAACCACTCCGGCACGGTGCCCGTGTAGTGGCGCATGCGGTGCAGCGAGTAGTCCACGCGTGAAGCCGTGAACAGCGACAGCGGCAACGGCTGTCCCGGCTCGAACCTCAGCGTGCCGTTGGCGATGCCGTCGTCCATCGTGGACAGGTCCGGCAGGTCGAACAGGTCGCGCATCATCATGCGCCGCGCGGGCGGCAGGTTGCCCTCGATGTGGTCGTGCTCCGCGAACGAGAAGTGGATCGGCATCGGCTCGTGGCTCGTGCCGATCTCCAGCGGCATGCCGTGGTTCTGCAGCAGCAGCCGGAACTGCTGCAGGTAGTAATTGGCGTACAGGTCGGGCCGCGTGAGCGTCGTCTCGTAGCGCCCCGCGCTCGCGACGAAGCCGTACGACAGCCCCGAGTTTTCCAGTGCCGCCTGCGGCACGACGCTGTCGGTCTGGATGCGCACGTAGGGATAGCAGGCCCGCACGCGCGCCGGCATCGCCTCGCCCGCCACGAACCTCTGCATCGCCTCGCGCAGGTGGTGGATCTGCTGCGAGTAGATCAGCCGCACCTGTTCGAGGGCGCTCTCGGCGTCGCGATGGAGGGTCGGGGCAATGAAAGGCGGCATGAAGGGCATGCGCCTATTGTGCAGCGGGGCTCCCACGGTCCCGTACACCGGCCGGCGGTGCGCCAGCGTCCTACAAGGTGTAACGCACTCCGCTGACCTAGGCTTTTTGGCCCAGGGACGACAGTTTGCGTCATCCAAATCAGCGTCGCGACAGGCGCACACCAAACCCCAAGGAGTCCAAGAAAATGACAGCGTTGGCCGCCAATCCCTTCGCCCTGATGGTCGATCCCGCCCAGGTCCGTGCCCACATCGACCGGTCCGAGGAACTGACCAAACTGAGCCAGCGCACCTGTCATCCCCTGGACCGCGCCGTGATCCGCTGCGCGACCGCCGAGATCGCTGCCTTCGACGCCAAGATCGACCGCACCACGATCTACCTGCCGCCGGAAGAGGACAAGCCGTCGGCGCCCGTCACCCGCACCTACACGCGGCGCGTCAACTGACCCTGCGGGCGGGCACGCCCATCGGCGCCGGCCGCACCGGCTGCGGCGCGAAGGGATAGACCTGCTGCTGCCGCAGCCACACCTCCTCGTCACGCTGCTGCTGTTCGCGCCGCGCCTGGTCCGCCAGGGCCCGCTGGCGCTTGAGGTCCTCGTCGCGCCGGGCCTGCTCCTGCTGCCGGCGCACCTGTTCATCCAGCCTCGCCTGTTCCTCGCGTCGCTCGTCCTCCGCCCGCCGCGCCTGTTCGCGGCGCGCCTGCGCGGTCTGTTCGTCGCGCCGGGCCTGGTCCTGCAGGCGCGCGAGCTGCACCTTGCGCTGTTCGGCGATCTTCCTTTCCTCCGCCTTGCGCAGCGCGGCGAGGCGCTTCTCCTCGGCGGCGCGCTTCGCTTCGGCGACCTTGCGTTCTTCCTCGGCCCGCTTCGCGGCCGCGATGCGCTTCTCTTCCTGCTCGCGCCGGGCCTGGGCTGCCGCCGCGGCGCGGCGTTCGTCCTCGCGCCGGGTGGCGACGGAGCGGCGCTTGTCCTCGGACCGCTTCGCATCGGCGCGGCGCTCGCTTTCGGCGCGCTTCGCTTCGGCCCGCCGTTCGGCTTCGGCCTTCCTGGCTTCCGCCGCTGCGGCAGCGGCGCGACGCTCGTTCTCCGCGCGCCTCGCGTCGGCCGCGGCCACCGCGGCGCGGCGTTCGGCTTCCACGCGCCTGGTTTCGGCGGCGGCGGCCGCCGCCGCGCGGCGCTCGCTCTCCGCGCGCTTCGCTTCGGCCGCCGTGGCCGCCGCCGCGGCGCGGCGTTCGTTCTCGCGCGCGGCCGCGGCCTTGCGCTCTTCCTCGGCGCGCTGCTGCGCGAGGTGCTCGCGCTCCTGCTGCTCGCGCGCTGCCTGGGCCGCCTGCGCCGCGGCCTCGATCTGGGCGCGGACGCGCGCTTCGGCCTCGGCCTTCGCGGCGACGCCAGGCGCCGCGGCGGCGACGGCCGTTCCCGGCGCGGTCACGCGCAGCGTCGCGGCGGGCGCCGTGTTGGCGGCCACGGTCACGTTGGGCAGCGTCTGGGCCTTGGCGACCGGGGGCAGCACGGGTGCCGCGGGCGTCGCCGGCAGCGGCTTGGGCGTGGCCTGCGCCTGGGCCTGCACCGGCGCGGCCGGGGTTGCCGGCGAGGACTTCGCTCCCGGCAGCGAGGACGGCGGGCCGCTGATCACGATGTCGCGGCCGCGGTTCACGAAGGGCGAGGACGGCGCGGCGGATGCGGGAGCCTGGGCCACCGCCGGCATGCTCACGGTGGGTTCGCCGCGCTTGCGCGCGCCGGTCCACTTGTCGAAATCGTCGGTGGCGGCGAAGGCGGGCTGCAGCACGCGCGAGAGGTCGCGCGCGCGGAAGGCGACGTGCTGCCCGGACTTCACTTCGAGCGCTTCGCCCTTCTCGCCGTAGACGACGGCCGAGCCCGACTGCACGACGATGCGCGTGAGGCCCTGCTTCAGGTCGACGTCGATGCGGTAGTCGCCCGGCTGGCGGGCGCGGAAGGCGAGGTTGGGCGTGCCCACCTCGAAGCTGTCGCCGGGATTCAGGCGCGTCACGTTGGCGGCGATGGTGCCTTGCGTGAGGCTCAATTGCGTCGCGGCGTCGCCGACGTTTTCCAGCACGACCTGCGTCTCGCCGTTCAGGCGCAGCGCATGGCCCCCGGCCTGCACCTCGGCGCGCGAACCGCGGTCCGTCCACAATCGGTCGCCGCGCTTGAGGATCCGGCGCGGCTGCACGTCATGCCATTCGCGGTCGCCCTGCGGTGCATAGGCGACCGACCCCTCGGCGTGCTGCAGGTGGGCGGCGGGCACGCTCACCACGTCCTGGGCGAGCGCGCTCCCGCCCCACGCAAGGGCCAGGGCTGCAAGTCCACGGCTTAACCGGCGGCAGCCCTCCACGCCGGTGTTATTTTTCAGAGCGTTCATGCGCGGTATTGAACGCCTGAGTCACTGCAAATGCACGCCAAGGAGATGTAAAGCTCCTAGGCGTTTTCCTACGCGACGTGACCTGCGTGAAGTTGTCACGTCGCGCCTCAGGGTTAGGGGAACTAGGGTACGACCGCGTCCCTGAGCGTCACGAACTCCTCCGCCGCGGTGGGATGGATTCCGATGGTGGCGTCGAACTGCGCCTTGGTCGCGCCGGCCTTCATCGCCACGGCGAATCCCTGCACGATCTCGCCCGCCTCGGCGCCCACCATGTGCAGGCCGACGACGCGGTCGCTCGCCGCATCGACCACCAGCTTCATGAACGTGCGCTCCGGGTTGCCGCTCAGGGTGTGGCGCAGCGCCCGGAAGTCGGTGCGATAGATGCGCACGGCGCCGAAGCGCTCGCGGGCCTCCGCTTCCGTGCAGCCCACGGCGCCGACGGAGGGATGGGTGAAGATCGCCGTGGGCACCATCTCGTAGCTCATGGTGCGCTCGCCGCTGCCGGCGAGCTGGTCGACCACCACCATCGCCTCGGCCAGGGCCACGGGCGTGAGCTGCAGGCGCGCCGTGACGTCGCCCACGGCGTAGATGGAGGGCACCTCGGTGCGGAAGCGATCGTCGACCACGATCGCGCCATGGGGCGAAGCGCGCAAGCCCGCGGCTTCCAGGCCCAGCCCGGCGATGTTGGGTACGCGCCCGGTCGCATAGAGGACGGCGTCAGCGGGCAGCGCCTCGCCGTTCGTGAGCGTCACCATGAGCCCGTCGGCCCGCTTCTCGATGGCGGCCACGTCGGTGCGCAGGCGCAGGTCCAGTCCGTGCCCCACGAGCTGCTGCGCGAGGAAGCTGCGCACCTCGTCGTCGAAGCCGCGCAGGACCTGCTCGCCGCGGTACAGCTGCGTGACCTGCGCCCCCAGGCCCAGGAAGATGGACGCGAACTCGCACGCGATGTAGCCGCCGCCCACGACCACCAGGCGGCGCGGGAAGGGCTCGAGGTCGAACATCTGGTCCGAGGTGAGCACATGCTTGCATCCGGGAAAGCGCGGGACCGAGGGCGTGCCGCCCGCGGCAATGAGGATGTGGCGGGCCCGCCAGCGCTCGGCCCCGGCCGCCGTGGCCACCTGCACGGTCGTGGGATCGCACAGCGTCGCCCAGCCTCGCGCGACCTGCACGCCCGCATTGCGCAGCAATTCCTCGTACACGCCATTGAGGCGCGCGATCTCCCGCGCCCGGTTCGCCTTCAGCCGTGCCCAGTCCAGGCGCGGCGGCGCGACGTCCCAGCCGAAGCCGGCGGCGTCCTGGAAGTGCCCGGCGTACTCGGCCGCATGGCTGTACAACTTCTTGGGGATGCAGCCGACGTTGACGCAGGTGCCTCCCAGCGCGGCCGCCTCGGCCACGACCACGCGCAAGCCCTTTTGCGCCGCCATGCGGGCCGCGCGTACGCCGCCGCTGCCGCCACCGATCACGAACAGATCGCATTCCAGACCGCTCATCGTTTTTCCTTTCCAGATTCCCTTCCCTCCGTGGGCCGGGCACCACGCCGAGGCCGGGCCGAGCTGCCTGTAGGCCTCCCCCTACGAGGCTGGCCCAGCCGCACCCCTTACCATCGCGCCATGACGCATTGGACCCGGACCGTGAGCCACACCAGCCTGGCGCCTGCCCGCTGGGCGGCGGCCTGGGCCCGCATCGTCTTCTTCGCCTCGGTGATGCTGGTGCGCGCGCTCTCGCCCAGCAGCTACGGACCGCAGACGCGCTACAACGTGGCGAAGCACATGTACGTGGACACGGCGCCCATTCTCGGCTGGTTCACGGTCCTGATCGCGCTGTTCACCGTGATCATCACGCGCATCGTGGTCGTCACGGCGGCCAGCTACGGGCTGTCGCAGTACGCGCTGGAGATGGTGATCCGCGTGCTGGTGGTGGAGCTGATCCCGCTGACGGCAGCCCTGTTCGTCGCCCTGCGCTGCACCATCCCGAGCGGGGCGGCGCTGGTGGAGATGCGCCGCATCGGCCACTTCCGCGCGCTGCGCCGCCAGGGGCTGGACCCGATCGAGACGGAAGTGCTGCCGCGGCTGATCGCCGGCATCTTCTCCTGCATCACCCTGGCGGCGCTGAGCACGGTCGTGGCGGGCGTGGTGGCCTACGTCGCGGTGTACGGCTTCACCGTGGCAGGCCTCCCGGCCTACACGCACATGGCGGGCCGCGTGTTCAATCCGCTGTTCACGTTCATCTTCGCGCTCAAGACCCTGCTGTTCGCGCTCGCGGTGTCCGTGATCCCGATGGCCTCCGGCCTCAACAACCTCGAGGACGACGGCTCGCGTGAAAGCGCGGCGCTGCAGGGCCTGGTGCGCATGTTCGGCGTGCTGCTGGTCCTGGAGGCGCTGTCGCTGGTGGGCAACTACATCTGACCATGGTCGACGACCCCAAGCGCCCGCGCCCGTCCGGACCGACGGCCCCGCCGCAGCCGGAAACCCCCGTCCAGAAATCCGAACCGGCCGCCAAGAACGTGCCGGTGAAGAACCTCGAGCTGAAGGCCATCCTGCTGCTGGCGTTCACCATCGGACTGATCGTCGCGGCGGCCCTGTTCCTGCTGCGCGCCCGCGGCTTCTTCGATCCCAAGCAGCACCTGGTGCTGGTGACCGACAACGCCGAGGGCGTGGTGGCCGGCATGGACCTGACCTTCTCCGGTTTCCCGATCGGCACCGTGCGGCGGGTGTCGCTGGGCGAGAAGGGCAACGTGCAGATCGAGATCGACGTGCTGGAGCGCGAGGCCAAGTGGCTGCGCACCTCCAGCGTGTTCACGCTGATCAAGCCGATCATCGGCGCCACCCAGCTGCGCGCCTACACCGGCATCCTGACCGACCCTCCGCTGGAGGACGGCGCCGAGCGCCCCGTGTTGCGCGGCGACTTCAACGAGGAGGTGGGGCGCGTGATCGGCGCCACCAAGGACGTCCTGGACAACCTGAACGCGCTGACGGCCCAGAACTCCGAGCTGAACAAGTCGCTGGCCAACCTGCAGACGTTCACGCAGCGGCTGCAGAGCCGCTCGGGCGCCCTGAATGCTATCTTCGGCAACGAGGAGGACGCGCGCAAGCTGGTCGCCGCGGTGGAGCGGGCCAACACCGCGATGGCGCAGGTCCAGAAACTGGCGGGAAACGCCGATGCGCGCGTGTTCGGACCGAACGGCCTCGCGGACGACGCCCAGGCCAACCTGCGCCAGCTGCAGGCCCTGCTCACCGACGCGCGCGGCACCTTGCAGCGGGCGGACGCCGTCCTGAAGGAGGCGCAGGGCGCCGTGGGCAACGTCAACAAGGCCACCGAGGACCTGGGCAGCCTGCGCAGCGACGTGGAAGCCAACCTGCGCAAGATCGAGGACCTGATCAACGACCTCAACCGCAAGTGGCCGTTCGCGAAGGAACGAAAGATCGAATTGCCATGAGGTTCCTCCTGCTCCTCTGCGTCGTCGCGTCCCTCGTCGCGTGCGGCAACAAGCCCCGCCAGCCGGACTGGCTGGTCAACGCCGACAGCGAGCAGGAGCGCTTCATGCGCGCCTGGCTCTCGGGCAACGACCGCGTCGCGGCCTCCGAGTTCGCGCGCTTCCGCAGCGATGCCACGAGCACCGCGCAGCCCGGGCTGGTGGCGCGCGTCGAGCTCACGCGCTGCGCGGTGCAGGTGGCGAGCCTGGACTTCTCGCCCTGCACCGGCTTCGAGCCGCTGCGGGCCGATGCGCCCGACGCCGAGCGGGCCTATGCCGACTTCCTTGCCGGCGTCGCAACGCCGGAGCAGGCGAAGCTGCTGCCCGAGGCCTACCGCGGCATCGCGGGCGGGCAGGGCGGCGCCGCGGCCCTGAAGAACATCCACGATCCGGCGCAGCGCCTGATCGCGGCGGGCGTGCTGCTGCGCATGCAGAAGGCCGACCCCGGGGTGCTGCAGGTGGCCGTCGACACGGCGTCCGAACAAGGCTGGCGCCGCGCCGTGCTGGCATGGCTGGGCGCGCAGGCGATGCTCGCGGAGAAATCCGGGGCGACGGAAGAAGCGGCGCGCCTGCGCCGTCGCATGCAGCTGGCAACTCCGTAGGGTGGCGGCGGCCGCAGGCCGCCGGCAGGTGAGCGCAGCGAACCCCACCGGTGCGCGTCTCGGTGGGGTTCGCTGCGCTCACCGCCACCCTACGAAGCCGGGGCACATCCCCAGGCCTTCAGCGCGCTGCAAGGCTTCGACGCGTGCGCAGGGTGATCGAGTAGCGCAGCTGCTTCGTCGGCGACACCGCGTGCTGCCACTCCCAGCGGGAGGGGCCGTGCAGCAGGTAGATGGAGCGGGGCGGGACAGTCAGCTTACGCACGTCGGCGCGGCTTCCGCTTTCCGGCGGATAGGGGCGGAAGCGCAGGACCGCCTCGTTCAGCAGCGAGATGCCCACGACGTCCTCGAAGTCCGGGACGTCGCGGTGCCATCCCAGCGGCGTGCCGGGCGCGTATTCAGCAATGAGGGCCTGGGCGAAGTCGCCCGGCGCGATCCCCGTCCAGGCGCCCGCGCGTTCGCGCAAGGGATCCAGCCAGGCTGGCAGCGGCTCGGCGGCGTTGAGCCGCTGCGCGCTGAAGTCGTACTGCCCGCCGTAGCTCACGACGCGCCGCCGCGCCGTGTACTGCTGGTACTTCATGTTCGCGAGCGGCAGCGATTCGATGGTGGCCACGAGGGCGGCTTCTTCCTCGCGCGACAGGAATTCCGGCTGCAGCCGCATGCCGGGCGGCAGGTCCGGGCCCGGCGCTTCGCCGAACAGGTCCTCCTGCCCGCTCATGGCCGCCGCCCGAGGTAGCGGCCCATCTTCGCCGTGCCCGGCCCCGGCTTTGCGCCGGGACCCGGCAGGAACCGCAGTTCATCGAGCGCCAGCGGCGCGCGGCACACCGAGCAGCAAGGCACCGCCGCCGTGACCTGGCCGCAGCGGGCATGCACCACGAGGACCGGCTGCCGGCCCGGGGCGGCCATCCACTTGTCGCCCCATGCCATCAGCGCGAGCAGGACCGGATAGAGCTCGCGCCCCTTGTCCGTGAGCGCATAGCACCAGCGCCGCGCGTCGTCCGGGTCTTCCGTGCGCTCGACCAGGCCGGCCTCCCGCAAGGTCTTCAACCGCGCCGCGAGGATGTTGGACGCCACGCCCAGGTCGCGCTGGATCTCGTCGTAGCGGCTCATGCCGGCGAGGAGATCGCGCAGGATCAGGAGCGACCACCATTCGCCGACGACGTCGACGGTGCGGGCGATGGAGCAGGCGAAATCGGAGAAGGCGGACATTGCTTGCGAATCGAAAGTTATCGTGCCAGACTGCTTGCATTATGCAAGTCAACCAGGAGCCGTCATGTACCACGCCATCGTGGAACGCAAGCTGAAGCGCGTGTTCGCCCATCTCTCCGCCGGCGACTTCCAGCCCATGCTGGACAGCCTTGCTCCGCGCTTCCGCTACCGGTTCGAGGGGGATTCGCCGATCGGCGGCGTGCGCAGCAGCCGCGAAAGCATGCGGGTGTGGTGGGAGCGCATGTACCGGCTCTTCCCGGGCCTGGCCTTCGAGGTGCGCGACGTGGTGGTCGCGGGCGGGCCCTGGCGCACGCGCATCTTCACGCAGCTGGATTTCGTGAAGCCGCTGCCGGACGGCACGCGCTACGCGAACGTCGTGATGCAGCGCATGGTGATGCGCTGGGGCCGGATCACGGAAATCCACACGCTGGAGGACACCCAGCGCTGCATGCGGCTGCTGGCCTGGCAGGCGGAGCGGGGCAAGGCGGAAGCGGTGGCGGCAGCGATCAGCGACGTGCCATGGCCGCCGCAAGGCGCGTTCCTGGGCGCGGGACAGGTGCCGGCGGCCTGAAAGGAAAAAACCCGCGGACCCGCCGCGGGTTTGGAGCGTACCAAGCTTCCACGGGCGAAACGCGAAGCGCTTCGCCCGTGTGCCTCTTCTTCAGGGCTTGGCAGCGGTCGGAAACGGCCAGGCCGCTTGCGGGTTCAGAGTGGTCTGAGCCGCAGGGGCCGCGGCAGCCGGGGCGGCGGAACCGCCGTTGGCCTTCGCAGCAGGCTTGGCAGAAGCCTTCTTCACGGAAGCTTTCTTCGCAGGAGCCTTCTTCGCAGCAGGCGCTTTCGCAGCCTTCTTCGCGCCGGAGGACTTCTTCGCGGCCTTCTTGGCCGTGCTCTTCTTCGCGGTCGCCTTCTTGGCGGTGCTCTTCTTCGCGGCCGACTTCTTGGCCGTGGTCTTCTTCGCCGCCGGACGCTTCGCAGCGGCCTTCTTCGCCGCCGGACGCTTCGCGGCAGCCTTCTTGGCGGCCGGACGCTTCGCAGCAGCCTTCTTCGCAGCCGGGCGCTTCGCGGCGGCCTTCTTGGCGGCCGGGCGCTTCGCGGCGGCGCGCTTGGCGGTGGTCTTCTTCGCGGCCTTCTTGGCCGGAGCCTTCTTCGCAGCCTTCTTCGCAGTTGCCATTTCACTATCTCCTGTTTACGTTGATACAAACATCAACCAAAGAGCACTTCGCACATTGTTGGTGGCGCGAAGCGATCCGTGGGGTTGGGCAAGCGGCCCAGCCTCACGAACACCTGCGCCCGCCACGCCCCGGCTTCTTCGAGCCTTGGTGCGTGCGGGCGATCAAACCCAATCTACCTTGCAGTTGCCGTAGTCACAGGAATTCGCATTCCTGCTCAGTCCCAGGAAAGAGCTCCACCCGTCTGGTATTCGATGACGCGGGTCTCGAAGAAATTGCGCTCTTTCTTCAGGTCAATCATTTCGCTCATCCAGGGGAAGGGGTTTTCCTCGTTCGGGAAAAGCGCTTCCAGGCCGATCTGCGTGGCGCGCCGGTTGGCGATGTAGCGCAGGTAGCCCTTGAACATGGAGGCATTGAGTCCCAGCACGCCGCGAGGCATGGTGTCCTCGGCGTAGCGGTACTCGAGTTCTACAGCTTTCTGGAACAGGCCCTTGATCTCCGCCTTGAAGTCGGCGGTCCACAGGTGCGGGTTCTCGAGCTTGATCTGGTTGATGAGGTCGATGCCGAAATTGCAGTGCATCGATTCGTCGCGCAGGATGTACTGGTACTGCTCGGCGGCGCCGGTCATCTTGTTCTGCCGGCCCAGCGCCAGGATCTGGGTGAAACCGACATAGAAGAACAGGCCTTCCATCAGGCAGGCGAAGACGATCAGGCTCTTCAGCAGGCGCTGGTCGTTTTCCGGCGTGCCGGTGTGGAAGTTGGGATCCATGATCGCGTCGATGAAGGGGATCAGGAACTCGTCCTTGTCCCGGATCGACTGCACCTCATGGTAGGCGTTGAAGATCTCGCTCTCGTCGAGGCCCAGCGACTCCACGATGTACTGGTACGCGTGGGTGTGGATCGCTTCCTCGAAGGCCTGGCGCAGCAGGAACTGGCGGCATTCCGGCGCCGTGACGTGCCGGTAGGTGCCCAGCACGATGTTGTTGGCGGCCAGCGAATCGGCCGTCACGAAGAAGCCGAGGTTGCGCTTGATGATGCGGCGCTCGTCCTCGGACAACCCGTTCGGGTCCTTCCACAGGGCGATGTCGCGGTTCATGTTGATTTCCTGCGGCATCCAGTGGTTGGCGCAGGTCGCCAGGTACTTCTCCCAGGCCCACTTGTACTTGAAGGGGACGAGCTGGTTGACGTCGGTCTGGCCGTTGATGATGCGCTTGTCGGCGGCGCTCACGCGGCGCTGGCTGGTCGACTGCGCGGAGGCCTGCGCCGCGATGGGCGCGACGGCGACGGGCACGGGAGCGCCGTCGTCAAGGGTGCGCAGTGCAGGCTGGGGAATGGAAAGGGAGGCCTCGCGGTTCGCAGGCAAACCGCTGCTCGCAGACTTTGACGGTGTGGGCGTGACTTCGTCGTCCCAGGTCAACATAGGTTTTCCAGTGCTCGGATTATGCGAGCCCGGATGATGGAATCAAAGTGTCCGTTCACATCCGGGTCGCATTTTGTTGCTTCATTGCATCGGCGATCTGTCGGAGAACGCCGATACCTCGTTGATTACTGGCAGGCCTCGCAGGTCGGATCGTCGACGCCGCAGAACTTGATGTCGGTGGCAGGTGCCGCGGCTTCGAGTTGCGCGCGCGCCGCGGCGGCCGCGGCTTCCATCGCGCTCATCGCGCCCTGGCCGCTGTGCGTCGCCCCCGCGGCATGCATGCCGCCGCCACTTCCGTTGCTCACCGCGTTCAGGCGGCCGCTGGACACCGTGGACTTCTCCACCTGCGTCGCGCTGGTCGTGCGCAGGTAGTAGGTGGTCTTCAGGCCGCGCAGCCACGCAAGCTTGTAGGTTTCGTCCAGCTTCTTGCCGGAGGCGCCGGCCATGTAGATGTTCAGCGACTGGGCCTGGTCGATCCACTTCTGGCGGCGGGCGGCGGCTTCCACCAGCCACACCGGCTCGACCTCGAAGGCGGTCGCGTACAGGGCCTTCACGTCCTGCGGCACGCGGTCGATCGGGCGCAGCGACCCGTCGAAGTGCTTCAGGTCCATGACCATCACGTCGTCCCACAGGCCCAGGCGCTTCAGGTCGCGCACCAGGTAGTGGTTGATCACCGTGAATTCGCCGGACAGGTTGGACTTGACCGACAGGTTGCCGAAGCAGGGCTCGATCGAGGCGTCCACCCCGATGATGTTGGAGATGGTCGCGGTCGGGGCGATCGCCACGCAGTTGCTGTTGCGCATGCCGTCGGCGGCGATCTTCTTGCGCAGCGTGTCCCAGTCCAGGGTCGCGGAACGGTCCACGTCGACGTACATCTCGCCGCGCTGCTGCGCCAGCAGGTCCAGGGTGTCCAGGGGCAGGACGCCCTTGTCCCACAGCGAACCCTTGTAGCTGGAATAGCGGCCGCGCTCGCGGGCCAGCTCGGTCGACGCCCAGTAGGCGTGGTAGCAGACGGCCTCCATGGACTCGTCGGCGAACCGGATCGCCTCCTTGGAGGCGTAGGGGATGCGCAGCTCGTACAGCGCGTCCTGGAAGCCCATGACGCCCAGGCCCACGGGGCGGTGGCGCATGTTGGAGTCGCGGGCCTTCTTGACGGCGTAGTAGTTGATGTCGATGACGTTGTCGAGCATCCGCATCGCGGTGGACACCGTCTTCTTCAGCTTCTCCTGGTCGATCTTGCCGTCCTTCAGGTGCTGCAGCAGGTTCACGGAACCCAGGTTGCAGACGGCCGTCTCGTTGTCGGACGTGTTCAGCGTGATCTCGGTGCACAGGTTGGACGAGTGCACCACGCCGGCGTGCTGCTGGGGCGAGCGCACGTTGCAGGCGTCCTTGAACGTGATCCAGGGATGGCCGGTCTCGAACAGCATCGAGAGCATCTTGCGCCACAGGTCGCTGGCCGGGACGGACTTGCTCGGCTTGATCTCGCCGCGCTTCGCCTTGTCTTCATAGGCCAGGTAGGCCTTCTCGAACTCGGCGCCGAACTTGTCGTGCAGGTCGGGCACGGAGGAGGGGGAGAACAGGGTCCACTCGCCCCTTTCCATCACGCGGCGCATGAACAGGTCCGGGATCCAGTTGGCCGTGTTCATGTCGTGGGTGCGGCGGCGGTCGTCGCCGGTGTTCTTGCGCAGCTCCAGGAACTCTTCCACGTCCAGGTGCCAGGACTCCAGGTAGGCGCAGACGGCGCCCTTGCGCTTGCCGCCCTGGTTCACGGCCACGGCGGTGTCGTTCACCACCTTCAGGAACGGCACCACGCCCTGGGATTCGCCGTTCGTGCCCTTGATATGGGAGCCGAGCGCGCGCACGCGCGTCCAGTCGTTGCCCAGGCCGCCCGCGAACTTGGACAGCAGGGCGTTTTCCTTGATGGATTCGTAGATGCCGTCCAGGTCGTCCGGCACCGTGGTCAGGTAGCAGGAGGACAGCTGGGAACGCAGCGAGCCGCTGTTGAACAGCGTCGGCGTGGACGACATGAAGTCGAAGCTGGAGAGGACTTCGTAGAACTCGATGGCGCGCGCTTCGCGGTCGATCTCGTTCAGCGCCAGGCCCATGGCCACGCGCATGAAGAAGGCCTGCGGCAGCTCGATGCGGGTCTTGCGCACGTGCAGGAAGTAGCGGTCGTACAGGGTCTGCAGGCCGAGGTAGTCGAACTTCAGGTCGCGTTCGGCCTTCAGGGCGCCGCCCAGGCGCTTCAGGTCGTACTGCAGCAGCTTCTCGTCCAGCAGCTCGTTGTCCACGCCCTTCTTGATGAAGAGGGGGAAGTTGTCGGCGTAGGCGGCGGCGCGGTCGGCCGCCTTGACCTCCTCGCCCGTCACTTCCCGGAAGATCGTGTGCAGCAGCAGGCGGGCCGTGACGAAGGTGTAGTCCGGCTCCTTCTCGATCAGCGTGCGGGCGGCCAGGATGGAGGCCTTGTAGACCTCGTCCAGCGGCACGCCGTCGTACAGGTTGCGCTGGGTCTCGGCGAAGATCGGCTCCGCCTTGACGTCGGCGCCCAGGCCCTGGCACGCATCGACGATCAGCGCCTGCAGCGCGCCGGTGTCGAGCGGCACGCGCTGGCCGTGGTCCAGGACGTGGAATTGCGGCGCCGCCGGCGCCTCCTGCTGGACTTGCTTGGCGCGCTCCTGGGCGCGGCGGTCGCGGTACAGCACGTAGGCACGGGCGATGTCATGGTGGCCGCCGCGCATCAGGCCCAGTTCGACCTGGTCCTGCACGTCCTCGATGTGGAAGGTGCCGCCGCCGGGGCGCGAACGCACCAGGGCGCGGATGACGGCCTGGGTGAGCACGTCGACCGTCTCGCGGACGCTGGCCGAAGCCGCGCCCTGGGTCCCGTGCACGGCCAGGAAGGCCTTCATCATGGCGATCGCGATCTTGTTCGGCTCGAAGGGAACCACGGCGCCGTTGCGGCGGATGATCTGGTAATGCGCGAGCGGGGTCGCGGTGGCCTGGCCGGCAGGGGCCGAAGGCGCGGCGCTCATGGCGCCGCCGAGGGAGGTGGTGGGAGTACCCAGGGCAGGTTGCATGCTTCTTCCTCGTGCTGCAGTTGTTCTGGAGGGGGTGCGAAGTGTAGCGCTTTCCACTCGTGCGGGACACTATATCTAGTGGGCGCGGACCTATCAAGCTACTAGATGTAGTGGTTGACGCTAAGAACCCGGTGCACCGCTTGTGGACAAGGCTGTGGAGGGGCTGTGGCGAGGGTTGGGCCCGTGCCGCCGGGAACCAGGGCGCCAACCGGTGCGCGACGGATGCGTTGCCGGGGGGCAACTGGGGGCCGCGGCGGTGGGGTTCGCTGCGCTCACCACCACCCTACGGGAGGGGGCGAGAACCATGCGAGTAGGGTGGCGGTGAGCAAGCGAAGCGGCGAACCCCACCGCAGAACGCTCACGCCTGCGCGGGAAACATCTCTGCGGACCACCCCAGTTCGCGGCGCAACTGCCCCCAGTCGAAACGGGCACCCGGATCGTTCTTGCGTCCCGGCGCGATGTGCTCGTGGCCCGCGATATGCCGGATGGGGTAGTGTTGCGCGAGCGCGGCGCACACCGCCGCCAGCGCCTCGTACTGCGCGGGCTCGAAGCTTTCGCCCTCCAGGCCTTCGAGCTCGATGCCGACCGAGTCGTCGTTGCAGTTGTCGCGGCCGCGGTAGCTCGAGGTGCCGGCATGCCAGGCCCGCGCGTCGCAGCTCACGAACTGCAGCAGCGCGCCATCGCGGCGAACGAAAAAGTGCGCAGAGACCTGGATGCCGCGGATCTGCTGGAAGTACGGGTGGGCGTTCCAGTCCAGCGTGTTGGTGAACAGGCGCCGGACCTCGTCACCCCCATAGACGCCCGGCGGCAGGCTGATGGAATGCACCACGATCAGGTCGATCGCGGCGCCCGCCGGGCGCGGCCCGAAATTCGGCGACGCGATCGCGTGCGCGAAGCGGTACCAGCCGTCGCGCCACAGCGGGTCCGCCGCTTCAGGCGCTGCCGGCGCCGTCATCCGGGTCCTCGTTGCCCGGCGTGGCGATGGCGAGCCGGGCGATGCGGTAGCGGATCTGGCGCAGGCTCAGGCCCAGGCGCTGCGCCGCGGCGGTGCGGTTGAAGTTGGTCTCGCGCAGCGCCTTCACCAGGATCTCGCGCTCCTGCTGGTCCAGGTAGGCCTGCAGGTCGCTGGGCACGGGCGTGGCGGCCGGCGCGCTGGCCACGGCGGCCGCGGCAGCTGGGGACTCGCCGGGCGCGGGCGCGGCGGCCGCCGTCGGCGCGAAGTCGACCTGCAGCTGCGTGCCGTCGGACAGCGCCAGCGCGCGATGCAGCAGGTTCTCGAGTTCCCGCACGTTGCCCGGCAGCGGGTGCGACTGCAGCTGCTGCAGCACCTGCGGCGACAACGGCGGCGGCGCCAGGCCGCTTTCGTGCGCGATGCGCGCGAGCAGGGCTTCGCACAGCAGCGGGAGGTCCTCGCGGCGCTCGCGCAGGGGCGGCACCAGGATCTCGATCACGTTGAGGCGGTAGAACAGGTCCTGGCGGAAGCGGCCGGCCTGCACTTCCGCCGCCACGTCCTTGTGCGTGGCGCTGACGATGCGCACGTCGACCGCGTCTTCCTGCGTGGAGCCGAGCGAGCGCACCTGCCGTTCCTGGATCGCGCGCAGCAGCTTCGACTGCATGGGCAGGGGCAGGTCGCCGATCTCGTCGAGGAACAGCGTGCCGCCGCGCGCGGCCTGGAAATAGCCTTCGCGGTCCGCGCTGGCGCCGGTGTACGAGCCCTTCTTCGCGCCGAAGAATTCCGCTTCCAGCAGGGCCTCGGGAATGGCACTGCAGTTCACGGCCACGAACGGACCCTCGGAGCGATGGCTGCAGGCGTGGATCGCGCGTGCGACCAGTTCCTTGCCGGTGCCGGACTCGCCGCGCACCAGCACGGGGGCCATGCTGCGCGCCACCTTGCCGATGCGTTCCTTCACGAGCCGCATGGGCGCGGACTCGCCCACCAGGCGCATCAGCGCGCTGTGGCCGCCGGTGCGCTCGCCGGGGGCCGGCGCCACGCGGGGCGGCCGCCGGTCGGGCGCCGCGCCTTCCTGGATCGCGGAAGCAACGACCGTGCGGAACTGCTTGAGGTCGACGGGCTTCGTGAGGTAGTCGAAGGCTCCGGCCTTCAGTGCCTCCACCGCGTTCTCGGCGGAACCGTAGGCCGTCATCACCACGCAGCGCTCGGGGCGCTGCTGCGCCGCCATGCGCTGCAGGAGTTCCAGGCCCATTCCGTCGGGCAGCCGCATGTCGGTGATGACCGCGTCGAAGCGCCGCTGCTCCAGCAGCGCGGAGGCCTCGCCCAGCGTGCCCGCGGCTTCCACGCGATACCCTTCGCGCAGCAGCGTGAGTTCGTAGAGCGTGCGCAGGTCCGGTTCGTCGTCGACGACCAGGACGTGGGCAGGAGAGGCGACGGCAGCCATCAGGCGCGTATTGTGCCCAAGGGGGCGTTGTCCGGAGGCAGCACCGTCATGCGCGTGCGGAATGTCACGCTGAACGCATTTCCTTCGCGCCGGCTGTCGTCCGGCGCCAGGCTGCGCGCATACGTGATGAGGGCCCCGTGGCGGTCGCACAACTCGCGGCAGATGTACAGGCCCAGGCCGCTGGAGCGGCTCTCGGAGGAGAAGAAGGGTTCGAACAGGTGCCGCTGCACGCCGGGGTCCAGGGGCACGCCGTCGCTCCACACCTGCAGGCGGGCCTGGCCCAGTTGCAGGTCGGTCGCCACGAGGATGGCGCCCGGCGTGGAAGTGGCATAGCGCAGCGCGTTATCGAGCAGGTTCACCAGGATGCGGCGCAGGTGCTCGCCGTCGAACGCGGCCCAGGCCGTGCCCGCGGCCGGAAGCCAGCGCACCCGCTCGCCCACGGCGGCGTGGCGCATCCATTCGATCACCACGGGTTCCGCCACCGGGTCCAGTTCCAGCCAGTCGGTGGTGGGCGCCTGCACGCGCGCGAGGTTGAGGATTTCCTCGACGATCTGCGACAGGCGCTGCGCGTTCTTGCCCACCATCGCCGCGAGCTGCTGGTGCCCCGCATCCGTGAGTTCCTCGGCGAGCAGGCCGTTTGCCTGCGCGATCGCCGCCAGCGGGTTGCGGATCTCGTGCGCCACTGCCGCCGACATGCGGCCCATGGACGCGAGCTTCTCGGTGCGCAGCTGCGCCTCGGCTTCGCGCAGGTCCTGCAGGAACATCACGCACAGCGCCTGGCTGTGCATGTCCTGCGGCGAGGTGAGCCGCGTGCGCACGCGCAGGTGCAGCCGCTCCCCCGCGCCCAGTTCCAGCGCCAGCTCCGCGTTGTGCGGGTCGCCGCTGGCGAAGGTGCGATGCGCCAGCGCCGCGAGCGGCTTCCATCCGGGGCGCGACACGAGCGCCAGCGACGCCGGCGCCTCGCGCGCCTGCCAGCCCAGGAGGGTGCGCGCCGCGGGGTTGGCCGCGTGGATGCGCCAGTCCGTGCCGACGACCAGCAGGCCGTCGTTGAGCGTCTCGATCACCAGCTCGTTGACGTGGGCCTGCGTGCGCGCGGCCGACAGGCTCTGCCGCGCGGCCAGTTCCTCGCGCGCGAGCCGCACGGCCAGCTGGTTGGCCAGGAAGGCCACCACGAAATAGCCGCCGCCGGTGATGCCCGCCTGCACCAGGCGCGACGTGTGCTCCGCCATTTCCAGCGACTGCAGCCAGCCGTCCACCAGCAGCAGCAGCGTCACTGCCGCCGCCGTGCCCATGGCGAGCAGGCCGGAGCCCAGCACCGACGCGGTCAGCACCGGCAGCGCGAACAGCGGCGAGTAGTTCAGGTTCGCCACCTGCAGGAAGTGCAGGGTGGAGAAGGCGAGCAGGTCGATGCCGATCGTGGAGACCCACTGCGGGTCGAAGGCGCGTCCCGGCGGGACGGGGCGGGTGAAGATGCGCCCCGCGACCGCGGCGACGAGATAGGCGCCGCACAGCGCCAGCTGCCAGTAGTTCAGCGGCGTGACGCCCGAGGCCATCATGCCGCCCAGCAGCACCAGCAGGGTCACGGCCGTGCCGATGCGCGCGACCATGAATCCGAGCCACAGGCGCAGGAAGGGCGAGCTCTCCGCCCGCAGGGCCAGGGGCGGGGGCGCGTCCCACGTCCACGTGGAGTGGCCCCAGGTGGAGTTGGGCGAGGAGCGGCCGGTCACGGGGCTTCCTCAGCCGCCGGCGCGTTGCCGGTGCTCCTCGCAGCAGTAGAAGCGGCCGTCGCCGCCGCGCACCGCCTCCGGCTGCGGCAGGTGCAGGCCGCACACCGCGCAGCCCACCATGGCTTGCGGCGCGCCCGGCCCGGCGCGGCGCGACGGCCCGGCATGGTCTTGCAGCCGGTTGTTCCGCCACACGAGATAGGCGATCACCAGCACCGCGATCAGGACGAGGTATTTCATGCGGCGCGCCCCAGCACGACCTCCAGGACGAAGCGCGAGCCCACGTAGGCCAGCAGAAGGAGCACGGAGCCCACGTAGATCACGTTGACCGCCCGCCGGCCGCGCAGCCCGAAGCGGAAGCGCCCGAGCAGCAGCACGGCGAACACCGCCCACGACAGGACGGAGAACACCGTCTTGTGGTCCCAGCGGAACGCGCGGCCATAGAGGCGCTCGGAAAAGAAGATGCCCGCCACCAGCGTGGCCGTGAGCAGCACGAAACCGGCGGTGGCGAAGCGGAACGTGAGGCGCTCCAGTGTCAGCAGCGGCAGGTCGGCCTGCGGCTCCGCGCCCCGGCGGATGCTGCGCTCCACCCGCTGCAGCATCCACGCGTGCACCGCCGCCGCGGCGAACAGGCCGTAGGCCGCGATGCCCAGCGCCCAGTGCAGCGGCAACCACGCGGAATCGCTGACGTGCAGAGGGCTGCCGGGAAAGGCCAGGGCGAGGAGGACGGCGACCGATCCGAGGCCGGCCAGGGCCCAGCGCGCGCGCAGCTGCGGGAACATCTGCCTTTCGACCGTGTACACGGTGAGCACCAGCCAGGCCGTGACCGACAGTGCCGGCGCGAAGCCGAAGCGCGGCCCTTCGCCGAACAGGCCCCACGCCAGCGTGGCGGCGTGCAGCAGCCAGGCAAGCAGCAGCGTCCTGCGGGCCGCGGTCTCGCTCAGCCGCGCGGCGCCCGCTGCGGGCACGGCATAGGCGGCCGCGGCCGCGAGCGAGAGCGCTACCCCGCCCGGGGACGCACTGGGTAAAATCATGGTTCGAGTTTAGCCCCTGGCCTCCGCCGCCCCGCCGCGCCCCCTCGCGGCCTGTGGCGCAACCCCCACTTCCCCTCCTCCATGGCCACTTCCGCCCTCAGCGACAAACTTTCCCGGCTGGTCAAGCAGATGCGCGGCCAGGCCCGCATCACCGAGGACAACGTGCAGGAGATGCTGCGCGAGGTCCGCATGGCGCTGCTGGAGGCGGACGTCGCCCTGCCGGTGGTGCGCGACTTCATCGCCCGGGTGAAGGAGAAGGCGCTGGGGCAGGAGGTCGTCGGCTCGCTCAACCCCGGCCAGGCGCTGGTGGGCATCGTGCACCGCGAGCTGGTCGCCACCATGGGCGAGGGCGTGAGCGACATCAACCTCGCCGCGCAGCCGCCGGCGGTGATCCTGATGGCCGGCCTGCAGGGCGCGGGCAAGACCACGACCACGGCGAAGCTGGCCAAGCACCTGATCGAGAAGCGCAAGAAGAAGGTGCTGACCGTCTCCGGCGACGTGTACCGCCCCGCCGCCATCGAGCAGCTGAAGACGGTGACCGCGCAGGCCGGGGCCGAGTGGTTCCCGAGCGCCCCCGACCAGAAGCCGGTGGACATCGGGCGCGCCGCGCTGGACTTCGCGCGCAAGGGCTACTTCGACGTGCTGCTGGTCGACACGGCCGGCCGCCTGGCGATCGACGAAGCCATGATGCAGGAGATCAAGGAGCTGCACGCGGCGCTGAAGCCCGTGGAGACCCTGTTCGTGGTCGACGCCATGCAGGGCCAGGACGCGGTCAACGTCGCCAAGGCCTTCAAGGAGGCGCTGCCGCTCACGGGCATCATCCTCACCAAGCTGGACGGCGATTCGCGCGGCGGCGCCGCGCTGTCGGTGCGGCAGGTCGCGGGCGCGCCGATCAAGTTCGCCGGCGTGAGCGAGAAGATCGACGGCCTGGAGGTGTTCGATGCCGAGCGCCACGCGGGCCGCATCCTGGGCATGGGCGACATCGTCGCCCTGGTGGAACAGGTGCAGGCCGGCGTCGACATGGAGGCCGCGCAGAAGCTCGCCGCCAAGGTCAAGAGCGGTTCGGGCTTCGACCTGGAGGACTTCCTCATGCAGCTGCGCCAGATGAAGCAGATGGGCGGCCTGTCCACGCTGATGGACAAGATGCCCGCGCAGGTGCAGGCCAAGGCCGGCCAGGTGGACATGGACAAGGCCGAGCGCGACGTCCGCCGCAAGGAGGGAATCATCTGCTCGATGACCCCGGCCGAGCGCCGCAAGCCCGACATCATCAAGGCGACCCGCAAGCGCCGCATCGCCGCCGGCGCCGGCGTGCAGGTGCAGGACGTCAACCGGCTGCTGAACGAGTTCGACCAGATGCAGCAGATGATGAAGAAGATGAAGGGCGGGGCGATGATGAAGCTGATGCGGCGCATGGGCGGGGGCAAGGGCGGGATGCCGAAGCTTCCGTTCTGACCTCGTCGTCCCCGCGGAGGCGGGGACCCAGGGCTCCCGAAAAGCGCGCCACCGGCGCGCTTTCCTCTTATGAAAGCCCTGGATTCCCGCCTCCGCGGGAATGACGGATACTGGCCCGCCTTCCCCGGAGTACCCCCCTTGAACCTCGTCGACAGCTTCGCCGACATCTCCCGCTTCGTCGCGCTGCGGCGCGACATCCACATGCATCCCGAGCTGGGCTTCGAGGAGCACCGCACCTCGCAGATCGTGGCCGACAAGCTGCGCGAATGGGGCGTCGAGGTGCACACCGGCATCGCCGGCACCGGCGTGGTGGGCGTGCTGCGCCATGGCTCGGGCAAGCGCAGCATCGGCCTGCGCGCCGACCTCGATGCGCTGCCCCTGCAGGAAGAGAACCATTTTCCGCATCGCTCGCAGCACGACGGCCGCATGCATGCCTGCGGCCATGACGGCCACACGACCATGTTGCTGGCCGCGGCCTGGCACCTGGCGCAGGTGCGCGACTTCGACGGCACGGTGAACTTCATCTTCCAGCCGGCCGAGGAGATGGGCAAGGCGGGCGCGCTGAAGATGGTGCAGGAGGGGCTGTTCGAGCGCTTCCCCTGCGACGCCGTGTTCGCGCTGCACAACTTCACCGTCGCGACCGGATCCTTCGCCGTGAACCCGGGACCGCTCATGGCCTCCAGCAACACCTGGAAGGTGACGCTCCACGGCCGCGGCACGCACGCGTCGCAGCCGCACACGGGCATCGACCCGGTCGCCGCCGTGATCGACCTGGGCCAGCAGCTGCAGACGCTGGTGGCCAAGGTGATCCCCTCGACCGAGCGGGCGCTGCTCGCGGTCACGCAGATCCAGGGCTCGGGCGCGCCCAACGTGATCCCGGACGAAGCCTGGGTGGGCGGCACCGCGCGCACCTTCTCGGTGGAAGCCACCGACAAGATCGAGGCCGGCATCCGCAGGCTCGCCGAAGGCATCGCCGCCGCGCACGGCTGCCGTGCCGAACTGAGCTTCCGGCGCGCGTCGCCCCCGGTGGTGAACCACGAGAAGGAAGCGCGCTTCGCGGCGGACGTGATGCGCGAGATCGTGGGCGCGGACCGCGTGGACGACAACTATCCCGCGGTGATGGCCGCCGAGGACTTCGCCCACATGCTGCGGGTGAAGCCCGGCTGCTACGCCTTCATCGGCAACGGCGACGGCGGCCACCGCCTGCCGGACCACGGGCCCGGTCCTTGCATCATCCACAACACCTCGTTCGACTTCAACGACGAGATCATTCCGGTCGGCGCCAGCTACTTCGTGCGGCTCGCGCAGAAGTGGCTCGCCCAACCCCTCTAAAAGGACACTCCATGCAGTTCCGCACCACCCGCCGCGCCGCCGTCGCGCTCGTCCTGGCCGCCGCCGCCGCCACCCCCGCGTTCGCCGAACGCGTGATCCGCATCGTCGTGCCCTACGGACCGGGCGCCGTGCAGGACACCGTGGCGCGCACGTTCAGCCAGGAGCTGGGGCAGGCGCTGGGCGCCTCCGTGATCGTGGAGAACCGGCCGGGCGCCGGCGGCACGGTCGGCACGCTGGCGGCTTCCAGGACGACGGACAACAACACGCTGGTGCTGGCCGCCGCCAGCCATAACCTGGCGGGCCACCTCTATAGCAAGCTGGGCTACGACCCGGTCAAGGACTTCACCGGTGTCGCCTACATCGGCAACTCCGGTTACGTGATCGCCGCGCCCGGCAACCTGGGCGTGAACACGCTGGCCGACTATGTGAAGCTGCTGAAGTCCAAGCCGGGCCAGCTCAATTACGCGTCGGCCGGCAACGGGAGCGCGACGCACCTGGGCATGGCGTACTTCCTGGCCAAGGCGGGCGCGGAGATGCAGCACGTGCCCATGAAGTCCACGGGCGACGCGGTCAACGAAGTCCTCGCGGGCCGGGTGCAGGGCGTCGTGCCGGCGCTGGTCGGCGTGATGGGCTTCAAGAACGATCCGAAGATCAAGCTGCTGGCCTATACCGGCACGCAGCGCTCGAAGTTCCTGCCGGAACTGCCGACGGCCGCCGAGGCGGGCGTGCCGGGCTACAAGTTCGACACCTGGTTCGGCCTGCTCGCGCCCGCGACCATGCCCAAGGCCGAAGTGGAGAAGATCAACGCCGCGATGAACAAGGTGCTGGCGGATCCGGCCGTGCAGCAGCGGCTGACGCTGCTGGGCGTCGAGGGCGGGACGATGAGCGTGGACGCGTTCCAGAAGGTGCTGCGCGCGGACTACGAGCAGGCGGGCGTGCTGGTGAAGGCGTCGGGGGCGCGGATCGAATGATCCGGCCCCGCCCGGTCAGGCCGCCGTGCCGGTGAGGCCTTCCGGCGCGCGCCCCGCATAGACGTCCCAGGCGCGCCGCAGCACCGCCGGCGAGCGCGCCTCTTCCGGGATCAGCAACGCGGCCCGGGCCCGCAGCCAGTCGCCCAGTACCACGTGGCTGGTCAGCACCGTGAGCGGCACGGCCAGCAGCAGCGGCACGGCCACCGGCAGCAGCGAGAGCAGCGCATCGGGCCGCACCGCCGCCACCAGCGCCGCCTGCAGGGCGACCAGCAAGGTCGTCGGCGCGAGCCGCACGGCGGCCTCGCACCAGGACACGCCGTTTGCCGAGCGCGGGGGCGATTTCCATTCCAGCTTCAGGCCGGTGAGCGCCACCAGCACGAACAGCGAGTGCGCGAGCATGCGCACCGGTGCCTGCAGCAGGGCGAGCACCGTCTCCAGCAGCGCGCTGCGCAGGAGCGCCGGCGCACCGCCGAAGCCGGCCTGCTCGCGCCGCAGGAACACGGCAGCCACGCCCAGCAGTCGCGGCAGGAACAGCATCGCCAGCGTCCACGCCCACAGGAAGCGCAGTTCCACCGGGACGGCCTGCCAGTGCGGTGCCAGGCCGGCACCCGAGACCCACAGCGCCGTGCCCAGGCAGAGGAAGACCAGCCACAGGGGTGCCGAGAGATAGGACATCGCGCCGACCGCGAACATCGCGCGATGGACTCGGTGGAGGCCCGGCTCGGCGATCAGGCGCGCGTTCTGCAGGTTGCCCTGGCACCAGCGCCGATCGCGCTGCAGTTCCGACAGCAGGTCCGGCGGCTGCTGTTCGTAGCTGCCGGTGAGGTCGCCGACCAGCCACACGTGGTAGCCGGCGCGCCGCATCAGCGCGGCCTCGACGAAGTCATGGGACAGGATCGGGCCGCACAGGCCGCCCCTGCCGGGGATGGGCGCCAGCGCGCAATGGCGCATGAAGGGTTCGACGCGGAGGATCGCGTTGTGGCCCCAGTAGTGCGACTCGCCGAGCTGCCAGAACTGCATGCCCAGCGTGAACAGGCGGCCCGTGACGCGCGAGGCGAACTGCTGCGCGCGCGCGTGCAGCGTCGCGTGGCCCACGGCCTGGCTGGCGGTCTGGAGGATGCCGGCGCGCGGATTCGCCTCCATCAGCTTGACGAGAGTCACGATGCAGTCGCCGCTCATGACGCTGTCGGCGTCGAGCACGACCATGTAGCGGTAGTCGCGGCCCCAGCGGCGGCAGAAGTCCGCCACGTTGCCCGACTTGCGGTGGGTGCGGCGTTTGCGCAGGCGGTAGTAGACCTCGATCTGCGGCTGCTTCGGGTGGGTGGCGAGCGCGGCGCGCAGGGTGGCCCAGGCCGCCTTCTCCGCGGCGATCGTCGCCGGGTCGCTGCTGTCCGAGAGCACGAACACGTCGAACACGGGCGCGTGGCCGGTGGCGGCGACGGATTCGCAGGTGGCACGCAGGCCGGCGAAGACGGTCGCGACGTCCTCGTTGCAGATCGGCATGATGATCGCGGTCCGCGCGCCTGGCGCGATGGCCTGGTGGCGCGCGCGCCGCCCCGACAGCGAATGCGCGTCGCCGAACAGCGTGACCCAGAAGCCCATGAGCGCGGTCACGAAGCCGGTGACCACCCAGGCCGAGAGGATGGCGAACAGCGCGACCTGTCCCCAGTGCAGCCAGGCGCTGCCGGTGTCGGGGTGGGCCTCGGCGAAGAGGAAGCTGGCGAGGCCCGTGCTGGCGAGCGTCAGCAGCACCAGCACCAGGCGGCGGCGGTCGGCCGCGGCCTGCCAGGCCGCGCGCGGTTCGTGCTGGCGGGGCGCAGTGCGCAGCACCGTCTGCAGCAGCGCCGAGGCGACGCTGTGCCAGAAGCCCCGCCAGGGCCGCGCGGGCATGGAGCCGCGGCGCAGCGGCGGCGCCGTCGTGGAGTTGGGATGGCGTTCGGCGCGCAGCGGGCTGCGCGCGGGATTCATTCGGGCAAGAGGATGTTGCTCCATGTCTCGCTCAGGACGTGGTTGTCGTGTTGGAGGAAGGCCCGCAGTTCGACCGGCTGCGCGGGATCGATCCGCGCGATGCGCAGGACCAGGCGCCGGCGCCGGCCTTCGGGCAGGGGGAAGGTGTTCTGTTCGACGATGCGGGCGTTGGCGTCGGCGGTGACGACGGCGCGCACCTCGGCATCCGCCGGGAGCGCGTCCAGCGCCGGGCCGGCGAAGTCCACGACGTACTGCACTTCGCCGGCGCGCGCCGCCGCGTCCTTGGCGTAGCCGGCGCCGCGGCGCGACTGCACGGTCCAGGCGCCGGGCGGCCGCTGCTGCGGGTCGCCCTGCCACGAGAGCTCGTAGGCGAAGTCCAGCGGCGCGCCGGGCGCGGGCAGCCGCGCGGGCACCCAGTAGGCGACGACGTTGTCGTGGGTCTCGTCGGGCGCGTGCAGCTGCAGCAGCTCCACCCGGCCCGGGCCCCAGTCGCCCAGGGGCCGCACCCAGGCGCTCGGACGGCGTTCGTAGCGCGCCTCGGCGTCCTCGTAGCTGGCGAAGGCGCGATCGCGCTGCATCAGGCCGAAGCCGCGCAGCTGCTGCACGCCGAAGGAGTTGATCGCGTTGCGCGCCGGGTTCTGCAGGGGCCGCCAGAGCCACTCGCCGTCGCCGCCGGCGATCATCAGGCCGTCCGAGTCGTGCACCTCGGGACGGAAGTCGCCGGGCCGGGGCTGGTTCTCGCCGGAGAAGAACATGCTGGTGAGCGGTGCGATGCCCAGCGTCGCGATAGGCCGCTCCGCGCCCGCGCGCAGGAACACGCGGGCCTGCACGCGCATCACCGTGTCGGTGCCGGGCGTGATGTCGAAGCGGTAGGCGCCGGTGGCGCGCGGCGACTCCAGCAGCGCGTACAGCGTGAGCGTGCGCGCATCGGCCGCGGGCTTCTGCAGCCAGAAGGCGGTGAAGCGGGGGAACTCCTCGCCCTGGCCGCCGACGGTGTCGATCGCGAGGCCGCGCGCCGACAGGCCGTACTGCTGGCCGGCCCCCAGCGCGCGGAAGTAGCTGGCGCCCAGGAAGACGACCAGTTCGTCCTTGTAGGCGGGCGTGTTGAGCGGATAGTGGATGCGGAAGCCCGCGTGGCCCAGGTCGCCCCAGGTGTCCGGCTGCAGGCGATGGGCGCCGAAGTCGTAGTCGCGGCTGGCGTAGTGCAGCGGCCGCACGCCCTCGGGCGTGATTTCGTTGAGCTGCACCGCCTCGCGCTGGTACAGGCCGCGGTGGAAGAACATCGCCTCGAAGGGCAGGTCGGCGTCGCGCCACAGCGCGCGCGCCGGGCGGAAGCGGATGTCGCGGTAGCCGTCGTAGTCGAGTGCTTGCAGTTCGGCCGGCAGCGGCGCGGAGGCGGGCGCGTACGGCGCTTGCGCGCGGTCGGCCGCGAGGCGGGCGAGGGAGTCGAAGTCGAAGCGAGGCGCGCCCTGCGCCTGCGCGGCCGGGGGCCCGAACGCGGCCAGGGCGCCAAGGAACACGAGGCGCAGGAGCCGGAACAACAAGGGCATCCGGGCCCTTGCGCAAACCCTGTGCCAGCTAGAAAAGGCCCATCACATCAACGACTTGCGTGGCGCCAACGGGAAACGCGACGTGTTGGCACGCCAACAGCGCGGCCGTAGGCCCGAATGTGTCGCCCCATGGCGACAAGCTTCCTGCCCGGCCGCGGCAAGCCCTTGATGGACAACTACTTGTCGTTGTCGCCGGAGAGCGACGCGCTCCCGCTCCTGGGGCGCGACTGGAAGTGGCCGGCGATCAGTTCGTGCTTCTGCAGCAGCCGGTAGAACTCGGTCCGGTTGCGGTCGGCCAGGCGCGCGGCGTCGGCCACGTTGCCGTCCGTGAGCTTCAGCAGGCCCACGAGGTATTCGTGTTCGAAGTTGCGCTTGGCCTCCGCGTAGGTGAGCACCTGGACCGAAGGCACGCGCAGGGCCCGCTGCACCAGCGCCAGCGGCACCAGCGGCGTCGTGGCGAGGGCGCAGACCTGCTCCACGACGTTGTACAGCTGGCGCACGTTGCCCGGCCAGGGCGCGGCGATCAGCGCCTTCATCGCCTCCGGCGCGAAGCCGGAGAGGCGCCGCTGGTACTTGGCGGCCAGGCGGTCGAGGAAGTGGTTGGCCAGCAGGGGGATGTCCTCGCGCCGCTCGCCCAGCGTGGGCACGGTCAGCGTGACCACGTTCAGCCGGTAGTAGAGGTCCTCGCGGAACTGGCCGGCCGCCATCGCGGCGTCGAGGTCGCGGTGGGTCGCCGAGACGATGCGCACGTCCACCGAGAAGGTCTCGCTCGAGCCCACGGGCCGCACCGCGCGCTCCTGCAGCACGCGCAGCAGCTTCACCTGCAGCGCCGGCGGCATGTCGCCGATCTCGTCCAGCATCAGCGTGCCGCCGTCGGCTGCCTGGAACAGCCCCTTGCGATTGCTGACCGCGTCGGTGAACGCGCCCTTCACGTGGCCGAACAGCTCGGACTCCAGCAGCGCCTCGGGAATCGCGCCGCAGTTCACCGCGACGAAGGGGCGTGTCGCGCGTGCGCTGGCGCGGTGGATCGCCCGGGCCAGCATCTCCTTGCCCGCGCCGCTGTCGCCGCGCAGCAGCACGCTGGCGTCGGAGCGCGCGACCAGCCGGGCTTCCGCCAGCAGGTCGGCCATGCGGCTGGAGCGGCTGATGATGCCGGCGCGCCAGGCTTCGTCGGCCTGCGCGGGCAGGGCGGGCGGCGCGGCGAGCGCGAGCGCCTGCGCGATCTTGTCCAGCAGCTCCTGGCTGTCGTAGGGCTTGGTGAGGTAGCCGAAGACGCCGCGCGCCGTCGCGTCCACCGCATCGGGGATGGTCCCGTGCGCGGTGAGCAGGATCACGGGCAGCGAAGGATGGCGCTTGCGCACCTCGTCGAACAGCGCGAGCCCGTCGCGCCCGGGCAGGCGCACGTCGCTGATCACCAGCTGCGGCCGCTCGACCTCGAGCTGCGCCAGCGCGGCCTCGGCGGAGCCCGTCGTCGTGACGCGGTAGCCGGCCGACTGCAGGCGCATCGCCAGCAGCTGCAGCATGTCGGCATCGTCGTCGACGACCAGCAGGCGGGGTGGTGCTGCGGCGCTCATGGCTGCGGACGTGGCGCGCTCGCCTGGCCGCGCGGCGGCGTGGGCAGGCTGCGCTCGATCGCGCGGACCGCCTCCAGGCGTTCGTTGAGGGAGTCGATGCGGCGGCGCGCCTCGCGCAGTTCGCGCCCCTGGCGCTCCGCCTGTTCCTCGAAGCGGCGCTGGTCGGCCAGGTGCGAGGCCACGAGGCGCGCGAGCGGCTGCAGGGCCTGCGCTTCCGGGTCCGGCTGCGCGAGCACGCGCTGCAGCAGCGCCTGCGCACGCGCCACTTGCGCCGGGTCGCCGCCCTGCGCCAGTGCGATGGCGAGCTGCAGGGCCTGCGTCGGCGAGGCGCTGCCGTCGCCCAGGCGCTGCACCTCCGCGGCGAGCTCGGTGGGCGCGAACGTCCGCACCCGGTCGGCGTAGGCGAGGACGGCGGTCACCGGCGAGGAGGCAGGAGCGCGCGGCACCGCGGGCGCGGAGGGTGCCGGTGCCGGGCTCGTGCCCGCGGCCGCGGCCGCGGCCGCCGGCGCCGAAGCGCGCGAGGCGCAGCCCGCCGCCAGGACGACCAGGAGGGCGCACGCGGCGCGTGCTGCGGTGGTCTCAAGTCGCATGGGGGAGTTCTATCCGGAAATGGCTACCTCGGGGCTGGTCCAGCAGGGTCACGCGGCCGCCATGCGCGGCCACGTACTCCTGCACGATGGACAAGCCGATGCCCGAGCCGCGCACCGCGTCCTCGGGTTGGCGCGTGCCGCGGAAGAAGGGCTCGAAGACGCGGGCGCGGTCTGCCTCGGCCACGCCCGGTCCTTCGTCCTCCACGTCCACGGTGATGGCCGCCGGGGTGGTGGCCAGGCGCACGCGCACGCAAGCGCCGCGCGGCGAGAAGCGGATGGCGTTGGACAGCAGGTTGGCGAAGGCGGTGCCCAGTTTCTCCGTGTCCACGGGCGCCGTGAGCCGCTCGCCTTCGACTTCGACGCGCAGCTCGCGCGCCTGCCACTGCAGGCGCTGCGCTTCCACCTGCTCGCGCAGCAGCGCCAGCAGGTCGGCCCGGCGGCGCTGCAGCCGGCGCGCATCGAACGCGGCCGCGTTGAACTGCAGCAGCGCTTCGATGTGGCCCTGCAGCGCCAGCGTGTTCTGGTGCAGGATGCGCACGACTTCCTTCTGGCCGCCGCTCAACTCGCCCGGCACGCCGTCGCGCAGCAGGGCCACGCCTTCGCGCAGTGCCGCCAGCGGCGTCTTGAGTTCGTGCGAGACGTGGCGCAGGAAGCGGGCCTTGTCGGCCTCCAGCTCGGTCAGGCGCAGCCGCAGCCATTCCAGCTGCTGGCTGACGCCGCGCACGTCCGAGGGCCCCGGGATGTTGATCGGCTCGGCCAGGCGGTTCTCGCCCAGGCCCACGATGGCGTGCTCCAGCCGCTTGAACGGCCGCGCGAGCCAGAGGCCGAAGGCGATCGCCAGCAGCACGGCCAAGGTGATCGCCGCCAGCACCAGCCGCATCAGTCCGGCACGCTCCGCCTCGAGCTGGTCGCGCAGGGCGCGATTGCGCTGCTCGATCAGGCGCTGCATTTCGGCGACCACGCTGCCATTGACCGCATCGAGCTCGCGGAATTGCGCGGCGACCTGGCGCTCGCGGTCCAGCGCGGTGTCCGGGGGGCCGGCGAGCAGGCGCTCGATGTCCTCGACCTGTTCGCGCCAGCGCGCGGGCTCGGTGCCCTGGAGGCCGGCGTTCTGCATGTCCTGCAGCGCGGCGCGGGCGAGCCGCAGCTCCTCGTCGAAGCGGCGGCGCAGCACGGCGTCATTGAGGACGAGCGACTGGCGCGCGGCGCGCTCCATGCCGGCGGTGCGCGCGGCCAGGCCCTGCGCGGCGCCGTTGAGGGCCACGGCGCGGCTCGCGGCATCGGCGCTCTGCGCCATCAGCTGCTCCAGTACGGCGACGGCCCGCAGGGCCGTTGCGCCCAGCAAAGCGGCAATCAGCAGGAAGGCGACCAGCAACAGCCGCCGGAACGAGACCATCCCCGCCAGCGTCAGGCGCGCTCGAGCGTGGATTCGGCCAGCACCACCTCGGCGCGCAGCGAATGCGGCAGCGCCTGCGTGATCTCCACGTCCACCATCTGCCCCACGAGCCGCTTCGTCCCGGCGAAGTTGACGATGCGGTTGCACTCGGTGCGGCCCATCAGCTCGTTCGGGTCCTTGCGCGAAGGCCCTTCGACCAGGATGCGCTGCACGGTGCCGACGCGGCTGGCGCTGATGCGCCGCACGTTGTCCTCCAGCACCGCCTGCAGGTGCTGCAGGCGCTTGAGCTTCACCGCATGCGGCGTGTCGTCGTGCAGGTTGGCGGCCGGCGTGCCGGGCCGCGGGCTGAAGATGAAGGAGAAGCTGGCGTCGTAGCCCACGTCGTCCACCAGCTTCATCAGCTTGGCGAAGTCGTCCTCGGTCTCGCCGGGGAAGCCGACGATGAAGTCGGAGGACAGCGAGATGTCCGGCCGCACGGCCCGCAGCTTGCGGATCGTGTGCTTGTATTCCATGGCGGTGTAGCCGCGCTTCATCGCCATCAGGATGCGGTCGCTGCCGTGCTGCACCGGCAGGTGCAGGTGGCTCACCAGCTTGGGCACCTTGCCGTAGACGTCCACCAGGCGTTGCGTGAACTCGTTCGGATGGCTGGTCGTGTAGCGGATGCGCTCGATGCCGGGAATGTCGGCCACGTACTCGATCAGCAGCGCGAAGTCCGCGATGTCCGCCGTGTCGCCCATCCGGCCGCGGTAGGCGTTGACGTTCTGCCCGAGCAGCGTCACTTCCTTCACGCCCTGGTCGGCCAGTCCCGCGACCTCGGTCAGCACGTCCTCGAACGGCCGCGAGACCTCCTCGCCGCGGGTGTAGGGGACCACGCAATAGCTGCAGTACTTGGAGCAGCCTTCCATGATCGAGACGAAGGCCGAAGCCCCGTCCACCCGCGCGGGCGGCAGGTTGTCGAACTTCTCGATCTCGGGGAAGCTGATGTCCACCTGCGGGCGCTTCTGCTTCTGCCGCTCGGCGAGCAACTGCGGCAGCCGGTGCAGCGTCTGCGGCCCGAACACCACGTCCACGTAGGGCGCGCGTTCCACGATGGCCGCGCCTTCCTGGCTGGCGACGCAGCCGCCCACGCCGATCAGGACGCCCTTCTCCTTCAGGTGCTTCACGCGCCCGAGGTCGGAGAACACTTTTTCCTGCGCCTTCTCGCGCACCGAGCAGGTGTTGAACAGGATCAGGTCGGCCTGCTCCGGGTCCTGCGTGGGCTCGTAGCCCTCCGCCGCCTTCATGACGTCCGCCATCTTGTCCGAGTCGTACTCGTTCATCTGGCAGCCGAAGGTCTTGATGTAAACCTTCTTCATGACGGGCCTCACTTCAGCAGCAGCCAGCGCGCGCCCCAGATCATGTCCAGGAGCTCGTTGAAGCGCTTGTAGCCCTCGGGGTCGCTCAGGTCCGACGTGGTGCCGCCCAGCTTCTTGAACTCCTCCTCGTTGAGGAGCCAGACTTCATGCACCAGGCCGGCGGCGTCGCGCTTGTAGACCCCATAGACGGTCTTGCCCGCGAGCATGCCGGAGAGCACCAGGCGGTTTTCGCGATCGCGGATGCGGGCGCCGGGCGAGAAGCGGTCGTCCTTGCCGTCCACCTGGATGATCGGCGGCGTGGCGCTCACGGCGATGATGGCGGGCTTCACGCCCAGGGGCGCGCCCTTTTCGGTGGTGAGCTGCGCCGAGACGGCGGTCGCGACGAGGGCGAGGGCGGCGCAGGCGGTGCGAATCCAGCGTTTCATGGTGTAGATCCAGAGGCTGTGCAAAGAACAAAGGCACTGTGCTGGACAGTGCCTTTGGTGTCAACGCGAGCGTTGTTGTGTGGTGGCGCTTCAGGGATTCGAACCCCGGACCTGCGGATTATGATTCCGTCGCTCTAACCGGCTGAGCTAAAGCGCCTGAGCCCATGATTATAAGACGAAAAACCGGAAGGCCGTGGCAACCCGGCGTTTCGCGGAGTCGGCCTCCCGCCCAGGCACATTCGTCATCCCCGCGGAGGCGGGGATCCAGAGCTTCCATGGGGGAGTGCCCGCTGCGCGAGCACTTCTTGACGCCGTGGATTCCCGCCTGCGCGGGAATGACGGTGCGTCTCAGCGGTGCCGGAACGACGCCTTGCGCTTGTTCACGAACGCGTCCATGCCTTCCTTCTGGTCCTCGGTCGCGAACAGCGCGTGGAACATCCGGCGCTCGAACATGATGCCGTCGGCCAGGGTGCCCTCGAAGGAGCGGTTGACCGATTCCTTCGCCGCCAGCACCGCGAGCTGGGAGTAGTCGCAGATCTGCAGGGCGGCGCCCAGCGCTTCGTCCATCAGCTTGTCCAGCGGCACCACGCGGCTCGCCAGACCGGCGCGCTCCGCTTCCGCGGCGTCCATCATGCGGCCCGTGAGCGCCATGTCCATGGCCTTGGCCTTGCCCACCGCGCGCGGCAGGCGCTGCGTGCCGCCGGCGCCGGGGATGATGCCCAGCTTGATTTCGGGCTGGCCGAACTTCGCGTTGTCGGCGGCGATGATGAAGTCGCACATCATGGCCAGCTCGCAACCGCCGCCCAGCGCGAAGCCGCTCACGGCGGCGATCACCGGCTTGCGCACGGAACGGATGGTCTCCCAGTTGCGCGTGATGTAGTCGCCCTTGTAGACGTCGGCAAACGTGTACGTCGCCATTGCGCCGATGTCGGCGCCGGCCGCGAAGGCCTTCTCGTTGCCGGTGACGATCATGCAGCCGATGGCGTCGTCGGCATCGAAGGCCTTGAGGGCCTGGCCAAGCTCGTCCATGAGCTGGTTGTTCAGCGCGTTGAGCTGCTTGGGGCGGTTCAGCGTGACGATGCCCACCTTGCCCGCTTCGGTGCGCACGTCGATGAATTCGTAGGCCATGAAGGTCTCCTCGGGTTCGCGGCAACTATATAAGCAATCCCGCGGTGCTAGATTCCTGCGCAAAGGAGACGAGAACATGAGCGAAGCCAGCGTGCTGTACGAAGTGCGGGGCAGCGTGGGCCTGATCACGCTGAACCGGCCGCAGTCCCTCAACAGCTTCACGCGCCAGATGCACCAGGACCTGTGGTCGGTCTTCGACCGCATCCAGGGCGACCAGGCCATCCGCGCCGCGGTGCTCACGGGCGCGGGGCGCGGCTTCTGCGCCGGCGCCGACCTCGCGGAGTTCGATTTCGAGCCCGGCCCGGACCTGGTGCAGCGCGCCGACCCCGGCCCCGTCATCGACCAGGCCTTCAATCCCTCGATCCGCAGGCTCATGGACCTGCGGGTGCCCACGATCGCCGCGGTGAACGGTGTCGCGGCCGGCGCCGGCGTCTCCTTTGCGACCGCCTGCGACCTCGCGGTCGCGGCGCCCGGCGCCACCTTCATCCAGGCCTTCAGCAGGATCGGCCTCGTGCCCGACGCCGGCGGTTCCTGGTTCCTGGTCAAGAAGCTGGGCCTCGCGCGCGCCATGGGCTGTGCCATGCTGGGCGACAAGGTCAGCGCGAAGGATGCCAGGGAATGGGGCCTGATCTGGGATGTCGCGCCCGAAGGCGAGGACTGCGTGCAGGCGGCGCTGAAGCTCGCCGGGCGCCTGGCGGCACTGCCCACCACGGCGCTCGTGCAGACGCGCAAGCTCCTGCGCGCGGCCGCCACCAACGAACTGGACCAGCAGCTGGACCTCGAACGCGACACGCAGTCGGCGCTCGGCAAGACGCATGACTACATCGAGGGCGTGATGGCGTTCCGCGAGAAGCGCCAGCCCCGCTTCACCGGCGAATGAGCAAACGCAGCCCCGGACAGCTCGCCGCCGCGGTGGGCGAGGCGATGTTCGCCACCGACGCGGCCAGCAAGGACTTCATGCAGATGGAGCTGCTCGCCTGCGAACCCGGGCGCGCCGTGATGCGCATGCGGGTGCGCGAGCCGATGCTCAATGGCCACAAGATCTGCCACGGCGGCCTGATCTTCACGCTGGCGGATTCCACCTTCGCCTTCGCCTGCAACAGCCACAACAAGGTGACGGTGGCGGCCGGCTGCAGCATCGAATTCCTCAAGCCCGCGCACCTGGACGACGTGCTCACCTGCGAGGGCGTCGAGCAGATGCTGCAAGGCCGCCACGGCATCTACGACATGAAGGTCACCAACCAGCGCGGCGAGGTGGTCGCGATGTTCCGCGGCAAGAGCGCCAGCATCCAGGGCACCGTGATCCCGGAGGAGCCATGACCTCGTTTCCCCTGGAGCCCATCGAGAAGGCGAGCGTCGACGAGCTGCGCGCGCTGCAGTTGAAGCGCCTGCAGGCGACGCTGCGTCATGCGTATGCGAACTCGCCCGCCTACCGCCGCAAGTTCGACGCGGCCGGCGTGCACCCGGACGACTGCCGCAGCCTCGCGGACCTGGCGCAGTTCCCGTTCACGACCAAGGCCGACCTGCGTGACGCCTATCCCTTCGGCATGCTGGCCGTGCCGCGCGAGCAGTGCGTGCGCATCCATGCCTCCAGCGGCACGACCGGCAAGCCCACGGTGGTGGGCTACACGCGCGGCGACATCGAGACCTGGTCCGCCGTGATGGCGCGCAGCATCCGCGCCGCCGGTGCACGGCCGGGCGACATGGTGCACGTGAGCTACGGCTATGGCCTCTTCACGGGCGGGCTCGGCGCGCACTACGGCGCGGAGAAATTGGGGCTCACGGTGGTGCCCTTCGGCGGCGGCCAGACCGAACGCCAGGTGCAGCTGATCGCGGACTTCCGGCCGGACATCATCATGGTGACGCCCAGCTACATGCTGGCCATCGCCGACGAATTCGAGCGCCAGGGGCTGGACCCGCGCGCGTGCAGCCTGCGCCTGGGCATCTTCGGGGCGGAGCCCTGGACCAACGACATGCGCGCCAAGATCGAGCAGCGGCTGGCGATCGACGCCGTCGACATCTACGGCCTGTCGGAAGTGATGGGGCCCGGCGTCGCGAACGAGTGCATCGAGACGAAGGACGGCCCGACGATCTGGGAGGACCACTTCTATCCGGAGATCGTGAATCCCGAAACCGGCGAACCGGTGGCCGAGGGCGAACTGGGCGAACTGGTCTTCACCAGCCTCACCAAGGAGGCGCTGCCCGTGATCCGCTACCGCACGCGCGACCTCACGCGCCTGCTGCCCGGGACCGCGCGCACGATGCGCCGCATGGAGAAGATCACCGGCCGCAGCGACGACATGATGATCGTGCGCGGCGTCAACGTGTTCCCGACCCAGATCGAGGAGCTGATCCTGAAGCAGGCGCAGCTCGCGCCGCACTACCAGTGCATCCTCACGCGCGAGGGACCGCTCGACGAGCTGACCGTCGCGGTGGAGGCGGTCCCGGGCCTGCACCACGAGCACGAGGACGTGCGTGGCGCCGCCGAGCGGCTTGCCTACGAGATCAAGGTGTATGTCGGCACCAGCGTGCGCGTCGAACTGCGGCCGGCGGGCGGCATCGAGCGGAGCCTGGGAAAGGCGAAGCGCGTCGTCGACCAGCGGCGACTCTAGCGTCGTCCCCGCGGAGGCGGGGACCCAGAGCTCCCAGGGGCTGCGCGCATCGCGCGCAGTTTTCAAAGCCCTGGATTCCCGCCTGCGCGGGAATGACGTGGCCTTACCGCTGCTCGATGTGGTCGATCACCAGGTCGAGCCACATGTCTTCGGCCAGGTTCAGCCGGATGCGTGCCGGCAGGTATTGCAGGCTGGGCGCGAACCACATCTCCACGTTGATGTTGCCCCGCGGGTTGGTGATCTGCCGGGGCTTGAGGTGGAAGGCTTCGACGGTGCCGAAGCGCGGCGTCACGACGGGTTCGCGGCCGACGATGTCGTATTCCCACTGGTCGACGCCGCCCGGACGCGCCAGCCACAGCTTGATGCTGCGGCCCACCTGCAAGGTCTCGCGGCCGGTGGCGAAGCGCTGCGTGAGTTCGACGAACTGGCTGGCGGTGTCCTGCACGCCCGGCGGGCGCGGGACGGTGTTGCCGTTGTTCAGCGTGACGACCTGGTCGCCGAAGCGCGTCATGCGCCGCTTGCGCGGCCCCAGTTCCTCGTACGCGCGCGGCACCAGTCCTTCGGGGGTCACCTCGCCCTGGCTGGTGAGGACCTGCGTGCCGAACACCTGGATCCTGCAGTCCAGGCGCACCTGGTACTTGCCGCCTTCGCGCTGCCACTGCACGCGCGCATCGCCATAGAGCGGGCCGCGGTACATCCCGGTGAGCGCATAAGTAAGGCGCGTGTCGACGGGCCACTGGTCGAGGCCGGCGGCTTCGGCCGGCGCCGGCGCGCTGCCCGCGGCGACGGGCGCGGAGGCCGCAGCCTGCGGCGCGGATGCAGCCGATGCCGCGGCTTGGGCCGCCTGCGCCAGCTGCTCCTCGCGCGCGCGTTCCTCGGCCTGGGCGCGGGCCAGCGCTTCCGCCATCGCCCGTGCGTCCGCTTCCGCGCGCGCTTCAGCCTCCTGCCGTTCGCGCTCCCGTGCTTCGCGCCGCGCGGCCTCCTGCGCTTCGCGCTTGCGCCGCAGCGCCTCGGCCGACGAAGCAGGCAGCCGGGGGGCGGTCGCCGCGTTCGTCCGTGGCGCAGGCGCGGCGGTCGCCGCTACCGGCACCACGGGCGCCGGTGCGCTCGGCGCCAGCATGCGCGTGTACATGGGCGGCGTCATGAGCTTGAGGCCCGAGATCTGCCCGATCTCGCGCGCGATCCACTCGAGTCCCACGATGTGTCCGGCAGCGACCAGCACCGCCAGCCCGGCCAGGCCGCGCTTCAGGTTTGCGGGCCGAACCACGTCTGCGCCCTCGCCGGGTCGCGCAGGACCAGCCGCCACGTCGTGACGGCGCCGGGGATGGCGAGCTCCAGCCGCAGCAGGCGGCGGTCGCGCGCGACGATGGCCGTCACCTTGCGGTGGTTGCCCGCGTACAGCAGCAGGTCGTCCAGCTTGCCCAGGCGCCAGGCGGTGCCCGCCACTTCCACGGCCAGCCACTCGTCGTTGGCGGCGAAGCCCGCCTGTTCGGCGGCGCCGCCGCGCAGCACGTTCTTCAGGACGATGCCCTGCGCTTCGTTGACCCGCACGCCCAGCCGCTGCTGCAGCTGCGCGGGCTCCTCCATCACGTTGACGCCGTGCTGCTCCAGCAGGTCCTTCAGCGGCAGCTCGCGCGTGCCGTGCACCCAGCCGGCCAGCTCGCGCGTGTAGGCGCGGCCGCCCAGCTCGCGCAGCACCGCGGCGAAGTCGGCCTCCGCCATCGGCCCCGCCTTGCAGCGTTGCCACAGCGCGCGCATCACGTCGTCGAGGCTCGCATGGCCTTCCTGGCGCAGCGTCAGGTCGAAACACAGGGCCACCAGCGCGCCCTTGGTGTAGTAGCTGACCGTGGCGTTGGCCGTGTTCTCGTCCTGCCGGTAGTACTTGACCCAGGCGTCGAAGCTCGCCTGCGCCACCGACTGCACCTCGCGCCCGGGCGTCTGCAGCACCTGGTTGCTGGTCTTGGTGAGCAGCTTGAGGTAGGTCGCGTCGTCGATCAGCCCGGCGCGGCGCAGCAGCAGGTCGTCGTAGTAGCTGGTGAAGCCCTCGAAGAACCACAGCAGGCTGCTGTAGTTCTCCTGCTTGTAGTCGTAGTGGGCGAACTCCGCCGGCCGCAGGCGCTTGACGTTCCAGGTGTGGAAGTACTCGTGGCTGATGAGGCCCAGCAGGGTGACGTAACCCTCGCCCATGCGCCCGTCGCCGATGCGCGGCAGGTCGCGGCGCGAGCAGATGAGGGCCGTGGAGTTGCGGTGCTCCAGGCCGCCATAGCCGTCGTCGACCGCGTTGAGCAGGAACAGGTAGCTCTTGAACGGCGGCCGCTTGCGGTCGTGCCAGAAGCGGATCTGCGTCTCGCAGATCTTCTGCATGTCCGCGAGCAGGCGGTCGGCGTCGAACGCCTCGGTGGCGCCGGCCACGACCAGCCGGTGCGGCACGCCGCCGGCGCGGAACTCGGCGCTGCGGAACGTGCCCATCTCCACCGGGCAGTCGACCAGTTCATCGTAGTCCTGGGCGAGGTAGGTGCCGAAGCCGCGCTTGCCGGTCTTCAGGGGCTCCAGCCCGGTGGCGGCCTCCCAGTGCGGATGGGCGCGCGGCGGCACGAGCTCCAGCTCGTGCGGCTCCTGCGCCATGCCGTGCACGCGCAGGCACAGGCTGGTGCCGTTGAAGAAGCCGCGCTGCGCATCGAGCCACGCCGTGCGCACCGAGTTGTCGAACGCGTAGACCTCGTAGCTCACGACCAGCGGGGACGAAGGCACGCAGTCCGCCTGCCACGTCGCCTTGTCCAATTGCTGGACGGCCACGGGCCTGCCGTCCTGGCGCGCCGTGAGCTTCTGCAGGTGGCGCGAGAACTCGCGCACCAGGTAGCTGCCGGGAATCCAGGCCGGCAGCGACATGCGCTGCCCCGCCTGCGGCTGGGGCACGGTGAGCGTGACGTGGAACAGGTGGGCGGCGGGGTCCGCCGCCTCGACCCGGAAATGCGGGCCGGCCGGACGGGCGATCACTTGCCGCTGTTCGCCGCCAGCCGCTGCTCGACCTCGGCGGCGCCGATGGCGCCCGGCACGCGCGAACCGTCGGCGAAGATGAGGGTGGGCGTGCCGGTGATCTTGTGCTTGCGGCCGAACTCGCCGTTGCGGTTCAGCGCGGCCACGTCGCACTGCTCGGAGCGGGGGATGGCGACGCCGCGCACCATCCAGTCCTGCCAGACCTTGGCCTTGTCCTTGCCGCACCAGATGGCCTTGGACTTCTCCATCGAGTCCGGGCCCAGGATCGGGTACAGGAACATGTACACCGTCACGTTGTTGATCTTCTGCAGGTCGCCTTCGAAGCGGCGGCAGTAGCCGCAGTTCGGGTCCTCGAACACGGCGAGCTTGCGCTTGCCGTCGCCGCGCACGATGGTGAACGCATCCTTCACGGGCAGCTCGTTGAAGTCGATGGCCAGCAGCTTGTTCGTCCGCTCCTGCGTGAGGTTGCGGCCGTTCTTGAGGTCCATCATCTCGCCGTTGAGGAGGAACGACCCCTCCGCGTCCGAGTAGAACAGGTCGGTCCCCACGCGGACTTCGTAGACGCCGGGCAACGGCGTGCGGGTCACTTCATCGACCTTGCCCAGGTTGGGCAGGCGCTCCGGCAGGTTCTTCCGGATCGCTGCGTCCACCGCGGGCGGCACCGACTTCGCCGCATTGGCCACCGTCGGTGCCAGGTCCCGCTCGGCCGCGCCGGCCACAAGGCCCGTCGCCAGCAGGGTCGCGGCCAGAGCGGCCCGCATCGCATTCGCGTTCATGTTCTTTCCGTTCTCAAGTGCGGCCGGCGCCCATGGCCTGCCGGACCGCCCAGCGTTTCACGGGCCCGCTGCGGTCGAAACCGCGCATGCCCCAGTTGCGCAGCCAGCTCCAGGGCTCCGTCGGCTGCGCAAACAGTTGCTGCAGGCCGTCCGTCGTCCAGGACATGGCCAGCACGTCCATCTTGCGCGCGCGCTCGTAGCGGCGCAGCAGTTTCTCGTCGCCCAGGCTGCGCCAGTACTCGCGCCCGTGCAGCACACGGGCCAGTTCCTCGACGTCGCCCAGGCCCAGGTTCAGCCCCTGGCCCGCGAGCGGGTGCACGTTGTGCGCCGCATCGCCGGCCAGCGCCCAGCCCGGTCCCACCCAGCGCTCGGCGTTCGCGCGCTGCAGGGGCCACGCCATGCGTTCGCTCGCGAGCGCCATGCGCCCCAGCTCGGCGCCGCAGGCGGCGGCCAGGCGGGCCTGGAACTCCTCCGGGGCCAGCGCCAGCAGCTCGTCCGCGCGGGGCTCCAGTACGGACCACACCAGGGCCACGGAGTTCCCTTGGGGGCCGCCCAACGGCAGCAAGGCCAGCACGTTGCCTTCGGCGAACCACTGGTGGGCGACGCCGCCATGCGGTTTTTCACAGTCCAGGCGCGCCGCGATGGCGCGCTGCGGATAGGACGTGACCCGGAAGGGCACGCCGAACTCGGCCCGCGTGCTGCTGGCGCGGCCTTCGCAGACCACCGTCAGCGCCGCGGGCGCCGGGGCCTGCAGCACTTCGACCTGCGGCGCGAAGCGCACCGCTTCGGCCAGCCGCGCGACCAGGGGCGCGACGTCCACGATCCAGGCCAGCGCCGGGGCGCCTTCATCCTGCGCGGCGAAACGCACGCGGCCGCCCTCGTCGCCGCGGACGTCCATGGCCGTCACGGGCGTCGCGTGTTCCTCGTCGGGCCAGGCGCGCAGGCCCAGCAGCAGGTCGCGCGAAGCGCCATTGAGCGCATAGGCGCGCACGTCACCCTGGCCGGAGGTGGGCGCCGGCGGCGCTTCCACCAGGCCCACGCGCAGCCGGTCGCGCGCGAGCAGGAGGGCCAGCGTCCGGCCCACGATGCCCGCGCCGCGGATACAGACGTCGTAAGGTGCGGCCATGGGGGCATTGTAGGAGCCGGGCACAATCCACGCCCATGAGCCAAGCCGCCGACGTCACCGCCCGTCTCGCCCGCCTGTTCGTCTATCCGGTGAAATCGTGCGCCGGCGTGGAGCTGCGCGAGGCGCTGCTGACCGAGACCGGGCTGGACCTGGACCGCGCCTGGATGGTGGTGGACGAGCGCGGCGAATTCGTCACGCAGCGCGAGCTGCCGCGCATGGCGCTGGTGAAGCCCCAGCTGAAGCTGCACGAGGTGGTGCTGCGCGCGCCGGGCATGCTGGCACTGCACCTGGCCATCGACACGGTCGAGGAGCCGGTGAAGGTGAAGGTCTGGGACGACGCGGTGCCGGCCTTCGACATGGGCGACATCGCGGCCCAGTGGTTCACGGACTTCCTGGGCCGCAAGCTGCGGCTGGTGCGCTTCGACCCGGACCACCGGCGCCTGTCCAACATGAAGTGGACCGGCGGCGCCGAGGCGCCCAACCAGTTCAGCGACGGCTATCCGCTGCTGGTGACCAGCACCGCGTCGCTGGCGGACCTGAATGCGCGGCTCGAACAGGGCGGCCATGCGCCGGTGGGCATCGAGCGCTTCCGGCCCAACCTCGTGCTGGACGGAATCGAGGCGCACGACGAGGATCGCCTCGACGTGATCCGCATCGCCACGGAAGACGGAGAAGTCCTGCTGCGGCCGGTGAAGCCCTGCGCCCGCTGTCCCATTCCCAACATCGATCCGGCCACCGCCGAGAGCGATCCCGCCGTCACGGACACGCTGCAAGGCTACCGGCGCAACGACCGGGTCGGCGGCGCGGTGACCTTCGCCATGAACGCGATCGTGGTGGAGGGCGTGGACCGGACGCTGCGCGTCGGCCAGGAAGCCACCGGGGACTACCGCTTCGAATGAGCGCCTAGCGGGCGGCGGCGAAGCCGCTGTCGGCGGGCGCGTCGCCTTCCTGCGCGAAGATCGCGGAGTCCGGCGTCTCCGGCGGCTCCGGTTCGGCCTGGATGAAGCGGATCGGGCGCCGCGTGCGCGGCGACATGTGGGCGAGGCGGTCGGCGAGCGCTTGCTGGATCGCGTCGGCCTCCATCGGGCGCTCGTCCAGCAGCAGGGCCGCGACGTGGAACTGCAGGGTCACGTCCGGCTTCAGTCCGGGCAGCGGCATCAGGCCGGCGGCGATCAGCCGCGAGGCGCGTTCCGTCACGGAGCTGCGCGCGTTGGCGCCTTCCAGGATGACGCCGAAGCGCGCTTCGCCCACGCGCGCCACCGTGTCCACGTCGCGCAGCAGGCGGCGCAGCTTGATCACGCTGCGCAGCAGGCTCTGTTCGGCCACCGCGCTGCCGAAGTAGTTGCGGATGGGGCCGTAGTTCACGAGGTCGATGTACATCACGGCGGCGCTCTCGCCGTCGCGGCGGTGCCGCGCGACCACCTGCCGCAGGCGGTCGACGAACAGGTGCGGCGCGAGCAGGCCCGTGAGCGCGTCGTGCGTGGACAGGGCCTGTTCCCGCACCGCGGCGCTGTGCCGGTCGCGCGAGCGGATGTACAGCGCGACGAGCAGCAGCGGCACCTCGAAGGCCAGCCCGAGCAGCACGACGTACTGGGGCACGAACGTCAGGTCGGCCCAGCCGAGGTTGCGCGTGACGGTGACGACGACGGCGGCCATCAGCGGGAACTGCGCCGCGAAGATCCAGCGCGCGACCACGTCCCCGCGCCACCAGGCGAACGCGGACACGGCCAGCGCCGCCGGCGTGGCGATGCACAGGTACACGCCGGTCGCGGCCAGCGAGATCGCCTTGGGGGCGAACGCGATCACGAGCGCCACTGCCAGGCCGGCGAGGCCCAGCACCAGCGTCAGCCGGTCGAGCGTCGGGAAGCGCCGGCGCAGCCCCAGCGTCTTGCGCACGAACAGGATGGCCGCGCCCGCCGTCATGCAGGCCAGCATGTTGGTCGGCGCATCCTGCAGCAGCCCGAAGCCCGGCCACAGGAACTGTGCCGCCACGCCCGTGTACGCCGCCATCGCCAGGCTCGTGAGCGCTGCATAGCCCGCGTACCAGCCGAAGCCCGGATCGCGGTAGGCCCAGGCCTTGGCGACGCAGGACGCGATGAGCACCAGCAGCGCGCCGAGCGCAGCGCCCAGGAACAGGTAGTCCAGTTGCACCGCTTCCGTGTGCGCGGTGTCGGTCGCCAGCTCCAGCGGGAAGAGCGCCGGCGTCGAATGCTGGATGCGCACGTACACGTCGCGCGTTTCGCCCGGCGGCAGTTCGAGGCGGAACACCGGGAAGCGGCCGCGCTCCGGCCAGCGGTTGACGGCCAGCGTGTCGCCGGCGCTGTCCGACCGCCAGACGCCGCCGTCCTGCTGGTACACGGTGACCAGGTCCAGCACCGGCATCGGCAGCTTGAGCAGCCAGTCCTGCCGCTCCTTGGGCGCGCGCTGCAGGCGCAGGTGCAGCCACAGCGCGCCATTCGGCGAGAGGCGGTGGACCCCGCCCGGGGGCGGCGGCAGGAACTGCGACTCGGGTGCGCGCAGCACCTGCGCCAACGTGGCGTCGCCCCGCACGTCGAGCCAGGCGCCGGCGAGGCCTTGCGCATCGACGCTGCCCATCTCGTCGCGCAGCATCGCCGGCGCGGGATCCGTCGCGGCGCTGACGCAGGCGCACCACACCAGCATGCAGCACCCCACGAACAGCCGGGCCATGGCCCATGGCATACACTTTCGGGCTTCGCTAACGGGTACTGACATGAGTTTGAAGTGCGGGATCGTGGGTTTGCCCAACGTGGGCAAGTCCACCTTGTTCAACGCCTTGACCAAGGCGGGCATCGCCGCCGAGAACTATCCTTTCTGCACGATCGAACCGAACGTGGGCGTGGTGGAGCTGCCCGATCCGCGCCTCGACCAGCTGGCGGAGATCGTCAAGCCCGAACGGATCGTGCCAGCCATCGTCGAGTTTGTCGATATCGCGGGCCTCGTCGCGGGCGCGAGCAAGGGAGAAGGTCTCGGCAACCAGTTCCTGGCGCACATCCGCGAGACGGATGCCGTGGTGAACGTGGTGCGCTGCTTCGAGGATGCCAACGTGATCCACGTCGCGGGCCGCGTCGATCCCGTGTCCGACATCGAGGTGATCCAGACCGAGCTGTGCCTCGCGGACCTGGGCACGGTGGAAAAGACGCTGGCGCGCTACAGCAAGGCCGCGAAGTCAGGCAACGACAAGGAAGCGGCGCGCATGGTGCAGCTGCTGCCCAGGGTGCAGGCTGCGCTGGACCAGGGCAAGCCGGTGCGCACGCTGGCGCTGACCGACGAAGAGAAGGCGCTGCTCAAGCCGCTGTTCCTGATCACCGCGAAGCCGGCGATGTTCGTCGGCAACGTGGACGAGGGCGGCTTCGAGAACAACCCGCACCTCGACAAGCTGCGCGCCTATGCGGCGACGCAGAACGCGCCGGTGGTGGTGATCTGCGCCAAGATCGAATCCGAGATCGCCGACATGGCGGACGAGGACAAGAAGATGTTCCTGGCCGAGATCGGCCAGGACGAGCCGGGCCTGAACCGCCTGATCCGCGCGGCCTTCACGCTGCTGGGCCTGCAGACCTATTTCACGGCCGGCGTGAAGGAAGTGCGCGCCTGGACCGTCGCCATCGGCGCCACCGCGCCGCAGGCCGCGGGCGTGATCCACACGGACTTCGAGCGCGGCTTCATCCGCGCGCAGACCATCGCCTTCGAGGACTTCATCGGCTTCAAGGGCGAGCAGGGCGCGAAGGACGCGGGGAAGATGCGCAGCGAAGGCAAGGAATACGTCGTCAAGGACGGCGACGTCATGAACTTCCTGTTCAACGTCTGATCGCCTAGGGGTTCACCCGAAAGGACTGCGTGCAGCCCTTGTTCTGTGAAGTCATTCACAGAACGCCAGCTCGACCTTCCGTGAAGATGGCGCGCCCGCCCGGGCTCAAGACCATACAACGAGGGATCCATGCGCCGTTTCCATTCCATCCTGCTGCGGCAGGCACGCACCTTCTTCCTGAGCGCGGGGCTTGGGGCCCTTGCGCTGCTGGCCGGCTGCGCGACGCACTACGTCGACGGCACCACGAAGGAAGTGCTGCCGGCGCAGATGGTGCGGCCTGCGCAGCCGCGTCCGGTGCAACTGCTGGTGGAGTTCCAGACGAAGGGCGTTGCCAACGCGCGCGCAACCGACCACACGAAGAAGATGGTGGCGGACAGCGTGCGGTCCACCGGCCTGTTCTCGGACGTCACCGACCAGCCTGCCCCCGGCGGCGCGGTGCTGAGCGTCACCCTCAACAACGTCCCGCTGACGGACGATGCCGCCGCCAAGGGCTTCATGACGGGCCTCACGTTCGGTGCCGCCGGCAGCCAGGTGACCGATGGCTACATCTGCACGGTGAGCTACCTGCCTCCCGGCGCTAGCCGGCCGGTCGTGAAGTCAGCGCGCCACGCGATTCACACGACCCTGGGTGCCAAGGGGGCGCCGCCCAACGCCTACCAGGCGGCCAACATCGAGGACGCCATTCGCACGATGGTGCGCCAAGTGACGTCCGTTGCGCTCGACCAGCTGTCCCGCGATCCGGACTTCAAGTGAGCGCCCTGCGCACCTCCGGCGTCGCGCTGCTGCTCTGTACCGTGCTGGCCGTGGGAGGTTGCGCCCTCGCGCCGCTGGGTCATCCCGTCCCAAGCATGGCGAACATCGCCGCGGCGCGCTCGGCGGACTTGCCGCCGATGGCGCTGGGCCCGTTCCAGCTGGCCGCCGGCAAGGGCCCGGTCCTGGATCAGAGGGTCTCGATCCGCAGCAACAACCTGTACTCGCCCTACAGCAGCTCCTTCTCGGCGTACCTCAGGGAAACGCTTGCGACGGATCTGCGCGCGGCGGGGCTGCTGGATTCCGCCTCGACGACCATCGTGTCGGGGGAGCTGACCGACAGCCGGATCGACGTGCCGACCGGCACGGCGAGTGCCACCGTCGCGGCGCGATTCACCGTGACGCGCGGCGGCGCGACGCTCTACGTGAAAGAGCTGCGCGCGCGCACCACGTGGGCCTCCGGCTTCGTCGGGGCCGAGGCCGTGCCCATGGCCGTCAACCACTACGAGCAGTTGTACCGCCAGCTGGTGGCGAGCTTTCTGGGAGACGCGGAGCTGCAGGCGGCCGTCAGGCGCTGACCGGACGCGCTGGCGCTACCGCGTCTCGCCGCGGCGTCCCCGCTGCAGGTCCTGCGTGAACTGCGCATGGCCATGTTGAGCGTGGTCATGGACTCGGAATCCGCGTTCGCCAGGATCTGGTCGTGCTCCTTGGGGGTCGGTACGAGCGCCACCACCTCGGTCCGCGTAGGGGCACGGCGCGCGCCGGCGCAACCGGGAGGCTCCGGACGCGGTCGCGCGTGTGGCATCCGGACGCCACCGGAAGGTGCAGAGCTCACTGCAATCCGCCACGGCGGCTCGCATGATGGCGCGCCTGGAGCTCCCATGACCGCCATCCAACGCACCCTGCAGCGCCTGCGCCGGCGCACCGTCCATTGCTACGAGCTGCTGCTGTACGCCCTGCTGCTGGCCCTGGCGCTGGCCGTGGGCCTGGCGGCGTCCCCCGGCGCGGAGGACGCTCAGTGCGGGAACATCCAGAGCAGCGCGGACGTCATCACGAGGTAGCGCAGGAACTTGCCGACCGTCATGTAGAAGCTGCAGGCCCAGAAGGGCATGCGCAGCCAGCCGGCCACCGCGCACAGCGGGTCGCCCACGATGGGCAGCCAGGCGAGCAGGCAGGCCTTCGGGCCCAGCTTCTCCAGGAAGACCAGCGCCTTGAGGTGCGTGCGCGAGTGGCGGTACTTGTCCACCACCTGGTGCGCCTTGTAGCCCATCCACCACGTGAACATGCCCCCCAGCGTGTTGCCGACCGTGGCGATGAAGATGGCGCTCCAGAACAGGTCGGGGTTGAGCTTCAGCAGGCCGAAGAGGGCCGGCTCGGAGCCGACGGGCAGCAGCGTCGCCGAAACGAAGGCGGCGACGAACAGGGTGCTGAGGCCGTACTCCGGCAATGCCAGCACGGCAAACAGTGTTTCCATCCAGGACGGCATCCGCGGGGATGTTATCGGAGCGCGCGCGGCGATTGGCGAACGGATCGGCGGCCGCAACATTTCAAGAACTGAAACGGGCCGGGCCTACAATCGTGCCTCTTTTTTCGGCAGCCCCATTCCTCCATGCACATCGGCCCCTACACCCTCGCGAACAACGTGTTCGTGGCGCCGATGGCGGGTGTGACGGACCGGCCGTTCCGGCGCCTGTGCCGCGCCTTCGGTGCCGGCTACGCGGTGAGCGAGATGGTGACGTCGCGCAAGGACCTGTGGAACAGCCTCAAGACCTCGCGCCGCGCCAACCACGACGGCGAGCCCGGGCCGGTGGCCGTGCAGATCGCCGGCACCGACGCGCAGATGATGGCCGAGGCGGCCGCGTACAACGTCGAGCGCGGCGCGCGGATCATCGACATCAACATGGGCTGCCCGGCCAAGAAGGTGTGCAACAAGTGGGCGGGCTCGGCCCTGATGCAGGACGAGCCGCTCGCCATCGCGATCGTCGAGGCCGTCGTGGCCGCCTGCGCGCCGCACGGCGTGCCCGTGACGCTGAAGATGCGCACCGGCTGGTCGGCGGACCATCGCAACGCGGTGACGCTGGCGCGCGCGTTCGAGTCCGCCGGCGTGCAGATGCTGACGGTGCACGGCCGCACGCGCGAGCAGGGCTACAAGGGGCAGGCCGAGTACGACACCATCGCCGCCGTCAAGGCCGCGGTGCGCGTGCCGGTGGTGGCCAACGGCGACGTCACCTCGCCGCGCAAGGCGCGCGAGGTGCTCGCGGCGACCGGCGCGGACGCCGTGATGGTGGGCCGCGCGGCCCAGGGGCGGCCCTGGATCTTCCGCGAGATCGTGCATTACCTCGCCACCGGCACCGAGCTGGCGCCGCCGCTGGTGGCGGAGGTGCAGCGGGCGCTGGCCGCCCACCTGGAAGATCACTACGCGCTGTACGGGGAATTCACCGGCGTGCGCAGCGCGCGCAAGCACATCGGCTGGTACGTGCGGGCGCTGCCGGGCGGCGAAGCGTTCCGCGCGGAGATGAACGCCATCGAGGACAGCATGACGCAGCTGTCCGCCGTCAACCGCTTCTTCGAGGGCCTCGCGGCCCGGATGGACCGCATGCCGGCCGCATCCGCCGTGGGGACGGAAGAACTCGCAGAGAACGAGGCATGAGCGCCGCACGGCCGCCCGAAGGCGCTCGCCCCCTCCGCTTGCGGAGGGGGGAGGAGAAGCCCGCGCAGCGGGCCATCCCGGGGGAGGATACTGAATGAGCAAAAAACAGATCGAGGAGTGCGTCCGTACGAGCCTGGAAGGCTACTTCCGCGACCTGCGCGGAACCGAGCCCGACGGCATGTACGAGATGCTGGTGAAAGTGGTGGAGAAGCCCCTCCTGGAAGTCGTCATGGCCAAGGCCGACAACAACCAGTCGCGCGCCGCGGAGTGGCTGGGCCTGAACCGCAACACGCTGCGGAAGAAATTGATCGAGCACAAGTTGTTGAAATGAACGCACTCCTTTCCGTCTCCGACAAGACCGGCATCGTCGAACTGGCGCAGGCCCTGCACGCCCTCGGCGTGCGCCTGATCTCCACCGGCGGCACCGCCAAGCTGCTGGCCGACCAGGGCCTGCCCGTGACCGAGGTCGCCGAACTCACCGGCTTCCCCGAGATGCTGGACGGCCGCGTGAAGACCCTGCATCCCAAGGTGCACGGCGGCCTGCTGGGCCGGCGCGACCTGCCCGAGCACGTCGCCGCGCTGCACCGGCATGCCATCAGCCCGATCGACTTCCTGGTGGTGAACCTCTATCCCTTCGAGCAGACGGTGGCCAAGGCGGGCTGCACGCTGGAGGAAGCGATCGAGAACATCGACATCGGCGGCCCGGCCATGGTGCGCAGCGGCGCCAAGAACTGGAAGGACGTGGCGGTGCTGACCGACGCGTCGCAGTACGGCCCGGTGGTCGCGGAGCTGAAGGCCTCGGGCGCCGTCTCGCAGAAGACGAAGTTCGCGCTGGCCGTCGCGGCATTCAACCGCATCAGCAACTACGATGGCGCGATCAGCGACTACCTGTCGTCGCTGCAGGAAGATGGCGCCCGCTCCATGTTTCCCGGCCAGGCCAACGGCCGCTTCGTCAAGATTCAGGACCTGCGCTACGGCGAGAACCCGCACCAGCAGGCCGCCTTCTACCGCGACCTGCATCCCGCGCCCGGCTCGCTGGCCGTGGCGCAGCAGGTGCAGGGCAAGGAGCTCTCGTACAACAACATCGCCGACGCCGACGCGGCGTGGGAATGCGTCAAGAGCTTCGAGACGCCGGCCTGCGTGATCGTCAAGCACGCCAATCCGTGCGGTGTCGCGGTGGGCAAGGATCCGCTGGAGGCCTATACCAAGGCCTTCCAGACCGATCCCACGTCGGCCTTCGGCGGCATCATCGCCTTCAACCGCCCGCTCGATGGCGCGGCGGCGCAGGCGGTGCGCGGGCAGTTCGTCGAGGTGCTGATGGCGCCCGACTACACGCCCGAGGCGCTCGCCGTGTTCAAGGACCGGCCCAACGTGCGCCTGCTGAAGATCGCGCTGCCCCCCGGTGGCGCCACGGCCTGGGACCAGGGCCGCAACCTGATGGACGTCAAGCGCGTGGGTTCCGGCCTGCTGATGCAGACTGCGGACAACCGGGAGCTGACTTTGGCCGAACTGAAGGTCGTGACGAAGCAGCAGCCCACGCAGCAACAGCTGCACGACCTGCTGTTCGCGTGGAAGGTGGCCAAGTACGTCAAGTCCAACGCCATCGTCTTCTGCAAGGACGGCATGACCATCGGCGTCGGCGCCGGCCAGATGAGCCGCGTGGACTCGGCCCGCATCGCGGCCATCAAGGCGCAGAACGCGAAGCTCGACATGCAGGGCACCGCCGTCGCGAGCGACGCCTTCTTCCCGTTCCGCGATGGCCTCGATGTCGTCGTGGACGCGGGCGCGCGCTGCGTGATCCAGCCGGGTGGTTCGATGCGGGACCAGGAAGTGATCGACGCGGCGGATGAACGCGGCGTGGCGATGGTGTTCACGGGCGTGCGGCACTTCCGGCACTGAAGCTGGTCGTCCCCGCGGAGGCGGGGACCCAGGGCCCCCCAAAAGCAAAAGCGGCCATCGGCCGCTTTTGTTCCTGAACGCCCTGGATTCCCGCCTGCGCGGGAATGACGGCGTGCTAGGGCCGCATCTGCTTGAACACTTCCCTCGCCGCCTCCACCGTCGCCGCGATGTCCTCGTCGCTGTGCGCCGCCGAAACGAACCCCGCCTCGTATAGCGCCGGCGCGATGTACACCCCGCGATCCAGCAGGCCGTGGAACAGCTTGCCGAACGCCGGGGCGTCGCTCTTCATCACCTGCGAATAGTTCTGCGGCAGCTGCGGCAACAGGAAGAAGCCGAACATGCCGCCTTCGCAGTCCGCGCTGAACGGCACGCCGGTGGCGTAGGCCGCGTTCTTCAGCCCGTCGACCAGCGTCCGCGTCTTCTTCGCCAGCGATTCGTAGAACCCGGGCTGCGCGATCTCCTTCAGCGTCGCCAGGCCGCAGGCGGTGGCGACCGGGTTGCCCGAGAGCGTGCCCGCCTGGTACACCGGCCCGAGCGGCGCCAGCTTCTCCATCAGCGCCCGCGGGCCGCCGAAGGCCGCCAGCGGCATGCCGCCGCCGATCACCTTGCCCAGCACGGTCACGTCCGGCGCGAAGCCGGGGATCTGCTTCGCGTAGACGCCCTGCGCGCCGGTGAGGCCGACGCGGAAGCCCGTCATCACCTCGTCGAACACCAGCAGCGCGCCGTGCTGCGTGCACAGCTCGCGGCAGCGCTTCATGAACGGCACGCTCGCGCGCACGAAGTTCATGTTGCCGGCGATCGCCTCGATGATCACGCAGGCGAGGTCCGCGCCATGCGTCGCGAATGCCTCCTCCAGCTGCTGGATGTTGTTGTATTCCAGGACCAGCGTGTGCTGCACGACCTCCGCCGGCACGCCGGCGGACGTGGGATGGCCGAAGGTCGCCAGGCCCGAGCCCGCCTTCACCAGCAGGGCGTCGGCGTGGCCGTGGTAGCAGCCCTCGAACTTGACGATGCGGTTGCGGCCGGTCGCGCCGCGCGCGAGCCGGATCGCGCTCATGGCCGCTTCCGTGCCGGAGCTCACGAGGCGCAGCATCTCCACGGAGGGCAGGTGCTTCGCCACTTCCTCGGCCAGCTCGATCTCGCGCTCGGTCGGCGCGCCGAAGGAGAAGCCTTCCAGCACCGCCCGCTGCACCGCCTCCAGCACGCGCGGATGGCCGTGGCCCAGGATCATGGGACCCCAGGAACCGATGTAGTCGATGAACTTGCTGTCGTTGGCGTCCCAGAAATACGCGCCCTGGGCGCGCTGGACGAAGCGCGGCGTGCCGCCGACGGCGCGGAAGGCGCGCACCGGCGAGTTCACCCCACCGGGAATCAACGCGCGGGCGCGCTCGAACAGTTCTGCGTTCTTGTCAGTGCTTTGTGTCATGTGCGGGGAGGTCGAAGGCTTCGGAGGCCGAGGGGCCCTCCTCGTCGTCGGCTTCCCCGTCATCGGGCTGGGCCCAGAACAGGCGGTCCGGCACCACGTTGCCCATGCCCGGGCGGAAGCCGCCGTCGAGGCAGCGGTCCAGGTAGGAGAGGGCCTCCACGGAGGCGGCCGCCAGGTCGGCGCCGCCGGCCACCAGGGCGGCCAGGGCGGCGGACAGGGTGTCGCCGGCGCCGGAGAAGACGGCGTCGAAGCGCTCGAACTTCTCGCTGGCGAGCACGGCCTGCGGAGTAGCCAGAACGTTCTCGACGAACTGGTCCGGCAGCGGCACGCCGGTGACCAGCGTGTAGGGAACACCCATGTCCGAGGCGGCCTTGGCGAGGTCGCGGGCGGACGGACTGCGCTCGTTGTTCCACTCCGGCAACAGCCAGCGCCACAAGGTGCTGTGGTTTCCTACCAACACCGTCGTCTGCGGCAGCATCAGTTCGCGGAAGGCGTCTTCGTACAGGTCCGCGGGGCCTTCATCCCACCAGGAAAGGGCCGGCATGTACGACACGACGGGCACGTCCGGATAGTCCGCGGCGATCTCCGCGATGGTCGAAAGCGCTTCCGGGCTGCCGACGAAACCGACCTTGATCACCTGCACCGGCACGTCCTCGAGGATGGTCCGTGCCTGCTCGGCGACCGCGTCCTCGTCGAAGGCAAAATGGTCGAAGACTTCGCCGGTGTCGCGCACGTATGCGCCGGTCACCACGGGCAGGGGATGCGCGCCGACGGAGGCGATCGCGGTGACGTCGGCGGCGAGCCCGCCGGCGCCGCTCGGATCGCTCGCGTTGAACACCATCACGCACGCCGGACCCTGCTCCTCGCCCTCGGGTTCAGAGCGCTTGGTCTCGATAGGTGTGGAATTCGTCATGGGCCCGTGATCTTCCCTGCAGCGCCTTCCTTGGAGGGTACGCAAAGGGCCTAGATACAATCGTTGCATTCTAGACGAGAGCCCTTTAAGCTGTGACCGAGACGACGACCAAGACCTGGATGTGTCTGATTTGCGGGTGGATCTATGACGAGGCCACCGGTGCACCAGACCATGGCATTGCCCCCGGAACCCCGTGGGAGCAAGTGCCGATGAACTGGACATGCCCCGAATGCGGGGCGCGCAAGGAAGACTTCGAGATGGTCCAGATCTAAACAAACACGAACCGCGGCGTTGGGACACCTGTGAGGGGGATGCCGCACCTTGGAAGTTACAAGATGAGGAGAGGCGTCACGTGAGCACCACTGGATTGAAGGTGTTGGTGATCGATGACAGCAACACCATCCGGCGCAGTGCGGAGATCTTCCTGAAGCAGGGCGGCCACGAGGTGATGCTGGCCGAGGACGGGTTCGATGCCCTGTCCAAGGTCAACGATTACGAGCCCCACCTGATCTTCTGCGACATCCTGATGCCGCGCCTGGACGGATACCAGACCTGCGCGATCATCAAGCGCAACGCCAAGTTCTCCTCCGTCCCGGTCGTCATGCTGTCCTCCAAGGACGGTGTCTTCGACAAGGCGCGCGGCCGCATGGTCGGCTCGCAGGAATACCTGACCAAACCATTCACGAAAGACCAGCTGCTGCAGACCGTGCAGCAGTTCGGTGCCCCGAAGTAAGAAGGAGAGAGGCGATGGCCATCCGCAAAGTGCTCGTCGTGGACGATTCCAAGACCGAGCTGATGTTCATGACGGACCTGCTGCAGAAGAACGGGTTCGCGGTCAAGACTGCCGAAAGCGCGGAGGACGCGTTCCGCCGCCTGGGCGAGGAGAAGCCGGACCTGATCCTGATGGACGTGGTCATGCCGGGCCAGAACGGCTTCCAGCTCACGCGCGCCATCACCCGCGACCCCCTGTACGCCGACGTGCCGATCATCATGTGCACGAGCAAGAACCAGGAGACGGACCGCGTGTGGGGCATGCGTCAGGGCGCGCGCGACTACATCACCAAACCGGTGGACGCCGCCGAGCTCATGGCCAAGATCAAGGCCCTGGGTTGAGCGGCGGCATCCGGTAGTACGTTCCCATGGCCAACCGCGAAGCCCTCCGCGAACTGCAGAGCCGGCTGGCCAGCCGGCTGCAGGCTGCCCGTACCGAGGGTGTGCAGGCGGGCTGGCTCGCCGTCGAATCCGCCGGCAGCAAGTTCCTGTTCCCGCTCGCCCAGTCGGGCGAGATCTTCCCGTTCTCGGCGCCCCAGCAGGTGCCCTACACCCAGGCATGGTTCCTGGGCGTGGCCAACCTGCGCGGCGGCCTCTTCGGCGTGGTGGACCTCGCCAGCTTCGTGACGGGCCAGGCGCCCGCGCAGCGCACCGACGCCGTCCGCGCCGAATCGCGCCTGGTGGCGCTCAACGCGCTGCTGGAAGTGAACTGCTCGTTGCTGGTCGACCGCCTGGCCGGCCTGCGCAACACCGATGCCTTCGTGTCCTCCAACGACGCTCCCGAAGGCTCACCCGATTACTTCGGCAGCGGCTACACCGATGCCAGCGGCGCGTACTGGCAGGAAATCAACCTGCAAGCGCTTTCGCAACAACCGCAATTCCTGAGCATCAGCGCTTAGACCTCTCCGAAGGCAGACCATGTCCGTCGTCTTTTCACTGAAGAACCTGTTCGGCAAGAAACCCTCCGACGAAGCCGATCCGTCCGTCACCCAGGAGTTGAGCCTGGGAGGCCCGGATCCGATGTCGGGGACCATCGAGCCTGGCAGCACGCAGAACGACACCACCATCGGGGACGATTCGATCACCGGCGACGTGGATGCGGCGGAACTGATCCGCGTCCCCCTGCTCGGTCGCCGGACCGCGGCGACCCACCAGCGCATCCTGTTCGCGCTGCTGGCCATCGCGCTGTTCGCGCTCGGTAGCGTGGCCTTCCTCGCCGTGAACCAGGCGGACCGCATCGCGCAGCAGGTGGCCGGTACCGGTAACTCGCTGATGCAGTCGCAGCGTCTCGCCAAGTCGGTGTCGCAGGCCCTGATCGGTTCGCCCCAGGCCTTCCCGGACGTGAAGGAATCGGCCCAGGTGCTGGCGCAGACGGTGCGCGGCCTGAAGGAAGGCGACGCCAACCTGCGCCTCGCGCCGGTGACGCAGGACCTGCAGCCCGAACTCGAGAAGATCGTGCCGCTGATGCAGCGCGCCGAGAAGAACGCGCAGACCGTGCTGGGCCAGCAGAAGATCCTGACCCAGGTGGGCGCCGCCCTGCGGACCATCAACCGCCAGTCGTCCGACCTGCTGGAAATCGCCGAGACGGTGTCGTCGCTGAAGCTGCAGCAGAACGCGAACCCCGCCGAAATCTCCGCCGCCGGCCAGCTGGTGATGCTGACCCAGCGTATCGGCAAGTCCGCCAACGAATTCCTGACCATGGAAGGCGTGTCGCCGGAAGCCGTGTTCCTGCTGGGCAAGGACCTGAACTCGTTCAAGGAAATCGCGCAGGGCCTGATGGAGGGCAGCGCGGAACTGCGCCTCGCCGGCTCCAAGGACGAACAGACCCGCGAGCGCCTCGATGCGCTGCTGAAGCTGTACGACCAGACCCGCACGCAGGCCGGCGCCATCCTGGGCAACCTGCAGGGCCTGGTGTCCGCGCGCGAAGCGCAGGCATCGATCATCGCGGACTCCGAGCCGCTGCGGAAGTCGCTGGAAGACCTGCAGGGCAAGCTGTCCGCGCAGACGGGCCTGGGCGCCGGCGAGCTGGCCGGCCTGGCCGCTGCCGGCCTGTTCGCGGTGCTGTGCGCGTTCGGCATTGCCTTCGTGCAGCTGCAGGACAGCCGCAGCCGCCAGGAACGCGCCGAAGCGCAGAAGCAGGAAGCCGAGCGCCAGGAGCAGGAAGCCAAGCGCGTCAACGACGCCAACCAGGCGGCCATTCTGCGGCTGATGAACGAACTGCAGTCGGTCGCCGAAGGCGACCTGACCCAGGAAGCCACCGTGACCGAGGACATCACCGGCGCCATCGCCGACTCGGTGAACTACACGGTGGAAGAACTGCGGCAGCTGGTGGGCAGCGTGCAGAGCACGGCCACCAAGGTGGCCCAGACGACGGCGCAGGTGGAATCGACTTCCACCGAACTGCTGGCGGCCTCCACCGAGCAGCTGCGCGAGATTCGCGAAACCGGCCAGTCGGTGCTCGACATGGCGGGTCGCATCAACACGGTGGCCGGCCAGGCGCAGGAATCGGCCCAGGTGGCGCGCCAGACGCTGAAGGCGACGGAGCAGGGCCTGCACGCCGTGCAGAACGCCATCGGCGGCATGAACGCCATCCGCGACCAGATCCAGGAAACCTCCAAGCGGATCAAGCGGCTGGGCGAATCGTCCCAGGAGATCGGCGAAATCACCGAACTGATTTCCGACATTACCGAACAGACGAACGTGCTGGCCCTGAACGCCGCCATCCAGGCCGCGTCGGCCGGTGAAGCGGGGCGCGGCTTCTCGGTGGTGGCGGAAGAAGTGCAGCGCCTCGCGGAACGCTCCGCGGACGCGACGCGCCAGATCTCGGCGCTGGTGAAGGCGATTCAGACCGACACGCAGGACGCGGTGGCCGCCATGGAACGCTCGACCCAGGGCGTGGTGGAAGGGGCCAAGCTGTCCGACAACGCCGGTACCGCGCTGACGGAAATCGACCAGGTGTCGCGCCGCCTCGCCGAACTGATCGAGCAGATCTCGAACTCCGCTTCCAAGGAAGCCGAGTCGGCCAACATCGTGGCCGGCAACATCCAGCACATCTTCGCGGTGACGGAGCAGACGGGTGAAGGCACCCGCTCGACGGCGCAGCAGGTGCGCGAGCTGACGCGGATGGCCGAGGAACTGCGCCAGTCGGTGTCGCGCTTCAAGATCGCCTAACACGCGCCAGCGGGACCGGCGGAGGAAGGTCCCGCGAGCCAGAGCGAAGAAGACGGAACTTCAATGCAAGCAGCAGCCCAAGAACTCGATCTGGCGAACAACGACCTGGGCCCCTTGGCCTGGGTCCTGGACGAACTGCGGAAGTCCCTGGAATCCGCCTCGTCCGCGCTGCGCCGTTTCGTGCGCGAAACCGCGCAGGCGCGCGGCGAGGACATGGCCAGCGTCGACAACGGCCACCTGCGCATCGCCCGCCAGCACATGCACCAGGCCGTGGGTGCGCTGGAGATGGTCGGCCTCGGCGCCCCCGCGCACATCCTGCGCGCCATGGAAGGCGCGGTCCAGAAATTCATCGAGCGCCCCGAGCTGTGCACCGAGCCCGCCGCGGCCAAGGTGGAGCGCGCCGGCTTCGCGCTGACCGAATACCTCGAGGCGCTCCTCGGCGGCAAGAACGTCTCCGCCCTGTCGCTGTTCATGCAGTACAAGGACGTGCAGGACCTGGGCGGGGCCAGCGTGCACCCGTCCGACCTGTGGGCGATCGACTGGCGCTGGAACGACTTCGCCGCGCCCGCCGCCGCGAAGCCCCTCGCCTATGACCCCGCCGTGCGTGCGCGCATGGACCAGGCGGTGCTGCGCATCGTCAAGTCGGCCGACCCCGCCGCGGGCAAGGAACTGGCCGAGATCAGCCTGGCGCTCGCCGGCTCGCAGCAGGAAAAGCAGCCCAAGGTGTTCTGGAAGGTGGCCGCGGGCTACTTCGAGGCCATCGCGCAGTCGCTGCTGCCTGCCGACGTCTACGTGAAGCGCGCCGCTTCGCGCGTGCTGCTGCAGTACGCCTCGCTCGCCAAGGGCGACACGAGCGTGTCCGACCGGCTGGCACAGGACCTCGTGTTCTTCTGCGCGCAAGCCGTGCCGTCGCAACCCGCCAGCGCACCGGCCCTGGCTGCCGTGCGCCAGGGCTACGGCCTCGACAAGTCCATCCCCGTGGACTATTCGAGCAGCCCGTTCGGCCGCTTCGACCCCGTGCTGCTCACGCAGTTGCGCAAGCGCATCGCCAACACCAAGGAAAGCTGGTCGGCGATGTCCGGCGGCGAGGCGCACAAGGTCAAGAACGTCGGCGACCAGTTCCACTCGCTGTGCGACACGCTGGTGAAGCTGTACGCGCCCGCCCAGCCGCTGGCGCAGGTGCTCACCAGCGCCGTCGACGGCGTCGTGAAGGCCGGCAAGGCCCCGAGCACCGAGCTCGCCATGGAAGTGGCTACCGCGGTGCTGTACCTGGAAGCCGCGTTCCAGGACCTCGACCCCAACGACCAGAAGCTGGCCGAGCGCACCGGGCGCCTGGCCGAGCGCCTGAAGAAGGTGGCGCAGGGCGGCGCGCCCGAACCGCTGGAGGCCTGGGTCGAGGACCTGTACCGCCGCGTGAGCGACCGGCAGACCATGGGCTCCGTGGTGGGCGAACTGCGCGGCACCATGGGCGAGCTGGAAAAGGTGCTCGACCAGTTCTTCCGCAACCCCGCCGACAAGGGGCCGTTGCGCGACGCGCCGGGCCACCTCGCGCAGATGCGCGGCGTGCTGTCGGTGCTGGGCCTCGACCAGGCCGCGCAGGCCGTGTCGCGCATGCGCGAAGCGGTCGAGAACATCATCACGACGGAGATCGAGGAGGAGCAGGCGCGTGCCGCCGGCACCTTCGACCGCCTGGGCAACAACCTCGGCGCGCTCGGTTTCCTGATCGACATGCTGAATTACCAGCCCACGCTGGCCAAGAAGCTGTTCCTCTGGGACGACGCCCAGGGCGAGCTGCGGCCGCTGATGGGCCGGGCGGAAGAGCCGCACGCGGCGCCTTCCATGCCCGCGGTGGCGCCCCCGGTGGCACCGGCCGCGGCGCCCAAGGCTGCTCCGGCCGATGCGTTCGCGCTGGAACTGCCGCCGCTGGACTTCGCGCCGGCGGCTGCTGCCCCCGCGCCCATGGTGGCGGCGCCCGTGGCACCCGCCAAGGCCGCGGCTCCGGTCACGCCCGCGCCGGTGGCGGCGAAGCCCGTCGCGCCCAAGCCCGCTCCCGTGCCGGCTGCGCCGCCCACCACGGGCGACGACGATGGCGACGACGAACTGCGCCAGATCTTCCTGGAGGAAGCGCGCGAGGTGGTGGGCAACGGCCACAATGCGCTGGAGGTGCTGGCCGAGGAGCCGAAGAACGTCGGCGAACTGACCACGCTGCGCCGCGCGTTCCACACGCTCAAGGGCAGCTCGCGCATGGTGGGCCTCAACGAGTTCGGCGAAGGCGCCTGGGCCATGGAGCAGGTACTCAATACCTGGCTTGCGGACCAGAAGCACGCCACCGACGAACTGCGCGCCCTGGCCACGCAGGCCCTCCAAGGCTTCGGCCGCTGGATCGAGGACATCGCGGCCGACAACGCCGGCCACTGGCAGGCCTCCGCCTTCCGGGTCGCGGCGGATGCGATGCGCACCGAATCGCGCCTGCAGGCAATCGAGCTGCCCGGCGATGCGCCCGCAGCGCCGGCGCCTGCCGTTGCCGCCACGCCGGCCGTGCCGGAAGCGCAGGACGCTGCGATCCTGGACACGCTCAAGGCCTTGGACAGCGTGGAGGTCGTCGAGGCGGCCCCCGTGCTGGAGCCTGCCGACCTGCGGGATCTCGGCTTCACCCTGGACCTCGGCGAACCCGCCGCCCCGGCCCCGGCCGTTGCCGCGCCCGCGCCGCTCGCGGACCTGGGCTTCGACATTTCCTTCGACGCCGAACCGGCGCCGGAGCCGGCGCCCGTGACCAGCGGCGCCGAAGTGGCGGAGCTGAGCGCCGACGAACTGCCGCCCGAATTCGCGCAGTTCGGCACGACCGCCATCCTGCCCAAGGCCGACCTGCCGGCCCCGCCCGCGGCCCGCGCCCCGGCACCGGCGCCGCACGACGAGCCCGCGGAGCTGATTTCCACGGCCATCCTGCCGCGCATGGACCTCGACGCGCCGGTGGCGCCCCTCGAGCCCGAGGCGCCGATCGAGATCGCCGGCATCGACTTCTCCAGCCTGTCCGCCGTGGCCGGGCCCGCCGCGCCGGCCGCACCTGCTGCGCGTGCGCCCATGCCGCCGGCCGACGTGCCCATGTCGCCGCTGGACGATTTCAGCTTCGACTTCCCGTCGGCCGCGCCCGCGCCGGCACCTGCTCCCGCACCGGCGCCCGTCGCTGCGGCACCGGCGCCTGCCCGGCCCGCGCCGGTCGCGCCCGCACGCCGCCCCGTGGCCGAACCCGAGCCCGTCGACGCCTCGCCTGCGCGCGACGAGCAGGTCAAGGTGATCGGCAGCCTGCGCATCGGCATCCCGCTCTACAACGTCTACCTCAACGAGGCGGACGAATGGTCCCGCCGGCTGGTCCAGGAGATCAGCGAGTGGACGCTGCAGATGGACGAGCGCGTGCCGGATTCCACCGTAGGCTGGGCCCATGCGCTGGCCGGCAGCTCCGCGACCGTCGGCTTCCAGGCGCTGTCGGACATCGCCCGCGCGCTGGAAGGCGCGCTGCAGCACACGCAGACCCTGGCCGACGGCACGGCGGACCATGCCCGCGTCTTCACCGAAGCGGCCGAGGAAGTGCGGCGCCTGCTGCACCAGTTCGCCGCCGGCTTCCTCAAGCAGCCGGAGCAGCGCCTGCTGCAGGAACTGCACGAGCTGAAGATCTTCGAGGGCCAGCCGCGTTCGGAACTGGCGAGCGAGCTGCCGCCGGTCGACGACATCGACTTCGGGCTGCCCCCGGCACCCGCCCGGCCCGCGCCCGCCCCCGTGCGTCCGGCCGCGCCCCTGCGCCCGGTGGCGCAGGCCCCCATCGCGCAACCGGCCAAGCTGGCTGCCGCGGCCGCTCCGCGTGCGCCGCTCGTGTCGGTGGACAGCGACGAGGAACTCGACGTCGTCGACGCGATCGACCCCGACCTGTTCCCGATCTTCGAGGAAGAGGGCGCGGAGCTGATGCCCGCGCTGGACAGCGCGCTGCGCCAGTGGGCCCAGCGCCCCGAGCAGCGCGAGCCGCGCGACCAGGTGCTGCGCGCGCTGCACACGCTCAAGGGCAGCGCCCGCCTGGCCGGCGCGCTGCAGCTGGGCGAACTGGCGCACCGCATGGAGTCCGAGGTGGAATACCTCGGTCACGACAACATCGCCAGTGCCGACATCGAGGCCCTGCTGCAGCGCTTCGATGCGATGCAGTCGCGCTTCGACACGCTCCGCGCCACCGGCGGCTTTGCGCCGCCGGAGCCCGTCGCCGCGCCGGCGCCGGTCCAGGCGAAGCCCGCTCCCGCACCCGTGCAGGCGAAGCCCGTCGAGCCGCCGCGCGCCGCTGCGCCGGCACCGGCGCCCGTGCAGGCGGCCCCGGCCCCCCGGCCCGAGGCCGCGCCGCCCATGGTGCACGTGCCGGTGCCTGCGCCCGCGTCGCCGACGCCCACCCGCACCGCGATCGCGATGCCGGCGGCCACCAGCGTCACGCCGGCGCGCCAGGCCGCCAACCAGGCCGTGCGCGTGCGCTCGCAACTGCTCGACCGCCTGGTCACGCAGGCCGGCGAGGTGATGATCACCCGCTCGCGCCTGGAGTCCGAGCTGAAGCAGCTGCGCGGTTCGCTGGGCGACCTCACGGGCAACCTGGACCGCCTGCGCACGCAGCTGCGCGAGATCGAGGTGCAGGCCGAGTCGCAGATGCAGTCGCGCATGGCGCAGGCCAAGGACACGGCCGCCGGCTTCGACCCGCTGGAATTCGACCGCTTCACGCGCGTGCAGGAACTGACGCGCCTGATGGCCGAATCGGTGAACGACGTGGCCACCGTGCAGCGGAACATCCACCGCGTGGTGGAGGCGACCGAAGACGACCTGATCGCGCAGGCCCGCCAGACCCGCGAGCTGCAGCGCGACCTGCTGCGCACCCGCATGATGGAGTTCGAGGGCATCTCGGACCGCCTGTACCGCGTGGTGCGCCTGGCCGCCAAGGAAAGCGGCAAGCAGGTGAAGCTGGACATCCTGGGCGGCTCCATCGAAATGGACCGCGGCGTGCTGGACCGCATGACGGCGGCCTTCGAGCACCTGCTGCGCAACTGCGTGGCCCACGGCATCGAAGTGCCCGAGACGCGCACGGCCGCGGGCAAGGACGCCACCGGCACGATCAACATCCACGTGCGCCAGGAAGGCAACGACGTCTCGGTGGAATTCCAGGACGACGGCGCCGGCCTGAACATCGCGCGCATCCGGCAGAAGGCGATCGAGAACGGCCTGATCTCGGCCGACCAGCAGATCTCCGACCAGGACGCCGCCAACCTGATCTTCCTGCCCGGCTTCTCCACCGCGCAGCAGGTGACGGAACTGGCCGGCCGCGGCATCGGCATGGACGTGGTCCGCGCGGAAGTGAACGCGCTCGGCGGCCGCATCGAGACCACGACCCAGATGGGCCGCGGCACGAGCTTCAAGCTGGTGCTGCCGCTGACCACCGCGGTGACGCAGGTGGTGATGGTGCGCTCGGGCAACTTCTCGATCGGCGTGCCGGCCAACCTGGTGGAACTGGTGCGCCGCGCCGGCCAGAAGGAAGTCCAGACCGCGTACAACACCGGGAACTTCGAGTTCGGCGGCGAGTGGCTGCCCTTCTTCTGGTCCGGGGCGCTGCTGCAGGTCTCGCGCCACAGCGCCGAGCCGCAGGGCAAGACGCAGCCGGTGGTGATCTTCCGCTCCGCTTCGCAGCGCGTCGCGGTGCACGTGGACGAAGTGCTGGGCAACCAGGAAGTGGTGGTGAAGAACCTGGGCCCGCAGATGTCGCGGCTGCCCGGCCTCGCCGGCATGACGGTGCTGGCTTCCGGCGCCGTGGTCCTGATCTACAACCCGGTGGCGCTGGGCCAGGTGTACGGCGAGCAGGCCCGCCTGCTCAGCGCCGACCAGGCCAGCCCCGAGGTGCTGGGCGAAGGCGCGGTGCGCGTCATCACGCCTTCCGAGCCGGTGCTGCCGACGCCGCCCGCGGTGCCGCTGGTGCTGGTGGTGGACGACTCGATCACGGTGCGCCGCGTGACGCAGCGCCTGCTGACGCGCGAAGGCTACCGCGTGGCGCTTGCCGCCGACGGCCTGCAGGCGCTCGAACGCCTGGCGGAGGAACTGCCTTCGGTGGTGCTGTCGGACATCGAGATGCCGCGCATGGACGGCTTCGACCTCGCGCGCAACATCCGCGCCGACGCCCGCCTGGCGCACCTGCCGATCGTGATGATCACCTCGCGGATCGCCGAGAAGCACCGCGAGCACGCGAAGGAGCTGGGCGTGAACCACTACCTCGGCAAGCCGTACTCGGAAGAAGAGCTGATGAGCCTGGTGAAGCACTACTGCTCGCAGGCGGTGGCGGCGTAGGGCCGCAGTGGTGGGGTTCGCGCTACGCGCTCACCGCCACCCTACGGCGCACGGAAAGCGGCCTTCGGGCCGCTTTCCTGTTTCCGGGTGCCCTGGGCTCCCGCCTCCGCGGGAATGACGGATTCGAGCGCCGCGCGGTCCCAGTGCGCGAGCGTCGCGGCCGCGTCGTAGGTGCTTTGCAGGAAGGCGAGCAGGGTCGCGTCGGGATCGACCGAGGTCCGCACCACCTCATACGGCAGGATGAACTCGCGCAGCTGCGCGCTGTAGAAGGCGCCCTGCGGCTGCACCGGCCATTGCGCGAAGCCGGCCGGCTCCGGATACGCATAGCTGTAGAAGGCCGGTTCACCCCATCCGGCACCGGCCCAGAAGCCGCAGCTGCTCACCTCGTGCGAATACGCCTCGCGCGCCACCCAGTCGGGCAGGTTGGGAATGCCGGCCGGATGCGGCGGCGCGGTGCGCCCCGAGAAGCGGGTCACGGCGAGGTCGGCCGCGCCCCAGAAGAAGTGCACCGGACTCGCCTTGCCGAGGAAACGCGCGCGGAAGATGCGCAGCACGCGATCGGTCTGCAGGAGGATGCGCCACCAGCGCTGTGCCGCGTCGGCGTCGTAGGGACGCGGTTCCGTGCACTGCTCGAACGGCAGCGCGCCCGGGATCTCGCAGGGCTGCGTGTGGATCGCCATCGGGATGCCCAGCGACCGCAGCGCCTCCTGCACCGACCGGTAGAACTGTGCCACCGGCTCCGCCTGCAGCGGCACCGTCGTGCGCGCGCCGTCGCTGGTCTCCAGCAGCAGCACGTGATCGAGGAAGTCGAAGGTCGCCTGCCAGAAGCGGTCGCCGGAGGGCAGCGCGCCGCTCGTGAGCCCGCGTGCCGTGACCTGCAGCGTCACGTGCCAGGAGTGGTTGGTCCAGGGCGTGCACCCCAGGCGCAGCTTGCCGATCACCTGCGTCCAGCGGTGCAGCGCCTCGTGCGTGCCCTGCCACGCGTTCCAGGGCAGGGGCGGCCAGGCAGGGGAAGGTGCGGGCATGCGGGCCTCCTCGGCAGTTGGCGTTCTGCCGCAAGCCGCTTATAACGCGAACGCCCACTGCCCTGCACCAGCCCTGGAGGATCCCTACATGGCCGATCACGCAACCGCTTCCGCAGCAGCGCTCCCCTCCACCATCACCAACCGCGAAGCGGCACAGGTTGCGCGCGCCAACGCCACCGGCCTGCAGCCGGTGGTGTTCGTGCACGGGCTGTGGCTGTTGCCCAGCAGCTGGGACCGGTGGGCAGGCGTGTTCGAGGAGGCCGGCTATGCGGCCCTCACGCCGGGCTGGCCCGACGATCCGCGCACGGTGGAGGAAGCCAACGCGCATCCGGAGGTGTTCGCCAACAAGACCGTGGGGCAGGTCGCGGACCACTTCGAATCCATCATCCGGCAGCTGAAGGCGAAGCCCATCATCGTGGGCCACTCCTTTGGCGGGCTGCTGGTGCAGATCCTTGCCGGCCGCGGACTCGCCACCGCCACGATCGCCATCGACCCCGCGCCGTTCCGCGGGGTGCTGCCGCTGCCCATTTCGGCCCTGCGTTCCGCCTGGCCGGTGCTGGGCAATCCCGCGAACCGCGGCAAGGCCATCGCGCTCACCTTCGAGCAGTTCCGCTACGCCTTCGCCAACGCGGTGAGTGACGAGGAGGCGCACGAGCTGTACCAGACCTTTGCCGTGCCGGCGCCCGGCGCGCCGCTGTTCCAGGCGGCGACGGCCAACCTCAACCCCTGGACCGAAGTCCGCGTCGACACCGACAACCCCGAGCGCGGGCCCATGCTGATCATCTCCGGGGAGAAGGACCACACCGTGCCGTGGGCGCTTGCCAACGGCGCGTACAAGCGCCAGCGCCGCAACGGCAACATCACCGAGATCATGGAGATCCCCAACCGCGGCCACGCGCTCACGGTGGACAGCGGCTGGCGCGAGGTGGCGGACGTCTCGCTGAGCTTCGTGCGCAAGGTGCAGGAGCCCGACATCCGGCTGCCCTGAGCAACCCCGGCGGCGTGTCGGGGCGCCGCCGGCGCCTTCCAACTAAAATCGGGGCATGGCCAGCGACGCCGCCCCGATGAACCTCACGCACCACTTCCTGATCGCAATGCCGGGGCTGCAGGATGCTTCGTTCGCGCGCTCGGTGGTGTACCTGTGCGAGCACAGCCCGCGCGGCGCCCTGGGGCTGGTGATCAACAAGCCCACCGACATCAACCTCCGGCACCTGTTCGAGAAGGTCGACCTGCCCCTGGGCCGCGACGAGCTCGCCGCCACGCCGGTGCTGCAGGGCGGCCCGGTGCAGACCGAGCGCGGCTTCGTGCTGCATGAGGCGGTCCACGCCGAGGGCGCGGACGCCAACGAGTCCGTCTACGCGTCGACCATGACCATTCCCGGCGGGCTGGAGATGACCACGTCCAAGGACGTGCTGGAAGCGATCTCCACCGGCGCCGGCCCGCGCAAGCTGCTGGTGACGCTCGGCTACTCCGCCTGGGGCGAGGGCCAGCTGGAATCCGAGCTGGCCGAGAACAGCTGGCTCACGGTGGATGCGGACACCAGCGTCATCTTCGACACGCCCATCGAGGAACGCTACGAGAAGGCGCTGGGCCTGCTGGGGCTGCAGTCGTGGATGCTTTCCCCGGGAGCCGGGCACGCATGAACGCCGCGGCTCCCGACGTTCCCCCGCACTTCCAGACCTTTCTCGCTTTCGATTTCGGCCTCAAGCGCACCGGGGTGGCGGTGGGCAACCGCATGCTGCGCACGGCGACGCCGCAGCAGACCATTCGCGCCGAAGGCAGCGACGCGCGGCTCGCCGCCGCCGAGGCGCGCATCCGCGAATGGCAGCCCGATGCCCTCGTCGTGGGCGTGCCGTTCCATCCCGACGGCGCCAGCCACGAAAATACGGCCCGCGCGCGCAAGTTCGCCCGTCAGCTGCGCGGCCGCAGCGGCAAGGCCGTGTACGAGGTGGACGAACGCTACAGCACCACCGAGGCCGAAGCCTCGGGCGCGCGCGACGCCGATGCCGGAGCCGCCTGCATCATCCTGGAACAGTTCCTGAGGAGCCTGCCGTGAACCCCGCCCCCAACCATGGCGCGCTGACGCTCGATGCCGAGGCGCTGTACCGCGAGCTGCTGCGCGGCGTGCGCCAGCTGCGCGAACCCGACACCCGACTGGTCGGCATCACCTCCGGCGGCGCCTGGCTGGCCGAACGCCTGCAGAAGGACCTGGGCCTGGAGGGCGCGCCCGGCGTGATCTCTTCGGCCATGCACCGCGACGACTATGCGCGCCGCGGCATCGCCGCGACCGCGCAGACGCTGCTGGACTTCGACGTCAACGGCGCGCGCATCCTGCTGCTGGACGACGTGCTCTACACCGGCCGCACGATCCGCGCGGTGCTGAACGAACTGTTCGACTACGGCCGGCCCGCCGCCGTCGCACTCGCGGTGCTGGTGGACCGCGGCGGCCGGGAGCTGCCGATCCAGGCCGACTACGCCGCCGCGCGCGTGAGCCTGCCGCCAGGCCAGCTGCTGGCGCTGGCCCGCGACCCCGCAGGCCTGTTCACGTTCGAGATCGAACGCGCGAGCTGACCCCATGCTCTACAAAAGAAACCCACAACTGAACAAGAACGGGGAGCTGATCCACCTGCTCTCCATCGAAGGGTTGCCCCGGGACATCCTGACGCACATCCTCGACACCGCGTCCAACTTCGTGAGCGTGAGCGACCGCGAGGTGAAGAAGCTGCCGGTGCTGCGCGGCAAGAGCGTGTTCAACCTGTTCTTCGAGAACAGCACGCGCACGCGCACGACCTTCGAGATCGCGGCCACGCGCCTGTCGGCCGACGTGATCAACCTGGACATCGCGCGCTCCTCCACCGCCAAGGGCGAGTCGCTGCTGGACACCATCGCCAACCTCTCCGCGATGGCAGCCGACCTCTTCGTCGTGCGGCACAGCGAATCGGGCGCGCCGTACCTGATCGCGCAGCACGTCGCGCCGCACGTGCACGTGATCAACGCGGGCGACGGCCGGCACGCGCACCCGACGCAGGGGCTGCTGGACATGTACACCATCCGCCACTACAAGAAGGACTTCTCCAACCTCACGGTGGCGATCGTGGGCGACGTGCTGCATTCGCGCGTGGCCCGCTCGGACATCCACGCGCTCACGACGCTCGGTTGCGCGGAGGTGCGCGTGGTCGGGCCCAAGACGCTGGTGCCCGGCGACATGAAGGACATGGGCGTGCGCGTGTGCCACTCGCTGGAAGAGGGCATCAGGGGCTGCGACGTCATCATCATGCTGCGCCTGCAGAACGAGCGCATGAGCGGCGCGCTGCTGCCGTCGTCGCAGGAGTTCTTCAAGCGTTACGGCCTGACGCCCGAGCGCCTGACCCTGGCCAAGCCGGATGCGATCGTGATGCACCCGGGGCCGATCAATCGCGGAGTGGAGATCGATTCGGAAGTGGTGGACGGCAAGCAGAGCGTGATCCTGCCGCAGGTGACCTTCGGCATTGCCGTGCGCATGGCGGTGATGGGCATCGTCGCCGCCAATACGCGGGAGGCCGCATGAAGATCCTGATTCGCGGCGGGCGCGTCATCGACCCGGCCCGCAACTTCGACGAGCACTGCGACGTCGCGGTGGCCGCGGGACGCGTCATCAGCGTCGGCAACGCGCCCGAGGGCTTCAGCCCCAACCGCGTGCTCGACGCGAAGGGCTGCATCGTCGCGCCCGGCCTCGTCGACCTGGCGGTGCGCCTGCGCGAGCCGGGCCACGAGCACGAGGGCATGCTGGAAAGCGAGATGGCCGCCGCGGTGGCCGGTGGCGTCACGAGCGTCGTGTGCCCGCCCGACACGGACCCGGTGCTGGACGAGCCGGGCCTGGTGGACATGCTCAAGTTCCGCGCCGAAAAGCTGCACCAGGCGCGCGTGTTCCCCCTGGGCGCGCTCACGCGCGGGCTCGCGGGCGAGGTGCTGACCGAGATGGCGGAGCTCACGGAGTCCGGTTGCGTCGGCTTCAGCCAGGCCGAGGTGCCGCTCGTGAACACCCAGGTGCTCCTGCGCGCGCTGCAGTACGCCGCCACCTACGGCTACACGGTGTGGCTGCGGCCGCAGGAATACCACCTCGGCAAGGGTGTCGCGGCCAGCGGGCCGCTCGCCACGCGCCTGGGGCTGGCGGGCGTCCCGGTGGCGGCGGAGACCATCGCCCTGAACACGATCTTCGATCTGGTGCGGGCCACCGGCGCGCGCGTGCACCTGTGCCGCATCAGCAGCGCCGCCGGCGTCGCGCTGGTGCGCCAGGCGAAGCAGGAAGGCCTGCCGGTCACCTGCGACGTCAGCATCAACTCGCTGCACCTCACCGACGTGGACATCGGCTACTTCGACAGCCGGATGCGCCTGGCGCCGCCCTTGCGCCAGCAGCGCGACCGCGATGCGCTGCGCGAGGGACTGGCCGACGCCACCATCGACGCGCTGGTCTCCGATCACACGCCCGTGGACGAGGACGCCAAGACGCTGCCCTTCGCGGAAGCGGAGCCCGGTGCCACGGGCCTCGAGCTGTTGCTGGGACTGTCGCTGAAGTGGGGACAGGAAAGCGGCGTGGGCCTGGTCCGCGCCCTTGCCGTCCTCACCAGCGAACCGGCGCGTGTGCTCGGCACTTCGCTGGGCACGCTGCAGGCGAGTGCCGGCCAGCTGCTGGACGGCGGCGTCGCCGACGTCTGCGTCTTCGATCCGCAGGCGTACTGGACGGTCACGCCGCAGGGCCTGCGCAGCCAGGGCCGCAACACGCCTTTCGCCGGCCACGAGCTGCCGGGGGTGGTGCGCGCCACCATCGTCGGCGGCCAGGTCGCCTACGAAGCCCGATCCGCCGCGTGAGGAGCCTGGCCGCCCTCGCGAAGATCCTGCGCGCGCTGGTCCACGCGGTGGCCGGCTGGCTCACCATCCGCCTGCTGTTCCCGCGCTGGAGCCAGAGCCGGCGCGAAGCCACCGTGCAGGTGTGGGCCCTGCGCATGCTGCGCATCCTGGGCATCCCGCTGCACGTGCAGGGGCGCCCGCCCGTGCACGGGCCCGTGCTGCTGATCTCCAACCACCTTTCGTGGCTGGACATCCTCGTGATGCACGCGGCCAGGCACTGCCGCTTCGTGTCGAAGTCCGACGTGAAGCACTGGCCGCTGATCGGCACGCTCGCCACCGGCGCCGGCACGCTCTACATCGAACGCGAGAAGCGGCGCGACGCCATGCGCGTGGTGCACCACATGGCCGAAAGCCTCAAGGCCGGCGAGATCGTCGCGGTATTCCCCGAGGGCACGACCGGCGACGGCAACGGCCTGCTGCCCTTCCATGCCAACCTGATCCAGGCGGCGATCTCCGCGCGCGCCCCGGTACAGCCGGTGGCGCTGCGCTTCGTCGACCGCGCGAGCGGCAAGGACAGCGGCGGGCCGCTGTACATCGGCGATGACACGCTCGTGGGCTCGCTCTGGCGCACGCTGGCGGGCCGGCCCTTCGTCGCGCACGTGCACTTCGGCCAACCGCAGGAGGCCGAAGGGCGGGACCGGCGGGAGTGGGCACGGGAACTGCGGGAAGCGGTCGACGCGCTGCGTCGCGGTGAGACTGACGTCCCCGCGGAGGCGGGGACCCAGGGCGCCCGCGTTTAGGCTCGCCGCGTCGCGGCAAGCCTGGAAGCCCTGGATTCGCGCCTGCGCGGGAATGACGGGGGTCAGGCGGGAATGACGGGGCTAAGCCGGGAACGACGCCATCGGCGGCGCGGCCGCGCCGCCTTCGCGCTGGAACGTCACCACGTGTTCCACCTGCGCGCGGATCCCGATCCACTCGCCCACGCTGTGGTCGTGGTGGCTGGGCACGTGCGCCAGCAGGACTTCACCGGTGGCGAGGCGCAGCGTGTAGAGGAATTCCGAGCCCCGGAAGGCCTTGCGCAGGATCTCCGCCCGCACCGGTGCGTCGTCGTCGTGGACGATGTCGTCCGCCCGCAGCAGCACCTCGCACGGGCCGGTGGAGAACGCGTCCGGCAGCGGACACTCCGCCGCGTCGGTGAGCGTGCCCAGCGCGGTGTGCACGACGACCTGCTTGCCCACGCGCTGGAGCGTCGCGGGCGCGAAGACGCCATGCCCGATGAAGTCGGCGACGAAGCGCGTGGCGGGGCGGTGGTACAGCGCGTACGCGTCTTCCCACTGGTGCAACCGGCCTTCGTGCATGACGCCGATCAGGTCGCCGATCGCGAACGCTTCCAGCTGGTCGTGCGTGACGAACAGGGCCGTCGCCTGCGCGGCCTTGAGGATGCCCCGGATCTCGTGCGCCAGCCGCTCGCGCAGGTCCACGTCGAGGTTGGAGAACGGCTCGTCGAGCAGCAGCAACTGCGGCCGCGGGGCCAGCGCCCGTGCCAGCGCGACGCGCTGCTGCTGCCCGCCGGAGAGCTCGTGCGGCATCCGCCGCTCGCTGCCGGCCAGGCCCACGAGCTCCAGCACCTCCGCGACGCGCGTGCGGCGCTCGGCGCGCGCCGGCCCGCGCGCGAGGCCGAAGGCGACGTTGGCCGCGACGTCCAGGTGCGGGAAGAGGGCGTAGTCCTGGAACACCATGCCGACCTGCCGGCGCTCGGGCGGCACCTGCGTGCCGGGGCCAGTCACCTCGCGGCCGGACACCAGGATGGAGCCGGCGCTTGCGGGCTCCAGGCCCGCCACCGCGCGCAGCAGGGTGGTCTTGCCGCAGCCGGAGGGCCCGATCAGCACGCCGATGTCGCCGGTACGGAGGCCCAGGGACACGCCGTCCACGGCGGGCTTCGGCCGGCCGGGGTAATGGACGCTCAGCTGGCGCAACTCCAGGTGCATGAGCAGGATTCTAGATGCATACAATTCTCATTTAGATGTCGGCTCCTCCTCCGCGCCCCGGCGCCCGCCTGATTGCCCTGCGCCGCTGGCAGGACCTGCCGCTGCTGCTCGTCGCCGGCCTGCTGCTGCTGCCCGTTCTCGCCGTGCTCGGCTCATGGTTCTCCTGGAATGCCGGCAGCGCGCAGATCCTGCGCGAGATGGCGGGCACCGTCCTGCCCGACTACGTGCGCACCAGCCTCGTCCTGTGTGCCGCGGTCGCCGTCGGCGCCGCGCTGGTGGGCACAGCGTGCGCGGCGGCGGTCACGCTGTTCGACTTTCCCGGCCGGCGGCACTTCGAGTGGGGATTGCTGTTGCCGCTCGCCATGCCGGCCTACGTCGTCGCGTATGCGTACACGGACTTCCTGCAGTTCAGCGGGCCCTTGCAGGTGTGGATGCGCGCGCGCTGGGGCCTGGAAGGGCGCGTGTTCCCCGAGATCCGCAGCCTGTGGGGCGCGGTCTTCGTGTTCGTCTTCTCGCTCTATCCCTACGTCTACCTGCTCGTGCGCACGGCACTTGCGGAGCGCGCGGCGCAGCTGATGGAAGCGGCGCGCCTGCTCGGGGCACCGCTCGCGCGCCGCATCCGCACCGTCGCCGTGCCGCTCGCGCGTCCCGCCATCGCCGCCGGCGTTGCGCTCGCGCTGATGGAAACGCTGGCCGACTTCGGCGTCGCGAGCTACTTCGGCATCCAGACCTTCAGCACCGGCATCTACAAGGCCTGGCTGGCGATGGACAACCGCATCGCCGCGGCGCAGCTCGCCACCGTGCTGCTGGTGGTCGTCGCGGCGCTGCTCGCGCTGGAAACGCGCGCGCAGAAGCGCCTGCGCTTCGCCGCCACGCGCGCGCGCGGCGGCGCCGAGGCGCAGCCGATTCCGCTGCGCGGCGCGGCACGGGCCGCCGCCTGGGCCATTTGCACCCTGCCGGTGCTGCTCGGGTTCGTGCTGCCGCTCGTGTTCATGCTGCGACCGCTCACCGCGGACGCGTCGATGCTGCCCTGGGACCGCTTCCTGCAATGGGCGCTGAACAGCCTGCGCCTGGCGACGCTGAGTGCCGCGCTCGCGGTCGCGGTCGCTTTGCTGCTCGCGTACCGCCTGCGGCGCGCGCCGGACGGCCTTACGCGCGGCGTGGTGCAGCTGGCCGGCCTGGGCTATGCGGTGCCGGGCGCGGTGCTGGTCGTGGGGCTCCTGCTGCCCGTGGGCTGGCTGCAGGAGGCGTGGCCGCAGAGCGCGGTGGGCTACTGGGTGACCGCGACCATGCTCGGCATCGTGTGGGCCTACCTGGTGCGCTTCGTCTCCGTCGCGCTGCAGACCATGCGCAGCGGCTATGCGCGCATTCCGGCGAGCCTCGACGATTCCGCGCGGATGCTGGGCGCGGGCGGCGCGGCCCTGCTGGCGCGCGTGCACTGGCCGCTGCTCAAACGGTCCGCTGCGGCGGCTGCGCTGCTGGTCTTTGTGGATGTGATGAAGGAACTGCCCGCGACGCTGGTGCTGCGTCCATTCAACAGCGACACGCTCGCGGTGGTCGCCTACCAGCTGGCGCGCGACGAGCGCCTCGCCGAGGCGGCCCTGCCTTCGCTGGCCCTGGTGCTGGTGGGGCTGGTGCCGGTGATCCTGCTCAGTCGGACGTTGCGGGGACCGGCGCGCGGGCGCTGATCAGAGATCGTCCGTCGCGAGGGGACGCTCCGCCGGCTTGCAGAAAACGATCTCGCCGGTGGGGACGTGCACGACCCGGATCTCGCTGCTGCGGGTGAAGCTCTTGGCCGCGATGCTGACCGCGAGCGCGCGGTCCTTCACCGCGAGCTCCCTGGAACCGGCCGCGGGCCAGAAACGGCCGGCGATCGGTTGCGAGCTTTCGATCCGGTAGTCAGCGGCTGTCATGTACCTCTCCTGCTTCGTGTCGCGTCTTCGATCACGTCTTCCAACTTGTGGAGTCCATGCTAGGGGGCCTTCGTGACACTGCGAAGACGCGCTCTTGCAAGGGGACACGCAAAGCTGTAACCCCTTGCAATGGTGCGTTGCAGCACCTAGCCGGAGAGTGCCTTGCGTCTGTAGGAGAACATCGCGCGTGCTGTCAGCGAATTTCCTCGACGGCCTTGCCGGCGCGCGCACTGACGCGCGCCTGACGGTGATGGAGAGGGCACGCCGGACGAGGCCGGCGTCCCGCGCGACTACGCGTTCGCGAGGCGCGGCGTGCCGTCCCAGTGCGCCGGCGGCGCCGGCGCAGTCACCGCGGGCGACGGCGCGTCGTCCGTGCCGAGACGGAAAGCATGCACGACGTTCATCAGCTGCGCCGCGAGTTCGCGCATGCTCGCGGCCGCCGCACCGGCTTCCTCCACGAGCGCGGAGTTCTGCTGCGTCATGTTATCCAGGTGGTCTGCCGCGCGATGCACTTCGCTGATGCTGGCCGACTGCTCGCTGGCCGCCATGCTGATCTCGCCGATCATGGCGTTGACCCGCTGCACCGCCGCGACGATCTCGCCCATCGCCGTGCCGGCATCGCGAACGAGCCGTGCGCCGCCGTCGACCTTCTGCGTGGACGTGCCGATCAGGTCCTTGATCTCGCGCGCGGCCGTCGCCGATCGCTGCGCGAGCGTGCGGACTTCGCCGGCCACGACCGCGAACCCGCGGCCCTGTTCGCCGGCGCGAGCAGCTTCCACCGCTGCATTCAGCGCGAGGATGTTGGTCTGGAACGCGATGCCGTCGATCACGCCGATGATGTCGCCGATCCTGCGCGATGCGGCGCTGATCTCGTCCATGTTGGCCACCACCTGGCCCACGATGTCGCCGCCGCGCTGCGCGGCCTGGCTCGCGTCCTCCGCGATGCGGCGCGCCTCGCCGGCGACCTGCGCGCTCTGCTGCACGCTGGTGGTGAGCTGCGCGATCGACGACGCGGTCTGCTGCAGGTTGGAGGCCGACGCGTCGGTCCGGGCGCTGAGCTCCGCGTTGCCGGAAGCGATCTCGTTGGAAGCGGTGGCGATCGACTCGCTGGCCGAGCGGATCGTGCCGACGGTCTCGCGCAGCCGGTTCGCCATCGTGGCGATCGCCGCGTTGAGCGAGCGTCCGTCGCCTTCGACCCCCTGCGCCTCGACCTGCAGGTCGCCTTCGGCGATGCGGCGGGTCAGCAGGTGCAGCGAACGAGGCTCCTCGCCGAGGTCGCGCCATACCGAGGAGACCACGAAGCGCGAGGCGATGCCCAGGACCAGGAGCACCGCAACGCCGGTGACCAGCGTGACCCACAGCGCGCGCTCGACGCCGCCTACTGCCTGCCGCATCGTCGACTCCGTCGTGGCGGCGGCCTGCTTCAACTCCGCGCGCAGGGCCGTCTCCAGCGTGGCTTGCGCGGCCTGCATGCGCTTGACGGGATCGGCGACGTCGGCCTTCGCCAGCATGGCCCGGGTCGCGGCAATCGCGGCGGACTGGTAGGCATCGAACGCCGCGAGCAGCTCGTCGGCGAGCGACGCCTTGCCGTCGATCGCGCGCAGCTTCTCGAGGCCGGCGTTGATGCGCGTCACCGACGCCTGCACGTCCTTCAGCTTGTCGCTGTCGCCTTCGGTGGCCGCCGACTGCAGCAGCAGCCGGAACTGCTCCAGCCCCTGGTCGGTCTCGCGCAGCTGCTGCAGGGCGGGCACGTCGACCTGGCTCAGGCGATGGAGGGCCGACAGCGTGCCGGCTCCCACGAGGTAGCTCACGACCACGCCGATCAGGAAAACGAACGCCGCGCTGAGCGGCAACAACCAGATCTTGGTTCGAAACTTCACGAACGCACTCCTTGGAGGCGCCGGCACGCGGCGAGGGGCCGCGTGCCGGTGGGGTCAGTCGAGGGACAGCAGCACCTTGACCGAGCTGTCGACGGCGGACTTCTCGATGTAGCCGACGGCCTTGGGATCGGCCGCGACCGCCTTCTTCACCGCCGCGGAATCGGGCAGCTGCTTCGGTGCCTGGCCCTTGCCGCTGAACACCAGGCGCGCCCAGGTCGCCTTCACCTGCGCGGTGTCGCGGCCGGTCGCCTTGTGATAGAAGTCCGCGTAGGTGGACGAGCTCTCGGACTGGTCGATCGGCGTGAAGCCCTGGCTCTTGCCCAGGAACAGGTCGGCGACCTGGTCCTTCGTCAGCGAGCCGACCGCCGGGTTCGCCACCACCACCAGGTCGGCGGCCATGGCCCCGCCCCCGGTCAGCAGCAACGCGGCGCAGATGGACGTGCGGATCATGCGCATGACGGCCTCCTTCAGAAGACGAAGTCGAGGGACAGCGTGACGATGTTGGCGTCGCCGCCGGCCTGGAAGCCAGGCTGCACGTTGGTGAACCGGCCGGTGGAGCCGCTTCCCAGCTTGATGTGGTCGTACTGCAGCTTCAGGTCCATGTTGCGCATGAAGTCCCAGCGCACGCCGGCGGAGATCGTGTTCTGCTTGTTCGGGTTGTTGATGATCCCGTTGAGCGCATCGTTCAGCGGCTGCGCCGGCGGGAACGGGATGCCGGCTTCCTGCTTCGTGTGGTTCTTGCTGCCGGAGTAGGTCGCGTACGGCGTGAACTTGCCGAAGCGGTAGCCGCCGCTGACGTACCAGGCCTGCGTGCCCTGCGCGAAGCTTTCGCCGCGGAAGTCCAGGTATTCGCCGGTCAGGAACCACTTGCCCGGGTCGTAGGACGCGCCGACGGCGACGGTCCGGAAGTCCATGTCGTTGGCGTGATAGGTGGACGCGAGGCGCGCGGATTCGCTGCCGACCGGGCCCGGGATGCCGCTGAACGCGCCGAGCGCGTCCGAGAAGCCCTGCAGGGCGGGAATGCTCACGCGGGAATAGGTGAAGGCGCCACGCAGGGTCAGGTCCCCCATCTGCGCGGTGTCGTTGAAGCCCCAGTTCGGGTTGCCCTTGGCGGAGCCGCCGTCCGGCGTCTTCACCTCGTTCACGCCATAGAAGGCCTGCAGGTTGTGCGTGACGCTGCCCGTCTGCGCGCGGTACATCACGTCGGCGCCGTCGCTCTTGGTGTTCGGCTGCACCATGTACACCTCGATCGGCGGGCGCACCCAGGGTTGCGCGTAGCCGACCAGGCGCGTGTCGGAGTACATGAAGAAGGGCATCGCGATGCGGCCGAGGCGCAGCGCGAGGTCCGGCGTGGCCTGGTACTTCACGTTGGCCCATTCCAGCTGGGGCGTGAAGCCGTTGTCCCAGTTGTGCTGCGACACGAGCTGCACGACGCCGGAGAGCTTGTCGGTGAACTGCACGTCGCCCTGGATGCCGACCTTGCTGTCCGGATTGAACGAGGTGGCGCTCGTGTGGCCCGCGCCGTTCGGCTGCGAGATGTGCGTGATGAAGTCGGCGTCGCGCTCGCTCGAATGGGTCGCGGCGATGGTGCCGAAGCCACTGAGCTTGAAGGAGGGCAGCGACGTCTGCCCGTGCGCCGCGCCCGAAGCGAAGCCGATTGCCAGAAGGGCCGCGCACAGCGGCTTGAACTCGATCCTCATCCCCAACTCCTTACGTTTTGAAACTACCCGCGCCCACTGGGCGATGCCGGTACCACAGTCCCTGTTTGTTAATAATTGTTACGTCAGCCTACGGGCACCGACACGATCCGGCAACAGGGAGTAACCGCAAAAGGCGCGTCCGGGCCGACGTCCACCAGGGTTTCGTGAAGTTCTTGGCGCGCAGGATGTCGGGCGCAATCGACAGCGCGAAGCGCGAAAAACGCGGTGCGTTCTTCGGTGGTACGGGAGGGAGGCGGCCGGCAGGGCCCGGTGCGGGCAGCCGCGGAGACTGGCGCCCCCGACAGGAATCGAACCTGTATCTAGCGCTTAGGAGGCGCTCGTTCTATCCATTGAACTACGGCGGCGAGGTGCGCCATTGTAGGCGCCGTGCCGGCCTTCAGAAGAAGGGCGACACCTCGAGCGCCCGCACCGCGACGTAGGTGCAGGCGGCCGCCACGAGCAGCATCCAGCCGCCGGGGCGCGCGTCGAGACGGGGGAACAGGAGCAGCGCCGTGAGGTGGCGCGAAACGTCGCAGTCGCGGCCTTCGCGGCAAGACTCCGCGCTACCCTCCAGAAGGGTGGGGCGCTGGCTCACCAGAGGTGGATGCATGACGTCTCGATGCTGCGTTGTCCGGCAAAGGTAAGCAAGGGAAAACCGGGTCGCTGTAGGTGGCACGCTACAGCCGGCGCTCACCAGGGGACGGACGGAAGTCGGACTGCGCGCAGGCGGGCGCAGGCGCAATCCGACGTAGGCAAGCCGCCTATTTGGTGAGGAGGCGCATGGCCTCCTCGAGGCCCTTGATCGTCAGCGGATACATGCGCTGGTTCATCAACTGCTGGATGACCGCGATGCTTTGCCGGTACTGCCACACGCCCTGCGGCTCAGGGTTGATCCACACGAACTTCGGGAAGGCGCCCGTCAGGCGCTGCAGCCATTCGGCGCCCGCTTCCTCGTTGTTGTATTCGACGCTGCCTCCGGGCTGCAGGATCTCGTACGGGCTCATGGTGGCGTCGCCCACGAACACCAGCTTGTAGTCCTTGTTGTACTTGCGGATGATGTCCCAGGTCGGGAACTTCTCGCTGAAGCGCCGCCGGTTGTTCTTCCACATGAAGTCGTAGACGCAGTTGTGGAAGTAGTAGAACTCCAGGTGCTTGAACTCCGCCTTCGCCGCGGAGAACATCTCCTCGACGCGGTGGATGTGTTCGTCCATCGTGCCGCCCACGTCCATCAGCAGCAGCACCTTCACGTTGTTGTGCCGCTCCGGGACCATCTTGATGTCCAGCCAGCCGGCGTTGGCGGCCGTGGACTTGATGGTGTCGTCGAGGTCCAGTTCCTCCTCGGCGCCCTCGCGCGCGAACTTGCGCAGGCGGCGCAGCGCGATCTTGATGTTGCGCGTGCCGAGCTCCTGGCTGTCGTCGTAGTCCTTGTAGGCGCGCTGGTCCCAGACCTTCACCGCGCTCTTGTTGCGCGACTTGTCCTGGCCGATGCGGATGCCCTGCGGATTGAAGCCGTAGGCGCCGAAGGGCGAGGTGCCGCCCGTGCCGATCATGCGGTTGCCGCCCTCGTGCCGTTCCTTCTGCTCCTCGAAGCGCTTCTTCAGCGTCTCCATGAGCTCGTCCCACCCCATCTTCTCGATCTTCGCCTTCTCCTCCGGCGACAGTTCGAGCTCGAGGTTCTTGCGCAGCCACTCCAGCGGGACGTCCTTGCTGAAGTCGGCGAGCATCTCCACGCCCTTGAAGTAGGCGGCGAAGGCGCGGTCGAACTTGTCGTAGTGCTTCTCGTCCTTCACCAGCGCGGTGCGGGCGAGGTAGTAGAAGTCGTCGAGGCTGTACGCGCCGTCGCTCCGGGGGCCGACGACGCCTTCCTTCAGCGCTTCGACGAGGGTGAGGTACTCCTTGACCGACACCGGCAGCTTGGCGCTGCGCAGCGTGTAGAAGAAGTCGATCAGCATCTCAAGCCTCCCGGGGCTTGGTGAGCAGGTAGCGCAGGTGCGCCTTGACCTCCGGCCATTCGCCGGCGGCGAGGCTGTACATGTACGTGTCGCGCACGGTGCCGTCGCGCCGCAGGGCGTGGTGGCGCAAGATGCCGTCGCGCTTCGCGCCCAGCCGCTCGATCGCGCGCTGCGAAGCGAAGTTGTAGTTGTCCGTGCGCCAGCCCACCAGCTGCGCGCCGAGCGTCTCGAACGCGTGCTGCAGCAGCATCAGCTTGCAGGTGGTGTTGACGTGCGTGCGCTGCCAGCTGCGGCCGTACCAGGTGTAGCCGATCTCCACGCGCTCCACCGCCGGCACGATGTCGTGGTAGCGGGTGCTCCCCACCACCCGGCCGGTCGCGGTGTCGACGACGACGAAGGGCAGCATGTGCCCGTCCGCCTGTCCCTTGAGCCCGTTGTCGACATAGGCAGCGGCCTCGCCCGGCGCGGGCACCGAGGTGACGCGCAGCTGCCAGAGTTCGCCGTCGCGCGCCGCCGCTTCCAGCGGGGCGACGTGGTCCTTCGTCATCGGCACCAGCCGGACGCCGTGGTGCTCCAGGGTGACGGGTTCGGGCTTGCGCATGCCGTCCTCAGTCGCCCTTGTTGAAGCGCACGTCCGAGGTGGCGCCGCCCGCGCCGTCGGCCGCGAAGCCGACCTTCACCGGCAGTTCCGTCCCGCAGGCGTCGAAGGTCCAGTATTCGGTCCACTTGCCCTTCAGCAGGAAGCTGTCCTTCACCAGGTTGCCTTCCAGCGGCAGGAATTCGGCGTTGGCGATGTCGCCGGAGCTGACGGTCCTCAGCACCGGCTTCTCGCAGCGCTTGCCATCGGACTGCGACTCGTACGCGGCGCGCACGACCGCTTCGGCCTGCTGGTAGGTCTCGAAGAAGTTGCGCACAGAGGTCTTGGTCTGCCCCGCCTTCACGATGGCGTCGGCCTCGCGGCCGAAGCGTTCCACCACCGGGCTCTTCTCGCCCATGCGCTGCAGCAGGGCGGACATGGCGCCCACCCGCGAGACGTTGCGCGGCGCCACCGTCTCGTGGAAGTAGCCCGCCAGCAGCGTGGCGGCGGCGACGTGGTTGCGCCCCGCGGCGGTACCCAGGGCCTCGATGGCCTCGATCTGCTCCTTGCGCTCGGCGAGGCTGCGCGCCGCCAGGCGCTGGTAGGCCTCGGTGTCGATCTTGCCATTGCGCAGGTAGCGGTTGGCGGGATCGGCCAGGTAGGCCAAGTACATCAGCAGGCCGCCGGACATCTCGCCCTTGGCGAACGCCGCGCGCGACAGGACCTTGGCCTCGCCCAGCCGGTCGTTGCTGGGAATCGCGCCCGAGAGCACGCATTCGGCCCGGCGCGCCATCTCGGCCGCGTCCGCCGGGTTCATGGACACGGCCTCGCACAGCTTGCGCAGGTCCGGCTGGGCGGTGCCGGCGGCAGGGGCCGCACCTTGCGCGTGCGCAGCAGCCGCAGCCAGGGTCAGGGCGGCGGCCAGGAGGCTGGCGTTACGTTGGCGCATGGCGATCACCGGTTGTGCCTCTGCATGAACACGAGCTTCTCGAACAGGGTCACGTCCTGCTCGTTCTTCAGGAGGGCGCCCACCAGCGGCGGCACGGCCACCTTGTCGTCCTTGCTTTGCAGCGCGTCGACCGGCATGTCCTCGGCCACCAGCAGCTTCAGCCAGTCCAGCAGCTCCGAGGTGCTGGGCTTCTTCTTCAGGCCCGGCAGGTTGCGCACGTCGTAGAAGGTCTTGAGTGCCGCGGCCAGCAGGTCCTTCTTCAGGCCGGGGAAGTGCACGTCCACGATCTGCTTCATCGTGTCGGCGTCCGGGAACTTGATGTAGTGGAAGAAGCAGCGGCGCAGGAAGGCGTCGGGCAGCTCCTTCTCGTTGTTGGAGGTGATGAACACCAGGGGGCGGTGCTTCGCCTTCACCAGCTCGCGCGTCTCGTAGACGTAGAACTCCATGCGATCCAGCTCGCGCAGCAGGTCGTTGGGGAATTCGATGTCGGCCTTGTCGATCTCGTCGATCAGCAGCGCCACCGGCTGGTCCGCCGTGAAGGCCTGCCACAGCACGCCCTTGACGATGTAGTTGTGGATGTCCTTCACGCGCTGGTCGCCCAGCTGCGAGTCGCGCAGGCGGCTCACCGCGTCGTATTCATACAGGCCCTGCTGCGCCTTGGTGGTGGACTTGATGTGCCATTGCAACAGCGGCATGTCCAGCGCCTGCGCCACTTCCTCGGCCAGCATCGTCTTGCCGGTGCCGGGTTCGCCCTTGACCAGCAGGGGGCGCTTCAGCGTGATGGCGGCGTTCACGGCCAGCATCAGGTCCTGCGTGGCGACGTAGTTCTGGGAACCTTGGAACTTCATGGAGTCTGGTGGGAATGGGCAGGGCGGGGTCGGCCCCTATAATCGCCGGTTGATCGAAAGAAACTGACCTTCGTCAGATTGTGCTCGCAAAATGAACCAGTTGTTGAACACGCTTTTCGCCTTCTGTGTCGCTGGTGCGACCGTCCTGGCCCAGGCGCAGACCGCGCCCGCCGCGGCCCCGGCCGCCGCTCCTGCGGCGCCCGCCGCGAGCCCCAAGTCGCTGGAAGCCAAGGTGGCGATGTGCGTGGGGTGCCACGGCATCATCGGCTACAAGGGCAGTTTCCCGGAGGTCTACCGCGTCCCCAAGATCGCGGGCCAGAACGCGAAGTACATCGCCGCGGCATTGAACGCGTACAAGACCGGTGACCGCAAGCACCCGACGATGCGCGGCATCGCGGCGAGCCTGAGCGACCAGGACATCGCCGACATCGCGAACTATTACGAGAAGCTCGGCGCCGAAGACCGCAAGCCGCTCGGCGACAAGCTGAGCCACGAGCCGAACGACAAGGTGGCGGGCCTGATGGCGAAAGCCGCGTGCGTCTCCTGCCACGGCGCCAACCTGTCCAGGCCGATCGACCCGAGCTACCCCAAGATCGCCGGCCAGTATCCCGACTACCTGTTCGTCGCCCTGAAGGCCTACAAGACCGAGGGCAACCCCGCCGTCGGCCGCAACAACGGAGTGATGGGCGCGATCGCCAAGCAGTTCTCCGTGGCGGAACTCAAGGCCCTGGCCGACTTCGTCGGCTCGCTGGATGGCGAACTGGCGACGGTGCCGGAATCGCGGTTCCACAAGGGGCATTGAGCCTCGCGACGTGGCAAAGGGCCCCTCGGGGCCCTTTTGCTTTGTAGGGTGGCGGTGAGCGTAGCGAACCCCACCGCTTGCACCAGCGCTGCCCGGTGGGGTTCGCCTTCGGGCTCACCACCACCCTACGAGGTGCCGCCGGCGCGTCGCGCGCCCTGTGCCCTCAGCGTGTCGCCCTTCGCTGCACGCACTCCACGTACGCATCCCCGTCCGGCGGCCTGCCCGCCCGCTGGCTTTCCCACAGCATCTGCCCCAGGCACTCCATCGCCTCGTGGTGCGCATCGTGCAGCGAATTGCGGCGCGCCGCGAGCAGCTCCACCGCCTGCCTGATGCCGCGCGGCTGGTCGATCGAGCACTGCTCGCTGATCGACAGGTGCATGGACAGGTGCAGGAAGGGATTGGTCGCGCCGCCCGAGCCGTCGTACACGCGCGCGACGGCCGCGTCCGCGTCGGCCAGGTCGGCGTCGTACTCGGGATGCTCCTTCAGCCATTCGTGCGCCAGCGTCTCCAGCGCATCCAGCAGCTGGCCACCGCGGGCCTTGGCCTGCACGCCGCAGAAGAAGCGGCGCACGTCTTCCTGGGACGGGTTGAACATCGCGGCAGGTTAGCACGCCACCTCGGCCGGGGCCCGCGCGTGCTGGAAAGTCTGTAGTGACCGCAGGGTCCCCGGCGCCCAGAATGGTCCGGCCCCCGACCCGGGGCGGTTCCCTGTGTGCTTTCTTATTCGGAGACGAGAACCATGAAGTGCTTCAGAACCGTGCTGGCCCTGGTGGCCGGACTGGGCCTCGCGCTGGCCGTCCACGCGCAGAACATCTCCATCGCCACCGGCGGCACCGGCGGCGTGTACTACCCCATGGGCGGCGGCCTCGCGGCGGTGCTCTCCAAGTACGTGCCCGGCATGCAGGCGACGGCCGAAGTCACGGGCGGGTCCGTCGACAACCTCAAGCTGATTGGCAGCGGCAAGCCCTACGTGGGCTTCAGCATGAGCGACGCGGCCCAGGACGCGTACAAGGGCGAGGACAAGTTCAAGGGCAACAAGGTGGCGGTGCGCACGCTGATGGTCCTGTACCCGAACCGCATGCACCTCGTGACGCTCGAGGGCAAGGGGATCAACAAGTTCGCGGACCTCAAGGGCAAGCGCGTGTCCACGGGGTCGCCCGGCAGCGCGACCGAGGTGATGGCCTTCCGCCTGATCGAGGCCGCCGGCTTCGACAAGGACAAGGACCTCAAGCGCGAACGCCTGGGCGCCGCCGAATCCGTCAACGCCATCAAGGACGGCAAGATCGACGCATTCTTCTGGGTCGGCGGCCTGCCCACCGCCGCCGTGTCCGACCTGGCCAACACGCCCGGCAACCACATCAAGATGATCGACCACGCCGAGCTCGTGCCGGCGATGAACAGGAAGTACGGCAACCTGTACGTTCAGGACGTGATCCCGAAGAGCACCTACAAGGGCATGGACGCGGACAACCACCAGGCCACCGTGCAGAACATCCTCGTGGCCAACGAGAACATGGACGAGAAGACGGCGTACAACATCGTCAAGACCATCTTCGACAAGAAGCCGGAGATCGTCGCCGTCCACAAGGAAGCCGAGAACTTCAAGCTGGAGAACCAGAAGAAGGACGCGAGCCCCGTTCCCTGGCACCCGGGCGCCGTCAAGTACTTCGCGGAACACGGTATCAAGCTGAACTGATGCGCCGATGACCGACCACCAGGCGGAGCGGGCGCAGCTGAGCGCCGACATCGAGGCTGCGGCGCTCGCGAAAGCCGAGGAGTACATCGAGCAGGAAGAGGGGGCGGCCAACAAGCTGAAAGGCCGCCTCGCCTTCTTCATCACCCTCGCGGCCGTGGCGATGTCGGCCTTCCACCTCTACACGGCCTATGCCATCGTGCCCACGCAGACGCTGCGGCCGGTGCACGTGGCCTTCGTGCTGTTCCTGTGCTACCTGGTGTTCCCGGTGGCGGAGCGCTTCCGCCACCGCGTGATGTGGTGGGACTGGATCGCGGCGCTGCTGGCGGTGGCCTGCGCCACCTACCTGGTCCTGGGCGGCGACGACCTCATGGACCGCAACACGTCGCCGCTGCCCTGGGACATCTTCTTCGGCATCGCGCTGATCGTGCTGATCCTCGAGGGCATGCGCCGCACCTCCGGCTGGATCATGCCGGCCATCTGCCTGGCCTTCCTCTGCTACGCGCTGTTCGGCCCGGTCCTGCCCGCGCCCTGGACGCACAAGGGCTACGACGTCGGCCGCCTCGTGGGCGTGATGTACATGACGCTGGAAGGCATCTTCGGCAGCGCCGTGGACGTGTCCTCCTCGCTGATCATCCTGTTCACGATCTTCGGGGCCTTCCTGCAGTACTCGGGCGCCGGCAAGTTCTACCTGGATTTCTCCTTCTCCGCGATGGGCGGCAAGCCCACGGGCGCGGGCCGCACCGTGGTGCTCGCGTCCTTCCTGCTCGGCGGCCCTTCGGGTTCCGGCGTCGCGACGACGGTGACGCTGGGCTCCGTGGCCTACCCCATGCTGCAGAAGGTGGGCTACGAGAAGAACGCCGCCGGCGGCCTGCTGGCCGCGGGCGGGCTCGGCGCGATCATCTCGCCGCCCGTGCTGGGCGCCGCGGCCTTCCTGATCGCCGAGTTCCTCAAGATCTCCTACCTCGACGTGCTGCTGATGGCGGTGATCCCGACCATCCTCTTCTACTTCGCGCTGTTCCTCATGGTGGAGATCGACGCGCGCAAGTACGGCATGCACGAGACGACCTTCGAGAAGGTGGACACGGTGTGGCGCCTCACGCGCCGCTACTGGTTTCACTTCCTGTCGCTGGTCTCCATCGTCTTCTTCATGCTGTGGGGCTTCTCGCCGGTGCTGTCGGTGTTCTGGGCCACCGTGGTGTCCTTCGCCACGAGCTTCCTGCGCAGCGACACCACGCTGATCCCCTACGACGCCTTCCGCGGCCGCGGCTTCCTGCGCAAGTTCTGGCACTCGCCCTTCATCAAGGCGATGGAAGGCGGCTCGATCGGCGTGCTGAACGTGGCCGTCACCTGCGCCGGCGCCGGCCTGATCGTGGGCGTGGTCACGCTGACGGGCCTGGGCCTGAAGTTCAGCACGATCGTCATCGACTACGCGAACGGCAACCTGGTGCTGACGGCGATCTTCACTTCGCTGGTGGTGTGGGTCGTGGGGCTGGCGGTGCCGGTCACGGCGTCGTACATCATCTGCGCGGTGATCGCGGCGCCGGCGCTGATCAAGCTGGGCGTGCCGGAGTTCGCGGCGCACATGTTCATCTTCTACTACGCGGTGCTGTCGGAGGTGTCGCCGCCCACGGCCCTGTCGCCGTTCGCCGCTGCCGCCATCACCGGCGGCGATCCGTACAAGACGACCATGCAGTGCTGGAAGTACACCGTCCCTGCCTTCCTGCTGCCTTTCATGTTCGTGCTGGATCCCAGCGGCCAGGGCCTGCTGCTGATGGGATCCAGCAAGGCGCTGGCGACGGCCAACTGGTGGATGATCGCCGAGGTCACCGTCACGGCCGCGATCGGCATCGCCGCGCTGGCGGCGGGCTTCCAGGGCTGGGCCCTGCGCAAGTGCCACTGGATCGAACGCGTGCTGCTGGTCGTGGCCGGCGTCGCGCTGACGTATCCCACCTGGGCCGGCGACATCGTGGGCATCGCGCTGGTGGCGGGCGTGCTCGGGGTACAGTACCTGCGGCCGGCCCCGGAAGGCCTGGCGAGCAAGGAAGTGCAGCAGTGAACACCCTCGATGCGTCCGCCAAGGGCGTCTACCTCATCACCGTCACCCCCTTCAGCGACAACGGCGCGCTGGACCTTGCCAGCACCGATCGCATGGTGGACTTCTGCCTGGAGCAGGGCGTCACCGGCCTCACCGTGCTGGGCATCATGGGCGAAGCGACCAAGCTCACCATGGAGGAGTCGCGCACGTACGTGAAGCAGGTGCTCGCGCGCGTGAACGGCAAGGTGCCCGTCGTGGTCGGCGCGTCCGCCGCCGGCTTCGCGCCGATGAAGGAGCTGGCCGACGCGGTGATGGACCTCGGCGCGTCCGGCGTGATGGTGGCGCCGCCCTCCACGCTGCGCACCGACGACCAGATCGTCTCGTACTTCCAGATGGTGGACGAGACGCTCGGCGCCAAGGTGCCGTGGGTGCTGCAGGACCACCCCGTGTCCACCGGCGTGCAGATGACCGCCCCGGTGATCCTGCGCATCCTGAAGAACTCGCCCACCTGCGTGATGCTGAAGCACGAGGACTGGCCCGGGCTGGCCAAGCTGTCCGCCTACCGCGCGGCGAGCGACCAGGGCGAGGTGAAGCGCTTCTCCATCCTGTGCGGCAACGGCGGCGGCCTGTTCCTGCCGGAGGAACTCACGCGCGGCGCCGACGGCGCCATGACCGGCTTCGCCTATCCCGAGATGATGGTGGACGTGGTCGCGGCGCATGCGCGCGGCGACCGCGCGCGCGCCCACGACCTGTTCGACGCCTACCTGCCGCTCGCGAAGTACGAGCAGCAGTCGGGCGTGGGCCTGGCCGTGCGCAAGTTCCTGTTCAAGGAGCGCGGCGTGATCGCCTCCGACTTCGTCCGCAAGCCGGGGCCGAAGTTGTCCGCGCGCGACGTCGACGATATCCGTTACCTCGTCCAGCGCCAGGAAAAGCGGCTGCGCGAACTCGGTTGAGTGTGGGGCGCGGACGCTCTGGCAAGATCGTCCCTCGCGCCCATGACGTCTTCCGCCCTTCCCGCCCTCGCCAATCGCCGCCATCTCGCCGCCTTCCTGGCCGGGTGCATCCTGGTCACCGCCGGCGTGCTGCTGCACCTTCCCATGTACTGGATGGGGCGCGACGACGGATTCCGCCTGGCCGACATGCCCATGGACGCCGGAATGCTGTGGGGGATGGCGGCGATCCTCGCCGGCTCCGCCCTGGCCGGCTGGGGACTGCTGCCGGCGACGCACCTGAACGCGCGCCCCGTCGACGTCGCTCCGCCCCAGGACGCGCCCCTGGGCCGCGCGCACTGGCGCCTGATGGTGGTGCTGACGGCCGCCCTCGTCATCGACGTCATGAAGCCGGCCAGCCTGGGCTTCGTGCTGCCGGGGATGCGCCACGAATACGAGCTCGATGCGCTGACGGTGGCGTGGCTGCCGTTCTCGGCGCTGTGCGGCACCGTGGTCGGCTCCATCGCGTGGGGCCTGCTCGCCGACGTGTTCGGCCGCCGTGCCTCCATCCTGCTGTCCTCCGTCTTCTTCGTGGGCACCTCCATCTGCGGCGCCATGCCGTCGCTCGGATGGAACATCTTCATGTGCTTCCTCATGGGCGCGGCCGCGGGAGGCATGCTGCCGGTGACCTATGCGCTGCTGGCCGAGACCATGCCCAGCAAGCACCGCGGCTGGGTGCTGGTGCTGGTGGGCGGGCTCGGTGCCGCGGGCGGCTACCTCGTGGCCAGCCTGGCGGCCGCCTGGATCGAGCCGGTCTTCAGCTGGCGCGCCCTGTGGTTCCTGAACCTGCCCACGGGGCTGCTGCTGATTGCGCTGAGCGTGTTCATCCCCGAGTCGCCCCGCTTCCTGCTGCGCATCGGCCGGCTCGCGGAAGCGCGCGCGACGCTCGCGCGCTTCGGCAGCGTGCTGCGCGAAGGAAGCGAGGCGCCTGCACCGGCGGCCGTCGCGACGCCGCCGCGCACCGCGCTGCCGATGACCGGCGCCTTGAGCGTCGGCGGCCTGGCCTCGGGGCTGATCCAGTTCGGCGTGCTTCTGTGGCTGCCCGCCCACCTGGTGGCGCAAGGGCACAGCCTCGCCTGGTCCAGCAAGCTGCTCGCCGCTTCGGCCTTCCTCACGCTGCCGACCGTGCTGGCGGCGGCCTGGCTCTATGGCCGCTGGACCAGCAAGGGTGCGCTGCTGGGGGCGCTCGCGCTTGCCGCTGCGGGCCTGGGCGGCCTGCTGCTGGTGGAACGCGGCGGCGGCGCCGCGACGGCCTGGCTCGCCAGCACCACGCTGCTGGTGATCGGCAGCAATGCCATCCTCGCCATGCTGCTGCCCTATGCGGCGGAAAGCTATCCCGCCGCCACGCGCGGCCGCGCGGTGGGTTGGATCGCCGCCTGCTCCAAGCTGGGCGGCCCGCTCGCGCAAGGCCTCACCCTCCTGGGACTGGTGCCGGCGCTGGGCGCAGCGGCGGTCGTCACCGCCGGTACCACGGTGGCGGCCCTGGGCCTGATCGGCCGCTTCTGCGTCGAGACGCGGCACCGGGAACTGGGTTGACGGGCGGGCGGCGGCGCCCGTAGGCGGCACGGAGCCCGCGTGGACCGCCTCCAGGACATCGAGACCTTCGTGCGCGTCGCGAATCGATGGTGACCACGCGGTTGGTGCGGTGAACGTTGGTCGGTGGGGTTCGGCCTGCGGCGCTCACCGCCACCCTACGATTCCGTGATTCCGTGATTCCGTGATTCCGTGATTCCGTGCGATTCCGTGCGATTCCGTGCCGTGCCGTGCCGTGCCGTGATGGGTAGGGTGGCGGTGAGCCCGAAGGCGAACCCCACCGATCACGCGATCGCCAACCGCCGCGACACCTCCGCCGCCGCCGCGCGCAGCGCCGGCACCATCGCGTCCTGCATCTGCCGCGCCGAGGTGCGGTTCGCCTGGCCGCTGACGTTCAGCGCCGCGATCGTGCGGCCCGCGCGGTTCACCACCGGCGCGGCGATGGAAACCAGCCCTTCCTCCAGCTCCTGGTTGACGAGGCACCAGCCCTGGCGGCGCGCCTGCTGCACCTTCGCCAGCACCGCGTCGACGTCGACGAGCGTGAAGCGCGTGCGTGCCTCCAGCGTGCTCGCTTCCAGCAAGGCCACGACCTCCTCGTCCGGCAGGCCCGCAAGCAGCATGCGTCCCAGCGACGTGCAGTACGCCGGCAGCCGCGAGCCCACGCCCAGGCTGTTGCGCATGATCTTGCGCGTAGGCACGCGCAGCACGTAGACGATGTCGGTGCCGTCCAGCACGCCTGCGGAGCAGGACTCCTTCACGTGCTCGACGAGTTCTTCCATCACCGGCTCCGCCACGTTCCACATGGGCATGGAGGAGAGGTACGCGAAGCCCAGGTCCAGGATGCGCGGCGTCAGCGCGAACAGCCTGCCGTCGCTCTCCACGTAGCCGAGCGTCTGCAGTGTCAGCAGGATGCGGCGCGCGCCGGCGCGCGTGAGGCCGGTGCGCGTCGCGACCTCCGTGAGCGTCTGCCGCGGCGCACCGGCGCTGAAGGAGCGGATCACTTCCAGCCCGCGCGCGAACGACTGCACGTAGGCATCGCCCGGGCGCAGGTCGGAAGCAGGGTCTTGGCGGGTGGCGGCGGTCGGCATGTAGAATTCATTATACGAACAGTTGTTCGAATAGCGAACACTGGCCGCCTTCGAAGGACTTCCCATGATCAACAAGATCGCCGCCTCCATCGCGGAGGCGCTGGCCGGCGTGAAGGACGGGTCCACCGTCCTGATCGGCGGCTTCGGCACGTCCGGCATCCCGTCGGAACTGATAGCCGGCCTGATCGCGCAGGGCGCGAAGGACCTCACGGTCGTCAACAACAACGCGGGCAACGCCGACCAGGGACTGGCCGCGTTGCTGAAGACCGGCCGCGTGCGCAAGATCATCTGCAGCTTTCCGCGCCAGGTGGACAGCTGGGTGTTCGACGAGCTCTATCGCAGCGGCAAGCTGGAACTGGAGCTCGTGCCGCAAGGCAACCTCGCCGAGCGCATGCGCGCCGCCGGCGCCGGCATCGGCGCCTTCTTCTGTCCCACGGCCCACGGCACCGAGCTGGCGCAGGGCAAGGAGACGCGCGAGATCAACGGGAAGCACTACGTGCTGGAGTACCCGATCCACGGCGACGTGGCGCTGATCAAGGCGGAGGCGGGCGACCGCTGGGGCAACCTCGTGTACCGCAAGGCGGCGCGCAACTTCGGCCCCGTGATGGCCACCGCCGCGAAGCACACGGTCGCCACCGTGCACGAACTCAAGGAACTGGGCGAGCTCGACCCGGAAGCGATCGTCACCCCCGGGATCTTCGTCAGCAGGATCGTGAAGATCCCGCGGGTGGCCACGCAGGCCGGCGGGTTCAAGAAGGAGGCCTGACATGAAGCATGCGAAGCACATTTCTCACCCTCTCCCGCGGGCGGGAGAGGGCCGGGGTGAGGGCAAATGATGGCGTACCGGAAGCGAAGCAAGGAAGAACTGGCGCAGCGTGTCGCGCGGGACATCCACGATGGCGCGTACGTGAACCTGGGCATCGGCATGCCCACGACGGTCGCCAACCACATCCCCGCCGGCCGCGAAGTGATCCTGCAAAGCGAGAACGGGATCCTCGGCATGGGCCCGGCGCCCGCGCAAGGCCAGGAGGACTACGACCTGATCAACGCCGGCAAGCAGCCGGTCACGCTGCTGCCGGGCGGCGCGTACTTCCACCACGCGGACTCCTTCGGGATGATGCGCGGCGGCCACCTGGACATCTGCGTCCTGGGCGCCTTCCAGGTCTCGGCGCAGGGCGACCTCGCGAACTGGAGCACGGGCGAGCCCGGCGCGATCCCCGCCGTCGGCGGCGCGATGGACCTGGCGATCGGCGCCAAGCAGACCTGGGTCATGATGGACCTGCTCACCAAGAAGGGCGAGAGCAAGGTCGTCGAGCGCTGCGCCTACCCGCTCACCGGTGTCGCCTGCGTGAAGCGCATCTACACCGACCTGTGTACGCTGGAGTGCACGCCGCAGGGCCTGAAGCTGATCGATACGGTCGAAGGGCTCACGCGCGCGGAACTGGAACAACTCATCAACCTGCCGGTCGCGGCCTGAACCCTGGAGTAGAGACATGACGAGACAAGCCTTCATCTGCGACGCGATCCGCACGCCGTTCGGCCGCTACGGCGGCGCGCTGTCCTCCGTGCGCACCGACGACCTCGGCGTGGTGCCGCTCAAGGCGCTGATGGCGCGCAATCCCAGGGTGGACTGGGCGGCCGTGAGCGACGTGCTCTATGGCTGCGTGAACCAGGCCGGCGAGGACAACCGCAACGTGGCCCGCATGTGCCTGCTGCTGGCCGGCCTGCCGGTGGAAGTGCCCGGCGCGACGATCAACCGCCTGTGCGGCTCCGGCCTGGACGTCCTGGGCACCGCTGCCCGCGCCATCAAGTCGGGCGAGGCCTCGCTGCTGATCGCGGGCGGCGTGGAGAGCATGAGCCGCGCGCCCTTCGTCATGCCCAAGGCGGACAGCGCCTTCTCGCGCAACAACGCGATCTACGACACCACCATCGGCTGGCGCTTCGTCAACAGGCTGATGAAGGAGCAGTACGGCATCGACTCCATGCCCGAGACGGCGGAGAACGTGGCGGTCGAGTACAAGATCGAACGCGAGGCGCAGGACCGCATGGCGCTCGCCTCGCAGCTGAAGGCCGTCGCGGCGCAGAAGCGCGGCTTCTTCGACGCCGAGATCACGCCGGTGACGATCCCGCAGAAGAAGGGCGATCCCATCGTCGTCGGCAAGGACGAGCACCCGCGGGAAACCTCGCTGGAGGCGCTGGCCAAGCTCAAGGGCGTGGTGAAGCCGGATGGCACCGTGACCGCGGGCAACGCCAGCGGCGTGAACGACGGCGCCTGCGCATTGATCCTGGCCGACGAATCCACCGCGGCGAAGAACGGCCTCACGCCCCGCGCGCGCGTCGTGGGCATGGCGACCGCCGGCGTGGCACCGCGCGTGATGGGCATCGGTCCTGCGCCGGCGACGCAGAAGGTGCTGGGGCTCACGGGCCTCAAGCTGGAGCAGATGGACGTCATCGAGCTGAACGAGGCCTTCGCGGCGCAGGGCCTGGCGGTGCTGCGCATGCTGGGCCTGAAGGACGACGACGCGCGCGTGAACCCCAACGGCGGAGCGATCGCGCTGGGCCACCCGCTCGGCGCATCGGGTGCGCGCCTGGCGACGACGGCGGTGAACCAGCTGCATGCGAGCGGCGGCCGCTACGCGCTGTGCACGATGTGCATCGGCGTCGGGCAGGGGATCGCTGTCGTGCTCGAGCGGGTCTGACCCCGGGTAATCACGGAGAGGCAAGGGGCGGCCACGGGCCGCCCTTTCTCTTGCGAGCGCCGGAAAACTGAATTCCGGCCGCCGCGCTTGCCAGCCCCGCGACTGCGCCAGACACTGCCGGCTCGATTTGGCTGAAGAGGAAACCGGGGAATGGCGAATCAAGTGGGATGGATCGGCCTGGGCCGCATGGGCGAGGCCATGGTGAAGCGCCTGCTGCAGGCAGGCTTCGGCGCGAGCGTCTGGAACCGCACGCGCAGCAAGGCGGAGCCGCTGGCCGAGTACGGCGCCGAGATCGTGCGCGACAAGACCGAGCTGGCGCTGTGCGACGTCGTGTTCACGATGGTGTCCACCACCGACGACCTCAAGGAGGTCCTGTTCGGCGAAGGCGGCCTTGTCACCGGCGCGAAGAAGCCGCAGGTGGTGGTCGACAGCTCCTCGATCTCGCAGGAGGGCTCGGCCGAGATCCGCGCGCGGCTCGAAGGCCTGGGCGTGGCCTACCTGTGCGCGCCGGTGTCCGGCAACGCCAAGGTCGCCAAGGCCGGCAAGCTGCTGATCGTGTGCTCGGGCCCGAAGGCCCTCTACGAAAAGGCGCAGCCCTACCTCGCCGCCATGGGCCGCAAGGCCATGTGGGTGGGCGAGGGCGAGCTGGCGCGCATCTGGAAGATCGCGCACAACACCATGTTCGGCGTCGTGATCCAGAACCTGTGCGAGATCACGGTGCTGGCCGAGAAGGCCGGCATCCCGCGCCACCTGTTCCTGGAGAGCATCAACGACTCCGTGCTGGGCTCCATGTACACCCGCTACAAGAGTCCCATGCTCACCAACCTCACCTTCGACCAGGTGACCTTCACGCCCAAGCTGCTGCTGAAGGACATGGACCTGGGCATGGGCGCGGCCAAGGCGCACGGCGTCGCGATGCCCGCCGCGGCGGCCACGCGCGAGTCGGTGGCGCGCATGGTGGGCCGCGGCTACGACAACATCGACTTCGCCGTGCTGCTGCAGGAGACCGCGCGCGACGCCGGGCTCGAACTGAAGCCGGAAAACGTGCAGGTGGATGACGGCCTGAAGTCCTAGTCCGTCGGCCGTTCGCATCCTGTTCCCAGAAGCATTCCAAAGGAGACAAGACATGAAGCGAATCCTCGCCGTCCTCGCCGCCTCGCTGCTCGCCGGGACCGCCCTGGCGCAGCCGGCCGGGTCCTGCAAGACCATGCGCATGATCGTGCCCTTCACCGCGGGCAGCGTCACGGACATCGTGGCGCGCTCGGTGGCCGAACCCATGGGCAAGTCCATGGGCCAGACGATCGTGATCGAGAACAAGCCCGGCGCCGGCGGCACGATCGGCGCCGCGCTGGTGGCCAGGAGCGACCCGGATGGCTGCACGCTGCTGATCCACTCCTCGGGCCACGCGCTGAACCCGGCGATCTATCCCAACCTGCCCTACGACACGATCAAGGACCTGACCGGCGTCACCCCGCTCGTCGCGGTGCCCAACGTGCTCGTGGTGTCGCCCTCGCGCGGCTGGAAGACCGTTGCCGACCTCATTGCCGCCGCCAAGGCGAAGCCGGGCGCGCTGAACTACGCCTCGGCCGGCACCGGCAGCGCGACGCACATGAACGCGGAGAAGTTCAAGCTGCGCGCCGGCATCGACGCCCAGCACGTGCCCTTCAAGGGAACGCCGGATGCGCTCACCGACGTGATCGGCGGCCGCGACGACTGGTTCTTCGCGCCCATGGCCTCGGCCATGCCGATGATCAAGGACGGCAAGGTGCTGGCGCTCGCCGTGAGCTCGGCGCAGCGTTCGCCGGCGCTGCCGGATGTCCCCACCACCATCGAGGCCGGCGTGCCCGACTCCGACTACACGCTGTGGGTCGGCATGATCGTGCCGTCCGCCACGCCGCCGGCCGTCGTCAAGCGGCTGCACGACGAGGCCGTCAAGGCGGTGAATGCGCCCGAGATGAAGGCGCGCCTCGCCACCCTGGGCGCCGATCCCTTCGTGATGGAGCCGGCCGCCTTCAACGCCTACATCAAGTCGGAGATGGAAGCGGCCGCGCTGATCGCCAGGAGCGCCAACCTCAAGGCCCAGTGACATGCGCGTGCACGTCGCCGGCGTCGGCCGGATGGGCCTGCCCATGGCGGGACACCTGAAGCGGGGCAGTTGCGGCGTCAGCGTGTCGGACCCGGACCCCGAGCGCCTGCGGCTCGCGCGCGCGCAGGGGCTGCAGGTCCTGGAGGACGAAGCCGGCATCGCCGGCGCGGACGTGGTGCTCTCCTCGCTGCCGCACGACGCGGCGCTGCGCGACGTCGGCTGCCAGGTAGTGCGGCATGGCCGGCGCGGCCTGATCTACGTCGACACGAGCACCGTCTCGCTGCAGGCGTCCGCGCATGTCGCGGGGCTCTGCGCGGGGGCGGGCGTGCGCCACCTGCGCGCCACGGTCTCCGGCAACAACCACATGGCGGAGGCCGCGCAGCTCACGGTGATGGCTTCGGGACCGCGCGATGCCTACGATGCCGTGCTGCCGCTGCTGCGCCTGCTCGGCCCGCAGCAGTTCTGGCTGGGCGAAGGCGAGCAGGCGCGCCTCATGAAGCTGGTGGTCAACCTCATGATCGTGCAGACCAGCGCGATGCTGGCCGAGGCGCTTGCGCTGGGGCGCAAGGGCGGCCTCGCCTCGGACGACCTCTGGCGGGTGCTCACCGCCAGCGCGGTGGGCTCGCCGATCCTCAAGGCCAAGGCGCAGCAGCTCGCGGTGAACGACTACACGCCCACCTTCACCGTCGAACAGATGCTCAAGGACGTGGGCCTGATCGTGGAGGCCGCCGCGGCGGCGCACGTGCCGATCCCGCAGACTGCCGCCACGCAGCAGATGCTCCAGGCAGCGCTCGCACAGGGACTGGGCGGCGAGGACTATGCTGCGATCATCAAGATCGCCGCCCGCGCGGCGGGACTGGAGAACTGAGATGCGCAGCTTCGTCTACAACGGCCAGCCGGGGCGCGTCGTGTTCGGTGCCGGAGCGTTGTCGCGGCTCGGCCAGGAGATCGAGGCGCTGGGCGCGAAGAGGGCGCTCGTGCTCTCCACGCCGGAACAGCGCGGATCGGCCGAACGCATCGCCGGCATGCTGGGCGCGAAGGCGGCCGGCATCTTCGATCGCGCGGTGATGCACGTACCGATCGAGACGGCGCGCGAGGCCCGCGAGGTCGCGCGCCAGCTCGGCGCGGATTGCGCCGTGGCCGTGGGCGGCGGCTCCACCACGGGCCTGGGCAAGGCGATCGCGCTCGATTCCGGCCTGCCCATCCTGGCGATCCCGACCACCTACGCCGGCAGCGAGATGACGCCGATCTACGGCATCACCGAGGCCGGACTGAAGAAGACGGGCCGCGATGCGCGCGTGCTGCCGCGCACCGTGCTCTACGACCCGGAGCTCACGCTGACGCTGCCGGTGGACCTGAGCGTCACGAGCGGGCTGAACGCGATCGCGCACGCGGCCGAAGGGCTCTACTCGGTGGAAAGCAATCCAGTCATGGACCTGATGGCCGAGGAGGGCATCCGCGCGCTCGGGCGCGCGCTGCCCGGCATCCGCGCGCACCCGCAGGACCTGGACGCGCGCGGCGACGCGCTGTACGGCGCCTGGCTGTGCGGCATCGTGCTGGGCAACGTCGGCATGGCGCTGCACCACAAGCTGTGCCACACGCTGGGCGGCAGCTTCAACCTGCCGCACGCGGAGACGCACACGGTGGTGCTGCCGCACGCGCTGGCGTACAACGCGCAGGCCGCCCCCGAGGCGATGCGCCGCATCGCCCGCGCGCTGGAGGCGAAGAGCGCGCCGCAGGCCGTGTACGACCTCGCGCAGGACAACGGCGCGCCCGTGTCCTTGCGCGACATCGGCCTGCAGGCCGCGGACGTCGACAAGGCGTGCGACATCGCCCTGCAGAACCAGTACCCCAACCCGCGACCGCTGGAGCGCGCGGCGATCCGGCAGCTGCTGCAGGACGCGTACGAAGGGAAGCGCCCCGACGCGTAGGGTGGCGGTGAGCGAAGCGAACCCCACCGTCCGCCATCAGCAGGAAAGGCACCCCATGCAGCACGGCACCCTCAGCTTCGACGGCGTGGCCTATCCCGACGGCCGCGCCTCCGACCCGCGCCGGCTCGGCTGGATGGAGGGGACGCCGCCCCCGCCGGAGCGGCAGGTGCGCTTCGGCGACGACCGCTTCCTGGACTTCCCGCAGATCCGCTGGACCCTGTCGCACATGCGCGAGCTGGTGCCCACCGTCAACGTGTGGCGCGGCCCCGGACCGGCGAGCGCCTTCGAAGGCGAGGGCGGCGGCGAGGATGCGATCGACGCGCTCGCGTTCACCGACATGAACGGGCAGCGGCGCCGCTGGGACGAGAGCCTGCACGACACCTATACCGACGGCATCCTCGTCCTGCACCGCGGGCGCCGCATCTACGAGCGCTGCTTCGGCGCGCTGCAGGCGCACGTGCCGCACAGCTGCTTCTCCATCACCAAGTCCTACGCCGCGACCCTGTGCGCCACGCTGGTCCACGAAGGCGTCCTCGACGCGCGGCGCACCATCCCGCACTGGCTGCCGGAGATGAAGGGCACGGCGTACGAGGACGCGACGCTGCGCCAGGTGATGGACATGCAGATCGGCGTCGCCTATTCGGAGGTGTACGCCGATCCCGAGGCGCACATCTGGGACTACGCGCGTGCCGGCGGGCTGCGGCCGCGCCCAGAGGGCTACCACGGGCCCGACAGCTTCTACGCCTACCTGCAGACCCTACAGCCCGAGGGTCGGCACGGCGAGGCGTTCGCGTACAAGACCGTCAACACCGAGCTCATGGCGTGGATCATGAAGCGCGTGACGGGGCAGCCCTTCGCGCAGATGCTTTCCGACCGCCTGTGGGCGCCGCTCGGTTGCGAGCAGGATGCCTATCTCACCGTCGACGCCATCGGCGTGCCCATGGGCGGCGGCGGCCTGCATGCCAGCCTGCGCGACCTCGCGCGCTTCGGCGAGCTGATGCGGCGCGGCGGCGAGTGGAACGGCCGGGCGCTCGTGCCGGAGGCGGTGGTCGCCGACATCCGCGGCGGCAGCGACCCGGCGAAGTTCGCCAAGGCAGGCTACACGCTGCTGCCCGGCTATTCGTACCGCAGCATGTGGTGGGTCTCGCACAATGCCCTGGACGCGTTCGAAGGCCGCGGCATCCACGGCCAGCGCCTCTACGTCGCTCCGCGCGCGGACCTCGTGATCGCGCGTTTCGCTTCGCATCCCGTGGCCACGAGCGCCGCCAACGACCCGATCACGCTGCCGGCGTTCCTCGCACTCGGCACGCTGCTGTCGCGCTGACGCGCGCGTATCGTGCACTGCACCTTCCCCTGTCTTGAGGGTTTTCCCAAGCGCAAACCCTGAGGCGCGTTGGGTGCGCGCAGCCTTATCCTTTGCCGCTCGAAAAGCGAACGACCGTTCTTTTTTAGTTGGAGGCGACATGCAAACAGGAAGAAACTTGCGCCTGCTGGCCGCCGCATTCGCGGCCTCGCTGGTGCTGGCAGGTTGCGGCGGCGGTGGCGGCACCGAGCCGCCGAGGGCCTCGATCGCCAAGGTGACCGTGGCGGGCGACAGCCTCGCCGACGTCGGCACGTTCGGCGCGCGGTTCACGGTGCAGAACTCGGCCGACGCCAACAGTCCCTTCCGCGTCTACCCGGAGATCATCGGGCTGACCTACGGCATCTCCGGCCAGTGCAACTTCTTCGTCGCGACCAGCCCCGGCTCCTCGACGACGCCGCCGACCTTCACGACCAACAGCAAGGCGGGCTGCACGAACTTCGCCGTCGGCGGCGGGCGCATCAACGTCACGTCTCCCCTGCAAGGCCCCCAGCAATCCATTCCGCTGCAGCTGCAGACCGCGGCCACCGCGGCGGGGTCGTACTCGGCAAGCGACCTCCTCGTGATCGACGGCGGCGGCAACGACGCGGGCGACGTGGTGCAGGCCTATCTCGGCCTCGCGACCGGCCAGATCACCGCGACCACCTACGCGCAGTTCCTGTCGACCCTCGTCGACCCCACCACCGTGGGCACCCTCATGGCGCAGGGCAACACGGGGGTCGCGCAGGCAACGGGCCTCTACTTCCAGAAGCTCGCGGACAAGTACTACGATGCCATCAAGGGCACGGCGCTGGACAAGGGCGCTTCCCACGTCGCGGTCCTCAACATGCCGGACATCACGGTCACGCCCAACTTCACGGCCGCCAAGACCGCGGTGTCGAACGCCAATGGCGGCGGCACCGCCGGCGCGACGGCGGCCGCCAACTTCCAGGGGCTCGTCCGCCAGTGGATCTCCGGCTTCAACACCGAATTGTCGGGACGGGTCGGCGGCGACTCCCGCATCGCGCTGGTGGACTTCTACAGCGACCTCAACGACGAGGTCAGCAACCCGGCCAACTATGGCCTGACCGAAGTCGTGAAGCCCGCGTGCGTCACCGCGCTGGGCGTGAATGCGGGCGCCTCGTGCACGTCCGCGGCGCTCGACGCCGCGCCGCCGGCGGGCATGACGGCCGGCTGGTGGCAGACCTGGGCGTTCGCCGACGGCCTGCACCCGACGCCTTTCGGCCAGCAACTGCTCTCCGCTTCCGTCTCGCGCGCCATCGCGCGCGCCGGCTGGATCTGATCCGCACAAGCACAACGAGGAAACGCTCATGAACAAGAAACTGCTTGCCGCGGCCGCCCTCCTGGCCGGCTCCACGCTGGGCGCGCAGGCCCAGACCGCGGGCACCTGGTTCGGCGGCATCGGCGCGACCCGCATCGCGCCCAACACCAGCAGCGGCGACCTGTCGCCGCCCTCGGCGCCGGGCACGAAGGTGGACATCGGCTCGGACACCAAGCCCACGCTCTTCATCGGCCGCATGCTCACCGACAACTGGTCGATCGAGGTGCCGATCGGTTTCGGCTTCGAGCACGACATCGACGGCGCAGGCGCGATCTCCGGCGTCGGCAAGATCGGCTCCGTGCGCGCGCTGCCGATCAGCGTGTTCGGCCAGTACCGCTTCCTGGAGCCGCAGTCGCGCTTCCGTCCCTACGTGCTGGGCGGCCTCACCTACGCGCACTTCTACGGCGAACGCGGCAGCGCCACGCTCAACGCGATCAACCCTGCCAACCCTCCCGGCGGCAACACCTCGCTGAGCGTCGACGACAAGTTCGGCTGGTCGCTGGGCCTGGGCATGACGGCGACGCTGACGGAGCGCTGGTTCGTGGACCTGCACTGGGCGCGGACCTGGCTGAAGACCACGACCACGCTCAGCACGGGGCAGAAGATCGACACCAAGCTGGATCCGGACGTCATCACGATGAGTGTCGGGTATCGGTTCTGAGTTCGAGGGGGCGGCGGGGTTCGGCCTTCGGCTCACCGCCACCCTACGAACACGGCCGGTTTCCGTAGGGTGGCGGTGAGCCGAAGGCCGAACCCCGAACCCCACCGAAGCACCCTCCCCCCGCCGCCTCCTCCCTCGGCGCGGTACCCCGCCGACCCGCCGTTCGTCAACCCTGACACGCCGGCGCGGTCCCGCCCCCTCTTCGCCGGGGGGCAATGCCCCGAACGTTTGTCCACACTGGCTGCGGTGGCAGCGCGGGGTGCGCGGGACCACGCACTCCCTGCAAGGAAAACGAAGATGACGACGTTGGGACTTTCGGGCCGCCGCGGCCGGGCCGCGGCATGGATGCAGCGATCGCTGCACGCACTGGCGGGCGCGCTGCTGCTGGCGACCGCCGGCACGGCGCTGGCGAACGACGTGCCGGTCACGCTGGCGGGCGTGACGGTGGTCACCGCCGAACAGGCGCGCAAGATGGTGGACGCGGGTACGCCCGTGATCGACACCCGCGTGGGCAACGAGTACGCCGACGCGCACATCAAGGGTGCGAAGAACGTGCCCTACAAGGAGAAGAGCGCCAAGGACGCTGCCTTCGACGCGAAGCAGGACACGTTCGACCTGGCCAGGCTGCCGGCCGACCGCAACGCGGCCCTGATCTTCTACTGCAACGGCCCCGAGTGCTGGAAGAGCTACAAGGCCTCCAAGGTGGCCGCGGCCGCGGGCTGGTCGAAAGTCCAATGGCTGCGCGGCGGCTTCCCCGAATGGAAGGCCAAGGGCTTCCCGGTCGAATGAAGACCGCCGTGTTCTCGCGCGTGCGCCGCGGCGGCGGGCGCACGCTCAGCATCCGGCAGAAGCTGGTGGTGCTGGGCTTCGTCTGCCTCGTGGGCGCGGTCGCGCTGGCCGGCATGGCGATCCGCTTCTCCGGCCAGGTGGCGACCACTGCCGGCGCGATCGCCAGCGAACGCTTCGCGCCGCTCGCGCGGCTGCAGGAACTGAGCACGCACCTGAAGGAGGTGCGCTTCCGCCTCGCCGGCGTGCTGCTGGACCAGATGCCCGTGGCAGGCTCGCGCATCCACCTGCGTGACACCATGCAGGCCGCCCCGCTGCTGTGGGGAGATTTCAAGCACGCCGCGGGACACGTGGAGGGCGACAGCGCGAAGCTGGTCGCCGCGATCGACGCCGAGATGCCGCAGCTGGGGCGCTTCGCCGAAGCGCTCGACAAGGCCTACGCGGCTGACGACCACGCCGCGATGCAGGCGCTTCTGGAAGACGAATGGCCGCTCGTGCAGCAGAAGATCGTCAAGCCGCTCGACGCGATGGTGCCGACCTTCAGCGCAGAGGTGGAGCGGGCCACCAACGAGCTGGCCGCGAGCTCGCGCCGCTTCCGCGACGTCACGGCGATCGCGGCGATGGTCGTCGTCGCGGTGACGCTGCTCATCGCGTGGCTGGTGATCCGCTCGCTGATGGCAGGCGTGCGCGAGGCGGTCGACGTGGCGGAAGCGCTCGCCCGTGGCGACCTCACGCGCCCCTTCGCCGAACGCCACGACGACGAGCTGGGGCAGTTGCTGACGGCCCTGGACGGCACGGTGGAGCGCCTGCGCGGCGCCATCACCGGCGTGCGCGCCGGCACGGCCGAGATCGCGACCGCGGCCAACGAAGTGGCCGCGGGCAGCGCCGACCTGTCACAGCGCACCGAGGAACAGGCGGCATCGCTGGAAGAGACCGCCTCGTCCATGGAGGAACTCACGACCACGGTGCAACAGAGCGCCGACCACGCGCGCGAGGCCAATGCGGCCGCCGCGGGCGCGGCGGAGGTCGCGGCGCGCGGGGGCGAGGCCATCGCCGCCGTGGTGCGCACGATGGACCACATCGCCGGCAGTTCGCGGCGCATCGGCGATATCACGGGCGTGATCGACGGCATCGCCTTCCAGACCAACATCCTGGCGCTCAATGCAGCGGTGGAAGCCGCCCGCGCCGGCGACCAGGGCCGCGGCTTCGCGGTGGTCGCGGCGGAGGTACGCACGCTGGCGCAGCGCAGCGCCGCGTCGGCCCGGGAGATCAAGGCGCTGATCGCGGAATCGTCCCGGCAGGTGGCGGATGGCACGCGGCTGGTCGACACGGCCGGCGCGACGATGGGCCGCATCGTGACCGAGGTCCAGCGCGTCACCACGCTGCTCCAGGACATGGCGGCGGCCGCGCACCAGCAGGCGGGCGGACTGGAGGAAGTGAACCGCGCGGTGGGCCAGATGGACCGGGTCACGCAGCAGAACGCGGCGCTGGTGGAACAGGCGTCCGCTGCCGCCGAATCGCTGAAGCAGCAGGCGCAGCACCTGGTGGCCGCGGTGTCGGTGTTCCGCCTGCCCGATGGCGGAGCGCACGTGCACGTGGAACCGGTGGTGCCGGCGCCGCGTCCGCAAGCCGTCGCCGAGGCAACGCCTTCGCTGCTGGTCGAACCGGCGCTGCCCGCCGGCATCCGGCGCCTGCTGCACTGATCGTCGAAATGCGGCGCGCCCGGGTTCAGTACCCGAAGCGCGTCGTCCACTTCCGCTCGTATTCCATGCGGTCGAAGTGCTCGGCGATGAAGTCGATGAAGGTGCGGACCTTGGCCGTGAGGTGCTTGCGGCTGGGATAGGCCAGGTTGACCGTCAGCCGCGGCAGGTCCCACGCGTCCAGCACCGGCACGAGGCGGCCGGCAACGATGTCCTCGTAGAGGATGTAGGTGGGTTGCACGAGGATGCCGTGGCCCTCCAGGGCGGCGGCGCGCAGCACCTGGCCGTCGTTGGACTCCAGCACGCCCCGGATGGCGACCGCCGTCACCTCGCCGTCGCGCGTGAAGCGCAGCTCGTGCGGGTTGTTGGCGTAGGTGTAGACCAGCAGCGCGTGCTTCGCCAGGTCTTCCAGGGTCCCCGGCGTGCCGGCGCGCGAGAGGTAGCCGGGTGAAGCCGCCAGGATGCGCCGCGTCTCCGCCAGCCGCCGGATCGTGATGTTGGAATCGGGCTCGAACTCGCGCGTGCGGATAGCCACGTCGATGTTGTTGTCGATCAGGTCCAGGTAGCGGTTGGCCGTTTCCACGTGCACCGTCACGTTGGGATAACGCCGCGCGTACTCCGGCAGCAGCGGGGCGATGTGGTGCATCGAGAACGACAGCGAGGCCGTGATGCGCAGCGTGCCGGTCGGGTTCAGCGTGGAGGCGTTGACGGCCGATTCGGCGTCGTGCAGGTCGGCCAGGATCTGCCGGCTGCGGCGCAGGAACTCCTGGCCCGGTTCGGTGAGGTAGAGGCGCCGCGTGTTGCGCTCCACCAGCCGGGCGCCCAGGCGCTCCTCCAGCGCCGCCAGGTGGCGGCTGGCGGCGGCGTTGGACAGGCCCAGTTCCTCCGCGGCGCGGCTGAGGCTGCCGGTCTCGGCCACCTGCACGAACAAGGCCATCTCGGTCCAGCGGTCCAAGCGGTGTCTCCTGTAGCTTTCTTGCGCGCCGCGGAAAACTCATTTGCCGCGCCGGTCTTCCCCAAATTATGGCCGCGCCCTAGAGTCCGCTCCAGGAGATCCGCATGCGCAACCTCACCCAGGACAACATCACGCAGGCCGTCATTGCCCGCTTCGCCGGAACGCCCGACGCGCGGCTGAAGGAGATCATGACCAGCCTCGTGCAGCACCTGCACGCCTTTGCCCGCGAGGTGAAGCTGACGGAGGAAGAGTGGTTCCGCGGCATCGACTTCCTCACCCGCACCGGCGACATCACCGACGACAAGCGCCAGGAGTTCATCCTCCTGTCCGACACCCTGGGCCTGTCCATGCTGACCATCGCCATGAACAACGAGAAGCCGGCCGGCTGCACGGAGTCCACCGTGTTCGGGCCCTTCTACGTGGAGGGCGCCCCGGGCTATGACCTGGGCGAGGACGTCGCCAACGGCGCCGCCGGCACGGCCTGCGTGGTGCGCGGCACGGTGCGCGGCCTCGACGGCGAGACCGTGCCCGGCGCCGAGATCCACGTGTGGCAGGCCGATGCCGAAGGCAAGTACGACGTGCAGCGCCAGGACCTCGCACACGCGCAGGCACGTGGCGTCCTGCACGCCGACGGCAAGGGCGCGTACCACTTCCGCTCCATCCTGGCCGAGGCCTACCCGATCCCCGACGACGGCCCGGTGGGCGAGATGCTGCGGGCGACCAAACGCCATCCCTGGCGGCCCGCCCACCTGCACTTCATGATCAAGGCGCCGGGCTACGAGACGCTGATCACGCACGTGTTCCGCAACGGCGACCGCTACCTCGATTCCGATGCCGTGTTCGGCGTGCGGCAGTCGCTGATCGCCGACTGGGTGAAGCAGCCGGACGGCCAGTACCTGGTCGAATACGACTTCGTGCTGAACCCGGCGAAGGAGGCGCGTTGATCCGCCACGTGGTCATGTGGAACGTGCGCGGTGCCACGCGCGACGAGAAGCTCGCCAACATCGAGAAGCTCAAGACGTCGTTCCTGGGCCTGCGGGGGCGCATCCCGGGGATGCTGCACCTGGAGATCGGCATCGACACGAGCTGCGTGGACTACGCCTGCGACGTGGTGCTGGTGAGCGACTTCGCCTCGCAGGAGGCGCTGGACGCCTACGCGACCCACCCCGAACACCTGCGCGTGCGGCGCGAGCTGGGCGACATCCGCATCGCGCGCCACCAGGTGGACTATCCCGTTCCCGACCTCCCGCGGACCTGACATGGCCAACACACTGCTGCGCGGCGCGACCATCGTCACGATGGATGCCCAGGGCGACCTCTCGCAAGCCGATCTCCTGGTGCAGGGCGAGCGCATCGCCGCCATCGCCCCGTCGATCACCGCAGCCGACGCCGAGGTCGTCGACGCCACCGGCTGCATCGTGATCCCCGGCCTGGTGAACGCGCACATGCACACCTGGCAGACCGCGCTGCGCGGCGTGGCGGCCAACTGGACGCTGCTGGAGTACTTCCAGAAGATGCATGCGGGCCTGGCCACCGCCTTCGCGCCCGAGGACCTGTACATCGCCACCCGCATGGGGGCGCTCAACCAGCTGAATTGCGGAACGACCACGCTGGCCGACTGGTGCCACAACAATCCCACGCCGCAGCACAACGATGCCGCGATCGAAGGACTGCTGTCCACGGGCATCCGTGCCGCGTTCTTCCACGGCACGCCCAAGCCGGATCCCAAGCCGGGGCAGGTGCCGTTCTGGGAGGTGCCGCACCCGCGCGCGGAGGTCGAACGGCTGCTGAAGGCCCACCAGGGCCGGGCATTGCTTGCCATCCACGCCGCGGTGCTGGGTCCGCACTACTCCACGCTGGACGTGGCGATGCACGACTTCCGCATGGCGCGCGAGCTGGGGCTGATCGCCTCGCTGCACCAGGGCGGCGGCGCGGCCCGCACGCCCGACGGCTGGGAGCGCCTGGAGGCCGTCGGCCTGCTGGGGCCCAACATCAACATCGTGCACGGGCATGCACTCACCGATGCGCAGCTGGAGCGCTTCTGCGCCCTGGGCATGAGCTTCTCGGCGGCGGCCGAAAGCGAGATGTCGCAGGGCCACGGGCACCCGCTCACCGGGCGCCTGCGCCGCTTCGGCCGCGCGCCGTCCCTGGGCGTGGACCTCGAAAGCGTGCTCTCCGGCGACATGCTGACGCAGGCGCGCGTGGCCCTGGGCATCCAGCGCAGCCTGGACAACGTGGCGTACCGCGAGCTGCATGGCACCATCCCGCCCACGTCGACGATCACCGCACGCGAAGCGCTCGCCTGGGTGACGGTCGAAGGCGCGCGCATGCTGCAGCAGCTCGATCGCATCGGCACGCTCGCGCCGGGCAAGCAGGCCGACCTGGTGGTCCTGCGCGCGAGCGACCTCAACATGCAGCCGGTGCACGATCCGGTCGCCAGCGTCGTGTTCCAGGCCTCGCTCGCCAACGTGGACAGCGTGATGGTGGCCGGGCAATGGAGGAAGCGCGCGGGCAAGCTGCTCGCGGGGGACCTCACGGGCGACCTGCGCCGGCTGCGCTCCTCGGGCGAGAAGATCACCCGGGCGATGGGCCTGCGCGGCTGAGGCGCAGGAGGCCCTGCCGGCGCAGGGCCCGGGGCGGCGTCAGCCCTCGCGGTGGATCACCGTCACGTGCCGGTTCACCACGTACGCGGGGTGGTGGTGCACGTTGCGGACCACGACGTGCTGCATCGGGACTTCGCGATGGTGGATCACCACCGTGCGGTGCATGCGCATGTCGCGCCCGTGGTGCCAGCCATGGTGCTCGCCGTACGGTTCATAGGTGTTGACGCGGCGGATCACCGTCGTGCCGTCCGGCCGGTGGACGCGGACCACGCGGTGCACGGCGCCGGGATGCTCCTCGTCGCGCACGACGCGCTTGGTCACCACGGCGCCGCTGGGCGTTTCACGCGTGACGGTGCGCACGTCGCGGTCCTGGGCCATGGCCTGGCCGGCGACGAGGCCGGCTGCGGCGAGGGAAAGGGCAAGCGCAGCGGTTCTGATCTGCATGAGGTACTCCTTCATTTGGGGAACGGGGCCGGGCGGCCCCACCCTTGATCAACGAACCAGTGCCCGGCGGCGCTGAAAGGCGGCGGCCCGGCCGCGCGCAGGCCGTGTCCGACCCGGTGCGTGACGCGGCGGGTGATTCCTGTCCTGCTTCGGTTAACCTGCCGGCGACGAAAGAGGGCGCCATGCAACTTCTCGAACCCCTGCAGCACACGGCCGCCGGCGCACTGGACATCGCGTGGCACGGCAGCGGCCCCGCGGACGGTCCGCCCGTGTTCCTGATGCACGGCTTCCCCTACGACATCCACGCCTACGCGGAAGTGGCGCCGCTGCTCGCCGCGGCGGGATGCCGCGTCATCGTGCCTTACCTGCGCGGCTACGGTCCCACGCGCTTCCTCCGGGCCGACACGCCGCGCTCGGGCGAGCAGGCGGCGCTGGGCGCCGACCTGCTGGCGCTGATGGACGCGCTTGCGATCCCGCGTGCCGTGCTGGCCGGCTACGACTGGGGCGGCCGTGCTGCCTGCGTCGTCGCGGCACTGTGGCCGCAGCGCTGCACGGGCCTGGTCTCGTACAACAACTACAACATCCAGGACATCGCGCGCGGCATGGAGCCCGACACGCCGGCGAACGAGCGCAGGCTCTGGTACCAGTACTACTTCCACAGCGAACGCGGCCGCGCCGGACTGGCGCAGGGCCGGCGCGCGCTCACGCGGCTGCTATGGGAACTGTGGTCGCCGACGTGGAAGTTCGACGACGCGACCTTCGCGCGCTCCGCCGCGGCGTTCGACAACGCGGACTTCGTGGAGGTGGTGATCCATTCCTACCGCCACCGCTTCGGCCTCGTGGCGGGCGATCCCGCGTACGCCGACATCGAGCGCCGCCTCGCGCTTCAGCCGGCGATCACCGTTCCCACCATCACGTTCGACGGTGCCGACGACGGCGTGCGCGAACCGGCGCCGGCGAGCGCCCATGCGCACCGCTTCACCGGCCCGCGCTCGCACCGCATCGTGCCCGGCGTCGGCCACAACATGCCGCAGGAAGCGCCGCGCGTGTTCGCCGAAGCCGTGCTGGAGCTCGTGCGCCAGGACGGAAGCGGCCTGCCTACAGCGAGTTGCGCAGCTCCGCGCTGAGAACCGGCGCCGGCGAGGCCGCCGCCTGGCGCACTTCGGGCCGCGTGTAGACGCAAGGCATCTGCGGCTCGCCCGCGTACTGGCGCAGCAGCGCGCAGCCTTCCCAGAACTGGCGCTCGGGCTCGGTCTCCTTCCAGGTCTTCATGCCCCAGGCGACGCCCAGCACGACGCAGGCGGGCGCGAAGGAGCCGCCACTGATCACGGAGGCCGCGATGCAGAGGTTGTTGGCGGCCGCCCCCTGCCACCAGGAAGCGGCGGCGGCGTACACCTCCGGCCGCTGCGTGTCGGGCAGGCCCTTGGCGTACTGGAACAACGCGACCTTCACCCCGACGGAGAGCACCGGGCCGAGCGGATTGAGTTCCGCCGCGCCGGCTGCGAGTCCCACCGCCGTGGTCACACCGTCGGCGACGGCGCCGCCTATGGCTTCGTCCTCCACGTCGCGTGCGTGCGCCCCGCAAGCGGCTGCTGCCAGCAATGCAGCCATCACGAACCTCACCCGGCCGGCGATCTTGCGATTTCCCATCTTGGTCCCCTCGACGTCTTCATCGATGGGACCAGTGAATCATGCTCATCCGTGGGAAAGCTAAGTAGTTAGCCTAGCGCGCAACACCCATCGAACGCCGGTCGGGAACGCGGCGCCGGTTGTCGCGCTCGGAATGTCAGCAATGTAACGACGTCAGTTCGTACTCAGGCAGCGTTGCCGGCGGCGCGGCGGATGATCTCCGCGAAGTGCTTCAGCACGGGAGAACGCGTGGCGCCCTTGGGCCACAACATGCCCGGCGTGCGGATCGGCGTCGGGTCTTCCAGCGGCACCACGCGCAGGTCGGCGGTCTGCGCCACCGCCGTCTCGGTGATGATGCCGGCCAGGTCGGTCTGGCGGATCAGCTCGATCATGGGCGCCACCGAATTCATCTGCGCCGCCACCAGCGGCCGCGCGCCGGCCTGGTGGAAGCAGTCGTCGAGCAGCTTGCGCGTGAGGAACTGCGGATGCAGCAGCACCATGCGCACGTTGTGCAGTTCCACCATGCGCACGCGCCGCCGCCGCGCGAGCGGGTGGTGGACGCCGACGACCAGGCGCAGCTCCTCGTTGTACAGCGGCTCGAACCAGAGGTCGCCGCCGTCGCTGGGCGGATACGACACGGCGATGTCCAGGTGGCCGGAGCGCAGCCGCTTGAGGATCTGGCTGGCGGCCAGCTCCTCCACCATCACGGCGATGCCCGGATAGTGATTGAGCAGCGTTGCCACGCACTGCGGGACCATGCGCGTGTTGAAGCTGGGCGTGGTGCCCAGCCGGATGCTGCCGGTGATGGCCTCGCCCGGCTGGCGCAACGCCTGCACGCCCAGGTCGATCTGCTCCAGGGCCGGGGTCATGTGGCTGCGCAGGATCTCGCCGGCTTCCGTCATGCGCACGTGCTTGGCGCTGCGGTCGAACAGCAGCATGCCCAGCTCCTCCTCCAGCTGCTTGATCTGGTGCGACAGCGTCGACTGGGTGACGTGCAGGCGCTCGGCGGCCCGGGTGAAGTTCAGGGTTTCCGCGAGGGCGTCGAAGTAGCGGAGGTGGCGCAGTTCCATGTCAGGGTCCGCCCGGATTGCGATCGATGGCATCGATCATAACCGTCGAAATTCATCACTTTCGTCTTCAGGGGCGAGCTCCTAGACTGCGGCCCGAAAGACAGGAGACATCCCCATGGCCCAACTGGAAGTCAGCGACTTCGCGCAGGCGGTGATCGACCGCATGACGGATTGCAAGGACCCGCGCTTCAAGCAGATCATGAGTTCGCTGGTGAAGCACGCCCATGCCTTCATGCGCGAGGTGGACCTCACGCCCGAGGAGTGGATCACCGGCATCGAGTTCCTCACGGCCACGGGCCAGAAGTGCGACGGCAAGCGCCAGGAGTTCATCCTGCTGTCGGACACGCTGGGCATCTCCATGCTGGTCGTGGCGCTGGCGCAGGCGCGCGGCGCGAAGGCGATCGCGGACAAACCGGCGGAGCGGCCCACGGAGGCAACCGTGCAGGGGCCGTTCTTCTGGCCGGGCGCGCCGAAGAAGGAGCTGGGCGCCGACATCGGCGGCAACCTCGGCGAGCCCACGCTGTACCACGGGCGCGTGACCGACACCGCGGGCAAGCCGATCGCCGACTGCCAGGTGGATGTCTGGTCGGGCGACGAGAACGGCCTGTACGACATGCAGAAGGGCGACAGCATGAGCCTGCGCGCCCAGTTCCGCACCGACCGCGAAGGCAACTACCGCTTCTGGTCCATCCGGCCCACCTTCTACCCGGTGCCGACCGACGGACCCGTCGGCCGCATGCTGGACAAGATGGGACGCCATCCCAATCGCCCGGGGCACATGCACATGATGCTGGACGCGCCCGGCCACGAGCGGCTCACCACGCACATCTTCGTCAAGGACAGTCCCTACCTCGACTCGGACGCCGTGTTCGGGGTGCGCAACAGCCTGATCGTGGACTTTCCCAAGCACGCGCCGGGGAAGGCGCCGGACGGGCGCACCATGGAGACGCCGTTCTACACGGCGAAGTACGACTTCAAGCTGGTGCCGTCGGCACGTTGACGCAGCCACGGTGGGGTTCGGGCTTCGCCCTCACCGCCACCCCACGAGTCGCACGTTTCGCATCCTTTCGCTCTCTTCGCAGGGTGGGGTGAGGGCAAGGCCCGAACCCCACCGCTTGACCCCACCGGGAGACTGTCTTGAAAATCGGCAAGGCCACCGTGCCGCGCTCGGCCATCTGCACGTCCGACGAGGACACCATCGTCGTGCGGGGCAACGACCTCGCCCGCGACCTGATCGGGCAGGTGAACTTCGGCGACTACTTCTACCTGCTGCTGACGGGCCGGCGTCCCGACGCGGCGGCCAGCGCGGTGCTCAACGCGACGCTCGTCGCGATCGCGGAGCACGGGCTCGTGCCCAGCGTGCAGGCCGCGCGCATGACGATGGCGGCGGCGCCCGACGCCATGCAGGGCGCCGTGGCGGCGGGCCTGCTGGGATCGGGCTCGGTCATCCTGGGTGCATCGGAAACGGCGGGACGGCTCTACGTCGAGATCGACGAAGAGGCCGCAAAGAGGGGCGGCGACCTGCGCGCGGCGGCGAAAGCGATCGTTGCCGCGCGCAGGGAGCGCCGGATCCCCATCGCCGGCTACGGACATCCCGAACACAAGCGGCGCGACCCGCGCGTCGATGCGCTGTTCGGCGTCTCGCAGCGCGCCGGCGGCGGCCAGCGCTACGTCGAGATCGCCAAGGTGGTCGAGGAGATCATTCCCGAGGTGGTCGGCAAGGACCTCAAGCTGAACGTCTCCGGCGCCATCCCCGCGGTGCTGCTGGGCGTGGGCTTCCCGGTGGCGGCGCTCAAGGGCGTGCCCATGCTGGCGCGCACGGCCAGCCTCATCGCCCACCTGAACGAGGAACTCGTCGACCCGATCGGCTTCGCGCTGTCCTACCAGGCCACGCGCGCGTTCGAATACACCGGCAGCCTGCCCGGGGAGCGCAAGTGATCAAGGTCCTCGACGGCGTCCGCGTGCTGGAACACGGCACCTTCATCACCGGGCCGGCGGCCTCCATGCTGCTGGCCGACCTCGGGGCCGACGTGGTGAAGGTGGAACTCCCCGGCACGGGCGACCCCTTTCGCGCCTTCAAGGGCGGCCTCTATTCGCCGCACTACCAGACGGTCAACCGCAACAAGCGCAGCGTCACGCTCAACACCAAGCAGCCCGGGGACCTGGAGAAGTTCGACGCGCTGGTGAAGGACGCGGACGTCTACATCCAGAACTTCCGCCCGGGCTTCGCCGAGCAGATCGGCGCCGGCTTCGAGCGACTGCGCGGCCTCAACGACCGCCTGATCTACTGCGCCATCAGCGGCTTCGGTTCCACCGGTCCGGCGGCGCAGCGGCCGGCCTACGACAGCGTTGCCCAGGCCGCGAGCGGCTTCCTGCGGCTGCTGGTGAACCCGGGCAACCCGCGCGTCACCGGCCCGGCGATCGCCGACCTCGTCACGGGCTTCTACGCTGCCTACGGCATCCTGGGCGCGCTCTACGACCGCGAGAAGCGCGGCACGGCGCGCAAGGTCGAACTGTCCATGTTCGAGGCCATGACGCACTTCAACCTGGACGCCTTCCAGCACCTGTTCTCGGCCAACGAGGTGATGGGGCCCTTCAGCCGGCCCAGCGTCTCGCAGTCCTACGTGCTGGAATGCCGGGACCACCAGTGGGTGGCCCTGCACATGTCCTCGCCGGAGAAGTTCTGGCAGGGCCTGGCCAACGCCATGGAGCGGCCGGACATCTTCCAGGACCCTCGCTTTGCCAGCCGCCAGGGCCGCATCGACCACCAGGAGGAACTGATCGCCGTCCTGCGCCCCATCTTCCGGGCGCATGACCGGGCGGAATGGTGCCGCCGGCTGGAAGCCAACGACGTGCCTCATTCCCCGATGTACACGACGGCGGAAGTGCCGGAGGATGCACAGGCCCGGCACCTGCAGCTGTTCATCGAGACCGAGCACCCGGTCGTGGGTACCTTCCGTACCGTGCGCTCCCCCGTGTCCTTCGACGGCGAGCGGCCGCTGGACCTGCAGGCGCCTCCCGTGCTGGGCGAACACAACGAGGAGCTGGCGCACGGCTGGAAGCCGCGCGGCACGGCCTCCCAGGAGACGAAGAAGTGACTTTGCGCAGGACCGTCCTGTCCGCACTGGCCGCCCTCGCGCTCGCGGTCCCTCTCGCCGCGTCCGCGCAGGACGCGTATCCGGCGCGTCCCATCCGCATGGTGGTGCCCTTCGGCCCGGGCACCAGCACCGACATCGTCGCGCGCATCTTCGCCGAGGCGATGGGCCAGTCGCTGCACCAGGCCATCGTGGTGGAGAACCGCGCCGGCGCCGGCGGCAACATCGGCACCGACCTGGTGGCCAAGGCGCCGGCCGACGGCTACACGATCGTGATGGGCACCGTGGGGACGCACGCGATCAACCCGGGGCTGTACCGCAAGATGCCCTACGACGCGCTGAAGGACTTCGTGCCGCTGGGCTTCGCGGGCTACACGCCGACGCTGCTGGTGGTCGCCGCGAACGCGCCCTTCCAGTCGCTGAAGGACCTGCAGGCCGCCGCGAAGAAGAGCGGCGGCATCAGCTTCGCCTCCGCCGGCAACGGCACCTCGGGCCACCTCGCCGGCGAGCTGCTCAAGGCGCGGCTGGGCGGCGAGATGGTGCACGTCCCCTACAAGGAAGGCGGCCTGGCGCTGTCGGACGTCATCGCGGGCCAGGCGCAGTTCATGTTCTACCACCCGGCCGCGGTGATGCCGCAGGTCAAGGCGGGCAAGCTGCGCGCGCTGGGCGTGTCCAGCGCGAAGCGCAGCGCCGCCGCGCCCGACGTGCCCACCATCGCGGAGCAGGGTTATGGCGACTTCGACCTGGTCGCGTGGTTCATGCTGTACGCGCCCGCCGCGACGCCGGCCCCCGTTCTCGCGAAACTGCGCGAGGCAGTGAACGCGGCGGTCGCCAACCCCGACGTGAAGGCCAGGCTCGTCGCGCAGGGCCTGGAAGTGCCGGTGCTCAAGCCGGACGAACTGGTGGCCTTCGGCCGCACCGAGATCGTGAAATGGTCCGAGCTCGTCAAGCGCTCGGGCGCGCAAGTGGACTGAGTTTCTGCCAGCAAACAAAGACAGGAGACAACCCCATGACGATCACTCGCCGCAGCATCCTTTCCGCCGCCGGGGCCGCACTCGCCCTCCCGGTGCTGTCCCAGACCCCGTCGGGGCAGCCGATCCGCATCGGCAGCACCCTCGCGCTCACCGGGCCGCTGTCGGCCACCGCGCTGACGCACAAGCTGGTGGGGGAGATCTACGTCGAGCAGTTGAACAAGCGCGGCGGCCTGCTCGGTCGCCAGGTGCAGTGGATCGTCAAGGACGACCAGTCCAAGCCGGACCTCGCCCGCACGCTCTATGAGCAGCTGGTGACCAGCGACAAGGTGGACCTGCTGATGGGCCCGTACGCCACCGGCGCCATCCTCTCCGCCATGGGCGTCGCCCAGCGCTACGGCAAGGTGCTGGTGCACCACACCTTCGGCATCCCCTCGCTCGCCAAGTACGACATGCAGTTCCCGGCCTGGTCGCTGGGGCCGAAGCCGGAAGACACGGTGCCTGCGACGCTGCTGGACGCGCTGGCCGCCTCGCCCAGGCCGCCCAGGACCATCGCCATCGTCACCAGCAAGTTCCCCTCGGTGCACTTCATGTCGCTGGGCATGCGCGAAGTGGCGAAGAAGCGCGGCCTGAAGGAAGTGCTGTTCCTCGAGTGGGAGTTCGGCAACCGCGACTACGGCCCGATCGCCGCCCGCGTGAAGGACGCCAAGCCCGACCTCCTGTGGGTCGGCGACATCGGGCTGGAAGGCAACATGCTGCTGGATGCGATGCAGAAGATCGACTACACGCCGCCGCTGCACTTCCACCTGTACCCCGCGCCCGGTCCCATGACCAAGCAGAAGGACGGTGACCGGGCCCTGTCGGTCACGATCTTCGAGGAGCACGTGCCCTTCACCAACTCGGGCACCGCCGCCGAATTCGTGAAGACCTTCAACGAGCGCGCCGCCGCGGCCAACCTGCCGGACACCCACGTCGAGGTGCAGGCCGCCGCGTCGTACTCGGCGTGGCAGATCCTGGAAGCGGGCGTGCGCGGCGCCAACAGCCTGGACGACAAGAAGATCGCCGGGTGGCTGCGCACGAACAAGGTCGACACCATCCAGGGGCGCCTGCGCTTCGACGGTCCCAGCAACTACGGCGACGACCTCATGAAGATCAAGCAGGTGCAGGGCGGCTCCTGGAAGGTGGTGTATCCCGCCTCGTGGGCTGCACCGGGTGCCGCGCTGCAGGTGCGCTGAAGCGCCGCGGCGATGACGCTTCCCAGCTTCCACCTGCTTGCCCAGGCGATCCTCTCCGGCATCTTCATCGGCGGCCTGTACGGGCTGATCGGGCTGGGGCTGGGGCTGTCCTGGGGCCTGCTGCGCCAGATCAACCTGGCGCACTTCGGCCTGGTCTTCCTCGGCGGCTACCTCAGCTACCAGATGGCGACCACCTGGCACCTGGATCCCTTCCTGGCGCTCGTGATCGTGCCACCCCTGTTCTTCGTGCTCGGCGTGGGGATGCAGTGGGTGCTGTCGCGGTTCCGGATCACCCCGTTCAACTCGCTGCTGGTGACCTTCGGCCTCGCGGTCGTGATCGAAAGCGCGATCCAGGGCGTCTGGACGGCGGACTACCGCCGGCTGGAGTCCCCCTACAACGCGATGAAGTTCATGGTGGGTCCGCTGTACGTGCCGGTGCCGGAGCTGGTGACCTTCCTGCTGGCCGTGGCGCTGTCGCTGGCGATCTGGGCCGCCATGCGCTACACGGACCTGGGCAAGGCCCTGCGCGCGATGGCGGAGGACGGGCCGATCGCGGCCGCGTTCGGCATCAACGCCAACACCCTGGCCCTGGTGCTCGCGGGCGGCTGCGCGGCGCTGGCGGGCGTCGCCGGCGTGTGCCTCGCGCTCACCTTCACGCTGACGCCATCGCAGATCTTCGCCTGGGTCGGCGTGGTGTTCGCCGCCGTCATGCTGGGCGGGCTGGGCAGCGCGCTCGGACCGCTCGCAGCGGGCATCGTGATCGGCGTGAGCGAAGCCATCACCATGGCCGTGGCCTCGCCGTCGTGGGCCCCGATCGTGTCCTTCTCGCTGCTGATCGCGATGCTGCTGCTGCGGCCCGGAAAGAACTAGATGAACAAGACGGTGTGGGCCATCGTGGGCGCCGGCGCGGTGCTGGCGGTGCTGCCCTGGCTGGGACTGCCGGCCTTCTACGAATCCATCCTCTACCTGGTGTGCCACTGGCTGGTGCTGGCGGTGTCGTGGAACATCCTGTCCGGCTATTCGGGCTACTTCTCCTTCGGCCACGGCGCCTTCTTCGGTGTCGGCATGTACGCCACCGCGGTGCTGGCGGGCAAGTTCGACTGGCCCTTCCTCGCGACCTTGCCTTTCGCCGCGCTGGTGCCCGCGCTCCTGGGCCTGTTCATCGGCTTCGTCGTCTTCCGCGTGAAGGCCGTGCGCGGCGAACTGTTCGCGCTCCTGACGCTGGCGGTGACCTTCGTGGTGGCCACCATCATCCTCAACACCCCCATCGATGGCGGCCCCGGCATCTACCTCAACGCGGTGCAGGTGCCGCGCCTTGGTCCTTCGCCGGCATCGTCCATCTACCTGATGATGCTGGTCGCGGCGGTGCTGTCCCTCGTGGTCGCGTACCGCGTGCAGGCGTCCCGCCTCGGCATCGGCCTGTTCGCGATCCACGACGACGAGGACGTGGCGGAAGTGATGGGCGTGCCCACCTTCCGCTACAAGCTGGCGGCGTTCGCGCTCTCGTGTGCGCTGGCGGGGCTGGCGGGCGGGATCCAGGCGCTGTTCGTCTCCTACGTCACGGCGGGCGAGACCTTCAACATCACGGTGCCGTTGACGGTGGTGCTCATGAGCGTCCTGGGCGGCACGCGGCACTGGGCCGGTCCCGCGGTGGGCGCGGCGGCGATCACGGGGCTGCTGTACTTCTTCACCGCCGGCGACCACGCGGTCGCGGGCCGGGCCGCGGTCGGCGCGATCCTGGTGCTGGTGATCCTGTTCATGCCCGAAGGCATCCTCGGCACGCTCCTCAAGCGCTGGTCGGCGCGCAAACGCGCCGCCGTCGTGGCGCCTCCCGTGCCGGCGCCCGTCGTCCCGCCCACGGCGAGCGTGCGGCCGCACCCGACGGCGGCACCACTGCTGGAGGTGCGCGGCCTGTCCAAGGCGTTCAAGGGCGTGCAGGCGCTGGACGGCGTCGACATCCAGGTGCGCCAGGGCGAGATCCTGGGGCTGCTGGGTCCCAACGGCTCCGGCAAGTCCACCTTCATCAACGTGGTGAGCGGCCATTACCCGCTCTCGGCGGGACGCATCGTGTTCGACGGGCAGGACCTCACCGACGCGCCGGCGCACCGCATGGCGCGCGCCGGCATCGCCCGCACCTACCAGATCCCGCGGCCTTTCGCGCACATGACGGTGCTGCAGAACGTGTCGATGGTGGCGATGTTCGGCTGCGCCGCACTGCGGGCGCAGGAGGCCGAGCGCGAAGCCTGGAAGTGGCTGGAGTTCACCGGCCTGCAGGGCCGCGCGCAGGCGTTGCCCGAGGACCTGAACCTGCACCAGCGCAAGTTCCTGGAGCTGGCGCGCGCACTCGCCGCGCGGCCGCGCCTCGTGCTGCTGGACGAGGTGCTGTCGGGGCTCACGCCGGGCGAGATCAACGAAGCGATCGAGCTGATCCGGCGCATCCGCGACCAGGGGTCCACCATCGTGTTCGTCGAGCACGTGATGCGCGCGGTGATGGCGCTCACGGACCGCATCGTGGTCCTGAACCACGGCAAGCTGATCGCCCAGGGCCAGGCCAACGAGGTGATGAAGGATGCCGAGGTCGTCAACGCCTACCTGGGGAGGCCCGCCTATGCTTGACGTCGTGAACCTGCAGGCGGCCTACGGCGCCGCCCCCGCGCTGTGGGACGTATCGCTCAACGTCGCGCGCGGCGAGCTGGTGTGCGTGGTCGGGCCCAACGGCGCCGGCAAGAGCACGCTGATCAACGTGATCGCCGGCCTGCACCGCGCGCGTGGCGGCACGCTGCGCTTCGACAGCCGCGACATCACGCAGCTGCCCAGCCACCGCTTCTGCGCCAGCGGCATTGCCATCGTGCCGGAAGGCCGGCGCCTGTTCACTGCGATGAGCGTGCAGGACAACCTGGAGCTCGGCAGCTATCTCCACGTGCCCCGGATGCAGCGCAGCGCGTCGCTGGAGCAGGTGCTGACGCTGTTCCCGGCGCTGCGGCGGAAGCTGCAGCAGCCGGCCGGCCTGCTGTCCGGTGGCCAGCAGCAGATGGTGGCGATCGGCCGTGCGCTCATGAGCCGGCCCCAGCTGCTGCTGCTGGACGAGCCGTCGCTCGGGCTCGCGCCCGCCGTGGTGCTGGACATGTTCCAGGCGATCCGTGCCATCAACGAAGGCGGCACGTCGGTGCTGCTGGTGGAGCAGAACGTCGCCATGGCCCTGGAGATCGCCAGCCGCGCCTACGTGATGGAAGAGGGCCGCATCGTCGCCGAGGGACCGGCCCGCGAGCTGATGGACCGCCCGGAGATCCGCAGGGCCTACCTGGGCGTCGAGACCCACTGAGCTTTCCACGCGGCGGAAAACTCATTTCTGCCGCGGCCGGTTTCCCTCCCGCCCCGGCGTCGCGACAATCCGCGCACGGCGAGGAACGAACATGGACACCCAACTGGAAGACAAGCTGCTGGTGCGCGAAATGGTGGAGCGCTGGGCCGTCTGGCGCGATGCCGGCGACTGGGAGCGCTTCGCCACCGTGTGGCATCCCGACGGCGTGATGATGGCCACCTGGTTCCAGGGCCCCTTCCGCGACTTCATCCGCGTGACGCAGGAGGGCTGGGCCAAGGGCGTGAGCATCCTGCACTTCCTCGGCGGCTCGGCCATCGAGGTGGCGGGCGACCGCGCGATCGCGCAGACCAAGATGACGATCTCCCAGCGCGGCATGGTCGAAGGCGTCGACGGCCCCGTGCTGTGCGACGTGGTGTGCACCGGCCGCTTCCACGACTTCGTCGTGCGCCACGAGGGCGCCTGGAAGCTGCTGCACCGCCAGCCGATCTACGAGAAGGACCGGCTCGATCCGGTCGACCCGAGCGCGCAACTGAAGCTGGACGCGTCGCTGCTGGCCGGCATGCCCGAGGGCTACCGCCACCTCGCGTACATCCAGACGCGCATCGGCTACCAGGTCAAGATGGACATGCCGATGCTGAAGGGCCCGGTGGTGGAGGAGCTCTATCGGCGCGGTGCCCGCTGGCTGGCCGGCGGCGCCCTGGAGCGCTGACGGTGCGCCGCCGCCAGGCCCTGGCCGGCCTCGCGCTCGCGGGCGTCGCGGGCGTCGCGGGGCTCGCGCAGGCGCAGGGCTATCCCGTCCGGCCGGTGCGCATCATCGTGCCGCAGCCGCCCGGCGGCGGCTTCGACACCGTGGGCCGGCTGCTGGCGGACCGCTATGCGCGGCTCACGGGGCAGGGCTTCGTGGTGGAGAACCGCACCGGCTCCGGCACCCTGGTGGGCACTGATGCGGCCGCCAAGGCCGCTGCGGACGGCTACACGCTGCTGGTGGGCTCCGTCTCCAACCTCGCGCTCAATCCCGGCCTGTACGCCAACCTGCCCTACGACAGCCTGCGCGACTTCGAGCCCGTCGGCCTGCTCGTGAGCTACAGCTACACGCTGGTGGCGCGCAAGGACCTGCCGTTCGGCACGCTGCCCGAGGTGCTGGCGCATGCCCGGTCCCATCCCGGCCAGATGAACTACGCCTCCGCCGGCGTCGGCTCCGGCCAGCACGTGCTGGCCGCGGCGCTGTGGCACCTGGCGAACGTGGACATCGCGCACGTGCCTTATCGCGGTGCCCAGGCGGCCTGGCAGGACCTCCTGGGCGGGCGCGTGGACCTGTTCTTCGACCTGTCGCCGACGGCCAGGCCCCAGGTCGACGCCGGCAATGCCAAGGCGCTGGCGGTGTCCGGCGCCGCGCGCAATCCCATGCACCCGCAGGTGCCGACCGTCAGCGAAACCGGCGCGGCGCCGCTGGAGCTCGAATCCTGGTTCGGCCTGTTCGCGCCGGCGAAGACGCCGCCCGAGGTGCTGGCCCGGCTGCGCGCCGACTTCGCGAAGATCGCGGCCGCACCGGACGTGCAGGAGACCCTGCGCAAGGCCGGCGGCAAGCCCCTGGCGCTGATCGGCGATGATGCGCGCGCGCTGGTGCAGCGCGACGTCGAACGCTGGCCGGCCCTGGTGAAGACGCTCGCGATCGGCGCCGAATGAAACGAAGACCATGAACGCAGAAGTCGCAAAACAATCGCAGAAGTCGCGAAAGAAGCCTTCACAGGCTGTTTTCTGCGTCTCTTGCGAGACTTTTGCGACTTCTGCGTTCGGCTGTCCTTCCCAACACCACTCCACATACACACACAAGCAATGAAAGTTCTCGGCATCTGCGGCAGCCTGCGCAAGGGCTCCTACAACGCGATGGCCCTGCGTGCCGCGCAGAAACTCGTTCCGCAGGGCATGACCCTCGACATCGCGGACATCTCGCAAATTCCCCTCTACAACGACGACGTGCGCCTGGCCGGCGAGCCGGCGGCGGTGGCCGCGCTGAAGGCGCAGATCCGGGCGGCCGACGCGGTGCTGTTGGCCACGCCGGAATACAACTTCTCCATCCCCGGCGTGCTGAAGAACACGCTGGACTGGATGTCGCGCCCGCCCGAGCCGCCCTTCGACGGCAAGGTGGTCGCCATCATGGGCGCGAGCCCGGGCCCGGTGGGCACGGCCCGCGTGCAGTACGACCTGCGCAAGGTGCTGGTGTTCCTGAACGCCTTCACCGTCAACAAGCCCGAGGTGTTCATCTCGAACTGCGCCTCGCGCTTCAACGCCGAGGGTGAACTGACGGACGAGGCCTCCGCCAAGTTCATCGGCGAGTTGCTGGTGTCCATGCAGAACCTGAAGAAGCGCCTCGGCTGAGGCGCAAGCCGGCCGGATGGCCGGTTTGCGTACTCATCCATGGCCTGTGACAATAGGCGACGGCGGCTGCCCGGGCCGCGCAGCACAGGAGCTCTGGCCATGCCGGTCGTTGTGGTTGCGAATCCGAAAGGCGGGGTCGGCAAGACCACCGTCGCCACCAACATCGCGGGCTGGTTCGCCAGCCAGGGTCGCCACGTGATGCTGGGGGATGCCGACCGGCAGCAATCCTCGCTGCTGTGGCTGCACCTGCGGCCGCCCGAGGCGCGGCCCATCGCCAGCTGGGACGTCGACCGGGACAAGGTGGCCAAGCCGCCCAGGGGCACGACCCACGTGGTGCTGGACACCCCGGCCGGCCTGCACGGCAAGCTGATGGACCACACCCTGCGCATCGCCGACAAGGTGGTCGTGCCGCTGTCGCCCAGCGTCTTCGACATCTTCGCCACCCGCGCCTTCCTCGACGAGCTGGCCGAGCATCGCAAGGCCGGGCGCATGCAGGTGGGCATCGTGGGCACGCGCGTGGACCAGCGCACGATTGCCGCGGACAAGCTGCAGGAGTTCACGCACAGCCTGGGGCTGCCGGTGCTGGGCTATCTCCGGCCGACGCAGAACTACGTGCACCTGGCCGCCCGCGGCCTCACGCTCTTCGACCTCGCGCCGGGCAAGGTCGAGCGCGACCTGGAGCAATGGCGCGGCATCACCCATTGGCTCGACACCTAGGGGACCCCGCCGCCTTCCTCCGCGCGCTACATTGCGCGGGATGAGGACCTTCCAAAAGCTCTCCGACCTGGCGGCGCTCGTCGGCCAGGAAGTCGCCGTCAGCGACTGGATCACCGTGGCGCAGCACCAGGTCGACCTGTTCGCGGAGGCGACCGGCGACCACCAGTGGATCCACGTGGACGTGGAGCGCGCGAAGAGCGGTCCCTTCGGTGCGCCCATCGCGCACGGCTTCCTCACCTTGTCGCTGCTGCCGAAGTTCTTCGAGTCCGCCCTCGAGGTGGTGGAGACCCGCATGGGCGTGAACTACGGGCTGAACCGCGTGCGCTTCACGGCCCCCGTACCCGTCGGCAGCCGGCTGCGCGCCCACATGAAGCTGCTGGCCTGCGAGGCCATCGCGGACAACGGCTACCAGATGACCTGGGGCGTGACCGTCGAGCGCGAGGGCAGCGACAAGCCCGTGTGCGTCGCCGAATCGCTGACGCGCCGCTACGCCTGAGGCAGGTGTATCGCGTTACACGCGAAGCGCGTCCGGCCAAAAAAGAGCCCGCGCGAGGCGGGCCGGAAGAAAGGAGTCTGGGTTGCCTGGCCTGCCCTGACGGGCCGGTTGATCCGAGATGCAGGACCCTTTCGGCGCTTTCAAACTGAGCGGGGTGCAACGGAGTTTTGCTTGTGTGCCGCGATGCGTGCACGGACTCAGGCCGCGCCCGCGAAGCCCTGCTGGCGCCACGCTTCGAACACGGTCACCGCCACGGCATTGGACAGGTTCAGGCTGCGCTGGCCGGCGCGCATGGCCAGGCGCAGGCGCTGCGGCGGCGCGAAGTCTTCGAACAGGGTGGCCGGCAGGCCCGCCGTCTCCGAGCCGAAGACCAGCCAGTCGCCGGGAGCGAAGGCTACCTCGTGCACGCGGCGCGTGCCACGCGTGCTGAGCGCGAACATCCGGTCGCGCGCGGGGACCGCATCGCGCAGGAAGGCCGCCCAGTCCGCATGCCGCCGCACCTCCGCGTACTCGTGGTAGTCCAGCCCGGCGCGGCGCATGTGCTTGTCGTCCATCGAGAAGCCCAGCGGCTCGATGAGATGCAACGTGCAGCCCGTGTTGGCCGCAAGCCGGATGACGTTGCCGGTGTTCGGCGGGATCTCGGGGGTGACGAGGACGATGTGGAACATGCCGGCATTTTGGGGGGGGGATGCGTAGGGTGGCGGTGAGCGAAGCGAACCCCACCGACGACGGCCGCATGGTGGGGTTCGCGTTGCTCACCGCCACCCTACGAAATCTCGTCGGTGCGCGCCAGCACCACTGCCGACACGCGCGCCACGCCCGCCTGGTGCAGCGCCGCTGCCGCCGCATGCAGCGATGCCCCGCTCGTCATCACGTCGTCCACCAGCACCACGGCCCGGCCCCCCAGCTCGCGCATCCGCAAGGGCTCGACCGCGAAGGCGTCCCGCACGTTGGCCCGCCGTGCCTTGCGGTCCAGCGCGGTCTGCGACCCCGTCTCGCGCAGCCGCAACAGCAGCTGCGCCTGCGTCTTGCCCGGCGCGAGCTGGCGGGCGAGCAGCAGCGCCTGGTTGAAGCCGCGTTCGGCCAGCCGCCGGGGCGCCAGCGGCATGGGCAGGACGAGGTCCGCGTGCGCGAGTTCCTCGCGCACGCCCGCCACCGCCACCATGCGCTCGGCCAGCACCTGCGCCCAGCCCGGCTCGCCGCTGAACTTGAAGCGGCCCACCAGGCCGGACCAGGGATAGGCGTAGGCGACCGCCGCGAAGCAGGCGGCCAGCGGCGGCGGTTCGCGCAGGCATCCGCCGCAGACGGTCGCGTCGCCGGCAAGGGGCAGGGCGCAGAGGCGGCAGCGGTGCTGCTGCGCGCCGAAGTGCGCCGCGCAGCCGTCGCACAGCGGCCGCGCCGGCCACGCGCCGCAGACGGCACAGCGGCTCGGCACGTCCCGGGACCAGCGCTGCAGCCAGGCGTTGCGCATCGCCTCAATATACTTGCCACCCCCGCCCATGGCATCCGAACGTCCCCCCACCATCGACCCCGTCGCCGCGGCCCGCTGGGAACGCGTCGCCCCGCCCCTGAGCCCCTGGCTGCACGAGGAGGTGGGGCAGCGCATGGAGGAGCGGCTGGAATGGATCAAGCGTTCGCCGGCCGCCTGGGCCGACTGGGAGCCGGTGCGCGGCGGCCTGGCGACCCATGCGCGGATCGCGGCGCGCTACCCGCAGGCGCGTGCGCTCGTGGTCGAACCGCAGCCGCGCCTGGCGACGGTGGCGCGGGAGAAGCTGGTCCCGCCCTGGTGGAAGCGCCTGGCCGCGAGCGGCAAGGTGGAGATCGGCCCGGTGCCCGAGGGCGGAGTGCAGATGCTCTGGGCCAACATGCACCTGCACATGAGCGCCGACCCGCAGGCGCTGATGCGGCAGTGGCACGCGGCGCTGGCGGTGGACGGTTTCCTCATGTTCTCCTGCCTCGGGCCCGACACGCTCGCGGAACTGCGCCGCGTCTACGCCGCCCTGGGCTGGCCGCCGCCCGGCCACGAATTCACCGACATGCACGACTGGGGCGACATGCTGGTGCACGGCGGCTTCGCCGAGCCGGTGATGGACATGGAGCGGATCACGCTCGCCTTCGAGACGCCCGAACGCCTGCTGGCCGAACTGCGCGAGCTGGGCGCCAACCTGCACCCGGGCCGCTTTCCCGCGCTGCGGGGCCGGGGCTGGCGGGAGCAACTGCACCAGGCGCTGGCGGAGCAACTGCGTGGCCCGGACGGCCGGCTGGGGCTCACCTTCGAGGTCGTGTACGGCCACGCGCTCAAGCCGCCGCCGCGGGCCAAGGTGGGCGAGCAGACTTCCGTATCGGTTTCGGACATGCGCACCATGCTGCGCGGCGGCCGCACCTGACGAAAACCTGAAAGCCGCCGCACGTTCCTTGCGTGAACCCCTCGCGGCTTCCTGGCGACGTTCCGACGCAACTGCGCGACAGCGCCACCGCTTGCGTGGCGTCAAGGCCAGGGGTGCGGGAAGGTGGCATGCAACGGGCCGCTACAATGCCCCGTTGATTTACGTGCGTCGCCCGTGTCGGACCTCGTATTCCGCTTCGCCACCGTCCAGGGCCAGGCCATCCACTGGTTCCTGGGGCGCAACTGCTCGGTGACACCGGCCCGGCTGGGTTGGCTGTACGCCTCGCTGTGCCTGGTGACGCTGGGGATAGCAGCGCTCTTCTGGCTGCAGGGTGCGGTGCTGGTGCTTCCCTTCGCCTGGCTGGAGCTGGCCGCGGTGGGAATCGCCTTCATGGTGTACGCGCGCCATGCGGCCGACCGGGAGCACATCCTGCTTTCCGGACGGCGGCTGGTGGTGGAGCTGGAGAACGCCGGGCGCCTGGAGCGGGCCGAGTTCAACCGCGACTGGGTCCGAGTGGAGCCGGCCGCGGATGGCGGGTCGCTGATCGAGGTGTCCGGGCAGGGCCGGCGGGTGATCGTGGGGCGCTACCTGCGGCCGGAATTGCGGCCGGCGCTGGCACGGGAGATCCGCCAGGCGCTGCGCGAGGCGTGAGGCGCAATCGGAGACTGCGCGGGACGGGTTTTTAGAAGGCTTGAGGCTGAAAACGATGACAAGGAATTCGAAGATCGTGGCGCTGCTTTCGTTGGCGGGCGCTCTGGCCGGCACGGCACATGCCGTGCAGGACCTGCCCGGCGGCCCCGCGGTCCGCCAGCTGAACCTCACCACCGCTGCCACGCGCATCGCCGCGGAGCAGTCCTGGCTGCACTGGTTCATGCTGATCACCTGCATCGTGATCTTCATCGCGGTGTTCTCGGTGATGTTCTATTCCATCTGGAAGCACCGCAAGTCCGTGGGCCACAAGCCGGCCAACTTCCACGAGTCGGTGACGGTGGAAGTGATCTGGACGATCATCCCCTTCATCATCGTGATCGCGATGGCGCTGCCGGCCACCAAGGTGCTGGTCGCCTCCAAGGACACGTCCAACGCCGACCTGACCATCAAGGCCACCGGCTACCAGTGGAAGTGGGGCTACGACTACCTCAATGGCGAGGCCCAGGGCGTGAGCTTCGTGTCCACGCTGCTGCCGTCGCACCGCGAGATGTCCAACGACGGCGCCCGCGCCGCGGACCTGCCCAACGACTTCCTGTTCGCCGTCGACAACCCGCTGGTGGTGCCCGTCAACCGCAAGGTGCGCATCATCACGACCGCCAACGACGTGATCCACGCCTGGGGCGTGCCGGCCTTCGGCGTGAAGCAGGACGCGATCCCCGGCTTCGTGCGCGACACCTGGTTCCGCGCCGAGAAGGTGGGCGACTTCTACGGCCAGTGCTACGAGCTGTGCGGCAAGGAGCATGCCTTCATGCCGATCCACGTGAAGGTGATGAGCCAGGAAGACTTCAGCAAGTGGGCCGCCGACCAGCGCAAGGTGATGGCCGCCAAGGCCGACGACCCGTCCAAGGTCTGGAAGCTGGAGGACCTCCTGGTCCGCGGCGAAAAGGTCTACACGAGCACCTGCCAGGCCTGCCACCAGGCCAACGGCAAGGGCGCCGGCCCCATCCTGCCGCTGGACGGCTCGGCCATCGTGCAGGATGGCGACAAGACCAAGCAGATCCAGGTGGTGCTGAACGGCCGCAACGCGATGCCCGCGTGGAAGTCGCAGATGAGCGACACGGACATCGCGGCGGTGATCACGTTCACGAAGAACCACTGGGGCAACAAGACCGGCCAGGTCGTGCAGCCCGCCGAAGTGCTGGCCCAGCGCAGCAAGTAATCCGGCCAGAGGAACAGAGGAAGACCATGAGCGCAGTTCTCGACCCCCACGGCCACGCTGCCGGCCATGACCATCACGACCATGCCCCCACGGGCTGGCAACGCTGGGTCTACGCGACCAACCACAAGGACATCGGGACGCTGTACCTGCTGTTCTCCTTCACCATGCTGATGATCGGCGGCCTGCTGGCCCTGGGCATCCGCGCCGAGCTGTTCGAGCCCGGCCTGCAGCTGGTGAACCCCGAGCTGTTCAACCAGCTCACCACCATGCACGGCCTGATCATGGTGTTCGGCGCGATCATGCCGGCCTTCGTGGGCTTCGCGAACTGGATGATCCCGCTGCAGATCGGCGCCCCCGACATGGCGTTCGCCCGCATGAACAACTTCAGCTTCTGGCTGATGGTTCCCGCCGGCCTCATGCTGGTCGGCTCGTTCTTCGTGCCCGGCGGCGCGCCCGCGGCCGGCTGGACGCTGTACGCGCCCCTGACCCTGCAGATGGGCCCCTCGATGGACGCCGGCATCTTCGCGATGCACATCCTGGGCGCCTCGTCGATCATGGGCTCGATCAACATCATCGTCACCATCCTCAACATGCGCGCCCCCGGGATGACGCTGATGAAGATGCCGATGTTCTGCTGGACCTGGCTGATCACCGCCTACCTGCTGATCGCCGTGATGCCCGTGCTGGCCGGCGCGATCACCATGACGCTGACCGACCGCCACTTCGGCACGACCTTCTTCAACCCCGCGGGCGGCGGCGACCCGGTGATGTACCAGCACATCTTCTGGTTCTTCGGCCACCCCGAGGTGTACATCATGATCCTGCCGGCGTTCGGCATCATCAGCCACGTCGTGCCGGCCTTCGCCCGCAAGCGCCTGTTCGGCTACGCCTCGATGGTGTACGCGACCAGCTCGATCGCCATCCTGTCGTTCATCGTGTGGGCGCACCACATGTTCACGACCGGCATGCCGGTCACCGGGCAGCTGTTCTTCATGTACGCGACGATGCTGATCGCGGTGCCGACGGCCGTGAAGATCTTCAACTGGATCGCGACGATGTGGCAGGGCTCGATGACCTTCGAGACGCCCATGCTGTTCGCCTGCGGCTTCATCTTCGTGTTCACCATCGGCGGCTTCACGGGCCTGATCCTGGCGATGGCGCCGATCGACATCCTGCTGCAGGACACCTACTACGTGGTGGCGCACTTCCACTACGTGCTGGTGGCCGGCTCGCTGTTCGCGCTGTTCTCCGGCGTGTACTACTGGATCCCGAAGTGGACCGGCGTGATGTACAACGAGACGCGCGGCAAGATCCACTTCTGGTGGTCGCTGATCTCCTTCAACGTCACCTTCTTCCCGATGCACTTCCTGGGCCTGGCCGGCATGCCCCGCCGCTATGCCGACTACCCGATGCAGTTCGCCGACTTCAACGCGGTCGCGTCCGTCGGTGCCTTCTTCTTCGGCTTCGCCCAGGTGTACTTCTTCCTGTTCGTCGTGCTGCCCTGCATGCGCGGCAACGGTGCGAAGGCGCCCCAGCGTCCCTGGAACGACCCGGACGGCAAGGGCGCCGAAGGCCTGGAGTGGGAAGTGCCGTCGCCGGCGCCCTTCCACACCTTCGAGACCCCGCCCCGCCTGGATGCCACGGCCACCCGCGTGCTGGACGCGCGCGTGCAGCCCGAGCACCCGGCGCACTGAGGCTTCGATCCATGGCCGATGAAGAACAACGGAAGAAGAATCTGCGGCTGGCGCTGATCCTGGCGTCCATCGCGCTGGTGTTCTTCGTCGGCTTCATCGTCAAGATGGCCCTGCTCGGGAAGTAGCAGCGTGGCGCGCGGCGCTCAGAACCGGAAGATGCTCGGCAAGCTGGCCGTCGTGGCGGCCGGCATGTTCGGGTTCGGCTACGCCATGATCCCGCTGTACAAGCACATCTGCGAGATCACCGGGATCAACATCCTGGCGCTCGGCGAGCGGGACGTGCCGGGCGGCTCGAACGCCCGACCGAACACGCAGGTGGACTACAGCCGCACGATCACCGTGGAATTCGACGCCAATGCGCGCGGCGTGTGGAGCTTCCACCCGCAGCAGGCCACGATGCAGGTGCATCCGGGCGAGCTGGCGACGGTGCTGTACGAGTTCCAGAACACGCAGGACCGCACGATGGCGGCGCAGGCCGTCCCGAGCTATGCGCCGCGCCAGGCCGGTCCGCACTTCAACAAGATCGAGTGCTTCTGCTTCAACCAGTACACGCTGGCGCCGGGCGAGAAGAAGCAGTGGCCGGTGGCGTTCGTGATCGACCCGAAGCTGCCGAAGGACGTGAAGACCATCACGCTGTCGTACACCTTCTTCGAGGTGGGCAGCAAGGTGCCGGCAGCGCCGCAGGCGGCGGCGCCGGCAGGCAAGGGGGCCGCGGGATGAATTTCCTTCGCACGGTGAAGACCGTGCTGTGGTCGTTCATCGGCATCCGGAAGAAGAGCGAGTACGAGGAGGACCTGGGCAAGGCCAATCCCCTCCACATCGTCGCGGTGGCGCTGGTCGCCGTCGCGATCTTCGTGGGGGGACTGATCGCGGTGGTGCACTGGGTCGTCGGGAAATAGCAAAAGGTATCAGGAGTCAAGATGAGCTCTAGCGCAGCGGGGACCACGCCCCATTACTTCGTGCCCCAGCCGTCGCGCCATCCGGCGTTCGCGGCCTTCGGCCTGTTCTTCGTGATCCTCGGCGCGGCCAACTGGATCAACGGCGCCTCGTGGGGCAAGGTGTCCCTCGCCTTCGGCCTGCTGTGGCTGTTCGCCGTGCTGTTCCAGTGGTTCCGCGACTCCGCGCGCGAGAGCGAAGGCGGCCTGTACGGCCGCAAGATCGACCTCTCCTACCGCTGGAGCATGAGCTGGTTCATCTTCTCGGAGGTGATGTTCTTCGGCGCCTTCTTCACCGCGCTGTGGTGGATGCGCTCGCATTCGGTGCCGGCGCTGGGCGGCGTGGACAACGCCCTGCTGTGGCCCGACTTCAAGGCAGTGTGGCCGAGCGTGGCTGCCGGCGCGACCGCGTCCCCGGGCGACATCATCGAGCCGTTCCAGACGATGACGCCGTTCTGGCTGCCGACGATCAACACGGCGCTGCTGCTGACCTCCGGCGTCACGCTGACCATCGCCCACCACCTGCTGCGCTCGGGCGAGCGCGGCAAGACGATCTTCTGGATGTGGATCACCGTGCTGCTGGGCGCCACCTTCGTCGTCGTGCAGGGCTACGAGTACTTCCACGCGTACCACGAGATGAACCTGACGCTCGCCTCGGGTGCCTACGGTTCCACCTTCTTCATGCTGACCGGCTTCCACGGCTTCCACGTGATCGTCGGCATGCTGATGCTGCTGTTCATCACGCTGCGCCTGATGAACGGCCACTTCACCGCCGACCGCCACTTCGGCTTCGAGGGCGCCGCCTGGTACTGGCACTTCGTGGACGTGGTCTGGCTGTTCCTGTACACGCTGGTGTATTGGCTGTGACCTCCGTCATCCCCGCGCAGGCGGGGATCCAGGGCGCCCTGGGTCCCCACCTCCGCGGGGACGACACAGAAAAGGGCCGCGCGAGCGGCCCTTTTGTTCACTTCAACGGAATTCCCGTCGGCTGGATGTATCCCAGTTTCCAGGCCACGAGGATGCAGACGAACAGCAGGATGGAGAACCCGACCCGGAACGCCAGCGCCCGCACCATGTTGCCGGTCTTGGGACGGCCCTCCTCGCCTTCGCGCATCATGAAGAACAGCGCCGAGCCCAGGCTGGCGATGATCGCGAGGAAGGCGACGATGACGAAATACTTCATGCCGGCCATTATCCGTGCCGGCCGCAAGGCATGTTCCGCCGCCTCCTGATCGTCCTCGGCGCGGTCGTCGGCATTGCCGTCACCACCAGCCTCGGCTTCTGGCAGTGGGGCCGCGGCCAGCAGCGCACGGCACTGCACGAAGCCCGGGAGGCCCAGGAACACGGGGTGCCGGTGGGCGCCCGGGAACTGCTGGCCGGCCATGCCGCCGACGTCCACCTGCTGCACCGGCCCGTGGTGCTGCGCGGGCAGTGGCTGCCCGAACGCACCGTCTTCCTGGACAACCGCCAGATGAACGCCGTGCAGGGCTTCTACGTGGTGACGCCGCTGCGCGTCGAGGGCCGCCAGGACGTCGTCCTGGTCCAGCGCGGCTGGGTGCAGCGTGACTTCGAGCAGCGCGATCGCCTGCCGCCGGTGGAGACGCCTGCCGGGCCCGTCGAGGTCCGGGGCCGCGTGGCCCCGCCCCCGGCCAAGCTTTTTGCGATGGGCCAGGAGGAGCGCGGGACGATCCGGCAGAATCTGGACCTGGCCGCCTTCCGCGCGGAAACCGGGCTTCCCCTCGCCGAGCTGTCCGTGCAGCAGGTGGGTGCCCCCTCCGAAGGCCTGCTGCGCCAGTGGCCGCAGGCCGGCAGCGGCGCCGAGAAGAATTACGGTTATGCCTTCCAGTGGTGGGCCATGGCCGCGCTGATCGCGATCCTCTATGTCTGGTTCCAACTCGTCGTCCCCCGCCGGCAAGCCCGGCGCGCTTGACCAGCCGCTGGCGCTGACGGTGCACTCGCTGCCCTTGCCGCAGGAGGCGGCCCTCGCCGACGGCCGGCGCACGCGCACCGGCCGCATGAAGATGCTGCTGGTGGCGCTCGTCTGCGCGGCGCCCGTGGTCGCGTCCTACCTCGCCTACTACGTGGTGCGGCCCGAGGGGCGCATCGGCTTCGGCGAACTGATCGAGCCGCAGCGGCCCATTCCGTCCATCAAGGGCACCACGCTGGAGGGACAGGCCGTGGTCCTGCCCACGCTGCAAGGCCAGTGGCTGCTCGTGAGCGTGGCCGGCGGCGCCTGCGACGCGGCCTGCGAGCGGCACCTGTACCTGCAGCGCCAGCTGCGCGAGGGGCTGGGCAAGGACAAGGACCGCGTGGACTGGGTCTGGTTCGTGACCGACGCCGCACCGGTGCGCGATTCGCTCAAGCCCGCACTGCAGCAAGCGACCGTGCTGCGGGTCGACCCCGCGCAGCTCGCGCAGTGGCTGTCGCCGGCGGCGGGCCGGCAACTTGCCGACCACCTGTACGTCGTGGACCCCATGGGCCACTGGATGATGCGCTTCCCGCCGGGCACGGACAACGCGTCCGCGGCCAAGGTGCGCAAGGACCTCGAGCGCCTGCTGCGCGCTTCCGCGGGCTGGGACAGGCCAGGACGTCCCTGACGATGACGGACGCCTCCCTGTACGACCTCGCTCCCGCGCTGCGCGTCGCGCTGGCGGGCATCGCCGTGGCCTCCGTTCCGCTCGGTTGGCTGTGGCTGCGCCACCAGAAGGCGACGCCGGCGCAGTACCTCGCGGCCCTCACGATCCTGACCCTGTTCCTCACCTTCGACCTGGTGCTGTTCGGCGCCTTCACGCGCCTGACCGATTCGGGCCTGGGTTGCCCCGACTGGCCCGGGTGCTACGGCAACGCCAGTCCCGTCGGGGCGCGCCACGAGATCACGGCCGAAGAGGCGCGCATGCCCACCGGGCCGGTCACGCACGGCAAGGCCTGGGTGGAGATGGTGCACCGCTACCTCGCCACCGGCGTCGGGGTGCTGATCGCCACCCTCACGTTCGCCACCTGGCTGCAACGCAAGCGCGGCGTGCCGGTGCAGCCGCGCTGGCCGGCATTCACGCTGGTGTGGATCTGCGTGCAGGGCGCCTTCGGTGCGCTCACCGTGACCATGAAGCTGTTCCCCGCCATTGTCACGCTGCACCTGCTGGGTGGCATGGTTCTGCTCGCCCTGCTCGCCATGCAGGCGGTCGCCTACCGGCAGGCGCAGCGAGGCAGCGGTGCGCACGCCATTCCGGCCGTCGCGCGGCACTGGCTGGTCGGCGCCTTCGTCCTGCTGTGGCTGCAGGTCGCGCTGGGCGGCTGGGTCAGCACGAACTACGCGGTGCTCGCCTGCAGCACCTTCCCGCAATGCCAGGGCAGCTGGTGGCCGCCCATGGACTTCGCGCAGGGCTTCGAGCTCTGGCGCCCCCTGGGCCACACGGGTGCGGGCGAGCTGATCAACTTCTCGGCGCTCACCGCCATCCACTACGCGCACCGGCTCGTCGCGTACGCGCTCTTCGTCGTGCTGGGCATGACGGCCTGGCGACTGCGCGGCACGGCGCTGCATCGCGCCAGCCGCATCGTTGCGTTCCTGGCCCTGTGGCAGTTCGCCACCGGCCTGTCGAACGTCGTGCTGGACTGGCCGCTCGTGGCTGCCGTATCGCACACGGGCGGCGCCGCGGCGCTGGTGGTGGCGCTCACGTGGGCGCTGCGCGAAAGCCGCGCCGAGCGCGTGCCGCAAGCGGCCGCGACCCTGGAAGCACGCGAGGTGGCATCGTGAACACCAGCATCGTGCACCAGTTCTACGTGCTGATGAAGCCGCGCGTCATCCAGCTGATCGTGTTCTGCGCGCTGATCGGCATGGTGCTGGCGGTGCCCGGCGTGCCGACCTGGGAGGACGTGCGCATCGCCGCGATCGCCTGCTTCGGCATCTGGCTGGTGGCGGGCGCGGCGGCGGCCTTCAACTGCCTGGTCGAAAAAGGCATCGATGCGCAGATGCGCCGCACCGCCTGGCGCCCGACGGCCAAGGGGGAGCTGAGCGACCGGCAGACGCTGGCGTTCTCCGCCATCCTCTGCGCCGCGGGCTCGTGGCTGCTGTTCGCCTTCGTGAACCCGCTGACGATGTGGCTCACGCTGGGCACCTTCATCGGCTACGCGGTGATCTACACGGTGATCCTGAAGCCGCTGACGCCGCAGAACATCGTGATCGGGGGGGCGTCCGGGGCGATGCCGCCGGTGCTGGGATGGGCCGCGCTGCGCGGCGACGTCGGCCCCGAAGCGCTGATCCTGTTCCTGATCATCTTCCTGTGGACGCCGCCGCACTTCTGGGCGCTCGCCCTCTACCGCGTCGAGGACTACCGCAAGTCGGGACTGCCCATGCTGCCCGTGACGCACGGGAACGAATTCACCCGGCTGCAGATCCTTCTGTACACGATCGTCCTGTTCGCCGCGTGCCTGATGCCCTTCGCCTACGGCATGAGTTCCTGGTTGTACCTCGCCGCCGCGCTCGTCCTGAGCGCCGGCTTCACCTGGTACGGCTTCCGCCTGTGGCGCGAATACTCCGACGCGCTGGCGCGCAAGACCTTCCGGTTTTCGCTGATCCACCTGAGCGTGCTGTTCGCGGCACTCCTCCTCGACCACTACCTGGTGACCTGAAATGCTCCGTCGCTCCGCCCTGATCGCCCTGGCCGGCTCCGTGCTGGCCGCCTGCGCCCCCGAAAGCAAGCCGCAGTTCAAGGCGGTGGACATCACGGGCGCCGACTACGGCAAGGACTTCGCGCTGCCCGATACCGACGGCAAGATGCGCGGCATCAAGGACTTCGCCGGCAAGGCCGTCGTGGTGTTCTTCGGCTACACGCAGTGCCCCGACGTGTGTCCCACCACGATGGCCGAGATCGCCGACGCGAAGAAGCTGCTCGGTCCCCTCGGCAACAAGGTCGAGGGCGTGTTCATCACGATCGATCCCGAACGCGACAAGCCGGAACTGCTGAAGGCCTACGTCGACAACTTCGGTCCGGACATGGTCGCGTTGCGCGGCAATGACGCGCAGACGGCGGCCGCGGCCAAGGACTTCAAGGTCTACTACAAGAAGGTCGATGGCAAGACGCCCGGCAGCTACTTCATGGAGCACACCGCGGCCAGCTACATCTACGACCCGCAGGGGCGGCTGCGCCTGTACAGCCGCTACGGCAGCGGCCCGCAGGCGCTGGCGGACGACCTCAAGCTCCTGCTGCAGCAGCCCGCCTGACGTGGATGCGCCGGCGGCCTCCGACCTGCTGGCGCGCAAGGGAGCGGCGCGCATCGCGCTGATCCCGCCCGAGGTGCTGGAAGCGCTCAACGCGGGGCGCATTCCCACCGTCAACCTCAACGAGTTCCTGGCGCTGGACCTGCCTGCGCTGGTGCGCAACGTGGCGCGCGCCATCGGGCTCGATCCCTCTGCCGAGCGGCTGCACGACACCTTTGCCATGCTGCCGGCGTTTCCGCCGGTGAAGCGGCACCTCCACATCGCGCGGGCGCTGTACGACCTGGCGGAGCCGCGGCCCGATCGCGACCGCATCGCGCATGCCCTTGCCACGCATCCGAGCGACGTGGCGCGCTGCTGGGCCGCGCAGTGGATCGCCTTCAGCAGCCTGCCGCTGGATCGCAAGCTGGCCGCGACCTGGCGCTTCGCCGCCGACCCGCATTTCGGCGTGCGCGAGCTCGCCTGGATGGCGGTGCGCGACGAGATCGCGGGCGACGTCGAAGGCGCGGTGCGCCTGCTGCGGGACTGGGCGCTGCATTCCGACGCCAACATCCGCCGCTTCGCGAGCGAGTCCACGCGCCCGCGCGGCGTCTGGTGCGCGCAGATCGACGCGCTCAAGAAGGAGCCCTGGCGCGGCCTGCCGCTGCTGGAGCCGCTGCGCGCGGACGCGAGCCGCTACGTGCAGAACTCGGTGGCGAACTGGCTGAACGACGCGGCGAAGACGCAGCCCGAGTGGGTGGTGGAAGTGTGCGAGCGGTGGAGCCGGGGGAGGGTGCCGGCGGCGACGCGGTACATCGTCAAGCGGGCGCAGCGGAGCATAGCGGGCTGACGGTGGGGTTCGCTTCGCTCACCGCCACCCTACAGCAGCGACGCAGTTTTCCGTAGGGTGGTGGTGAGCCAAGCGAACCCCACCGCCGCCACCCTCAGAAATTCAGCGGCTTGATCAGCTTCTTCGCGTCCTGGTTCATCTGGTCCAGGCCGTTCATCACCCATTCCAGCGTCCCCTCGCCATCGAGGTGCGGCACCGGCAGCACCGCCGCCGTGACGTGGAACTTGAGCGTCAGTGCCGCCGGCAGCGCGTCGACCTGGCGCAGGCCGCTGGCCACGACCTGCTGCGCGCGCGACGTCACGGCCTGCACCGTGACCGGTGCCTCCATCAGCACCGCGTACTCGCGCTCGCCCACGCGTGCCGCCATGTCGAAGTCCACGCTGGTGCGGCGCAGGTGCGCCGCGGCGACCACGATGGCCTTCTCCGCCGCGTCCTTGCCGAACTCCTGCGTGATCGCATCCAGGTTGGAGATGCGCACGCCCAGCAGCGCGCAGCTCTGTTGCTGCCCGCGCGCGTGCGACAGGCTCGACTCCAGCCGCTCCACCAGGCCGCGCCGGTGCGGCAGGCCGGTGAGGGGGTCGGTGCGTGTCAGCGCCTGCGCGCGCAGCATGGCTTCGCGCCGCGTCATCAGGCGCCGGTGCAGGGCATAGAACAGGATGGGCAGTTCCGCCACCGCGGCGAAGTACAGGCCATAGCGGGTCAGGGTGCTGCTCGGCACCAGTTCCAGGCCGCGCGAAAGCGGGAAGATCGCCAGCAGCAGCACCGGCAGGAAACCGACCGCCACCCAGCGCATCGTGGGGTCGTGGCCGTCGACCCAGGCCCACACGAGCATGCACCCGACGGCCAGCAGCGACAAGCCGGTGATCGTGAGCACGAGCGCCATGCTCACGCGCGACGCGATGACGATGTCCACGGCGACCGCTGCCAGCAGGGCCGCGATCAGCGCCCAGACGCCAAGGTCCAGGGCGCGCGACCATCGCACCGGCTCGACCACCACCTTGACGAACCACAGTGCCGCGGCGGTCGCCGCGCCCGGCCACAACGCCAGGGTAAGGCCGTTCCAGCCGGGCAGCTCCGGCCAGAGGTGCTGGGCCAGGACGCCGGAGCGTCCCAGCTGGCCCGCCGCGAGCAGGAGCGTGTACAGGCTGAAGGCGAGGAAGCCGCGGTCGCGATAGAGCAGGCCATTGCCGAAGGCGGCCAGGGTCACCAGGACCGCCAGGCCGAAGTAAGCCCCGAACAGGAACTGCTCCCGTTCGCGGCTGGCCTGCAGCGCCTCTTCCCGCAGCAGGTTGGCCGGCGCGGACAGGTCCGCGCGGTCGTCCTGCACCCGGACCCAGTAGCGGATCGGGCGCGGGTCGTTGACGGCAAGGGCAAAGGTGGGCAGCCGGCCGGGTACCGACCAGTCCGAGACCGGATGCATCGTTCCCGACTGCTGCGCGACCCAGTTGCCGGCGCTGTCGCGGTAGAACATCTGCACGTCGTCGTAGAACGACGTGCCCAGTTCCAGGTACCAGTGCTCGCCCGCCGGAACGGTGGCTTCGAACTGGAGCCAGTAGGCGCCGCCGAGGACGCGGTCGTGCGGCTCCCGCCGGCGTACCCGCCACGGCAGGGTGGCGGCCGCGGCTTCCACCTTGTCGACGGAAGCGACACCGCTCGCGTCGAACCAGTAGACGCTGTTGCCGTTCAGGATCGCCCAGGGCGTCATCCCACCCAGCGACAGCACCTGGGCATGGGCCGGAACCTCTCCCTCCGTGGCGGCCGGCACGGCTTTGCCCGCCCCCCAACAGGAGGCGCACCAGAACAGAATGGCGCACAGGACGCCAAGCGCACTCCTCCTCATGCAGGAATTGTTGCAGCCGCGACTATTGGCGGCCAGATCCGGCCCAGCAAAATGTGGTGCGGAAAGGCATGGATACAACGAAAAAAGCCCGGCATCGCCGGGCTTCGTTCGGTTGACGTCGATTACGCGTACGCAGCGAGCGCTTTCTTCATCTTCTTCATGGCCGCGACTTCGATCTGGCGGATGCGCTCCGCGGACACGCCGTATTCGGCCGCCAGTTCGTGCAGCGTCATGCCGCCCGAGCCGTCGTCGTTCACCTTCAGCCAGCGCTCCTCGACGATCCGGCGGCTGCGCGGGTCGAGCTGCTCCAGCGCCTCGGCGATGCCTTGCGTCGCCAGCGTGTCGCGCTCGCGGCTTTCCAGTTCCATCGTCGGCTCGTGGGACGCGTCGGCCAGGTACGCGATCGGGCCGAAGCTTTCCTCGCCGTCATCGGCGGGGCCGGGGTCCAGGACCACGTCGCCGCCCGACATGCGGGTCTCCATCTCGGTCACTTCCTCGCGCTTGACGTTCAGCTCGCGCGCCATCACCTCGATCTGGGCGTCGGTCAGCGTGTCGCGGTGCGTCTCCGCGCCGGCGTCGTCCTTGAAGCCCTGCTTCATCGAGCGCAGGTTGAAGAACAGCTTGCGCTGGGCCTTGGTCGTGGCGACCTTGACCATGCGCCAGTTCTTCAGGATGTACTCGTGGATCTCCGCCCTGATCCAGTGCAGCGCGTAGCTCACCAGCCGCACGCCCTGCTCGGGGTCGAAGCGCTTCACGGCCTTCATCAGGCCGATGTTGCCTTCCTGGATCAGGTCGCCGTGGGGCAGCCCGTAGCCCAGGTACTTCCGCGAAACGGACACCACCAGGCGCAGGTGCGACAGCACCAGCTTCCCGGCGGCTTCCAGGTCGTTGTGCTCCCGGAACTTCTTCGCGTACTCGTATTCCTCTTCCGGGGTGAGCATCGGCAGGCGGTTGACCGCCGAGATGTATGCGTCCAGGTTGCCCAGCGACGGAACGACGGCCCAGGGATTGGCCACCGCCAACGCCGTGGTGCCTGTGGTTCCAACTGTTGAGGACATACCGGAATCTCCTTCTGCTTTTGAAAATATTAGCACTCCGTTAGACAGAGTGCTAAGCGAAGGGTTCCGTAGGCACGCGAGCCGACCGGCAGTCGGAGGCAACTGTCGGGGAACTGCCCCCGAGGGTGCCCGCTACCAGCGGATGCCGAGCTTCAGGAACAGCTTGCTCAGCACGAAGATGGGGCCCACCCAGAGGTATTGCAAGTCCTCGAAGAAGCTGGGCTTCTTGCCCTCGATCTTGTGGCCGACGAACTGGGCGATCCAGGCGCCCACGAAAATCGCCACGCAGATCGTAAGTCGGTGCTCACCCATCAGACGAACCAGCATCAGCCCCAGGACGGACAGCGCCGCCATGGTCACCAGGAACACCGTGGACAGCCGGGCGTAGTAGACCATGCTGGCCAGCACCAGGACGTAAGCCGCCCAGGGGTGGATGGCGTACAGCAGCCCCAGCAGGCTCAGCATGATCAGCGGGATCGCCACGAAGTGGATGCGCTCGTTCTTCGGGTGGCGGTGGCTTTCCTCGTAATGGGCCAGCAGCTGGTCGACCTTGCGGGCGGAAGGGGCGGAATCGGCAAGCGTGGTCATGGGCGTCTCCTTTGCGTCTCTGGGCGGACAATCCGTCCATTCTGAGAGCCCGCCGCCATGGAAGACTGTAAAGATCTGGACATTCTGGCCGTCACGACCACGCTGGGGTCCCGTGGCGATGCCGAAGCCCTGGCCCGCGCCCTCCTGGAGCGGCGCCTGGCCGCCTGCGTGCAGGTGGAGGAGGGGCTGACGTCGTTCTACCGCTGGCAGGGCAAGTCGTGCGAGGACGCCGAGGTGCGGCTCACCGTGAAGACGCTGCCCGCGTGCGCCGCCGCCCTGCAGGAATTCTTCCGCGAGCACCACCCGTACGAGGTGCCGCAGTTCCTCGCGACCTGCATGCACGCGAGTGCCGACTACCACGCGTGGGTACGGGGCGAGGTGACGCTCCCGCCCGCCCCCGACGGCCAGCCCGACCCTGTATGACCCTGTAGGGTGGGGTGAGGCCGCAGGCCGAACCCCACCGGCGAGCCGTCGATCAGGCCAGCAGCGCCAGCGCGAACTCCCGCGCGCTGAAGGTCTCCAGGTCCTCCAGCTTCTCCCCCACACCGATGAAGTACACCGGCACCGGTTTTTCCTGCGCGATCGCCGCCAGCACGCCGCCCTTGGCCGTGCCATCGAGCTTGGTGACGATCAGGCCCGTCAGCTGCAGGGCGGCGTCGAAGGCCTTCACCTGCGCCAGCGCGTTCTGCCCCGTGTTGCCGTCGATCACCAGCAGCACCTCGTGCGGCGCCGTCGCGTCGGCCTTGGTGACCACGCGCCGGATCTTGCGCAGTTCCTCCATCAGGTGCAGCTGCGTCGGCAGGCGCCCCGCGGTGTCGACGATCACCACGTCCTTGCGGCGCGCCTTGCCGGCACTCACGGCGTCGAAGCTCACGGCCGCGGGGTCGCCGCCTTCCTGGCTGACGATCTCCACCTTGTTGCGGTCGGCCCAGACGGCGAGCTGCTCCTTCGCCGCCGCCCGGAACGTGTCGGCGGCCGCCAGCAGCACGGTTTCGCCGTCGTCGGCGAGGTGCTTGGTGAGCTTGCCGATGGAGGTCGTCTTGCCCGCGCCGTTGACCCCCGCGACCATGATCACGGTCGGCACGTGCTCCCCGATGTCCAGCGGCTTTTCCAGCGGGCGCAGCAGCTGGGTCAGCGCATCGACCAGGATGTTCTTGGCCTGGACCGGCCGGGTCGCGCCGGTGGCCGCGACCTTGCGCCGCACTTCGTCCAGGAGGAACTGCGTGGCGGCCACGCCCGTGTCCGCCATCAGGAGTGCCGTTTCCAGCTCCTCGTACAGCGCCTCGTCGATCTGCGCGCCGGTGAAGACCTGCGAGATGCTGGAGCCCGTCTTGCGCAGGCCGCTGCTGAGCCTCGCCATCCAGTTCTGGCGCTCGGGAGCGACCTCGGCCGCGACCGGGATCTCCATGGGCGCGACCAGCGCGCTGCCGATCAGCCCGCCGGACGGGGCGGGCGCGGGCACCGGAACGGGGGCGGAAACAGGGGATGGGGACGCAACCGGAGCGTCGACGGCGGCCGGTGCCGGCGTGGCCGGCGGTTTTTTCCGGAAGAAGCTGAACATTGTGGCCGTTTCTAGAATCACAGGATTCTATGAAACCGCTCCTGCGCAAAATCCTCCTCCCGCTGCTATCAGCTTCGCCGCTGCTGTTCCTGCCCGCGGCCGGTGCCCAGATCTCCGGCCCGCCGCCCGCCCAGGAAAAGGCCCAGGAGTACAAGCTGGCCAACGGCATGACCGTGATCATCAAGCCGGACCGGCGCGCGCCTACCGCGGTGCACATGGTGTACGTGCGTGTCGGCTCGATGGACGAAGTCGACGGCACCACCGGCGTCGCCCACGTGCTGGAACACATGATGTTCAAGGGCACGCCCACCACCGGCCCGGGCGAGTTCTCGCGCAAGGTCGCAGCGCTGGGCGGCCGCGAGAACGCGTTCACCACCCGCGACAACACCGGCTACTTCCAGCAGATCCCCGCCGGCAGGCTGGAAGACGTGATCCGGCTGGAAAGCGACCGCTTCGCCCACAACCAGTGGGCGGACGACGAGTTCCGCAAGGAGATGGAGGTCGTCAAGGAGGAGCGCCGCATGCGCACCGACGACCAGCCGCGCGCGCAGCTTTACGAGCAATTGAACAGCGTGGTCTACCAGGCGTCGCCCTACGGGCGGCCCGTGGTGGGCTGGATGAGCGACCTGGACTCCATGACGCCCGCCGACGCCCGCGAGTTCTGGCGCCGCTGGTACGTGCCCGCGAACGCCGCCGTCGTGATCGTGGGCGACGTCGACCCGCAGCAGGTACGCAAGCTGGTCGAGAAGTACTACGGCAGCATCCCGGCCCGGGCCGTGCCGCCGCGCAAGCCGCGCGAGGAGCCGGCGCAGAACGGCATCCGCCGGATCGAGTTCAAGGCGCCCGCCGACCAGTCGTACGTGACGCTGGCCTTCAAGGTGCCGCAGCTGCGTTCCTTCGACCGCAACGCCGACAACGACGACGCGCTGGCCCTCACCGTGCTGGCCGCCGTGCTCGATGGCTACGAAGGCGCGCGCCTCGACCGCGCGCTCACGCAGGGTGCCGACCGCGTCGCCGACAGCGTCGATGCCGGCAACGGCCTGTGGGGCCGCGGCCCGCAGCTGTTCACGCTGTCCGGCGTGCCCGCCAGGGGCAAGACGGCCGAACAGGTGGAAGCCGCCCTGCGCGAGCAGGTGGCGAAGGTGGCGCGCGACGGCATCACCGAGGCGGAACTGAACCGCGTCAAGACCCGCTGGATCGCGGGCGAGATCTACAAGCTGGACTCCGTGATGAGCCAGGCCCGCGAGCTCGGAAGCGGCTGGATCCTGGGGATGTCCGTGGACGCCAACGACCGCCTCATGGCGCGCCTGCGCGAGGTGACCGCCGGCCAGGTGAAGTCCGTCGCCGCGCGCTACTTCGGCGATGACCAGCTCACCGTGGGCGTCCTCCGTCCGCTGCCCGTGGACCCGAACCGCAAGCCGCGCCGCACCAACCTCCCGGTGCGCGGCGACTGAAAGAGATTCCCAACATGTCCATGACCCGCTTCCTCGCGGGCGCCGGCCTCGCCTTCGCCGTCGCCCTGCCCGCCACCGCCGCCCTGCCGATCCAGAAATGGCAGCAGGCGAGCGGCGCCCAGGTGTGGCTGATCGAAAGTCCCAGCCTGCCCATCGTCGACGTCCAGATCGATTTCGATGCGGGCGACCGCCGCGATCCCGCCGACAAGGCCGGACTCGCCCAGGCCGCCGCCGAGATGGTGTCCAAGGGCGTCGCGGCCCGCAATGGCGAGCCCGCCCTCGACGAGAACCAGCTGGGCGAAGCCTGGGCCGACCTGGGCGCCGGCTTCGGCGCCAGCGCCGGCCAGGACCGCATGAGCTTCACCCTGCGCTCGCTCACCTATCCCGACCTCCTGGACAAGGCCGTCGCCCTCGGCGCGCGGCAGCTGGGCGAACCTTCCTTCCCCGAAGACGTCTGGCAGCGTGAGCGCCAGCGCTGGCAGGCCGGCATCCGCGAGGCCAACACGCGCCCCGCCACCATCGCCGAGCGCGCGTTCGGCAAGGCGGTGTTCGGCACGCATCCCTATGGCTACGACATCACCGAAGAGGGCCTGTCGCACATCAGCGTGCAGGACATGCGGGAGGTCTATCGCGCCATCGAGCCGTGCCGGGCGAAGGTGAGCGTGGTCGGCGCGGTGAACCGCGCGCAGGCCGACCAGATCGTCGCCCGCCTGCTGGCACGCCTGCCGCAGGCGGCCTGCCAGGCGCTGCCCGCCGTGCCGGAGGTGTCGCCGCTCACGGCGGCGGCCGAACGCATGATCCCCTTCGCGTCTGCCCAGGCCCACGTGCTGATCGGCCAGCCAGGGTACAAGCGCTCCGACCCGGACTACTTCCCGCTGGTGGTGGGCAACTACATCCTGGGCGGCGGCGGCTTCGTGTCGCGCCTCACCGAGGAAGTGCGGCAGAAGCGGGGCCTGAGCTACAGCGTCTACAGCTACTTCGCGCCGGGCATGCACGCCGGCGCCTTCACCCTGGGCCTGCAGACCAAGCCGGAACAGGCCGCGCAGGCGGTGCAGGTTTCGCGCGACGTGCTGCGCCGCTTCGTGGCCGAAGGGCCCACGGCGGCCGAACTGAAGGCCGCCAAGGACTTCCTGATCGGCGGGTTCGCGCTGCGCATCGACAGCAACCGCAAGCTGCTGGACAACCTGGCCAACATCGCGTGGTATGACCTGCCCCTGGACTACCTGGACACCTGGTCCAGGCAGGTGGACAAGGTGACGGCCGCCGACATCAAGGCCGCCTTCGCCCGCAAGCTGCAGCCGGATCGCATGGTGACGGTGGTGGTGGGGGGCGACGTGGCTGCCAGCCGACAGTAACCGGCGAAATCCCCCTCCCGCAGAGGGGGCCCCTGTCAATCTTGACAGGGGTTGCCCAGCAAGGCTTCCCGTCAGCCTGAACAATGCGTCTGCGCTGTCACGCTGCAAGGCGACCAGAGCAGAAGTGTTTCACAGGGAGAGAGTGTGGGGGTGCGATCCAGGTCGCGCCCCTTTTTTTTGCCCGGCGGCGGGTAAGCTCGCGCCATGCCCCGTCCCGCTCCGCCCGCGCGCCGCGCCCTTCCGAACCAGGTCCGCATCATCGGCGGCCTGTGGAAGCGCACTCCCTTGCCGGTTGCGGACCGGCCGGGCCTCAGGCCGACGCCGGACCGCGTGCGCGAAACCCTGTTCAACTGGCTGGGGCAGGATCTTTCCGGCTGGCGCTGCGTCGATGCCTTCGCCGGCACCGGGGCACTGGGGCTGGAGGCCGCCTCGCGCGGCGCAGCCGACGTCCTGCTGGTGGAGGCCGAGGGCGTGCTCGCCGACCAGCTGCGCGCCCTCGTCACGAAGCTGGACGCGCACAACGTGCGCGTGCAAAGGGGCAATGCGCTCACGGTGCTGGCCGCGCTGCCGCCGGCGAGCGTCGACCTTGTCTTCCTGGATCCCCCCTTCGATGCGGACCTGTTCGACAAGGCCCTGGCCGCGGCGCGTCCGGCCGTGACGGCCGAAGGCTTCATCTACCTCGAGGCACCGTCCGCCTGGTCCGACGAGGCGCTGGCCCACCATGGCCTCGCGTTGCACCGCCAGATGAAGGCCGGCGCCGTGCACGGGCACCTGTTGCGGCCGGCTGCATAATGCGGCGCAGCAAACCGGCCTGACCGACCCAGGCGCTGAGGAGAGCTCCATGGCCAACGACGTCATCGCCGTCTATCCCGGCACCTTCGATCCCATGACCCTGGGCCACGAGGACGTGGTCCACCGCGCCTGCCAGCTGTTCGGGCGGCTGATCGTGGCCGTGGCCGCGGGGCACCACAAGAAGTCGCTGTTCACGATGCAGGAGCGCATCGACATGGCGCGCGAGGCACTGGCGAAGTACCCTCAGGTCACCGTGGAAGGCTTCAGTGGCCTGGTGCGCGACTTCGTCGTGGCGCGCGGCGGCAAGGCCATGGTGCGCGGCGTGCGCGCGGTGACCGACTTCGACTACGAGTTCCAGCTGGCGGGCATGAACCGCCACCTCATGCCGGACGTGGAAACGGTGTTCCTCACGCCCAGCGACAAGTACCAGTTCATCAGCAGCACCTTCGTGCGCGAGATCGCCGTGCTGGGCGGCGAAGTGCACCAGTTCGTGTCCCCGTCGGTGCAGCGGCGCCTCGTCGAGAAGGTGCGCAGCCTGGGGCGCGAGTAAGCGCAGCTCCTAGGCCACGCCGGCCACCCACTCCGCCAGCGCTTCGTTCACGAGCAGCGGCTGCTCCATCGCCAGCATGTGCCCGCAGCGCGGCACGACGATGAGCCGCGCGCTCTGGCACAGGCCGAGGATTGCCTCCGAGCGCTCCAGGGGCGTGAGCTGGTCGGCGTCGCCGCACATCAGGAGCACGGGCCCGCGGAACCAGGGCAGGTGATCGCGCTGGTCGGGCCGCGCGATGACGGCCCGGTTCTGCGCGATCAACTGGTCCGCGCCGGCGGACAGCACGATGTCCAGGTACTCCGCCGACAGCGCGGGCGCGTTCTGCGGGTGGAAGGCCATCGCGATGTTCGGCTCGATGACTTCGCGCGCGCGGCCTTGCCGGAACAGCACGATGGCGTCTTCGCGCAGCTTCGTCATCGTCGGCGCGTCCGGCGCCGCATCGGTGCCGAGCAGCGCCAGGCCGCGCACCCGGTCCGGGGCCTGCCGGGCCGCCTCCATCGCGACCATCCCGCCCATCGAGGCGCCGCACAGCACGAGCGGACCCGGATGTTCGCGCAGCAGCAAGGCCGCCATGGCAGGGATGCTGCCGGCGCGCGTGTGCACGTCCGTGACGACGGGGTTCCAGCGCGCGAGCGCCGGCAGCTGCGCCCGCCAGACGGAAGCGTTGCAGGCAAGCCCGGGAAGAAGGATCAAGGAGCTCATCGCGAGAAATAGTGCGCGTTCGGTCGCCGACCCGACATTCTCCACCGCGGGACGGTCAGGATAATCCCGGTATGACGGAGCTGGTCCTCATCCGCCACGGGGAGACCGACATGAACCGGGAGCTGCGCTTCCAGGGCCAGGTCGACGTGGCGTTGAACGCGATCGGCCACGCGCAGGCGAGCCTCCTCGCCGCGCGCATGGCCGGCGAGAAGGCCGATGCCTTCTACGTCAGCGACCTGCTGCGCGCCTGCCAGACCGCGGACCCGATCGCCCGCGAACTGGCCGTCCCCTACGTCACCGAGCGCGGGTTGCGCGAGCAGCACTTCGGCCGCGTCGACGGCATGCGGGTGGAGGACATCCAGCGCGATCATCCCGACGCCTGGGCCGGCTGGAAGCGCTTCGAGCAGGACTTCGCGATGCCCGAGGGCGAATCGACCCGCACCTTCCACGCGCGCGTGGTCGAAGCCGTGCAGCGCCTCGCACTTGCGCACGCGCAGCAGACCGTGGTGGTGGTCACGCATGGCGGCGTGCTGGACATGGTCTACCGCACCGCGCGTTCCCTGGGGCTCGACGGCCCGCGCCAGAGCGACATTCCCAACGCGGGGCTCAACCGCATCCGCGTGCGGCAGGGCCAGTTCGAGATCCTCGCCTGGGCCGACACGCGCCATCTCGCCGACCTGCCGCCGCAGCCGGTCTACGACCAGGGCAAGTTCGCCGGCAAGCCGAGCGCCGCGTAAAGGCGCAGCGCCTGCCGCGCCAGGCGCTTCGATTCGGGCTGCGCGCGCACCAGCGGCTGCAGGAGGTTCTGCGCGCCCGCGAGATGGCCGCTGCGCACCATCGCATCGAGGTGGACCTGCGCGAACAGGTCTCGCTGCGCATGGCTGCCTCCCACCTCCACCATGCGCGGGAGCGCGTGCCCCAGCGCCTCGACGGCCGTCTTCCAGTCGCCGGTGGCGTGCGCGAGCAGGCCGCGGGCGGCGGGCACGCAGACCCGCTGCCACAAGAGGGCTTCATCGCCCGTGCGGCGCAGGGCATGGGATTCGATGCTCGCGAGCCAGCCGCGCGCCGCATCGACGCGCCCCGCATGGGCGAGCCCGTAGAGGTAGTGCAGGTCCAGGAAGGGCAGCACGTGGTCGTGCGCCCGCTGCGCGAGGTAGCTTCCCAGCTCCTCCCAGCGCGCGCCGACGTCCATCCCGGCCAGTTCCGCGCGCGCGAGCAGCGACACCGCGTTGACCTGGTCCTGGCTGTACTCCTTCACCTCGGCCCACACGTGCCGGTCGTACAGGTCCAGCACCTGCTGCGGCAGGTCCAAGTCCAGCGCGAACAGCGCCTGGTGCCACCAGTTGTGCGTGACCATGAAGGAGTTGAGGCCCGTCCAGGTGGGGCTCACCTCCTGCAGGAAGGCATGGCCTTCCTCGAGCCTTCCCTGCGTGAGCATCACGTGCGCGAGCGCGTGGTGGGCCCACGGCTCCTTGCGGCACAGCGCGATGGCCTTGCGGGCGCTCGCCTCGGCCTCCTCCAGGAAGTGGCACTGTTCCCAGCCGAACGCCAGCATCCCGTGCAGGTAGGCAACGTCGCCCGCGGCGGGCAGCGCGTGCAGGGCGACACGCAGCATGCCCGGCGAGTCGCCGCGGTTGAACAGGTGGTACTGGCCCAGTTTCAGCGAGGCCAGGTCGCGCGGATGCGCGCGGGCCTGTTCCTCGTGCAATGCGATCGCGGCGGGGATGTCGCCTTCCACCCAGGCGGCGACGGCCGCCACGAAGCGCTGCTCGCGCTGCGTCGCCGAGCCCGCGGCGGCGCGTGCGCGCTCGAGGAACGGCCGCGCGTTGCGCGGCGCCTCCGCCGTCTCGGCGAACATGTGCAGCGCCGCGCAGCAGGCCTGCACGATCGCGCTGCCATCGGCCTGCGCCTGCAGGACGTTGACGGCGCGTGCCTCGCTGGCGATGAAGCCTTCGACGAAGTCGTTCAGCGGGCCCAGGCTCGCCGCGTCGCGCAGCGTGACGGGGTTGCCGAGCGCATCAGTCCACATGGTGCACCGCCCCGGAAGGCGGTTGCGGCCAGGGCCGTTGCGGCTCGCGCAGTTGCTCGAAGGCGCGCGAGACCTGGAGCACGCCCAGGTCGTCGAAGCGCCTGCCGGCGATCTGCAGGCCGATCGGCAGCCCGCCCTTCGTGTAGCCGCAATTGATGGACGCTGCCGGCTGCTCCGACATGTTGAACGGCACGGTGAAGCCGATGTGCTCCAGCGGCCGCAGCGGGTCGTTGGTGGGCGAGGGCAGTTCGGCCGGAAAGGCCGGCACCGGCGACACGGGCGACAGCACGTAGTCGTAGGGCCGGCATGCGTTGACCGCCGCCAGCCGCGTCAGGTGGAACTGGTGGAAGGCGCGGAACACCGCCTCGCCGCTCATGCCCGCGGCGCTGTCGGCCCATTGCTGGATGTAGGGCAGCACGCGGGCCTTCGCGTCCGGCGGCAGCGCGCGCATGTCCACGTGCGAGCGCATGCGCCAGAAGTGGTCCATGCCATCGAGCATGCCCTGCGTCATGAAGGGCTTCATCGGCGCGACGACGGCGCCGGCACGCTCGAACAGCAGCGCGGCGCGCTCCACCGCCGCACGCACCTCCGGCTCGACGGCGAGGCCGCAGCCCGCCTCCGGCAGCAGGCCGATGCGCAGCCCGCGCAACCGTTCGGGGCCGCACTCGAACGTAGACCAGGCGATGTCCTGGTGCGGCAGGCTCATGCTGTCGCGGTCGTCGGGACGCGACAGCACGTCCATCATCAGGGCGGCGTCGGCAACGGTGCGGGTCATGGGCCCGGCGGCGCGGCCGATGTACGGTGGATCGATCGGAATGCGGCCGAGGCTGGGCTTGAGCGTGAAGATCCCGCACCAGCCCGCCGGCAGGCGCAGCGATCCGCCGATGTCGGTGCCGATGTGCAGCGGGCCATAGCCCGCCGCCGCGGCCGCGCCCGCACCGGCGCTCGACCCGCCCGGCGTCTTCGAGAAGTCCCACGGATTGCGCGCCAGCTTGTGATAGCTGGAAAGGCCCGACGACAGCATGCCGTAGTCCGGCATGGTGGTCTTGGCGAGGAGGACACCGCCCTGTTCGCGCACCCGCGCGGCGGGCGGCGCATCGGCCGTGGCCGGCACCAGTTCCGTCGCGGCCGTGCCCAGGGGCGTGGGATCCCCGCGGGTGGCGATGTTGTCCTTGACCGTGACGGGCACGCCGTCGATCAGGCCGAGCGGCTGGCCCTTGCGCCAGCGCGCCTCGCTGGCGCGGGCCTGTTCCAGCACCAGGTCGGGCCGCAGCAGGAACAAGGCCTGCAGATGCTGCTCCCAGCGTTCGACGTGGCCCAGGACGCTGCGCGCGACCTCCACCGGGGAGACTTCCCGGCGCCGGTACAGGGCGATCAGCGCGGGGGCGGAAAGTTCGTGCAGGGCCTCCGGCATCGGTACTGCTCCTTGCGGCTCAGGCCCAGTACATGGCCGACAGGTCGTTCACGAAGATCGGCATGTCCTTCCAGAGGCCACGCACGTTCTTGTTCGCCACCGTGACCCACTGCGGTTGGTAGAGGAAGGCGTGCACGGAATCCTCGGCGATCAGGCGCTGCAGCTCGCCCAGGATCTTCGTGCGGTCCTTGGGGTTGGCCGTCGTCTTGTACTTGCCGTACAGCTCGTCGAACTTGGGCGAGTGGTAGCTCCAGTAGTAGTCCGGCTTGGCGAAGTTGCCCAGGTCGAAGGGCTCGACGTGGGAGATGATCGTCATGTCGTAGTTCTTCGCGCCGTACACGTTGGACAGCCACTGCGCCCACTCCACGTTCTGCAGCTTGGCGGTGATGCCGACCTTGGCCAGCTGCGCGGCGATCACCTCGCCGCCCTGGCGCGCGTAAGGCGTGGGCGGCAGCGTGATGGTGACTTCCAGCGGCGTGGTGACGCCGGCTTCCTTCAGCAGCGCGCGGGCGTGGTCCGGGTTGTACGGGTTGACGGCCGTGGTGTCGACGTAGCCGGGCGCGCTGGGCGGGTAGTGGCTGCCGATCGCCGCGCCGTAGCCGTCGGCGCCACCCTGGATCACGGCCTTGCGGTCGATCGCCGCGGCGATCGCACGGCGCACGCGCACGTCGTTGAAGGGCTTGCGGGCGTTGTTGATGGCCAGGATGGTCTTGGCGCGCGAGCCGGAGACGATCACCTGGAAGCGCGGGTTGCCCTTGAACTGCTCGACGCTGCGCGGCGTGATGCGCGGGAAGACGTCGACGTCGCCGGCCATCATCGCCGCGACCTGCGCGGCCGGGTCCTGGATGAACCGGAAGGTCGCGCGCTGGATCCGGATCGCGGCGGCATTGCGGTAGCCGTCCCACTTCTTCAGCGAGATCGACGAGCCCTTGACCCAGTTGTCCAGCACGTACGGGCCGGTGCCCACCGGCTTGGTCATGTTGGTGTCGGCGCTCTTGGGCTCGACGATCGCCGCGGTCGCCTGTCCGAGCAGGAAGGGGAAGTCAGGATCGATCTCCTTCGTCAGGATCACGACCGTGTAGTCGTCGACGGCGCGCGTGGTGAGGTTGGCGAAGGTGCGCTTGTCCTTGTTGGTGCTCTTCTCGGAGGCGGCGCGGTCGAAGGAGAACTTCACCGCCTGCGCGTTGAAGGGCTCGCCGTTGTGGAACTTGATGCCCTTGCGCAGCCGGAAGGTGTAGGTGGTGAGGTCGGGCGAGACCTCCCAGCTCTCGGCCAGCAGCGGCGTCACCGAACCGTCCGGGTTGATCTTGGTGAGCGCCTCGTAGATGTTGTAGTGCGTGATCTCCGCGATCGACGAGGCGGCGCCGCCGGTGGGGTCCAGGCCCGGGCTGGGCTCCAGCGTCATGGCCAGCACGATCGCGTCCTTGCGGCCCTGCGCGAGCGCGGCGGCGGGCAGGGTGGCGAGGGCGGCCAGGGAAGCCGAGTGGGCGAGGACGCTGCGGCGTTTCATCATGGTGCGGAACTCCTGGAGAGCTTTTCGACGTTGTAGGGTGCCAGCGAGGCTGGAACGGGCATCATCCCCGACCTGGTCCATGCGAGGCAAGAGGGAAACACAGGCCAATCAACCGGAAGGTTGCGGGGTGGCGGGGGGCTCGGCCTCGGGGACCGCGGCCACCAGCGTGCGCGTGTACGGGTGTTCCGGCGCGGCGAACAGGCGCTCGGGCGGGCCCTGTTCGACGATGCGCCCCTGCCACAGGACCGCGACGTCGTCGCACAGGTGCTGCACCACGGCGAGGTCATGGCTGATCAGCATGTACGTGATGCCGAACTCCGCCTGCAGGTCGCGCATCAGGTTGAGCACCTGCGCCTGCACCGACACGTCCAGCGCGCTCACCGGCTCGTCGGCGACGATCAGCCGCGGCCGCGTGACGAGCGCGCGCGCGATCGCGATGCGCTGGCGCTGGCCGCCGGAGAATTCGTGGGGGTACTTGCCCAGGTCGTTGGTGCGCAGGCCCACCGCCTGCAGCACCTCGCCGGCGCGCCGGCGCTGCTCGTCGCGCGGCGCACCCTGCGCGCTGAGCGGCTCGCACACGATGCGCTCCACCGTCTGGCGCGGATCGAGCGAGCCGTACGGGTCCTGGAACACCATCTGGAACTCGCGCCGCGCCTGGCGCAGCTGCTCGCGCGGCAGCGCATGCAGGTCCTGTCCGAGCAGGCGCACCGTGCCCGCCGTCGGCGCATCCAGCGCCATCACGAGCCGCGCCAGCGTCGACTTGCCGGAACCGGATTCGCCGACGATGCCGAGGCTGCGTCCGGCCTGGATCGCGAAGCTCACGCCGCGCAGGGCATGGACCTTGCCCGGCGCCTCGAGCAGCCTCTCGCGGGGAAGGCCGTAGTCCTTCGCCAGGTCGCGGACCTCCAGGAGAGGCGTGGCGTTCATGGCTGTTCCTCCCTCTCCCTCCGGGAGAGGGTCGGGGTGAGGGCACCCAGGGCCTTCGCCTGCGCCACCGCGTCCAGCCGGATGCACCTTGCGTGATGCCCCGTCTCCACCTCGTACGCCGGGGGGACCTTCACATGGCACTCCGGTACCGTGAACCCGCACCGCCCCGCGAACGGACATCCCTTCGGCAGGTCCGCGAGTTCCGGCACCGTCCCGGGAATCGTCGCCAGCCGCTGCCCCTTCGCCGTGCGCAGCCCGGGCCGCGCGGCGAACAGCCCCAGCGTGTAGGGATGCATGCGGTGCGCAAAGACCGACGCCGTGGGGCCGCTCTCCACCACGCTGCCGCCGTACATCACCAGCATGCGCTGCACGTTCTGCGCGATCACGCCGAGGTCGTGCGAGATCAGGATCAGGGCCATGCCCCGCTCGGCCACCAGCTCGCGGACCAGGTCCAGGATCTGCCGCTGGATCGTCACGTCCAGGGCCGTCGTCGGCTCGTCGGCGATCAGCAGGTCCGGGCCGCAGGCGAGCGCCATGGCAATCGTGATGCGCTGGCGCTGGCCGCCGGAGAACTGGTGCGGATACGCGTCGAAGCGCTTCGCCGCCTCGGGGATGCCGACGCGATCGAGCAAGGCGATGGCCTCCTTGCGCGCGTCGGCTGCGGACAGGCCGCGGTGCAGGCGCAGCGGCTCGGCCACCTGGTGGCCCACGGTGTGCACCGGGTTGAGCGCCGTCATCGGCTCCTGGAAGACCATGCCGATGCGGTCACCGCGCAGGGCGCACATCTCGCGCTCCGGCTTGCCCACCAGTTCCTGGCCTTCGAACACGATGCTGCCCGTCACCTTCGCGCCTTCCGGCAGCAGGCCCATCAGGGCCATCACGGTGATCGACTTGCCGCAGCCGGACTCGCCCACGAGGCCCAGCGTCTGGCCGCGCTCCAGCGTGAAGCCGACGTCGCGCACGGCGCGCGCCGGGCCGCGGTGCGTCTGCAGTTCGATGGAGAGGTCGCGGACTTCGAGCAGGGCCATCTTTTCTTCAGCGTTTCCGGGCCAGGCGCGGATCGAACAGGTCCCTCAGGCCGTCTCCGAGCAGGTTGAGACCGAGGACGGCCAGCGCGATGGCCACGCCCGGGAACACCGCCAGCATCGGCGCCTGGAACATCAGCGTCTGCGCCTCGCTCAGCATCCGGCCCCAGGAGGGCTGCGGCGGCTGCGTGCCGAGCCCCAGGTAGGACAGGGCGGCCTCGGCGAGGATCGCGATCGCGAAGCGGATGGTGGCCTGCACGATCAGCACCGACAGGATGTTGGGCAGCACGTGCTCGATCGTGATCGCCAACGTTCCCTTGCCGCAGGCGCGTGCGGCCAGCACGTATTCACGGCCCCAGACGGCGTTGGCCGAGGCGCGCGTGATGCGCGCGAAGGTCGGGATGTTGTAGATGCCGATGGCGATGATCGCGTTGACCATGCCGGGGCCGAAGACCGCCGTCATCATGATCGCCGAGAGCACGGCCGGGAAGGCGAAGGCGAAGTCGGAGACGCGCATGATCCCCTCCTCCACCCAGCCCCGCTTCGCGGAGGCGAGCAGGCCCAGGGCCGTGCCGATCACGAGGCCGATGCCCACCGCGATCACGCCCACGGCGATGGACGCGCGCGCTCCGACCAGCAGCAGCGACGTGACGTCGCGTCCGTACGGGTCGGTGCCGAGCCAGTGTCCCGCGCCGGGCGGGCGCAGCCGCAGCGACAGGTCCACTTCGTAGGGATTGAACGGCGTCCAGGCGAAGGAGAGCGCCGCCGCCAGAGCCAGCAGCGCGGTCAGCACGAGTCCGATCATGAAGCTGGGATTGCGGCGCGCGCGATGCCAGAAGCCCTGCCCTTGCAGGGGCGCGATCGTGGCGGGGCCGAGGACCGCACTCATATGTCGCCGGCCTTCACGCGCGGATCGATCACCGCGTAGAGCACGTCCACGACGAAGTTCACGATCACCACCATGGCCGCCAGCAGCATGACGCAATTGCGCACGACGATGAGGTCGCGGTTGGCGATGGACTGGAAGATCAGCCGCCCCAGCCCCGGCAGGTAGAACACGCTCTCCACCACGATGGTGCCGGCCAGCAGCTCGGAGAACTGCAGGCCCATCACCGTGACCACCGGGATCAGCGCGTTGCGCAGCACGTGGCCCCAGAGGGTGCCGCGCTGCGACACGCCCTTGGCCCGCGCCGTCCGGACGAAGTCCTCGCGCAGCACCTCCAGCACCGAGGAGCGCGTGATGCGCGCCAGGATCGCCGACTGCACCACGGCCAGCGACAGCGTCGGCAGCAGGAGCGCCCGCAGGCCGGGCAGCAGGCCTTCGCTCCAGCCGGGGAAGCCGCCGGCGGAGAACCACCCCAGCTTCACCGAGAACAGCAGGATCAGCAGGATGGCGAACCAGAAGTTGGGGATGGCGATGCCGACCTGGCTGAGCCCCATGATGCCGACGTCGCCCAGCTTGTTGTGGCGCGCGGCGGCGTAGATGCCGGCCGCGAGGGCGATCGCCGTGGTGAGCGCCATCGCCATGAGGGCCAGCGGCACCGTGAGGGACAGGCGTTCCGCCACGAGTTCTCCCACGGGCGTGCTGTAGGCGTAGCTGAGGCCGAGGTTGCCATGCAGCATGCCCGTGACCCATTCCCAGTAGCGCGCGGGGGCCGGCCGGTCCAGGCCCAGCTTGTGGGCCAGGGCCACGACGGCCTCGGGCGACGCATCCGGCCCCATGATGATCTGGGCGGCGTTGCCGGGCAGGATTTCCAGCACCAGGAAAACGACGATGGAAGTGCCTACCAGCGTCGCAACCAGGGTGATCAGCCGCTTGAACAGGAACAGGGACATGCCGCGCGGGATAATGCCAGAACCGTACCAGGAGCCTCCGTCCCCATGGCATTGATGATTACCGACGAGTGCATCAACTGCGATGTGTGCGAGCCGGAGTGCCCGAACCAGGCGATCTTCCTGGGCCCGGAGATCTACCAGATCGACCCCGGCAAATGCACCGAGTGCGTCGGCCACTTCGATGAGCCGCAGTGCGTGCAGGTGTGCCCGGTGGCGTGCATTCCGGTCGACCCGAACCGGGTGGAAAGCCGGGAGACGCTGTGGCAGAAGTACCAGCGGCTGACGGCGGACGCGTCTGAACAGGATCGTCGTTCCCGCGAAGGCGCGAACCCAGGGCTTCCGCCTTCGGCTTCCTCTTCCTGAACGCTCTGGATCCCCGCCTCCGCGGGGATGACGGTTACTCCCTGGATCCCCGTCTCCGCAGGATGACGGTTACTCCCTGGATCCTCGCCTGCGCGGGGATGACGGTCATTTCTTCCTGGGGTCGCGCGGCGCGGTGGCGGTGAAGAGGTTCGGGTCTTCGGCCTTTCCCTTTTCCTTCTTGTCCTTGTGCGGCTTGCCGTGCTCCCGGGGCTCCGCCTTGGGTGCTTCCTTCGGCCCGATCACGACCGCCTTCGGTGCGTTCTTCTCCTGCGCCAGGCGCTCCTTCTCCATCGATTCCGCGCGCTTCATGTCGTCGGCGGCGCGGCGCGTGGCGCGGGCGGCGTCGGCCGGCGTGCTGTGGTCGGTGACGTCGAGGGCCGTGCCGCCGGCACAGGGCTGCGTGCCGTAGCTCGCGCCGCAGCGGTAGACGGTCTGCGCGGAGGCGAGGGTGCCCGCCAGGAGGAGGGCGGCGAAGAGGGCGGCTTTCGTGGCAGACATGCGGCCCTCCTCGCGGCGGCTCAGGGTTGGTCGGGTTCCGGCCGCGGCGGCTTGGGCCGCGGCGCCTTGTGCGTGTGCACGATCAGCGTGGCCTTGTCCATTTCGCCGGCCAGCAGGGCCGGGAACGCCTTCAGCGTGCGCTCCACGCATTCCTCGATGGCGGTGCGCTGCTCCGGCGCGGGCTTCTTCAGCACCCAGTTCACCACTTCGGACTTCACGCCAGGGTGGCCGATGCCGATGCGCAGGCGCCAGTAGTCCCCGGTGCCAAGCTGCGCGTGGATGTCGCGCAGGCCGTTGTGGCCCGCGTGGCTGCCCCCGAACTTCAGCTTGGCCTGGCCGGGGACGACGTCCAGTTCGTCGTGGACCACCAGGATTTCCTCGGGGGTGATCTTGTAGAAGCGCGCCAGCGCCGCCACCGACTTGCCCGAGAGGTTCATGAAGGTCTGCGGCTCCAGCAGCCACACCGTGTGCCCGTGCACGTTGGCCCGCGCCACCAGGCCGTGGTAGCTGCGGTCGTGCACCAGGTTCACCTTCAGTTCGCGGGCGAGTGCGTCCACCCACCAGAAACCGGCGTTGTGGCGGGTGGCGTCGTACTCGGGGCCCGGGTTGCCCAGGCCGACGAACAGCTTGATCATGGTTCACGACTCGAGGTTAGGCCGCACCCGGAGGCTCGGCGAGGGAAGTATTGTCGCGGGACCTGGCACAAAAAAGCCCGCTGATCTGCCGTCATTCCCGCGGAGGCGGGAATCCAGGGCGCCCCAAAAAGAAAAGCGCCGCAACAGCGGCGCTCTTCGAAAGCCCTGGATCCCCGCCTGCGCGGGGATGACGGAGCGTTTACTTCTTCGCAGCAGGCGCCTTGGCGGCGGGCTTCGCGGCTTCCTTGCCGCCCTTGGCCGGGGCGGCCTTGGCGTCGGCGGCGGGAGCGGCTGCGGCGGCGCCTTCAGCACCGGCAGCGGCGGCTTCGGCGGACTCTTCGGCCGCCGGCACCGTCACGGACACCAGCACCGGGTTCGGCTTGCCGTGCGTCACGGCCTTCACGCCCTTGGGCAGTGCGATGTCGGCCAGGTGCAGGGACTGGCCCTTCTTCAAGCCGGACAGGTCGACCTCGATGAACTCGGGCAGGTCCTTGGGCAGGCAGGAGATGTCCAGCTCGTTGATCACCGGCGTGACCAGGCAGTGGTCCTGCTTGACCGCTTCGGAGTTCTCTGCGTTCTTATAGTGGACCGGCACCTTCATGTGCAGGCGGGTGTTGGCTTCCACGCGCTGGAAGTCGATGTGCTGCACCTGCTGGCGGAAGGGGTGGTACTGCACGTCACGCAGCAGCACCTTGCTGGACTTGCCGCCCAGTTCCATCTCGAGGATGGAGGAGTGGAACGCTTCCTTCTTCAGGGCGTGCCACAGGGCGTTGTGATCGAGTTCGATCAGCTGGGGCTGGCCCTCGCCACCGTACACGATGCCGGGCGTCTTGCCCACGATGCGCAGGCGGCGGCTCGCACCCGTACCTTGCTTGGCGCGCTCGAAAGCGACGAATTTCATGGCAATCTCCGATTCGGGGCCACCGCGACCAGTGTGCCCCGCGTTTCAAAAAGCCTCCCGTGAGGGAGGCGGCTAAAGCCTCAGAACAGGTTGACCTGTTCCGAGAACAGACTCATCACCGACTCGCCCTTGGCGATGCGCTGGATCGTCTCGGCGATCAGCGGGCCGACGGACAGCTGGCGGATCTTGGCGCAACCGCGCGCAGCGTCCGACAGCGGGATGGTGTTGGTCACGACCACTTCGTCCAGGGCCGAGCCCTTGGAGATGCGGTCGATGGCCGGGCCCGAGAAGATCGGGTGCGTGCAGTACGCGTACACGTTCTTCGCGCCGCGCTCCTTCAGCACTTCCGCGGCCTTCACCAGCGTGCCGGCCGTGTCGATCATGTCGTCCATGATCACGCAGTTGCGGCCTTCGATGTCGCCGATCACGTGCATCACTTCCGACACGTTCGCCTTCGGGCGGCGCTTGTCGATGATCGCCAGGTCGGTGCCCAGCTGCTTGGCCAGCGCCCGGGCGCGCACCACGCCGCCGACGTCCGGCGAAACCACGATCAGGTTCTCGTAGTTCTTCTGCCGCAGGTCGCCCAGCAGCACCGGGGACGCGTAGATGTTGTCCACCGGGATGTCGAAGAAGCCCTGGATCTGGTCGGCGTGCAGGTCCATCGTCAGCACGCGCGACACGCCCACCGTTTCCAGCAGGTTGGCGACCACCTTGGCCGAGATCGGCACGCGGGAGGAGCGCGGACGGCGGTCCTGGCGGGCGTAGCCGAAGTACGGGATCACGGCGCTGATCCGCTCGGCCGAGGCGCGCTTGAGCGCGTCGACCATGATCAGCAGTTCCATCAGGTTCTCGTTGGTCGGGGCGCAGGTCGACTGCACCACGAACACGTCCCGTGCCCGCACGTTGGTGTTGATCTCCACGGTGACTTCACCGTCGGAGAAGCGGCTCACGGTCGCGGCGCCCAGCGAGATGCCGAGGTGGCCGGCGATTTCCTCGGCCAATGCCGGATTGGCATTGCCGGTGAACACCATGAAATCAGGAGTGGGGGCGGCAACCTGCATGGGATGAGACGTGATCAGACCTCAGTCAGTTGCGGGCAGCACACGTTCCGTGGTCTGTCCCGCAACGTCATACGACTGGTTTGGCAGGGGAGGAAGGACTCGAACCCTCGCATGCCGGAATCAAAATCCGGTGCCTTAACCAACTTGGCGACTCCCCTACACGGGTCTGACGCTGGAAACCAGCCTCAAACCGAATCGTCGCTGGATGCCCATCCCACCAGGGGATGAACCTCCATCTTGCCGCATTCCCGCGCCACCCAGCCAGAACTGGCCCAGTGCGCCGGCGCCTGCCCCAGGGTCTTTCCCGGCGGCAGCAGCGCGAACACCGCGCTGCCCGAGCCCGTCATCCGGGCCTGCAAGCCCTGCGAACCCAGCCATTCGATCGCTTCGCCCACTTCGGGGCAAAGCTGCCGGGCCACGGATTCCAGGTCGTTGTGACCGAAACCCCAAGGATCTGCAGCAAAGCCTGCGATTGTAGCACTGTTCGAATCGCGTTTCAGCCCGGGGTGGCCGAAGATGTCCTTCGTCGCCAGTCCGCGCGGCGGCTTCACCACCGCGAAACGCGCCGGCGGCAGCTGCACCGGCGTGATCTGCTCGCCCACGCCCTCGACCCACGCATTGCGCCCGCGCAGGAAGAAGGGCACGTCCGCGCCGAGGGCGAGGCCGATCTTCTCGAGGGAGGCGAGCGGCAACGCCAGATTCCACAGCCGGTTCAGCGCGAGCAGGCAGCTCGCCGCGTCGGACGAGCCGCCGCCCATGCCCGCCTCGGCGGGCAGGCGCTTCACCATCTGGATGTGCGCGCCTTCGGTGCAGCCGGTGGCCTGCTGCAGCGAGCGCGCGGCGCGCAGCGTCAGGTCGTCGCCAGGAAGCGGTGCCGCGAGGTCCTCGCGGGAGAGCTTGCCGCCGGCGCGGCGCTCGAAGTGCAGCGTGTCGTGCCAGTCCAGCAGCATGAACACCGACTGCAGCAGGTGGTAGCCATCTGCCCTGCGCCCGGTAATGTGCAGGAACAGGTTGAGCTTCGCCGGCGCGGCGATGTCGTAGAGGGCGCGCATGCCTCAGTGTTCGAAGACCAGCCGCAGGTCGGCGGGCGGGGGCGGGTCCGTGCGCTTCGCCTGCAGCCTGCCCTGGGCTACCTGGCTCAGGTCCGGCTGCCAGCCGGGCACGGGCGTGGCCTTGCCTTCCAGCCAGTCGAACAGCGATGCCACCGGTATCGGCGCGCCGGTCGCTTCTTCGGCGAGCGCGTCCAGGGACGGAAACGCGCGCGTGCGGCCGTTGGCGCGCAAGGTGGCCGTGCCGGGTGCCCAGGCCAGCACCGCGACAGTGCCTCCCAGCGGATTGGTCAGCGTCAGTTCGCCCTGCTCGGGGGCGCCCCGCAGCGCGAAGCCGGCGGAGAAGGATTCGCTGCCACGGCCTTCGACGTTGAGCGCCATGCGGCCGCTCCAGGACTGCACCCCCGGCGGCGTGACGGAGCGCGGCGGCGTCGCGCAGGCAGCCAGCAGCATCGCCACCAGCAGCGCACCGCACCAGCGCGCCGCGGCGCGCCAGGTCACGGCTTCACCTTCAGGCGCTTGAGCGTTTCCTGCAGCGTCTCGTTCTCGCCGTTGAGCAGCAGGCCTTCGCGCCAGACGTTCTGTGCCTGGTCGCGCTGGCCCATGCTCCACAGCACCTCGCCGAGGTGCGCGGCGATCTCGGGATCCGGCCGCTCCTTGTACGCGTCCTGCAGGATGCGCAGCGCCTCGGGCTTGTTGCCCATGCGGAATTCGACCCACGCCAGGCTGTCGCTGATGAAGGGGTCGCCGGGCGCGAACTCCAGCGCCTTCTGGATCAGCTGCTTCGCCTCGGGCAGGCGCACGCCGCGCTCGGCCAGCGAGTAGCCCAGGGCGTTGTACGCGTGGTGGTAGTCGGGCTTGGCGACCATCAGCTTGCGCAGCAGGCGCTCCATGTCGTCGAACTTGCCCATCTTCTCGGCGAGCATGGCCTGGTCATACAGCAGGTCCGGGTCGCTGGGGTCCTTGGCTATGTTCTGCGCGAGCAGGTCGTAGGCGTCCTTGTAATCCTTGTTGTCGCGCAGCAGCTGCACTTCGGCCATCGCCTTCATCCGCGCATCGGCGGGACTGCGCTCGGGAATGGTCTGGATCAGCTTGCGGGCGTCGGCCATCTTGCCCTGGCGCGCCAGGATGGAAGCGCGGCGCATCTGCGCCTGGATCAGGTCCTGCGCGCTGTCGATGCGGTCCAGGTAGGCGGTGGCCTGCGCGAAGTCCTTGCGCTTCTCGGCGATCTGCGAGAGCGAAAGATAGGCCTGGGCGATGCCGCGGCTGCGGTCCTCGCCCGCGGGCTGCGACTGGACCAGTTCGAGGTAGCGCTTCAGCGCCGTTTCCGCCGCCGGGAGCTGGTTGTCCTGCACCAGCAGCGAGCCCTGCGCCAGCCAGGCCTCGGGAAACTCCGGCCGCTCGCGCGTGACCTGCTGCAGCTGCTGCAGTGCCTCGGGCTGGCGCTGTGCATCCAGCAGGGCGCGGGCGTACGACAGGCGCAGCTCCGGCAGGGGCTGCCCCGCCATGTAGGTGCGCACGACGGCTTCGGCCTGCGGCACCTTCGGGTCCATCATCTCCAGGGCGAGGAGCACCGGGCCTTCGGCGCGCGGGCTGATGGCCTGTCCGCGGCGCGCCGCATCGAGCGCCCCGCTGGTGTCGCCGGCAGCCAGCCGCAGGCGCCCCACCGCGCTCCATGCGGCGGCACCCGTCTCGGGCTGGTTCAGGTAATCCGCGACGCCCTGCTCCATCACGCTGGCGGCCTGCTTCTTGTCGGTGGCGCGCGCGTACGCACGCACCACGGCGGCGATCACGGCGGGGCGGTCCTTGGGGTCCGCGAGCGCGATCTCCGTCTTCAGGGGCTCGACGCTCTCCGGCAGCCGGTTGAGCGCCACCAGGATCTGCAGCACGTAGCGGTTCGCCTCGCGCGACTGCGGGTACGCCTGCTTCCACGCACGCGCCGCCTGCAGGGCGGCCTCGCCGCTGCGCGCTTCGAAGGCGAGTTCCACGGCGCGCTGGTACAGCGACGGGTCGCCGGTCTTGCGGGCCGCGTCGAGGATGAGGGCGAAACCGGTGGACGGCTCGTTGCCCTTCACGTTCAGTTCGCCGAGCAGCAACTGGTAGAAGAGTTCGGCATCGAGGCCGCTGTTGGCCGGGGCCGCGGCCACCGTGGTGTCGGGCTGCTGGTTCTGGGCCAGGGCAGGCGCCGCGGCGACGCACGCCGCGAAGAGGGCGGCGGCCAGCGCCACCGGTCGGAATCGCATCATCGAACCATGATAGCGGTTGACTCGTAAACGGAAAGCAAAGTGCGGCGAAGCTGACGGGAGCCCCAAGCGCACAATCGGGCGCTTTCCCGCACCGCGCCCGTCCCATGCCCGAACTCCCGGAAGTCGAGGTCACCCGCCTCTCGTTCGCCCACCGCATCGCGGGCGCGCGCATCGCGGGCGTGCGCCTGGGCAAGCCCCTGCGCTGGCCGCTCGGCGTCGATCCGGCGACGCTCGTCGGGCGGACGGTGCGCGGCGTGCGCCGCCGCGGCAAGTACCTGCTGGTGGACCTCGATCGCGGACTGCTGCTGCTGCACCTGGGCATGTCCGGCAGCCTGCGCTTCGACCATCCGCTGCCCGAGGCCGCACCGCACGACCACTTCGACCTGGTCACGGACCGCGGCGTGTTGCGCCTGAACGACCCGCGCCGCTTCGGCGCGGTGGTGTATTCGGAGGGCGAGGACGCGCCCGAGGCAACCAAGCTGCTGGGAGGCCTCGGCGTGGAGCCGCTGACCGAGCACTTCGACCTCGATGCGTTCCATGCGGGGCTGAAGAAGCGCAAGGCGCCCATCAAGCAGGTGCTGCTTTCCGGCGACCTGGTGGTGGGCGTCGGGAATATTTACGCATCGGAAGCATTGTTCCTTTCCGGCATCCGCCCCACGCTGGCGGCCAACCGCATCAGCCGGCCGCGCGCGGCACGCCTGCAGGCGGCCATCCGTGAAGTACTTGCCAAGGCTGTTGCCAAAGGGGGGAGCACCCTGCGCGACTTCTCCAACGCGTGGGGGGAGTCGGGCTACTTCCAGCTCGAGGCCATGGTGTACGACCGCGCGGGCGAGCCCTGCCGCGTGTGCGGGACCCCCATCCGCGCGATCCGGCAGGGCGCCCGCGCAACGTATTTCTGCCCCGCGTGCCAGAAGTCCTGATGACAAAAAGGGTCCGATGCTATAGTCGATCACAGAGAGAGAGACGGAGTGGCCACTTCCTTCAACGAGCAGTTCGACCAGCACGGCGCATGGCGGCGAGAGTTCGCCCTGCGCCTGAAACTCCTGGGCGAGTGGTTGAAGGACCACGACCTGATCGACAGCGCGGTCGAAGAGCGGCTGCGCCGCCTCGAAGGCCAGATGCGCTCGGACAAGGTGATGGTCGCCTTCGTCGCCGAGTTCTCGCGCGGCAAGTCGGAGCTGATCAACGCGATCTTCTTCGCCGGCTACAAGCGCCGCATCATGCCGGCGAGCGCCGGGCGCACGACCATGTGCCCCACGGAGCTGGGCTACGACCCCGAGGTGCCGCCCTGCCTGCGCCTGCTGCCGATCGAAACGCGCCTGCAGACGCAGCCGCTGATGGAATGGCGCATGGTGCCCGAGAAGTGGCACCGCATGGACCTCGACGTCAACGACCCGGGGCAGCTCGCCCAGGCCTTCGAGAAGGTCTCGGAGGTGCGGCGCGTCACGATCGATGAGGCCAAGGCCCTCGGCTTCTGGCATGAGGAGTCGCCGGAAGACAATCCGATGTCGGGTCCGGACGGCCTGGTCGAAGTGCCCAAGTGGCGCCACGCGCTGATCAACATCGCGCACCCGCTCCTGAAGCAGGGCCTCGTGATCCTGGACACCCCCGGCCTCAACGCCATCGGCGCCGAGCCGGAGCTGACCGTCAACCTGATCCCGCAGGCGCACGCGGTGGTGTTCATCCTGGCCGCCGACACCGGCGTGACCAAGTCGGACCTCGCGATCTGGCGCGAGCACCTGATCTCCGAGGACGAGGGCGCCGATTCCCGGCTCGTGGTCCTGAACAAGATCGACACCATGTGGGACGCGCTGTCGACGCCGGCCCAGGTGCAGGCGCAGATCGACCGCCAGCGCAAGACCACTGCGGACGTCCTGGGGCTCGCGGAGCACCAGGTGATCCCCGTGTCCGGCCAGAAGGGCCTGGTCGCCAAGGTCAACAACAATCCCGAGCTGCTCAAGGCGAGCAACCTGCCGGCGCTGGAACAGGCGCTGGCCCACGGCGTGATGGGGCAGCGGCGGACGATCCTGCGCTCCTCGGTCACCACCAACATCTCCGAGCTGCGCACCGAAGTGAACCGGGCCCTTTCCATCCGCCGGCGCGACCTCGCCGAGCAGATGGTGGAGCTCAAGGGCCTGCGCGGCAAGAACATGTCCGTCATCAAGCACATGCGCGCGCGCATCGAGCAGGAGCAGGCGGACTTCGACGCGAGCGGCGCGAAGATCCACGCCGTGCGCTCGGTGCACCTGAAGCTGCTGCGCGACGTGTTCGACCTGCTCGGCACCGCCACGCTCAAGCGCGAGATGGCGGAGCTCACGACGGCCCTCCGCACGCCGGGCGTGAAGCTGGGCGTGCGCAAGGCCTACGGCAGCACGTTCGACCGCCTGCGCGAGGGGCTGCGCCGCGCCGAGAAGATCTCGGGCGAGATCCAGACCATGCTGACCGGCACCTTCCGGCAGCTCAATGCCGAATACGGCTTCTCGCTGCAGGCCCCGCGCGAGCCGGACCTGGCCCGCTACGAGCGCGACCTGGACCTCGTGGAGCGCAGCCACAACCAGTACATGGGGGTGAGCAACGCGCTCAAGCTGATGCAGCCCGAGTTCGCCGACCGCCTGGTGCGCGCGCTGGCCACGCGGCTGCGCGTGATCTACGAATCGGCGCTGGGCGAAGTGGAGCTGTGGAACAAGTCGGCCGCGGCGCAGCTCGATGCGCAGCTGCGCGAACGCCGCCGCAACTTCGGCCGCCGCCTGGAGGCGATCGAGCGCATCCAGCAGGCCGCGAGCGGCCTGGACGACCGCATCGCCGAAATCGGTTCGCAGGAGAAGGCGCTCGACACGCTCGACGCCAAGCTGTCCGAGCTGACCTCGCACCTGACCAACACGCCGCTGCTGCAGGAACATCCGCAGGCGGCCGAGCCCGCGCTCAAGACGGCATGACATCCTTGCCGGCCGGGTTCTCCGGCCGCGTCGTGCGCTGGCAGCGCACCCACGGCCGTCACACCCTTCCGTGGCAGAACACGCGCGATCCCTACCGCGTGTGGCTTTCCGAAATCATGCTGCAGCAGACGCAGGTGGCTGCGGTCCTGGGCTACTACCAGCGCTTCCTGGAGCGCTTCCCCGACGTGCGGGCGCTGGCGTCCGCGCCGCTGGACGACGTGCTGGCGCTCTGGAGCGGCCTGGGCTACTACAGCCGCGCGCGCAACCTGCACCGCTGCGCGCAGGAAGTCATGAAGGTGCATGGCGGCGCCTTCCCGCGCACGGCGGAACAGCTCGCGACCCTGCCCGGCATCGGCCCTTCCACCGCGGCGGCGATCTCCTCCTTCTGCTTCGGCGAACGCGCCGCGATCCTGGACGGCAACGTCAGGCGCGTGCTCGCGCGGGTACTGGCCTACGGCGAAGACCTGAGCGTCGGCGCGAACGAGCGCACCCTGTGGCAGTACGCGCGCGAGCTGCTGCCGAAGCGCGAGCTGCAGGAAAACATGCCGCGCTACACGCAAGGCCTGATGGACCTGGGCGCCACGATCTGCATGCCGCGCAACCCGAGCTGCCTGCTGTGTCCGGTGCAGCCCGATTGCGCCGCCTCGCGCGAAGGGCGGCCCGACGCCTACCCCGTGAAGACGCGCAAGCTCAAGCGCGGTGCCGAGTCGCTGTGGCTGCTGCATGCGCAGGCCGGCGACGGCGCGGTGTGGCTGCAGAAGCGGCCGACGCCGGGCGTGTGGGCCGGACTCTATTGCCTGCCGGTGTTCGCGAGCCGCGGCGCGCTGGACGAGGCGCTGCCCGCGCGCACGCGGGTGCGCGAGATCGAACCGTTCGTGCACGTGCTGACGCACAAGGACCTGCACCTGCATCCGGTGCAGGCGGTGGTGACGCCGCAATGGAATGCGGGGGAAGGGCAGTGGTTCGGCGCGCGGGAGTGGCCGGGGCTGGGGCTGCCGGCGCCGGTGAGAAAGTTCCTGGAGAGGGCCTAGGTCCGTCGGTGGGGTTCGCTTCGCCCACCACCACCCTACCTCGTGGCCGGTTCTTCGTAGGGTGGCGGTGAGCGAAGCGAACCCCACCGGTGCGCGAAGCGCTACCAGTGCGACCCCATCTCCCGGTGCCGCTTCAGCGCCGTCCACTGCTGCCCGAACTCCTCCGCCAGCCGCTCCACCAGGTACACCGACCGGTGCTGGCCGCCGGTGCAGCCGACCGCCACCGTCACGTAGCTGCGATGGTTGCGCGCCAGCGGTTCCAGCCAGTGGTCCAGGAAGGCGGCGATGTCCGAGAACATGTCCTCGACCTCCTGGTGCTTGCGCAGGTAGTCGATGACCGGCGCGTCCAGGCCGCTCAGGTCGCGCAGCTCCGGCTCGTAGTGCGGGTTGGGCAGCATGCGCACGTCGAACACGAAGTCCGCGTCCACCGGGATGCCGCGCTTGTACGAGAAGGACTGGAACACCAGCGTCAGCGACGCGAGCGGCGCGGACAGCAGCGACTTCACGTATTCCTGCAGCTGCGCCGAGCGCAGCACGCTGGTGTCGATCACGTGCGCGCGCTGGCGCAGTTCCGCGAGCAGTTCGCGTTCCAGCTCGATGGCTTCCACCAGGTCGCGCTGCTGGTCGCTCCCCGCGTCGGTGGGCGGGCGCGACAGGGGATGGCGCCGGCGCGTTTCCGAGAAGCGGCGCACCAGCATGTCCGTGGTGGCGTCCAGGAACAGGGGCCGCACGGCGACGCCGCGCTGCGCGAGCTCCTGCAGCTGGCCGGGCACCTGGGGCAGCGCGTCGGCGCTGCGCACGTCCATGGCGATGGCCACGCGCCGGCGCGCGTGCTTCTCTTCCAGTTCCACGAACTCCAGCAGCAGTTCGGGCGGGAGGTTGTCGACGCAGAAGTAGCCGGCGTCCTCCAGCGCGCGCAGCGCCACCGACTTGCCGGAGCCGGACATGCCGGTGATGAGGACCAGTTCCAGCGCCATCGTCTTGCCTCAGCTGCCCGCCGCGGCGGCGTCGCCCAGCATTTCCTTGGCGTGGGCGAGCGTCGTACCCGAGAGCTTTTCGCCGCCCAGCATGCGCGCCACTTCGGCCACGCGCTGTTCGCCCTGCACGGCGGCGACGCTGCTGGCGACGCCGGACTTTTCGGCCTTCTTGGAGACGACCAGGTGGTGGTCCGCGCAGGCGGCGACCTGCGGCAGGTGCGTGACGGCCAGCACCTGGCGGTCGCGCCCCAGCTGCTTCATGAGGCGGCCGACCGTCTCGGCCACCGCGCCGCCGACGCCGGAATCGACCTCGTCGAAGATCAGCGTCTGCGCTTCGCCGAGGCGGGAGGTCGTCACGGCGATCGCCAGCGCGATGCGCGAGAGCTCGCCGCCCGACGCGACCTTGCCCACCGGACGCGGCGTGCTGCCGGCGTGGCCGGCCACGAGGAAGCTCACTTCCTCCAGGCCGTGGGCTGCGGGCGCTTCGGATTTCTCCAGGGCCACTTCGAACCGGCCGCCCTGCATGCCCAGCCCCTGCATGGCCTGGGTGACCGCCTTGGCCAGCTGCGGCGCGGCCTTGGCCCGCGCGGTGGACACGGCACGGGCCTCCTTCAGGAAGGCTTCGTGCTCCTTCTTTTCCGCGGCTTCCAGCGCCGCGAGGTCGGCGGCGGCATCGAGCTTGGCCAGTTCGTCCTGCCACGACGCGAGCAGCGCCGGCAGTTCCGCGGGCTGGCGCTTGTAGCGGCGCGCCAGCGACACCCAGCTGCCCATGCGCTCGTCCAGTTCGGCCAGCCGCTCGGGATCGAGGTCGGTCTTGCGCAGCCAGGCCTGCAGCGAGTGCGCGGCGTCTTCCACCTGCGCGAGGCTGGACGCCAGAACTTCGGCGATCTCGCGGAACTGCGGCTCCAGGTGTTCCTGCCCGCGCAGCGTGTCGAGCGACTGCGCCAGTGCCTGGCGGGCGCCACCTTCGTCGCCATCCAGCAGTTCCTGCGCGCCCTGCGCCGCATCGAGCAGGGCCTGGGCATGCGACAGGCGCGTGTGGTCCGCATTGAGCTGGTCCCACTCGTCCGCGCCGGGCGCGAGCTTGTCGACCTCGCCGATCTGCCAGGCGAGGCGCTCGCGTTCGCGCTGCAGCGAATCCTGCGCGGCGCGGGCTTCGGCCAGCACCTTCTGCGCCGTGCGCCAGCCGTGCCACAGCTGCTGCAGCTTGTCGGTGTTCACGGACGCATAGCCATCGAGCAGCCCGCGCACCGACGCCGGACGCGTGAGGCTTTGCCAGGCGTGCTGGCCGTGGATGTCGACCAGGTGGTCGCCGGCCTCGCGCAATTGGGCGGCCGTGGCGGCGCTGCCGTTGATCCAGGCGCGGCTCTTGCCCTGGTTGTCCACGGTGCGGCGCAGCAGGAGCGTGTCGCCGGTGTCGAAGCCGGCCTCCTGCAGCCAGGGTGCCAGCGAGCGGGGCAGGTCGAATTCGGCGCTGATCTCGGCGCGGGCGGCGCCTTCGCGCACGACCGCGGCCTCGGCCCGGGCACCCAGGGCGAGCTGGAGGGCGTCGACCAGGATGGACTTGCCGGCGCCGGTTTCGCCGGTGAGCACGGAGAAACCCTCGCCCAGGTCGAGTTCCAGTTCCCGGACGATGACGAAGTCGCGCAGCGCGATGCGTTTGAGGCTCATGGGCTAGGAGGTTCCCTCGTTCCAGTGCAGCTTCTTGCGCAAGGTGTCGAAGTAGGTCCAACCCCGGGGGTGCAGGAATCGTACCTTGTGCTGCGAGCGCTTCACGGTGATGCGGTCACCATGCAGCAGTGACGCCAGCGACTGCATGTCGAAATTGGCGCTGGCATCGCGGCCCGCCACCAGTTCCATGGTGATCTCCACGCTGTCCGGCAGCACGATGGGCCGGTTGGACAGGGTGTGCGGCGCGATCGGCACCATGATCCAGCTGGAGTTGGACGGGTGCAGCAGCGGCCCGCCCGCGGACAGCGCGTAGGCCGTGGAACCCGTGGGCGACGCCACGATCAAACCGTCCGCGCGCTGGTTGGCGACGAAGTGCCCGTCGACTTCCACCCGCAGTTCCACCATGCCGGAGGTCGCGCCCCGGTTCACCACCACGTCGTTCATGGCCAGCGCATCGAAGACCGTCTGCTCGTCGCGCACGACGTGCGCGTGCATGAGGGTGCGCTGGTCTTCCTCGTACTCGCCGGCCAGCATGGGCGGCAGGACGGTGCGGTACTGGTCCAGCGGGATGTCGGTGATGAAGCCGAGGCGGCCCTGGTTGATGCCGATGAGGGGCACGCCGTGGCGCGCCAGCTGGCGGCCGATCCCCAGCATGGTGCCGTCGCCACCCACCACCAGGCCCAGGTCGCACCGGGTGCCGATGGCGGCGACGTCCGCGGTCGGCACGCCCGTGAGGCCGATGACGGCGGCGGTGTCGCGTTCCACCAGCACCTCGCACCCCTGGGACGTCAAGAAATTCGCGATGTCCTCCAGGCCGGCGCGCGTGGACGCCGCCACGGCGGGTGCCACGGCGGCGTGGTACTTGCCGATCAGCGCAACCTGCCGGAAGATCGATTTCATTGGCAAATTACATCATTAAAATCGCTGGGCAGCCCCAGCATCCCTCATGAAGCTCGACGACCGCGCCAAGGTGTTGCTCAAAGCCCTGATCGAGCGTTACATCGATGAGGGCCAGCCCGTGGGTTCGCGCACCCTATCGCGCGCGTCCGGGCTGGAGCTGTCGCCCGCCACCATCCGCAACGTGATGTCGGACCTGGAGGAGCTCGGGCTGGTCGCCAGCCCGCATACCTCCGCCGGCCGCATCCCCACGGCGCGCGGCTACCGCCTGTTCGTGGACACCATGCTGACGGCGCGCCGCGACGAATTCGCGACACCGTCCCTGCCGCCCGACCAGCCGCAGAAGGTGATCGCGCATGCGGCGCAGATGCTGTCCAGCCTGTCGCAGTTCGTCGGCGTGGTGGTCGCGCCGCGGCGCAGCTCGGTGTTCCGCCATATCGAATTCCTGCGCCTGGCGGAGCGGCGCTTCCTGATCATCATCGTCTCGCCCGACGGCGACGTGCAGAACCGCGTGGTGCATACCGCCTCGGACTACACGCAGCCGCAGCTGGCCGAGGCGGCGAACTACCTCAATGCCAACTACTCGGGCCTCACCATCGAGGAGGTGCGCGAGCGCCTCAAGGGCGAGGTCGAGCGGCTGCGCAGCGAAATCGTCACGCTGATGCAGACGGCGGTGGAGGCCAGCTCCGACGCCCTCAAGGAAGACCAGGAGGACGTCGTGATCTCCGGCGAGCGCAACCTGCTCGCGGTGACCGATTTCGCCAGCGACATGACGCACCTGCGCCACGCTTTCGAGCTGTTCGAGCAGAAGACGCAGCTGATGCGCCTGCTGGACGTCTCCAGCCAGGCCGACGGCGTGCGCATCTTCATCGGCGGCGAAAGCCAGATCGTGCCGTTCGAGGAGCTGTCGGTGGTGAGTGCTCCCTACGAGGTGGACGGCCAGGTGGTGGGCACCCTGGGCGTGATCGGGCCCACCCGCATGGCCTACGACCGCATGATCCAGATCGTGGACATCACGTCGCGCCTGGTCAGCAACGCTCTGAGCCACAACAAGTGACCTTGCGCCGCCGCGCAGGCGCGGCGGCGCAAGGTCATCCCCGCGCAGGCGGGGATCCACCCGTTTTCCGGGTTTACCCGCGCGGGTAGCAGATCCTTACGAAGCTTCACGGCATCGCACGCGGCAGCGCCCTACGATCCTGTCCATCCCGCAGCTGCGCCAGTCCGGGCAGCAGGGCCAGCGCCGACCCACCTGGAGCCCGCATGCTTTTGGACCTGACGCCCCACCTCGACGCCTCGCGCATCCGCTCGCTCACCCCCTGGCGCCCGTCCGTCCCGCAGGACGCGTGGGACGCGCGCGAGGCCACGCGCCTGGAACTGGTGGGCCTGGCCAGCGAGGTGGTCACGCAGGCGGCTCGCATCCAGGAAGAACTGCGCGCGGCGGGCGCGACGATCGGCCACGAGACGGCCGTGCGGGCGCGCGAGGTCGCCGTGCGGTCCTGGGCGGTGCTCGAGCCCTATGCGACCGTCCATCACTTCTCGCACGAAGTGCTGCGGCACGTGCTGCTGGACCTGCGCAAGGACCAGCGCGAGATGCTGGAACTGCGCGAGGTGGCCGACCAGGTTGCCAAGAGCCGCCACGTCGCGGCCGAAAGCGTGCTCTGGAAGGCGCTGGGCGGCGGCCTGAGCATGCGCTAGTCCCGGCGCTCCTGAATCTGCCCGCGCCCTACAATCGCCGCGGGCGGGCCGTTAGCTCAGTTGGTTAGAGCAGGGGACTCATAATCCCTTGGTCGCTGGTTCAAGTCCAGCACGGCCTACCAGACGCATGGGACCCGCGCGCGCAAGCGGGTCCTCCTCGTGCGGCTCCCCGGCAATCCCCAGCCGCACACTTCGCACGATCGAGTGGAGCGTCAGCCACCATGTCGCCCTTCGCGTCCGACCAAAGGGGGAGTCGGAGCCTGCGCGGAACCGGAACACTGGCGAGTCCACCTTTCCCCGCGCGCAAGACATGCCATCCCCGTATTTCCTGGCCGCCGGCGGGCCGAATGCCTCCGCAGGAGCCGCGCTGGCGGCGAGCGTGGCCGCGTGGGCGTTCATCGCCATCGCGGCGCTTGCTGCGTTCTTCGCCGTCGCGGACCGGCCGGAGCTCGCCGCCCTCGCATTGGCGCTGCCGGTATCCTGAACACCGGGGATCTGTGCGGCCGGCAGGTGTTCTCCTGCGGATCGGCTATGCTCCGCGCGCCCATGCGTCCCGCAGAACCCAAGCCGGTGTCCAGTGCTCCTACGAACGCCGTCGTCTTCGTCGTCGACGACGACGTGTCGGTCCGCGAATCGCTGGAGCTCCTGGTCCGCGCGGGCGGCTGGGAGCCGGAGACCTTCGATTCGGCGCTCGGTTTCCTGGAACGCCCACGGCATCCCGGTCCCAGCTGCCTGATCCTGGACATCGCCATGCCAGGCCTCAACGGGCTGGACCTGCAGAAGCGCATCGCGACCGAACGCCCGGAGATGCCGATCATCTTCCTGACAGGCTACGGGGACGTGCCGATGACCGTGCAGGCGATGAAGGCCGGGGCGGTGGAGTTCCTGACCAAGCCATTCGGCGACGACGTCCTGCTCGGGGCCATCGCCGCGGCGCTGGATCGCAGCGGCGCCACGCTGCAGGAGCAGGTGCAGCTCGATGCCTTGCGCCAGCGCTACGAATCCCTCAGCCGGCGCGAGCGCGAAGTGATGGCGCTGGTCGTGTCCGGCCTGCTGAACAAGCAGGTGGGAGGCCGGCTGGGCATCAGCGAAATCACCGTCAAGGTCCACCGCGGCAGCGTGATGCGCAAGATGCAGGCAGGCTCCCTGCCGGACCTGGTGAACATGTCGGCCCGGTTGCGGCTTGCGGGGGACATGCAGCCGGCGTGACACGCCCGGGCGGCGTGCTCCGCGCCCGGCCCGCCGATCCGAGCGGCTACCATGCGCGCCAAGGAGCTCGTCCATGGAAGAACGGCCAACGGATCATCTTCGGCAAGGCGCGCGCGGTGAGCGCCCCCTGGAAGCCGTCGCCCCCCGCGAAGGCAACCTGCAGCTGATCATCGACACGATCCCGGTCCTCGTCTGGTCGGCGAAGACGGACGGCAACGCGACCTTCTTCAATCGCTATTACCTGGAGTTCGTGGGCCTGAGCCAGGAGGAAATGACCGGATGGGGCTGGGCCGCCGCGATCCACCCGGATGACATGGCGGCACTGGCCGCGAGCTGGGCGGCCATCCGCGCGTCCGAGGCGCCGGGCGAGGCGGAAGCGCGCCTGAGGCGGCACGACGGCGCGTACCACTGGTTCCTGCTGCGGGCGGTGCCGCTGCGCGACGAAGCAGGGCGAGTGGTCGGCTGGCACGGCGTCAACACGGACATCGAGGATCGCAGGCAGGCGGAGGCCGGGCTGCGCCGCGCCTACGACAGCGTCGCGGACGCGCAGCGTCTCAGCAAGACGGGCAGTTTCATCAGCGACCTGCGCTCGGACCAGCACCAATGGTCGGAGGAGACCTTCCGCATCTTCGACTTCGAGCCGGTGGCACCGATCACGCTCGAACGCATGCGCGCCGCAGTCCACCCGGATGACCAGGCGCTGTTCGATGCGGCGATCTCCCGCGGCCTGCGCGGCGGCGACGCCGATTTCGCGTTCCGCATCCTGACGCCGGCCGGCGCGACCAAGCACGTGCGGGGCCGGGCGAACATCGTGGAACAGCCCGACGGCCGGACCATGGCGGTCGGCGCCCTGCAGGACGTGACCGCCAGCAAGCTGGCGGAGGAAGCGCTCGAACGCGCCCGCTTCGAGCTCGCGCACGTGGCGCGTGTCAGCACCCTGAGCACGTTGACCGCGTCCATCGCGCACGAAGTGAACCAGCCTTTGTCCGGCATCATCACCAACGCGAGCACCTGCCTGCGGATGCTCGATGCCGATCCGCCCAACCTCGAGGGTGCGCGAGAGACGGCGCGCCGCAGCATCCGGGACGGCCGTCGTGCCTCCGACGTCGTCACCCGGCTGCGCGCCATGTTCGCGAACCGCGCGTTCACGCGGGAACCGCTGGACCTGAACGAGGCGGCGCGGGAGGTGCTGGCGATGGCGGCCGGGGACCTGCAGATGGCGCGCGTGATCGTGCAGCCCGAATTCGCCAAGGACCTGCCCACGATCGTCGGCGATCGCGTGCAACTGCAACAGGTGATCCTCAATCTCCTGCGCAACGCGGTCGACGCCATGGCGGCGGTGGAGGGGCGAACGCGCCTGCTGACCATCCGGACCGAACGTGACGGGGCCGACAGCGTGCGGCTGCAGGTGCGCGACGCCGGTGTCGGGCTGACGCCCGAAGGCAGGGACAAGCTGTTCATGCCGTTCCAGACCACCAAGAGCGGCGGCATGGGCATCGGCCTGTCGGTCAGCCGTTCGATCATCGAGCGTCACGAGGGCCGCCTGTGGGCCGACGCGAACGATGGACCCGGCACCACGTTTTCCTTTTGCGTACCGGTCGCCGCTGCGGCCCAGTGAGGGCCGCGCAACGGCAGTCGACGCGGGCGATACCAACGTATCGTTTACGCGCGCCCCGAGTTAGGGCACTCTCGGGGGCGAAGGACAAGCCCAGAGCAATGAACATCCCAGCCAGCCGAGCCGCGCCGCAGCGAGCCACGCGCGCGCGCGTGTGCGTCGTGGACGACGACGAGTCGGTCCGCGAGGCCTTGCCGGACCTGCTCGGAGAGTTCGGCTATGCGACGCGGGCGTTCGCGTCGGCGGAGGAATTCCTGGTGTCCGGGGCGGTCGCCGAGACCGACTGCCTGGTGCTCGACATGGCCATGCCCGGCATGACCGGGCCCGAGCTGCAGCTGGAACTGAAGCGTCGCGGGCACGCCGTCCCCATCGTCTTCATCACCGCGCATGCGGATGATCCGGCGGTGCCCCGCCTTCTGCGGCAAGGTGCGGTGGCGTGCCTTCCCAAGCCGTTCAGCGACACCGCGCTCTTTCAGGCGGTGAACGCCGCGCTGCGGGGGCAGGGCTAGGGGCGACGGGGCTCGCGCCATCTCTCTTTGGATGTAGGGACTGGCGTTCCAAGGGGTGCGGTGGCGGTGCGCGATCACGCCTTCAATGGCGTGCGTCGGGCCCGCGGGGCCCGCATCGAAACCGAGGAATTCCCATGCCATCCCATCCGACCACTTCTTCCAGCGTGCTGCCCACCGGGGGCGGCCAGGCCCTGCTCGATGCGGCCGACAGCGTGCTCCTGATGCTCGACCACCAGAGCGGGCTGTTCCAGACCGTCCAGGACATCGGCGTCGCGGAGCTGCGCCGCAACGCGACGATGCTGGCCAAGCTGGCCACGTTGCTGGAGATCCCCGTGATCACCACGGCCTCGGAGCCGAACGGCCCGAACGGGCCGCTGATGCCGGAGATCGCCCAATCGGCGCCCCACGCGGTGTACGTCCCGCGCAAGGGCGAGGTGAATGCCTGGGACAACGAGGACTTCGTGCGCACCGTGCGCGGCACCGGCCGCAAGACCCTGATCATGGCGGGCGTGTGGACCAGCGTCTGCGTGATGTTCCCCGCCCTCGACGCGAAGGCGGCGGGCTTCCGGGTCTATGCCGTGACCGACGCCTCGGGCGATCCGAGCGAGATGGCGTCGCGCACGACGCTCGCCCGTTTCACGCAGGCCGGGGTGGTGCCCACCACCACCAACGCGGTGCTGTCCGAGATGCATCGCACGTGGAACCGGCCGGAGGCTGCGGAGCTGGCGAAGCTGTACGCCCTCGTCGCGCCCAACTACGGCGCCGTGATGGAGAGCTACCAGAAGGCCCAGGAAGCGGCGCGGGCGACGAACCGCTAGCCACGAAAGGAACGCAATGATCACACTGAATGTCAACGGAGCCCTCCGTGAAACCGACGCCGCGCCGGACACGGCCCTTCTCTGGGTGCTGCGGGACCACCTCGGCCTGACCGGCACGAAGTACGGCTGCGGCATGGCCCTGTGCGGCGCCTGCACGGTGCACGTGGACGGCGAGCCCACGCGCGCCTGCATCACGCCTGCCGGCAGCGTCGCGGGCAAGCGCATCACGACGATCGAAGGGCTTTCGCCCGACGCGAGCCATCCCTTGCAGAAGGCCTGGGTGGCGGAGCAGGTGCCGCAATGCGGCTACTGCCAGTCGGGACAGATCATGCAGGCGGCCGCGCTGCTGCGGCACGTCCGCCGGCCCACGCGCGAACAGATCGTGCGCCACATGGACGGCAACCTTTGCCGCTGCGGCACGTACCAGAAGATCGTCCGCGCCGTCGAGCGCGCAGCGGGGGAGGACGCGGCATGAACGTCATCGACACGGAGGGTGCGCCGAACCGGCGTGAATTCCTGCGCGCCGCGGCCGGCCTGTCGCTCGCCGTCGTGGCCGGCGGCCGGATCCAGGCCATGGCGGCCGACGCGCCGGCGGCGGCGCTGCGCCAGGTCGGCGCCTGGGTGCAGATCGCACCCGACGAAACAGTGTGGATCACGCTGGCCTCCGCCGAGATGGGGCAGGGCGTCACCACGGCCCTGCCCCTCATCGTCGCGGAGGAGCTGGATGCCGACTGGTCGCGCGTGCGTGTCCGCGTGGAGACCCACGATGCCAAGACCTTCGGCAACCGGAGGATCTTCGGGCAGCTGTACACGGCGGGCAGTACCGCGGTCGACGCCTATTTCGACATCTTGCGCCGCGCCGGCGCCACCGCGCGCCGGATCCTGTTGCACACCGCGGCCGCGAGGTGGGGCGTCGACGTGGCGGAACTCGGGACCGAGCCGGGCGTGGTCGTCCATCGGGCGAGCGGGCGCCGCATGACTTTCGGCGAGGTCGTGCGCGGGGACCTCGTGACCCAGGTGCCACCGGTCACCGACGCCGACCTGAAGGCGCCCGGGAGCTACCGCCTGATCGGGCGCGACGTGCCGCGGCTCGAGGTGCCCGCCAAGGTGCGTGGCGGGGAGACGTATTCGATCGACGTCCGGGTCCCCGGCATGGTCCACGCCGCGGTCCTGCGCGCACCGGTCGAAGGGGAGGCCGCCGCATCCATCGACGCCGCCGCGGCCCGGGCCATCCCCGGCGTGATCGCCGTGCTGAAGGTGCCGGAGGGCGTCGCCGTGGTCGCGCAGCAGTGGGAGACCGCACTCGCGGCGCGGGCCGCGCTGAAGGTGGAGTGGACCCGCAATTCGCCGTTCCGGACGGCCGACTCCGCTGCGGACCTGGCCCGTGTGGCCGACGCGGCGGCGGACCTTGCGCGGCGGGGCGTTGCTGGTCGCAGCGGGGGGACGCGCTGGACGCTCTCGCCGCCGACGGGGCCCGCGTGGTCGAGGCGTCCTACGCCACCGACCATGTCTACCATGCGCAGCTGGAGCCCCTCGCGGCGGTGGCGGCCGTCGATGCCGACGGCAAGGGCGCCGAAATCTGGGTCGGCACGCAAAGCCAGAGCGTGACGTTGGGCGTCGCCACCGGCGTTCTCGGCACCACCCCGGACCGCATCCGGATGAACGCGCTCACCATGGGAGGCGGATTCGGGCGGCGCACGCTGTTCGCGCGAGAGCTGCTGCGCGACGCGCTGATCGTGTCCCGCGAGGTCGGCCGTCCGGTCAAGCTCCTGTGGACACGCGAGGACGACGTCCGCAACGGCTGGTTCCGTCCCGCCACGGCGCACCGCATGCGCGCCACCCTCGACCCCGAAGGACGCGTCACGGCGTGGCAGCACCGCGTCGCCGGCGCGTCGGTGCTGGCGTACTACTCGGCGGAAGGATTCGCGGCCGCGAAGCAGCGCGACCTGTTCGTCATGGAAGGCTCCGAGTTGCGGGCGTATCCCGTGGCGCACGTGCTGGCCGAGCACGTCGTCACCGAGCGGCGCGCGCGCATCGCGGCGTGGCGAGGCATCGGTTGCGGCCACAACGCGTTCGCCGCCGAGTGCTTCGTCGACGTGCTCGCCGCGGCGACGGGTCAGGACCCCCTGGGTTTCCGCCGCCGCATGGTGGGCGACAACCGCCGCGCGCGTGCGGTGCTCGAGGCCGCCGTGGCGATGTCCAGCTACGGCAAGGCACCCCCGGGCCGCGCCCACGGCATCTCTCTTGCGCCCTACAACGAGTCCTATGCGTGCGGTGTGGCGGAGATCTCGGTGGATCGCGCGAGCGGCGAGATCCGCGTCCACCGCTTCTGGGCGGCCATCGACGCCGGGCTCCCCATCCAGCCTCGCAACCTGCTGGCCCAGGTCGAAGGCGGCATCGTGTTCGGACTGTCGGGGGCCCTGCGCGAGCAGGTCACCATCCGCGACGGCGAGGTGCAGCAATCCAACTTCCACGAGTACCGGCCGCTGCGTGGCAGCGAGATCCCTCGCATCGAAGTCCGCCTGGTGCCTTCGCAGGCGGCTCCCAGCGGGGCGGGAGAACTGGGCGTCCCGATGACGGCCGCGGCGGTGGCGAACGCATTCACGGCGCTCACCGGACGGCACCTGACGCAGTTGCCGTTCCTGCCGGAGCGTGTCAAGAACGCGCTGGCCTAGCATGCGCGCTCCCCCGGCGGGCCGAGCGCGCCGGGGGAGGCGGGCCTCCGATCGCCGCGGCCATTGCGGCCGGTGGCCGGGGTCGACGAACGCGTTCTCCCGGGGGATCGGCGGCGGACCGTGGCGCCGGACGGACGCCGGGGCGCGTGCGCGCGTGTCCGCGGCGGCCCGCTCCGATACCAAAGCTTAATTGGCAGGCGGTTGCGGCCTGCCTATCTTCGCCGGGGTCCGATTGGGACCTTGGAGAACTTGAATGCATGCCGTTGTGCACCCCGCCGATCGCGTACGGACCGTCGCGACGGTGATCCATGAGGATCCGCTGCTTCGCATGGGCATTTCCGCCACGCTGCGGTCCGATCCGCGGTTCGATGTGCGCGCCTGGCCGGACGTTCCGCCGGCCGAGGCTGCCCCCAGTCTCGGCATGAGCGGCATCGATGTGGTCGTGACGGACTACGACGCAGGCCTGGCCCTCGCTTCGCGCCGGGGCAGCGATCGGTTTCGCCCGTCCGTGCTGATCGTCACCCAGCGTGACAGCGCGTCGGAAGTGCGGGCCGCCCTGGCAGGGGGCGTGCTCGGTTACCTGCTCATGGGATGCCGGCTCGAAGAAGTGGTGGATGGCGTGCTCGCCGTGCAGAGAGGGCAGCGCTACCTGGACCGCGCAGCGGCCGGCCGGATGGCCGAGGAGCTGGTGCACCAGGCCCTGACCGCGCGCGAATCCGAAGTCCTGCGATTCGTCGTCGCTGGATGGAGCAACAAGATGATCGCCAACCACCTGGACCTCGCGCTTGGCACCGTGAAGTGCCACGTGAAGGCGATCCTGGACAAGCTCGGTGCAACGTCGCGCACCCATGCAGCGATGGTCGCCCAGCGGCGCGGCCTGCTGGCCGCCGACGCGACCGAGAACCTGGTGTATGCGGGCAGCGGCACCGCCATGCTTCGGCCCATGGACAGCGGCAAGGCGTACCAGCAGGCGTGGCCGTGAACAGAGGACTTCTCGTCGATTGCGCGGCGCTGGCGCAGGTGTTGGCGGAGGCGCAAAAGCCGCAGACTTCTCTGAACAAGGAGAGTCTTGCGGCAGAAATGGCCGCAATCTTGGCCGGATCGCAGCACAATGCGCACAAAAAGTTGTCGGCACCGGGCCAGAATCCCGCCGCACAACTCAGGAGACAACATGCGATTCCTCCAGCCCGCGCTTGCCTTGGTGGCGGCTCTCGGCTTGCTGGGTGGCCAGGCCGCCTGCGCCGCCGATTCGGCCTATCCGCAAAACACCATCAAGGTCATCGTGCCGTACCCTCCCGGCGGCACGACGGACCTCCTGGCGCGCGCCGTCACCCAGCGGATGCAGCAAGCCCTTGGCCAGCCCGTCGTGATCGAGAACCGGGGCGGTGCGTCCGGCACGATCGGTGCGGATGCGGTGGCGAAGTCCAGGCCTGACGGTTACACGCTGCTGATCGGGGCTGCGCATCACACCATCGCGCAGAGCGTCTTCCCCAAACTGCCCTACAACATCGCAACCGACCTGGCGCCCATCAGCCTGCTTGCGATGGTGCCGAATGTGCTGGTCGTGAATGCCGGCATTCCCGCCACGTCCGTCCCGCAGCTGATCGAGCTCAGCAAGCGCAACCCTGGCAAGTACAGCTACGGCTCGGTCGGACCGGGCTCCGCCCACCACCTGATCGGCGAAATGTTCAAGCTGGAGACCGGCGCGGATCTCACGCACGTGCCGTACAAGGGGAGCGCGCCGGCGGTCGTGGACCTGATCGGCGGGCAGATCAGCGTCATGTTCGACAGCATGCCGTCCGCGCTGCCGCACATCAGGGCGGGCAAGACGCGCGCCCTGGCGGTGACGACGGGAAAGCGGTCCAGCGCGCTGCCCGATGTGCCCACGCTCGACGAAGCAGGCCTCAAGGGCTTCGACGTGGGAACCTGGTTCGGCCTCATGGCCCCGGCGGGAACGCCGGCGCCGATCGTCGCGCGCCTGAACAAGGAGGTGGCTGCTGCCTTGGCCGACCCCGCTGTCCGCAAGCTGCTGCTGGAGCAGGGAATCGAACCGCTCGCCAGTACGCCCGGCGAGATGAAGGCACGCATTGACAAGGAGCTCACCGCGTTCGGTGCGCTCGCGAAACGCGCAAAGCTGTCGGTCGAGTGAGCGCGTGGGCGAGGTGATCGAGGTCCGCTTTCCGTGCCGGCCAGGGCCGCCGGCTCCTAGGCCTCCACCGCGGCTTTCTTCGGAGCCCCCACCCAGTAGTTCGTCTCGAGTCCCGCCGGAAAGCGGATGAACTCCGAGTCGTACTCCCGCTCCTTGCGGATGACGAAGAAGATCGTCGCCGCGGCCCGCGGGAACAGGCGCGCGAGGGGCTTCGCGATCACGGGCGGGAAGGGGTAGAAGTTGGAGCCCCGCACGCTCCGGACCGAATAGAGGCCGGGTGCGCACGACTGCAGGAAGTCCACGAAATCCGGCTTCGTGAAACCGCGGATGTGCGCGCTCGCCGAACGGATGCAGGTCGGCTGGCGCCCGAGCAGCAGCAGCACGCGCGAATGCAGCGAGGCGAGGTTCGGCACGCCGATGTAGCCGTGCCCGCCGACCTTGAGGACGCGGCTCACCTCGTGGAAGATCCAGAACAGTTCCTTGCAGTGCTCCAGGATCTGGTTCGCGACGACGAGGTCCACGGAGTCGTCCTCGAACGGGAACGCGTCCTTCTCGAGGTTGTGCAGGACGGCGCGGATGCCCTGGGAACGCAAGGTCCCCACGTTCGGCGGATAGCTTTCGAGCGCATGGAGCTCTGCGCCCGGCAGGTTGCGGCGGCAGATCTGCAGGTCGTAGCCCTGCCCCGCGCCGAGGTCCACGATCCGCCGCGGATCGCGAGCGGCCAGGTCCCTGGTGAAGCCATCCAGGATGTGCCTGCCGTAATTCAGGGAGAAGTCGATCATGCGGGGACGTCTTGCGCTGTGCGTGGCCGTCGATGCTACACGGCGGTCCGTTCGGCCCCGGGCTGCGCGCGCCGATCGGTCCGTTCCCGGGCCCACCCGGTGTGATGCCATGCCGCCGGGTGTTGCGGGACGGCGAATCCGGCCCCTGCTGGGCCATGGCACACGGGCCGTCACACATGCTCCTTTCGGAGGACCCGAAACGCGCGGGGCCTCTCCATAATCCCGCGACTCGCCGGACCGGAACGTCGTTCCGCTACCGGCACTCCACCCGTGCGATGTGGGGCGCCCGGCACTTTCCCCGGAAGGAGCTCCCGATGCCTGACAGCGCTGACATCCTCTGGTTCAAGACGCAGTTCTCCGGGCCCATCCAGGCCGCCACGAGCGGCACGCCGCTGGGCGTCGACTTCGTGACGGCCATTGCCTGCCAGGAGACCGGCTACATCTGGGCGGCGCTGCGGCGCAAGGGCCTGCCGGTGGAGAAGGTCGTCGCGTTGTGCGTGGGGGACACGCTGGACGCGGACAAGGGCCGCTCTGCCTTCCCGCGCACGCGGGCCGACCTGGAGGCGGCGCCGCGCGGCAAGGAGATGTTCGCCATCGCGCACCAGGCGCTGGTGGATGTGTCGCAATACATTCCCTCGTATGCGCCGATCGCGAAGCGTCCCGGAAAGTTCTGCCATGGCTTCGGCGTCTACCAGCTCGACCTGCAGTTCTTCAAGCAGGAGCCGGACTATTTCCTGAACCGCGAGTACGAGCGGTTCGACCGTTCACTGGACCATTGCGTGCGCGAACTGAAGGGTGCGCTGGCCAAGCTGGGGTTCGCGTCGCGTCCCTCGCTGTCCGACCAGGAGCTCGCCGCGGTCGGCATCATCTACAACACCGGCCGCTACCAGCCCGCCAAGGGCCTGAAGCAGGGCTATTTCGATGGCCAGCGCTATTACGGCGAGGCGATCTTCGACTACCTGCGCCAGGCCCGTACCGTCGCCCCACAGGGCGGCACGCCGGCGATGACGCCGCCGGCCGCCGGCCAGGCCGCCGTCGCTGCGCCCGCTCCGGTGACGGCGACCGGCGCGCGCTACCGCGTCGACACGAAGGAGGCGATGCTGCGCGTGCGCCGCGAACCGCGCATCAGCGATCCGCCGCAGGCCAACGTCGTGGGCAACCTGCCGGACGGCCAGGAGGTGCGCGCCGTCACCGGCACGCCGGTCAAGGGCTTCCTGGAGATCGAGACCAGCCTGAACGGCGCGCTGCTGCGCGGGTTCTCGTCCACGAAGTTCCTGCAACCCGTGGCGGCGCCGGCGAAGGAGGCTCCAGCGCCGGCCCCTGCGGCCGCCGCGCCGGCCGCGGCGCCCGCACCGGCACAGCCCGCGACCGCGACCGCGATCCCCGCGGTCACCATGCCGCGCCGGCCCGGCAGCGTCACGCGCCGGCGCGATCCGCCCGATGCGCACTCGCTCAACGAGAACGGCCAGCCCGGGCGTGCCGGCACTTCGCCCGACCGACTGCGTGCCGAGCTCGGCGCTATCGCCGAATGGCTTGCTGTCGACGAACCGAAACACGTCCGATACCAGCCCCACAGTGGTGTGACCTTCTGCAACATTTACGCGCATGACTACTGCCATCTCGCCGGCGTCTACCTGCCGCGGGTGTGGTGGTCCGCGCCGGCGCTGCTGCGCATCGCGCGGGGCGAAACGATCGAACCCCTCATCGGCAACACGATCCACGAGATGCGCGCCAACGACCTGTTCCGCTGGCTGCGTGATTTCGGCGCGCAGTTCGGCTGGCGCCAGACCGGCACGACGACGAAGCTGCAGACCGAGGTGAACCAGGGCGCCATCGGGCTGATCGTCGCGCGGCGCAAGGAAGATGGACGTTCCGGTCACATCGTGGCCGTCGTGCCCGAGACCGATGCGGAGCGCGCGCGGCGCAATGCCGCCGGCGAGGTGGTCGCGCCGCTGCAAAGCCAGGCAGGCGCGCGCAACTTCGCCTACGGCACGGGCACGCAGAACTGGTGGAACGGCGAGCAGTTCGCCGAAAGCGCCTTCTGGCTGCACGCTTAGGCGCGCCCGTCCGCACCTAGGGATTTCGCTGAGACGACCCCCGCGCCACGTGACCCGAACCCATAATCGTCCCGCTTACTCGACCGAGGATGCCCAAGGGCACAGGCAGCACGCTCATGGCCGACCCCATCGCCCGCACCAGCTACCGCGCGAGCACCAGCCTCGTCGAGATCCTCGACCGCGTCCTGGACAAGGGCCTGATCGTCGCGGGCGACATCAAGGTGTCGCTGGCCGACGTCGAACTCCTCACCATCCGCATCCGCCTGATGATCTGCTCCATCGACAAGGCCGAACAGATCGGATTGGATTGGTGGAAATACGATCCGAACCTCGCCGTGGGCCGGCACGAGGCGATGCTGAAGGAGAACGCGACGCTGAAGGAGCAGGTGCGGACGCTCGAACAGCGGATGCTCGCCCTCGCGCCGCCGAAGAAATCCACCGCGCGCGCCAAGCCACGCCCGCGCGCCGCGGGCAAGCGCGGCCGGTAACAAATGCGACCCGCCGCAAACCCGCGATAAGGGCCATCCCTACATGCTCGTGCGCCGGAAAGGCCCGTGGCAAGCGGCTTTCCGACGAATTCCGGCGAGGGGTGTCTTACATGCGAAGCATTTGCGCCAAACATACTGCCGTAACGGTTTGCGCCGTCTCTGACAACCCGAAGGGCGCGCCGTGAACCGTGCCTCGTGTTGTTCATGCGCACATGCGCAAAGGAGTCTGAAATGGCAGTCGAACGTGCAGTGGGTGGTTCCAGCCTCGTCGAAGTGCTGGACCGTGTTCTCGACAAGGGTATCGTCATCGATGCATGGGTACGCTTGTCCCTGGTCGGCATCGAACTCGTGACGATCGAAGCGCGGGTGGTGATCGCCTCCGTGGAAACCTACATCAAGTACGCCGACGCCATCGTCGGCGCACCCCAGGCGGCGCGGCCGAAGCCGATCGAGGCGTCGAGCTCGCGGTACGACGAGCTCGCGCAGGAGCTGGCAACCCTGCGTGCGCAACTGTCCCCGCCCGCGATGCAGCTCGATGTCACGCGGACCAAATCCACGGCGGCTCGCGGCCGCAAGATGCCGGCGCTCGCGTAGCCGGTGACGCAGGAGACCCGCATGGCCTCGACCCGCACAGCGGCCCGCGCGCCATCGCGGCGCCGCGTCAACGGCGCAGTGAATGGCGGCGTGCCCGGGGGAGGCCTGCGCGTCCCCTCCAATGGACATGCCTTCTACGTCTACGGCATCGTCCGCACCGGACCCGAACTGAACATCACGACGGCGGGGCTCGACGAGCGCTGGCCCGTGCGCACCATCGAACACGGCGGCCTCGCCGCGGTGGTGTCGGAGGTGACGTCCGGCACGCCGGAATCCACGCGCGGCAACCTGATGGCGCACGAGCGCGTCAATGCCGCCGTGCTGGAGGACCGCACCGTCGTGCCGATGTCCTTCGGCACCGTCTTCCGCTCCCGCGCGGACGTCGTCGAGCTGCTGCGCTCCGCGCACGATGCCTTCGACGACGTGCTCGAGAAGATGCAGGACAAGCGCGAGTTCGGCCTCAAGGTGTTCTGGGACCGCGAGGCGATGATCGCCTCCATCGCGCGCCAGGACGACGAGATCCGCCTCCTGCGCGAGGAGATCACCGGCCGCCTGGAGACGGGGCTCGCGTCCCGGCTGGAATACGGCTGCCTCGTGGACGCCGCGCTCGCCCGCCAGGCGCAGGAACGCGTCGCGGAGATCCTGGACCGGTTGCGCGAAGTCTGCGTGGCCTCGCGCTCCAATCCCATGGTGGGCGATCGCATGGTGCTGAACGCGGCGTTCCTCGTGCAGCGGGGCGAGGAACAGCCCTTCGACCGGTGCGTGCAGGCCATCGCCGCCGACCACCCGGAGCTCACGTTCCAGTACACCGGTCCCTGGCCGCCATACAACTTCGTCGCCATCCGCCTGAAGGTGGGACAGCCGTGATCTGGATGGACACCATGATGGCCTCGGGCCTGTGCTGGGTGCTGAACACCATCGCCCAGGCGGCCCTGGCCGAATTCAAGGACGCCACACCCCTGCGCGAAGCGCTCCTGGAAGCCGGCGTGCGCCTCGAGCTCGGCGAGATCACGCAGGCGGACTACGAGCTGCTGGAAGACCAGCTGCTGGCGCGCATCAATGCCATCCGCGACATGCAGGAGGCGGCCCCCGGACCGATCGCGTTCCCCGGCACGTCGTCGCGGCCAGGCGATGAAGCGCTTGCGGTCGAGGCCGGTGTCGTCGGCGACTTCCACGATCCGCCACCGGCCGCCGCGCAGCCCGCGGTGCCGGCGCCGGTGCCGCGGCGTGCGCGCGCGCGGCGGAAACGGCGCAGCGGCGCCCATGCCGCCTGACACCGCGAGGCGAGCGTGCTGACCTACGTCTACGCACTGGTCCGCGCCGCGAAGCGCCCGCGCCTGCGCGGCCCGCCCGCCGCGATGCCGGGGGGCGAGCCCGTGCGCACGCTCGCCGCCGGCGAAGACCTGTGGCTGCTGGTCAGCACCGTGCCGGCGGCAGCCTACGGCGAGGAAGCCCTCGAGGCGGGCATGCAGGACCTGGACTGGGTCGGGCCGCGGGCGCTGGCGCACCAGGCGGTCGTGGAGCAGTTCCTCGCCTGCCGCGCCGTGCTGCCCATGCAGCTCTTCACGCTGTTCACCTCGGACGACCGCGCCATGGACCACGTGCTGCGCCAGCGCGCGCGGATCGACCGCATCCTCGAGCGCATCGAGCGCCACGTGGAATGGGGCCTGCGGCTGACCTGGGACGAGCAGGAGGCGCGCAAGGCGCCGCCACCGCACCCCGACCCTGCCGCGGCGGGCTCGGGGGCGGCCTACCTGGCGCACAAGAAGGACCTGCTGGCCCTCGGCCGCGACCAGTGGGCCGCCGCGCGCACGGCTGCCGACCACCTGTACCAGTCGCTCGGCCGCGAAGCCGCCGCGGCGCGCCGGCACACCGACAACGAAGAGGCCCCGCAGTCGCGCGTGCTGCTCGACGCGGCCTTCCTCGTGCGGACCGACCACGGCAGCGCGTTTCGCGCGCTGCTGCGGCGCCAGGCCCGCGCGCTCGGCGAGTCGGGCGTCGTGGTGTCGCTCACCGGCCCCTGGCCACCCTACAACTTCGTGTGATGGCCCGGGCCGGCGTCCGCAGGAACCGCAACGGACCGAACGGCCGTCTGGACACCTCGTTGCTGGACCTCGTGGACAACCTCCTGAACCGCGGCGTGCTCCTCAACGGCGAGCTGATGATCAGCCTGGCCAACGTCGATCTCGTCTACGCACGGCTGTCCGTCCTCCTGTGCGCCGCCGACTTCGTGCTGCCCTCGGGCGAGAAGCAGACGCAGCTGCGCCTGCGCCAGCGGCAGCAGTCACGGCAGGCGGCGGGGTGAGGCCATGGCCGGTGCGCGCCTGATCGTCTACGCGGTCTGCCCGCCGCGGCAGCAGGTGGACTGCGCCGGCATGGCCGGAGAGCCGCTGCGCGTCGTCCGCGCCGCGCGGCTCGCCGCCGTCGCCGGCGAATTGCGGCGGACCCCGCAGCCTTCGCTCGCGGCCTTGCGCAGGTACGACGCGGTCCTGCATGCGCTGGCCGGCGAGCTGGCCGCGATGCTGCCTGCGCGCTTCGGGACCTGCGTGACCGGCGAGGCCGAACTCGTTGCCGTCCTGCGCGCGCGCGACCTCGCGCTGCGTGCCGCCCTGCGCGAGGTGCGTGGCTGTGTGCAGATGACCCTGCGCAGCGTCGACCTCCATCCCGCGCCCGCGTTGCCGCCCGCCCCGGCGCACGTGGACCGCGGCTCGGGACTTGGCTACCTGCGGGCGCGCGCGGCGGAGGCATCGCGCGCCCGCGACGTGCCCGCCCTGGCGCCGGTGCTCTGCGCCGTCGCCCGCTGGGTCCGGGCCGTGCGCGTGACGCACAGCGGGTCCGTCGCGAGCGTGTACCACCTCGTTCCGCGCGGAGCGGTGCCGTCGTACGCGACCGCCGCGCGGGAGGCGGCGCATGCCGCCGGCCTGCACGTGCTCGTCGCCGGCCCGTTCCCGGCGTATGCCTTCGGCGAGGGTTAGCGATGGCACGCACGCGCGCGGTCTCCAGGGTGGCGGCCCGGCGCCGGAAGCGCCGGCCCGCGCCGGCCGGCGCGCAGGACACGTGGCTCTCGGTGGCCGAGCGGCGCGAGCTGGACACGCTGCGGGCGCGGCTCGCGGCGCAGGAGGCGCAGCCGCGCTGGAACGGGGACCCGGACGACGTGCACCGCTCGGTTTCGCGGCTCGTGCTCACGCTGGTGGAGTTCATCCGCAAGCTGCTGGAGCGGCAGGCCATCCGCCGCCTCGACGCGGGCACGCTCACCGACGCGGAGGCCGAGGCGGTCGGCCGCGCCCTGATGCAGCTGGAGGAGACGGTGCACGAGCTCGCGCACCGGTTCGACCTCGCGCCCGGGGACCTGAACCTGGACCTGGGACCGCTCGGGCGGATGCTGTGAGGGCCGGGCTCAGGCGGCTTTCGCCGCGGCGACGGCCGCTGCTCCCGCGGCTGCCGGGGAAGTGACGGCGGTTCCGCCTTCCGACTCCAGCTGCAGCACGCGCGTCGTGCTCACCGGCATCGGCGCGGGCCAGCCCGCTTCGCGGCAGGTGCGCACGATGGTTTCGTTGACCTGGAAGAAGACCTGCCAGTAGTGCTCGTTGCTGCAATAGGGGCGCACCGCGATCACGGGCCCGAGCAGGTTGAGGTCGATCAGGTTCACCTCGGGCGCCGGCGACGCCTGCACGTTCGGGATGCGCGACACCGCGTCGCGCAGGCGCGCGATCGCCTCGGCCGGCTCCACCGCGCCCGACAGCTGCGCGACGCGGTCCACGCGGCGGAAGGGCAGGGCGGAGAAGTTCTGGATGGTGTCGCCGAACACCTTCCCGTTGCCGATCAGCGTGAGCACGTTGTCCGGTGTCACGATGGTGGTGCCGAACAGGCCCAGCTCCCGCACCGTGCCCGTGGTGCCGGCCACCGAGACGAAGTCGCCCACCTTGAAGGGGCGCAGCACCAGCATGAAGGCGCCCGCGGCGAAGTTGCCCAGCATGCCGCTCCAGGCGGCGCCGATCGCCACGCCGGCGCCGGCCAGCAGCGCGGCGAACGACGTGGTCTGCACGCCGAAGTAGCCGAGGATGCCGATCGCCAGCGTGATGCTCAGCGCGATGGAGATGACGGAGCCGAGGTACTTGGTGAGCGTCGGGTCCAGGTGGTTGCGGTTCATCGCCGCCTGCATCACGAAGATCACGCGGCCGATGAGCCAGCGGCCGATCACCCAGAAGGCGATCGCCGCCAGGATCTTGATGCCGAGCTGCGCGACGGTGACGCGGAGGAAGGTCTCGATGGCGTTGAGGTCCAAGGCACGCTCCTGCGGTGGGGAGACCCGACTCTAGGGAGCGCAGGACAGGCCGGTATGGGACCTTGGTGCCATGAACGGCGGGAGGCGAGGCCGCCGGGCGGCTAGTCTTCCGTGCGGCCGGGCTTGTCGGCCGGCGCGCGGGTGCGGTCCTTGGCGCGACGCTGCTCCCACTGGCGCAGGTGGCGGATGATGCTGTCGGAGCCCTGGCCCGTGTTGCCTTCGCGCGCAGGCTCGGCCGGTGCCGGCTCGGGCAGCGAGCCGCTCTTGCCCGGCGGGAGCTGTTGGGATGTGTCGGGGTCCTGCGTGCGCATGCTGCATCTCTCGGTGCAACTTTAGGTTCGCAATCACCGGAGTGCAAAAGCGCAGGGCGCGTGCCCGCGTAGGCGTCGCCCCACGTTCCGCAAGGCAGCGCGGCCTTGGGCGGGGGGACTCAGTCGCGCGGGGCGACGCGCGTGGCAAGGGGACCCGGGCGGAAGTCGGGGCGGAAGCGGCAGCCCGGCCCGAAGCGGGCTTCCATGGCCAGGCACTGCTGCGCGACCTGCCCGGGCGAGGGCTTGGGCCCACCCTGTGCCCACGTGGACAGCGCCACGAGCAGCGCGGGGTAGACCGGGTCGGCCAGGTAGCTGTGCGTCGCGTGGTCGGTGAAGGTCTGCACCAGATGGTCGGCCGTGCCGGCGGCCTGCATGGTGTGCAGGAAGGTGTCGTCCATCTCCACGAAGGCGGTCGGATCGCCGATCCCGTGCACCGTCAGCACGGGAACCGGGATGTGTCCGTCGGGATCGGTATCGCGCGCGAAGGCGGACCAGGCGGCCGGGTCGCGGGCATAGCGCGCGACGGCGGCATTGAGCGCGTCGTCGTCGCGCGAACCCTGGTAGCGCACCCCCTCGTTGCCGAACACGCTGCGGCCGCCCATGCGTTCGGCAATGTCCCGGAAGTGGAACGTGGCCCAGGCCATGTGGCCCTGGATCGCCGAGGCGGGGATGTGCAGCGTGCGGACGATCGCGTCGACCTTCTCCTGCTGCGGCGCCGTGCGCTGCGCGGCGGGGCGGTCCAGCCCGAGGCAGGCGTCCACGCGCTGATGCAGTTCCCCCGCCGTGAGTTTCGCGCCAGGGGGCAGGCCCATCCACAGCGGGTACGCCTCTTCGTCCGCGCGCGGATGGTTGCCGCACAGCGCCTGGTAGATCACGCGCAGGTCCAGCCGGAAGTCGTAGGCGCGGCTGCCGCCCGCGAGCACGCCGCTCGTGAGCAGCACGGCGTCGTAGGGGCGGGGCTGCGCGTTGCCGTACAGCGAGGCGGCCGTCGCCGCGACGCCCGCGCCCCAGGACTGCCCGTGCAGGATCGTCATCTTCGGCCGCGCGACCTGCGCAACGAAGAGGCGGCGCAGGCGCTCGGTGTCTTCCGCCGCGGCATGCACCGCCACGCCGCCCTGGCGGAAGCTGGACCCGGCCCAGGCGTAGCCGGCCCGCACCACGATGGCCCAGCGCTTGAGGTCTTCCTCGGTGCGCTCCAGCGTCGGCGCGCCGAGCGTGGGACCACCGTGCGCGTGGAGCACGAGCGTGCCGTTCCACTGCGCCGGCAGCGCGACCAGGTAGAACGCACCGGCCGCATCGCGCCCGGCCAGGCAGCGCGTGCCGGCCGGCAGCTCCGCAGGACAGGCACGCGCCTGCGGCGGTGCTTCGGCGCGGTCCGCGGGTGCATGCGGGGTCGCGCAGCCGGCCAGCAGCAGGGCGCCGGCCAGCGCAAGGGCAATCAGGCGACGTGCAGGCATGGCGTCCTCAGTGGCGCACGCCCAGCTCGAAGCCGCCGCCCGCATCCGGGATGAAGCCGTAGAGGCCGGCGTTGAACAGCAGGAAACCCGCGGGCGTGCCGTCGGCGCGCACGACGCCCAGCACGGGGTTGTCGTAGGTGAGCGCGGCCACCGAGGATCCGGTGCTGAAGCTGCTGCCGGCGAGGCTCGCCGCGCCGTTCGATCCGGCGGTGGCGATGGACGCGTAGCTGCCGTCCGCCGTGCCCGCCACCTGCGACTGCTGCGGCGCGTACACGCGCATGCCGTAGCTGGTGGCCGACTCGCGCCACAGCACCAGCGGCACGTAGCTGCTGCCCACCTTGCCGGCGACGAGCGAGCCGGCAAGCGTGCCACCCGTCGTGACCGCGCTGCCGGTGGGTGAGGTGGCCAGGAGGTCGAAGGCGCCGCGCGTCGCGTTCCAGGTGGCGTAGCCCTTGGTCGTCTGGACGCAGTTCGGGTCGTAGACCATGAACTGCCCCGTCGTGCCGTCCTGGCAGCTCTGGAAGGTGCCCGCGTTGCGCAGGCGCGCGGAGGCGCCATAGCTGTTCGCCGTGCCGCCGCTGCCGTACTGCACGCCGATCACGTTGTAGATGTTCGCGATCGTGTTGAATACGGTTGGCGTGCTCGCGTTGTTGAAGGTGGTGGAGAACGCCAGCAGGGGCAGGGAGCCGCCGCCGGAGGGCGCGGCCACGCCGCCCTGCAGCGCGCCGCCGGCGCCGAAGGTGAACACCGCGCCGCCTTCGCTGCTGGCGTACATGCAGCTGCCCTGCGGCAGCAACGTGCCGCTGCGCTGGGTACCCGCGGCGCGCTGCAGGCTCGCGTCGATCCGGATGGTGTACGTCAGTGCCGCCGGATCGATGGTGACGGTGAGCTCCTCGCCGAAGGCATCGCCGCCCTTGAACGCGGTGGCCGAGGCGGGCAGGCTGGGGCAGGCGAGCGGATCGACCGCCTCCTGCACGCAGCTGTAGTTCACGGCGGCGTCCATGCTGCCGCTGCCGCGGTACTTCGGCCAGCCCGGGTACTGGCACAGCGGCCGCGTGCGCCCGGACGTGCCCGCCACCGAATCCGCCGCCACCGGCGTGCCGGGCGCGAAGCCCTGCTCGACCCAGTTCTCCAGTGCCGCCAGCGAATCCCACGCCGGGATGAATACGCCCGTGCCGTGGCCCATGCCGGGCACGGTGTAGAAGCGGACGCCCTGGGTGGCGAGCGTGGCGCCGACCGTGGCCACGACGCGGTTGTAGTAGTCGATGGTGCTGTTGTTGCTGATCACCTCGTCGGCCAGCCCGTGCAGGAGGATCAGCCGGCCGCCGCGCGAAAGAAAGGGACGCAGGTCGGGATCGGTCGCGTCCGTGAGGCTGGACACGTCGACGACGCGCTGCGCGTAGGCACCGGGCGCCAGCGGATCGAAGGTGAGCGTGTCGTACGTCGCCTGCCGGGCGATGAAGTACTTCACCCACTGGTCGCCGGTGACGTACATGTTGGCGTCGGCCGAAGTGGCCGGGTTCGCGGGCACCGGGCGCGAGCCGAGGTCGCGCGTGGTGTAGGGCCCGGTGATCAGCGTGCCTTCCAGGAAGTTGTAGCCGCCGGCGCTGGTGGTGCCGTGCGCGAGCGTGTAGCCGGTGAAGGCAAGCGGCGATTCGATCGTGCGCACGGTGGCCAGCTGCGCGTCGGACAGGCAGGCGTTGCCCAGGTCCGTGCCGCCGGCGCAGCGCAACGACGTGAGCACCTGCGTGTTCAGCTGGCGGCAGCTCTCGACGTTGCTGACGATGCTGTCGGCCGCGCCGTCGAGGCGGTCGCAGGCGGCCAGCACCGTGCGCTGCACCAGCAGCGTCTTGGCGACGTTGATCCAGCCGGCGCCGCCGTTGGCATAGAGCGCGCGGCCGACCGCGACGTTGGACAGCCGCGTGCCGCTGTAGTTGAGGGCCGGTTCGTTGGCGATCACGCCGTCGTAGTCGCCGGGCCAGCGCTGGATGGCCGTGAGCGCGTCGCGCCCGCCGGTGGAGGTGCCCAGGAAGTACGAGTGCACCGGCGGCTTGCCGTACGCGAGCTGCACCAGCGCCATGGCCACGTCGTGCGTCTTCTTCAGCGACAGGCCGCCGTAGTTGGCGAGCGCCTCGTCGTTGGCCGCGAACGCACCGTCGGTGATGCTGCTGCTCTGGTGGCCGCTGTCGTCGCCGTACGTGGCGTAGCCCAGCGCCAGCGGCGCCGGCTTGTCGACCGGGCCGAAGCGGACCTGCTCGGTGCCGTTGATGAGGGTGCCGTCGAAGCCGCCGCCGCCGAACTGGATCGCCTTGGCATTCCAGGAGAGGGGCAGGTTCACGGCGAAGTGGATCACGGAGGCCGATGCATCCAGCGGCGCGATGCTGCCGCGCACCTGGCAATACGCGCCCAGCGTGTTGCCGGCCGCGTCCGCGGCGATCGGCGTGGCCGTGTCCACGGTGGCGGCGCCGCTGGGCACGCCGATGGAAGACGCGTCGATCGTGCGGCCCGCGAGCGCGTCGCAGGCGACCAGGGCGACGGCGTTGCCGGGTGTGGTCGGGGCGTCGCCGTCGGAAGGAGGCGACGCGGAATCTGCGCCGCCGCCGCCGCCGCCTCCGCCGCAGGCGGCCAGCGCCAGGGCGAGCAGCGCGGCTGCCGCCGTGTGAAAACGGTTCTGCATGGGTCTTGTCTCCTGCGAGGTGCCCCGGATCGATTCCGGTGTGGGCGCGACGATAAGAACGCGCCTCCATAAGGTCAAATAGAATCCGGACCCAGTCGCCAGACGAAACGCATATGGAGTTGGCGGCGCCGGACCCATGGACCTCAAGCAGCTGCGCTACTTCGTCGCCGTCGCCGAGACCGGGCACATCACCCGGGCGGCGGCGCGCCTGGGCATGCAGCAGCCGCCGCTGAGCCAGCAGATCCAGGCGCTGGAGCGCAGCCTCGGCACGCCTCTGTTCCACCGCCATCCCAAGGGCGTGACGCTCACCGACGCGGGCGAGCTGCTGCTGGCCGACAGCCGCCGGCTGCTGGAGGAAGCGGGTGCGGTGCGCGCGCGCATGCAGGCCGTGGCCAGGGGGCACGCGGGCGTGCTGACGGTGGGCTTCACCAGTTCCGCCGCCGCCCACGCCTTCACGCCGCGCGTGCTGCGCGCATGCCGCAAGGCGTATCCCGACATCGCGCTGCAGATCCGCGAGGACAACGCCGCCGGGCTCACCGCCGGCCTCGCAAGCGGCGCGCTGCACTGCGCCTTCCTGCGCGTGCCGGTGGCGCAGCCCGCCGGCGTGCGCTTCGAGACCATCCTGCGCGAACCCGTGCTGGTGGCGCTGCCGGTGCAGCACCCGCTGCTCGCGCGCAGGTCCCGCGCCCTGCCGCTGCAGGCGCTGAAGGGCGAGCGCTTCATCCTCGTGCGCCAGAGCGGCGCGCCGGGCCTCTACGCGCAGCTGCTCGCGCTGTGCGAGGAGCAGGGCTTCGTGCCCCACGTCGCGCACGAGGTCCAGCGCATGATGACGGCGCTCAATCTCGTTGCGGCCGGCGACGGCATCGCGGTGGTGCCCGCCTCGATGAAGGGCGCGCACCCGGAGGCGATCGAGTACCGGGCCCTCGCGGGCGCGCGCAGCCTCGATGCGCCGCTCACCCTGGCGTACCGCGAGGCCGACTTCCGCGGCGCGCTGCGCTCGTTCGTCGAGCTCGTGCGCGCCGCCATTCCCGCGGGAGGCCGCGAGTGATCGGCCGCCGCCGGCTGCTGCTCGCCGGCGTGGCCGCGGCCGGCGCGGCCCGGGCCTTTCCCGGCGATGCGCTGCGGATCGTCGTGGCGTATCCGCCGGGCGGCGTGAGCGACCGCATCGCACGGCTGTTCGCGGAGCGGCTCGCGCCGGTGCTCGGGCTGCCGGTCGTCGTCGACAACCGCGCCGGCGCGGGCGGCTCGGTGGCGCTCGCCCTGGTGGCCCGCGCCGCGCCCGACGACCGCACGCTGGGCTTCAGCGCGATCAGCCCGCTCGCGCTGCTGCCGCACTTCGGCACGCCCGCGCCGGCCGTGGTGCCGGTGAGCGGCATCATGCGCACGCCGCTGCTCGTGGTGGGGACGCCGGCGCTGCATGCGCGCAGCTTCGAGGACATGGTGCGCGAGGCACGGCGCCCGGACGCGGAGCCGCTGCGCTGGGCGACGTCGGGCGTGGGCACGATCGGCCACCTCGCCGTGGAGGCGGTCCGGCGGCAGTTGCATCTGCCCATCGTCCACGTGCCCTACAGCGGCGGAGGACCGCAACTGCACGACGCGCTGTCGGGCCAGTTCGAGCTTCTTTCCAGCAATCTGGCGCCGCTGCAGATCGAATACGTCCGCGGCGGTCGCCTCACCGCGCTGGCGCTTGGCGCGCCCCGACGCTTCCCGGTCTTGCCGCAGCTGCCGACCTTCGCCGAGCTGGGCTGCCCTGACGCCAACCTCAGTTCCCTGTTCGGGCTGTTCGCGCCCGAGGGCACCCCGCCCGACGCTGTCGCGCGCTTCAATGCCGCGTGCGCGCAGGTGCTGGCGCAGCCGGCGTTCCGGCGCGAGCTGACCGAGGCCGGCAACGAGCCGGCCGATGGCGATGCCGCCTGGTTCGCGCGCGAGATCGCCAGCCAGCGCGCGGCCAACGCCCGCCTGGTCGAAGGCATGCGGACGCGCTGACCTCGCCATCCACGACGGCCGTCCTCGCGGATGGCGCGGCGCTTAGGTGTTTTCCGGTAAAGCCCACGTAAAGCGCATGCCTGCTCAGGCACGGCCGGGCTGCCGCCGTATCATGCGCCGTCCTTCCGGCCGTCCCTCCCCATGTCGCTCGTTTCGCTGGCGCTGAGGCGCCCCTACACGTTCATCGTCATGGCCATGCTCATCGTGCTGGCCACGCCGCTGGCGCTGCGGAACATGGCGACGGACATCTTCCCGGAAATCAACATCCCGGTCATTTCCATCATCTGGAACTACAACGGGCTGCCGGCGCAGGAGATGGGGCAGCGCATCGCCGCGTCCAGCGAGCGCGGGCTGACCACCACCGTCAGCGACATCGAGCACATCGAGTCCACGTCGCTGCCCGGCATCGCGGTGCTGAAGGTCTTCTTCCAGCCCAACGCCAACATCCAGTCGGCCATCGCGCAGACCGTGGCGGCCGTGCAGACGCAGGTGCGGCAGCTGCCGCCGGGCATCACGCCGCCGCTGGTGATCAAGTACTCGGCCTCCAGCATCCCGGTGGTGCAGCTGGCGCTGTCGAGCGGCACGCTGCCGGAGCAGTCGGTGTTCGACCTCGCGGTGAACACGCTGCGGCCGCGCCTGGTCACCATCCCGGGCGTCGCCATTCCCTTCCCCTACGGCGGCAAGATCAAGGTGATCTCGGTCGACCTGGACACGCAGGCGCTGCAGGCTCGCGGCCTCGCGCCGGCCGACGTGGTCAACGCGATCAACACCCAGAACCTGATCCTGCCTTCGGGCACGGCCAAGCTGGGCGGCACCGAATACACGGTGCGCATGAACGGCTCTCCCGAGGCGATCGCGGGCCTCAACGACCTGCCGGTGCGCACCGCCAACGGCACGACGACCTACGTGCGCGACGTGGCCACCGTGCGCGACGGCTTCCAGCCGCAGACCAACGTGGTGCGCCAGGACGGCCAGAGGGGCGTGCTGCTGTCCATCCTGAAGAACGGTGGCGCCTCCACGCTGGACATCGTGGACAACCTCAAGGCCATGCTGCCGGTCGTGGCGCAGACGCTGCCGCCGGACGTGAAGATCGCCACGCTGTTCGACCAGTCGCTGTTCGTCACGGCCGCCATCCACGGCGTGATGGCGGAGGCGGCGATCGCCGCGCTGCTGACGGCCGCGATGGTGCTGCTGTTCCTGGGCAACTGGCGCAGCACGCTGATCATCGCCCTGACCATCCCGCTGTCCATCCTGGCGTCCATCCTCGCCCTGTTCGCGCTGGGCGAGACGCTCAACATCATGACCCTGGGCGGCCTGGCGCTGTCGGTGGGCATCCTGGTGGACCAGGCCATCGTGACCATCGAGAACATCGAGCGGCACATGCACGAGGGCAAGCCGCTGCGCGAGGCGATCGAGGTGGGCGCGGGCGAAATCGGCACGCCGGCCTTCGTCTCCACGCTGTGCATCTGCATCGTGTTCGTGCCGATGTTCTTCCTCTCCGGCGTGGCGCGGTTCCTGTTCGTGCCGCTCGCGGAGGCGGTGGTGTTCGCGATGATCGCGTCGTACTTCCTCTCGCGCAGCCTGGTGCCCACGCTGGTGATGCTGATGATGGGCGGCCACGACCCGCGCGGGGAGCCGGGCCCGCTGCAGCGCGTGTACATCGCGTTCGACCGGCAGTTCGAGCGCATGCGGCGCGCCTACGCCGTGCTGCTCGCGGGACTGCTGGAGCACAAGGGGCGCTTCGGCACGATCTTCCTGGCGGCCTGCCTGGCGTCGCTGCTGCTGATCCCGGCGCTCGGACGCGACTTCTTCCCCTCGGTGGACGCCGGCCAGATCCGCCTGCACATGCGCGCGCCCACCGGCACGCGCATCGAGGAGACGGCACGCCTGGCGGACCAGGTGGAGCAGGCGATCCGCCAGGCGATCCCCGCCACCGAGCTGGAGACCGTCCTCGACAACCTGGGCATCCCCAACAGCGGCATCAACCTCTCGTACAGCAACGCCGGCACCATCGGCTCGCTCGACGGCGAGATCCTGCTGTCGCTGAAGGAAGGCCACCGTCCCACCGAGCACTGGGTGTCCCTGCTGCGCACCGAGCTGCCGAAGCGCTTCCCCGGCGTGGAGTTCTTCTTCCAGCCGGCCGACATCGTCACGCAGATCCTCAACTTCGGCCTGCCGGCGGCCATCGACGTGCAGTTCACCGGCAACGACCTGCAGGGCAACGCGGTGCTCGCGGCGGAGCTGGTGAAGAAGATCCGGCAGGTGCCCGGCGCCGTCGATGCGCACGTGCACCAGCGCCTGGACGGCCCCGCGGTCAACCTGCAGATGGACCGCACGCGGCTGCAGCAGATGGGCCTCTCCGCCAGCAACGTCGGGCAGAACGTGCTGATCGCGCTGTCCGGCAGCTCGCAGACGGCGCCGGCCTTCTGGCTCAATCCGCAGAACGGCGTGGTCTACAACATCGTCGTGCAGAGTCCGCAGTACGACGTCGATTCCGTCGGCTCGCTGCTGAACCTGCCGGTGGGCGCGGCCAACAGCACCAGTCCGCCGCAGCTGCTGGGCAACCTGGTGGAGGCGCAGCCCGCGCGCCAGCTGCCCGTGGTCTCGCGCTACAACATCGCGCCGGCGCTGGACGTCTACGTCAGCGTGCAGGGCACCGACCTGGCCAGCGTGGCCTCGCGGGTGCAGAAGCTCGTGGACGAGATGAAGCCCAGGCTCAAGCGCGGCAACCAGGTGGAGCTGCGCGGCCAGGTGCAGACCATGCAGAGTTCCTTCGCGGGCCTGGGCCTCGGGCTCGCCATGGCGATCGTGCTGGTCTATCTTCTCGTGGTGGTCAACTTCCAGTCCTGGGTCGACGCCGCCATCATCGTCGCCGCCCTGCCGGCCGCGCTGGCGGGCATCGCCTGGATGCTGTTCATCACCGGCACCACGCTGAGCGTTCCCGCATTGACCGGCGCGATCATGACGATGGGCGTCGCGACCGCCAACTCGATCCTGGTGATTGCCTTCGCGCGGCAACAGCGCGAAGCAGGCCTCGGGCCCACGCCGGCTGCGCAGGCCGCCGGCGCCACCCGCATCCGGCCGGTGCTGATGACGGCGCTGGCGATGATCATCGGCATGATCCCCATGGCCCTGGGCCTCGGCGAAGGCGGCGAGCAGAATGCGCCCCTGGGCCGCGCCGTGATCGGCGGGCTGCTGTTCGCCACCGTCTCCACCCTGCTGTTCGTGCCGGTGCTCTATGCCGGCGTGCACGAGCGGCTGGCACGGCGCGCCGCGCGACGCGCGCCGGTCCTGCCCGCCGTCCGGCCGCAGGAGAGCTGAACGCACATGACGCAAGAAGAACGACTGCCGTCCCTCGAGGAACGCCGCCAGGTCCGGCGCACCACCCGCATCGTCACGATCGCCGTCGTGGTGCTGCTGGCGCTGGGCGCGGGCCGCACCATCATCAGCCGCATCGGCAACGCGAAGACGCTGGAGGCGCATGCGCAGCAGAGCGCACAGCAGTACGTGCGCGTCACCACGGTGCGCCCGGGCGGCACCGGCCAGGCGATGTCGCTCCCGGGCTCCTTGCAGGGCTTCGTGCAGGCACCCGTCGCCGCGCGTGCCGGCGGGTACCTGCGCCGCTGGACCAAGGACATCGGCAGCAAGGTGGCCAAGGGCGAACTGCTCGCCGAGATCGACACGCCGGAACTGGACCAGCAGCTGTCGCAGGCGATCGCCGCGCGCAACCAGACGGCGGCCAGCATGGAGCTCGCGCGCACGACGGTGGAGCGCTGGGAGGCGCTGCGCAAGCGCGACGCCGTCTCGCAGCAGGAGCTGGAGGAGCGCCGCAGCGCCTACGTGCAGGCGCGCGCCAACCTCGCCGGCGCCGACGCGAACGTGGAACGCCTGCGCCAGCTCGAATCGTTCAAGCGCGTGGTCGCGCCCTTCTCCGGGGTGATCACGAAGCGCAACGTCGACATCGGCGACCTGATCGACAGCAACAAGCCGCTGTTCCTGCTGTCGCAGACCGATCCGCTGCGCGTGTACGTCAACGTGCCGCAGGCTTACGCACAGCTGGTGCGCGCCGGCCAGCCCGCGGTGGTGACGCAGGCGGAGATGCGCGGCCGCACCTTCACCGGCCAGGTGGCGCGCACGTCCGGCGCCATCGACACCGCGACGCGCACGATGCAGGTGGAGATCACGCTGCCCAATCGCGACGGCGCGCTGCTGCCCGGCGCCTTCGTGAACGTGGAACTGACGGCCGCGCCCAGCGGCGTGCTGACGGTGCCGGCCAACGTGCTGCTGTTCCGCGGCGAGGGCGTGCTGGTGGCCGGCGTCGACGACGCCGGCAACGTGCAGCTGCTGCCCGTGCGCCTGGGACGCAACTATGGCGAGTTCGTGGAGATCCCGAACGGCCTGAAGGGTGGCGAGCGCCTCGTGCTCAACCCGTCCGACGCGCTCGCCAACGGCGACAAGGTGCAGGTGGTCGCGGATGCGCGCCCCGCCGCGGGCAAGGGCGCTCCGTGAAGCCGCGCCTCGCGCTGTCCGCGATCTGCGCGGCGCTGCTGGCTGCGTGCGCATCGCCGCCGGCCTACCAGCCTCCGGCCGTGGAAATGCCCGCGGACTGGAAGCCGGCGGAAGGCTGGCATCCGGCGAAGCCCGACGACGCGGCGGTACGCGGCGCGTGGTGGAAGCTGTTCCGCGATCCGCAGCTCGATGCGTTGCAGGACCAGGCGTTGACGGCCAGTCCCACGCTGGCCGCCGCGGCCGGGCGCCTGGCGCAGGCGCGCGCCGCGGTGGACGTGCAGAACGCCGGCTTGTTCCCGCAGGTGTCGGCCGGCGCGCGCGCCTTCCGCCAGGAAATCTCGGCCAACCGGCCGCTCACCAACTACGCCTCGCCCAACTTCCAGACAGTGCAGAACGAGTTCGCGCTGAACCTGAGCGTCTCGTACGAGGCCGACCTGTGGGCGCGCGTGCGCGGCAGCGTCGAAGTGGCGCGTGCCGGCGCGGAGCAGTCCGCCGCCGACTTCCAGAACACGCGCCTGGTCCTCACCAGCGACGTCGCCAACGCCTACTTCAACCTGCGCGGCCTCGACATCGAGCTCGACGTGCTGGACCAGTCCATCGCCTTGCAGCGGCGCGCGCTGGAGCTGGCGGAGGCGCGCCACCAGCTGGGCGCCACCTCGGGGCTGGACGTCGCGCAACAGCAGGCCTTGTTGGACAACACGTTGACGCAGCGCGAGGTGGTGCGGCGCCAGCGTTCGCAGTTCGAGACGGCGCTGGCCGCGCTCACCGGGCAACCCGCGCCGTCGTTCTCGCTGGCCCCCGTGGTGGTGGAGCGGAACGCGCCGCCGGTGCCGGTCGCGATTCCGTCGGTGGTGCTGCAGCGGCGGCCCGACGTCGCGTCGGCCGAGCGCGCCATGGCCGCGGCCAATGCGCAGGTCGGCGTGGCGCGCGCGGCGTACTACCCGACGTTCATGTTCGCGACCTCCGGCGGCGTCGATTCGCGGCTGCTGTCCGCGCTGTTCGACGCGCCCAGCATGCTGTGGGCGATCGGCCTCGCGGTGACGCAGCCGCTGTTCGATGCCGGGCGCACCGATGCGAACGTTGCCATCGCGCAGGCGGCATATCAAATCGCCGTCGCCAACTACCGGCGCACCGTGCTGGTCGCGATGCAGGAAGTGCAGGACGGCCTCAACGGCTCCGTGGCGCTGGACCGCGCGCTGGCGCAGGCGCGCCTGGCCGAACGCAGCGCCGAACGCGTGCTGCAGCTCGCCAACGACCGCTACGAGGGGGGCGCGGCCAGCTACCTGGAAGTGATCACCGCGCAGCAGGCGCTGCTGAATGGGCAGCGGCAGGTGGCGCAGCTGCTCGGGCAACGGATGCTGGTGACGGTGTTTTTGGTGAAGGCGGTGGGCGGGGAGTGGTAGGTGGGGCGGGCGGTGGTTGGGGGCGGTGGGG